>PJUE01000002.1_pt1 | contig 802196 bp, 732 predicted proteins | sample 1512171 | NCBI WGS metagenome assembly PJUE01 (sample SAMN08177674, study PRJNA422409) | Feces metagenome, whole genome shotgun sequencing project. | isolation source: Chicken feces (3) enriched on wood chips: alkali lignin treatment | host: Gallus gallus | place: USA: Madison | collected 2015-01-15
ATAGAATTAATCAAAGGATCAGGCGGATAGAGCATCCCGATTTTAATCGGGACGGTCACAGGTTCGAATCCTGTCGCGCTCACAGAACTCACAATCATTTTTGGTTGTGAGTTTTTTTATAATACAATTCTTCCTGTAAAAGAGTATTGTATTGCTGCTAAAATAATCTTGTTTTAGCTTTTCCCAAGATTGTCATACAGCATATCCAACATCTTCTTAAGCGTGCTTTTTATTTGCTCTCTGCCTTGTTCATTGCTTAGATTTATACCACAAAAAGTATCCGCATTGGTAGTGTACATATTTAAATAATAAATCCCTGAAATCATTATCGCCATAGCTGTTCTAAAATCTGTAGCATTATTAGCAAAATATGGATCTGCAATAGCTTTAAACATCATTTCGCCGTTTTCTTCTCTGCCGACATTTACATCTTTCAGCGATTTTCTACTCTCTGCAAGACCCCAAATCAGTATCTCCTGAAGTTCTTTATTGTTTGCTACATAATCGTATTGTTGTGTAAGCAGTTGTTTGGAAATTTCTTTGCCTCCATCTGTAATTTCTGTCGGATCAACGTCAATACTCACATTATTCCAAAAATCAAGCGAGCGGATATACTGATCTAGCAGTCCGTCTACACTTCCAAAATAATTATAGATGAGTTTTTTGTCCAATCCGGCAACTTTTGCGATATCATTTACCTTTAGTGCTGTGTAACCTTTTTCTCTAACAATTTCGCCTACTGCATTCAAAAATTTTTGTTTACTCTGCTCTTTATTTCTTACTGCTTTGACCTTTTCTTGCTTACTCATTAGAATAATTATTTGCTTAAAATTAAAAAACACAAACTGAAATACATTAAAATACTATAAATCAATCAATTGAATTTTTTTTAATATTGATACTTACAAAAATAATGATTTTTTTTATCACCATTTAGTGAAAATTTATATTTTAGCAACTCACTAAATAGTGAATTTAATTTGTATTAAGCTAACCTATAGATGAAAAATATTTTAATTGCAATTTTAAGTTTGTTGCTTGTTCAGTGTTCAGCCAACCGAAAGATGATTTCATTGCAGAATGAAGACAAAGAGATTAGACTGGACACTTTGACCCTATTCGACCAAAACAGAAAGCGGGAAATTCCCATTGCCATTTACCAACCGAAAGACTCAAAAAAATCACATAAAATTCCAATCATTTTCAGTCACGGTTATGGAGAAAACAATGGAAGCGATTATTTGAAAGTTTATACTTATTTGACTGAATTTCTGGCATCAGAAGGTTACTTTTTGGTGAGCGTTCAACACGAATTAAAAACCGACGAACTTTTGGCAATGGAAGGTAATCTCCAGGAAACCAGAAGACCATACTGGGAAAGAGGTGTCGAAAATATTTTATATGTTTTGCAGGAAATCAAGAAAAATTATCCGCAATTGAAATACGATAAACTCACCTTAATAGGGCATTCAAATGGTGGAGATATGACGGTTTTATTCGCTCATAAATATCCAAAGCTTGTAAACAAAATAATCTCAATGGATAACAGACGGATGCCTTTGCCAAGAACATCTAACCCCCAAATATTTACTTTGCGTTCAAACGATTATCCTGCAGACGAAAATGTTTTGCCCAATGAGGAAGAATTAAAGAAACATAATATCACAGTGCAGTTTACCGACATAAATCACAGTAATATGGACAATGATGCAAATGAAAACGAGAGAAAATATCTAACTGATAAAATATTAGAATACCTAAAAAAATAACCAAAGGTTTTGCGACAGGCTGATTAAAATATAAAATCAATCTATCTTGCTTTTATTGTGCATTGGTCGCCGAATGTAAAATCCCGAACCGCTAACTGTTATTTTATCAGAGCGACTTCTAAAATCACACAAAACTAAAAAAAGAATTAACTGACACTGAAAAATGGAAATACTAAAGGCAGACATTGAAGACAATGAGATACTGACATCTATTACAAAAAAATCGAAGGCATATTGGGGATTTTCGGAAGATATTTTGAAAGGATGGGAACATCTTTTGACGGTTACAAAAGACTATATTGAAAAAAATAAAGTATATAAACTTATTCTAAACGAAGAAATTATCGGATATTATTCATACTCTTTTACTGACGAAAAAACTATAAATCTTGATAATGTTTTCGTTCTTCCGGAATTTATCGGAAAAGGATTTGGCAAAATATTGATGAACGACTTTCTAGAAAATACCAAACAGTTGGATATTGATAAAATAACTCTTGACGCAGAACCAAATGCTGAAAATTTTTATAAAACTTTTGGTTTTGAAACAATTGGAAAACTAGAAAGCTCAATAAAAGACAGATATTTACCAATAATGGAATTACAAATTGAGAAAAACAACAACAGCTAACAGATGTTTGCCAAAAACGAAGCAGAAGTTCTGCGATTGAGTATTTGTGTTTCGATTTTCCGAGCGAATAAAAGCAGTAAACCTTTAAGGATAATTTTAAAGAACCAACTGTAAAAATAAAAACATAAATGTATGGACATAGTAAAACACATTAAACAACATACTGAAAAATTGCAAAATAGACTTGTTGAGACTTCACCTGAACAAAGGCAGAATTTAAAAGTGATTGCATTGGGTTTTTATGCTTTGCTACCAGACTTTGAAGAAGTTATTAGCAAGTATATCAAAATAGAGATCAACGAAAAACAGTTAATTTCTGATATCAAAAATGAAAATGTAGAAAATTTCCGAAAGGCGTGCGATGAAAGTAATGCTGAAATTGATGCGTATTCAGATGACTTTGAAGAACTTGAGCAAATAGAAATTTTCATTTTAGACGCATTTGAGAACCTGGTTTCTGAGACAAACAACACCGAAAGCTTAGTTGGACTATTTATTGGAATTATTGATACACTGGACTATTACGAAAATTTTTCAGAAAACCCTGAATATTGGAACGACTTGTTAGAAAAAGAAGTAGCATTTCAGAATGAAACTTTGGCTACATTAAAAACCAAAGTCACCATTGATACTTCAATCTATCAAAAAAGATATGAAAATGTAGAATTTGGCGAATTCTAAACAACAGAAAAATGGCAAATAGAACCTACTTATTTTATCAGGATAAAGAAAATGAATGGCGTGAATTTGAGTATGCTACAATCATTCCTTCTTTATGGCAGGAATTGTACAATATAGAACTTATTGAAGGTCAAAAAAATCAAATTTTAGAAGCATTTACAAAAAGTGAAGACAATGATTTCAAAGATGAAGAAAGAAAAGCAAACTTAAAAGTTACAAAAGAAAATGCGATTGAAAACATACAATCAAAAGTAAACTTAAATGAAAGTGATGATAAAAAGCAATTGCGGATAGAATTTATCAAATTCATACAATCAGAAGTGCTGGACAATTCAACTATTGAATTATCTATTGAGGAAATAAGTTGGTTTTACAAACAACAAAAAGATATTTTTATAGAACTTAAAAAATTTCATACCGACATACCAACTCAAAAAGAATTTCTAACAGACGAAGTTACATTTCAAACCATCGGTTTTAATAATCACTTCGAGCCATTTTCAAGTGTTTACCAAAAAATAAATCTTGAACAAAAATCCATTAATAAAAAGAATGAGGAAAAGCGTCAAATAGTAATAGAAAAAGCCAAGCAAAAAGAAAGAAAGTCTAAACTGCTTGATTTAATTACAATGTCATTAATCGCATCAGTCTGCACTTTTTTCGGGTTCTTTGCAATTTTCTCAAAAAATGGACTTAAAGTAGGATTAATGATGCTCTTTTTTGCTTTGATATGTTGGCTTTATGTATATTTTAAACACATAAAAAAATGACAGGAAGAAAAACAATCGAATAGCACGCTTCGAAATTCCGCCCGAAAGCAACCCCCTAAACCGTTAACCGTAACTATGAAAGAACTGCACAATAAAATAGAAACTTTTCTAATTCAAAAGACAGAATTAGATTGTGGAAACTTACCGCAAAATTATCCGACCTTAGATAAATTTGAAGAGTTTCAAATTGGATATAAAATTCACGGTTGGACAAAAGAAAGTTTAACAGGGAATAACGAAGGAGATTTTAAAGAAAGTTGGTATGTATTGTGTTCGAATTATTGCGACGACCCATTTTTCGTTGATTTTTTAGAGGAAGAAAAAAGCTTTCCAGTGTATTTCGCTTTTCACGGAGCTGGTGGATGGACACCAATAAAAATTACTGAAAATATTCAAGATTTTTCCAAACACTTGTTAAATATTAAAGAAATTGAAAATGAAAAAGAGAAAGTTATATCATATTTGAACGAAAATTTTAATCTCAATAATGAATTTTGGAATGAAGTTTATCAAGAATTTATAGAGCGCGAAAATGAAGTAGAAAAATCAATTGAAAATCAAGATTGGGACGATTGGATTTTAGGAAAATTGGTAATTACGAACATCGGACTTAACAAACTGAAAATTGTAAACTTATTAAAAGAAAAATTTAAACTAACACCTCAAGAAGCACTTTCTTTAAGTAAACAAAAAGAAATCGACTTCAAGGAAGGATATTTGAAACATCTTAAACTTGATATAAAAAAACTAAATGAATTAGGAGCAACAACAGATTTTAGACCGAATGAAAAATAGCTATAGCTAACAAATTTTTCTGTTAGGCGGGCTGAAGTGCAAAATTCAACAGCAGTTTTTCAATTTAACATTAGTAATAAACCAGCTTTTGTGCTTCAAAATCTTCTACTTCGCAAAGCCCCAAAACGTTGGCGGTCATACTATTGAATACCTTTATTGAAAAATTTGAAAAAAAATGATAATTTGAAAAACTCGACTAAAAAATATATCAATAGATTAATAAGTGAAGAGCCAGAAGTTCCTTGTGTACAATCAATTATTTTTCCTAACGGAGAAATATTGAAATTTGAAATTGTTAGCAATGATACTGAAAATAAAGAAAGTATAATTGTTTTAGAAAAAATAACCATTGACAGTTATTTTGAGGAAAATAATTACGAAGATGTTTCACATTGTAATTATACAACTTCAACGGAAAATGACGAATATACAGTTTCTTGCGGAGATGGTAGTTGGGGTAGTGACGGAATTGTGTCTGTTATCAAAAAGTCAGAAAATCGACTTTTGTGGATTATATTTTCAGATAACTCTAACCCATTTTATAAAGTAGAAATTGAAGACGATATAGTTATTGCTGGGTCGACAAGTGGCAAGAACTGGAAAATACCTATTAACTCACCTGAAAAACTTGAAATTAGAACTTAAAAGTACGAACCGCTAACAAAAGTTTTGCATCAAACGAAATGAAAAGCAAAATTCAAGTACAGATATTTTTTTAAAATAAAATTATTTTTATTATCACCATTTGGTGAAATTTAATATATTAGCAACTCACTATTAAGTGAGTTTTTTTATTAATAATAACAAGTATACAATCGGAAAATTGCGCCAATTCGAGTGTTGGCGGTAATATTAAAACGTTGTGCGACATTTTACCCAAAATTGCGTGATAAAAATAAATACAAAAAATGAAGATTATAAACCTAAAAACTGAAAGACTAAATATAAAACCAATATCGAAACTACATATTGAAAACGTTTTTAAATTGCAATCATTAGAGGAAACTGCCAAGTTCAATACATCTGGAATGCCTAAAAATATTGAAGAAACAAAAGTTACCGTTGAAAATTGGATTATTGAAAATACTAAAGAAAACATCAAACGATTTACATTTTCAGTTGAATTAATTAATGGAAACGAATTTATCGGTTTGATTGGAATGAATTTAGGAAAAGAACATTATAAAAATGCAGAGGTTTGGTTTCAATATGATTATAAATTTTGGAATAAAGGTTACGCAACAGAAAGTTTGAGAAAAATATTAGATTTTGGATTTGAAAACTTGAAACTGCACAGAATTGAAGCGGGTTGTGCAATTGAAAATATTGGTTCGATAAGTGTTTTAGAAAAAGTTGGTATGTTTCGAGAAGCACATACACGAAAATTATTGCCGTTAAAATCCGGTTGGTCAGACAATTATGGATATGCAATTTTGTCGACAGATGGAAGGAAATAACAGAAAAACGTCGCACAACAAGGGTTTTGCGTAAGACAAGCTGATTACAAAATTTGAGCAATAGTTTTCAATTGAGCTTAAACTTTTGTGCCTCGATTGCCCGCCCGAACGCAAAGCCCCGAAACGTTACCTGCAAATTTACATAGACTGCTTACAAAATGACATATCAACAAAAAATCAGACAATTATATGGACTTGACGAGACGAGAAATTACGGCTTTTCTGAAACTGAAATTTTAGATTTGGAGAAACGATTAAACTTTGTGTTTCCAAAAGTTCTTAGAGAATATTATTTGACATTAGGAAAAAATCAAAAGCTAAACGACACATTTAACCGACTTTTAAAACCGAAATCAGAAATAGATTTTTCGACTGATAGACATTTGGTTTTTTATGAGGAAAATCAAGCTGTTGTTTATTGGGCAATTAAAGAACAAGATTTGTACCTTGACAATCCTTGTGTTTATGGAAATTATGATGCGGTAAATCTAACACAAGAATGGTTTGTTGACAGTCTAACAACGGAAAATTTTTTACTATCGATGGCATTTTGGAATGGTGTTTTAGGCGGACTTAAATTCAACGCAAACACAGAAGCTAAAAATGACTTAATAGAAACTGTTATCAATCAAGTTGAAAAAAATTGGACAGAATTAAAAGGAATTACAAACCAACAATTACGTTTTTTTACAAGCGACTTTTCGGACATTATTACTTTTACGACAGACCTAAACTCAAAAATTAATGGAATATTTATTGGCAGTAATGACAAGAAAAAGTATGAAAATATTATTAACACATTAAAAATAGAATGGGATTATAGAACAGACCGTGACGAATAAAACCTGGAGATAACAAGAGTTTTACATCAGGCGATCTGATTGCAAAATTTGAGTGATAGTTTTTCAATTGAACTTAAACTTTTGTACTTCGATTTCTCACTCTAACGCCAAGCCCAAAAACGTTACCAGCAACTTTGAAAATGAAAACCTAGAAAATCTAACAACTTAAATTATAAAAACACAAATGCCAGAATATCTAAAAATAGGAATAAACACTGTACTGCGAATAGACACGCAATCTCCTTTTTCCAAAGAAGATCAGCAAGCACTCAGCCTATCGGCAATGCTTTCCTGGTCTAACGGATGGGTGCTTAATACATTAGATTACATTCCCGGAAAGGTTCACAACAGAAGACGGGAATCTATGAAAACAAGCTGGGGAATTAATAATCGTGATTCTGCATTAGAAGTGCTCAACTGGCTTAGTACTGAAGGACATCGATCTACGTGGAATGAAACGTTTGCTAATTTTTTTGAACCTTCAGAATTTATAAGCAATTATGCAAACAATCTGCTTTATAGCGAAATTGCCTTAAAAGATCTCGGCATTATAGACAGTTGGGAAGACGTCTGCAAAATTGATATTGATGCCTGGGATTGGGGAAGACTTGTGTTTCTAGCCCGATACTGTTATCTTGATGATTATATCACCGAAGATGAATTTTGGGAATATGTGCGTTTAGCTTATTCGGAAGTAAAACAGCGATACAAGAATTGGGCAGAATATTCTAATGCCTATATTTTGGGAAGGTTTGTATGGGGCGGTCCGCAACAGAACGATGAAGATTTGATGCTGGTTCACCTTACAATGCTGGAAGAGCCGGAAAGTATCTGGAACAAATTGCCTTTGCATCCTCAACACGTTTCGGAATATGAAGCGCAGAAATCAAAAATTCTAAAAAAAGCAACATTTTTTATAGAACACGCAACGCCTGTGTGGACATTGCAAAACAAATTGCAACAGAAATTTTCTCTTTCAAAATTATTTTCATCAGATAAAGATGCCGAAGAAAAAGGCATTCGCGATTACGAAAAAGCCAAACAATACAAACAAAACGGCGACACCAAAAAAGCAAGAGAATACTTTTTACTTGCTGCGCAAAACGGTCGTCATAAAGCAATGCTTGAAATAGCAACAATTGATTTGAAAGATAAAAACTACCAAAGTGCCACAGAATTTTATACAATGGCTCTTGACATTCCAACATTGAAAATGAATGGTCATTTTGGATTGGGTTTGGTAGCTTTTTATCAAAATAATATGTCTGTTTTCCAAGAGCACGCAGACTATCTTCATTCGCACTATTCTTCTGTTTTTCCGTTAAATCTTTATCTACAGGAAGGTGAACTGTTATATGCACAAAAACAATATCAAAAAGCCATTACGGCGTACACCAAAACTTTGGGTTATGGTATTGAGGATAGATTTTCTGTACTAATTAAATTGGCATCCTGCTATGTGATGTTGGATGAGCGTAATGAAGCTATAGATGTGTATGCACAAGCCTATTATATACAACCCAAGCCCAAGCTTATAGAAATTATGGTAACCCTTTTACTGGAACTTAAACAATTTGAACCGGCAAAAGAATGGATAGCAATCGCCGGAGAAAACGGCTGGAAAGATTTGGAAATCGATTTAAAGGAACGATTGGATGATGAGGTACGGGAAAATTAAATTATAACAATATGGCAGTATTAAAAAAAGAATTACAAGATCAGATAGATGAACTTATCAATTTGGGAAATGAAATTTGGGAGAATGATAAGCCTTCCTATTTTGACCTTTTATTAGAAGCGTGGGATTTGTACCCAATTCCTAAAAATAATTGGAACGAAGCTTATTCTCTCGCAAAAGAATTATTTGATGCTTATATCATTGAGGAAGACTATGTAAATGCTCAAAAATGGCTCAACGAAATGATAAGCCACAACAATAATCTGAATTTGTTTGATTTTGATTTAGAGCATAACGAGGCAAAATATCATTTCGAAACTGGCAATTACCAAACCGCTTTGGATAAATGGAAATATGTGTTGAAAAACGCAGGTAAAAGATATTTCGAAAACGAGAAAGCAGAGTATCTGGAGTTCTATAAAAATCCTGAAAAATATATTAAATAAATGTAGGGCAATTAAAAACTATCCAAAGAAATTCAGTATAGAATAACACAAGGGTTTTGTGTTAAAATCCAAACCATCACAAATCCCCAAAACATTAGTTGTACACTATAAACTCAAACACAGACGAAACAAATGGAAAAAATAATTCAAAAATTAGACAAATATTTGTCGACACTAAGACCCGGATATTATTCGGAGCTTAACGAACCTTTGAACGATGCTCAATTAGATAAATTAGAAGAATATTATAAAATTGAAATACCAAAGGATTTACGAACATTGTACAAATGGAAAAACGGACAAAAGCTCAATTGTTACGAAGCTTTTGTGAATAATTCTTGTTTCATTCCTTTACATCAGGCACTTTATGACGCTTCTGAACTTACTGGAATGATTGGCTATGATTTTGAAATTGAAAATTGGTGGAACGAAAACTGGATACCGATTTTTCAAAACGGCGGTGGCGATAGTATTTGCTATGACCTAAAAGGAATTTTTACAGAACAAAAAGGACAGTTATTAGAATTTTGGCACGCAGATAACGACCGAAATGTAATTGCACCAACACTTGAAACTTTTTTCAGCAAAATAATCGATTTTTATGAAGTTAACCAGAATGTTGAATTTGATGAAGATGAATGTTTTATAGTTGAGGAAATTGAAAACTATCCAAAGAAATTTATTTTAGAATAAAGTGGTTGAATGGAAAATGTATAGAAAAATATAAAATGAGAAACCCAATAATTTCCTGTATACTTTCTGCTTTCTTTTTGAAAGAATACAATTACAACGAAGCAAAAAAAAAGAAAATGAAAAAGAAATCTATCATTTTCGGACTTGTTTGGTTGCTTTTTATTTTGAGTTATTTTTTTGGATTACCCAATATTTTTGAGAATATTCCTGAAAATATCCGGTTACAAATATCTTTTATAATATTTCTAATTTTCGGTGGCTATCATTGGTTTTTTATGGTTTGCATAAGTCGATTTGTAACAAAGCACATTGCTTATTTTGTTTTGTTAATTCCAATGTCTGTTATTCTTATTTGGAATTTGGTGTATTGGAACAAACCAACCTATTTTGGGGCGATGGATGGCTTTGCTTCGATTATGGACTTTTATATGCAAATCTTGATACTGCCCATTTTACCAACATTTCTGTTTGCTTTACAAATGGTAAAAATCAGCATTCAGTTCAAAGCATTTTTATTGATGATTGCAACGATAACTTCAGCAGTATTGGGTGTAAAAAATAGTGTCGGAAAGGAAGGATATTTGTCTGACAGCACAGGTCAAACCTTTGTAGCTCTGATAGCAATTCTATTAACTATAGCGGTTTATTTATTTAGTGTATCAACTAAAAATTCTTTAATCAAAAAATGAAACTGAAAATAATTTTTCTCTATTTGCTGTTTTTTCTTCCATAACTACATTTGGACAAATCAAGAGTTTGTGCGATTTCCACACCGAACATAAAGCTTCACAACGTTAGCATCCATTTAAATGAGACACTTAATCATCATATCGACAATATTCCTTCTCATTGGTTGTGCAGACAATCAAAAAAAAGAAATGCCCACCAAATCTGACAGACTTGAATTAATTCCTGAGCCTGACACTCAAATTGACACAACATCGTACGACAAAAGAGCCTTAGAGTTTTTAAAATTGGCGAACAAAAACATTCAAACAGACTTTTTTCATCAGCTCGATTCAATAAGGAAAGTTCAATATCCCAAAAATGATCAGGACACAGCGATTTTTGTCGACCTTACACCAAAGCTACTTGACAAATTTCTAAGGGACTTGAATGAAGACGAGTTTTCTAAAGCCGGCAACTTTGAAAAAGAATATAACTTTAATATCGCTCCACCGAAGTACACCGACTCCAAAGAATGCAAAGACAAGATTTCCATTACCTTCGATAAAAGAACTTGTAGCTTTCGTCTTGTTATTTATAATGAATTTTTCGCTGAATGGTGTCAGGAGTCTACCGTAGTTTATGGATTCAAAATAAAGGGCAACAAAATTTCTGACTTTAGACGCAACGAAGCTGGATAAAAATGTAGGCAACAAAGGCTTTTTACCAAACGAACTGAAGCGTAAAATCCACGTACAGATATTTTTAAAAAAATAATTTAATTATTTTTATCACCATTTGGTGAAATTTGATATATTAGCAACTCACTATTAAGTGAATTTTTATTAATAACAACAAGTATTTACAAACGACAACAAGCGGAAAAGTGCGCCAATCCAAGTGTTGGCGGTAATTTTTCGACCGACCGAACTAAACTGAAGAATGACAATAAAAGAATTTTATCATCGTGTAGACTTAAATGGAGGTTTGGATAGAGAAATTGACGAATGGAAAATCATAGACATTCATCAAATACCAGAAACACTATCAGAACAGAACGAAGTGGACTTTTATTGTTGCAATGACAATCAAGTTTTTTTGCTACGACTTAGAAATAGGTCAACAAAAAGTTTTCAGATTGTAAGGGATGAAAATGGATTTGGTGCCCCAACCTATTTAATTGCCGAACTTCCAATTATAAAGGTTGATACTATTTTATTAAAAAACATTTTAAACGAGTTTATGAAACTCAAGAATTAAAAATGGAACTAGAAGAAATTAAGAGGGAAGCATTGGAATTTAAAGCCTGTGACGTAAAAGAATTAAGCGACAAAGTTTTAGAACTAAAAAATAAAGGTGTTTCATTCTTAGGTTGTGTAGCATTTGTACAGACTAACCAAAAGTTGACACTTTCAGAAGCAAGGACAATGACACTTGATTTAGAAAGTTGGACAGACAATGACAAAAAAGAAATTGACTTTTACAATAGACTAATGATAAGCGAATTTAATGAAGAAGAATAAAACTACCGCCAACAAGGGTTTTGCGTCAGGCGGGCTGAAGTGCAAAATTCAACAGTAGTTTTTCAATTAAACATTAGTAACAATATCGGCTTTTGTGCTTCGATTTCCCGCCCGAACGCAAAGCCCCGAAACGTTATACCTAATTTAAGACCTAAAATAATGGCGAAGTATCAATATAAATTAACCTGCAACTTAAAAATTAATCCTGACACCTTTCTTGCAGTAGCTGATAATTTGGAAATATCATTACCCTGTATTAATTGCCAAAGAAACCATAGAACAATAATATTTGAGAGCATAAATAACAATGGGGTTTGCACACCAAGAGCGAAATGTAATGGATTTCTTGGGAATCTAATAAGCATAGAGATTCTAAAGGAGAAAGATAAAATTAAAATTAATTATCTAATTGAGTTTGACTATCAACCATTTTTTGATTTAAAATACAAAGTAGAATCGGACTTTAAATTTGGTTGGGCAAGGATCTATTTCTTTGTTAAGTGCTCTCAATGTCAAACAGAAAAAAAAATCTACACACAAGAAAATATTTCAAGACCAAGAATTGAAAAATGCGAATGTGGAAATATTCTTTTTAAAGATGAAAAAAGTCCTTTTAAATATAAAGCAACTGAAATAAACTAAGTATAACAAAGGTTTTGCTTAAAACAAACTGAAGTGCAAAATTAAAGTACAGGTATTTTCAAAAAATAATTTTAAATTTTTATCACCATTTGGTGAAATTTAATATATTAGCAACTCACTATTAAGTGAATTTTTATTAACAATAACAAGAATTTACAAACGACAACAATTCGGGAAAGCGCGCCAATCCGAATGTTAGTGGTAAGCATAAAACAACCGACCAGCAAGATAAAACGAATGAACGAAAGACCTAGAGGTAGAATTTTTCAAGATAATAAATTTATTTTTACAGACTTTGATAGTTTAAGAATTGAAAAGCTAATTATAGTTGAAAATCCTGAAACAAAAAGCACTTGCCTTGTATATATAAAAGTTAAAAAACATAATTGGCATCGTTATTTTTTGGACGTTGGATTTGCTGTCTGGGAAAATTGGAACGAAGAAACGATTGACGAGGATGATAGCTATGATTATATTGACAAAACAATTGAATTTCAATTATACAATAAATCAATTACCAAAATCTACTGTGAACCCGTTAAAAATCATTGCAAAGTAGTTATAGAATTAGAAAATGATGAGAAATTAGTTTTGCAGTCATTAAATCCGTCAGATTATGAGAGTGAAACTGAATTTGTCAAATTAGAAAAAGTATTTTGTGTATTTGATTATTGGGATGGAACGATACTTTCGGGCGTGGCAAATTATAAGAACAAACCTTTCTATTTTGAAACAACCTTTGACGAACAAAAAGATAATTATGAAACGGAATATAAACTAACGGAACTAACAGATGAAGTATTTATAGCGGTTCAGGAAAATTGGGAACATTGGCTTGGTTGGTTAAAACAAAATGAAATGAAACATCCTAATTATTATATAGAAAAGAGACGAACAAAAAGTTTTGAAGAATTGCAAAACGAATACGACAAAGAAGAAATTGAAAGAACTGAAAAATATTATCAGAATAAATTGGTTTTAAAAAAAATCATCGAAAACAACTTAATAAAAATAAAACTAGAAGGAATGTTTGAGGGAGAAATTAATGGAACTAATACATTTGTTCAGTGGAAAAAAAACAAAGGTCACTAACAAGGGTTTTAGCGCTAGTGGGGTGAAACTGCAAAATTCAATTGCAGTTTTTCAATTGAACTTTAGTAATAATATCAAGTTTTGTGCTTCGATTTCCCGCCCGAACACAAAGTTCCGAAACGTTAGTGATAATTTTCTTGAAATGACAAAACCGACGAAAAATTTAAATAAATGAAGACACTTGATGAATTAATAAACTTGGAGGAACCAGGTTGGGAATTAGTTTCCGAATGGCTAAATGAAGCCGAAAATGAATACGAGATTTTACCAAAAGATAAAAAAAGAGCAGAAAAAGAACTTGTAAATGCTCAAGTAACAACACGTTCGCCAATGGGTGCCATAATCTACGAAACCGGCGGAATATTAATAGACAAAGGTTGGCTTAGAATTTTAGGTTCAGGAAGCGAAAAGCTTGACCGGGGTTTAACCGAATGGAATAAAGGAAAAACTTTTGAAAATTACGGTGACCAACCTTCGCATTTTTTAATTGCAGACGATATAATTGGTGGATATTTTGCACTAAATGCAGGAGGAATTGGTAGCAAAACGGGAAAGGTTTATTATTTACCGCAAGACACTCTTGAATGGGAATGTTTAGATACAAATTATTCTGAATTTCTTTATTGGGCGTTGACTGGCGACTTAAATAAATTTTACGAAACTTTCAGATGGGAAAACTGGCAAACCGATATAGCAAAAGCAAACGGAAAACAAGTATTTTCATTTGTACCGTTTTTGTGGACCAATGAAGGAAAAGACATTGAAAAAACAGAAAGAAGACTAGTTCCAATTGAAGAAAACTATAATTTGACACTTGATTTTGAAAAAAAATTTAGTAAAAAATAAAAATTGCCACTAACAAAGGTTTGTTAACAGTGGTAAAGTACAAAATTCAACAAAGTCCCAAACCGTTATGTGACGTATTACAAAGACACCGCAATGACAGAACTAATTCCGACAATAAACGAAATTGTTAAGTACGGGCTTCAACCAAACTTAAATGTTGCTGACAAAGAAAAATTGTTGGAAAAAAACCTAGTGAAAGTTTACAGCCTATATTTCGACATTGAATATAAATTTGACGAAACAGAATTCTCGGAATTTGAAAAAAACGAATATTCTGACATAAGAAAAAATGTAACGAGTAATTTTCCAGAATTAGATCTATACAAAACTATCCTGAACATCAACGACACAGACAATTTAAAAGATATTGCAGTTGGAGACGCATTTGACGACCTAACAGACATTATACTTGACCTTTTAGAAATCAAATGGAGAATAGAAAATAATAGTTTAGCTGACGGACTTTGGTATTTTAAATTGATTTTTTATGGTCATACTCAACAACACATTCTTAATTTATTAAACTATTTGAAACAAAAAAATGGATAAAAATACGGCACATAACAATGATTTTGAAAATACAAAGTTGAAACTTTTGTGCTTCGATTTCCCGTCCCGAACGCAAAACCTCGAAACGTTAGCGGTAATGCTGTAACAACCCAAAACCAAAGTGGCATCATAACTATGACAGAAAGTTTTAACGATCAAAATTTATCCGAATTTGATAAAGAATTATTGACTCAACTTTTGGAAAGACGAAAAATATTTGACACATTCATTTTACAGAAAAAACTTAAGGTTTTTACTTGTCCAGGTTGTGGTTATCCAACAAACTCAACAAAGGCGGAATATGACATTTGCATAATTTGTAATTGGGAAGACGATGGCTATGATGACAATTCCAAAAGTATTTTCGATGATTTTTTAATTGCAAACAAAATCAGTGGACCTAACAGAATTTCACTAACTGAAAATAGACTTACAATAAGCCGAACTCTATTTGAACTTGCAAAAAAAGTAGAGGGACAAATAATAGACAATCCAAAACAGATTTTAAATATTTTGAAAAGCAAAAGAAATCAACTGAAAAAAATTTATAATTCTATACCAATGACAGCAGACAGAAATCATACCGGGTGGAAAGATGCAAAAAATGTCAAATTAGAATTGTTATGTGAATTAATATCGACCGACAGATAAACCCTGGCGCCAACAAGGGTTTTGCAATAGCGAGGCGAAACTGCAAAGTTGAAATTTTTCGCTTAGGTTTCCCACCCGAACGCAAACCCCAAAACATTGAAACAATTTTACCAAAATCATAAAAACAAATAAACACTCACATTAAAAAAAAATATTAATTAAAATGACACAAATTTTCAAGCTGATTTCTTTTGCATTAGCAATGTTATTCATAAGTTGTACCTCATCATCACTCGATAAAAAATATACCGAAAAACAAACAGATAAAAATACTTTACCAAAAGCCATCTATCAATCTGATGATTTTATCATTACGCAGTTATCAGAAAATACTTTTGAACATAAATCTTTTCTGCAAACCAAAGATTTTGGAAAAGTACCTTGCAATGGAATGATTGTGAGAGATAAAGGAGAAGCGGTATTATTTGATACTACATCGGATAATATTACATCTGCTCTTTTAATTAAATGGGTAGAAGAAAATTTAAAATGCAAAATAAAAGCTGTGGTAGTCACTCATTTTCATATTGACAATCTAGGAGGATTAAAGGCATTTGAACAAGCGGGAATTCCGTCTTATGCCAATTTCAAAACTATTGAAAATGCAAAAGAGCGAAACGAAAACTTGCCTCAAAACGGATTCAACGATATGTTGGAGATTAAAGTTGGCAACAAAAAAGTAATTGCCCGGTTTTTTGGAGAAGGTCATACAAAAGATAATACGATTGGCTTTTTTCCCGACGAAAAAGTACTATTTGGTGGTTGCCTGATAAAGGAAATGAATGCTACCAAAGGCAATCTTGCCGATGCCAACGAAGACGAATGGGCAACAACTGTGAAAAAAATAAAAGATGCATATCCCGATGTTCAATGGGTAATTCCGGGGCACGGACAATACGGCGACAAAAAACTACTCGATTATACCATAGAACTTTTTAAAAAACCATAAAACAAACAGATGAAACCTACACTCTATTTCATTTTCTCTCTGCTATTATTGATTTTCACTAACAGCTGTACTGTTAAAGACACGCACAAATCTGATAACGAAAAAAACTATATTTTCTTTATTCATAACAAATTTCTGGAAGACAATCCCGATGGAACTTTTGACAAAGAATACAGCGTAACGGCAGATTACAAAGGTGTTATAAGCTCGTTTAAAAATGATGGTTTTGTAGTTCTCAGCGAAAAAAGACCACCAAAAACAAACGGAATTAAATATGCCGAAAAAGTGGTAAAACAAATCGATAGTTTAATTACAAAAGGCGTTCAGCCTAATCATATCACAGTTGTTGGAACATCAAAAGGCGGTTACATTGCTCAGTTTGTTTCCACTTTTGCGAAAAATCCGGATTTAAATTTTGTTTTTATTGGCAGTTTTCAGGATACGGATATTGCAGAATTTCCAACCATCAATTTTTGTGGAAATATCTTAACCATTTATGAAAAATCCGACGTTTTCGGAGTTACAGCCATCAAACGAAAAGAAACATCAAACCTAAAAATCAATCAATTCAAAGAAATTGAATTAAATACAGGATTGAAACACGGCTTTTTGTACATCGCATCAGACCAGTGGATAAAACCGAGTAAAATGTGGGCAAAACGAAATTATGAATTAACCGAATAAAAAACGGTAAGTTTTATGTGATTTTCCAAAACCTAAAAAAAAATCAAAAACATAACAGCACAAAAAGATTATGAGCGAAAAACCACAAGAATATAAAGAATTTATAGACAGACTTTGCAAAACCGGAGATATCGAGGAATACTCAAAAGCTGATTTAGAAGATTATAAATCAACTATCGAACTTTGTAAAAGTGAAGATAATGATGAATTAGCTGATCTCTATAAAAATTCTCGGACCTTTATTTAACAAATTGACAAAAGAACAGAAGCAAGCTTTTGGAAAGTGGAATGAATATCTTGTGAGATATGGAATTGCAAACTGTCTTCAACAATTAGAATTTAATAAAGAAATACATTTAGCAATTGATGAAAAACTTCCAAAATTTGATTACGCAAAAGATTTTTGGGACAGATGTAAAACAGACGGGTCACCTTACGGAATTTGGAAATAATTGATATTTAACCTTACAAAGAATAACAATATGAAACTACCTGTAATTTCAAAGAAAAGTAAATACCCACATTATCCAATTGACAAAATCTGTCCCATTTGTGGAACCGATAGAACAACGTTAAATTCTGAATTTTACATTTGAATAAATAAAACAAACTGAAATAACTATAAAAATGTATTCACTTTACGAACCAGCGAGACGATTAAAAATAACTGACGATTCAGGTTTTTTGGCAATTATAAATTCGGATTCTTATAAATCATTTGTTGATGAAGATTGGGAATTAATTCAACTTATGAACCATTTCATAACCGAAATGAATAATAAGAACATAATATTTTGGGCAACAGGAATGCAAAATAAGTGGACAGTCACTTTTGTTCACGAATCACCGTCAGACAAAAAATCATTTCGTGAATTTACTTCAACAATTAATGTGACAAACGAAAGGTTTTATTTGACAAATTATGAAGACTTGACAATGTCAGCACAATTTGAAGACACAAAAATGCCAGCAAAACATAATTCTGACTTGACAATAAAACTCGAAAATGGACTTTATAATTTAACAATTCGACAACTATTTGACCCAGAGGATTACGATTATGAAGCGGAAGGAAAAGTGAATTTTGAAATTGTAATGCAAAAGACTGAAATAGAAACTGAAAAAATTGATAAAATATATTGGTGGACAGATGATTTTCCGAATGATGAAACTGAATTTTTATCAGATGAACGAGACAAATTTGATGATTTACTTGATAAAATGACAAGCGAAAGTAAATAAAAACACAATCGCATAACAATGGTTAAGTCAGACGGGCGAAACTGCAAAATTTAACAATAATTTTTCGGTTCAACATTTGCACAAAATTGAAGCTTTCTACTTCGATTTCCCGCCCGAACGCAAAGCCCCGGAACGTTAGCGGTAATTCTGACCGACCATACAAAACAGAAATAAAAATCATAAAATTAATAATCTATTATGAGCGAAAAACCACAAGAATATAAAGAATTTATAGACAGACTTTGTAAAACCGGAGATATTGAAGAGTATTCAAAAGCTGATTTAGAAGACTATAAACAGACTATTGAAATTTGCAAAAGCGAAGGAAATAATGAATTAGCTAACCTATACAAAACGCTTGGTCCTTTATTTAACAAATTAACAAAAGCAGAAAAACAGGCTTTTGGTAAGTGGAATGAATATCTTGTGAGATATGGAATTGCAAATTGTCTTCAACAATTAGAACTTAATAAAGAAATACATTTAGCAATTGATGAAAAACTTCCAAAATTTGATTACGCAAAAGATTTTTGGGACAGATGTAAAACAGACGGGTCACCTTACGGAAACTGGGAAATTAAATAAAACAGATGCAAGCAACAGAAATACAACTTATAGAAACAGAATTAGGAATTATATTGCCTGACTATTACAAACATTTCTTATTAAATTATCCATTTGAAAAGTTTATTGATGTACCTAATGGAGGTTCAAATATACCAGAAAAATATCTTTTAAGTTTTGCCAAACGAAAAACAGACAAGGAAAATGAATATGGTATTATTGACATAAACCTTCTTCTAAAAGGCTATTCAACAGAAGGAAATCAAGGAATTAAGAACAAGCTTTGCATAGGGATTTACGATGCGGATTATTATTTTATTGACATTGAGAATGCTAATAACCAATCTGTTTATTGGATACAACACGAGCATTCTTACTACGAATATTATGACACTGACACAAATGTATGGGATTGGGAGAAAATGAAAGTTGCTAATTCAATAGATGTATTCATTGAAAACTTAATTGAAAAACATAACAGAGAATAAACTACCCCACTACCCCAACAAATAAAAAATGAATATTAATTTAGATAGCATCATTATAGAATTGGTTGTCACCGTTTGCCAAATGGATGTTAATAATATATGGATGCAAGGCGATTTAGAAATAAGATTAAATAATGAAAAGCCATATTCTGACGGAGACATTATTGATGTTGACAAATTTTTAAAAAGTTTAGAACAAGACGGTGAATTTTCAATTTTTTCTTGCGGTTGTGGTATACCAGAATGTAGCGGTTGGGAACTTGGAATTCAAGTACTACATTTGGAAGGAAATATCCAATGGACTAATCTAAACAATGGTAAAACGTGGAGCTTTAGTAAACAAAAAATAGAAACTGATCTAATCACAATTAGGGAGGAATTAAAAAACTATAAACAATTTTTCAGTCAAAAGAAAATTGAATACGTTGGAGTTGGACACAATTGGTAAATCAAATTAAAAAAAATGAATCTAAAAAAAACACCAAAATATTTCCTCTATTTTATATTTGTTATGCTTATTAGCTGTAGCAAACATATAAGTAATGAAAAAGCAACCAAAGAAGTGAAACAGACTTCGTTTGAAAGAAGCGTTTTTGAAATTTTAGAAGCATATAATCAAAAAGATGAAACAAAAATCAATCAATTTATCAGCAAAAAATATAAAATTGCGGTTTTGTTTAGAAGAGGCGCTTTAGATAATCTGGTCATTACAGATTCAATTAAGTTTTCAAATCCAATCCCTGAATATTTATCATACGATTACGGTTTCACAACATACAAGAATCAAATAAAATATGAACAACTTCCCGAATTTGATTGTACCAATGAAATGTGGAATAAACCTCCCGGAATTTACACGGATACTATAACAATAGATGAATCTAGATCAACAATCGCTAAAGATGAAAAAAAGTTTGAAATTCAAGATTGGTCAGATGATGTTATAAAACAAATTGAAGCAACAGAAAAAATAAGCAGAAAAATAATTGTTGTTGGTAACGATGGTGGAACTTTCATTTTTTTCCTAACAAAGCACAATAATAATTGGTATTTGTCCGGTATTGATAGATTTGAGGTTTGTAGTGCTTAATGACAAAATAAAACAGGTTTATCTTATTGTTTCTATGTGATTACTTCTCAGTTTTTAATAGTTAAGCACAACTCAAAAATCCAAGTATCCCTATTTTCAAAAAAATAATTAAAATTTAATTATCACCATTAGGTGAAATTTTATATTTTAGCAACTCACTATTAAGTGAGTTTTTCTTTGTGCGATCAATTCAAAATTTAGAAAAATAAACTTAATCCGCAGAAAAATGGTAAAAAATATCTGGGCAGATATTCCATTTGATGCTAAATTTAGAAAAATACAAATGATGAAAAAAATATTTCAATTTAACCGTTGTCTAACTAATGGAATGGACTATTTCATTGGGGCAGACCCATACGCATTGCTAAACTTCAAAGAGAGAAACAATTTAAGCGATGACTTATTGACCGAATTTACTACAAACGAAAGTGGAGACAATGTTGTAATTGAAGGAATTATGATACCACTTGAAAAATGCGAAATCGTACCTCATACTATTTATATCAACTTTGATGAAGAAAATCAAATTCTAAACAACAAAGAAAATGATTTTCAATTCAAAGAAGGAAATTATCCACTGAAAATTGAAAATGGAATTTTTTGTGTATTTACTATTGATTATTTAGAAAACTTTACAAAGCAAACTGTCGAAACTCTGGTAGCACTTCATAGAGATAAAAATTATACCATAGTAGATTTGGAAAATGGTTGGTATTCTGTTGAAATTTTGGCTGGACTAACTCAACAAAGCTTTGAAAAATCGGCATATCATTGGGGCATAATTATGGACGATATGGAACCAACTTTTGAATTTTGTTTAAAGAAAGCATCAGTAAAACCTGAATTAACAGCAAAGCTAAATAGAGAATATAAAATTGAAATTAACAAAGAAATCTATAAAGGAAGGCGAATTTTTAATAACGACTAAACAAAGTTAGTTAACTAAAAAACAAGCACAATCACGCAACAAGGGTTTTGAGATAGTGTTGCGAAACTGTAAAGTTCAACAGTAGTTTTTCAATTGAACTTAAACTTTTACGCTTCGATTTTCGTCCGAACGCAAAGCCCCAAAACGTTAACTGTCGCCTTAAACCGACATCCAACACAAAACAAAAGAAGAAATGAAATCAAAATTTACAAAAGAAAATCCTATGCCACCAGTTTGGATAATGTATCCTAACATTTCACAATACTCAATTGGTTGGAGAATGGGTTATGGCGAAGGTTATAAATGGGATTTAAGAGATTGGAAAGAAAGTTTGACTAAAGAGGAAAAAAATAAGTATCAAGAAATGTTTCCTCAACCTGTTTTTTGGAGAGATTTATACAGTGAAGAATTTGAAGATGATGATATTGAAAATTACAGTTATAATCTAATTCCTTTTTGGCAAAAGAACGGACGACCTCAATATTCAATAGACCAACTAATTGCCTTTGGCAATACCAAAGATTTAGAATATATTTTCTTCTGGAAACCCAATTCCGATACGATTGACAAATCCTGTTTTGGACAATGGCAATCCTCTTATTTTGAAGTTGATATAGACGAATATAATTGCGCCGAACAATATATGATGGCTGAAAAAGCCAGACTTTTTGAAGACAAAGAAATTGAAGAACAAATAATGCAAACTTTTGACCCGAAAGAAATTAAAGCATTAGGTAAAAAAGTGAAAAATTTTAACCAAACGGTTTGGGACAAAGCTAAGTATTCAATAGTGCTAAACGGAAACTATTATAAGTTCACGCAAAACAAAGAAATGCGGGATTTTTTATTATCAACAGGAGACAAAATTTTAGTAGAAGCAAGTCCGTTAGACACCATTTGGGGAATTGGCTTGAAAGAAGAAAACCCCAAAGCACATCATCCGCAAACTTGGCGAGGAAAAAATTTATTAGGATTTGCCCTTATGGAAGTTAGAGATGAGCTCAAAAAAGTATATCAAAATTTTGATAAAATAAATTGGGAACAACTGAAAAAATATACAAAATAGACCGAGAAAAAACAAGGTTTTGCAATAGTGGGGCGAAATACAAAATCAAGTATAATTTTCAAAAAAAATTAGTAATTTTTATCACCATTTGGTGAAAATTTATATTTTAGTAACTCACTAATAAGTGATATTTTTATAAATGTAATAAATATTTACAAACGACAACAACAACAGGAAAAGTGCGCCAATCCTAGTGTTAGCGGTCATTTTAGAAAGCCCTACAAAATGAAAATGAACGAAAAAACATATACACAAAAATTTAATTCGGGAGATTACTTTGACGAACACCAAAAAAGGATTGACAAAAGAATAGCACAGTTTTCAAATTCCTTTTTAAATAATGCAAAATGGAAAAAGGTATTTCTGACAATTTTTTCAAATGTAGATTTAGTAAAACAATGTGAAATAAGAGACTTTTTTAGCAGTTGTTATGTAGATTTAAGAACAGAGTTACAAGATGTGAAATTTGAAAAATTTATATATTCTGACTATATCGATGAGTTTATTACGACTGGAGAATACCCAATTAGCTATCGAGAAATTGAGTATTTGGAGTTTTTAAAATCGTGGGAAGGGAAGTTCATAGGGAAGTTGGTTAAAAGTAAACCGATTACACAAGACACAGAAAAAATAAAAGAAATATTATCTAAAGTTGGACAGTTTGAATGGGAAGAGTATGATAACTCAGTCAGACTAATAGCATATCGATAAAAACGAACCGCTAACACGGGTTTTGCGTCAGGCGGGGTGACGTGCAAAATTCAACAGCAGTTAAGAAAATGCTGAATGGATTACATTTAACCCATAAAAGTAAAACTTACACAATAGTGGGGCGAAATACAAAACTCAAGTATAATTTTCAAAAAAAATCAGTAATTTTTATCACCATTTGGTGAAAATTTATATTTTAGCAACTCACTAATAAGTGATATTTTTATAGGTTTAATAAATATTTAAAAATAACAACAATTGGAAAATGCGCCAATCCGAATGTTGTGCGTCACCTCACAACAACAAAACGTTTAACGACCAACATTGACTTATGACATACATTTTACAAGCATTTATAACAAAAAAATCTAATCATAAAAAATTGACAGATTTTTATAAGAACGCAACTGCGATTGACATCGGACACGAATTATCCTTAATTCCTTTTACGACAGAATTATTTGATGAAATAAACAAACTGACGGACTCAAAGCCAATTGGAAAATTTGACTCTCTGACCGAGAATATTGAAGTTGAATTACTAAAACATTTTAACAATGTAAAAATTGCATATATTGAAGCTGACTATTTTGGCGGACAAGGAGAGCAAATAGCAATAATTTGGGAAGACAAAAAACGAATTTATTTGTCCGACTTGGGCGATAATGAAATCAACAAAGTTTTGAAAGATTTTGGTGTTATTGCTGACAATGGAAAAGATGAGTTTGACACCGTTAGACTTGGACAAAATAGACGAACGAAAGAATGGCTAAATAATAGAGAATAAAAAGGCGAACGCACAACAAGGGTTTGCCAAAAGCTGGGCTGAAGTGCAAAACTCAACAGCAGTTTTTCAATTAAACTTTTGTACTAAAAATCCCCACCTTAAGCAAGCCATAAGACGTTGGCATTAATTATAAACAGTCCGTCTTCCAAACACAAAAACCTAATTGAAAAAAAGTAAAAAACATAAAATCTGGCTTATCGCATTGGCAATACCTATCCTCATTTATTTTATTTGGGGACACTTTGGTTTTGCCGGCGCGTGGGTTCCGGGTAAATATGATGCTGAAAAACAACAATACAAAGTATTTTGGGGTTTAGGTGACAAATTAATTTTTTATAGCAACGGAACATTTAGAATAGCAGGATATACTCCAGAGTTCAAACAAGGTTTGATAGACACCACAGGAAAGGTTGTCATTCCGTTTCTCTATAAAAAGGTAGAGCAACGAACGGCATTAGGCGAAAATCTTTACGTTATTACCAATAAATCAGGCAAAAAAGGAATTATTAACAACAAGTACAAAACCATTATTCCAATGGAATATGATGGAATAGAATCCATTAAACCCGATTTTAATTTTATAATGTTAAAAAATGGAAAATCAGCCCTTCTTGACAAAAATGGAAAAGAAATTCTCCCTGCCCAATATTCAAGTGTTTTTTATCCAGATGTTTCTTCCAGCAAGCCCTTTATTATAGCAGAAAAAACAACGGAAAGTTATTTCGTTTTTCCTGAAACCAAGAAGCAAATTAATCAAAAATTTATTACAATTGAGTTTTTGTTTTTGCCCAATAATACTGTTTTAATAAACGGAATTTTAAGTAAGGAACTAAAAAAAACAAATCACAAAATTATTCTTGGTAATTATTACAACAGAAGTTATGAAAAATACAAAAAAGTTAAAATTAATGAAACAGATTTTGTAAATCATTATTATGGAATTTTTGATTCAAACGGAGAAGCGTTACTCCCTTTGGAATATGATTATATTGGCATTTTTGAAAATAAAAAATTTGCAGTAGTCGAAAAAAATCATAAAATGGGAATCTACAACATTAATGTAAAAGATTGGCTTGCAAAACTCAGTTTTTCGAATATTGATAAGCTTCCCCAGAATTTACCATTATTTATGTTGCAAGATTCTGAAAACAAAAAATATTATATCGATGAAAACGGAACTATAATTCTTTCAAACAAAACGAATGTTACTCACATAGATGCAAATGGACATTATTTAATTTTCACGAAAAACAAAAATCGTTACAAAATGCAATACAATAAAGACAAACAGAAATTCACGTGGCACAAACTATGAAAACAACATTCATTATTGTATTGTTAATGGCATTGCAAACAACATTTGCACAAGAAAAACTGGTAAAAGATGTGGACTTTGATAGTGTAAATGACACTGTTTACATCGATAAAGTTAAATCGGTTATTGTTTGTAAACTATCCACGCAACAATTTCGCCCCATAGAAAGCAAACCTGTAGAAATAAACGAACACTCCTTTATTTCGGAAAGTAAAAAAGGCTTCGAGTTTTCGTATCCTGAAATGCGTTCAGGATTTTCGGCACAGTTCCGTTACGATAAAAAACAAAAGAAAATTCGGCTTATTGGTATGGGCAAATACAGCTTGGGCAATATAGTTGGCGATGAAAGTGGTAAATCAAGTGTTAATTTACTAACCAATAAATACATTGGAAATTGGAATTATTATGACGATTTGGCAAACAATGAAAAAGGCGAATTAGTAAAAATACCCACGATTAAAACTAAGATGAATTTCGGTAAAATTTATCTCGAAAATTTTGAAGAAACCATTGCAGAAGATTACGGAAAACGCTGTGCAGAATTACAGACAAAACACGAAGAAAAATCAATATGAAAAAGAAAAAAATAAAGTAAAATTCTTTTGAGATCTATTCTTAGAATTGGGAATGAAAGATTATAGAAAAGAGCAAGAATCAATCAAGCAGAACATAGAAAATAGGAAACAACAAAATTTAAATTTTATAAAAATGATTAATAACAAAACACTTCTCACAGTATTCATTACATTTTTAAACCTTAGCATTTTTGCACAAACACACAACAAAAGCGAACTTCAAACGAAGATAGAAACCATTCTTTTAGACAAAAAAGCAGACGTCGGCGTTGCAATCATCGGAACCAACAATGAAGTGATCCACATTAACGGCAACAAAATGTATCCAATGCTCAGCACGGTCAAATTCCCGATTGCCTTAACCGCTTTGTATCAGGTAGAGAAAGGCAAGCTATCTATGAAACAGAAAATTTTTATAAAAAGAGAAGAGTTGCTGGATGATCCCACTAATTGGAGCCCATTTAAAGAAAAGCATCCCAATGGCAATCTTTATATTACGCTGGAAGAAGCCTTGAGCTGGATGGTGTCTTACAGCGATAATAATCTCACCGACATTGTATTGAGACTCATTGGCGGACCGGAAGCTGTACAGGAATATATGGACAACGAAGAGCATTTCATTATTAAGAATGATGAAGAAGGAATGCACAAAGATTGGGACTCGCAATTTGTAAACAAGACAACTCCAAATTATATGGTTAGAAATCTGAAAGATTTTTACAACGGAGAATACCTCAATCCAAAGAATACCAAATGGCTTTACAAAGCAATGCTAAACAATAAATCCGGGCTGAAAAGAATAAAAGGCAACCTGCCTAAAAACACCAAAGTTGCCCACAGAACAGGAACATCTTTTACAAACGATGCCGGAATGACCGGTGCAATCAACGATGTCGGAATTATAAAGCTACCAAACGGCAAGCAATTTTATATTGGTGTTTTTGTGCACAATACGTATGAAACCTTCGCAGATTCCGAAAAAATAATCGCAGACATTGCAAAAACTGCTTATGATTTTTATGCGACTAAGTAAAAGTAAAAAACACATTGAATGAAGAAAAATGAAGAAAAAAATCAAATTGATAACAATAGCTGTTGTCATCGTATCATTGTCTTTTCTATTATATAACTGGCTTACTCGTGAAGAATGGGTAACAAAAATAAGATGCGTAGACTGCGAAAAATTAGAAAGTCAAAAGCTGGAAAAATTAATAGGAACAGTAGAAATTCAACCACACGGAAAAATCATTTTTACAAACCAATTAACAGGATTAAGGCATAATTTAATTCCTTGTGATACCTATTGTGAATCAAAAGAATTATTACCTTTCAGTAAAATCGGTGTAATAGATAACCCCACAAAAAAACAGATTTATTTCAGCATAGAAGGAAAGTATATTAAAGAAAAAGACCAATTTAAATACCGCTCCATCATTTTTCTGAACGAAAGAATATTTCTGAATCCGGAAAAAATCAAAGATTTAACATTCGAGGAAATCAGTGAAAAATACACCGCTCTGGAAGAAGAAACCTTCAAGCTCAACGAATCGCATTACGCCGGATTGCGTGAATTTTTGCCTCATTATTTTTCCAAGGAACAGCTTAAACAACCGATACTTTTAAAAGAAGCAACTTGGGAAACAAGCGATAGCACATTGATAACAATCTGGTTCATTAAAAAACAAAACCGTTGCTTACCCATTGAAGCTTATGAATGGGAAAAGGGAACGGAGTTTTAACTAAAACAGCCGGAACCAAGCACAATCGGATGATTTTTATAATACAAAAAAAAGAGGATAAAAAAACAATGACAACTAAAGATAACTCACATTTCTGAAAGTAATTAAAATTCTGTTTCTGATTGTTTATATTCCTGCATTACTGTTTTATTCTTGAGTTATGATTCCTGAATATATAGCTTGCTTAGATTGTGATTACGAAGGAGCAATGGGAACAGGTATTTGGGGCGATGAAGTTCAGTGTTTTGGTGAAAGCAAGGCATTTGCCAACGACTTTTTTAAATTCACCACGATGATTATTGTTTTTTTTCTATTATATTGGCAATTATATTTTTCTTTATTTATCATTTAAAAAAGAAGTTAAAATGAAAAAAATCACTTTAGTTCTATTAATAATTTTCAGCTTAAATGCAACGGCACAAACTCTGAAAGACTGTTCAATTTGCTCAACTCAAATTATAAAAGCAGAACAAATCATAGATTTGAGCATTGACGAAATTCGACTTTTAACAAATGAAATATTCGCAAGAAATGGCTATAAATTTGAAAATGGTAGGTTTCAAAACTTCTTTGAAGAAAAATCTTGGTATAAACCAAAGAACGACAACAAAAGTGTTGTATTTAATGAAATTGAAAAGAAGAATATTAAATTATTTCAAGATAAAACAAAAGAACTAAAAAACAACCAGCAAGAATTGGTTAATCAGCTAAAAACTTTCAAAAATCTACTTTTAAATAACAATAAAGAAGAACTTAAAACAAAATTTGGATTTTTTTACGAAAATCAAACAGAAGATGACGAACCAAAATTGTTAAAGGAAGTTTTAAATAAAATTAATCTTGAGGACATTAACTATTACAAAAACAATGGATTAAATAGCACAATGACTGATAATGGTTTCGTGAAAATCGTTTATGAAATTTCAATCGAAAATATGAATGTGAATTTGTATTACAATTATATGGATCACTCAAAAATAATTGAAGACTTTGACGAATTTACAGACTATCATTCAGAAAACGAATTTATGTATAATTGGCAATTTGAATTTAAAAACAATAAACTAAAATTTATAAGATTAGCAATTGCAGGATAAAAAACTATCATAGCAGGGCAAAACTGCCAGGTTGAAGATTTTCCGCTTCGATTGCCCAGCTATCGCAAAGACACTAAACGTTGTGCGATATGTTAAACCACATTCTACACAAACTAAACCGACAAAAAAGATGAAAAACCTAATCGCACTTTTTTTAACAATACTGTTTACGAACCAAAGCAATGCACAAAACATTATAGACTTTTTCTATTCCGTTTCACCAAATTATGTAGATGATTTGAGCTATTTAGAAAGAAAAAAGTTAATTGAAAATAAAACGCTCACAAAAGACGATCTGCTTTATAGCATAAAGTACGACAAGCAAAACGGCTATTTGAGAATGGAGCAAAACTACATCGAAGGACAGTCAGGATTTGGAATTTATGAAGTTACCTATTGGAATCTGAACAGCAAAAAGCTAATTGCAGTTTCAAGCATTATGGGAAGCAATGGCGGAACTCATCAAAACGATTTCAAATTGTTTACCTACGAGAATGAAATTCTGACAGAAGCAAAAACGGGTTATTTAAAGGATTATACTTCCAATTTTGATGTTTTCATCAATAATCTGATTAGTGATTTTACAATAAAAGGAACAAAACAAGAGATAAAAGAAGATTTAAAATATTTTGGATTTACAATAGAACTACCCAAAAAAGGAAAAGACATCAAAGTATCATTCAAACCTTTAATCCCAGAGTATTTTGAAGAGAATTATTCCAAATACTTGAAGTTAACTGAAAAAACCTACCGCTTTAACAAAGAAACCGAAACATTTGAATAAGCTAAAGTTTAATTTAATAGGCGTTGTTGTTTTTCTTATATTGATTTTCGGAGGATATTTTTTGGAATTTGCGATTTGATAGTGATAAAAAAGATTATAATATCGGTAATATTAATAATGGTTCTGACAGCCGTTTTCACTCCGTTATGGAGTAATATGTATTTGCTTTTTACAGAAAAAGAATATGAAATTCCGCAGGAAAGTTCCGTTTTTACTTTTGAGGCAACAAAAATGAATGAAGGTTCTGGCGGTTGGTGGATTTACGGAGAAGACAGCAAAAACTATTATGCCCTTACCAATGACACTGTCAATAGAATTATCAGTATCAACAAAAAACAGGCAGTAAAAATAAATGATTTCAATAAGCTTGATTATAAAACCTGGACTGTAAAAAAATGAAAAACCTAATCCTACTCCTTTTAGCAACCGTCTTTCTTTTCCAATCCTGTGAAAGTAAAACAGAGAAGAAAACAACGGAAGCATCAAAGCAAACAACAAAAATTGCTGAAAAAGAAAACATACAAGAAGATGATTATACAGAAATGAATGATAAACCTGAAGAAGATATTTACATATACCCAAAAACAGGCAATAAAGCAGAAGACTTTCTACCTAAAATCGGCATTTACGAAATCCAATACGAAAGCAAAGGCGATTTGAACAATGATGGATTACCGGATTTGGTAGTTGTATTGAGCGTTAAAAATAATAAGACGCAAGCAAGACCAACACTCATTTTACTGCAAAACCAGAACAAAACCTATCGTTTAGGCAAAGTTTCAAATTTTGTAATGCCAAGTGAGTACAATGAGTATGATTTTAAATTATTCGATACCGAAGAAATAAGCATTGAAAAAGGAGACTTAAACATAAAACTATATGGTAAAGATAATTACTTTGGAACTTTCAAATACTTTGAAAATGATTTATTACTTACTTCTATTGAAGTCTTTTACAGAGGTGCCGGTTCTCAAGAAGGCATTAAATATGACTTCGTAAATGGAAAACAAAAGACCACCGAAATTGATTTAATATCTGATATTGAAAACCCAAAAGTTACAGAGAATAAAAGCAGTATTGATAAAGAGAAACATCATTTTGAAAACACATCAATTATTGATTTTTTTAATAGTAACAATTAGAAAAGTACAATCGCACAACAAGCAGTTTTAATATCATACGATTGAAGTGCAAAATTCAAGTAAACTGTTTTCAAAAAATAATTTAATAATTTTTATCACCATTTAGTGAAAATTGATATTTTAGCAACTCACTTATTAGTGAGTTTTTTTTATTGACATAACAAATATTATATGACAATTAAAAACGGAAACTTGCGCTAATGTGGGAGTTGTGGGCAATTTTACAGAACCTCGGTATTGATAGACAAAAATTAAGAATTATGGGATTAAGAATGAAATTATTTCAACTGGATCAAAATCTGCTTGACGAAATTATTGAAAATCCAGAAGTAATTTTGGAAATAAATTGTTCAGAAGAAAAATATAACGCTATCGAAATTGACAAATCTTGGGACGGACTAAAATTTCTTTTATCAAAAGCTAGAATGAATAATGAAAATGAATTATCAAAACTTATTTCGAGCGAACAGCAAATTGATGGATTTAGTGAACTGGAAATAAGTGACATTTATGATGTAAATTTTCTAACAGAAACACAAGTACAAAAACTAACTGCTGAATTAAATAATGTTACAGATAATGAAATAACAGAAATATTCGACTTTAAAGCAATGAATAAAATGGAGGTTTATGGAAACCCATTCAATGAAGAGTCTATTTCGTACTTTCTTGAATATTTGAAAAAAGTAAAAAGCTTTTATCAAAATGCGACGAATAATAAAAAAGCTGTAATTAGTTTCATCTCATAAGTTAAAGAAAAAAAACTGCAACCAACTAGGGTTTTACGTTAGGGAGCCGAAACTGCAAAATTTAACAAATAAAGGTTTTTGCGCTTCTATTTTCCGCCCGAATGCAAAGCCGTGAAACTTAGACAATACAAAAGCGACTGCAAAACACAGAAAATATGAGAAGCTTTATAAATTGGAACATATTACAAAGAATTCAAAACTCACCCAAAGAATTTATCGTACAACGGAATGTCGCATTGTTAGATGCCTTTTTGCTCGGTTATGAGGATTTGTTATTACAACTTGAGAATGAACAACAACTAAAGGAGAAATATGGAAATATTCTTTCGTTAGAAGAGTATGCACGAAAAAAGTACAAAGCAGAAAATATTGGTTCACGGAATTTTAAAAGTATTATATCATTCATTTGCGAAGATGATTTAGACTTTTTTCACAAATACTTTGATTTCTTAGAAGAGTATGAACAAGCATACCCAACACAAGAAGTTATTACATACAAATTAAGAGAATCCCAAAAAAGTATACCCACACAACAAACAAAATTAGATTATCGTTTTGCTTCATTACCAAACAGATCTAATGAACTTAAAGAATGGATAAAAGGAATGCGTAAACGTTATCCGATGTATTTTGGTCATTATGATATCTCTTATTTTCGTGCTTTTTTGGATGGTTATTTTCTTTGTAAAAAAGAATACAATCTACCGTTTACAACATTTGACACTAAAATTAAAAGTTTTACAGAGAGCATAATTTGTGAAGATTTAAATATAACCGGTGAATTTATTACTTGGGACAGAAAATATCGCTATAAAAAAGATTGGAATTCTTTGGGAAAAATAAGTGAAACAACGGCAAAAGAAATTTTGGAAAATTTGTGGAAAGATTTAGAAATTTTTACTGGTGAAAAATTAGAATAATGAAAGAAGAAATATGCAACCTTATTTTTAAAAAAGATTTTAACAAGGCAAAAGAATTATTAGAAACGACCAATTTTGAATTAAATTTCATTAATCAATTGGAACGAAGTCCTTTATTATTAGCTGTCGGAGCTGGTAATTTAGAGTTTGTTGAATATTTGTTATCAAAAGGAGCGGATCCAAATTATAATGAGGTGTATATTTTGCCAATTGCAAATGCTATTGAGAATGTAGCTTTCAAATTAGATTATTCGGAAACTAAAATATTAGATAAAAGAATTATTGAACTATTGTATAAACGTGGGGCAAAAGTAGATATCAAAGATAAATCGGAAGAAACGCCTTTAGAAGTTTTGACCAGATATTTTGGTTATAATAACATTGATGATTTTTTGAGAAAAAACGAAACTTAAAACTCTAAAACTTTGAAGCTGATTTTACAAAATCATTTTTATAAAGAATATGTTTACAGCCAACAAGGATTTTGCGATAGTGGGGCGAAAGTGCAAAATTCGACAGCCCTTTTTCAATTAAAATTTAGTAATAATTATGGCATTAGACTTTCATAGACTAGACAACAAAGAATATTTATTTGGGATTGATGACAAGAAGTATAAAAATCTTGACGAAATATTTACTGAATATAAAAATTGGACAGGCATTTATTTTGACCAATATAGTGACACAAAATTGACCATTGAAAATCAAAAAATGCTCGTAAAAATAATTGACATTTATATTGAGAAAACTAATTTGAACGCTGACAAACAAAAAACACTTGACATTTTGGAGTTTAGAGCGTTTATGAAATACTTTTCCGACCAAAAATTTGATATTGAAATACTGGGCGACTAAAAATTTAAAAAGAACATTTTATTTCTATGAAAACTTTAGGAATAATATCACGAGCTGGCGCAAACATCTTACTCGTGCCTACAAAAGAAACCTGTGGAAAAAAATAAGACAATACAATAATGATAACGCCCGAAGAATTTATACAAAATAGCGAATTGCTTACAGATATTTTTGGTCAGGTTCCTAAGTTCCACGACGGCGAAATAATATCATTGAACTTGGAAATTTCACCCACTGCATTTTATCCGAAAATGCGGTTATTGATAGATATTTTACATTTTGGTAAACATTACCTTGATTGCTGTTGAGTTTAATGAAATCATTAAAAATAGTTTTGAAAATTTTGGCAATCAAAACTCTGTATGGGAAATGAATTTTGAAAAACAAGAAAATGTTTTGTGTACTATAGAAGGCAATTGCGGACTATCTGCCGAATTAGAATGTAAAACAGTAAAAATAATTTCGGTAAAAATGCAAAGTCACAACAACAAAGCGGTTCAACAACAATAGCCACAGGTACCCCTTTGGAAAAAAATAAGAAAATAAACTAATGACAATCTAAAAATATTATGAATAAAATAGAAGGTCTTTGGGATAAAAGTGATTACAACCAAGATTTAGATTTTATAAACTTTCGTATTGACGATTTTTGGCTGGATGAAAAATTAGATGAATTATATCCGGGTAATTTATACAAAGGACTTATTCCTACACTTGATTTTTGTTTGGACAGGCAGGCTGAAAAAGAGATTGTTTGGAAAAGAATTATTCCGGAAGAAAATCAAATTGAAATATGTCCAATATTAATGTGTCCGGATGATTGTGATTTTTCCTGCACTTTAATTGTGGCAGAAATTCAAAACTATGGAACATTTATTCAATGGAAGAAACTGGGAATTGACGAAACAAAAGAATGGGATGCAGAAATGGTTGGCACAAAGGTCAACTGGTTCAAAGATTTTCCGGTACTAAATTTTGAAAAGACCGAATATTTAAAAATGGTTGAAACATTTAAAGTAGAATTTGAAAATATAAAAAACAGGGAACAATAACCACAGGTGCAACCTATGGAAAAAATAAAAACAACACAATGGCAATAGAAACAACTTTTAAATATAAAGGCAAGGGAAAAGGAGATGAGGATTTCTTAAAAGACAAATTAAAAGGTTTTGATTTGGTATTGCAGGAATGTAAATATAAAGATGAAATTTGGAACCAATATACTATCCTGTTTGCCGGTAAATATATTTGGGGCGATTACTTTACAGAAGAAGATACAGACCTCAACTATTTCATTGTAAAATATTCAAGTCCTTTTAAAGATAGCGGAAGTGATAAGGATGTTTTTATCCAACAAATGTTATCCTTAGGTTTTGAAATTGATGAATAAAAAAATAAAAATGCGCACCCTAAAAATCATCATCCCCATTTTGGCAATTATAGGCATTGCTTGGTTTGCCTTGCAATATTTTTCGCCAAAAGAAGAATGGCAAAACCGATGGAAATAAAACAAAAACAGAAATAAAAAATACGCTGAAAATGGATTTTATAAGTGAAATAAAACGAATAAATCCCGCAATATAATGGCAAACAGTAAAATACAGGTATGGGTAGAAGTAGCATTTTTCAAAGAAAAGCAAATGGCACGCAAAACATTTCCAAATCTTGAAAATCGGATATACCAACCTCATTTTGTAGTGAAAGGAACAAAAGAATATTTGGGCGTTTGCTTTGTAACGGGAAACATCGTTGAATTAGGCGAAAAAACAACAGCAATCATTGAAATGATATATGACAATGTGGATTACAGTCTGTTATTCAAAGCAGATAAAGAATTTTATATTACAGAAGGTGCAAACATTGTAGGACAAGGAAAAGTTATCTAAATTAAAGAAAACAACAGTCGCAAAAAATAAATTTTTGAAACATAAACACAATAAAAAAACCAACATTGGAGCGAGCATCTAGCTGGTGTCTACAAAACGCAACCGGTGAAAAATTAAAATAATTGCAAAATGAATGAAATAACACTAGTCTTTACCGAAAAAAATATCTTAGATAATTTGCTGTATACTGCATCAAAATCTGATCAGCTAAAAAAATCACGAAAAACAGGAAGATTGCTTTTTGCTGTATTTATTGTTTTATTCAGCTTGATATTATTGGCAATTAATAAACTTATTGCAGGATTAACTTTTGTGGTTGGAATAATTATTTTTCTACTGTTTCCACAATATTTAAAATTGTACTACAAAAAATATCTTATCAAAACATCAAAATCCGGCGAAAACAAAAAACTTGTCAATTTGGAATATAAGATAACTTTAAAAGACGATTGTATAGAATCTAAAAACACAATGGGAGAATCAAAATACCTGCACAATGGATTTGAATACATTTCCGAAACTGAAGAAAATATATTTATTAAGCTCAATACACCAATGTTCCTTGTGTTTCCCAAAAACCAAATCGACAATATCGAAGAGCTGAAAAACTATTTTGAAGCAATCTGCAACAAGCACAACATTGAATATATCGATGAAAAAAATTGGGTATGGAAATAGCAAAGTCATTAAAGATATTAGATTCAGGTAAACCTAGTCTATAATCCCAATAAAAATAAACACAAAAAAATGGAAATAATACTGATACTACTTTTGTTATTTATTCTTCTTTCAGTTTTTATACTGTACAGAATTGTTCTTTGGATAAGCAAAAAGAAAGCACGGGTTAACTGTACTTTAGCGCTGTTAGGAATTTTTATTTTGGTTAAAATTATCAACTTCGTATTTTTTACTGAAATGGAATTGATACAATCAAAAGTATATACAGATAAGTTCTTTCTAAAAAATCCGAGAATTACCCAAGATAGCATCAACACGATGATCAAACACTTTTGTATTGAAAAAATGAACAAAGAATTTATTGGCAACGAAGAAAAATATAAACGTTATAACAGCGATAGTTCCAATGTATGGATTAGCTATGATCTTGATTTTTACAACTATACCGATAATTTTTTTGGTAGTAACACCGCTTATTTTATCGACAACGAAGAAGACGATGGCGGACCAACAAGCATCCATTTTTTATCTGAAATTGAAAAAGAAAGAATTGCAACGTTTAGTATTGATTTTTGCGAAAATGACACTGTAAACTATTATGCCAAAATAACCTATCATCAAGAATATAAAATAGATACAATTTTCAGTAAATGTATCCAACAGCCAAAAAGCTATGCTCCCATAAAAACTAACAAAACATATTCTACAGAAGCAAAAGCCAGAGTAGTAGAATATCCAACCAATAGAAATTAGAATCAAACAATATGTACAAACTAATGATATTTTTTCTAGCCATTTTTGCGCTACAGTCCTGCAAAGACAAAACACAGAAATCTCCAAAGGTAAAACCGCAAGAAAAAATAGAAATTCAAACTAAACAACCTAAAAAGGAAATCTTTAAAGATACTTTTGAATTTATCTCTTATGATGACAACTACGATTATATGCTGTTAAATGCCCAAAAAGACAAGGATATATATGGCTTTGTCAATGACAGAAACAACGACAGAACATTGCTGAGAGGCGATATTTGTGAAATCCAATGGGAAAAAGACACTATATACATAGCAGGCGATGGCGAGACGCTCGAAATTGCAGATTGGCTGGTTTCCATCAAAAAAATTAAAGAGGGTAGTGTTTCAAAATTCAGGAAAGAATATCAAAAACAAATCAAGTACCATTGGCACGAAGATAATTACGCACAAAGTTACCTGGACGAAATTTATTTATTGGCAGAATATTACATTGCAAATTCTAAAAATAAGATCATTAGTAACGCTGTTCATAACAAAGAAAACATTGAATATTCTGTTGAAAAACGAACAGAAAATAACAGAGATTATGATGCGTTAGGCATTGGCTTTATGTCCGAATATCGTTTTGCCGTTTTGCAATGGATTTATATTGACAGAGAAAACAAGAAAATATTTGAATTAGATGTAACTAATGATGAATTGGTTGAATTCAAGTAAAATCGGTATTAAATTTTAAAGAAAATGAAAAACCTAACCCTACTCCTGTTAGCTACAGTTTTCACATTGCAATCCTGCGAGAAGCAAACATCAAAACAAAATAAAGAACAAGTTTCCAATAATGAAACCTGGGAAATAAAACAAGATAATTTTGCTTATACAGTAGAAATACTGGATTCCTTACAGTTTTATGCAGAACAAAAAAACGTTAAACACAAATCCGAACCTCTGAAAAAAATTACAGATTTTACGTCTGCCCAAAAAATGCTGAAAGGTGTTGTTGAATTTTGGGACGGCGATGAAGAGGGCGAAAGTCAAGGATTGAGAAGAATTTTATTTAGAAACAGAAATACATTTAGCAATAAATATAACGAGGAATTTTTTGTGGCTTATTATCCAACCGAAGACATTCTCCTCTTAGAAGGCGGACATTCGCTTGATGTGAGTTTTACCCTGAAAAACGCCAAGCAGACCGAAGAAACCGGAAATCCGGAATATATTGTCACATCGCCCAACAACCAATATCTTCTGAATGGTTTTTACGAAGGACAAGACTGTGTTTCTTACTTTATTCAGAAAAACTTAAACGGACAATTTGAGAACGCGATTCCATTAAGCGAAACTTTTTCCAAAAACAACAGGAAAAGTATTTGTCAGATCAAAGAAGCTTTTTGGACAGACGACCATACTTTATTTCTTAAAGAAGTATTCGTTTTTGATTCTAATAACGAACTCAAGCCAATCTATTACAAAGTTTCCATTACTGATGCAAAACCAAAACCAAGTCAGTCAGCCGTGTTCCAATCAAAAAATATTTCTGATTTTGTACCCGAAGATTATGTAATTTATAAAGAAAATGGTCTGGAAGAAATAAAGGGAGATCTAAACAAAGACGGTTTGGAAGACTTGGTACTGATTATTAAAAAAACAGGTAAAGAAGGCTATGGCGAAAATCAATTTGGTAAAGTTGTAGATAAGAACCGAAGAGGAATCATTGTTTTATTCAACAAAGGAAACCATTACCAGTTGGCACTTAAAAACTACGATTGTTTCACATCCGAAAACGAAGATGGCGGTGTCTATTATGCGCCGGAACTTAATATTGAAATAAAAAACGGAAATTTATTAATCAATTATCTGCACGGTAGGTATGGCTATTGGAGTTACACCTTCAGGCACCGAAACAATGATTTTGAACTAATTGGTTATGATGCAAGTCACAACAGAGGTCCGATGGTTGAAAGTGATATCAGCATTAATTTCGTAACCAAAAAAATAATAAAAAACGAAAACATTAATGAAAATGCACAAGATGAAAGCGAAGTAGTTTTTAAACAAACCAAGCAAAACATCAGGTTAAAAGAACTTACCAGATTATCGGAAATAATAGATTTCGACCAGCTGAAAATTTCTGAATTGTATATTGTTGAATGATGGAAAATGGAGATTTATTAAAATAAGAAAGCTATCAATCCTTCTAATTTTTTCTTTTTCACCAAGATTTCAAATCTATTCTGCAAGACAAGATTAGAATATGGTTGGGTTCATTAATTATAATCCAATTCTTATTATAATTTTGATACGGATAAATTTTTTTTTATCTTATTTTCGCTCAAAATTTCTTTTGTCATGTGGAAGTTTATCAAGAAACTGTTTTTCATACTAATCATCGCGAATATCCTTTTTATCGTTTTCGGGATTTTTTTTAATCCTCCTATCACTTTTACCCAGATAGGCGGACTTGTAAAATATGGGAAGCTGAAGCGGGATTACATCTCTTATGATGCTATGGGATCCAATATCAAAAAAGCTGTAATCGCTTCTGAAGACCAGTTATTCTTCAAGCATAATGGTTTCGATTACAAAGCCATAGAAAAAGCAATGAAAAAAAATGACAAAAAAGGAAAAGTTGTAAGAGGCGGAAGTACAATTTCTCAGCAGACTGCAAAAAACGTATTTCTATGGCAGGGCAGAAGCTGGATCAGAAAAGGATTGGAAGCGGTTTACACTTTCATCATAGAGAAAATCTGGGGCAAGGATATCATTCTGGAACGGTATCTTAATTCCATTGAGATGGGACAGGGCGTTTTCGGTGTGGAAGCGGCTTCTCAATACTATTATAGCAAGCCGGCAAAAGATCTTACCAAAAGCGAAGCAGCCTGGATAGCCACAGTTTTGCCCAATCCGAAAAAATACGATCCTAAAAATCCAAGTCCATATCTCAGAAAAAAACACAACTGGATTATGAGGCAGATGAATAATATTGTTCTGAAATAATTACTTTTGCAGGTAATATGGCAATCAGGTTGATCAAAAAAGACAGTTTCAGCATTATTCTGAAAAAATACTTCAGCGAGGAAAATGAAACCTTGTCTCTGGAGCCATTGTCCGAAATCATTACCAGTCTCAAGCGGGAAGATCTTGGCGTTTTTACCGCATACCTGAAGGATAATTCTGTGATCAGGAAAAATCTGATCCATTACATCAAAAATATTTTTGAAGAGAGATCATTCAATCTTTCCATTACAGAAGCGGACATTCTTTCGGAAAACGCCTTTTTCCCGGAATTCAAAAAACGCTTGCTGAATAAAGTTTTACCGCCAATAGAAAACGAGAAAACCGTTTGGTTTCTGGTAGATAATGTTTTGGTAACGCCTAAGAAGGATCTTGAGTTTTTTCAGAATTCGCCGGAGGAGAAGATGGATGAGCTTTTCCGATTATTAGAAATCGACAGATTCATAGATAAGGTTAATGTCAAGAAAGAGCTTTTATTTTCGCTCAATATCCTTGCATGGCGGGTTATCGGGAATGCACTGGATGTGGAAGTGGTAAAGATGGCGCCGGAATATAAAAACTTTGATAATCCCTTTCTCGCACTGCAAAACGAGCTGGATATTCTGAACGCCGATTTTAAAGAGAAGCCGGATTTCAATCTTTCTTCTTCCGATGAAATCTACAAGCAGATCAAGGTTTATCTGGAACAATGCCTGGAATTTGTAAACATAGCCTTCAAAAATGCTTCAAAGTATGGTATTTCCAGCAAAACCAATCAGTCATTGCTTAAAATCCGTCAGCAGCTGAACCGGATGTCTGATGTTCTCAAGTTGTTCATAATTGATGAAGACCGGGATTATCTAATCAATTCCAAGCAGCTTTTTTTCAATATTTTAAAATACAAATCTCATAAAAATAACCTCCGCGACCTGGTCTCAGACAGCACAAGGCTGATGTCGCATCTCATTACCAATCATACTGCAGAAGTCGGAACGCATTACATTACTTCTACTTTCGGATCTTACATGAAAATGTTTTGGAGGGCTTCAGGCGGCGGTGTTATAGTTGGAGCGCTCTGTATTTTAAAGATGCTTTACAGTTACATTCCCGCCAGTGATTTTGCGCATGCGTTATTATTTTCTTTCAATTATGCGATGGGATTTGTAATGATCTATCTGATGAGGTTTTCACTGGCTACCAAACAGCCCGCTATGACAGCCGCAACGATGGCAAAAGTACTTTCGGAAGGCAGTGGGCGAAGTGCTTATATGGAGTTTGCGCACGTGGTTTCACAGCTGTTTCGTTCGCAGTTTATTGCTTTTGTAGGGAATGTTTTATTATCGTTTCCTGTTTCTCTCGCAATTATTTACGGACTGGAAATTCTCTTCAAGCAGAATTTTGCATTTGAAAAGTCGGGTAAATTATTGTACGATCTGGATCCGTTCCAGTCCAAAGCTATTTTGCATGCTTGTATTGCAGGCGTCTTTCTTTTTATTTCTGGTGTGATTTCCGGGAATATCGGGAATAATTCTGTCTTTTACCAGATCCCGAAAAGAATTGAGAAGAATCCTTTTATCAATTATTTCTTTGGACAGCGGATTGCCAAACAACTGTCGGTTTACTATTCTAAAAACTGGGCAGGGATAGTTTCTAACTTCTGGTTTGGTGTTTTTCTGGGTGCAACCGCTCCGGTTGGGCTTTTTCTCGGTTTAGATCTGGATATCCGTCACATTACTTTTGCAGCGGGTAATTTTGCGTTAGGACTTTATGGGAAGGATTTTGTCATCAGCTCCTATACATTCTGGATTTCGTTCAGCACGGTATTTGTCATTGGGTTTTGCAATTTTATTGTCAGTTTTGGGCTGTCAATGTTGCTGGCATTCCGTTCCAGAAGGGTAGAGATCCAAGAAGCGAAGGAGATTTTCAGAGAGATTTTCAGGTATTTTATAAGGAATCCGTTCCGGTTTTTCTTTCCGCTGAGGTCTCTGCTGGATGAGAAAAGTAAAAAAATGATCCAGGGGATTTCTACAAAATCAGAAGATCATTAATCAGGGATTCATCTTTCAGAACTTCCCGGAATTTTTTCAGGAAAAAGGTTTTTCTCATCCGGAAGTCATTCTTCAGAAGCGGCGATTTGATGCGCAAAACCAAAACTTTTTCCTTCAGGTTTACCATTTCGATCTCCGAAAAAAGATCTTCGGAAAGGTAATCTTCCAGAAAATCCTTAATTTCAAAAGCTTTCAGCTTGTCCTCAAAACCATAGATTCTTGCGAAAGAATTCACAAGTTCCGAAGATTGATATTCACGTTTTTTCCGAGCCATAATTAAGATTGTAAAAGTAGAAAATTCAAATTCAAAATAGTATATTTGCGCGCCGAAAGTTTTGGTTTTAATGGATGTTATAAGGCATTGAATTTCAAACCTAAAACTTCAAACTTTAAATTTGATATTATGAAATGTGGAATCGTAGGTCTTCCGAATGTAGGAAAATCAACTCTCTTTAACTGTCTTAGCAACGCAAAAGCACAATCTGCAAACTATCCGTTTTGTACGATTGAACCTAACCTGGGAACAGTTTCTGTTCCGGATCCGAGACTTTTCGAGTTGGAAAAGATCGTTAATCCTGAACGTGTTTTGCCTGCAGTTGTAGAAATCGTAGACATTGCCGGATTGGTAAAAGGAGCGAGTAAAGGTGAAGGATTGGGAAATCAATTCCTGGCTAATATCCGCGAGTGCGAAGCGATTATCCACGTTTTGAGATGTTTCGATAATGGAAATATCATCCACGTGGAAGGTTCCGTAGATCCTTTGAGAGACAAAGAAATCATCGATATCGAGTTGCAGCTGAAAGATTTGGAAACGATTGGAAAAGCGGTTGATAAGGCTAAAAAATTCATCAAATCTGGAAAAAAGGAAGATATTCTGACTTATGAAACGTTGCAGAATCTTCAGAAATTCGTAGAAGATGGGAAAAATGCCAGAGAGTTTTCAACGGATGATTTTACAAAATCAATCATTGGAGAAGTTCAGTTATTGACCAATAAGCCGGTTCTTTATGTTTGCAATGTGGACGAAAATTCCATCAAAAACGGAAACGATTGGATTGTAAAAATCGAAGAAATGGCAAAGAATGAAGGTGCAGAAGTTGTAGTTTTAGCCGCTCAGATTGAAGCTGATATCAATGAACTGGAAACTTTTGAAGAAAGACAGATGTTCTTGGAAGAGTTAGGATTAGAAGAACCGGGCGTGAATAGATTGATCAGAAAAGCTTATGATCTTTTGAAATTACAAACCTATTTTACAGCTGGTGTTAAGGAAGTTAGAGCCTGGACTATTGGACAAGGTTGGACTGCTCCGCAGGCTGCCGGCGTGATTCATACGGATTTTGAAAAAGGTTTCATCCGTGCAGAAGTTATCAAATACAATGATTATATGACCTATGGTTCCGAAGCGAAGGTAAAAGAAGCGGGTAAACTATCAGTAGAAGGCAAAGAATATGTGGTTCAGGATGGAGATATTATGCACTTCAGATTCAATGTCTAATGAGGATATTTTAAAATATTACAGAACGCTTTCAGAAATGAGAGCGTTTTTCTTTATTTTAGCTAAAAATTAAAAATAAAAATATATGCTTAGAAAATTACTATTTTCTTCTTTGTTGATGACAGCTGTTACAACTATGGCTCAAACTGTGATTTTCAATGAAGATTTTGAAACAGAAGAAGGACGAAATTCCTGGACGAACACAGATCGAGACGGTGATGGAGAAAAATGGGAGTTTGATAACAGCTCAATTGATGCATTTACAGGTTATTATGCTACTTCTTGGTCTTGGTTTTTAGAGGCTTTTACGCCAGACAACACGTTAGCAAGTAAAACGATTGCTTTACCGGCTAATGCTGGCAAACAATTAACCTTGAAATTTGATGTTGGTGCATTTGATGATGAAGAGTTTCAGGAACATTATGCTGTTTACGTTATTCCTGCCAATTCTACTTTTACAGGAACAGAAACGCCGGTGTTCGAAGAAACGCTGGATGCAGGGTATATGGAGGAAGCGAAACATGTGAGTGTAGATATCAGTGATTTTAAAGGTCAGGATGTTCAGGTTGTTTTCAGGCATTTTGATTGTACCAATATTTTGGTCTTGATCATTGATAATGTTCAGGTTTTGGAGTCAGATTTATTGGCGGTTTCAGATTTTGGAAAGGCTAATGTTCAGGTTTATCCTAATCCAAGTTCAGATTTTGTGAAAGTAAGCGGAATTGATAACATTCAAAAAATCAGATTGTATGATCTCTCCGGAAAGATGGTTTTAGAAACACAATCTTCTGATGTTGATCTCAGAAATTTACCTTTGGGACACTATATTTTGAATGTTCACGCAGGTTCTGACATCATCTCGAAGAAAATTATTAAAAAATAAAAGTACTTTTTTGAAGATTTAAAAAATAAAAGTCAGACTTGGTCTGGCTTTTTTTGTGAAACAATTATCCGCAATCAATTAAAATTAATTCCCAAAACTTTCAGATTAAATTTCATTTCGTTAAATTTGTGAGTTACCGATATTCACCAATAGTCAATTGCAATTTTTATGAGCGAAATTAATCCTGTAAATTACTCCGAAGATAACATCCGAACGCTTGACTGGCAAGAGCATATCAGGCTGCGTCCCGGGATGTACATCGGAAAACTGGGCGATGGATCTTCTGCAGATGACGGGATTTATATTCTCCTCAAAGAAATTATCGATAATTCCATCGATGAATTTGTGATGAAAGCCGGAAAACGCATCGAAATCAAGATGGATGAGGGTAAAGTTACCATCCGTGATTTCGGGCGTGGTATCCCGCTCGGAAAAGTAGTGGATGCAGTATCCAAAATGAACACCGGTGGAAAATATGACAGCAAGGCGTTCAAAAAATCCGTCGGACTAAATGGTGTTGGTACAAAAGCGGTCAATGCACTTTCAGGATTTTTCAGAGTAAAATCTGTACGGGACAGCCGTGTGAAAATGGCAGAATTTTCCCGTGGTGTGATTAAAACGGATTATCCCGAAGCCGATTCATCCGACAGGAACGGAACCGAGATCAGCTTCATTCCTGATGAGGAAATTTTCCTGAATTTCAAGTTCCGGAAAGAATACGTGGAACGGATGCTGCGTAATTATGCTTATCTGAATCCCGGACTGACCATCGTTTTCAACGGCGAAAAGTTTTATTCCGAAAACGGATTGCGGGATCTTTTGGAAGAGGAGTTGGAAAGCGATATTCTTTATCCGATCATCCATCTGAAAGATGAAGATATTGAAGTGGCAATCACGCATTCTGATAAATCCCAGACAGAGACTTATTTTTCCTTTGTAAACGGACAAAATACCACGCAGGGTGGCACGCATCTCAATGCTTTTCGGGAAGCTTTTGTAAAAACCATCAGGGAATTTTACAATAAAAGTTTTGAGGCTTCCGATATCAGAAAATCGATTATTGCAGCCGTTTCTGTGAAGGTGATAGAGCCTGTTTTTGAATCTCAGACCAAAACCAAGCTTGGCTCCAATGAGATAGAGCCGGGCGGCGTCACAGTTCGGACATTCATTATTGATTTTCTTAAGAATAAACTGGATAATTACCTTCATAAAAATCCGGAAGCTGCAGAAGCAATTCTGAAAAAAATCCTGATCTCCGAAAGAGAAAGAAAGGAATTATCCGGCATTCAGAAGCTGGCAAGAGAACGCGCAAAGAAAGTGTCGCTTCACAATAAAAAACTGAGAGATTGCAGACAGCATTATAATGATCAGAAAGCGGACAGGAAGTCGGAAACAATGATTTTCATTACCGAAGGGGATTCGGCTTCCGGTTCTATTACCAAGTCCAGAGATGTGGAAACACAGGCTGTTTTTTCTCTGAAAGGAAAACCGCTGAACTGCTATGGACTTACGAAAAAAGTAGTTTACGAGAATGAGGAATTCAATCTCCTGCAGGCTGCTCTTAACATCGAAGAAAGCTTAGAAGATTTACGTTACAATCATGTAGTAATTGCTACGGATGCGGATGTGGATGGGATGCACATCAGATTATTGATGATTACATTTTTCCTGCAATTCTTCCCTGATCTGATAAAAAACGGACATCTTTATATTCTGCAAACGCCACTTTTCCGTGTCAGAAATAAGAAAGAAACCAGATATTGCTATTCCGATGCAGAACGATTAAAAGCCCTGAATGAATTGGGGAAAAATCCGGAGATCACACGATTCAAAGGATTAGGGGAAATTTCTCCGGATGAGTTCAAACATTTTATCGGGAAAGATATCAGGCTGGAACCTGTTGTGGTTGGGAAAGACCAGACGATAGACCAGCTTCTGGAATTCTATATGGGGAAAAATACGCCGGACAGACAATTATTTATATTAGATAATCTGGTGGTAGAAGAAACCGATATAGACAAGAAAGAAGCAATACGTGAAATAGAAGTTTAAAACCGTAGTGTTCTCAATAATCAAAATAATATGAGATTAAGTAATAAAAATGGAATTCCTGCTTTTACGTTCGTTTACTCGATCGTCGGGATTATTTTTATCTTAGGTATCATTGGATATATTTTGGAAATCAATAAGTTGGATGTGCTTGGAAAGAGAGCCTGGATTTTACTCGTGCTTCCAATGCTGTTGGTAGTTCCATTATACCTTATGGGGAAACCGCTTTTTGAATACGATAGTGATGGGGAAGCGCTCAATTTCAGGAATGCCCATATCCTTTATATTTTGTCGAAGAAAAATGCAAAAGATGAATTTCCAAAATATAAATTGCTAAAATTTAATATTGTTAACGCATTCTTTTTCAAGAAATTATATATTTATGTTTCCAGTAAAAAAAGCCACGTTATTATTTTGAAGTATGACATTAGTTATCTCAGCAGAAAACAGATCAAAGATTTGAAATTTTCATTGAACAAAGTTGTAAAAACCAATAAAGAAATTCGTCACGAAGATAATACAGTATAAGATTAATGGAAGAAAGTACGCACCACGAAGAAAGTCTGAAAAAAGTTTCCGGATTATATAAAGACTGGTTTCTTGATTATGCATCTTATGTTATTTTAGACAGAGCCATTCCTTCTATTTTTGACGGATTCAAACCGGTGCAGCGTAGGATAATGCATTCTATGCGAGAGCTGGAAGACGGCCGCTACAACAAGGTTGCCAATATCGTAGGGAATACGATGAAGTATCATCCGCACGGCGATGCTTCCATTACGGATGCGATGGTACAAATTGGGCAAAAAGAATTGCTTATTGATACGCAGGGAAACTGGGGTAATATCTACACAGGCGATTCTGCAGCTGCAGCCAGATATATAGAAGCCAGGCTCACACCTTTTGCTCTGGATGTGGTTTTTAATCCGAAAACAACCCACTGGACCAAATCTTATGACGGTAGAAATAATGAACCTGTTGATCTTCCTGTCAAGTTTCCGCTGCTGCTTGCTCAGGGTGTAGAAGGAATCGGGGTGGGATTGTCCACCAAGATTATGCCCCATAATTTTAATGAATTGATCAATGCTTCCATTCTTTATCTGAAAGGAAAAAGGTTCGAGATCTTTCCTGATTTTCTGACTGCAGGGATGCTGGATGTTTCCGGATATAATGATGGGAAAAGAGGCGGAAAGATCCGCGCAAGAGCCAGGATTTCACAAAAAGACAAGCATACACTTACGATTACCGAATTGCCTTTTTCAAAAAACACAAGCGACCTGATTGACAGTATTCTGAAGGCGAATGAAAGAGGGAAAATCAAGATCAAAAAAATCGAAGATAATACTTCGGATGCTGTAGAAATCAATATTCTGCTTCATCCTGATGTATCGCCAGATAAAACGATTGATGCGCTTTACGCATTCACAGACTGTGAAGTACCGATTTCTCCTAATGCGTGTGTGATTGTCGGAGACAAGCCAATGTTTCTTTCCGTGTCAGACATCCTGAAGCATAATACAGATCACACGGTTTCCCTTCTCAAAAAAGAATTGGAAATAGAGCTGCACGAGCTGCAGGAAAGCTGGCATTTTTCTTCCTTGGAAAGAATTTTTATCGAAAACAGAATCTATCACGATATCGAGGAAGTCAAATCTTGGGAAGATGTCATCAAAACAATTGATGAAGGTTTGAAACCGCATACAAAACATCTCCTGAGATCGGTAACAGAAGAAGATATTGTAAAATTAACTGAAATCAGGATCAAGAGGATTTCCCGTTTTGATCTGGATAAGTTCAAAGAAAATATCCTGGCATTAGAAGGTAAGATAGAGCAGGTTAAGCATCATCTTGCCAACCTGATCACTTATGCTATCGATTATTACACCAATATCCAGAAAAAATACGGAAAAGGAAAAGAAAGAAAAACGGAACTCAGAATCTTCGATACAATCGATGCGTCCAAAGTGGCCGTTGCCAATGAAAAATTCTATGTCAACAGAGAAGAAGGTTTCATCGGGACATCACTCAAAAAAGACGAATATCTTTTCGATTGTTCAGACATTGATGATATCATCACTTTCCAAAAAGATGGTACCATGAAAGTCGTAAAAGTGGAAGCTAAAACTTTTATCGGCAAAAATATCCAACACGTTGCAGTCTGGAAAAAAAATGATAAACGGACGGTTTATAACATGATCTACCGCGAAGGCAGGGAAGGACCATTCTATATGAAGCGTTTCTCCGTGACAGGTGTTACCAGAAATACAGATTATAAACTTGCTTCAGATAAAAAAGGTTCGGAAATGCTCTATTTTTCGGCCAATCCGAATGGCGAGGCAGAAGTGGTTTCTGTGATTCTGAAACCGAATGCGAGAGTCAGAAAAAATAAAATCGACATCGATTTTTCCGAACTTGCTATAAAAGGAAGAGATTCCAAAGGTAATCTCGTTACCAAATATGCAGTAAAAAAAGTTGATTTGAAGGAAGAAGGCGTTTCTACATTGGCACCTAGAAAAATCTGGTTCGATGATTCAGTTCGTCGTCTGAATGCAGATGGAAGAGGAACCCTGCTCGGAAGCTTCAAAGGCGATGACAGAATCCTTACCATCAATTCTCAGGGAGAAGCCAGGCTGGTTTCTTTTGATCTGATGAACCGCTTCGATGACGATTATCTGATCCTAGAAAAATGGAAACCGGAACAGCCGATCACATGCATCTACTTCGACGGAGAAAAGGAAAAGTATTTTGTAAAACGTTTCCTTCTGGAAGCTACCACCAATATTCAGTCTTTCTTTGCCAACGATCATCCGAAATCTTTCATAGAATTTGTAACGACAGAAGTTGGGGCAACCGCAGAAATCATTTTCCCGAAAATCAAAGACAAGCAAAAGGATCCGGAAACAGTGGATCTGGATGGGTTTATTACGGTGAAAGGAATCAAAGCTATCGGAAATCAGCTCACGAAAGATAAAGTCAAAACTATCAAGATCACGATTCCGGAACCGCCGGAGATTATCGAAGAAGAACCGGAAACGGAAGAAAAGCCAACGGAAACTTTTGACGATGAAGGCGGAACGATCGGCAGTCTTTTCGATGAAGAACAAAATCTATAATTAAGCAATTCAAACCACAGAAGGTTTAAATCCCATCAGAATGAACAGCATTTTACTTATCATTATTATAATTACCGCAGTGATTAGCTACATAGGATTCCAGAATCCTGAAGTGTTCCAGAAGTATAAATTCGAGGTTGGCGCAATCCAGAGAAGAAAAGAATATATCAGGCTCATTTCTGCCGGATTCCTGCACGCAGACTGGCTGCATCTGATTCTCAATATGTATGTTTTGTATGCATTCAGCCCAATTATTCTTCAGGTTTTCGGTCTGGTTGGGTTTCTGATTATTTATTTAGGATCTATTATTTTGGGCAACTTGTTCTGTCTCTATGTTTACAGAAACGTTCCGTTTTACTCCGCAATTGGCGCCAGTGGAGGTGTGTCGGGACTTATTTTTGCCGCTGTTGCGCTGGCACCTATGCAGATAGAAATTTGGTTTATGCCGGGCTTCATTTTCGGGACACTTTATTTCGCCTACTCTGTTTATATGATGCTGAATCCTCGGATAAATGATAATATCGGTCACGCAGCGCATCTTGGCGGTGCCTTTTTCGGATTGGTTTACTGTGTAGTGATTTTCCCGGAATTTGCAATGCAGAATGCTGTTTACATCGGGATTATGGCTTTACCATTGATTTATCTTGCATATCAGGTTTTTGTCAATAAAAAGATAGGTTAGATTTTGATGTCTTGAAAAATCAAAACAATGAATAATGAATTTAATAGTCTGGTTGTCTCGCTTATTGTCTGTTCATTGCTTTTACTTTCTTTTTTGAAGCTTTCTAATCCGTTAAAAGTCAACCGGAAAGCAAATTTTTGGTTTGGTTTCTTTTTATTGTTATGGTCAACTTTTTGGTTAGATGAGATCTTTTTTTACATCACACATTCGGAAATGGGAATGTATTTTTCATTTGCTTTCAGTTTTTTACAGTTTTTTACACCTATTATATTTTATTTTAGTGTATTATTTTATATCAACCCTTCGTATCAATTCAAAGTCTATGATTTAAAATATCTTATTCTTCCTTTTTTATACATGGTCAATCTCTTAATGATACATTTTGGGAATTTTGAAAAGCACTTTGTATTATTGAGTTTTTTCAAAGTAATGGCAATTGTTCTGATACTTATTCAAGCGATATTTTATACTGCTTTTTCTTATTATTTAATCAGGAAACATCAATTAACGATACTGAAGTTTTCTTCCAATACGGAAGAAATCGATCTCAGCTGGCTGGAGTATATTATTCTCACAATATTTGGTATGAGTATGCTTATAGCATTTTATAATATATTTTATGATTCTCAGTCTTTACATCTGTTTATCAATCTTATTTTTTTGATAGTGATTTATTTTATCGCTTATTATTCTTTAAAACAAAAAGAAATTTATCCTGTAAAAGAAAAACGACTAGAAGAATTAATTTCAATTGCTGCTGATGAGGAAAATCGAGAATCAAAAAGAAAGCTGATTCCTGATGAAGAATTGTCTAAAATCAGATTCACTTTGGAAAATGTAATGAAAACTGAAAAACCATATCTGGACAGTGAGCTCAATCTAATCAAACTTTCTGAAATGGTTTCGGTTTCCGGTCATCATCTTTCTTATGTAATAAATGCCGGTTTTCAGAAGAATTTTTTCCAATATGTGAATGAGTATAGAGTAGAATATGCCAAAAAACTTTTAGAGGACAAAAATTCTAAATTTTCAATATTGGGAATTGCCTATGAATCAGGATTTAATTCAAAAACATCTTTCAATACTACTTTTAAAAAACTTACGCGAACAACGCCATCTGAGTTTAAAAAAATGAGTTCAGATTTATAATTTGAAACTTTTTATTTTTACAATGTTTTGATTATTAGTTGATTATGTTTTATTTTTATTTTGTTCGGTAATATCATTCGGAACCTTTTTGACAGAATGGAATTTTAGTTTTGCAATAGAATATCTACTATGAAAACTAAAGAATTATATGCTGTTGTTACGGGCGCCAGCCAAGGATTAGGAAAAGCCTTTGCAGAAAATCTGGCGAAAAAGAAGATTAATGTTATTCTTATAAGTCTTCCCGGGCAAAATCTGAAAATTCTAAGTCAAAAGCTACAAGACACTTTTAATGTAAAGTCATTGTATTATGAAACTGATCTTTCTGTAAATGAAAATGTTTTGAGACTGACTGTTTGGCTTAATCAATTTAATATTTATATTCTTATCAATAATGCGGGAATTGGTGGAACCAAAAGATTTACAGACGTAAGCTCAGAATATATCAATAAAATTTTGCAGGTGAATGTAACGGCAACTTCTCTTATCACGCATCAGCTACTCCCAAATCTTTTGCTGCAGAAACAATCTTTTATACTCAATGTTTCCAGTATGGCTGCTTTTTCTCCGATTGGTTACAAAACGGTTTATCCTGCATCCAAAACATTTATTCATTCCTTTTCAAGAGGTTTGTATGAAGAGTTGAAGCATACTAATGTTTTTGTAAGTGTCGTAAATCCCGGTGCGATGAAAACCAATCAAGAAGTTTCGCAAAGAATCGAAAAACAAGGCTTTTTAGGAAAACTCACACTTTTGGAGCCTGAAAAAGTGGCAGAATATTCCATCAATCAGCTTTTTAACAGAGATACAGTGATAATGGTAAATCCAATAAGTTGGTTGATGATGAAAATACTGCCTATCTGGATAAAATTACCTCTGATGACTAATGCAATAAAAAGGGAAATTGATAGATGAAAAAAGTCTTTATAACTGGTGTAACCGGACTATTGGGAACGAATGTCTTATTGAAGCTTTTGGAAAATGATTATTTTGTAATTGCTTTGGTAAGAAAAATAAATAATTATACAGGAGATCAACACCAAAATCTAAAATTGATAGAAGGAGATCTATTTGCAGATTATTCTGAATATCTGAAAGATGTGAATTTTGTAATACATATAGCAGCCGAAACACGACAAAATTTAATAAATTATGAAGCGTATAGAAAAGTTAATTTTGAAAGTACAGTCAACTTATTTTCTCAGTGCAATGCTGTGGAGAAATTTATTTTTATAAGTACGGCAAATACAATAGGATTCGGAAATTTGGATGAGTTAGGGAATGAAAAAGCAAAGCAGAAGTTTCCTTTTACAAATTCTTTTTATGCTAAAAGTAAATTAGAAGCAGAAAATTATCTATTGCAAAACAATTCAGAAACAGAAGTCATAATCCTGAATCCCACTTTTATGATTGGAGCACACGATCATAAGCCCAGTTCAGGGAAAATTATCTTTTGGTGTTGGAAAAGACAACTTGTTTTCTATCCAAAAGGAGGCAAAAATTTTGTTCATGTAGAAGATGTCGCTAATGGAATTCTTAATGCGATGGAAAAAGGTAAGAATGGTGAAAAATATCTTTTATCTGGTGAAAACCTAAAATATAAATCTTTTTTTCAAAAACTAAATTTAGTCGTTAATCAAAATCCGATAATGCTTCCAATTCCAAATCAGATTTTGTTCCTGCTTGGAATTACAGGAGATATTTTACGTTTTTTTAAAATCAAAACCGGGCTAAGCTCGATCAATATGAAAGCTCTTAGAATTGATAATTTCTATTCTAATAAAAAATCAGTCGAAGAGTTTGGAATGACTTATTTCCCAACCGAAAAAGCAATTTTTGATGCTGTTGAGTTTTTTAAAGATAAGCACAGATTATGATATGAATTTTTCTAAAGCTTCAGTTATGTTGTTGACAAAATTGATCCATTTACCTTTATTGCTTTCAAAAATAAAATCTTTTAAGCTTCTGCTTTTATATTTTTCAAAATCTCCAACGATTACTAATTGAATTCTGTAATTTGAAAATTTTTGTAAAATCTCTCCTGCAATTCCCGTTTTCAAATCAAAAAAATCAGGGCAAATTTTTTTCTCGTATAGAATCACTTTCCCAAAATCCTGATAGTACAAATTACCAACCAGATCAGCACCATCTTCAATGGATTGGATGATGAGATTGTCCGAGATTACTTCAGCAATTCTTGATGAACCAGTGTGATGAACCTTTATTTCCATAATTATTTCTTTACAAAAATCATTCGGTCATTTCCAGAAATATCTTTCAATAAGACAGATTCTGAAAAATCATTAAACAATTCCAAAGTTTCTTTTCCTAATTTCTGATTGATTTCAAGAAAAATCATTCCATTTTCAGAAAGATATTTCAGAGAATCATAGGCAATTTTCCTGTAAAAAATTAATGCATCAGAAGTAGGAGAGAAGAGGGCGATATTCGGCTCGTAACCTTTTACCGAATTTTCAATCTCAATATCTTCTTCGATTCCTATATATGGCGGATTGCTGATAATAATATCGTAAATTTCCTTTTCAGTCTGAGCGGAGTCGAAAGCTTTATTCAGATAATCTTTTTGAATAAATTTGATTTCAGTTTGATGAAAATTTGCATTTTTTCTGGCAATTTCCAGAGCATATTCAGAAATATCAATCGCAGAAAGTTCCACTTCAGGAAAATGTTTCTTCAAAACAATCGGGATAATTCCGCTTCCAGTTCCGATATCAAGGATTTTGAGTTGAGAGTTTTCAGCCTGAGCGGAGTCGGAGAGTTTTTGATTCTTTTCAATTTTCTCTTGAATCTTTTGAATAGCCAATTCCAATAATTCTTCGGTCTCCGCTCTTGGAATCAAAACGTGTTCATTGACAAAGAATTTCATTCCATAGAACTCGGTTTCGCCAAGAATCTGCTGAAAAGGTTTTCCGGTTTTCAATTCCGAAATTGCTTCAGAAAATTTTTTTGAATCGCTTTCAGATAATTCTTTTTGTAGATTTTGTCTCAACTCAATTTTACTCAGTTCAAGAAAATGCTTACAAAAAATCGAGAACAATTCTTCAATCTCTGATTTTGAATAAAGCTCAGAAAGTTCTTTTTGAAAAAAAAATTTAATCTCTGAAATAATCATTGCTAAATTTATAAACAAGGTGCGAAGCACCAAAATGTTGGTAGAAATATATTGTTAAATTGAAAATAGCAACGGAGTTGCGACATCTTGGTACTGATTATCGAGTAAAAACCAAATTAGTTTCAGTCGAAAGCTTCTCATCAATCAAGTAATTCTCGTAATTGAACGCTTTCAATTCATCCAAAGTCTGGACATTATTTTCAGCACAGAAACGAAGAATCAATCCGCGAGCGTGTTTGGTGTAAACAACAATTGTTTTTAGTTTGCCGTCAGGCTGAATTTGCCTGAAATCAAAATCAATCATTTGACCTTTCAGCTTTTTACGATTGATAACCTTAACATATTCGTTACTTGCCAGATTGATGATGTATTCTTCTTTTTTAAGTTCCGAGTTCAATTGTTCCGTCACTTTATCGGTCCAGAATTCATATAGATTTTTATAAGAATCGAATTGGAAAGGTCTTCCCATTTCCAAACGATATAACATCACTTTATCAGAAGGTTTCAAAAGGCCATAAAGTCCGGATAAGATTCTGTAATTCTTTTCAAGATATTTTACAGCTTTTTCATCCAGAGTTTTAGCATCCAATCCGCGATAAACTTCTCCAGTAAATGCAAACATCGCTGGTGCGGAGTTTTTAGCTGTTGGTTTAGAAGTCCATTTTTGATTGCGTTCCCAGTTTTCGTCTGCCAGTTTTGGAGAAATTTCCATCAATTCAGCTAAGAATTTTGGAGATTTCTCTTTTAAAAAAGATTGGATAAATTCTGAATCCTTGATGAATTTAGGCGTGGTGCTTTTTAGGAATTCAGTAGAATTTTCCACATTCATCAATTTCGCAGGCGATGTTAAGAATTTCATATTAAGTTATCAGGTGATAGTTGTTGGTTGTCAGTCTGTTGTTATCGAAGATTTTTTTTAATCCTGATTCTTTTCCTTTTATCTTGTTTCTTTACAAAATCCCTTTACCTTGTCGGATAACCTCCGGTTCGCCGGAAGTCAGATCAACAATTGTCGAGGCTACATTGTCTCCGTAACCGGAATCAATAACCAAATCCACCAATTTTTCATATTTCTCTGCAATCAATTCGGGATCGGTAGAGTACTCCAAAATCTCATCATCATCGTGAATGGAAGTAGAAACGATCGGATGTCCAAGTTTTTCGACGATCATTTGTGGAACAATGTGATCAGGAACTCGGATTCCGACAGTTTTGTGTCCTTTATAAGCTGTCGGAAGATTCCTATTGGCTTCCAGAATGAATGTAAATGCGCCAGGAAGATGCGTTTTCAAAAACCGGAACGTTGAAGTTTCTATCGGCTTTGTAAATTCTGAAAGGTGACTCAGATCATTACAAATGATTGAAAATTTTTGCTTGTCAATCTTGATTCCTTTGATCTGAGCAAGTCTTTCCATTGCCTTGTGATTATAGATATCACAACCAATCGTGTAAATCGTATCCGAAGGATAAATGATTACACCGCCGTTCTGAAGGACTTTTACGGCTTCGTCTATCAAATTTTCTTGCGGATTCTGCGGGTATATTTTTAAGATTTTTGCCATAATCAAAGGTATGAATAATTTAAAAAAATATGGATTATAAAAAACCTTTCATAGTTTTAAATTGTGAAAGATATGGAGAATAAAAAAGAGAATCAAAAATAATTGATTCTCTTTCGTTAGTTGCGAGGACACGACTCGAACGTGCGACCTCCGGGTTATGAGCCCGACGAGCTACCTACTGCTCTACCTCGCGATATTGTTCTGCAAATATACGGCAATTTCTTTACAAGTCAAGTGTAATCGCAATTATTTTAAAAATAAATCAGAGTTGATAAATTTTTATACTATAAATCAGATAGTTATAGTTTTTAACTTCTTTTAACTATAAAAATAGTTGTATGAATTGAAATTAATCCTACATTTGTATTACTAAGTTTTTAGTGATATAAGATTGATTGTTTTTAAAGTAAATGAATATGAATAAGTTAACCAAAGCAGAAGAACAGGTGATGCAGTACCTTTGGCAGATAGAGAAAGGATTCTTAAAAGACGTTTTAGAATTGTTTCCCGAACCAAAACCGCATACCAATACGATTTCCACAATTTTGAAAATATTAATGGAAAAAGGTTTCGTAAGTCACAAAACTTTCGGCAGACAGCATGAATACTTTCCTCTGATAAGTAAAGAGAATTACAGCGGAAAGTCTATCAGAAGCCTGGTTAAGAATTATTTTGAAGGTTCGTACACCAATGCTGTTTCGTTTTTGGTAGAAGAAAACGAAATCAGTGTGAAAGATCTGGAACTTTTATTAAACGAACTTAAAAATAAGGAATAATGGAACCTGTTTTACTCTATTTCGGCAAAATGATTCTCTGCTCAGCAGTGATGTTTGCTTATTACCTTTTATTTCTGAAGGATAAGACTTTTCATCATTATAACAGATTTTATCTTTTATTTCTGGTGATCATCAGTCTGGTTCTGCCCTTGGTAAAACTTTCTTATTTCACTATAGAAACAAATAAAAACTTATATCTGCTGCTTAGCGGATTCAACCAATACCAACCTCAATCTACAAATTATGATGTCACTATTTATTCGGTTTTTTATACAATTATTGGAGTGGTTTCAGTCGCTCTTTTAGTAAAATTGACCATCGGAATTTTAAAAATTAATTCGATAAAAAATCAGTTCCCTAACGAGACTATTGAAGGAATCAGATTTTATCAGACTAATCTTAATAATGCACCGTTTTCATTTTTCCGAAGCCTGTTCTGGAAAAAGTCGATAGAAATTAATTCTCCTGTCGGACAGCAGATTCTGAAGCACGAAATGGTTCATATAGAACAAAAACACAGCTGGGACAAGCTTCTGATGCAGACCGTAAAATCTGTTTTCTGGTTCAATCCCGTGTTTTACTTTATCAACAAAGAAATCAATCTTATTCACGAATACTTGGCGGACAAAAAAGCAGTCAAAAAATCGGACACAAAAGCATTTGCGCAGATGTTATTGCAGAGTCATTTCTCAGGTTCGGTTTTGCCTGTTACAAGTCCTTTTTTATCATCTAACCTCAAAAAAAGATTAACAATGATCACAAAAAACAAGACCAAGTACAGCTATGCACGCAAACTTTTTGCGTTACCTATTCTATTTTTTATGGTATTTGCTTACATGGTCAATGCCAAAAACAAAGAAATCAAAGAAACGAACAAGGCGATAGAAATCGCAGTTGAACAAATTAAAAAAGATACAATCCAGCCAAAACAATCAGAAATTGATAGTTTAGCAAATGATCATCAGGGACAAACAAAGGCTTATTCTGAGGCGTTGCAGGAAGATCATCTGAAAATGTCTGCTATCAGTAAAAAAATGGCAGAAAAAGGAAAAGAATTGTCAGCTCTGAAAAAAGCTAAAAAAGAAGAATCACCTGAATATAAGGCTTTGGAAAATGAAATGGAATCTCTTGCAGCTCAAATGGGAGGTGTTGTAAATTCTGATCGTTACAAGAAAAATATCAAAGGTTTAGAAGAACACTCGGAAGCTATTGCTAAAATCTACGATTCTCCTGCATTCAAGAAAAGAATTGCCGATGCAGAAAGGAGTGCAAAAAAAGCTGAAGCAATGGTGAATTCTCCAGAGTTTAAAAAGAGAATTGCTGATGCGGAAAGACAGGCAAAAATTGCTGAGCGAATGATGAAATCTCCAAAATTTCAGAAAGATTTGAAGAATGCGCAGGAACAGGCTGAGAAAATGCAAATCAGAATCAATTCTCCTGAATTCCAGAAAATGATTCAGGAAGCTCAGAAAAAAGCGCAAGAAGCTTCTGAGCAATATGGGAAAATCTATTCAGAAGCTGAGTTTGAAAAAATGATCAAAGATCAATACGGAAAAGATGCCTTCACAGATGGAACTGTAAGGTATTTTAAAGATGATTATAACTTTCCTGAATCTAACATCACTGAAAGTTTTAATTTTAAATTTTCTGATGATAATTTCTTTAATGAAGCTAAATCTAAATTGTCTCCAAAAGAAATAAAAAAAATGGAGAAAAAAAGAAAGCAGCTTCAGGCAAAGCAGAAAGAATTGATGGAAGAACAGAAGAAACTACAGGAAAAACAACGCGAACTGAACAAGGAGATGCGCCAGAATAATCCTTGGACAATCAGCTTTAATTCTAACTTGGATTCTCCAAAAGCATTGGTTTATAATAAAAATATTACCCCGCCACAAAGAATCAGTAAATCAAATCAAATTGTTTTTCTGAATAACTCATTGGATAATGCAAAAGTTTACATCAACGGAAAAGAAGTTGACAGAGATGAGCTTAAGAAGGTTGAACCAAATACCATCTCATCAATGAATGTTATTAAGACCAACGGAACAGGTAAAATCGAAATCATTACAAAATAATATTATTTTCATTACACTTTAGCCGGTTCGCCGGCTTTTTTATTCCAACTTATTATGAAAAAACTAATACTTAATTTTTGTCTCTTTTTAGGGATTCTTGCAGTAGCTCAGAACAAAAGATTTATTTATGAATACAGGTTCATTCCGGATTCTACGAATCTGGAGGATGTAAAAACCGAAATGATGTTTCTTGACACCAATAAGCAAGGTTCAAAATACTATAGCTACACAGTTTTTAATTCCGATTCACTGATGAAAGCGGATCTGGAACGCCAGCTGAAAGCCACAGGTTCGATCAACATAAAATCGGATATGAGAAAGGGAGATGTGCGTTATTCCGTGACCAAGACCTACCCGGATTACAAAATTAATCTGCACAGAAGGCTTTCTATGGATGCATACAATATTTCAGATGACAGGAAGATCAACTGGAAAATCTCTTCAGAAAAAGAAAAAATAGGCGAATGGAACGCCCAAAAAGCGGAAGCGGATTTTGCAGGGAGACATTGGATTGCATGGTTTTCTACAGAAATTCCGATTCAGGACGGACCGTACAAATTTCACGGTTTGCCGGGACTGATTGTAAAAATCGAAGACAAGACCGGCTCTCATAAGATGGAATTGAGAGGTATCAAAAATATCAGTTCGGAATTGGATATTAATGTATTTGAAGCGAAGGAGATTGCAGTCAATACAAAACAATTCCAGAAAGTGATGAAGGAATACGAAAGCGATCCTACGAAAGGCATCAAACAATTACAAATGGGCGGTGCAAACATTATTATGACAGGAAAAGACGGTAACACATCAAAAATTGCAAAGGAACAGGAAGAACGGCTGAAGAATCAAATCCGAAAGAATAATAACGGAATAGAGCAGGATATAATTAATTGATAATTTACAAAACTAAAAACGTACGATGAGATTATTCTTATTATCACTATCTTTCTTTATTTCAATTGCCATTTTTTCCCAAAGTCAAAGATTCTATTATGATTATCAGTTCCAAACGGACTCTACAGATCTGGAAACCAAAAAATCTGAATTGATGGTCTTGGATATCGATAAGAAAGGTTCGAAATATTACAGCGAATATGTTTTTCAGAATGACTCTATTATGAATGTTCATTTTAAGAAAAACATGGCAACTCATAGTGATGATGCGATTCCCTCGTCCGGAAAGGAAGGTGTGATTATTTACAAAATTTTAAAATCATATCCTGATTTTAAAATAAATCATTTTATCACTTTGGATATGACTTTTTATAACGCTAGTCAGCAAGTGAAAATGAACTGGAAGATTTTGCCGGAGAAAACCAAGATTGGCAACTGGTCTGTTCAGAAAGCAGAAACAGATTTTGCCGGCAGACAATGGATCGCTTGGTTTTCTACTGATATTCCTGTTCAGGATGGACCGTATAAATTTTACGGTTTGCCGGGTTTGATTGTGAAAATAGAGGACAAAGCAGGTTTTCATAAAATGGAGCTGAAGGGAATCAAAAATAAGGCTATGGAAAGAAATATTTTGCTTTCTGAATGGGAAAAGCCGATTTCTATTGACTATAAAAAATACCAGAATGTTTACAAAAATTATAGAAAAGATCCGATGGCAAATTTCAGAAAAATGGCGAAAGACGATGATGTCTTTATGACAGATGATGCAGGAAATAAAATCACAGGAGCAGATTTTGTAAAATCTCAGGAAAAGCAGGTACTTGAAAATATGAAAAAAAGCAATAATATCCTGGAATTGGAATTGTTGAAATAAAAAATCGCCACTTTTAAGTGGCGATTTTTGTTTATCATTAAGATTTAATTTTTCTCTTTCAACAAATCTCTGATCTGGATCAGCAATTCTTCCTGGGTTGGTCCCGCCGGCGCTGCATCTGCTTTTGGTTCTTCTCTCTTCAGTCTGTTAATTCCTTTGATCATCAGGAATAGTGCAAAGGCAATCACTGTAAACGAAATGGCAGCAGATAGGAAATTTCCGTATTTGATCGCTGTTCCCGGAACTACCAATTGCGAAAGATTTTCTGCATTGATGGCTTTCAGAGCCGGATTCAGGATGGCTGGTGTGATGATGTCCTCCACCAAAGAGGTAACAATTTTTCCAAACGCTCCGCCAATGATAACCCCCACCGCCAGGTCAATCACATTCCCTTTGACGGCAAAGTCTTTAAATTCTTTGAAAAATCCCATAGTTGTATTTTTTGTAGTTATATAACAAAAGTAGAATTTTTTTTATAAAAACCGTTTATTAATTCATTTTTCGTAAAGTTTTTATTGCCTAAATTTGATGGAGTTTGAAAAATGTTAATAATGAAAATCCTGCCTGCTTCACAAATCAAAGCCTGTGATATGGCTACCATAAAAAAAGGAATTACTTCTGTAAATCTGATGGAGAGAGCTGCCTCGGAATGTTGCAGGTGGATTCTGGATCATTGTCGTGATGCCAACCGTTTTATGATTTTTTGTGGCAACGGAAATAATGGCGGAGATGGATTTGCATTAGCAAGAATGCTTTTTGAAAAAGGTTTTGATGCGGAAGTTTATATTGATAAAAGTAATGTTGATTTTTCATCCGATGCAGAGATTAATTTCAAAAGATTAAAGGCAATTACCGGAATTGAAATCAAAGATTTTTCTGATTTTCGAGAAGTTGAAAATAAAAGATGTGTCATTGTTGATTCAATATTTGGTTATGGATTAAACAGGGAATTGTCCGGAGCCGTAAGAAATATAGTTGAAAATTTAAATAAAACTCCCATCACGAAAGTTTCCATCGATATTCCGACAGGATTATTTGCGGATAAGATCATTGAAACCGATTATACAGTTTTTAAAGCCGATTACACATTGACTTTTCAGTTCTACAAGCGGAGTTTTCTGCATTCGGAGACGGGGAGGTTCTGTGGAGAAATTACAGTTTTGGATATTGGTCTGGATAAAGAATTTATAAACCAGGTTCACACCGGTTATTTCGTCATTGATGAAAGTCTCATCAAAACTATTTTTAAACCCCGTGAAGACTTCAGCCACAAAGGTACTTTTGGAAAAAGCGTTTTAGTGGGCGGAAGCTATGGTAAAATAGGAGCGATTCTGATGTCCACTTTAGCAGCTTTAAGGGCAGGAAGCGGATTGACCACTACCATCGCTCCGGAATGCGGGTATATGATTCTGCAATCCCAGGTTCCGGAAGCGATGTTTATAGGTTCCGGAGAAAATTATATTGATGAAATTGAAATTCAGGAGAGAGCAGTTTATGGTATCGGACCGGGGCTAGGTAAGGAAGTACAAACTCAGAAAGCTCTGATTGATTTTTTGAAATCACATAAAAGTCCGGTCGTTTTAGATGCAGATGCCTTGAATATTTTATCAGAAAATCAGCATTGGAATTTAGTTCCGAAACATTCTGTCATCACGCCGCATCCACTGGAATTTGAAAGGTTATTGGGGAAAACAGAAAACTCTTTTGAGAGAATTGAATTAGCAAAACATAAAGCAGAAGAACTGCAGATTTTTATCGTGCTGAAAGATCATCATACAGCCGTTATCACACCGGAAAAGCAAGTTTACTACAATATAACAGGCAATTCCGGTATGGCAAAAGGTGGCAGCGGCGATGTACTGACTGGAATTCTGACCTCGCTCATCGCTCAAAAATATGAGATCGAAAAGGCGTGTGTTTTCGGTGTGTGGCTTCACGGAAAAGCGGGTAATTTCGCAGCTGAAAAGTTCTCAAAAGAATCGATGTTGCCGACAGATCTGATCAGTGAGATTGGCAATGTTTTTAAATCCTTACTTTAATTTAGACTTTAGCATATACAAAACGCCAACTTCAGTTTCAGAAAGGTTTTCATTTTTCTTTAGCAGTTTTTTGATTTCCTTCTGAAAATAATGGATAGTCTGTCCGTTTTTATAATGTTCAAAAATCCTGGGATCTATGTAAGAATCTCTTGCTACAGCAGGCGTATTTCCCAGTTTTTCCGATACGGCAACAATGGCATTTCGGATTCTTTTTTTGAGTTCTTTCTGCTGTTTTTCTTCGCAGATTCCCAACTCGTCCAAGATTCCTGCAGCGATCATTGTTCCGGCCCAAGTCCGGAAATCTTTTGCAGAAAATTCTTCGCCCATTATTTCCTTAATGTATTGATTGAGATCCTGGCTTTCTATAGTGATCAGGTTGTTATCCTTGTCATAATATTTAAAAAGTCTGTAGCCGGGAAGTTCCTCCAGTTCGGCTATTGTTTTTGCTAATTTGGCATTGATAATATGTTTTTCCTGAAATTTTCCCGATTTGCCTTTGTATGAAAAGATCATCTCGTCCCCTTCGATGTTCAGATGTTTTTTCCGGATGGTTGTCAGTCCGTAGCTCTGGTTTTGCTGGGTGTATTTTGGGCTTCCAGGGCGGAAGTAAGCAGAATCAAGGAGTCTTACCATGGCAGCCATCACTTTTTCCCGGCACATTTTCTTCTTGCGCAGATGTTGTCCTGTGACGCGTCTCATGTGTTCCAGGTTTTCAGCAAAATGGAGAATCCTGTCAAATTTATCCGCATCTTTTTTTGCCCGGAATTTCGGGTTGTAGATGTATTGCTTCCTGCCTTTTTGGTCACGTCCCACTGCCAGGATTTTAGCCCGTTTGTTAGTGGTAATTTCCACATCTGTCCACGCTGGTGGTATCACAAGGGATTTTATATAGTCTATTTTTTCTTTGTCCTTTATTTTCTCGCTGTTTTTGTTAGTGTAGATAAAATTCTTGCCAGATGATTGTCTCAGTAGTTTCATAATACTTGATTTGCTAATGTTCCTTTTACAATAAAAATGCCGATTTTAATTAGTCACTAGACATCATTAATTCTATAAAATATCAAGTTTTTATGATTTTATTAACAATGATAAACAAGGCTTTTTGAGCGAAATTCTCTATTTTAGCAAAAATTTTTTTAATGCCAAAGACCGTTGACGACTTTAATAAAAGCAGATTAAGATCCAGTAATATCACTGTAGTCATCAGTATTTCGCTGGTTTTGTTCCTCGTGGGATTATTTGGGTTGATACTGATCAATGCTCAGAAATATTCTGATTACATCAAAGAGCAGCTGGTAGTAGAAGCGTATTTTGATGAATACCTGGATCCGAGAGATTCTGCGAAAACGCTTAAATTTCAGGAAGAAACTTTTACCAAAATCAGACAGCAGAATTATGTGAAGCAGGCAAAATATATTTCTAAGCAGGAAGCTTCCGTATTGGCAAAAAAACAGTTGGGAATTGATTCTGATGCGCTTTTCGAAGAAGATATTTTTCCCGCATCGGTAGAAGTGACCCTGAAACCGGAATTTGTAGATCCGGCAAAAATCGATGGTGTGGTAGCCCAGCTTAAAGCGATTGAAGGCGTAAAGGAAGTGGTGAATGATAATCAGCTGACTATTGATGTTTATAATAATCTTAACCGGATTCTGACCTGGATTTTTGCTTTCTCTGTATTATTCCTTGTGGTTGCCATTGTTCTTATTAATAATTCCATCAGGCTGAAGATCTTTTCTAAAAGATTTATTATTAAAACCATGCAGCTGGTTGGAGCTAAGCGAAGATTTATCCTGATGCCGTTTATCAAGGAAGCTTTAATTCTTGGTCTTATAGGCGCTTTTATCGGGCTATTGGCATTAGGTGGAATTTGGTATTATTTTACCAGCCAGATTGGAACCCCCTTTGTACAGGACACGAATCAATATGTTTTCCTTGTACTGATAATTTTGTTCGTAGGTATTTTTATAACGATTGCAAGTACTATCTTTGCAACCTGGAGATTCCTGCGAAGCAATGTGGATGATCTTTATTACTCTTAACAATGGCAAAAAAGCAAAATAATAAATACACTGCAGATCAGTTCGGGACAGCTTCGGAGACTGTGGAAAAGAAAAATTTCTATTTTGGGAACAAGAATTTCAGACTGATGCTGATAGGATTAGGACTGATATTACTCGGATTTGTACTGATGTTAGGTGCAGATGCGAATACAACTCCGGAAGGCAAGTTCGACCCGAATTACTGGAATGAAGATATTTTCTCCTTCAGAAGAATCCGACTGGCACCGATGCTGGTCATTGCCGGCTTTGTGATTCAGGTAGTGTCAATTCTCAAAAGGAATAAATAATAAATTTTAAATAAAGATTACACTTTGTCAAGGTTTAGAACTTTGACAAAGTTTTTTTTAAATAAATCAGGATAAATTATGGATTTGATCAAAGCGATTATCATCGCCATTATAGAAGGACTTACGGAATATTTACCGATTTCCTCCACTGCTCACATGGGTTTCACTGCAAGTCTGTTGGGATTGGAAGAAACGGAGTTTCTGAAAATGTTCCAGGTTTCGATTCAGTTTGGAGCCATACTTTCTGTGGTGGTAGCATATTGGAAAAAATTCTTTGATTTCAGTAATTTCAAATTTTATTACAAACTGGCTTTTGCTGTGCTTCCGGCTTTGGTTCTTGGTTATCTGCTGGATGATCTTATAGAATCTGTTTTGGGAAATCAAATTGCTATTTCCGCAGTTTTAGTCCTAGGCGGAGTGATTTTGCTGTTTGCTGACAGTTGGTTCAAAAATCCAATCATTCACGACGAAAAACAGATTACCATTAAAAAAGCAGTTACCATAGGCTTCTGGCAATGTCTTGCAATGATGCCTGGGACAAGTAGAAGTGCTGCTTCCATTATTGGTGGTATGACACAGGGCTTATCTAGAAAAGCCGCCGCCGAATTTTCATTTTTCCTTGCAGTTCCTACGATGTTGGCTGTGACAGTTTATTCTGTTTTTGTAAAAACCTGGGGGAAAGAAACTTCAAATCCGCAAAAAGGCTATGAGATGATTATGGCTTCGCAGGAGCATATCACGATTTTTATCGTTGGGAATATTGTGGCGTTTATCGTGGCGCTTATTGCTATTAAATCGTTTATCAGTTTACTAAATAAGTATGGTTTCAAACCGTGGGGCTGGTACCGTATTTTTGTAGGCATTGCGCTGTTAATTTATTTTTATTTCTTTAAGTAAAATTTTTTGGGCAGCTTTTCCGTCTTCCGCTCTCAATCTTTTTTGCAGACGATTTCCATCTAAATAGAACTTAAGATTAAGCAAAAAAGGATTTCCGCTCAAGCCGGGCTGCATAAGATTCTCTATTAAAAGAAAATTTTCAAAATACTCCAACTCAAAATCTCTCCGACTCAAAATGACAGCAGAAGAATTACAATCCGGACATATATTTCTATTGGACAAACCTTTGGATTGGACCAGTTTTCAGGCTGTCAATAAGATGAAATACAAACTCAAAAGAGAGTTTAAGGAATTGCCCAAGAAATTCAAAATCGGTCACGCCGGTACCCTGGATCCGAGAGCGACTGGACTTTTAATTGTTTGCACAGGAAAATTCACCAAGAGAATCCCTGAAATTCAGGATGCACCAAAGGAATATTGGACAGAAATAAAGATCGGTGTCCAGACAGAATCTTATGACACCGAAAAACCGGAAATCTTGCCAACCGACTATTCTCATATTACGGAAGAAAATATTCACGAAGCTTTAGCAAAATTCATTGGCGAGATTGACCAGAAACCACCCGTTTTCTCGGCTTTAAAAGTCGATGGAAAACGTGCTTACGACTTGGCAAGAGCCGGAGCAGAAGTAGAAATGAAAGCCAGAAAAACAACGATTCACTATCTTAATCATATTGAAATCAATTTGCCTTATGTTTCCTTCACAGTTGGATGTAGCAAAGGAACTTATATTCGAAGCTTGGCGCACGACATTGGACAAGAACTGAAGGTTGGCGCTTATCTCACGCAACTCAGAAGAACCAAAATCGGTGATTATTCTGTGGAGAATGCAAGTTCAGATTTTATTAATGATGATTTTAAAATTTCGGAATAATAGCTTTATGAAAAAGAAATTACATTTTCTTGTTTTAATATTTTCAGTTTTTGTTTTTGGACAATCGGATGAAAATAGGAGCAGAACAATGGGATTTTACATCAGTCCTAATATTCAGATTGGATATAATCTCGGGAACTCTACAAAAAGAAATCAAAATCAGGATTCGCAGTATTATCAGCAATACGTTTCGCCTTACCTTCCAAATGATTTCACTTATGGAATTGGTGTCGTTGGTGGTTATCATATTTTGCCATTTTTCGCTTTGGGGACTGGACTCAAGTATAATTATATCGCCGATAATCTTCATCTTTTGAACTGGACAGTTCAGCCAAAATTTATTTTTGGGAAAGACGAAGGAAAATTTATTTTGGAATTTGAATATGGAAAGCAATTCAATAGATCAAACATCAATGATACAAACTATTTCGGTGGTAAAATTGGTTACCAGGAGTCTTTTTCAAAACATCTGATTCAGGAAGGCGGATTGTTTTTACACAGATATAATTCCAATATTTCTAACGCTTACTTTATCGGGTTGTCAGTAAGTGCAACTCTGTTCAGTAATAAAAACTATACGGTTTACGGAAAAGACTAATGGATAAAATAAGAATCAATAAATATCTCTCAGAAGTTGGCTACTGCTCAAGAAGAGCGGCGGACAAACTTTTGGAAGAAGGCAGAATCACCATCAACGGAACTGTTCCGGAAATGGGAACCAAAGTTTCTGACGAAGACGAAATCTTCGTAGATGGAAAAACTATTAGAAAACCGAAAGATGAAGATTTTGTTTACATCGCTTTCAACAAGCCTGTCGGAATCGTTTGTACAACGGACACGAAGCGCGAAAAGAATAACATTGTTGATTACATCAACCACCCAAAACGGATTTTCCCGATCGGACGATTAGATAAGCCGAGTGAAGGTTTGATTTTATTGACATCGGATGGCGATATTGTGAACAAAATTCTTAGAGCCAGAAACAACCACGAGAAAGAATATTACGTGAGAGTCAACAAGCCGATCACGGAAAAATTTCTTGAAAAAATGCGAAATGGTGTTCCAATTCTTGATACCATTACCAAGAAATGCGAAGTCGAAAAAATCGACACTATGAATTTCCGAATTGTTCTTACACAAGGTCTTAACCGCCAAATCCGAAGAATGTGCGAGCATCTGGATTATGAAGTAAAGAAACTGAAACGCGTCAGAATTATGAACATAAAACTCGATCTTCCAGTCGGGAAATGGCGAGATCTGACAGTTGAAGAAATGACGGAGCTTAACGGTTTGTTAGAAGATTCCAGCAAGACATTTGAGTGATTTCTGTCAAACTGAAATTGTTTATCTCTCGCAGATTTAGCAAATATAATTTAAAAAAAACTGCTGAATTTGCTAAATCTGCGAGATTTTTTATGCTTAATTTGCATCTATCATCTATCATCTATCATTAATTATATAAAGTCTCATTTTTTCCTCGTATTCTGGTTTTGGTTTTAGCCATTTCCAAATTTTTTTGTCATCCGGATATGTATTTCTGTAAAAAATGATTTTGTCAGCAGAAAACTTAAAGTACGGATGTTTTTTCAACCAATCTTCCGGTGCAGTTACAAGTGTATATTTCGGAACTTCAGAATTGTCTAATTTTGCTGAATAGATTAATTTTTGGACAAGATTTCTATCGACTTCATAAGTTTCTAGGATTTGATTTTTATTAATAAAACCGCCGAGTTTCTTTCTGAAAGCCAAAATTCCCGCAGAATCTTTTTCTGTAAATCCAAACTCCTGCAATTGCTTGAAAGTGATTTGATTCAGGTTGATTTTTGAAAAATCAGTTTTTTCTACGACCACATTTTTTTCTTCAGTTTGCTTAAGTTTTTCCGAAACTGAAAGTTTAATCCACGGTTTCATTTCCTCAAATTTCTCTGGCGAAATCATAAAACATTTTTGAATGTCATCCAAAGATTTGAAAGAACCTTTCAGAATTTTGTCTCGATATTTCAGAATCGAAATGGCTTGTTTTTCAGAAAATCCCAATTGTTGCCATTCTTCCTGATTCAACTCGTTTGGATCAAAATAATGATTGATTTTCACGACTTCTTTTTCTTTCTTTTTCTCAAATTTCTGAGCCAAATTTTCTGGTGTCTTAATTGGTAAAATCAAGAAAGGCGACATTTGAGAAAACTGTTCATCATTAATCATAAAACATTCTTTCAGCTTTTCTTTGCTGATGAAACTTCCGCCGAGATAATTTTTATATTTCAAAATGGCTGAAGCTTGTTTCTCCGAAAAACCAAGATTTTCCCAATCTTTTTGTGAATAATTATCCGGATTGAATTTCTCTCTGATATTGAGTTTTTTCTTCTCAAAAGTTTTGAAACTGAATTCTTTATTCTTCGTTTCAAAATTAGTTTCTGGAAGCTGAATATATGGTTCCAAAGTTTCATATTTCTCAGCCGAAACCGCATAACATTTCTTGAATTGCGTCTTAGATTTGAAATTTCCACCAACAATTTCCTTGTATTTTAAAATCGTTTTGACTTGTTTTTCGCTGAAACCAAGATTCTTCCATTGGCTTTCATCAAAATCATTGGGATTGAAATCTGTCAAAATTATTTCTTCAGATTTTGGTGTGATAAAGGTGATTTGTGGCGCTTCGTGATGTTGATTTTTCTTATAATAGGAAAATGCAAACTGCGCAAGAACAATGAGAATTCCGAAAATCGCAAGGCTGATGATTTGCCTTTTCCGGATTTGGAAAGGTAATTTTGGATTCATTTTTTTTGTGTTTTAACCAAAGTTAAATAAAAAATAAATCGAAAATCAATTAATAATGAAAAATAATTTTAGTTAATCGTTTAAAGAATTCTTCAGTTTCAAAAGTTCCGCTCTGATGAATTCCAATCTGTCAATAATCGTGATGGTTTCGGAGATTTTTGTATTCGTTGTCAGCGCAACTCTCGCACCGTCCAAAGTGTAACCTTTTTCCTTAACTAAATGATAAATGATTTTCAGATTTTCAATGTCAGAAGGTGTGAAATACCTGTTTCCTTTCTTGTTTTTCTTAGGTTTGATGATAGGGAATTCCTGTTCCCAATAGCGAATCAGAGACGTATTGACATCAAAAGCCTTGGCAACTTCGCCAATGGAATAATAAAGTTTGTCTGGAAGATTGAGTTTCATTGATTAAAATCGAATTTTCAAAGATAATTATTTTTAATTCGTTTATACAAATCGTAAATTGCAACTTTAGAATTTTGCTTATGAAAAAATATTGGAAGTTTGGATTGTTGGGTTTTTTATTGATTTTGATGAACTGCACAGTTCAGAATCCGAACGGAAAATTGTTTGAAGTTCCACCAACATTGCTTTCAACTCAATTTTCTTTTACAGAAGGTCCGGCTTCTGATAGTTCGGGAAACGTTTATTTCACCGATCAGCCGAACGATAAAATCTACTTCTGGAATTGGAAAGCCAATCAAATAGAACTCTTTCTTGACAAAACAGGACGAGCCAACGGAACTTATTTTGACAGAAATGACAATCTAATTACTTGTTCTGATGACAATGGCGAAATCTGGAAAATCTCAAAAAATAAAAACGTCGAAGTTCTTTCCAAAGGTTTTGAAGGAAAAAGATTGAACGGACCAAATGATCTTTGGATTGATAAATCGGGCGGGATTTATTTTACAGACCCGCTTTATAAAAGAGATTATTGGAAAAAATTCAAACAAGAAATTCCTGAGAAAAATCTTTATTATCGAAATCAAAACGGGAATATTACAAAACTTGAAACCTTCGTCCAACCAAACGGAATTATCGGTTCTCAAAAATTAAAAAAACTGTACGTTTCTGATATCGATGCCAATAAAACTTATGTTTACGATATTTTAGGCGAAGGAAAATTGTCCGAAAAGAAATTATTCTGCGAAATGGGTTCGGACGGAATGACGTTGGATAATCAAGGAAATCTTTATATTACAGGAAAAGGCGTAACTATTTTCAATAACAAAGGCGAAAAACTAACCAATATTCCGATTGATGAAGATTGGACTTCCAACGTGACTTTCGGAGGGCAAAATAATTCGATTTTGTTCATCACCGCATCGCATTCTGTTTATATTTTGCCGATGAATGTTTCCGGAATCAAATAAAAAAATCGCTTGTTAATAAGCGATTTCTATTTTTACTTTTTTGCCTTTGAGTTTTTCGTTGGCAAGTTTTTTCAGAAGTTCAATGGTTTTTTTTCGATTGACAGCAACGTAAGAAGTCGTGTCTTTAACTTCAATTAAACCGATATCGTCTTTCTCCAATTGTCCTTTTTTAATCAGATATCCGACAATATCCACTTTGTTGACCTTATCTTTTTTTCCGGCGCTGATGTAGATTGTTTGATTCGGCGTTCTTTCCGGAACTCGGTTGGCTTCCGAAACATTTTCTTCCGGCGTATTGCTTTTGATAAAAGGGAAATTCTCGTCTTCCGTCATAATTAAATAAGCAAAACCTTTCGCGTTCATTCTCGCAGTTCGGCCGTTTCTGTGGATGAAAGCGTCTTCTTTTGGAGGCAATTGATAATGAACAATCGACTCAACCTCAGGAATATCCAAACCTCTCGAAGCCAAATCTGTCGTAATTAAAATTCTCGCAGAATCATTTCTGAATTTCAAAAGTGCACGCTCTCTTTCGTCTTGTTCCATTCCGCCGTGAAAAGTTTCTCTTTGGATTCCTTTTTCTCGAAGAAGTTCCGAAATTCTGTCCACCGCATCTCTGTGATTACAGAAAATCAAAGTTCTTTTGTTTCCGATTTTACAGATGAGTTGAAATAAAGTATTCAGTTTTTCCTCTGGCGTTGTCATTACCTTTTTCAACTGAATATTTGGCTTGGCTTCGTTTTCTTTGAGGAAATTGATTTTCTTTTCGTTGTTGAGTTCTACAAACTTCGGAATGTTGTCCATTACAGTCGCAGATGTCAAAATGCGTTGCGAAAGCCCATTAAGAGAGCCAATGATATATTCCATATCGTCTTGAAAACCTAATTCCAAAGCTTTATCAAACTCGTCCAAAACCAGAGTCTTGATGGTTTCTGGATCGAAATTTTCATTTTTCAAATGGTAAGCAATTCTTCCAGGCGTTCCAATTAAAACTGCTGGTGCCTCAATTAAATTGTTGATTTCAATCTTTTTATCGTGTCCGCCATACGCCACAGAAACTTTGAAATCTGTTCCCATCGATTTGAAAACCTGTTCAATCTGCAAAGCCAACTCTCTTGCTGGAACAAGAATCAAAGCTTGAATTCCTTTAATATCAGATTTCAAATTTCTAAGAATAGGAAATAAAAATCCTAATGTTTTCCCTGAGCCAGTAGGCGAAAGTAGAACGATATCGTTTTCGTTTTCAGAAGCTTTGTATATAGATTTCTGCATCTGATTCAGATCAGTTATCTGCAGCTTTTCGAAGATTGGTTGTAATTCCATTTTGCAAAGGTAATTCTTTTTGGTTCGAGGTTTAAGATTTTAAATTTGGCATTTGATTTTTTATTGGCAGAACTCCGTTAATGGATACTTAATCCATAGCCCCGATTGCAACGGCATCCTTTTTTGTCTTAGCCTGAACTTTTGTTAGAACGGCAAAACGTTGTGAGACAAAAAAGATATAGTGAAAAGCGGGATTAAGCTCCTAAATATTAATTTGATTTCCAATCAGTTATGTTGAGATTGATTTTGTTGAAAATTATTGTCGTATTCAAATAATTTCCGTACTTTTGCACCACTTTTGTGAACGCACTTTGGGCGAAGTAAAACATTAACAATTAACACCTTCCATATTTTTCAGGATTCACAGTAAAGCCAAAGTCTGAGTAAATTAGGAATACAAATTTTATTAGAAAATGTCAAAAGAGACAAATTCAGCAGAGGTTCTTTTGAACCAAAACGTAGCACCAGAACAATTTGATTGGGAGTCTTTCGAATCAGGGCTTAATGCAGAGGACAGAAGCGAGAAGAAAGAATTGGAAGAAATCTATAATGGTTCTTTGAACGACCTTACAGATAACGATGTTATCACTGGTAAAGTTGTTAGACTAACTGACAAAGAAGCGATTGTAGATATCAACTTCAAATCAGAAGGTGTTATTTCTCTTAACGAATTCCGTTACAACCAAGGCCTTAAAGTAGGTGATGAGGTAGAAGTAATGGTAGACAGAAGAGAAGACAAAACAGGTCAGTTACAGTTATCTCACAAAAAAGCTAGAACGCTTAAAGCTTGGGATAAAGTAAATGAACTACACGAAACAGGAGAAATCGTAAACGGTTTTGTGAAGTCTAGAACTAAAGGAGGTATGATCGTAGACGTACACGGAATCGAAGCATTCTTACCTGGTTCTCAAATTGATGTTAAGCCAATTAAAGATTACGATCAGTTCGTAGGTAAAACTATGGAGTTCAAAGTTGTGAAAATCAACCCTGAGTTCAAAAACGTAGTTGTATCTCACAAAGCATTGATCGAAGCAGATATCGAAGGTCAGAAAAAAGAGATCATCGCTCAGCTTGAAAAAGGACAAGTTCTTGAAGGTACTGTTAAGAATATTACTTCTTATGGTGTATTCATTGACCTTGGAGGTGTTGATGGATTGATCCACATTACAGACCTTTCTTGGTCTAGAGTGAACCACCCATCTGAAATCCTTGAGGATGGACAGACTGTAAAAGTTGTTATCCTTGATTTTGATGATGAGAAAACAAGAATCCAATTGGGTATGAAGCAATTAGAAGCTCACCCTTGGGATGCTCTTTCTGCTGACTTGAAAGTAGGAGATAAAGTAAAAGGAAAAGTAGTCGTTCTTGCTGATTATGGTGCATTCGTAGAAATTGCTCCAGGTGTAGAAGGATTGATCCACGTTTCTGAAATGTCTTGGTCTACTCACTTGAGAAGTGCCGGAGATTTCGTAAAAGTTGGTGATGAAGTAGAAGCAGAAGTTCTAACTCTGGATAGAGAAGACAGAAAAATCTCTCTAGGTATCAAGCAATTGAACAAAGATCCTTGGGAAAATATCGAAGCTAAATATCCGGTAGGTTCTCAGCACGTTGGAACTGTAAGAAACTTCACAAACTTCGGAGTTTTCGTAGAATTGGAAGAAGGTATCGATGGTTTGATCTACATCTCTGATCTTTCTTGGACTAAGAAAATCAAGCATCCATCAGAATTCTGCAACGTAGGTGATAAACTAGATGTTGTAGTTCTTGAATTGGATACTCAGGCAAGAAGATTATCTCTAGGTCACAAGCAATTGACTGAAAATCCTTGGGATAAATTTGAAACTAAATATGCTGAAGGAACTGTACATACAGGATCTGCAGTAGAAGTTCACGATAAAGGAGCTTCTGTACAGTTCGAAGATGCTGAGGTAGAGGCGTTCTGCCCATCAAGATTGTTAGAGAAGGAAGACGGATCTAAAATCAAGAAAGGCGAAACTGCTGAGTTCAAAGTAATCGAATTCAACAAAGAGTTCAAAAGAGTAGTAGTATCCCACACAGGAATCTTCAGAGATGAGGAGAAAAAGAATGTAAGAGATAACTCTAACAGATCAGGAGGAATGACTTCTTCTTCAAACAATGAAGAAAGATCTACTCTTGGAGATATCGATGCATTAGCAGAACTTAAAAAGAAAATGGAAGGCGGGAAATAATCCCAATTTCATTTCATATATCAAGCCACCTTATATTAAGGTGGCTTTTTTACCCTAAACAACTAACTATTTTAACAAAATGAAAAAGATTTTATCAGCTTTTGGCATTGTTGCCAGTTTATTCTCCAGTGCACAGATCAACCTGAGTGAAGGTTTTGAAAACACAACTTATCCAGGCTTCACGAATGTTTCTTTTTTCAGAAGCAGTGTAATTAGTGCTTGTGTAGGTACTTATGTTCTTAATAGAGAATTCTGGAGCGGTGGAACTGTTGGATCCACAACTTATGCCTCAACATCTTCCAACGGAGGAAAACTGGATATTGCTTTTAAATATAAAACCCATATCTATTCCGGAGGATCTGTAAATGGAATTATGAAAGTGGAGTATTCTATCGATGGCGGGGCAAATTATCTTCCAATACAGACCATCAATCTTACTTCTGTAATTTCTTGTACTAATTTTACAACATCACTTCCTCAGGATGCTGTTCCTGCGGGTGCGGATTTCAGATTACGAGTTTCTGGACAATGGACTTCGGGAGATTATTGGTTGGTTCTTGATGATTTCAAAATCACCCAGTCACCATTTTTAGCAGCTGCAGAAATTAACAAAAAAGAAAATGCATTTTATCCAAATCCATTCAGTAATGTAATCTATATAGACAACGCAGAGAAAGTAACTAACGTTACAATTTCTGATGTTTCAGGGAAAACAGTCAAAACATTGGATCAGGTTTCAAAAGAAATTAATCTTAGTCAGTTGAAAATTGGTGTTTACATTATGTCGGTCAGATATGCAGACGGAACATCTTCAGTTGAAAAAATTGTAAAGAAATAGAACAAAAAATCCGGAAATTATTTTCCGGATTTTTTATTATTCAGCGGCTTGTTGCGCTTCGTTTTTCACATCTTCAGCTTTATTTTTCAGCTGATCTACGGTTTGATTGGCTTTATCCTTCAGATCGTTTCCAAATTTTGTAAGATTATCCTTCGCATTATTGATGGTATCTTTTACTTTTTGCTGATCTTCAGGAGAAGATTTTTTGTATTTCCACCAAGCTAAGGCGCCTAATCCAAGAAGGGCTAATAATCCATTCGTCTTGTTTCCCATGATTTTATTTTTTGATTAATATTTTACTGCCAATTTAATAGAAAAATTTATGCCATTAATCCAATTTAGAAAAAAATATTTTTGAATTAAATTCTAATCAGCTATGGATTGAATTTTTCTAAGCTAAATAAAAAAACTACTATAATTTATTAATCAGTTCTGATAGTTTTTTCGTAAGTTCTTTTCTGCTGAACTCATTTATATCAGAAGAATTATCAGGGGATTTACCATTTTTCCAAGCCTGGTAGAGTGATGAAATATAATCCTGTATTTCGATAGTCTCAGAGTAATCAAAATGCTTTCCTGCGTTGGTTTTATTAAGGATTCTTTGTACATCTGCACCTTCAGGACCAAAGGAAATTATGTGTTTCCCTGTCGCAAGATATTCAAATAATTTTCCTGGAATTATTCCTTTGGAACTTTCATTTGGAAAATTGGTTATTAAAAGCAAATCAGAATTTTCCATTTCTTTTACAGAATCATTGTGCGAAAGATATCCCAGATTTTTAATATGATTTTTCAGGACAGAATTTTCGATTTTAGTTAATATTTTTTCGTCAATTCTTCCTGCAAATTTCAATTCAAAATCATCAGAAAATTCAGGGTTTTTCTCACAAAGCTGTTGTAAAGCTTTCCAAAGGTTCTCCGGATTTCTCAACTGCTCCAAAACACCGACATAACTCAAAGTGAATTTGGGTTTGAAGTTTTTAGAGTTTGAAGGTTTTAGAATCCCAATACTTTCGCTATTCAAACTCTCCGAATCTCCAACCCTCCGACTTTCCAACTCATCAAACCCATTCGTCACACAAAAAGCATTAGCTCCGTTTTTCTTGAAGTTTTCTGCATCGGTGTAGCTTGTAGCCAGAGTCAGATCAGCATTTTCAAAAACAGATTTTTCCAATTGCTTGTGTTTTTTGTCAGAAGATAAAGTTAATTTCAAATGTTTATAATAAGAAATCTCTGTCCAGGGATCACGGAAGTCAGCAATCCATTTCAGAGCCGGTAACTCCTTTTTCAATCCAAGTCCGATTAAATGCAGACTGTGAGGAGGTCCTGTGGTAACAATGGTGTCGATTTGATTTTCTGTTAGGTATTGTTTTAGAAATCTGATGGAAGGTTTTACCCAGAATTTCCTGGCATCCGGAATGAAAAAGTTGCCACGGATAAAAATCGAAAGCTTCGACAGAAAAGATTGGTTTTTTCCCACATCAAACTGTCCGCCTTTGAATTTTTTATTACTCTTACTCAGTTTTTCCGCCAGCTGATAAGGTTCCCAGATTTTAGTTTTTACGATTCTCAGATTCTCGGGAACTTCTTTTATCAAAGTTGTATCAATCAAAGGATAACTCGGATTTTCGGGTGTGTAGATAATGGGTTCCCAGCCAAATTCCGGAAGATACTTAGCAAACTTCAGCCACCTCTGAACGCCTGGACCGCCAGCTGGAGGCCAATAATAAGTTACGATTAAAACTTTTTTCAATTTTTCCATTTCAGAATTTCTGCTTCAGCAGAACATTCTGTAAATTTATCTGTTTTTAATGCGATTTCAAAATGATTTATGAAACGGGAAAGCAATTTTCTTCAAAAGATAATAAACGGGAAGAGATCCAGCAGGGCGATTATGAAGATTGCGGTTTTTCCGGGCTATATTTTTCGGGATTCGATCTTTCGGGATATAAATTCTCGAATTGTGATTTCCGGGATTGCGATTTCAGCAATGCGAAAATCCATAGAACGGTCTTTCGTGAGGTGATTTTCAAAAATTGTAAATTGATGGGAGTCAATTTTGAAAATGCCCATTCTTTCAATATTTCTTTTAGTTTTGAAGAGTGTGTTTTGGATCATTCTTCTTTTTATCAATTGGATATCCGCAAAACTATTTTTAAAAATTGCAGTTTGAAAGATGCTGATTTTTCGGAAACTAATTTGTTATATTCATTGTTTGATCACTCCGATTTAGCCGGCGCAATTTTTGATCAGACGATTTTGGACAATGCGAATTTCATAACTGCGGTCAATTTTTCCATTGAACCGAATAAGAATCATCTCAAAAAAACAAAATTTGCAAAAGATAATCTTTCAGGATTATTGAATAGTTTCAATATAATCATAGAATAAAAACCGAAAGAACTTTCGGTTTTTATTTAGATTCAGAGATATTACTGTTTTATAATCTTGGTGACTTTAACATTGGTTCCGTCATTTATTTTGATCATATAAGTTCCGCTTTTCAGATCAGATATGTCATAGGATTCAGAAACCTTATAATCTTTGATTTTTTTTCCACTCATATCATAGATGCCTACAATAGTTTTATTAGACATAGATTCATTTGGTAGATCCAGTCGGAAAGAACTGCTTGTAGGATTAGGATATACAACCACTCTGCTGTCATATTGTCTTATTTCAGAAACACCTTGTGTAGGTCCTACATAAGTAATCACGAATGGAATTGCGACTTTCTGTGTAGAGCCGGCATCTATAAGATCTGTCCAGGCAGTACCACTGTGTTGTTTTGCATTTGCATCGGTGATTGTCAGTTGATTTTTAACTGTTACGGTTGGAAAAAAGATGGAGGAATCATTGGTTGCGTGCACCTGAAATTTTAGCCAATAAGTTCCAGCGTTTAGGACAGTAGGTAAATCACCTCTCACTTTCCATAATTTACGGGTTGTCCCGGCAGTATTGTTTCCAATCCGATACATTAGGGCATCCGAACTTCCAGATAGATTGTAAACGTTACTGGTCAGGTTTCCTGCAACATTTGCACCGTCATAAGTGTTAGCAATTGCTAATCGCATTACATCAATTGGAGGTGTGGTGCCAGTGTAACTGGTTTGATAAAGAAATAAATCAATAGATGAAATGGTCCAGGTTTCTCCGGCTGGTACTACGAAGTCATCAGCTATTAACAGATTTGTGGTTGCTGCATTGTTATAGATAGCACCAAACCCTAAGTTAGTGTTTGTTACGCCACCAACGCTTTGTAATTCACTCCACGTATAACCTGCAGGTGAAGTAGACGCTCCATTTGCAGTGGTGGTCCCGGTACTTAGGCCACCGTTTGAATAAGTTGTTTGAGCATTTAATGACATGGTAGCCAAAGTCATTAGAGTAAGTAAAGATTTTTTCATAGTATAAAGTTTTAATTGTATCACAAATGTATATATATTTTACATTTAATTTTTTATTTTAATAAAAAAATTATTAATTATTTAATAGTGAGTTATTATTGGTGAATATAGATAATTTGGATTGCTTGTTTTCTTTTCTAAATTTGCTCAAATTATTTTTATGAAAAAGAAATTATTAATAATAATTGTTTTGACATTATATAATGGTGCTACCGCTCAATATACGGACATCAATATCATCAAAGAAATCAAAGTTAAAAATAAAGGCGTTGTAGTATCTGCACATCCGTTGGCAAGCGAAGCGGGCTCCAGGATTTTGAAACTTGGCGGAAATGCTTTTGATGCGGCCATTGCTACGCAGCTTGCTCTGGCGGTAGTTTATCCACAAGCCGGGAATATTGGCGGTGGTGGTTTTTTGGTAGCGGTGACGTCAGATGGAAAAAAGCTGGCTTTAGATTACCGAGAAACAGCACCTTCCAAAGCTTCTTTTGATATGTATTGGGATCAGAAAGGAAATGCCAGTACGGATTTATCACAGGGAGGAAGACTGGCTGTCGGTGTTCCGGGGAGTATTTCAGGGATGTTTGAGACTATGAAATATGCAAAACTTCCCTTTTCAAAATTAATAGAACCAGCGATAGATTTAGCAAAAAAAGGATTTGCCATTACAGAGCAGGAAGCCGGACTTCTGAACCGTCACAGGTCAGAATTCCTGAAACATAATAAAACTAAAATAGCTTTTGTAAAGGAACAGGATTGGAAAGCCGGAGATCTTCTGATCCAACCGGAACTGGCTGAGACTCTGAGAAGAATCCAAAAAGCTGGTGAAAAAGAATTCTATCAAGGAAAAACTGCTCAGCTTATTGTTTCAGAAATGAAGTCTGGCAATGGGATTATCCAATTTCAGGATCTTAAAAGTTATAAAACTAAAGAACGGAAAGCACTGACTTTTGATTATAAAGGACATCAGATTGTTTCAATGCCTTTGCCTTCCAGCGGCGGAGTGTTATTGGCTCAGATGCTAAAGATGGCTGCTTATGAAGATCTTTCAAAATATCAGCTGAATTCCGGAGAAGCCGTTCAGATTATGGTGGAAGCAGAGAGAAGAGCGTATGCGGACCGTGCGGAATATATGGGCGATCCGGATTTTACTGAAGATAAAACAGCTATGCTTATTTCTGAAGGGTATCTTAAAAGTCGATGGAAATCTTACGATCCTAATCTGGCAACACCAAGCAAAAATATTGGAAAAATCATCCATGCTCAAAAAGAAAGTATGGAAACAACACACATTTCCATTTTAGACAGATTCGGAAATGCAGTTTCTGTAACCACCACTCTCAATGGGCTCTATGGAAGTAAAACAGTAGTTTCAGGGGCTGGTTTCTTACTTAATAATGAAATGGATGATTTCTCTATCAAGCCCGGTGTTCCGAATATGTTTGGCGCAGTTGGCGGAGAAGCCAATAAAATAGAACCTGGAAAAAGGATGCTGTCATCTATGACACCCACAATTGTCCTGAAGGATAACAGAGTCAAAATGGTTGTGGGAACGCCTGGCGGAACTACAATTCCCACCTCAGTTTTCCAAGCGATTGTTGATGTCATTGATTTCAGGCAAAATGCCAATTTTTCTGTGAACGCACCAAAGTTCCATCATCAATGGCTTCCGGAAGTCATCAAAGTAGAAGAGAATTTTCCGGATACAACGATCAAATCTCTGGAAAAAAAGAATTACAAATTCGAGACAATCAAACAGATTGGAAGAACTGAAATGATACTGATAGATGATCATCAGAACATCCACGCCGTAGCGGACGGAAGAGGAGATGATTCTGTGGGAGTGGAGTAATTTTAGAGATTAGATCAGTATGGCTCAATATTAATAATATATCAGTTGATAAAACCAATAGAAAAAGGCTTCCAAATCTGGAAGCCTTTCATTATATGATAAAGATGCAATTATCTTGCAATATTTACCGCTCTTGTTTCTCTGATCACGGTTACTTTAACCTGACCTGGATAAGTCAGTTCATTCTGGATTTTTTCTGATATGTCGTAAGATAACTGGTAAGCATTCTCATCATTCACTTTTCCGCTTTCTACCATTACTCTCAACTCTCTTCCGGCCTGGATTGCATAAGCACTCGAAACACCTTCAAAGCTCAAGGCAGCAGCTTCCAAATCCTTCAATCTTTGGATGTAAGATTCCAGAACTTGTCTTCTTGCGCCCGGTCTAGCTCCGGAGATAGCATCGGCCACCTGAATGATTGGCGATAGGAGAGAGGTCATCTCAATCTCGTCGTGGTGTGCACCGATGGCATTGATTACTTCTGCATTCTCGCCATACTTCTCTGCCCATTGCATTCCGAGAAGTGCGTGCGGCAATTCTGATTCTTGCTCGGGAACTTTTCCGATATCGTGTAATAACCCGGCTCTTTTCGCCAGTTTGACATTTAATCCTAATTCAGCAGCCATTGTAGCGGCAATGTTAGCAACCTCACGAGAGTGCTGCAGCAAGTTCTGACCATACGAAGAACGGAACTTCATTCTACCAACAATCTTAACCAATTCCGGGTGCAAACCGTGGATGCCAAGATCAATAATAGTTCTCTTGCCCACTTCGATAATTTCTTCCTCGATCTGTTTTCTTGTTTTTTCCACCACTTCCTCTATTCTTGCCGGGTGTATTCTGCCATCCGTTACCAATCTATGAAGGGAAAGTCTTGCGATCTCTCTTCTTACCGGGTCGAAGCAAGACAATAGGATTGCTTCCGGCGTATCATCCACAATGATTTCTACACCTGTTGCAGCTTCCAGTGCACGGATATTTCTACCTTCACGACCGATAATTCTACCTTTGATTTCATCAGATTCGATATTGAAAACAGAAACAGAATTCTCAACTGCCTGTTCTGTTCCGATTCTCTGGATAGTCTGGATGACGATTTTTCTGGCTTCATTCTTAGCATTCAGCTGCGCTTCTTCCATGATGCTCTGGACGTGTGCTGACGCCTTCGTTTTGGCTTCAGCTTTCAAAGATTCCACCAATTCGTTTTTAGCTTCTTCTGCAGAGTAGTTGGCTATTTTTTCCAGCATTTCTACTTTCTGCGTTGTTGCTACATCCAGGTCATGCTGTTTTTTCTGAAGGATTTCCAGTTTCTTGTTGTAGTCATTCAGTTGTCTTTCAAGATCTTTTTCCAGTTTTCCGGCTTTGCTGAGCTCGTCATTCAGTTTGTTTTCCTTGTCTTTGATTCTCTTTTCGGATTCCTGCATTTTCTTTTCTCTGGTCTGGATGTCTGCATCGTGCTGAGATTTAAGCTCCAGGAATTTTTCTTTGGCCTGCAGCTGTTTTTCTTTTTTAACAGCTTCTGCCTGTACATTGGCTTTTTCTATAATGTTTTCGGCGCTTTTCTTGGCATCTTCTATCATATATTTTGCCTTGGAGTTAATTGAACTTTTCCCGAAGAAAAGTCCTCCAACAGCTCCTATCAGAAGAGCAACAATACCGATAATAATGGTAATTGTGTCCATAAATTTATATATATTGAGTTTTAATTGTCTCTTTTAATTAGTTGGAAGCTTGAAGAGGGAAGATGGATGTTTTCCCCTCAAACTAATTTATTTTAACTTCCAGCTTCCAGCTTCCATCTTCCTACTTCCATCTTAAATAAAAAAACCTACAACAGTTCAGTTATAGAGTAAACTCCATAAAAACACGATTTGGACTGATTTTCATTTTCTGTAATCTGCGCTGGGCAGCACGCCATCTAATGAACTTTCGTCCGGTAATTTTTAATTGTTGAGTTTACTTCTTTGTGTTAGAACTATTGTAGGCAACTTGTGACTAGAAAATTACTTTTCCAGCTGTTCCAGGAGCGAATTGATTTTAATGACCCGCTCGTTTGTATTTTTTATATTTTTCTCGTTGTTTAAAGAATATACTTCTGCATTGGTTCCCAGTTTCAAAGCGCACATAGCGAGAGCATCCTGTTTGTCTCTCACATCGAAGCTGGCTTCAAAATCCTTGATCATACTTTCTATCTGTTTTCCTACTTTGCGGAGGGTTTCTTCCTCGGTAGCAGGTACATTCAGCGGATAGTTCCTCCCGGCAATATTGATTGTAATTCTTCTGAAATCCATATTTATAAACCGCTGTTTTGTAATTCGGAGACGCACATATCTATTTCTTTTACCAATCTGTTGATATGATTCTTCATCAGACGGTTATGTTCTGCGTTTCCGGATATTGCTGAATAGAGCTTTAATTCTTTATTTTCTTCTGCCAATATCTGGTTTCTGCGTTTTTCCTCTGCATGGTCTTCTCTCAGTTTCTGTAGCTCGTTTTCCTGTTCTGCATATTTTTCCGAAAGATTCCTGAATTTTTTATGAAGATTCAGAATCTTTTTTTCCAATACAGAAAAGTTGTTTTCTAACTCGCTTAGCATAACCAGAATTAAATTCTAACTTTTACAAAAATAGTAAAAAATAGTGATGATTGATAAGCTTATTAATGTTTTGTTTAAATAGAATGGTTTCTGTTTGATTTTTAAGGCTTTAAAAGTTGATTTTTTCTTATGTCTTTATTGAGATTGGGAAAAGTTGGATTTCTGCGCAGCGCGTGAGGGCGGAAGGCATTGTTGGAGCTCTCCGCCTTTGGCGGAAGCGACTGCCTGTAGACCGACCTTTTATTTTCCGGGATGAGAAATTGGTGTGGGAAATAAAAGGGCACGCCATAAAAAAAAGAGCTTTTTGTGAAGCTCTTGGATTTTTTTATTCAAATTTAAGGACTAACATTAATGCTCTGGTCTGCATCGTGGAGATTGCGGGTGTCCAATATGGTGGCGTTTCCGGCTTGTCCTGCACCAGTTCGTTATTGGTGAAGAAGGTTCCGCGGATTGCAGGCGTCAGTTTGAATTTGCTGAAGTAGAATTGTATCCCGATCTCTGCGGACCAGCCAAAATTATGCGTGGTGGTGCGGAAAGTGTTTACACTGTTATCGCCTTCGGAAGTTTCATTGGATTGCAGGTTCATCAGGTAATTGACGCCTGCTGCTGCGTATGGACGGGAGTTATACCAGCGGTCACCGTGGATCTCGAGTAAAATAGGAACATCGACGTAGGTGGATTTGATGGTTTTTTTGGAGTCGGTTTCCGTAAATTCTCCGAGTGGCGTGAATGGTGGCGTGTAGGATGTTCCGCCATTGGTAATGTCATTGATATGATCATAGGTGTTGAACGTCAGATCTCTCTGTACGAAGTGCAAACCCGGCTCTATTCTCAGATCCAGGAATTCATTCAGTCTCATTTTTCCGATGAGTCCTGCGCCGAAACTGTAAGTGGATTTTGATTCTACAAGATTTTTATTGTTTTCCATTCCGTATCTGGGATTGAGAACCATCTTGTAATCGAAATTATTTCCGGCAAGGTAAAATCCCCAGCTGAATTTCTGCAGATCAAAATCTTCCAGATTATCCATCCGGTCTTTTGTGCGGAAAAGATTATTGAAAGTCTGCGCCTGGAGATGACTTCCCAAAGCTAAGCTTGTTATTAAAACCGTGATCAAACGTTTTTTCATCCTATTTTGTGGCTTTATAAATGGTGGCGATTCCTAAACTCAGTTTTTTGTATTCTACTTTCCTGAAACCTGTATCCAGAAGGATGGATTTCATCTTTTCTCCGAAGGGGAAGGCGTTCACAGAATCCGGAAGATAGGTGTAAGCTCTATTGTCTTTGGAAACCAGTCTGCCGATTGCCGGCAAAATGTTCTTGAAATAAAACATATAAAGCGGTGCCAAAAATCCCTCTACCTTAGAGAATTCTAAGATATATATACTTTTGTTTTCCTTCACAACCCTTCTGAGTTCTGATAATCCTTTTTCCAGATTTTCAAAGTTTCTCACTCCAAATGCAACGGTAACTCCATCAAATTTATTGTCCTCAAACGGAAGTTGTTCCGCATCGCCTTTCTGCATAGAGATGCTGCCGTCCAGTTTTTGCTTTCTGATTTTCTCGATGCCCACGTTCAGCATCTGCTGGGAAAGATCCAGACCTACAACATCTGCACCTGTTCCTTTATGAACTGCAATCGCAAGATCTCCGGTTCCTGTTGCAACATCCAAAACTAATTCTGGTTTGTCTTTGGCAAGCATTTTTACCAGCTTGTTTCTCCATAGCACGTCAATTTTCATTGACAGAACATGATTCAAGAGATCATATTTTGGTGCAATATTGTCAAACATATCTTCTACCTGACTTTTCTTGCTATATTCCGTATTGTAGGGCGTTACCTTGTTGTGATCCATTTTTTAAATGATAAATTTTTTAAATGATAATCTGATGCTTAATCATTTAAAATTGATAATAATTCTTATAATAATTGATAAAATCCTGTTTTCTGAAGATTTTGGAGCGGCTTTCCACTTTGGCTACATTTTTTATGATTTTATCATAATCTTCGTCCAGATTGTAATAAAAATCTTCAGAATAAAGTCTGTTGAACTTTTTCACATCGCCCAGATATTGCTTACTGTCAATCTCAATTCCCGGTTTTGATGCCAGCAGAGAATCTTTATTCAGTCCGTAGCCGTAATACTGGGTATTGATGTAGTAATCCTTGTGCGTGATGTTCAGGAGTCCTCTTGATTTTTTTACAGTGAAAGCCGAATCGTAAAGGGATTTTCTATTCTGGTCAAAAACCTTGATGCTGTTTTTCCCCGGATTCAGATTGACTTTCAGATATTGCCCGGCAGAAAGTATTTTCTCTTCGCCGTTATTGATTTTGAAATAATATGTTTCCGGTGTTGGATTGTCTACCAGATAATAATTCGGTTTTGCCAAAAACAAGAAGTAAATCGCAAAAGCAAATCCCATTGCCAATAAAGAAAAAATCAAACCTTTTACAGATGCGCTCAGATTTTTCATACACTGATTAAAGGTGCGAATTTACGGATTTTTTTCTGAGCTGGAATTCTGATATTAATCAAAAGCCAGATTGCGGAAAAATAAAACTTCGGTGTCTCTCAGATGTTCTGTTTTTTGAGGAATAAAATTGAATTCCGGCGCATGGGTTCCGTTTTTCAGATTCAGATTGGGGTTTCTTAAAATTACAGCTTCATCCCAAAGATTCTGGCTGATGAATTCTTGCAATGTGAATCTTCCGCCTTCAATAATCACAGATTGAATTTGCAATTCATAAAGCTTGTCAAGAATTTGATTAATCGAATTTTCTTTTTCTATTTTAATGAATTTCAGGTTTTTATCTTCAGAATTTTTTACGGAATTAAAAATAATCGTTTCTGCTTCATCATTATAAATATTAGAATTTTCGGAAACATCAAGATTAAAATCAATTAAAATTCTAATAGGATTTCTCCCTTCGATTTCCCGCACGGTCAAACTAGGATTGTCGTGAAGAGCTGTGTTTTTTCCTATTAGAATAGCATGTTCCTCGCTTCGCATCTGATGAACATATTGTTTTGACAATGCATTGCTGATTTGAATGGGTTTAAAATCTTTGTCCATAAAACCATCGGCAGATTGTGCCCATTTCAGAATAACGAAAGGTCTTTTTCTTTCGTGATAAGTGAAAAATCGTTTGTTGAGCTGTCTGCATTCGTTTTCTAAAATGCCGGAAACGACTTCAATTCCTGCGTCAGAAATTATTTTTTTACCTTTGCCATTCACTTTGTCATGACTGTCCATTGCGCCAATCACGACTTTTTTGAAACCGAGTTCCGTAATTTTCAAAGCGCAAGGCGGCGTTTTCCCAAAATGTGCGCAAGGTTCCAAAGAAACGTAAATCGTGGATTCTGGAATGAGATGCTTGTCTTCATCTTTTACAGAATTAATTGCATTGATTTCTGCGTGTGGTTCGCCAGCTTTTTTGTGAAAACCTTCACCAATGATTCGGTCATTATAAACTATTACGGAACCGACTAAAGGATTGGGATAAGTTTTTCCTAAAGCTTTATTTGCAAGTTCTATACAGCGCTGGATGTAAAACTCATCATCATTTCTAACTTCTGACATCTTAACTCTAACTTCTAATAAAAATTTATTTTTTAGCTTCCACCGCAGTTGGCTTGTAAGTAACAGTTGGGATTGCAGTTTTGATGACCGCTTCCATAAGTCTGTTTCTTTCTTTGGAAAGAGCCTTGGAAGCATATTTCAGATCGCCGACAATTCTTTTGGAGTAAGAGAAAATCAGGAATGATTTTTTACCATTAACATCAAAATTCTTGAACCGGTCTATGTTATATTCTGCATAAGATTCGCCTTCCTGCGGAACTACCGTTACCAGATAATCTACAATGATTTCTTTGCCATCAGGGCTTTCTGTAACGCCAACAAAAGAATACTTGTCCTGGGTTCTTTCTTTTCGTTTTTCAACATATTCCACTTTTTGCTTTACCGCAGTTTCCAGATCAATTTCTTTATCAAAATAGGAAAGATTAATGAGTTCTTTATAATTGTTAAAATCATCATCCCGAAGAATATATTGCTGTTGCGCCCAGGTCGCCGAGTTTTGCTTGCTCCAGGTTAGGAAATATTCATTTTCATTAAAGGTTAATGGACCCGGGACAGTTAATCGATCAATCACTTCAATCGGCGCCGAAACCGGACTTTCCTCAGTTTTTGTTTCCTGAGAATAAAAAGTCGACGTTAAAGCGAAAAGGCAAAAAGCAGAAAGTAGAATTTTATTTTTCATATAATTTTAGATTTGATGATTTTAATTTCTCGCAGATTAAGTTGATTTTGCAAATCTTATTAAAAAAAATCTGCGAAATCAGCTTAATCTGCGTGAGGAAATTTAAATATTTTTTTTAAACTATTTCAACTCTTGTGGAATCTCACAAACCGGAATCGGATTCATTTTATGCTGCGTCGCTCTGTTGAACTTGAGATAAATTGACATCACTTCTTTTTCTCTTCCTTCAAAATCGGCTTCGGTTCTTCCTGCTTTTTGCTGTTCCATTGCCCATTCCAATTCCGGGTAAGTGGCGCCAATCTGATCTTCGTCTGTTCTTTCCACTTCCCAAAGTCCGTCTGTTGGTTTTGCCGATTGAATGCTTTCAAGAATGCCTAATTCTTTGGCAATTTCATAAACCTGCGTCTTATAAAGATCCGCAATAGGAGAGATGTCCACACCGCCGTCGCCATATTTTGTGAAAAATCCAACACCAAAATCTTCCACTTTGTTTCCGGTTCCGGTTACCAAAAGTCCATTGATTTGTCCATAATAATAAAGTGTTACCATTCTCAGTCTCGCTCTTGTGTTGGCTTCAGCCAGGTTTTTATTGGGTGAATCATCTTTGTAACCTTCTGTTGTTTTTTCGAAGCTTTCAAAAGTTGGTGTCAGATCAACACGAAAACCTTCAACATTCGGGAAATTAGCTTTCAAAAAATCGATGTGATCCTGCGCTCTGTCCACCTGATCTGCTTTCTGACGGATCGGCATTTCCAGAACCAAAGTCTGAAGTCCTGTTTTTGCTGCCAAAACTGAAACAACAGCGGAGTCAATTCCACCCGAAACACCTACCACGAAACCTTTTGAGTTAGCTTTATTCGCATAATCTTTTAGCCAGTTTACGATATGATCTATTACTTTATTTGTTTGCATTATTGTATATTTTAAGTCTGATTTTTTCTAAATTTCATCAAAATTACTGCCTTTAGGGTGTGAAAATTAATTTTAATAAAATTTTATTTTCTGTTAATTTTTTCTAATTCATACCAATAACAATTGTCGCCATTATCAACAAAAGTACCTTTGTTCTCAAATCCTAATTTGGTAAGAATATGATTGGAAGATTCATTACCTACATCAGCATAAGCATAGATTTTATCTGCATTCAGCTCATTGAAACCGAGATCTAAAGAAGCTTGCGCGGCTTCTGTAGCGTAACCTTTTCCCCAGAACTCCGGCAGGAATCTATAACCTAATTCATAAACGTTTTTATAGCCATTTACTTCTTCCGTCAAAAGCTTGATTCCGCTCCAGCCGATAAATTGATTCGTTTCTTTTTCGATGACGGCCAATCTTCCTGTTCCGTTATTTTTATATTGATTGATAATATGATCAACCATTTTTGCGGACGTTTCTTTTTTGGTCACAGTCGGAACTCCTACATATCTCATGACATCAGGATTACTGTCCAAAAGGAAAATGTTATCAACATCTTCTTCGGTCAACGGTCTTAAAATTAATCTTTTGGTAAATATTGGGAGCTTCATCTTTTAAAATTGTATTTTTGCTTTTCGAAAATCTTAATGTAAAAATAATGAAGTTTTTCAGATATATCTCTTTTTCTGCTATAATTGTTTTTGGCTTATTGGCTTGCAAAAAGGAAAATACAAACCAATGGGACATTGAAATCAAAAATCCTGTGAAGCAAGTAAACGTCACAGACCTATCCGGCGAATTCTATAATCCATCGGTTGATTTAGAAGATTTCAAAAAGAAATACCCGTGGTTCCAGGGGTCTGTTCCTGATGAAGATTTCGGCGACAGAAGAAAAGATACGATGGAAGTCCGCATATATAAACAGGCGATTTCTAAGATCGATAAAACAAAACTGAACAAGGATTTGATTGATCTTTTTTCTCATATCAAAAATTATTTCCCAAAGTTTGTTCCGCCTCACATCTATCTGTATTCATCAGTTGTCGATCCTCAGAATATTACAGATCCGATCTTTCTGAGAGAAGATGAAAATATGCTTTTTGTAGATATTACAGGTTTTATGGGAGATGGGAATAAAAATTATAAAGGTCTTGATTTCTATTTTCAAAAATCGATGAATCCAGACAATCTGGTTCCGAAGATTTCTGCATTTTTCGCAGCAAGATTGGTTCCTGTGCCGGTGGATCAGCAAAAATTCTTGGATCAGATGGTTTACCAAGGGAAAATTCAAATCCTTCAGGATGCCTTTTTACCGAATGTTCCTGATTATCTCAAAATCAATTATACTAAGGAACAATACGATTGGGCAGTTGCGAATGAAGCCAATATCTGGAATTATTTTGTAGAAAACGATCTGCTTTTCAGCGCAGACCCGAATCTCTCGGAACGTTTCATCACGCCTGGACCATTTTCAAAATTCTATACAGAAGTGGATAGAGAAAGCTCGCCTCAGATTGCCATCTGGACTGGCTGGCAAATCTGCAAACATTATCTGAAAGCGCATCCGGAAGAAAAATTACCAGTATTTTTAAAAAGAAACGGAACCGAGATTTTCAATGCTTCGGATTATAGACCAAAATAGAGTTGGAGGATTTGAGAATGGGAGAGTTTGAGAATGAGTTTTAGAGTTTGTGTGAAATAAAAATTTTTTGGACTTTTTGTTCAAAAAAAATATTAATATTTAAGAATAAATCAATGAAAAAAACAAAAATAGTTATCGATGTAGAATTGGACGATAATCACGTTCCTGAAAAATTGTTTTGGAAAGCCGAAGACGGCGGCATCAAAAGACAGGAAACCAAAGCTACGATGATTTCCGTTTGGGACAGCAAAACCATGGAAGCTTTGAGAATCGATCTTTGGACGAAAGATATGCCGGTTGATGAAATGAAGCGGTTTTTTCACCAGATTTTAGTTTCTTTGGGACATACTTACCAGCGAGCAACCAGTGAAGATGACGTGGCTGAATGGATGGGCGAGATGGCTGAGGAATTTGCTGTGAAGTCGGCAATTAAAATGTAATTCGTAAAACTGCCAATTTGTAAAATCGTTTTATACTTAGACCTAAATATTTACAAATTATCAAATTATCGATTTTACAAATCAACAAATTAACAAATCAACAATATGAAATTCAATACAAAAGTTATACACGGTGGGCAACACCATGAACCAGCAACTGGAGCGGTAAATGTTCCTGTTTTCTTAACCTCAACATTCGCACAAAAAAGCCCGGGACAATTGCTTTCCGGCTACGAGTATTCCAGAGGAGCGAATCCAACAAGACAAGCTTTGGAAGATTCTTTAGCGAGCATCGAAAACGGAGCGAGAGGTTTGGCTTTCGGTTCCGGTTTGGCTGCAATTGATTGTGTTTTAAAATTATTAAATCCTGGCGATGAAGTCATTGCTGTGGATGATCTTTACGGCGGTTCTTACAGGATGTTCACAAGATTGTTCGAAAAGTATCAGTTGAAATTTACGTTCATCGGTTTTGATAATGTTGAGGAACTGGAGAATATTATTACGGATAAAACTAAATTAATCTGGTTAGAAACACCAACCAATCCATTAATGAAACTGGTAGATATCAAAATGGTTGCTGATACTGTAAAAGGTAAAGATATTTTGGTGGCTGTTGATAACACATTTGCAACACCTTACATCCAGAAACCATTGGATCTGGGAGCTGATATTGTGATGCATTCTGCCACGAAATATTTGGGCGGACATTCTGATGTGATTGCCGGCGCTTTGATTGCAAAAGATGCAGAATTAGGAGAAAAATTACATTTCATTCAGTTTGCAAGTGGCGGAATTTTGGGTCCTCACGATTCTTATTTGGTTTTGAGAGGAATTAAAACGTTGGCGTTGAGAATGCAAAGACATTCTGACAACGGTTTCGAGATTGCAAAATATCTTGAGAATCATTCTTTGGTGAAAAAGATTTATTATCCGGGATTATCATCTCATCCACAATACGATTTGGCGACAAGACAAATGACTGAATTCGGTGGAATGGTTTCTTTCACGTTCAAATCCGGGAAGAAAGAAGATGCGATTAAATTCCTTGAAAATGTAAAAGTTTTCACTTTGGCAGAATCTTTGGGTGGAGTAGAATCTTTGGCAAATCTTCCTGCGATGATGACGCACGCTTCAATTCCGGAAGACAAAAGAGCAGTTCTCGGGATTACTGATGATCTTGTAAGATTAAGTGTAGGAATTGAAGATGCAGAAGATTTGATTGCAGATCTTGAACAAGCTTTCAATTCAATTAGTTAAATCGTAGAATTGTTGATTTGTAAAATCGTTTTTAATCAATTTAACAAATCAACAAATTAACAAATCAACAACAATGACTTTTCGTGATGCAACTTTAGAAGACCTTCCGAAGATTGTGGAGATTTACAATTCTACAGTTGCATCGCGCCTGGTTACCGCTGATCTGGACCCGGTTTCTGTCGAGAGTAAAATCGCTTGGTTTCATCAGCATAATTCTGAATTTCGTCCGCTTTGGATGGTTTTGGATTCTCAAAAAGAGACCATTGGATGGGTCAGTTTTCAGGATTTTTATGGAAGACCTGCGTATCAGAAAACGGCAGAAATCAGTATTTATCTCAATCCGGATCATCGTGGCAAAGGTTTTGGTAAACAGATTCTGGAACGGTCCATAGAACGATGTCCAGATCTAGGAATAGAAAATCTGCTGGCTTTCATTTTTGCGCACAATCTTCCGAGTCTTGCGCTGTTTGAAAAATTCGGGTTTGAGCTATGGGCCAATCTTAAAAATATTGCGGAGCTGGACGGCGAGAAGAAAAGCCTCATCATTCTTGGGAAACACATTAAAAATTAATATTCAATGGAAAACTTTGCAGGTTGTGTGTATTGGTTTTTTGCGGCTTTAGCGATTTTATCGATACTGATTCCTGCAATCAGAAATAATTACTGGATATTCCGTGTTTTTGATTATCCGCGCTTTCAGAAGTTTATTATTCTTTTAATTCTCATTTTTGCTTGGTTTTTTACCTTTTCTAATCCTAATATTTATGAATATCTGATTCTCGCTGTCGAGGTATTTTGTGCGGGATATTTGTTTTATATCATCATTCCTTACACAGATTTTGGAAAAACAATGATTGATAAAGCACAGCCAAATCCGGGCGAAAAGGTTCTGGATATTCTCGTTTGCAATGTTTATCAGCATAACAGGAACTATCATAAACTAATTGATTTGGTTGAAAAAGAAAATCCATCCGTTCTGTTTTTTCTGGAAACCGATGAAGAATGGAAAAAAGCACTGGAACCTGTCACGAAACATTATCAATATAAAATCGAAGTTCCATTGGCTAATACTTACGGACTTTTGTTTTACAGCCACTTTCCGCTAAAAAATTACGAGGTCAATTATTTGATTGATGATGATATTCCGTCTATAGTTGCTGACTTGGAATATGAAAAACAGACTGTCAGGTTATTCGGAATCCATCCTACACCGCCCGTTCCGCAGGAAAATCCCGAAAGTACGGAACGTGATGCAGAGATTCTTATCGTGGGCGAAAAAGCAGAAGCTTTCGGAAAACCTGCGATTGTTTTCGGAGATCTGAATGATGTTGCTTGGTCCAGAACCACGAAATTATTTCTAAAATCCAGCGGAATGCTGGATCCTCGGCGAGGACGGGGAATGTTCAATACATTTCACGCCAAATATTGGTTTCTGCGCTGGCCGCTTGATCATTTTTTTGTGAGCCCGCACTTCAGGCTGGTAGATATGAAGGTTATGGATTCTGTAGACTCTGACCATTTTCCGATTTGGATCTCATTAGTTATAAGAAATGAAGATAAAGAGGACCAATTGGAAATTTCTGATAAAGAAGAACGGGAAGTCAATGAAAAAATAGAAGAAGGTATCGAAAAAGGTGATGCTAATTAAATTGATTCAAAGTATTTCTCACGCAGATTATGCTAATTACGCAGATTTTTCTCTCAATAAGTGAATCCGTCAAATTTGCTAAATCCGCGAGATATAATTTTTAGAGAATTTTCTTAATTTAATATTAAATCCAAAATTTATGAAAAAGCTGATTTTTGCTTTCGTAGCTTTCTTTTCTATTCAATTTTCTTTTGCTCAGAAAACGGAAGCTAATCCAATTTATATTGTTGATAATGTGATTGTTTCTAATGTTTTGCTTCACAGTTTCAATCCGGAAAATATCGAAAGTGTGCAGGTTTACAAATCGCCATCCTCACAAATCGAACAGTACGATGATCTTGTGAAAAATGGTTTGATTAATATCAATATGAAACAGCCTCTGAATCTCGAAAAAATAAGCATTGCAGAAGCCAAAAAAAGATTGAATCTTACATCTGCGTCCAGGTTTTTCCTGAATGACATCGAAGTTCATAATGAATCGATTCTGATCGCAGAAGACCTTCTGAAGCGAGCCAGAATTCTGCAGCCGGACAAGAAATTCAATAATTATAAAGTGCCAGCAATCAGCGTAGAAACTAACTAAAGTCATTTGCTTTTCCCTTCCCGAATCCCTATTTTTGCTGAAATCGATAAAATTCTAATATGATTTTCACTAAAGCAAAATTATTCTTTAGCGCATTATTTCTAGTTTTAATTTCAAATTCTTTTTCCGCTCAAAACCGTATCAGCGATCACAACAATATTGGCTGGTATGCGTATAACGGGACGTTTAAATTGGATTCAAAATTTTCAATTCACACAGAATATCAGTGGAGAAGAAATGATTATATCACAACCTGGCAACAGAGTCTTTTGCGCTTGGGGATCAATTATCAGGCAAATCCGAACCTGCAATTGCGTTTAGGTTACGCTTGGGCAGAGACTTTTCCATATGGCGAAATCCCACTGAACGGAATGGGAAAAGATTTTACGGAACACAGGATTTACGAGATGGCAACGGTAACCGACAAGATTGGAAAAATTGATTTGTCACATCGTTTTATGCTGGAACAGCGCTGGGTTGGGCGATATTCCAATGCCAGTCTCACTTCGGAAGACCAATATCCTTTTATGAACAGAGCGCGCTATATGATTCGTTTGCAAATGCCTTTGAAAGGAAATTCGATTGCAGACAAAACGCCTTATGTTGCCGTTTATGATGAATTGATGATTGGATTCGGAAAAAATGTCGGCGAAAATATCTTTGACCAAAATAGAATTGGTGTTTTATTGGGTTACAAATTCAATAATTTGGTTAGAGTAGAAGGTGGTTATCTGAATCAGATTGTTCAATTAGGAAGAGAAGTGGAAGGTAAAAATGTGTTCCAGTACAACAATGGTTTTATCATAAGTGCAAATTTTAATTTTGATTTCTCCAAGAAAACGGTTGATTAGGTTTAACCACAAAAGATTAAATGATTAATTGGGCTTCGACTCCGCTCAGCCTGACACTGTTAATAATTATAGTTTAGTATTAGAATTGTCATCCTGAGCGGAGTCGAAGGATTTAGTTTGATGTTCATTTATCTTTTGTGCCTTTTGTGGTTCAAAAATTTCTTTAAATTCGCAAAATGAAAATAGCATTCCTAGGACCAAAAGCTTCATTCACACAGCTGACAGCAACTCAATTATTCCCAAACGACGAATTGATTCCGAAAGCCAATATTTTGGATTGTTTTCTGGCGGTTCAGAATAATGAAGTTGATAAAGCGGTTGTGCCGTTGGAAAACTCGATAGAAGGGACGGTTTCCATGACCTTGGATTATCTTTATCAGACGCCTGAAATAAAGATTGAAGCCGAAGCAATAATGCCGATTGCACATCATCTGATGATTCATCCAAATCAGAACAATCAGGATTCTATCGAGAAAATTTATTCTCATCCGCAGGCACTTGCACAGAGTTTCCATTTCCTGAATCAAAAATATCCCGACGTTCCTAAGCAGGATTTCGCATCAACTGCAGCTGCGGCAAAACGTGTTTCCGAAAATCCGGACAGAAAAATTGCAGCGGTTGCAAATAAATTTGCTGCGAATCTTTACGGCTTAAAAATAATCGATGAGAATATCCACGATGTGGAGGAGAATCACACCCGGTTTATTGTGATTTCTAAGACCGAAAATTCTTATCGGAATGAAATGGAAAGTATCGGGAAGAAAACGGCGATGCTCATTACTTTACCGCAAGACCACGCAGGAGGTTTGCACCAGGTTTTGTCGGTTTTCGCTTGGCGAAATATGAACCTTAGCAAAATAGAATCCCGGACTTTGAAAACGAAATTGGGAAATTATTTCTTCTTTATAACGGTTGTCGGTGATTGGAATAATGTGCTTTATATCAATTCGATTGATGAGTTAAGAGCGATTGGTGCTGATGTTAAGTTTTTAGGAAATTATAAGGAGTTTTTGTTGGAAGGTTAGAAATTATGAAAAATAATATCAATAGAATTTTAATCCTAATTTGTGGTAACATCAGATATTGTTTTCTTATTAATAAAAAAATAAACCGGCAATCCCAGCAAAATCAACCCCAATCCTGGCAAAGTGTATTCGGGTCTATAAATCAAAAGCAAAACACAAAATGTGGTTCCAATTAAAAGATAAAGCACGGGCGTGAACGGATAAAGAAACGTTTTGTAACCTCTTTCCATTTCCGGTTTTTTGATTCTGAGGTAGATGACACCAAAAACCGTCAGCATATAAAAAAGTACAATCACGAACGAAACCATATCTAAAAGATTCCCGTATTGTCCGCTCAGACAAAGTAAACTGGCCCAAATTCCCTGCATCCAAAGAGACTTCGCAGGAACGCCGTTTTCATTATTTTCAACAGCAGATTTCAGGAACAACCCGTCTTTTGCCATCGTTTGGAAAACTCTTGCTCCGGCAAGAACAATTCCGTTTACACAACCAAAAGTCGAGATCATCACAAGAACGGCAATAATAATGGTTCCTGCATTTCCAAACATTTTTTCGGCGGCAGAAACAGCCACTCTATCATTTGCTGCGAAGGCTATAGAATCTCTGTCTAGCGCATTCAGATAAACGAAATTGACGAGAAGATAAAGAATCATTACGGCAGAAGTTCCTAGAATCATTGCTTTTACGACATTTTTTTTTGGATTCTCGATTTCGCCGGAAATGAAAGTCACATTTTCCCAAGCTACCGAACTGAAAACCGAACCAACCATTGCTGCGGCAATTCCACCCATCAGCGTTGCACCGGAAATGCTTTGCCATTCGGTTTGTTTCAAATTTTGGAATGCATTCCAGCCGAAGCTCATATTAGAATTCCAATTGGATTGAGAAATCAAGACAAAACCAAGAACAATCAATCCAAGAAGCGCAATAATTTTTGAAGATGTAAAGATATTTTGGAGAATTTTCCCACTCTGAACCCCTTTTGTATTCACAAAAGTCAAGAACAAAATCACAACAATCGCCAGAATCTGAATCCAGGTAATTTTGAATTCGCCACTTTGGAAAATCGGAGCCGCATCATTTAAAGAAGGAATAAGATAAGCCGTAAACTTCCCAAACGCCACTGCAACTGCAGCAATCGTTCCGGTCTGGATCACGGTAAACATCCCCCAACCGTAGAGAAATCCCATTTTTTTTCCAAAAATCTCAGTGATGTAAGTATATTGTCCGCCGGCTTTCGGGAACATTGCGGATAATTCTCCGTAGCTCAGTGCGCCGGCTACAGTCAGAACTGCAGTAATCAGCCAGACAACGATCATCCAATAGCCGGAACCGAGATTCCGCATCATATCGGAGCTCACGATGAAGATTCCGCTTCCTATCATCGAACCCATCACGATCATCACGGCGTCCCAGAGTTTGAGTTTCTTTTCCATAGTTTTTATTTATAATCAAATATATAAAAACTAAGAGTATATTATTAACTAAGTTTTTCTTGTACGGAAATTTAAGTAAAAACTTTAAAATTTTAGTTTGAGAGGTAATTATGCTAAAAATAAAAGTAAATTATTCTTAATAATTTTCTATAAAATGAAGCTTTTGTTAAGCTTTTGATAATGTTTTGTGAATTAGTATAGAAATCTTTAATTTTGCCAACTTAATTTTGAACCAGATGGAATTAGAATACGTAGAACACCTGAGCCCAATGCTGAAAGGCGATATCAAGAACTATTTAATCGATATCGATGGAACGATTACCGATGATATTCCCAATGAAGAGCCGGAGAGAATGATCACCTGTGAGCCATTTCCGGATGCTTTGGAAACCATTAACAGATGGTATGATGAAGGTCATCAGATTTGCTTTTTCACTTCCAGAACCGAGGATCTGAGACAGATCACAGAAGATTGGCTGAACAAACACGGCTTCAAATACCACAGCGTTTTACTTGGAAAACCAAGAGGCGGAAACTACCACTGGATTGATAATCACCTTGTAAAAGCAACAAGATACAAAGGAAAATTCACGGATATGGTGGAAAAACAAGTCACTATAGAAGTGTTCCGAGACTAATTATATAAATGATAAATCATAATTGATAAATGAATTGTAATTCGGCTAATTTATTTATTGTCAATCAATCATTATCAATTATCATTTATCCACTATCAATTATTAAAATATGAAAGTACTTGCAAATGACGGATTAACACAGTCCGGAATCAATGCGCTATTACAAAACGGATTCGAGGTAATTACTGCGAAAGTTCCTCAGGAAAATCTGATCAGTTATATCAACGACAATCAAATTACAGTTCTTCTCGTACGAAGTGCAACAAAAGTAACCAAGGAAATGATCGACAGTTGTCCAAGTCTTGAGATCATTGGCAGAGGTGGGGTCGGGATGGACAACATCGAAGTTGCTTACGCTAGAGAGAAAGGTAAACATGTCATCAACACACCGGCAGCATCTTCGGAATCTGTGGCGGAATTGGTTTTTGCGCACCTTTTTTCTGGTTGTAGATTTTTACAGGATGCGAACAGACAAATGCCAATGAAAGGCAACACAGAATTTGCCAAGCTAAAGAAAAAGTATGAAGCTGGAATAGAACTAAGAGGCAAAACGATAGGGATCGTAGGCATCGGAAGAATAGGGCAGGAAGTGGCGAGAATAGCACTTGGATTGGGAATGAAAGTGATTGCTTCCGATACAAGAATTGGTAAAGCGAGCGTAAGAGTAGATTTTTACAACAGCCAGTATATCAATGTGGAGATAGAAACGGAACCGTTGGAACAGCTGATCCAGCATGCAGATTTCATCACGCTTCACGTTCCGGCTCAGGACGGACCGATTATCGGAAAGGCGGAACTGGATAAAATGAAAAGCGGTGCGGCAATCGTCAACTGTGCCAGAGGAGGAGTTATCGATGAAAATGCTTTAATAGAAGCTTTAGATTCAGGTAAATTAGCTTTCGCTGGTCTGGATGTTTTCGAAAACGAACCGACCCCTTCTGATAGAATCCTGACCCATCCAAAAATCTCTCTGACGCCTCACACGGGCGCAGCTACAGAGGAAGCACAAGACAGAATCGGAACTGAGTTGGCGAATCAGATTGCCAGTATCCTTCTGGTTAAATAATTTAACTTAAATATAAAATTAATGCTCGTTTTTTAGCGGGCATTTTTTATTTTCCCGGGTCACATTAAAATTTTACTTTTGCTAAGGTTTTTTTATGGCAGCTTAATCCGCCTTCCACTCCCGCTTTTTTCTTTTTAGAAAAAAAGAAAAAGAGCTCCGTTCAAGTCGGGCTGCAGTTTTTGACCTTCGAATCAACATTGTCTATGAAAAGAAAAGTTCTATTGATCTACACCGGCGGAACCATCGGGATGGAAAAAGATTATGAAACGGGAAGTCTTGTACCGTTTGATTTTTCCACCATTTTCAAGAGAATCCCCGAAATGAATCTTCTGGAATGTGAAGTCTCGGTTTACCCATTCGAAAATCCGGTAGATTCATCGGATATGGGACCAAAAGAATGGCGGATGATCGCAGAATGGATTCATAAAAATTATGAAATATTTGACGGATTCCTGATTCTTCATGGGACAGATACAATGTCATACACGGCTTCTGCATTGAGTTTTATGTTAAAAAATCTGGGGAAACCGGTGATCCTGACAGGGTCTCAATTGCCAATTGGAGATTTGCGAACCGATGCCAAAGAAAATCTTCTAACCAGTTTATATTACGCCAGTTTGTACGAAAATAATGAAGCTGTTATCAAAGAAGTAACGGTTTATTTTGAATACAAGCTCTTGCGCGGCAACCGAAGTCTGAAATATTCGGCGGAGTTTTTTGATGCTTATCAAAGTCCGAATTATCCTATTCTTGGACAGTCAGGCGTTCATCTTAATATAGAGAAAGATCTGCTCTGGAGACCAAAAGGTGAGTTTTCATTGGATACTTATCTTAATGAAAATGTTCTGTTCTACAGGATTTTCCCCGGAATGAACTTTGAATCCTTGCTGGAACTCAAAACCCCGGAAGCGATTGTGCTGCAGGTTTTCGGTTCGGGAACCATTTTCAATGGCGAGAAAACGCAGCAGGTACTTCAGGAATTAAGAAATCGGGGAATTGAAATTGTGGTTATCAGTCAATGTATTTCTGGTGGTATCAGCTTCGGAAAATACAGTAACAGTAATATTTTCACGAAAATCGGTGCCATCAGCGGAAAAGATATGACAGCAGAGTCAGCAATTACCAAAGTGATGCATGTTTTGAAGAATCCCAACTATCAGAATTCTTTTTCTGAAACATTCAGTGAAAATATTTGTGGAGAAATTACAGAAGACTTTCAATAATCTTTTGAGAATTCAGATATTTCATTATATTTGCAACCTCAATTAGAGAGGTGTCCGAGTGGTTGAAGGAGCTACCCTGGAAAGGTAGTATACGGGTAACTGTATCGAGGGTTCGAATCCCTTCCTCTCTGCATAGAAAAAGCGTTGATTATCAACGCTTTTTTTATTTTACTTTTTCCAAAAGATATAGTTTGCCGCCGGAGAAAGCCAATTTGGGCATCAGATTGCCTTCAAGGATCATTGTTTTACTATTAACATCAATTAAGGAGATGTAATTATTAGAATTATATTCGATGTAATTTTCCTTTTCCTTTGTCAATGGGTTTTTCCCGAATTCAAAATCATATTTTTGCCAGTCTTCTTTTTCCGTACTGCAGTGCACCGGTTTGAATTTGGATTTTTTAGAATTAAAAATAATCTGGTCAAAGCCTTCCGTGCAATCGCTGTTGTAGGAGCTGTCAGGATTCGGATCATTGCTGAAATTCTCAAAAGAACCGTTATACACACCAACAACTTTCCACGTGCCGTCTATTCTGTCTTTGTCAATTTTCCCATTCGCTTTGCTTACCGCCCAACTTACACCTTTTACAGTTCCTTTTACGGCTTTATAGCCTACTTTGGCCACACCTTTTACCGCTTTTGTCGCTGTAGAAACGATGCAGGACTGTAATGTAAAAACAACAGCAGCGGCGAGAATTATTTTTTTCATATCAGGATCTTATCTCTTACGAATATAATTACTTATTTCTATTAAATGACTCAATTAAATCCAAAAAAATTGAAAAAAATATTATTTTAAAATAATGTCCCTGAACTGTGAAATGCTCAAACTTAATTAGCAGCTGTTTGTAAAACTAAATTACCTATTTCAATAGAATATATTGTTGTTTATGTTTGTTTTATTGTTGTTTTTATCTATAAAATTTTAATAAATATTTATCAATAATTGATTATGTTAATTTTATTTGATGTGTTTTTGAGCTTCCGCTGGAATAATTCTTGAATGCAGTCCATCAACCATAAAAAAATAATTGTTATGAAAAATTTAGTTTTTACTTTACTTGGACTTGCTTTCATCGGTCTAAGTTGCTCGAAAAAAGATACACAATATCAAAACAGCGGTATAGATTCCAGCTCTGCATCCCGGGATAATACTACTATGGCAACACCTGACACATCTGCTGCAGCTATGGATACTGCTACTACGAGAATTGACTCTGTCCAGACGAGATAGTTTAGTTGATGATTTGTTTTTTTTGATTCTCCAAACCTGGTTTGGAGAATCTTTTTTTTAGAGGATATTCTCTATACGATTATGATTGCAATCATATAATATATGGAAGCTATTGAAATAAATTTGGTAAAAATTAACAATTCATATTAAAGTAAAGTCATTTTCAAAAAATAAATGGTCTAACTCTAAAAATATTATATGAACTGCGAAAAACTACACCATTCTCTGAAGTCCGAACGTTTCAAAAAAATCATAAACAACGGGAAGAAATTTGAAAAAGGTGCATGTGTCTATGCCAAGGAAATCAACGATAATTTGTTTCTCCTGTTTGTGATTCTGGATAATCTGAAAACCAGTAAGATCTATGCCTCCATAGCAAGCTTTGACAGTTTCGAGAGTATTGGTGTCAACGATCCTTTGCAAGTAATGTTTCATCTTGATATCAATAGGAAAGAAGATTTTCATTATTTGGAAAAATATGTTAATGTTTTGATTTGAGGCAATACTGGCAAAGCTTTTGTTAAGGTGAGATTAATCTTAACTATAAAATTAAACACCAAAACAAAGCTTATGGAATTCCCAAAAATTTTATTAGACAAAATCAGTTATTACCTGCTGGACAGAAATGAGACTATTTCTATCGCAGAGAGTGTGACATCTGGATTTGTGCAGCTTGCCTTTTCCCAGATGCCCAATGCTGCAGAGTTTTACGCTGGAGGATTGACGGCTTACACTTTGGAAGAAAAAATCAAACATCTGGATATAGATGCAGAGGAAGCCAAATCCGCCAATTGTGTTTCACAGACAATTACAGAACTGATGGCACTGAATGTAGCGGAAAAATTCGGGACAGAATGGTCTATTGCTACCACAGGATATGCAACGCCGGTTCCGGAATCCGGACACGAGATTTTTGCTTATTACAGCATTTCGTATCGTGGTGAGATCATCCTTTCTGATAAGATAGAACTGCACCCGCTCACGAAAGCTCTGGATGCCCAAAACTATTTTACTGAGTGCATTCTCAGTAATCTGCGCTGCGAAGTGAAAAAGCACCCGCTTCCGATCAGCGTCTAAAAGATAATATTAAAAAAACCTCTGAGTCATTCAGAGGTTTTTAATTTATTGATAACGCTGATGTTCTTTGGGCTTCGAGAATCTTTCGATAATCGGTTTGAACATAGCGCGGTACTTTTCTATATCAAAAAGCTGTGAGTCTGTAAGTGCCTTATAGGTAAGCCAGATACTGAACGGGAATAATACAATATTCGGAATCCAAGTTGCCAGATAAGGATTGATTGCACCTTTCCAGGAGAGATTTTCTACAGAAATATTCAGAACATAGAAAATAATGAAAATAATGATGGCAATAACCACAGGTAATCCCATTCCGCCTTTTCTGATGATGGATCCCAGGCTGGCGCCTATCAGGAAGAAAATGATGCATGTAAATGAGTAGGAAATAATTCTCTGCTGGTACATCACAATTTTGTTGTGTTGCTTTATCGTATCCCGGATTCCCGTTTCGCTGGATTTCATACTCATTTTCAATGCTTCTATTTTATTAAAGGCATTCCAGAGCACATCCAGTTTTTTCTCTTTCTTCAAGGTATCAATCTTGTAAGGCTGAGTGATTTTTTCTTTGGGTTTTGTTTTGTCAATATACTCTACGTAGTTATTGGTCTGAGAAATAATGGGTGAAGCAATCGAGTTAATGGTTGCCTGATTGGTCTTTCGGTTTTTCTCCAGGGTTTCCTGAACCTCGATATAAGTCTGGAAACGATAATCGTCCGTAATTTTTTCCTTTTCAATAGCGTTATTGATCAGCTCGCTGATGTCGAAATGGTTTACAAGGCTGTCAAATCGAACAGACTGATTAGGCTGTCTCAGTCGTTCATTATAATTTTTATTCGCAATATCATCCGTGAAAACATAGCCATCATACAAAATCAGCTTCAGGTAATTTTTATCTACAGCCGGTGCGAATTTGCCGCTCTTTGCAATGATCGTCTGCTGGTCATCATAAGAACTTGCATTTTTATGAAGAAAAACGCCTTCCAGCTTTTCACCTTTCTCGCCATAGATTTTATCAAACTTTACAGAATAGCCGGAAATCTGGTCAATGAAAACGCCCGGCGTAAAGTTGATGGCTGGCTTGGAAGAAATAATATTGAACATCATATTCTTAGCCTTCCGCTGGAAATCGGGGATAATGTTGTTCGAGAAAAAGAATAATCCCACCGAGAGCATAGAAACCGTGAGGAAAAGCGGCATCATTACACGCACCAGAGAGATTCCCGCAGCCTTCATAGCTGCTAATTCGTAACGCTCGCCAAAATCGCCAAAGGTCATAATAGAGGAAAGCAGGATAGTGAGCGGTAAAACCATACTTACCACGCTTATTCCCAGATAAAAAAGAAATTTTGTGATTTCCCAGTAGGTAAGACCTTTTCCGGTTAATTGGGACATCTGCGTCCAGATAATGTTCACAATGAAAATGAAGAACAACACACTGAATATAAACAGAAACGGCCCGAAAAAAGTCTTGATGATATATTTATCTAATTTTTTCAATTCAGAAATTTAGACTTCAAAAATACTGCAAAAAAAGCAATACTGAAATTGATTATCAAATTTTAGGACTATTTTAAAATAAAAGCTGCTGCATAAAAAAACCGCAGCCAATAAGGATTGCGGTTTTTCATTATTTTAAAATCACCTGAAAGTCTCATTAAAAGATATAATCGGTACTTAGGAAATTGGAATCGTGGTCTCTCACGATGGTGTTTAATAATTCCTTGTTAGAATCCGTGATTTTCGCAGCAACCAATGATCGGATAGAAAAAGATCTCAATGCATCAAAAACAGAAAGTGTGCCTTCTGCACTGTCTTTTCTGCCCGTAAATGGGAAAACATCAGGTCCTCTTTGCGCCTGACAATTGATATTCACACGGCTTACGAGATTCACAAAAGGATCGATAAGCCTGGAGACTTCCAAAGCATCTTCACTAAAAATACTTACCTGCATTCCGTGAGAAGCATTGACTTGATATTCAATAGGTTCCTCGATCGTGTCAAATGGAACCACAGGAATCACTGGTCCGAACTGCTCCTCGTGATAGAGTTTCATATCGCTGTTCACGGGATAGACCACAGCAGGAAAGAAGAAAGATTCTTCATTATAGCCACCGTTTTCATTGAGCACTTTTGCGCCTTTGGAAACTGCGTCATCCAGGCATTCTTTCAGATAAGGCGGTTTATTGGTTTCAGGAAGCGGCGTGATTTTCACATCTTTTTCCCAAGGCAGTCCACCTTTCATCGCCGCAACAGCTTCCGTCATTTTTCTGGTGAATTCTTCTGCTACATCTTTCTGTACGAAGATCAGTTTCAAAGCTGTACAACGCTGTCCGTTAAAAGATAAAGAACCTAAAATACACTCATTCACTGCGACATCCAGGTTAGCGTTTTTCGTTACAATCGCTGCGTTTTTTGCATCCAGGCTCAGGATTGCCCGCAGTCTGTTCACTTTAGGATGGAGTTTTTTAAGACCATTTGCGACCTTGCTGGAACCGATAAACGCCAGAACATTGACTTTTCCGCTTTCCATAATCGGGGTGATGATTTCTGATCCTTTTCCATACAATGTGTTTACCGTTCCTTTCGGAAATGCTTCCTGGAAGGCTTTTAGCAAAGGATAATGAGCCAAAACGCCGTGTTTCGGTAATTTGAACAGAATGGTATTTCCCATTATCAAAGCAGGAATCAATGTTGTGAAAATCTCATTCAACGGATAATTGAACGGTCCCATACTCAAGACAACTCCAAGTGGAGCTCTCCTGATCTGCGCAATAGTCCCTTCTGCCTGCTGGAATCTGGAGGATTCCCTGTCCAGATCCTTCAATGCATCAATAGTTTGATTGATGTAATCTACTGTTCTGTCAAATTCTTTGGTAGAGTCCGGTAATGTTTTTCCAATCTCCCACATCAGAAGTCTGATGATGAGGTCACGCTCTTTGATCATCAGGTAAACGAACTTCTGCATACACTTAATGCGGTTTTCTACAGTCATTGTAGGCCATTCGCCAAGTCCGTTGTCATAGGCTTTTACACAAGCATCCAGAACTTCCATAGCTTCTTTCGGACCAATGCTTGGTACGCTGCCGAGGAGTTTTCTTTCCAGACCGTTCTCTGTGGGAAGGCAAATCGGAGAATAAATGTCCTGAACTTCTCCATTCCAAGGAACTAATTCGCCGTTTAGGAGATATTCCCTCTGGTGGATAACGGGAGCTCTGTATTCTTCCGGGATTTCATTTTCTTTTTTGAAGATATTGTTGAAAGCTTGTTGTGCTGAACTCATAGTTTTAATTTTTATTGAATTTATTTTTTTAGTTTTTAATTAATCATTTAAGTGGTGACATTCCTAAAAGCCACCACAAAAGCCACCACAGAAATAATAATTCCAATTGTGAAAACTGTGTATGTCAGTCTCAGTAATTTGTATTTTCTGTTGAGAACAACGCCAAGGTAATAAAGGTCTTTTATCATCGTATCATACAGATACTGCCGGTCGCTCATCATTTCCTTCATTGCCCAGAGATATTCTTCTATCGGCATTTTGTAAAAATTCCCAAAGAACAGGAGATTCACTTTTTTCTCTTCAATTTCCTTTCTCGTAAAAGTTCCACTGGACACTTTTGGACGGGTGGACATAATCGCCAGAATGATACAAGCCACGCTGAAGATTACCATTAAAAAAGTAGGGATTATGAGATGCGAATTGCTGGGTGCATCCAGCTTAGGAATCAATGATGATAGAGCAATTGAAATAATTATGGCATTGACGGAAAGCAAAATATTCGCTTTGCTGTCAGCGATTTGACTTAGCTTGGTATGATTGTTCAGAGTCACGCGGAACATCGTCTCGATGCCTCGTTCCGGCGATTCCAGTTTTTCCAGTTTTTTTCTGTTAAGCAGTGCTTTATCTTTTTCCTGGCTGTCTTTTTCCTTTTTTTCCTCTTTTAAGGTTTTGATATTTTCCAGGATTTTTTCTACATTTTTTTCCTTGACAGGCTGCCAGTTCTCTTTCGCAAATCGGGTATAAAACTGATGTTTTGCAAAGAAGGTAATATTGAGTTCGGACCACTTCAGCTTGCTGAATTTCTGCTGATGGACCTCTTTGATTTCCAGTCTCAGATTTTCGCAGATACGGAAATAATCATCAGAAGCCAGGTGATACAGATCCGCATCTTTTATGATTTCTTCCAGATGATTTTTTGGTTTGTAGAATTTGTCTGTTGCCAGGATCAGTTCACCGATTTTTGTGATTCTGCCTTGGTCCAGCCCTTGTTCCTTCAGGAAATTTTCTGCTATAGTACGGCTTGCATCCTCGTGATGATCACAATCGGAGATGTAGCCCAGATCATGGAACCAGCCTGCCAGAATAAGGTTTTCTGTATCTTCAGTGCCGATGTTTTCCTCTTTTGCCAGCATTTTTATCTTTTCAACAACCTGAATCGTATGGTCTAGATTGTGATAAGTATAAGCAGAAGATAATCTATCTTTGAAAAGATTTTTAGCAAAATCTTCTGATTGTTTTAAAATATCCATAAGTCAATTTGAAACAAATTTAAGAAAGTATTTATAGCTAATTAATTTTAATTTTGTTAAATATTGTTAGAGTTTGATTAATTTCGTGAATAATGAAATCGGAACTGTCGCTCTGATGGTATTATAACATCACAGGAGATAAACACAGTCTTTGTCGTTACGATGAAATGATGAGATTTATACATAATAACAAAGCGATGTTTTTAGATTATTTTTATTCAGACTTCTATGAAATACATATACTTTTTTTTTCTCTCCATAATAATTTCAATAATCGCAATTTCCTGCGCTGTTCAGAATGCTGATTATGGAAAAAACGCCAAAGATTTTGCGAAAAATCCTACGATAAAAGATAGCATTATTCATACCTTTTATCTCGTTGGTGATGCAGGAAATCTGGATCAGGATGAAGCTTTTCACAATATGAATATCCTAAGAGATTCGTTATCCAAAGCATCAGAAAACAGCACATTGATGTTTCTGGGAGATAATATCTATCCTGTCGGAATGCCTAAAAAAGAAGATAAGGAAAGACCTCTCGCAGAAAAGAAAATGGACAATCAAATTTCATTGGCTTCAGGATTCAAAGGGAAAACGATTTTCATTCCGGGTAACCATGATTGGTATAACAACGGCATCAAAGGTCTGAAACGCGAAGAAGATTACGTGATAGAGAAGCTAGGTGACAAATCTGCTTTTGCCCCAAGAAACGGCTGTGCGATTGAAACGAGGAAAATCAATAAAAAAGTGACCTTAATCCTTGTAGATACAGAATGGATTATGGCAGACTGGAGCAAAAATCCGGGAATCAATGAAAAATGTGAGATTAAAACCAGAGAAGATTTTTACACAGAATTTGAAGATCAACTGAATAAAAATCAGAACAAAACAATTGTTGTTGCCACGCATCACCCGCTAATCACGCACGGTTCACACGGTGGCCATTATTCCTGGGAGAAGCAGATCTTTCCATTGGAACAGAAAATTCCGCTGCCAATTCTGGGAATAGGAATCAACCTTCTAAGAGCAACGGGAGGAATTACGCATCAGGATATCAGTAATCAGAATTACAAAAACCTGGCGAACCGCATCAAAACCCTTATTGGTGGTCGGAAAAACGTAATTGTGGTTTCCGGACACGATCATAACCTGCAATATATTGAGCAAGCCGACATCAGGCAGATCATCAGCGGAGCAGGCTCCAAAACCGAATCTGCAAAAGCCATTGGAGCCAATGATTTTTCATTCGGGAAAAATGGATATGCAGAACTGAAAATATCAAATTCCGGAAATGCTGAGGTCAGTTTTTATAACCTTAATCCTGAAAAATCGGAATTGCTTTTCAGAAAAACGGTCCTCGAAAATGAAGAGAAACGAACCCAAAATTATTTCGGTCATTTTCCGGAATTTACTGAAGCTTCTGTCTATGATTCAGCAATGACCAAGAAGAGTAATTTTTATAATTTCCTCTGGGGAAAACATTACCGGGATTATTATTCAAAAAAGATAAGGGTCAGGAATCTTAAGCTTGATACTTTATTTGGTGGGGTAAAACCTGATAGAGCAGGAGGAGGACATCAGACGAAGTCACTCCGCCTGGAAACCAAATCCGGAAACCAATATGTGATCCGTGCACTCAGAAAAAGCGGCGTAAGATTCCTGCAATCGGTCGCTTTCAAAAATCAATATGTTGTTGATGATTTTTCAGGAAGTTATGCTGACAAGTTTTTGTTGGATTTCTACACTACATCACATCCTTACACGCCTTTGGTAATTGGTGATTTGGCTGAAAAGCTGGGAATCCGGCATACTACACCGCAACTGTTTTATATTCCGAAACAGAACACTTTGAAAAACTTTAATCAGAATTTTGGAGATGAGTTGTATTATCTGGAAGATCGCCCCATGGAAACGGAAGAAAATCCAAACAAAGTGATTGGGACAGATGAAGTTATTCTGAATCTTGCTAAGGACGAAAAATATAAAATTGATGAAAAAGCCTGGATAAAAGCACGTTTGTTCGATATGCTGATTGGCGATTGGGACAGGCATCACGATCAATGGAAATTCGAGGCTAAGAAAGAGAACGGCAATGTGATTTACAGCCCGATTCCAAAAGACAGAGATCAGGCTTTTACGAAGTATGACGGTTTCATCACGGGAATTCTGATGGACTTTCCGGAGCTGAAACACATGCAGACTTTTGATTACAAAATGAAAAATGTCAAATGGTTCAACAGGGAACCTTATCCGCTGGATCTGGTTTTTGCTAAAAATTCTGTGCAGCAGGATTGGGAGGATGTTGCAGGATTTATTCAAAATCAATTGTCTGAAACTGACATCAGAGAAGCTTTTCTAAATCTTCCGAAAGAAGTTCAGGATAATGTTTCGGAAGAACTGATAAGTAAACTGCTGGTTAGAAAGAAAGATCTTCCGGTTTATGCTTCGCAATATTTCAGGATTCTGCAGGAAAAAGTAATGCTTACGGGAACCAATAAAAAAGACAGATTCATTATTACCAGATTGCCGGATAATAAAACGGAAGTCAAGATTTTCCGTTTGAAGAAATCAGGAGAAGAATTACAATCGTCCAAAATTTATTCAGGTAAATTGACTAAAGAAATTTTGCTTCATAGTCTGGATGATGATGATGAATTTTTGGTGGAAGGTCAATCAAAATCGAGTATAAAAATCAGACTTTTAGGTGGTCTTGATAATGATAAATACAGCATTTCTAATTCCGGAAAAGTAACCGTTTATGATTATAAAAGCAAAACCAACGATTTCCAGAATAAAGGCAATGCAACGCTGAAACTGACAGATGATTACGACATCAATCAATACAATTACAGAAATGCGAATTACAATGTTTTTACCACATTTATGAACTTTGGATTCAATCCCGATGACGAGATTGCAATTGGAGGCAATGCAATTTATACAGTTAATGATTTCATCAAAAAACCATTTTTGCATCGGCATCATTTTTTGGCTAATTATTTCACGGGAACCCAAGGTTATGAATTGGCTTATAAAGCGGAGTTTCCGCTTCTGAAAGGCAACTGGTTTTATGGTCTGGATACCCGAATTACGAGTTCGCATTATATCCGTAATTTTTTCGGAATTGGAAATGAAACTGTAAATCCGAAAGAAAGATTCGGCGAAAATTTTAACAGCGTGAGAGCAAGAGAATTTGCTTTTTCGCCTTCCATCAATTGGCAGAAGAATGCAGCGGTATTTTCTGCAAAACTCAATTATGAAATTCTGAAAATTGACAGAACCGCCAATCGTTTTGTATCGATTCCAGGCATTGTGAATGAAGATGTATTCAGTTCAAAACAGTTTGGAGGAGCAGATTTGTCATTTAATTATGAAAATTATGATAATAAGGCGAATCCGAAGCTGGGAATGAAGTTCGATATCAGAGCCGTTTATAATATGAATCTGGCGCAGACTAAGCGAAATTATACATCACTGGAAACCGGATTGGGATTTTTACATTATCTCACGCCTAATCAGAAATTAGTTTGGTCTTCCTATGCAAAAGCAAAATGGCTTTTGGGAGATGGATATGAATTTTACCAAATGGCAACTTTAGGCGGAAATAAAGATCTGAGAGGCTTCCGTTTCAATCGTTTTTATGGGAAGAATTCTTTGTATCAAACTACAGACCTGCGTTATGAGATGGGAAAAATCAAAAATACAATTGTTCCGTTAAGCTACGGTTTTTTCGGGGGATTTGATTTAGGAAGGGTTTGGAATCCGAATGAACATTCCGACAAATGGCACAATTCCTACGGCGGCGGATTCTGGCTGAATGCAATTGATGCGGTTTCAGCAAATGTTTCGTATTTTCATTCTGCGGACGGTGGAAGATTGGTTGTTGGAATTGGAGGAACCTTCTAATTTTTCTTCGCCTGCTGAATCAATTTCTGAATTCTCGAATCCAAATCTTCACTCGTCAATGTTTGCCTCAAACTGTCGACTTTTATCGGGAAACTCAACGGCGTAAATGCATTGGCAAACTTGAGGATAATTTTTGATTTTTCAATTCTTTTGAATGCTTCAACTAATCTTTGCTCCTGCAATTGCATATTGAAAACCTCTGTATAAGCCTGCCGCACAAGGAAATGATTCGGGTCGTGGTCTTCCAGAACTTTGAAAATCAAACCTGCCGAACTTTGTAAAGATTTGTTTGAACGTTGCTGTCCGGGAAAATTCTGAACAACCATCCCGGAAATCACCGCAATATCACGGAATTTCCGTCTTGCCATTTCTGCCGCATTGATACTGGAAATCACATCCGTCATCAGATTGTCTCTCGTTAAAATTTTGCCTAAATTTTTTTCATTCAGGGGAATTTCTTTATCGCTGAACAATTCAAAACCATAATCATTCATCGCCATCGAAAAAGAAATCGGAGCCAGTTTTGAAATCCGATAAGCAATCAAAGCAGCCATCACTTCGTGAACCAATCGGCCTTCGAAAGGATACATAAACAGATGATAACCTTCACGGTTTTTAATCATTTCGACCAAAAATTCATCATCTTTTGGGATGTGCGACCGTTCTTCCTGATTGATTAAAAGCGGATGCAGAAACTTCAGTTCTTTCTCAGAAGCTTTCGGGTTGAGTGCGCCGGATAATTTTTCTCTTAAAAAACGTCCGAGATTGGAACTCAAAGGCAATCTTCCGCCCAGATAACTCGGAGCCTGCGCTTTTCCTTTGGAAGCCCGAACGAAAACCGTCATATCCTTGATCATCGCCACTTCAAGAACTCTTCCCGCCAAAATAAATTTCTCTTCTTTCTTTAATCTAGAAATAAAATATTCTTCAACCATCCCGATATATCCGCCGGAAATGAATTTTACTTTCAGCATTGCATCACTCACAATCGCACCCATATTCATCCGGTGCAACATCGCAATTCTTCGGGAAGTCACTTTGTGCAGACCATCTTCCATTACCACGACTTTATGGTATTCTTCGTAGCTTTTCAGCGCGCTTCCGCCAATCGTGAGAAAATCAATCATCGATTTCCATTCTTCGTCCGTCATTTCCTGAAATGTGTAAACCTGCTTGATTCTTTCATAGGTTTCTTCGGGATAAAATCCGTCGCCAATCGCCAAAGTCATCAGAAACTGAACCAGAACATCGAAGCATAAAACCTGCGGTTCACGAGGCTCAATCACATTTTGTTTGACGGCTTCTTTCAGCGCGGAAACTTCAATCAATTCCAAAGAATGGGTCGGGACACAATAGATTTTCGAAATTTCAAAAGGAGAGTGACCGCTTCGTCCGGCTCGTTGTAAAAACCTAGCAACACCTTTCGCAGAACCAATTTGAATAACCGTATCGACTGGTTTAAAATCAATTCCTAAATCCAGAGAAGAAGTTGAAACGACCGCTTTCAGTTTTCCTGAACTTAAATTTTCTTCAATCCAATTCCGTAATTCCGAATCTATCGAACTGTGATGAATAGCGATTTGTCCCGCAAAATCAGGATAAACATTCAGTAAAAGCTGGTACCACATTTCGCTCTGACTTCTCGTATTTGTAAAAACAATCGTCGATTTTGAATTTAAAATAATCGGAACCACTTTATCTGCCAGTTTCTGACCGAGATGTCCCGCCCACGGCAAAATCTCAACTTCATCGGGAAAAACCGAAAGAATATCGATTTTCTTATGTTCTTTTGCGGTAACTTTTGTCTTTTTGATATTATAAGGAATCAAAACTTCCATTGCTTCATCAAGATTTCCAATCGTAGCTGTAATTCCCCAAATTTTTAATTTCGGAACATAATTTTTAAGCTGAGAAATTCCCAATTCGACAAGAACACCACGTTTTGAACCTAATAATTCGTGCCATTCATCGACAACAATGGTTTGTAAATTTTTAAAAAAACGCTGATGATTTTTTTGTCCTAATAATAATTGTAAACTTTCGGGAGTTGCCACGAGAATTTCGGGCATATTTTTGACCTGTTGCTGACGAACTTTTGGGTCTGTGTCGCCGTTTCTAACGCCAACTGCCCAATCCAAACCAATCTCGTCAATCGCTTCCTGCATTGCTTTGGCAATATCTTTCGAAAGCGAACGAAGTGGCGTAATCCAAATCATTTTCAATCCGCTTTTGTATTTGTCTGGATTTGTCAGAAAATCTGAAATTAAAGCTAAAAATACAGAATACGTTTTCCCAAAGCCGGTCGGCGCAACAACCATTCCGCTGTAACCGTTCCCAAATTTCTGCCAAGTCTGTACCTGAAATTTGAATGGCGAAATCGATTTTTCCATCATCCAGTTTTGAATGATTTTGAAGCCTTCTGTATTTTCGAATGTTGTCAAATTTTAAGGTTACTGTATCAATTTTTTAATTTCTTCAATATCATCAATCTCGTCCACTGTTTTATCTTTTCGCCAACGTAAAATCCTTGGAAAACGCAGTGCAACACCACTTTTATGTCTATTGCTGAAACCAATTCCTTCAAAAGCAATTTCAAAAACCAATTCGGCTTTTACCGTTCGAACAGGACCAAATTTTTCAATCGCATTTTTGTTGACAAATTTGCTGACTTCCATAATTTCTTTATCCGTCAAACCGGAATAGGCTTTGGCAATCGTGACCAATTTATCTTCTTTTTTCACGGCAAAAGTGTAATCGGTGTAATAGGCGCTTCTTCGTCCGCTTCCTTTTTGGGCGTAAATCAAAACGGCATCAATTGTGAACGGATTAATTTTCCATTTCCACCAATCACCTTTTTTTCTTCCGGAATGATACGGTGAATTTTTCTGTTTCAACATCAAACCTTCACTATTTATTTCTCTGGAATTTTCTCTGATTTGGTTTAAATCTTCCCAGTTTTCAAAATCAATTTGCTGAGAAATTTTGATATTTTCAGGATTTTCATTAAGTAATAATTCTTCCAACATTGCGCGTCTAGCAGAAATAGGTTTTTCACGCAAATCATTATTTTCCAATTCCAATAAATCATACGCAAAAACCTGAATCGGAATTTCGGAAAGCATTTTCTTGGTTAACGTTTTTCGGTTCAGACGTTTTTGTAATTCATTAAAATTTAAAACTTTATCATCTTTCACAGCAAGAATTTCTCCGTCAATCACAAAGTTTCCTTTCATATTTAGAACAACTTCTGCGATTTCAGGAAACTGTTCGGTAACCAATTCTTCTCCTCTTGACCAAATGAAAACTTCATCATTTCTTCTGATAATCTGTCCGCGGATTCCGTCCCATTTGTATTCAACAAGCCATTCATCGGGTTTTCCAAGGTCATCTAAATCTTTTTCCAAAGCATAAGCTAAGCAAAAAGGATAAGGTTTTGAATTGTCAGGATTAATATTTTCTGCTGAAATCAATTCCTGAAAACTAACTTCTGAAGGTTGCCATTTTCCCATCAAACTGTGCATCAACGTACTCGATTCCTGTCCGGAAAATTTGGTTAAAGCATTAATCAAAGTTTTATCTGAAACCCCAATTCTGAAACTTCCTCCCAATAATTTATTGAAAATCAATCGTTCTGTGTAATCCAAACCATTCCAAGAATTCAAAACGAATTCCTTTTTCTCAGCATCAGTTTTAGTTTTTAAGCCAAAAATTTCATTCATCCATTCGGATAAGGTTTTCTCGATTTTTTCTGTTGGTGGCGGAAGAATTAATGATATCGTCTCACCCAAATCGCCGACTGAAGAATAACTTTCCTGAAACAACCAAAATGGCAATTGCGTAATTTCCAACGCCCATTCTTTCATATAGTTTGTGTTCACATTTCGTTTCGGTCTTTTCCCCGTAAACAAAGCAATGAACCACAATTTATCATCATCCGGTGCACGTTCCAGATAATCGATAATCGCATCGATTTTAGCGTTGGTTTTATTGGTGCTTTCGAGAGCGTTGATGAGTTCTGCGAAATGTTTCATAAATTTTAATTGACGTTTTTGAAACGTATGTTAACAATTTTTTGGGCAGCTTAATCCGTCTTCCACTCCCGCTTTTTTGCTCCGCTTTGCTCCACAAAAAGAGCTCCGTTCAAGCCGGGCTGCGAGAGATTCGCCGTTTTAATATTCTGTTACTAACAGGTCGCTCCTACGGAGCTCCGCCTTGTCGTTGATTCTTTTTGCTATTAACAGTAAGTTCCTACGGAACATTCAGCCATTCATAATTTTAATCTTTAATAATTTTTTTTTCAGTTTCCTCTTCATCATCGTCTCCATAAAGTGTTTCCACGACATCAGATTTGATTCCTATTTCATTTAAATATTTAGAAAAAACTTCGGTTTGTCCGTGTGTGACGTGAACGATTTCTGCCTCGGTCGCTTTTATGGCTTGAAGCAAACCTTTCCAATCAGCGTGGTCGCTCATCGCAAATCCTGCATCTGCACTTCGCCAACGTCTAGCACCACGAACCTGCATCCAGCCGGAACAAATCGCCGTCGCTGAATCCGGAATTTTTTTAATCACATTAGAATCCAATAAAGCAGGCGGAACAATGACGATATCTCCCGCAACGTGTTTTATATTTTCCCTAAAATCAGGGATTTCATAATCAGGAAGTACAATTCCGACTTCTTCAAAAGCTTGATTAAGTTTTCCGATAGAGTAGTGAACGTGGATTTTCCCCATTCCTTCGACAGCTTTCATAATTCGCTGAGCTTTGCCTAAAGAATAACCGACAAACACAGAAGTTTTTTGATTTTCCTGATTTCGAAGAACCCAATTCTGCATTTTTTTGTTCAAATCATCCACTTCCAGCCAATTGTAAATCGGAAGTCCGAAAGTACTTTCAGTGACAAATTCATTGCATTTCACCAATTCAAAAGGTGTACTCAGACCATCATCCTGAACTTTATAATCTCCGGAAACTACACTCACATAACCTTTATATTCCAATCGAATTTGCGCTGAACCGATAATATGTCCAGCTGGATGAAGCGAAACTTTTACGCCATTGATATTGAGAACTTCGCCATATTCCACACTCTGACATTCGATATCTTCGCTGATCCTTTTGTGTAAAATCGGTTTGGTAAAATGATGACAAAGGTATTTTTTCATTCCCCAACGGGCGTGGTCGGCATGTCCGTGTGTAATGACCGCCAAATCAACAGGTCGCCACGGATCGATGTAGAATTTGCCTTGCGGACAGTAGATGCCTTTGTTTGTGAATGTGATGAGTTTTGCCATTAGTAAATATAGGGTAGAATAGAAAATAAGTCACAAAGATTGTCTAAATGTAGTGCCTTTGTGACTTGTTTTTGATTTTAATTAAACTCTAGCGGTTCCTTCCACACCATCAGAATTGTCTGTTTTGTTTCCCGTAATGGCAGCAGCAGCGAAGCTTATTAAACTTACTAGTTTTCCTGCCTTGGTATCCCAATAATATGTTTCCTTCGGTTCCACACGGATGATGGAAACATTCGGGTCATCTTTTCCGTCGAACCATGCGTTAGCCATCGGCGACCATTTATCTTCGATAGTCGCTTTGTCTGTATAAATAAATGCTTCTCCATAGACAGAAAGATATTCGGAATCTCCATTATTCATAAAGAAAAGCTGGACATTTCTGTCTTCTTTTATTTCAAAATTCTTGTTGCTGGTTTCACTGCTGATAAACCACAGATTGCCATTATCATCGGTTTCCTGCAGAGACATTGGACGGGAATTGGCAGGTGGTCTGTCCAGCTCTGTACAGAACATACAGATTCTGGCTTTCTCGCTTAATTCTTTGATTTTTTTTACAGCTTCCTGATTGGTAAGATTTTCTGTTGACATAATATTTTATTTTTAGTGTTTCAATAATTTTGATTTATCCGTTAATGATTTCTCCACCATTCGGATGCAAAACCTGCCCGGAGATAAAGCTCGAATCTTCGCTGGCAAGGAAAAGAAAACTTGGAGCCACTTCGTTCGGCATTCCTGCACGTTTCATAGGAGAATCGCTTCCGAATTCCGAATTCTTTTCCGGATCGAATGAAGAGGCAATCAGCGGAGTCCAGATTGGTCCCGGTGCTACAGCATTTACCCGGATTCCCTTATCTATTAAACTGGCTGATAAACTTCTAGTAAATGAAATGATTGCGCCTTTGGTTGCCGCATAATCTATTAATTCGGGACTTCCCCGATAAGCTGTTACAGAGGCTGTATTGATAATGCTGGAACCCTTTCCCAAATACGGCATTGCATATTTTGTAATCCAGAAATAAGAGAAGAAATTATTCCGAAAAGTTTTTTCTAACTGCTCTGTCGAGATCTCTTCTATAGATTTTGATTCCCAGTGTAATGCCGCATTGTTTACCAAGATGTCAATTTTTTTATGTTTTTTGATGGCAGTTTCGATGACTTTCTTGCATTGATCCTCTTTTCCCAGGTCACCTTTTATTAGTGTACATTGTCTGGAAAACGCTTCTACTTCTTTTTTCGTTGCTTCTGCATCTTTGGTTTCGTTTAGGTAAGAAATGACAATGTCTGCGCCTTCCTTTGCAAATAATAAAGCCACTGCTTTTCCGATGCCGCTGTCGCCACCGGTAATCAAAGCTATTTTATTTTTTAATTTTCCTTCTTTCGGATAATCGATTGGATCCGTCTTAGGAACGGGAGTCATTTTTTCTTCCAATCCGGGTCGGTTTTGTTCCTGTTTTGGACGGATTTTCTTTTTGGTTTCTTTTTCCATTTTCCTTTTATTTTTTTAACGAGTTACAAATAATGTGCTATTCATAAAAAAATGTGCTCAAAATAATTAAGTCTAAAAATTTTAAATACTTTCTATTGATGGAATATTAATTGTAGGAATGAGTTAAGAATTATTCATTATGAATATCAAATCAAAATTTTAGTTATGAGAGCAATTTGGAATGGTGCTATCGGTTTTGGACTCGTGAATATTCCTATTAAATTATATTCGGCTACAGATTCGAGCACATTGGATTTGGATATGCTGGACAGCAAGGATCTTAGCAATATCAGATTCAAACGGGTCAATGAGAAGACGGGAAAAGAAGTAGTTTGGGAAAATATTGTGAAAGGCTATAAAATTGAAGATAAATACATTGTGCTAGAAGATGAAGATTTTGCAGCAGCAAGTCCTGAGAAATCCAAGATTCTTACTATCAATCAATTTGTAAAAGAATCTGAAGTGGATACTGCACTCTTTGAAACGCCTTATTTTCTTGAACCTCAAAAAAATGGAGAAGCCGCTTATAAATTGCTATTAAAATCATTGATCAAAACAAAAATGGCAGGAATGGGTTCTTTTGTTTTAAGAGAACGTGAAATTCTTTGCTTAATAAGACCTTACGAAGACAAAATCCTAATGGTGAACAGAATGCGGTATCCTGAAGAAATGCGAGCTTATGAAGATCTAAAAATTCCAACAGGAAGCGCACCCAAACCTGCCGAATTGAAAATGGCGGAACAACTGATAAAATCTCTCGCTACTGAATTTGATCCGTCAAAATATAAAGATACTTACAATGCAGACCTTCTGAAAATCATTAAACAAAAAGCAAAAGGCAAGAAAGTAAAACTCACAGAAGTGAAAGAGCCAGAAGGCAAAGCAACCGATCTGATGGCAATGCTGAAAGCGAGTCTGGAGAAAGGCAAGAAAAAAGTTGGATAAAAAAAATTCAAGAAAAAGTCATAAGAATCAATTATCATTTATTATTTATCAGCAATCAAATATTTCAACTATGGCACTCGAGAATTATAATAAAAAACGGAACTTCAAGGAAACTTCGGAACCAAAAGGTAAGTCAAAAGCAAGTGGAAAGAAATTGAAATTTGTAATTCAAAGACACGCCGCTTCCAGGCTTCACTATGATTTCCGTTTGGAAATGGAAGGTGTTCTGAAAAGCTGGGCAGTTCCAAAAGGTCCGTCGCTTAATCCTTCTGACAAACGCCTGGCAATGATGGTTGAGGATCATCCGTATTCTTACAGAACTTTCGAAGGCTCGATTCCGAAAGGTAATTATGGCGCCGGCGAAGTGGAAATTTGGGATGAGGGAACTTATGAACCGATTGAAAAAATATCTGGAAAAAGTGACGATCTGATAATGCGGGCTGAGCTTCATAAACAATCTTTAAAATTCATTCTTCATGGAAAAAAATTGAAAGGTGAATTTGCATTGGTCAAAATAAAAAATCCGAAAGATGATAATGCTTGGTTGCTCATCAAACATAAAGATAAATATGCTGTGGATGAAGATTATGACGCCGAAGAACATACATTAAAAACTTCCAAAGTAACTGCTTATCTCGAAAAGAAAGAGAGTAAAAAAAAAATAACACATCCGAAGGAATAAAGTCTTTTAAAAACTATGCTCCTGCACTTTCGGGTGCGAAAAAACTTTCGGAATTCATCAAGCCAATGCTTTGTAAAGTAGCTGACAAAGCTTTTGATGACAAAGAATGGGCATTCGAAATCAAATGGGACGGTTATCGTGCGATTGCAGATCTGAGCAAAGACGAGATCCGATTATATTCCCGAAACGGGATTGATTTTTCCCAGAAATTTAAGAAAGTAACAAACTCACTCAAACTGCAGGAACATAATATGGTTCTTGACGGGGAAATTGTTGCTTACGACGATAAGGGAAAACCTAATTTCCAATGGCTTCAACAAATCGGCGACAATCCGAATCTCGCACTGACTTTTCAGGTTTTTGATTTGCTTTGGCTGAATGGACATTCTACAGAAAATCTATCTTATTTGCAACGTAAAGAATTGTTGAAAGATGCTTTAGTGGAAAATGAAGTTATCAAATTCAGCGATCATATTTTGGAAAACGGAAAAGAATTTTTCCAGGCAGCGAGAGATATGGGATTGGAAGGAATTGTTGCTAAAAAAATAGACAGTCTGTACAAAGAAAATATCCGAAGCTCGGAATGGCTGAAAATCAAAATCCATAAAAGTGATGAAGCGATTATATGTGGATTTACGGAACCCAAAGGCTCGCGAAAAAAATTCGGAGCATTGATTCTTGGTAAATATCTGAATGGAGAAATAGTTTTCTGTGGTCATACAGGAGGCGGTTTCAATGATAAATCGCTTTCGGAAATCTATGATAAAATGCAGCCGCTTATCATTTCGAAATCCGTTTTCAAAATCACTCCAAAAACCAATACGAAAGCGACTTGGATAAAACCAGAACTGGTGGCTGAAATCAAATTTACGGAACTGACAAAAGACCTGATTTACAGACATCCGATTTTTCTCAGGCTCCGGGATGATATTGAGCCTGATGATGTGATATTCAATCCAGAAAAACCTTCAAAAAGTGAAATTGTGAAAAAAGCAGAACCTAAAAAAAGAACCGGAAAAGATGATATCGAAAAAAAAATAGGGAAACAGAAACTCAAGCTGACCAATCAGAACAAAATCTATTTTCCGGACGATGATGTGACCAAGGGCGATGTGATTGATTATTATCAAAGCATTTCAAAATATATTCTACCACATCTGAAAAACCGCCCACAATCTATGAATCGCTATCCGAATGGGATCAAAGAAATGAGTTTTTACCAGAAAGATGCAGCGGAGGAAACGCCGGATTGGATAGAAACCCAAAAGGTTTTTTCTGAGAGTACGGATAAGTACATTAACTATATCATTTGCAACGACAAAGAAACTTTGGCTTATCTCAATAATCTTGGTTGTATCGAATTGAATATCTGGACCAGTAAAATCCAGAAAGCGGACAAGCCGGATTATCTCGTTCTGGATCTTGACCCTTCAGAGAAAAATTCTTTTGACGATGTGATTGAAACCGCTCAGGCTGTGAAAGAAGTTTTGGATTTCGCAGGAATTGAAGGTTATCCAAAGACATCGGGAAGTTCCGGAATTCACGTTTATATTCCTATGAATGCGAAGTATTCTTACGATCAAGTGAAGGATTTCGGACATCTGTTAATGCAGATGGTTCAGCATAAATTACCGGATTTGACGACATTGGAACGTAGTCTCCAAAAAAGGGATAAGAATAAGATCTATTTAGATTACCTGCAAAACCGGCGAGGTCAAACTTTGGCAAGCGTTTACAGCCTTCGTCCTAAAAAGGGTGCACCTGTTTCTATGCCGCTTGAATGGAATGAAGTGAAAAATGGACTGAAACCGACTGATTTTAACATCCATAATTCGTTAGACCGATTGAAAGAAAAAGGAGATGTTTTCAAGGCGGTTTTAGGAAAGGGGATTGATATGTTGAAAGCGATTAAAGCATTGGAAAATCAGTCCTGATTCTTTTCATTTAGAGCGAAATTAATTCCTGAATTCAACAAAATATTTGGTTTATTTATATAGGAAAAATCTAATTTTTTCTAATAATATTGAATATTTTTGCTTTAACATTTGGCAAAAATATACCTATACTTGTATCTATTTTGTAATAATATGTTGTTATAAGATAAATTTGTCTTCTTATATTTTCACTATAAAATTAACATTTGTTAATTTTAAGTAGGCTTTCAAGTAATTGATTTATAATACTTTAATAAAATAGGGTACTCGTTGGGTCTGTGTTTTTTTTACTTTTTTTAGTATAATTTATTCCTTTGCAAAATTAATAATCTATCAATAGATTTTTCGCAAGGGTGAAGACACAAATTAAAAAAACAATACTCGGAAACTTTTCAAATTTTTTTGGAAAGTTTTTCGGGTTGTTTTTTGTTTTGATATCTAATTCTTTATTCTCCCAAATCTACATTTCTGAAAATAGTGTACTCTATATTGATGAAGAAGAAATTATAAGCTCTTCAAGTGATGATGTTTCCAATGATCAGGAAGAACAGGTTAAGATCTATATTGTCAATAAAAAATCTGAGATTGAAAAAGATCATTCCGATTTTGAAGCTTCCAGGAAAATTGAAACCGGTTTAATCAAGAAAAATTCTGTAAAAAATACCGAGGATATTGTTGATGCTAAAATTGACTATGCTAAACAAGAAGAACAATCTGTTAATGCACCTGAATTTTTAAATACTTCAAACCAATCATTTAGGGATTCTGCAAGCGGAAATAAAAATTATGCTGCGTCCAGTATAAACCTTAAGGTACAGACAGCAATCATCAGAATTTTAAAAGGTTTACATTTTTCTTTTGAAACTATTACTGATAGGAAGATAGTTTCTTCACAACGTAATAATTATCAACAACATTTCTTATTTGGACTTTCTGTACGTCCGCCTCCGTTTTTATTAAATATCTAGATTGATTTTTGAGCTTTATGCAGATGTAGTTTTAATATTCATCTGTATTGAGATTTCGTCTTTGAGATTATTCTTACAAAGAAAAATATCTAATTAATAATTTTTAATGAAAATATATCTACATACTATCAGCAGAAAATCTATTCTCTTTTTGCTGGTTCTAAGCTTCTTTAGCTTTTCTAAAGCGGCTATTTACAGCGTAAATAGTACTGGTGATGGAGCAGGAAATTCTACTACCAGAACATTGCGGTATTGTATTAACCAAGCCAATGCAAACCCCGGTGTCGATAATATCACATTTGCACTAACCGGAGTTACAGCCCCAGCGGCATATACCATTACATTACTATCCAATTTACCAATAATTACAGATCCTGTACATATTCAAGGTTATTCACAGCCTGGAAGCGAACAGGGTGTTATTGGTTCTCGTACAATCAGGATACAAATCAATGCTAATTTTGGGGTTTATGATAATACTCTTCAAGGTGTTTTTCAGTTTTCACCAACAATTGGCACCGGCGGATCTTCTATAAGTGGCTTAGCTATCTACAATACGAGTGGTGCCCAGCAATTTGCTATTAGGGCACAAAGTATAAATGGCTTGCACATATGGGGTAATTATTTTGGTACTTTAGCCAACGGTACGCCTTCTTCAGCTACTTATCTACGTTCTAATGCTATTTTAATTGGTAACTATGGTGTTGCTACTACCGTTAGCAATGTAACCATTGGTACAAATGGCGATGGAGGCGCAAATGGCGGTCTTTTGGATACAAACGAAGGTAATTTAATTGCCAATATTTTTTATGAACCTGACAATACTTCTAATGCTCATGGTATAGAAGTACAAGGTGGAAATGCGGCAGATGCATTCCTAACCTTTTCCAGCATAAAGATAGCAGGTAATTATATTGGCTTGCGGGCAAATGGTACTACCTTGTCTGCTATAGGGCAAAATAATCCTACGCTTAATCAAGGGGGTATAGGTATTAATTTGCGGAATTTAAAATACAGCGGTTCTGGAGGCAAATTGGTTGTTGGTTCCAATGGTGATGGGATTTCTGACATTGCGGAGCGTAATATTATTGCCGGATGTTTTTATTACGGACTAAATATAGAAGGATCTAACAATATAGATGTTACGGGAAATTATATAGGTACTGATAAAACAGGAACTGTTGCAATACCTAATGGAACTCAAAATGTAGTCTATCCAGCTGTATCCATAGGATATCAGGGAACGGCTACAAGTAATTATTCTGAGAATATTGTGGTAGGATTTGATGATACCAAGCATAGCGCAGCAGTAGCTGCTAACGTAAGGAATGTGATTTCCGGGAACAATGGTCGAGGCATTTATCTATCAAGTGCACCAGATATAGCTAATAATTTTAGAACCCGTAATATTACAGTCGCAGGTAATTACATAGGGGTAGATGTTACTGGAAATACAGCCTTAGCAAATGGGCGGGGTGTAGCGGCAGGTGCTGGGGTAGCAACAGGTGCTGGGGTAGCCTTACTTTATGTTACCAATTGTAGGATAGGTACCAATAGTAATAATGATGATGATGCACTGGAACGCAATGTGATTTCTGGGAACAACAATGGATCGGGAGCATACTTTGCGGGTAACGCTACAACAGAAAACAGTAATAATATTATCGCTGGAAATTACATTGGCGTTGGCGCCAATGGTACAACAGCGTTAGGAAACGGGTACGCAGGTGTTTATTTTGGTCCAAATGGTAATATCAATAATAATAGAGTTGGCTCTAACGATGATGGTACAAATGATGCTGTAGAAGCTAACATCATCGCCAATAACGGGATAAACTCTTCTGCTACAGTTAAAGGAGGCATTATAATGATAAGCGGTAATTCTATACGAAACCGTTTTTCTAGAAATATTTTCTATAACAACACGGGTTTACCTATAGATTTAGGAAACGACGGTGTTACTCCTAACGATGGAGCAACTACAACTGGGAACCCTAATATTCTATTAGATTATCCGGTAATTACAAGATATACAATTAATTCAGCCACGCAATTAAGCGTTTCAGGATATGTAAGTATTTGTAGCGGAAATGAATCTACAGCCGGAGCCACTATTACTGGCAACAAAACCATACAATTTTATAGAGTAGCCGATGATGGTGACCAAAATGGTGCTGTTACCGGCGGAGCTTGTACCAGAGTAACCAGCCACGGAGAAGGGTTGCAGTATCTTGGCAGTGTCACAGGGGTTGAGAATACTTTTACGAACCAAACATTAACACTTGTTTCAGGAGCTACATTTTCATCTGGCGATAAATTAGTGGCGATTGCAATAGATGCTAATGGTAATACCTCCGAATTTGGCGCAACAGCAATCATTGCAGATTTAGAAGTTGTGAAAACAGTAAATAATTCCGCACCAACTGTAGGAAGCAATGTCACATTTACTATTACAGCAAGAAATTTGGGACCAGATCCGGCTACGAGTGTTATTGTAAATGATGTTTTGCCATCAGGATACACTTATGTGAGTAACACTACACCATCAACCGGAACATTCAATAATGGAACCGGAGTTTGGACAATTGGCAACTTTGCAGTAAATGGAACAGCAACTCTTACAATTACAGCAACAGTCAATTCATCAGGAAGTTATGCTAATACTGCTGAGATTTCTGGTTCTTCTACACAGTTTGATCCTGTATTGGGCAATAACACTTCAACCGTTACGCCAGTTCCAATACCACAAGCCAATATTGGTATTGTTAAAACCGTAAACAATTCCACGCCAAGTGTTGGTAGTAATGTAACATTTACTTTGACGGCGAGCAATGCAGGACCAAGTTCAGCCACCTCAGTTTCCGTAACGGATGTATTACCATCAGGATACACTTATGTAAGTAACACTTCACCATCAACAGGAACTTTCAATAGTGGAACCGGAGTTTGGACAATTGGCACAATGGCAAATGGAGCTTCGGCAACATTGACCATTACCGCTACGGTAAATGCTAGCGGAAGTTATGCCAATACCGCAACAATCACTACTACAACAACAGATCCAATTCCTGGCAATAATACTTCAACCGTTACGCCGGTCCCATTTGATCCTTGTGCTATTACAGCATTAAATCCCGATAGCGATGGTGACGGGATAAGCGATTATTGTGATCTAGATGATGATAACGATGGGATTTTGGATAAAAATGAATGTGCGGGATTTATAGCTAATAATGTTAGCGGGATTTGGAAAGGAAGAACCAGTTCTAATGTTACTATTTCTGCTACGCCTACTACTACGCAGACTAATTCGGCTATTGTTACAGCAGATCCTTATGTGAACTTCAATGTAAATCAAAACGGCGGTGATCAAAGATTTGCAACTTCCGCTACTTCACCGTCCTATATACTCACTTTTTCCACTCCTGTTCCGGCGAACGAAGTAGGTCTTATGATAGATGATGTTAATATTAGTAATTCTCCATCGGCTACTTTTAAAATAGATGTTGATTTTGGATCTGGATTTGTGGATCCAGCAGGAACATTCTTAAAAACATTGGCGGGCAGACAATCGGGAGTAGGTTATAATACAGCAACCGGAGTTCCGTCATTTCAGGATTCACCAAATACAGGAGGAGAAGATATTTATTTGCGCGGTTTTGGAAACACGCTGATAAAAGCAGTGAGAATTACAGGGTCGAGCATAAGTACTGCGTCTACAGATACAATTGCTTATTCGTTTTTTGCATTGGCATCTTGTGATACTGATAGAGACAGTATTCCTAATGATTTAGACCTGGATTCTGACGGGGATGGTTGTCCGGATGCTTTTGAAGGAGCAGGAAATTATACTTTAGCTAATCTTACAACAGCGTCAGGAGATATTTCTTCACAAACACCTAATCAGAATTTCGGAGTTGTTGTAAATGCTAATGGTGTTCCAACGGCAGTAGGAGCAGGGCAAGGTGTAGGAAACTCGCAAAGCATATCCAAAAATGACTGTCTGGATTCCGATGCAGATGGAATACCGGATTGGGAAGATGTGGATGACGACAATGATGGTATCTTGGACACTGCGGAAAACGAATGTCTGAATGTTGTAATTGCAGGCTATCCGGGTTCAATACCAGTGATTCTCTCAACCGATTTTGGAAGGCCATTTACAGGTGCAGCCCAAAATAATCTGAATCTTACAGCGGATCTGAGCCATAAGTTTGGTTATACCGCTAATTCCGGAGCTGTGATTGTGAGAATTTATAACGCACACGTTCACCCAACTGCAAATGAGTTCTATCTAAGGGGAGATCTTCCGGTTACGAGATGGGAAATCACGGGGAGCGTAGCATCGGTTATTGGCATTGAACATGGATCGGATTATTATCCCGGACAGTTGAGAAGTATTAATTTGATGGATAATGCTCCGCTTCCTGTTGCTCATACGGCTAGTGTTGCTGGTACTTGGAACAGTACGGCTTCCGGTAATATCTATACACTTCAAAATTTAACAGGAACCAGATTAATAGATCAAGGCTTATTGCATTATGCCAACTTGGAGTACAATAACAGCAAAATATTTGAAATTTCTACCAATGAGTCCGGTCCCAGCAGATGGAGCACTTATTTTATAAGAATCTATCCGGAGTGTGATACAGATAAAGATGGCATCCCAAACCGTCTGGATCTGGATTCTGATGCAGATGGATGTCCGGATGCCTTGGAGGGTGGAGCAGATATTCTTCCGTCAGGACTTATGACCGCAGAAGGAACGCTTTCCGGAGGTAGCACAACTGTTGATAAGAATATATGCACAACTTGTGTGAGCACAGCCGGAACTAATATTGGTCTACCGCAATTTACCACACCTCCATCGGGCTATAGTAATGCAACTGGGCAAGCAGCGGGAGAATCTTATAATTCTCTAGCCAATAACTGTTACTGTACTAAACCCGGAACACCCGGAACACCTGACGGGTATACCAAAGTCGGAATCACGATCCAGGAAAAGCAAACTGCGTGGCCGGAGAATATCCCGAACGGGCATATCGCACTGGAATCTAAAACCCAGGGATTGGTAATCACGAGGGTAGCTCACGTGAGTTTTGTACCGCAGCCAACAGATTCTATCGCTAATCCGTTTGCTGGGATGCTGGTGTATGATATGCTGGATGAGTGCGTGAAGCTGTTCAATGGTGTCAATTGGAAATGTATAGCAAGATCTTGTAATGATGTCTTTAATAAATAAACTTTAAATCAATGAAAAATATTATATTCACAACTCTTTTGAGCTTTATTGCAATTGGTTTGACGGCTCAGGTGGCAATCGGTAAAGCCTCGGTTACTAATGAAAGTTCAATTCTGGAGTTTGATAACGCTGCTGCCAATAGAAAGGGCATTATATTATCAGCGGTAGAAAACGTTAATAGTGCTTTGTCATCATTGCCATTGAATAATAATGGAACCTTTTTATTTGATAAAAGTGACAATAGGGTAAAAATGTATGAGAAGAATGCGTGGGTCAGCCTGAGTGATATGCCGGGGAATTCTACGTCTATTATTGCTAATACAACAAATGAACCCACCAACCAGCAAGGTGTTATCATCGGAGCTGCTACCACACAGGCAAAAGGCATTTTGGTTTTGGAGGCTGCTGACAAAGCGATGATACTGCCTTGGATTCAGAATCCGCATACCACGGTTAAAAATCCATATCCCGGTATGATGTGCTATGATACTGCCAGCAGGACTCTGGCTGTTTTTGATGGCTCGGTCTGGAATTACTGGAAATAATCTTATCTATTAAACACGAATTACATATATATTGTTAATAAGGACAATCTTCAAAAAATTGTCCTTGTTTTATCTTTAATTTTTAATATGCAATAAATTTTTTTATAATTGTTGTGTATTTAAGTATATTTTTCAAAAAAAACACAATGAATAGAAAAAACACAATCGATTGGATGCAATTCGGATATATTAAATTGTGTCTGTTTTTTTTACTGGTTTGTTCGTCTGGCGTTTTTTCTCAAAGAAAAACTGACGAAATAAAAGCCATAGACTCGCTTATAGAAGAGACCAATAAAGTTTATATGAATTATGAGTCTTACGGGCTGATTCCTATGGCACAGGAGATTTTGAAAAGATCTAAAAAAGCTGACTATGAAAAAGGTTTAGTCTATGGCAATTTTTATATAGCAACTGCCCTTGGCAGTATTGGAAATTATAAAGAGAGCATCCGGTACATCCAAAAATCGCAGGCTTTCAAAGAATACTTAAATCAGGATCTGATGCAGAGTTCCAGGAATTATGGATTGTTAGGCGATAATTATCTTAGCCTGGAGCTGTATTCGCTTTGCAGCAAAAACTACCAGAAAACAATCGATGAGCTCCGAAAAGTGAAGGTTAAAGATGAAATAACTATCAGGACAGAGAGCTCTACTTATTTTACATTCGGGAAGCTTTATATGGCTGTTAAAAAATATGATTCCGTATTTTATTCTCTTAAGAAAGCGGAGGAATTAATAAGAAATATTAATTCCGATGATATTGATATAGAAAAAAATCTGATCACTTTGGATTTCGGAAACTATTATTTGGACATAGGGAAATTGGATTCTGCTCAGTATTATTTTCAAAAAGCTATCAGTGATGACAAAAAAGAAATTCCTGTGAAGCTGTATGCTTATCAAAGTTTGGGCGAGCTGCAACTAAAAAAGGGTAAATACAAAGAAGCTGAAAAAAGTTTTCTGATGTCTGCATCTATTATGAAAAAGCATAATTATCCGGTAGAAAATTTTGATGTTTATAAAAACCTTAGTACCGTATATTACCGTTTGAATGATCTGGAGAGATCTGCAAAGTACACTAGTTTATACAATAAGCATCAGGATAGTCTTACGGCTATTAAAAAATTAGAAAGAGATGCCATAATTAAGGATATTATAACAATGGAAAAAGACCTGTTACAGAAGGAGAACAAAAGGAATTTATGGACTAATATCACTTTTGGGATTCTTTTTACCTTACTCTTGTCTTTGTTGATTTATAAACTTACAAAAAAGAATACCCAAAAACTGATAGAAGAAAAAGATCAGATGGTTTCTATAAAAGAAGTCGAAAATGTTCAATTGAAACAGAAGCTGAATGAAGCCTTTGATGAGGTTTATCAAATGGCAAAAGAGAATAATCCGGCTTTCTGGATCAGGTTCCAGGAAGTATATCCCAGGTTCAAAGACAATCTTTCTAAAATAAATCCGGATCTGAAAGTGTCTGATCTTACATTCTGTGCTTATATCTATCTTGGATTCTCTTCCAAAGAAATTTCGGATTATACTTTCAAGGCAAGCAAAACTATAGAAAACTACAGGTATAATGTACGCAAGAAACTTGAGCTGCTTCCGGAAAAAGATCTGATGATGAGTGTCCGGGAAATTGCAGATCGATAAAATCAGAAGCATAAAAAGGTTATTTTGCTTCAGTCTGCAAAAAAATATGATCAAAATATCATTAATTTTAATGCTGTGTAAGATTTTGGTTATTAGTGAATTAAGTCGGATATTTTAGTAAAGGGGGATTTTAGAGGGGGCTCTTTTTTGATGTTCCATTTCAGTATTTATACTTTTGATATGGTTAAATGGAATCTGTAATAAGATTTTCTTTAATCAACACAAATGATCAAAAAACACAAATTAATAAACAGGAAAAGCACAACTATCTTTTTTTCCAAAAGATGTGCTTTTCTTTTTTTTATGTTTCTGGTCTCATTACTCAAAGCGCAGGTCTTCGTTGGAGAAGGTGCTGTGATTTATGATAGCAATAACATCATTACAGGTACTATAAAAAATGCTGCAAATACAGATGAAATTCCAAATACAGTTCATCATTCTGCCACAGATAGTCCCCAGATTGATAAAGCTGAAAAATCTCTTAATAAGCCAAAGAAAAAGGAATCGAAAATCCTAATCACAAAGAAGGAAATCATTCAGAAAAATATTGAGAAACAGGTTGTTCTTAATAAAACTAAAAAAATAGACACCCGTTTCTCGCCAAATAATGGTAAAGGGAATTCATCCTCTATTTCGTCTGGGGATAAAGATTCTTCTTCTGCCTTAATCAATTATAATCACGATTTAATTGCAGATTATCCAGCAGTTAAATATGTAATTTTTATACATTCTATAATCGTTGATAGACTTTACAGTTTACTCACATCGGCTTACAAAAACAATGTAAGCTATTTCTATTCGGTAAGACCACCGCCTTTCTGTTAGTTTACCTTTCGCTATTAAATTACAAATTTTTTCCGTGGATTTTTCCATCATATGGTGGAAGATTGGAGAAACTGTATGTTCAATTTTAAAAACCATTTAATGAAAAAATATTTTTATTTATTTATAATTCCTGTGTTTCTACTGGCTTCAGATTTATTGAATGCGCAGGCATATTGTACACAGCCTTCAAGCTATCGCTATACGTCTAATGCAAACGGAGCTTGGGGAAGCACTTGGACAACTAATTCGTCCGCTCCAAATTACACTTATCTTATAACCCATAGGGTTACCTATAATTCTGATCTGAAACCAAATTCAGGTTCTGTAATAGTAATCAAAAATGGAGGAGAATTAGTTTTAGATCAGATGCAAACGGATAATCCGAGCGTTACCATTATTTTAGATGGTGGAAAATTAACTATTACTCAAAACTTACAATTAAAAAATAGTGGCGATAGAATATGCGCTATAAACGGAAGCTGTATAACTATTGGCGAGGATTTTCAATCTTTATCCGGTTCGCAGATGTACTTTGCGAATTCGGGATTAACAGTAGGAGAGAATCTACAAACCACTTCTACGGTTACGGGAACTAATTATAAAATCTGGGTAGGTGAAGATTTTCAAAATACCGGTGGATGGGGCTCTACGGGTGTAACAGCCTGGTATGCAGGTGGGCAAAATCCAAGTGGAAGCGGTTGGCCTTCAGAATCCACATCTTCTATGGATCCTTGTTTATGTATACCTCCTGCAACCCCAACGGTTAGCACGCCAGCAGGTACTTGTTCTGCGGCAGGCACAGCCACGGTTAGCAATTATAGCTCAGGATTGACCTATACTTTCAGTCCAAGTGGACCAACGATAGGCTCAGGTGGTGTTATCTCCAATGCGACAGCAGGCACTTCTTATACCATAACGGCATCTAATGGGACTTGTAGCTCAAGCGCATCTTTCACCCGTTCGGCACAATTATCTACTCCAGCAACACCTACGGTTAGCACCACAGCAGCGACTTGCTCCGCAGCTGGCACAGCCACGATTACCAACTATAGCACTTCATTGACCTATGTTTTCAGTCCAACAGGACCAACAGTAGGGTCAGGTGGTGTTATCTCCAATGCGACGGCTGGTACTTCCTACACAGTGAGGGCTTCCAATAGTAGCTGTAGTTCTTCAAACGTATCTTTTACCCGTCCTGCACAATTATCTACGCCAGTAACCCCAACGGTTAGCACGCCAGCAGGCACTTGTTCTGCGGCAGGCACAGCCACGGTTAGCAATTATAACTCAGGATTGACCTATACTTTCAGTCCAACTGGACCAACGATAGGTTCAGGTGGCGTTATCTCCAATGCGACAGCAGGCACTTCTTATACCATAACGGCATCTAATGGGACATGTAGCTCAAGCGCATCTTTCACCCGTTCGGCACAATTATCTGCGCCAGCAACACCGACGATTAACACCACAGCGGCAACTTGTTCTGCGGCAGGCACAGCCACGGTTAGCAATTATAACTCAGGATTGACCTATACTTTCAGCCCAACTGGACCAACGATAGGTTCAGGTGGTGTTATCTCCAATGCGACAGCAGGCACTTCTTATACCATAACGGCATCTAATGGGACTTGTAGCTCAAGCGCATCTTTCACCCGTCCTGCACAATTATCTACGCCAGTAACACCGACGGTTAGCACCACAGCGGGGACTTGCTCCGCAGCTGGCACAGCCACGATTAGCAACTATAGCGCTTCATTGACCTATGTTTTCAGTCCGACAGGACCAACAGTAGGTTCAGGTGGCGTTATCTCCAATGCGACAGCAGGCACTTCTTATACTGTTGCGGCTTCCAATGGCAGCTGTAGTTCTTCAAACGTATCTTTTACCCGTCCTGCACAATTATCTGCGCCAGCAATACCTACGGTAACCACGACAGCTGCTACCTGCTTTGTAGCCGGGACGGCTACGCTTAGCAATTATAATGCGACATTATCCTATGTTTTCAGCCCGGCAGGACCGACAGTAGGTTCGGGAGGCGTTATCTCCAATGCGACTGCCAATACTTTTTACACTGTGACCGCATCCAACGGAACATGTACTTCAGCTTCAAGTGTAGCTTTTAGTATTTCAAGCTTACCTTCTTTAGATTCTGATGGAGACGGTATCCCAGATTATTGTGATGTAGATGATGATAATGATGGGATTCTGGATACTGCAGAGTGTAGCAATACCATCAATGATATGTTTGCAGTATATAGTGCTGGCGGTTTGATTGATATATTACCATCAGATTTTGGTCTGGCATTAGGAATTAGAAATCAAAATGTAACTGCAGATTTGAGTAGCAAGTTTGGCTACCCGGCTAATTCCGGAGCTGTTATTATTAGTATTAACAATGCGTCAGTACATCCAACAGCAAATGCATGGTGGACTAAAAATGGGGAGCAGCCATCTGTTTGGAATGTTAGCGGTAAAATGAGCGCATTCGTTCTTATGTCTCAGAATCCTGAATATTACGGACAGGACAGTAAAGCCATCCATATCCTTGATGGCGCTACTGTAATTCCAATTACTGTTCCGGGTCTTGCAAATCAAACAGCTGTCCCAGGAACTTGGAGCATTACAGAGACTCCGACTTCCAAAACTTTGACAAATGTACAGCCGGAGCAATTAACGCCTCTTTCTCCTCCGGGAGGAAACTGGAGGTATGCCAATATGAATTTCGGGGCAAAAACTTTTGGTTTTTCTACAACTACGAAGTATGCCAATCCTACGTATGTCGTATCGATGTATCTGGAGTGTGATACGGATGGAGATGGTATACCAAACCGTCTGGACCTGGATTCTGATGCAGATGGATGTCCGGATGCTGTGGAAGGAGGTGCCTCTATTCTTCCATCAGGACTTATGACTGCTGGAGGAACTTTGTCTGGAGGTAGTACCTCTGTCAATCAGAATATTTGTACAACTTGTGTGAGCACAGGTGGAAGTAACATTGGTCTTCCTCAGATTACAACACCTCCGTCAGGTTACAGCAACACGACAGGACAAACGGTGGGAGACTCCCAAAATGCGACTGTGAATAGTTGTCCGTCAATAGTATGTACTTCAGAATCGTCTATGCTAAATACATCATCAGTTTCAGTGACTCAAAGTGGCGGAAACGGGCAACAGGCATTCGTGATAGACAATGATGTTACAGCAGCCAATTATTGGCAATCTAGCGCAGCAGGGCAATCATTAACAATAGATTATGGACAGTCTTACATCTTGAACGGAATGACTTACTATCCAAGTACCACAGGTAATAAAGTTCTTGGATATACCATCCAGACCAGTACGGATAATGCAACGTTCACAACCGTTGCCACTGGAACATTCCCTGATTATACCACTACCAATCTTGCAGAAAAAGGAATTCCGAATACAGTAAGATTCTCAACACCTGTCAATGCAAGATATATAAGAATGGTTGTTGCAGACAGTGGAAAGCGTGTAGCAGAGATCGTGCCTTTGGTTTGCGGACTGACGCCTATTGATATAATCTGCGATACAGTGCCATTGGTAAGTACAGGAACCAACGCTACAGGAACTGGTAAAAAAGCGGTAAGGAATCTTGATAACAACTGGACTGTAACTCATTTTAATGGAGGTACAGGTAATCCAGCTACAAGTTCTTACAATTACAGCAGTATTGCCAATGCGCAATTTCATCCTGCAATTGTTGTCGGTAGAGCAGTGATAGTACCTGGAAACCCGAGCCAGACTTGGGCCACCAGTCCATATGGAAATGCAGAATGGGTCTCTGCCACTCAAAATGGATTTGACGTTAATGCACCTTTGTTAGGAGATACTACGTCCCCCAATACTTATTTTTACAAATATAAATTCAACATTTCGAGTCCTTTAGTTGCAAGTAGTTTGAAGCTAAGACTGGATTATTATGTAGACAACCAGATTGTAAGAGTATATGTGAATGGCGTGGATCAGAATATTAGTACTACAGATTTTCTTGGTTATGCCAATGGTCACGAGAAGTCCACATTTCTGACAAACAATTTCCAGGAAGGAATTAATGAGTTAGTGGTACAGATATATTCCCAACCACACTATGCAGGTCTGCTGGTGCAAGGTATAGAGTCTTGCTATTGTGTAAAAGATCCAATACCGGGAACGCCCCAAGGTTACACCAAAGTAGGAATTACCAATCAGAACAAGCAGGAAGCTTGGCCAGGAAATATCCCGAATGGTCACATCGCTTTGGAGTCAAAAACAAAAGGATTTGTAATCACAAGAGTTAATCACGTAAGCACAGTTCCTGCTCCGTCAGATTCGATTGCTGACCCGAAAGAAGGAATGGTAGTCTATGACATTGTGGACAAGTGTGTGAAGCTGTTCAATGGGACTAACTGGACATGTATCCAAAGAACTTGTAATGACAGTAATTAAAAAAACATTTGAAATAATGAAAAAAACAATATTAATAATAATCCTTTCACTTGCCTCTTCTTATAAGGGGCAGGTGGCCATCGGAAAGACAGCTGTCAATGGAAGCAGCACTATTCTGGATTTTAAAGATACGGACAACTGGTTCGGGATTATTCTCCCGGCAGTTGATCAGGCCCCGACTACATCAATGGAAAACAACAACGGCACTTTCCTTTTTGACAAAACCGATCAGAAGGTGAAGATGTATGAGAATGACAAATGGGTGGAGCTGAGCCACGCTAAAGGAAACGGCAGTTCCATTGTCAATAATGCAACAGCGGAAGTAGGCACAGGGGCTATCATTGGAGCATCAACAACTTCAGCAAAAGGTGTCTTGGTTTTGGAGTCGGCAGATAAAGCGGTGATTCTGCCAAAGATCTTCCGTCCGGACATCAATGTCAGAAGCCCATACCCGGGAATGATCTGCTATGATACCTTCAACAAGATGATTGCTGTTTTCGATGGCAAGGTCTGGAATTTTTGGAAATAATTTTTGAATAGTAACTCACTTTAAAAAAAACACGATTATGCCAATCCTACACAAAATCAAAGCGTATCTGTATGATAACCTGCTTACTAAAGACAACCCGAATGATTACATTGCCAGAACCAGCAGTGAACGCTCATTAAACGTTAAAGAAATCTGCGAAGCTGCGGTTAGCCGGGGTGGGGCAGATGTATCTGCCGCTGCTATGGAGCATGCGACATCGCTCTTCCTGAAAGAGATGGCCTACCAGCTCTGTGACGGTTACTCTGTGAATACAGGGTATTTCACTGCCGGCACACAGATCCGTGGTGTGTTTGACAGCCCTAAGGAAATCTATAATCCAGCCAAGCATACCATCCTTTTCCAGTTCAACCAGGGAGAGAAGCTCCGCGCAGAGATACCCACCATCGAGGTCAGTATCCTGGGAGTTGCTGAGAGTAGTTCCGCTATCCTGCAGGTAACCGATGTGAAGAGCGGCTCTGTAAACGATCTCCTGACACCGGGCAGAAACCTGAAGATAACAGGAAGCAAGATCAAGATAGCCGGAGACAGTGGAGACAACGGTATCTTCTTTACGGAGACATCTACTAATGTAAGAACCGCAGTAGACCCTTCGGATTATGTGGTGAATAACCCGGGTGAAGTCATCATCGTCATCCCGCCACTGAGTGCCGGGATATACAGGCTGGAGGTGGTAACCCAATATTCCGGAAGTCAGAATCTGAAAGAACCGAGGGTGGCAGCATTTCCACAGGATCTGACAGTAGAGTAAACATCAGGTTACCAGATGTGTTTGTAACCGAAGTCGGCGTGGCTCTGCTGCGCTGGCTTTTTATAATGCCTTAAAAAGTTGATAATATCAATACAACTTATCATTATAATGAAACATCAGCTCTTTTTTAGAAGCCACCTCTTATCGGGCGATGAGACTATCTCTTATCGAGCGATGAGACCATCTCTTATCGGGCGATGAGATCACCTCTTATCGAGCGATGAGGTCCACCTTCAGAAAATAAGGCTATACAGGCGATCTGTGTAAAAATACTCCATCAAACTATATAAGAACAATTTTTTTTTAACTTTATAACACCCAAGTAGGAATTTGTAATCTGATGAATTATGCATCTTTAGTTATCTTGTTTTTTCTGCTGCAGTCGGCAGGTCTGTTTTCCCAGGAGAATAGCCTGAAGACTATTGATGCCTACCTGGAAAGGGCACAGGATGCAAAAAGCAATAATGATGATCTTGCGTTTTTAAAATATTCTAAAAAAGCTAACCAACTGGCGCTGCGGAGCCGCAACTCCGAAAGGATTGCAAGATCTTATTACTATATGGCCTTTGCATTATACCTGTTAGAGATTCGGAAGGAAAGCCTGATGTATATTCAGAAAGCTATGCAGCAGCCGTTTGTAAAAGATGATAAGGCGCTGCAGACAAGGCTCTATGAACTCAAAGGAATGAATTATATTGCACTCAATCTGTATGACAATGCATTAGAAGAAAATAACAGAATAATAAACCTGATAAAACCTTCGGAATCAAATGCAGAGCTGGTAGAAACGCTTTCTTCCGCATATAGCAGCAAGGGGATACTTTACCATTTGAAAACAGATGAACTGGACTCGGTCAGAAAGTATTCTAAGCTAGAGATAGACCTGTTAGAAAGTAACCCGGAAGGATCGGTATTCCAGTCTTTGTCCCAGGCGTATCTTAACAAGGCTTCTCTTTTAGGACTGTCCAAGCAAAATGATTCTGCACTGTTTTACATTAAAAAGGCTTTTACTATCAGGCAAAAATATGAGCCGGAGCTTATATCTTATGATCTCAATTTTGCTTTAGCCGAGTATTATTATAATATCTACGATAACAAAAAAGCACTCGAGTACTATTTAAAGGGCTTTAATGAGATCAAAAAGCTGGGTATCAAAGATTACAGCTATTCTGATGTTTACAAGAATATCTCTGAACTGTACGGGCTGCTAGGAGACCCGGATAAGGAAAAAGAGTTTTTGAAGCTGTATGTCAACGAGACCGAAAGAATCCAGAAACAGCATAAAGATAATACGCATTATGCCCTGAAAATCATTAACGAGGAAAAAGAGCAGGAGCTATCTCTCTTTAAAAACCGTATTTATATGATTCTTGCAGGTCTGATGCTTGCAGCTGCGCTCTTATTGTTTTTCCTGTCCGGCAAACGAAAAAAAGAGAAAAAGCTCCTGCAGCAGAAGCAGGATATGATCCTGATCAAGGAAGAAGAAAACCAGCAGCTGCAGCAGAAGGTCAACGATTCATTTAATGATGTTATCCAGCTGGCCAAAACCAACAGCCCGGAGTTCTGGGCCAGATTCCAGGAAGTGTATCCGTACTTCCGAAACAGGATGCTGGCGGTGAATCCGGATCTCAAACAGACCGAATTGATCCTCTGTGCCTATATCTATCTCGGATTTACGGCAAAAGATATTGCAGATTATACATTCAAAGCATTGAAGACCATTAAGAACAATAAATATAACCTGAGAAAGCGGCTGGATATCCCTACCAAAGATGATCTTGTGATCTGGATCAGGAATCAGGTGGATGCCTAGTCCTCATTTTTAATAAACCATGAGAAGCAAACTAATTATCATCATATTATCTCTGCTGTTTCTGAACAGTACAGCGCAGATACCAACAGAAAAAAATATACGGACTGTTGAATCCCTCATAGATTCTGCTTATGAAAAGACACTGACCGCTGATATGAAGGGCAGCAGCCTCTTCGCAAAAAAGGCACTGCAGATCAGCCGGGAAAAAGGCTATGTAAAAGGAGAAGCCTACAGTAATTTTTACCTTGCGCAAGGTCTTTTTGAGCTGCAGGCCTACAAGCAGGCTTTGTATTATCTGCACCAGGCGGAAACAATCAATAACACATTGAAGGACAAATTCCTGAGCTTCGAGATCTATAGAATCAGGAGCCGGGTCTATGGTTCCATGGAACTTTTACAGGCTTCTGCAAGGGAACAGGAAAAAGGTCTCAGTATTATTTCTCAGATCCCGAGAAGTCAGGAAGCTAAGAATTTTCTGACCGGCCTGGCGTATGAAAACCTGGCTATAGCCTACAGCAAAACAGGTGATACCAAATCCTACTTGCACTATCTTCTGAAGAATAAAGAACTCCTGGAACACCAGGATCCTAAACTGGTCTATACCAGCCTGATAACGCTCTATGCGATGCTGGGGGATTACTATACCATTGTAAAAGATTACAATAAAGCAGAGTTCTATTTCCAAAAGTCTGAAGCAACTGGCAATGCATTTCAGTTTCCATACATATCTTTTACTTATCAGAGATGGGGGATCATGGAATTGGAAAAGGAAAACCCTGAAAAGGCTCTTGCTTACTTTAAAAAGTCTCTCGACATCCTGAATAAAACGAATTTTCCAGGTGAGATTCCGGTTATTTACAACAGAATGGCTCTTGCCTATGAGCAGTTAGGCAACAAACAAAAGTCAGATGAATACCATCTGAAATCACTGAAGCTGAAAGATGCATTAAAAACCGAACAGCTAAAAGCATCTGCCCAGGCAGTGGAAGAAATTTTGAAAGATGAGAATCAGAAAATAACTAAGCAGTTTTCCGAAGAAAGATATATCCTGCTGGCAGTCATTACAGCTGCAGTGATTATTGCTGCCGTTATTATATTGAAGTATACCAGGAAGAAGGAAAATAAACTCAAAAAAGAGAGTAGTGAACAGCTTATAGAGAAAGAGAAAGAAAATCTTCTCCTGCAGCAGAAGGTGAATGATTCATTTGATGATGTTATCCAGCTGGCCAAGACCAACAGCCGGGAGTTCTGGGCGAGATTCCAGGAAGTGTATCCGCACTTCCGAAACAGGATGCTGGAGGTGAATCCGGATCTTAAACAGACTGAATTGATACTCTGTGCCTATATCTATCTCGGATTTACAGCAAAAGATATTGCGGATTATACATTCAAAGCATTGAAGACCATTAAGAATAACAAATATAACCTGAGAAAGCGGCTGGATATCCCTACCAAAGATGATCTTGTGATCTGGATCAGGAATCAGGTTGATCATTGATTCTTATTAATTAGCAATGACTGATTGAGTTTTATTCTTATATCGCCTTATAGAGGGATTGACAGGGGGCAATAAATGAAATAGAGTACCTAATGGGGACCTTGTTTTTTTTAATCTTCATTCATTTATGTTTCTTTTGCCGGACAATTACTTTGTCATTATGTCCACTCTATCATCAGAAAAGATCAGTCTCAATTTTAAGGATATCCATATCGGTCATCTTATCAGGCAGTCTGTGAAAGAAAGTGGTCTGGATGACAGCCGTATCTGCAGTTTTATGAACTGTACCATGCCAGCCATCTCCCAGATGTATGAATGCAAAAGCCTGGACTCTGATGTTCTCCTGAGATGGAGCAAGCTTCTGAAATATGATTTTTTCCGGATCTACAGCCAGCATCTTATACTATACGCACCACCTTCTAAAGTGGATCAGGATGTTACAGAAAAGCAAAGTGTATTGCCAACCTTCCGGAAGAATATCTATACCAGGGAGATTATAGACTTTATACTGGAGGAGATCCATTCCGGAGAATTATCTGTGAACGATGTGACGGAACGTTACAACATACCAAAAACAACGCTATACAAATGGATAAAAAAATACAAAAGCTGAAAAATCTACTGAGCAGGTATCTTGGTAAATCCAGGGATGAAATATTATCCAGCCTTGGAAAACCGCCAGACCAATCAGCTTATGAAATTTGGTTTTACAAAGATCCTAAGTTCGGATTGTTCAGAGATGAGAACGTTTTTATTTTTAAAGAAGATAGAGTAGTGGATATTATGATCACGGAATATTTTCTTTGGAAACCGGTTAAAAATATCTTTTATTATGAAGGCGAATCACCACAGTTCAAAATAGTTAAGCTTTTTTAACATGAGTTCGATGTAAGTATAATATTAAAATATCAATAGGAATGGGCTTTAGCCCATTTTTATAATTGAGAAAATAGATTGGCTTTAGCTAAAACTTAGTTTAAATTTCGGCTAGAGTCAATTTGGAATTACAATTTTACCATCGCGCTAAAGCCCGGCGCAATTGATGAAATACAATTTTATTTTTTGTCGAACTCACGCTATTCAAAATTCTATAAACCTTTGATGAAAAACACGAAGCCCAATTATTACCAGATCTACAATGATATCCTGACCAGAAAATTTCCCGAGAAACGCTTAGCCTGTGAAACTATACTTCGTAAAAAAGAGCTGGATGTGATGGATATTCTGGAGATCAACAGACTGATATTTGGATCGCAGGATGAAGAGACGGATTCATTCAATCAGCAGCACAGGAGCTATGATAAGTCTGATGTGCTCAAGATTCTTGATTACCAGAAAAAGCATAATATGAATAATATACAGCTTGCCAAACATTTCCGCCTCAGCAGAAATACGGTTTCCAAATGGAAAAAAATGTTTCAGATCTGAATAAAAATAAAGAGCATTCTCCACGGACAATGCTCTTTACAAAATAAAAACCTTAAAATTCAAACTTATAATGATACGCCTCGTTTCCAAGGAATAAACACGTCTTGCTTCAGCTGGTCTGCTTTTGTTTCTACGTTTCCGCTTGCCAGTTCGATAATATAATCTACGATTTCCTCACCCACTTCCTGGATACTTTTCTCACCCGTGATCACAGTACCTGCGTTCACATCGATGATGTCAGACATTCTGTTGATCAAAGCTGTGTTAGAGGAGATTTTTACAACAGGGGCAATCGGATTTCCCATCGGGTTTCCTAAACCTGTGGTGAATAAAACCACTGTTGCACCTGCTCCAACTAATCCGGTTGTACATTCGGCATCATTTCCTGGCGTGTTCAAAAGATTAAGACCAGGTTTTGATATATATTCGCCGTAATCCAAAACATCCACAATTGGTGCTGTTCCTCCTTTTTTAGAAGCGCCTGCAGATTTCATAGCATCTGTAATCAAGCCGTCTTTGATGTTTCCGGGCGAAGGATTCATATCGAATCCGGAACCTGCATCCACAACGGATTTTTCAAATGCTTTCATCAATGACAAAAACTTATCTGCCTTTTCCTCATCCACACATCGGTTCATCAGTTCCTGCTCCACACCGCACAATTCGGGGAATTCTGCTAAAATCGTTTTTCCGCCCAATGCAGCGAAAATATCTGAAACCACCCCCAAAGCCGGATTCGCAGAGATTCCTGAAAAACCATCGGAACCGCCACATTCCAGACCAATACTCAGTTTAGAAACCGGTGCAGGTTTACGTTCGATTTTGTTCGCTCTTTTGATCGCTTCAAAAGACTCTTTGATCACCATCTGGAACATCTTGTCTGTGGTTCCGATCTTCTGCTGCTCAAAAATGAGGACTTCTTTATCGCTGTTCGGACTCATTTCTTTCAAAGCATTCTGAAAAATATCCACCTGAAGGTTCTGGCAGCCTAAACTTAAAACCGTTGCTCCAGCTACATTCGGATTATTCACATAACCGGCAAGTAACTTCGCCAACAGTTCCGAATCCTGACGGATTCCGCCACAGCCACCCTGATGATTGATGAATTTGACTTCGATATTGTCTAGCAGGTTTTCATTTCTGGATTGGTCTTCCACTTCTTCCACGCTTTTCTCTTCTATCAGAGAGCGGAGAAAATTTTTATAAGACACTTCTTTTTTGGGCAACAATTCGTTTTCGAAAATGTCTTTCAGTTTCTCGATATTCTTGTTTTCACAAAAAACCAATGGGAAGAATAACCAAACGTTTTTAGTCCCTACTTGTCCATCGGAACGGTGATAACCATTGAACGTTTTATCTTTCCAACGATCGACATTTGGAGGAGTCCAGCCAAGATCTCCGGTCTTTTTGAAAACCGGCTCACTTTGGTGTTTCACATTTTCAGTGGTGATCACTTCACCTTTTTGGATGGTTTGATTCGCTTTTCCAACCACAACACCATACATAATGATCTGGTCGCCCGTTTCAAAATCCTCACCTGCGAATTTATGTTTAGCTTTTGTATCCGTTAAAACCTGATAGGTCTGTCCGTCCAGTTCTACGAATTCGCCGGCGTGCAAATCCATCAGTGCAACGATGACATTGTCTTTCGGATTGACTTTTAATACTTTCTTCATAATTTCTAAATATTTTATTAGAAATAAGTTTGAATCTTTTGTTTAATTTTTAACGTTAAGGAATTAAGAATTTTTAATGTCGAAATCTTAATTGTCTTAATTAAATTGATTCATCAATTCCTTAAACTTTATTTAAATCTAATTTCTTCATTTCTTAATGTTGAAGAATCAACAAGTTTATTCAGATTAAGAAATTTAAGAGATTGCTTTACAGAGTAAAACTTTTATAACCTTCCTCAATATTTGTGGAATCGATTGCACAAAGTGCTCTGGTAACAGATTCGGTCAATCCAGGAACCTGAGTCAAGTCCGTATCCCAGAAACTTACTTCAGATAATGCCTGCTTAGCTACCTCGCCAAGATCATTGGTAGACCAGATCTCTCTGAACTTTTCCAATACAGGAGCATCATCCATTACCGGAAGCTGTTTTCCATCAAATTCCCCCTGATAGAATCTTATTAACGCTGCTAAAGCAAATGTCAGATTAACAGGTAATTCATTTTTGATTTCAACATATTTCAATAAACTTGGCAATACTCTCACTTTGAATTTTGAAACCGAATTAAGAGCAATACTGGAAAGCAAATGTTTCAAGAACGGATTTCTGAATCTGTCAAAAACTTCTTCTGAAAATGCCGTTAATTCTTCTTTCGAGAGATCTAATGTCGGGATAATCTCATTGTAAACCGTATCACTGATCCATTTTCCTGCAAAGTCTGCATCAATCGCATCTTTTACCGTTTCTTTTCCATCAAGTATAGAGAAAGCCAACATGGCTGTATGTGCGCCGTTCAGGATTCTAACTTTTCTGGTTCTGTAAGGCGTGATGTCATCTACAATCAAAACCTGATCATCAATCTTATCAAAAGGAATCTTGGCTTTCAGTTTTTCATCTCCTTCGATTACCCAAAGCAGGAAAGCTTCGCAAACTACCATCAGGCTGTCATCATAATCGAATTTAGCTTCATATTCCTCTTTTTCTTCTCTTGGATAACCCGGAACTATTCTATCTACCAAAGTATTGTGGAATGAGTTACTGGTTTCTATCCAGGCTGAGAAATCTGCTTCAAGATTCCAAAGCTCAGCGTATTGAAGAATATATTTCTTTAATGTCAATCCATTATTTTCAATCAATTCGCAAGGAATGATGTGAAGACCTTTATCATCAGCACCTTTAAAATGCTTGAATCGCTCGTAAAGAAATGCAGTTACTTTTGCAGGGAAATTTTTATGAGGTCCAGCTTCCAAAGAAGTTTCAGATGCATCAAAAGCGATTCCCGCTTCAGTGGTGTTTGATAATACAAACTGTAAATCTTCGCCTTTTGCAAGCTCCAGATATTCAGCGTAGTTTTCATAAGGACTGAAAGAACGCTGGATTGCAGAGATCACTCTTTGGTCATCTACAATCTGTCCTTTTTTTACACCTCTAATGAAAAGTGTGTAAAGATTTTCCTGTTCTTCGAGCTTGTCAACAAGTCCGCCCTGAGTTGGCTGAATAACAGCAACTCCAGCATTGAAACCAGCTTCCTTGTTCATCTTGTCGATAAGATAATCTACAAAAGCGCGTAAGAAATTGCCTTCTCCGAATTGTAAAAATTTGATTGGCAGTTTCTCTGTCAATGCAGCGTTTTCACGGCTGAGTTTTTGTTTTGTTTGATATTCCATTTTTGTTATTCTTTAATAATTTTATAATTAGGAACCAATGATTTCATAACGAACCACGCAATAAGATAAGCTACAGCGCAAATCGAAAAAATAATCATATATCCTTTATCTATACCGTCTATAACTACAGCACCGGATTTTTGTAATTCTTGGAAGAACCCTTCTGGTAAACGCTGTTCTGCGTATTGCGGAAATTTTTCCAAAAGTGGAACACCATCTACAGTAGTCCATGCTTTATGCGAGTAATCAAATAAAAGTCCGGAGCTTTTATTAATAATTGTAGAACCAATTCCGCCAGCTAATCCGCCGATTCCTGTGATGGTCGCAATAGCTTTTTTGGGAAACATATCGCCTACAGTAGAGAAAATATTAGCGGACCATGCCTGATGTGCGGCACCTGCAATACCAATAATAATCACAGGAAACCAATAAGAAATCTTACCAGTTGACTGTGCCAACAATGCCAGAAGAGGGAAAAATGCAAAGATCAACATCGCTTTCATACGGCCGGAATAGGGATTCATTCCTTTTTTATCTACAAAGAAAGTCGGTAGCCAGCCACCGATGATAGACAAAAGTGTGATCATATACAATACAAATAATGGAAATGCGCTTTGTGTACTGTCCATTCCATAAACTGAACTCAAATATGCTGGCGTCCAGAAAAGGTAAAACCACCAAACCCCATCTGTCATAAATTTTCCAAAAGCAAATGCCCAGGTTTGTCTGTATTTGAAACATTGTGCGAGGGTAAAAGTTGTTTTAGGTTCTGGCGATTCTTCCGTTACCAAATCATCCAAATCCTGATTGATATAGCTCAGTTCATGCTCATTTACTTTTGGATGCTCGTGTGGTTTTTTATAATAAAAAATCCAGATGCCCATCCACAAAAATCCTAATGCACCAATGATGATAAATGCCATTTCCCAGCCTAAGGCCTTCGCAATGAAAGGAATAGAAATAGGTGCGGCTAAAGCTCCAACTGTTGCGCCAGCGTTGAAAATACTAGTTGCTAAAGCTCTGTCTTTTTTAGGAAAGTATTCTGCTGTAGTTTTGATAGCGGCAGGGAAATTTCCTGCTTCACCAATGGCTAAAATCAACCGTGCAAAAATAAATAGTGCTACACTTACATTGATAACCCTGGACACATCCTGGACCGTGGCAATGTTATGTCTGGCACCCTCAAAACCTACAAACCAATCTCCTAATATGATCCCTGAAGTTGCGATCCCACAGAATGCGTGCAGAACTGCTCCCACAGACCAAACCCCGATTGCCCAGAGAAATCCTTTTTTGGTATCCATCCAGTCTACAAATTTTCCAGCGAAAATCATACTTGCTGCATAAAAAATAGAAAATAGCGCAGTAATATTACCATAATCATTATTATCCCAATGGAATTCCGGTGCGATAAAATCTTTCCAGGTCAATGAAAGAACTTGTCTGTCCAGATAATTAATTGTAGTGGCTAAGAAAAGCAAGCCAACAATGCTCCATCGGAAAGTGGTCGGTTTTGAAATTGAATTTTGATTCATATTTAAAATGGTTTGGTTTTGTTTTAAGAAACTTTTATAGAACCTATAATATCTAGAACTTTTTTGGTTTCATTTTCAATGGTTACGTAGTCTTTGGAAGCCATCAGTTCTTTACTTACCAACTTGCTTCCCATTCCAACTGCGGAAACTCCCGCTTTGAACCAGCTTTCGATGTTTTCTTTGGTTGTATCCACACCGCCTGTCGGCATAAATTTCAGATTTGGGAATACATCTTTGATTGCGCTCATAAATCCGGTTCCTAAAGAATTTCCAGGGAATAACTTGACGAAAGTTACGCCTGAGTTTTCAGCTTCGATGATTTCTGTCGGCGTCATACAACCTGGGCTGTAGAGCACATCTTTCGGAATCAGGAATTCAGCAACTTCAGCTACAAATCCGGGACTGATGAAAAAGTCAGCTCCAGCGTTGTAATAATCTTCCGCTTGCTTTTGATTCTTGATAGTTCCGATTCCAAGCAACATATCCGGCATTTCAGCATTTCGGATTTCTACCATTTTTGTGAAGTTACTTAATGCAGCTTCGCCTCGGCTTGTGTATTCTACCGCTCGGATTCCTGCTCTGTAAAGTGCTTTCAGTATTTCTAAAGTTACTGTTTCATCCGCATTATAATACAAAGGCAAAAGTCCCTGCTTGATAATGGCGTTCGTAACTAATTGAATTTTTGTCATCTTGTTTTGTTTAATAGGCTTCGACAAACTCAGCCTGACATTGTTTATTTTGTTCTCGCTGATTTTCGTGATTTAGCAGATATTTAGAGATTTGCTTAATCTGTGAGAGGCTTTAATTTCTATCTTTTAATTCTTCCTCCGGAATTACCGTTCATCACTTCCAGGATGTCATTGGCACTGCTCAAATTAACATCGCCTAAAATCGTGTGTTTGATTGCACAAGCTGCATTGGCAAATTTCAAAGCTTTCTCATCATCGAAGTGGATTAAACCGTAAATCAATCCAGCTGCAAAAGCATCTCCGGTTCCAATTCTGTCAACAACCGGATTCACTTCCAGACTTTCGGTTTCAAAATATTGTCCGTTAACCAAAGCTCTTCCTTTTGTCGCCTGATTGCTTGCCGTAACGCCGATTCTGGTCTTGTCAAATACTTTTTTGATAGAAGGAATTTCTTTCATTAATGTCTCAGCAGCTTGAATAAAACTGTCTTTGTCATAACCGAAAGTAGTTCCTAATATTTCATTGATTTCATTCACACCGCCAATGAAAATCGTAGAGTAGGAAATGAGTTCCTTGAGAACTGTGAATCCTTCTTTTCCATATTTCCAAAGATTGGAACGATAAGCTGGGTCAGCCGTGATTTTGATTCCTTTTGAATAGGCTAACTGCAAACCTTGCTTCAAAGTTTCATAAGCACCTTCCGAAATCCCTGGAGAGATTCCTGTCCAATGGAAATATTGCGCACCTTCCAAAGCTTTTTCCCAATCGATGTTGTCAGGATTAATGTTGGCAAAAGAGCCATTCAAACGGTTATAAGCAATTCTAGAAGCACGAACCGATGAACCAACTTCCAAAAAATACAATCCCAAAGGATGTTCGTTTTTTGCAATGTGAGTGGTATCGATTCCGTAACTTTTGATAGATGAAATCGCTGATTCTCCAACGAAATCATCAGAAACTACACTCACGTGTTTTACATCACAACCCATTGTTGCTAACGACGTAGCAACGTTCAGTTCTGTACCTCCGAAAAAGAATTCCATCTCGTTGCTCTGCTTCATCATCCTGTTATTCGCAGGCGACAATCGCATAATCACTTCTCCAAAGCTTACTACTTTGCTCATTTATTTTTTTATTTTGTTAAACCTCACAGGTTTTTAAAACCTGTGAGGTTTGATTTTTATTTTATAAAATCTTCTCTGAAAGGACTGAAAACATCTACCAAAATCCCGTCTTCCAGACATTCGACACCGTGAAGAACATTGGAAGGAACGAAGAATGAATCGCCTTTTTTCAGAATTGAAATATCTTCGCCGATATTCACTTCAAACTTTCCTTCTGAAACATAAGTCACCTGAATATGAGGGTGTTTGTGCTTATATCCAATTCCACCTTTTTTGAAACGGACATTCACCATCATTACAGATTCGTCGTAGCCTACAATTTGGCGGTCAATGTAGTCATCGATTTTTTTCCATTCTGTGGAGTCGGATTTGTAATATATTTTTGATGTTTGTTTTGTTTCCATTTTTTATTCTAATTCTTTTTTGAACACAAAGTCCACAAAGATTTTTTTTATTTGATTCAATGCTTTTAAGGTCGCAAAGCCGCTTCGCTTAAATAATCTTTTTATCCGTTGAATCACTCGCAGCCCGACTTGAGCGGAGCTCCTTTTTACGCAACGAAGTGTAGTGAACAGAGCGGGAGCGGAAGGCGGATTAAGCTGCCCAAATTATTTTAAAAACTGAAATATTCTTTGGCATTAAAATAGCAAATATCTGCTACAACTTTTCCAACCAAATCCAAATCCTCAGGAAGTTCGCCAGACTCGATTTCGTTTCCTAAAAGGTTACACAATACACGTCTGAAATATTCGTGTCTTGGGAACGAAAGGAAACTTCTGGAATCGGTCAGCATTCCTACGAAAGTGCTGATTAATCCCATATTGGAAAGTGCATTCAGCTGTTTTTCCATTCCGTCTTTTTGGTCCAAAAACCACCATCCAGAACCGAGTTGTACTTTCCCTTTCACAGAACCATCGTTGAAATTTCCAATCATTGTTGCCATAATTTCGTTATCGGCAGGATTCAGATTGTAAATAATCGTTTTGGTTAATTTGTCTTTGGAATCCAATGTGTTAAGGAATTTTGACAAGTTCACAGCCTGACCGAAATCGCCGATAGAATCCCAACCTGTGTCTGGTCCAAGAACTTTTAGCATTCTTGCATTGTTGTTTCTCAAAGCACCCAAATGGTACTGCTGAACCCAACCAAGAGAATGATAAGTTTCGCCTAAGAATAATAAAATGGCTGTTTTAAATTGCTCAATCTGATGAGGCGTTAAAGTTTCTCCTTTTCTCTTAGTTTCAAAAATTGAGTTGATTTCTGAATCTGTGAACGTTTTAAAAGAAATGTTGTTCAATCCGTGGTCGCATAATCTGCATCCGTTTTCGTGGAAAAACTGGATTCTTTTGTTCAAAGCATCTTGCAAATCTTGGTAAGAATTGATTTCAATACCTGCAGATTCGCCTAATTTATCGATGTAAGAATTGTAATCCTCATTATCAATCAAAATTGCCTTGTCAGGACGGAAAGCCGTGCTCACTGTGATTCCGATGTTATTTTGTTTGATGGTTTTATGATATTCTAAAGTGTCAATCGGATCTTCTGTTGTACAAACCGTTTCCACATTTCTCATTTTCAACAATCCGTGAACTGATTTTTCAGGAGTCTGAAGTTGAGCTGATACATTTTCGTAAACTTGGTCTGCATTTTTTTCATTAAGCAAATCGTAAACGTCAAAATATCTTGCCAATTCCAAATGTGTCCAATGGAACAAAGGATTTCTCAACGTATTCGGAACTGTCTTTGCCCAAGCTGCGAATTTTTCTTTGTCAGAAGCGTCTCCGGTAATGAATTTTTCGTTCACGCCCATCGTTCTCATCGCTCTCCATTTGTAATGGTCGCCACCAATCCAGACTTGAGTAATGTTCTCAAACTGACGGTTTTCTGCGATTTCTTTTGGAGGCAAATGGTTGTGATAGTCGATAATCGGCTGTTTCTCAGCAAAATTGAAATACAACTCTTCAGCGAATTTATTTTTTAGTAAAAATGTATCTGTGATAAATGGTTTCATAATAAGAAGTTAGATGTTAGACTTTAGATATTAGATTTAAAATAAAGTCTCATCATTATTTAAATTAGTATTATTCGTTTGATGGTTTTCCGATGGTTGCCAGGATTCCGCCGTCAACGTAAATGATTTGTCCGTTGATGAACTGACTTGCTTCGGAAGCCAAGAAGATTGCCGTTCCAGCCAAGTCTTCAGGATTTCCCCAACGGCCTTCCGGCGTTCTGCTGATAATAAACTCGTTGAAAGGATTGCCGTCCACTCGGATTGGTTCTGTCTGAGACGTTGCAAAATATCCCGGACCTATTCCGTTAACCTGGATATTATATTTTGCCCATTCTGTCGCCAGATTTTTGGTCAGCATTTTCAATCCGCCTTTTGCAGAAGCGTAAGCCACAACGTTGTCACGACCCAACTCGCTCATCATAGAGCAGATATTGATGATTTTTCCAGATCTTCTCGCAATCATATTTTTTGCGACTAATTGGGACATAATGAAAGGTCCCGTTAAATCAACATCAATTACTTTTCGGAAATCGGAAACTTCCATTTCCAAAGCTGGAATTCTTTTGATGATTCCGGCATTATTAATAAGGATATCGATTTGTTTGTGATTCGCTTCGATTTCTGCTACTTTTTCTGTTGCGATTTTCTCATCCGTCACATCAAAAATATAGCCTGTTGCTTTGTACCCTTTTGACTGGTAATAAGCAATAGCTTCTTCCAATTTGGATGGCGTAGTGCTGGTAACGACCAATTCTGCGCCTGCTGAGCCCAAACCTTCTGCCATTGCCAAGCCCAAGCCGTGTGTTCCACCAGTTATCAAAGCTACTTTTCCTGTTAAGTCAAATAAATTTGTCATTTAGAAATATCCTTAGATAATTTTTTATTCTCTCAGATTTCGCAAATTGTGCAGATTTTTGAAATCGGCTAAATCGGAAAAATCTACGAGAATTTTAATCTTTAATTATTTTAATTCGTCTGTTTTTACTGCGTCCATATCGCCGTAATCCATATTTTCTCCTGCCATTCCCCAAATAAAGGTATAGTTAGATGTTCCAACACCAGAGTGAATTGACCACTCTGGAGAGATAACTGCATCTCTGTTCTTAAGAAAAATATGTCTTGTTTCCTGAGGCTGTCCCATAAAGTGTGAAACCGTTTGTCCCTCTTCCAAATCAAAATAGAAATATGCTTCCATTCTTCTGGTGTGCGTATGAGACGGCATTGTGTTCCAGACACTTCCTTCATGTAGTTCTGTCATTCCCATTTGTAATTGACAAGTTTCCAGGACACTGTTGACCAATAGTTTATTGATAGTTCTTCTATTAGCATATTTTGTGTCCCCTAATTCTACAATATCGGCTTCGTTTTTTGTAATCTTTTTTGTTGGGAAAGATTGATGAGCTGGCGCAGAATTGATATAAAAATAAGCATTTTCTCCGGATAAACTTTCAAAAATAACGTCTTTGTTTCCCTTCCCAATATATAAGGCTTCCTTATTATCAAGTTCGTAAATGATTCCGTCTACAGTTACCCGTCCTTTTCCGCCCACGTTGATGATGCCTAACTCTCTCCTGTCCAGGAAGTTTTCGGATTTTAATTCATCTATGGTTTCAAGTCTCAGTGTCTGATTGAGAGGGAAAATGCCTCCAACTATCAGTCTGTCATACATGGTGTAGACTAATTTAATCGTATCAGGCTGGAACAAATCATTGATCAGAAATTGTTCTCTCAGTTTTTCTGTAGTATAAGTTTTGGCATCGGCTGGATGATGCGCATACCGGAATTCTGTAACAGTCATGGCTTCGTAAGTAATGTGAACTAAAAATTAATTTGTGTAATCGATTGCATTCAAAATTGCTTTTTTTGGCACAAAAAATAATTTCTGTAAATATATATATAAAAATGAACTGAAAAAGAAAAAATTAAAATTATTTTTAACTAATTGTAAATTAAATAGTTATGTTCTGTATTACAATGGTTTTAGTTGATTTTTATTATAATATTTTTGCGATAAAGTCCGCATCAGTGCAAAACTTGCGCAAATTCCTAATTATTAAGCTAATTCAATACAATTCTTCTTTATTTATTGGTTTTAAAATTTAAATATTTGAAAATCAATTAATTATGATTAATTATTTTAATGAGATTAAATATTGATAATATCGTTTCTAATTATTCTGCTCAATCAAAAAAAACTTCATTTTTCAAAAAATTAGATTCTAAAGTTAAATTTTGGTTAATTTATTTACTTGAAGTGAATTGCTTTTCATAGCAAAATATCATTAAAAGGATGAGTATAATGTTAAATATTACTCATTTTAATAAAAAAAAATTATGTTGAAAATTATTTTAATTTGCTTAAAATCAATACATTAATTTTATTTTAATATTCAATTTATCAATAATGTTAAATTAATATTAATAAAAAACTCAAAATTTTTATTTGTCAATTAAAAAATAATCTTAGTTTAGTCGAGTTAAGAAATCATAAAATTTTTAAGTGCAATCGATTGCGCTTTTAGTGGTCTTTAACAATAATATTAATTCAAAAACAAATTACTAATTATAATAACTAAAATATCTATGAGTGGTTTAAAATTAGGTATTCAAAGTGCTTTTGTGAAAACAACCATTGCGTCTGTGTTTTTGCTGCCTGCATTTGGATTGGCTCAGGAATTAATCAAAGTTTCAGGAACCATTACCTCAGATCAAAACAAGCCTGTACCGAATGTGGAGGTCAGTGTAAGGAATTCCAAGTTCTCTACGGTGACTAACCAATCCGGGAAGTATCAGCTGAATGTTCCGAAAACAGCTACACTTGTTATAAGATCAAAAGGTTTCGAGGAACAAGAAGTGAATGTGAATGGTCAAAGTATCGTGAATGTTACATTGACTAAATTTGACGGTAGCAAGGAAAGGGCAATTGATGAAGTAGTTCTGGTAGGATATACAACAGTCTCCAAAAAAGATGTTACCAACTCTATTGCTTCCGTAAAAGGCGAACAGCTTGCCGATATGCCGGTGAATACTGCTGCAGAAGCGATCCAGGGAAGAATGGCGGGTGTGCAGGTAACCTTCGGTGAAGGTTCACCAGGATCAGATCCAGAAATCAAGGTGAGAGGTGGTACTTCCATCACGCAGGATAACGCTCCTCTTTACATCGTAGACGGTATCCAGATGGATAATGCATTATCCGTAATCTCTCCAAAGGAAATCGAATCTATCGAAGTTCTGAAGGATGCGGCTTCTACTTCCATCTATGGTGCGAGAGGAGCAAATGGTGTAGTTCTGATCACGACTAAAAGCGGTAGGAAAAATACAAAAACGACCGTTAATTATAATGGTTTCACAGGTGTAAGAGTTATTGCAAAGACACTTGATGTGATGAGCCCATACGATTTTGTACAATACCAGTATGAGCTTCGTAACAGGGACGGTTATCAGGATCAGATCGATAAATTCATTGAAATGTATGGGAATTATCAGCCAACATTCAATGATAAAGGCGAGATGATAGATGCCGGAATCGAAAAATACAGAACCATCAAGACCAAAAACTGGCAGGAAGAAGTCTTCGGGAAAGAGGCGTTCAATTATACTCATAATGTGAATATCTCCGGAGGTAGTGCCAATTCTGCATTTACATTGGCTTTGAACCACGTAGAAGAAGATGGGATTATGATCAGTTCCGGTTATAAAAGAAGTATGGCTAACTTCAAGTATGATTTTGACATCAGTAAAAAACTGAAAGTCGGATTGACAGCGAGATACAGCAAAACTTCGATTATGGGAGCAGGAACATCTTCGTCCGGAACCCAGACTACGAACAGGCTGAGAAATGTGATCCGTTACAAGCCTTTTGAAGATGGCGTGAGAACCGGAGCGGGTTCAGATGAATTCGATCCGGATGATTTCGCAACTACCAACCTGATCAATCCATTGATATTAGCCAATAACGAGATCAAGTATAATAATGTTAACAACTTGTTTCTGAATGGTGTTATTACTTACAATATCATCAAGGACTTGACATTCAAGAGTACGATCGGGTACGTTCAGAATGATCAGGATATCAAACAATTCTCCGGTCCATCTACCTATCTTTCCAGAATCAATGCAGATCTGTCCGTGGTACAGCTGAATGATATCCAGACCAGAAGGATTACCAATACCAATACATTAGCCTACAAAAAGAAAATAGGTCAGCATAAAATGGACTTCTTGCTTGGTCAGGAGATTGTGCAGACAGACGGAGACAGATTGGATATGACTATCCGATGGTTGCCAACATCTATGACGCCGAAACAAGCATTTGCAAATATCCAGCTTGCAATGCCACCATCCGGAAATATCCAGGATGCGCCGGCAACTTCTAAAGTGGTAGGAAGACTGGCTTCATTCTTTGCAAGAGCTAATTATATCTATAACAATAAGTATATCGCAACATTTTCTGTGAGGAGAGACGGCTCCAATTCATTCGGACCTTCTAACAGATGGGCTAATTTCCCTTCCGCATCATTAGCCTGGAAAATCGGTGAAGAAAACTTCCTGAAAGATTCCAGAGTCATCAATGATCTTAAGCTGCGTGCAGGTTACGGACAGTCCGGAAATGACAGGATTACACCGTTCCTTTTTGACACATTCTACAATCCTTCAAGTACTTATGGCTATACAGGTGGTGTAGGTGTAATCACGGGTTCCGCTCCAGGGAATATCAAAGCCAACCGAAATATCAAATGGGAAGCAACAGTATCTCAGAACATCGGTTTAGACTATTCATTGTTTAATAACAGGATTTATGGAGCAATCGATGCTTACATCACGGATACCAAAGATCTTTTGTTAATGGCAAAGATTCCTCAGACATCAGGATATGAATTTGAGTATCAGAATTCCGGGAAAACTCAGAATAAAGGGTTGGAATTCAGTTTAGGAGCTCTGATTGTAACCAATGAAAACTTCCAGTGGAAAGCAGATTTCAATATTGCATCCAACAGAAATATTATCAAAAGTTTAGGACCGCTTACCAATTCGGAAACCAATTACTATCTTCAGCCATCAGGATGGGTTAATAACCTTTTCGATTTCAAAGTACAGGTGGGCGCACCGGTGGGAACTTTTTACGGTTATGTAACCGAGGGAAGATATGAGATCAGCGATTTCGACTTCAATCCTGCTACCAACAGATATACTCTGAAGGCTGGCGTTCCGAGCTCCGGATCTGTTGCATTAGGCAACAGAGCACCACAGCCGGGAGATCTCAAACTGAGAGATCTAAACGGAGACGGTGTTATTGATGTTAAAGATCAGACAGATCTTGGAAATGCACAACCTAAGTTTTACGGAGGATTTAACCAGACGTTCCGTTACAAGAACTTCGATATGAGTTTGTTCTTCAACTTTTCTGTCGGAAACAAAGTGTATAATGCCAATAAAATCGAGTTTACTACCAAGTTCCAGTACTTTGATCAGAATATGCTGGCAGACATGGCGAACAGATGGAAGTGGTTTGACGGAGATGAGAGGGTTTTGGATCCTACAAGATTGGCAGCGCTTAATGCCAATACCACAATGTGGACACCCACTACAGGTAATTACTTCCTGCACTCGTATGCTATAGAAGATGGATCTTTCCTTAGATTGAATAACGTAACCATCGGATATTCTTTACCAAAAGATGCATTGAAAATGCTGGGAATTACCAATTTTAGATTATACGCTACGGCAAATAATGTATTTACCATCACAGGTTATTCCGGCTATGATCCGGAAGTGAGCACCAGAAAAAGCACCCTTACACCGGGTGTAGATTATGCAGCTTTCCCGAGAAGCAGATTTTTCTTAACAGGTATTGATGTAACTTTTTAATTAGAACAAAAATGAAAATTAACAGATTAATTTATATAATAAGTTGTTTGGTTGTCTTCAGTACTTTTACATCGTGCGAAGATTTCCTGAACCAGGAAAATATTTCCAATTCCAACGAAGCTCAGCAGTTTGACAGCACTGCAGATACTTTTACCGCTTTGATAGGTGTTTATAATCAGATCATCGGAGATGATGGTTACGGACAGAGACTCAATCTTTATTATCCGCAGTCTGCAGATGATTTCAAAATTTCCGGAGATTACAACTGTAATGACAGAAGAGGAATCAGTACTTATGGTGCATGTGTTTCCAATCCTGATCTTAACAGACCATTTCTGAAATTATACTCAGGAATAGAAAGAGCCAATCTTTGTATCAAAAACATCCCGCTTTCTCCTGTTTACCAGACTGGTTCTGCTTCGGAAAAGGCGTTGATGGACCGCTATCTTGGCGAAGCTTTGACGCTTAGAGCTCAGTTTTACTATGATCTTATCAAAAACTGGGGCGATGTTCCAATGCAGATGGTACCTTCTTCAGATCTGGAAACAGTATATCTTCCGAAAACAGACAGAGACATTATTTATGACAAAATTATTGCAGATCTTGCGGTAGCGGCAGAACTTGTTCCTTGGAAATCAAAATCCAATACATCTAATACCAGAATTACAAAAGCTGCTGTAAAAGGTTTAAGAGCAAGAATTGCTTTGGCTAGAGCAGGATATTCACTAAGAAGAGATCCAAGAGTGATGGCAAAAGGTTCTAACTCCGAGTTGTATTACAAAATCGCTTATGACGAGTGTAGAGACATTATCAATTCCGGAGAACATGCTTTGAACCAAAACTTTGAAGCTGTTTTCAGAGCATTACATGACAATACGGAAGATGCGGCTAAAGAAGTGATTTTTGCTGTTGGAGCTTTCGGAGGTAATGCTGCTACTGACAGTAAAATCGGTTACTTCAATGGAATGAGACACGATGCATCATCTTCCTGGAACAGTAACGGTGGTGTAAATGCCATTCCGGTTTATTTCTACGAATTTGGAAAGTACGATGTGAGACGAGATCTGACAGTCGCTACGATTCAGATCAATGCAAGTAACCAGGCGATTTTTGCTACCGGGGCTTTATTTACAGACGGAAAATTCAGAAAATCCTGGACTAGTATTACGGGATCTTCACAGAACTTAGGGATTGACTGGCCATTACTTCGCTATTCCGATATTCTTCTGATGTATGCCGAGGCTGATAATGAGTTGAATGGCGCTCCGTCACAACAGGCAATCAATGCAGTTAAACAAGTCAGAGAAAGAGCTTATGTTGGTAATTTGGGACAAGCAGGAACAATACCGACCGACAAAACAGGATTCTTCGACTATATCGTTCACGAGAGATTATTAGAGTTCGGAGGAGAAGGACTCAGAAAGTATGATCTTATCAGATGGAACCTTCTTGCTACGAAAATTGCGGAAACAAAACAGAATCTTAGCAGTTTCCAAAACGGTACTGGCAAATATGCCAATGTTCCTACCATTATCTATTATAAAGACACTCCTTATGACAGAACAAAAACTGCACAAGCGATGCTAATGGGGATGGATTTTTATTATCCTCCTGGTACAGACAAAGCAGATGTTTTTTATACGCCATCACCAGGAACAGAACCTGTTGGTTATAAAAAAGTCAATTGGAGAGCAGCTATCAATGCAACATATATCAATGACCCTATGAAAGGTTATGCGCAATATTTTGAGGCTAACAGAAAAGAGTTGCTTCCTATTTATAACGACATTATACAGTCTAACTATAATCTGACACAGGATTATGGTTACTAGAAGAGAAAATTTCCATACCAGGATTTTTTAAGTTATTATATTTTTAATTTTTTTTGAAGACTCACTCTATCAGGATTTTATTCCTGATAGAGCTGAATCTAAGGGAATCTTTGTCTAAAATTTCCTGAAAAAAGCACAAATGTTATTATTTGAAATTAGTTAATGAGGAGGCTTCATTTGGAGAAGACTAAATAATAATAATCAACAATATGATCAAACTCGTAAAAACTCATTAATATATTTTATATGAACAAACTAAAACTACTTTATGTATTCTTTTTACTTGCAATGATGCAGGTATCAGGACAGTCTGTTACATTCAGCGAATCAAAAGGCTGGATAGAGACTGCTTATGCAAAATGGCAGCCGGTAGAAAATGCCAGTAGGTATAACGTTTATTATTCCGGAGAAGGTGTGGTAAACAAGCAGGTAGATGATTACTTGATCCGTAGCTACGGATCCTATTTCAGAGCAGACGTTTTAGGTCTGAAAGCGGGAACTTACACAATTACCGTTAAGCCGGTTATCTTAGGTGCAGAAGGAGAAGGATCCACGACAGCTTCTCTTACAGTTAGGGCAAAGGACAGAAACGGTTTTGCTTTTGCAAACGGGAGAGTTCCGGGAGGTTACAAAGCAGATGGAACGCCAAAGGACAACGCCGTAATTCTATACATTACCGAAAAATCAAAAAATACAATTTCCTTCAATGTAATTACCAATAACAATGGTAATACTACCAATTATGTTGGTTTCCAGAGTATATTTTCCGGGATCAAGAAAGGTATTGACAAGAGACCGTACATTTTCCGTTTGGTAGGTAATATCAAGGATTTTGCTGTAATGGAAGGTGGTGATCTTGTGATTGAAAATAAGAACAACGCACAGAGCTACATTACTGTAGAAGGTGTGGGAGACGATGCTACTGCTAACGGCTGGGGAATCCGCGTGAAAAATGCGACCAACGTAGAGATTACCAATCTTGGTTTTATGAATTGTGACAGCAGCGAGGGAGATAACATCGGGATGCAGCAGAATAACTCTTACATCTGGGTTCATCACAATGATCTTTTTTATGGACACGCAGGAAGTGATGCAGACCAGATTAAAGGAGATGGTGCATTGGATAATAAAGGAACGACTTATGGCACTTATTCCTATAACCATTTTTGGGATTCAGGAAAGGGTAGCTTGTTAGGTTTGAGCGAAGGTTCTCCGGCAGGATTGTATGTAACATATCACCATAATTGGTTTGATCATTCAGATTCCAGACATCCCAGAGTGCGTTATTATTCAACCCACATTTATAACAATTATTTTGATGGAATTTCCAAATACGGATCAGGATCTACAGAAGGTTCATCTCTGTTTGTGGAAAACAATTATTTCAGGAATTCAAAAAATCCAATGATGATCTCTTTACAGGGAACAGATGTTTGGAGTCCTTCAAAACAACAAAATGATCCGGGCAACCAAGGAACTTTCTCCGGAGAAAATGGAGGGATGATAAAGGCATTCAATAATGTGATGGATGCAGACATCGGAACCAATTCTATGCGTTTCGTAGCATACGGAGACCCGAATCCTCTGTACAATATTCCTGGAAAGATAAGCTCTACTATAGATTTTGATGCTTATGTTGCCGCTACACGTGATGAGCAGGTTCCTAACACGGTAAAATCCTTCAAAGGAAATAATGTTTATAATAATTTTGATACAGATGCTTCTCTTTACGTGAAAAATCTTGTCGTAGAGGATCCTGTAACTGCGAGGGATAATGTAAAATTATATGCAGGCAGAGTAGATGGAGGTGATTTCAAATGGACGTTCGACAATGCAGTTGATGATAAGTCTTATGCTGTGATCCAGGCATTGAAGACTGCGCTTACCAATTATGCTACATCAATGGTTTTCATCCAGGCAGAAGGAAGTACTCAGACTTTGGTTAATACATCAGGTAACAAAGATCAGTCTGTGTCAGAAGGTGCGGCGATTGCTCCAATTGTTTTCACTTGGGGTGGAGATGCTACAGATGTCGTTGTAACAGGATTACCTGCTAATGGTCTTGCTTTTGCAAAAGATGCCTCCGCTAAAACTGTAACGATTACAGGAACGCCTACAGAAACTACCAATTACACCATCACAACTGTTGGTACAGGAACTGCAACTTCTATCAGCGGAACCGTTACATTCGGAACTACTGGGAATCCTGGCGAGACAGGCGGAATGATCCACAATTTCACAATTGCTACACCTACGCCGCTTACCAGTTCATTCTACACTTTTGTAAGTACCAATATGAACAACAGCAGCAGTCTGCCTTCTGTAAATTATAATTCATTGTCATTAACAAAAGCAATGAAAGTAGAATCTTCTACTAAAATTAATTATACCACCACAGAAACGTCAAGCTTGATTCTAGTTTTTGCATCGGATTATACAGGGAAAATCAGGTTAGACGGAACTCCAAGTGCCAATGCGGTAAATGGTGTGATTACGATCGAAAATGTTCCTGCAGGAGCTCACGTTATCACAAGAGATACGAGTACCAACCTATATTATATAGAAACTGTGTATGATGAAGCCATGGCAGCATCTGATATCAATAAAACGCAAGTGAGATTATATCCTAATCCGGTTTCTGATTACCTGAAAATCGATACTGCAGATGCAAAAATACTGAATGTAAAGGTGTATAATTTTGCAGGTTCACTGGTTAAGACTATTGATAATGCAAAAGCAGATTCTATCGATCTGAGAACGCTGGCAACTGGTAATTACATCATCAGTATCACAACTGATAAGGGAACAGTTACCAAAAAAATTATTAAAAAATAACCCAACATCATCTAATGTCCGCCTGTAGCTTTCAGGTCGCATTATTTAATTGTTAAATCATACAGGTTTTCATCCCGATTGGGGTGGAAACTTGTATTTTTAAAAGAATCAGAGAGCTCCGTAGGAGCGACCTGTTAATAGAATCAATGAAATCCAAAAACATAATATTTATTTTCTCATCCATCATTATCTTGATGGGTATCAATTCTTTCAGCATTATGCGTAATTCTGAAACAATTTATACTGTATCAAAAGACGGAAAGGGAGATTTCAGAACTGTTCAGGATGCGGTTGATTCAGCTGAAGATAATCTGAACTCAAAAACCAGGATTATTATCAGAAAAGGAATTTACAGGGAAAAGATTACGGTGCCTGCTACCAAAGGTGCCATTTCATTTGAAGGCGAAAGTCCTTCGGAAACCATTATTGTCAATAATGATTTTGCAACTAAAAAAAATAAGGAAGGAAAAGAAATCGGAACCACAGGTTCATCTACGGTTTTTATTTTTTCAGATCATTTTTCAGCAAAAAATATCACGTTTCAGAACGATGCAGGTAAAGTGGGACAAGCTGTTGCCATTTTGATTACTGGTGATAAAGCGATTTTTGAGAATTGCAGATTTCTTGGTTTTCAGGATACGCTTTATCTGAAAGGTCAGCAGGATGACGCTTCCAAAACAAGAGATGTGAGACATTACTTTAAAAATTGCTATGTGGAAGGAACTACCGATTTTATATTCGGCGCAGCTACTGCGGTTTTTGAGGATTGCGAAATTTTTGCCAAAGAATCTGCCACCTATCTTACAGCAGCTTCTACACCGGCAGGCAAAGAATTCGGTTTTGTGTTTATCAATTGTAAAATTACCGGCGACGCAAAAACAGGGACGGTTTATCTCGGAAGACCTTGGCGGCCTTTTGCAAAAACGGTTTTTATCAATACAGATATTTCAGATGTGATAAAACCGGAAGGCTGGCACAACTGGAATAAACCGGAAGCCGAGAAGACATCTTTCTATGCAGAGTTCAATTCAAAAGGAAAAGGAGCTAATGCTGAAAAGAGAGTTTCCTGGTCTCATCAATTATCTGGAAAAGAAGCCAAAAAGTATTCAGTGAAAAATATCCTTGCAGGTAATGACAACTGGAATTATAAAGTCAAATGAATCTAATATTTAGAAGATTTAATTTCTAATAAATTTAAATTTAAAATGAAAAACATTATCCTAAAATCCATCTATTCCGGTATCATAATCAGTTTCGTCAACTGTTCCGCACAGACAGATGTCATCCGGAAAATCAAGAACGAAGGAAACAAGCCTTTTTCTTATGCCGAGTTATCTGTAAAAGAAGGCGGCAAATGGGAAGGAAACAAATACATTGGCGGAAGTTTTAAGAACATCACTGAACTCACACTGCCTGCAGAACACACAGATCATTCGTCTTACATAAGGTACGAAGGAATAGGTTTGGAAAATAATCATGTGGGTTACAGATTGTATCTGGACTGGCGGAATGCGACAGATATTTTTGGCAAAAAAGTAAATACTTTGGTCTTACCGGAAGTTGGTCAGGATGGCTTTGAATCTTATCATCACGATGCACCTTGGGGACAGGATATTCTCAAATCCGGTCGGACAATTGGTATCGGTTCTTACGGAAGATATGATGAGCAAAATGACTTTGTGGAAACTTTTAAAATAGTAAAATCTACAACAGCAAAAGTTGTTAATGAGAAAGATAATTCCTATGCTATTATTGATTACAAAGGATGGAAAACCTGGGGTGATGCGATAGATTTACAGTCAAAACTTACGATTTTCAACAGAGACCGGTTTGTAAAAGTGGATCTTTCTGTCAGTGATCCGATTTCTGGTCTGGCAACCGGAATTGTTGCATTTGAAAATATTCCGGTGAGGCAGGCTGTCGGCAAAAATAAGAAATGGGCTTATGTCGCAACTTTTGGTCAGCAGACTTTAGCAAAAAAAGAAGATAATCTTGGAATGGCAGTTTTCTATCCGGTGGAAATTTTCAATAAATATGTAAAAACCAAATCCACTCATACTGTGGTTTTCAAGAAGGTAAAAGATATTTCATATTATTTTCTGGGAGCTTGGTCGCAGGAACCCAATGGTTTCAAAAGCGAAGAAGATTTTTATAAAGATTTAGATCGCAAATTGGAACAATTGGACAAAGACGGAAAGTTGTAGATAAAAAAGCGCGAAGCACCGAAATATTAATTATAAAATATAATATGAAATTCCAAATATTTAAAATAGTATCAATCACAGCATTGGTTTCGCTTAGCAATTTGTCTTGTGCGCAGACAAAAACTGCAACAATAACAAAAGTTACAACCGAAACTTCTGACTTAAAAACAATTCCTACAAACCTCAATTGGTCGGAAAGAATGATGCTTTCCGAAATGAAGCGTTTCCCGGAAGCCTGGATGCTGGATTTTCACAAAGCACCAAAGTGGAGCTATCCGAACGGACTGGTTCTGAAAGGTGCTGAACAATTGTTCAAAAAAACAGGGAAACAGGAATATAACGATTACATCAAAGCCTATGCAGACGAGATGCTGAACGAGGATGGCACTATCAAGACTTATGATATCAATAAGTATAATATTGATATGCTGAACTCTGGCAATGTGCTGATTTATCTCTTTTTGGCCACCAAGGAAGAAAAGTATCTTAAAGGAATAAAGCTTTTACGCTCACAGTTGGATAATCATCCCAGAACTTCGGAAGGCGGATTCTGGCATAAAAAAATCTATCCAAACCAGATGTGGCTGGACGGATTGTATATGGGACAGCCTTTCTATGCTAATTATACCAAGCTTTTCGATACAGGTGCAGAGGCAGAAGTGGCTTATAATGATATTGTTAATCAGTTTGATTTGATTGAAAAACATTTGAAAGATCCAAAAACAGGACTGTTGTACCACGGCTGGGACGAAAGTAGGGAGCAGGAATGGGCGGACAAAAATACAGGTCTCTCTCCTAATTTCTGGGGAAGAGCTATGGGTTGGTACGGAATGGCTATTGTGGATGTTTTGGATTTCCTGCCGGATAATCACCCCGGAAGAGCAAGGCTGATTGGCTATTTGAAATCCTATTCGGAAGCTTTGGTAAAAGTTCAGGATAAGAAAACCGGACTTTGGTATCAGGTTTTGGATAAGGGTGGCGAAAGGGGAAATTATCTGGAAGCTTCCGCATCGTCTATGTTTGTTTATACCTTTGCAAAAGGTGCAAGAAAAGGCTATTTGCCAAGTTCTTATAAAACAATTGCGAAAAAAGGTTATAAGGGTATATTGAAAAATCTGATCACAGTAGAACCCAATGGAGTTATAAACCTGAATCAAAACTGTGCAGTCGCAGGATTGGGAGGAAAACCTTACAGAAGCGGAACTTACGATTATTACGTGAATGAAGAAATCCGTTCCAACGATCCAAAAGGAACCGGGCCATTTATCCTCGCAAGTCTGGAATTAGAAAAATAAAAAAGATTGATTACAGAGAAAATTTTTTAATAAAATGAAAAGACTCATTACCATATCTACAGCATTTCTTATCACAACTTCTGCGATGACTTTTGCTCAGACCGAACAGGATAATCAGAAAGAGAGAATTGTTCAACCATCTAAAGATAAAAACACGACCAACATTTTTCTGGCTGGCGATTCTACGCTGACAGACTATACATTGGAAAGTAACTATCAGGAAAAACGTTATCCACAGCAAGGTTGGGGCGGAGTTTTCCAATATTTTTTTGTAGCAGACAGTCTCAAAACTTTCAAATCGCCGTTAGCAAAAAATGTTTTGGTGGTTGATAAAGCCAAAGGCGGAAGAAGCACACGAACCTTTTTCCAGGAAGGCAGATGGCGTTATATTTTCGAAAATCTGAAACCGAAAGATTGGGTTTTGATTCAGTTTGGTCATAATGATGAATCTGAGAAAAAAGTGGATCGTTATGTGGATGTTCCGGGTTACAAAGAATATTTGAGATTATACATTCATCAGGTTCGTGAGAAAAATGCAACACCAATTTTGGTAACGCCGGTTTCCAGAAATTATCCCTGGAAGGATGGCGTTTTGGGCGATAGCCACGTAGATTATGCGAAAGCGATGATAGAAGTTGGACAAGAGCAAAAAGTGGATGTTATCGATTTGAACAGACTTTCCAGAGAATTTTTCACACAAAAAGGAAAGGATTTCGTGACGACAACTTACTTTATGAATCTTCCCGAAGGCAAATATGAAGCTTATCCGAAAGGACAAAAAGACGACACCCATTTTCAGCCGGAAGGTGCAAAAGCAGTTGCTCAGCTGGTTTATAATGAATTCAAAAAAATAGCAAGCAAGAAATAATTTTAAATACAAAAATTTATCTCGCAGATTTTGCTGATTTAGCAAATTTACAATCAGCCAAATCTGTGTAATCTGCGAGAATTTAAAAAGATAAGAATGAAGAAAACGATTAAAATTTTAGCTTTAAGCTTAGCAACATTGATGTCAGGAAATGCTTTTGGACAGAGCATTTCTGATATTTACAAAAATGTGGAATTCAAAATGCCGAAGGTTGCGGAAACCTCTTTTCCTGCAACAGCTGTTAGCATAAAAAATTATGGAGCAGCAGCTGGCGGTATTATAAAAAATACTGAGGCTTTCAGAAAAGCTATTGACGAAACATCTCAGAAAGGTGGTGGAACTGTGATTGTTCCAAGAGGAATCTGGTTAACAGGACCAATTGTTCTGAAAAGCAATATCAATCTGCATTTGGAAGACGGTGCATTGGTAATGTTCAGCAGAGATTTTGCAGATTATCCTTTAGTTGATGTGAGTTTCGAAGGTTTGAACACAACGCGTTGCCAGTCTCCGATTTCAGCAAAAGGAGCAACCAACATCGCCATTACAGGAAAAGGTGTAATCGATGGAAACGGCGATGCGTGGCGATATGTTAAAAAAGGAAAAATGACGGATGGACAATGGAAAGAACTCTTGTCAAGAGGCGGCGTTTTGTCAGACGATAAGAAGATGTGGTTTCCAAGTGAAAGTTCTAAATTAGGTTTCACAAGCACTGGAAATTTCAATGTGCCGGAAAAGCTGACGACAAGAGAAGAACTGGAAAAAGTGAAAGATTTTCTGCGTCCGGTTATGGTAAGTATTGTCGAATGTGACAGGGTTTTGCTGGATGGACCCACATTCCAAAATTCCCCGGCTTGGAATATTCATCCATTGATGTCCAGTAATTTGATCCTTAGAAATCTAACGGTTAGAAATCCGTGGTATTCTCAGAACGGGGACGGTTTGGATTTGGAGTCTTGTAAAAATGTTTTGATTTATAACAATACTTTTGATGTTGGCGATGATGCGATTTGTATCAAATCCGGAAAAGATAAAGACGGACGAGACAGAGGAATTCCAACGGAAAATGTTATCATCAAAAACAATACGGTTTACCACGCACACGGCGGAATTGTGATTGGAAGTGAGATGTCCGGCGGTGTAAGAAATCTGCATGCTTCAGATTGTACGTTTATCGGAACAGATATAGGTCTCCGTTTCAAAACGACTAGAGGAAGGGGAGGTGTAGTAGAGAATATCTGGATGAGCAATATCGATATGATTAATATTCCTGCGCAGGTGATTGGTTTCAATATGTTCTATGAAGGAAACTCGCCAATCATTGAGGAAGACCAAAGTGCTGACAGTGAGAAAAGAGTGGAAAAACAAATTCCGGTAACAGACGAAACTCCGGTTTTCAGAAATGTGTTTTTCAAAAATGTGACCGCTACCAATTCCTACGAAGCATTATCCCTAAACGGTTTATCTGAAATGAATCTGAAAAATATTACTATAGAAGATTCTTATTTTGATACCAAAAAAGCTTTAACTATCGTAGATGCAGACGAAATTACGCTTAAAAATGTTAAAATAAAATATACAGATGGAACTGGAGCAACCATTTATAATAGCAAAAATGTTGACATCTCAGGACTCACTTTGGAATCTGCGAACAACAAACCAGCTATCAAAGTTTTAGGGAATAAATCAACAAACGTAAAACTTCCTAAGACAGTTGCCAAAGAACAAATTACTATTTCTAAAGATGTAGCGAAAAACGCTGTGAAATAAAATTTTCAGGAGCTTAATCTATATCCTTTTTTGTTTTAGACCTCACAGGTTTTTAAAACCTGTGAGGTCTAAAACAAAAAAGGATGCCGTTCCAATTAGGGCTATGAGATTTGTTATCGAGACATTATTTTATCAAATGTTTGACTATAACAAAATAATCAGCCTTGTCAAGGTTCAAAACCTTGACAAGGCTTTCGAATTAAACTAAAATATTCAACGAATGAAAACAAGAAAAGTGAATTTTAAACTAATTGAAATTGAAACTTTTAAAAATGTTTTCATCTGTTTTTTTGTATTTTGGATTTCGGTTTCGAATATCCATTCACAAATCATCGAAAGACCGAATGCGCAAGCTTACACAATAGAATCAACTTTCGAAAAACTCAAGAAAAAGTATCCATTCATCCAAGCTTTAAACTTAGAATTTCCAAAAAACATCAAAGTTTCACGAGATGTAGAATACAAAAATTTTGATGGAAGATCTTTGAAAGCGGACATCTTTTATCCCGAAAATGCATCTCAAAAATATCCAGGAATTATCTTAGTTCACGGCGGTGGCTGGATTTCCGGAAGCAAGGATAATGAAAAGTTTTTAGCTCAGGAATTAGCTTCCAAAGGTTATGTAGCAATGGCAATCAATTATAGTTTGAGCGACGATGCAAAATATCCTGCTGCTGTTGAAGATATCGAAGATGCTTTGAAATTTCTTAAGAAAAATCATAAACAATTTTCATTAAATAAAAACAAAATTGCAATCGGGGGAAACTCAGCCGGAGCACAATTGGCGACTTTGGCCGGAGTCAAAAATAAAGTTCAGGCGATTGTCAATATCGACGGAATCGTATCTTTTATTCATCCCGAATCTGAGGAAGGAACTTATGCGGCTTATTGGCTTGGAGCAACTAAATCTCAAAATTTCCAAATCTGGAAAGAAGCTTCACCTCTGGAATATGTCAATAAAAAAACACCGCCTACATTGTTCATCAACAGTTCTCAACCGAGGTTCCACGCCGGACGAGATGATATGATGAAGTTATTAAAGAGTTACAATATCCCAACAGAATTTCACGAGATCAAGGATTCTCCGCATTCGTTTTGGTTAGTTCAGCCTTGGTTTGATGAGACTTTGAAATATACTGTTGAGTTTTTGGATAAGGTTTTGAAAAAATAATAAGTAAAAATTTCAAAACGCAAAGATTTTAATTTGTGTGAACATAATTTTAGAGAACAAAGTTTGCAAACAAGTTTGCTGATGAAGTTTTTTGAGAATTCAAGCTTAATAAAATCAATTTATTGATTCATCTTTGCTCACTTAAAATCAACGTAATCAAAAATAAAACTTTGCGTTTAAAGAACTCAGCACTAAAATCAATTTTGCAATGAAAAAAATTACTTTTGTACTTGTATTTCTCTTTTCGATTTTGGTAATGTCGCAAAATCCTTACATCACCATCACCGTTGCAAAAGATGGTTCCGGAGATTTTACAACGGTTCAGAGTGCGATTAATTCTGTTCGGGATCTTGGTTCAGGCGAAGCTTTGATTAAAATTAAATCAGGGATTTATAATGAAAAAGTTGTGATTCCTTCTTCAAAACATTGGATTAAAATTGAAGGAGAAAACAAAGACAATACAATCATCATTAATGACGATTTCTCAGGAAAACCGAATCCTCTGACGAACGAAAAACTCAATACTTTTAATTCTTATACATTTTTAGTTGCTGGAGATAATATTAAGATTTCAAATTTGACCATTAAAAATTCTTCCTGTAATCAGGGACAAGCGGTTGCGCTCCACGTGGAAGGCGATCGGTTTATAATGAAAGATTCCAGAATTTTAGGCTGTCAGGATACGCTTTATGCTGCGACAGATCACAGCAGACAATATTATGAAAACTGTTACATAGAAGGAACTACAGATTTTATTTTCGGGCAGGCAACTGCAGTTTTCAGGAATTGTGAAATCAAAAGTTTAGCTAATTCTTATATCACAGCTGCAGCCACAGGCAAAGAAAATCAGTATGGTTTTGTCTTTATAGATTGTCATTTGACTGCGAAAGAAGGAGTTTCCAAAGTATTTCTTGGGCGACCTTGGCGACCTTTTGCAAAAACAGTTTTTATCAATACAACAATGGAAAATCATATTTTACCAGAAGGATGGAACGCTTGGAAAGGTGATAAAATGTTTCCGGATAAAGAAAAAACCGTTTTCTATGCTGAGTTTGAAAGCAAAGGGGAAGGACGAAATCCCCAAAAAAGAATAGAATGGTCTCATCAGCTTTCCAGGAAAAAACTAAGGAATTATTCGATAAGAAAAATCTTTCAAAGATCAGATCTTTGGATGCCGTGATAATTGTTGCACAGCCGGAAAAATTCTGTAATTCTTGATATTTTGCTTTTTCATTATCGAATTTGGGAATTTTAATGCAATCGATTGCTCTTTATTTTAATATAAAAAGATGGTTTTGTTTCTTTTGATTAGTGAAAAATTAAAATTTATTTAAACGGTTATTTAATTCTTACTTGCTTTAAATAAAGGTTTTTTTAACTAAATGTTAATCAGAATTAATATTATTCCGTAAAAAAATATTCGTAGTTATTGTAACAATCAGAAATAATTTTATATTAGAAGCGTGCGATTATTTTACAAAATAGTGTAATCGATTGCGCAATAAATTATAAAAACAACTATAAACTTATTTATTATGAAAAAACTATTATTCTCTATTGCAGTCACTGCATTATTTACAATTAACCAAGCTCAAAACAAAACCTGGAATTTCAGTACATTCGATACTGCGTCGTATACTGCAACCACCACAATTGATGGATTAACTTTAGTTCCTGCAGGAAGCGATACTGGAACTATTTCTATTAATACTTCTACACTTGCTACTTTTACGGATACTTTTGCTCCCTCAAAACGTTTGCAATTTGGAGGTAATAGCTATGGAAGCTCTACTAATCCTGCTAATGGAACTACAGCTATGCCAACAAGGCGTTATCTTACATTCCCTGTGCCTGGTCCTGGTACTATAAAAGTTTGGGCAAGAGGAGGTGCGGCATCAGGAAGATCAATTATTATTTCTACTGAGAGCGGTTTGGTATTAAATAACTTTGCTCTTGATAATGTGCAAAATGATAGAACATCAGTAGAATATTCTTATACAGGTGCTGCTGCAACACTGATGATTTCCACAGGTGGCGGCGATAATAGTCTTTATAAAATAGAATATATCGATGCGGCAACTATGGCGGCGGCAGATTTCAAAACAGGTCTAAAAGCTAATGCTTTTTCCAGCGGTAATAAGATCTATGTTTCCAATCTGGAATCAAAGAGTACACAAGTGAGTGTTTATTCTGCAAACGGATCTTTGGTAAAAACTCTGAAAACCTCTGCTGATACTAACTTTGATATCAATGCCAAAGGTGTTTACATTGTAAATCTGAAATCCGAAGCAGGGGAGAAATCTGTAAAAGTAATGGTTAAGTAATAACTGTTTACAAATATTTTTTTTGTATTATTTTTTTAAGAGAAACTCTTGCAATCTAGCAAGGGTTTTTTTTATGATTTTAATCTAAAAATTTTTCTATGAAACAATTAATTTCAAATTTGGTGTGTTTTTTTGGTGGATTTTAGTTAAACGATTGCACTGATTTTTCTTTCTTTTTTGTTTTATCGGATGTTGTATTAAATTTTTTTTAAAAAAATAAATCCTTCTCGATTCCCATTAATACGGTGTTTTTCTTCAATGTTTAGAAAATTAACATTAAATTAAAAAAAAATTATCTAAGAATTAAATAATAATTTTATATTAGAAGCAGGAAAATTTCACATAAAATTGTGTAATCGATTGCATTAAAATTTTAAACAAACAATTAATAATTACTTTATCATGAAAAAATCATTACTTATTGTCGCCATCGCTGCTGTGGCATCAGTTAATAATTTCAAAGCTCAGACTACCTGGGATTTTTCTTCTGCTGCTTGGCCTATTACAGCAGGAGAGACTAGTGCTGTTGTAAAGAATAATTTAGCTTTGGTTCCTGGACCGCCAAGTGTTGTAAACTTTGCGCAGGTAGAAGCTAATAGCCCTACTTTTGATGACGGATATTCTGCGACTAAACGTTTCAAACTGAATGGAGGCGGATATACATCTACCGGCGTTAATACTACTCCTACACAGCGTTATATTTTCTTTAAAACCAATGGTAATTCAACTATTACTGTTTGGTACAAGAACGGAGGTGGTGGAGATCGTACGTTATATATCGGAACAGGAACGTCTATCCTTGCTTCTAATAAATATTCCAATTCTGCGGACGGAATAATTTATACTTACGAATATAACGGACCGGCAAGAGATATTTATATCTATGGTGATCAATCCTTAAATCTTTACAAAATCACTGCTACTAATGTCGGAACTACTGTTCTGGGTGTGAATGATGTAAAAAAAGAACTGAAGGCTAATGTTTTCTCAAGCGGAAACAAAGTATATGTATCTAACCTGGATGCAAAAAACACGCAGGTTAGTATATTGTCAGCAAACGGATCTTTGGTAAAATCTGCTAACATCTCTAATGACTCTAACTTCGAAGTTAATGCAAAAGGAGTTTATTTCGTAAACCTGAAATCTGAAGCAGGAGAAAAATCTGTAAAAGTTCTTTTGAAATAATTCTTAAGGAAAAATCTGATAAAATTTATGAATTAAATTTTTCATTAATAAAGTTTGATGAAACTGTTTCATCAAACTTTTTTTTTCTCAAATATCTGTTATTGATTATTAATTGTTTTAAAATCAATGCATTATAATCTTATAAACCTAAATAGCATTACTGAAATGAAAAGAGTAATTCTCATTTGTACATTATTTCTAACATCATTATTGAATCAAAATCTCAATGCGCAATGTACAGTTCCAGGATGGGCATCCACTAATGGTGTTACCGGAGGCGGATCTGCAACACCGCTTATTGTCACTACCTACGCAGATCTGAGAGCTGCTGTAAACAATGCCAATGTAAAGGTAATTCACGTATCCGGACAAATAACTTTTCCGGCTGCCGGCAGATTGACACTTAATAATCAGAATGGAAAATCAATTTTGGGGCTGAATGGAGCCAGACTGATTTCAGTTGATATGACCTCGGGCGGTTCAGGAATTCTGACCCTGAGAAACAGCTCCAATATTCTTATCAAAAACATCACTTTTGAAGGTCCCGGCGCTTATGATGTGGATGGAAATGATAATATGACTATAGATGGATGTACCAATGTCTGGATAGATCACTGCACGTTTCAGGATGCCTTGGATGGTAATTTGGATATCAAAAACGGATCTGATCTCATTTCAATTACTTGGACCAAGTTTGAATATTTGAAACCGCCTGTCCCTGGAGGTTCGGGTGGAAGCAATGATCATAGATTTTCTAACCTTTTCGGTTCCTCCGATAGTGATACCCAGGATGAAGGCAAGCTTAGAATCACAATGCAATACTGCTGGTGGGGAAATGGCGTGAGAGAAAGAATGCCGAGAGTGAGATACGGAAAGGTGCACCTTCTGAATAACTATTTCAGCAGTACAGGCAATAATTACTGTATCTATGCAGGTTATAAAGCCGATTTATTAATCGAAGCTAACTATTTTGAAGGTGTCCGCAATGCTATTAGGCTGGAATCCGGAAATTTTACTGCGGCTCAGTCGGTGGATAACACTTTTGTAGGTGTTACAGGAACCTCTGCAGGATCCGGAACTGCCTTTACACCGCCTTACACTATTGCCAAAATTCCGTCTCAGGATGTGAAGCAGACTGTAATGAGCGGTGCGGGAGCTATACTTTTGCAACCCACAGATTGTGTATTTCTTTCTAATCAAGAAGTTGGTTCTGATGTTAGATCCAATTCTGTTTTTTATCCCAATCCGGCATCAGATCAAATTTCGCTGAAAACTGTATCGAATGATACTAAATCGGTAAAGATTACTGTAACAGATATCTCTGGTAAGTCTGAAGGTGTTATCTATGAAGGAACTCTGAAAAAAGGAAGCAATACAATCAACTCTATTTCTACCAAAAAATTAAGCAAAGGTGTAAAATTATTTGAAGTGAAAACCGATAGCGGCTCATTCACACAAAAAGTAATTATCAAATAATAAAGAACAATCAATCCCTATTAACAAAAATTGCTATGAAGAAAAAACTAGTTCTGCCTGTTGTGCTTTTTAGCACAGTTATGTTCTTCGGAATCGGAAAATCACTTGGTTATTTTTCGGATTCAAGAATTGGAAATGTATCAGCATCTGATGTTGAAATAATTAATGAGACAAAAACAGCCACGGAATCATCATTCCAAAAAACTTTAATAGAACCGACGCCGGCCTCTGTTACCTGGCCTTTCATTTCAGATATCACAACCAAATCTCTGGAAGGTAATTTAGAGTCAAGTTTCAGTTTTCCAGCTGCTAACGTTTCTTATCAGCTCAACACGAAAATTGATTTTACCGGAGATTCTGTAACTGACAGTAATATTGTCTTTTGGCAAGGGACAAGTAGCAATAACAGCTGGACAGGAACAGGAGATATCAATATTATTAATCCCAATGTGTATCTCCAGCTGGATGTCAATCCGACTAATGGGGGAACTTTTACCATTAGTAATATACAAGGATTGGTGGGAGCTGCCGGAACTGGAAATATGTATTATCAGGCTTTTTATAGTCTTAATGAGGATTTTTCTGCTCCGGTTCAGATTCAGACCGCAACCAAATTACCCAATAACGGCTCATCTGCGTTTAACGTAAGTTTGTCATCTGCAGTTGTTCTTACGGGAAGCGAAAAGTTTTATCTTAGATTTTATCCGTACATCGCCAGCAGTACTACTAATAAGCAATTTGGACTTAGAAATATCAAGATTTCCGGAACTATGGAAGGAGCGGTTGCTAACCCTGCCACAGTTTCCACCGCTGCAATTTCTAAAATTTCTACTGTAACAGCGACTTCCGGCGGAACCATTTCCAGCAATGGAGGTGGTGCAATCTCAGAAAGCGGCGTAGTCTGGAGCACAACTCCAAATCCTACAACAGCAGCCTCTAAAACAATTGAAAATGCGACATCAGGATCTTACATCAGTAATTTATCAGGATTAATCGCCGGTACTACTTATTACGTTCGTGCTTATGCAACCAACTCTGCAGGAACCTCGTATGGAAACCAGGAAAGCTTTACGACATTAGCTAATATTGTGGTGCCAACTGTTAACACGGTTTCTCAATCTCAGGTGATGAATAAGTCATTTGTAATTTCCGGTAATGTGACAGACTGGGGTGGTGCAGAGGTTACAGAGAGAGGAATAGTTTACTCAAAAACCGCTGACCCAACGCTTGAAAACGCAACAAAAGTTTCTAGCGGAACTGGAACAGGCGCCTTTTCTTCGTATGCTTATGGCGTGGATCCTTCTACGTTATATTATGTCAGGACATTTGCTACCAATTCTGCGGGGACATCTTACGGAAGTCAGGCAACTGTTACTACTAAAGCTACAGATCCGGACGTTTTGAGAACTATTGCGAAAGATGGTTCCGGTAATTATACCACAGTTCAGGCAGCTTTTGATGCGGTTCCTGATAATTATACAGGAAGATGGATCATCCATATCAAACCGGGAACTTATACGGAAAGACCAACATTGGCTCAGAATAAAACCAATGTATTCCTGATTGGAGACGATGCCGCAACTACGGTTATTACCAATAATATATCTGCAGGTACTATTAACCCGGATACAGGACAGGCTTATGGAACTTCCAACTCTCAGACGATGGCAATTTTCGGCAATGATTTTACTGCATCTAAAATTACTGTAGCTAATACGTTTGTCAATTCAACCACTAATACACAGATCAATTCTTCTACACAGGCTGTTGCTCTCAAAACACAAGGTGACCGCCAGTCTTTCTATGATTGCAGGATTTTGGGTTATCAAGATACTTATTTAGGAAACAGTATCGGGAGGGCTTATTTCAAAAACTGTTATATAGAAGGTAATGTCGATTTTATTTTCGGAAGACAAACTGTCGTTTTCGATCATTGTACCACTTACATCAACAGAAATAATAGTGTTGTAACGGCGCCATCCACAGAAGCAAGTACTAAATTCGGGTTTGTGTTTCTGGATTGTAATCTCACAGTTCCTGCTGCCGGAACCACAGATTTTAACGGAACTGTTATCAGTAATTTCCATTTCGGAAGGGCTTGGCAGAATGTACCAAAATCTGCTTTCATCAGATGCGAAACGCCATCAATGCTCAATCCTGCTGGATGGACCACACCAATCAACGGAACGCTTCCTGTAACTTTTGCAGAATATGGAAACACAGGTGCAGGTGCTACGCCGGACAGACTGTTGCAGAGAGCCAACGGCGGAGTTGTTCTGACTGAGAATGAGTCTTTGGTTTACACGATTTCCAATGTCTTCAAGAAAGAAACGGATCCTTCATTCGTATTTGACTGGATGCCGGAATCTTCTGTTGATATTGATTTTGAAACTCTTGCCGTAGGTAATTTTAAGAATAATAAGACTTTAGTTTATCCTAATCCATTTATGGAGAAAGTTACGGTTTCATACCATTTGAAATCCAATTCTGATGTAAGCATCGTGATCTATGATGTAAACGGAAGAATTGTGAAAAGCATTGAGAAATCAAATCAGAAATCAGGATTAAATGAAGTAGTTATTGATACAAATCATTTAAAACCAGGGGTTTATTTCTATTCATTGAAAAGTGATTCGGAAAGTCTAAGTGGAAAACTCATTAAAAAGTAAATTAACTGCATATTGATGATAAGCCGCTTCCATTGCATTATAAGCGGCTTACTTCAAAACCTGATTTCCGTATAGAGTTAATCTGCAGACTGGGTTTAAAAGATTTTAGCTCTGAAAGCAGTTGTGACAGGTATTATTTATATATTTACATTCAAACAAAAAAATATTCATCAAAGAATATATGACGAAGAAAAACACTACCATATATGACATTTCCAAGAAATTGAATGTGAGTGTAGCGACTGTCTCCAGAGCGCTGAACAATCATCCGAGAATCAGCCAGGAAACCAAAGAACTGGTTATGGCTGCTGCCAAGGAAATGAATTATAAACAAAATAATCTGGCGAAAGCCCTGAAAAGTGGCGAAACTAAAACAGTAGGCGTTATAGTTCCTTATATCAATACTAATTTCTTTTCTTCCGTGATCCGAGGTCTGGAGGAAGAGTTGTCGCCGCATGGTTACCGTGTCATCATTTGTCAGAGCCACGATGACGCAGATATTGAGAAAAAACAATTAACTACATTGTTACACACCCAGGTGGATTGTATTTTCATTTCTATTTCCAGAAATACAAGTGATATGGAATACATCAAAAAAATTCTGAATACAACCAATACACCGATCATATTTTTTGACAGAAAAAAAGATATTCCCGGTGTCAGTACCATTACCATTGATGACCACAAAGGAGCTTATGCTGCCACGGAACACCTGATACAGCAAGGTTATAAAAATATCTACCACTTCTCCGGAGATCAGAACCTGGAGATCTATCAGAACCGTCTGAATGGTTATATGGATGCGCTGAAGGATTACAAGTTACCTGTAATTCCAGATAATATAATCAATACAGGAAGTTCCATAGAAGAAGGAATCAGTGCCATGAAAGCCATCTGGAAAAGAAAAATTAAGCCTGATGCCATTTTTTCTGCCAGTGATTTTACAGCACTCGGTGTTTGTAAAGAAATCAAAAATCTAAAACTGAAAATGCCTCAGGATATTGGCGTCATAGGATTTAGTAATGAGCCATTTACTCAGTTTATGGAACTGTCTATCAGTTCTGTAGACCAGACACCTGTTCTTATGGGAAAAATTTCCGGTAATGTCTTTTTGGAAAGAATCAAGGACAATTCCTCCGGAATTACCATTGAAAAAAAATTAGTTCTCACACCTACTTTATATGTAAGGCAATCTTCAAAAAGAAAATAAAAACAACTCCCGGAATTTCCGGGAGTTGTCATTTCTACTGTTTACTGGATTTATTTATAATTGATTTTTCCGCCTACTACTTTTTTATCATTTTTAGACTGTGGATTTCCGTAGATATCAATCACCCCGCCTGCTCTTGTAGTAGCATCCACTGATTTTGAAGCATAAACGGAAGCATTTCCACCCGCATTGGTAGTGATGCTGGTAATATCAGTTTTTAAATCCTGTCCGTCATATTGTCCGCCTGTGTTTACAACCACGGATTGGGAATTTGCTTCTCCGGAAAGTTTCAGGATTCCGCCTGTGTTCACTTTTCCTTCCAACATCTTTGTTTTTACATCCAGATCAATCTGTGATCCTTCATTAGATGTTACATCCAGCTTGGAGGCTCTCACGGGATCTCCTGATGTAATTACTGCTCCCTGACTGGCCTGGATGCTATTGATATCCTTATAATAGAGTACTACTTTTACATCATCACCTTGCATTAGTTTCAGGGTTTTCATTCTCACTTTCAATTCGTTTCCGGAACTTACCAGCTCTACATCATCTGCTTTGGAGCCTGTAACTTCAGCCTTGTAAGAAGAAGATGAAACCAACTGAACAGGAATTTTGTCAAATACTTTTAATGATGAGAAGGCTGCAACATTCTTGCTCTGAGCAAAAGAAAACTGTGATAGTAAAACTACAGATGCAGCGATCATTATATGTCTCATATTGATAATTTTTATTCTCATTGCTACAAATACAAAACCAATTTGTGTTATGATTATGTTAAATATTATTTTTAATGTAATATATTTTGTTACAATTAATTTTTTATTTAAATTTGCAGCGTAATGAATAATACAAGATTTGCAACCGCCATCCATATTATGACATTGCTGTCCAGAGATCCTCAGCAATGGCTTACGTCTGAGTGGATTGCCGGAAGTGTGAATGTAAATCCGGTAATTGTCCGCAAAGAGCTGATTAACCTGAAAAAAGCAGGCTTAGTAGAAAGCAGACAAGGAAAAGAAGGAGGTGCAAGAATTGCCAGAAATCCTGAAGAAATCAGTATTTCCGAGATTTATGTTTCAGTAAAAAATACAGAAGTTCTCGGAAAGAAAAATCAAAATCCGAATCCACTTTGTACTGTCGGAAAAGCGATCAACAACAATTTGGAATCCCTTTTCAATGAAACCGATAATTTGGTTTTACAGTTTTTAAAAGACAGAAAATTGTCAGATTTTACCAATCAATTCTAAAAAAAATTTGAAAATAAATGTAACAAAATATATTACAATTAATTAAATCTATATAATTATGAACAAAAAAGTAGCAGTAATCGGAGCAACAGGCTTCGTTGGAAAACAAGTGGTTAAGGAATTATCAAACAGAGGTTATTCAGTTAATGCCATCGCGAGAGACAGCTCTAAGGTGGAAACAAATGATAACGTAACAGCAACCAGTGCAGATGTAAACAATGTAGATGAGTTAGCCAAAATTTTGGAAGGGAGTGATGCGGTAATCAATACATTCAATGCAGGCTGGACCAATCCCAACCTTTATGATGATTTTTTAAACGGTTCCAGAAACATCGAAAAAGCAGTTGAAAAATCCGGAGTTAAGCGGTTTATTACCGTTGGTGGAGCGGGAAGTTTATTCATTAATGGAAACCAGTTGGTAGATGGCCCTGATTTTCCTGCTGAATATAAAGCTGGTGCAACTGCAGCGAGAGATTATCTGAACGAAATCAAAAAGAATGAAACGCTGGATTGGACTTTCTTTTCTCCGGCAATCGAAATGCATCAGGGAACCGCTGGTGTGAGAAAGGGAACTTACAGAACCGCATTGGAAAATCCGGTTTTTGATGAGAATGGAAGAAGTGTACTTTCTGTAGAAGATGTTGCAGTAGCTCTGGTGGACGAGTTGGAACAAAACAAATTCGTTAAACAACGTTTCACTGCAGCTTACTAAAATAATTTGGGCAGCTTATTCCGCCTTCCGCTCCCGCTGTTTTTTGCCAAGCTAAATCCAAAGCAAAAACGAGCTCCGCTCAAGTCGGGCTGCGTGCAATTCAGTTGTCAAATATTATGTTTAAATTGTTGAAAAAGAAAACCTTTCAGTCAAACTGAAAGGTTTTTATGATTTAAGATAAACTAAAGTCTATCATCTATCGGTCTGTTTTCTTAAAGTCTTAGAAACTATTTCTCATAAACCAAATACCCATACGCAGGCAGGCTCACATCAGAACCTTTGGCAAGTTCAACTTTGCTATTCGTGAAAACATTCTTGTAGCTTCCTACAGAATTGTCGTCTTCCAGTTTGAAATTGACAGCATCTTTGGTAGTATTAATCAAAACCAAAACTTCCCGGTCTCCGTTTTTTCTGAGATAAGCCAAGATTTTATCATTAGAATTGGTATTGATCCAAAATGTTGTTACAGCAGGATCTCCACCACGCAAGGCCGGGTTTTCAGATTTCAGGTTCAGCAGGGTTTTGTAGAAGTCTTCCAGTTCATATTTTCCGTTCCATGGGATCGGATCTTTTTCAAAGAACTCGAGACGTTTGGTTTTCATGGGTAATTCCTGTCCGGAATAGAGTAGCGGAACGCCATTCCAGGTCGCAGAAAAAACCGCTAAAGCAGGAGCCAGTTCTCCATATTTTTCGTATTCTGTACCGTTCCAGGAGTTTTCATCGTGATTGGTCGTAAACCAGGCTCTCATAGAATTGTCCCCGATTTTTGAATATTGTTCCAAAAGATTTTTCAGATCCGAGATCGGCAGATTCTTTTGGTAAAAATCCTTGGAAAGATGCATCCATTTCCAACTGTAACTTGCATCGAAGACTTTGCCGTACTCCGGATTTTCCAGTTCATCGAACTCACCGATAAAGAAAAGCGGTTTCAGTTTTTCCACTTCGGGTCTTGCCTGTTGCCAGAAGTCCACTTCTACCCAGCTTGCAAGGTCGCAACGGAAACCATCGATGTTAGTTTCCTTGATCCAGTATTTCATAGCATCAATCATAGCTTGGCGCATTTCCTTGTTAGAAAAATCCAGCTCTATGATGTCATCCATTCCGCTGGCCTTGTGGAAACTTCCGTCTGCATCTTTCAGGTACCATTCCGGGTGTGTTTTTGTCCACACGTGATCCCAGCCCGTATGATTGGCAACCCAGTCGATGATGACATTGAAACCCATTTTATGTGCTTCATCCACCAGATGTTTGAAGTTTTCCAAAGTTCCGAATTCCGGATTGATGCTTGTGTAATCGTAAGCTGCATAAGGACTTCCCAAAGTTCCTTTTTTGTTTTGCTGCGCGATCGGCGTTATTGGCATAAACCACAAGGTTTTTACACCCATTTTCTTCAGTCGCGGCAAGTGTTTTTCGAAAGCGGCAAAAGTCCCTTCCGGTGTGTATTGTCTTACGTTGACTTCATAGATATTGGTGGTGTGTTTCCATTCTTGCGGATGTTCCATAGTCTCATTCTGGGTTTTACAGGATAATAATAAGGCGGCGATTGCCGGGATAAGAATCAGTTTTTTCATTCTAATTTCTCTTAGGTTTTGTGAATTCTTTTTGTCTATTCTGTAAATGTAATAAAAACAAATTATGCTGAAAAGCTGGGTTTGTTAATCTTTTTATAAAAAATATACCGATTGTATATTTTTGTTTGTCAATAATGTGAATTTAAAGAGTTTGAATTCCTCAAAGAATCTAAAATCTGAAAACGTAAACAACAAGAACCTCACAAACTGATCCGGGTATGTAGCAATGAAAAATTTGATTTATTAATGAAAAATAAGACTAAAAAGATCACTCCGGTTATCTGGATTAAAAATCAAATGAAAAGCCCGAAAAAATCGGGCTTACTGTAATTTTTATTAGTTTGGATTAATCTTCGTCATCATCTTCGAATACATCATTGTATCCAGTTTCTTCTTCATCGTCATCAAAATCATCATCTTCATCATCGAAGCTGGTTTCTTTGAACTCTGCATCAAAATCCCCAAAATCATCATCCAGCAATGGCATTACGGAGTTTTTGCCTTTTCCGTTGGAAGAACCGCTTTTGCTAGGCGCCTTCAACGGAACATTACCGAATCTGTAAACGGTGATAGGATAGTTAACCGCAGGTTTTTCATCTATGATTTCCAGCAGTTCACAGAAGAATTCCCACAGGTCAATGAATCCGTACTGGAATCTCATTTTCTCCCCAACTGCCGGGAAACCTTCATTCAGATAGACATCGGACATAATTTCTCCGTCCCCGTCATCGCTCATGTCTTCTAAAGGTACTGCACGTCCCTCGTTCCACTCATCATCAGAAAAATAAAAAGATGACAGCTCTTCGCCCGGTAAGCTGAACGCACTTTTGATACCCAGATGCAGATTCCAAAGCGTTTGCTTGTCTTTGATTTCGATATCCCGGAAGATTGTTTCCTTGGCGTCCAGAATTACTCTTATCTTATAAACCATTTTTTACTTTAACTTTATTAGTACGACTTAATGTTGCAAATATAAAACAAATGAAATTCCAGAAAAGTTTCCTGGAAATTTTTTTTAAAAAAAGTTTTTTATAAATTTTGCGCTCCCTTTACTTTATTATGTTGTAGGAGTTAGCTTGTTTTTCCTTCCGCTCATCATTGGTTTCCCCAGTTTGAATTTGAATTTGGTGCCAGATAAATAAGCACTTTCTACACTTATGGTCTGTTTGTGAGCCTCCAGAATATGTTTTACGATAGCGAGTCCTAGACCGGAACCGCCTTCTTTTCTGCTTCGGCTGCTTTCCACACGGAAAAAACGCTCAAAGATCCTTGGCAGGTTTTCCGGTTTTATGCCCATTCCGTTATCTTCTACAGAGATGTGGATGCTCTTGGTTCCTTCCCTGGTGGAGACGATAATCTGCGCCTCTTCTCTATTAGCATATTTTATTGAATTTGAAATAAGGTTGATCAGAACCTGCGAGATTCTCTGTTTATCCGCAAAAACGAAAAGCTGGGATTGTGTGGTCTGCAGTTGCATCGTCATAAGGTGTTTCTCTGCTTCCATTTCCAGTAGGTCGAAGATTTCCTGTATCAGAAGATTAATGTCAAAAGCGCTATATTTCAGGTCGATTTGTCCGGATTCGTAACGGTTGATCATATCCAGATCTTTTACAATGTTCAATAGTCGTTCTACAGAGCTGTCAATTCTTTGCAGATATTTATCCCGGATTGTAAGATCATCTACACCGCCGTCTCTAAGGGTTTCTATGTAACCCTGGATGGAAAAAAGCGGTGTTTTCAACTCATGGGAGACATTGCCAATATATTCTTTCCTGTAGTTTTCCATTTCTTTCATCATGTCGATTTCGGCATTTCTCTGGTTCATCTCGTGCATTTTTTCGCCGAGTTCTTTGAAGCCCAAGTCTGTGTCATAATCGTGGATGATGTCCTCCGGAAGGATATTGGTGATTCTTCGGATCTGATTCCGGCTGTAAAAACTGAAAAGGAATTCCAGAACAAAATAATTGAGAACAAACAGAAATCCCATTGTGAAAATCAAAAAAAGATTAAAATCTCTCGTTTTGAAATACATATCATCTGTATAGAATTCGAACAGCAAAACTACGCCGCCGATAACTGTTACCAGGAGCAATGATGCAGTGGCAGAAAGCCAGTTGATTTTTATGGAATTTCTTATTCTCATTTCAAAAAAAAGATTTTCTGTACAGAAAATCCTAAACTACTAATTTATAACCAATTCCCTTGAGCGTCTGGATGGTATTGATGCCGAGCTTCTCTCTCAGCCTTCTGATGTGGACATCTATTGTACGTTCTCCCACTATGACATCATTGCCCCATACTTTTTCCAGGATCTCTTCTCTTTTGAAGACTTTATCTGTATTGGAAGCCAACAGATAAAGCAGATCAAACTCTTTCTTAGGTAATAAAAATTCCTCTTTTCCTTTGGAAACTTTAAAATTATCCTTGTCAATAACAAGGTCACCGATCTCAATATAATTGGAATTTTCCTGAGATTGTGCTCCAAGTTGCAAAAGGGCAGCCACCTTGGAAACCAACACTTTTGGCTTGATCAGTTTAACAATATAATCATTGGCGCCAGCCTGATAACCTGCTAATTGTGAAAATTCCTCACTCCTTGCAGATAGAAATACGATTAGTGTCTTTTGTAATTCCTTCAGTTTACGAAGATCCTGGCAAGTTTCTATACCGTCTTTTTCCGGCATCATCACATCCAAAAGTATCAGATCCGGCAGTATTTCTTTTGCTTTTACTATACCTTCGTTGCCATTGGTTGCGGTAAAAACCTGATAACCTTCTTTTTCCAAATTATAAGAGATGATCTCAAGAATATCCTGCTCGTCATCAATTAAAAGGATTTTTTTACGATTCATTTCGATTTATTAATTATCCCAAAATTAAAAAAAAATGAACTCTGTATCAGCTTTTGTTCAAAGTTCATACAAATTTAACATTTACAAAACAATTAATTCAGGTTTTGAAAAGATTATTAACATCCATATTGTACTATTTTTATAACGGAGATTCGTTTTATTTTTCGGGAAATTGAGTTAAATTTGCATTTCACGTTTCAGATTATGGAAGAAGAAAAAAAATCACTCAATTTTATTGAGCAAATTATAGAAGACGATTTGGAAAACGGCTTGGATGCAGGGAAACTGCGTTTCCGTTTCCCACCGGAGCCCAATGGATACCTACATATTGGTCATACAAAAGCGATCTGTATTAATTTTGGTCTTGGCGAGAAGTATAATGCGCCTGTCAATCTACGTTTTGATGATACTAATCCTGCGAAGGAAGAACAGGAATTCGTAGATTCCATCAAAGCTGACATTGATTGGCTCGGTTTCAAATATGATCAGGAATTATATACCTCGGATTATTTTGAGCAATTGTATGTATGGGCTGTAGAAATGATCCGACAAGGAAAAGCTTATGTAGATGAGCAGCCTTCCGAAGTTATAACGGCACAAAGAAAAAATCCTTTTGAGCCGGGAATTAACTCACCCTTCAGAGATCGTCCTGTGCAAGAAAGTCTGGAGCTGTTTGAGAAGATGAAGAACGGAGAATTTGAAGAAGGTGCTATGAGTTTGCGTGCTAAAATCGACATGGCTTCTCCAAATATGAATATGCGTGATCCCGTGATGTACAGGATTCTGAAAAAACCGCACCACAGAACCGGAGAACAATGGAAAATATATCCTATGTACGACTGGGCGCACGGAGAATCTGATTATATCGAACAAATCTCGCATTCGTTATGCTCTTTGGAGTTTGAAAATCATCGTCCATTATACGAATGGTATCTGGATCAGGTGTACGATCAGAAAAGCATTGCTCCCAAACAAAGAGAGTTTGCAAGGATGAACGTTTCTTATATGGTAACTTCCAAAAGAAAATTGCAAAGACTGGTTCAGGAAGGTGTAACTACCGGTTGGGATGATCCCAGAATGCCTACTATTTCCGGACTGAGGAGAAAAGGTTACACACCGGCTGCAATCAAAAACTTTATTGAAAGAGTTGGTGTTGCAAAAAGAGAAAACCTGATAGATATTCAATTGTTAGAATTTTTTGTAAGAGAAGATCTCAATAAGATTGCAACCCGCGTAATGGCAGTTGTGAATCCTGTGAAATTGATTATTGAAAATTATCCGGAAGATAAAGAAGAATGGCTGGAAACTGAAAATAATCCTGAGGATGAGAATGCAGGAACAAGACAAGTGCCTTTTTCCAGAGAACTTTATATTGAAAAAGAAGACTTTCAGGAGGAAGCAGACAAGAAGTTTTTCCGTTTAAAATTAGGAGGAGAAGTCCGTCTGAAATCCGGATATATCATCAAAGCCGAACGAGTGGAAAAAGACGATAAAGGTCAGATCACAACCATTTTTGCTACCTATGATGAAGAATCCAGATCGGGAAGCGGAACTGAAGCAAGCCTTAGGAAAGTGAAAGGAACGCTGCACTGGGTTTCTGCAAAGCATGCTTTGCCTATCGAAATCAGAACTTACGAAAGATTGTTCACTACAGAACAGCCGGATGCAGAAAAAGAAGTAGACTTCTTAGAGTTTATCAATCCTCAATCTCTGAGAGTGTCTTACGGTTTTGCTGAACCAAGCCTGAAAGATGCGACTCTTGAAGATCATTATCAGTTCCAGAGAATCGGATATTATATCAAGGATAGGGATTCTTCTGATGACCAATTGGTATTCAACAGAACGGTGACGCTTAAAGACGGTTATAAACCTTAATTTAAAATAAATATAATATTATAAATCAGCTATTTAGCTGATTTTTTTTGTTTTGATGTAATAAAAATTCTACGCTCCTTGTCATATCATCAAGCAACGGAAAAACTATGAAAACTAAATTATGCCTTCTTCTGTGGATTGTTTTTTTTGGACAGATTGAAGCTCAGAAAACGATTATATCTGACAGTATTTCCAGGAAAAAGTTACAGGCTGTGAAAAAGGACCAGAACATAAAGATAGATGGCATTCTGGATGATGATATCTGGAAGAATGTTCCTGTTGCAACCCATTTTGTGGAACGTCAGCCGAACAACGGGAAACCTCAGCCAGACAGTCTGAGAACAGAAGTCAAATTCCTTTACGATGATACAGGCTTATATATCGCTGCACAAATGTACGATCCTGAACCTTCAAAAATTCTGAAAGAATTAACAGAAAGAGATAATATCGCCAATGATGATTTCTTTGGAATTATTATCAATGGCTACAATGATCATCAGCAGAGTCTGGAGTTTATAGTAACTGCAGCCGGCGTGCAGGTGGACGGAAAGCTGACAACAGAAAACGAAGATATGTCCTGGAATGCAGTTTGGTACAGCGCAGTGAAGATCAATGAAAATGGCTGGGCGGTAGAAATGAAAATTCCATTTTTTGAGCTTCGGTTTCCGAAGAAAGATATACAGGAATTCGGGCTTAATATGATCCGGAAAATCAAGAGGACCAATACAATGTACGATTGGAATCACGTAGATAATCAAAAAGGAAATTACACTTTGTACGATGGTGTTCTGAACGGTGTTGCCGATATAAAAACACCAACTAGGTTATCTTTCACGCCTTATTTTTCAACTTATGTCAATAATTTTGATGGGAAAACGGAGATGAATGTGAATGGTGGAATGGACTTAAAATATGGAATTAATGATGCATTCACGTTCGATATGACGCTGATTCCGGATTTTGGTCAGGCTAATTTTGATAATTCGATTCTGAATCTCACACCTTTTGAACAGCAATTTGCGGAGCAGCGTTCATTTTTTATGGAAGGAACAGAACTTTTCAGCAAAGGTGATATGTTCTATTCCAGACGCGTGGGCGGAAGTCCGTCTCATTATCCTGTCATTGATGAAGAAAAAGAAACCGTAAAGGAATATCCCGGGAAAGTCAAGCTGTTCAATGCATTCAAAATATCAGGACGTACTAAAAAAGGACTTGGAATAGGAATTTTCAACGGTGTGACGGAAAAAATGGAAGCCACCATCCAAAATAATGAAACCGGAGAAACCAGAAAGGAAGTAGTGGAGCCGTGGAGCAATTATAATGTTTTGGTTTTCGACCAAAGGTTCGGAGGCAATTCATCCGTGACTTTGGTCAATACGAACACAACGCGGACTGGCGATTTCCGCGATGCTAATGCCGCAGGATTATTATGGAATATCAGTAACAAAGCCAATACTTACACCTATTACGGAAACCTGAAGGGAAGCTGGGTAATGGATGGCGATACGAAATTCGGGAACAGAGGAACGGTTGGGATAGGCAAATTTTCCGGAAATCACAGATTCGAAGTTAATGCCAATTATGTCAGCAAAGACTGGGACATTAATGATCTTGGATTTTCCACCAAAACCAATTACGGCAATCATAATGTATGGTACGGCTACAGAATTCTCCAGCCAACCGAAAAGCTGAATAACATGTATCTTAATTTTAATCTGAATTATTATCACAGATTAGAGTCTTTCCTTAATCAGAGATTGGTTTTCAATAATAATAATTCATTTACCAATAAAAAATTTCAGAGCTTCGGAGGTGGAGTAGAGTTTACACCTTATGGCGAAAAAGATATCTATGAACCCAGAAGCTTTGGAAGATATCTGAACGTTCCGGGTTATTTTGACAGTTGGCTTTGGTTCGAGAGTGACAGCAGGAAAAAACTGCAATACAACATCACTGTAGATTATTATGCTTATGATCAGAAAGGCAGAAATCTTGTGATTCCATCATTGTATCTGCGTTACCGTGCTTCTGATAAAATGAAGGTAATCTGGCAGTTCAATCCGGTTTTCAGTAACAATGAAATTGGTTTTTCTGGCAAGGAATCTGGCAATATCTATATGGGAAGAAGACAGAGAAATACCTATGAAAATGCAATCACAGGACAGTATACATTCAATGAAAAAATGACTCTGGCATTGGCTTTCAGGCATTATTTTTCGGATGTAACCTATAAACAGTTTTATATCCTGGATAATGACGGAAGTTTGAGTTCTGACACGTCTTACCATCCAAATCTTAACGGGACTTATAATTCCTGGAATGTTGATCTGCGCTATTCCTGGTGGTTTGCACCGGGCAGTCAGCTCACGTTGCTTTACCGTAATGCTACCAGCAATTATTTGGAAATCTCTAGGATGAAATTTAAAAATAATTTTGATGAATTATTCAATACTCCGGCCATTAACAATTTCTCACTTAGAATTACTTATTTCCTGGATTACAACAGGATGAAGAATTGGTTCTAAATTGATGAATGCTATAAAAAAAAATGTCATTCTTCAAAAATTGAAATATAATCTCAAATTCTGAAGAATGACAATACCTTATATTTGCTTTTGATCTTAAACTTTCAAGATCTCTGCTTCTTTCACTTTCAGGTGTTCATCTGCTTTTTTTACATAAGCATCCGTAAGATCCTGGATGTCTTTTTCCACACCTTTAATGAGGTCTTCAGCAACGCCGTCCAGTCTTTTCAGTTCTTTATTTCCTTCCTGTCTCGCATTTCGTATCACTACTTTGGTCTGTTCTGTTTCCGCTTTTGCCTGCTTTGCAAGGTCACGTCTTCTTTCTTCTGTCAATGGCGGAACATTCAGGATGATCACATCGCCATTATTGGATGGCGCAAATCCAAGATTGGAATTGATGATAGCCTTTTCAATAGGACCGATTGCAGATCTGTCCCAAGGCTGGATAGAAATGGTCATTGCATCCGGTACGGAAACATTCGCTACCTGATTGATAGGCGTCATCGCACCATAATATTCTACCATTACGTCCTGAACCATTGCTGTAGAAGCACGTCCTGCTCTGATCTTCTGAAAAGCGTGATCCAAATGCTTGATTGCAGCATCCATCTCTTGCTTTACCGATGCTACAATGAGTTCTAATTCTTCCATTGTATATTTAAAATTTGATAATTGACACATATTTTATGAATGATAAATTATAATTGATAAATGAGTAATCAGATATCAAAAATCAATCCTCATTTAAACGTTAACCAAAGTTCCGATATTTTCTCCGTCGATTAATCTTTCCAGATTACCTTCTTTGTTCATATCAAAAACGATGATTGGTAATTTGTTTTCGTGGCTCAGTGTAAAAGCTGTCATATCCATTACCTTAAGATCTTTTTCAAAAACCTCTTCGAATGAAAGACTGTTGAATTTTACTGCATCCGCATTTTTCTCCGGGTCACTGTCATAGATTCCGTCTACTCTCGTACCTTTCAGGATCACATCCGCATCGATTTCTATAGCTCTTAATGTTGCCGCTGTATCCGTAGTGAAGTAGGGATTGCCTGTTCCCGCACCGAAAATTACTACTCTTCCTTTTTCAAGATGACGGACAGCTTTCCTTTTGATAAACGGTTCGGCTACTTTATCCATTTCAATTGCAGATTGCAGTCTTGTAATGATTCCTGCATCTTCCAGAGCACCTTGTAATGCCATACCATTGATCACAGTTGCCAGCATTCCCATATAATCGCCTTGCACGCGGTCCATTCCTTTTGCTGCTCCTGCCAATCCTCTGAAAATGTTGCCTCCACCGATTACGATGGCCACTTCACAGCCTTTGTCCACTACTTTTTTGATTTCTACAGCATATTCTTTCAGTCTGTCATTATCAATGCCGTATTGGCGTTCTCCCATCAAGGCTTCTCCACTTAGTTTCAGAAGGATTCTTTTGTATTTCATTGATTTATTAATTTTATTTCAATTTTTTTGACTGTGCAAATATAATGAAAGCAAAAGAATTACGTTCATGAAAAAGATAGTCTGCAAAAAATTTTGATTCGCTCCGAAATAGATTATTTTTGCAAAGCCAAAGCATAGTGTTGAAGAAGTTTTACAATCTATTCCTAATATCGATATCCAGTGTGGTTTTTTCTCAAACGGGAACCACTGTTTATCAGTTTCTGAACATTCCGATGTCGCCAAGACAAGCCGTTCTGGGAGATGCCGTTTCCATACGGGATTATGATGTCAATTTTACTGCTGCCAATCCGGCACTGATGAACCTGGAAATGGACAAAATGATTTCCGTGAATTATACTTCTTTTCTCGCAGGTACCAAAATCGGGAGTATCAATTATGTGCGGGATCTGGAGTTTGGTCATCTTGTTTCATTCAATGCGAAATATATGGATTACGGAAGTATGCCCAGGACAGATGAGAACTCTAATATCAACGGTGATTTTTCTGCAATGGATGCTTCAGTAGGAATTGGTTATGCTTATCAGTTTGAAGATGACTGGACTATTGGAGCTAATGTAAATTATGTTACTTCAAAAATTGACACCTATGCTTCATCTGCAGTAACCGCTACAGCCGGAGTTACTTATTATTTTGATAAAAGCAATGAAACGCTGGCGTTGGTTTTCAGGAACTTTGGTTATCAGATTAAGCCTTATAATGGCGTTAGGGAAAAACTGCCTTTCCGGGTAGATCTTGGTTATACCAAGATTTTGGATCAGTTTCCTGCTGCCATCACCATCACGGCGCATGATCTTCAGCAATTCAATATTTCCGCACCTGTGGACATCAATGGACAGGAAACCAAATTTGGGAGGAAAGTTCTGGATCACATTTCCTTGGGAGCAGAATTATTTCCCGGTCAGGCTTTTAATATCCGAGTCGGGTATAATGTGAAAAGAGGAGGAGAGCTGGCTGTACTGGATCAGAGAAGTTTTACAGGACTGTCTGCGGGGTTCAGTCTCAAGATTTCTTCTTTCCGGTTCGATTATTCTCATGTCCGTTATCATAATGCATCCAATGTCAATATGTTGGGACTTACCCTGGATCTTGTAGAACTGGGAGGTAACAGAAGATAAATTACTTCAAAGTCAGCAGAATAGGATCTGTTATTCATCACTCTAATTTCTTGATCATTTAATTTTTATGTTTTGGACATACTCATTACATTTGCAGTATGACAAAGAAACCGGTAATCGCCATAGACGGATTTTCATCCACAGGAAAAAGTTCGATCTCTAAGATCATTGCAAAAAAATTAGGATTGATTCACATGGATACAGGCGCACTGTACAGAGGTGTGACGTATTTTGCAATGCAACACTGTCTGAATGATGATAAAACTATCAGCATAGAAAAACTGATTTCCAGTCTCCCTAACATTCAGTTGGAATTTCAGAATATTGATGGCGAACTAAAACTTTTTCTTAACGGTAAAAATATTGATAAAGAAATTCGTTTCCCGCAAGTTTCCGACAATGTGAGCCAGGTCGCAAAAGAAGCCGATGTGCGTAATTTTCTGCTGGAGACACAACGCAGTATTGCGAAAAGAGGCGGAATCATTATGGATGGAAGAGATATCGGGACTGTAGTATTACCTGATGCAGATTATAAATTTTTTATGACGGCTAGCCAGGATGAACGGGCCAGAAGGCGTTTTCTGGAATTGGAACTGGCGGGAGAAAAGACTGACATTGAATCTGTAAAACAAAACCTGATCACTAGAGACAAAATTGATAGTGAAAGAGATATATCTCCGTTAAAACAAGCTGAAGATGCTATCTTGATAGATAATACAAATATCAATAAGGAAGAAACAATAGAGCTGATTTTGTCCTATATCAAAAAGTTTTAACAAAAATTTAAGAAGGCTTGGTCTTATTTGGCATTTTAGTTGTAAATTTAGATTCCATTGAATCACTTAGTTTTAAAATAACTTAAAAATTATAAATAATGTCAAAAAAATCAAATTCAGCAGCGGTTTTAGCTGCATTGCTAGCAGGAGCAGCGACAGGTGTAATTTTAGGATTGCTTTATGCTCCTGAAGAAGGTAAAGAAACCAGAAAAAAAATCAGAGATAAAGCCAACGATCTGAAAGATAAAGCGGTAGATGAATATTGCAAAACCTCGGAACTTGTAAAAGATAAATATTCTGAAGTTTCTTCCAACGTGAAGGATAAATATGATTCTCTGTCTTCTCAGTTCAAAGAAACTGCGCAGAATGTCGCTCACACTGTAAAAGAGAGCTATGACAAATATAAGGATCAGGTAGTTTCCAAAACTTCTGATGTCGTAAAGGATGTAGAAACTGAATTGGATGGTCTGAAATAAGCCTGATATCAGTGATACAAAAAAGGAACTTAGTTTCTAAGTTCCTTTTTTTATAAATTTTTGTGTAATTTTATACTAATAATGTTGCTATGGTAGAAATTATAAAAGATTACGCTACGAAGCGTCTGGATCTGCTCCAGCTCCAGTTTACAGAGAAAGCATCTTTATCTGCGGGATTGATTGCTTTCATTTCCGTGGTGCTGATTGCGTTTTCGTTCTTTATTATTTTGTTCAATTTTGGTATTGCTTTTCTGATCGGAGAATCCCTTGGTAATATGTCTTACGGTTTTCTGATCGTTGCAGGATTCTACTTTCTTGTGATGCTGATTGTCTTTGCAATTAAAAAAACTATTGTTAAATCTATTGCGAACCAAGTTATCGAATTTCTAAAAAAATAAACCTATGGCTGCAAATTACAATAATCTGGATGAACTGAGAAGTCAGAAGAGACTTTTGAAACAGGAAATAGGTACACTGGAAGATATCATTACCTTCAAAGATAAAAAAGAAAGTCTGGGTGTGATGACTAATGGCTTCACGGACAAATATCTGAAGCAATCCTTCAATGAAAAAGGAGAAGCTAAACTAGCTTTGGATACAGAAAATATAATGCGGGAAATCTCCTCGGGAATCAAAGAAACGGTTTCCAAAAAAAATGTAATGGGCTTGGCAAATGATAGTCTGAGATCCGGTTTGCTGGAAGATACTATCAGGATGGGAGCAGTAGCTCTGGTGGGAAATTATGCAAAAAAAAATATGATGAATAAAAGCTGGAAAAAGAAACTGATAGGCGCAGCATTGATCTACGTAGCACCTTATGTCCTACGTTTTCTAAGAGAAAAACTGGATGATTATCAAAGAAATAAAACTGCTTCCAGTATGGAAAAATTGATCTAACTCGATTTACTTCTGTGAGAAAATCTCTCCAAGAATGATTCCTGCCGACATAGAAACGTTCAAACTTTCTGTAGATTGATTTTTTCCAAATCTCGGAATAGTGATCATTTTGGTAATCAGCTGTTCCGTGGACGGGCGCAGACCATTTCCTTCATTCCCGAATACAATGGAAAACTGTTCCGGGAAATCAGTTTTATAAAGATTATTACCATCCATATCTGTTCCCAGAATTGGATATTTATATTGTGAGAGATACGCTTCCAGATTTACATAAACTACATTGACTCTCAGGAAAGACCCCATCGTAGCCTGTATCACTTTCGGATTATAAAGATCTACAGTATCAGTGCTGCAGATAATCTGCTCTATTCCAAACCAATCTGCAAGTCTGATGATCGTCCCTAGATTTCCGGGATCCTGAATACCATCCAGAATAATCTGGATTTTAACATTTTCAATAGTATTGCTATCCGGGATTTTGCAAACCGCTACAGAATCTTTGGGCGTTTGCAGAAAACTGATTTTTTTAAGCTCATTAGGCAAGATTTGAACTGTTTTTGCCGTTTTGATATTTAGTTTTTCCGGATCTAAGGAATACAGTTCGGTAATTTCATAATCAGAATTGGGAAGTTCTTTTATGATTTTATTACCCTCAACTAAAAACAAATTGTATTTTTGCCTGTATTTTTTTTTGTCCAGAGATTGTATTATCTTAATAGTATGAGCCGTAAGCATAGTCACAAATATTTTCAAAAATATCATATATTTTACTATTCCGCAATTTTCAGCGTGTTTTTATATGCCTGCAATGTGACCAAAAAAGTTCCGGAAGGCGAATTTTTACTCACAAAGAATAAATTTGAATACACCGATGGGAAAATTTTTTCTGACGAGATCCCGGATCTAGTAGCTCAGAAGCCGAATAAAAAAACTTTGATGCTGGCTCCTTTGGGACTGATGCTGTACAATAACGCCAATCCCAAATACGATACCATTCTGAAGGAATATATGACCTATCCGAATGAGATGAGAAATCAAAAACTGAGAGACTCTCTGTTTGTAAAATACGGACATCCGGAATACGTGGGCCGAAATCTTTTCTGGAACCGTTTCTGGCATACCGTGGGACAGGCGCCGGTAATCTACAGTGATGCCAAAACAAAACAGAGTGCAAAAAGTATCAATAACAGACTCATAAACCGCGGTTACTGGGATTCTGACGTAGCAACCAGTGTGAAAAAAGATTCTGCGGCAAAAAAAGCAGAAGTCAATTATATCATTACGCATAACACACCTACGCTGATTAAGGATTATTTCTACAACATTCCGGACCCGAATGTCAGAAACATCTATGAGCGCGATCTCCCAAAAAGCCTTGTCAAAAAAGGACAGATCCTGGATGAGACAGTTCTGGAGAAGGAAATCAACAGAATTAATAACCTAATGAAAGATGAGGGTTATTATAAATTCAATAATGATAATCAGGATATTTTTTTCGTGGCAGATTCTTTACAGAGCAGAAAAAATGTTCCTGTAACCATGAATGTGTTAAAAGATTCCATCGGGACACCATATAGAAAAGCAACGATTGGAAAAATTAGTGTTGCTGTGACAAACAGACTAAAGGATTCCGAAAAATTACCGCTGAAAGATTCGCTGAGAGGAATTACTTTTTACAGACAGGATTCTGCATACAAGCTACAATCACTCTGGTTGCCGATAATATTAAAGACAGGAACCCTTTATAAACAGTCGGATCTGGATCTCACCAGGAGGAATATTCTGTCAATGAATAATTTTACCATTCTAAAAGCTTCTGATGATTTGAAAAAAGGATCAGACAGCATAATTGACGTAGAATATGTTCTGAGGCCGCTTCCTAAATACGAGTTTAATATTGCTACAGATATTCATTATTCTCAGATTCTGAATTTCGGTTTTTCACCTTCTGTGGATCTTACCACCAGAAATGTCTTTGGCGGAGCGGAAAACCTAGTTACCAGTTTTTCCGGTGTAATTGGTACCACAAAAGATCCGAAAAATCCGGATGCTATTTTTAATGCTTATGAGCTTTCTGCTCAGGTATCTCTTCAGTTTCCGAGATTGGTGGTGCCATTCCGGAAATATTATAAACTGATCCCGAAAAAATATTCCCCGAATACAAGCATCAACCTTGGAGCATCGGTTCAGAATAACATCGGTTTGGGAAGAATTAACTTCAACGCAGGTCTCAATTATTTTGCAAATGTTGAAGACGGAAGAATCCAGCACAGATTGAGTTTGTTCAATTCTCAGGTCAGTTTGACTCAGAATAAAGATAAGTATTACGAGTTCTTTCCCGGGGATGATGAAGTACGCAGAAAAATTTTTGATGAATATGCTTTGATTAATCCCGGTCTGGTTAATTCCGGAGCGCCTTATGATGAGATTTCGTCTGTGATTCTTCAGGATGAGGCTTTCATTGCACAATTACTGAATAATGATCCCCAGACACTTTACACTTTCATGCAATCGCTTTACAACAAGGAGAGACAGACTCAGGATGTGATCATTTCTTCCATCATTTATAATTATGTCTACAATGAGAACGGTAAAAAAGGTTATGTCAATCCATTCTTTTTCAGCGGAAAAGTAGAGTTGGCCGGTAATTTCCTGAATCTTGTGACCAAAAAAGAAGAAAATTATTTGGTTTACGGCGATACAAAAACAATATTTAACATTCCTTTTTCTCAGTTTGTGAAATTTGATCTGGATTTCAGAAAATATTTTACTTTTTTCAATGATCGTGTAAGGCCGCATACATTGGCAGTCCGTCAGTTTATCGGTATTGGGATTCCGTACGGCAATTCTTCTCAGATGCCGTTTATCAGGTCTTACTTTAACGGAGGTGCTTATGATATCCGGGCGTGGATGGCTTTTGGCGGTTTGGGTCCGGCAGATTCCCAGTTGGATGAAAGAGTGCGTTCCTATGCGATGGACAATGTAAAACTGACGACCAGTGTAGAATACCGTCTCCCGCTGAATAATATGTTCGAAGCGGCATTGTTTACAGATGCGGGGAATATCTGGGGTCTCAAGGATAATGGATTCGGGGATCAGTTCAAGTTTAACAAGTTTATCAGTCAGATGGGTGTCGGAAGTGGTTTTGGTCTTCGGGTTAATATTGCCTATGTCAATCTGAGACTGGATATGGCTTATAAAATGTATGATCCGAACCGTCCGCAGGGCAGTAGATGGGTAGTAAACAAGATTAAGCCGTTGCAGCCCACTTTCAACTTTGCAATCGGGTATCCATTCTAACCATTTTAAAATCAAATCATGCGCTGGCTAAAGTTTGTCATCATTATATTGCTTTGTCTTTTCGGAATCTACTCTGTGTCTATGAACTTTGTGGATGAGAGTAAAAGTTTTACCCACCAGTCCGAAATAGATTATCCTGTGGATAAAGTTTTTCCACAGTTCAATAATCTTCAGAATTTCGTTTCCTGGAATGATTTTTTTACCGAGAAGAAAAACTTGTCCTATTCTTTTTTTGCGCCTTATGAAGGCATTGGATGTGCAATGAAATTTACAGATAAAAACAAGGAAGAATTTGGAGATATGTTCATCCGTTACTCTAATGTAAACAGAACACTGCGCTATCAATTGTTTGATGGGGAAAACGAAAATCCTTATCTGATAGATGTCAAATTCATCCCGAGAGGCAATAAAACCCAAATGTACTGGAATGTACATACACCGAAAAGAAGCTATCTGGAGCGATCCCTCAATCTGATAGCAGAGGATTTTTTCATAAGTAATATTGATAAAAGTATGAAGAACCTTTATCAGCTTCTCGGGAATAAGGTAAACAAGGACCTTCAGCTGGCTTCTATCAAATATGACAGCATTATGGTGGAAAACCGGGAAGGCGCATTGCTTCTTGGTGTGAATGTTAGTACCAGAAACACAAAAGATCAGCTTTTCAAAAATGTCCTGATGAATCACGGAAAAGTAGTCAATTTTGTTCGTTCTGACCTAGGGAAAAAGGAGGATGAGTTCGGCACACCGGTTCTTATTACCAACCCTGCCAATCTCAAGGACAAAGAGATCTCATACTTCTATGGCGTGCCGCTTTCCAAAAGAATTTCTGTAAGCGATAATAATTTCAGTTTCCAAACTCTCAATGCTTCCAGGGTTTACTATGTTTATTTCCAGGGCAATTATCAAAACCGGGTAAAAAATATACAGGAACTTCTTAAAAAAGCAAAAAAAGATACTTTGAGAAACGGACAGCTTCTGGAAGAATTTCTGGAAGAACCGACAGATAATCAAGACGTAAAACTCAAATTATCATTGCCCGTTTTCCGATAGTCAAATCTGATAAATATCATGTATCTTTACGGGAATAAATCATTACTTTAAATACCAGTCCGCAAAAATTTAGTAAATTTGTTGGCAATTATTTAAAATTAAATTTTTAACAGATAATCTGTAATAATGGATAAATTTTCATTTCTAAATGCCGTACATGCTCAGCTGATTGATGATATGTATGAGCAGTACAAAAAATACCCCGATGCATTAGAACCCTCATGGAAAGCTTTTTTTCAGGGATTTGATTTTGCATTGGAAAATTACAGCGATGATGATTCGGGATCTGCTCCTGGTTCTAATTCTGCTCCGGTTCAATACGCTCAACAGGCAGTCACAAACAGTGCTGTTTCAGAAGATATCGCAAAAGAATTCAAAGTAGTAAACCTTATCGAAGCTTACCGTTCCAGAGGTCACCTTTTCACCAAAACCAACCCTGTAAGAGAAAGAAGACATTATTTCCCGACTTTGGAAATAGAAACCTTTGGATTATCAAAGGAAGATCTGAATAAAAAATTCAATTCTGCAACACAGACCGGAATGCCCGGAGCAGCAACTTTGCAGGAAATTATCACACATCTGGAAAATATCTATTGTGATTCTATCGGTGTAGAGTATATGCACATCCAGAATGTGGAAGAGAAGAAATGGATTATGGAATGGGTGAATGTCAATGAAAACCACCCGAAACTTTCTGCCGAGGAAAAAACAGAAATCCTTTTCAAATTGAACCAGGCGGTAGCGTTTGAAAATTATCTCCATACCAAATTTGTAGGACAAAAACGTTTCTCTTTGGAAGGCGGTGAATCTCTGATTCCTGCGTTAGATCAATTGATTACACGTTCTTCACAGTTAGGTGTAGATGAGGTTGTTCTGGGAATGGCTCACAGAGGTCGTCTGAATGTTTTGACTAATATTTTTCAAAAATCATATAAGCAGATTTTCTCAGAATTCGAAGGGAAGGAATTTGAAGAGGATGTATTCTCCGGTGATGTTAAATACCATTTGGGTTCATCTAAGAAAATTACAACTGCAAACGGCGAAGAAGTAAGCATAAACCTGACTCCAAACCCATCACACCTGGAAACTGTCGCAGCTCTTGTAGAAGGAATTTGCAGAGCAAAAGTGGATAATGTTTATAATAATGATTATTCCAAGGTTTTACCAATCGTCATCCACGGAGACGGAGCAATTGCCGGGCAGGGAATTGTTTACGAAATCGCTCAGATGATGAATCTGGAAGGTTACAAAACGGGTGGAACAGTTCACATCGTGGTAAATAACCAGGTTTCTTTTACAACCAATTATCTGGATGCAAGATCATCAGTTTACTGTACAGATATAGCAAAAGTGACGGATTCTCCGGTAATGCACATCAATGCTGATGATGTAGAAGCAGTTGTTCACGCTATCAGATTTGCCGCAGATTTCCGTGCGAAGTTTGGTAAGGATGTTTACATCGATCTTTTAGGCTATAGAAAATATGGTCATAATGAAGGCGATGAACCGAGATTTACACAACCTAATCTTTATAAAACAATTTCAAAGCATCCGAATCCAAGAGAGATCTACAAACAGCTTTTAATCAAGGAAAATGTAGTTTCTGATGAAGTATTGAAGAAAATGGAGCAGGAGTTCAAAGCTTTGCTTGATGAAAACTTTGATGCTTCCAAAGAAATCGAAAGGAATACAATGGACATCTTTATGAAAGATGACTGGACGGATTTCCCGATTGGCGGAAAAGGATGTATCACTAATTCTGATATTGATACCAAATTTGATATTGACAAGCTGAAAGAATTGGCAATTAAGATTTCGTCATTGCCAGGTGATAAAAAATTCATTAATAAAATCACACGCCTTTTTGAAAACAGAATCAAGATGGTGGAGAATAATTCACTGGATTGGTCCATGGGAGAGCTATTGGCTTACGCCACGCTTTTAACGGAAGGCTATAATGTGAGAATCTCCGGAGAAGATGTGGAAAGAGGAACCTTCTCACACCGTCACGCTGTGGTAAAAACTGAAGATACGGAGGAAGAATATATCCCGCTTCGTCATGTGAATCAGCAGAGATTTGACGTTTATAACTCTCACTTGTCAGAATATGGTGTTTTAGGATTTGACTATGGTTATGCGATGGCTGCGCCCAGAACATTGACTATTTGGGAAGCTCAGTTCGGAGATTTTACGAATGGTGCCCAGATTATTGTTGACCAATATCTTGTAGCTGCTGAAGAAAAATGGAAGATCCAGAACGGTTTGGTAATGATGTTGCCTCATGGTTCCGAAGGACAGGGTGCAGAACACTCTTCTGCAAGACTGGAAAGATTCCTTACGCTTTGTGCCAATGACAATATGATTGTGGCGAACATCACTTCTCCAGCCAATTATTTCCACTTGTTGAGAAGACAAATGAAATTCGGATTCCGAAAGCCATTGGTAATTATGACACCGAAATCGCTTTTGAGACATCCAAAAGTAGTTTCTCCATTGGAAGATCTGGCTAATGGAAGTTTCCAGCCTATTTTAGATGATCCGACTGCAGATCCTGCAAAAGTAGAAAGACTGGTTCTGTGTACAGGTAAATTGTATTACGATCTTTTAGCGAAAAAAGAAGAATTGAATGATGATAAAGTAGCTTTGGTAAGACTGGAGCAAATCTATCCACTTGATATGAACAACATCAACGCAATTTTTGATAAATATAAAAACAGAAAAGCATTGATCTGGGCTCAGGAAGAACCGGAAAATATGGGCTCTTGGAGCTATATCCTCAGAAACTTCAGAGATACAGGAATTCAGGTGATTTCTCCGGTTGCGAGCGGAACACCTGCACCGGGAAGTCACAAGATGTTTGAAAAAAACCAGACCAAGATCATCAATGATGTTTTCCAAACCAATGATGCGCCTGCAAAAAGACCAGTAACAGCTTAAAATAAAACTATAATAACGGTCTTCGCAGACTGTTCTGAAATTAAAAACAATTATTCTTATGTCAATATTAGAAATGAAAGTTCCTTCACCGGGAGAATCTATCACAGAAGTAGAGATTGCAACGTGGTTAGTCCAGGACGGTGATTATGTAGAAAAAGATCAGCCGATCGCAGAAGTAGATTCTGACAAGGCGACTTTGGAACTTCCTGCTGAGCAAAGCGGAATTATTACTTTGAAAGCTGAAGAAGGAGAAGTGGTACAGGTGGGTCAGGTAGTTTGCCTTATCGATATGGACGCTGCGAAACCTGAAGGTAACGCTGCTTCTGCTCCTGAACAACCAAAAGAAGAACCAAAAGCTGAGCCTAAAAAAGAAGAACCAGCTCCGGCAAAAGCTGAAGCTGCAAAAACTGAAACTTATGCTACGCAGACACCTTCACCTGCAGCTAAAAAAATTCTTGATGAAAAAGGAATCGATGCGGCTCAGGTAAAAGGAACGGGAAGAGATGGCAGAATTACAAAAGATGATGCTGTAACAGCTTCTGTTCCTGCAATGGGAAGTGCTCCTGCTGGTGGGAACAGAGCTCAAACGACTACAAAACTTTCAGTTCTTAGAAGAAAGATTGCTGCAAGATTGGTTTCAGTTAAGAACGAAACAGCAATGTTGACGACTTTCAACGAGGTTGATATGTCAGAAATCTTCAGAATCAGAAAACAATATAAAGAAGAATTCGCTGCTAAGCACGGGATCGGACTTGGGTTTATGTCTTTTTTCACAAAAGCTGTGACGAGAGCATTGAAACTTTATCCAGACGTGAATGCTTCTATTGACGGCGATTTCAAAATCAATTATGACTTTGCGGATATTTCTATCGCAGTTTCAGGACCAAAAGGTTTGATGGTTCCTGTTCTTAGAAATGCAGAAAATATGACGCTTAGAGGTGTTGAAGCTAACATCAAAGATTTGGCAACTAAAGTTAGAGATGGTAAAATCACTGTTGACGAAATGACTGGTGGAACTTTCACTATCACAAACGGTGGAACTTTCGGTTCTATGATGTCAACGCCAATTATCAATCCACCACAATCTGCAATCTTAGGAATGCACAACATTATCCAGAGACCGGTTGCGGTTGACGGACAAGTTGTTATCAGACCAATGATGTATGTTGCAATGTCTTATGACCACAGAATCATCGACGGAAAAGAATCTGTAGGTTTCTTGGTTGCTGTGAAAGAAGCTATCGACAATCCGGTAGAATTCCTAATGGATGGTGACGAAAGAAAAGCATTAGAATTGTAAGAATTTACATTCAGCATAAAATTAAAAGAGAGCAATTTTGCTCTCTTTTTTTATTATATTTAATTATAAAATTTAATTCGGATGGAATGCTTTGATTTACCGATTTATAAAAAATCTCAAGAAATTTTTAATGTCCTTGAAACTATTACAAGTTTGTTTCCCGATGATAATGAATATTTGCAAAGCATCAAAGGAAATTTACTTGAAGACATTATGCTAATCCAAGCTAAAATTTGTGGTGCTGAAGCTGTAAAACTTTATGATATAAAAATGGAGAATGCAACAATTATTAGAAAAGCCGCAAGAGATATTTTTGTTGGAGGAAATACTTTGGAGCATTTTGGTTTTTCTGATTCGAAATATTATAGTTTAGTGAGAAATTTAATTGAAGAATTCAGACTTTTATTCATCGATTGGGTTTCTGGTTTCAATCCAAAACATTATATCGTTGATAATTGGGGATTGTTCAATCCGTCTGGAATTTCTCCGGACCATATTCAGAATGATGATGAATTGGAATTTCTGGATGAAGATGACTAATTCTAACATTTTTTGCTAAGTTTTACGTCTTTGTGGACCTCAAAATATTTTCAATAAAGTCAATAAAATCTTTGTGGACTTTGCGTTCAAAAAAAATTAGAGTTAATAAAAAACCATTTCCAAAATTCACAATTAATCCTTACTTTTGAACAATGGAAAATTTCATCGTATCCGCACGCAAGTACCGTCCGCAAGAGTTTGACACTGTTGTTGGGCAATCTCACGTTACCGATACTTTGGAACACGCTATCGACGAAAGTCAGTTGGCTCAAGCTCTTTTATTCTGTGGACCAAGAGGGGTTGGTAAAACTACTTGCGCCAGAATCTTGGCAAGAAAAATCAATGAAAAATCAGGTGCTGCAGACGATGATGGATTTGCATTTAATATTTATGAATTAGATGCGGCTTCTAACAACTCTGTTGACGATATTCGTGAACTGATTGACCAAGTTAGATTTGCGCCTCAAGTTGGTAAGTATAAAGTTTATATTATTGATGAGGTTCATATGTTGTCTCAGGCAGCATTCAATGCGTTTCTGAAAACTTTGGAAGAACCACCTGCACACGCTATTTTCATTTTAGCGACTACAGAGAAGCACAAAATCATTCCAACAATTCTTTCAAGATGCCAAATCTATGATTTCAAAAGAATTACGATTGAGGATATTCAGGAACATCTTAGAAAAATTGCTGAAAAGGAAAGTATCACTTATGAAGATGATGCGCTTTATCTGATTGCTCAAAAGGCTGATGGTGCTTTGAGAGATGCTTTGTCAATTTTTGATAGATTGAGTACATTCTCTCAAAAGAATATTACGCTTGAAAAAGCTGCGGAAGTTCTGAATATTTTGGATTACGACCAATATCTGAAAATCGTTGATTTAGCAAAAGAAAATGACATCCCAAGTGTTTTGACTGCTTTTGATGAGATTGTTAAGAAAGGTTTCGACCCACATATTTTCATTGCTGGATTAGGAAATCATTTCCGAGACCTTATGATGGCTCAAAATTCTAAAACTTTGAATCTAATTGAAGTTGGAGAAAAAACGAAATCAAAATTTGCTGAACAATCTCAAAAATGGCCGGCTCAACAACTGATTGACGGAATCGAAATCTGTAACTTTGCAGACATCAATTATAAGAATTCCAAAAACCCAAGATTGACGGTTGAGATTGCTTTGATGCAATTATCAAGTCTCACTGCAGGTTTGGAAGCTAAAAAAAAAAGTTCCTGATATTAGCGCCACTTCTTCAAGCTAATATTATTAGAGAATCAAGTGTAAAGAGCCAAGATTCAATACCAGAAGTTAAGGAACCAAAAACCAACAACCAGCAGTCAGCAATTAAAGTATCTTTCGAAGAACCTAAAAAAGTCATTCAGAAAGCGTCTGAACCTCTTGCGAGAAGCTCTTCTAATTCACAGTTCAGTATAAAAGCTGCTTTGGAAAAGAAAGAAGAGGTTGTGAAAGATCCTTTATCGGAAATCAAGGATGAAAATCTTCCGTCCAATCATTTTTCTCAAACAGACTTGGACAGGGAATGGGAAGTCTTTCTTAAGAACACGGCTAAAACCAATACATTCCTTTATAATGCGATCAGTAGCTTCAAGATGGAGAAATCAGATGAAAATCAGATTACTGTAAAATATTCATCAGAATTTGCCAAATCAGAATTTGATAGAGTCAGTCCCGAGTTTTTTAACCATTTCAGGCATAAAGTCAATAATTTTAAATTTGAAGTAGATTATCAGACCGATCTTACTATTAAAAAAGAAGTACTGACAAAACGCAAAATATTCGAAAAATTTGTAGAAATCAATCCGGTTCTGAAAGATTTAGATGATCTTATGAAGTTTGATTTGACTTAAATTTATATATTTGCCTAATAATTCGTCGAAAAAACGAATGCTTTTACTAACCTATACAAGCTGAAATTCTTTACTATTAAGGATTTATAAAATGGAATCAAACCAATTTCCATATTTCACAACTATAACATCTGTCAAGTATTTTGGTGGATTATTCAGCTTTTTTGGATTTTATTATGAGAATTTCAGAACCTATTACCGATTTTATTGGTTTAGTTAACTGATTTCTTTCTCAAAAAAACGAGGCAATTCCATTGGTTCGTCACTCATTTAAAAATTTTAAACGGTATTTTTTGAAAAGGAATTATAAATCAGGATTTATAACAGATCGACTGTTGCATTAATATAAAATTATAACATTAAAAATAAAATGAACTTAAACGAACTAAACAATAGCTGGATAGAGGAATTCCCGAATCCAATGATTATAGCAGGACCTTGCAGCGCAGAAAGCGAATCTCAAATGCTGGAAACAGCCAGAAGACTGAAGGAAAGCGGTGCAGAAATCTCTGCTTTCCGTGCCGGAATATGGAAACCGAGAACCAAGCCCAACGGTTTCGAAGGGGTAGGAGTTATCGGTCTCAACTGGTTGAAAAAAGTAAAGGAAGAGTTTGGTTTCAAAACAGCAACAGAAGTAGCCAACGCGCATCACGTTTTTGCAGCATTGGAAGCCGATGTGGATATTCTTTGGATTGGTGCACGTTCTACTGTGAATCCGTTTACGGTTCAGGAAATTGCACAAGCTTTGCGTGGAACTAACAAGCCAATCTTGGTAAAAAATCCGGTAAACCCGGATCTGGCGCTCTGGATTGGTGCATTGGAAAGATTGCTTGGGCAAGGCGTAGAAAATCTGGGGGCGATCCACAGAGGTTTTTCAACCTACCAAAAAACCAAATACAGAAATATCCCGAACTGGCAGATTGCCCTTGATTTTAAAAATCAGTTTCCCAACATCCCGCTATTTATTGATCCATCACACATCTGTGGTAACAGAACGGGTCTTGCAAGTGTATCGCAGGAAGCCTTCAACGTAGGTTACCAAGGTGCAATTATAGAAAGCCATTGCAATCCGGATGAAGCCTGGAGTGATGCTTCGCAGCAAATTACCCCGGAGGTTTTGGCAGAGATGATTAACAATCTTCAGATTCGTAACTCCGATATCTCCGGCTACGAGGATGATATGGGAAAACACAGAACGCTCATCAGTGACCTTGATTTTCAACTGATTGAATTGTTGTCACAACGAATGAAGATTTCAGAAAAAATCGGTGTGCTGAAAAAAGAAAACAATATCGCCATTTTCCAACCCGAACGATGGAAAGTCATTACCGAATATGCAACTCAGAAAGCATCTGAAACAGGAATGTCTCAGGAATTCATAGAGAAAGTGTTCAAAGCCATTCACGAGGAAAGTATCGAGGTTCAGAACGGAATTATGATTGACAGATAATGTCAGCCGGAAGTTGTCTAAGACTTTTTATAATTTGGGCAGCTTTTCCGTCCTCCGCTATTATCTTTTTGCTCGGCATAGCCTCTCGCAAAAAGGATAACCGCTCAGGCCGGGCTGCATAAGATTCCCTGTTTCAACATAAAATTAAAAGAAGCTAAATTATTGGCTTCTTTTTTATTGAGGCTGATTTTAAATTTCTAAATTTGCCAATACAAAATTCTACTGTTTGAAAGGAATCATCATCAAATCTACCGGAAGCTGGTATCAGGTTTTGGAATCTGAAACCAAAACGGTCTATGAAGCTAGAATCCGAGGGAAATTCAAATTAATCAAAACACGTCTCACCAATCCTTTGGCTGTAGGAGATGAAGTGGAATTTTCCCTGGAGCAGGATGATGTAGCCTGGATTACAAAAATTTTTCCACGGAAAAATTATCTTATCAGGAAGTCTGTGAATCTTTCCAAAGAAGCTCATATTATCGCTTCCAATATCGATGTTGCATGTTTCATCTACACTTTGAAGTTCCCGGAAACATCCTTAGGATTTCTGGATCGTTTTTTAGCCTGTTGTGAGGCTTATAATATTTCCGCCTTGATTTTATTCAATAAAATGGATGTTCTTTCAGCAGAGGAAAGGGAAATTATAGAAAATATCGAAGCCATGTATCAGAATATTGGTTATGAAACATTAGAAATTTCTTCCTATTCAAAACTGAATCTTGATAGTCTTGAAGAAAAAATCAAAGATAAAACTTCCGTATTTTTCGGGCATTCCGGTTGTGGAAAATCTACGCTGGTCAATGCATTACAGCCGGATCTGGATTTGAAAACAGGAGAAATATCGGACACACATCTGAAGGGAAAACATACAACTACGTTTGCACAGATGCATTTTTGGCACTTTGGCGGTTCTGTTATAGATACGCCCGGCGTTCGGGAATTTGCAATGATTGATGTAGAAAAGGAAGAGATCCAGCATTATTTTCCCGAGATTTTTCAGAAAGGAAGAGAATGCAAATATCATAACTGCATGCACATCAATGAACCAAAGTGTGCTGTTGTGGAAGGGCTGGAAACCGGAAAGATAGAAGAAACCAGGTATATTACTTATCTGAAACTGATGGAAGAAGCAGAAGAAATTAATCAGAAATAAAAAATCCTACAAAATATATTTGTAGGATTTTTATTTTCAGTTTTAGAATCGCCAGCCGAGCGTCACAAAAAAGTTGTTTCTTTTATTTTTCACTTTGGATACGGCATAAGCATCACTGTTCACATCGAATCCTCCGTTAAAATAACCGGAATTGTAATCTGCATTACCCTGCAAAAACGGACTAGAATATTCTGAACTGATATTCTGATAAGATGCATCCAGATAAAAAGCTTTGAAATCATACCCAATTCCCGCACCAATTACATTTCTCTTGCCAACAAAAAGATTGGAAAATGATCTGTTTCCTACGGAACCATTATCATTATAAGTTGCAAGAGAAAGATTATCAAAGCTGTTTCCTTGGTAAGCGTATCCACCTCGCACACGGAAATCCGCAATTCTGTATTCTGCACCCACTCTAACTTCTGAAGCGTTTTTATAAGCATCTCCGAAGAAATCATTCAGTTCCTGTTCTGCAGCACCATATTCTTTGTACTTAGGTTTTGTTACACCCTGGATATAATCAACATTCAGAGAGAAGTTTTTGTTTGGAACGAAAGCCGCACTCAGGGTTGCTTTCATTGGAGTAGATAACTTTCTGTCTTCTCCAAACAGATCGATCTGATTATTTCCAAAATAATATTGATTATAAACCCTGTCGATGTTCCACCAGGTTGGAGTTTCTATAGCTGCACCTACCCGGAATTGGTTGTTAAGTTTTGCAATCACACCAATATTTGCAGAAAAGCCGTTGGCACGTTCCTCAAAATCTGTGTATTGCTTATTATATGTCAGATAAGTATCATCATAATCTGAGAAAAATCCAGCACTGTCATATTGTCTAAGATATGAATTATGAAAGTTAAGTCCCGCTCCAACATAGATTCTGTTGTCATAATTGGCACCTAATACAAAATTGGTTTTGGAAACATCCCCGTATCTGTTATAGGCGTGACCGTTATAAGTATAGTTGATCGTAGTTCCCGGATAGGAAAAATCATCTACAATTTTAATATTCTGATTTCCTGGGGACTGAGAGTAATTTTCAATGGATTGTGTGTTGTAATTAAAACCGACATTCACGAATTTCCATTTGGAAGTATCGCCAAGATTGATACTTAGTACACCTCCGGAATTGTTAAGATCAGTATGATTGATTTTATAATTCAATGAAGAATTTCCAAGAGTCGTGGTGTTTTTATTACTGTTGATTCCCAAAGTTAGGTTAATATCACTTGCAATGAAAACCCCGATTCCTGCGGGATTCACAAAACCGGCAGAGATATCACCGCCCAGAGCTCCCATTGATCCTGCCATTGCATTATACTTGGAAGTTCCATTGATGGCATTGTTAGAATAAACATCTATTGTATTGGTAATTACTGAAGCATCCTGCGCTTTCAGATAAATGAAAGATACAGGAATACTTAGCAGTAATAAAGTTTTTTTAAGCATTTTAATATAAAATAGTTTTTTAATTGAAATTATCTTCGTCCTCCACCAGATCTCATTCCGCCACCACCGGAAGAACCACCGGATCTGAAACCACCACCACCGGAGTTAAAACCTCCTGAACTTCCGGATCTGGATGGAGAATTATTGAAACCTTCATTTCTTATGCCTCCGTTCTGATTACTTCTTATACCGCTGTTATTCGGATAATTTCTGATACCGTTATTATTTGGGTTGGTTCTGATATTACCATTATTGTTTGGATAGTTTCTTATTCCGCTGTTATTTGGATAATTTCTTACGCCATTATTAGGATAGGATCTTACACCATTGTTTTGAGTTCTGATAGCTCCGTTTCGATAACCTGCAATTCTTTCACTTCCTCGGAATGCGCTGCTATTGATACCTCGGAATCCGTTTGTATTCTGTCTTCCTTGCGGCAACATTCCGGATAGTCTGCCGTTTACACCGGATCTGTTATAATAGATAGGTTGATAATATCCACCATAATAACCGCCCCATCCGTAGTTCCAGAATGGATCATAGAATCCGCCCCATCCCCAAGGTGAGTAGAATCCGCTTCCCCATCCCCAGCCAAATCCCATTCCCCAACCCCAAGAGTTGAAAGGACTGTTCCAGCCATACATTCCATATCCCGGATAGCCCCAGCCACCCCAGCCGAAACCACCACCCCAGCCAAAACCTGCTCCCCAACCCCAGTTATTGAAGCTGGTATAATTGGTTTCGGTTCCGGTAAAAGATCCCCAATCAGAATCTGAAGCCAGGTTGTATCTGTTATGCTGATCCTGTAGGTTTTGTTGATTGTTATCATAGATGCTGGGGTAGGTATCTTGATAATTATAATAATTATCTACCTGATTGCCGTAATTACCGGAATAGCTTCCAGCAGGCAAAGAATCCTTATTAGGATCATAGTAGACACCATCTGTTTCGGAATAGCCTCCCGTGTATATCACGCAGGATGTAAGTAGAAAGCTGCTGGCAATCAGGATCAAACCTTTTGATTTGATTAGATTGAATAAGCTAGTATTGTTGATATTTTTCATTTTATGAGAAGTATTAAGTTTCCTATATTTGCATTTCTTAAAAGAGACCAAATTTTATACCATACAAATTTTATAAAATACGTGTAAAATTAGGCTTTTTATTTAGATTAAAAAGTTTAAAAAAAGTTAAAACTTAGAGCAAAAAAATTATGGCAAAGTTAACATCAAGAGCAGAAGATTACAGCAAATGGTATAATGAATTGGTTGTTAAAGCAGATTTAGCAGAAAATTCAGGTGTCAGAGGATGTATGGTTATCAAACCTTATGGTTACGCAATCTGGGAAAAAATGCGTGACGAGATGGATAAGAAATTCAAAGAAACCGGACACCAGAACGCTTATTTTCCTCTTTTTGTTCCCAAAAGCCTTTTTGAGGCCGAAGAAAAAAATGCAGAAGGTTTTGCCAAAGAATGCGCTGTGGTAACACATTACAGATTAAAAAATGATCCGGATAATCCAGGCAAATTAATTGTGGATCCGGAAGCTAAGTTGGAAGAAGAACTGATTGTACGTCCTACTTCCGAAGCGATCATTTGGAATACATATAAAAACTGGATTCAGTCTTACAGAGATTTGCCGATCTTGATTAACCAATGGGCGAATGTTGTAAGATGGGAGATGAGAACCAGGTTGTTTCTCAGAACTGCGGAATTCCTTTGGCAGGAAGGTCACACGGCTCACGCGACCAAAGAAGAAGCAGTGGAAGAAACAGAAAAAATGCTGGAAGTCTATGCAAAATTTGCGGAGGATTTTATGGCGATTCCGGTTATAAGAGGAATCAAATCGCCATCCGAAAGATTTGCCGGAGCTGATGAAACTTATTGTATCGAGGCGATGATGCAGGACGGAAAAGCTCTCCAGGCTGGAACTTCCCATTTCCTTGGTCAGAACTTCGGGAAGGCATTTGATGTGAAATTCACCACCAGAGAAGGAAAGATTGAACATGCATGGGGAACTTCCTGGGGAACTTCTACAAGATTAATGGGCGCTTTGATTATGACACACTCCGATGATCTTGGTTTGGTATTGCCTCCAACATTAGCACCAATTCAGGTGGTTATTGTTCCGATTTTCAAAGGGGAAGAACAATTGGCGCAGATCAGTGAAGTAGCTTTGGAAATTCAATCTAAACTGAGAGCAAAAGGAATTTCCGTTAAATTCGATGATGATACGCAGAATAAACCAGGTTGGAAATTTGCTGAATACGAATTGAAAGGCGTCCCGTTAAGAATCGCAATGGGACCGAGAGATTTGGAAAACAAAACTGTTGAATTGGCAAGACGTGATAACCTAACCAAAGAGTCAGTATCTATTGAAGGATTGGAAAATTATATTGAGGAATTGTTGCAAACCATTCAGAAAGATATTTATAATAAAGCTTTGAATTTCCGTGAAGAGAATATCACAAAAGTTGATTCTTATGATGAGTTTAAGAAAGTTCTGGAAGAAAAAGGCGGATTTATCCTTGCTCATTGGGACGGAACCGAAGAAGAAGAAGAGCAGATCAAACAGGAGACAAAAGCGACTATCAGGTGTATTCCGCTGAATAACGATCTGGAAGACGGTGTCTCACTGATTTCGGGAAAACCATCCAGACAGCGGGTTGTATTTGCAAAATCTTATTAATATGAAAACCGTCTTGTTAATGATTACAAGACGGTTTTTGTTTTTAATTAGTAGTTTTTATAACGGATTTGGTTGTTAAAATTTTATTAAAATTATCGATCCTATAAAAACGTGGATTAATATTTGGTAATATTATCAAATTAATCACAAAATAAACTACTATGTCTACTAACTTAATCGACCTTATAAAAGGTCAGCTGGGACCATCCACGATTTCTCAGGCAGCTGTTCAACTTGGAGAAAGCGAATCCGGCGTTTCAAAAGCTATTTCAGCATTATTACCCGCAGTTATTGGCGGATTTGTCAATAGCAATACGCAGTCTGAATTATTCAATACTGTAAAGGAAGCATCTTCTTCTGGTATTTTATCTAATGTATTAGGAAATCTTGATGCCAATGATTCTGTCGTGTCAAAAATCCTTACCTTGATTTTTGGAAACGGGGATAAGTTGGAAGCTATTACCACATCTGTTTCAGAATATGCAGGGATTAATAAAAACTCCACCAGCGCTTTACTGAATATGGTAACTGCATCTGCAGCAGGAACTTTAGGAAGATACACTACGGAAAATAACCTGGATGCTCTTTCTTTTGAGAATCTTTTGAATGAACAGAAAAACCATCTTACCACATTGTTACCAGCCGGTTTCAGTTTTGCTTCTCTTGGTCTTGGGAATTGGTTTGGAAGCGTAGATGCAGAACCTGTCAATGTTATTCCGGAAGCTAATCAGCGTCCGATTGTAGATGTGAACCCAACTGTTCCGCTTACAGAAAATCCTGTAGTTACAGAAACACCAAAAATTGATGTCAATAGAAGTGGAACGACCCACGAAATTGTTTCCGATCGAGATTCTGGAGGCAGCATCTGGAAATGGCTATTGCCATTATTACTACTCTTACTGCTTGGTTGGTTTTTCTGGAAACAATGCGAAAGAAAAGCTGATGTGGTTCCTCCGGCTACCGTAGATTCCACAACAGTAACTACAGATTCTGTTAACGTCTCTGGAGATACAGCTGTTGTAACTGAAAGAGAAACGACAGTTGTAACACTGCCAAGTGGAAAAAAGCTTCAGGCTTACAAGGGCGGGATTGAAGATCAGATTGTTACTTTTCTTAAGTCTGATGATTATAAAAATGCTACAGAAGATCAGTTAAAAGACAAATGGTTCAATTTTGATAATTTGAATTTTGAATTTGGAAAAGCTGTTTTGACACCAGAATCTCAGGTTCAGCTGGATAACTTGAAAATGATCTTGTCAGAGTTTCCAGATGCTAAAATCAAAATCGGTGCTTATACAGATAAAAAAGGAGATGAAAATACTAATCTTAAGCTCTCCAAAGACCGGGCAAATACAGTCAAAAATGCTGTTAATTCTGCGCAGGTAAAAGAAGCTGAAGGTTATGGCTCCAAATTTGCCAAAGTTCCTGCAGATGCCACAGACAAGGAAAGAGAATCTGACAGGAAAACTGCTGTAAGATTTATTAAATAATTCTAATTTCGATTGAATATAAACTGCCAAATTATTGGCAGTTTTTTTATTGAATTATTGTACGTTAAGAAAAGTATTGATAAATTTGTTAGTCTAATCTAACAATGAGAACTCTTTGAATAATTCTGATATTAATAAAGGCTGGAGAAAAGAAAAAAGTTCTAACTCTCTGCAAGAGGTTTTTTCCAGCGTCAAAATTCCGGAAAATGCCAGTTCCTGGAAAAAGTTTATGGCTTATGTAGGTCCTGGACTTTTGGTAGCGGTTGGCTATATGGATCCGGGAAATTGGGCTACAGACATTGCCGGTGGAGCGCAGTTTGGTTATACTTTACTTTCTGTAATTCTGATTTCAAATCTTTTTGCGATTGTCTTGCAGCACCTTTCAGTCAAGCTTGGAATAGTGGCAGAACGTGATCTTGCGCAGGCATGTAAAGATCATTTTTCTCCGGGCGTCAATTTTGTGCTATGGATTTTCTGTGAAATTGCAATAGCTGCCTGCGATCTGGCAGAAGTGATAGGATCTGCGATAGCACTTAATCTATTGTTTGGCATTCCGCTCAGTGTGGGTGTTGTCATTACAGTTATTGATGTTTTCCTGATTTTGTTTCTCCAGTCCAGAGGTTTCCGATATATCGAGAGTATTGTAGGCGGTTTGATTTTCGTGATCTTTGCGGCATTTTTATATGAAATCTTTCTCAGTAAACCGGAAATCTTCCCAATGTTGGAAGGACTGATTCCGAAGAAAGAAATCATTACCAATCCGTCTATGCTTTATATTGCCATCGGCATATTAGGTGCTACGGTAATGCCCCATAACCTTTACCTTCACAGCAGTATTGTACAGACCAGAAACTATCCCAGAACTACCGAAGGAAAAAAGGAAGCTCTGAAGTTTGCAAGCCTGGACAGCAGTCTTTCACTAATGCTGGCTTTTTTTATCAATGCTGCAATTCTTATTATTTCTGCCGCTACATTCCATACGTCCGGAAACAAGGATGTTGCAGATATCAATGATGCCTATATGCTTCTTTCTCCACTTTTAGGAACTACGCTGGCAAGTATTTTCTTCGGGATTGCGTTGCTGGCTTCCGGGCAGAATTCTACACTTACGGGAACACTTGCAGGTCAAATTGTAATGGAAGGATTTCTGAATATCCGGTTGAAGCCCTGGGTCAGAAGGTTGATTACAAGATTGATTGCGATTATTCCGGCTTTGATTATTTCTATATTGTATGGAGAGAAAGGGACTGCGGAATTATTGGTTTTCAGTCAGGTTATTCTGTCTATGCAGCTGAGTTTCGCTGTGGTTCCGCTGGTAATGTTTACGGGAAGCAAATTGAAAATGGGCGAATTTGCTAATAAAATGTGGCTGAAAGTTCTGGCGTGGATCATCAGTGTTATTATTATCTTTCTAAATCTGTATCTGCTGAAAGAGACTTTCTTTCCACAACTCTAAAAGAAAAACCGAATCTTAGGATTCGGTTTTTATATGTTGATTGGTAATCAAGTTGTTTCAGGCGCAGCGCGCCCCGGGCTGAACGGAGCTCTTTTTCTTTTTTGAAAAAAAAGAAAAAAGCGGGAGTGGAGCACGGATAAAGGCGCCCAAATATTATCCCAATTTCTTAGAGTCAGCTACAAACTGAGCCAGCCCAGAGTCTGTCAACGGGTGTTTCAACAGATTGAGGATGGATGGCAGAGGAGAAGTGATCACATCTGCGCCAATCTTAGCACAATTGATGATGTGCATCGGGCTTCTGATGGATGCTGCAAGGATCTCTGTATCGAAAGCGTAATTGTCATATATTACCCGGATTTCCTCGATAAGGTTTAGTCCGTCTACGGAAATATCATCCAGCCTTCCAAGGAAAGGGGAAACGTAGGTTGCGCCGGCTTTTGCCGCCAAAAGTGCTTGTCCTGCAGAGAAAATCAATGTACAGTTGGTTTTGATTCCTTTGTCAGAAAAATATTTAAGGGCTTTTACGCCGTCTTTGATCATCGGGATTTTTACTACGATTCTTTCATGAAGTGCGGCTAATTCATCGCCTTCTTTGATCATTTCTTCGTAAGTTGTAGAGAGAACTTCTGCGGAAACATCGCCGTCCGAGATATTACAGATGTCTACATAATGCTGGTTGATAGCCTCTTTTCCGGAGATTCCTTCTTTTGCCATCAGAGATGGATTGGTAGTTACGCCATCCAGAATTCCCAGATCCTGTGCTTCTCTGATCTGATCCAAATTGGCTGTATCAATAAAAAATTTCATATATAAGTTTTTATTTGTTTTTAATTTTTCGCAAATATACATTTTTAACAATCAGTAAAAAAATGTAAAAAAAAGAAGTCCGCAGACTTCTTTTTTTTATTTCATTGCTGTTTCTTTCGCTTTGAATTCGTTGTATTTTGCGGTATTTTGAGTGGTCATATACATTCCTTTCAGCAGGCTTACAACTTCCTTGTTATTAGGGTCATTTGCATAAAGTTTTTCTGCATAAGGGAGTGCTTTCTGAAATCTTGCCCGTCTTTGCTCCAGCACTTTATTTGCTTCGTCAATTTTTCCAGCTTTTTTCAGTTCTCTGTACTGGCTGATTGCAGCTTCGTCTTCTCCGATAATGGCAAAAACAAGATTGTTAAGCGCATTAGGGAATTTGGGATCAAGGTCAGTAAGTTTTTTGAAAGTTGCTTCTGCTTCTGCTTGCTTAGACGGATCTTTACTAAGCATTACGCCAAGGTTATACAGGCTTTCCTTATCATTTGGGTTGCTTGCAATTTTCGCTTTTAGATTATTTACAAATTCATCAGTTTTCCCGGATTTAAAATAAGAATTACCCTGAACCTGAGATAATGATTGATTTTTAGGGAATTTTTTCAGACCTTCTTCCGCAATTTTTCCTGCTTCGTCATATTTCCCTTGCTCAAATAATAATGATGCAGTGACTTCATAAAGCTCTTCCTGCTTGCTAGGTGTTTTTTCAGTTTTGAAATCTGTGTAGCCGGCATTTGCTTTTTTGTAAAGGTCGAAAGCCGCTTTGTCCAATGTTTCTACCTGTCCGGTTTTTGTATTCTTGGCTGTGTAAGTTGTTTCTTCTCCGGTATAATTTGCCTTGATCAGCGTCTGGAGAATATCCGTGGATTGCGCCTTTTTATCAGGGGTTTGTGCATAAGCTACACCGGCATAATATAGAAAGTTCTTGTTATCCTGTCCTGCTGCCTTGAAAAGGTAATAAGTCTCTGCAAATTTTTCCCCTGCAACATCAAATTTTTTACTGTTGTAGTTAGAAGTTGCTTCCTCATTAGCTTTACGTAAAAGCGGATCAATAGATGATCTTAATTTCTCTGTTAATGAAGGCGAATATTTCTCCTGCTTCAGATTGATCCCGTTCCCGAACTGATCAGCATCCTGTTTGCCGACAAAGTAAACCTTGTTTTTTTCAGCATCTTTACCGGTGTAGATCGTTTCGGAACCCAAAGTTGTAATCTTTGCAAGATATTCCGCACCTTCAATATTTTTTCCGGATTTGATTAATGACAATCCTTTTGCATAATAGTACTGTTCCAGAACGGATGGCTCTAATAAATAAGTTTTATTGCCAAAGATTCCTTCTGCTTTAGAGATCTCCGTGTTTGCAGTTGTAAGATCTCCTGAATCTACTGCTTTTACAGCGTTTGCAATCTCTTTCTTCTGTGCGAAAGTCAATGTCGCAGAAAGCATTGCTAAACTTAAAATTAATTTTTTCATATTACACTTTTAAAATTTTTATTCATTATCCTCTGGCTCACCGGCATTTTCTGCCGCTTCTTCATCTTCAATTTTTCTCAATTCTTCCTTGTCTCCAAGATTGATGTGATTGTCGCCGGTCTGAGGAACTTCTTTGAATTCCGGATTATTGCTATCGTTTTCGGCTATTTCTTCATTCTCGTCTTCTACTTCTTTATCCATTTCAACCTTAGCAATTGCAGCAATCTCGTCATTTCCTTTCAGGTTGATCACTTTTACACCCTGAGTATTTCTTCCCATTACCCTTAGATCCGCAGTATTCATACGGATGGCAACGCCGGACTTATTGATGATCATTAATCCGTCTTCATCCGTTACACTTTGAATGGCGATCAGGTTACCAGTTTTTTCTGTAATGTTAAGTGTGATCACACCTTTACCACCTCTATTGGTAACTCTATAATCTTCGACTGCTGTACGTTTTCCGTAACCTTTTTCAGAAACCACCAAAACAGTGTCATTTTCCAGATCATTAACAACAATCATTCCGATCACTTCATCATTATCTTCCAGGGAAATCCCTCTCACACCAATTGAACTTCTGCCGACAGCTCTTGCTTTTTCTTCAGGGAAACGGATACATTTACCATTTTTAGTAGCAATCATAATTTCGGAATTTCCGTCTGTTAATTTTGCGCCTAACAATTGGTCATTATCACGGATTTCAATCGCATTTACACCATTTGTCCTTGGTCTGGAATAGGCCTCCAATGATGTTTTCTTGATAGTACCGTTTTTGGTAATCATTACCACATTCATTTGGTTAATATATTCCTGGTTTTTAAGATCTTTGGTTCTGATGTAAGCTTTGATTTTGTCATCAGGTTCGATATTGATCAAATTCTGAACTGCCCGTCCTTTAGCAGTTTTAGAGCCTTCCGGAACCTCAAACACTCTTAGCCAGAAACATTTTCCTTTTTCTGTAAAGAACAGGAGGTATTCGTGATTAGTTGCAGTTACAATGTATTCAAGGAAATCTTCGTCTCTTGTGGTTGCGCCTCTATTTCCGACTCCACCTCTTGACTGAACTTTATATTCGGAAAGAAGCGTTCTCTTGATGTAACCGGCGTGGGAAATGGTCAGAACTACTTTCTCATCCGGGATAATATCTTCGATGGACATTTCTCCACCGGAATAATCAATTTCCGAACGTCTTTCATCGCCATATTTTTCCTTGATTTCAATTAATTCATCTTTGATGATTTGATAACGTCTAGGCTCATTGGAAAGGATATCTTCCAAATCCTTGATCATTGCCATGATCTCTTCATACTCATCACGGATCTTATCCAATTCCATACCCGTAAGACGAGCCAAACGAAGGTCAAGAATTGCCTGAGCCTGGATTTCTGATAATTCAAATTCAGAAATTAACCCTTCTTTTGCAGCTGCTGGATTCTCACTATGACGAATAATTGCAATGGCTCTGTCTAATGAATCCTGAGTGCCGATAACTTTCATAAAGCCTTCAAGAATGTGTGCTCTTTCTTTAGCTTTTCTCAGTTCGTACTCGGTTCTCCTTACGACTACTTCGTGACGGTGTTCAACGAAATGATGAATTAGATTTTTTAAGTTTAACTGTTCAGGTCTTCCTTTAACTAATGCGATGTTATTAACTGAAAATGAAGTTTGTAAGGAAGTGTATTTATATAAAAGGTTTAATACAACATTTGGAATTGCATCGTTCTTTAATTCGTAAACGATACGGAGCCCTTTTCTGTCAGATTCGTCTCGGATTTCATAGATTCCTGTAATTTTTTCATCCTTAACTAACTCTGCAGTTCTGGCAATCATCTCTGCTTTGTTAACCTGATAAGGAACTTCTGTTACGATAATGGCATTTCTGTTTCCAATCTCTTCGAAGTTAACTTTTGCTCGCAGAACGATACGCCCTCTTCCTGTGTGGAAAGCATCACGCACACCATCATAGCCGTAGATGATACCACCTGTCGGAAAATCTGGGGCGATAATGTGTTTCATCAAATCATCAATAGAAATCTCTCTATCATCAATATATGCACAGATCGCATCAATACTTTCTGACAAGTTATGCGGTGCCATATTAGTAGCCATACCCACCGCAATACCGGAAGTTCCGTTTACAAGCAGGTTTGGGATTTTTGTAGGAAGAACCGTTGGTTCCGTCAAACTATCGTCAAAGTTATTTTGAAAATCGACTGTTTCTTTATCAAGGTCGGCAAGGATTTCGTCAGAGATTTTCTTCAGTCTTGCTTCTGTATAACGCATAGCTGCAGGCGGGTCACCATCCATCGAGCCGAAGTTACCTTGTCCGTCCACCTGCTCATAACGCAAGCTCCAAGGTTGTGCCATTCTTACCATGGCATCGTAGACCGAGCTGTCACCGTGCGGGTGATATTTACCCAAAACGTCTCCAACGATTCTGGCAGATTTCAAATGTTTTCTGTTTGAAAATACATTAAGACCATACATACCGTAAAGAACACGTCTGTGTACGGGTTTTAATCCGTCTCTAACATCCGGCAATGCTCTTGATACAATTACCGACATCGAATAATCGATGTAAGAGGTTTTCATTTCGTCAACAATGTTGATCGGTATTAACCTTTCTCCTTCCTTATGCATAAATATTTTTAATTTATTGTAAATCAGAATGCTGCATTAGTTTCTGACCTGTTGAGTTTTTCTGTTTTTTATAACGGGCTAATTTACAAAAAAAATACGATTTTTGCAGTCTGAATTTATTAACATTAATCATATAATACTAAAAAAATGAGCATACTGAGTATCACGTTTCATGCCACCCAAAACAAAACCCAGGAATGGGATCTCTATTTGGAAAATGAATTGCACCAAATGGTTGAAAATCTGATGGATGTTGATAAATATATCTTGTCAGAAGTGTATTCAGAAATGCTGAACGAGGGCAAGAATACCAATCTTTTTCTTTGGTTTGATAATGACGAACTGCGCAGTCAGTTTATGGAGAGCGAGCTAATTAATCTTGAAGAAAGAATCGCACAAAAATTCGGATCGGAAGTTATGATTTTTCCTACGTTTCTGAATCCCAAGAAAAACAGGTTTTAGGAATTATTATCATACTTATATTAAAGAATTATTTTTTTCCTCCAAAAAAGCTTAAATTTGCAAACGAATTTTAGACGAATTTATATAATCACACTCAATACGGAGTGTCTAAACAAAATTATTTTATGAGTATACCTCAAGCGTTTACAGAAACGATTACTCTTGCAGACGGCAGAGAAATTACATTAGAAACAGGGAAGCTGGCAAAACAGGCTGACGGATCTGTTGTCGTAAAAATGGGCGGAACAATGCTTTTAGCAACGGTTGTCGCCAACAAAGAAGCCAACCCTGGGGTTGACTTTTTGCCTTTAACAGTAGATTACAGAGAAAAATTCTATGCAGGAGGTAAAATTCCCGGGAACTTTTTCAGAAGAGAAGCGAGACCATCCGATCAGGAGATCCTGACAATGCGTTTGGTAGACAGGGTTCTGAGACCATTATTCCCGGAAGATTTCCATGCAGAAGTTCAGGTAATGATCTCTTTGATTTCTTATGACGGAACTTCTATCCCGGATGATCTTGCCGGATTGGCAGCTTCCGCAGCAATTGCTATTACAGATATTCCATTTGATGGTCCGATGTCTGAAGTGAGAGTGGTAAGATTTGATGGAAAGTTGGCTGTTAATCCAACTTATGAGTCTCTTAAAGATTCAGAATTAGATATTATGGTGGGGGCTACCAAGGATTCTATCGTAATGGTGGAAGGGGAAATGAAGGAAATCTCTGAGCAGGAAATGCTGGAAGCAATTCAGTTTGCCCATACAGAAATCAAAAAGCAAATCGAAGCTCAGGAACGATTGGCAGAAAAAGTAGGAAAAGCTTTTCCGAAAAGAGAATATTCTCACGAAATTCACGATGAAGATATTCGTGAAAAAGTCTGGAAAGAAACTTATGATAAAGTATATGAGGTGGCAAGAACACCTTCCGGAAAAGAAGAAAGACACGAAAAATTCAAAGCCGTCCTGGATGAATTCTTGGCGCAGTATGTTGATAATGTAGAAGAATTGGAAAGAGTTACACCTTTCGCAAAAATATATTATCACGATGTAGAGAAGGAAGCGATGCGCCAAATGATTTTGGAAGACAATATCCGTCTGGATGGTCGTGACCCTAAAACTATCCGTCCTATCTGGAGCGAAATCGATTATCTTCCGGGCGCGCACGGTTCTGCTATCTTTACAAGAGGAGAAACCCAGTCATTAACTGCAGTAACTCTGGGATCTGTTAAGGATGCTAATATGGTGGACAGTGTGATCTCCCAATACGATGAAAAATTCTTTTTACATTATAATTTCCCACCTTTCTCTACAGGTGAAGCAAGACCTTTGAGAGGAACTTCAAGAAGAGAAGTTGGACACGGTAATCTTGCTCAGAGAGCTCTGCAGGCAGTTATTCCTGAAGAAAATCCTTATACGATACGTATTGTTTCTGATATTTTGGAATCTAACGGTTCGTCTTCTATGGCAACAGTATGCGCCGGAACTCTTGCATTAATGGATGCGGGTGTTCAAATTACAAAACCGGTTTCAGGGATTGCAATGGGATTGATTACAGATAAAAAATCCGGAAAATGGACTGTGCTTTCTGATATATTGGGAGATGAAGATCATCTTGGAGATATGGACTTCAAAGTGACGGGAACTGCAGATGGTATCACAGCTTGCCAGATGGATATCAAGATCCAGGGACTTTCTATGGATATTATGGAAAAAGCTCTTTTGCAGGCAAAAGACGGAAGGCTGCATATTCTTAACAAAATCACTGAAACGATTGCTGAGCCAAGAGCTGATGTGAAACCACACGCTCCGAAAATGGTAGTAATGGAAATCCCGAAAGACTTCATTGGCGCAGTAATCGGGCCTGGAGGAAAAATCATTCAGCAGATGCAGAAAGACACAGATACGGTTATCGCCATCGAAGAGATCGGGGAAATCGGTCGTATTGAGATTGCAGGAACTGATAGAGAAAAAATCAATGCTGCTGTTGCTAAGATCAATGAGATCACTTTCGTGCCGGTTGTAGGTGAGGTTTACAAAGGAAAAGTGGTAAAGGTAATGGATTTCGGCGCTTTTGTTGCGATTGCAAAAGGTACAGAAGGTCTACTTCATATTTCCGAAATCGAGTGGAAGAGACTGGATAAAGTGCCTTACGCAGAAGGTGATGAAGTAGAGGTGAAATTTATGGGGTATGATGACCGTAAGAAAATGAAACTTTCCAGAAAAGTTCTTTTGCCAAGACCTCCAAAGCCTGAGCAAAAACCAAGACCGGAAGGACAGACAAAGCCTGAAGCCAACAAACCGGCTGAGAATCAGAATCCTTCATCAGAAGCATAAGATTTAACATCATTTATAAACTTACCCCTAAAAATGTATATCACTTTTAGGGGTATTTTTATGGATTAAAGTTCTTGGGCGAGTAAAAAAACAGAAACTTCTTGTTGGCCATTTCGAAATCACTCCATTCTTCACAATCGATTTCATAGGCTGCAACGCCGGAAGTAGGCAGATTAACCAGTTCATCAGAGAGTGAATTGGCAAAATTAGAAATACCATTATTATGGGAAAACAGCGCAAGACTGTTGATGTTGTTATCGGTATCGAAAATCACGGAAAGGAAATTTTCTTCAGAAGGTCTGTAGAGTTTTTCCTGCATTGAATATTCTTTTCCAAATACCTCAGAAAAAAATTGGCAGGTTTCTTTTGCTCTGACAGCAGGACTTGTTACGAAAGCGTCAATATGGACGTTTTTTTCTTTCAGGAACTCCGCCATCTTTGGAGCATTCTTCCTTCCAAGTTCGGTCAGCGGACGCTCGAAGTCATCCATGTTTTCCGGCCAGTCGCTTTTGGAATGGCGCACCAGTAAAAGTGTTTTCATATTCCTGATATTTTCTGATTGATAAATGTTCTCTAATTCACAATACTGATTTATCATTAAAATAAATAATTAATTAAAATTATACAATTATAATGAAATCAGGATCATAAATTCAAAAATAAAATAAACGTTAAGCAGAAAATCAATATTTCCGATACACATCGGGAATGATTGTTGTTATTGATTATCAATACAAAAATCATTAATATGGAAAATCAAAATGCTATTGTTATCGTAGGAGGTGGTTTTGCCGGTGTAGAGGTTGCAGAAAGAATTCTTAAAAACAATCCCGGTGTTCCGGTAGTTTTGGTGGATAAAAACAATTATAATTTTTTTCCGCCGTTGCTTTATCAGGTTGCGACAGGTTTTCTGGATGTTTCCAATATTTCTTATCCTTTCAGAAAACATTTTCGGTCGCATCCGCAGTTTTCTTTTTTTATGGGCGATTTGTTGGAAATCGTACCCGATCAGAAAAAGATTATATTGGATACAGGCGAGATTTTTTATTCTAAATTGATTATTGCTACTGGAACGGTTACTAATTACTTCGGAAATGAAAATATCAAAAATAATGCATTACCGATGAAAACTATTAATGATGCAATCAATCTTAAAAATAAGGTTTTGGATCGGCTGGAACAGGCTTCCAGAACAAATGACGAAAAAAAACGTATTCAATTGACAACCTTTGTCATCGCTGGAGGCGGACCAACTGGCGTGGAAATAGCTGGAATGCTGAGCGAACTTAGATCTCATATTCTTTTCAGGGATTATCCGCAGCTGGCTTCTGCCGCATTTGATATTTATCTTATAGACGGACTTCCAACGGTTCTGGCGCCGATGAGCGATAAGTCTCAGCATTATGCAAAAAAATCGCTTGATAAGAGTGGGATTATTGTGAAGCTGGGTGTAGTGGTAAAAGATTATACAGACGGGACAGTATATCTTGCAGACGGAACATCCATTGCCAGTGATAATCTGATCTGGACGGCAGGTGTCACAGCACAAAGCTATAAAGGATTACCGGAAGAATTTTATGGAAAAGGCAAACGATTACTGGTAGATTCTTTCAATAAAGTAATTGGAACCTCCGATATCTACGCAGTGGGAGATACATGTCTGATGATGTCAGATCCGGCTTTTCCGCAAGGTCATCCGCAGCTGGCGCAGGTAGCAATACAGCAGGGGAAACTGCTTGCAGCCAATATTGCGGCGTCTTTCAAAGGTCTGTCGCAGAAGCCTTTTTTATACAATGACAAAGGATCAATGGCGATTATCAAAAGAAACCGAGCAGTAGCAGATCTTCCCGGACCTTTCAAACATTTTAATGGTTTTATAGCCTGGCTGATCTGGATTTTTGTCCACCTGATGTCACTCATCAATGTGAGGAATAAGATTACCACTTTTTTCAACTGGCTCAGTTCTTACATTACCCGAGATCAGCCATTGAGAATGATAATAGATCCTTCTAAAAAATAATCCAATATGATAATAGATATTACAATGGCATAATTTTTAATCCAGAACATTTTAAAAATAAATTATGTTTATAAAGGTCTTTACATCCAGTAACAATTTTGTTTTGGTAAATGTAGATCATATCGTTTACATCAATCCTGGAAATCCAAACCGCGGCTGTTCACTGATTCTGGATACGGGAATCAGGCTCAATTCAATTGAAGATTATGATGTATTGATTTCCCAGATTCATAAAACTGAATAAAAACGTATTATTAATGTCGATTTGAAAAAAAATATCTCAAAACTTCTTTTTAGTATAATATTTGTACTGAATTTCTTAAATAAACTATATCTTGAAATTGAAACTCAACTGGCGTAAAATTCTTCGGCGAACTCTAATCACAATTATCAGCATTTTTGTTTTTATTTTATTGATAATTCTGAGTTTGCGGATTCCTGCAGTTCAAAACTACGTAAAGGACAAACTGATTGTCTATCTGGAGGGCAAAATCAAAACGAAAGTAAGTCTGGAAAGAGTTTATATTGCTTTCCCGAACAGTCTCGTTATGGAGAATCTTCATCTCCGGGGTCAGGATATCGATACGCTTTTGGCTGTCAAAAAATTCGATGTAGGACTGGATATGTGGCAGCTGATAAAGTCCAAAGCTGATCTTACATCCATAGATCTGGAAGGCGTGAGAGCAAATGTTGTGAGAGATCCTAAAGGAAAATTCAATTTCGATTACATTATAGATGCTTTTGCAACTTCGGAAAAAGAGGAAAAGCCGTCCAAACCGTTCATTATCTCATTGGACAAAATCCAACTGAAAGATATCGGCATTACTTTCAATGACCAACAGTCAAGAAATGATATCAATGTTTATTTCAAATCGCTTGATACCAGAGTCCGGACATTTGATCTCCAAAATAATTCCTACGCTGTCAATAATATTGATCTGGATGGCCTGAAGCTCAAACTGAAACAGGATCTAATAGAGGAAGTGGCTGCCAATGTAGAAGAAAAAGTAGATTCACTGAATCAGAAAAAACCAATGAAGCTGGGATTGAACAGGATCAGACTGACTAATTTCGACATCGATTATGGCGATGATAATACGAAAACTTTTGCAAAAGTCCTCTTCCGGGAACTAAGTACGAAAGTCAATAATCTCGACCTGGAAAATAATTCTTATGATATAGGTAATGTTTTACTTTCCGGTGCCAATATCAATGCGAATCTTTTCCTGCCTGCCAATAATGCCAATTCAAAAATCGAGGAAAAATCAGCAAAAAATTCCAAAGAAGAAAAAGCAATGAAACTACTTCTTGGAAAATTGGTTTTGGATGATGTGAAATTGGCTTACAATAATACGGCAACAGCTCCTACAAAATCCGGAATGGATTTCAACCATCTTAATTTTGCGAAAATGAATCTGGATGTCCGGAATTTCAAAATGGAGGATAATGCGTTTGCAGGAAGCGTAAAATCTGCAGAAATCCAGGAAAAGAGAGGTCTTGATGTCCAGAAGTTCAATACGGATTTCGTGTACGGAAAAAAGGAAGCTTATCTTAAAAATCTCTATCTCCAGACTTCAAAAACTGTTTTAAGGGACGAGGTTGTTCTGAATTACAATTCCGTAGAACAACTTTCTGGCAATCCGGGAGCTGTGAAAATTGCAGCAGATATCCGGAATTCTAAGATTGGTTTTGCAGATATTTTGAATCTCGTTCCGACCTTAAAAAATACGGCGCCATTTAACAAATATCCGAATGCCGTTCTGGATGTCAATGCCCAGGTAGAAGGTTTGGTTAATGACTTATTGATTAAAGATCTGAAAGTGTCCGGTCTGGATCAGCTGCGCATTGCGGCTTCCGGAAGGATTAAAAATGCAATGAATCCCGATCAGCTTTATTATGATTTGAGAATCGGTGAACTGGCATCATCCGGTCGTACGATCTTTAACCTGGTTCCAAAAGGGACAATTCCTCCTAATATTTCTCTGCCATCACATTTCAGCATCAAAGGTTTTGCAAAGGGCACCACGAAGGTTGTCAATGCCAATCTCAATCTTTTCTCCACTTTAGGGAATACAGGAATTATCGCAAAGCTGGATATGCGAAGAAAAAATTTTGAAACTTTTGATGTGAAAGCCAACCTGCAAAATCTGAAAGTAGGGAAATTCATTCAGAATAAGGATCTTGGCAGCATCACAGCACAGATTAATGCAAAAGGACAAAGCTTCGACCCGAAAATTATGTCGGCTCAGATTGCTGGTCATGTAAAATCTGCGACTTATAAAAATTACACCTATCAGAATATGGCTCTGAAAGGTAATATCAATCGTGGTGTATATGCGGTAAACCTGGATTCAAACGATCCAAATGCCAATCTCCATCTCGCTGCATCCGGAGTTTATGATGATAAAAATCCGACTGTAAAAGTCAATGGAAAAATCAATAAATTAGACTTGAACAAAACAGGTTTCTACAGCTCGCCAATGATTCTTGCAGGAGGTATTGACGGTGATTTTTCAAGCCTGGATCCAGATAATCTTAACGGTTATCTTAATCTGAAAGATTTTGCTATTTCGGATACCAAAGAAGTCTATCCGGTTCAGGAAATCAGTCTCAATGCAAGATCTACGGCAGATTCTACTTTAATTAAATTCAATTCTCAGATCGCTGATGCAGAGTTGAATGGGAAATATAAGCTGACCCAGATTTTCGGCTCGTTGTCACAAACGATTAATCAATATTACCAGTTTCAGAAACCTGGAAAAACTCAGAAAATAGATGCAGGACAATATTTTACAATCCATGCGACTATTAAAAATGATGATCTGATCAGAAAATTTGTTCCGGAACTGAAAAGTTTTGAAACCATAAACATTACCGGAAATTATAACGCCGATTCCCAGCTAATAGAATTGGATGCCGGGATTCCGCAGGTTCTTTATGGAACCAATACTCTGGAAAATACGAGTCTGAAAATTACCAATCAAAATCAGGCTTTACAATACAATCTGGATGTTGCCGCTCTTAAAAGTGAAAGTTTTGCGTTGAACAAGGTTAATATCAATGGAGATGTGGCGGACAATATCATCAATTATAATATTACGACAAGGGACGAAAAGGATGCAACCCAATTCCTGATTGCCGGAAATGCCAAGTCGATGAACGATATTACGGAAATATCTCTCAATCCGAACGGTCTCAAGCTTAATTATATGGACTGGAATGTGGATGAGGATAATAAAATTCAGATTTTCAGCCAGGGAATTGTAGCGGACGATTTCAGGCTCAGCAATTCCGGCGCGGAGATTTCCCTGCAATCTGAAAGCAGTTCTCCGAACAGCCCGCTCAACGTATCCATCAGGGATTTCAAAATCGAAACCATTACCGAGATCATCAAAAAAGATTCGCTTCTGGCTAAGGGAACAATTAATGGAACAGCACAATTGAGGAACCTTACTCAGAATATGACCTTCACGTCGGATATAGATGTTACAGACCTCTTTGTTTTCGGAAGTCCTGTTGGGAATCTTGATATTAAAGTCAATAATCAGTCAGCGAATCTCCTGAATGCGGATATCACTCTTACTGGAAATGAGAATGATGTGAAAATTACCGGTAATTACAATACCACAGCCAGCAGTTTTGATTTGAATCTGGCAATGAATCAGCTTCAGATGAAAACGCTGCAAGGTTTTACTATGAATGCAATTACCAATACAGAAGGTTATCTTTCCGGCGATCTGAAAATTACAGGAACTACAGCTGCGCCAAGGATTCTTGGTGATGTTAAGATGAACAATGTAGGTTTAATGATTGCACAGACCGGCAGTGATTTTCGTAATATCAATGACAGGATCGGCTTTACCAATCGTGGTATCGAATTCAATAATTTTAAGATTAATGATAAAGATGGAAATTCACTTAACATAGACGGACAGGTTCTCACTCAGAACTACAGGGATTTTGCATTCAATCTTGATATTGATGCCAAAGATTTTAAAGTCGTGAATTCTGAAAAGTCTAACGATGTACTGATGTACGGGATTCTTGCAATAGACGCAGCTCTGAAAGTACGTGGTAATCTGGATCTGCCGAAAGTGGACGGAAGACTGTCTGTGGCAGATAATACGGATTTTACTTTCGTGCTGCCACAGTCTACACCTTCCTTACAAGAAAGAGACGGTATTGTAGAGTTTATTGATCAGGATCAGATTACATTGAATAAAACCATTACAGCAGACTCGCTCAACGCACCGAGCAAAATCAAAGGAATGGATGTGAATGTCAATATTGAACTCAGCAAGGAAGCAAAACTCTCTCTTTTAATAGATAAAGCTAACGGCGATTTTGTCAAGCTGCAAGGTGAAGCGGAACTGACCGGCGGAATTGACCCTTCCGGAAAAACTACTCTAGTCGGTGTGTACGAGGTGGAATCCGGAAGTTATGAGATGACTGTAAGTGTTCTGAAACGCAAGTTCGATATTCAGAAAGGAAGTACAATTACCTGGACCGGAGAACCTACAACCGCCATTATGGACATTACAGCAATCTATAAAACGGAAACCGCACCAATAGATCTGGTAGAGCAACAGCTGAGTGGCGAGAGTAATGCAACATTGAATCAATTCAAACAAAGAATTCCCTTCAACACCTTGCTGAAGATGAAAGGTGAGCTTCTGAAACCGGAAATCAGTTTTGATATTACCACTGATGAAAAAAATAATTCGGTGTCGTCTAATGTTACGGATATTGTAGATCAGAAATTAGCCCAGATCAGGAATCAGGAATCCGAAATGAATAAACAGGTTTTTGCTTTGCTGCTCCTGAACAGATTTATCGGCGAGAATCCTTTTGAATCCAGCGCAGGTCTCTCTGCAGAAGCGATGGCGAGACAGAGCGTGAGCAAGATTCTCTCCCAGCAGATCAACAATCTTGCGTCGGATTTGATAAAAGGTGTTGACCTTAATTTTGATCTGGAATCCTCGGAAGATTATTCCACCGGAGCAAAAAATACTAGAACTGACCTGAATGTGGACATCAGTAAAAAACTTCTGAACGACCGTCTGAAGGTTTCCGTGGGAAGTAATTTCGGGTTGGAAGGCGATGCCAGACAAAATGAAAATATGACCAATATTGCCGGCGATGTGACTGTGGATTACAGTCTTTCCAGAGATGGAAGATACACATTACGAGCCTATCGCAAGAATGAATATCAGGTGGCACTTCAGGGACAGATTGTAGAAACCGGAGTTGGATTCATCATTACATTGGATTATGATAAATTCAGGGAGATTTTTCAGAAATCAAGAGACAGATCGAGAAGAGATAATCAAAAAAATAAAGCTGTAGAATTCAAATAATGGACATCAGATCTAAAAAATATATCAGACTATTTCTGACTTTTGGAAGCATAAGTTTTGCAGTATCGTGCAGCAATACCAAATATCTGAAAGAAGGTGAAATGCTATACACAGGCGCAGAAGTGAAAATTGAAAATGACAGCATTTCCAAAAAAAACAAAAAGAACCTGAAGTCTGAGCTGGAAAACAGTCTCACACCCAAGCCTAACTCCAGTTTTCTGGGGCTGCGTCCCAAGCTTTTCTTTTATAATATTGCAAAAGAACCGGAAAAAGAAAAAGGTTTCAATTACTGGCTGAAATATAAAGTAGGGGAAAAACCGGTTTTGCTGGGTGATGTAGATAGGGAATTTAACAAAGATATTATTGTTAATTATTCCGAGAATAAAGGTTATTTTAATGCTCAGGCTACGTACGATACGGTTTCAAAAAATAAAAAAGCGAAAGTAATTTACACCCTGAAACCGGGAAATCAATATCGGATTAGTAATGTAAAGTTCCAAAAAGATTCTACGCTTATTAATGAAGAGATGTTGAAGCTGACGGACAAAACATTGCTGAAACCCGGCGATCCATTTGATCTGGATGTGATAAAATCCGAGAGGGAACGCATTGATAATCAGTTAAAACAAAAAGGATTTTATTATTTTCATCCGGATAATATCATCGTGCAGGCAGACAGTACGGTAAGTAAAAATCACCAGGTAGAACTCAATGTCAAGCTGAAAGACAATACACCTGAACTTGCCAAGCAGCAATTCACTATTGATAAAGTGGTAGTGTTCCCCAATTATAATATCAAAGATGTAAAAGACGGAAAATATACTGTTCCGATGAGCAGTGACTCACTGGCCAAATATAGTCACGATGACATCTATGTTATCGATCCCGAGCAAAAATTCAAGCCAAGGATTTTTGACCGTGCTCTGTATTTTAAAAAGGGCGATCTCTATAACAGGGCAGATCATAATCTTACACTTAACCGTCTGATTAATCTCGGTGTTTTCAAATTTGTAAAAAATGAATTTGTGGTTTCAGATTCTATTAATCATAAGTTCGATGCCTATTATTTGCTTACGCCGCGTCAGATTCAGTCACTAAGGCTGGAAGCTCTCGGACGAACCAATTCTGCCAATTATGCAGGAAGCGAGCTAAATCTGAACTGGACACACAGAAATTTTTTCAGAGGTGCAGAACAGTTCAAAGCTTCTGTTTATGGGGCTTTTGATGTCCAGATGGGCGGTCCGAAAGATGCTAAAAATCTTTTCCGAGCCGGAGCTAATGCACAACTCTCAATTCCGAGGATAGTGGCGCCTTTCAGGTTTAATTCCTCAAGTGCATTTGTTCCTAGAACTAATATTTCATTGGGTTACGAATTTCAGAACCGTACAGAATATTATACCCTCAATACATTCACAGGATCATTCGGGTATCTCTGGAAAGAAAATGTAAGAAAGGAACATGATCTGAAAGTGATTGATATAACCTATGTGACACCGGCTAATGTTACACCATTATACAATTCCATCTCTCAGAATAGTGACGCACTGCGCCGTGTTGTGGAAAGACAATTGATTTTTGGCCCGACTTATTCCTATACTTATACGAATACGATGCTTCCTAAATCCAATACGATATACTATAAAGGAACATTGGATCTGGCGGGAAATCTTACAGGGCTGCTTTCCGGAGCCAATGTGAAGGATGGTAAAGAAAGGTCCATTTTCGACGTTCCGTTCAGCCAGTATGCAAAGATCGAGAATGATTTCAGATTTTACCATAAATTCGGAGAAAAGACCTCCCTTGCAACTCGCTTCATAGGCGGAATAGCTTATCCTTATGGCAATTCTGAACATATTCCGTTTTCCAAGCAGTTCTTTTCAGGAGGTAGTAACAGTATCCGAGCCTTTCGCGCAAGAACTCTTGGGCCGGGAAGTTTTGATCCGAGAACTATTCAGGAAGGATTCTATTTTGATCAGTCAGGAGATATAAAACTGGAACTGAATGCCGAGTACAGAGCCAATCTTTACAAATTCCTGAACGTCGCTGTTTTTGCTGACGCCGGAAATATTTGGCTGGTAAACGATGATCCGCAAAGACCGGGTGCCAAATTTTCCAGTGATTTTATGAGTGAAATAGCTGTGGGAGCGGGATTTGGATTGCGTCTGGATTTTTCTATTTTGATTTTGAGATTGGATCTCGCAATGCCGCTCCGTGTCCCATATTATGAAAAAGGAGACCGCTGGGTTCTTAATAAAATTAACTTTGGAGATGCTTCGTGGAGGAGAGATAACCTGATTCTGAACATTGCTATAGGTTATCCATTCTAAATAGATATTAATAATTCAATTTTAAACAATAAAGATGCAGCCTGATTTTAAATTTAATCAGGCTGTTTTTCTGTATTCAGTTTTCAGCTTTTCCGATTATTGAAAATCAAAGAAATTCCAAAAAAACAGAACCTGTAATGCAGAAAAAGTTAAAAAATCAATAAAGAAATGGTCATATTTTTGATTTTAAAGTGTGAATTTTACACTTTTTATTATTTTTTTTATGCTTGGAAATAATTATTCTTATCATAAAATTTTCTTAAAAAAATCTGTTCCTTCCTTAATGTCTTTTTTTTTGTAATTATTTGTTAATTCATACTTTATAAAATATCTAAGTGTGTTTTATATGATAAGCTTATCATAAATATTATACATATCTTATCATATAAAATCGATATGTAAATAATTGATAAGCAGGTAATAATGTGAATTTTATTTTTTTTATTCAATTGAATTTTTATATTTGTAATGTTACATAAATGTTAACAAGTTAATGACTCCGAATTTTATTCATACTTATGTCTCTGTAGATTGTGTTGTTTTTGGTTTTGATTATGAAAACCGATTGAACATTTTACTTGTCCAGCGCCACGTAGATGACGTGCCGGTAGAAAGACAGAGAAAGTTGCCTGGAAGTCTCATTTTCAGTGATGAAGATGTAGATGATGCTGCAGAAAGAGTCCTGCATGAGCTGACCGGAATCAAGAAAATGGTTTTGAAGCAGTTCAAATGTTTTGCAGATCCGGACAGGGCTAATAATATGAATGATATCAAATGGATGGGAAAGGAGTATAAGCAGGATATAGACAGGATCATTACAGTGGCTTACCTGTCGTTATGCAAGATTGATCATAAAATCAACAGCACGAAATATGAAACTGTAGATTGGTTTCCTTTTGACGAAATCCCAGCTTTGCCATTTGACCACAATAAAATCATCAACGAATCTCTGGTAGAAGTGCGCCGATGGATAGAAATGGACTTCTCTATTATTTTCGAACTATTGCCAAAGAAATTCACGATAAGACAGCTGTATCAGTTATACAGCGCGCTGAGCGAAAAAAGAATTGACATCAAGAATTTTCATAAAAGGATTTCTTCTTTCAATTATATCATTCCGCTGGATGAGATAGAGACCAACGTCTCCCACCGTGCTGCAAGGTATTATAAGTTTGATGCCAAAATGTTTAAAAAGAATAATACCAAGCTAATAAAATAGACTAAAAAAATTATGTACTTACTAGGTTATGATATCGGCAGTTCTTCTGTAAAAGTTTGTCTCATAGAGGCATCCAGTGGAAAAGTAGTCGCATCAGAATTTTCACCGAAAAAAGAAATGAAGATCACTGCTATCAATCCGGGTTGGGCAGAGCAAAACCCGGTTGATTGGTGGACCAACCTGAAACTGGCGCACGAAGCTGTAATGGAACTATCCGGAGTGCAGCCGGAAGATATCAGAGGAATTGGTATTACGTGGCAGATGCACGGATTGATCATGGTGGACAAAGATCAGAATCTGCTGAGACCATCAATAATCTGGTGTGACAGCCGCGCTGTTCCTTATGGTGAAAAAGCGTTCAGGGAAATAGGAGAAGAAAAGTGCCTGTCCCAGTTACTTAATTCGCCGGGTAATTTCACAGCTTCTAAATTAGCTTGGGTTAAGGATAATGAACCGGAACTCTTTGCAAAAATTGATAAAATAATGCTTCCCGGAGATTATATTGCGATGAGACTTTCCGGTGAGATAGGAATCACCATAGAAGGATTATCTGAAGGGATTTTCTGGGATTTTAAACATAACTGTATTTCCGAGGATGTTATTAACTATTACGGAATTCCTAAAAGTTTTTTCCCGGACATCATTCCTACTTTCGGTATCCAGTCCAGAGTTTCCGCAGCTGCAGCGCAGGAATTAGGACTGAAGGAAGGAACGCCGATATCATACAGAGCTGGTGACCAGCCCAACAATGCACTTTCTCTCAACGTTTTCAATCCGGGAGAGATCGCTTCCACGGCAGGAACTTCCGGTGTGGTGTACGGTGTCCTTGATCAGCTGGAATATGATCAATTATCAAGAGTCAATACTTTTGCCCATGTTAATTATACACCGGAGCAGACCAGGCTGGGCGTTTTGCTTTGCATCAATGGGACAGGAATTCTGAATTCCTGGCTGAAGCATAACTTCGCCACTTCATTATCTTCTTATGGAGATATGAATGATATGGCATCGCTCTCGCCTATTGGTTCCAAAGGTCTTAGCATTATCCCTTTTGGAAACGGAGCAGAACGGGTTTTGGAAAACAAGGATACAAGCTGTTCCATCCACGGCATCAATTTTAACATCCATTCCAAAGGAGATATTTTACGTGCTGCACAGGAAGGTATTGTTTTCTCTTATGAGTACGGGATGGATATTATGAGGAATATCGGGATGGATATCCAGGTAATCCGTGCAGGAAATGCGAATATGTTTTTGAGCTCTATCTTCCGCCAGACTCTTTCCAGTGTCAGCGATGCAACGATAGAGCTTTATGATACCGATGGTGCTGTGGGAGCTGCCAGAGCTGCGGGAATAGGAATCGGGTTTTATGCAGATTCTGCAGAAGCATTTTCTTCATTAGAAAAAATAGCGGTCATAGAACCGGAATACGAGAAACGGGAACAATATTTAGAAGCCTACGCAAGATGGAAAAATCATCTTAACGACATTATATAATCCTGAAAAATCAAAGGACTTTCCAATGAACTTATTGATACATAAAAATCAGTAAGCAAGCTATTTTTTTGTCAAAAATGAAATAAAAATAATTAAATATAAATATAAAAAGTATGAACACTTTAACAGGTACAAAAGAGTTTTTTAAAGGTATCGACAACATTCAATTTGAAGGGAAGGAAAGCAGGAATCCACTGGCATTTCGCTATTATGATGCAGACAGAGTAGTGATGGGGAAACCGATGAAAGACTGGATGCGTTTTGCAATGGCTTGGTGGCATACCTTATGTGCAAATGGAAGCGATCCTTTCGGCGGAGCTACGATTCATCATCCTTGGGATATGGGAACGGACGCCGTGAGCCGAGCAATGCACAAGATGGATGCAGGCTTCGAGTTTATGCAGAAGATGGGCTTCAATTTCTATTGCTTCCACGATATTGATCTCGTAGATCCTGCGGACAACTGGAAGGACTACGAAAAAAATCTGCAGGCTATTGTAGATTATGCCAAACAAAAACAACAGGAAACCGGAATCAAACTGCTTTGGGGAACTGCTAACGTTTTCACACACGAGAGATATATGAACGGTGCTTCTACCAATCCTAACTTTGATGTGGTAGCCTGCGCAGGAACTCAGGTGAAAAATTCCATTGATGCAACCATTGCTCTTGGCGGAGAAAATTATGTCTTCTGGGGCGGAAGAGAAGGTTACATGAGTCTTCTTAATACCGATATGAAGCGGGAGAAAGATCACCTGGCTCAGTTCCTGACCATGTCCAGAGATTACGCAAGATCACAGGGATTCAAGGGAACTTTTCTAATAGAGCCAAAGCCGATGGAACCTACAAAACATCAGTACGATTATGATGCAGAAACGGTAATAGGTTTCCTTAGACATTATGGTCTGGATAAGGATTTTAAACTAAATCTTGAGGTCAATCACGCTACATTGGCAGGTCATACTTTCGAGCATGAGCTTCAGGCTGCCGTAGATGCCGGGATGCTTGGAAGCATTGATGCTAACAGAGGCGATTATCAGAACGGATGGGATACAGACCAGTTTCCAGTCGATTATTACGAGATGATCCAGGCTTGGCTTGTCCTTCTTCCGGCAGGTGGATTAGGAACAGGCGGTGTCAACTTTGATGCTAAGATCCGCCGTAACTCTACAGATGCAGAAGATCTTTTCATTGCACACGTTTCCGGGATGGATGCATTTGCAAAAGGATTACTCGTAGCGGCAGACATTCTTGAGAATTCTGATTACAACAAACTGAGAACTGAGCGATATGCATCATTCGATAATGGTAATGGGAAAGCATTTGAAGAAGGGAAACTGACATTGGAAGATCTTCAGAAAATTGCCCACCAATCCGGAGAGCCAATGCCGAAAAGCGGCAAACAGGAACTTTTCGAAGCTATAGTGAATATGTATATCTAAAAATATATAAGAAAGTCCAGCCAATCTCAACAGATTGAGATCTATAGACTTTCTTAACAAAACTAACACTTTAAAAATAATAATTATGAATCTATTTCATTTAAGTAAAACCAACAGAGCCGCATTATTTTTTGCGATGGCTCTGCTACCATCAGGTCTGGCTTACTCTCAAAGTAAAACAGATACTGCCGTAAAGGAAAAGCAGATTGAGGAGGTTGTTGTTATTGGATATGGAACTCAGAGAAAGGAATCAGTAACAGGTTCTGTTGCTACAGTGAAGGGAGATGCGTTGAGAGAAGTACCATCAGCAAATATTACGCAAGCACTTCAAGGAAGAACTGCAGGTGTAGATATAAGTCAAACTTCCACAAAGCCTGGAGCTCCTATGCAAATCCGTATTAGAGGTGTAAGATCCTTAGCGGGTGATAACAATCCTTTAATTGTTTTGGATGGAATTCCTTTTGTTGGATCATTAGGAGATATCAGTTCCAGTGATATTAAAAGTATTGATATATTAAAAGATGCTTCTGCAACGGCTATTTATGGTTCCAGAGGTGCGAATGGTGTCATTTTAGTAACTACCAACAGGGGGTCAAAGGGACAAAAACCAAGATTTAGTTATAATTCTTTTACAGGGGTTCAGACTTTATTTTCAAAATATCCAATGATGGATGGCCCCAAATATGCAAAGTTAAGAACTGATGCTGGTAATTTATATGGACTGGGTACAGATGAAACGCTGGATACTAATACAGACTGGCAAAAGTTATATTACAGACCTGCGATGATGACCAGTCAGGATATTGGTGTATCTGGAGGAACTGATGGTGGTAACTACAATGTTGGATTATCTTACTACAAACAAAATGCTCTGGTTCCAATACAGAATTATGAAAGATTTTCATTAAGAATTGGATTAGATCAGCAAGTGGGTAAAAATTTCAAATTTGGTTTCACTACTAACACCAATTATACAGTTTCGGAAGGTAATGGCATTGCAGCAGCTCCTACATTGGGTAATTCGCCATTAGCAAATCCTTTCAATCCAGACGGTAGTGTTAAAAGAACTATAAGTACAGCTTCTAATGTTGATCAAGGCTGGGTTTATATCAGACAGACTGTTCAGAATTTAGGTGACAAATATGTAGATGAAAGTAAGGATTTTGCTTCTTATAATAATATCTATGGTGAGGTTACTCTACCGCTTAATGGTCTTAAGTATAGATTGAATGTAGGTTTGAATTATCGCACGGCTAATAGCGGTAACTATACTGGAATAGGTGTTTTCAATGTTAATGCGTCTGCACCTTCTGGGGCTGGAAAAGGAAATAATCAAACGTACCACTGGGTTCTAGAAAATTTGCTAACTTATGATAGAACTTTCGGTAAACATAAGATTAATGCAGTAGGATTATATTCTGCTGAACAAAACAGATTTGTAAGCTCTTATATTAGTGCAAGAAATGTTCCTGGTGATTTTTTCCAATATTATAATATTGGGCAATCACCGCAGGCAGATATTTCTATAAGACCAGAGGATCAGAACTATCAACAATCGGGACTAATGTCTTATATGGGAAGGGTAATGTATACGTTTGATAATAAATATATGATTACAGGTACGCTGCGTGCAGACGGTTCATCCAGATTAGCACCAGGGAACAAATGGCATACTTATCCTGCACTTTCTTTAGGTTGGAATGTAACGAATGAATCGTTCATGCAGAATTTCAGTTTTATTAATCAATTTAAGTTAAGAGCCGGATGGGGACAGACTTCAAATCAAGCGGTGGCTCCGTATTCTACCTTGGGTCAATTAACTGTAGTGCCTTATAACTTTGGTACAGCTAATGGAACAGGCGTTTACGTTAGTCTCGCACCAAATGCTAATTTAGGTTGGGAGTATTCGAAAACTCAGAATTATGGGGTAGATTTTGCATTTTTAAATAATAGACTATCAGGAACTGTGGAATATTACAAAACAAAAACAGAAGGTCTATTACAGTCTGTTGCTTTACCACCTTCTGGAGGTCTTCCAACACAAACGGCTAATGTGGGGTCTACAGAAAATAAAGGTTGGGAATTCTCTTTGAATGGAAGCATTATACAAAGTGCAGAAGGATTCTCATGGGACGCTGGCGTTAATTTCTATACCAACAGAAACCAAATCCTATCACTAGCATCAGGTAGAGATAGAGACGAGGGGAATTTATGGTTCGTAGGACATAACATCAATGCATTATTTGACTATCAAAATATAGGATTATGGCAACAAGGGGATCCTTATCTTAATATACTAGAACCACAAGCTGGAGCTGCTGTTGGGATGATAAAAGTATTATATACAGGAGGCTATAACGCAGATGGAACGCCGATGAGAGCAATTGGTCCGGCAGACAGACAAGTGATTGATACCGCACCTGATTGGCAAGGTGGTTTCAATATGCGTTTTGCATATAAGAATTTTGAACTAAGTACGGTTGGAGCATTTCAACATGGAGGAGTTTTAGTCAGTACTTTATATGGATCAACAAGTTATCTTAACAGATTGACGGGTAGAGGAGGAAACATTGATGTAGATTATTGGACAGAAGAAAATCCAAATGTAAGATATCCCAAGCCAGGAGGATTACGAGAGGGAGATAATCCGAAGTATTCATCTACATTGGCAATGTTTGATGGTTCTTATTTAAAATTAAGAACAATAACTTTAGGATATAATTTGAGTAAAGACTTTTTAAAGGACTTGAATCTTAACAGTTTAAGAATTTATTTTACAGTAACCAATCCTCTAGTGCTGTTCTCACCATATCATAAAGAATCGGGAATGGATCCAGAGCCTAATTCTTTAGGAGATCAAAATCAGGCTGTAAACTCTGGTTACAGACAACGTCAATTGGTTATTGGAACAAATAATCCATCAACAAGAAACTATTTAATGGGACTTAATTTAACATTCTAAAAATAAGGTCATGATCAATTTAAACAAAAAAATAATTATAGGTTCAATATTCTTCTCCTTAATCTTTACAGGATGTAACGATATTTTGGAAGAGCAACCAAGATCAAATTATACAGTAGAATTTTTTAATACAGAAGATGGTATCAGACAAGGTGTTACAGCTCTTTACCGACATATGAGAACACTGTACGGCAATGGCTATTTTATGAGTAACTGTCAGAATGGTACGGATGAATCTACTTGGGCTCAGAGTGCAGACGGTAATTTCAAAGATCTGGATATGACAGGGAATGTCGGGAGCTTAAATCCTAACACATTTCCTCCAAGTATGGTATGGGGTTCTGTTTTTCCTTACATTAATACAGCTAATGGGATTATAGAAAAAGGTCCTAATTTTGGAATTGCAGAAGCTCTGGTTTCGGAAGCAAGGTTTTTCAGAGCTTTCGACTACTTTTTGCTGGTTCAGACTTATGGCGGAGTACCATTGGATCTAGGTTCTGGTGAATTGGCATTCAATACTTCTGCGGTAACAACTTCAGTAAGAAATACAGTGCCGGAAGTTTATACAAAAGCTATTTTCCCAGATTTACTCAAGGCCATTGAAAATCTTCCTGCTCAGCCAAGAGTTACCGGAGGTGTTACAAAGAATGTTGCCAGATTATTCTTAGCAAAAGCATATCTAACATATGGATGGTGGCTTCAAAATCCAAATGATATTCCAACATATCCCGATACGCCAAGAACAGATCCTGCTGGTCGCAATGCCCAATGGTATTTTCAACAAGCTTATGATGTGGCATTAACGGGAATCAATAGCCCGGGACCATACGCATTACAACCTACATTTTATGATGTAAATGCTGGAGCAAATGACCGCAATAGCGAATGCATGTTATATGCAGATCACACTGCTGCAAGTATATTCTATAATGAAGGCGATCCTACAGGATTTGGCTCCGGATGGTCACCGGATAACTTTGCAGCCTGGATGCAGACATGGAATTATACCAATTTGAAAAGTAGTAAGACAGCAGCTTGGGGAGCTTCTGATATTGTAAGCTCTGTTCAGAGAGCAGCTACTCAGTCTCTTGGCAGACCTTGGGTACGTATGGCTCCAACAATTGGTGTGATTAAAAATACATTTTCTGATAAAACTAATGATTCTCGGTACGATGGAACATTTGTAAGTACATACAGAGGCAATTGGGAAAAAGCAGGATTAGGTAACATCACATTATATAATGCCAATGCTTTACCAGTACAGCCAGGTGGTGCTATATTATCATTTTTAAATGATGATTCCGAAACTCCAGCTTATCCAAAAGCTAGTGATGCTACATATAATAATGGACAAGGGCAAAACGGTGTAGGAGCTGGAACATTGCCTGGAAGAGCAGATTGGGTTGTTGCGCCTAATGGCATTAGTAGAATGGTATATCCTGGACTATGGAAGATTGGGACATACAGTACACTGGATCCAACAGGTTTAGGGTATCCTAATGCAGGATTAACAAGACCTTTTAATGTCGCTAAATTCTCAGAGTTTTATTTTATAGCTGCTGAAGCTGCTGTGAAAGGTGCTTCAGGATCCATTTCAGCAAGAGACTTGATCAATGTAATCCGTGCGAGAGCAGGTAAATGGAAGTTTAGTAATGCACAAAATGTTGCGTTTATAGCAGATAATAGTGCAGCTATGGTTGCAGCAACTCCTGCTACAATAACAATAGATTATATCTTGGCAGAACGTTCCAGAGAGTATTACGGAGAATTTTACAGATGGTATGATTTAATTCGTACACAGAAGTGGGGCGAGTATGCAGCAACTTACCAAATTGGAGGAGTTAATTATGGAGATCACACACCTCAAACATTTAACCGTAATATACAGAAGTTTCATTATCTAAGACCAATACCACAAGGTCAGCTGGATAATATGAGTCTAAGTGCTGAGGAAAAAGCCAGATACCAAAACCCTGGTTATTAATTATAATTTTCACATTCATATCATTCAAAAACAAAGTAGGTGTAACACTGCACCTGCTTTGTTTAATGAAATAAACTTAAAACCTTATGGAAAAAACATGGCGTTGGTTTGGGAAGAACGATAAAATATCTCTGAAAACTTTAAGACAAATCGGTGTAGAAGGCATTGTCTCGGCTTTGCATCATATCAAAAATGGAGAAATCTGGACTTTAGAGGCTATTAATGAATATAAAAACTATATAGAAAGTCACGGTCTTCGCTGGTCTGTAGTGGAAAGCCTACCTGTAAGCGAAGCAATCAAATACGGAGGAGAAGACCGCGATTTTTTAATAGAAAATTATATCAGAAGTCTTGAAAACCTGGGTAAATCAGGCGTTACGACAGTTTGTTATAACTTTATGCCTGTATTGGACTGGGCCAGAACAGACCTCTTCCACGAATGGGAAGATGGTTCATCATCTTTATATTTTGATAAAGCCAAATTCGCCTATTTCGAGATCCACATTCTGAAAAGAGAAGGTGCAGAAAAAGATTACTCACCGGAAATTCTCCAAAAAGTTGAACAATTAAAAAATACACTGACAGAAGCTGACAACAATGATTTGATTGATTCTGTTATTGTAAAAACTCAAGGTTTTGTCAACGGAAATATCAAGGAAGGCGATCTGAATCCGGTAGAAAAATTCAATAATCTATTGGCTTTATATGACGGGATCGACAAAAACCAACTTCGGGAAAACCTAAAATATTTCCTCGGAAAAATAATGCCGGTTTGCGAAGAATGGAATATCCAGATGTGCGTACACCCGGACGATCCGCCTTTTGCTTTACTCGGTTTGCCAAGAATCGTGACTAATGAAGAAGACATAGACTGGTTCCTGAACGCAGTAGATAATCCTCACAATGGATTGACATTTTGTGCCGGTTCGCTAAGTGCTAATCTCCAGAATGACGTTCCGGAATTAGCAAAGAAATATGCTCACAGAACAAAATTTGTTCATCTCAGAAGCACCAATGTTTTTGAAAATGGCGATTTCATCGAGGCGCATCACTTGGGCGGCAGAGGAAAATTAATTGATGTCATCCGTATATTTGAAAAAGAAAATCCAAGTTTGCCGATGCGGATTGACCACGGAAGACTTTTAACCGATGATATTGACAAGGGCTATAATCCCGGCTATTCTTTCCTCGGAAGAATGCTGGCGCTGGGACAGATTGAAGGCGTTATGGCAGCAGTCAGTTCGGAGTTAAATAAAAAATAAATTTAATATTAATTAGCTGTAGTTAAAAGCTTGGAAATAAATTAAACATATCCAAAGGCTTTGATAGTATCATTTATCAATCATCATTTATCAATTAATAATATGAACGAATTATTCAGCATAAAAGGAAAAGTAGCCATCATTACCGGTGCATCGGGCGTTTTAGGCGGAAGCCTGGCCAAGAGTTTCATTGAAGCCGGCGCAAAAGTGGTTGCACTTGGCAGAAACCAGGAAACCCTGGATGCGCGTGTAAGAGAACTCACAGAAGCAGGAGGCGAAGCATTGGCAGTTGAAGCCAACATTATGAACATCGAAAGCCTCGAAAACGCTTCAAAAGTAATCCTGGAAAAATTTGGAAAAATCGATATTTTGCTCAACATTGCTGGCGGGAATGTCCCAGCTGCCACCCTTACTGCCGAGCAATCTTTTTTTGATATGAACATCGATGGCTGGGACGAGGTTACGGAACTGAACATCAATGGAACGGTCTATCCCAGTTATGTTTTCGGAAAAGTAATGGCAGAGCAGGGAAGTGGAAGCATTGTTAATATTTCTTCTATGACAGCATATTCGGCGATTACAAGAGTTGCCGGTTATTCCGCAGCTAAGTCAGCGATTACGAATTTCACACAATGGTTAGCTTCTGATTTAGCGTTGAAATTTGGCGACAAAATTCGTGTAAACGCTGTGGCTCCTGGATTTTTCATTGGCGATCAGAACAGGGCAATTCTGATCAATCCGGATGGATCTTTGACGGACAGAAGCAAAAAAGTGATCGCCAAAACACCAATGCAGAGATTTGGCGAAGTAGAAGAGCTTAATGGAACCCTACAGTTTCTTTGTTCCAATGCAGCCAGCTTCATAACAGGGGCTTTGATTCCTGTGGATGGCGGTTTCAGCGCATTTAGCGGCGTTTAGAATAGTTATTATTATTTTCTTTATACAGTAAGCAAGACCTTTTTTTAATTAATTTTTAGGTCTTGCTTTTAAAAAAATCTTGTGGATTGCTTCTATAATTCAGCAGAAGAATTCCACGCTAACTAAGATTTAAAAGTCAAATTATTTTGAAATAATTGTTACATCAAGTATAAGCTTGAACGAAGAAACAGAAATAAAATGAACTTCAGATTTTCCATATTACTTATTTATCTTTTCACCAGCGGATTTTGCTTTGCTCAAAAAGGAGGAAAATATAAATTGTGGTATGACAAACCTGCGAAACAGTGGGTAGAAGCTTTACCGATCGGAAATGGTAGAATCGCTGCAATGGTTTTCGGAGATCCGGCAATGGAAAAACTTCAGTTGAATGAAGCGACTTTCTGGTCGGGCGGACCTTCCCGGAATGATAATCCGGATGCCCCGAAAGTTTTGGATTCCATCCGATATTACTTGTTTAACGGCAATTATAAAAGAGCACAAATCCTTGCCGATAAAGGACTAACAGCAAAAACACTTCACGGTTCGGCATTTCAGAATATTGGTGATCTCACCTTTGATTTTAATAATCTTAATGATATTAAAAATTATTACAGGGAATTAGACATCGAAAAAGCAATCACGACAACGACTTTTACAGCTAACGGAATCAATTTCAAAAGAGAAGTCTTCGCTTCAATTCCGGATAATGTGATTGTGATTAAATTAGGTTCAGGCAAAAAAAATGCACTGAGTTTTTCAGCTCAATTCAATAGCGAACTAAAAAAAAACACCAAATCCATTGATTCAAATACCTTACAAATGGACGGACTGTCTTCAACTTTAGACGGCGTTCAGGGACAGGTTAAATTCAACGCCATCGCAAAATTCATCAATAAAGGTGGCAAAACAGAAATTTCAGAAAACGGTATTTCGGTTAGCAATGCTAATGAAGTCACGATTCTCATTTCAATTGCTACCAATTTCACAGATTACAAAACTTTAAACACAGACGAAGTTTCAAAAAGTAGAAAATATATCGAAGCATCAGAAAATAAGAGTTTCAATACTTTACTGAAAAATCATTTGGCTTCCTATCAAAAATATTTCAAAAGAGTTGATTTGGATTTGGGAACTTCAGAATCTTCAAAAAATCCAACAGACGTTCGGATTAAAAATTTCGCCACCAGCTACGATCCCGAACTTATTGCTTTGTATTACCAGTTTGGTCGCTATCTTTTGATTTCGTCTTCGCAACCTGGCGGTCAACCGGCGAATCTTCAGGGAATATGGAATAATTCCAACAAACCCGCTTGGGACAGCAAATATACCATCAACATCAATACGGAAATGAATTATTGGCCGGCGGAAAAAACCAATCTTCCTGAGATGCACGAACCGTTGATCCAGATGGTAAAAGATTTAAGCGAATCCGGAAAACAAACAGCCAAAACTATGTACAACAGCCGTGGCTGGGTCGCACATCACAACACCGATATCTGGAGAATTTCAGGCGTAGTAGATTTTGCCAACGCAGGAATGTGGCCAATGGGAGGCGCCTGGCTTTCCCAACATCTTTGGGAAAAATATTTGTACAGTGGCAATAAAAACTATCTTCAATCCATTTATCCGATTTTAAGATCTGCTGCTCAGTTTTATGAAGATTTTTTGATTGAGGAACCAACTCATAAATGGCTGGTTGTAAGTCCTTCAATGTCTCCCGAAAATATCCCGAACGGACATCAGGGAAGCGCATTAGCAGCAGGAAACACGATGGATAATCAACTGATGTTTGACCTGTTTACCAAAACAAAAAAAGCAGCAGAAATTCTTAATATAGATTCAGAAAAAATACGGATTTGGGATAAAATTATCTCCAGATTACCACCGATGAAAATCGGAAAATACGGTCAGTTGCAGGAATGGGCAGAAGATTGGGACAACCCGAAAGACAATCATAGACACGTTTCGCATCTCTACGGATTGTTTCCGTCCAACCAAATCAATCCTTTCACTACACCGGAATTGTTGGATGCATCCAAAACCGTTTTATTACATCGTGGCGATGTTTCCACAGGTTGGAGTATGGGCTGGAAAGTCAATCTCTGGGCAAAATTATTGGACGGAAACCACGCCAATAAACTCATCAAAGACCAATTGTCATTAGTAGAAAAAGACGGTTGGGGTGAGAAAGGAGGAACCTATCCGAACCTTTTTGATGCACATCCGCCTTTTCAGATCGATGGAAATTTTGGCTGTACTTCCGGAATTACCGAGATGCTTTTGCAGACTCAGAACGGTTTCATAGACATTCTTCCCGCACTTCCTGACGAATGGAAAAATGGTAATATTTCCGGATTGAAAACTTATGGCGGTTTTGAAGTAAGTATTGTTTGGGAAAATAATAAAGCGAAGGAAATCATCATAAAATCAAATTTAGGAGGAAACTGCAGAATCAGAATTCCCAACGAAATGGAATTAGCAGGAAAAACAGAACTCAAAAAAGCACAGGGAAAAAACCCAAATCCTTTTTTTGAAACTCCTGAAATTAAAAAGCCAATGATTTCCAAAGAAGCGCAATTAAATCCTTTCAAAATAAAAGAATCTGTGATGTATGATTTCCCAACAGAAGCAGGAAAAACGTATGTTTTAAAAATGAAATAGAAATTATTTGGGCAACTTAATCCGTCTGTAGTTTATCCTGAGCCTGTCGAAGGGCTCTCAATCTTTTTTGCAGAAGATTGCAGAATAAAAAGAACTCGAGTATAGGCAAAAAAGGATTTCCGCTCAAGCCGGATTGCGAGAGATTCGATGGATTAAACTTTAGGAATAAAACTCCATAAAAAAAGCAAAGCCTCCAAGAGGCAATCATTAATAATCGAGAATCCGAAAGATTCAAAAAACAAAAAAATTATATATGAAAAAGATGACAATGACCCCGAATTTCCTTAGGAACAAAACCAGCATTTTTGCAGCCGCAGCTTTACTGTCGGTGACCAGCATTTCCGCACAGATTTTCACAGACTTTAAATATAAAGGAAATGATAAAATCTACAACGATAATCCTTTGAAAGCGGATGAATTTTACTCCCCGATTCTTCAGGGTTGCTATCCGGATCCCGCTATTACCAAAAAAGGCGATGATTATTATTTGGTTAGCTCTTCATTTTCAATGTTTCCGGGTGTACCTATTTTTACGTCTAAAGATCTGGTAAACTGGAAACAGGTAGGACACGTTCTTGACAGACCTTCCCAGCTGAAAGTAGAGCAAGGAGGCGTGTCGCACGGAATTTATGCACCCGATATCAAGTATAATAAACATAATGATACATTCTATATGGTAACTACACAGATTGCCAGTGGAATCGGGAATATGATCGTAAAAACCAAAGATCCGGCAAAAGGCTGGAGTGAAGTTCAGAAACTGAACTTTGACGGCATTGATCCGGCTATTTTCTTTGACGATGACGGGAAAGCATATATTGTTCATAACGATGCGCCACCAAAAGGAACCGAGCAGTATCAAGGTCACCGCGTCATAAAAATGTGGGATTACGATTTGGAAAAAGACCAGGTTGTCGCTGGTTCAGATAAAATTATCGTGAATGGAGGTGTTGATCTTTCACAAAAACCAATCTGGATAGAAGGTCCGCATATTTACAAAAGAAATAATAAATACTACCTGATGTGCGCAGAAGGCGGAACCGGCGGGAACCACAGTGAAGTGATTTTTATGTCAGATTCCCCGAAAGGTCCATACATCCCGGCAAAAAATAATCCGATCCTCACGCAGCGTTATTTCCCAAAAGACAGAAAAGATAAAGTGGATTGGGCAGGTCACGCAGATTTAGTAGAAGGACCAAATGGACAATGGTACGGCGTATTTTTAGCCATCCGTCCAAATGTGAAAAACCGCGTAAACAAGGGTCGCGAAACGTTCCTTCTCCCGGTAGACTGGAGCGGAACCTATCCTGTTTTCCAAAATGGTTTAGTGCCGATGAAGCCGAAATTGAAATTGCAGGAAGGCGCCAAAAATCAAACCGGACAGAACGGATTTTTCCCGAACGGCAACTTCACTTTTACAGATCAATTGACAGATAAAAATTTAGATTACCGCTGGATTGCGATGCGTGGACCTCGTGAAAATTTTATCTCTACGACTAAAAATGGTGTTAAGGTCAATCCTTTTGATACGAATATCAAAGCTGTGGCTCCTGTTTCTGCATTATTCCACAGATTACAGCACGAAACTTCAGAAGTGTCCGTATCCTTAGATTATAAACCAAAATCGGAAAAAGAATTAGCAGGAATCACTTATTACCAAAGCGAACAATTCAACTATGTTTTTGGCGTTACAAAGAAAGATAAAGATTTCTATATTGTGTTGGAAAGAACGGAGAAAGGAGAATCTAAACTGATTGCCAGCGAAAAAATTTCGCTTTCTAAACCAGTTAAATTACAAGTAGTTGCAGATAATGATGATTACAATTTTAATTATTCGTTAGACGGTAAAAACTTCAAAAATCTTGGAGGGCCGGTTTCCGGAGATATTCTTTCCACAGATGTTGCAGGCGGTTTCACAGGAAGTTTGATTGGTTTGTACAGTACTTCATCGAATGATATTGTACCGAATTAGTATATAAGGTAACCCTTCAAGATTCCAAAAACCTTGAAGGGTTGTATTAATCATCAAATTATAAAATTTTGAATTTAAAAAAATCATTCTATATCGTTTCTTTTTTTGGATGTGTCGGGCTGAATCTCCTTTCGGCACAGGAAAATAGGATGTCCGAAAATCAGGTGACCAATTTTTCCAATCCAATAATGTGGGCAGATATTCCCGATTTATCTGTTACAAGAAGTGGAGACGATTTTTATTTGATTTCTACTACGATGCATCTGATGCCGGGAGCACCAATAATGCATTCTCAGGATTTGGTGCATTGGGAGATGGCGAGCTATGTTTTTGATACGCTTAATGATAATTCCAAGTACGATTTGTTGGATGGAACGGTTTACGGTCGAGGACAATGGGCTTCTTCGATTCGATATCATAAAGGAAAATATTATGTGTTGTTTTCTCCTAATGATGAGCCTTTCAAATCTTACATTAATGTTACGGATAATCCCGAAAAAGGAAATTGGAAGCTGATTACCAGAACCAGACATTTTCACGATGCTTCATTGTTTTTCGATGATGATGACAGGATTTATGTCTTCACTTCAAACAAAGTTTTTGAGTTGAGCAAAGATTTCAAAGAAGTCATCGGGAATCAAAACGGAACCGAGATTTTCCAAAGAGATGAGGAAGAAAACGGACTTTTGGAAGGTAACCAAATCATCAAAAGAAATGGAAAATATTATATGATGATGATTTCCTGGCCACGCGGTAAAAATCGTAGACAATTGGTATATAGAGCCGATAAAATTGGAGGTCCGTATGAAAAGAAAATTATTCTGGAAGACAATTTTAAAGGGTTTCCGTATGTTGGGCAAGGTGCATTGATAGATGATAAAAACGACAATTGGTACGCATTGATTTTCCAGGATAGAGCAGGAGTCGGGCGGGTTCCGCTTTTGTTCAATGTGAAGTGGGAAAATGATTGGCCAATTCTTGGAAACAACGGAAAAACAGAATTGAAAGGAGAAGTTCCACTTCCTCCATTTAAAGCAAAAAATCACTTCACGGAAAGTGATGATTTCTCTGGTCCGAAACTGAAAATCCAATGGCAATGGAATCATAATCCCAATAACTCCGCTTGGTCTTTATCCGAAAGAAAAGGTTTTATGCGTCTTAAAACCAGTCGGGTGGTAGAAAATTTATATTTGGCTCCCAATACTTTAACCCAAAGAATGGAAGGCCCGAAATCTCGAGGAACGATTTCGCTAGATTTAAAAGCAATGAAAGACGGCGATGTTGCCGGTTTTAGTACTTTCAACGGTGATTCTGGAGTGCTTGCAGTAGAGCAAATCGGGAAAGAAAGATTTATTGTTTTTTCTGAACAAAATGTAGAATTGGATTCGAAAACAAAAGCAGTAAATAAAGTGGCGAAAAGAGAAATTACCAAAATTCCGTTGAAGGGGAACAAAGTGTATTTCCGCATAAATGCAGACTTTAATTTAGAAAAAGATGTAGCAGATTTTTCGTACAGCATCGACAATAAAAATTGGAAAACCATTGCTACAGATTATAAAATGATATTCGATTACAGAAGGTTTTTTATGGGTTCAAAATTCGCAATTTTCAACTATGCAACAAAATCTGTTGGTGGATATGTAGATGTTGATTACTTTGAGTATCAACTTTTAAATCAATAATTTTTAACCAAAAATTATGAAAAACAAACTTATTTATATATTCTGTCTGTCATTTTCATTATTCTTTATGAAAATTTCTGCTCAGGAAAAAGCTCATAATCCGGTAATTTTTGCAGATGTCCCGGATTTATCAATGATTCGGGTGGGAGATACCTATTATATGAGCAGCACGACTATGCACATGAGCCCGGGCGTTCCGATTATGAAATCGAAAGATCTGATCAACTGGCATTTGGTAAGTTATGCCTATGACAGGCTTTCTGAAAATGATGAAATGAATCTGGATAATGGAAAGAATACTTATGGCAGAGGTTCCTGGGCAAGCACAATTCGTTTTTACAAAGGAATCTATTACGTTTCCACCTTCGCCAAAACTACAGGTAAAACCCATATCTATTCCACAAAAGATATTGAAAAAGGACCCTGGAAAGCCATTGAATTTGAACCGATGATGCACGACCATTCTTTCTTTTTCGATGATGACGGGAAAGCGTATATGCTGTACGGGGGCGGAAAATTAAAGCTGGTAGAGCTGAAAGAAGACCTCTCCGGAATAAAGCCAGATTCCGAAATTGTAACCATCGAAAATGCAAGCGTTCCGTCTGGTAATAATATTGGTTTGCCGGCTGAAGGTTCTCAGTTGTTTAAAGTTAATGGAAAATATTATCTGTTCAATATTACCTGGCCAAAAGGTGGAATGCGAACGGTTGTAATCCACCGTGCAGACAACATCCGCGGACCTTGGGAAGGAAAAATCGGGTTACAGGATTTAGGTGTTGCACAAGGTGGCTTAATCGATACGCCAAGTGGGGAATGGTTTGCTTATTTATTTCGGGATTACGGTGCGGTAGGAAGAATTCCTTACTGGGTTCCTGTAAAATGGGAAAACGGGTGGCCTGTTTTAGGAGTTAATGGAAAGGTTCCGGAAACATTGGATTTGCCGGTCAATCAGTCATTGATTCCGGGAATCGTTGATTCAGATGAGTTTACCCGTAAGAAAGGAGAGCCTGCATTACCATTGGTTTGGCAATGGAATCACAATCCGGATAACAAATTATGGTCAGTCACTGAAAGAAAAGGCTTCCTGAGACTGAAAACAGGTCGGGTTGAAAAAGATTTTTTACAGGCTAAAAATACGTTGACCCAAAGAACCATAGGACCCGTTTCTTCCGGCATTACTTCGCTTGACGTTTCAAAAATGAAAGACGGTGATTTTGCAGGACTGACATTGTTGCAGAAAGATTACGGACTATTGGGAGTAAGAGTGGAAGGAAACGAGAAATACATTGTTTATATCAATGCTTCGCGCGGTACACCAAAAGAAGGAGAGAAAATAAAACTTTCCCAAAATACCGTTTATTTCAAAGCAGAGTGTGACTTCCGTGAAAAGAAGGATACCGCAGTTTTTTACTTCAGCAATGATGGGAAAAACTGGAAACAAATTGGTAGCCCTTTACAAATGAAATATACACTGCCTCATTTTATGGGCTACCGTTTCGGACTTTTCAATTATGCTACCAAGGCTGCAGGAGGATATGCAGATTTCGATTTTTTCAGGATTCAAGAAACAATTTCCGAGCGGTAAGCTGTTGTTTTCAATTAACAGAAAATAGATTTACCCATATAAAAATTTTTATCTATATTAATAAGTGTAAAAAATACAAATAAAAATCATGAACAAATCCTTAGTAATAGCAATAGTTTTGGTGCTTTCAGTATGGTCTGTTTCAGCACAAACACTTGACAGACAGGCGCCACAGGGTTTTGATGTAGAGAATACCGCAATTTCCCATGGTAAGATTGATACGGTTCAATACACATCAAAAACAGTAGGAAGTAAGAGAAAAGCTTTGATTTATACACCGCCAAGCTTCAAAAAAGGGAATAAATATCCTGTGCTTTACCTTCTTCACGGTATCGGTGGCGACGAAAAAGAATGGTTCAATCAGGGAAAACCGAACGTAATTCTGGATAATCTCTACGCTCAGGGAAAACTTCAGCCGATGATTGTCGTTTTACCCAACGGAAGAGCGATGAAAGATGACAGTGCAGCTGGAAATATATGGGCTCCGGAAAAAGTAGAAGCTTTTGCAACTTTTGAAAAAGATCTGCTGAACGACCTGATTCCATTTGTCGAGAAAAATTATCCTGTCAAAAAAGACCGTGAAAGCCGGGCTTTAGCAGGTCTTTCGATGGGAGGCGGACAAACCCAGAATTTCGCTTTTGGAAACATCGATAAATTTGCGTGGCTGGGCGCATTTTCTTCGGCTCCAAATACGAAAGAACCGATTCAGCTTTTGCCAAATCCTCAGGAAGCATTGAAAATGAAGCTTATTTTCATATCCTGTGGTGATGCCGACGGACTGATGCCTTACAGCAAAAGAACAAGCGATTATCTGAGGAAAAATAAGATCCCGCATATTTTTTATATCGAACCGGGAGGTCACGATTTCAAAGTCTGGAAGAATGATTTGTACATTTTTTCACAACTTTTATTCAAGCCGGTTGACAAAAGCCAGTTCGACAATTTTACCGTTCTGGGAACGCCTGCAGCTACAAATATAAGAAACGCTCAGTATCCTCAAATCCTTCCGGACGGAAGGGTAATGTTCAAAGTTAAAGCGCCGGAAGCGCAAAAAGTTCAGATAGATTTAGGCAAAAAATACGATCTGAAAGAAGACACAGAAGGATTTTGGACAGGAACAACTGAGCCTCAAAGCGGAAGTTTCCACTATTATTCTTTATTGATTGACGGTGTTGCAGTTGCAGATCCTTCAAGTCAGACATTCTACGGGATGGGAAGATACGCTAGCGGAATTGATATTCCTTTTGATGGCGATGATTTTTATGCCTTAAAAGATGTTCCGCACGGTGATGTTCGTATTAAAAATTTCTATTCTAAGGTGACCAATTCTTGGAGAAGAGTCTTCGTTTATACTCCACCAGGTTACGACCAAAATTCTTCTGAATCTTTTCCTGCATTATATATTTTACACGGCGGAGGTGAAGATGAAAGCGGTTGGGCAAATCAGGGCAAAACCAATCTGATTTTAGATAATCTTATTGCGGAAGGAAAAGCCAAAAAAATGGTTATCATTATGCCTGATGCCAACATCGGACAGAGCGGACTCAGAAATTTTGGCGAGCGTAATCTTCAGATGTTTGAAAGAGAGCTGAAAGAATCCATTATTCCGTTTGCCGAATCCAATTACAGAATAAAAAGAGGCAAAGAAAACCGAGCATTGGCGGGACTTTCGATGGGCGGAATCTATACCTTGTATGCTGGAATCCAGAATTCGGATATGTTTTCCAGTCTGGGTGTTTTCAGCTCAGGATATATGCTGCCAATGCTGCAGGACGTTGCCGACAAACAGTACAAATTTTTAAACGAGAATAAATCTGCTTTTTCATCCAACGTCAAAAATTTCTGGATCTCAATGGGCGGAAAAGACGATATCGCCTATGAAAACGGTCAGAAAATGTTGAAAGATTTAGATAAAATCGGAATTAAATATTCGTACAGAGATTATCCTGGTGGTCACAGCTGGCCGGTTTGGAGAGACAGTCTTTATGCCTTTGCGCAGGAGCTTTTTAAATAATCAAATTTAATCCAAACGGACTGTTAATGTTTTAATCCAAAATCATCCACCAATGAAATTCAACAGAATAAAAATAAAAGCACTTATTATCACGGTAGTTATTGTATCGGAAAATATTGGTGCGCAATCATATCATAAAACCGATTCAGGATTGAAATTTTCTGCTGATAATTTGAACGTTGAATTGAAATTGTATGGAGAAAATACGGTTAGAATTATTAAATATCCCATTGGAAAATCATTTGAAAAAAACAGTCTGTCGGTCATCAAAAAAGAGCAGAAAACTAAATTCTCAGTTTCAGAAAACAATCATATTATTTCATTAAAAACAAATGATTTAAATATTTTAATTGATGCTAAAAATGGCACGATTACTTACAAATCTTCATCAGGAAAAGAATTGTTGAAGGAAGTTGGAAGCGATTTCAAACCTTTTAATGATGCCGGAAGTCAAACCTATTCTGTGTCTCAGTCTTTTCAACTTGAAAAAGACGAACCGATTTACGGCTTAGGAATTCTCCAAAACGGAAAAATGTCTCAGCGGAATACGGATGTAAAAATGATTCAGAATAATACCTGGGATTTTGTACCGTTTTTCCAGTCTGTGAAAGGCTACGGCATTTTTTGGGATAACTATTCGCCGACACAATTTACCGATAAACCGGATAAAACATCATTCTCTTCGGAAGTTGGGGAAGGTGTGGATTATTATTTCATCTACGGGAAAAATGCGGATGGCATAGTTGCCGGAATGAGAAATCTTACAGGAAATGTACCTATGATTCCGTTGTGGACTTACGGGTTTTGGCAAAGCAAAGAACGCTACAAAAGTCAGGATGAATTGGTGGATGTCGTTAAAAAATACCGTGATTTACAAGTTCCTTTAGACGGAATCATCCAGGATTGGCAGTATTGGGGAAATAATTACCAGTGGAATGCGATGGATTTCATCAGCCCGGATTTTCCCGATGCCAAGAAAATGATTCAGGACATCCACGATATGAATGCGCATCTTTCCGTTTCCATTTGGTCGTCTTTCGGACCGATGACGAATCCGTACCGTGAAATGGATAAAAAAGGAATGCTGTTCAATTTCAAAACCTGGCCGGAATCTGGTTTGGAAGTTTGGCCTCCGGATATGAATTATCCTTCCGGCGTTCGTGTTTACGATGCCTACAATCCCGAAGCCAGAAATATTTACTGGAAATATCTGAACAAAGGCGTTTTCAGTCTAGGCGTCGATACTTGGTGGATGGATTCTACGGAACCTGACCATCTCAGCCAAAAACCGGAAGATTTAGATACCAAAACTTACCTTGGTTCATTCCGAAAAGTGAGAAATGCGTATCCGTTAGTCGCAGTCGGCGGTGTTTATGACCATCAGCGTGAAACCACAAGTGATAAAAGAGTTTTCATTCTGACAAGATCGGCTTTTGCAGGACAGCAAAGATATGGAGCCAATACCTGGTCGGGCGACGTCAACTCTTCTTGGGAATCTTTACGAAATCAGATTTCTGCTGGTTTGAATTTTAGTCTCACAGGAAACCCGAATTTCAACTCTGATATCGGCGGTTTCTTTGCCGGTGTTTATAGAAGAAACGGAGGTTCACAGAATAAAATGTTCCAGGAGCTGTACGTTCGTTGGTTGCAGTACGGAACTTTCACGCCGATGATGCGTTCGCACGGAACCGATGTGCCAAGAGAAATTTACCAATTTGGACAGAAAGGTGATGTGGTTTATGATGTTATAGAGAAATTCATCAAATTGCGTTACAGTATGTTGCCATACATTTATTCAGTTTCCTGGGATGTTTCTAAAAATAATTCGAGTTTTCTGAGAGCTTTGGCGATGGATTTTTCATCAGACCAAAAAACCTGGGATATCAACAATGAATATCTTTTCGGGAAGTCATTTTTGGTGGCACCGATTCTCAATCCTCAATACACGCCTGAAAAATTCATTACAACCGATGAAAATCAAGGTTGGGATAAAAAAGAGGAAAGCAAAGAAAATGCACTTTCCAATGTGGATTTTACACAAAATAAAACTGTGAAAGTTTATCTTCCGGCCGGTTCAGACTGGTTTGATTTCTGGACGAATGAAAAACACAAAGGCGGTCAGGAAATTCAGAAAAGCGTTAATATTCAAAGCATTCCGCTGTATGTAAAAGCAGGAAGTATTATTCCGTTTGGTCCTGATGTACAATACGCAACTGAGAAAAAATGGGATAATCTGACGGTGAAAATTTACCCGGGAGCTGATTCAGATTTTGTTTTATATGAAGATGAATTTGATAATTACAATTACGAAAAAGGCGATTATACTGAAATCCCTTTTCATTGGAATGATAAATCAAAAACTTTGACGATAAATGCCCGAAAAGGCCAATACAAAGGAATGATTGAAAAGCGAAATTTCAATCTTATTCTTCCTGATGGTCAGCAGAAATCAGTGAATTATTCCGGAAAGAAAGTGACTGTCAGTTTTAAATGATTTAAAAAAAAGACTATGAAATTTTTAAGTTTAATAACGATTTTAGGATTTTTCCAGATTTCTTTTGCCCAAAATCCCATCATCCAAACCAAATTCACCGCCGATCCTGCGCCAATGGTTTATAAAGACACGGTTTTTTTGTACACCAGCCACGATGAGGACGATGCTTTCGGATTCAAGATGAAAGACTGGTTGCTTTATACTTCCACAGATATGGTCAACTGGACAGACCAGGGTGTGGTTGCTTCACTCAAGGATTTTAAATGGGTGAATACGGACAACGGAGCCTGGGCACCTCAGGTAATCGAAAGAAACGGAAAATTCTATATGTATTGCCCGATGCCCAACAATATGGGAATCGGTGTTTTAGTGGCAGACAGTCCGTATGGTCCGTTCAAGGATCCTATAAGCAAACCGTTGATAAAAAATGCCCTGGATGATATTGATCCAACTGTTTTCATTGATGATGACGGACAGGCTTATCTTTATTGGGGAAATCCCAACCTTTGGTATGCCAAACTGAATGAAGATATGGTCACGCTTGCCGGTCCCATTACCAAAGATCCTTCATTGGCCAAGGTAAAAGATAAACCGGATCCCTTTCATTACCAGGAAGGACCTTGGGTGTGGAAAAGGAATGCTATCTATTATATGGCTTATGCCTCTAAATGTTGCCCCGAAGGAATCGGTTATGCAATGGCAAAATCGCCTGTCGGCCCTTGGAATTACGGAGGCGTAATTATGGATGGTGATGAACGATCCAGCGGAAATCATCCCGGTATTATAGATTTCAAAGGTAAATCTTATGTTTTTGGGTTTAATCATATGCTCAGAATGCAGACGATGAGCAAGCATTACGAACGCCGTTCTGTCAGCGTGACAGAGCTGATTTACAATGCAGATGGAACGATTCAGAAACTTCCTTTCTGGACTGCGAACGGTACCAAAAGAGTAGAAAGTCTTGATCCTTATAAAAAAGTAGAAGCAGAAACGATGGCTTACAGCGAAGGATTAAAAACAGAAATGGTCACAGAATGGGAACGCAACCAACCGTACAACAGAGGGAAAAAAATCACAGACCGTATCATTGTTACATCTATTAATAATGGCGATTACATTAAAGTACAAGGAGTAGATTTTTCGAAAGGGGTAAAATCTTTGGATGTCAATGTTGCTTCTATCAATGGAGGAAAAATAGAAGTTCATACAGATGACCTTAACGGACCATTGCTGGGTGTGGTAAACATTACCGGAAAAGGAGAAGGAGATATTTTTAAAACCATCAATACCCCTTTGAAAAACGTTACAGGCATTCACGATTTGTATTTTGTTTTCAAAGGAGACAGAGATCTTTTCTATTTTGATTGGTGGAAATTTAATTAAATCATTTTTGATAATGTTGAAGACTAAAATACTTTTAATTGTTGTAACATTTTTGTTGTCAGGAAATATTTCCAAGGCACAGTCAACCGTTTGGTTAGATCAGTTGGATCTGAGCGTAGCAACCCAAGGACACAGTAAACCGGGCATCAATACTTCGGTGGACGGAAAAAAGCTGACGATTGCCGGCGAAACTTTTGACAGAGGTTTTGGAACTCATGCTGAAAGTTCTTTATTAATTAAATTAAATGGCAAAGCAAAAAGCTTTTCCGCAATGGTTGGAATAGACGACGAAATAAAAGGACAAAATCCCGCCGTTGAATTTGAAATTTATGGCGACAACAAAAAACTCTGGTCAAGCGGAATAATGAAATTGGGCGACAAAGCAAAACCTGTTTCCGTTTCGCTGGAAGGCATCAAACAATTAGAATTAATCGTTACTGATGGCGGAAACAGCCCCTATTACGACCACGCTGATTGGGTGGATGCCAAATTTGAAACCATTGGAGTTACGACTTTGGAAACCTTCAATCCAATTGCTTCTGAACCTTATATCTTAACACCAAAATCTCTTCCGACGCCGAAAATTAATTCAGCTGGCGTTTACGGCGCTCGTCCCGGTTCACCGTTTCTGTTCAGAATTCCTGCAACTGGCGACAGACCGATGATTTTCTCTGCCAAAAATCTTCCAAAAGGTTTAACATTAGATTCTCAAACAGGAATTATCTCTGGAAAAATCGATACAAAAGGAACTTATAAAGTTGTGTTGAATGCTAAAAATGCAAAAGGTTCCGCTTCAAAAAAATTAAAAATAGAAATTGGCGACAGAATCGCACTCACGCCAACAATGGGTTGGAACAGCTGGAACTGTTTCGGACACGAAGTTTTTGCTGATAAAGTGAAGCGTGCAAGTGATGCTTTGATAAAATCCGGCTTGGTTAATCACGGCTGGAATTATATTAATATTGATGATTCGTGGCAGTTTAACAGAGATGGAAAAGATCCGTCTTTCAAAGGAAAAATGCGTGATGAAAACGGCTATATTTTAACCAATTCCAAATTTCCGGATATGAAAAACCTCGCCGATTATATTCACGAAAACGGTTTGAAAATGGGAATCTATTCTTCACCCGGACCTTGGACCTGCGGTGGTTGCGCCGGAAGTTACGGTTACGAAAAACAAGATGCTGAAAGCTACGCAAAATGGGGCGTCGATTACCTGAAATACGACTGGTGCAGTTACGGAGGAGTATTAGAAGGTCTTCCGGATAATGACCCGGACAAAGTTTCTTCGCTTAATTTTCAAGGCGGTGGCGATCTAGATAAGGGCGTGAAACCTTTCAAATTGATGGGAAAACTTTTGAAAGAGCAACCGAGAGATATTGTCTACAACCTTTGTCAGTACGGAATGGGCGATGTCTGGAAATGGGGCGATGATGCCGATGCGCAATCGTGGCGAACCGCCAATGACATCACCGATACCTGGGCGAGTGTCAAAAATATTGCATTGGCGCAGGATAAAGCGTCTGCGTTTGCAAAACCCGGCAATTGGAACGATCCGGATATGTTGGTGGTCGGAATTGTCGGCTGGGGAAATCCGCATCAAAGCCGTTTGAAACCGGATGAGCAATATTTACACATCAGTTTGTGGAGCATATTTTCCGCGCCATTACTGATTGGTTGCGACCTCGAAAAGCTGGATAATTTTACCCTAAATCTCTTAACGAATGATGAAGTAATCGCCGTAAACCAGGACGTTTTGGGAAAACAAGGCGTTTGCTTGCAGACAATTGGCGAATTGAAAGTTTATGTAAAAGACCTTGAAGATGGCGGAAAAGCGGTGGCTTTTGCCAATTTCGGAAGAGAAAAAGTGAAGATGTCTTACAAGGATTTTAAAACATTAGGAATTTCAGGAAATCAGGTGGTGAGAGATATTTGGAGACAGAAAGATATTTCGAAACTCAATGCGGATAAGGGAAATCTGGATTTGGATATTCAGGCGCACGGCGTTGCTTTTTATAAATTCATTTCAAAATAAATCAGCTATAAATTTCAAATGAAAATGAATCGCATCAAGAATCATATCGAAAAAAATATCTTTTCAAAAGCAATTTTGCTGATGATTTTGCTGAGTTTTTCCAGTTGGATTTCAGCGAATAATTTGATGGTGAAATCTCCGAATGATAAAATTATCGTCAATGTTTTCAATTCAAATAATACCGAAATTGAGAAGTGGTTTTTGAATGTGAAATTTAATAATAACGGAAAAATCACTGAGGCTATTTCAAAAATCGATTTGGGATTGATTCTTTCCGAAGGCGTTTCTTTTGATGAAATGAAATTGATAAAAACGTCAAAACCGATTTTAATAAAGGAAAATTACTCAATGCCTCACGGAAAATCTTCTCAAAGAAACAATGAAGCAAATGAAGCGGTTTTTACTTTTGAAAATAAAGAGAAGAAGAAAATAAATATCATTGTCCGGGTTTATAATGACGGCATTGCTTTCAGATATTCGCTTTCAGGAAAAGGAAATTTTACGGTTCAGGACGAATTGACTTCGTATTCAATCGACAAGGAAACCACTCGCTGGATAGAAAAATGGAATCCTGCCAATGAAGGACTTTATGCTTCAATGGTTGGCGAAAAAACCCAGCAGGAAGAATGGTGTTATCCGGCGTTGTTTCAGACCAAAGAAAATTGCTGGTTTTTGCTCCACGAATCGGCTGTGGATGGGACTTACTGTGGTTCTAAATTAAGCAATAAATCAAATAAGAATCAATATAAAATCACATTCCCCGACCCGAAAGACGGTCGAGGAAAAGGGGAATCTTTACCCAAGATAACTTCTCCCTGGAAATCGCCTTGGAGAGTGATTATCATTGGAAATCTGAATGATATTGTAGCTTCCACGTTGGTGGATGATGTCGCACCGCCTTCAATTATTAAAAATACGGATTGGATAAAACCGGGTGCAGTTTCATGGAATTATTGGTCTGATAATCACGGAACCAGAGATTTTAAAACGGTTTGCGAATTTGCTGATTTGGCGGTTGTAATGGACTGGCCTTATACTTTACTGGATTGGGAATGGGACTCGATGGGAAATGGTGGAAATCTGGAAGATGCTTTAAAATACATTCATTCCAAAGGGATAAAACCTCTAATGTGGTACAATTCGGGTGGTGACCATACTTGGGTTTCTTCCACACCGAAAGACAGAATGCTGACCCACGAAAACCGTGTGGCAGAATTTTCCAAACTTAAAAAACTCGGTGTTGCAGGCGTAAAAGTTGATTTTTTCGAAAGTGAAAAACAGGATATGATTCAATATTACATTGATATTCTGGAAGATGCTTCGAAGTTTGAAATGATGGTTTACTTCCACGGTTGTCTGGTTCCGAGAGGCTGGGCTAGAACTTATCCGAACCTGATGACATACGAAGCCGTCCGTGGTGCAGAATGGTACAACAACGGTCCGGAATTTACGGCAACTGCGCCTGTTCATAACACCATTCTTCCTTTTACCAGAAATGTGGTAGGTTCGATGGATTATACGCCGGTGACATTCACCAATTCCCAGTTTCCACATTTGACTTCGTATGGTCACGAATTGGCGTTAAGCGTTTTATTTGAATCTGCATTGCAACATTTTGCCGATAGACCCGAAGGTTATTATGAATTGCCGGATGAACCCAAGAAATTTTTAAGAGAAGTTCCGGTAAGTTGGGATAAAACCATTTTACTGCAGGGTTTTCCCGGTAAAGAAGTTGTGTTGGCGAGAAACAAAAATACACAATGGTACATCGGTGGGATCAATGGTGAGAATACTGAAAAAAACATCAATATTAAATTTGATTTTCTGGATAAAAATAAAAAATACAAATTAAGATTAATCAAAGACGGGAAACATGATAAACAGCTTATAACCTATGATTCTGTCATAGAAAGTACAGATTCTGTTGATGTGAAGGTTTTAAGAAGAGGCGGTTTTGTAGCAGTAATTTCTCCTTTGTAACTAATTGAAATCAATTTAAATTTTAAAAACTAAGAAATGAAAAATATTAAAATAATAATTACTCTTATTCTCTGCGGTTTGTGTCTGGGTATTTCCGCTCAGAATCCTGTAATCCAGACTCATTTTACGCCAGACCCTGCGCCGATGGTGTACAAAAATAAAATGTACCTCTACACCGGGGACGATATTCCCGGTTATGATTTTTACACGATGACCAAATGGCGTGTCTATTCAACGGAAGATATGGTCAATTGGACAGATCACGGTTCTCCACTTTCACTGGAATCTTTCAGCTGGGCGCGTGACAGAGCCTGGGCGGCACAATGTATTGAACGTAATGGCAAATTTTATTGGTATATCTGCGTTCAGACGGTTGATAACAATATGGCGATTGGCGTTGCCGTTTCAGAAAGTCCGACAGGTCCATTTAAAGATGTGCTCGGAAAACCGCTGGTAACTACGGGAACTTGGGATAATATCGACCCGACGGTTTTTATTGATGATGACGGACAAGCGTATCTCTATTGGGGAAACAGCAAATTATTTTATGTAAAACTTAACAAAAATATGGTTTCCTATGAAGGGAAAATCACCGAAATTCCGCAATCCGTAGAAGCTTTTGGTGGATTGAGAATTCCGGGCAGAAGTGATGAGGTTTTGCAGAAACAGGAGCAGTTCAAGGATGTTTTTGTAGAAGGACCTTGGCTGTATAAGCGTAAAAATCAATATTATATGATGTATGCGGGAATGACAAACCGAACCGAATGTCTGTCATATTCCATAAGTGATACACCAACCGGACCGTGGAAATATCAGGGAAAAATAATGACCGACCAGCCCACTAACAGTTTTACCAACCACGGCGGAATTATCGATTATAAAGGAAAATCCTATCTGTTTTACCACACTGCATTATTACCGAATGGCGGAAGTTATGGTCGTTCAACTGCCATTGAAGAGTTTAAATATAATGCCGACGGAAGTATTCCAAAAATCACAATAACCAAAGAAGGTGTCAATCCTGTGGGAACTTTAAATCCTTACCAAAGAAATGAAGCCGAAACAATGGCTTGGTCAGAGAAATGCAGCACAGCCGAAAACAAAAAAACAGGAGTTTATGTTTCCGATATCAGAGTGGGAGGTTATATCAAAGTCCGTGCTGTGGATTTCGGTAAAGGCGCTTCTGAGTTTTCAGCCTCAATTGCTGCAGGCATTGACGGCGGAATTTTAGAAGTCAGATTGGATAAATTGGACGGAAATAAAATTGCCGAGATTGAAGTGCCGAGAACCGGAGCTTGGGAAGAATTTAAAACCTTAACATCAAAAATTTCAGAATCGGTTTCCGGCGTTCACGATGTGTATTTTGTATTTAAAGGAAAAAATATTACGGCGGGAAGGGTGCTTTTCAATTTTGATTACTGGAGCTTTCAGAAAAATAATAAAAATTCCCCTCCTTTTGGAGGGGTGTCAAAAATTTAAAGAATTTTTGACGGGGTGGTTAAAATGATTTGTATAACAATATCGGAAACCAAATTCACCAACTATAACAATACAACCACACAGCTTCTATAAGCGTTAGCGGCTTTGTGAAACTAAAAAAAAATAAAAAACTTTGTGACCTTAGTGTTCAAAAAAAGTTAAATATGAAAAAAACAATACTCAATCTCTATTTAATAGGATATTCGGGGATATTATTTTCCCAAAATCCCATTATTCAGACCAATTATACGGCAGACCCGGCTCCGATGGTTTACAACGACAGGCTTTACGTTTACACCACCCACGATGAGGATGATTCTACTTGGTTTACAATGAACAATTGGAAAGTGTATTCTACCAACGATATGGTGAACTGGACGGACCACGGAACCATCCTTTCCTACAGCGATTTCGATTGGGCAAAGCGAGATGCCTGGGCAGCGCAATGTGTGGAAAGGAACGGCAAATTCTTTATGTATGTTCCGATGTGGTCCAAAACCAATAACAAAGGTGCGATTGGTGTTGCAGTGGGAGACAGTCCGTTCGGTCCGTTTTATGATCCGCTGGGAAAACCATTGGTACAGAGCGAGTGGGGTGATATAGATCCAACCGTTTTTGTGGATGATGACGGACAGGCACATATGTATTGGGGGAATCCGAAACTGAAATATGTCAAACTGAATGAAGATATGATTTCCTATTCCGGAGATATTGTTGAAATTCCGATGACCGCAGAATCTTTCGGAAAAAGAGACGGAAAAGAAAACCCTGAAAGACCGACAAAATATGAAGAAGGGCCTTGGCTCTACAAAAGAAAAAATCTGTACTATATGTTCTGGCCGGGTGGTCCGCTTCCGGAATTCATCGGATATTCTACAAGTAAAAATCCACAAGGTCCGTGGAAATACGGCGGAATTGTAATGCCGACCGAAGGACGTTCTTTTACCAATCATCCGGGAGTTATTGATTTCAGAGGGAAAACCTATTTCTTTTATCACAATGGCGCTTTGCCGGGAGGAAGTGGTTTCACAAGGTCGGTGAGTGTGGAAGAGCTTAATTTTAATAAGGACGGTTCCATTTCGCCCATCAAGATGACCAATGGAATTACCAAAGCTATTGGAACAATTAATCCTTATACTTTCAATCAGGCAGAAACGATTGCTTGGTCAGAAAATGTAAAAGCCTATCAAAACAAAGTGGCTGGAGTTTTTGTTAAGGCAAAAAAGAGCGGGGCTTACACCAGTGTAAAAAGCGTTGATTTCGGGAAAGACGGTGCTCAGTCTATTTCTTTAAGAGTGGGAACTACACACAACAGTGATGTTACTATGGATGTTCGGTTGGACGGTCTTAGCGGACCGATTGTCGCAACAGTAAAAATCCCTCTTACTGGCGGAGACGACCGCTGGGAAACTGTAAAAGCAGAATTAAAAGAAAAAATCACAGGTGTTCACGATGTATATTTTGTGTTTAATGGAAAAGCAGCTAAGGATATTATGTACTTTGATTATTGGTTATTCTCAAAATAAATTCGGGATTGAAACAAATCATACTAAATATGAAAACTTCAAAATTATTATTTCTCCTAGTCATTCTTTTAACAACATTTTCTAAAGCGCAGGAAAGAGAGATCGTTACTTCCGACGGAGTTAAATTATACGTTAATGTAAAAGGAAAGGGTACGCCTTGTCTGTATCTTCACGGAGGTCCTGGCTCTGGGAGTTATTGGCTTGAAAAATTCTATGGAAGAGAATTGGAAAAAAACTTTCAAATGATATATTTGGATCAAAGAGGTGTGAGCAGATCATCATCTCCGACAGATAAAAATTATTCTTTGGATAGAATGGTTCAGGATTTTGAAGAAGTGAGGACAGCTCTGGGAATAAAAGAATGGCTGATAATCGGACATTCTTTTGGTGGACTACTTCAGATGGCGTATGTGGAAAAGTATCCTCAGAGCATAAAAGGTATGATGATGATTAACTGTACGCTTAGTATGAAAGACAGTTTTTCCAAAAGTTGGATACCAAAAGCAACCGAACTGGTGGGGGAATATATGGATCCGTTGCAGGAAAATATGTCTTCAGAATTATTATTAAAAAGAATGATGGAAGTGGGTAAAAAAATGGATGATAAAAAAGTACGCTGGAAAATGGCATTTGCATCACCGGAAAGTGATAATCTGATGAACTCGAGTTACCGGGAAATTCCAAACTGGAATAACAGCTTTAGCAGTGTTGCACTTTCCATTGAAGACTATTGGAAAGATTTCAGAATAGATGCTGGCAATGTAAAAGTTCCCGTACTGTTTTTCTATGGTAAAAGTGATTGGATGGTTGGTCCCGATCATCATAAAAATATAAGATTTCCTGAAATGATGCTATGGGGATCCGATGTTGGACATATGCCCTTTTTAGAAAATCAAAAAGATCTTGACAAAGCAATAAAAGCTTATATCAAAAAATATAAATTCTAGCAGAAGTAAAGTAGTATTAATAAAAATTACCAAATAAAAAGTAATAATGAAAAAGTTTTTAAAGTTTACAGGATTAAGTTTCTTACTCGGATTTGCAAATGTCATTTATGGACAAGATGCAGTAGTAGTAAGTCCGGATGAAAAATTAAAAGTAGAGCTAACAAATAACGCTGGAGTTCCATTATATACGGTAGTTTATGATGGTAAAACGATGCTGGAAAAATCACCGCTTGGTTTCAAATCCAATGTTGAGGATTTTACGAAAGGAATGAAATTTATCAATTCAAAAAAAGATAAAGTCAGTAAAAAGTATTCCAACGAAAAAATAAAAAAATCGCAGGTACAATACGAGGCGAATGTAGTGATTTGCTCTTATGAAACCGCTTCCGGAAAAAAACTGGACATTGAGTTTCAGGTAAGCAATAACAATTTGGCTTTCAGATATTTGATTCCAACTCAGGGAGAAACATTGAGTATGGTAATTACCGATGAAACGACGGGTTACAGGTTTCCTTCCAAAACCACAGCTTTCCTTTCGCCGATGATGAAGCCGATGACAGGTTTTGCCAGAACTGCACCAAGTTACGAAAGTGGTTATAAAGCTGATGCAGAATTAGGAACAAAAGCGGATTATGGTTATGTTTTTCCAGGGTTATTTCACGTTGGAAATGATGGCTGGATTTTGCTTTCTGAAACAGGCGTGAACAGTTTGTATTGCGCATCTCATCTCGATACAACTTCAGAAAAAAATCTTTACAAAGTGGCTTATCCGAATATGGCGGAAAATAACGGTTTCGGAAGTACGGGAGCATCCATTTCGCTTCCGGGAAAAACGCCTTGGAGAACTATAACTGTTGGCAATACTCTTAAACCAATTGTTGAAACCACGATTCCGTTTGATGTTGTAGAACCAATGTATGAGCCTTCACAAAAATACACTTTTGGAAAATCTACCTGGAGCTGGATTCTTTGGCAGGATAACAGTATGAATTATGAAGACCAGAGTCTTTTTATCGATTTGGCATCAAAACTCGGTTATGAATACATTTTAGTTGATGCACTCTGGGACAAAAATCTCGGAAAAGAAAGAACAAAGGATTTGATCCAATACGCAAAATCTAAAAATGTTGGAGTCTTATTATGGTATAATTCCAACGGTTCAGCAAACGATGCGCCGATGGGACCGAGAAACAAAATGAGTTCAGCAATAGAAAGAAAAAAAGAAATGAAATGGCTGAAAGAAGTTGGTGTAAATGGGCTGAAAGTCGATTTCTTTGGCGGTGACAAACAGGAAACGATGCGACTGTATGAAGATATTCTGTCCGATGCCAATGATTTCGGTTTAAAAATTATTTTCCACGGCGCCACTTTACCGAGAGGTTGGGAAGTGATGTATCCTAATTTTGCAGGAAGCGAAGCGGTTCTGGCGTCCGAAATGCTTTATTTTTCGGAAGACGTACGCAAGCAGGAAGCATTTTTTGCGACCTTGCATCCGTTCATCAGAAACACCGTCGGAAGTATGGAATTTGGCGGAACTTTCCTCAATAAATATTTAACGAAATCCAATAAAGACAAGAATAAAAGACATACCACAGACGGTTTTCAGCTCGCAACGGCAGTTCTGTTTCAAAACCCAGTTCAGATGTTTGGTGTAATGCCGAATAATCTGACAGATGCTCCAAAATTCCAGCTTGATTTTATGAAAGAAATCCCGACGCTTTGGGACGAAACGGTGTTTATAGATGGTTATCCCGGGAAATATTCCGTGATTGCAAGAAGACATCAGAATCAGTGGTATGTTGCGGGAATCAATGCAGAAAAAACGTTGAAAAAACTGAAAATCAATCTTCCGATGTTGGCCGGAAAAACCGTAAAATTCATCAATGATGACGCTAAAGAAAATTCATCGGAAAAAGAAATGAGAATCAATGCAAAAGGCGAGTTCACTATAGAAATTCAGCCGAATGGAGGTTTTGTTTTGAGAAATTAATTGAATAAATCTTCAACGTTTTAAAAATTCAAAAAATATAAGATTATGAATCGAATAAAAATAATTTTTCTCGTCGCATTGTTCGGATTTTGCCTTCAGATTAATGCAACAGAACCGTTCATCAGCACAGAAAAGAAATCGGAGAACATTGTATTAAAAGAAAAATCCGTCAGTCTCTCCATTTTTACCAATTCCGGAATTGACAAGGGAATTCTGAGAGCTGTTAACAATTTACAATCAGATTTTCAAAAAGTGACGGGAGCTCAGCCTGCGATTGTAAATCAGATTTCAGGAATGAACTCGCCTTTGATTATCATCGGAACGGTCGGAACAAAATCGGTGGTTGATGATTTAATCAAACAAAAGAAGATCGACGGAAAATCTTTAACAAAAAAGAATGAAAAATATATCATTCAAAACGTCAGCAATCCGTTTCCAGGCGTTTCCGAAGCGATTGTGATTGCAGGAAGTGACAAGCGTGGAACGATTTACGGAATCTACGAAATGTCTCAGCAAATCGGGGTTTCACCTTGGTATTATTGGGCAGATGTTCCGGTTTCGGCGAAAGAAAATTTATACTTCAAAAAAGGAATTTATACCGATGGAGAGCCGGCTGTGGAATACCGAGGGATTTTCCTGAATGACGAAGAACCTTCTTTGGGAGGCTGGGCAAGAGCCACTTTTGGTGGAATCAATTCTAAATTTTATGAGAAAGTTTTTGAACTGATTCTCAGAATGAAAGGGAATTATATCTGGCCTGCAATGTGGGGAAAAGCTTTTTATGATGATGATGTTCTGAACGGACCTTTAGCTAACGAAATGGGAATTATTATGGGAACTTCGCACCACGAACCGATGGCTCAGGCGCAAACCGATTGGCATAGATACATCAAGAAAAATAATCTGCCGAATGTTTGGGATTATTCCAAAAACAAAAAAGTTTTGGACGAATTTTGGACGAAAGGAATCGAGCGTGCAAACAATTGGGAAAAGCTCGTCACTGTAGGAATGCGTGGCGATGGCGATGAAGCGATGGGAGAGGGAACAAACATTTCTTTACTCGAAAATATAGTAAAAGAACAACGCAAAATCATTGAAAAAGTTACAGGAAAAAAAGCCAATAAAACCCCACAAGTTTGGGCTTTGTATAAAGAAGTTCAGGACTATTATGATAGCGGAATGAGAGTACCGGATGATGTGATTTTATTGTTTTGTGATGATAATTGGGGCAATGTCAGAAAACTTCCGGATCTTTCAAAACCTCTTCACAAAGGCGGTTACGGAATGTATTACCATTTTGATTATGTGGGCGGACCGAGAAATTCTAAGTGGATCAATATCAACCCGATTCAGAGAGTTTGGGAACAGATGAATCTTTCTTACGAGCATAAAGTAGATAAACTTTGGGTCGTGAATGTCGGAGATTTGAAACCGATGGAATTCCCAATCAGCTTTTTCCTGGATATGGCATGGAATCCGAAACAGTTTAATTCCAAAAATCTTTTGGAATATACTGAAAAATGGTCAGCACAGCAGTTTGGTGAAAAACACGCTAAAGATATTGCCAGAATGATTAATCTTTATGCGAAATACAACCGTCGGGTAACGCCTGAAACGCTGGACAGCAAAACGTTCAGCCTCGAAAATTATAATGAATTTGAAACGGTTTTAAATGATTATAGAGCATTGGCTTTAGAAGCGTTGCGTTTGAAAGAACAGATTCCGGCAGAATATCAGGATGCATATTATCAGCTGGTTTTATATCCGATTGATGCGTGCAGTAATTTGTACGAAATGTATTACGCCGTTGCCAAAAACAGAGAATTGGCTGCCAAGTACGATTTAAAAGCCAATTACTATGCGGATAAAGTGAAAGAATATTTTGACAGAAATGCCTATCTGGACAATCAGTACAATAATGTGATTGCCGGCGGAAAGTGGCAACATATGATGGACCAGATGAAAATCGGTTACAAAGCCTGGTTTGATGCAAAAGATAATATAATGCCGCAGGTAACTTATATTTATGATGATAATGCCGTGAAGGAAAAAGTGTTTCAGGAGAAAAACGGTTACGTTTCCATAGAAGCGGAAAATTTTGCAAGAATGAACAATTCAGACCGAATCCATTGGGAAGTGATTCCTGATTTCGGGAAAACAAAATCCGGCGTGACAACGTTTCCACAAAATGCGTATCCGAAAAATGATGAAAATATTTACCTCGAATATGATATTAATTTTGAATCCAAAGGCGAATTTGATGTTCAGTTGTTACTAGCTCCGACTTTAAATTACAATCATAATAAAGGCTTGCGTTACGAAATTTCTTTCGATGGACAATCGACACAAATTGTCAACTTCAACGGTCATTACAAAGGCGAATTGGGAAGATGGCAGTCGGAACACATCATTAAATCGATGACTAAACATCAGATTTCGCAACCTGGAAAACACACTTTGCGTTTCCGTGTTCTGGAACCGGGCATTGTTTTACAAAAAATATTAATCAATACAGGAGGTCTTAAACCAAGTTATCTGGGCGCTCCGGAAAGTGAGTATTTGAGCAGATAATTTCTTAAAATTCTCAGAATCAATTTTAATCAACGATTAATTTTTGAGTTAGGTTCAAAAATTATATTCAGATGCTAATAAGTGTTATTTGTACATTTAATTTAAATTGATATATTTGATTAAGATTGATTTCATTAATTCCATTAAAATGAAAGTAAAAAACAGAATCTTCGTGGTTGCACTTTCTTTAAGTGTTGTTATGTTTTCCGCACAGAAGAAAACGGTCACGAAACTAGATTTAGACGGAACTAATACCAACATCAAAATCCAGCCGACGATGTACGGTGTTTTCTTCGAAGATATCAACTTTGCTGCAGATGGAGGATTGTATGCAGAACTTATTAAAAACAGAAGTTTTGAATTTGATGAGCCTTTGACCGGCTGGAAACAACCCAACACAAAAACATTGTCTCCCAATTTAGATTCCGGTTTTTTAACGATTATAACCGATGAATCTAAAACCAATAAAAACTACGCAAGAATCACGGTTTGGAATGACAAAAACTATTTGCTGGAAAATGAAGGTTTCAGAGGAATCGGGCTTCATCAGGGTGAAAAATATGATTTCAGTTTTAATTTAGAAAATATTTCAGGCAATATTTCTGCGGTCAACGCAAGTCTCGTGGATGAAAAAGGCAACACAATTTCAACTGCTTCAACCATTATAAAAGGCGGCGGCTGGCAAAAATACAGTTTGGTTTTCGCTCCAAAATCGACGGTTGAAAAAGCAAAGTTACAGCTTACTTTTACTGGAAAAGGTGTGGTGAATATGGATATGATTTCACTCTTCCCGCAGGATACCTGGAAAGGCAGTAAAGGAGGTTTAAGAAAAGATTTGGCTCAGAAATTATACGATTTACAACCCGGATTTTTACGTTTTCCCGGCGGATGTATTGTAGAAGGACGAACTTTGGCAGAACGCTATCAGTGGAAAAAAACGATTGGAAAAGTAGAAGACCGTGAAAATCTTATCAACAAATGGAACAACGGATTTGCTCATCGTTTAACACCGGATTACTGGCAATCTTTCGGCTTAGGATTTTTTGAATATTTCCAGCTTTCGGAAGATTTGGGCGCAGAACCGCTTCCGATTTTAAGTTGTGGAATGGCGTGTCAGTTCAACACCGCGGAATTGGTGAAAATGGAAGATTTAAATCCTTACGTTCAGGATGCTCTGGATCTGATTGAATTTGCAAATGGAGATTCGAATACAAAATGGGGAAAAATCCGTGCTGAAATGGGACATCCGAAACCGTTCAATATGAAATACATCGGCGTAGGAAACGAGCAGTGGGGCGAGGATTATATCGAAAGATACAAAGTTTTCGAAAAAGCAATTCACGATAAATATCCAAACATTGAAATCATCTCAGGAAGCGGACCGTCGCCTGACGGAGAATACTTCGACTACGGCTGGAAAGAACTCAAAAAACTGAACGCACAAATCGTAGATGAACATTACTACAATTCCCCTGACTGGTTTTTAAAAAATGTCGACCGATATGATAAATACGACCGAAGAGGACCAAAAGTTTTCGCCGGAGAATATGCTGCGCAATCAGTGGGCGTTGTGAAACCCGATAACAAGAACAACTGGCAAACTGCACTTTCCGAAGCGGCTTTTATGACGGGATTGGAACGCAACGCAGATGTCGTGACGATGACTTCCTACGCACCGCTTTTGGCGCACGCAGACGGTTGGCAATGGACGCCGGATTTAATTTGGTTCAATAATCTGAAATCTTATGCCACTCCAAATTATTATGTTCAGAAATTATTTTCGAACAACAAAGGAACCGATTTAATTAAAATTACCGAAAACGGAAAGGTTTTAACAGGTCAGAATAATCTTTACGCATCAGCAGTAAAAGACAGTAAAAGTGGTGAAACCATAATCAAAATAGTCAATTCAAACGCAAAGCAAAATTCAGTTGAAATCAGTCCGAAAAATATAAAATTGGGCAGTCAACTTACCAAAATTGTACTGACTTCTTCAGGTCTTTCCGACGAAAATAATTTCCAATCAGAAACCATTATACCAAAAGAAGAAACTCAGACCATAAAAAAAGGTAAAATTTCTGCTGAAATTCCGGCAAATTCTTTGGTTATTCTGAAAATAAAATAGTTGTGAAATGCCATTAACAAAGGAAAAATTAAAATTAAGTGTAAATATTACATTTATTTAAAATAGATTGTTATATTTGTTTTAGATCTGATTAAGAACTAACTCAATCTTTCATATAAAAGGCTTCAAAAAGTTCAGCCTGACAATGGTAGTATTACGGTTAGTATTAGAGATGTCATCCTGAGCTTGTCGAAGGATTTGTCAAAATAATTCATTAAAATTAATTATCCACGTTAATGAAAAAATATGTTATCGGCTTAGACTACGGAACAGATTCCGTTCGTGCCGTTTTGATTGATACAGAAAACGGCGCAGAACTCGCCACTTCCGTGAGTTATTACCAAAGATGGAAAGATGGAAAATTCTGCAAACCTGAAATCAATCAGTTTCGCCAGCATCCTTTGGATCATATTGAAGGTTTGGAAAAAACCATTTCAACCGTCGTAAAAGAAAGTGGAGTGGCTGCAGAACATATCGTCAGCATTTGTATTGATACGACAGGTTCATCGCCGCTCCCTGTCAATAAAGACGGAATTGCCTTATCTCTTTTACCTGAATTTTCAGAAAATCCAAACGCGATGATGGTTTTGTGGAAAGACCACACGTCAATCGACGAAGCTGAAGAAATCAATCATCTGGCGAGAAACTGGGGTGGCGAAGATTACACCAAATTCGAAGGCGGAATTTATTCTTCCGAGTGGTTTTGGGCAAAAATCCTTCACATTAACAGAGAGGACGAAAATGTTAAAAATGAAGCCTACAGCTGGATGGAGCATTGCGATTACATTACATTCCTTCTTTCCGACCATCAGGATTTGGCGACTTTCAAAAGAAGCCGTTGCGCCGCGGGTCACAAAGCGATGTGGCACGAGTCGTGGGATGGACTGCCTTCCAAAGATTTTCTTTCTCAGTTGGATTTATCTCTGGCTGAACTTCGTGACAGATTATACGATAAAACGTACACTTCCGATGAAATTGCAGGAAATCTTAATGAAGAATGGGCAAAAAAGTTAGGCTTAACAACTGACACAGTAATTGCGGTCGGAACTTTCGACGCACATTCAGGAGCGGTGGGCGCAAAAGTCGAGGAAAATACGCTGATCAGAATTATGGGAACGTCGACTTGCGATATTATGGTAGCTCCCAACGAAATCATCGGCGACAAAACGGTTAAAGGAATCTGCGGACAGGTCGATGGTTCAGTGATTCCAGGATTGATGGGACTGGAAGCCGGACAATCTGCTTTCGGCGATGTTCTGGCCTGGTTCAAAGACATTTTGATGTGGCCAACTCAGAATATCCTGATGAATTCCAACATCATTGATGACAATCAAAAACAGTTATTAAAAGAAGAATTAGAAAACAATATCATTCGAAATCTGACGCTGGAAGCAGAAAAAATTCCATTGGCAGAATCGGTTCCAATCGCTTTGGACTGGATTAACGGCCGAAGAACACCCGATGCCAATCAGGAACTGAAAATGACCATCAACAATCTTTCGTTAGGTACAAAAGCACCGCATATTTTCAAGGCTTTGGTAAATGCAATTTGTTTCGGTTCCAAAAAAATTGTTGACCGTTTTGAAGAAGAAGGCGTAAAAATCGAAAAAGTTATCGGAATCGGTGGTGTTGCCAGAAAATCGCCGTTCATTATGCAGACCTTGGCGAATGTCCTAAATATGCCGATTATCGTCGCAGAATCAGACCAGGCTCCGGCTTTGGGTGCCGCCATTTATGCCGCCGTTGCCGCAGGAATTTACCCAAATGTTCAGGAAGCCAGCCAGAAAATGGGTTCCGATTTCGAAGCCGAATATTTCCCGCAAACCGAACACGCAGAACAATACGCAGAACTGATGAACCAATATCAGATTCTCGCAGATTTCACGGAAAATAATATCAAATCAAAGAAAAAGTTGACGGTTGACAGTTTATAGTTGATAGAGATTAAAGCAGAAAAGCTCCGTTAGGAGCGCACTGTTAATAGCAGAACAGAATATACGCAACCAAAGCCTCGTAGAGGTGACCTGTTAAATCTTTACATTAACCAACAACTATCAAGCAAAAACCAACAACTAAAATAATTATGGCAGCTTAATCCGTCTTCCGCTCCCAATCTTTTTTGCCAAGGCTTTCCCAACGCAAAAAAGGATTTCCGCTCAAGCCGGGCTGCAGATTCAGCATAAAACACAATCAATTATAACCAAGAAGTTTGGAATCTCTACAAAGTCTGCTTAGATTCCTACGGAAATGACAAATGAAAGTTTAAAAACAAAAAAATGAGCATCTATAAAGAATTAAAAAGAGAATGTTACGAAGCCAATATGCAGCTCGATGCCTTGAAGCTGGTCGTTTACACGTTCGGAAATGTAAGTGCTGTTGACCGTGACAAAGGGATTTTTGCCATCAAGCCGAGCGGTGTTCCCTACGAATTGCTGAAACCGGAAAATATGGTAATTTTAGATTACGATGCCAACGTCATTGAAGGCAATCTAAAACCGTCTTCTGATACCAAAACCCACGCTTATCTTTACAAAAACTGGGAAAATATCGGCGGAATTTCGCACACGCACGCCATCTATTCCGTTGCGTGGGCACAGGCGCAGCTGGATATTCCTATTTTCGGAACAACACACGCAGACCATCTAACAAAGGATATTCCTTGTGCGCCACCAATGCGGGATGATTTAATTGAAGGAAATTACGAATACAACACCGGAATCCAAATTTTAGAATGTTTCGAAGATAAAAATCTGTCTTACGAAGAAGTAGAAATGGTACTCATCGGAAACCACGGTCCATTCACTTGGGGAAAAAATGCAGACAAAGCCGTTTACAACAGCAAAGTTCTGGAAACCATCGCAGAAATGGCCTATCGAACAAGACAAATCAATCCGGATGCTGCAAGGTTAAAGGATTCACTCATTAAAAAACATTACGAACGAAAACACGGCAAAAATGCCTATTACGGACAATAATGGAATTAAATAAAATCTGTCATTCTGAACGAAACGCAATGTAGTGAAGAATCTCAATTAAATATAACTAATAGAGATTCCTCGTTCCTCGGAATGACAAACACAAAACTAAAAACCGACAACAATCAATCAAAATCTATCAACCAACAACAATCAACTAAAAAATATGTTAACACCTCTCAATACCAAAGAAATCTGGTTCATAACCGGAAGTCAGCATTTATATGGTCCTGAAACATTAGCACAGGTTGCAGAACATTCTGCGAAAATCGTGGAAGCTTTAAACGCATCTTCACAAATTCCTGTAAAAGTGGTTTTAAAACCAACCGTCAAAACAACGGAAGAAATTTTCGAAACATTAACTGCCGCCAATTTCGCAAAAGACTGCATCGGAATCGTAACCTGGATGCACACGTTTTCACCTGCGAAAATGTGGATTCGTGGACTGACCGCTTTACAAAAACCTTTGTTGCATCTTCATACGCAATTCAACCAGGATATTCCTTGGGCGACGATGGATATGGACTTTATGAACCTGAATCAGGCAGCGCACGGCGACAGGGAATTCGGATTTATGGTAAGCCGTCTCCGTAAAAACAGAAAAGTGGTCGTAGGACATTGGGCTGAGGAAAGAGTTCAGAAACAAATCGGAGAATGGAGCAGAGTTGCCGCAGGCTGGGACGATTGGCAAGGTGCAAAATTTGCCCGTTTCGGAGACAATATGAGATATGTTGCCGTAACCGATGGCGACAAAGTGGAAGCGGAAACCAAGTTCGGATTTTCAGTCAATACTTGGGGAATAGGAGATTTGGTAAGTGTTGTCAATTCTATTGGCGATGGTGAAATAAAAACATTAATTGAAGAATATGAAGCTTCATACAAAATGGCAGAATCCCTTCTTTCCGGAGGTTCAAACAGAAAATCTCTGGAAGTTGCCGCAAGAATTGAATTAGGCTTGGAAAAATTCCTGAAAGACGGAAATTTCAAAGGTTTCTCGGACACATTCGAAGACCTTCACGGCTTGGAACAATTGCCTGGAATTGCCGTTCAAAGATTAATGGAAAAAGGCTACGGATTTGCCGGAGAAGGCGATTGGAAAACGGCTGCCTTAGTTCGTGCAATGAAAACAATGGGACAAGGTCTTGAAGGCGGAAACGCCTTTATGGAAGATTATACTTATCATTTGAATCCTTCAAATCCTTCGATTTTAGGTTCACATATGCTGGAAGTTGACCCCGTTTTGGCGGTTGACAAACCTTCTTGTGAAATTCATCCATTGGGAATTGGCGGTAAAGCTGATCCGGTTCGTCTTGTTTTCAATTCGAGAGGAAATATTGATTCTTTAAATGCCGCTTTGATGGATTTCGGAAATCATTTCAGATTGTTAATCAACAAAACAAGAGCTTTGGAAATTACCGAGGAATTACCAAAACTTCCTGTGGCGAGAGTGCTCTGGAAGCCACTTCCTGACTTGTACACGGCAGCTGAAGCCTGGATTTTAGCTGGTGGAGCGCATCACACGTGTTACAGCGAAAACATCAGCGCAGAACAGCTGGAAGATTTTGCAGAAATTGCAGGAATCGAATCGCTGGTAATTGATGAAAATACGAAAATCCGTGATTTTAAGAATACACTTCGCTGGAATGAGATTTATTATCGCTAAACTTGCAAAACTTCTAAAAAATGAGAAATACAAGTATCAACCTGATAATTCTTTTTGCTGTTTTATGTATTTTCGGATGCAATAAAAAAGAAAATCAATCAAAAACTCAACCGGAAACAATGGAAAATATACAGGTTTCAGATTACGGAGTCACGTCAAAAGGCGATTCCATCAAAAAATATACTTTGACCAACAAAAACGGTATGAAGCTGGAAGTCATTAACTTCGGTGGAATTATCACTTCACTTACCGCTCCCGATAAAAACGGAAAATACGAAGATGTAGTTCTAGGTTTTACCAAGCCTGAAGATTATTTCAACGGGAATTCCTATTATTTCGGAGCATTGATTGGTCGTTATGGAAATAGGATCGCCAACGCCAAATTCACTTTGGAAGGCAAAACTTATGACATCGACAAAAATGACGGACCGAACAGTCTTCACGGCGGAAAAGAGGGTTTTCACACCAAATTCTGGAATCTCGAACCGGTGAAAGATGCCAAATTTCCAACGTTGAAACTGACTTATACCAGCGCAGATGGCGAAGAAGGTTATCCCGGGAAATTAACGACGACAGTTTTGTATACTTTGACAGACGACAACGCACTGGAAATTTCCTACGAAGCTGAAACCGATAAACCGACGGTCGTGAATTTGACACAACATTCATACTTTAATCTTTCAGGGAATTTCTCAAAAACCATTCTTGATCACGAATTGCAGATTAATGGTGATAAATTCACGCCGGTTAATGAAACTTTGATTCCGACCGGAGAACAGAAAGCAGTCAAAGGAAGTCCGTTTGATTTCACAGCTTCAAAAGCAATTGGAAAAGATATCAATGCAGATGACGACCAACTGAAAAAAGGAAAAGGCTACGACCACAACTGGATTCTGAACGGAAGCGGCTTGAGAAGCATTGCCAAAGTTTATCATCCTGAATCGGGTAGAATAATGGAAGTTTTGACCGATGAACCGGGCGTTCAGTTCTATTCCGGAAATTTCCTTGATGGAAAATTCGATACCAAAACGGGCGGAAAAAATGAATTCAGAACAGGTTTTTGCTTGGAAACACAACATTTTCCGGATTCTCCAAATCAGACTTCTTTCCCTTCTACAGAACTGAAGCCGGGACAGAAATACCAGTCGAAAACAATTTACAAATTCTCAGTTAAAAAATAAAGTATGGGAAATTTAGCAACTATTGATATCATCATATTTCTTGTTTATTTTGTGGTGGTAGCCGGCTACGGAATCTGGATTTATAAAAAGAAAAAGTCTGCAGCTACAGGCAGTAAAGATTACTTTTTGGCAGAAGGTTCACTCACTTGGTGGGCTATTGGAGCCAGTTTAATTGCTTCGAATATTTCTGCTGAGCAGTTCATAGGAATGTCCGGTGAGGGGTTTTTCGTAGGAATTGCCGTTGCTGCGTATGAATGGATCGCTGCGATAGCTTTGATTATTATTGCTGTCTGGTTCATTCCGATTTATCTTAAAAATAAGATCTATACGATGCCGCAATTTCTGGAAAGGCGATACAATAAATCGGTTTCTTTGATTATGGCTGTGTTCTGGCTGTTTTTATATGTGATTGTAAACCTTACTTCAATCCTTTATTTAGGAGCTTTGGCAATCGATACATTATTAGGAGGAGGAAGTCTGCATATTATAATGATCGGATTATTACTAATGGCATTACTGATAGGTCTTGGCGGAATGAAAGTTATTGGTTATACTGATGTTATTCAAGTCGCAGTTTTGATTATCGGCGGTTTTGCAACAGTTTATATGGCGCTTCAGATTGTGGATCAGAGAATTAACGGTGCTGCTGTCGGGAATGCTATTGCAGGATTTCAGACTCTGATGACAGAAGCGCCTCAGCATTTTAAATTGATACTGGATAAGCCTACAACTACCACAACTACTTTGGCAATGCCTGAGAACTTAAATGTTCAGAAATATGTTGTTCTTCCAGGTTTGGCAATGTATTTTGCAGGACAATGGATTGTAAATTTGAATTATTGGGGATGTAATCAATACATCACGCAACGTGCTTTGGGAGCCGATTTGAAAACCGCAAGAACAGGAATTTTATTTGCCGGGTTTTTAAAACTATTTATGCCAATTATTGTGATGCTGCCGGGAATTGCTGCTTATGTTTTGCATACAAAAGGACATTTGCCAGGCTTTAATGGTGTCAAAGATGGAGCTTATTCTGCTATATTAGGATTTTTACCTGTTGGACTGAAAGGTCTTGCTGTAGCTGCTTTGACGGCTGCTATTGTTGCGTCGTTAGCCGGAAAAGTCAACAGTATTTCTACCATTTTCACGTTAGATATTTATAAAAAATACCTGAAAACAGATGCTACAGAAATCCAGATGGTGAGAACCGGACGTTGGGCAATTATTATTGCTATGTTTTTGGCTCTGGCATTTACCTGGACGGATGTTCTGGGAATCGGTGGAGAAGGTGGATTTACGTTTATTCAGAAATATACAGGATTTATCAGTCCTGGCGTTTTTGCGATGTTCCTTTTGGGAATGTTCTGGAAGAGAACTACCGGAACTGCAGCTTTAGTCGGCGTTATTCTGGGCTTTGTCCTTGCGATTTTCTTCAACAGTTTTGCAGTGGATTTTTTCGGGAAAGAAACCTGGCTGTACACGGCATTTACTTACGAAAAATTAGAAAACGGAGTGGTCCACACCATTACGGAGATTCCTTTTCTGATCAATATGGGTTGGTCTTTCTTTATCACAATTTTAGTTATGATTCTGATAAGCCTTGCCGGTCCGAAAAATAATCCGAAAGCTTTTGAGATTGATTCGTCGATGTTCAAAGTGGACAACAGAACGATGGTTCTGATTGTCATTACATTGCTATTACTTACAGCGCTTTATGTGAAGTTCTGGTAAGTTTTGATATGATGAAAAGAAAACAGGGTGCCGTGAGACATCCTGTTTTTTTATGGGATTAAATCCTAAACATAAAGCCTTCTGCCACCTTCTTGTTATACTTTTCCTCATCGAAGCGGTAGAGAAAAGAACCTTTTTTTGAGGAGCTTCTGTCCTTTTCATTGGTATTGACCAGGACGTCCAGAGCATTGATTTTGCTGGTAAAATTACGTTTGTCATATTTTTCGTCAAAAATAGCTTCATACAGGTTCTGCAGATCTTTCATCGTGAATTTTTCCGGCAGCAATTCAAATCCAATTGGTCTTGTTGTAGCTCTTCTTCTTAGTCTCAGAATGGCATCTTTTACCATATCATTATGATCAAAAATAAGATCTGGTCGGCTCTGCAGGTCAAACCACTGGCTGCTGTATTTTTCATTAATCTGAATATTATCTTCGATATTGATCAAAGCATAATAAGAAATAGACATGATTCTTGCAGACGGTTCCCTGTCGGTTTCAGTATAGGCTTTCAGCTGTTCCAGATAGATGTTTTCCAGGCCGGTCAGATTATTAAGAACACGGCTGGCAGCCTGGTCAGAATTTTCATTATCATTGATAAAACCTCCCATCAGAGACCATTCTCCTTTTTTGGGTTCAAAATTCCTCTTTACGAGAAGAATTTTAAGATTTTCTCCATCAAAGCCAAATATAATGCAGTCTACTGCAACGTAATGCTTGGGAAAGCTATGATAATTTTCTTCCATCTAAATAATTTTCTGTAAAGTTAAATGTTTCGGGTGTAATTCTTATTAAATAAATGTACCAAATACACTTTAAAATCAAATTAAAATTCAAATCTATATTTTTTCCTTTTCTAGGGCTTTATTCGGTAAAGTTTTGCCGTTGAGAAACATACGATTTTACGCTATTAAGTATGAATTTAATGTAAATGCAATGTTAAAATTATGTTAAAATTAAAAGCTGAATTTTCAAGTCGTTTTTTCATGGGATATTGTTTAAAATACGATAAGTCTGCAGATTAATTATAGAAGATTATCATAAACCTTGGATTTATATTTTGATAATGGTAAAATTAAGTTTATTTAGTTGATAATCCATTATTTGTCTATTTGTATTTTTTATGATAAGGTAAGGGCGATTTTTCATTTGCTTTTTGTTGATTCAATATAGAAAAGTTGGCATTAACCAAAAACGTTTTGCTGTATAGATTCTTTATTTTATTTTAGAAATGTAGAAATAACATTTATTAATGAATAAAAAATCAATCATATTATTCCTGGGTTTTGCATCCTTTGCATTCGGACAAAACAAAATGAATGTTAGCTACTTTCCGCTCAACAAGGTTCAGCTGTCCGAAAGTGTTTTCAGCAAGGCGATGCAGACGGACAAAGAATATATTCTGTCAATGGATGCAGACAGATTGCTTGCACCTTATCTGAAAGAGGCCGGTCTGAAACCTAAGAAAGAAAACTATACAAACTGGGAAAATACAGGACTGGACGGGCATATCGGCGGACATTATATTTCTGCTTTGTCGCTGATGTATGCTTCAACGGGTAATGCAAAAGTAAAACAGCGACTGGATTATATGATTGATGAGCTGGAACGTTGCCAGAATATTTCAGACAACGGTTATCTCTCCGGCGTTCCGAATGGTAAAAAAATCTGGAAAGAAATTGCGGAAGGCAACATCCGCGCATCTACTTTTGGACTCAATGACCGTTGGGTTCCGTTATATAATATTCACAAAATTTATTCCGGATTGCGGGATGCATATTGGTATGCAGATAGTGAGAAAGCTAAAAAAATGCTCATCAGACTCACAGATTGGATGGCGCAGGAGGTTTCCGGTCTTTCCGATGTGCAGATTCAGGATATGCTCAGAAGTGAGCACGGTGGTCTGAACGAAGTTTTCGCAGATGTTTACGATATCACAAAAAATGAAAAATATCTCACACTTGCCAAACGTTTCTCCCATCTTGCCATACTCAATCCTTTGTTGAACAATGAAGACCAACTCACGGGAATCCACGCCAACACACAGATTCCAAAAGTTATAGGTTTCAAAAGAATAGCAGATTTAGAACATAATAAAAATTGGGATCACGCTGCAGATTTTTTCTGGAATAATGTCACTCAAAAACGTTCTGCAATCATTGGCGGGAACAGTGTGAGCGAACATTTTAATTCTATCAGCGATTTCAGTGGGATGATTAAAAGTATCGAAGGTCCGGAAACCTGCAATACGTATAATATGCTGAAGCTGACCAAAGAACTTTTTGCTTCCAATCCCAAGTCATCGTATCTTGATTATTATGAGAAAGCCTTGTACAATCATATTCTTTCCACGCAAAATCCTGATAAAGGCGGATTCGTCTATTTTACGCCGATGCGTCCCGGACATTACCGTGTGTATTCTCAGCCGGAAACCAGCTTCTGGTGTTGCGTAGGTTCAGGAATAGAAAACCACGCTAAATATGGCGAGATGATTTATGCTTATTCAGGAGAAGATTTATATGTCAATCTTTTTATTCCGTCTGTTTTGAAGTGGTCTGAAAAGAAACTCGTACTGAGACAGGAAAATAATTTCCCCGAATTGCCTTCTACAAAACTGATTTTCGATATTGCTCCGAAATCAAATCTAAATTTAAAATTGAGAACGCCGGAATGGACTAACTCCTCTCAAGTCAATATTTTAGTTAATTCAAAAAAAATAAACTTTTCAGTTGATTCCGAAGGTTACATTAACATTAACCGGAAATGGAAAAAAGGCGACATTATAGAAATGACAATGCCGATGCAGCTTTCTGCCGAGCGCCTTCCTGATCAGTCGGATTACTTTGCCTTTAAATATGGTCCAATAGTTTTGGCGGCTAAATATGGAAAAGAAAATCAGACCGGACTTTTTGCAGACGATAGCCGTGGCGGACACATTGCGCACGGACCGCAGATTCCGCTGAATGATATTCCTACAATTTTAGGCGATCCTGCTTCCGTTTTGACTCATTTGGAAGTGGTGAAAGGTAAGGATTTAACATTCAAATTGAATGGTCTTTTTCCACAGAACAGGTTCAGCAACGGATTGGAACTGATTCCTTTTTACAAAATACACGAGGAACGATATATCATTTATTTTCCGCAGGCTAATCAGGATAAAATCGAATTGATTCAGAAACAAAAAGCCAAAGAAGAAGCGGAAATTCGCAAACTAGATATTATTACAACAGATAAAATACAACTTGGAGAACAACAGCCGGAATCGGATCATTTTTTCGACAGCAAAGATTCCAACAGCGGATATATGGAAGACCGTCATTTCCGCGAGGCAAAAGGCTGGTTCAGTTACCAGATGAGAAATAAGGAGAAGAATGCAAAATATCTTTACATCACTTATTTCGATGCCAATAATAACCGTACTCTGAATGCAGAAATCAACGGAATCAAAACCTTTTCTCAAAATTTCGAAGGAAAAACAGGCGGCTCTCCTCAAACATTATTGATTCCAATTCCTGAATCGGAAAGCCGTAAAGAAATCCTGAATATCAAATTTAATTCAGGTGAAAAATCATTGACGCCGAAAATCATCGAAATAAGATTGCTGAATCAAACGCCAGGTAAAAACTAAAAATAACTGCAGAATCAAATTTGCTATGAAAAATAAACTCTTTTTTAAAATATTAATTTTATTCATCGGCTCGCTTTGCATTTCGTTGAATGCGGAAATCAAGCTTCCAACCTTAGTTTCAGACGGAATGGTTTTACAGAGAAACCAAAAGCTGAATATCTGGGGAAAAGCTGATGCGAACGAAAAAGTGGAAGTAAAATTCCTCAACAAAAGTTATAAAACTTCTGCAGACCAAAACGGAAACTGGAAAATCGTAATTCCAGCTCAGAAAGCCGGCGGTCCTTACATGATGTCTGTCAACGAAATCAATTTGAAAGACATTATGATTGGGGAAGTGTGGGTAGCTTCCGGTCAATCCAATATGGAACTTCCGATGCGAAGACTGACTCCGCTGTATGGCAATGAAATTAAGAATGCGAACAATCAGAATATCAGATTCTTTACTGTTCCTCAGAAATATAATTTCAAATCGCCACAAACTGAACTGGATGGTGGAAAATGGGAATCGACAAATCCTCAAACGATCCTGAATTTCTCTGGTGTTGCGTATTTTTTCGCAAAAGATATCAGTGAAAAAGAAAAAGTAGCGGTTGGAATTATTCATTCGAGTTTAGGCGGTTCTCCGATTCAGGCTTGGATGGACGACAATTCATTGAATAAATATCCGGAATACCTGGATGAAGCTAAAAAATGGCAGAATGATGAACTGATAAAGTCCACAGAATCTAGCGAGAGAGCATTGAGTAAAGCCTGGTATGAAGAATTGGACCAGAGTGATATCGGACTGCATCAGAATTGGGAAAATTTTGATCTGAATGATTCTGACTGGAAAACAATGCAGATTCCCGGTTCCTGGGAGGATAAAGAAGGTTCTTTCGACGGTTCGGTATGGTTCAGAAAAGAAGTTAATTTAACCAAAAATCAGGCTGGAAAAGCTGCATTTTTAAATCTTGGAAGAATAAAAGATGCAGATGTAACGTACATCAACGGAACAAAAGTAGGAAACGTGACTTACGAATATCCGCCACGTTGGTACGACATTCCTGCTGGAGTTTTGAAGGAAGGTAAGAACATAATTGCCGTAAGAGTTTCCAACGGAAGCGGAAAAGGGCAGTTCATCGCAGATAAGCCGTATTATCTTGAAATAGACGGACAAAAAATAGATTTAAAATCTGAATGGAAATATAAAATCGGCGCAAAAGTAGACAGAATGGCACCGGGACAAACCTTCATCCGCTGGAAACCGACTGGTTTATACAATGCGATGATCCATCCGCTAATCAACTATAATATCAAAGGAGCGATTTGGTACCAAGGGGAAAGCAATACCGGGAAACCGAAAGAATACGGCGATTTATTGACGACAATGATTACAGATTGGAGAAGCAAGTGGAATCAAAAAGATATGCCGTTTTTTACTGTCCAATTAGCTAATTTTATGGAACCGAAATCTCAGCCGATTGAAAGTAACTGGGCGGAACTCAGAGATCAGCAGCGTCGTGTTTCCTTAAAAGTTCCCAACACAGGATTAGCAGTAATCATCGACATCGGAGAGTGGAATGACATTCATCCTTTAAACAAAAAAACGGTAGGCGACCGATTGGCTTTGCAGGCAATGAAAATCGCTTATGGAAAAAATATCGTTGCAGACGGACCGGTTTATCAATCTATGAAAATTGAAGGAAATAAAATCGCTCTTTCATTTAAAACCGTAACTGACAATTTTGCAGAAGTTTCGGAATTGAAAGGTTTTGCCATAAAAAATTCCGATGGAAAATGGCTTTGGGCAACAGCAAAGATTCAGGGAAAAACAATCTTGGTCTGGAATGATTCGGTTACCAATCCAGTTGCAGTGCGCTATGACTGGGCAGACAATCCCGATGGAAACCTGAAGAATAAGGAAGGTCTTCCTGCATCGCCCTTCACTACAGAATAATTTAGAACTTAAATTCCTTAATTAAATAAACTCGTTTATTTCTGAATTTATTTTTAAGCATTAAGGATTTAAGAAATTTAATACTAAGTAAAAAATTTAAGAAATTAACCTGTCAATTTTATTTAAGAAAAATTAAGTCTCTTAAATCCTTAATGTTTAAAAAATCTTTCATCTATCAGTCTATTATCTATTTATCTAAATAAAAACAACCATAAACTATGAACAATCCTTCTCAAAAAATATCTGTCGTTGAAAAGATCGGCTACAGTTTGGGAGATTTGGCGGCTAACCTGGTATTCCAGACGCTTGTCACTTATTTGGCGTATTTCTACACCGATATTTACGGACTGAAGGCCGAAGATGCTTCCATCATTACCTTAACGGTTGGTTTGATTGCAGGTTTTGGTTTCAATCCGCTTATTGGCGCACTGGCAGACCGCACAAGTTCACGTTGGGGTAAATTCCGTCCCTGGATTTTATTCACTGCGATTCCTCTTGGGATTACCGCATTACTGGCGTTCAGCACCCCGGATTTTTCTTACAAAGGAAAAATGATTTATGCTGCTGCCACCTATTCTTTACTGCTGTTGCTGTATGCTGCGAATAATTTGCCTTATTCTGCGCTCAGTGGCGTTATCACTGGAGATATGGGAGAGCGGAACAGTATTTCTTCATACCGTTTTGTAGCCGTGATGTTTGCGCAGTTTTTTGTACAGGTATTTATGTTGCCAATTATTTTGTCCGTTGGACAGGGCGATAAAGCGGTTGGAATAGAGGTCGTAATGACCTGGCTTGCCATCATCGGAACCATAATGCTGCTGATTACGTTCTTTACCACGAAGGAAAGAATTATTCCGAAGCCGGATCAGGAATCCACTTTAGGCGCAGACCTGAAAGATTTAATGAAAAATAAACCCTGGATTGTAATGCTGAGTGTTACCACATTGATTTTCATTACCCTTGCTATGAAAGGTGGCTCTTATGTTTATTATTTTAATAATTATGTGGACGAGGCTTCCCTGGAAAAGTTTATTTCTCCGATTACTGCTTTTTTCAGTTCTGTGGGGATGAATTTCTTTGGCGAAGATGCAAGATCGGCGGGATTCGGATTGTTTAATGCAGGTGGAATTATTATGATGATTGTCGGGATCATTTTCTCAAAAAGATTTGCCGACAAGTATGGAAAAAGAGATGCCTTTATCGCATCGTTGTTTATATCGACATTATTTGTACTGGCATTCGTTTTTTATCCGCCAAAATCTGTTGGCATTATGTTTCTGTCACAGATTCTTCACGGTTTTTTCTATGGGATCAGTACACCTTTGCTTTGGGCAATGATCGCAGATGTAGCAGACTATTCCGAATGGAAAAATAACCGCAGAGCAACCGCAATTATATTCTCCGCCATGATGGTTGGGCTGAAAGTAGGACTCAGCATCGGAAGTTCTCTGGTAGCCTACATCATCGGTCAGTACGGATATATCTCCTCGGAAGGCGCAGAGAATGTCCTGCAGCCGGAAACGGTGGCAGCCGGAGCAAAAATGCTGGTCAGTGTTTTCCCTGCCATTCCGTTCTTTGCAGCCTGTGGACTTCTGATGTTCTACGAGATCAATAAGAAAATGGAAATCAAAATAGAAAACGAACTAAAAGAAAGAAGGAAAATTCAGGATTGATACTGAATTAATTTGGGCAGCTTTATCCGCCCTCCGTTCCCGCTTTTTGTAGTTTTTGCCAAAGCTCTCTCCACCGCCAAAAACTACAAAAGAGCTCCACTCAGGTCGGGCTGCGAGTGATTCGGGATATCATCGTAATCAGAAAATAAAAGCTTATGAAAAAAATAGCAACACTATTAGGAATATTAACTTTAGCCGTCTCGTGCAAAACAGCAGGCAACGCTTCTTCGGGAAACTCCTTGAAAAATGCCTACAAAAATGATTTCTACATCGGAACAGCAATGAGTCTGCCGCAGATCCACGGTGCAGATGTAAGATCCAATGAGATTATCAAAAAACAGTTTAACTCTATTGTAGCGGAAAACTGTATGAAGAGTATGTTCCTACAGCCTCAGGAAGGCGAGTTTTTCTTTGATGACGCGGATAAGTTTATAGCTTTTGGTGAAGACAATAAGATGTTTATCATCGGTCATACTTTGATTTGGCATTCCCAGCTGCCAAGATGGTTTTTTGTAGATAAAGACGGGAAAGATGTATCGGCAGAAGTTCTTAAACAACGGATGAAAACCCATATCCATACTGTTGTCACCAGATACAAAGGCAGAGTAAAAGGTTGGGATGTTGTAAACGAAGCCATAATGGAAGACGGCTCGTACAGAAAAAGTAAATTCTATGAAATCCTGGGCGAGGAGTTTATTCCATTAGCTTTCCAATATGCCCAAGAAGCAGATCCTGATGCAGAACTTTATTACAACGACTATAACGAATGGCACAAAGGAAAAATAAAAACTGTAAATAAAATGATTCAAACTCTGAAATCCAGAGGAATCCGAATAGATGGCGTGGGAATGCAGGCTCACGTAGATCTGAAATCGCCATCTATTGAAGAATATGAAGAAGCGATTCTGGCGTACACGGCAAATGGCGTAAAAGTGAATATCACGGAGCTGGAAGTCAGTGCATTGCCTTCACCTTGGGGGACATCTGCCAACGTTGCAGATAAAGTGGATTACGATGCCAAAATAAATCCTTACACAGCAGGACTTCCGGACAATGTAAAAGCGGAATGGGAAAACCGGTACCTGGATTTTTTCAGGTTATTTCTAAAGCATCAGGACAAAATTACCAGAGTAACATTGTGGGGTGTTACGGATGCGCAATCCTGGAAAAATGATTTTCCGGTAAAAGGTCGTACCGATTATCCGCTGCCATTCGACAGAAATTATCAGGCAAAACCTGTTGTGGAGAAATTAATTCAATTAACAAAAGAAAAATAAGATAAAATTTATTCTCACAGTTTTTTAGCGAATTAGGAAGAGTTTATTTTACTAATCAACAAATTTGAAAAATCAATTAGAAATTTAATTCAATAAAATCTGTCATCTATCAGCATATTATCAAAAAAAGTCTAAAATAAAATGAACAAAGCAAAATATCTATTCCCGAAAGATTATATGGCAGATCCGTCTGTTCACGTATTTGAAGGTAAATTATACATCTATCCGTCTCACGATTGGGAAAGCGGAATGGAAGAAAATGACAACGGTGATCATTTTGATATGAATGATTATCACGTGTTTTCATTAGACGATGTGGAAAATGGCGAAATAATGGATCACGGTGTTGTCCTTTCTGTAAAAGATATTCCCTGGTCTGGAAGACAGCTATGGGATTGCGATGTAGCATATAAAAATGGCAAATATTATATGTATTTCCCACTGAAAGACAGAAATGATATTTTCAGAATCGGCGTTGCAGTTAGTGATAAGCCTTATGGGCCGTTCGTTCCGGAAAAACATCCGATGATGGGAAGTTACAGCATAGATCCGTGTCTTTTTGAAGAAGACGGGAAACATTATATGTATTTTGGCGGAATCTGGGGCGGACAGCTACAGCGATACAGAAATAACAAAGCATTGGAATGCGCAATGCTTCCTAATGATGATGAACCTGCAATTCCTTCGAAAGTTGCAGTGTTAAGCGAAGATATGCTGGAATTTGGCGAAGAGCCGAGAGATGTCGTGATTCTTGACGAAAACGGAAAGCCATTGCTACACGGTGACAAGCATCGCTTTTTCGAAGCGTCCTGGATGCATAAGTATAATGGAAAATATTATTTCTCCTATTCCACAGGAGACACGCATTTGATTTGCTATGCAACGGGTGACAATCCGTACGGTCCTTTTACTTTCCAGGGTGAGATTCTTACGCCTGTGGTAGGCTGGACAACGCATCACAGCATTGTGGAATTCAAAGGGAAATGGTATCTTTTCTTCCACGATTGCGTCCCAAGTGAAGGTAAAACCTGGCTCAGAAGTATGAAAGTTGTCGAATTGGAGTACGATGAAACTGGCAAAATCAAAACCATAGATGGTTTAGAAGGTAATTAATGGAAAAGGGCTTTAGCCCGTTTAAAAAGGCTATATACAATCTGGCTTCAGCCGAAATTTAAATTATGAACTATTTATCAATAAAACATTACCGAAGATATATTTTATTATTTCTTATGATCCCGCTAATGGCGTTTGCGGAGGATGGAAGTCAGTTATGGCTGAGATATCCGGTTAATGAAAAACCCAGGAATATTGTTAACTCAAACAGTAAAAGTCCTACCATTGAAATAGCAAAAAAAGAACTGAACCGACATTGGAGCGGCCAGGCTGTTAATCTGAAAATTGAAAAGTTTCCGGAAAGTTTTAAAGATGGATACAAAATCATTTCCACATCGAAGAAGATCAGCATTCTCGCAAAAACAGATTTGGGATTGTTGTACGGAAGTTATCATCTATTGAATCTGCAACAGCAGAAAGCCGGTTTTTCTAACCTTAAGCTCGAAGAAAGACCGTCTTACGATGTCAGAATCCTTAATCATTGGGATAATCTGGATGGAAGTATTGAACGTGGTTATGCTGGACATTCCCTTTGGAAATGGGAAGAATTGCCAAATAAAATTTCGCCGAGATATGAGGAATATGCAAGAGCAAATGCCTCCATCGGAATCAATGCGACGGTTCTCAACAATGTCAACGCATCACCGAATATGCTGCGGGAAGATTATCTTAAAAAAGTTAAGGTTTTAGCAGATGTTTTCAGACCTTATGGCATCAAAGTTTACCTTTCTGTCAATTTCTCTTCGCCAAAGGTTTTAGGTGGATTAGAAAATTCGGATCCTTTAAATGAAGACGTTCAGAAATGGTGGAAGGATAAAGCCGCAGAAATTTATAAATTAATTCCTGATTTTGGAGGATTTCTCGTTAAAGCTAATTCTGAAGGACAACCTGGTCCGCAGGATTACGGCAGAACCCACGCAGACGGTGCGAATATGATGGCAGATGTATTGAAACCTTACGGTGGAATTGTAATGTGGAGAGCTTTCGTATACAGTCCCAGCAAAGAAGACCGTGCCAAGCAGGCTTATCTGGAATTTGTACCTCTCGATGGACAATTCAGAGATAATGTGATTATTCAAATCAAAAATGGTCCTGTAGATTTTCAACCGCGGGAAGCATTTAATCCATTATTTGGGGCTTTGAGAAAAACCTCGGAAATGGTGGAGTTTCAGATCACACAGGAATATCTCGGATTTTCAAATCACTTGGTTTATCTTGCGCCATTGTTCAAAGAAACCTTGGACAGCGATACGTTTTCTGACGGAAAAGGTTCTACAATTGCAAAAATTACAGACGGAACGCTGAGACCGGCAAAACTAACAGCCATTTCTGCAGTGGCCAACATTGGAGAGGATAGAAACTGGACAGGTCATCACTTCGCTCAGGCTAATTGGTACGCTTTCGGAAGATTAGCCTGGAATCACGAATTGTCTTCAGAACAGATTGCAGATGAATGGATCAAGATGACTTTTACCGATAACAAAGAATTCCTGAATCCGGTAAAAGAAATGATGCTTTCATCCCGCGAAACGGCTGTAGATTATATGATGCCACTTGGTTTACACCATATTTTTGCCGGAGGACATCATTACGGTCCGGAACCCTGGGGCGATTATAAAGGCGGAAGACCGGATTGGTCTCCGGTTTATTATCATCAGGCCAATGCAAATGGAATTGGCTTCGATAGAACAAAAACTGGTAGCAACGCTGTTTCCCAGTATTTTCCGCCGCTTAATGACATCTATGGCAATATAAAAACAACACCGGAAAACCTGATCCTTTGGTTTCATCACGTTCCTTGGGATTATAAGATGAAGAGTGGCAAAACACTTTGGGACGAACTCTGCTTCAAATATGAAAAAGGTGTTTTGAAGACCAGGGATTATCAGAAATTATGGTCTCAGATGAAGCCTTATATCGATAATCAAAGGTTTTCTGACGTACAGTCCAAGCTGGAAATCCAGGCAAAAGATGCTGTCTGGTGGAAGGATGCTTGCTTGCTTTATTTCCAGACGTTTTCAAAAATGCCGATTCCTGCCGGTATCGAGAAACCTGTCCATAATTTGGAAGATCTGAAGAAAATAAAATTGAATATGGGACACCATAATTAATCATCTTGATCAAATAACTTTCTAATCTTTTTCATGTCAGGAAGTTGTTTGTTTAATTAATTAAGTGTAAATTTAACACTTAAATTAAAAATACAATTAACATTAAAATTATTATGAAGTTTTTTATTGACACAGCCAATCTGGAGCAAATACGAGAAGCTAATGACCTGGGAATTCTGGATGGTGTAACAACCAATCCGTCACTTATGGCTAAAGAAGGAATCAGTGGGAAAGAGGCAATTCTGCAGCATTACAAAGCGATTTGCGATATTGTGGACGGTGATATTTCTGCAGAAGTTCTTTCCACAACTTATGATGAAATGGTTGCGGAAGGCGATATTCTGGCAGGGATTCATCCCAATATTGTGGTAAAAATCCCGATGATCAAAGACGGTGTGAAAGCATTGAAATATTTTTCGGAAAAAGGCATCAAAACCAATTGTACATTGATTTTCTCAGCTGGACAGGCACTTTTGGCGGCTAAAGCCGGAGCAACCTACGTTTCGCCTTTTCTTGGGAGGCTGGATGATATTTCTACAGATAGCTTAAATTTAATTCAGGAAATCAGGGTTATTTTCGATAATTACGGTTTTAACACTGAGATTCTGGCAGCTTCTGTACGAAACAGTATGCACATTATTAATTGTGCGAAGATCGGCGCAGATGTCGTAACTTGTCCGTTATCTCCGATATTATCTCTGCTGAAACATCCGCTGACAGACAGTGGTCTGGAACAGTTTGTTAAAGATTCGCAAAAGATGCAGTAATTGATGGTAAGTTGCTTTTAAAGAAAGCAGATCTTTAAGAAGACTCTAAAAGAGAAACCTATAGAAAAGATATGGCAAAAATACGATGGGGAATCCTGGGAACGGGAACAATTGCACATAAGTTTGCATCAGATCTCAGATATGTTGATAATGCGGAATTAACTGCAGCCGGTTCGCGTTCTCTGGAAAAAGCGGAAGATTTTTGCAGGGAATTTAACATTCCATTGAGCTTCGGAAGTTATGAAGATCTTGCAGCGAGTCCCGAAGTTGATATTATTTATATTGCTACGCCTCATAGTCTTCATCACGAAAATACCTTGCTTTGTCTCCAAAGCGGAAAAGCGGTTCTGTGCGAAAAACCTTTTGCACTTAATGCAGAACAGGCTTCTGAAATGATTGATCTGGCTCATCAGAAAAATTTATTTTTGATGGATGCTTTATGGACTAAATTTCTTCCTCACTATCAAAAAATGATGAAAATCGTTAAAAATGGCGAGTTAGGAGAAATCAAAGTTGTTCTGGCCAATTTTGGTTTCAGATCCTGTGCAGATCCGCAGTCACGGCTCTTCAATCCGGCTTTAGGTGGTGGATCATTGATGGATATAGGGATTTATAATGTGTTTACAGTATTGGACATATTAGGAAAACCGGATGATCTCAATGTCAGTATCACAGCTTCCGAGCAGGGCATTGATGAGCAATGCGGCATTATTTTCAGATACGATAATGGTGCAATGGCAAGTTTGTTTTCATCTATATCGGTCAACTTAGGAACTGAAGTGGAAATCTGTGGTACATTGGGCCGACTGAAGCTAACGACACCGTTTTACGATTCATCATCTGTCCTGGAATATTATAAAGATGGAGAAAAAACAATTATTGATACAGGAAAAGCAGATGGTTTTGGTTATCAATATGAAGCCAGTCATGTGACAGATTGTCTTCTCAGGGGAATTAAGGAAAGCCCGGTTGTTCCTCACACCGACAGTTTGTTACTGATGCAGACACTTGATAGGATCCGCAATATTGCAGGCATTATTTTCCCGGATGAATAGAAATAAATTAATTGTGAAACATTTAGAAGTTACATCAAAATATAAAATTTTGCAGATGTTATGCAGGAGATTTTAATTAACGATACAAAAGAAGCATTTCGCATCGCTTTTGATTCGGAGCCGGAACGTATTTTTCTAGCTCCGGGACGGATTAATATCATTGGGGAACACGTAGATTACAGCGATGGTTTTGTGCTTCCCGCTGCTATTGATAAGCATATTTGCTTTGCCGTAAAAAAAACTGACAATTCGGAAATTAGCTTTTTTGCTAAAGATTTTAATGATCATTTCAGTTTTAATGTTAATGAAAACCAGGCTCCGGTTTCAGAGACCTGGGTAAATTATCTGCTTGGTGTTTTCAGTTTGATCCAAGATTCCGGAAAGTCTGTCGGAGGTTTACAGCTGGCTTTCAGCAGTACCATTCCGATGGGTTCGGGATTATCTTCCTCTGCGGCTTTGGAATGTGGTTTTGCTTATATTCTCAATGAACTTTTTGATTTAAATTTGACCAAAAAAGAACTGGCGCTGATCGGACAAAAATCCGAACATACTTTCGTGGGTGTAAAATGCGGCATTATGGATCAGTTTTCTTCTGTTTTCGGTAAAGAACATCAGGTTATCAAACTCGATTGTCATTCATTGGAACATCAGTATTTCGAGGCAAACCTTGATGGATATAGTCTGGTTCTTTTTGATAGTTGCGTAAAGCATACTCACCTCACATCGGGATACAATGAACGGAGAAAGGATGTTGATAAGGGTAAAAGCGTATTGTGGGAAAAATTTCCTGAAGTTGAAAAATTCAGAGATTTTGGTTTTGAGATGTTAGATGAGGCGAGAGCGGAAATGGGAGAAACTTCTTACAAAAGATGTTTGTATCTTCTGAAAGAAATCAAAAGAGTTGAAAAAGCTGCCAAAGCTTTATCAAAAGGCGATGCAGAATATCTTGGTAAGCTTTTGACAGAAACGCACGCAGGACTTTCAACTGAGTTTGAAGTAAGTTGCGATGAACTCGATTTTATGGTGGAAGAAACTTTAAAAGAAAATGGCGTTCTCGGCGCAAGAATTATGGGCGGTGGTTTTGGCGGCTGCAGCATTAACCTGATTAAAGATGAAAATGTGGAAACCGTCATTGAAAATATCGGCGCTAAATATAAAACGGTTTTTGATATCGAGATGAAAGTTTACAGAGTAAAAATATCGGACGGAATAAATGAATACAAAGAAAATGAGTTTGTCATTTGATCACATGAAACATCCGCACAGAAGATATAATCCGCTGTTGGACGAGTGGATTCTGGTGTCTCCACATCGTGCCAATAGACCCTGGCAAGGACAAACCGAAAAAAGAGTAGAAGCGACACTTCCTGCTCACGAAGAGAATTGTTATCTGTGTTCTGGAAATAGCCGCGTGAATGGCGAGAAAAATCCGGATTATAAAGGGGTTTATGTTTTTGATAACGATTTTGGATCCTTGATGAAAGATGATGTCGAATTTATGGAAGAAACGTCTGATTTTTTTTCTTTAAAGCCAGAAAGAGGCATTAACCGGGTTATTTGTTTTTCTGAGAATCACAGTCTTACGCTGCCAGAGATGGAAGTCTGTGATATCAAAAAAGTGGTTGATGTCTGGCAAAATCAATATGAGGAATTAGGTAATCTGGATTATATCAATCACGTTCAGATTTTTGAGAATAAAGGCCAAATAATGGGTTGCAGTAATCCGCATCCTCACGGACAGATCTGGGCGCAGTCTTCTGTTCCCTCCATTGTTTTGAAAACCCAGGAAAATCTTAAGAACTATTTTGAAAAAAATGGAACTTCGCTTTTGGAAGATTATATTGGGAGAGAGCTAGAAATCAAAGAAAGAGTGATTTTAGAGAATGTGGATTTTGTAGCTATAGTGCCTTTCTGGGCAGTCTGGCCGTATGAAACTATGATTGTCAGTAAACGCAAAATCGAAAATATTATCGACTTTTCCGATAATGAAAAACTGTCTTTTGCCTCAATTCTAAAAGATTTAACAGCAAAATACGACAATCTTTTCGAAATATCTTTCCCATATTCAGCAGGGATTCATCAATCTCCAACCGATGGAGAGCTGCATCCGGAATGGCATTTCCACATGCATTTTTATCCGCCACTGTTACGAAATGCGGAGATCAAAAAATTTATGGTCGGCTATGAAATGCTGGCCGAACCTCAGCGAGATATTACCCCTGAACAAAGTGCGGAACTATTAAAGAGTCTGCCAACCATTCATTATAAAAGATAATTTTATCTTTGTGAATATTTCAACAATAATAGAAAATCAAAAGATTTTTTATAAAACTTAATTTATGAACGATATCAAGCTGATTGTCACGGATATGGACGGAACTTTTCTTAATTCTCAATATGAAGTCAGTCCGGATTTTCCAGTAATCTACGAAGAATTGAAGAAGAGAAACATTCTTTTTGTTCCCGCAAGCGGCAGACAGATGCCTGGGATTACACAGTATTTTGCAGAGATCAAGGATGAAATCGGTTTTATAGCGGAAAACGGAGGTTATGTGATTTATAAAGATGAAGAATTATTTGCGGATAAATTAGAGCATCAGTATATCACGGAGATTATCAAAACCGTGCGGGAAATTCCCGGTGCAAGAGCCGTGCTTTCTGCCAAGAAAAAAGCTTACTACGAAAGCAATGATGCAAGTTTTGTTAATTATTTCACGAGATATTATACAGAAAATCAGAAAGTTGATGATTTGACACTTGAGGTGGATGATGATGCGTTCAAGATTGCTGTTTATCATCCCGACGGTTCGGAAAAGAACATCTATCCTTATCTGAAGCATTTTGAGAATGAAAATCTGGAGGTTGTTGTGTCTGGAAAATTTTGGGTAGATATTATGAATCGCGACATCAATAAAGGAAAAGCTTTGGAAATTATACAGAAAAAACTCAATATACTTCCTTCTCAGACAATGGCATTTGGAGATTATATGAATGATATTGAAATGCTCAAAAATTCAAAGTTTTCCTATGCTATGGAAAATGCGCATCCATCCGTAAAAGAAGCAGCGAGATTCGAGACTTCCAATAATGACACGTTTGGCGTTCTGGAGGTTATAGAAGATTATCTCAGATCATAAACAAATCCATTTTTTTTCTTATTTTATTTTCCTTTATCATAATTGATTATTTTAATTATTTCCAAAAGAAATGTACAGTTTTTGCTTGACAAAATGTGATGACAAAAATTTACATTTTTCTTTCAGTTTTTTCGGTATCGGTTTTATGGTCTCAGGAAAGGGATTCTGCTAATCTCATTTCGGAAATAACGATTGATGCCTATAAAAAGCCAACCGCCTTTATATCATCTACCAAATCAGTCTCTGTGGTTTCCGGGAGCCTTCTTAGACAGAATACACCTGAGAGAATGTTGGAATCTGTGAATCAGATTCCCGGAGCCAGAATGGAAGAAAGATCACCCGGAAGTTACAGAATTTCCTTGCGGGGAAGCACGCTCAGGTCGCCTTTTGGTGTCCGGAATGTTAAAGTTTATCTGGACGATTTTATTCTGTCCGATGCTTCCGGAAATACCTATTTCAATATTATTTCGCCTGCGTTGGTGCGCAGGATGGAGATCTATAAAGGACCGGAAAGTGGGGATTACGGCGCCGTTACAGGAGGAACAATTCTTCTTAAAACAAAAGATTCCGACCATTTATCTGCTGGAACTTCGGTGGGAAGCTATGGAACTTTTAACCAGGATTTTCAGTGGGCTCAGAAAGCCGGAAACCATTTTTTCGAGCTGTTTCAGAATTATTATCAGACAGACTCTTACCGTGAGCAGTCCCGGATGAAACGGAAGCAGTTGTTTCTAAAAGATCAATTTCAGTATTCTGAAAAATCTGTCCTAAGATCAATGCTGCTTTTTGCCGATCTGGATTATCAAACGCCGGGCGGACTGACTCTGGAGCAGATGAATGCCAATAGAAAAAAAGCTCGACCTGCTACATCTGCAACACCGGGAGCGAAAGAACAAAGAGCAGGAATCCGGAATAAAATGGTTCTAGCCGGACTTTCAAACGAGTATCAGATCAACAGTAATTTTTCACATTTCATACTCATTCAAGGTTCTTATGTGGATTTTGAAAATCCATTCATAACGAATTATGAGCGTCGGTTTGAAAATAATCTTGCCCTCCGCACACATATTAATTATGACAAAAACTGGCGTCATACTGCGTTAAGCTACAGGTTGGGATTCGAGGGAGGACGAAATCATATTCATATAAAAAACTTCGATAATAACAGAGGTTTTGAAGGTATTCCGCAAAATTTTGACCAGATCAGAACTAATTCCGGATTCTTTTTTCTTTCTCAAAAACTGAACATCGAGGACAGGCTTTTTACCGATATTTCCATCAGCCTTAATTCCAATTCATATCATTGGGAACGTCTTTTCCCTGATGCAGAAAGAGGGAAAAACCGTTTTGGAAATCAATGGCTACCGAATTTCGGTCTTAATTACCTTTTCGGAAAAGGTTTTTCTGTGCGTGGCAAAATTGGAAAAGGAAATTCTGCGCCGACTAATGAAGAGATCCGTTCTTCCAATCAGGAATTCAATACCGGTCTTAGTCCGGAATATGGCTGGAACAAGGAAATCGGCATCAGAAAGCAATTGGGCAATGTTATGTTTCTGGAAGGCAGCTATTTTGATTTCAGGATGAAGGATGCAATCGTGAGAAGACAGAATGATGCAGGTCAGGAATATTTTGTCAATGCCGGCGAAACGGTTCAGAAAGGGCTGGAAATTCTTTTGGAAACGAGAAAACTGGACTTGAAAAATCATTTTTTCAATACGATGCAATTACGGCTTTCAGGAAGTTTTTATGATTTTAAATTTAAAAATTATCAGCAGAATCAAAATGATTTTTCCGGAAATGATCTTACCGGAGTACCCAGAACTACTGTTAATTCCTTGCTTCAGCTTGGATTTTTCCAGATTTTTACAGTAGATTATTCCCATTTTTACACATCAAAAATCCCATTGAACGATGCCAATTCTGTTTGGTCGGATCCGAGCCTCATCGGGAATATTTTGTTTAGATTTCCAACCAGGTTAGATAAAACCAGTTTGAATCTCAGTTTGCAGATTCAGAATCTTTATAACTCAGATTATGTTTTGGGGTTTGACATTAATGCATTTGGAAACCGCTATTATAATCCGGCTGCGAAACGGAATTTTTTACTAGGTCTGGAAGCTAAGTTTTAGACAGTGTCTGTATTCTTCTGATCCTTTGATATTGAAGCCAGGATTCTCTTCTTTTGTTCTTCGGAAAAAAAAGCCAAATTGATTTTAAATCCCTGCGTTTTATTAGGTTTACTGATGTTGAGGTAAAGGATTTTTGATTTAAGATAATAAGTGTTTAGTATTTCCACTGGAAATTCGAGCATTGGAGAGACAAAACTGTTGGCTCTCAGCAGGCTTTTTTTTCTTACAGAAATGACCAAACCGGAATTTTCGAACTCCGTAAAGCGAAGAGTGCTCAATCTTATTACAAATACCAGAAATGAAATCGCTAAAACTACGGTAAGCCAGCCGTTTTTTCTAAGTATCAGGAAGGCATAGGCCAGAATGACAAGATTGATCAGGATTAGGAATAACAGAATCACGCCCTGTTTCTCGATGTTTTTTTGGTTAGTAATTTTCATATCAGTAAAAAAGCCGGACAGAAAAACACAAATTAAATAAGGTATTTTACCCTAAAAACTGCCCGGCAATATTTGTATCCTGGATTAAGCTGCTTTGATAATCCAGTGCGTAAGTTTTGTTTCTTGAAAAAACTCTTCCCGATGATTATCGGGAAAAGTATTTTTGATTTTTCATCATTTGTGTCGCTTTTTTCATTGCGCTGAAAAATCTGATGCAAAATACCGGTTATTAAATCGAGCGTGCAAGCAAAGGACTGTCCGTATTCAGGAAAATGAATCTAAATATGAGCCATTTATGAATAAAAAATAATTTGATTTTTAGCATTTTTAGATGATTTGGCGTTCTTCTATAAAATAAATCAAAATAGTTTTATTTGATAATATTTATGTTTATTTTCAGAAAAAAAGGTTATATTTTACATTAATGTAGTAGCTTTAAAGTAGCAATAAATTATTTAAATTTCATTCAGAAAACAAATTCTGTTGTGATGAAATTGATGTTACAGATATTGTCTTTTAGATTAGTATTATTTATGAATTAGTCTCCTTCAGGTGTTCCAGAAATTCTGAAGGCGAAACCGAAGTGACCTTTCTGAATGCTGCAGCAAACTTGCTTTGGGAAGAGAATCCTGCTTCCTCTGCAAGAGTAGAAATTTTGTATTTGTGATATTGACTGTCGTTTTTCAGTTTGTGAATGATGTATTTTACACGCAGTTCGTTGATGTAATTTTTAAAATCTTTCTTCTTATATGTATTTACCACGTATGAGAGATACTTTGTATTGGTATTACAGTAGGATGCAACGTAGGGCAGGGAAACATTATTTCTGTTAAATAATCCCGACTGCTCGAATTTTTCCAGTTTCCGAAGGATTTTTTCCTCCGTTTCTGCTGTCATCATCGGTTGGGAATCTGTTAGTCTGTAAGCGCTTTCTGCCAGGGTGGGTTCCTCATCTTCTGCTGGTTCTTCCTCGTCTTTTTCATTCTGCTCTGCCAGGAGTTTAGAACGTTCCATCTCATCAATAATCTCACGGATTTTTTCAAATTTCTTTTCCTGACGTTTTCTGTACCAGATAAAGGAGATTCCTGCAACTATCATTATCAATACAGCAGTAAGGATGGCGAGATTTTTATGTTCCGATACTTTTTCAATATCTTCATTGCTTTTCTTCAGATCATTATAGGAATCATTGATGAAAGCTGATGAACTTTTTGCGATCTTTTCCGTTACAGAATCTTGTTTCAGTTTGGCTTCTTCCAGTTTTTCAATGTCTTTTGTGAGGGCGTAATACTGCTGGGAACTCTGCAGGATTTCGTTTTTAAGGCTTAGGAAAGGCGATTCTTCTGCTATTTTTTGTGCCTGTTCTATCAGTGGTTTTGCTTTTTCGGGATCTTTCTTGGCGATGTAGATTTGAGCTAATCCGTTTAATACCAATCCTTTCAGAAAGTTGTCCGGCATTTTATTAAGCTTTTCAAGTGCTTTTTGGTAAAAGCTATTTGCTTTCTGATAATCGTTCAGGTGAAAATAGTTGAGACCCAAAAGCTGCTCATTTGTAGCTTCCAGGAAAGGATTGCTCTGTTCACTTAGTCCAAAGTATTTGGTAGCATCGTTAATGAGTTGGATAGATTTTTTATAATTCTTATGCTCCAGCTCATAATAAGCTTTTTCCTGCATCACAAATCCCATTGTCTGGTTTACGAGGCGCTGATCTTCTATTTTTGAGACATTTTCTATGGTTTCATCAATGTATTTTTTGGACTGGTCAAAAAGCTTCAGATGTCGGTATTGGGATGAGAGGAATCCGGAGACTTTCGCCTTCCATACATAATCATCGGAACCTTTCAGAACTTCTCCTGCTTTTACAGCATATTCTACCGCTTTTTTTGTTTCACCGGACTGTTGCAATAACGTAGCGGACAACATCAGGCTTTTCGCTTTGAAACGAGGAGTCTCGGAAATGGTGTACAATGAGTCCGCAATCTGCAGTGCTTTGGGAAAATCTTTTTGAGAGATATCCAGATATGTTTTGGTGTAGATCTCATTATAAGCCTTGGCATCTTGTGCTATCAAGTTAACCGAAACAAAATATAGTATTGAAAAAAATAATCGAAAAAAAATATTTTTTCCGTATTCCGAATTATTATGCATGCTCACTATTTATTCAAACTCTCAAAGTTACTATATTATCTCTTTTAGTTTTATGACCTCATACATTTTCATTAGTCTGGATTAACGCGGAATCATGAAAATGGCTTTATAGTAAATTGAGTTAAATTATTGTTAATCAAAAATATATACAAATTTTTAAATCTGAGTTTATTATTGTTTTTACTGAAATTTTATTAAAAAATTAACATATAACATCAATAGAAATCTGACATAATTAATGCTTTGCAGAGTTTTTACACTATTATGACTCAGATCATAAAGCTGATATCAACTTATCTATAAATTTGGAATAACCAAAAAATAAATTATTATGAAAAAGTTATTCTTAATCCTTGTAACTGGATTTTTATTCAGTTGTAATAACAGTAAGACTTCTCAAAACGAGACCGATTCTATGACCACAGACAGTACGTCTATGGATTCTATGCAAACAGCTCCTGTGGATGGCGCTACCTCTTCAGATAGTCTCAATTCAACAACAGGCACCGCAGGCACCGCTTCCAGATCAGATACTGCGTCTGTATCCGGCAGAGATTCTGTCCGGGTTCGTTAATCTATTTTATTTTTCAGCTCTTTGTTTAAGGCTTTGCATTCTCTGTAATCCAGCCTTTAAACATTTTATTCTCAACTCAGTCAGAGCTGTACTCTTTCCATAATCTTTGTAAACAATCTCGTTGCAAAGATCAGTCGTCATGAATAAGCATTATGAATAATTGTCATTTTGTTATTATTCATCGGCTAGTTACATCTGGCATCAACTTAACTAAAAATTGAACAATGAAGGACAACAATAAAAAAAATGTAAAACTGGAACAGCTTCAGAACCACATAACTGATAATGAAGGTCAAAAACTGAATACCAATCAAGGTCTTAAAATCAACAATAATCAGGATACGCTGAAAACGGGAGAACGTGGTCCCAGTCTCCTGGAAGATTTTATTTTCAGAGAAAAAATCACACATTTCGATCACGAAAGAATTCCTGAAAGAATTGTACATGCAAGAGGTTCCGGTGCACACGGTGTTTTCCGGCTTACACAGAGTCTGGAAAAATATACTAAGGCAAAATTCCTGACGGAAGTCGGAAAAGAAACACCGGTTTTTGTGAGATTTTCAACAGTTGCCGGCTTCAGAGGAAGTACAGATCTAGCCAGAGATGTGAGAGGATTTGCAGTGAAATTCTACACAGAAGAGGGCAATTATGATCTGGTGGCGAATAATATGCCTGTGTTTTTTATTCAGGATGCGATTAAGTTTCCGGATCTCGTGCATGCCGTGAAGCCGGAACCTGATAATGAGATTCCGCAGGCTTCCTCTGCGCACGATACATTTTGGGATTTTATTTCCCTGATGCCGGAAAGTATGCACATGATTATGTGGCTGATGAGTGACAGAGCCATACCAAGAAGTTACCGAATGATGGAAGGCTTTGGCGTTCATTCCTTCAAATTTATCAATAGCGAAGGCGATGTTCATTTTGTCAAATTTCATTTCAAGCCGAAGTTAGGTGTACATTCTGTAGCTTGGGACGAGGCAACCAAAATATCAGGAAAAGATCCGGATTTCCACAGAAGAGATCTCTGGGATGCTATCGAAAATGGTGCTTTTCCGGAATGGGATTTTGGCGTACAGCTGATCCCGGAAGACAATGAATATGACTTCGATTTTGACCTTTTAGATCCCACGAAAATTGTTCCTGAAGAGTTGGTTCCTGTCCAAATCATCGGAACATTGACATTAAATAAAAATCCAGACAACTTTTTTGCTGAAACAGAGCAGGTGGCTTTCCACCCGGGACATTTGGTTCCCGGAATTGATTTCAGTAATGATCCTCTTTTGCAAGGCCGGTTATTTTCCTATACCGATACTCAATTATCGCGATTGGGTTCACCCAATTTCCACGAAATTCCGATTAACAGATCCATCAATACCATTCATAATAACCAACGCGACGGTCACATGAGACAGCAGATTGCGAAAGGAAAAGTCAGCTATGAACCCAATTCCATTGGTGGCGGATGTCCTTTCCAGGCTATGATGAAAGAAGGCGGCTTTACCTCGCAGGCAGAGCGTGTGGAAGGCCATAAAATCCGGGCGAGAAGCCAGAGTTTTGTAGATCATTATTCACAAGCCAAATTGTTCTACAATAGCCAGTCTGATCCGGAAAAAAAACACCTTCAGAATGCGCTGATCTTCGAGTTGTCCAAAGTGACAATTCCTGCGATCAGGGAACGGTTGGTAGGACAGCTATTATTCATTAACAAAGAATTGGCTTCAATTGTAGCTAAGAAAGTCGGTGTTGATGTTGTTAAACTGAAACAGCCTAATGAAAGCATTCCCGCAGACGCAGATCCGAAAACACTCCAGAGCAAAGAAACAGAGCCGAGTATTCCAAATTCTGCTGCGCTAAGTATGGCTAATACTGTTAAAGATACCATAGAGAGCAGAATCATCGGATTTATTATGGAAAATGGCGTGAATGGTAAGGAAGCGAACACTCTGAAGTCTAAACTTGAAAAAGAAGGTGCCGTTGTTCAGATTATTTCAGGAAGTCTCGCTTCTGTAAAAGCTGATGACGGAACAGTTTTTACACCGATGCATTCCTTAACAAGTACAGCAAGTGTCTGCTTCGATGCACTTTATCTATGCGGTGGAAAAGAATCAGCTAAAAATCTTCTGAACACGGAAAACAAAGCTGACACTCTATTATTCGTGAACGAGGCTTATAAACATTGTAAAGCGATCTATTTTGGAACCGATACGGATGATATATATATCGCAAGCAATATCAGTCTGAAACAGCACGAAGATTCTGCCATTGTTCACGCTACAGAAAAAAACAGTGATGCCCTATTCATAAAAGCAGTTGCCAATCACAGGGTATGGGAATTCGAACAGCAGCGTAATAATCCTGCATAAAACCATCAAAACAATAATACACACCAACCAATCAAAATAAAAAGTTATGAAAGCAGCCGTTTTTCACAGACCAGGTAAGATTACCTGTGATACCGTGGATGACCCGGTCATCCAGGCTCCGAATGATATTATTCTGAAAGTGACTTCTACAGCTATCTGTGGCAGTGATCTTCATATCTATTCCGGAGGAATGCCACAACCTAAACCCATGGTTATGGGACACGAGTTTATGGGAATTATAGAAGATGTAGGTTCCGGAATTTCCAATCTCAGAAGAGGCGACAGAGTAGTGGTCCCTTTTCCAGTTGCTTGCGGCTGTTGTCACTTTTGTCAGAATGATCTGCCTACAGCCTGCGAAAATAGCAATCCCGAAAACTATGGACCGGAAGGCGGAATCCTGACAGAGAAAGGCGGCGGACTGTTCGGTTATACAGATCTGTATGGCGGTTACAGCGGTGGGCAGGCTCAGTATGTCAGAGTTCCTTATGCTAATTTCGGTCCCAGAAAAGTTCCTGATAGTCTCACGGATGAGCAGGTTTTATTCCTGACAGATATTTTCCCCACCGGTTATGTCGGCATGATGTGGGGCGAACTGAAGGGCGGCGAATCTGTTGTGATTTTCGGTGCAGGTCCTGTGGGATCTATGGCCGTAAAAAGTGCAATCCTTCATAATGCAGGAAAAATTATCATTGTAGATACTTTGCAATACCGCCTGGATCAAATCAAAAATCTGACTGGCTGCGAAACCATTCTATGGGAAGATGCAGATCAGACGGTTCAGCAGATCCGTGATATGACCGATGGAAGAGGTGCGGATGTGTGCATAGAAGCAGTCGGTTTTGAACCGGAGCGGGATTTTCTGGACAAGGCAAAAGCTGTGATTAATTTTGAAAAAGGTTCCATCAAAGTTCTGGAAGCCTGTATGAGCAGCGTAAAACGTGGCGGAATCGTAGCAGTTCTGGGTGTTTATCCTGTTAATTATGATAATTTCAAGTTAGGGCAGATCTTCGATAAAGGTATTACACTGAAAGCCGGACAGGCTCCTGTTCACGCCATTATAGACAAGCTTTTGAAATATGTGGAAAACGGCGAGGTAAAACTTGACGATATCATCACCCACAGATTATCGCTGGATGAAGTAGCGAAAGGCTATGAAATTTTTCACAAAAAAGATGATAACTGCGTAAAGGTAGTTTTGGATCCTTGGAAATAACCGAAATAGAAAGGTATGCGGAAGAACTTAAACCTCACACTGAAGATCTGGCGGCAGAAAAACAGAAATACCAAAGGAAAATTCGAGATCTACCAGGTCTCGGATATTTCCACAGGAGCATCGTTTCTGGAGATGTTGGATATTCTGAACGAACAATTGATCCGTGAAAACAGAGACCCCCGTGGCTTTCGACCACGATTGCCGGGAAGGAATCTGTGGAATGTGCTCGCTCTACATCAATGGAAGAGCGCACGGACCCGATACAGGAATAACAACCTGCCAGCTTCACATGAGAATGTTTAACGATGGAGATACCATAGCTATCGAACCGTGGCGCAGTATAGCGTTTCCCGTGATCAAAGATCTGATTACAGATCGGGGTGCTTTTAACAGAATTATGGCTGCCGGAGGCTTTATTTCTGTCAATACTTCCGGCAATACGCTGGACGCTAATGCTATTCCTGTTCCCAAAGAAGATGCGGACAAAGCAATGGACGCTGCAGCCTGCATTAGTTGTGGTGCGTGTGTGGCCTGCTGTCCCAATGGCGCTGCGATGCTTTTTGTAGGAGCCAAGGTATCACATTTTGCATTGCTTCCACAAGGTAGAGTGGAAGCCAAAAGAAGGGTTCTTAATATGGTAAAAGCGATGGATGAAGAAGGATTCGGGAACTGTTCGGTAATAGGTGCCGGCGAAGTAGAATGTCCAAAAGGTATTTCTTTGGAAAATATTGCCAGATTGAACCGGGAATATATTTCTGCCAGCCTCAGTAACAGATAAGGAATATTGTTATTAAATTTAATTCGCTTAGATTTTTGTTATTAATTTTAAATTTGCATCTTCGGTTTTTATTGATCCAATGATTGATTAATAAAAATATCAACTTAAATATGGATATGACCTCCTTTGCTGTTTTACATACACACCTGTTCCAAAGCGATAAGAAAGATGCTGATTTCTATTTTAATACGCTGGAGAAACACCTGAAAAAAAACAGGAAGCATATAGAAAAGCCGCACCGTCACGATACCTATGTCACAGTTCTTTTTACTAAAGGACAAGGCACGCACGAGATTGATTTTAATAAATATGAAGTTTCTCCCGGCAGTCTGTTTTTTCTGCTTCCGGGTCAGATTCACAGTTGGGAATTGTCCGATGATGCAGAGGGATTTATTTTTTTCATCTCACCGGATTATTATGACCTTCATTATGTCAATTTAAAACTTAAAAATTATCCGTTTTTCGGATCGCATAACATTTCCCGGAAAATCGTGTTGGAACATCAGGATCTTGAAAAAATCGTTTCCCTGCTGGAAGTCATCGGACAGGAAAATAATCATTCTGATTTTATGAAGGAATGCCTGATTATTGCGTTACTAACTGTTATGTTTATCTATGCTACCAGACATTATACCGATCAGGATACAACTATCGGAGATCTCAGGCTATCGTATTTCAAACATTATTATGACTACGAAAATCTTGTAGAAAAGAATTACAAAACACTAAAATCCATAACAGAATATGCAGAAAGACTGAACATCACGCCAAAGCATCTCAACAGGATCACACAGACTGTAATCAGTAAAAAAGCATCCGAAATCCTCGTGGACCGGCTGATCCTGGAAGCAAAACGGATGCTGATTTTTTTAGATGAAAGCGTAGTGGATATTGCCTTCAGTTTAGGCTACGAAGATTATTCCTACTTTGCCAGGCTGTTCAGAAAGCATTCCGGTTACACACCCACCAATTTCCGGCAAAAGTATAAAGCCTAGAGCTGGATTTTATAAGGTCCTTCAAAGATACTATCATAAGAATCCAAAAGATTTCCGTCTTTATCAAATACGCCTAATTCGATGTTCTGTTTATAAAACTTGACTTCACTCTCGGGCAGCGTGATATTGATATTTCCTTTCAGCATTTCATTACCTTTTACTTTCATCACGTTTCCGTTTGGCAGGGATATTTCGCTGTTCTGCGGTTTTATCACTTTAATATTTACGGACTGATCCAGATATGATTTATTGAATAAGGTGTAAGTAAAAGTATTGGTAATCTTGCCATCGTGGCTAATGTAGGTGCTTCCGGCAGGCTTAATGAATTTGGCTTCCATACTTCCTCTGTCCTGAAATAGAAACCCTGCAAAACTTAATAACATCAACAATACCAAAGTGGAAATCTTCATCCGGAAAGTGAATTGGAATGACTTCTGATTTTCGATTTCGGTTTCTGTAGCGTAGCGGATCAGTCCTTTCGGGAGACCAACTTTTACCATTACTTCATCACAAGCATCGATGCAGGCTGTACAGTTGATGCACTCCAGCTGCTGTCCGTTTCGGATATCAATTCCAGTAGGACAGACTACTACACACTGGTTACAATCTATACAGTCGCCTTTTCCCATTGCTTTTCTGTCTTCTCCGTTTCTCCATTTAGCGCGGTTTTCTCCACGTTTGAAATCATAGTGAACATTGACGGTTTTTTTGTCAATCAGCACACCTTGTAGTCTTCCGTACGGACAGATCAGCGTACAGACCTGCTCGCGCAGCCACGCAAAAACAAAATAAAAGATTCCGGTGAAGATGATCATCGTGATAAAATTGGCAGGATGTTCTGCCGGACCTTCTTTCATAATCCTGATCACAGCGTCATAACCAACGATGTACATAAACATAAAATGGCTGATGAGAGTAGAAATTAGCAGGAAGACAGTCCATTTCAGGGCTCTTTTTCTGATTTTTTCTGCGTTCCAGGTTTGCTTGTTCAGTTTGATCTGCTTGTTTCTGTCGCCTTCTATCCAATATTCAATTTTCCGGAAAATCATTTCCATAAAAATAGTTTGCGGACAGAGCCATCCACAGAAAATCCTTCCGAAAACCATCGTGAAAAGCATAATGAAGATCAGTCCAATCACAGCAGCCAAAGCCAGGATGTAAAAATCCTGCGGATAGAATGGCTGTCCCGCAATGAAGAAATGCCGGTCCAGGATATTGATCAATAAAAACGGATTCCCGTTGATTTTAATAAAAGGCAATACAAAAAATATCAAAAGTAGGACATAGCTTGTATAGTTCCTCTGTGTGGTAAATTTCCCTTTAGGCTTTCTTGGGAAAACCCATTTTCGCTTTCCTGTTTTGTCCATCGTGCCGACAGAATCGCGGAATGTTTCTTCCTCTTTCTGAGGTATATGTTCTATTGTTTGTGGTATATTCATCTATAGTTTTCAGATAATTGATAGGTGCATTTAGATCGTTTTTTGCACAACACAAATTTCCGACACAATCCATTACATTCATAGTAAAATATAGATCTATGATAGGACAAAAAAGACATTATCCATTTTAAGGTAATGATTTTTATCAGTATGAATAATAACCGATTTTACAAATTAATCATTCCATAGATCCCAATATGATCCAGGTCATAAGCACTCTGTTGTCTTCTGTATATCTTTGATTTGAAATAAAAGTACTATGAAAAAGTTAATGATAATTCCCACTCTGATGCTTCTGTTGAATTGCAACAATAACAAAACCTCAGAAAGTGACCGTGCCGATGCAATGTCATCCGGCAATGATAGTTCTGCCTCACAATCCTTACCGGAAAATGCCGCCACAGCGGACAGTACTTCTTCTCCAGCTAAAGATGCTGCTTATTCCGGTGCAACCAGTACGATGCCGAAACAAGATTCCACAGTTCAGCGTTAATTTTATACAATAAAATCCATATTAGATTAATTAACATTTTGAACACAGGATTGAGCTTTTTCATAATTTGGAAAAGTTTATTCTGTTTCTACCAGTGGATTTGCAAAACTGTTTTGTAATTATCCTGATTATTAAAATCGAAAGATAGAGAAATTTTTAAAGTTAAAATTATTGTAATGTTTTGAAAAACAATAATTTATTATCCGCATGGTAGAATTTTTGTATTGAATAAAAAATAGACAGCATCAGAAGAGATGCTTTTTGAAAAGAAATGATATGAGATAACAAGACAGATTAGTTTTTGGAATCTCTTTCTATATTGTTATTGGTCTGAAACATTCAGATTGTGATTTAATTCTTTGTTTCTTTTGTTGGGTTGATTCATTTTTTAATGGTGATTCCAATCCGAATTTACATTAAAATAATTTCTAAGCAGAAATTTTAAAACACTAAGAACATAAGAATGAATTTAGTAATAGAAGAACATATCCTTCGGTCATCGGATGCCGAGACGGAAACCTATGATGCTAAAAGCCTGATATTCGCTGAAGGCAGCAAGCCTCAATATTATTACCAGATACTTGATGGCGTGGTAAAACTCAGCAATTACGGAGAAGACGGGAAAGAGATCATCCAGCACATTCTGGAAAAAGGACAGAGCATAGGTGAGTTTATGCTTTTTACAGACAGAACATATCCCATGAATGCCATTGCAATGACACCTTGCAAAGTTCTTAAGATTAGCAGGAATAATTTTATGTCTCTTCTGGATTCGTATCCGCAAGTGTATGAAAAGATGACCGCTAATCTTTCCAATGCTATGTATTTCAAATTCGTGATGGGACAGATGATCACTTCCCATTGTCCTGCTACCAAATTATTGCTGCTGATGGATTATCTGAAAAGTTTTCAGAAGGAGATGCATCCTTTTTCTTTCAAAATTCCGCTTACACGGCAACAGATGGCGAGTCTCACAGGGTTGTGCGTGGAAACCACCATCCGGACCATCAAGATTATGGAAAGAGAAAATATCATCAAAATCCGTAACCGGAAGATCTTCTATTAAGCCTCACAATATCTCGAAATAATTAATAAACTGAATTCTGGATCATACTAAAACTACTGATATGGAAAATATATTTTTTGAAAGCTGGAGCAGATTTTGGGACGTTGCGCAGATGACCGTCATTTCATTCATCATTCTGTTTTTATTCATAAGGATTTCCGGAAAACGGACCCTTGCAAAATTCAATGCCTTCGATTTTGTGGTTACTGTAGCATTAGGTTCTACGCTCACATATATGATGCTGGCAATGGTTCCGCTGGCAGAGGGCGTGTTGGTTCTGCTGCTCATCATCGCACTGCAGTATATTCTTGCAAAACTGGCACAGAAATCGGACAAAGCGGAAGAGATCATCAATTCCTCGCCACATCTTCTTTTTTACAAAGGAAAATACCTCAAGGACAATATGGACAAGGAAGCCATAACCGTAGAAGAAATTTATGCAGTTATCCGACAGGCAGGTGTGGAAAAAATAGATGAGGTTTTGACTGTAGTTATTGAGCTAAATGGTGAAATCAGTGTGGTCAAAAAATCCGAAACATCTGAAGGTAAAAGCGCTTTGCAAGATCTGGAGCTGCCGGAAAATGAAGAAAAATTGCTATGACTTGAATTTCTAAACTTACAATTTCTTCTTTTTATAAATGATATTTATCAGTTTAATAAAATACTATTTTGTCTTTTATTTAGATTTCAAAGTCTAAATTTGCCTTGGTCAATAGAAATTAAAAACAATAAAGCTTTTCTTTCTATATAATAAAGGATAAAGAGATATTAATATTTTATTAAAATAATGGATAAAAATCAGTTTACAACAGGTCATCCCGTTCATACCTATTTGGTGGAGGAGGGATTGATCATCAGTTTATTAGAAGAATTAGCAATTACAGATCCGGAAGAAGAGTTTCAGAAATTTTACAATCTTTTCAATCATCTGGCAACAGTGGAGAGACGATTTGAACGAAAAGAAAATCAGTTGTTTCCGTTCCTGGAGCAAAAAGGCTGGACCGGACCTTCCAGAAATATGTGGTCTTTCCATGATACGATCCGGGATATTTTCAGGATTATCAGGAAAAATATTGACGAAAAAGATTGGGGTGCCGCCCAGCAAAATACAGAATATGCAGGTCAGAATCTGAAAAACCTGATGGAAGTGGAAAAAAGAGTTCTATTCCCGAATGCGATGGACATCCTCACAGACGAGGAATGGATAAAAATGCGTGAAGGTGAAGATGAAATAGGATGGATGCTGAGCGAATCGCCCGCAAAATATCCGGAGACACATCAATATGTTCACCCGTCAGAAGACACGACATTGAGAACTGACGTCGTTTTTGACGAGAATGCCTCGCACTTTGATGAAGGTTATATGACCGTGGAGCAGGTGAATTTCCTGTTCAGAACTTTACCGTTGGATCTGACTTATGTGGATGAAAATGACCGGGTCATTTTCTATAACCGGGGAGAGGAAAGAGTTTTCCCTAGAAGCGCAGGAATTATCGGAAGAGAAGTCCGTTTCTGCCATCCTCCGAAAAGTGTGGATACAGTGCTCAGGATTCTGGAAGCTTTCCGGAAAGGAGAGCAGAATGAAGCTTCCTTTTGGTTCAATTACCGGGACAAGTTGATATATGTCAGGTATTTTGCAGTGCGGGATTCGCAGAAGACTTACAGGGGCGTTATAGAGATGTCACAGGATATTTCCGAGACTCGAAAAATCGAAGGAGAACGAAGACTTTTGGAGTGGGAATAGCAACTGGAGCAGAAATAATACTTACCTTTATCTTATAATTTTTTACCCTAATATCTTTATCATGAAAACCAAATTCACACGGCTTACAGACGAGCAGTTAGACATCAAATGCAATTTTATCGACAATTATTTAACCTCTCAAAATGCTGCAAGCGGAGCTTTGTTTGACTCCAATGCGAATGTCTCTAACAAGAATATCGCTACCATGGAGGCGGAACTGAATAAGGATATCAATATACAAATCAACAGGAAACTCATATCTAATAAAATTAAGGAACTTTTTGGTCAGGATCTGGCTGATGAGTACATCCGGCAACTGGAAGATCATGAGATATATGTTCACGATGAAACCAGCCTTAAACCCTACTGCGTAAGCGTTTCGATGTATCCGTTGCTGCTGGACGGACTCACAAAACTGGGCGGAGAATCCAAAGCGCCTAAACACCTTCCAAGCTTCTGTGGCTCTTTTGTTAATTTTCTGTTCTCTGTCTCGTCACAATTTGCTGGAGCAGTTGCCACCGTAGAGTTTCTCCTGTATTTTGACTATTTTGCGAGAAAGGATTTTGGGGAGAATTATATTCAGGGTTATACCAAAATAATCGAAAATGAACTTCAGCACGTGGTTTATGCCATTAATCAGCCTGCGGCAGCACGAGGTTATCAGTCTGTTTTTTGGAACATTTCGCTGTATGATGAATCTTATTTTGATTCAATGTTCGGGACTTTTGTTTTTCCGGATGGCTCCAGACCGGATTACAGTTCGCTGGATCAGCTTCAGCAGTTTTTTATGCAGTGGTTTAACAAGGAACGTTCAAAAGCCGTTCTCACTTTCCCTGTAATCACAGCGGCAATGCTCACAAAAAACGGTAAAGTTTATGACGAGTTATTTGCTGATTTCTGTTCCAAGGAGTTGAGCGAGGGTAATTCATTTTTCATCTACCAATCTGAAAATGCAGATTCGTTGGCAAGTTGTTGCCGGCTGAGAAACGAAATCTCGGATAATACATTCAGCTACTCGTTGGGAGCGGGCGGCGTTTCTACAGGAAGCATCAATGTGATTACCATTAATATGAACCGGCTTTATCAGAAAGGATTGTCTTTGGATACAATGATTGATAACATTCATAAATATCAGGTGGCGTTCCGAAGCATAGTTCAGGATTACAAAAATGCCGGGATGCTTCCGGTTTACGATGCCGGATTTATCTCTCTGGACAAGCAGTTTCTGACCATCGGAATCAACGGAATGGTGGAAGCTGCAGAATTCCACGGGATTGAAATTTCCGACAATATGAAATATAAAACCTTCATCAACGATAACCTTAAACTGATTTATGATAAAAATAAAAAAGCTAAGGAGCAATATGGTTTTATGTTCAATACGGAATTTGTACCTGCAGAAAATTTGGGTGTGAAAAATGCTAACTGGGACAGAGAAGCCGGACTTTTGGTTCCGAGGGACTGTTACAATTCCTACTTTTATATTGTCGAAGATGACAGCCAGAATCTGATAGATAAATTTTATCTTCATGGCAATGATTACATTCAGTTTTTGGATGGCGGTTCGGCCTATCATTGCAATCTGGAAGAATATCCGACTCAGGAAGGTTTCAGAAAATTATTAGATGTTGCGGCACATACAGGCTGTAATTATTTTTGTTTCAATATCAAAGTCACGGTTTGCAACAGCTGCGGATTCATCAATAAAAGGACGATGGACCACTGTACGGAATGCCATTCTGCCAATATCGATTATGCAACAAGGATTATCGGGTATCTGAAGAAGGTTACCAATTTCTCAAAAGACCGTCAGAAAGAAGAAAAATTAAGATATTACGGTAATGCTAAAGTATGACAGTTACGATATCGTTCTGCAGGAAATTCCGAATGAGATCTCATTATGTTTCACCATCACAGGCTGCCAGTTAGCCTGTGATGGTTGTCATTCGGAGCATATTTGGAATCCTGAAAATGGTGAGGAACTTACCCGTGAACTTTTTGAAAAACTGATTTTAAAGTACCAAAAAACAGTAACCTGCGTCCTTTTTATGGGAGGAGAATGGAACTCGGAAGAATTAATATTATTAATGTCAATTGCCAGGAAAAATAGACTGAAAACAGCTTTGTACACTGGTTTGAATGATAAGCAAATAAAACGCAACCATTCCTTATTATTAAAACATCTCGATTTTCTGAAAACAGGAAAATGGATTCCCGCCTTAGGAGGTTTGGGCAGCCCGGAAACCAACCAGGTATTGAGGAATCTGAACTCCGGCGAAATGCTAAATAAGTATTTTACCCATTAATTTTTCAATCTATATTCTATTTTATTATCGAACTTATTGTAATTCCTAACTTTGAGTAATCCTGAATAAGAAATGAAAAACTTTAATCTTTGGTTAAAAATCTGTGTTTTCAATTTCTTCGTCGTCTCGGTTGTCGGTGTGATGATGCGCTACAATATGGCTTTTTCGTTGCTAGGATTTGATCATAAGTTTATGCAGGAATCGCATTCTCATTTTGCTTTTTATGGTTGGGTTTCTGCGGGAATTTATCTTTTTGTGACTAAATATTTGAGTGAAAGTTTAAATGAAATTAATCTCAAAAAATACCAATATTTGATGATTTCTAACCAAATTGGTTCGTATGGAATGTTGTTCACTTTCCTTTATGGAGGCTATTTTTGGTTGTCAATTATGTTTTCTACCATTGCTTTGTTCACGGGTTTTGCTTATTTTATTTTCTTGCTGATCGATACAAAATCGAATAAGAATTCTGAATTGATTTGGTTAAAATCTGGTGCTTTTTTTGCAGTTTTTTCTTCAATTGGAATTTTCGGATTGGCATATTTTTCATCAAGAAAAGAAGAATTTGAAACACTTTTTCGGGCATCAACCTATTTTTATTTGCATTACCAATATAATGGGTTTTTCCTTTTTTCCTGCATCGGATTATTTTTGATTTCATTAAAAAAATATGCCGTTCAAATTCCTCAAAAGCTCAATAAAACTGTTTTTTATCTCTTGTTTATCGGTTGTTTTTTTGGCTATGGATTATCGATTTTATGGATTGAAATACCGAAATTTTTGTACTTTTTTTTCGTAATAATTTCGGTTGTTCAATTATTCGGAGCAATCAAATTTTCTTTGTGGATCAGAAAAAGTGGAATTTTTCATCAACAAAATTTCATTCAAAAAATTCTATTTTTCGCTTTTGGACTTTCTTTTTTAGTTAAATTTTTCTTGCAAAGTTTATCGGCAATTCCATCTCTGGCAACAATTGCTTTTAACAATATTAATATTGTAATCGCTTATCTGCACTTGGTTTTATTAATGGGAATCAGTTTATTTTTAATTTGGAAAATTTTAGAATTGAAAGAAATTTTATTTAACAAATTATTGAAAATCAGTATTTTGATAATGGTTTTTGGAATTGTTTTGAATGAAATGGTCTTGGCCTTTTCTGGAATATTTTCAATATTTTACATTCCTTTTTTGAGTGCTAGATATTGGTTGCTATTTGCGTCCGTTATCATTATGATTTCAATTGGACTTTTTCTGAAATCCTTGAAATTAAACTGAATTTTTATCAATTTCATAATTTGCAGGGTTTTATTAGTGTTATAATTAACATCTCTATATTATTTTTATCGAATCGGCAATGTTTTTTTCGATGAATTTATTATGATTTATATCCTTTTTTTAAGCACTAAAAATCAATCTTATTCTTCACATAACAACGCTGGAAAACCCTAAATTTGTTAGGATTTTCAATACGTTACTCTATCGTAATTATAAATCCTGACGCAAAATCAATTAAATCAATTTTATATAATAATGAACAAAAAACCAGTACATAATTTTCATATTCCTGTCATGGGACTCGCTTACACGATAGACAGTCCCATTCGTGTTGCTCAATTTGGGATTTCTTCGGTAGTTTCGATTATCGATGACGAAATCGTAGAAAGAATGCGGGATTTTTACAGTAAAAAATTCAATTTCGATTACACTGCCATTTCTATCAAATCCAAAGACCATCGGGCGGAGAGGATTACAGCCTATCTTGATATGATGGATGATATTGTGACTAAAAAATTTAAGGATTTCAAAGAAGAAATCTCAAAAAACACAGAAAGTCTTAAACAATTCATAGGGATGTTGCCCAGCACTTCCGGACTGAAAGATGGTTTGCAAAATATCCTGAACAAGAAAGATAATCTGACGGAAAGCATCAGGAATTTCATCGAGAACAACTTTAGTCCGGGCGAAATCGATGTGAATATTATGACCAAAGTGGATAAAGATAACTTTGAGAAAAACGTTCAGCTTCCAACGATCTATAACGATGCACACGCATCCCTGCGAGGTTTTGCCAAAAGCAAATTGTCTTCCTCCGTTGTTTTTTCTGCCGGGATGAACCCAAGATTATACAGCTATCTGGAGGAATTCGAGGATTTTTTTCCGGACGAAAATGGCGAATTGAAAAAGAAAATCATTCTGAAAGTCAATGATTTCCGTTCTGCAATGATTCAGGGGAATTTTCTGGCTAAAAAAGGATTATGGGTTTCAGAATACAGAATCGAATCCGGATTAAACTGCGGCGGACACGCTTTTGCAACGGAAGGTCTTCTGATGGGACCAATTATGGAAGAATTCAAACAGAAAAAAAATGAACTTCAGGATTCGGCTTTTTCGCTCTGGAAATCTGCCCTGGAGCAAAAAGGAAAAACTGCGGCTTCTGAACCTTTGCCAATTAAAATTTCAGTGCAGGGCGGTGTCGGAACCTCCGAAGAACACGACTTTCTTTTGTCCAATTATAATGCAGACAGTGTAGGATGGGGTTCGCCATTTTTACTGGTTCCGGAAGCCACTTCCCTGGATCAGGAAACCAGAAACCTCCTCACGAAGGCAAAAGAAGAGGATTATTATCTCAGCAATATGTCGCCTTTAGGCGTACCGTTCAATACCATCAGAGGAACGAGCAATGATGAAATAAAGGAATTGAACATGTCCAATCAGAAATTCGGGAGCTCTTGTCCGAAGAAATTTTTGGCGCTTAGCAAAGAATTTTCACCAAAAGGAACCTGTACTGCTTCCAAAAAATATCAGGATATAAAACTGAAGGATTTGGAAATGAATAAGTTAAATCTATCGGATAGACAATATGAAAAAGCTAAGAAAAACATCACGGACAAATCTTGTCTTTGTGTAGGACTTGCCAACTCGGCATATCTGGAGCAGGGAATGCCTGTGAAAGGGGAAAAGCAGGGTGTTGTCATTTGTCCGGGTCCGAATTTGGGTTTTTTCGACAGGGAATTTTCACTTTCGGAAATGGTACGTCATATCTATGGTTATGAAAATGTTTTGCCAGATGAGCGTCGTCCACATTTGTTCATCAATGAATTGAAATTATATGTGGATTATCTGCGAAATGAAATCACGGATTTTTCTGATGACATTAGCAAATCCCAGGTAAAAAAATGGGAAAGCTTCAAGGAAAACCTGCTGAAAGGAATTAATTATTATGAGGAGCTTTTTGCAAAAACGAATTGTTTTAAAACAAAAATAAATTCTATTTTTTCTGATCTGAATTCTTTCAGGCAGAAATTGGAACAAATCAAAATTCCTCAATTATGATTGTTGAATTCATAATCTAACCTGGAACATTCATCATCTGCATCACGCTTCCAAGATCTTTCAGGTCTTTGATTTTGTACTGGAACATTATCATTACCTTTTCTTTGATGTCTATTGCAAGATGATGAATGGGACAGGGATTTTCGCCATTACACTGCTTCAGACCCAGGAGACAGGAAGTGAGAACTTCTCTGCCTTCAAAGTTTTCATAAATATCTCTGATTGTCAGGCTTTCAAACTGTTCATCATTCAGATAGAAACCACCGCCTTTGCCTTTCCCCGAAGAGATCAGCTGCTTTTTAGTAAGCTGTTGCAGAATCTTGGAAGTAAAAGCAGTTGGCGTTCCGATAATCTCAGAAATATCAGTAATTCCGATTTTTCTTTTCTCGGTTGCCAGGACGATGCAGGCTTTGATGGCGTATTGAGAGGTGTTTGAAAATATCAGCATTGTTGTATTTAATATTCGGCAAATATAACGACTTTATAAATTGATCCGATTCAATTATATTCTTGATTAATTAAGAACGACGATGAAATTCTAAATAATCATTTATTTTTATTTTTTCTGAATTTGATATTCTTTACTGCCTTTCTTTTTTGCCGGACTACTACATAGTTTATCGAGGCAGAAACAAAAAATTATTTTATTCTGAAATTTGGAGCAATTTTAATGGCGATCCAAGACCAGGTTTGGAGATCTTTTGGCTCTTCTACTTTTTTCAGGTATTCCATGCTTTTTCCAGAGAACATAAATGAATGACCCAGGTTAGCTGTGATTATATTGTTGATTTTATGTGTGAAAACCAAGTCTATTTCAGTTCCCAAATAAGACGATATTTTTTTTCCGGAAGTGTCAAAACCCATTTTTCCGTTCGAGGTAAATGCGTGTAAGTTGGCTTGTAAAATAGAATTCGGGCTGAATTTTAGATTGGATTTCAGGTAATAATCATTCAAACCGAAACCGTTGAAATGGCTGCTCCCAAAATAAAAATAATCCATAAAACCATTGTGAAGATGATTGGTTCCGTACATCGGGCTGAATGATTGATTCTTACTGGAATCTGTATCATAGCTCCTTCCGGAAAGCCATTCTGTTCCCAAAACTGTATTGAATTTAGAATGAAGGAGAAAGTCAATATTTAGCGAAAACTGATAAGCTTTTTTACTTTGGTTAACTGTATTTTTTCCAGTTTGGTAATAAGCGGAACCAAATAATCCGATTTTGTCCCAATATTGTTTTGAATTAATTCCGATAGTCAATAAATCGTAACGGGTTCCGGATGGATTTTGCAACACCTGATTCATCGCAATGGTTGAAAAGTGAAATTTATTTTTACTGAAATCATAATGAATAATTTGTAACGATTTGGCAATTTCCCCTGCTTCTGCGATACTATAGATTTCTTTTTCCGGCAGATCATTCAGGTCATTGTCGTCATTATTATAGGTTACAACAGTTTCCAGTCTAGAATTTGGATTGAATTTGTAAACCGCTTTCAAAGCGTCAAAACTTCTTCCCTGCATTGCCCAATCCAAGGTTCCAATTAATCTTTCATTATCATAAGCAAGAATCTGTCTGCCTAATTTTAAACCTAGTCTTTCTGAAATCTGGTACTTTGCCCAAGCTTCATTCAGGATGAAGTTTTGATTTTTGCCAGCTGTAGTAGCTGTTTCTCCCCACGTTCTTACATCTTGGGCAGAGAAATAGACTTCCAGATTTTTGTAGTAATAATCCATCCCGAATCTTGCCCGGGAAACCACTGTTGTTTCTGCCGATTTTCCTTTGGGAATCAACGTTCTTGCGCCGTTATCAAGTTCCGCACGGGTTCGCAGATCGAGATTCATTTTCAGGCTGTCAACTTGTGCTTCAGCTAATCCAAACATTAAAATCAGAATTACGGCAGTTATTTTATTTTTAAACATTTCAAATTATTTTTATGGTATTAATTTTTTGATGCTGTAACATTATTATATCAAAATGAGGATACAAATATAAATAAGACATTTTTGTCTTATTTTGTTTTTTGATATGTAATTAATCATTTAATCAAAAATTTGATTAAATGAAATTTGAGAAAATCATTTGTAAACCCTGCAATCGGATAAAGAAAAGGGAATGGTATATTAGTGTAAAAAGGTTGCGTTCACAAGAGGACAGATTATCCATCTTGCAGCACTGCGCATAGAGACTACAATCAGGGCGATTAAAGCTATGGAGAAGAAAATTGTCAAACACAAATTTCTTTACTGAAAAATTCTGAATGGATAATTAATCCTTATGATACAGCACCACATAATCCCACGGCACCATATCGATCACTAATGTTTCTGTAACTTTCTGCTCTGCCTGGGAAAAGAGATTGATATAAGATCCGGTGTCAAAGGATGTATCGAACTGCACGATCACAGATTCTTTACTGAGATTAAGAAAAACCAAAACCTTATCACCTTCTTTTTCACGGACAAAAGAGATGACATGATCCATTCTGTCGTTCATGATCCTTACCATTTCTCCGCCATATTTTCCATTCCACAGGGCTTTATTTTTATGTTTCAATGAGAAAAGTGTGGAGTAAAACGTAGCGTGATCGTGCGCCTGCCAGTGAATCGTATCTTTCTCGAAGAATTCCAGAGAACGGTCAAGTCCTGCTTCCTGTCCATTGTAAACCAAAGGAATGCCGTCCATCAATGCGCTAAAAACCATCATCGCTTTCAGCGCTTCGCCAAAGTTGCTTTTCGGGGTGCCTTCCCAGGAATTTTTATCGTGATTGTCTATGAAATTCATTCTGATACCTTCCTTGGGGAAGATGGAAACGTGCTCTGCAAGATAAGTTTCGCCAAGTGTTTTTACGCTGGCGTGGTTCATTGCGATCTGATGCAGGATGTTCCATAGCGTCCAATTGTAAGTGGCGTCAAAAGCTTTTCTGTGCAGGTCCTTGTCTTCAGCTTCTGCCAGCATAAAGATAGGTTTTATTGTGTCCAGCTCTTTTCTCACAGTTTCCCAGAAATCAATCGGGACAAAACTTGCAATGTCACAACGGTAGCCGTCAATATCATATTCCCGGATCCAGTATTTCATCGCATTGGTCATATATTTCCGCAATTCCGGGTGTGAATAATCCAGTTCGATAATGTCATCATAATCCCGCCATCTCGTGGACTGGAAAGTGTTTTTGCGGGATTTCATATACCATTCTGGGTGCTCTGTTACCAGATTATTATCCCAACTGGTGTGATTCGCAACCCAATCTAGAATTATATACATACCTTCCTCGTGGATCGCTTTGACAAGATTCCTGAAGTCCTCTTCCGTCCCGAATTCCGGATTTACCTCCAGATAATTTTTGACAGAATAATAACTTCCTAACGTTCCCTTCCTGTGCAGTTCTCCTATCGGATGGATAGGCATCAGCCAAATGATATCGATTCCAAGTTTCTTAAGCCTGGGCAGGTCACTTTCTATAGCTTTGAAAGTGCCTTCTTCTGAAAACTGACGGATGTTAAGTTCATAAAGTGTTGCATTTTTGACCCATTCCGGGATGGTGATTTCCACATACGACTTTGGTTGGTATTGTTGATCAGGCTTTTGTTGCATACAGAACATAGTTTATTCATCATCCTGTATCGAATATCGTACCTAGCTAATTAAGAATTAAAAAATTAATTTAAAATTAAAGTAAAAAGCTATATATCAGAATTCATCATTAAAAAAATCAGGAATAATAGTATTGAGTTTGAATAAGGGTTTGATGTTTGTATAGTCTTGGATAATGAAAAATCCGATTATCAAATTAATAAAAAATAAACATTATGATTCCAAAAAAGATACATTACTGTTGGTTTGGAGGTCAGCCAAAAACTGAACTGGCCGAACATTGCATTGCGACCTGGAAAAAGATCCATCCTGATTTTGAAATCATAGAATGGAATGATAACAATGCACCGTTACAGGACAATGAGTATGTGAAGGAGGCTTACGAACTTAAAAAATGGGCTTTTGTTTCGGATTATGTCCGTTCAAAAGTAATGTATGACCACGGCGGAATCTATATGGATACCGATATGGAACTGAAGCTGCCTCTGGATGAATTCCTGAACGAAAAAGCCGTGTGCGGTTTTGAGGTAAAAGGAGTTCCTTATTCGGCATTTTGGATGGCTGAGCCGCGGCACAGGCTTTCCAGGGATTTTGTTGATTATTATAACAGGCAAGAAGTCTTTGAAGAGCGGATCAATACCGATATATTTTCGGAAATGCTGGAAAAGGAATACGGTGCAGACCGCTACAGTGACTCTGTTCAGAAGCTAAAACATGAGGTAACGCTTTATCCATCCGTTTATTTTTCGCAGGATCTTCCGAAGAATTACGTCAGTCATCATTTCAACGGTTCGTGGTTTGGTGGCGACGAAGAAAATACACATAAAAAAATGGTCAATGTTTACGGACTGTTGGAACGACTGACAACTTATCCGGATGCAGCCAAAGCTGTTGAAAGCATTCTGCATCAGCATAAAACAATTGATATCCGTAATATTCTGGATTTAATTCCTTTGGAAGATATCAAAACTTATGTAAAAGAAAAGATGGTTGAAGAAAAGTAATTATAATTAAATCAAACTAAATGCGCCACTGAGATCAGTGGCATTTTTTATGTGCGAAAATCAAGTATTTTTTATAGACAGAGATTTCATTTAGTAAAAAAGAATGATTAAATTGCCCAGGATAGATATTTTTGAGTTGGGTAATATTCTTTGAAACGTGGCGTTTTTAATATTAATCAAAGCCTGTTTGCAATGATTTCCAGATTAATAATAAAGTTAATAACATTTGATTTACTAAATTGATGCAGACATCATCTCTGAAAATTGTCGCTTCCGTGGCTGCAATTTGTTTCAGTTCAGTCGTTCTTGCTCAGCAGAATTACTCCGTTAGCGGGACTATTAAAGATATAAAAAACGGTGAATTGCTCATCGGCGTATCCGTAAAAGTTGCTGAGATTCCCACGATTTCCGTTGTTGCTAATGAATACGGATTCTACTCACTTTCTCTTCCGCAGGGGTCTTACACCTTGTTAGTTTCCAAACCGGGATTCCAGGATCTACAGCAGATTGTTAATCTGGAAAGTGATATTAAACAGAATATCCAGCTGGAGCAGGAAGGAGAGGAGAGAACCCAGCAAATTGCTGAAGTAGTAATTTCCGCAGTGAAAAAAGACAAAAATCTTTCTACCGCACAGATGGGAACTGAAACCTTGAGCATCAAACAGATTGACAAGCTTCCTGTCCTCTTTGGCGAAAAGGATGTGATGAAAACCATTCAACTTTTGCCGGGAATTAAAAGTAATGGCGAGGGAAGCAGTGGTTTTTCTGTTCGGGGTGGCGCTACTGATCAAAACTTGATATTACTGGATGAAGCTCCGGTTTATAACGCATCTCATTTACTCGGATTTTTCAGTACTTTCAATAGTGATGCGCTGAAAGATGTGAGTATCATCAAAGGAAACAGTCCGGCTCAATATGGCGGAAGGTTGTCATCGGTTCTGGATGTGAAAATGAAAGATGGGAACAATAAAGATTATAATATTAATGGCGGAATTGGTTTAATCAGCAGCAGATTAAGCGTAGAAGGACCGATTCAGAAAGAAAAATCCTCATTTATCGTTTCGGGCAGAAGAACGTATGCGGATGTTTTTCTAAAAGCAACTGATGATTTCAGAGACAGTAAGCTATATTTTTATGATTTAAACTTAAAAGCCAATTATCAGATCAATGACAATAACCGATTATATTTATCAGGTTATTTCGGACGGGATGTTTTAGGTTTAGGCAACACTTTCTCCACAGACTGGGGAAATACGACTGCGACTCTACGCTGGAATAGCATTATCAACAGTAAATTATTTTCAAACACTTCATTCATTTACAGCAATTACAATTATAATATAGCATTAAGCAGTAATAACAACACTTTCGGGCTGGATTCCCAGATTGAAGATTGGAATCTGAAACAGGATTTTTCCTGGTTTGCAGGAAATAAGCATAATGTAAAATTTGGGTTACAATCAATTTATCATACGATTACCCCCAGCAGTGCTTCCGGAACCAGTGTTAGCAGTTTTCCAAGAAATCCGAGATATTCCTGGGAAAATGCGGTTTACATCAATGATGATTTTAAAGCAACTGAAAAGCTGACCATTAATTACGGAGCAAGATTCTCAATGTTTAGCGTATTGGGTGGCGACACTTTTAATACTTATGAAGATGGAATCTTAACCGATTCGGAATATTTAGAAAAGGGAAAATTCGGAAAAACGTATGTGAATCTTGAACCCAGAATTACTGCGAACTATAGAATTAATGAAGTCAGCAGTATTAAAGGAGGTTATTCCAGAAATACGCAGAATTTACATTTGCTGAGCAACAGCGGCAGCGGAAATCCCACCGATCAATGGATCGGAAGCAGCTACACCGTGAAACCCGAGATTGCAGATCAGATCAGCGCTGGTTATAGCCGGAATTTTAACAATAACAATTATGAGCTGAATGCTGAGATCTATTACAAATCCATGCAAAACCAAATCGATTATAAAAACGGAGCACAAATTACCTTTGATACCGCGGCAGACGTAGAAAGCGAATTGTTGTTCGGGAAAGGCAGAGCTTATGGTCTGGAATTGATTGCCAAAAAGAAAAGCGGAAAATTAACCGGCTGGATTTCCTACACTCTATCCAAAACCGAGAGACAAATCGATGGCATTAATGATAATCAATGGTATAATGCAAGGCAGGACAAAACACACGATCTTTCCGTAGTCGCAGCTTACCAACTGAATCCTAAGTGGTCCTTGTCCGGATTATTCCTCTACAGCACAGGAAATGCAGTGACCTTCCCAACGGGCAAGTATCAGCTGAACGGACAGACGGTTTTCCAGTACAGCAACCGGAATGCAGACAGAATGCCGGCTTATCACAGGATGGATCTGAGTGCAACTTATGAACCGGTATCCAATAAACGTTTCCGAGGTTCCTGGTCATTCGGAATCTATAATGTGTACGGCAGACAAAATGCCTACACTATTAATTTTGAAGATAATCCGGATAATCCAGGGACAACAAGGGCAATGCAGACTTCATTATTCCGCTGGGTTCCGAATATCACTTATAACTTCAAATTCTAATTATGAGAAAAATATTATTCATCATATTCTCTTTGTTTTTATTGAATTCCTGCGAAAAAGAATTTGATCTTGACCTGGAAGACAAGAGCGGAAATATCGTCATAGAAGGAAACATAACGGATCAAGCGGGACCTTATTTTGTAAGAATAACAAGATCAGTGGCTTTTACCCAAAACAATGAATATCCGCCCGTAGAAAATATGGATGTCAGCCTGAGTGATGATCTGGGACATTCCGAGATTTTAGAATATGTAGGCGAGGGATTTTACAAGACTAATTCTTTCCAGGGACAATCCGGACGCACTTACACTCTGAGAGTAGTAGGAGAAGGAAAAGAATATGTCGCTAAGAGTAAAATGCCGGAAGCCGTTGATTTTGAAGGACTGGAACAGGATTCTTTTATGGTGGCGGGAGAAACCAGTTATACATTATTACCCATCTTTACGGATCCGCCTGCTTTAGGTAATCGTTATCTCTTTATTTATAGTGTAAACAACCGTTCCAAAAGTACTTTTCAGGAGTTTTCTGATAATGTGAATAACGGGATGCCGAATCAAAGACCTCTGATACTTCCCAATGATGACAGTGACGATGGCGTGAAAGTGAAAGTTGGCGATACCATCTATGTAGAGATGCGCTGTATTGATGATCGGATTTACACCTATTATTCCGCGCTTTTACAGCTTTCGGGCGGTGGAGCAGGAGGAGGAATCACACCAGCCAATCCGCCAAGTAACATCAGTAATGGTGCTTTAGGATATTTTTCTGCACATACCGTAAAAATAAGAAGTAAGGTTATTGAGTGAAATTAATATCTGAGAAAAACAATCAGGTAAGTAATTTTCCTTTGGCAAGTTTATAAGTCAGAAGTATTCTTTTATCCGAAAGATCCCAACCTGTAATCTCATCAAGGATAAGCTGAGGATGCTTTTTACTGATATCCCGCAGAGCATTGCCAACGGATTTTCTGAGATATTCACTTTCACTGGCTCTGTGTTCGCTGATCAGCTGAATAGCAGATAAAGGATGATCCTTAAAATAAGGTCTTGAGGTCCATATTCTTAATCCTTCAATTACCGCCCGTTTGATATTAGGATTCGGATCTGAAAGCCACTCACGGATCTTAGGTAGGCTGTGTTCATAACCCAAGGAACTGCAATACTGATCAAAAGCTTTTGCCAGCATCTCCTGAACGCGCCAGTTAGGATCGTCGGCTACGGTAGTCTCCAGGAGTTTTAGCGCTTGAAAATCAGTTGCGGAGAGCTGTCCCAGCAAATAGACTGCGAGCATCCTTACCTGGTAGCTGGATTCTCCTAGAAAACCCGTTGCAAGCTCAAGATGATTAATAGCTGGATCTGAGAGAATGGTATTGCCAGCGGCAATAATGTGTTTGAAACCGTGTTCGGTCTGTTGGATCTTGGTAAGTAGTTCTTGCATGATTAAGTTTTCAGGAATAAGAAAATGTAATATTTAAATGAGATGATTCAGGACCTTGTCTTTCAGATTCCGAGCTATTGGAATCCTATGAGAGTTAATAATGATTTGATTGCCATCAACAGAATTGATATGGTTAATATTTACGATATATGAGCGGTGGGTTTGCAGGAAAATATCATTGGGCAGTTCTTCATACATTTGTTTAAGAGTACTATAAACGATCTCTCTCGAAGTAACGGTATGCAGAATGACATAATTCTCTAAGCTTTCTAAGAAAAGCAAATCCTTAAGTTCAATTAGTTTTAGCTGCTTTCTGCTTTTTACAAAGATATGCTCCGGTTTATCCATTTTCATTTCGTTTTGAAAAAGTAAATGAACCTTATTGACGGACTTCATGAATCTGTCAAAAGAAACCGGCTTCAGCAGATAATCCACTACATTAAATTCATAACCCTGAAGTGCATATTGTTCATAAGCAGAGACTATAACGACTTTTGGAGAGTTTTCCAGGCTGTTTAAAAATTCTATTCCTGTCATTTCAGGCATTTCTATATCTAGGAAAATGAGATCTGTCGATTGTTTTTTAAGCAATGTATTCAGCTGAATCGCATCTTCACATTCACCAACCAATGTCAGAAATTCAATTTTGTCAATATAACTTTTGAGACCTTTTCTGGCCAGAGGTTCATCATCCGTAACAATACACTTTATCTGCATATCAAATTTTGTTAATGATTAATTGGACGTAAAAACGGTCATTAACCTGCTCACTTTTAAAATAATAATTGTCCGGATATATCAGGTCCAGCCGTTTTCTCAAATTACTAAGTCCGATTCCGGGGTTATTATGAGGTTCTTTTTGTCTCATAGATGATATCGTATTTTCAACATCGAGAATAATTTGCTTATTATCAAGCTTCAAATGTATTTTCATACTGTAATCCCCGCCAATGTATTTGAAAGCATTTTCAATGACAGGCTGAAACAGGAGAGGCTGTATTTTCTGATCTTTTAAAGACTCGTCCAGCTGAATATCTAATTTTAATCTTTGGCTCATCCGTATTTTCTGGAAAGAAATGTATGCTTTCAAATAATTGATTTCCTGGTGCATAGTAACTTCTTTTTCTATGTCATAGAGCTGGTAACGAAGCAGGCTGGATAATGTCTCAATACTTTTTTTAGCATCGTCATTATTTTCATCGATCTGAAAGTAGATAGTATTCAGCGCATTAAATAAAAAATGGGGATGGTATTGAGATTTTAGCAATTTGAGTTCGGCTTCGGTTTTGTCCGCTTTCATTTTTTCCAGCATTGCTGTTTTTTGCTTATAATTTCTGTCAACCACATCATTTCTAATCAATGTATAGTAAATCAGCAGCAATGGAATGAAACAAACATTAATAAGCATATAATCAATCCATCCGCTTCCCATGTAAAAGATTCCTGCGTACTGCCCGGACAGCAGGAATACATTAATAACCGCCAACTGTAAGAAAACAATGAGATATTCCCAGGTAACAGTTTGGTGATTATCCTGGAACTGGTAACCTCGGAGTTTCCAGCGCCATAAAAAATCATAAAAATAACAGATTGAAATGGTAAAACAAAGTGCTATCAAGTGCATTCGCATACTGCCGCTCCAGAAAAGCTCTTTCTTCGTCAGATCCGTAACTGCACGCAGGGTATTGAACAGAATAAGTCCAAGGAAAAGTGGATACAGCCGGTACAGTGACGTTCTCATTTACTAAATTAATAATCTTTAAATTTACGAAATAACATTTATTTATTTTTGAGGCCAAATAATGGTCTGATCCACTTGTAACGCCTGATCCCGAATTCATAGATCAACCAGCTGATTCCGAAAGTTCCGATAACCATTAATGAGAATTTTACGCTGAAATTCCAGTCTGTATTTTTCAGATAATAACAGAGTATTACAATTACTGTCTGATGCAATATGTATAAAGGATAAACAGATTCATTGGCATAGCTGAGGAATTTACCCGGCTTGTTCAGATAAGCAGCGCCAAATCCGAATATGGTCATTATCCAGGACCATAGATTAAGCACTTTTATAAAACCGGATAAAAGTGGTTTTCCTTTAAAATCAAAACTGCCAAAACATAAAAACATCAGCAATGGAAATGTAATTACCCCAATAACAAGATACTGTTTTCTTTGTTTCAGGACCATTTGCCAAAACGACTCTTTGAGTGAGATCAGGACATAACCGAAAAGAAATAATGTGCCGTAATTGAACAGATTGTACCAGTCACCCATTAAAGCATGTGTTGACGGATAAAGTGGAGCCAGTGAAAATTCATATAACAGAAGAGGTATAATAAATATGTAAATACCGAGACGATAGTTGCACAGTATTTTTAATTTTTTTATCAGAAATAGGTCTGGATTCCTACGCAAATACAGAAAAAAGGGAAGCAATATCAGCGAAAATATCAGTAGATAAAGAATGAACCATAGATGATGCCAGGAAATAGCACCTCCTTCCGGATAAGGTTTCCAGAATGATTTGTCTAAGTAGAATTCTAAATAATTCCCATTGAAAAGTCCTTTGTCCAGCCATTCAAAGTAAACCTGAGGCGGCACAATAAAAGCCATTCCGAAAAGCAAGGGTATGAGCAATCTTTTTAGGCGCTCTTTAGCCAGTTGTACGCCGTTTCTTTTGGAAAGCGCAAAGTAGGTTCCCATACCGGAAATTACGAAAAGAATAGAAAGCCGCCACTGATTAAGAAACAGCATCGGAAAAACTAAGCCTTCATAAGTGTTAGTGTCTTTTATATGATTAGGCCACGGAACGAAAACCATTCCCACATGGTAAAAAATCAACAGCCCGAAAGCAATAACTCTGAGGTTATCCAGATCATATCTTCGCATAATAATACTATTTGTAATTTTAAAATTATGATTCATCCGGATAATGGTCTAAAATATATGGCGGACAGACGGATTTTCTTGATGAATGGCAGATCTGATAGAAAACAGGTTCCGCGTGTTTCTTATCTTTGTCATCAGCAATGTGTGGAAAAATTTGATTTATATGAGAACAATGCAGCTGAAATTCTACAAGCCCAAAAATGAGATCCTGAAAAAGTATGTGGAGGGTTACTACTTCATGCAGGAAGACAGTGCGTCCGGCTCTTTCAAGTATAGAACCTTTCCAAATAATTATACCATTGTGACGGTGATGCAGGATATCTCGCTCAATCATAGTGATAGCAAAATGATCATTAAGCCGTCCAAAAAAAACGGTATCTATTCCAATATCGTTTACCGTTACAACTCGCCGATCGAAATTTTTTATGAAAAACCCGCTAATGAGATTACCATTTATTTCAAGCCGCTGGGAATCAATTTTTTCGTGGAAAATGCGGAGGTGTTTTATTCTCAGGATCACACCAGGGCAATCGAATTCTGTCCCTTTTCAGATTTTAAATCCGAGATGATGGAGATTCTGAACCTTCCCGACAGGGAAAAACAAATCGATAGGCTGGAAGATTATTGGATATCAAAATATATTGAAAAAGATTTTTTGCTAATGAAATCCTTAATAAAAGCCATTGAAGCGGACACCAAAATCGAAGAAATTGCACAGAATCATAACATATCCAGACAGTACCTGAACCGGTTATTTCAAAAGAATATTGGCAAATCTGCTACTGAATATCGTAAGATCCATCGCTTCAGAAAGTCCATCGCCGAGAAAAATGAGGTCAGAAGCCTTACCGAACTTTCTCATGACAATCTGTTTTATGATCAGTCACATTTCATAAAAGATTTCCGGGATCTGACCCATAAAACGCCCACATCATTTTTCAGAAAAGTAGATGTTGAAAAGGAAATTGTATGGTTATTTATCTGAGTGTTTACATTTTTACAATTTTAGATTCGCAAATTGAAGTTTCTTTGCAATCATAATTTTGAGATTATATGGAATGATAATTCCTGATCTCGGTCAAAATTTTTTCCAATGAACAATCGATTATTAATAGCTTTCCTAATAGTTCTGACTGGTATAGCTTATGGACAAAAAATCAACGAATCCAAGCTGGAAACATTGTTAAAGAAAGCGGAAGAAACCCATTCAGAAGCCATTTTAATTTATCAAAATCATCAGTTGGTAACAGAAAAATACTTTGGAATCGGAACACCTGGTGCAAAAATCGAAAGCATGTCCTGTACTAAAAGTATTGTTGGATTGGCTGTTGCATGTCTGCTTACGGACCGGCTGATTGCATCTCTGGATACACCAGTTGCAGATTTTTATCCGGAGTGGAAACAGGGACAGAAGCAATTCATCACTCTTCGGCATTTGGTGAATATGACATCCGGGATGCAGAATAATCCTAATGCATCTGTAGAAATCTATCCAAGTGATAATTTTGTTCAGCTTGCTTTGGCTGCAGAACTTTCTAAAAAGCCGGGAGAAGCATGGGAATACAATAATAAGTCTCTGAACCTGATGGCGGGAATTATTAAGAAAATAACAGGAAAACGGATGGATGACTATATTGGCGAAAGGCTGTTCCTGCCTTTACAAATTACCGATTTTACCTGGACGCTGGATAATGCCGGTAATCCACACGTGATGTCTGGCTGTCAGATTAAACCAAGAGATCTGATAAAGCTTGGGATCTTATTGTTAAACAAGGGTAATTACAATGGTAATCAGGTTATTGCAGAAGATCATATTACTGATGTCATTAGTCCTTCGGCACAGTTTAAAGGTTACGGAATGCTTTGGTGGCTGGACTATGAGACAACTATTTCAGTAGTTGATAATGACATTATCAAAAACCTCAGAAAAGCAAATGTTTCCAAAGATTTCATCCGGAAAGCTATCAAAATGAAAGGAACTTATAATTCTAATGAAGATTATTTGAAACGTCTCCAACTTGTTTTTGGTAACAATCCCTACGATTATATCAGTCAGCATCTGAAACCTGGGTTGCGCCTTCGGAAAAGAGAATTCGGTGGCACTGTGACTTATCGTGCGGATGGATATTTAGGTAATTATATTATTGTTAACCCGAAAGACAATTTAGTGGCAGTTAGAATGATAAGCCATCAGAGTTATCAGAGTCAAGAAGACGGGTTTTCAGATTTCGGAAAGCAAATCATTGGCCTTACCCAATAGATTATTTAACTAATAAAAATTGGAAATCTATAATAAAAAATCCAGACGTTGATTATCGTCTGGATTTTTAACTTTATTTAAAAATATTAGTGATTGACTAAAACTTTTTTGGTAACAACGCCAGAAGAAGTTTTGATTTGCACTACATAGTAACCTGCAGGCAGACCTTTTACATTAATCTCTGGTTTTGCATTATCAATTTTATGCTGCATTACAACTTGTCCTGCAGAATTCACAAGGCTTACGGACATCAGTTTATCATTATTGTCTGTTTTGATTTTCAGAATGTCAGATACAGGATTCGGGTAAAGCTGTACTGCTGCAGATTTGGCTTGATCATCAATTACCGACATAGTACCATCTTCAAAGAAAAGTGTCACATTAGGTACGTATAAAACAGGGTAGCCTTCTGGTGGATTCAATGCATCGAATGGCTGATCATCTCCTTCTCTGTTGCGTGAATATACAGGCTCTTCGGAGAAAGTACCTATAAACGTTGACCACAGCACCATTTCAGGATGACTTTTATTGGTATAGATCACGAGATTTTTTCCGGAATAATTAAAAGTATTCTCAAGCGGAATGTATAACTGGTTAAAGCCTTTTTTAAAGTCCATTGGTCCGTCATACACTTTCGTGAAAGATGCAGGGCTGACCCAGTCCGAGGAAAGATCCTGCTGGTCAGTTTCTGCTAAGAAAATCTGGATCGGAATATCATTATGGTCTTCATCGAACTGACAAGAGTATTGCAAACCTGTAATTTTAGCATTGCTCTTACCGATCTGCTGGGACGTGTAAAGACTCTGAGCCAGACTGTAAAAGTTGAAAAAGTTAAAAGGAATGGAATGCTGTAATGTAAAAGATCCGGAACCTATCGACACATTTTTAGTGTCTTTTTTCAGGATGTTAACGGCAAATTCCTTGGACTTATCATTGCCGGAATTTTCATCACCTGCAAGTTCTACCACGGCGTATACGGATTTTTCCGGTGCATCGCTTTCCTGGGGTGTCCACATCAGGATTTTCTGTGATTTTTCTCCAAAGCTGATCGGATCTCCAGGCGTAGAAGCCAGTTCTGTCCCGTCTGCAGATTTCAGTTTTACGGTGTAGTTGCTTTGTACTTCTTTTCCGCCGTTAGTTACTTCTGCCACAAACATTGCAGACTGTCCTGCATTGGATGTGCTGTTTCCGATGAGCTGGGTTACAAGCAGATCCTTGTTTACCACACTCTCAACTTTCACATCGTCAATCGCCCAGCCGTTTATGAAAAAGTTACTGCCTTCATAGCGGAATGCATACTTCATCTGTGTGGCATTATCCGGCGCTGTAATAAAATAAGTAAACCTGTCCTGAGGAATATTAAGTGTACCTAGCGGTTTTTCCCAAAGTGGCTGCCATGTCTGTCCATCGTCAAAAGTAACATCCATACCGATGGTTTCACCAGCGTCTCCCAGGAAGTTAATAAGATATTGATTGTATGATAATGCAAGGTGCTTATGTCCCGTAATATCAATTGCGGGAGATGTCATACGGCTCAGACCCACCTGCATTCCATATTTCATATAAAGCTCAGGAGCTGTTCCGCCAGAGATCTGCGAGTTATTGACAAACCATCCCGGAGGTTCATCTGCTATAATTTCCCAACCCGGCGGTGGACTGCCCGGCGGATATGAAAAATTTTCTGAATAGAGGGTTTGCTGCGCATTAAGATGCCCTCCCAAAATAAGGTAAGCCGGCAGCACGGAAACTAATGTAAAAATTTTCTTCATAATAATAAATTAGTATTGGATTAATAATTACAAATTAACTTCATAATCAGGACTAAAACAATTCGGGGTTACTGTTAATTTTCAGAATGACAGCTAAGTGCTGGCACTTATTTTTGATTAGAGTACTTAAATAATTAACAAAATTTCAGGATTTAACCTCATATTTGTAAGTGCTTTTGAAATGCCCTGACAATGAAGCTTTACCAAAGTTACACATATCAAACTTACAGATTTCTTACTCTTACCATAATTGCTATCGTAATGCTGGTTATGTGCGCGTCTTGTCAGAAACAGGAAAATGACAATACTGAGGATCCTTTGAAGCCTTATGCTGCTCAGTTTGATGAGATCCATAAGCTGGTCTATGAAAATCCTTCGTTGGCGCGAAGTAAGTCCTTGCATATATTGAAAGCAGTTTCAGAAAATAATCTGAAGGCAAAAGTTATGTGTTTGAAATACATTGGCTCATCTTATGCATTCGAAACCAATTATTCAGAATCTATAAAATACTACAAGCAGGCTTTAGCATTAGCTGAAAAATTGAAGTTCTACTACGAAATTGCCAATCTGAATAATAATCTCGGAACCATTTATAATGAATTTGGTAATTATAACGCGGCCTATATCTATTTCGTAAAAGCCCTGCAGAATTATGATCTGTCAGGAAACCGTCAAAAAAAAACCGGAACCCTAAATAATATTGGTCTGACTTATCTTAATCTCAACCGCCACGATAAAGCATTAGGATATTTCCAGAAAGCGCTTAATTCCAGCACGATTAACAGGGACAGCATACTTGCAGCAACTATTCTCAATAATATTGCAATCTGTAATTTTTCCCAGAAGAATATGACTAAGGGGATGCAAAACCTGAAACGTTCCATCATAATATCTGAAAAAACCCATAACTTGTACAGTAACTGTGTTTCTTACCAGATCATGGGGAATACTTACCTTTCTTTGAACAATAAATCAGAAGCTTATAAGGCTTATTCCAAAAGCATTGCCATTGCAGAGCAGGCCGGACTTGTGCATCTGCTTACTGTTTCAAAGATCGGGATGGCCAGGCTTGCTCTTGCCCAGGATCAGCCGGATCGGGCGTTGTCTTTTGCAAATGAAGTAATGGCAGTTTCGGAGGAAACGAACAGCCAGTCACTAAGGGCGGATGCACTGCAGTTATTGGCAAGTGTTTACGAGAGCAAAAAAGATTATCAGAAAAGTCTTAAAAATTTTCAGGATCATGTGAAGATTAAGGAGGAAATGACCAACAATACGATTGTCAATCAGATCTATGATGTGGAAGTGGATTACCTGAACCAGCTCAATCAATTGCAAAAACTTGAGCTCGAGAAAAAAGAGCTTGCTATCAGTAATAAAAATATCATTCTGATTCTGATGTCACTGGTCTTTCTGATCATTTTCGGAGGACTTTATTTTCTCTACAGGAATCATCAGAACAAGCAGAAAGTTAAACTTCAGGAAACTATCCTGGAATTAACAAAGCGAAAATCCAAAGCGGCTCTGGAAGCAGAAATCAGCGAGAGAAAAAGAATAGGAAGGGAACTTCACGACAGTCTCGGTTATCTTCTATCATTAGCCGGACTCAATGCCAGTGTATTGCAAAAGCGCAGCGATATTCCGGAATCAAAGAAGAACGAACTTCTTAACGCATTGATGGAAAGTATTAATGAAGCCTTTGATGAGGTAAGGAATATTTCCCATAATCTTTCGCCGTCACTTCTTTCGGAGCAAGGACTCAAAGGAGCTTTAAAGAACATTACAGATAAAGTTAATCAAAGCGGAAAAATCAAAATGAGTTTTGATGTCTTCGGGCTACAGCAGCAGCTGGATGATGTAGTTGAAAACATTTTGTACCGCACTATACAGGAAATTGTCAATAATACCATTAAACACGCTCATGCATCCGAGTTGTTCATCCAGATTACACAGGATAACCGCCAGATCACATTGATATCTGAGGACAATGGTAAAGGTTTCAATGCGGAAAATCTTCAGGGTAAATCAAGTTTCGGTCTTTCGCACATCAGGTCATGGATCGAGAATCTGAACGGAACGATGCATATCGATTCAAAAATAAACCGTGGAACAATTGTCAGTATTCTGATACCTATCAATAAAGTATAGACTATGGCACATAATAAGATAAAAGTTTTAATAGTGGATGATCATCAGCTTATGATTGAAGGTCTGAAAGTGCTGCTGGAAGACGAAGAAAACATTAGCGTAGTATCAGGTGCTGTATCAATTAGTGAAGCTCTGGAAATACTCCATAGTTCTTCTGTGGACATCGTTCTGATGGATATTAATATGCCTGAAGCTTCCGGAATAGATACGACCAGGAAAATAAAGGAACTTTTCCCCTCCGTGAAGATAATTGCTCTTACAATGCACGAAGATATCTCCATTATTTCGAAAATGATAAAAGCTGGAGCTTCCGGCTATATTCTAAAACGAACAAACATGCAGGAAGTCATCGATGCCATCAAAATTGTTTATCAAAACGGAAGATATCTGAGCGCCAATGTTCAAAATGTAATCATGGATAATCTTATGAGTCCTGATGAGCTTTTGGATGCTGCTCAGGAAGGGAAAGCCATCCTTTCGGCAAGAGAGTTGGAAGTCTTGCAGCTGATCGCCAAGGAATGCAGTAATGAACAGATCGGGGAAATGCTTTATATCAGCGAGCGTACCGTAGAAGCACATCGGCGGAACATTTTTATAAAGACTAAAACCAAGTCTATCGTAGGGCTAATAAAATATGCGCTGAATGAAGGACTTGTAACATTGGATTAGATGAAAATTAAATTCTTCTGAATTGAAAACAAGTTTTATTCTTTGATAAATTTCTCAATTACTTCTCCGGAATCTGTTATTATCTTCAAAATGTAATTGCCTTTCGGAAGCGAAGAAACTGCTATCTTGTCCGAATCTTCTGTTTGAATTAATCTCCCCAGATAATCAAAAATGCTGACCGTTTTTACAGGCTTTTCGGAAGTGATGTGGATGAAATCCCGAGCAGGATTAGGATAAATCTTAACGCTGATCTTGTTGATATCCTTTATGCCAAGTGTTTGGTAAGTTTTATAAAAATTCAGGATGCCATAGCCCATTTGCTCCGTTGGGTTAGGATAAAGGGAGGCATTTTGTCTCAATTTATTTTTAATTTCTTCTCTTGAAGTATTTTTAGGCAAAGATTGCAGCAGACAGGCAACACCGCCGGCAGCCACAGGATTGGATAGCGAAGTTCCTGATGCCTGAGTAACCTGACCTCCGAAAACAGTGTATGTTTCCGTGCCTCGGGCACTTCCATCCGGTTTGGTCACACCTGCAGAATTAGGTCCAAACGAAGAAAAAGTGGAAGCAGTTCCCTGATTGGTAACAGCCCCGATGGTAAAAACTTTTTCATTGTCAGCAGGTGTACCGATGTAATACCAATTGCTGGCTCCGCTGTTTCCGGCAGACACAGTCAGGAAAATACCTTTCTCGGCGGCAATTTGGGCACCTCGCGCAATAAATGAAGTGGTTCCGTTCATATCCTGATAGGTGTAATCGTATCTGCTGTCATCAAAATCTGTATAGCCTAGCGAGGTAGAAATTGCATCCACGCCTTTTCTGTCGGCTTCTTCTGCGGCTTCTATCCAGTAGAGTTCTTCTTCCGGGATTTCGTTGGCACCGTCTTCAGTAGCATAGAGATAAAAATCTGCATCCGGAGCTGATCCTACAAATTGATTGTTAAGATACCCGCCAATTGTTCCCATACAGATTGTTCCATGAGTGTTAAGATTTGGATTGTAGATATCTGTACTTTTATTAATGAAATTATAACCACCTTTGATCTGACCGTTATCCCGAAGCCTTTTGAACGCATTGCCCGTATCTACCGAAGGAAAACCTGTATCTATGACTGCAATGCTAATTCCTGCGCCGGTAAAACCTGCAACGTGAAGCGGACGGAGATTAATTTGATTAATCTGATTCAGCCCGCCACCGTAATTGAAATCCGTTTCAATATTTTTACCAGCTATTTCCTGGTTGAATTGTTTGAATTTATCAATTTTCTCTTTCCGCATTTTACCAGACGGATTTTTTACAAAACTCTCCACGTGATCTACAAAGTTCTGCTGGGAAAGCTGCTGTATCTGAGCTGGCGTTGCATTCACAGCGACACCGTTCAGCCATTTGGAATAATCCGTTACAGTAAATCCAAGATTCTGAATGTTCTGAATATAAGTGGATTCAATGGGCGCATCCTGATCAGAAAGCGGAATTCCCAGGTTCGTTCTTCTGTCAAGCGATTTTTGCGTGAGCTCGGACAGTGGATTACTATAGAAAGATGCTTTATTGGGTTTATCTTTGAAGAAAACGAAGACCAATTCTGTTTGCGCAGCTGCAATCACTGAAAAACTAACCGATAATATTGTAAAGATTTTTCTCACGTTGGGGGATTTTGATTTTTTTTAACTGATAAATAAATGTAAATTTACAAAATAATGTTTCCGCTCAATCATCACTTGATAAAAAACTGAATTGATGGGTTTGAGCATCAGAAAAATTAAAATTTTACGTATGAAAAAAATCCAGATGGTTGATTTACAAAGCCAGTATTATAAAATAAAAAGTGAAGTTGATAATGCCGTTCTCAATGTGATGGATTCCGCTGCTTTTATAAATGGTCCGGAAGTCAAATCGTTCCAAACGGATCTTGAAAATTATTTGGATGTAAAACATGTGATTCCTTGTGCGAACGGGACAGATGCGTTACAAATTGCATTGATGGCATTGGACCTGCAGGAAGGCGATGAGGTGATCACAGCAGACTTTACTTTTGCAGCAACTGTGGAGGTAATTCATTTATTAAAGCTGAAATCTGTTTTGGTAGATGTGGATTATGATACTTTTACCATTGATACAGAAGCGGTTAAGAAAGCTATTACACCAAAAACCAAAGCCATCATTCCGGTTCACCTTTTCGGGCAATGTGGGAATATGGAGGAAATCCTGAAAATTGCGAAAGAACATAATCTTTACGTAGTGGAAGATAATGCACAGGCAATTGGTGCTGATTTTATTTTCTCTGATGGAACCGAAAAAAAATCAGGAACAATCGGAACAATCGGAACAACATCCTTTTTTCCGTCTAAAAACTTGGGCTGCTACGGAGATGGTGGTGCAATTTTTACCAATGATGATGCGCTGGCTCACAGATTAAGAGGTGTTGTGAACCATGGCATGTACGAACGCTATTACCACGATGAAGTAGGTGTAAATTCCAGACTGGACAGCATCCAGGCAGCGATTTTGAGAAAAAAACTACCAAACCTTGATGCGTATAATGAAGCGAGAAGAAAAGCTGCGGATTATTATGATGACGCTTTTTCCGGGAATGAAAATATCCTGACACCGAAAAGAGCAGAAAACTCTACGCATGTTTTTCATCAGTACACACTAAGAATCCTGAATGGTAGGCGTAATGAGTTGCAGCAATTCCTGGCAGAAAAAGAGATTCCGGCCATGATTTATTATCCGGTGGCGCTCAGAAAACAAAAAGCATATTACCAGGAAAGCGATCCTGCAGACTTTGTCAATACGGATAAATTGCTGGATCAGGTAATTTCGCTTCCGATGCATACAGAGTTGGATGAAGAGCAACTGAAATATATTACAGATTCTGTTTTGGAGTTTTTCGGGAAATAAAAAAATAATCCATTATCATTTTATAAAAAACTATGTCCATACTTGTAACAGGAGGTCTTGGCTACATTGGTTCTCACACGGTAGTAGAATTAATTAATAGCAATTTTGATGTCGTTATTGTAGACGATCTGTCTAATTCGGAAAAATTTATCCTGGATAATATCGAGGAAATCACAGGAAAACGACCTGTTTTTTATCCTTTCGATCTGAGAAGAAAAGAATTATTAAAGCAGGTTTTCGATGCTCATCATATCGAAGGCTGTATTAATTTTGCTGCATCCAAAGCGGTGGGAGAGAGTATGGTAAAACCATTGGATTATTATGAAAATAACCTGTATTCTTTGATTAATGTTCTTCAGGAATTCAGAGAAAGGAATATTTCCAATTTTATTTTCAGTTCTTCCTGTACCGTTTACGGTCAAGCCGACCAAATGCCTATTGACGAAAATACACCGCTCAAAGAAGCCGAATCTTCTTACGGGAAAACCAAACAAATGGGTGAGGATATTCTAAAAGATTTCTCTAGAGCTTATCAGAAAAGAGTGACCTTATTAAGATACTTTAACCCGATTGGTGCGCATCCAACAGCTTTGCTTGGAGAATTGCCATCAGGAATTCCAAATAATTTGGTGCCCTATGTTACACAAACTGCAGCGGGAATCAGGGAAAAATTAAGTGTTTGGGGTGATGATTATCCAACGGAAGATGGAACGGCAATCCGAGATTATATCTATGTGGTTGATTTGGCAAAAGCCCACGTTGCAGCTTTACAAAAATTATTGCATTCTGAGGAAGAAACAGTTTTGGATATTTACAATCTAGGAACAGGAAAAGGGTCTTCGGTTTTAGAAGTCGTAAAAGCCTTTGAATTGGCGAATGATGTAGCGGTTCCGTACCAGATTTGTCCCAGAAGAGAAGGCGACATTACCATTGCTTATGCCAATGCGGATAAAGCTGAAAAAGAATTGGACTGGAAGTCCGAAACTACTTTAGAGGAAGCGCTCAAAACCACTTGGGAATGGCAGAAATATCTAAAAGAGAGAAATAATTAAAATTTAATCCAATCATTTTGATTGGATTTAATATTCCGTTTTCTTCTCGGCAAAACTGAAAATATTATGCAGTTTAATTTCAACAAAGCTATTGGATTTAATTTTTGAGGCAACTACCATTGCTTTGGCCAGAATTTCTGTTGGCAAAGGTTGGTGGCTTTTGAATAGACCAAATTTATTAAGAAATTTCAGAACCTTCAATCCTGTGATTTCTCCGCCTCTGTCAGAGTTTTTGCGTTCCAGCATTCCTGGTTTAAAAATCGTTGTTTTAGGGAATTTCAGAGTTTTCACAGCTTCTTCCAATTCTCCTTTTATTCTGGAATAAAGGATTTTAGAATCCGGATTGGCGCCATAAGCAGAAACCAGAATATAATCTTCTACCAGATTTTCCTTGGCTGCTTTTGCAAAATTGAATTGATAATCATAATCAACTATTTTTTGATTTTCTTTGCTTCCTGCAGACTTCAGAGTGGTGCCAAGACAGGAAAATGCGACATCGCCTTTTACCAGATGTTTCCATTCCTCCGGATGATCAAAATCTACGATATGTGCTTTGATTTTTTCGTGATGAAAATCGGAACGCCGCCTCACGAAAATATCTATTTGTTCAAAATCTGGATCCTGACACAGCATATCCAGCAGATCTTTTCCGGTAGCGCCGGTAGCGCCAATTACCAAAGCTTTCATAATAGAGATTTGATAATAAAGTTATGGATTATTTTTCAACTTTAGAATAATTAAATACTTTTGATAAAATTTTTATCATAATGGTTCCAGAGCAATTCTTGAGTTCCCCACAGACAATCAACTTTAAAGACGTTATCCAATTCATCGATGAAAACTACGATTTTATCCCCACAAAGTTCGCAAACGGAAATATAGAAAACAACGCTGGAGAAAACATCGGTTCCTGCAAAATTTTCAGTTTTGCAAAGATGAATCAACTTTCAAAAGAAGAAACTTTAGCCTTGTTTGGAGATTTTTACAGAATTGATGTTTTGAAAAACCCTGAAGGTACAGACCACCAGAATATCAGAAATTTTATCGAATTTGGATGGAATGGGATCTTATTTGAAAAAGAAGCTTTAAAACTTAAATGATTGATATGTGTTTTAACTACATCATTGATAATCCGGAGATGAATCCGTTCTTTAACTTATTTAGAGCAGAATAATTGGCGCACTTCTTGCAATTCTGATAAAAAAATAAATTATGAAATCAAGAATCTTAAGAATGGCTCTTACTTGGATCGCTCCAATCGTCATCGGTTATGTTGTTAAAAAGTTTGAGGAAAGATCAAGTAAAAAACAATCGCCAAAAGCAATAAAAGCATCTTAACAAAACCGTCGGATTCGACGGTTTTTGTTTTTTAAGATTATTAATTTAGTAGGGATTTATTTTTTTGGCTCAACTTTTGTCTTTTCAAAGGAAATAAATAAATTATGAAAAAATATCTTAATATCATTCCATTATTCCTAATGTTGGGATTACTGACAAGTTGCGAAGCTGTCGAAACAATTTTTAAAGCCGGAATGTGGTGGGGAATTATCCTTGTTGTAGGTGTTATCGGCTTAGTTATGTGGTTGTTATCAAGGGGTAAAAACTAAAAAAGCGGGAGATTTCCCGCTTTTGATTTTTATTTCTGTATTTTAGAGATTTTCCAGAATCTGGCTCAGTTCATTGTAACCTCCACCGTTATAGACATCGGTCATTCCTTGTGATTTGAAATAATCTACAGCTTTTCCTGAACGGTTTCCGGACCTGCAAAAAAAGATCTTGGTGCCGCTTAGATTAACGATTTCCTGCTTTCTTTCTTCCAGCTCGCCCAGCGGAATATTCTGGGCTTCTTTGATATGTCCGTCCATTTCCAATTCAAGTGGTTCCCGTACATCGATTAGGTGATAATTACCTGTGCTTAAAACGTCTTCTATTGCCATTATTCTGATATTTGATTTATTGAACAAAGCTAACTAATAATTTCCTTTTTGATTAAATTTTATAATTAAATTTTAAAAATTAAAAATCTTAATTTTGCAGGATATTTTATGAATCAAAAAGAAATCTACACGCATCTGATCAAGACTAAAGCTGCTGCTTTCAGTTTCCAGTCTTGTGGGATTTCTAAAGCTGATTTTTTGGAAGAAGAAGCACCGCATTTGGAAAAATGGCTGAAAAACAACTTCCATGGCGGGATGCAATATATGGAAAACCATTTCGACAAACGGCTTGATCCGAGATTGTTGGTGGAAGGTTCCAAATCTGTGATTTCCCTTAGCTACAATTACTTTCCGGAAGAAAATTTACAGAATGATAATTATAAATTATCAAAATATGCCTACGGCGAAGATTACCACGATGTGATCAAAGAAAAACTGAGAACATTGGTTGCAGAACTTCAGCAGGAAATAGGGGAGTTCTCTTTTCGTGTTTTTGTAGATTCTGCGCCGGTTTTAGAAAAAGCCTGGGCAAGAAAATCCGGAATTGGCTGGGTTGGAAAAAACTCAAACCTTATTACCAAAAAAAATGGTTCTTTTTATTTTTTGGCAGAAATTATTTGTGATTTGGATTTGATAGAAGATGATCCTGTGGCCGATCATTGCGGAAGCTGTAGAAAATGCATCGAGGCTTGTCCGACTCAGGCAATTGTTTCTGATAAAATCATCGATGGAAGTAAATGTATTTCATACGCGACGATTGAGCTGAAAGACCAGATTCCGGATTTTTTCAAGAATAAAATGGAAGATTGGATGTTCGGTTGCGACATTTGTCAGGATGTGTGTCCTTGGAACAGATTTTCTGCTCCTACATTGGAGGAAAAGTTCAAACCAAATTCTGATATTAAAAATTTTACAAAACAAGAATGGAAAGAAATTACCCAAGAAGTTTTCTCCACGGTTTTCAGAAAGTCAGCGGTTAAGAGAACCAAATTTTCAGGTCTCAAACGTAATCTCGATTTCCTTTCGGAGTAAAATTATCGTTTTTTCTGTGTTCTTTTTGGCGCAACTTTTACTCTGATTTTTAGTCTTTTGTTGGATTGGTGTTTTTTCGGCATATTTCTATGTTATTTTGATATTAAATTTCAGTAAAAACTTTCATAAAAGCAAGATTTATTAAAAATAATTAACATTTTGAATTTGTATTATAATTTTTATTAAATTTAAGGTTCGACACAGTGGCAAAAACCATACAATGAAAAAAACGTTATTTCTAATTCTTAAAATAATCGGCTTCTTTATTGGAGTCGTTTTTTTGTACGTAATATTAGGGTTGTTACTTCCAATGATTCCTGTTAAAGCCAAAGAGACAAATGATCCAAAAATCATAGAAGCTTACATCTTAACTAATGGTGTCCATACAGATTTGGTGGTTCCTGTGAAGTCAAAATACATCGATTGGAGTCAAAAGTTACCTTTTGAAAATACCAAAGGAAAAGATTCTGATCAGAATTTTATTGCGTTCGGTTGGGGAGATAAAGGGTTTTATCTCGATACGCCAACTTGGGCTGACCTCAAATTTTCTACCGCTTTCAAAGCAGCTTTTTGGCTCAGCAAATCGGCGATGCACTGCACTTATTACAAAAAAATGACTGTTGCTGATGATTGTAAAAAGATAATGCTTACAGAAAAGCAATATCAGGATCTCATCAAGTTTATAGATGACAAATTTGATAAAGATGCGAAAGGAAAATATATTTTGATAAAAACCGATGCGGTTTATGGAGATAATGATGCTTTTTATGATGCAAAAGGCAGTTATAATTTTGCCTACACCTGCAACACCTGGGCGAATGACGGTCTGAAAGCTGCCGGACAAAAAGCCGCATTATGGACGCCAACGGATTTTGGGATTTTCAGGCATTATAAATAGATGAGAATATATTTATGTTTGCCTGTCAAAAATAAAATTTGAACAAGCCAACTCCGATTGCTAGAACTTCAGTTGTTGATGAGAAACCTGAATTAGATTCGGTAAAAATCAGTCAAAAATCTAAAGAAGCATTAGAATTTTGCAAAACTCAAAATATGAACACCGATTTTTGTATTTTGATAGATATGAGTTTGCATTCTGGATTGAAACGATTTTTTGTCTATCATTTCAAACAAAATAAAATTGTTCACAAATATTTAGTCGGTCACGGTTGCGGAACATCATCTTGGAGTGAAGATTTGACAAAAGAAAATCCAAGTTTCAGCAACGAAGATAACAGCCATCTTTCATCATTAGGAAAATATAAACTAGGAGAGAGAGGTTACAGCAATTGGGGTGTTCACGTCAAATATCTGATGTGCGGAATGGAAGAAACCAACAACAATGCATTGAAAAGAATCATCGTTTTTCATTCGTGGGAAAAAATGAGCGATGATGAAGTTTATCCAAAAGGTTTACCGGAAGGTTGAGGGTTGTCCTACGGTTTCCAATAATGCTTTCAAAGAAATCGATCCATTATTAAAAAATTCTAAGAAGCCAGTTTTGATGTGGATTTATAATTAAAAATTATCTCAGTCCTAATTCAAATAATTTTACTCTAACTTATTAGATTTCTAATGGCTTTAGAACAAAAAAACATTAAATTTGCCAACCATAAAAACCACAGTTAAAACATAAGTCTAACCAACTTTTGTTTTACTAAAAGAATAAAGATACGCAATGACTTCACAAGAAATAAGACAGCAATTTTTAGATTTTTTCAAAAGCAAAGAACATTTGATTGTTCCTTCTGCACCAATTGTTCTGAAAGATGATCCAACATTGATGTTTTCCAATTCCGGAATGACACAGTTCAAAGATTACTTTTTAGGCTACAAAGAACCAAAATCTACAAGAATTGCCGATACTCAAAAATGTCTTAGAGTTTCCGGAAAGCATAATGATTTGGATGATGTTGGGCGTGATACGTATCATCACACGATGTTCGAAATGTTGGGGAACTGGTCTTTTGGCGATTATTTCAAAAAAGAAGCGATTACCTGGGCTTGGGAATTGCTGACGGAAGTTTATAAAATTCCTAAAGAAAATCTTTACGTTACCATTTTTGAAGGCGATGAAAAAGAGAATCTCGAAAGAGATAATGAAGCTTACGACTTGTGGAAACAATTCATTTCAGAAGATAGAATAATCAATGGAAATAAGAAAGATAATTTCTGGGAAATGGGCGCAAGCGGACCTTGCGGGCCTTGTTCAGAAATCCACGTTGATTTGAGAAGCGAAGAAGAAAAAGCTAAAATTTCTGGCCTTGAATTGGTGAATAACGATCATCCTCAAGTTGTGGAAATCTGGAACCTCGTATTTATGCAGTTCAATAGAAAAGCTGACGGTTCTCTGGAAAATCTTCCTGCAAAACACATCGATACGGGAATGGGATTTGAGCGTCTTTGTATGGCGCTACAGCAGAAAGAATCCAATTATGATACCGACGTTTTCACACCTTTGATTGCTAAAGTTGAGGAACTTTCGGGAAAAAAATATACAGGAATTTTAACCGACGAAAAAGATATTGCGATTCGTGTTGTTGTTGACCATATTCGTGCAGTTTCTTTTGCGATTGCGGACGGACAATTGCCTTCCAACGGTGGGGCTGGTTATGTGATTAGAAGAATTTTGAGGAGAGGAATTTCTTACGCATATAGATTTTTGGATAGAAAAGAACCTTTCCTTTTCGAATTGGTGGCTGTTCTTCAGGATCAAATGGGCAAATTCTTCCCAGAGTTAGAAAAACAAGGAAACCTTGTAACTGAGGTTATTAAAAGTGAGGAAGAATCTTTCCTGAAAACCATAGAAAACGGATTGTTGAGAGTTGAGAAATTAATTCAACAAACAATTGCTGACGGCAAAAAAGTCTTGCCAAGTGAAGAAGTTTTTGAATTGTACGACACTTACGGTTTTCCTGATGACTTGACGAGAATTATCGCTGAGGAAAAAGGATTGACGATTGATGAAGCAGGTTTCGAAGCTGAAATGGCGAAGCAAAAGCAACGTTCCAAAAAGGATTCTGCAGCAAAAGTTTACGATTGGGTTGTTCTTGAAGAAAAACCTGAAACTTTCGTTGGTTATGACCAATTGGAAACTGAAACTTACATCACGAGATACAGAAAAATCGAAAATAAAGATGGCGAATTTTACCAAGTTGTCTTGAGTAGTTCGCCTTTCTATCCGGAAGGCGGCGGACAAGTGGGCGACAAAGGTGTTCTTGAAAATGCGACAGAAAGTTTTGAAGTTCTCGAAACTAAAAAAGAAAACGGACTGATCATTTCGTTGATCAGCGGACTTCCGAAAGATGCAGGAGCTGTTTTCTATGCTAAAGTAAATTCGAGCGACAGAAAAAATTCTCAAGCAAATCACTCTGCAACACACTTGTTGCACGAAGCTTTGAGAGAAGTTCTGGGAACGCACGTGGAGCAGAAGGGGTCCTACGTGGGTCCGGATTATTTGAGATTCGATTTTTCTCATTTTTCCAAAATGACAGATGAAGAACTAGCTTTGGTTGAATCAAAAGTTAATGCAAAAATCAAAGGAAATTTGTCTTTGCAGGAGTTCAGAAATATTCCGATTCAGGAGGCTTTGGATAGAGGTGCGATGGCTTTATTCGGAGAAAAATATGGAGATAATGTCAGGATGATCCAATTCGGAAGTTCAAAAGAACTTTGTGGAGGAACTCACGTAAAATCAACCAGCGAAATTGGTCATTTCAAAATCGTTTCCGAAAGTTCTGCGGCGGCTGGAATCAGAAGAATCGAAGCTATTTCCGGAGAGAAGTCGGAAGACTATTTCAAGAATTTGGAAACTCAGTTTACAGAGGTTTCACAATTGTTAAAATCCAAAGATTTAATCAAATCAATCGAGAAGTTGTTGGAAGAAAATTCGGCTTTAAAATCTGAAATTGAATCCTTCAAAAAAGAAAAAGCAAAAGGCGAAATCCAAAACTGGAAAAATGACTTCGAAGATAAAAACGGAAAAAAATTATTAGTTAAGAAAACGTCTTTGGATGCTGCTTCTATGAAAGATATCGTGTTTCAGCTGAAAAAAGAAATCCCGAATTCTGTGACAATCATTATTTCTGATGCCGGTAAAAAACCAATGATTACTGTTGGCGTTTCTGCTGATTTGGAAACAAATTATCACGCCGGGAATATCGTGAAAGAATTGGCTAAAGAAATCCAGGGCGGCGGCGGAGGAAATCCAGGTTTCGCTACAGCTGGCGGGAAAAATCTTGACGGAATCCAGAATGCTTATCAGAAAGCTTTGGAAATTTAAATTAAAAAAATATCTAAATAAAAAATCCCTGAGAATCAAGTTTTCAGGGATTTTTGTATTTGATATTAATACATTAATTCAATTGATTTCTATATTCTGCCCAAATAATCTTGAACCATTCCGTGAAGTTATTGGGATTTTTAGTAATTTCCTGTTGCAGATCATCAATCGGAACATAACGGATCTCCGACACTTCATCCGGATTCAAGTCAAATTCGCCATCATAAATCCCTGTGAAAACATAATCCAACTCGTGTTCCCAAAGGCCATCTCCAACATCCGCTTTGTAGATGAAATGGAATTTCTCCGTCAGCTCACAATCGATTCCCAATTCCTCTTTCGTGCGTCTTTTAGCAGCATCCAGATAAGATTCTTCCAAACGAGGGTGCGAACAACAAGCGTTAGTCCATTGGTTTGGCGAATGGTATTTTTCACCGGCACGTTTCTGCAAAAGCATTTCACCTTTCTCATTGAACAGAAAAACCGAAAACGCACGATGCAAAAGACCATTTTCGTGCGCCTGCATTTTTTCCATTTGTCCCAAAACTTCATCCTGAGAATTCACCAATACCACTTTTTCCATACCACAAAAATAAGGATTTTAAATGTAATTATTTGGAGCTGTTTCCCGCTTTCCGCTATATCTTTTTTGTTTAGAAAATTTAGTGTCCGAATTGAACTATTGAACAAAAACAAAAAAGGATGCCGCTGCAATCGGGGCTATGGGATTTGTCCGTGAAAAAAGCTTTTCAATCAAATATAGCATTTGTTATTCCGTAGGAATCTCAATAACTAAGTTGAAAGACAAACAGAAAGTTAATTTTATTAAATGAAATCAGCCAAATAAATTCAATCTACGAGAAAACAGAATTCTATAAACCACTTTTCCACTCATTCGCAAAAGCAATAAAATCTGCAACTGACAATTCTTCCGCGCGAATGTCAAGGAAAGAATGAGATTTCATATTTTCCGGAATGCCGAGGACTTTCAAAGCATTGCTCATTTTTTTCCGTCTTTGCCCAAATCCAGCTTTCACGATTTGTTTGAAAAGAACTTCGTTGCCAGCCAATCCTTCCTTCAGATTCCTCGTCATTCGGATAACGCCGGATTTCACTTTTGGTGGCGGATTAAACACGTTTTCGTGAACTGTGAAAAGATATTCCACATCGTAATAAGCTTGAACCAAAACGGACAAAATTCCATAATCTTTTGTGCGAGGTTTTGCGGCGGTTCTTTCGGCCACTTCTTTCTGGAACATTCCGCTCATTTCCGGAATCAATGTATAATTATCAATAATCTTGAATAAAATCTGGGACGAAATATTATAGGGGAAATTCCCAATCACAGCTAATTGTTCAGAGAAAATATCGGGAATATTGATTTTCAGATAGTCGCCTACAAAATGTTGCTCTTCAAGTTTCGGATAATGTTTTTTGAGATAGACGATAGATTCCTGGTCGATTTCCGCAACATAGATTTCTGCATTTTTTTCAAGAAGAAATTTTGTAAGAACGCCCATCCCTGGACCAACTTCCAAAACTTTTTTATAACCCTCAAAAGAAAGCGAATCTACAATATTGCGTGCGATATTCTGGTCTGTAAGAAAATGCTGACCGAGATGTTTTTTTGCTCTAACGTCCATTTTGCAAAGATAAACTAATTACTGAAGAAATTGTAAACCACAAAAATGACAAAAGAAATTGAACAAAATATTCACAAAGAACAAAAAAGTTAATTTTCAATATTTCCTTTTTTTTACTTTTTAAAGCTTAACAGATGAAAAAAAACCTTTGTGCCTTTTGTGGTTTTATTCTCAATACATTTTCGTCTTCACACAAGTCACATTTTTGATTTTTACAGGTTTATCAACTTTTTTCAACAATCCTGTTTCTTTATTAATTTTCAGAACGGTAACATCTTGCGAAATAACATTAGTCACAATAATAAATTTCCCTGTTTCATCAATTGCAAAAGTTCTTGGATGTTTCCCACCTGTTTTTTGATAACCGCTGGATTCTAATTTCCCGTCATTCAAAATTTTGAAAATCGCAATATTGTTTTCTTTTCCTCTGTTGCTGGCGTAGAGGAATTTTCCGTCAGGCGAAATATGAATATCGGAACTTTCAAAGCCATCTTTTATTTTATCAGGATGTGTTGCAATTCTCTGGATCTCTTTAAGCTTGTTTTCAGAAAAATCATAAACCGAAATCATCCCAGCTAATTCTTCAATTGAATAAACTAATTTCCCATCTTTGCTGAAAGTGATATGTCTCGGTCCGCTTCCTGGTTTTGTGTTTATGAAAGTACTTTTGGTATCAAGCAAAGGTTTCTTTTGCGTTGGATCAAAAGGATATTGCAGAATTTTATCCGCACCTAGATCTGCAAAAAGGACAGTCTTAGAATCTGGCGAAAAAACCACTGAATGCGTGTGTGCTTTTTCCTGTCTTTTTGGGTCAACGCCGCTTCCTTCCGTAAATTTAAGATGTTGAGCGATCGAATCTATCTTTCCATTGTCAAGAATCGGGAAAACAGAAATGGTTGCTTGATTATAAGTTGCGTTGACGAGCCATTTTCCGGTTTTATCTACATTCACATAGACAGGATTTTCGCCACCGGTTTTTTGCTGATTCAGGAATGTCAATGTCTTTTTATCTGCATCGAAAGCGAATGAACTTACTGTTCCGTAATTCGGAGTTTTAGCATCAGATGAAGCGTAAATATATTTTCCATCAGGTGAAACGGTTATATAACCAGGATTGATAACATCCGAAGATGAAGCAACCTTAGTTAGTTTTCCGGTTTCATTATTAAGTTCATAAACGTAAACTGCTTCCGAACCTTTATCCCAATTATATGAACCAAAAAATATGAATTGCTTTTGAGAATAAAGACTCTTGAAAATTAAGATACTTAATAATAGAAAGATTTTTTGGAATTTCATTGAATTAATTTAGAAAATAGACTTTACAGAAGCAAATCTGTCTTTATCACAAATTTCCTAAAAATTAGCCTGAAAACCAAACTGAACCCCGAATTTCCGAACTTCAGAAACAGATGGGTTATTGAGATAATTGCCTCTCCAGTTAAAATCTATCCTTAGAATTCTGAAATTACCCAACCCAATATTCTCGATTCCGAAACCGTATTCATAATAGGGTTTTTCCGGAGCTCTCAGGTTCATACTACCGGCGTTCATATTGATTGATCCTTGTTTCAGGCTTCCAACACCGGATCGGAAAAATGCGACTTCTCTCAATTTTAATTTTTTGATTAAAGGAATCTGCGAAAATATCTTCCCATTGAAATGATGTTCCAGGAATAAAACCGCATAAGAATCTGCTACAAACTCATAGTAATTCATCAGCGAAAAAACGCCGCGCTGCAAGCCATAAGACTGATTGGCAGGCAATACATTCTGCAATGCGAGCGGAAGTGACTCAAAGTTTTTACCCGCTTCTACATTGGCAAATAATCTACCCCAGTTTCCCAAAATCACGGGTTGGTAATAATAGAACTGGAGCTTATTGTAATTAAAATCGGAGTTGAATATGTCTTTAAAACCCTTGGTATATTTAAGAATAAAAGTCGGGTTCATCGCAAGCATCGTCTGTTCATAACGTTCTACACCGTAAGTGGAAAACTTGGCGCCCGGTCTTGCCATTATGCTGAAAATCAATCGGGAATCATCCAATTTGTTTTTCAGAATCCCGTTTTGGATATAGCTGATATTAAATAACGAAGGATCTGCAGCTGTAATACTTTGCTGGGTCGCATCCAGTCGCAATTGGAAGTTTCTCCACGGTTCTATACTGGCAAAGAAATTTGTTTGATTGACAGAGCTCAGGGATGTGTTGTCACCCGTGTTAATGACTGATGATGATGCAAAAGACCGCGTCATAATTCCCTCATCTGTAGTCAGCTGGACGCCAAGTTGCAACACGTCTTTTCTGGTTCCTGCTCCCAATGTAAACCGGTTGATTTTATCAAACATATATTTGGCTTCAGTACCATATTTCCATTTCTGATCCCGGAATCCATAAGCTGTATAAGCCTGGATCCGCCACATATCATTTTTCCCAAAATAGGTTCTGGCTCCTGCACGCAGCCTGAGACCTTCGATATCATTGTAGCCTACAGACTGAAAAATATTGCCTACATCCAGCCATTTCCTGAAATGCAGATAACCGGAATTAAGAACTTCTACAGCGGTAACAATCCGTTTATACTTTGGAACGTTTTCCAGCTCATCGTACATTTTGTAAATATTCTGTTCGGATGTCGTCAGAACTTCTGTACGGTTTTCCTGCCAATAGGTCTCGTCTTTGGTAATAGCATCGTCTTCCGGAATTATAATTTTATTGATAAAAGTATCTTCCAGGCCTTTGTTAAACTCGTAATTGGTATAAGTTGCTATTCTTTTTGCAATGATATTTCTGGCACCTTCTTTATCTGTTAAAGTTAGATTCAGCGTGGTTTCATTGCGGATCGGGATGAATGTGGAATCATCCGGATTATCGAACTCCAGCTGTGTCGCAATACTTTTTACAAAATTAATATTGATTTTTCTGTTGGTTTCCATCTCGGCTTTTACCACATTATATTTGTCCATCGAGATATAGAGCTTCCCACGCAAAGCAAGTGCTTCCGGATTTTTGGGCGTGAAGCGGATTTCGTAGCTCGGGATGGTATTGATTTCTAGGGTGTCTGTGATATTATAGTCGAAAACTGCAAAACCTTCTGTAGAAACCGGGCTTGTGAAACCGATATTGAGGTAATTAATTGTATTATCATAGATGTCAATATCCTTGTACATAGTCTGTACGGTTTTTGCGACAGTCTGATTATTGTTGAGTCCGGAATTTCTGATCGCCAGCAGATCTTTCCGCTCTTTTTTCGGATTGTTCTTTCCGTAGGTTTGCGATATGGTTTCTGTTATGAAAAGAGGTAATACAGCTTTTCCTGAGATTTCCGAAGAATCATTGTATTTGAAAAGGACAGAATCCAATCCTTTAAAAAGACTTTTTTTAGTGAATGCACTGTCTATGTTCCCGAGGCGGAAATCAATTTTCTCGTAGGTTTTATACTGATAATCCCTGTGCAGCAGAAGACCATTGGATTTCTTTTTTTTCCATACCTGCTGCATCACGGCATAAGCAGGGTTTTCTTTCTTGTTCTTATACTTTTTTACGGACTGAATAGTTACATTTTCGATTTCATTCTCTTTCTCGGTCTGGGAAAAAATCGATCCGGAAATACATATCAGAAAAAGTGAAAGAATAAATTTTTTATCACACATCGACTCTGCGAACATTAAACAATTAAAACTTATTTTTCATTAAAATATTATATTTTATTTGAAATTATTTTCCTTTTTCATAAAATATAACATTCACAGGCGCACAGACAGGGATAGACTTCTTAGTAGCCGTAAGTTCTCCGGATTCAGAATCTCTGGAAAAAATATTAATTCTGTTCGTGTCCTGATTGGCTACCAGAACCAGTTTGTCATTTGGGCTAATTGCAAAATTACGGGGATTTCTGCCAGTAGTTTTGATTTGCTGAATTTTTTTCACTTTTCCGTCTTCCATAATTCTGAAAGTGGTAATATCATCTGCATCATCGCGATTGGTAACGTAGAGGAATTTTTCGTCACTGGAAAGATGAATGTCTGCAGCACGAAAATTAAACTTAACTTTTCTGGACAGCAATGTTTCTTCCTGAATCAATTCGATTCTACCGTCTGTAAAACTCAAAACAGATAAATCACCGCTGAGTTCCTGAACCAGATAAATCAGATTTCCGGATTTATTAAAAGCAATATGCCGGGGACCGGAACCTTTTTTGGTATCAAATTCACTGATTTTTTCCAAAGGCTTATCTTCTGTATTTTGATATCTGAAAACATAAATCTTGTCCAACCCAAGATCAGTAGCTATCACGTATTGATGATCCGGAGAAAACTGTACCTGATGGATATGAGAGTTGTCCTGTCTTTCGGAATCATAGCCTTTACCTTCAAATTGGATATTCTGGATAACATCTGTAAGCTTCCCATTCTCCAGGCGTTTGAAAACATTGATGCTTCCGCCGGAATAATTCGCAACGATGACGTTATTATGATCTGAAATCAAAAAACAAGGATCATCACCTTGTGTTTTTTTCTCATCTTTTTTTATAAGTGTCCCAGAGTTTTCATCGATAGAAAAAGATGTAACCGTGCTTTTGTCTCCATTTTCATTCACGGAGAAAAGATGTTTCTTATCCGGACTCAGACTCACGAAACTTGGGTTAATGATATTTTCTGTGTGGTATTTGAGATTATACCGGAATGTGTTTTCATCGAAATCAAAAACATAGATTCCGCCGCTGCTGCACTTTTCACTGTTGGTGTAAGTGCCTACGATAATGGTATTCTGTGCAGATAAGTTAGCCATAAAAAGTATTAGAAAAATAAAAGGGTTCCGGAATTTCATTCTAATGACGGGCTTTTTTATAATGATATATTCTAAAAATCGCCCGAATTTATTACAATAAAAATTAAGCCAAATAGCTTTTATGAATAATTAACTTAATTTTAATCAGGATGTCATCCGATTTGCAGTTGTGGATTTGTAAGTCTAATTTTGTGAAAATTCTGAATCATGACATGGAAAGAAGTTCTGAATCCGATTAAGGAAAGCGATTATTTTAAAAACCTTTGGGAGAGGGTCAAAGTTCAATATAATACGACTAAATGTTTCCCTCCGAAAAGTGAAATTTTCCGGGCTCTGGAACTCACGGAATTCGATAAAGTGGAAGTCGTAATTATCGGGCAGGATCCTTATCATAATGACGGGCAGGCGAATGGGCTTTGCTTTTCAGTCTCTGAAAATGTTACTGCGCCGCCTTCGCTCAAAAATATTTTTATCGAGCTGAAAGATGATATGGGCATCGAGAGAAAAAATAAAGATTTGCAGGACTGGGCAAAACAGGGTGTTCTCCTGCTGAATGCTACTCTCACTGTACAGGCACATCAGCCCAATTCCCACAAAGACCTTGGCTGGGAAGTCTTTACAGATTATATCATCAAGCAGATTTCTGATAAAAAGAAGAATGTTGTTTTCGTGCTTTGGGGCGCATTTGCACAGAAGAAATCTTCACTGATCGATACCGGCAAACACTTTATCATTCAATCGGCGCATCCATCTCCGTTTTCGGTTTACAGAGGTTTTTTCGGGAGCAAACCGTTTTCAAAAATCAATAACTATCTCCTGGAAAAAGGAAAAACCCCGATTATTTGGGGATAATTATGTGGAAGAGTGGTTTATATTTAAGCTTAATTTCTCAATCAAAAATTTACAACTTTTGATTACTTCTCTTTTTCATATTTAATAGTTACAGAAGCCGCCTCATCCTTTCCACCTGGATATGGCTTGACATTTTGCAAAGTAATATTGTATCCGGAATAACTGAAGGTTTTATTGGTGTTCTTCGGTTCAAAATCTTTTGTTGCTAATTGAAATTGTCTGACTTCATTTCCATTAGTAGCTTTCATATCTACAATCGCAATACCTTCCCAGACGCATGTCACACCCACCGGACAACGGCTGTCTTCAGCAACATTTACAAACTCGATACTGATTTTAGAATTTGGAATTGATGCTTTTTTATTGATGCCGATTGTGACTGTATGATCAGAATTCTGAGTCTGAGTTTTGCAATTGCTAATTAATAAAAGAGCGGGAGCAAAAAGAAATAGTTTATAATTCATCATTAATCATTTTAAAAGAAAATATAATAGCCAACAACCAAAAACATTGCCAGTCCCACCATCATACCAAAACCTGTTCCGTAAACGAAGCCTACAAAAGCTCCTTTCATAGAATTGAATGCCTTTTTCCTGTCACTGAAATCGTGAAGTAATTCGCCAACGAAAACGCCTAACAGCATACCGATGAGAAAACCCAGCGGAATCGGGATGAAAAATAAACCCAAAAGTGTTCCGACAAAAGAACCAATACTTCCGTAGCGCGTTCCGCCGTATTTTTTATTCGTCTTGGCGGGAATTACATAATTTAGAATTGTAGAGATGATGGTAAGCAAAACGAAAATCCAGACATACATCATTGGCATATTATTTTCTGTCCCGAATTTGAATATCAAAAGTCCGCAGATGCTTAAAAGCAATCCCGGCAATATCGGGAGGAATGTGCCGAGAAATCCTGCAAAAAGGAGAACAAGAGCGATGATGTTTATAAAAACCGGATCCATAAGTTGAATTTATTTTTAAAAATACAATTTTCAAAAGTAAAGCTAACGATTTTTTTATCCTTAAATTTGACAATTATTCGGAGTGCTCAATACAAATAGGACACCAATTCAATTAAACTGATATTATCAGTGGAAAAAATATAATTACGAATGAAAAAAGAAATCAACGAATACAAGGATTTTCTTCAGCGGATCAGTGATGAGATTCATTTCTTTTGCCGGGATTTTTTTCCGGATGATCTTGTACTCGCCGGGCAGATCTCGGCTAAATTTCTGCTCTTGATTCTGATCATTTATTTTCTTTCTTTTGTGCTGAAGACCTCCATTAATATTGTATTCCGGTATTTTTTTGATAAAGAAAAATATCCGGTTATGAAATCGATTTACAAAGCAAAAGTGACGAATTCTGTGGCTAATATACTAGCGTTGGGATTTGGGAATTATGCTTTGTTTTCGATCTTCTACAGACACCCGAAAAGCTTTGTTTTTCTGGAAAGACTTATCGGTTTTCTCATTGTTTTGGCTGTTGCTAATATGGCTTTCCGGTTCATAAAAGTTCTTCAGAATTATTATCTCATCAAGCAGGATTATTATAAGATTATTGCCATTAATTCTATTTCCCAGACCGTTAGGATTTTTGGGACATTTATCTTCAGTGTGATTGCTATCTGCGTTATTTTCGGGATCAGCAGTGCAACGGTTTTAGGAAGCCTGGGAGCTATAACAGCTGTTATTGTCCTAATTTTCAGAGATACGATTCTTGGCTTCGTAACTGGAATCCACGTGGCGACTTCTAAAAATCTGAAAGTCGGAGACTGGGTTTCCATTCCGAAATATTCTATTGAAGGTAATATTGAAGATATTGATGTATTGACTACGAAAATCAGGAACTTCGATAAAACCTTATCCACAATTCCTACATACGATTTGCTGACCACAGAAATCAAAAATATGCAGGTAATGTCAGAGACCAATACGAGAAGGATCAAAAAGTCAATTGTTTTTAATATCAAATCATTCAAATTTCTGGATGAGGAATTGTTTAACGAATTGCTAAAGATCAATTTGATCCACGATTATCTTTTGGAAAAGAAGAAAGAAATAGACCGTGAAAAGGCAACGCTGCAAAATCCGGATGAGATCATCAACGGCAAGCAGCTTACCAATATCGGAACGTTCAGGATGTATGCGATGAATTATCTGAAAAACAATCCGAATATCGATCAAAACGGCGCTCTGATGGTAAGGCAGATGGAAATCACACCACAGGGAATGCCGCTGGAGCTATATTGTTTTGCCAATGATTCGAAGTGGGAACATTTTGAGCAGATTCAAGCCGATATTTTTGATCATCTTCTGGTTGCTTCCAAGGAATTTGACCTCGAAATCATGCAGGTTCATAAAATTTAAAATCATTTATCAATAATTAAATATGACAAAATTAAGTGTCAATATCAATAAAATTGCAACATTAAGAAATGCCAGAGGAGGCGATGTTCCAAGTGTAACCCAGGTTGCTTTGGATTTGGAAAGATTTGGAGCACAAGGAATTACCATCCATCCAAGACCGGACGAGAGGCACATTACCAGGAAAGACGTTTATGATCTGAAACCTTTAGTAACCACAGAATTTAATATCGAAGGTAATCCGCACAGACCTTTTATCGATATGGTTCTGGAAGTGAAGCCAGAGCAAGTTACTTTGGTTCCGGATGCAGATGATGCGATTACATCTAACGCAGGCTGGGATTGTGAAAAGAATCTCGATTTCCTAAAATCTGTCATTTCGGAATTCAAAAATGCAGGAATCAGAACTTCGATTTTCCTTGACCCCAATCCGGAAATGGTAAAATTTGCGGCAGAAACCGGAACCGACAGAATTGAACTTTACACGGAAGCTTACGCAAAAAATTATTCAAAAAATAAGGAATTTGCAGTAGAATCTTATTTCAAAACGGCTGTTGTGGCGAGTGAATTTGGTTTGGGAATCAATGCGGGACATGATTTAAGTTTAGATAATTTGAAATACTTTGCAGATAACGTTCCAAATCTTTTGGAAGTTTCCATTGGTCACGCTTTGATTTCAGAAGCGTTGTATCTGGGATTGGAAAATACGGTTCAGGCTTATCTGAAGCGATTGGCGAAGTGGTAATTATAATAAATTATTAATGGAAATTTTACATTCAAAAATATACGGAGAAGAAAGAACAGAAACGCCACTTTTGGTATTCCACGGGTTGTTCGGAATGCTGGACAATTGGGGAAGTTTTGGGAAAGAATTTGGTGAATTGATGCCGACTCATATCCTGGATTTGAGAAATCACGGCAGAAGTTTTCATTCAGACTCTATGTCACACGATGATTTGGCTCAGGATATTGTTAATTATTTGGACGCTCATAACATTCAAAAAGCCAATGTTTTGGGACATTCTTTGGGAGGAAAAGCGGTGATGCAATTCGCCATTAATTTTCCTGAAAGATTAGAAAAACTGATCGTGGTAGATATTACACCAAAAGCTTATCCGCCGCATCATCAGGGAATTATAAAAGCCTTGCAATCTGTTGATTTTGATAAAGTGGAATCCAGACAAGATGTAGAAAAAGTTTTAGGAGAGTATATTCACGAGAAATTTGTGATCCAGTTTTTGATGAAAAATCTTTATTGGACTGATGATAAAAAATTGGCATGGAGATTTAATCTTCAAACTCTGGCGGAAAAATATACAGAGTTTGTTTCTAATGCTATTAAATTCGGGGTTTTTAAAGGTCCGACTTTGTTCATTGGTGGTGCCAATTCCAATTATATTCTGCCTCAAGATGAGTTTTTAATTAAACAACAATTCCCGGATTCCCAAATCATCAAAATCAAAAATGCGGAACATTGGGTGCAAGCAAATAATCCGGTTGACTTTAACGCTGCTGTAAAAGATTTTTTGCAAAACTAAATTATCTTTGTAAAAATATCAGATGAAGAAATACCAGCTAGCGATTTATAAAATCACATTACTTTTTTCAGTTCTTATCAATCTTTTTTTGATTGTAATATTGTGCATTTTTATAAAAGATTCAGTTATGGGAAATGGGGAATTCTTTTTTACAAATAGGAATTTATATTATTTTTCAGCAATAATTCTAGCCTTTACAATTTTTAATACCGTTTTTACTTTAGAATTGAAAAAAACAAAAAACAGACAAGAAAAATGATTCTAGTTACCGGAGCAACAGGAATTTTAGGCAGAGTCATCGTTCTCGAACTTTTGAAGCAGGGAAATCCTGTCCTCGCAGCCAAGCGACCAACCAGCAACCTGAAGGAAGTTAAAGATTCTTTCCGTTTTTATACAGATCAGCCCGATTTCTACTTTGACAGGATTCAATGGGTTGATATAGATTTTGAGGATCTGGATTCGCTTCAGAATGCTTTATCCGGTGTGGAGGAAGTTTATCATTGCTCAGCTCTTGTCAGCTTCAATCCCAGGGATGATAAGGCGATGAATAAAACCAATGTAGATGGCACCAAAAATCTTTTGTATGCTGTTGAAAATTCATCGGTTAAAAAATTCCTTTTTGTAAGTTCAATAGCAGTGCTGGATGGCTTTAATGAGAATGGGATGATGGATGAAGATTCTGATTTCAATCCGAAACTGGATCATTCCGGCTACGCCATTTCCAAACACCTTTCCGAGATGGAAGTGTGGAGAGCTTCTGCAGAAGGTCTCAATACAATTATCATTAATCCGGGATTGATTTTAGGTTCTGGAAACTGGGGGAAAAGCAGTGGTGATTTTTTTGCAAAATCAGCTTATCCTTTTACCTACACAGGCGGAACCGCTTTCGTAGATGTCCGCGATGTCGCTAATATTGCTATCAGACTGATGGAGAAAAATGCTTTTGGCGAACGTTTTATCGTGACTTCCGAAAATTCCAAATTCAGTATGATATCTGATAAAGTGAGAGCTGCATTAGGGAAAAAGCCGGCAAAAGCTGTTCCGGCATTTTTGATGGATATTTTACCGATTCTCAGTTTTTTTGGGTTTCTGTTTCCTACTCTCAGATTATTGCGGAAAACGTCTCTGGAATCTTTGAAAATTGATTCCAGGATTTCCAATAAAAAGGTGGCGGAGTTTCTTAATTATCAATTTATTTCTACCTCAGACAGTGTAGATTTTCATTTGAAAAACTACCTTTCTGATAGGAAATAGAACTTTTGATTTTAGATATTATTCATTGCCCAGTTCTTTGAAAATTAGTATTTTTACGAACCTTTTTTAGTAAAAATCTAATTCAAAGTTTATCAATGAACACACAGCAATTTGTAAACCGCCACATCAGTATCAATGAAGCTGATAAAGCGGAAATGCTTAACAAAATCGGGGTCAGCAGTATCGATGAACTCATTTCTCAAACCATTCCGGACAGTATAAGATTAGAAAAAGACCTGGAGCTTTCCGAGCCGCTTTCGGAATACGAAATGTTGCTTCATTCTAAAGATCTGGCATCTAAGAATGCTGATTTCGATACTTATATCGGATTCGGTTATAATGACACGATTCTGCCTTCTCCAATCCAGAGGAACATTCTGGAAAATCCAAGCTGGTACACCGCTTATACGCCTTATCAGGCAGAGATTGCCCAAGGGAGATTGGAAGCGCTTCTTAACTTCCAGACAGTAGTTTGTGACCTCACAGGCTTCCCAATGGCAAACGCGTCACTTCTGGACGAATCTACGGCTGCTGCGGAAGCGATGCACATGTTCTTCAACAACAGAACGAAAGATCAAAAGAAAAGCAATGCGATCAAGTTTTTTGTTTCGGATCTGGTATTGCCACAAACTATTTCTGTTTTGAAAACCAAAGCAGAAGGTTTAGGAATCGATATTATCGTAGGAAATCATAGCAATCATCAGTTCAATGACTCTTATTACGGCGTATTGCTGCAATATCCCGGTAAAAACGGAATCGTTCTGGATTATACAGATTTCATCGCTTCGGTAAAGGGATTGGATCTGCAGGTGGTAGTAGCTTGTGACCCGATGTCTTTGGTGAAATTGAAATCGCCTGCAGCAATGGGAGCAGACTGCGCAGTTGGAACCACACAGAGGTTCGGGATTCCGATGGGTTATGGCGGTCCTCACGCAGCTTTTTTTGCCTGCAAGGAAGATTATAAAAGAGATATCCCTGGCAGAATCATCGGGGTTTCCCAGGATATGTACGGAAAACGTGCATTAAGAATGGCTCTCCAAACAAGAGAACAGCATATCAAAAGAGAAAGAGCAACTTCCAATATCTGTACAGCACAGGTTCTTCTGGCGGTAATGGCTGGGATGTATGCTGTTTATCACGGTCCTGGAGGTCTTAATTTCATTGCGGATCAGATCCATTACAAAACCAATGCACTGAGCGATGCATTGCAGATCCTAGGTTATGATATCGTGTCCGAACCGGTTTTTGATACGGTTAAGTTCCGACTGCACGAGGAGGAAAAAACATCCTTGAGAATGAAGATGAGAGATCAGAAAATTAATCTTAATTATTTCTCTCATGGCATCGTCAGTATTTCTGTTAATGAGACTACAACTATTGATAAACTAAACCATCTTGTAGAGGCTTTTGCCCAGTTCAAAGGCAAGCAGGGCTATAAAGTAACTTTGAAAGAAGAATATTCAATTCCGCAAGAATTATTGAGAACGGATGAAATTCTGAAAGAAGAAGTTTTCAATAAATACCATACCGAGACGGAACTGATGCGCTACATCAAGCGTCTGGAAAGAAAAGATCTGTCTTTGACCCATTCAATGATTTCTCTTGGTTCCTGTACAATGAAACTTAATGCAGCCACGCAGATGATTCCTCTTTCCTGGGCAGAATGGGGAAGTGTTCATCCATTCATCCCGACAGAACAGGCAGGTGGTTATCAGGAAATGATCAAGCAATTGGAAAAAGATCTGGCGGAAATCACAGGTTTTGCCGGAACATCGCTTCAGCCTAATTCTGGCGCTCAAGGGGAATATGCAGGTCTGATGGTTATCCGGGAATATCACAAAAGCAGAGGGGAAGCGCACAGGAATATCGTCCTGATTCCTCAGTCTGCACACGGCACCAATCCGGCTTCTGCAGCTATGGCGGGAATGAAGATTGTAGTCGTAAAAAATCTGGAAAACGGAGAAATCGATTTTGATGATCTGAAAGCAAAGACAGAGCAGCATTCTGAGAATCTTTCTGCAGTGATGATCACATATCCATCTACTTACGGCTTCTTCGATGCGAATATCAAAGAAATTACAAAACTGATCCACGAACACGGCGGACAGGTTTATATGGATGGAGCTAATATGAATGCCCAGGTTGGATTTACCAGTCCCGGAAATATCGGCGCAGATGTTTGTCACCTGAATCTTCACAAGACGTTCGCTATTCCTCACGGTGGCGGTGGTCCTGGTGTGGGTCCTATCTGTGTAGCTGAACATTTGGTTCCTTTCCTTCCTACCAATGCCAATATTCCTGTCGGAACAAAAGATGCGATTGAAGGAATCTCTGCTGCACCTTATGGTTCAGGTTTGATTCTGAATATTTCTTATGCTTACATCAAATTGCTTGGCACTTCAGGCTTAAAAACAGCAACGGAATATGCTATCCTTAATGCCAATTACCTGAAAGAATTGTTAGCAGAACATTTCCCGATTCTTTATGCCAATGCGAAGGGCAGAGTCGCACACGAATGTATCGTGGACTTCCGCCAGTTCAAATCTTTGGGAATTGAAGTGGCCGATGTTGCAAAAAGATTGATGGACTATGGTTTCCACGCACCTACAGTGAGTTTCCCTGTAGCAGGAACATTGATGATAGAGCCAACGGAATCTGAAAGCAGAGAAGAAATCGAGCGTTTTGCAGAAGCATTGATCAATATCAAAAGAGAAATTGAGGAAATCGCAAACGGTGAAGCAGACACAGCGAATAACGTTCTGAAAAATGCACCTCACACAGAGCAACTGGTCATCTCTGACAATTGGGACAAGCCTTACGGAAGAGAAAAAGCGGCTTATCCACTGGAGTGGGTAAGAACGCACAAATTCTTTGCGACGGTTGCAAGAGTGGATGAAGCCTATGGCGACAGAAATCTGGTCTGCACCTGCGAACCGATTGAAGCTTATATGTAATTAAAGCAAGTAGCATTATATATAAAAACCTCTCATAAAATTGAGAGGTTTTTGATTTCAGAATTACGAATTAATCGCCTCATTCAAAAACCGATTAAAAGGATACATTTCTTTAAAAACCTTTACAGTGTTTTTGACAAAATTGTCATCCAGAACATCGGCATTGGAAAGCGGATGGAACACTGTGAACTGCTTGAATTTGAGATAATCACCCATAGGATTTTCCTTGTCAAAACCCTGCGGCACTTTTACCAGTCTGTCTCCTCTTAGTTCCAGTTGATCTCTGAATGATTTCTTGTTCAGGATTTTGAGAAAATCTTCGCCTTCTGAACTGATTTTTTCACGGATGGCTTTGAGATTTTTGGGTTCCGTCATATAAACACCGCCGGCGAGAAAAGATTTTCCGGGTTCCAGATGAATATAATAACCTGCGTGGTTCAATGTTTTGGGGCCTTTTTCTACCAGTGATGCACCGATATTGGTTTTGTAGGGCGTCTTATCTTTGGAGAAGCGGGTGTCTTTGTAGATTCTGAAAATACAATTCTTAGCTTCCAGCCGTTCTATACTTTTATCAAATTCTGATATCTTAAGAATAATTTCATTCACCACATCTTCCACATTCGTTTTGGCTTTAAGGTAAAGCGGTTTGTTTTCATTGAACCATTCCCGGTTATTATTGATTTCCAATGCTGAAAGAAAGGTAAGGGTTTCCGGATTGATCACGTTTTTCATCGGTAAAAGATTTTGAATAAAGTTAAAAAAAAATCCTGCGCATTGGCAGGATATTCAATTTTTATTGTTTGATGAATTTTGAATTGTAGGTTTTGTTTTTATCTGTTTTGATGTCAATGAGATAAAGCCCCTTTGATAAACTTTCTACATTGATTTCATTTTGTTTGGAAACAGTTTTCAATTTTTGTCCGGCAGCATTGTAGATATTGATTTCGCTAATAGTTTCGTTGTCAGAAAGATTGATTTTCAAAATGTCTTTTACTGGGTTTGGATATAGTTTCAGAGTTCCTTTTTTCACATTGCCTACAGCTAATACTTCATCATTGATTTTCAGGTTGTCAATGAAAGCGCTGCCGCTGAAATTATCGTGGACTAAATTTACTCCTGCAATATTGGTTTTAGAAAAATTGGGCATAGTGTACACCAATGTTCCATCCACATAAAACTTGATCTCATTTTCAGAAATCACAGATTTCAGTCTGTACCATCTGTTCGCTTCCCAGCTAAAGTTAACCGGTTCATACTCATAATCTTCATTTTTTACCACTTCCAGGATTCCCATTGAATTGAAAGCAAAAATAGAAACCGGCATATACTCGTCCGTTTCAACAATTCCAAATGTCCCAAAGTCATAATTAGAACCTTCGGTTTCTGTGATCAGGACATCCATTTCTATGGTAGTATTCTTATAATCGTATGGATTATCAAACAGCTTAGCAGCACCGAAAATCGGGAACCAGCCGAAGTTCTCATTCATATCCACATCGATCTTAAGTGACTGCGTTCCGTCAAAGGCTTTCTCTGTTGTAATAACCTGGTTATTGATAGGATTATCATCACTGTTCAACGTTACTTCCCAGCCATTTTGACCGTGTATGGTTCCTGGGGTAAAACCTTCCGATGATTCAAAAGAAATGGTCTGCTGCGCAAAAGCTAATGCTGAAAATAATGATAAAACTAAGAGGTATTTATTTTTCATAAACTAAAAATTTTTGCCAATGATAGGCAAAATAAAATTCAAATCAAATTCGTAAAAGCCTTTTAATTCTAAGTTTTCTTAAAAACAATTGGATTTTAGTATAATTTTTGGTCGGTTTCGCAATAGAAGCTTCTGCGTCTGGATTTACCGGTAATCTTTTTGATAAGCGGTTTTCCGCATTTAGGACAAATCTTTTTAGTGTGAGCGAGCCAATGTTTTTTGAGAACAAACTCTCGTTTCCATTTCAGAAAATCGAAGCTGTAATTCCTAGATTCCGAGATCAGCTCATTGATTTTTTTTACAGGTAGATTACCAATCAGACTTTCCGGCTGTACAGCAATTCTGAAAAGAACTTCATTCTTGATGATATTCCCCACGCCGGAGAAGATATTCTGATCCATCAGCGCATCGCATACCATCATTTCCGGATTGGATTTCAATTTGGATTTGGTTTTCTCTGGATTCCAGATGTCGCTCATCACATCCGCTTCCCAATCTATGGTTTCCAGAAAGTCATTGGGCAGAAGTTTGACAGAACAAGTAAAGAACAGCATTTTCCCGTTTTTGAAAGTCAAACCTAAACGTAAATTTTTATCTGGCTTAGTCTGCTTATCAATTTCGTAGGAGCCAAACATCAGGAGATGAATTCTGATATTGACATCGTCAAAAATCAAGTAGGTTTGCTTACCATAAAGTCGGATTTCTCTTAAAGTCTTATCAACAAGTATCTCCTTGTCAATCTTAGCATTCCCGACTGCTTCGGTCACTTTTTTTCCAACAAATTTATCAAGATCTTCTCTCATTAAAACTATAGACGGACCTTCTGGCATGATGAATTTTTTCAGGAAAAATCAAATATTATTCCTTTAAAATTAAAATATGGCTTATTTTTGAATCCATTATGGATCTGAATTCAATTTTTACCAATCAACGAACAGGAAATAACCCGCATACCAAAGCCTTGAGAACCGATTTTCAAAGGGATTTTGACCGGATTATTTTTTCGTCCGCTTTCCGGAGATTGCAGAACAAAACCCAGGTTTTTCCATTGCCCGGAAGTGTTTTCGTGCATAACCGTCTTACACATTCTTTGGAGGTTTCCTCTGTTGGCCGCAGTTTGGGAAGTGTGATTGGGGAGTTTATCCATGATAATTTTACCAATGATCTTAACGAAGAATCGAAGAGTTTTTATCTTCATAATTTAGGGAATGTCATTGCAGCGGCTTGTCTCTGTCACGATGTTGGAAATCCTGCATTCGGACATTCCGGAGAAGATGCTATTGCCAGTTATTTTGACAGGAACGAAGGAGACTTGAAATCGAAATTCAATGAAAAGGAATGGGCAGACTTAGTTAATTTTGAAGGAAATGCTAACGCCATCAGAGTTCTGGCGCAACAACAGCAAGGCAAAGATGCTGGAGGAATCCAATTGACCTTTGCGACATTGGCAAGTATTGCAAAATATCCTTGTGAAGCAATTGCTAAAAAGAAAGGCATTATCCATCGTAAAAAATTTGGTTTTTTCCAGAATGAAAAAGAGATTTTCCTAGAGATTGCAAAAGGAACCTCGATGATCCTGGAAAATGAAGATCCGTATATTTTCAAAAGACATCCTTTTGTATGGCTGGTAGAGGCGGCAGACGATATCTGCTACAATATCATCGATATGGAGGATGCGCACAGATTGGGAATTGTTTCTACGGCAGATTGTAAAAACCTTTTCTTGGAACTGGTAAAATCTGAAACGGATGATAGCAACAGAGTGGAACGAAAGTTAAATTCAATCATTAACGAAAATGAACAAATCTCTTACTTGAGAGCGAAAGTCATCAACGCGCTAATCAATAAATCTGTTGAACTTTATAAAACTAATTTCAGTATAATTCTTGAAGGTAATCTTGACAAAGGTCTTTTGGATATTTATAAATCTGAAAATAAAACGCTGCAGGATATCGAAAGTTTTTCCATTGAGAAGATTTATAATCATAAAGCTGTTGTTGAGATTGAAAATGCCGGTTATAACGTGATGTACGAATTGCTGGATCATTTCATTCCATCCATTTTGAAGTCAGCAGATGAAAGAAAATCGTATGATAAAAAAGCACTGAAGCTTCTCCCAAAACAATTCTTTTATGAAGATGGAACGGACTACCAGAAAGTGCTTGGTGTTATTGATTTTGTCTCGGGAATGACAGATAACTTTGCGACTGATCTTTACCGGAAAATAAAAGGAATTGATATTGGGATGACGATGTAATATAATCGATGTTTGATAATTGATAAATGTTGAATCACAGTATTACAAATATCATCTATGAAATCAATTCGCAACCAAATACATCTATAAAGTGTTTTTTGATTTTTTCTTTGACTTCTTCCATATCGACTTCTTTTTCTAATTCTCTTTTCAAGGAAGTCACTTGTTTATCGGTAATTCCACAAGGGATGATATATTCGAAATAGCGCATATCTGTATTCACATTCAGCGCAAATCCGTGGATGGTAACCCAGCGTGACGCTTTCACGCCCATTGCGCAGATTTTTCTGGCATAAGGTTTTCCCACATCTAGCCAAACGCCAGTTTCGCCGTTGGAACGTTCTCCTTTCAGTCCATATTCTGCTATGGTTCGGATAATCACTTCTTCCAGGTCGCGCATATAACGATGGATGTCTGTATAAAAATTCTCCAGATCCAAAATAGGGTAGCCAACAATCTGACCAAATCCGTGATACGTAATGTCGCCGCCACGGTTCACTTTAACATAGGTCGCATTGATTTCCTTCAGCTTGTTTTCATTGGCCAGAAGGTTTTCCTCGTGACCGCTTTTTCCCAAAGTGTAAACGTGCGGATGCTCTACAAAAAGTAAATAATTATTAGTGCTTTTCAGATCTTCCGGATGTTCTCTGTTATGAATCTTGATGTCAAGGTTTTGTCTGAGTAATTCTTCCTGATAATCCCAGGCAGGCTGATAATCTTTGGTTCCCAGATCCTGTAGCTTAACTTTTTTGTTGATAATGGAATTCACTTTGATTGAATTGTTTATACAAATTTACTCATTATTTAAGCAAACCGCAACAAGCAAAAAAACCACCCGAAGGTGGTTCATATAAAAGAATAAAATCTGAAATAGAACTTACTTTACAATAAGTTTTTTTGTTTCTGTTTGTCCTCCGTAAGTAATTTTTACAAGATAAGTTCCAGAGTTAAGTCTGTTAAGGTCAACTTCTTTTGTCGAAAATCCGGATTGGTTTGCAATGGCAGTTTCATAAACTTTTTTGCCAGAGAAATCGTAGATCTCAACATTTCCGTTTTTAGAAGCGGTTTGTTTTACATCAAACAAAATGTTGACTTTTTTGTCAGCTTTGGTTGGATTTGGATAGATGCCGAAGCTTCCTTTTTTACCAAAATCAGCCACAGCTAATTCGCTGGTGATGTTTTTATATTTGAAGAACATATTTCCATTTGCTGTGCCGCCATTTGTAATGAAATATAATCTATAGTATGAATTTCCTTCTTTAATGTAATATACAGCATCTGCGTGCGGAGCTCCAATTGTTGGTTTCCAAGAATGACCGATTGTTGATATGGTCTTGGAATAGTTGGCTGCAGCAGGAGCAGAAAAAGTGGATGTTGCTTGGGATTCTGGTCTCACATAAGCTATGCTTACATTAGGAGATTGCAGAACACCTGCCATTCTGTACATCATTTGTCCGTTGAAGAATGTGTAATATCTTGTGAACATCAGATCCCAAGCAGATTTTGAAGGCTCCAGGTTTTCGACTTTTGCACCGGTTTCAAAAGAAAAATAATTGAAGTAAGCATCATCTGTACCACTTGCTAGGGTTTTAGATTGTGTCGCATCCCAGGTAGTTCCATTCCATTTTGCATATTTGAATGTGTAGCCTGCTTGATATTTTTCAATGAAGAATTTGTAATAATCTCCATTTTCATATTCCAGCACAAACACAACTTTTCCACTGATAATACCTCCAGGTGAATATGAACCCCAGCCAAAATTAAGACCATTAGCAGGCAACAATGTAGAATTCGCAAATACGCCATCTTCTAAAGCTTCTGTAATATCTGGGTTGTAAAGAGGTTCGCCCCAGTTTGGTTTGTCCGCAAGTGAAATTGTTTCAAAATCAGCAGGATTGGCAGAAGCCTGATATACTTTTATAGCCTTGGCATCATTCACTCTTTCTCCAAAACTGAAAGCTGAGTTTCTGAAAAATGCAATATCCCATGTATTTGCCGGCTGAGAAACAATGTTATTTGCAGACAGGTCAAAGAACACTCTGTTTGCATAGCTTGCTCCCATTGATAGTTCTACCGTAGTGTAACCGAATTCGTCCGTTTGAGATAATACAGTTTGACTCACTGTAAGTGATAATGCCGCAGCAAAAAATAGTTTTGTTTTCATAATTTATAAAAAGTTTGTTATTTAGAATTATTCTACAAAACTAAATATTTATTTTTATTTAGAATTATTAAAAATTAAATTATTTAACGAAATGATAAATGTCATATTATAATCAATTTTCACAATAATAAACCTCTTAATCTTAGTAAGAGGTTATAATGAATAATCTTACTTCTTTATAAATTTAGACTTTACTAATTGTCCTTTGTTGTTTTCAATAGAAATAAAATAGAGACCGGAATTTAGCTTTGAGATATCCAATGTGTTGTTAATAATTTTAGAATCTGTAACCAATTGTCCTGATGCAGAGTGAATTTTCGCATTTGCGATAACTTCTGAAGTAAAAAATCTTAATAAATTATTATCCTGAGAAACAGCCAGTTTCAGGCTATTGCTGAATGAACTGTCATTTACCGATAAGCTAATATCATAAACTACATTGTCGATCTGTACAGCTGTGTGAGGCAGTGTAGGTGTAATCCTGATTACAAGGTAAGAGCCAGTGGAAGCCGGAACATTTACTTTGGCGTTGAAAGCTGTGAAACTGGAAACAGGTATTGGATTTCCCACAGCGGTAAAAGTACCCATATCAGTAGGATTACTTGCAACACCAATTTGGATTGTAGCTGTGCCCGGTGCGGAGGTTACAAGATTGGTGTCAAAAGATAAGGCTTTGTCACCTGCCGGAGTTACTATCTGGGGCGTAATAAGATATATAGGCTGATTGAAGCTATTTCCCGGATAGGCTTGTACTGCTTGATTGGTGCCGTCTGCAACTACCAGCATCATTGGTGCGGGAGGGAAGGGCTGTGGGTTTGCAGGTAGAATTGCAGACCAGCCCTTTTGAGGAAAGGTGGCATTTCCAGGGTTGAAATCGTCAAAATTTTCATTGATTGTAGATAACTGAGCATTCGCAGCTAAAGCAAATAGGGATGCTGTCAGGAATAGTTTTGCTTTCATATTGATTTTAAGTTTATGATTGTTATTTAGAACTATTCTACAAAAATATAGATTTATTTTTAATTATTCTAAATAAAATATTATCTTCGCAAAAAAATATTTTTCGATGAAGAAGAGAACGATGAGTCTTTTGACGGTAGCAATTTTAAATTTTGCTTATGCCCAGAAAGACTCACTTAATCAAAAAAATATAGAAGAAGTTGTCTTAACAGGACAATACACCACGCAATCTATTAATAAGTCCATCTATAAAGTGGAGGTCATCAATGCAGAACAAATCAAAAATATGGCTGCAACCAATGTTGCGGATGTTCTGAACCTGAGTCTCAATATGTTGATTACCCCCGATTCGAAATCTGGAAATTCTACAGCCAATATCCTTGGATTAGATGGAAGCTATGTGAAAATACTCATAGATAACATTCCCGTAGTTGGAGATACCGGACTTGGAAGTAATATCGACCTTACTAAACTCAGCATCATTAATATAGAAAGAATCGAAGTTGTGCAAGGAAGTATGGGCGTAGAATACGGTAATGGAGCATTAGCAGGTGTGATCAATATCATTACTAAAAAATCAGCAGGAAAAAAGCTTAGCCTGAAAGCTTCTGTACAGGAAGAAACGGTGAGAGATGGATATAACTGGAGATTGAAAGGAAAAGGAAGACACATTCAGAATCTTAATTTGGGATATAACCTCAATGAAAACTGGTATGCTAACTTGAGCTTTAATCATAATGATTTTATGGGATATGAAGGTAATCAGAAAGGCTATAAATATTTTGAACGTGATAACAAGAGAGGCTACGACTGGAATCCTAAGAATCAATATGATGTGAATGGATTAGTAAGATATTCTAAAAACAATACCAATATCTATTATAAAATTTCTTACCTGAATGAACGATTCAACTTTTACAATCCTGTCGTAGACAGACAACCGCTGAATGATGGATTGGGAGGTGTAACTTATATCAGTACAGACAGAGAATATAATACGGAACGCTGGATCCATCAGGTAAATGCACAATCGAAATTAGGTCATATCAATTATGTAGGAGACTTTTCTTATCAAATCCAGGACAGGCAATTCAAGGATTATATCTATGATATTCCTCAGAGAAATGTAATGAGCGAAGAAAACGAAAGATCCTATTACAAAACTGATGTTTACTATTCCCGGGGGATGTTCAGCAATTTTCTGAATAATAAAAAATTCGATTTTCAGCTTGGATACGAGTTAGACCATACCAGTGGCTATGCAGCATTGATTGCCGGAGATTTTTTTGGAGAAAGCATTAAAAGAAACATTTTCACATACGGTAATTTTTTGTCTGCGGAATGGAATATTACTGATCGGTTTTCCGTACGTCCTGGCGCAAGGTTGTCATTAAGTAATCACTTTGATAATCAATTCAATTACTCGTTATCATCCAGATATAAAACTTCTGAAAATTCTAATCTGAGAGCTGTCTTTGGTTCTGCCAACAGATATCCTACATACGAAGAACTTTTTACTTACTTTGTGAACACCAATCATGATCTTCAGGGCAATCCGGATCTGGCACCTGAAAAAGGATTTTCAATTGGAGCTTTCTGGGATCAGAATTTTGTAACAACTGATGCTTGGAAAATCTCTTACAGTGCTAATGCTTTATTTCTGAATGTAGAAGATAAGATAGAACTGGTGCTGATACAGACACCATCTACATACAAATATCTCAATATAAATAATTACAGGAGTATGCTGTTTTCCGCCAGTGTGGATTTTAAGAAAAACCAATTGGCATTGTTACTAAGAGCTTCTGCCAACGGTATTTCAAGAGAACTGAAAGATACATCTGTGACCTCTCCTACGGATTATAAATTTAATCTGCAGTTGGGAGCATCAACAACATATCAATTGAAAAATGCTCAGACTTTATTTGCCATTAATTATAAATATGTAGGCGAGGAAAGAAGATATGTCTATAATAGTATCGATTCTCAATATAATTTGGGAACTATTGATGGTTATAATATGCTGGATTTTATTTTAACACAGCCTTTTTGGAAAAACCAGTTCGAGTTTTCTTTAGGCGTTAAAAATATATTTGATGTAACCACGATCAATAATACCACTACTGCTGCGAGTGGACATAATGTAGCAGCAGGAAACATCAACTTATTCTATGGCAGAAGTTATCTGGCAAGGCTTACTTATCAATTCTAAAATCCATTATAATGAAAATAATAAAACTGTTTCCCTTATTTATTTTAGTTTTCCTTCTTCAGTCATGTCTAGCTGCAGATGAGGAAGCTGTTTCAGTTCCGTCTATTACAGGTGAGACTCTGCAGCCTGTATTGGGTGGCGCAAAACAAGGCAATCAGGTGTGGGTAGATCTTTCCGAGTCGAAGGATAAAAGTATGACCTCTAACCTGAGAACAGATTGGGATCTCGGGTTCTATTCCGGAGAAGAATTTCGTGTTATTCTGAATGGCTCAATTATTATGGCGGCAGGAAAAATTCCCGATGCTGTCAATATAGATGCGGTTACGGCTTCTCAGGTTGCAATGCTTCAAAATGAAGTTATGGTTGGGAGTTTCGTGGCATCTAATCTACAGTATGTTGATAATCCGGATGGCAATTACCTTACTCAGACTACGGGAATAAGTCCGGTAAGCATTAATGAAAATGAAAATCCGATTTATTTAGTCAATATGGGACGTGAACTTTTCACAGGAACCATTGCGCCTGGATCAGCAACTTTAGGAGGAGAATCCAGAGGCTGGTATTTATTACAGGTTCTAAGAAATGGCATAAGCGGGTATAAAATAAAATATAAGGATCTGAATTCCAATAATCCTCATTTAGAGTACATTATAACTAAAAATACGGATCATGCATTCAGTTTTTTTAGTTTGAAAGCTGGTAGAGAAATCAATGTTCAGCCCAAAAGAAAAGGCTGGGACATTGGTTTTACCACTTTTACCAATGAAGTATTTTATGGAACTGGAGAATCTGGTGGCAGTTATATTTTTGCGGATTTCGTGGTTACTAATACTATGGACGGCGTTGGCGCGTACACCGTTGTAGTTCCTGGTGGAGTCAATACCGATCAGTATTACAGTAATTTCAAGAGCAGTGATATAGAGGTATCCAGATTTATTTTTAATGATCAGCGAGCGATAGGAGACAAGTGGCGAACTACTACAGGCGCCAATGGCGCACAGGTATATGGTGACAGATTTTTTATCATCAAAGATGCGGAAGGTTTTTTCTTTAAACTGAGGTTCAATAAAATGACCAATGATAAAGGAGAAAGAGGCTATCCGGAATTTGAATACGAAATATTGTAATAATATATTTTAAAAAATAAACCCATGAAAAATATAAAAATAGCTGTCTTATCAGCAATACTTCTGGCTGGAATTTCCTGTAAAAAAGAAGATTCAAAAGTTGTAACTAATGAAGATAAAAAAACAGAACAACCAGCTTCCAATCAAAGAATTGTAAGCATCAGCGGTGGTATTACGGAAATTGTAGCCGCGCTTGGTCACGAAAAAGAAATCGTTGGAACAGATGTCACAAGCACTTATCCGGAAACTTTGGAAGCAACTGCGGAAAATCTTGGTCACGTGCGTTCTATGACCATTGAACCTATTATGAAGCTTAACCCGTCTCTGATTTTAGCTTCTGATAAAGACATTAATACTGAACTATTAGAGAAAATCAAAGCTTCCGGAATCAAAACAGAATTGTTCAAACAAGAGTTTACCATAGATGGAACCAAGAAACTGATTGATCAGGTGGCGAAAGCTTTAGGAAATACAAATCAGCAAGCATTATTGGATAAAATTGATGCAGACGTAAAACAAATTCAGCCAATTGCAAGCAAACCAAAAGTTCTCTTCATCTATGCACGAGGAAATATGATGATGGTGGGCGGGAAAAATACACCGATGGCAAGCATTATAGAAATTGCCGGCGGACAAAATGCAGCAAACGATTTCGAAGATTTTAAACCTTTGACACCGGAAGCTGTTGTGCAGTCTAATCCCGATGTTTTGTTGTTCTTTTCAACCGGATTGCAAAGTTCCGGCGGAGCAGAAAGCGCCCTGAAAATGCCAGGGGTTTCCCAGACTAATGCCGGCAAAAATAAAAATGTGATCGCTATGGATGGCGGATTGTTATCTTCTTTCGGACCAAGAGTTGGCGAAGCGGCACTTGGATTGAACAAATTGTTAATCGAATCTTTGAAGTAATCTTTCAGAAATTCGGGAAAAATCAAAGAAAATCTTAATAACAGAATTAAGTTTCGCTTCGTCATCTTGATTCTCAAAGTCTTATTAATTTGAAATCAAAAAGTCTTACATTTTATGCCGCCGCAGGTATTATTTTATTAATGCTGATGATGGTTCTGTCTTTAGATATCGGTGTTTATGACTTCGGAAAATCCTCTGCCTATGAGGTATTCTGGAATTATATAACAGACAGTTCTACATTGTCTCTCAGCGAAAAATATGTCATCTGGGAAGTGAGAGCTTCCAGAATCGTTATGGCTGTTTTGATTGGAAGTATGCTAGCCGTTTCGGGAACTACACTGCAGGGGATGTTCAAAAATCCTTTGGCAACGGGAGATTTGATTGGTTTAACTTCCGGAGCAACACTCTTGGCAGCTGTCGCAATTGTCTTAGGACACATGTTTCAAGAATACCTGCCGGAATGGATCCGGTTTTCATTCGTAGGAATTTCGGCATTTGTCGGAGCATTGCTCGCAATGATTTTGGTTTATAGGATTTCTACATCCGGTGGGAAAACCAATGTCGTAATGATGTTACTGAGTGGTGTTGCTATCACAGCAATTGGTTTTGCAATTACAGGAATGCTGATTTACATCTCAAAAGATGATCAATTAAGAGATCTCACGTTTTGGAATTTAGGAAGTCTTGCTGCTGCAACGTGGACAAAAAATGCGATTTTATTTGGCGTGTTGTTGATTTCCTATTTCATATTGCTGCCGAAAGGAAAAGCTTTGAACGCAATGATGCTGGGTGAGAAAGACGCACAACATTTGGGAATCGATGTCGAAAATTTGAAAAAACAGATCGTGGTTCTCACAGCATTGATGGTGGGAACTTGCGTAGCATTTTCCGGTACTATCGGATTTGTAGGGCTCATTGTCCCTTACATTTTAAGATTTTTGTTCCGTTCGGATTATCATTTTATTTTACCGTTGTCAGCCATTTGCGGCAGTATTTTATTACTGTTTGCAGACACGGTCAGCAGAACCATTGTAGCACCTTCGGAATTACCGATCGGTATTTTGACAGCCGTAATGGGCGGACCGATTTTCATAGCGATCTTGTTGAAGTTCAAAAATAATTTAAGATGATAAAAGGACATCAAATCAATTATCAGAGTCAGAATGTCAGTATCTTAAAAAGTGTCGATATTCAGGTTGGTTACGGTGAGTTTCTGGCGATTGTTGGTCCCAATGGCGCAGGAAAATCCAGTCTTCTGAATGTTTTGGCAAATGAAATTAAAACCGACAAAAAACAGCAGATACTTTTTAAAGATAAAATACTAACCGATTGGAAATTAGAAGAGTTGTCCATGCACAAAGCCAAATTTTCCCAGCACAATGCGCAGGATATTCCGCTTTTGGTAAAAGATGTCGTGATGATGGGGCGTTATCCGTATTTCCATTCTCAACCTGGTTCCGATGATTTCAGATCCATGGAAAAAGCAATGATAGAAACCGATGTCATCCACTTCCAAAACCGGGAATACAACTCACTTTCCGGCGGAGAAAAACAACGGGTTCACTTGTCGAGAGTGTTGGCGCAGTTGGATAATGACATTGCGCACAGATTGTTGTTTCTGGACGAACCACTTAATAATCTGGATATTAAGCATCAGTACAGAACTTTAGAACTGATAAAAAAGTTCACTCAAAATAATAATACAGCGATTGTTGTTTTACACGACCTCAATTTGGCGGCACGTTTTGCCGATAAAGTCTTGTTGATGGAAAAAGGACAGGTTTTATCACACGGTTCGCCGGAAGAAGTTTTCACGCAGGAAACGATTAGCAAAGCCTATAATTTTCCTTGCATCATCTCCAAACACCCGGTAAATAACGATACAATGATTTTATTTGGATAAAAGATTAAACATAATTACAATAATTTGGGCAGCTATTCCGCCTTCCGTTCCCGCTTTTTTGCCAAGCTTTTCCCAACGCAAAAAAGAGCTCCACTCAAGTCGGGCTGTGTGAGATTCAAAGTTAAAAAAGCTACGAAGTAGCGATATATTGGTAGATAAAATTAAGGAAGCATTACCAAGGTGCGAAGCTCCAAAATGTATAATTGAAAACTTGCTTTCAAAAATTAAAAAAAATGACAGAACAAGAACTCAAAATATTAGCAAAAAACCTAGCCAATCCTGAAGGAGAAATTGGAAAAGACGTCGCCAAAATGATGAACGAAACCAACATCTCTATGACAAAAGAAACCGTCAAAGCTTTACATCTGAAAGACAATGATAAAGTTTTGGAAATCGGTCACGGCAATGCAGGACATCTGTTTTACCTTTTGGATTTTGCAGAAAACATCCAATACACAGGCTTAGAAATTTCCGAAACAATGAGATCCGAAGCCGAAAAAATCAACCAAAAATATCTTTCTCAAGCGAAATTTCATTTGTACGACGGAAACAAAATTCCTTTTGAAAATGAAATGTTTGATAAAATCATGACAGTAAACACTATTTATTTCTGGCAAAATCCCGTAGAATTCTTCAACGAAATCTATAGAGTTCTCAAGAATAACGGAAGTTTCGTCCTCACGTTTGCGAAAAAAGATTTTATGAAAACCTTGCCTTTTACTTCAGATTTCAAATTGTATAATTATGAAGATGTGGAAGAACTGATTGCACAGACGAACTTTAAACGGATGATCCGCTCCGACAAAGAAGAATTCATTCTCAGCAAAACTGGCGATGCGGTAAAACGCGAATATAAAGTATTGACAATCAAAAAATAAATTATAATTAAAATATATTTTCTTCTTTGATGAGTTTTACGCCTTTGCGAACCTTAAAAATATTTTAAAAATAAAGAAAAAAATCTTAGCGCACTTTGCGTTCAAAAAATACTAAACAATCAAAAACAAATCAATATGAATACAATAACTAACGATTTAAAAGCAAAATGGGAAGCTCTGAAAGCAGAAAATCCCCATCTTAGAATAAGAAATGCCGCCGAACAACTTGGTGTCAGCGAAGCGGAACTTTTGCTGACCAATATCGGAAACGGAACTACAGCTTTAAACTCAGACTTTTCAGCACTTCTTCAGGAAATTGAAAAGCTTGGAAAGGTAATGGCTTTGACAAGAAATGAGGAATGCGTTCACGAGAGAAAAGGTGTTTATCTTAATCCGGATTTTAGCAATCCGCACGGACAGGTTTTCGTAGGCGAAGATATTGATTTGAGAATTTTTCTTAACTCATGGAAATTCGGATTTTCGGTTGTTGAAGGCGATAGAAAAAGTTTCCAGTTCTTCGGAAAAGATGGATTGGCGCTTCACAAAATCTATTTGACCAACAAAAGCAACGAAGCAGAATTCGACGCATTGACAGAAAAATATAAAGCTCCTGAACAATTTTCAGAAATCAAAACAGAAGCAATTGCTCCAAAATCTGCAGAAAAGCCAGATTCCGAGATTGATGTTGCAGGCTTCCAGCAAGCTTGGAGAGATTTACAGGACACGCACGATTTCTTTATGATGACGAAGAAATTTGGCGTCAGCAGAACGCAGGCTTTGAGATTGGCACCGGAAGGTTTTGCTCAAAAAATCGAGAATTCCAAAGTTGTAAATGCGTTGGAAGATGCGTCGGAAAAGCGTGTTCCAATTATGGTTTTCGTGGGAAACAGAGGCATTATCCAGATTCATACTGGCGAAGTGAAAAAGACACTTTGGCATCAGCAATGGTTCAATGTAATGGATCCCGATTTCAATCTTCACCTTGATACAACCAAAATCGCAGAAACTTGGATCACGAAAAAACCTACCGCAGATGGCGAAGTGACTTCGGTAGAGGTATTTAATAAAGAAGGCGATTTTATCGTTCAGTTGTTTGGAAAAAGAAAGCCTGGAAATCCTGAACTTCAGGAGTGGAAAGACTTGGTTGCTGGATTGTAAAAGAGAAATTTAAATTATGTTAACAAAGTCGTTTTGAAGTTTTTGATTGACTTTAAAACGACTTTTATTTTTGAAATATGAAAAAGTTTTTGCTGTTATTTTCGATATTAATTTTAGGAGTTTTAAATGCTCAAAATTTCGATGCTTTTAAATTTTATAATAAGAAATCTAAAGAAGTTAATTCTAAAAATTTAATCAAAGAACTGGCAAATTATGATATTGTTTTATTTGGCGAACATCACAATAATTCAGTTAATCATTGGCTTCAAAAAAGAATCACGGAAACTCTTTTCGAGAAGAAAAACGGACAAATAATTCTCGGCGCAGAGATGTTCGAACGTGATAATCAACAAGCTTTAAACTCCTATTTAATGGGGAAAATAGAGGCTAAAAATCTGAAAGATTCCGTAAGACTTTGGAAAAACTACGAAACCGATTACAGACCTTTGGTAGATTTTGCTAAAGCTAAAAAACTGAACTTCATCGCAACAAATGTTCCAAGAAAATATGCTTCCCAAACTTCGAAACAAGGCATCAGAATTTTAGAAGAATTACCTGAAGATGAAAAGAAATTAATTGCCAAATTACCAATCGAAGTGACATTGGAAACGCCCGGTTACAAAGAAATGAAATCATTGATGGGAAATCACGTGGACGAAATGAAACTAATGAATTTCATCTCAGCGCAAGCCATAAAAGATGCAACAATGGCAGAATCGATTTTAGAAAATTTGCAGGTTGGAAAGACTTTTATCCACTACAACGGCGATTATCATAGTAAACAATACGGCGGAATCTATTGGTATCTCAAAAAGAAAAATCCAAGCTTGAAAATAGCAGTGATTTCTGTTTTTGAATCGGAGAAACCAGAGTTAGTTTTACCGGAAAAAGATTTTATTCCAACGGAGTTTAATTTGGTGATTCCTGCTGATATGACGAAGACTTATTAGAATTTGTTTTATTTTAACAAATTACTTTTCCCCATATTTGTAAAAAATTCTCAAATGCAGGCATTACTTTTAGAGGACGATGCGGTTTTGTCTTCAGAAATTGCACTTTTCCTGGAATCCAAATCCATCAAAACCGATAAAGCTGAAGATGGTGAAAAATTCCTCGATCTATTTTCCGGGAAATCTTATGACGTTTTTCTTCTGGATATTAATGTCCCGAAAATCAATGGTTTGGAGATTTGTAAAACCATCCGCGAAACTAATTCGGACACGCCCATCATCATTATTTCCGCTTACGATGGCATCGAGGAGAAAAAGGAAGCCTTTCTGAGAGCTGCAGATGATTATCTTGTAAAGCCTTTTTTGCTGGAGGAATTGCTTTTGAGAATCAATTCCCAGATGAGAAGACTGACCCCGAAAACTGAAGAAAAGGAAAGAATCGTGATCGATGATTTGGAGATTTTTCCAGAAGACAGCAAGGTGTTCCGTTCCGGCGAAGAGATTAGTTTGACGGTAAAAGAATTTCAATTGTTGGTTCTATTGGCGAGAGCAAACGGCAGAACACTTTCCAAACAATACATTTCAGATGAAGTATGGAAAAACCAGTTCCAATCTACCAATAATGCGATCGAGGTTTACATCAATTTTCTCAGAAAAAAAATCGATAAAAATTTCAAAAACAAACTGATCCACACCAGACCTGGATTCGGTTATTATCTTAGCCCGCTTTAAGGGTTTGGGAGTTTGAAGGTTTTGAGAGTGCGGGAAAAATTGTGATCTGGCAATCAGCAATTATTTCTCTTCTTACCAAATATAATTCATCATTCATTAATTATCATCCATAACTTATGTCTTTAAAGCGCAAAATAGCATTCAGTCTCAGTATCGCCTTCTCCATAATTTTTGGTGTAATGATGTATGTTGTTTATATTTCTTTCAAAGACTTTAGAAGAGACGAGTTTAAGCTGAGATTTCAGAAACGCCTTGTATTTACCGTTAATTTCATAAAAAAAGCGAATGATTTTGAAAGAGAGGCTCCTTTGTTTTTTGATGAAAATTCGGATAATGTACTTCTTAATGAAAATATCATTATTCTAAATGCTGAAAAAGAACTGGTTTACAGTACATTGAAGGATAAAAAAGTGACCTGGGACAATGCTCTGCTAGAAAAACTTGATAAGGAGAAAACCATTTATAACGAAAAATCTCAACCCGAAGTCTATGCTGCATTACGAAATATCAAAGGCGAAAATTATTATATCTTAACGAGCGCTCAGGATGTAACGGGAGAGTCCAAACTTGCCTTTCTCGGTTACACATTGATGTTTTCCTATATCATCAGCGTTCTTTTGATTTGGTTTTTCAGTTATTATTTGGTTTCCAGGTTTTTACAGCCCTTGGAATTATTGAAGTCAGACATTTCGGACATCAGTGTACATAAACTTACCACACCTGTGGTGGTAAAGAATTCTGAAGATGAAATTGGTGTTTTGGCAAAATCTTTTAACCTGATGACGGGACGTTTGAATGACGTTTTCCAATCCCAGAAAGACTTCAATTCCAGCGCAGCTCACGAGATGAGGACGCCGCTCACGAGAATGGCTTTTCAGTTGGAAAATCTCATTCAGTTGGAAAATCATTCGCCGAAGACCAAGACTACATTGCAGCAAATGTTGCAAGATGTTTATCAGTTATCAGATCTCACAAAATCATTATTATTACTTTCAAAATTCGATAAAGAAGGTATTGCCAGCGTTTATGAAGAAGTGAGGATTGATGAAGTGGTTTTTGATGCTTTTGAAACTGTTTATCGTAATTTCCCGGCGTTCAGAATGGATTTCCAGATTGATGAAGAAAGCGTGGAAGATTCTGTTCTTACAGTAAAAGGAGTCAAATCTCTACTTGAAATTACGTTTATTAATTTGTTCAAAAATGCAGCTTTGTATTCAGATAATCAGGAAGTTGATATTTTGATTAAAGAAACAGATTTCAGGATTATCGTCAAAGTGTTTTCCATGGGGTCTGTGATTCCGGTTGAAGAAAGAGAAAAACTCTTTGAAGCCTTTATGAGAGGAAGTAATTCGCAGAACAAATCAGGCTCCGGTCTTGGTCTGCGCATCGTAAAACGTATTTTGGAATACCACAATGCAGAGATTTCCTATTCGTCAGCTTCTGATAATCAGAATCTTTTCACTGTGATTTTCAATAAATAGGATCATTATTTGGGCAGCTTTTCCGCCTTCCGCTCCCAATCTTTTTTGCCCGAGGTTTTTCTTATCAATAGAACCAGAAGTCAAAGCAAAAAAGGATTTCCGCTCAAGTCGGGCTGCAGCTTCGCAAAGTCGAAGATTTCCCAATTGATTCAATTTTTGTCAATCAATTCAAGTTTTCAAAATCTGCTAAAAATAATAAATCTTTCCTGAGCGAAGCGCCTTTGCGAACCTCAAAATATTTTCAATAATTTCAAAAAAAATCTTTGCGCACTTTGCGTTTATACTCACAATTAAGTTTTTTTTAAGCCACATTTAAGTCCGTTTTAATCTCGGAAAACCACCTTTGCATCACCAAAACGAGATAAGAATGAACAAAATAACAACGCTGGTGTTATCCGTTTCGGCATTTGTATGTCTATCCGGACAGCAACAGATGTCTCTTCAGGATTGCGAATTAGCATTTCAAAAAAACAACCTCCAACTTCTTGCCGCGCAGTACAATATCAATATGGCGGACGCCGATATTATTCAGGCAAAAATATGGGAACTTCCGCAAATCGAAGGTTACGTGAATGCTGTCAATCCTCAGGACAAAAGAGTTTTCGATGTCGGAAGAGCAAAAGGTGTGGAAATCACGCAACTAATTTATCTGGGCGGAAAAAAGAAAAACGAAATCCAATTTGCCAAATCAAACAAAGAATTATCGCAACTGCAATTCAGCCAATTATTGGTGGATTTGAAAACTGAGTTGAGACAGACTTATTACAATTTGATTTATGAGCAAAAGAAGCGTACGAGCATAGAAAATCAATTGAAATATATGAATGATCTTTTGTCGGCTTACAAAACTCAAGTTGACAAAGGCAATATTTCGCTTAAAGATTATGTTCGTCTTCAAAGTATTGTCATTCAATTGAATAACGATAAAATTGAAATCAATAACAATATTTTGGCTTTCCAGCAAAAGATGAAAGTTCTAACGGGAACTTCGGAAAGTATTTCGCCAGAATTGTCTAAAACGGAAGAAAATGAACTGTTGGTTGCTCAACCTTTTGGAGATCAAGAAATCCTCAAAGAGAAAGCATTAGCGAACAACGCAGATTATCTCTATAATTTGAAATTGATTGATAACAGCAAGCTTTACGCGCAATGGCAAAAATCTCTCAACACACCAGATTTGAATCTCGGAGCGGAATATGACCAAGCTTCCGGAACTTTCAACAATGAAATCAATCTGAAAATCGGAATTCCAATTCCGCTTTGGAAAGTAAACAAGGGAAATGTCGAAAGAGCAAAATATGCCATTCAGCAAAACGAAAAGAATTCAGAATATCAAAAACTAAATCTTGAAACCCAGGTAGAATCTGCTTATCAAACTTGGAAAAATCAATACGACCAATATTTTGAATTGAAACCTGTAGATACGGAAAACCTAAACACAGTTTACAACGGAATCCTGAAAAACTTCCGAAGCGGAAACATCAGTTTGATGGATTTCACAGATTTCCTGGAAAGCTACAGACAAACTGTTTTGCAGATTTACGAGATGAAAAAGCAGATTTTGATTTCTGCGGAAGAAATCAATCAATTAGTACAAACCAAAATCTTTTATTAATAAAATGAAAAATATTATACCAATTATCCTCGCCATCAGCTTGTTTTCCTGTTCAAAAAAGGAAGAAGTCGTAAAGGAAGAAGCCAAAGGTTTTGAGTTAAGCCAAACGATGCTGAAATCTACAACATTCGCAAAAGTGGAGAAAAAATTCATTGAAGATGAGTTCAGTTTCTATGGAAAAATATCTGCGGACAAAAATACTTACATCGATATTTTCCCTTTAGTTGGCGGTAATGTACTGAGCGTGAATGTGGAATTAGGCGATTATGTTCACAAAGGTCAGGTTTTGGCAACCATCAGAAGTACCGAATTGGCAGAAGTTCAGAAAGACGTGAGCGATGCAAAAACCGATTTGCGCGTGGCAGAAAATAACCTGCGTATTGCCAAAGAAATGTACGAAGGAAAACTGAACACAGAAAAAGACATCAAAGAAGCACAAGCCGATGTACAAAGAGCAAAAGATGCACTGCGTCGTTCCAATGATGTCAGCACAGTTTATAACGTGAAAAAAGGCAATATCTACAGTGTGATTTCACCAATCAACGGTTACATTGTGCATAAAGACATCAATAAAGATATGGAACTCAGAAGCGACCGAAGCGACAATATTTTCGACGTTGCTAATACCAAAAACGTCTGGGCAATTATGAATGTCAACGAGGCTGATATCGATAAAATCAACCTTGGAATGAAAGCTCAGGTTTCTACATTGTCTTATCCTGACAAGGTTTTTTATGGTAAAATTGATAAGATTTTCAAAATCATAGACCCAGCGACCAATGCGATGCAGGCTAGAGTAGTGCTGGACAATACGCAAGGTTTGCTGATTCCGGAAAGTAAAGCGACCATCAGAGTGTCGTCTGCGGAGAATGAAACCGCTTTGGCAATCCCGTCTAGTGCAGTGATTTTTGATGATAACCGATATTTTGTGGTGGTTTATAAAACTCAGGCGGACATCAAAGTCAAAGAAATCAAAATCCTGAAACAAAACTCAGAAATTACTTATATAACAGAAGGCGTTTTCGAAGGAGAAACAGTCGTCACCAACAATCAATTATTGATTTACCGCTCTTTGAATAACTAAAATTTGGGCGTGCCCCTTTGCTTCACAATGCGAAACCTCATAGGTTTTCAAAACCTATGAGGTTTATCCAAGCTAAGCAAGCGGGTCGGTCTGCGGGCAGTCGCTTCCCGATAAAAAACTTAGCAAAGTTTTTATCGGGAGAGCTCCAACAATGCCCTCCGCCCCCACGCATTTGCGATTCGATTTTTTAGTCTTTGCTAAGTTTTACGGCTTTGCGAACTTAAAAACATATGGTTTGTCTAAAGAATCTTTGCGGACTTTGCGGTAAAAATCAGTTGTCATTTCAATCATAAAACAAAAACGTATGAACAAATTCATCAAAAACATTATAGGATTTTCCCTCAAGAATAAAGCGTTTACCTTCATTTGGGTTGCGATTTTGGCGGTTGCGGGATTTATCAGTTTCAAGAATATGCCGATTGAAGCATTCCCCGATGTCACCAATACCCAAATCGTCATCATCACCCAATGGAACGGTCGAAGCGCAGAAGAAGTAGAACGATTCGTCACCACACCAATCGAGCTGGCAATGAGCCCGGTTCAGAAGAAAACCAGCGTCCGAAGCACCACAATGTTCGGACTTTCCATCGTCAAGATTTTATTTGAAGATGGTGTGGATGACATCTTTGCCCGAAATATGGTCAATAATCAGCTCCGAACGGTGAGTTTGCCTGAGGATATTGACCCAGAAGTTCAACCGCCGTACGGACCAACAGGCGAGATTTACCGTTATACTTTAGAAAGTAAAGACCGAGATTCCAGAGATTTGTTGACCTTACAAACTTGGGTGGTCGACAGAGCGCTCCGAAGTGTTCCCGGCGTGGCAGATGTCAATGTTTTCGGTGGTCAGGAAAAGGTTTTCGAGCTGAGCATCGATCCAAGAAAATTAGATAAATATAATCTGACACCAAGTGAAGTTCTGGAAGCGGTAACCAACAGCAACCTGAATGTCGGTGGCGATGTCATCGAGAAAAGCGGTCAGGCTTACGTTGTTCGAGGCATTGGTTTGGTAAAATCGATTTCTGATATAGAAAATATTACCATTCACAATGACGGCGGAAATCCAATCCTTGTTAAGAATGTTGCCGATGTTCACGAAGGTTCACTACCGAGAGTTGGACAAGCTTCTTTGGACAATGAAGCTGATACTGTTGAAGGAATTGTGGTTATGCGAAAAGGCGAAAATGCGCAGGAAGTTCTCCTTGCCGTGAAAGCTAAAATCGAGGAACTGAATACTAAGATTCTTCCGAAAGATGTGAAGATGAAAACCTTCTACGACCGTCAGAACCTGATGGACTTTACGACGAAAACGGTGATGCATAATCTTTTGGAAGGTATCATCTTGGTAACGGTTATCGTTTTAATTTTTATGGCAGACTGGCGAACGACTTTGATCGTTTCGATCATCATTCCGTTGTCATTGTTATTTGCATTTTTCTGTCTGAGAATGGCAGGAATGAGTGCCAATCTCTTATCATTGGGAGCTGTCGATTTTGGGATTATCATAGATGGAGCCGTCGTGATGGTCGAAGGATTATTTGTAATGCTCGACCATAAAGCGAAGAAATACGGAATGGAACGCTTCAACAAAATGGCGAAAGCTGGTTGGATAAAACAAACCGGAACCGGACTAGGGAAAGCGATTTTCTTCTCAAAATTAATTATCATTACGTCATTATTACCCATATTTTCTTTCCAGAAAGTGGAAGGTAAAATGTTCTCACCATTGGCATTTACATTAGGATTTGCTTTGTTGGGTGCATTGTTATTTACATTGACTTTGGTTCCTGTGATGTCACATTTACTATTGAAAAAGAATGTGAAAGAAAAGAACAATCCATTCGTTAATTTCTGGGACAAGTATGTGCTGAAAGGTCTTCAATTTACTTTTAGAAACAAGAAAATAAGTTTGTTAGTTTCCACGGCAGTTTTGGCGGTCACTTTATTCTCCGCTAAGTTTTTAGGAACCGAATTTTTGCCTCAATTGAACGAAGGTTCGCTCTGGATTACCGCAGAAATGCCGATGAGTTCATCGCTCAAAGAATCGCTGAAAACCGCAGAGGTTTTGAAGAAAGACATTATGAGTTTTGATGAAGTGACGGGCGTTCTGGCGCAGACGGGTAGAAGTAATGACGGAACCGACCCGAATGGTTTTGGATTCGTGCAGTTTGCCGTGAGTCTGCAACCAAGAGATGAATGGAAAAGAAAAATTACTTACGATGAACTAGTCGAAGAAATTGATAAAAAACTGAAAAATTATCAGGGAATTACCTTCAATTATTCTCAACCGATTTCCGACAACGTTGCCGAAGCTGTCGCCGGTTTCAAAGCAGAAAACGGAATCAAAATCTATGGAGATAATCTTCATACTTTAGACAGATTAGCAGATGAAGTTCTGGCATCCATCAAAGATGTGGATGGTGTGAAAGAACCTGGAATTATCAAAAATATTGGTCAGCCGGAAATAAGTGTGGTGTTGGATAGAAACAAAATGGCGGCCTATGGCGTTTTGCCTGCTGATGCACAAGCAGTTTTGGAAATGGCTTTCGGTGGAAAAACAGCGTCAGAAATGTTTGATGGCGAAAGAAAATTCCCAATCAGACTACGTTATGCGGAGGATTACAGAAAGAACGAAGAAGATATTTCGTCATTAATGGTGCCAACGCAAGACGGTGCAAAGATTCCGCTGAAGGAGATCAGCACGCTTGAAAAAGAAAATGGCGCGGCCTTCATTTACAGAGACGATATCAAACGTTATATCGGAGTTAAGTTCTCTATCCGTGACAGAGATTTGGGTGGCACAATTGCCGATGCTCAGAAAAAAGTGGAAAAAATCAAATTGCCCGATGGCTATTCAATTGGGTGGACAGGACAATTTGAAAATCAACAAAGAGCAACCAACCGATTGGCTCAGGTTGTTCCCATCAGTATTCTCGGGATTTTCTTTCTTTTGTTCATCTTGTTTGGGAATATGAAAGATTCACTTTTAGTTTTGGCTAATGTTCCTTTCGCCTTGATTGGTGCTATCGTCGCACTGCATTTAACAAATATGAATTTTGGAATTTCTGCAGGAGTCGGGATGATTGCCTTGATTGGGATTTGTATCCAGAACGGGGTGATTCTCATCACAGAGTTTCATCAAAATGTAAAAAATGGACTTTCTGTAGATCAATCCATTATGGAAGGGGTGAAAGTGCGAACCAGACCTGTGGTAATGACCGCTTTGATGGCATCTATTGGTTTACTTCCAGCGGCATTGTCAACGGGAATCGGTTCCGAATCTCAGAAACCTTTGGCGATTGTCATCATTGGTGGATTGTTTACAGCGACGGTTCTTACGCTTCTTATTTTCCCGATTATCTTTTGGATTTTCAATAGGCAAAAGAATGAAATGATTAATTAGCACTTCGCGAGCATTAGTTTGACAGTTGTATAAATGTAAGATTTTACAACTAATTTGTCAAGCTGAGGCTCTCGAAGCCCATAATAATAGAACAGTTATAGTTGTTATTCTCTCTCTAGTTGAACGTTTCCTCAGAAAAATCATGAGGGAACGTTTTTATTTAGCTTTTAAACGCAAAGATTTTTTAGGAGCTAAGTTTTTTAGGGAGACGAAGAATCAACGGGTAAATTTTTAAGCGGATTTTATAATCAAATGTGAAATCATTTCTTTGATTGATTTAGATTACTAGATAAAAACCTCCGTATGTTTTGTCAAAAACGCACGTGTGTTTTAATAAAAAGGTACGTGCGTTTTAATGAAAAGACACGTGCGTTTTTAATGCCCTTTGAAAACGTCCTATCCATTGGACTTGCCGGAGGTCATTTTTACATTAGAAACATTTTCCATTTTGTGCCAAATCTAATTCAAAAACCTCGATTTCTATCTGGCGAAGCGCACCCCGACTTGAGCGGAAATCCTTTTTTGCTGGTGCTCAATTTCTATTGATGACTAAACTTTCTGCAAAAAAGATTGGGAGCGGAAGGCGGATTAAGGTGCCCAAAATATTATCTTTGATTTAAAATTTAAACTATGCGGAATTTTTGTTTGATATTATTAATATTCATAGGCTTCGATGGGTTTTCTCAGAAATTTTCTAAAGAAGAAAAAGCATTAATCCTTGCGGGCGATATAAAAACTGCTTTGCCGATTTACCAGACCGAAAATGAGGAACAACAAAAGGTTTTGCTGGCGCAGTCAGAAGAAATATCGCCGAAGGATAAAACTTTGCCGATTCTGATTGAAAGGATGAAAATAGCTCTGGCAGGAACAGGTGGAGGCGTCGGGATTGCCGGCCCGCAGGTGGGAATCAACCGCCGTGTGATTCTAGTTCAGCGTTTTGACAAGCCGAATGCGCCGGTGGAATATTTTATCAATCCGAAGATCACGTGGTGGTCCGAACTCTTGAACAAAGGTCCGGAAGGCGACCTTTCTATCGAGAATTTCCGGGATGCTTTTTACAGAAGCTACAGTATCCGACTGGAATATTATGACCTTGAAAACAAGAAGCACGAGGAAATGGTGGAAGGTTTCACAGCCGTGATTTTCCAACACGAGATAGACCATCTTTTTGGGATTTTGATTCCTGATAAACTGGAGAAGGACAAGAGTTTGCAGTACAATGAGGTGAAAGTTTACAAGAAATCTAAATATTAGGTCTGGTTTTTGAATATGAGTTTTGAACCAATTAATTTATAAACTATGAACTTTATTATCCGTTTGCTGATCACCGCAATTTCAGCATTTTTGCTTAGTAAGATTCTTTCAGGCGTACATTTTGACAGCTTTGGTGCAACGATTGTTTTCGCCATTGTTTTAGGGCTTTTGAACCTGATTGTAAAACCAATTCTATCGATTCTATCGTTACCGATCACGATTTTGACGCTTGGTTTGTTTTCATTCGTCATCAATGCGCTGATTATTATGTTAGCCGCTTATGTGATGGGAAGTATGCAAGTTGATGGATTCTGGTGGGCATTGCTGTTTAGTATTTTGCTATCGCTGGTCACGTCTGCCTTCTCAACGATTTTCGAAAAAGATTAGAATAAAAAAAAGAGTTTCAGTCATTTGAAACTCTTTTTTTTGTTTGAATTTATTCTCGCAGATTAAGCAAATCTGGCAGATTCAATTTATCTGTAAAATCAGCTTAATCTGCGAGAATTTTCACTTTATTCCTTCGATGAATTCTCTGCCTTTCTCTTCCCAATCCTGATTTTCCAAAAGAATCTTCACAAAAGCAGTTCCGATTATGCCGCCTTGTGCTTTTTCCGTCACGTTCTCGAAATCGGATTTATTCTTGATTCCAAAGCCGATGAAAACGGGATTTTTCAATTTTAAAGAAGCTAATCTGTCTAGATAATTTTCATTTTTCAAAACAGCATTTTCATTTCCAGTTGTGGAAGAAGAACTTACTGCGTACAAAAATCCTGAACTCAAAGAATCCAAATATTTAATACGTTCTTCCGAAGTTTCTGGCGTTACGAGGAAAGTGAAATTCAAATTATATTTCTTTAAGATTTCACCATATTTATTTTCAAATTCAATTGGTGGCAAATCAGGAATAATCAATCCGGAAACGCCAACTTCCTGACATTTCTGACAAAAGTTTTCGAATCCGAACTGAAGAACAGGATTTAGATAACCCATCAATATTTTCGGAATCGTTACAGATTCTTTGATTTCTGCTAATTGCTCAAATAGTTTTTTAATAGACATTCCATTTTTCAAAGCCAAAGAATGCGCATCCTGAATCACTGGTCCATCCGCAACAGGATCAGAATAAGGAATCCCGATTTCCATCATATCCGCCCCAGAATCCTGAATCAGTTTGGCGATTTTTCCAGTGTCTTCCAAAGTAGGAATTCCTGCTGTGAAATATATATTTAGTTTTTTCATTTTGTTTAATGTATTAAAGTATTGACGTAAAATGTATTAACGATTGAGAATCATAAATACGTTTTACATTTTACAGATTTAAAGATGTTTCAAATACGTTTCCATATCCTTATCACCACGACCAGAAAGACAAATCACAACAATATCATCTTTTTCAAATTTCTTCTTATCCAAAACCGCCAAAGCGTGTGCACTTTCCAAAGCAGGAATAATACCTTCGATTTTTGTCAATTCGAAAGCAGATTTCAAAGCTTCATCATCATTAATACTGAAAAATTCTGCTCTTTTTTGATTGAAAAGATTAGCGTGCATCGGTCCAATTCCTGGATAATCCAAACCAGCAGAAATAGAATGCGGTTCAATGACTTGTCCATCCTCAGTCTGCATCACAAGACTTTGACTTCCGTGCAGAATTCCTAAAGTTCCAAGAAAAGTAGTCGCTGCAGATTTCCCTGAATCAACACCTAAACCACCAGCTTCCGCTGCAATGATTTTCACATTATATTCATTTACGAAATGATAAAAAGTTCCTGCAGCATTACTTCCGCCACCAACGCAGGCAATCACATAATCTGGGTTTTCTCTGCCGATTTTTTCGTTCAGTTGTTCTTTGATTTCTTTCGAAATCACACTCTGAAATCTCGCCACCAAATCTGGAAACGGATGCGGACCAACCACACTTCCAATAATGTAATGTGTTGTTGAAGGATTGTTAATCCAATCTCTCAAAGCTTCATTCACAGCATCTTTCAAAGTTTTTGAACCGGAAGTCGCAGGGATTACAGTAGCACCCAACATTTTCATTCTGGCAACGTTTGGGGCTTGTCTTTGGATGTCGATTTCACCCATATAAACGATGCATTCCAAACCAAGCAAAGCGCAAGCAGTTGCCGTTGCAACGCCGTGTTGACCGGCTCCGGTTTCTGCAATGATTCTATGTTTTCCTAATTTTTTTGCGAGCAAAGCTTGCCCAAGAGCATTGTTGATTTTGTGCGCTCCGGTATGATTCAAATCTTCTCTTTTGAGATAAATTTGAGTTTGATATTTTTCACTTAAATTTTTGGCAAAATATAAGGGTGTCGCTCTTCCGACATAGTTTTTCAGCAAATCCTGGAACTCATTTTTAAACTCTTCGGATTCAATGATTTGCAAATATTTTTCCTGTAATTCGAAAACATTCGGATACAACATTTCGGGAATGAATGCTCCACCAAAATCTCCGTAATAACCGCTTTTATCTGGGTTTTGAAAGTTCATTTTTAATTTTGTTTATAAGTTATTTCTGGCTGATGCTTCACTTCAAAGTTCAAAGAATTTGCAATGAAACAATATTCATTTGCTTTCTGGTGAAGTTCAACCGCTTTTTCTATCATTTCTTTTTCAGCAACAATTATTCTTGGTTTCAAAGTAATTTCACTGAATTTTCCACTTCCGTTTTCATTCTCAATCATTGTTCCTTCTGCAAAATCTTCATATTCCAAAACCAAAATTTTGTTCACAGAACAAAGGTGAAGATACCACAACAAATGACACGAAGAAACCGAAGTCAACAACAAATCTTCAGGATTATGAAGTTCCGGATTTCCTAAAAATGCAGGGTCAGATGAACCCAAAATATCAGCTTTTCCATCTACTGAAATTGTATAATTCCTTTGATAGGAACGGTAGTTTTTTGTTGATTCGCCAGTGTTTCCTGTCCAGACTATTTTACTTTAATATTGATGATTTTTCATCTGTTCTTTTTATTAATGATAAAAATTTTTTTATTTTTTCTAAATCTTTATTTCCGGGCTCAATTTCAAATTTTGAATTGATATCGAGAGCGAATGGTAGATGGCTGATAGTTTTTAATTGATGAATATTTTCGTTTGAAATTCCACCACTTAAAAAATATGGAATTGGAATTTCAATATCATTTAAAATATTCCAATCAAAAGTTTTTCCAGTTCCTCCAAATGCTTTGGAATCTGTATCGAATAATAGGTGGTTGATGGTTGATGGTTGACGGTTGTCAGCCTGAGCGGAGTCGAAGACTTTTTTAATTTTACTTATGACTTCAGATTTCTGATTCCCGATTCTAATTACTTTTATAATTCCGATTTCTGGCTTCAATTTTTGTCTTAAGTCAGAAATAAAATCTTCGTTTTCATTTCCGTGAAGCTGAATGAAATTCAGTTTTGCTTTTTCTGAAATTTCAACAATATTTTCTACCCTTTCATTTACAAAAACGCCAACTTTACCTTGATGACTGATTTTTGAAATCTGTTCTAAATTCAAATGATTCAAAACATATCTTGGCGATTTTTCATAAAAGATAAATCCTAGAAAATCAACTTTAAACTCACTCAATTCTTTAATTTGATTGAGTTTTGTTAATCCGCAAACCTTCAATTTTGGTTTATGGTAGTTGGTTGATGGTTGTTGGCTTTCAGACATTATCAAATTGGTATACTGTTAGATTATTAAATTGTTACATTAGAAATGAATTCTCCAAATTTTTCTCCTGGATTTTCATTTTTCATAAAATATTCGCCCATCAGAAAACCGTCAAATCCTTTCTCTTTCAGAAATTTAAAATCTTCTTCGTTGTAAATTCCACTTTCTGCAATCGAAAAAATATCGTTTGGAAGCTGATTTTTCAGATCTACAGAATGTTGTAAATCCACTTTGAAATCTTTCAAATTTCTGTTGTTAATGCCTACAAAATCTACATTTTTATTGATATGTTTTAATTCTTCTTCGGAATGGATTTCCAGTAAAACTTCTAAATTTAATTGATGAGCTAATTCTGTAAATTCCGAAACCTGAGTTGGTGAAAGACAACTTGCAATCAATAAAATTACATCAGCTCCGATTGATTTTGCTTCATAAAATTGATATTCATCAATCATAAAATCCTTTCTCAAAATCGGAATATTAATACGATTTCTAACACTTAAAATATCATCAAAATTTCCTCCAAAGAAATCTTTATCTGTCAAAATAGAAACCGCACTTGCTCCGAATTTTTCATAAGCAGAAACCACTTCCAATGGCGAAACTTTATCGTTGATAATGCCTTTGCTGGGCGATTTTATTTTAAATTCCGCAATAATTCCGGATTTTGTTTTGAGGTTTTCTTTTAATGAAAAAGTTTTCCGGTTGAAAAATTCGAAATCTTTAAGTTGTTCAACAGAAATCTTGGATTTTGAGTCTGAGATTTCTTGTTTTTTTTGCTCTATGATTTTATCTAAGATGTTCATTTTTAATAATTATCAATTGTGAATTATTAATTGTTAAATTTTGAATAATATTTTTAGCTAATCATTAACAATTAATCATTAATAATTTGCGAAGCGATTTCAACGCTTTTCCGCTTTCCAGACTTTCTTTTGCCAAAGCCAGACAATCATCATAATTTCCATATTTCCCTGTGTTTTCTAAAGCAATTGAAGCATTAGCAAGAACAACGGAATTCTGTTCTTCCGTTCCGTTACCTTCTAATATTTTGATAAATAATTTCGAAGCTTCTTCTTTAGTATTACCTCCGAAAATACTTTCAGGACTTACATTTTTAAATTTCAAATCTTCAGCAGAATAAATTTTTTCTCCTGTTTTACTTAATATTTTTGTGTCTCCAGTCAATGAAATTTCGTCATAACCATCCAAAGCGTGAACGAGCATAAACTCGCTTTTCTGTTTTTGTAAAAGATATTGATAAACACGCGCAATTTCAAGATTTGCAGCACCAATCATCGTGAAATCTGGACGAACAGGATTAACCAAAGGTCCAAGAATATTGAAAAAAGTTTTCAAACCGAGTTGTTTTCTGAGTGGCGCAACCGACTTCAAAGCGGGATGAAACAATGGAGCGTGAAGAAAACAGATATTTCCTTTCTCCAAATCAGCTTTCAAATCTTCAGAATTATCTTTGAATTGGTAACCCAATTCTTCCAAAACATTGGACGAACCGGAAATAGAAGATGCTCCGTAATTACCTTGTTTCGCTACTTTCTGACCAGTTCCGGCAACGATGAAACTCGCCAAAGTTGAGATATTGAATGTGTTTTTTCCATCTCCGCCAGTTCCAACGATGTCAACAAAATCTTTAGTCCCCAAATCGACAGGCTTTGCTAATTGTAATAATGCTTCACGGAAACCTTCGAGTTCTTCCAGCGTAATTGTTCGCATCAAAAAAACCGTGATGAAAGAAATAACTTCGCTTTCGTTGAATTTATTTTGTGAAATTTCAATCAAAATCGCTTTGGCTTCGGCTTTTGTTAAAGTCTGATGATTAAAAAGATATTGTAGGATTTGTTTCATAATTTTGGGTTGGAAGTTGGGTGATGGAAGATGGAAGTTTTTAATATTATATTTTAATTTGTATCCGAATTGCAATCTTCTGTCTTCTGACTTCTGGCATCAGACTTTAAGAAATTCTCTAATATTTTTTTTCCATCTGGCGTCAAGATACTTTCCGGATGATATTGGACAGCGTGAACATCGTAATTTTTGTGTTTCAAACTCATAATCATTCCGTTTTTATCAACGCTTGTGATTTCTAATTCAGCAGGAAAATCATCAGGATTTACAGCCCAAGAATGATATCTTCCGACTTCAATAGTTTCTGGTAAATTATTGAAAATTTTGTGTTCTTTAGTTTGAGTAGCTTCCGTCGCAACACCGTGATATATTTCCGAAAGATTGATTAAACTTCCACCAAAAGCTTCTGCGATGGCTTGTTGACCCAAACAAACACCGAAAATAGATTTTGTAGGCGCATATTTTTTAATCACATCTAACAAAATTCCTGCTTCTTTCGGAATTCCTGGACCTGGAGAAAGGATGATTTTATCATATTTTTCAATGTCTTTCAAAGGAATTTGGTCATTTCTGTAAACATCTACTTTTTCATCCACAATTTGTTCGATGATTTGAACGAGATTATATGTGAAACTATCGTAATTATCGAAGACTAATATTTTCATAATTTTTCTGCTTTAATGATTGCTTTTTTCAAAGCTCCTAATTTGTTATTTACTTCCTGAAGCTCATTTTCTGCAACAGATTTTGCTGTGATTCCAGCTCCGGCTTGATAAAATAAAGTGTTGTTTTTACTCAAAAAAGTTCGAATCATAATTGCCTGATTACAACTACCGTCAAAACCCACAAAACCGATACAACCTGCATAATAGCTTCTAGAAGTTTTCTCGTGTTCGTCTATTAATTGCATTGCTCGGTATTTCGGAGCGCCACTCAAGGTTCCCTGCGGGAAAGTTGTTGCAATCATTTCGTAAGGATTTTGGTCTTCTTTGACATCCGTTATAACCTCAGAAACCATATGAATCACGTGGGAGAAAAAATGAATTTCTTTCAGTTTGGAAACCGTTGTGTTTTTCCCGTGAATGCTCAAATCATTTCTTGCTAAATCCACCAACATTGTGTGTTCCGCATTTTCTTTCGGGTCTTTTTTGAGTTCTTCCGCAGATTCTAAATCTTTTTCAACATTTCCTGTTCTTTTGAAAGTTCCTGCAATTGGATGAATAATCGCTTTTCCATTTTTGATAATCAACTGACTTTCCGGACTTGAACCCATTAATTTGTAATCGCCATAATCGAAGAAAAATAAATAAGGCGAAGGATTAATATTTCGCAAAGCACGATAAACATTGAATTCATCACCTTGAAATTTTTGTTCAAATCTTCTGCTCAAAACCAATTGGAAAACATCACCACGGAAACAGTGTTTCTTTGCAAATTCTACTGATTCAAGATATTCGTTGTCAGCTAGATTTGAAGTTTCATCTGAAGTGATTTCGAAAGGAAAAACCGGTGCGTTTTTTTGATTGATAATACTTTCCAATGTTGAAAGTCCGGATTTTAGACCATCGATTTTATTTTCGATGAGGAACATTTCATCATTGTGATGATTAATCGCAATCACGTATTGGTAAAGGCGATAACGCACCAACGGGATTTTATTTTCCTCTGATTGTCCCTTGAATTTGATATTTTCAAAAAACGGAATTGCATCATAACTTGTGTATCCGAAAAATCCTTGTGCTTGTTTTCCAATCTCGTGATTTGGTTTTTCAGATTTGAAACAATCTGAAAATTCTTGCATCAAATCTGATAATTTTTCATTTTCAAGATTGATTTTTATCGGATTTTCTAAAGGGAATTTCAATTCGGCTTCGTCATAATTTCGAATTTCAATTCCAGCGATTGCATTAACGCAAATAAAAGAAAATGAGTTTTCAGAATTCTGATTTCCTGCACTTTCCAGAAGAATCGTGTCACGAAACTGGTCGCGAAGACGAAGGTAAATCCCGATTGGCGTGAACAAATCTGCCAATTGCGATTTTACGACTGTTTTTATATTGACGATGTTTTCTAAGTTCATTTTAAAATAATTTTCATTTTTTATTAAAGCTTGTCGAAGTCTGAAATAAAAAAAAGACTTCAACAAAATTTGTCAAAGTCTTATTATGATTGAGTTATAGTTAGTTCACAATTTTAGAACACCGATAATCCTTTCAGACCCGACAAAGAGTTTGAAAGCCACCACCAGTTATTGTTGTTCATAAGTTTCATTGAGACAAATTTAGAAATGATTTTTAATTCTGCAACTATTTTTTTTGAAAATTTACAAGAAAGGTTTCATTTCGTCTTCGATATTTTTTCTGAGATCTTTCAGCTTTATCGCATACTGTTCCATTTGGATTTCTTTTTCTGTAGTTGGTTCCCATTTTGGAACTTCTACAGATTTTCCGTCTTCGTCCACAGCAACAAAAACGATGATACAATGCGTTTTCTTCTCGAATGATTTCTCTTTTACATTTCTGGAAAACACATCAATGGCGATATGCATACTTGTACTTCCTGTAAAAATGACGTGTGATTCCAATTTGACAATTTCTCCGATTTTGATAGGCTGATAAAAACGGATTCCGCCGACATAAACCGTTACACAATAAGTTCCTGACCAATTGCTGGCGCAGGCGTAACCAACCTGATCTATCCACTTCATTACACTTCCGCCGTGGACATTGCCTCCAAAATTAACGTCTGTCGGTTCAGAAATAAACTGAAACGTCACTGGTTTGTTTTCCATTCTATTCTTATTATGTATCAAAAATAGGGAAGAAATTTCAGATTATAACTTCAATATTTACGTTTTATTCCTTTGACATTTGCACTAAATTTGTAATCCTCAAATTCTATTTTAAATCTCTTGACTTTAACAACAATGAAAAAAGTATTCTATCTCAAAACCTGCGGAACTAACAAGAAAATAATGACACCTCTTGACCTTTCCGACTGGGAACTGAGAGAAATAAAATCTCAACCTGTAACCGAAGCTGAACTGGAAGAGATGTACGACAAAACAAAATCTTACGAAGCACTTTTCAGCAAAAAATCAACGCAAATCAAGGAAAGAGGAATTGACGTGAATTCTTTGAAAGAAAAGGATTTTAAGAAGTTGATTCTTGACCATTACAGTTTTTTGAAACGTCCGGTTTTCATTACAGATAACGAAGTTTTTGCAGGAAGCGATAAAAAGAATCTTGAAAATCTGAATGCTTTTTTTGAAAAATAATAATTTCTCGCAGATTTAGCAAATTTGGCTGATTTTTGTATCTGCTAAATCTGCATAATCAGCGAGAGTTTTAATGTCTAAATATTTAATGAAACGTTCCGGAACTGCAGATTTGCCATTGCACTACGGTCAGGTTCCGCCTTGGCTTTACGAACGTATGTCCAGACTTGGGCTTGCGATTGTGGAAGTGATTCTTGCAGATTACGGAAAAGACGAAGTCTTGCGACGATTGGCCGATCCTTTTTGGTTCCAGAGTTTTGGTGCGGTAATGGGAATGGACTGGCATTCTTCTGGAATCACGACTTCTGTGATGGGAGCATTGAAAAGAGCCATTAATCCAAATTCTAAATCTCTTGGAATTTATATTGCAGGAGGAAAAGGAAAATTCTCCAAAGATGCACCGAATGAATTGCTGAGAATTGCAGATTCAACTGGATTGAATGGTAATGAACTGGTGCGTTACAGTAAGTTGTCTGCGAAAGTTGATAATACGGCTATTCAGGATGGTTATCAGCTTTATCTGCATAATTTTATTTTGTCTGACCAAGGGAATTGGGCGGTTGTCCAGCAAGGGATGCACGATTCTGACGGAACAGCGAGACGTTATCATTGGCTGTCAGAAAATGTGACTTCTTTTGTGAATGAGCCTCACACAGGAATTTCCGGCGTTAATCGTGGGAATATTCTTAATCTTACATCTTCCGAAGCAGAACAGAACAGAAACGGAATTGTTGATATTACTAAAACCGATTCCGAGAAATGGATGCAGGATTTCCAGCGTTTGATTTTGCCGGCACATCACGAAGTTTTGGCAAGTGATGTTGATATGAAAAAGCTTGGGAATATTCTTTGGCTGGCAAGGGAAAATGAACCTGAGAATTTTGAAGATCTGCTGATGCTGAAAGGAGTTGGTCCGAGAACGATGCAGTCTCTGGCTTTGGTAAGTGAAGTGATTCACGGGGCGCCTTCCAGATTTACAGACCCTGCGCGTTTTTCTTTTGCGCACGGCGGAAAAGACGGTCATCCGTTTCCTGTTCCGACCCAAACTTATGACGAAACGATTTCTATCCTAAGAACAGGAATCGAGAAATCTAAATTGGGGAACACAGATAAGAATCTTGCGATTAAAAAACTACACGAGATTGCTGTGAGAACCGAAGAGAATTTTACACCGGATTTTAATCTTGAAAAAGTGATAGAAGATGAGCGACAAAGCTCTTGGCGATTTGGTGGGAAAACTGTTTTTGGTGATGCGAAGCCGATGAAAGGGAATGACGGGATTCAGTTGAGTTTGTTTTGATTTTCAAGATTTTGTTTTAATATTCTAAAACATTTTATTCTTTTTGTTTCACTTTAGTGAAACTTTTGTACTTTTGTTTTCTAAACACAAATATGAAATACAGAAAAGTAACATTTTTCAAAAACTACTTTCAGGATTTCTTCGACAAACAGACTTTAAAAGTGAAAACCAAAATTGTTTGGACTTTTGAGTTGATTGAAGATTTGCAAAGAGTTCCGGAAACTTATCTTAAACATTTGGAAAATACGGATGGACTTTACGAAATCCGTGTGCAGGTTGCGAATGATATTTTTAGGATTTTCTGTTTTTTTGACGAAGGAAAACTGATTATTGTAGCAAACAGCTTTCAAAAGAAAACTCAGAAAACGCCGAAGAAAGAAATAGAAATGGCATTAAAAATCAAAAAGGAATATGAAGACAGTAAATAAAAATCTAACAACTCTTGATGAGTTTAAGAATAAAAATTTTGGTACAATTGGAACCAAAGAACGTGACGAACTGGAAGCTGGTTACGAAAGTTTTAAAATAGGAGCTCTCATCCACGACACACGTTTGGAATTGGGAATGACACAAGAAGAATTGGCTGAAAAAGTTGGTACGACTAAATCTTATATTTCTAAAATTGAGAATAATCTAAAAGAAACGAGAATTTCTACGCTTCAAAAAATTGTTGAATTAGGATTTGGTGGAAGATTGGAATTGATTATTAGGATTTGAGTATTTTTTTTCAAAACTGTTTAAAAATGAAAAAATATTATTACGATTTTGAGTTACCAGAAGGAGAATTTCCAAAATGTAAGTATTGTAAAAAAGAAGGATTTTTTTCTGATGAATTTGGATTGGTTAATGACAAAATTTATTGTATAAATTGTATAGAAAAATATCATTTAAAGGACAAAATGAAGTTACAGTCAGAAATTTTTGAGAAAGAAATTAAAAAATATTTTTCAAAACACTATAATATAGTTGTTGAAAAATATAAATTCAAATCAATATTTATTGAGGATTGGGATAAAACTAGTGAAGATTATATTTATTACAGTATGGAAGCAATAAGTGAATTATCTTATTTATTTGCATTAAGAGAAATACGAAAACTGAAAGATGATAAAAAAGAAAATGTTTTAAACTCTATTTTGATTAAATACGAGCAGTTTGTTGAAAATCTCACTAAAGTTTCAATTTCCGAAATTGAAGAATATTATTTCATTAATAAACCTTCCACTAGTCTTATCTAAAATCAATTCATCTATGTCAAAGATTAAAACTCTAATAATAAGTTTGGTAACTATAATATTTGCAGTTATTCTTACATTATTGTCTATAATCTATGTATATTTTTATCTTATAAAACCTCCATTCACTAGTGCGGATTTAAGTATTGACTTGGGAATCTTAATTTTAAAAGATGGTTTTGTAAGATTTGTTTGGATAGTCTTTGATTTAATGATTGTCATATTTTTGTTACGATTTATCTACATAAAAATTAATGATTTAAGAAACTTCAATATAAAAAAACACTTACATTTTTTAATAAGGAAAAGGTCAACTTCCAAAATAGAAAATCATAAAAATGAAACTAATAATTTAAAAGTTCTAATATTATCAGTTAAAGATTTTATGAAAGAGGAAGGATATATTTCTGTACATAATACTCTAAGAGCTGATTCAGAAAATTTTTTATATGTAACTTTTATAAAAGAAAATAAAAGTGTGATAAATATTTATATATCAAAACGAGCTTCAAAACATTTTCAGGAAGGACAAGCAATAATTAAAGGTTTTTTTGATAGTTTAGTAATTGCAAAAGTTGATGGCAAATTAAAACTTGTGAGTTCTGATAATTATTCTAAATGAATTTTTATAATAAAACATAAAAATGAATGATTATAAATTTAATGGCAAAAGCTATTTCTATGTCTTGTTTGAAACGGGAAATAAAGGTTTCATTTTGAGCGAAAAAAGCTTAGACCTTACTTTTTTTAGAAAGTTAGAAGATGAATTTTTTGAACTAGCAGAATCAATAGGAGAAAAACTTTTAACTATCAGTGAAGACCAAATTTTAAAAGAAATTGGATATTTGAGTTCTTATAAAATTAAAACTCATAAAGCAGAAATTGACACAACCAATACCATTGCTACAAGTTTTGATAAACAGAGAAGAAATATAATGTACCTAATCCATACAAAAAAGAGGGTTTCTGATTTTTCTAATTATCAAAGACATCATCCCAGTCGAGAACGATTTTTCTTCAACCAAAAAGTATCTGAACTCCCAAAAATATCTGAGGTTTATTTAAACTAAAAACCCTCCGAAAATTTCAGAGGGTTTATTATTTCAATCAAATTGGCAATTTAATAAGAACCTTTCTCAATAAAATGAGCGGCAACTTTTTCTGTTAATGCAATTGGATTTGGTGTGTTCACGTATTTTGTAAAACGTCTAAGTCCGGCTAACATCATTCTTTGCTCGTCGCCTTCTGAGAATGAAACGATACCTTCTTTGGCGTTGGTTGTGATGATTTCAACTGCTTTGTAAAGGTTTAGTCTTGCCATTGCAGCTTCCACAGAATCTGTTGAGAAATGTTTCTCAGCTCTTAGGATTGCTGATTCTGCCATATAGATTTGGTTCAGGATTTCGGAAGCGTTTAATAGCAAATGCTGCTGCTTCTCTATGTCCATCATATATTTTTGCAGGGCAGAACCGGAAACCATAAGGAATACTTTTTTCAGGTTTTTGATGACTTCTTTTTCCTCAGACATATATTCTGAATAATCGGGAATGTCAAAAGACGGAATGCTCATCAATTCTTTAGCGACGTTTTTCGCAGGTGTTAACAAATCGATTTTGCCTTGCATCGCACGTTTGATTAACATCCCAACAGCCAAAAGTCTATTGATTTCGTTGGTTCCTTCATAGATTCTGGAAATTCTTGAATCTCTCCAGGCCGCTTCCATTGGTGTATCTTCCGAGAATCCCATTCCACCGTAGATTTGGATACCTTCATCGGCTGTATGCTGGGCTAAATCTGATACGAAAACCTTCAGGATAGAACATTCAACCGCGAATTCTTCCACACCTTTCAGTTCCGCTTGCTCGTGGTTCATTCCGCCGGCCACCAGTTCTTCGATTTTGTCTTCTACATTTTTCGCCGCTCTGTAAGAACCAGCTTCACTCACGAAAGCGCCTGTTGCCATCTCTGCCAATTTCTTACGAATCGCTCCAAATGTATTGATAGAAACTCCGAATTGCTTTCTCTCTGTAGAATAACTCAAAGAATAATTCAGGATTCTTCTTTGTGCATCCAGACAAGCAGCCGCTAATTTGATTCGACCAACGTTAAGTGCATTGAGTGCGATTTTGAAACCGTTGTTTCTTTCGCCTAAAAGGTTCTCAACAGGGATTTTCATATCATTGAAGAAAACCTGGCGCGTAGAAGACGCACGAATTCCCAATTTGTGTTCCTCTTCTCCGAAAGTCAGACTTTCCGGATTTTCCAATTCAGAATGATTGATTACGAATCCTGTAATGTTTTTATCATCATCAATCTTGGCGAACAAAGTAAATGTATCTGCAAATCCCGCATTGGAAATCCACATTTTTTGTCCATTGATGATGTAATGTTTTCCATCTTCCGAAAGTTTAGCTCTTGTTTTTCCGCTGTTCGCATCAGAACCTGCATCCGGCTCAGTCAAACAATAGGCTCCGAATTTAGTTCCGGCAGCCAAGTCCGGAAGGTATTTCTGCTTTTGTGCTTCAGTTCCGTAAAGTAGGATAGGAAGTGTTCCGATTCCTGTGTGCGCACCATAAGCAGTAGCCAATGAACCTGTCGTTCCAGAGATGTAATCGCAAGCCAGCATTGTAGTTACGAATCCCATTCCCAATCCACCGTAAGCTTCCGGAACAGCGATTCCCAAGAATCCCATTTCTCCGATTTTACGCATTACTTCTTCCGTGTAAGCATAATCTTTTTTCTCGAATCTTTCCTTATTCGGAACCACTTCTTTATCGATGAATTCCTTAGCAGAATCACGAAGCATCTTTTGTTCTTCGGACAATTCCTCGATGCTGAAAATTTCCTGAGCAGTAATATCCCTTACAAGGAATTCGCCGCCGTCTAATGTTTTAGTTTCAATTGACATATTTTTTTTGGATTTTTAGTTTACAATAATTCGAAAACACTCGCTGCGCCTTGACCAGTTCCAACGCACATTGTCACAACGCCGTATTTGCTTTGTCTGCGTTTCATTTCGTCAAGAAGCTGAACGGTTAATTTTGTTCCTGTACAGCCAAGTGGATGTCCTAATGCGATTGCGCCACCATTTACGTTTACGATTTCAGGATTGATGTTCAATTCTCTTAAAATGGCGACGGATTGAGAGGCGAAAGCTTCGTTCAATTCAAATAAATCGATGTCAGATTGTTTAAGACCTGCCTGTTCCAAAGCTTTCGGAATGGCATACATTGGTCCGATTCCCATAATTCTTGGCGGAACTCCAACCGTAGAATAGGAGAGAAGTCTTGCAACTGGAGTTAAGTTTAATTCTTTTACCATTCTTTCAGACATTACCATTGTGAAAGCAGCGCCATCGGAAGTCTGAGAAGAATTACCAGCTGTTACAGAACCGTTCGCTGCAAAAACCGGACGTAGTTTTGCCAACGCTTCGATTGAAGTATCAGCTCTTGGTCCTTCGTCTTGTTTGAACGCGTATTCTTTAGTCTGGATTTTTTCCTTTTCATCAAGGAAATTATATTTCACATCAATCGGAACAATCTGATTTTCAAATTTTCCTTCTTGAATCGCTTCAATTGCTTTCTGATGAGAGTTATAAGCAAATTGGTCTTGTTCCTCACGACTCACTTTGAATTCGTTCGCAACAGCTTCAGCTGTTAATCCCATTCCCCAATAATAATCCGGATTTGATTTTGCCAAATCTGTATCAGGAATCGGTTTGTAACCGCCCATCGGGATATAAGACATACTTTCTGCACCACCAGCAATGATGCATTCTGCCATTCCAGCTTTTATTTTCGCTGCTGCAATCGCAATCGATTCTGAACCTGATGCACAATATCTGTTCACGGTTACACCCGGGACTTTATCGGTATCCAATCCCATTAATGAAATCAGTCTTGCGACATTCAGTCCTTGTTCTGCTTCCGGCATTGCACAACCGACAATCAAATCGTCGATGCGAGCTGGGTCAAGATTTGGAACATCTTTCATCAGACGTTCTATTACAGTTGCCGCCATATCATCCGGGCGCGTAAAACGCAAAGAACCTTTCGGCGCTTTACCAACTGCTGTTCTGTATCCTGTTACTATATATGCTTCGTTCATAGATTTAGAGATATTTAGACAAGAGATTTGAGACTCTTGTCAGATTTTAATAATTAATATTTTTCTTGAGATTTTCTTTGAAGACAAAAATCATTTTTTGAATTTCATCCAGCTTTGTCAATAATGTTTCATTGATTTCCAGTGAGATAAAATTTAATCTTTCACAAATGATAAGTTGAGTTTGAAGTTCATAAGACGAGCCGTATGCAATATTCAAAAAGTGATAGAACTCTTTTTCTCTTTCTCTACCAGCACCTTCTGCAATGTTTGAAGGAATTGAAACTGCACATCTTTTGATTTGAGAAGAAAGTCCATATTTTTCTTCAGTTGGCATAGTAGCTAAAGCTTTATAAACCTCAATTATTAAATCAATAGAATCATTCCAGATTTTCAATTTTCTAATATTGTGCATTTTGTTGTCTTTTATCAAATGTCTCTTGTCTCCAATCTTCAAATCTCCTGTCTAATTCCTTACCGGTTTTCCTGTTTTCAACATTCCACCGATTCTCTCAAGCGTTTTTCTCTCGCTACAAAGTGAAAGGAATGCTTCTCTTTCCAAATCCAATAAGTATTGTTCAGAAACTTCTGTCTGTTCAGAAAGATTACCACCGGTCATTACATAACCGATTTTGTTAGCTATTTTTCTGTCGTGTTCTGATGCGTAACCACTAGCAACCATTTGGTCAGTTCCAACGTAGAACATTCCCATTGCTTCGTTTCCGAGAACTTTAACTTTCTCAGGAACCGGAGGTGTATATCCTAATTCATCTAAAACAATTGCCTGACGTTTTGCTTCTGCGATTTGTCTGTCTTTGTTTACAACGATAATATCTTTATCTGTCAGAATTCCCATTTGTTTAGCTTCGTGAGCGGATGTTGCTACTTTTGCTGTTGCGATATTCATAAAGTAATTTCTCAAATGATTGGTTTTAACATCATCAGGAAGTGTTCCTTTCAATGCTCTAAGCGCAAATTCCTTAGTTCCACCACCACCTGGAATCAAACCAACTCCAACTTCAACCAAACCGATGTAAGTTTCTGCTGCTGCAACGATTTTATCTGCGTGCATAGAGAATTCACAGCCACCGCCAAGTGTCATTCCGAACGGAGCAGCGATTACAGGAATTGATGAATATCTCAACTTCATAGAAGTCTGCTGGAACATTGCGATTGCCATATTCAGTTCGTACCAATCTTGTTCAACAGCCATCATCATTACCATTGCGAGATTGGCGCCGACTGAGAAATTATCCGCCTGATTTCCTACAACCAAACCTCTGTAATCTTTCTCAGCAATGTCGATGGATTTATTAAGACCTTCCAAAACACCTCCTCCAAGAGAATTCATTTTTGAACGGAATTCGAAGTTCAAAATGCCGTCACCAAGGTCAATTAATGCAGATTCGGAATTAGACCAAACTGTTTTTTCTTTTCTGATGTTATTTAGAATAATGAAAGAATCCTGACCAGGAATCGGCTCGTAAGTTTTTGTATTCTGATTGTAGAATAATTGTTTTCCATTTTCCAGCTTGTAAAAAGATTCGTTTCCGGAAGCCAGCATTTCTTTAACCCAATCAGCGACTTTGTAACCTTCGCTTTCAACCAAATCAATTCCTTTTTGAATTCCTAAGAAATCCCAGTTTTCGAATGGTCCATATTTCCACGCGTAACCCGTTTTCATCGCATCATCGATGGAGTAGAAAACATCTGTGATTTCAGGAACTCGTTGAGAAACATAAGCAAAAAGTGAAGCGAAATGTTTTCTAATCAATTCTCCGGCTTTGGATTGGTCTTTCAACAAAATCGGTAAACGGTTTTTCAAACTTCCAGCTTCTTTCGCTGTTGTAACGATAGAAAGTTTTGGTTGTTTTGTCGGTTCGTAACCCAATGTTTCATAATTAAGAACGAAACGATTCACATTTCCGCCAGCATCTTTTTCTTTATAATAAAATCCTTTTTTAGCTTTATCGCCAAGGAATTTATTTTCAATCAGGAAATTCAAAGTTTTAGAATCTTTGAGTCCCTGAACCATTTCATCGTCTTTAAGATTCGCCTGAAGTCCTTTAGTTACATTGAAAGCTGTGTCCAATCCAACCAAATCTCCCAATTTGAAAGTTCCGGTTTTTGGACGATTCAATAAATCTCCGGTCAGGGAATCAGCTTCTTCAATTGTTAAACCAATTTCTTCCGTCAATTCCATAATCTTCGCCATCGAATAAACTCCGATTCTGTTTCCGATAAAACCAGGTGTATCTTTACAAAGAACGGTGGTTTTTCCAAGGAATTTTTCGCCGTAAGACATAAAGAAATCAATCACAGATTTATCCGTTTTCGGCCCTGGAATTACTTCAAATAATTTCAAATATCTCGGCGGATTAAAGAAGTGTGTTCCACAGAAATGTTTCTGGAAATCTTCAGAACGACCTTCCGACATCAAGTGAATTGGAATTCCCGATGTGTTAGAAGTTACCAAAGTTCCTTCTTTACGAAGTTTGTCCACTTTCTCGAACATCGATTGTTTGATATCCAATCTTTCAACAATCACTTCAATCACCCAATCAGAATTTTTGATCTTCTCCAGATCATCTTCGAAGTTTCCAACTGTAATTCTGGAAGCGAAAGATTTGTCATAGATTGGCGAAGGATTACTTTTCAAAGCGTTGTCAAGATGACCTTGTGCAATGCTGTTTCTTGTTTTTTTGTCGGCATTTTCCGAATCTTTCGGAGGCATATCCAACATCAAAACCTGAATGCCGTTACCCGCTAAATGACAGGCAATTCCGGAACCCATGACGCCGGATCCAAGAACCGTAACGTGTTTTATTTTTCTGTTCATTATTAGAATTATTTTATGATTTAATATTTTACAGAAGAGTTTTCTCTCGCAGATTTCACTGATTTTGCTGATTAATCTGCTCGATTTGCTTAACCAGCGAGAGTTTATCTTTCGTGATAATTATTTCTTATGATTCAGTTCGTTGGCGATTTTCAGGATGTCCGTCATCACTTCCTTAAAAACTTCAAATTTCTCAGGTGCAATTCTTTCCAAAACTTTTTTGTTGAAATTAAGAACTACTTCTTTTGATAAGTTTCTTGAATTAAGACCTTTTTCCGTCAGTTTGATAATCACTTCTCTTTTGTCGGTGGTAGTTTTTTCTTTATAGATATAACCATTATCTTCGAGAAGTTTGATGATTCTCGTCAAAGAAGTAGGTTCAATCGCCATTTTTGGACCAAGATTCGTACTTCTTGTTCCTTCTTTTGGGTCAATTTTCAGTAAAGTAAGAGCTTGAACTGCCGTAGAATTGTACAGGGAAGCCTGATCCGAATACATCTTCGAAACAGCCAACCAAGCCGACTTTAACATCAAATCTATACTTTCGACTTTTTCAGAATTTTTCTTTTCCATAATTAGCATATTGAAGTGCTCTTTACAAATATAAAAAAAATACTATGCATGCATAGTATTTGTATATTAAGTTAAATAAATAATTGATTTACAATATTTTAAATGTTATGCAAATCTTATTAAATAAATTTGGTAGAAATTTGTTTAATCATAAAACTCTTTATAAATAATGCTTTTGTAAAGCCTGTTTAATTTCCTGAAAAGTATGACAATTATCATATAAATTATCCGTTTTCACTTCCCAAAAATTATTTTTAAACGTTAATTTAAATTTATGCAAGTCTTCAGAAAAGTTTTTTTGAAGATAAGAGAACATCATTTCTTTCTCCAATTTTGGCGCATCAATTTCCGGAGAATGGAAGGTTTGATTGAAGTTTAAAATCTTTGGCGTAATCAATTCAGGATTGCTAAGAATAACTTCTTCCGAAATTCCACTGATGAGTTTTTTGTCTTTTATCCACCAGATTTTATCGGAAAATTCTTTTGCCAATCGCCAATCGTGGGATGAGAAAAGAATCAGTTTGTTTTCTGATTTTGCAAGATTTCTTAGAAGTGACAAAATCATCAGTTTATTTTCTTCGTCCAAATGTGTTGTCGGCTCATCCAGAATAATAAAAGGAGAATTCTGAGCCAAAGCTCTTCCAATAAAGACTTTTTGGAAATTTCCATCTGATAATTCGGTTAGTTTTTTGTTTTGATATTCAGTCAGATTAAGTTTGTTGATGATTTCAGCAATTTCCTGTTTATCAGTTTTATTCAATTTAAAATAATGAGGATAATGAATGTATTTTCCCAACGAGATTAAATCTGTAACCGTATAATTATCCGGAATTTCAGCTTTTGAAAAAACAATGGCAATCTGAGAAGCTATTTCGTTTGAATTCAGTTTTTGAATCGATTTTCCATTGATAGAAACCTCGCCTTTCAAAAGTTTATTTTGTCCAAGAATAGATTTGATTAAAGTCGTTTTTCCAATGCCGTTATTTCCCATCAACAGACAAACTTCGCCTAATTCCAAAGAAGAATTAATCTCCGAAACCAAAGGATTTGAGTAGCCGATTATTGTATTACTAATTTTAAGGAAACTCATTTTATGATTATGGATTTCTTAGATTTAAAATTATCAAAATCTTTGGTAATAAAATAAATATGATAATTGGAACTAAACTCAATAATAGCCAAACATATTTTTGTCTTTTAATTTTAATGAGTGTGATTATACTTAACCCTAAAGAGCCAATCATTGATACAGGAAATGCAAAAAATAAATACCAGCTATGAGCTGTAGAATAAATCCAATGCTTTTCTTGATTAAGACGAAATATATTAGAATATTCTATAAAAGAAAAACCTAAAATAAATAAGAAAATATTTATAATAATTAGTCCTTTATATGTTTTAGTATTTCTCATTACTTATTACTTTTCATCAACATCAACAATATCACAGGAATACCAAAGAAAGTTGTGATGATATTAATTGGAAATTGACTCAATTCCGAAATAATCGAGAAAACCTGCATGATGAAAACACCCAAAATCATATTCAGAATCCACTGATGCCAAAGTTGCGCAGGATTCCAGATCATTCTGCAAAAATGCGGAACGACAACTCCAACAAATAAAATAGGTCCTAAAAAAGCCGTAACAGAAGCAGAAAGTAGGGAAGAAGCGACAATAATGCTGATTTTTAGCTTAGATTGACTGATTCCGAAACTCTTTGCATAAGCACTTCCTAAAGCGTTTCCAATCAACGGTTTTATGGATTTGAAAGTGAAAATCAATCCAATAATGATTAAAACTGTAAGAATCGAAATTTGAATTAAGCTTGTTTGGTTATTCGCTCCAAAAGTCCAAAGCATATAATTTTTCAGACTTTGACTTTCAACATAAAACTGAAGAAAAGAAACAACAGCGCCAGCCAAAGCCGAAATCAAAAACCCGAAAATAATGATGAAACTTCTATCCCGGAATCGATTTGAAAATAACAGCAAAATCATCATCAGAACAATACTTCCAAGGATTGATGATAAGCTGATAAAGCTGTTCTGCAAAAAATCAGGAATGACAATATTTTGCGAAAAAAAAATATAAAATGCAACAAACAAACTGGAAACCGAAGTGATTCCCAAAACATCAGGACCAGCCAAAGGGTTTTTAAAATATTCTTGCAAAAGAAACCCGCTTGTTGGAATGGCAATTCCTGCCAAAAGCATTGCTAAAGCCCGATTAATTCTAAATCCAGCAATTTGAAAATTATCAGATTCCGAATTTAAAAAATCAGAGAAATTCAGTTTTGCAAAACCGATATTGAGGTTGATGAAGAACGCAATTAGCCCCAAAACAATGATCAATGTTATCAAAATGGGAAAACGTTTCATAGCAACGGAGTGGATTCTATTAAATCAAATTATTATTTTAAGAATTGATTAAGCTTTTGATCCAAGGCATTTTCGCTCATAGAACCGATAGTCTCATCAGATTTATCACCTTTTCTAATCAAAGTAAAGGGAATGGCTTCTCCGCTCCAGGACTGGAAGTTTTGTTTGAAAAAATCCTGATTCAAAAGTGTTCCGTCCAGAAGTATGACATTTTCCCGGATGTCATATTCATCAGCAAAATCGCTGACTGCGGTGGCCCAATCTGTTTTATTATCAAGACTTACAAATGTGAATTTCACAGGTTTATTTTCCAATTCTTCCATTTTTTTTCTGAAATGTGGAATTTCCTGCATACAAGGTCCGCACCAGGTTGCAAAAAAATTGGTTACGTAAAGCGTATCAGAACGAAGTTTTAAAACCTGCGATATTTTTTCCGGAGAAAGTTCTTTTAATTGCGCTACATCTGCTTCGGATTTTGTGGGTTCCACTTTTATTGAATCTTCTTTTGCTTCAGTCTCAGCAACTTTTTCGTCGTTCTTTTTACACGCTAAAAAGCTGAGTGATAGAATGGAATATATCAGGAATTTTCTCATAGTTTTTTTAAATTTAAATTTGAAAACCAAGCTTTGCTATTTAGATTTTTTCTTATTTCAAATTTCATTAAATTTGATTCTTAACAATGGAGAATCAATTAACAATCGCAAATCAACCTCAGTTTCACAGGCTAAAAATAGCTAAAAAACGCCAACTCACCAAAAATGCTTTTGCGTTGGAATTGGAGATTCCGGAGACGTTGAAATCTCATTATCAATTTCGAGCGGGACAATATGTGACACTGAAATATCATTTCAATGAAAAGGAGATTCAGAATGATTATTCCTTCACATCAGCACCTTTTGAAAACAAAATTGAATTAGCAATTAAAATCAATGGTGGCGAAAGCTCAACTAATTTCTTATTTGAAAGTTATCAGATTGGTGATGAAATCTCTGTGAGCGAACCTCTTGGACGTTTTTTCATTCCTTCAAGACCAAACGAAAAACGGACAATTCTGGCTTTTGCGTCAGGAATTGGAATCACACCGATTTTTAGTCATATTAAGAATATACTTCACGAAGAACAATTTACCAGAATCTTTCTTTTTTATGGAAACAAAAGTTATGAAGATATTGTTCTGAAGCAGGAACTGGAAGATTTACAGAAACAGAATGTTGGACGATTCGGAGTTTATTATTTTCTGTCACAAGAGACTATTAAAGATAAATTGTTTCAAGGGCGATTAGACGAAAAAAAGATTTCTTTGATCATTAACCAGATTCTACATCTGGATGAAGATGATGAAGAATCCACAATTTGGGACAGCACTGACAAAGTTTTGATCTGTGGTCCGGGCGCAATGATAAAATCCGTTGCCAATGCCTGTTACAACCACGGAATTCCGAAAAAAAATATTCATTTTGAATTGTTTGAAGCTTTTAATGATGATATCTATCCAGTGGAAAAAGAATTTCCTTTGATTGAAAATGTGAATGTCAAGATCAAATTTAATCATATTGAAAAAAACGGAATTGTTCTAAAAAATAATGAAAGAAAAATTCTTCAGCAATTATTGGATCTGGGCTATAAATTGCCTTATTCTTGCAAATCCGGAATCTGTGGAAGCTGTCTTTGCTATCTGAAAAACGGAGAAGTAGATATGACCGAAGATGAATATCTGACGGAAAGTGAAAAACTTCAGGGAAAAATTCTGCCTTGCGTTTCCATAGCAATGAGCAAAAACGTATCTTTAGATTTTGATTTACATTAATAAATGGTTCAGGCAATCACAAACTTTATCAAGGTAGCTTTCAGGCTTTTTGAGCTTGGGGTTTTGATGTTGATATTGGCAAATGTCTGGGTTGTTGCGCTCACAAGCGGTAGAACTTATACCAAAATCAGCAAAGTTCCTCCCAGAGATTGTGCCTTGGTTCTCGGAACTTCTCCGAAAATGCGTTCCGGTGTTGCCAATCCTTATTTTGTAGCAAGAATGGATGCTGTAGGAACGTTGTATCATCATGGTAAGATCAAAAAAATCATCGTAAGCGGAGAGAAGAGCGAGAATTATGATGAAACCGAGGCGATGAAAAAATTCCTTGTCTATAATGAAGGCGTGCCGGAAAATATCATCATCAAAGACCCGAAAGGTTTTAATACCCATAAAAGTATCCTGCGCTGCAAAAATGTTTATGGACAGAAGAATGTGATTATCGTTTCACAAGGGTTTCATAATCTGAGAGCGTTGTTTTTTGCAAGGAACAACGGGATGAATGCTTTAGGTTTTGATGCCCAGGATGTGACAAAAAACGAAAGCTTTTACCGAAATCACACCCGTGAATTCTTTGCAAGGGTTTTGGCTGTTTTCTATTATATTCTCGGAATTTCTCCTGAGGAATAATTTCTTTTATTATTCAAATAATAATCCATTGTCTTATATCTTGGCAGATTCTTTGTAATTTATTGTTTAATACTGGAAATGTATAACAAGTAAAATCGAAGACAATGAAACATTCAATCCAAATAATAGTAGCTGCTTTTGCAATAAGCTTGGTTTCGTGTACTGCTGTAACAGACACATATGCCTATAACGATCCCTATTCTTTGGGGTATTCCGATGGATACAGGGACGGATATTTCCGTTCACCAGATGGATTTTGGTACGCACCGAATGCCATTTATCTTGATAACAATGGCAGTTACTACAGAAATGGTGCAGTTTACAATTCCAGAAGCAGAGTGCGAAACAATGTAATTATTTCGCCTAAAAGGAATTCCCTGCATAATCAGAACATACGAGTCCAGCCAAACAGAACACGGAGAAACAGCGGGATGATCCAGAGGAATCAGCAAAACGTAAATGCACAGCCCAAAAGGCTGCCTAGTAATAACAGAGCCATACCGCAGCAGGCAACACAGCCTAAGAAAGAGGTGCGCTCTGCTGAAAACAATGGAAAAAGATAAATTAAAGCCTGTCTCGTAAAAAAGAGATAGGCTTTTTTCTATTAAGCTTCTGATTAATGATAAATTTAGCTTCAAAATATTATCCGAATCCATTCAGGTTTTAGCTATATTTGCATCGTGAAAAAGCTGGGATTTTTATTTGTTTTTTTAGGAAGCTTGATATTTGCTCAGGATCATATTTCAAGCTTCAATATGATGTCATTGACTTATAAAATAAATCCGAAATGGATGGCTTACATGGAACTACAAGCCAGAGCCAGAAAGGATTACACCGTGATTGATTATTATGAGACCAAAGGTGGAATCGGATATAATCTGAATAAAAATAATCAGGCTTTTGTAGGTATCGGGAGATATGGCACGTATGAGAAAATGAAAATCTCGCAAGAGGAATTCCGGATCTGGCTGCAATATACACTCACCCAGCGTATTGGCAAGCTAAAATTGGACCATAGAGGAAGAGCAGAAAAACGCTTTTTCTACGCCAGTCAAACCGGTGAACATACCGAAGCGGTGCGTTACAGATACAGACTGAGCGGAACTTTACCCATCAATAATTCTAAAGTGCAGGAAGGAACATTCTTTGTGAATGCTTTTGAGGAATTGTTTTTCGGTGCAATAGAACCTAACTTCAAAAGGAATAGAAGTTTTGCTGGTTTCGGTTATCAGTTCAATAATTCTCTATCTGCCACTACAGGTTACATGTTTCAGCGGGAATTTGCGCAGAAAGGTAATGAGAATTACCATTTTCTTTATTTTTCTCTTAACTTCACGATAGATCCGTCGGATGATGAGCGGGATTTTTCTATTCCGATGGTAGATTAATTTAAACTTCTCTCAAATCTGGCAGATAAAGCAGATTTGAATTTGTTAAATCGGCTGAACCAGCGAGAATGAAATTCTAATATTTCTCAGTAAGATATAAATAAGCTTTGAGGTATTTGTTGAAGCGCTTCAAATCTTTTTCTTCCAATAGGGAAGTACATCTAGCCAAATCCATATTGTCCCGAAGGTCATTGATCTTGACCGCAATGGCGAGCGGACTTTTCTCGATCCTCGCAATGAAAGCATCATAATCCAAATGCTCTTCCTCACGTTTGGTAAGACATTCTACTGCTTCCAGGATATAATCGGGAAATCCTTTTTCTTTCAGATACTCGAAAGAGAATTCCGGGTGATCTTCTACCACATCGTGCAAAACGCCTACGATTTTTTCATCAATGGTTTTGCCGGCGTTCATCACGCGGAATACGTGACCCAAGTAAGGCGCATCGTATTTATCCGTCTGTTTTTTGTGAGCTTTGGTGGCAATTTTTATGGCTTTGTGTAGGAGTTCGTGCGATGACATTACTTTTTCTTTTTATTTAATAAAACAGAATCTTTAGGCTTCTCCGATCTGTAGAGTGTTGCATCTCTCTCAGTTTGCAATAATTCCGAATATTGATTTGAAGGCTTCTTATTCAGTATTTTATATTGCGATGCCTTAGCTGAATCTATATTTTTATAAAAATATTTACCATTATTCTTTTTAACAGTATCTGAATCAGCTTTTTGATAAGTATTGGCTTTTGATTTTAAAGTTGGTTTTTTAGATCTGATTTCCTGAGACAATATCAATCCAAAAGATAATAGGGTAAAAACTGAAATAATTTTTTTCATCGATTTAATTTTAAAATGAAATTACAAAAAAGTGAATTAAATCAAAATTAAAAAAAGAATAAACAAATTATTTTTTTTGAAGTTCAATCAGAAAATTATAGACTGCATTTTTAAAAGATTTTTTGAGATTGTTCTTTTCCGAGCCTCCGGAAAAATTCTTGAAACTTCCTGTGACAGGGTATTCCGTATTATCAGTGATGAAATTGATATCGGTAATCATTTCGGCACTTGATAATTTAAATTTCCAGTTGATATCCTTTATTTTAACAATAACATTAGATTCCTGAAACTCATTGGTTTTCAAATTAACCTTAGTTTCATTGGCTAATTCCATTACCGCTTCTCTGAAGGTTTCTTTACTGTCTGGTTGCATAAAAATTCCCGCATTGGGACCAGATCGTGCAATAATGAGTTGGCTGGATGGATGCAATTCAAAAATCAAAGTTTTATTTTTGAAATAATCCTGATTCAACTGATTGTTCGAATAATTCTGAACAGTGGAACAACTTGCAAGTAAAAATATAGAAAATAGTGTAAAGAGCGACTTCATAAATTATTATAAGTTTTGTAAATTATCTTCCTTTCAGTTCATCCAAAAGTCTTTCCAAAGAATTAAGGTCAGAAATTAAAACTTCTCTTGCTTTCGCACCATTGAAACCGCCAACCACGCCAGCCGCTTCCAACTGGTCCATAATTCTTCCGGCTCTGTTGTAGCCTAATTTCAATTGTCTTTGCAACATAGAAGTAGAACCTTGCTGAGTAGAAACCACGATTCTTGCACCTTCTTCGAACAACGCATCTTTCTCGTTCGGATCAAATGCGCCAACTGTAGAACTTCCATCTTCACCAGAATATTCAGGAAGAAGATAAGCATCAGAATAACCTTTTTGCTCGCCAACAAATTCCGCAATTCTTTCCACTTCTGGCGTATCAACAAATGCACATTGCAAACGTGTCAAATCATTTCCGTTAAAATAAAGCATATCTCCTTTACCAACCAATTGTTCCGCACCAGGCGAATCCAAAATCGTTTTTGAATCCACTCCGGAAATTACACGGAAAGCAACTCGCGCAGGGAAGTTCGCTTTGATCATACCTGTGATTACGTTAACCGAAGGTCTTTGTGTCGCCACAATTAAATGAATTCCAATCGCTCTTGCAAGCTGAGCCAATCTCGCAATCGGATGTTCTACTTCTTTTCCAGCAGTCATAATCAAATCCGCAAATTCGTCCACGACTAGAACGATGTAAGGCAAATATCTGTGCCCGTTTTCAGGATTCAGTTTTCTTTGGGCGAACTTGGCATTGTATTCTTTGATGTTTTTACAGAATGCATTTTTCAACAATTCGTAGCGGTCATCCATCTCGATACAAAGCGAGTTCAAAGTGTTGATTACTTTCGCATTGTCTGTGATAATCGCATCTTCTGTATCAGGAAGTTTTGCTAAATAATGTCTTTCGATCTTTGAATATAAAGAAAGCTCAACTTTCTTCGGGTCAACCATTACGAATTTCAGTTCGCTTGGGTGTTTTTTATAAATCAATGAAGTCAAAATTGCATTGATTCCAACCGATTTACCTTGTCCAGTTGCTCCCGCCATTAGAAGGTGAGGCATTTTTGCTAAGTCAGCTACGAAAACTTCATTGGAAATTGTTCTACCAAAAACGATTGGCAAATCCATATCAGCAGATTGGAATTTCGGCGAAGCTACAACAGAACGCATCGAAACCATTGTTGGATTTTTTCTTGGAACTTCGATTCCGATGGTCCCTTTCCCAGGCATTGGCGCAATGATTCTGATTCCAAGTGCTGAAAGATTAAGAGCAATGTCATCTTGTAGTTTTTTAATTGCTGCAACACGGATTCCTGCTTCTGGTACGATTTCGTAAAGTGTAACAGTTGGGCCAATTGTTGCTTTGATTTCAGAAATTCCAACGTTGAAAGTTTTTAATAAACCAACAATTCTGTTTTTATTTTCCTCGAGTTCGTCTTTATTAATAGTGATTTCCTCATTTCCGTAATCTTTCAATAATTCAACCGACGGCATTTGGAACTTAGCCAAATCTAGTTTGTGGTCATACAAACCGTGTTTGCTAACCAAGTCATCAGATTTTTGTTGTTCCGGACTTACGGCAAAATCTTCATCTTTTTTAATTTCTACATTGAAGGTAATATCATCTTCAACTTTTGCAACCGGAATTGACGCAGATGGTTTTTGAGGTTCCGATGGAGTAGAAGACAAGACGATTGGTTCAGGAACATATTCTTTAACAGTTTCTTTGATATCTTCTGTAAAAGAAGTTTGATTCGGAGTTTTTATTGGTTCGAAATCCTGAGTGACTTTAATATTACTAAAATCATTGTCAGTTTTAACAGGATTTGGATTAACAGAAATATTTTCTGGAACAATTTCTTTTTCTAATTCTTCATCCGCTTCGAATTCTTCATCAGAATCTGGCATCAGACTTTTCAATTTCCCGAAAGTATTATCATTAATATCATTCAGTTTATTTTTGATAGAACTTGGTCTTAGATTAAATTCCAAAACAAAATACAGAGCAAAACTTACTAAAAGAACCATCCAAAGACCAACGGAACCGATATAGGATTTAAGATAATCCATAATCTGATAACCATAAACACCGCCAAGAACGCCTTCTCCATTCGTCACAGCTCCAAAGAAAATTGGTGTCCAGCAAATGAAAAATAAACTGTGCGAAATAGTTTTCCAAGGTTTGAAATAATTCTTTTTGAAAACCAAGGTTCCAAAAACAAAACACAAAAATGCAACAACAAAAGCCGCAACACCAATACTTTCAAAAATGAAAAGATTCCCCAGCCAATCACCAATTTTTCCAAAAAGATTGGAAGATTCTACAGTTTTGTCAGCCATAGTTCCGGCTTGGCTTTGGTCGGCTTTCCAGTTCATTAGATATGAAATGAAAGAAAGTGTCAAAACGGTAGATAATATAATGAGCGAAACGCCCGAAATAATTCTTGGTTTTGAGATGATTTTGCTAGAATTTGGAGCTGTATTTTTGTCGTTGTTCATTTTTCAAAAAAGGTCAATAGATGCAAATTTAATATTTTTTCTGAGCGTTAGAAATTAAAATATTAAAAGATTAAATGATTGGAATTACTACCGTATTGAAAATCAAAAAGAATCTTTATCTGAAAAAAATCATAAATAGTGGTTTTAATTAGTCTAATCAAATTTTCATTCCTATTTTTGCGAATCATAATTTTCAGAATGAAAAAGATACAGGATATTCTTATTTCTACGCGGACGATGGCAGTCCTCCTGCTGGCTTTCGCAATCTCTATGGCAGTCGCTACTTTTATTGAAAACGATTACGGAACTCCCACAGCAAAAGCGCTGATTTATGAAGCCAAATGGTTCGAGGCTATTATGTTTTTGCTGATCCTTAACTTCATTGGAAACATCGGAAGATACAGGCTTTTACGAAGAGAGAAGTGGCCTGTTTTGGTGTTTCACTTGTCATTCATATTAATTTTTATTGGAGGTGCAATTACACGTTACATCAGTTTTGAAGGAACAATGCACATCCGGGAAGGCGAAACGTCTAACGAAATAGTCACTGATAAGCATTTTTTCAAGATCAAAATCGAGGAAAAAGGTGATCAGCAGAATTATCACGATGTTCCGTATCTGATGTCTCCGCTGCACCACGATTTCCAGGCGACTTATGATTTCTTTGGTAAGGAGAAAATTGTAGTAAAAGCTTTGGATTACATCCAGAGAAAAAAAGATAGTCTGGTGGCTGATAATGCCGGGAAAGAATTTCTCCATCTGGTTTCAACCAGTGATATGGGAGGTCGTCAAAATATTTATCTGGCAGAAGGTGAGGTTCAGAATATTAATGGAACTTTAGTAAGTTATAACAGAACAGCTATTGAAGGCGCTGTAGAATTCCAGAAAAAAGACGGACAGATCTATATCAAAACGCCGAACGAAGCATCCTACATGACAATGGCAACGCAGGCTACAGGTACCACTGTAAAAGATGAATTCCAGCCGTTGGTTCTCAGAAGTCTTTATACCATTGATCAATTAAAACTTGTAATTCCGGAAGGAACTAAAAAAGGAAAATTGATTGCTTATGAAGGTGATAAACAGAAAGATAAAGATGTTCCGGACATGCTGAAAGTGGAAGTTACAGGACCTAAAACAAAACAAATCGTAGATCTGGTGGTAGAAAGAGGAAATCCGAATAATTATAAGCAGATTCACCTGGACGGATTGGATATTATGTTGGGTTTTGGTCCCAAGATTTATTTCACGCAGCCTTTTGCGCTCAAACTGGAAAAATTCGTAATGGAAACCTATCCCGGAAGTTCATCCCCGTCGGCTTATGAATCTCATGTGAAAATTGTGGACGAAGGAAAGGAAACACCTTATAAGATCTATATGAATCATGTTCTTAATTATAAAGGTTACCGATTTTTCCAGGCAAGTTTTGACCCGGACAGAAAAGGAACGGTTCTTTCTGTAAACCACGATTTCTGGGGAACACTGATCAGTTATATCGGTTATGCCTTTTTGTTTATAGGGATGTTTGTGACTATGTTCTGGAAAGGCTCCAGATTCTGGAATCTGAATAAAATGCTGAAGCAGATAAGTGCGAAAAAAACTGCAGCTGTAATACTGATCCTATTAAGTTTTGGATTCAATGCCCAGGAGATTGATATGCATGGGAAAGACGGAAGCCACGAAACTCATGCTCACACCGAAACAAAGCCAAAGTCTCCTACTAAGAATCCTGGAGTTCTGGATGCAGATGCTATGGTAAAGCATATTACTATCAGCAAGGAACATGCAGATAAATTTGGTTACTTATTGGTTCAGAATTATGAAGGGCGTATCGTGCCGGCTAACACGCAGGCTATAGACATTCTTCATAAACTGACCAGTAAAGACAGATTTCAGGATCTGGATGCCAATCAGTGGTTTCTGGCAGCTACTATAGACCCAATGTTCTGGGCACAGGTGAATATAATCAAAATCGAAACGAAAGGTAAAGTAGGCAAAGATCTTAAAGCCAAAACAAAAGCTACAGACGAAGGTTTTACAAGTTTAATCAAACTTTTTCCGGCAGATGCAAGTGGTAATTTACGCTTCGTTTTAGAAGATGATTATAACGATGCCTTCAGAAAAAAAGCTTCGGAAAGAACCAGATATGATGATGCAGTAATCAAACTGAATGACAAGGTGCAGGTTCTGAACGGAATTATGTCTTACCAGTATTTCAGAACGGTTCCTGTAAAGAATGATCCGAACCATACATGGAATTCTGTGATGACCCCGACTTTTGAACCGGACGAAAATGCGCAGGCAGTTCTAGGTCCGTATCTGTCAAGTGTACTGATGGCAACGCAAGGCGGAAGCTGGTCAAAAGCCGATGCAGAGCTTAAAAAAGTACAGGATTATCAGCATAAGTGGGGTAAAAATGTAATTCCTTCTGACACCAAAGTAAAGCTGGAAGTTCTAATGAATGCTCTGGATGTCAACTTCAAATTGTTGATTTTCTATACATTGATTGGCGGATTACTTTTGATTTTAGGGTTTATAGAATTATTCAAACCAAACAGGATTCTTCATAATATTATCAAAGGGATTATTTACATCGGCGCAATTGGTTACATATTCCATTTCCTGGGATTAATTGCACGATGGTATATCTCAGGTCACGCGCCTTGGAGTAATGGTTATGAAGCGATTATTTTTATTTCCTGGGTAGGAATTACAGCAGGTTACTCATTCTATTTTGGAATTGCCAGATCTGATTTGGCCAATAAGACAATTTTGGCAACCTCCAGGCTGATAAGCGGAAATACTTCTAATGCTTTGATTCCGGCAGCCGGATTTTTGGTAGCGGTTATTATGATGGGATTTGCGCATGGTGGTTCTGCGCTGGATCCTCAGATTACACCATTAGTTCCCGTCCTCAAATCTTACTGGCTGATCATTCACGTTGCAATTATCACTTCCAGTTATGGATTTTTCTCACTCTCGATGCTGATTGCGATGATCTCTCTGGTTTTTTATGTTATATCGAACCGGGATACTTTCAAAAGACATAATGACACCACGCTGAAAGAACTTGCTATCGTAAGTGAAATGTCGCTTAACATTGGATTATTAACTTTAACAGTTGGGAATTTCCTTGGAGGAATCTGGGCTAATGAATCCTGGGGACGATACTGGAGCTGGGATCCGAAGGAAACATGGGCATTCATCTCGATTATGATTTATGCATTTGTGATTCACATGAGACTTGTACCGGGCTTGAGAGGTAGATACACTTTCCATGTGGTAACAATGTTTGCGTTTTGCTCTATGGTAATGACGTATTTCGGAGTGAATTATTACTTATCCGGCTTGCATTCTTATGCAAAAGGAGATCCGATTCCTTTGCCTGCTTGGGTTTACATCAGTTTAGCATACATGACGGTTTTATCAGTTGCTGCTTGGTTCAAATATAAAAAGTTGAACGAAAAACAAGAAAAAAGGACTCAGGTAGAGCCGTAGATTACAAATAAAAAAATCCTGATTAAAATCGGGATTTTTTTATTTGAGATAATTATGAATTAATTTTATTCTTTAATGACTTTCTGCGTTTCAGAGGTTCCATCTGCAAAATCTATTTTTAGCAGGTAAATTCCTGGGGATAATTTGGAGAGGTTAATTTTCTCGGATTGGGCTTCCATTATTGCCTTTCCTTCAATATTGAATAAGGAGACTTTGTCCACTTTAACAGAAGAAGCAATGCTGATGAAATCCTTTACAGGATTCGGATAGACAGATGTTTTCTTTTTATGAATATCATCAGTTCCCAGCTTGATCTGGCTGGAGTAGAGCGGTCCGTACCACAGGCTGCTTTGATCATTGGTACATTTTGATTTTACATAGATTTCGTAGATCCAGTTTACATTCAGATTGCTTCTGGAATCCTTTGGTTCATTGGCAATATCTCTATACGTTTCCTGTCCTGCAGTTGTGAAAACATTGCGTCTTGCCCATAGTGTCTGCCATTCATTGGCATTTCCGGATTCTTTCCAGGCAATATCTACATTGGTGCCGATTTGATTTTCAATTTTCAGATTATACGGCGAAGCACAGACCACATCACCATTTTTTCGATTCTGTATATACATAGAGATTGGGAAATATCCCTGTTGACCTGCAAAGACTGCATCCGGCACATCAATTTTTATCGTATGTGTTCCAGCGGAGAGATTCCCGAGACTGATCTCTCTGTTCGGAATAATATCTCCCGGACACCAGTTATTCCACGAGATCCAACCTCTCAAAGTTTTTGCAGTAGTGCCGTAGATTCCGTTTCCTTGGGTATTGTATTGCCTGTAATCCTCGCAGTTTTTTCCGCCAGGTATGTATTGGTGTACCAGCTGGTTATCAAGATAGACATTATGAGTTCTTTTGACATATTCTTCTCCATTGGTATTAGAGCCGTGATTGGATGTGATCAGATGAAGAACTGCATTGGGGACATTTTGATTCAGTGTAAAGGTCACAATTCTGGTTGTCTGTCCAGGAACATCTGTTGCATTATAATTATTGAGATTCTGACGATAGGAAAGAGGAAGTAAAAAATGATCTGTTGGCGTGTGTGTGCCACTGGAAACCAATTCAAGATTTCCACGGAATACATCAGTCCTGTTGGCGCAGCCTGCAACCTGAGTTTGTGCAGCAGCAGAGTAGCCATCCGCACGGAACTCTATCCAAAAGTCATATATGGCTGAGAGAGTAGTGTTGTGAAGGATATCAGAAATATTATCAACTTGATAACTATAAGGAACCTGCGTCGGAGAAACATTCTTGTTCATAAATGGCGTGATGAATCTTCCGATTTCTATCCGCTTGATATCATTCTGATTGTATGTGTAGCTTGTACTGCCTTTCGGAACCATTACCAAATTGACACCTGCAATCCGGTCATAATTATCACAAGCCGCTGTGAGTATAATATTCAGTTTTACATTACTGCCCAGAGAGGCAATTTCCGCAGGCGTCAGTTTTCTGGAAATGATATCCTGTTCATAAGCATGAAGACGAATGGCTCCCGCCGGAATCTGGGAATAAGCTTCCGCAGGCAGAGATTCTCCTTCACCCAGATAATGATACATACTATAGAAAGGAACATCATTGAAAACTGAAATGTTTTGGGATTTAAAGAATGGTGCTAAAGCTAATCCAGCAATAGCAAAAAATAGTTTTTTCTTCATATTTAGATTTATTATTATCACAAATTTATAAAATGTTTGATAATGATATAGATTTATTATTGATTTTAAATAAAATCTGTTGATAATTATTTTCATCACTTATTTAGAACTAAATTTTGAATTTTATTTTGAAAATATTATCTTTAGAAAAATTTACATTATGATATTTATTTGGGTTATAGCATTTTTCGGGCTTATTACTTTAATGGCTTCTTTTTTTACTGTTAAGCAGGAGAGTGCAGCCATTGTGGAACGTCTGGGAAAATTCCATTCTGTGAGACACGCTGGTCTCCATCTCAAAATTCCTTTTATAGATCAGATCACTAAGAGAATGAACCTTAGAATCCAACAGCTGGACGTGATCATTGATACAAAAACGCTGGATAATGTTTTCATCAAAATGAAAGTTTCTGTGCAATATCAGGTCATCAGAACACAGGTTGGTGACGCTTATTACAGATTAGAAAATCCTGAAGCTCAGATTACTTCGTTCGTTTTTGATGTCGTTCGGGCAGAAGTTCCGAAAATGAAGCTGGATGATGTTTTTGTCAGAAAAGATGATATCGCTGTGGCTGTAAAAGGCGAACTGCAGGAAGCGATGAACAGTTATGGTTATGATATTATCAAGGCTCTTGTAACCGATATTGATCCGGATGAGCAGGTAAAACACGCGATGAACAGAATCAATGCGGCAGAACGGGAAAAAACCGCAGCAGAGTATGAATCTGAAGCTCAACGAATCAGAATTGTAGCAGTAGCAAAAGCCGAAGCTGAATCCAAAAAACTTCAAGGACAAGGTATTGCAGATCAAAGACGGGAGATTGCAAAAGGTCTGGAAGAATCGGTAAAAATGCTGAACAGTGTACAGATAGAACCGCACGAAGCTTCTGCGCTTATTGTGGTAACTCAGCATTATGACACGCTTCAGTCCATAGGAGCCAATAACAGATCAAACCTGGTTTTACTCCCTAATACACCAACTGCTGCCAGTACAATGCTCAATGACTTGGTTGCGGCAATGGCAGTTTCCAAAAAAATAGATGACATTGATTCACCAAAACCAAATCGTCAAAATCCAAATTTCTTATAATATTAAAGCCTGATTATTCAGGCTTTTTTAGTCTTCTTCTGTATTATGGAAGCCAATTGTTCTTGCTGGTTCTTCTTTGGCTTTATAGGTTTCCAGTTCTTCTTTTAATTCTTCAATCCGGACAGCAAAACGATCGTAGGAATTATCCTCCGCTTCTGAGAGGAATTGCTGGACATTATTCAGATAATCTCCTGTAAGTTTAGATGCGGATTCCTTCAGAGATGCATCCAGAATGCCTTGGGTGATATGGATATTTTCTGTCCGGTTCTTGAGATAAAGGCTTCTGATCCTTTTTTTCAGACTTTGGGTAAAATCTACAATCATTGTATTGGAAAATACACGCATTTTCTCTGCAGTTTCATTCCAGAAGGGAATCTGATCCGCTTTATTGGCTTTTAATATTTTAAGTAAGATCGCTTCTTCATTAAGATTTTTCGTCATATTGAAAAGAAGCATTTCAGCACGCTCTTTTCTCTTAGGAGGGAAAATCGGGATCAACACATCAAACCGTCCTGGCGCAAGAATTTCGGTTTCTATACCCGATAATTCCTTCGCAGAACCGATCATCAGAAGATTTTCTTTCTCGAATTTCTGAATGTTATGAAAGATGCATTCCTTCACATCCTCATAATCAGAATTGATTGTGTTAGTTGTTTTCTGCATCATTATTTCATCAAAATCCTCCAGAAACAAAATAATTTTTTCCTTTTTAAACATTTCGGAAAGATAATTGTCAAAATTTACTTTTTTATCATTATCAAAAATCGATTTGAGCTGAGATTTCCTGATCTCAAAAAAGTCAAAACCGATCATCTCTGCGATTTTCCTTGCCCAAAATATCTTACCGCTTCCCGGAGATCCATAGACTATAATTCCTGCTGCTTTCTGAATCCCCCAGTTTTCAGATTGTTCCGGATTAATGAATGGCTCTAGCATATCGGAGATATAGAAAAATAAATCCCTGTAGCCGATGAAATCTCTCTGTTTCAGTTCGGTTTTATTACCAAAATAATTATAGATGAACTGGTAATTACCGCCAAGCTGGTGGTCTATCCCAAAGGTGGAGACCGAAGATTTATAAAAGCCGTTATCGTAGATATTCTGAGGCTGATTATTAATGATTTGTTCGATTTTTTCTTTTGGCTGATGGATCTTATCTGCAATGTCTTCTGCCGTTTTTTCCTGATTCAGATCTTCATCGTATTTTCTTAGGAATTCCTTATGTTCTGTAGCAAATGTTTCAAATTTTTTGGTAATATTAAGTTTCGGAGAAAAGCAATCGGATATTTCGAGATCAAAATCCTGGATGAACCGCTTGATGCTTTCCTCAGAGATATCCAGTTTTTTAGAAAGTTCGGTAATATTTTGAATCATTTTTTTAATATTTTTATGAATTTAATCAAAAACTGTACAAATCAGAGTAACAATCTGCGCAGTCATCAGACTTGTATAAAAATATTTCTATGGAAAAAATTTTGGAAGTAAAAAATTTAACCAAAAAATTCAAACAGATTGCGGTTAACAATATTTCTTTTGATGTAGAAAAAGGTAATGTTTATGGGCTTTTGGGGCCTAATGGAAGCGGAAAATCCACTACTTTCGGAATGCTGCTTTCTACCATTAATCCTACCTCGGGAAGCTGGAAGTGGTTTGGAAAAGAAGGAACCGACACGGAAACGCTCAAAAAAATAGGTGCTATTATAGAACAGCCCAATTTTTATCCTTATCTGAGTGCGGAAAAAAATCTTCAGATCGTAGCGGAAATCAAAGGTGTTCCGAAGCTGAAAATCGATCAGGTGCTGGAAGTGGTTAATCTTCTGGCCAGAAAAAAAGATGCTTTTAGAACCTATTCGCTCGGGATGAAGCAGCGGTTGGCTATTGCGTCTGCTTTGCTGGCTGATCCGGAAGTCCTGATTCTGGACGAGCCTACAAATGGTCTGGATCCGGAAGGTATTATCCAGATCCGTGAAATCATCGGGGAAATAGCAAAATCCGGCACTACTATTATTGTTGCAAGCCACCTTCTGGACGAGATCGAAAAAATATGCTCCCACGTGATTGTTCTGAAACAGGGAACTGCCATCTATTCCGGTTCTGTGGATGCAATGAGCAATACGAAAGGTTTTTTTGAGCTGAAGTCAGATCATACCTCCGAACTGATTTCTGTGTTGGAATCGTTTGGGATTTTCTCTTCTGTTAAAGAGCGGGAAAACCTGGTCATTGCACAGATTTGTGAAGAAATTTCTGCTTCTGAGCTTAATAAAAAATTAGTTGAAAAAGGCATCTTTCTTTCTCATCTTCAGAAAAAAAGAGAAAGTCTTGAAACCCAATTCCTTGAACTTGTAAAACAAAATAATTTATGATACGCCTTTTAAAATTAGAATATCTTAAAAATCTGAATTACAATCCATTCCGGATTTTTGCCGGATTGTATTTTGTCGTTCTCACTTTGCTTTTATTTATAGGATTGATTGATTTTGAATTTGCAGGAATCAAAATTAATCTGAAAGAGCAGGGCATGTACAATTTTCCCGGAATCTGGAATTTTACGACCTACATTGTCGGGCTTCTGAAGATTTTCCTGGGATGTATTATTGTATTTTCGATTTGTCAGGAATTCAGTAACAGGATGTTCAAACAGAATATCATAGACGGGCTTAGCAGGGAAGAGTTTATCGTTTCCAAACTGCTTACTGTATTGTTTTTTACTGCATTTTCCACTTTATTGGTTTTTGGAATTGCTTTTCTTTTGGGTAAAAGCTACTCTGTAACTCAGGAAAATAATCTGGTATTCAAAGAGATTTATTTTATCTTCAATTACTTTCTGAAACTGTTTACATTTTTTTGTTTCTTGATGTTTCTTTCAATTCTTTTCAGGAAATCTATTTTTGTATTTCTAGGTTTCTTTATGCTCTGGTTTGCAGAAAAGATCCTGATTGGCATTGAATCTTTTAGTTTCGGGAAAAATATCAATGAGACAGAAAAAGCAAAGTTCCTGAAAACTAAAGTATTTTACAGCGATTACCTGCCATTGGAAAGTATGTCTGACCTGATTCCCAATCCTGTGATGCGAACTAAAATCGCTGAAATGATTGGAATGCAATTCAAATTTGACTATCCCACAGGAAATTTAATTGCTTGTCTTATATGGTCCATTATCTTCATTATGGGAAGTTATTGGATTCTTAAGAAAAAAGACTGGTAAATTTTACTTTATATAAAAATATCTAATAATATGTATTTTAATTATTTAAGATTATTTATTTAAAGTTAATTTTAAATAAATTAATTTTAATATTATTTCACATATAAACCATTGATAAAATTATCAGTGGTTTTTTAATTGGATTTGTAGATTTTATTCTACAAAATTCCTTATTTTACAGTACTTTTTGATTGTTTTTTTAACCGAAATTTAACTTTTAATCCATTGATTTTAACAATAAAACGGATAATTTTGTAGCAATGGATTTCAGAATGATATTTCTCTTGTTGAGCCTTACTATCTCTTCGCAATCTTTATGGGCGCAGAAGAGTTATAATACGCTCGTTTACGAAGGAAATAAAAGATACGATGCGAAAGAATATAATGCGGCTTCTGGGAAATACCTGGAAGCTATAGCTGAAAAAAGCGGAAATTATACAGCCCATTACAATCTTGGAAATTCACTTTATAAAAGTAAGAAATACGAAGAGGCATCAGCAGAGTATCAGAAAGCGACAAAACTGACAAAAAGTAAATACGAAAAAGCTGCAGCACTTTATAATCTTGGTAACGTTTCTATGCAGTCCAATAATGCTGAACAGGCCGCTGATTATTATAAACAGGCTCTGAAGCAAGATCCATACAATGAATCGATCCGTAAAAATTATGAGATCGCAATGCTGAAGGATAAAGAGAAAAAAGAAAAGCAGAAGCAGGATCCGAATAAAGGTAAAGGTGAAGGAAAAGACCAGAAAAACCAGGATCAGTCCGGAAAGGGAAATCAGAAGAAAGATCAGCAAAACGGACAAGGTGATGATAAAAAAGGCGAAAGCCAGGGAAAACCCGACCAGCCAAAAAAACAGGAAAATAAGATACCCGAGGAAGCAGAAAAAATAATCTTGCGAGAGATTGAAAACCGCGAGCGGGAAACTGCCAGAAGAATTTTAAACAAAAGAGCCAATTCGATGCCGCAGAGCAACGAAAAAGATTGGTAAATGATAAGAAAAAATTTATACATATTATTCACATTAGCATCGGTTTTTTCGTTTGCTCAGGTTAATCTTTATTCCGAGGTAAACACAAAAGAGGCGCGTGTCAATAATCCGTTTGTTTTTACAGTTGTACTGGAGATTTTTGGTGAGGATCTAGTCCAGGAAACGCCTATTAAGCTTCCGGATTTTTCCAAATTTGATTTTGCAGTTTCTTCTGAGCAAAGTACTTTTATTGATCCTATCAAAAAGATCCGTATCAATCAGATTGTCTGCCAGGTATCTCTGGATCCGAAACAGCCCGGAAATCTGCGTGTGGGATCTGCGCTTGTACGTGTGAACGGGAAAGTCTACAAAACAGAACCGATAGATGTCCTGGTAAAAGATGCAGAAAGAAAACCTGCAGTAGCCAGCCATCCTGCAAAAAATATGTACCTGAATATGCAGGTTTCTGATAAGGAAGTTTATAAAAACGAACCAGTGATAGGTGTTATAAAAGCTTATTCCAGGAACATTTCAGGTTTCCGTCATCTGGAACCAGCTAAGTTTGAACCTACAAAGAATTTCGTAATCCGGTCTATTGCTAATTTTGACGAATCTATAGAAGAGACGGATAGTGATTTTTCATCCCAGGTCATTGCGATGTTTGTGATCGTGCCAAAAACTGTGGGATATATGGAAGTTCCACCTGCAGAGATTCCTTTTAAAAATCATAAGAATACTCTGATCTCAAATAAAGTTAAAATCAACGTAAAAAAACTCCCGGAAGGTGCTCCTGTAAACTATAACAATGCTGTGGGAAAATATGATGTAAAAGTAGAATTGCTGGACAAAAATAAGGAGAACTTTGAAATTAATAAAGCTTTTAACGTCAGCGTGAAACTCGCTGGAAACGGAAATCTTTCGCCGTCTATTCTGCCAAAAATTCTGCCTTCTGCAGATTACGAAACTTTTAAACCAAAAATAATTAATAATACTCTGGCTACCACAGACGGACTGGAAGGAGAGGTGGAAGCACAATATGTGATTATTCCAAAAAAGAGAGGCGATCTGAAAATTACAATTGAAGATTTTTCTTACTTCGATCCGAAGACCGAAAAGTATGTAGAAATAGCTTCCAAATCTCTTATCCTGAATGCTGTAAATGCCCAGGATATTGCCAATGCCAAAACCACACTGCAGAAGGTAAATGAATACACCAATAATGTCTTGGATAAGGTAGATTCTCCGGTTATGAATACTAAAAAACTGAAGATTGAGGAACATAAAAATGTGAACTGGTCCGGAATTATCGGTAATCTACTGATCGTGGCAGTGGGTTCGGTTTTCTTTGGTTTTATGTTCAAACATTATAAAAACAGAAAAAAAAGAGAAATTGTAAACCTTCCATCGGAGCCTGTTGTTAATATTGAGGAAACAGAAGCTATCTTGAGAAATAAAACAAAGCTAGATACAGAATCACATTTTGTTTATCTTCAAAAACTTATTGATGAGGATAATGGAAAGTTTTTCCAAGCTTTTGAAGAGCTGAAAGCCGAAGCAGATCATTACAGCCGGGAAAAATTTGGAAAAGGATTTTCAGAATATCTGCTGTCTCATTATGGAAATAATTATCAGAATCAATATAATGATTTGATTACCAAAATCAATATTGAACGTTTTTCCCCTTTTTCATCGAAAGAAAAACAGGTTGAAATTCTAAAAGAAATAAAAGAAGTCTATAAAATACTTTAACAAATTGTCAAAAATATTTTATATTTTTGCGAAATCTTTAAATTAAAGTTATGGAGTTTTTAGAAGAATTTTCAATCAAGGAAACTATGACGGCATTTATGGTTTTATTTGCTGTTATTGATATTTTGGGGTCGGTTCCAATTATTGTTTCACTTCGCCAGAAATTCGGCAAAATTGAATCTGAAAAAGCAGCGATTGTTGCCGGATTATTAATGATTTCCTTTCTTTTCATCGGGAATAAAATCCTGAAGTTCATTGGTGTTGATGTCAATTCATTTGCTATCGCCGGGGCATTTGTAATTTTTATTATTGCAATTGAAATGATTCTTGGGATTGAGCTGCATAAATCCAGCCAACCGCAGGCAGCTTCCATTGTTCCAATAGCTTTCCCATTGATTGCCGGAGCCGGAACATTAACTACAACATTGTCTCTGAGAGCAGAATACCACGACATCAACATTATCTGCGGAATTGTACTGAATACAATACTGGTTTATATCGTTCTGAGACTGGCGCCGTGGATTGAAAGAAAACTGGGAGAAGGCTCTTTGCAGGTTTTGCAAAAAGTTTTCGGAATTGTGCTTTTAGCGATCTCTATTAAATTATTTACCGCTAACTTTGCGCAGCTCTTTCAAAATTATATTCACTTCTAAAATCAGTAAAAATGAAAACATTTTATAAAATATTTTTAGTTCTTTTTATCATTTTCATAGGAATCAATATCTATGCTATCGATTGGCGTTCCGGATTCTTCCACGAGGATAATACGAAATTCATTTTCTCACTTGCTGCTGGCATTTTGGGCGTTATTGTAGTATATATTCTCGATACCTGGAGTAAACTGGCTGACAAGAAGTAACAATCATAAAAACGCTCCGGAGCTCTGGAGCGTTTCTTTTTATATAGTTATACTGAGAAAAAGAAATCGAATTCTATCTTATAAAAAAAGATTCTATGAGTTTTCATAGAATCTTTTTCATTTAAAATGATTTTTTATTAAGCTTCTTCAGTCTTAGGCGCTTCTTCTTTTTTAGCAGGAGCAGCTTCTACAGGAGCATCAGAAACGATATCAAACTCGTAGTTGTACTCTACATTTCTGTGAAGTCTTACAACCGCAGAGAATTTACCAGTTCTCTTGATCGTATTACCAGGGATTTTGATATATTTTTTATCAACGCTTACACCAGCTTTTTCCAAAGCAGCAGCAATGTCAGCATTGTTGATAGAACCAAATAATTTATCACCAGCACCTACTTTTGCAGGAATAGTAACAGAAGTTTTCTTCAGTTGATCTACAACTGCGTTAGCGGCAGCAACCAATTTAGCTTCTTCTTCTTTTCTGGATTCCAAAGTAGCTTCCAATTGAGCTCTGTTCTTTGGAGTTGCCAATAATGCAAAACCTTGAGGGATCAAGAAATTTCTTGCATAACCTGGCTTTACGTTTACTGTATCAAACTCAAGTCCTAAGTTTTCTACGTCTTTTTTTAGGATAATTTCCATTGTTGTTGTCTTGTTTAGATTCTAGAAGTTAGAGGTTAGAAATGAGAAGTTAGAAAATCTAATATCTGAGATCTGAGATCTAATATCTAAAACAGTTAGAATTAATTAATTTATTCAGCAACAAAAGAAGCAGGGCGAACCTACTTCTTTTATTATTTTTTCTTATTTCAATAAGTCAGCTACGTAAGGCATTAAAGCAAGGTGTCTTGCTCTTTTGATAGCTGCAGATACTTTTCTCTGATATTTAAGAGAAGTTCCGGTGTATCTTCTTGGTAAGATTTTACCTTGTTCGTTTACGAACTGAAGAAGGAAATCAGCATCTTTGTAATCTACGTGCTTGATTCCGAATTTTTTGAATCTACAATATTTCTTTTCAGATTTTGTGTTGATATCAAGTGGAGTAAGAAATTTTACTTCCGATTCGCCTCCTGCAGAGGCTTGTTTTGCCATATCGTCTATTGCCATTGTTTTAAATTTTAAAGGTTAATAATTAAGCTTTAGCAGATTTTACTTTGCTTCTTCTTGTTACTGCATAATCTACAGCGTGCTTGTCAAGTTTAGTCGTTAGGTAACGGATCACTCTCTCATCACGTTTGAAAGCAGTTTCAAGATCTGCAACTACAGTTCCTTCTCCTTTGAATTCGATTAAGGTATAAAAACCATTCTTTTTCAATTGGATAGGATAAGCCAATTTCTTAAGTCCCCAATTTTCTTTGGCAACGATTTCGCAATTGTTTGAAGTCAATAGATCTTCAAATTTTTTCACTGCTTCCTCCACCTGAGCATCAGATAGAACGGGAGTTAAAATGAAAACAGTTTCGTAATTGTTCATAATGTTAATTAATTTTAATTAAAAATTCGAGTTGCAAAAGTACAACTTTTTTCTGAATTACAAATATTTATCACAAAAAAATCCCGCCAATTGGCGGGATTCAGTTTTATAAGATTAATTCTTATTTTTTAATAACTTTAGTTGAAGTGGAAGTACCATCTGCTAAAGTGATAGTCACAACATAAATACCAGCATTGAATTTGCTGAAATCGATCTGTGATTTCGCTTCATTCAGTTCTCTGGTAATTAACTGTTTTCCTGTTATATCAAATACTTTAACAGATTTGATATTTCCTTTAGCCTCAATGTTAAAGATGTCTTTTACAGGGTTTGGATAAGATATAATGCTTGCTTTTCTAGTCTCAGAAACCGCAAGAGTAGTTACATTTACCGTGTAATCTTCTGCTTGTCCAAAACTGCCACCAATACAAGGGTTTAATAGATTGGCTACATCTGTACCTTCATCATCATAAACTTTTTTCACTCTCATTCTAGTGCTTCCCGGAAGAGCATTAGTAGGAACATTGATAACATGTTCTACTTTTTGTCCGTCTGTGCCATCAGAATTTGTCAAAGTTTGAGTTACCTCATAAACTTCTCCCGCATCATTTAACACGCCGTTTTGATTCCAGTCAATAAATACTGCAAATTTATCAGTATAATCTCCTGCAGTATTACCTTCTATTTTGATAGTGTACGGACTTCCCGGATTTACAGTAGCGACTTTGTCCAGGAACATTTCGTGTGGAGCTTCTTCTGCATTAGGATCGGAAGGATTGTTAATTCCTGCGAATTCTACTAAAGAAATAGGTTCTGTTCCATCGAACACCATTCCAAAAAATTCTGATTCGAAAGTTAAAGGACCACAATAAGAAGGAATCGCTGTTGTTGTGAAAGAATATACGGTACAGCCGGTTGCTTCTCCGATGGTATTTTTAGGAATCACTTTCCAATAATACGTAGTATTAAGTGCCAAGCTGGAGGTCAAAGTATAATTAGAACCTGAAGCATTTCCAATTAATGTTGTCGGATTGGAATTGGTGTCCAAATAAACATCATAAGAATCGGCATCAGTAACAGCAGTCCATGTTAAAACTTGTGAAGTTACAGGAGCGTTTGTAGCCGCATTTGCTGGTGAGATCAATGTTGCGCAGCCTGGAGCTACAGTCGGAAGTGGATTGCTTACAATTTTAAAATCATCAACAGCAAAACCAAATTGATCTACCGAGGTTGTGTGAATGGCAACGTGAATTTCCTGCCCAGAGTAAGCATTAAGACTATAAGTATATTCATGCCAAACTGCGTCAGACGGGGTAGTGGTAACAGGAGATATTGCTGTAAAATTAGCAACCGCTGTTCCTGTAGTAGAAACTAAAACTTGAAATTTTTCTGCACCATAATCAGCAGCACAGCTTTTTGCCCAAAAACTTAATTTTGCTCCTTGTCCCGCAATCAACTGTACTTTGGGAGATATTAACCAATCGTTATTAGGCCCGGTTCCATCTGGTGGCATAACTGAGGCAAAGCTAATCATTGCCTTTGACCCTGTTTTTGCAGACCAGTCAGATGTAGCGCTTGCGGTCATTGGAGGAGTTGTAGCTGTAGAATTGAACACTATGAAAGCCATAGGATCATACTCATTTTCAAAATCAATTCCGTTGAAACCATATGTTCCAGACAGATCCCCGTCTCTGAGTGTCCAATCCCCGACATTCGCAATGCTAAAATTTGTGTAAGATTCAAAGCTGTCTTCAAATATTACGGTTTGTGCTTTGATTGCATCTGTCGCAAAAAATGCTGCTGTTGCAATCATAGGAAATAGAATTTTTTTCATAAATTATTTTTTTAAATTGTCTCAAATTTAATCAAATAATTTTTAGATAGACAATTTTAATTGTTAAAAAATATCGATTCCAAATTAAAATAATAATTTCATTAAATAGTTTATTTACTATATATTTTTATATGAAGACGAGATTGATAAAACAATTTAATTATTGTTGAATTTTTAATATTATTAGTGGGAAAAAATGAATTTTATACTTTGCGCATTTCTTTCAGAAAACTGATTTTCAACTCTTCGTATAAAGAATGTCTGCTTACCAAAACCGAAAATATCGAAGACATCATCCCTGCAAGCATCAAATGAAATATCAAAGAATGCCTGTCCGTCATTTCCAAGACTAGGATTGCAGACGTAAACGGAGCTCGGGTAATTCCGGTAAGAAAAGAAACCATTCCTGCTAGAATTAAAACATTGGTTTCATTTTCAGTCAGGTTCATTATATCAGCAAATACACTTCCTAAAGATGCTCCTGCAGATAAAGCCGGTGCGAAAATGCCGCCTGCGCCGCCTGATGTAAAGGCTAAAGCAGGACCCAGCATCCTGAGAATCGGAACATACCAGGCTTCGGTTTTTTCATCAGTAAAAAGAACCCGTTCTATAATATCTTTTCCAGAACCTAAAATATCTCTGTTGAGAAAATATGCAATAAAAGCTACAGTCAATCCACAGATTATCAGGAAGATAATGTTAGAAGAATCGGTTTTTAATTTCTTTTTTAAACGATTGATTTTTAACATTGTAACCGAGAGTTGACTGCTCATAATTCCGGCAATTCCCGAAACAAAAATGATGGGAAACATAATCCATAAAGTAACACCTTGTGTTTTTGGATAACCCAAATAAAGATAAGAGCCAGCTAACGTCTGAGCGGTAAGTCCAGCGATGATAACCGCTGTGAAAAGGGCAGTCTTAAAGTAACTGATATGTGTCTTTGATAATTCTTCCACAGCGAAAACAATACCTCCGAGAGGTGTATTGAAAGCTGCAGAGAGTCCGGCTGCTGCGCCGGTTAGGATCATATTTTTCTTCGATATTTTTGGCCACCAGTCTGGCAATAACTCATAAACCTTTCGGAAAATAGAGCCTGCAATCTGGATCGTGGGACCTTCTCGGCCAATAGCACCTCCGGACATTACCAATACGAAGCTGGACAGAATTTTGATAAAGAGAATTCTAAAGCTGAGCAACTTTTGAACGAGAAAGTTATCTCTCGGATTGGCAAGTTCTACTGCTGCCATAACCTGCGGGATGCCACTGCCTTTGGCGAATGGTGCATAATTTTTAACCAGCCACCAGGAAAGCACAAAGCCAGCCGGTGCAAGAATGAAAATCATCCAAAGATGCCAGTTCAGGATTTTATGCAGCATCTCTTCACCAAAAGCAAAAATCTGGGCATACAAAACCGCAATCAATCCTGTGATGACAGAACCAACCCAAAAAGGTACAGCTTGTAGCAGGTTCTGTTTCAGTCGCTCATTTCGGATATTGTCAAATGATGTTTTAAGTATTTTTCTGATATATCGCAGTAATTTTTTCATACTTAGATTTTCAAAGTTTCCGGATTGTGAAGACGGATGATACTTGCGCCTTTTTCGATTAATTTCTGATGTAAAGCTAAGGTTTCTTTTTCAACTTCGTTTGGTTGTTTCCCGAGCGGTTTGTAGATGAATGATTTTTTTGAAATCCCTGCCAGAATCGGCAATTTCCCAAATCCAATATATTCAAATTCGTCAATCATTTGATATTGATCTTCAACAGTTTTTCCGAATCCAAATCCTGGGTCGAGAATAATATCATTGATTCCTTTTTGCCTTAAAAAATTGACTTTTTCTGAGAAAAACCGATTGATAGAAAGGATAATATCATCAAATTTAATTTTCTTGTGCATCGATTCATAACTTGGATTAATGTGCATCAATATATAAGGTAAACCAGTTTTTGAAACGGTGTCCAGAAGCTCAGAATCAAATTGTCCTGCAGAAATATCATTCACCACATCGATTCCTTCATCAAAACCAAATTTTACAACGTCTGCATAAAAAGTGTCCAGCGAAATCAAACTTTCCGGAAATTCTTTTTTGATTAATGAAATGACATTTCCAATTCTTTTGATTTCTTCATCTGCCTTTAAAAATTCCGAGTTTGGACGGGTTGATTGTGCGCCAATGTCGATAATTGTAGCGCCGTTTTTCAATAAGTTTTCGGCTTGTTGCAAAGCTGATTTTTCATTGTTGAATTTCCCGCCATCAGAAAAAGAATCGGGAGTCAGATTCAAGATTCCCATTAATTTTGGTTTTGACAAATCAATCAATCTTCCATTACAATTGATTGAAAAAAACTTTGATCGATTAGAATTGGTTACTGGAAAAGCCATTTGAAATTTTGATAAGAATGTAGAGTAAATTTTGTGTAAAAATATTATTTTAATGAGTCAAGGCGTAGACAGCAAAACTTGCTAACCAATGGTCTCCGCCATAATTACCTTGAAAAATAGTCGGCAAAGAGTTTTCAATAAATTTTACCCTTGAAATCTCAAATTGCTTTCTAATAGAATTCTTTTCCGGTAAAGCATTGATAATATTTTTCATTGCCCAGGCTTTCGAGAACGATAATCCCACGAGATGAACGGTTTGATAATCATTAACATCGCTTATAATCGGGATTTGTTCGATGTTTTCTAAACTTCTTTTTTCATAAAATTGATTAAGCCACTTTTCAAATTCTTTCTGAGGCAAAATTCTGCCCATCAACTCTGCAATTTCCAGACTTGGAGAAAAAAAGTCACTTCCATCTGGTTCCAGATAAGCCGGAGTTTTGGTATTATTTAAATAGAAAACTTTAGCTTTTTCAGATAATTCTTCCTCGAATGATTTATCTCCAACTTGTCTTGCCCAATCGATTGCAAAGCTCATTGCAAATGCAGTGTTAGGATGAACGCCTGTTCTATTAGGATAAGTTTGTTTAGGTAAATAAGCTTTCCAAAGCCTCAGAATTTCGTTGGTTAAAGGTTTTAAATTTTGATGCCAGGTTTTGGCTTTTGGATGATTCCATCTTGCCAATTCCTCATCCAATTTCAAAATCCAAGCCCAGCCATAAGTTCTTTCGAAATTTTGCGCCACTTGATATTTAGTAAAGTAAGACGCTTCCTCTTTGATTTTTTCAGGTAAAAAAGATTCATCCAGAATAGAAATGATTTTGTCTTTATTTTCCAAATCCTGAACCGTTCTCAATAATCTCACCAACATCCAATGTCCGTGGACAGAGCTGTGCCAATCAAAGCAACCATAAAAACTAGGATGCAATTCTTTTGGAGTCAAAATCGCATCTTTTTCAGCATTGATGACGTGTGCAGTTTTATTCGGATACTCTTGATTGATACATTTCAAAGGCATCGAAGCAAGCTTATTGGCCATTTCTGTGGTCAGTTCCAATTTCTGTTGAGCATTGATAAAAACAGAAGACATCAGAAAAAAAGAAATGGCAATTCGCATAGAATAATTTTAGAGTCATAAAAATAGATAATTTTTCTGATTACTATCAATAAATTAACTCCAAACAAAATTTGTATCTTTGACCAATTAGACAGATTTATGCACAATACTTCCGCCCAGTTTGACGACGTTATCAAGGCTTGCAGAGACCTTTTTCAGAAGAAAATGAAAGATTATGGAACCGCTTGGCGAGTTCTTCGTCCAAGTTCTATTACTGACCAAATCTACATCAAGGTTAGCCGAATCAGAACGTTACAAATGACGGATGTGAAAATGGTGGATGAAAGCGAAGAAGACGAATTTATTGCGATTATCAATTATTCTATTATTGGATTGATTCAGTTAGAAAAAGGTTTTTCTGATGAACTGAATGCCAATCCAGAGGAAACTATCCAACTTTATGATTTTTATGCTCAAAAAGCAAAAGAACTGATGGAACGTAAAAATCACGATTACGGCGAAGCTTGGCGAGATATGAGAATTTCGTCCATTACAGATTTGATTTATCAAAAAGTTTTGAGAACTAAACAAATCGAAGATAATCAAGGTAAAACTCTGGTTTCGGAAGGTTTGGATGCTAACTATTTTGATATGTTAAATTACGCAGTTTTTTGTCTGATAAAGATGGAAGTTGGAAGTCGGAAGATGGAAGATTAAAAAAATCTGTTGAATATTTTAAAATGAGTTTTAAATTTGAAAAATTAATTATTTGGCAAAAGTCGATGGATTTTGGGGAGAAGATATTTCATATTTCCAAGGATTTTCCAAAAGATGAAATGTTTAATTTAGTTTCTCAAATAAGAAGAGCTGTAGATTCTATAGCATTAAATATTTCTGAAGGCTCAATTTTACAATCCACGCCAGAGTTTAAGAGATTTTTAGGTTTTTCAATTCGGTCTTTAGCAGAAGTTGTAACTTGTGTGTATAAAGCAAAAAATAGAAATTATATTTCAGAAGAAAAATTCATAGAATTGTATGACGAATCATATCAACTAATGAATCAAATAATAGGTTTTAGAAACCAACTAAAAGATTAAATATGCATTATATTTTCAACATCCATCTTCCATCCTCTAACTTCCATCTCTAAAATTATGAAAGCAGTTTTACGCTATATAGTTGCATTGATATTCATCGCTTCCGGATTTGTAAAAGCAGTTGATTTGAAAGGATTTTCCTTCAAATTGGAAGAATATTTCTCACCAATTGTTTTCAATCTACCTTTTCTAGAAAAATATGCTTTGGCATTTTCAATTATTGTAGTTGTTTTAGAATTAGTTTTAGGATTTATGTTATTGATGAAAATCAAGCTTAAACAAACACTATATGCGTTGATTGCGCTTTGTGTTTTCTTTGGTTTTCTGACGTTTTATTCCGCTTATTATAATGTAGTTACAGATTGTGGATGTTTCGGAGATGCTTTGAAATTCACGCCTTGGCAATCGTTTTGGAAAGATATTACGCTTTTGGTTTTATTACTGATTTTGGTTGTTCTTTACAGAAAAAGAGAAGAAGACGAGAAAGTGAGATTTGGAAAATTACCATTGCTGGGAGTTTTTGTTTTGATAATGATTTTCGTGATGTTTAGAGGAATCGCTCACGAACCGATGATAGATTTCCGAGCTTATGCAATCGGAACTGACTTAGCTTCTGAAAAAGAAAAAATTGCTAAGAATCCTTCGGAATACAAGACTTTTTATTCACTTAAAAATTCAAAAACTGGAGAAGTTAAAAAAGTGGACCAAGATGAATACATCAACAAAGAATATTGGAAAGACACTACATGGCAAATTGAGGATGGAAAAACAACTTCCGAAATCGTGAAAAAAGGTTATGAATCTGAGATTTCCAAATTTAAGATTGAAGATGTCAACGGAAATAATTTCACAGACGAGATTCTCAATGAACCAAGAGTTGTTTTAGTTTTCACCTACAAACCAAAAGAAGCTGATTCTGATTTAGTTAAAAAAACTGAAATCAAAGCTCTTACAGAAAAAGCAAAAGTTTACGGAATCAGCACGCAGCCTGATTTTTATCATCAAATACCAAATTTTATGATGGACGAAATTGCCATTAAAACCATTGCCAGAAGCAATCCTTTTGTCTTGATTATGGAAAAAGGAAAAGTGGTGGAGAAATTGAGTGCTAAAGATTATTTGGATAAATAAACTTAAATTTGGAATTACTTACATCTAAAAATACTGTATTAGTCTAAAATCTAAAGTCTAATATCTAACATATATATTAAAATGAGAAAATCAAATAAACCTATTGCCGGCTATCATTTGTTAATGATTTTGTCTGCTGTAGATGGCATTATCAAACCAGAAGAAGGGCTTAAAGTTCAGGAATATATGGCGGAAGAATTTCCGTTCCGTTTAAATCTGGATGATGAATTAGAAATCATTGCGCAGCTCACTTCTGACCAATGGCAGGAACACTTCGAGTTCCACGCAAAATGTTTCGAAGAAGACTCTACCGAGAAGGAAAGAAAAGACTTCATCCAATTTGCAAAATCCCTCATTAAAGCAGATAATAAAGTGAGCGATGATGAGCACAAATTCTACATTCTACTAAAAAAACTTTGGAACTTAAATTAAAAAATAAAATGAGAAAGAACATTGTTGCAGGAAACTGGAAAATGAACAAAAACTACGCTGAAGCTCAGGAACTGATGGCTCAGCTTTTAGAATATAAAAAAAATAACACCATCAACTGTGAGGTTTATATCGCTCCGCCTGCGCTGTATCTTACGGCTGCGAAAGAAGTTTTCAGAAATGGGGAAGTAGGCGTCTTCGCTCAGGACGTTTCAGAATATGCAAGCGGCGCTTACACAGGAGAGATTTCTGTGGATATGTTAGCTTCTGTGGATGCAGACGGAAGTTTGGTTTCCCACTCAGAAAGAAGAACTTTTCACGGAGAAACCGACAGCCACGCCAACAGGAAAGTAAAAGCACTTTTAGATAAAGGTCTTATACCAATCTATTGCAACGGTGAAAAATTGGAAGAGAGAAAAGCAGGAGGACATTTCGAAGTCGTAAAAAACCAAACCGAGACAGCGCTTTTCACTTTGTCTGCCGAGGAAATCAAAAAAGTAGTGATTGCCTATGAACCAGTTTGGGCCATCGGAACCGGCGAAACTGCGACAGCAGAACAAGCGCAGGAAGTTCACGCTTACATCAGAAGCCTGATTGCTGACAATTACGGAAAAGAAGTGGCGGATGAAGTTTCCATCCTTTATGGCGGAAGTGTGAAGCCAGACAATGCTAAAGAAATATTCTCCCAGCCAGACGTTGATGGCGGTTTGATTGGAGGCGCAGCACTCAAGATTGAAGATTTTTCAAAAATTATAGAAGGATTCAATTAATATAAAAAAATCAATTTTGTCAAATCGAAGATTCGGCGTAGCCAAAGTTTTCGAGCTTTGACAAAGTTCTTTTTTAGGAGCTTAATCCCGCTATCTGCTTATCTTTTTCTTTTTTAGCAAAAAAAGAAAAAGGATGCCGCTTCTATCGGGGTTATTAATTTCGTCTACAATCCAATTGGTTCATTGATGAATAATTCTAAAATATTTCAATTATACATTATGAAAATAGAGCATCTCGGTATTGCTGTAAAATCTTTGTCAGATTCAGATGAATTATTTGCTAGGCTTTTGGGGCAATCAAATTACAAACAGGAATCCGTACAAAGAGAAGGCGTTACCACATCATTCTACGAACTTGGCGAAAGCAAAATAGAACTTCTGGAAGCCACAAATCCAGAAAGTCCTATTGCAAAATTCCTAGATAAAAAAGGAGAAGGCATCCATCATATTGCATTTGGTGTAGAAGATATCCAAACTGAAATCGAAAGATTAAAAAAAGAAGGCTTTATTTTCATCTCCGAAGATCCAAAAGAAGGTGCTGATAATAAATTAGTTGTCTTTCTCCACCCCAAATCCACAAACGGAGTCTTGGTAGAATTGTGTCAAGAAAAACCCTAAAAGGTTTGGTGGATAAAGAAATTTTGTTATTTTTGCACACACAAAATTTAACCAAATTTTGAGGTCCTATAGCTCAGTTGGTTAGAGCACCTGACTCATAATCAGGTGGTCCCTGGTTCGAGCCCAGGTGGGACCACAATAAAACCCTTGAATATACTGATATTCAAGGGTTTATTATTTTATAGACTTTGGAGATCTTAGAATAAGTAAATCAATACACTGAAAATTAGTTTTTTATTATTTAGAAATTAAAAACTGTAATTGATTCACGTAGAAAAGATTTTATAAAGTAAGCTATCAAGTTTTATTTCCAGAGGTCAATCTACAACTCCAGTTTCAAAATTCTTTCCATCTGTTGTTGATTAACAGACTCAGGAATCATTCTGAAAATCAAATTTCTGATTTGTGTAAAATTTTCCCATTGTGCAATTTTTCCAATAGTCCAGCTTGTATTCACGATGTAATGAACTTTTTCTTTCCTGATTTTTTCAAATTGAGAAAAAACTTTGTTCCAATCTTTTTCGGTTTCCAAAAGCTTTGACAAAATATATGTATCTTCAATTGCTTGGCAACCGCCTTGCCCCATATTGGGAGTTGTTGCGTGGGCTGCGTCGCCAATCAGGCAAAGGTTTTTTGCTGACCACTTGTTCATTGGTAGGATGTCGATGATATCATTCAGAATAATATTTTCTTTAGCAGTTTTAGAAATCATTTCCAGAATATCAGGATGAAAATCTCTAAATTCATCTGACAAATTAATGTTCTCAGAATAAAATTTTTCATTGACCAAAGCATACCAGTACAATGTATTCTCTCTGATTTTTACATAACCAAAACGTTTTCCCTTGCCCCACATTTCGTAAGCGTTATGACTGTATTTTTCCGGGATTTCTGTTTTTAGAACGCCTCGCCAGCATTTTTGTTCGGCATTTCGGATTTTGCCGGATTTTAAAATTTGATTTCGAACTATAGATTTTACGCCATCAGCACCAAAAATAATTTCACTTTCGACTTCTGTTTTATCCTGAAAAATCAAATGATAATTATCTTTTTTCTCGATATTTTCCAGACGTTTATTGAGAATAATATTTTCTGAAATATTCTCACTCAGGATTCTTTGTAAATCTGCTCTGTGAATGGCGATATTGCAAACATTGTATTTGCTTTCAAGTTTCAGAACATCAGTTTTAGAAATGGTTTTCAGTTTTTTATCAGTGATAATCAAAGCATGCATTTTCGTTCCTGCATTCTCGATTTTCTCTTTCAATCCGAGTTTGTCAAAAATCTGCATTGCGTTTCCAGCCATTGCGATTCCAGCTCCAACAGGTTTTATTTCTGGCGCACTTTCATAGATTTTGAAATCGATTTTTTGCTGCTTTAGAAAATTTCCTAAAGTCAATCCGCCAATTCCGCCGCCGATGATTGAGATGTTCATTAAATTTTAAGTCTGTCTGAATTTTCTCTCATAGAATCTACAAAACCTGTATTCTTTATTTTATCTGATATTTTTTTATCAAATTGTTTGTTTAATGTTGTAACTTGAATTTCACCAGAGTAATGAATGTGAAAAATAATATTCTGTTCTTGGTCAATAATGTGAAAATCCCAGAAACTACCGTCGCACTTAGTAATTGTATAAAAGTGAGGAAGAAAAGTTTTCAATTCTTTCAGGTCTATTTGTAATCCTCCATTGAATTTTGTTGATATTTCCAAAGACTTAAAATATTCAAGAGTTTTAATAAGAGGTTTATAATCTTTTCTTTTAGAAATGAATTTAGAAATCCACGGCTTATTGTTTCCTCCAAATATTATAAGTTTGTCAATTTCTAAAATATTGATAAGTTTTAGAAGTTGAGTTGTTAATTTTTTAGTTGAACTATTTTCCAACTTTAACCAATAAACAGATTTTGGATCAGGATAATAAAAAATTTCAGAATCGGTTTTTTTATCATATTCAAAGAGTGGAAGTGACCTATATTTAATGATACAAATATCTCTTTTAATTTTCTTAATCATATTTGAATTGATTTATTTTTTTTTTTAACAAAGATATTATTATAAACAAAAAAAGCAGGCTAAAAACCTGCTTCTAATTTATAATCAAAAATCTTATTTACCAAGGTAAGACTTCAAAATCTTACTTCTGGAATTATGTTTCAATCTTTTAATAGCTTTTTCTTTGATTTGGCGCACTCTCTCTCTCGTAAGGTCAAAAGTTTCACCAATCTCTTCCAATGTCATCGGATGTTTCCCGTTAAGACCGAAATATAATCTTACAAGATCCGCTTCTCTTGGAGTCAAAGTATTCAATGCTCTTTCAATCTCAATTTGAAGAGATTCCAACATTAGATCTTTATCAGGACTTGGAGACTCACCAGAACGTAGAACGTCATAAAGGTTAGAATCTTCACCTTCCACAAGTGGCGCGTCCATAGATAAGTGACGACCACTGTTTTTCATAGATTCTTTGATATCTTCCTCGCTCATATCAAGAACTTCTGCCAATTCTTCCGGAGAAGGTGGTCTTTCGTTCTCTTGCTCCAGATGAGCATAAGCTTTGTTGATTTTGTTGATAGAACCAATCTTGTTCAAAGGTAATCTTACAATTCTCGACTGCTCAGCCAAAGCCTGAAGAATCGATTGACGAATCCACCAAACAGCATAAGAAATGAATTTGAAACCTCTCGTTTCATCATATCTTTTCGCCGCTTTCATCAGACCAAGATTTCCTTCGTTGATTAGATCGGGAAGAGAAAGTCCCTGATTCTGATACTGTTTAGAAACCGAAACCACGAAACGTAAGTTAGCTTTGATCAGTTTTTCAAGAGCAGCTCTGTCTCCGGCACGGATTCTTTGAGCCAAATCTACCTCTTCGTCAGCGGTGATCAGTTCAACTTTTCCAATCTCTTGCAGATACTTGTCCAGTGATGCGGTTTCCCTGTTGGTAACCTGTTTTGTAATTTTTAATTGTCTCATTATAAAACCTCGTTGTGTTAGGTTGCATTATATTATACGATGAGAACATCAAAAAGGTTACAAATATTTTAATTTTGTGAGATTCAACTTCAATTTTAACGCATTTTAAAACAGATTAAGATAATTTGGGCAGCTTTATCCGTCTTCCGCTATCAAACCTAACAAAGTGGTTCGACTTAGTCAATCTTTTCACTTCGCTACTCTGCGTAAAAAGGATTTCCGCTCAAGCCGGGCTGCGGGATTCCACATAATCAGAACTTTCTACAAAGATTTGACGTTTTTTTTATTCTTCTAAAGACAAACACTTCGGCTCCGCTCAGTGTGACATCTCTAATACAAACTTCAATATTTAAACATTGTCAGTCTGAGCGGAGTCGAAGACCAATTGGAATTATAACTAAATTGAACTTAATATACAACTTCAATTTCCTCTAATGTGACTAAAGTGTTTCAAAAAAATCTGCAAAATTGCCAAATCAGTGAGAAAATATCTTCCATCAAGCATTGTCAAGGTCAAAACCTTGACAAGACTAATTGAAATTCCACATTTCTCTGTAAATCAATTATTCTTAACAAAAATTTGGGAATCAAAATTCTCTGTATCAATTCTAATTGTTATTTTTGCCGGATGTTAAAAAATCTGCTGAGAATTTTTATAGGATTAGTATTGTTTTCCTGCGGAAAAGAGCCTGTTCCAAAACCCAAAGGTGACCTCCGGCTGGAATATCCGAACCCGAAATACGAAAGGTTTAATTCGGTTTGCGGTTATTCTTTCGACTATTCGGATTTTTCCAAAGTGGAAAATGCCAAACAAGACTGCTGGTATTATATCAATTATCCGAAAATGAAAGCCAAAGTTTTCATTACTTATTTTCCTATTAAAAACGATTTTCAGCTACACGTGCGGGAGGTGGAGAAAATGGTTTATGAACACACCATCAAAGCAAGTTCTATAGACACCAAATTTTTCCAGTATCCGGAAAGAAAGGTGTACGGGAATTTTTATGAGCTGAAGGGACAGACAGCTTCTAATATTCAGTTTTTTGTAACTGATAGTACGAGACATTTTGTTACAGGGAATTTGTATTTCAATTCCCGGCCAAAACCGGATTCCCTGGCGCCAGCGGTAGATTATATTAAAAAAGACTTGGTTCGCATGATGGACTCTTTTGAATGGAAAAAGTAATAAGAAACAAGAAGAAAGATTCAGAAAAAATAAGATTTAAATTTAGAAATAATATAAAAAACATCGGACATCCATTATCAGATATCCGACATAAAACTTAATTAAAATATGAAATTACTAGCAGTAGGAACTGTAGCATTTGATGCCATTGAGACGCCATTTGGGAAAACAGATAAAATTCTTGGAGGAGCAGCCACATTTATTGGCCTTGCAGCTTCGGCTTTGGAGACAGAAGTAAGTTTAGTTTCTGTGATCGGAGGCGATTTTCCGCAGGAATATCTGGATATGATGACTTCTAAGAATATCAATGTAGATGGAGTAGAAGTCGTGAAAGATGGAAAAACATTTTTCTGGAGCGGGAAGTATCACAATGATCTTAATTCCAGAGATACATTGGTTACGGAACTGAATGTTTTAGCAGATTTTGATCCAAAAGTGCCTGAACATTCTGCTGATGCTGAAGTTCTTTTGCTGGGGAATCTTGATCCTGTGGTTCAGCTTTCTGTTTTAGAAAGAATGAAAACACAGCCAAAGTTAGTAATCCTGGATACGATGAATTTCTGGATGGATATCGCTTGGGATAACTTGATGAAAGTTATTGCTAAAACAGATGTTATCACAATTAATGATGAAGAAGCAAGACAGCTTTCCGGAGAATATTCTCTGGTAAGAGCAGCAAAAAAAATCCACGAAATGGGACCAAGATTCGTGATCATTAAAAAAGGAGAACACGGCGCACTGCTTTTCCACGAAGGGAAAGTATTTGCGATTCCTGCATTGCCGTTGGAAGAGGTTTTTGACCCAACCGGAGCAGGAGATACATTCGCGGGTGGTTTTGCATCGTACCTCACTAAGAAAGGCGATTTCAGTTTTGAAAGTATGAAAACGGCGATTATCGTTGGTAGTGCAATGGCATCGTTCACAGTAGAAAAATTCGGGACAGAAAGAATCCAGGAAGTTACAAAACAGGAACTGAGCGAGAGAATTATGCAGTTCCGTGAACTGACTTCTTTTGAATCTGTTATTTAAATTTAACCTTATCAAAATTTATCACTCAAAAAAGTGTTATAAATTAATATACAAAAAATGAAGAAGATTTTTTTTCCTGTTTTACTGGCTTTTGCTTCTCAAAATGCATTTTCACAATATCTGATTGTAGGTAAAGACAGCATCTCTGTAAAAGATTATATCCGGGATAATAAATATGGACTGGAGCAGACTGGCCCGGAAAAAGCTGTGAACTCTACAATAGAATTTATGCTTCTGCAGCAGCTCGCAAGAGAAAAGAAAGCGGATACGCTCAATTTCTTTGTTAATTCTATGAACCAGAAATTATCAGAGATCCGTGAGCAAAAGTTTTATCCGAAAACGATCATTGATCCGATGGTTCAGGATTTTGTTAATTCCAGCAAAAATGAAATCCAGATCCAGCTTTTCATCAAAGAAAAAAAATCGGAGGACAAAACAGATTACAAGGCTTTGTATGAACAGGTAAAAGCAGGGAAGATGACAATGGATGATTTCCTGACAAAGAATGCAAATGCGGAAGCAAAAAATGCATTTTATGTAAAGCCGGGAATGCTGGATTATGAATTGTATCAGCAGATCAAAAAAGCACCTGTCAATTCCTACACTTCATTCATTGATAAGCCGAATGTAGTTGCATTTGCAAAAGTTGTGAATACAAGACCGAGTCTTGGTTATATGATTTTTGGCGTTCTCACTATTCCGAAAGATGAGAATTATGAAACTACCAAAGCCAAGATCTATAAAGAATTGGAGTCCGGGAAAAAATTCCAGGCTGTAGTAAAAGATTTTGGCGCAAACGAAGAGGAGAAAAACTCCGGTGGTGCTGTGATGGGATCTCCGGTTCTGCCGGACGAAGTTTATAACGCGCTGAAAGGTCAGAAAAAGGATTTTTATACGAAAGAACCGATTCTGTTCAATGATAAATATTTTATTTTCAATATTTATAATTTGGAGCCTTATGAGCTTACGGAGACCAACCGAAGATTTTTCCAGAAAGAAATGCTGGCTACAAGCTATGGCGAAGAAGCCACAGCAAAGTTAGTTAGCTGGCTGAAAACGCAGCAGAAGTTTACAGAAACCAATGATTTTGCTGAGATCAAAAAATCTTATCAGAGCTTTCTGAATCCTAAAAATCCTAAAGCTGTTTTATTTTCTTATGGCAAGAACTCTGTGAATTATGAAGACCTTAAAAAAGCGATTGATTCCCAGTATAAAAGTCTTGAACTGATACCTACATCGCAATGGTCAGAACTTCTGAATTATCAGGCAGATCAATACATTATTGGCGTATATGCGAAAAATTTCCAGGAACTTCCCGATGTAAAACCAGAGTTGGATGAACTTAGAAAAAATCTTTATTCAGAATATATCTTCTCGGAGTATCTGAAAGATGAGGTTAAAAATAATCCTCAACTTTTCACAGCATACTATAATGAAAACAAGTCCAAGTTTGTCTGGGAAAAAAGAGCAGAATCCAGAGCGGCTGTGATTTCTGACCCCAAACTGGTTAAAGAAATCGAGAAAGAAGTAAAAGATCCTAAAAAATGGGATTCGCTGAAGGAAAAATATAAAAATCAGGTCAACGGGAAAAACCAGGTTTTGGTACACTTTGAACAAGGTAAGATCCAGGAGAGTGCGGATATTTTCAAAAAACATAATGTGCCTTTCAAGAAAGGTGTTTTCCAGACCAAGATTGGTGAGAGAGACGTTATCGTAGCAATAGATGATCTGCTTCCGGAACAGCAGATGACGCTGGAAGAATCAAAAGAAGATATGACCGATGCGGTTACAGAACGATTGCTCCAAAAAACCATTGCCGACCAAAAGGCGAAAATAAAGGTGGAGATTCAGCCAGCTTTTATGGCAGAACTGAATAAAAACTTTAAGAAATAATTATAATTTAAAATTGAGCAGAATTGGGTGATAATTCTAATTTTGCAGGTTAATAATCTAAAAATAATGTCAAAATACACGAAATATCTTTTTCTTTTGTCAGCAATCATTTTTCTGTTTAATGGAAAGTTGTCTGCGCAATTACAAAAAGGTCAGCTGATTGATGGTATTGCAGCCGTAATAGGTGATGAGATCATCCTGGAATCTGATATAGAAGATCAGGCAAATTACGCCAAGCAACAGGGTACCAGCGTTGGTGACAAATGTGAGTTTATGGAAAGCATCCTGAATAATAAGCTCCTGATCTACGAAGCGAAAAAAGATACTCTGATAGAAAACAGAAGTGCTGCTATCAAAGAAATGGCGGGCAATAAATATAACCAGATTCTCGGTCAGTTCCCGGATGAGAAGACAATGCTTGCAGCCTACAAGTTCAGAACTTCTTATGAGATGAAAACGGCAATCGAGAAAATTGATACGGATAATTATTACGGACAGGCAAAATACGGAAGAATCACTGAAAAAGCCGATGTGACGCCTAATGAAGTTACCGATTTTTATAATCAGTTCAAGTTCCAGCTTCCTAATGTAAAGGATGAAGTTCTGCTATCGAAAATCAGCATCTATCCAAAACTTTCTGATGCGCATAAAAAAGAAATCATCGAAAAGCTGAATAAAATAAAACAGGATATCAAAAATGGAGACAGCTTTGAAAATCTTGCAAGAATCTATTCCGAAGACGAAGGTTCTGCTGCAGTGGGCGGACTTTACAAGAATATCAATATGGGACAGATGGTAAAACCTTTCGAAGCGGCTGCGCTCAATCTTCAGGAAGGAGAGATCTCGGATCCTGTGGAGTCTGAATTCGGATATCACCTTATTCAGCTGGTGAAACGAAGCGGAAAAAAATATGATGCAAGACATATCCTGATAAAAAGTACACCAAATGCAGAAGAATTAGCCTCGGCAAAAAAAGAGCTGGAAGATATCAGAACAATGATTTTGGATAAGAAAATCAGCTTCAAAGAGGCTGCTTACAAATATTCTGATGACAAGAGTAATAAGTACAGCGCAGGAATTATGACCAACAATCAGGATGGTTCTGATAAACTGGAAAGACTGAATCTGGACCCAACAATTTCTTATCAGATTGCCGGACTTAAAAAGAATGACATAACAGAGCCATTCCAGCAGGAAGATCAGCAAAAGAGAAAGATGATCAGCATCGTTCAGGTTAATGATGTCATTGATGCGCATCAGCTGGAGCTAGCCACAGATTATGAAAGAGTGAAGGAAATGGCACTGAACAAAAAGAAAAATGAAATAGTGGAAAAATGGGTTAATGCAAGAATCCCGTCCATATTCATTTCTTTGGATAATAAGTACAAGGATTGTAAATTCCACAGTAACTGGCAGAAAAGTACAGTGGTAACAGCGAGTAACTAACAGTATTCTAAATACATAAAAAAGGATGAGCAAAAAACGCTCATCCTTTTTTATTTCCTTAGATTAATTTCGGTTCTTGATGACCACATAGCCTTCCAGGATTCTTCCGTCTGACAATTTAATCTGATACCAATAACTATCTGTGGGTAATAGACGTCCGTTGGATTCGCCATTCCATTCAAAAGCTTCGCCTTTTGTGATCTGGTTGATGATCATTTTTCCTTGTCTGTCAAATATCTTGATTTCAGAATTGGGATAATTTTCAATTCCGGATATTTTCCAAGTATCGTTGATGCCATCACCATTTGGAGAGAAAATATTACTCAGAGAAAATATCGTAAAAGATTTGGATCCAAGATCACAACCGAGTTTCGTTTTCACAAAAACAGTGTAATTGCCATTATCTAAATTATCAAATTTATTTTCTGATTTCCAATTGATTTGATCCAGAGAATACAGATAATCTCCAGCGAAAGACATTACAATTATCGCAGAGTTATTGGTAATAATGATATTTTGAATCTCTGCTAATTTCGCTTTTTTGACGATTGTACTTCCTGTATTTGAACATCCGGAGGGCGTAGTAACTGTCAAAGTGTAGGTTTGTTCCTTGTCCGCAATAATGCTGTGCGAAGTTTCACCTGTATTCCATAAGTAGCTGTAACCGCTTACAAAATCCACTTTCAGAGGTGTGCCGACATTGTCACAAAATTCCTGCTCTTGAGGAAGATCGATTTTCGGTTTTTCATTCAGAGTTAAGCTTAATTTTACAAACTGAAAACAGCCGAGAGAAGAAATAATTTTAACATCAAAAATGTTGGTTCCAATATTTAGATTTGTATTTCCACTTACCAATTCTCCGTTGGTTTTTCTAATTTCAAACTTATAATCTTGGGGATTTGTTATGAGCTCTTTTTTGTAATTGTCAATATTGATTGTTTTAAAATCAGCCGTTGTGTCATTACAAAAAGCATCCGTGAAGTCGTTTGCGGAGAGATAATTGGTAACCACATTAACTTTTACGGCTAGTTTTCGTGTACTTTCGCAGCTATTCACGGTTTGCGTTGCAAAGTAAGTTTCTCCATTCTGCAAAGCTGTCGTTTCTGGAAGCAGGATTCCAAGATTATTGAACCATTTTACCGCAGTTCCTGTTACTGCAACATTTTTTAAAGTTGGATTAGAAGCCGAACAAAAATCCTGAACTGGATTTCCAGTTGGAGCATTAGGATCTGATAATTGGATTAAGATCTCTTTCTTTGCACTTTCACAACCATTGACAGTTTGAGTTACATAATATTTGGTGTTGTCAACTAATTCTTGAGAAAGGCTGCCTATCACATTTCCGTTGACATCGTACCACTTCGGATTAGTTGCTGTGACGGCAATATCGGAAATTTTTGGTTTAGTGATTTTACAGAAAACTTGGGAAGAATTCCAAGTTGGAAGTGGTTGTTGTATGATTTCTACTTGTTGTGTTTGTATAGCGATATTTCCATTTCCGTCATCGTATTTCCAGGTAATGGTATAATTTCCTGGAAGTTGGTAGGATAGTGGATCTGTAGTTGTTCCGAAGATTTGACCGTTGCAATTGTCTGTTGCAGTAGGAATGATTGTGATTACTGTTTTGCAGTCGCCAGTGATTTTTGTGAGAGTTGGATTATCTGGAATTGGCTTTAGATTATCACCAACAAAAACATTAGTTGTGAAAGTGCCATCACAATCGCCAGAACCAGTAATCAAACAAGAATACGTTCCGCTGTGAGCAGTTGTCGCATTCAGAATTGTGGGGTTTTGTTGTGTAGAAGAAAATCCATTGGGACCAGTCCAAGAATAATTTGTACCGCCGGAAGCAGATAATTTTATGTCACTTCCTGGGCAAATAGATGATGCAGCGGAAACTTGGACATTGTTTTGGCAATCTTTGAATTTTGATATCAAATAAAATCCCCAATAGGGATTTGTTCCCATAAATGTACCTGGAGTACCAAAATTAGGAATTCCAACTCCATACGTGTAAACAAAATTATTACTATTGAAAATACTGTATGATTCAGGGTAGTAAGTTCCCCAAACTTGATTTCCATTACTGTTAAATTTTGAAATATAACCAGAACGGTATGTGTAACCACCGTTATAATCAGAGATATATCCGTTTGGCGTTACAAGACCACTGTCATTCCGTGAGCTTCCAGCGATGAAAATATTTCCATCTTTATTTACAAACATATCATATACAAGATCCTCAAAACTTGTATCAGCACCATAATATGTTCCCCAAATTCTTTTTCCAAAAGGATCTAATTTTGCTAAAAAAACATCCGAATCTGTTCCACCAAAATTTGATTTGTGAGATCCTGGTGCAGCAATATCTTGATCAGCAGTAGTATTTCCAGCGATATAAATATTACCTGTTGAATCTGTACCTAATCCATAAACAAAATTATTTTTTACATTTTGTCCACTCTGCGGAAAAAGTAAATTTCCTCCATAATAGGTTCCCCATAGCTTATTAAAATTCTTATCAAATTTTAAAATTAAGGAGTTTGCAGAACCAATAATTTTTTCCTGATGAGTTCCTACTGTCGCTTGATTTGGGAAACTTGGGTCGTAGCTGTATGAAGAAAAAATATAATTATCATTAATATCTACTGCATTTTTATAAATAATTTCCGGCAAATAACTGCCATATAATTGAGTTCCATTTGATGAGAATTTAGCAAAAAAACCAATCCAATAATTATATTTAAAATATTGCGAATAAGCACCACTTGTAGCGATACCAGAATTACTATATGTTCTTCCGGAAATAATTAAATCATCATTGCTATCTAAGGACAAGGAAAGAATTTCATCATAATCATCTCCTCCAAAATAAGTACCCCAAAGTCTTTGTCCTAACCCGTTAAATTTCATTATCATTCCTTCAACACCATATCCCGTTGCGAGCTCTTTATGTGACCCAGGAGTTGTAATATTATTTGAAAAACCGTTTTTCTGTTCAATAGCCTTTCCTACAAGGATTATATCATTGGATTTATCAATTTCAAAATCATTGATTGAATTCATAAACCCTCCATTAGAATTAAAAGAGAAGTTGCCTATAAAAGTACTCCATAGTCGTTGACCAGTAGAATTGAATTTTGACAAAAGAGAATACTCGTCATAGATACTACCAATAGTTGTTTGAAATGCACCAGTTGTTGTCAGATTTGGCGTTTGAGTAACATAAATTTGAGTTGTAATATATACATTGTCATTACCATCGGTTCTGATATTTTTCACTTTTGAATCATACGAATTTCCCCAATAGTAGGATGCCCAGATCCTCGTAGGAACCGGATCAATAATAATTGTTTGATCAGAAGTATTGAAAGAAGACTCAAAACCGAATGTTTGGTTGCCAAGGTCTTTGTAATTGACGGCAATATTTTGTTTTCTGTTATTCTCGATCCAAGAATTTGGAATGTTTTCCTGCATTTCTCCAAATCTCAGATTCATAGATAGCTTTCCATCCTTCAATTTTGTTTTTGCACCTTTGAATCTCATTTTGATGTCGGAGATTTTCCCGCCAGGATGAACCAAGAAATTGTACTCAACTGGTTTTGTAGAATCTTCTGGCTTGAAGAAAACAAGATCAATATTGTTATAAAGATTTTTATAAGTAACTTTTCTGTAACGGTTAACAAAACTTACACCTTCTTTTTTATCAGGAATATTATAATAATTTTCATAATCTTCAGATTTTTCTTCCGCAAGGATTTCCGGATTATTTTTAGAATCAACAAAGTCAATATCGACCCTGTGATATTTATACTTAAATTCTTTTTTAGGTAAATTTTTCTGTTGATCCAGGATTGGATTGTTATCAGATTTTTTCTTTTTTAAGACTTTAGTTTCAATTTCATAAACATCATAAGAAAAACCATTGCTTCTGATTTGAACATTGAGCCCGGGAGAATTAAGAAGATATTTTACTTCAGGATTTGGTTTTCCATTCTGGTTAATAATCTGACCTTTATTTTCATAAAAAGAAAAATCATTATTTTTTTTCTGTGCGAAAAAACTAAGAAAAATTAAGAAAAAAACTAAAGAATAAACCTTCTTCATTATGAGCGAGAAATTTCCTCCAAAGATAAGATTTATTTTAACAAAAATTTAAGATTTCCACCACTCAGAAAACTTCTGATTTCCATCACTCAAATTCACTTTTTCGCCAATCATTGGCGTACAAATGCGGAAGTTTTTACCTTTACAGCTTTCGGTGATTTTCATCAAAGGTTCGTCCCAAGAATGTTGCGCTAGAGAAAATTTTCCCGAGTGAACCGGCAAAACATTTTTGACATTTAGATCTTCCACCACTTTTGAAAATTCCTCTGGCAAAGTGTGGATGTATTTCCATTTAGCGTTGTATTGTCCGTTTTCCAGAATAGCCCAGTCAAAAGGCCCAAATTTTTCCCCGATTTCTTTAAAATGAAAATCATAACCGCTGTCGCCACCGATGAAGATTTTCTGACTCGGCGTTTGCAGAACAAAAGAACTCCAAAGCGTCGTATTTCTCTTGAAAAGTCGACCGGAAAAATGTCTGGCTGGAGTAGAAGTAATTTTAAATCCGCCAAATGAAATATCTTCGTACCAATCCAATTCCGAAATTTGATTGTCGGTATAATCCCATCTTTCGAAATGTGCACCAACGCCCAAACCACAAATCACTTTCTTAATTTTCGGTTGCAATTCTTTCACGGTTTTATAATCCAAATGATCATAATGATCGTGCGAAATAATCAGAAAATCGATTTCTGGAAAATCTTCTGCTGTATAAATATCCGTTCCGGTAAAGGCTTTCGTAGTTCCGGGAATTGGTGATGCGTTTCCGCTGAAAACAGGATCTACCAAAAACCGCTTCCCGTCCATCTGAAAATAATAAGAAGAATGCCCCATCCAAACCATAAAATTCTCCGTAATCGACTGGCTTTTCAAATCAGTTTTTATAGTTCTAATTTTATTTAATGGAACTTTATTTGGGGTTTTATCAGTCAGGAATTCCCATAGAACCTGTCTCATAGTGAAACCTTCTGCTAGAGAAGGTGTGACACTCAGGTTCTGAAAAACACCATCCTTATAATTAGGTGATTTTTTGATGCGTTCCAGTCTTTTTCCTTTTATACTGCCACCGAAAACAGGATGATTGAAAATAAGAATTATCAAAACAATGATACCAATGGCTGCAAAATATTTTATCATATAGATTTTTAGTGAGTGAGACGGCTGAGAATTTATTTTACTTTAAAAATATAAATTTGAGGTTAAATCTTTATATCAATTAAAGAAAAGATAATTAATTTTCATCAAATTTCAAATTGAAATTATTTTAAATGGATAAACCGTGATCTCTCCACATCATTACTTTTACGCAACTGATAAAGTTGTTTTTTGTCATACTATGCTTCCAATAATTTTCCGTAAATTCGCATAAATTTTTTAATCACAATGAACTACGATATTATTGTTATAGGAAGTGGACCTGGCGGTTATGTGACTGCAATCAGAGCTGCTCAGTTGGGTTTCAAAACAGCCATCATCGAAAAAGAAAATCTTGGAGGTATCTGTCTTAACTGGGGTTGTATCCCTACAAAGGCGCTTCTGAAATCAGCCCATGTTTTCAATTATCTGAAACATGCAGAAGATTATGGCCTTAATAAAGTGGAAAATCCCGGCTTCGATTTCACTAAAGTGATCCAGAGAAGTAGAGGTGTAGCTTCTAAAATGAGTGGCGGAATCCAATTCCTGATGAAAAAGAATAAAATCGATGTGATAATGGGAACTGCCAAAGTAAAAGCTGGCAAAAAAGTTTCCGTTGTAGATAAAGAAGGAAAAACTACGGATTACACCGGAACACATATTATCATTGCAACTGGAGCCCGTTCCAGAGAATTGCCAAATCTTCCACAAGACGGAAAGAAAGTAATTGGATACAGACAGGCATTGTCTCTTCCTGAGCAGCCAAAATCTATGATTGTTGTTGGTTCCGGCGCTATCGGGATCGAGTTTGCGGATTTCTATAACTCAATGGGGACTAAAGTTACCGTGGTAGAATTTTTACCGAACATCGTTCCTTTAGAAGATGAAGAAGTATCTAAACATGTAGAGAAATCTCTGAAAAAATCTGGTATCGAAATCATGACCAATTCTTCTGTAGAATCTGTCGATACTTCAGGAAGCGGTGTGAAAGCAAAAGTAAAAACAGCCAACGGAGAAATTACGCTGGAAGCTGATATCCTTCTTTCTGCTGTTGGAATTGCAGCAAATGTAGAAGGAATCGGTCTGGAAGAAGTTGGAATTAAAACTGATAAAGGAAGAGTTCTCGTGAATGAATGGTATGAGACTTCTGTTCCTGGTTACTATGCAATTGGCGATATCATTCCAACTCAGGCTTTGGCGCACGTAGCTTCTGCTGAAGGTATCACTTGTGTAGAGAAAATCAAGGGAATGCACGTTGAAGCTATTGATTACGGTAATATCCCGGGTTGTACCTATTGTCATCCGGAAATCGCTTCTGTTGGCTTAACGGAAAAACAAGCTAAAGAAAAAGGTTACGAACTAAAAGTTGGAAAATTCCCATTCTCAGCTTCAGGAAAAGCAACTGCAAATGGCGATGTAGACGGATTTATCAAAGTGATCTTTGATGCAAAATACGGAGAATGGTTGGGTTGTCATATGGTTGGCGATGGCGTTACAGATATGATAGCTGAAGCTGTTGTTGCCAGAAAACTGGAAACTACGGGACACGAAGTTCTTAAATCAATCCACCCACACCCAACGATTTCTGAAGCCGTGATGGAAGCTGTTGCTGCGGCTTATGGAGAGGTGATTCATATTTAATAGGATTAACATAATATTCATATTATAAAACCACAGATTGTTCTGTGGTTTTTTTAATTTTACTTAATGGAAGATTCAAAAATAGGATTGGTTTTGTCTGGTGGAGGAACGCGCGGACTGGCTCACGCAGGTGTTTTAAAGTTTCTTAATGAGAAAAATATCGAACCAGATATTTTGTCTTGTTGTAGCGCTGGTTCTATTGTCGGGTCGCTTTATGCCTTTGGAAAATCTGCTGAAGAAATTCTGGATTTTTTTAAATCAGTCTATTTTTTCAATTGGAAGCATTTTACATTTAATCAGCCTGGATTGGTTTCATCCGCTATTTTCTCTACCTATCTTAATCCGATTTTTGAAGATTTGACTTTGGGTGATTTAAATAAAGATATTAGAATTGTTGCTACGGAATTAATCACAGGACAACAGAAAGTTTTTGACAAGGATTATAAAATTGTGGATGCGATTATCGCTTCATCCTGCATTCCGGGGATTTCCACGCCTTATTTTATCGGGACAGAGATGTACAGTGATGGGGGCGTTCTTAATAATTTTCCTGCGGATGTTATCAATAATGAGTGTGATAAAATCATTGGTGTTTATGTAACGCCGCCACAGGATGTAGAAGTGAATGATCTCAGAAGCATCCGTTCCGTAACGACTCGTGCTTATGAGTTATTGTCTCATAGGACAGAGATCTACAAATTTGCGTTTTGCGACTGGTTCATCACATCCAAAAAACTTTCCAAGTATGGCACTTTTGAGAGAAAACCACAGCGGTTGGAGGAGATCTTCCAAATCGGCTACGAAGAAGCAAAACGGACTTTTTCGGAAAACGAAGAAGAATTTGAACTGATGTTCCGGAAAAATAATTAAACAATTTTCTCACCGCAGGTTTTGCAAAATCTAGCATCCTGATCATTGTCTTCATTACCACATCGGCCGCATTGGAAATTATTCCTTTTCTGCTTTCTGAATTCTGATGTTACAATTCCTGTAGGAACAGCAATAATACTGTAACCACAAAGCATTACGACAATTGACAACAGTTTCCCTAACGGTGTAGCCGGAGAAATATCACCGTAACCAACAGTAGTGATGGTGACGACAGCCCAATAAACACTCTGCGGAATACTGCTGAAGCCATTTTTTCCACCTTCCACTACATACATCAATGCGCCTATGATTACAATGAAAATAATCATGAACAACAGGAAAATATATATTTTCTGGAACTGTGCTTTAGCGCTGAGACAATGAAACGTCCATCGTGCATATAATCTGCAAGGTTGAAGATCCTGAAAATCCTGAGTATTCTCAACATACGGATAATAGCCACAAAATGCCAAACCGGAAAAAATAAGCTGATGTAAAATGGAATAATGGATAGAAAATCGATAACTCCCAATGGGCTGAAAATGTATTCTTCCCGGTCTTTCACACAGATGATCCTAAGGATGTATTCTATGGTAAATATGATGGTAATGAAAAACTCGGCGTAGTAGAATTCCTTGTAGTACTGTAGTTTTATAATAGGAATGGTTTCTACCATCAGCAATACCGTACTGAAAACTATCAATCCCAATAAAATAATGTCAAATATTTTTCCGGCTTTCGTGTCCGATAAGTAAACGACTTCATATATCTTTTTTCTCCAGCCGTCTTCCGGAATGAGATCAAACTCAGGTTTTATTTTCATCAGTTCAAAATATAAGATGAAGATAATCAAAAAAAGATATTCTGGAAAAAATAAAATTAGACAAAAGTCTTTTTTATATAGACAAAAGTCGTATATTTGTGATGTAAAATTACAATAATGAAAAAATATCCAACACCAAAATTGCATACAGACACAGTTAATGAGCCTGCTGCAGCATATGGTTATCAAAACTTTGATGATGTGGGATTATTCCGATTGATGGATATAGCAAAGAATGGCATATCATTCAAACTTTTTGATAACATTATGAAAAAATTTCCTTTTACCATGCAGGATTGGGCGGATTTTCTCCATATTTCCGGGAAGACATTATCACGTTATCAGAAAGAAGATAAATCTTTTGACACATTACAGTCTGAGAAAATTATTCAGATAGAGATTCTGTATAAGAGAGGAGAGGAGGTTTTTGGTTCTGCAGATGATTTTCTGATCTGGCTGCAGACAGAAAATATGGCATTAGGGAGGACTAAGCCTCAGGAATTATTGGGCAGCAGTTTCGGAATTTCTCTTCTTATGGATGAGCTTACCCGCATAGAACACGGCGTTTTAGCATAATTTGTATGATCGTTTACAGACTTTGTAAGGAAATTTATGCTGATGATCTTAGCGGTAAAGGAGCAGAAATTGCTGGTGGTAGGTGGAACAGTAAAGGTAGCTCGGCACTTTATACAGCGCAGTCTATTGCGCTTTGTGTTGCGGAAATTGCGGTTCATCTTCCGCTAGGGATTTTGCCGAAGGATTACCGCCTCGTTCATATAGAGATTCTTGATATTGATTTTTATGAGCCTAAAAGACTTCCCAAAGATTGGAATACGTTTCCCCATATCCACGCTACACAGAAGACTGGAGACAGATTTCTAAAAGATAAAAAATTTTTAGTCATGAAAATTCCTTCCGCTGCGGTTCAGGGGGAATTTAATTATATCATCAATCCAAAACATCCTGAGTTTTCAAAAGTCAAGATCGAAAAAATAGAAAAGTTTACTTTTGATGACAGGTTGTTTATCAGATAAAATTATATTTAATGAAGATAAGAGAATTTATACAAGAATTTGAAAAGACAATTCCTTCAAGACAAGCCGAAGATTTTGATAATGTTGGATTGATATGTGGGAATCCGGAGAGAGAGGTTTCTGGTGTTCTGATTGCGCATGATGCTTTGGAATCGGTTATTGATGAAGCGATTGAGAAGAATTTCAATTTGATTCTTTGTTTTCATCCCATTATTTTTTCAGGATTAAAATCCATTACTGGAAAGAATTATGTAGAAAAGGCAGTTCTGAAAGCTTTGGAAAATAAAATTGCAATCTATGCGATTCATACAGCTTTTGATAATGATTATTTTGGTGTCAATTACAAAATCTGCGAGATTCTTGGGCTTAAGAACCAGGCGATCCTGATGCCGAAACAAAATCAATTAAAAAAACTGGAAGTTTACGTTCCGGCAGATTCTGCGGAGAATTTGAAAAATGCAATGTTTGAAGCTGGCGCAGGAAATATTGGTTTCTACGATGAATGTAGTTTTTCTGTCCGAGGAAACGGAACTTTTCGTCCTTTGGCAGGTTCTAATCCTGTTACAGGAAAGCATAATGAAAGAGAAACCACCGATGAAGTTTTGCTTTCCGTTATTTTTGAGGATTACAAAAAACATCAGATTCTCTTTGCAATGAAGAAGATCCATCCTTATGAGGAAGTGGCTTATCAGTTAATTTCTCTTGATAACGAAAATCACTATACCGGGTTGGGCAGATTCGGAGATCTGGAAACGACGATGGATGCCCAGGAATTTCTTGGGTTCGTAAAAGAAAAATTTAACCTTAATGTCATCAGGCATAGTTCATTAACTCAGAAAAAAATTAGAAGAGTAGGTGTTTTGGGCGGAAGCGGAGCCAGCGGAATCAAAGCGGCTTTATCCGTAAAATGTGATGCGTATCTCACGGGCGATGTCAAGTATCACGATTTCTTTTCTGGCGAAGGAAAAATGATGATCTGCGACATTGGTCATTTTGAATCGGAACAATTTGTGGTTCAACAATTATTTGAAATTTTGTCCGAAAAATTTACTACCTTTGCCATCGCTAAAACGACACAAAAAACAAATCCGGTTAATTATTTTATATAGATATGGCTAAAGCAAACGAAATTTCTGTTGAAGAAAAACTAAGAGCACTTTACGATTTGCAGATTATCGATTCCCGCCTGGACGAGATTCGTAACACGAGAGGTGAATTGCCGATTGAGGTAGAAGATCTAGAGATCGAGATCGAAGGTCTGGAAAAAAGAGCTCAAAAATTCGAATCTGAAATTGCTGAGCAAAATGCTGAAATCAATGCGAAAAAAGAGTTGATGAAACAGGCTCAGAATCTTATTGAGAAATATAAAACGCAGCAGGATAACGTGAGAAATAACAAAGAATTCGAAGCATTAGCAAAAGAAGTGGAGTATCAGGAACTGGAGATCCAGCTGGCTGAGAAAAGAATCAAAGAATTCGGGGGAAAGATCGACCACAAAAAGGAAACTCTTTCCGATCTTAATAATAAAATTGAGGAACTGAAAAATCACCTTTCTCACAAGAAAAACGAATTAGATACCCTGATTTCTGAAACTCAGAAAGAGGAGGATTATCTTTTGGAAAGATCCAAAGAATTCGCTGAGAAAATTGATGACAGATTATTGGTTTCTTACCAGAGAATTCGTCAAGGCTCATCTACAGGTCTTGCTGTTGTGGGATTGGAGAGAGGAGCACCAAAAGGGTCATTCTTTACCATTCCGCCGCAGAAGCAGATGGAAATCGCTCAGAGAAAAAAGATCATTATCGATGAGCATTCTGGAAAAATCTTGGTAGATGATGAATTGGTAAACGAAGAAACGGCTAAGATGGAAAGCATTATCAAATTCAACTAAGAATTTTTGCTATAAATAAAAATAAAAGACCCCGAATTTTCGGGGTCTTTTTCAGTTTTGAGAATAACAATATGATTACCGGATATTAACAGATCCGGAGCTGCTTTCGTTTTTAGAAACTTTATTCAGGTCACCTCTTTTGATCACGTTGATATCTCCGCTGGAAGAGGCGCTTGCAGTAAGATTTGTACGGACACCAATTGTAATATCAGCAGAAGATGAAGTGGTAAGTATTGCATTATCTGTGGTAAAATCCGAAGCTTTGATATCGCCTGAAGATGAAGCTTGAGCATTCACATTTGTTGCTTTTCCTTTGATGCTGATATCGCCGGAAGATGATGTCTGCATATTGAGATTTTTTGCCATTACTTCACCTCTGAAATCACCGCTGCTTGATGCCTGGATATTGATATTGTTTCCGTCTACATTGCCTTTGATGCTTGCGGAGCTTGACACTTTCATATCAAGATCAGAGAAACTGAAATTATCTTTCAGCACAATGCTTCCGCTGGAGTTGGCTACTAATTTGTCAAAATCTTTAGCATATACTTTAATTTTAATCCTGTCAGTTGAAATATTGAGCTTTCTCTCAGACTGAATTTTAACCTGAACTTTTCTTCCATCTTGTTTCACAACCACATATTGCATTAGGTCAGAAGGTGCGTAAACCACAATTTTTTCCTCACTCGATTTATAAACTTCTGCACTAAGGGAAGTTGAGATTTGCAACTCATCAAAATCAACCGAATAAGATTTTTCAATCATATCTCCCTTTCCGGAGTCGGAAAGAATGTGGGTAAACATCACGTCATTCGAATTATTTTTGGTCTGGATGCAGGAAAAATTTCCTACAGAAGCCAAAAGAATCAGAGATAAAAATTTTATTTTCATATTAAATAAGTTTATGTATGGTAAGACAATCGGAAAGACCGTTTTGTTACATTAGAAATTAAATATTTTTTATTTTAATTAATTGTCTAAATTTACAGCAATAAAAATAAATACCTCGATATGAAAAATATTTGGTTTGCATTCGTTCTGATCGGTTTGTCTGTTTCTGCATTTGCGCAATCTGGTCCTCCTGCAGGAGAAGCAAAAGTAGGGGAATTCTATGGGCAAGACGTCTCTGCAAAAGCTGTAAAAAAAGCTATTTCTCCGGATGAACTGAATAAGGAATTAAAAACAAAAAATAAAATTGCTAAAACATCCGTCAAAGGAAAAGTAACCGGTGTTTGCCCGAAAAAAGGATGCTGGGTTAGCGTTGCAACAGAAAGTGGCGAATCATTTTTCGTAAAGATGAAGGATTATGCATTCTTCGTACCAACAGCTTTGGAAGGTAAAACGGTTGTTTTGGAAGGTAGCGCAGAAAGCAAAACGACTTCTGTAAAAGAATTGCAACATTACGCAGAAGACGCTAAAAAATCTCAGGCAGAAATTGATGCGATTACAGAACCAAAAACTGAAACAAGATTTTTGGCGAGTGCTATTAAAGTTGTAGAATAATTTGATTTCAATATAATTTACAAGCTTCAGATTTTTCTGAGGCTTTTTTATTTGGGCGTAACCCTTTGTTTTTCCAGAACGTTTGCCTATAAAATCAAATTTAGTTATAGAAAAACAAGCGGGTCGGGCTATCCGCTCATATCTTTTTTTACCCAAGCTTTTTCCAAAGCAAAAAAAAGGATAACCGCTACTATCCCTTACGCATTCCAGAAAAACGTTTCATCGATTTCCCTTTGAAACCACATCAGTTCTCCGTATATTTACAAACTAAATTTTCAAAAAATGGCAGACTGGAAAACCATCAAAGAATACGAAGATATTACCTATAAAAAATCCAACGGCGTTGCAAGAATCGCTATCAACAGACCAGAAGTCCGAAATGCTTTCCGTCCAAAAACAACCTCAGAACTTTACGATGCATTTTATGACGCTTACGAAGATTCTTCAATTGGCGTTGTGTTGTTGACAGGAGAAGGTCCAAGTCCAAAAGACGGTGGTCACGCTTTCTGCAGTGGAGGCGACCAAAAAGCTCGCGGACATCAAGGTTATGTAGGAGATGACGGAAGACATCGTCTTAATATTTTGGAAGTTCAGCGTTTGATTCGTTTTATGCCAAAAGCTGTGATTGCTGTAGTTAATGGTTGGGCAGTTGGAGGCGGACATTCGCTTCACGTAGTTTGTGATTTGACTTTAGCAAGTGAAGAGCACGCAATTTTCAAACAAACCGATGCGGATGTTACCAGTTTTGACGGCGGTTACGGTTCAGCATATTTGGCGAAAATGGTTGGTCAGAAAAAAGCCAGAGAAATTTTCTTTTTAGGAAGAAATTATTCTGCTCAGGAAGCTGCAGATATGGGAATGGTAAACGCCGTAATTCCTCACGCTGAGCTAGAAAACACGGCTTACGAATGGGCTCAGGAAATCCTTGCCAAATCTCCAACTTCTATCAGAATGCTAAAATTCGCAATGAATTTGACAGACGACGGAATGGTTGGTCAGCAGATTTTTGCTGGAGAAGCAACACGTTTAGCTTATATGACAGAAGAAGCGAAAGAGGGTAGAAATGCGTTCTTGGAAAAACGTAAACCTAATTTCGGAGACGACCAGTGGATTTCTTAATCATCGAATAAATAGAGCGATTGCCTATGTTCCATTCATCTTTTATTTGCAGAAAAGTATTATTGCCACAGATGGCTTTTGCTTGTGCGTTGCTTTCTGCTCAGAGTCCTTTGCAAAGAAGCATTCCTGAAAAAGAAGGGATTTCTTCAGAAGCGATAATGAAGTTTTTGACGGCTGCAAATAAAATCAAATCAACGGAATTTCATAGTGTTATGCTTTTGAGACACGGAAAAGTCGTGTCAGAAGTGTATTGGAATCCTTATCAAAAGGATTTAAAAAATAGATTATATTCCTGCAGTAAGAGTTTTACTGCGACTGCAATTGGTTTTGCTGTTCAGGAAAATAAGTTGAAAGTTACCGATAAAGTCATTTCATTTTTTCCGGATAAACAGCCTTCAGAAATCAGTGATAATCTTAAAGAATTATCAATCCAAAATCTCCTGACAATGTCAACGGGAATGGAAAAAGAACCTGATTTCATCCGTGGAAGCGAAAACGATTGGGTAAAAGCCTATTTGGCTGTTCCGATTGAGAATAAACCAGGAAGCAAATTCAATTATAGTTCGTTGGCGACATTTATACTTTCGGCAATTATTCAGAAAGTGTCTGGACAAACGGTTGCAGATTATTTGAAACCGAGATTATTTGACCCGCTGGGAATCAAAGATTACGATTGGGAAAATAATCCGCAAGGCATTAATACCGGAGGTTGGGGATTACGTGTGAAGACTGAAGATATGGCAAAATTTGCACAGCTTTTTCTCCAAAAAGGAAAGTGGAACGGAAAGCAAATCATCTCTGAAGATTGGATTAATGAAGCCACTTCTGCACACATTTTACAAAATCCTAATGCAGACGAAAAATTGAAAAATGAAAACGACTGGATTCAGGGTTACGGTTATCAGATGTGGCGAGGCCGTTTCAATTCGTTTCGTGGAGACGGCGCTTACGGACAATATATGTTGGTTTTGCCGGAACAGGATGCAGTTGTCATTCTCACGGCGGAAAGTAACAATTTACAGGAAGAATTAAATGTAGTTTGGGAGCATCTTTTACCAGCCTTTCAACCGAAAGCACTTCCTGAAAACAAATTGGCTTATCAGAATCTGAAAGATTTAGAAACTAAGATTTCTATCGAAGCTTTGAAAAGTGAAACTTTCCCGAAAATCAATAAGTCATATTCTTTCGCTGAAAATAATGACAAGTATCAATCTGTTTCATTAATTTCAAATGGCGAAAAATTAGAAATGAAATTGACCATTGACGGAAAAACTTATCCTTTCGAATTCACTTCAGGAAAATGGAATCAACAGGAAACAATGAGAATTCAGCCGATTTCGGGTAGAAAATCAATAACCGACAATTATAAACTTTATCCTGCAAAAATTACGAACAGTTTCCGTTGGAAAAATGACAATACTTTGGAACTGAAAACAATTTATCTGGAGACGCCGCATTCGCATTGGACGACGATTTCATTCAAAGATCATTCTATTGATTTCGAATTGAAAAACAGTGCAGATTTTGGCGCAAAAACAACGATTTTAAAAGCCACAGAAATAAAATAAATGAAACATTGGATACAAGCTGCAAGGCTTAGAACATTGCCACTTTCTTTGAGTGGAATTATTATGGGAGCTTTCATTGCAAAATGGAGACTTTCTGAAAATGGAGAAACTTGGGATTGGAGAATTTTCGCTTTGGCGCTTTTAGTGACATTATTATATCAAATTCTTTCAAACTTCGCCAACGATTATGGCGATGGTGTTAAAGGAACCGACAAAAATAGAATTGGTGAAGCGGAACAGAGAGCAGTAGCATCCGGAAAAATCACGGCAAGTCAAATGCGAAATGCAGTGATTTTATTATCAATATTTTCTTTACTCGCAACTGTTACATTGTTATATGTTGCTTTCTATCCTGCGAATATCAGAGAATTCTGGATTTTCATCGGATTGGGAATTACGTGTATTTTTGCAGCGATTGGTTACACGGTTGGTAAAAAACCTTATGGTTATTTAGGATTGGGAGATATTTTTGTGTTTATTTTTTTCGGTTTGGTTTCGGTTTGCGGAAGTTATTTTCTTTTTACAAAAACCTTCGATTATGATATTTTGATTCCAGCTTCTGCAGTCGGAATGTTGAGTATGGCAGTTCTTAACCTAAATAATATGAGGGATATTGTGAATGATGAATTGTCTGGAAAAAAAACTTTAGCATTGAGATTAGGTTACAAAAAAGCGATGGTTTATGAGATTATTCTCTTGCAATTGCCAATTTTATTGATGTTAGCTTTTCTGATGTATAACGGCTTTCAGGAAAGAGGTATTTATTATCCGTTCATCGTGATGATTCTGATATTTCCATTTATGAAATTGCGAAGAACCATTATGCAAATCAAAGAACCAAAATTGCTAGATCCATTTCTGAAACAAGTCGGAATCTTAACATTTTTGATGGCGGTTTTAACAGCTTTCGGGCTTAATTTTTTTAATTAATAAATCAAATAAAATGAAAATAAAATTCCTCGGACAAAACTGTTTTTTGTTCACATACAACGGAAAAACGATTCTTTCCGATCCTTTTTACAACTATCAGAAAGAACAATCTGGTTTTGACATCAAAGCTCAGAAAATCGATTATATTTTGATTACTCACGCACACGGAGACCATATCGCAGATGTGAAAGAAGTTCTTGAAAATCATCCGGATGCAACCTTGATTGGACAACCTGAGATTTGCAGTTATTTTGGACATTCAAACAATATTGACATCAATTTCGGAGGTTCTGCAAAAATTGATGATCTGAAAATTTCTATGGTTCCTGCATTGCACACAAGTTCTTTCCCAGACGGAAGTTACGGCGGTTTGGCTTCTGGTTATATTTTCAGATTTGCGGACAGAAGAAATCTTTATTTGGCTGGAGATACCGGTGTAAGTTCAGAAATGAGCTTGTTCCCGCAGGTTTTCGGTACTCTAGACCTATCAATCCTTCCAGTTGGGAAACATTATACGATGTGTCCTAGAAAGGCTGCTTTTGCAGCATCAGAATTATTGAAAACGCCAAAAGTTATCGGTTGTCACTTTGATACTTTTCCGCCGATAAAAATCAATCACGAAGATGCTAAAAAGCATTTCACTGATAAGAACATCGATTTTACTTTACCAAAACTAGGAGAGGAGTTCGAATTTTAAAACAAAAAAATTCTGAGATTAAATAATTTTCCAATCACTTAATCTCAGAATTTCTAAAAGTATAGAAACAAAAAATGGCAAGCTACCTAAATCACACCGCTACAACCGATTACCTTTGCTGCGTTCCCACCCTGGAGGATTCTCAGGAGCTGGTTGTTTAGGACTTGCCGGTGCAAAGATAGAAATTTTAAAATGAAAATGAAAAAAGAACAAAGAATAAAGACCAAAAAATCTAAAAAAAATTGATAATTGACTGATTTTTAATTTGATTTTTTTGATTGTCTTTCATTTTTTCTTTTATCTATTAATCTGATTATATTATGACAAAAAATCCTGTAGCCGTGGGCTTTGGTTTATTTTTAGCGACAATGTTGGTGTTCTTCATTGTTTATTACTTTTTTGCTGACGCCAATTATTGGAACACTACGATGAAAGTGAATGCATTTGGTATGACGTTTCTTTATGTTTTTGGTGGATTTATTTCCGTGCTTTGGCTGCGTGGCAAGGACAGAATTACTTATCCTCAGGCTTTTAAACAATCTTTTGTAACCCTTTTCGTTGGTGGGTTTTTATCTATTTTATCCATTTTTGCTTTCCTTAATTACATTGACACAGATGCGAGAGATATGCTGAGCCATCAATACATTCAGACTGAACTTGATAATCTGGATGAGGCTTATCAAAAGAAAAAACTGGAAGCAGCCAATATGAAAGACCAAACTAAAATCAAAGAGCTGGAAACTGATTACAAAAATGCCAAGGAAGCAAGGATAATAGCTCAGAAAGAGAAAAGGAATTATTTTTCCTTTCAGTTTCTATCGGCAGTTTTTGGTGGATTTTTACTATTTTATTTACTTTTGTCTATTATCATTGCAGGCTTTTTAAAAAATAAAAAACGCTATGAGTAAGATGTTGGATAATAAATAATTATAGGGTTTATTTAAATTAATTATTTCCTCTAAAATTAAAAAATCTAATATCTAACATCTAACATCTAACATCTTTTTATAAAAATGAATCTTTCTATAATCGTCCCATTGCTTAACGAGCAAGACTCTCTGGAGGAGTTGTTCACAAGAATCGATAACGTTTGCCGAGACCACAAATTATCTTATGAAGTCTGGTTTATCGATGACGGAAGTACAGATTTGTCCTGGTCTATCATCGAGAATCTGAAAATCCAGCATCCGCAGATTCATGGGATTAAATTCTCCAAAAACTACGGAAAATCTCAGGCGCTTCACGCTGCTTTCGAAAAAGTAAATGGTGATGTGATTATCACGATGGATGCAGATCTTCAGGATTTTCCGGAAGAAATTCCGGAACTTTACGAAATGGTTGTTGCAGGCAATTACGATATTGTTTCCGGATGGAAAAAGAAACGTTTTGATAACGTAATGACCAAAAATATTCCGTCAAAACTCTTCAATGCAGCAGCTCGAAAAGTTTCCGGCGTTTCGCTTCACGATTTCAACTGCGGACTAAAAGCTTACAGAAAACAAGTCGTGAAATCCATTGATGTTTACGGCGATATGCACCGTTATATTCCGGTTTTGGCGGCCAATGCAGGTTTCAGAAATATCACAGAGAAACCCGTTCAGCATCAGGCGAGACCTTATGGAACATCGAAATTCGGGACAGAACGCTTTGTTCGTGGATTTTTGGATTTGGTGACGCTTTGGTTTGTCAGCAGATTTGGCGGAAGACCGATGCATTTCTTCGGTGCTGCAGGAACTTTGATGTTCATCATCGGATTTTTATCTGCGATTTGGCTGGGTGTTTCAAAACTGATTGATGTTTATTTTTTCAAAATCTACGGAAACCTGATTGCCGACAATCCTTGGTTTTTCATTGCTTTGACAATGATGATTTTGGGAAGTTTACTTTTCGTTGCAGGATTCTTGGGCGAATTGATTATCAGAACCAATCGTGAGCACAAGAATTATCACATTGAAGAAATGATTTAATATGAGCCATCATTTGTTATTGATTATCCATCTTTTGGGAGCTTCGGTTTGGGTTGGCGGACATTTGATTTTGTCAGTATCAATTTTGCCGGAAGTTCTCAAAAAGAAAGATATCGGAATGCTTTTGAATTTTGAAAAAAAATATGAGAAAATCGGAATTCCGGCTTTGCTTCTGATGGTCATTTCAGGCGTTTGGATGTCATACAAATTCGGAATTGGATTCTCAAATTGGTTTCATTTTTCAAACCCAATCGAGACTGTTATTTCATTAAAATTATTATTATTGCTAACGACAGTTGCATTTGCAATCAGCGCCAATTTTTTCGTAATTCCAAAACTTTCTGCTAAAACTTTACCTATAATGGCTTTTCATATTTTATCGGTTACTACAATCGGTATTTTGATGTTGTTTTTGTGAGATACGGCGGACTGTCTTTTTGATTAAAGTCATCTTCTTATTGTCTGAAAATATTTGTAAATTGCTTGGACTAAACATATAATAAATATCGCAGAATTCTTTTATGGAACTGAATAAATTCATTTGGAATAATTACAAAGAAAGTAAAGATGGACAAGAAGTTATTTCTTTTTTTGAGCATAATGAGTTTAATGAAATTTTATCAAAATTTATTGATAGGAAAAATAAAAGTTTAGAAGATTATAATAATACCTTAAATGCATTTTCTTATTGTGAGTTTGAATTTGATGAAGATAAAGATGTAGTTGAAAAAGCGAAAAATTTATTTAAATATTTTATAGATAATGGCTTAATTTTAGAAGATGAAGAAGGCGAGTTTTTATACTTTGAAAAAGAAGAGTTTGATTATCTTTTAGATATAATTGAACCATACTCTTTATATTTATTTGATGTTCTTCCAGATTATTTTTTTCCATATTTTTTCAAATTAGAGTTTACAAAACTTCAAAAAATATGTGATACATTCAATGTAAATATTCCAAAAGTTCCATTAAGAAAAAATAAAGAAGAAAGACTATATTTTTATTTGGAACTCTGCGATATTTTCTTTGAATTCAGAAAAAACAATAACCTAAATCCTTTTGAATTCTGTGCTTTTCTATATGATTTTGCTCCAAAATATATTGGATTCGAACAAACCGAAGATTTACCAGAACCAACTAATATTTGGCTTTGTGGAGGAGCAAAAGGCGACTATCCGTATTTGTCAAAAGCGACTTCAAAAACAACTTATTTTTGGCAAGGAAATGAGGATACTAAAAGAGGAGATATTGTTATAATGTATTGTCTTTCACCAAAAAGCAATATAGAATTTATTTGTAGAGCCATCAATGATGGAATCCGAGACCCATTTTTTCATTACTACGGAAGTATAACTTTAGGTCATATTGATAAAGTGAAACCAATTCATATTTCTCAAATTAAGACTGATGAACACTTAAAAAATCTTCCAATCGTTAAAAAAAATCTTCAGGGTGTAAATGGAACTTCAATCAACAATGAAGACTATAAAAGAATTTTACATTTGTTAGAAGAAAAAGGCGAGGATATATCGAGGTTACCAAAATTTTCGATTATCGACTTTAAGCCAAATTTTGATTGTATAAATGAAAGAGATGTTGAAATTAAAATTGTAGAACCTTTTCTTCAAAAAATAAATTATTCTGAAAAAGATTGGCTTCGTCAATTTTCTGTAAGAATGGGAAGAGGAGAACGAAATTATCCAGATTATGTTTTCTTCGCTGAAACAAATAAAGGTTATGAGAAAGCTAAAATGCTATTGGAAACTAAATTTGTTATTAAAAACAATAGAGATTTGGAAGAAACTTTTCAACAAGCTCATTCTTATGCTTTAAGATTAGAATCACAGAAAATTGTGATTTGTGATAAAGATTTTATTTGGATATATTCAAGAAAAAATGATAGTTTCGATAGAACAAAATATTTGAAATTTAATTGGCAAGAAATTAATAATCCTGATATTTACAACCAAATTAAAAAATTAATTGGTAAAGATTTTATTTAATGAAAAAACTATTATACTTAATACTAATTCTAGCAATCATTTCCTGCGGAAAAGTCTCTCCAAAAGGCGATATCCAATCAAAAGATATTGAATTAGCCGAGTTTTCCAAACTAGACTTGAAAGGAAAATTCCGGGTATTTTACGTGCAAAGTCCGCACAATTTCGTGAATGTAGAAACTTATCCTAATTTCTTTGATAATCTTAATATTGAGGTTAAGGATAAGAATCTGTCAATTAAAGAGAAAAGTGAAACGGATAAAGTTGATTTTTACAATATTACGATCTACGGAAAAAATCCATTCGATGTGATCAAAATCACAGATTCTGTAGAACTGAACATCTCCAGTCAGATGAAAGTTGAAAATTTCGCTCTTCATTTAAAAGATAATGCTAAATTTATCGGTTCTGTGATTTCTGAGAAGTCAGAAATAGAAATGGCAAACAAGAGCCGCGCTAATCTCTTGGGAAAAACGACTTTAGCCAAGCTTAATATCAAAGATACTGCGAGTATTATTTCGCCGTATTGGTATATCAAAGATTTAGAAATCGAGTCTCAGAACGGGAATTATGCGGAACTGAATGTGGATGAAGAAATCAAAGGGAAAATCAGCAACACCTCGAAGTTGATTTATTACGGAAATCCTTCAAAAAAACTGAAAGTCACTGATAAAGCGACTTTGGAAAATAAGAAAATTAATTAAAACAAAAAACTATAAAATAATGTCAGTATTATCAACATTAGATAAAGCAAAACTTTGGCTTGCAGAAGCATTTGACGAAGAAACAAGAACAGCTGTACAAACTCTGATCGATTCCAATTCGCCTGATTTGGAAGATTCTTTCTACAGGGAGTTAGAATTCGGAACAGGCGGAATGCGTGGTGTGATGGGTGTTGGAACCAATCGTTTAAATAAATACACATTAGGTCAAGCTACTCAGGGACTTGCAAATTATCTTCATCAATCTTTTCCAAATGAAGAAATCAAAGTTGCGATTGCTTATGACGTTCGTAATAATTCAAAAGAATTCGGGAAAATCGTGGCTGATGTTTTAACAGCTAACGGAATCAAAGTTCTATTGTTCAAGGAACATCGTCCAACTCCGGAATTATCTTTCACAGTAAGAGATAAAAAATGCAATGCGGGAATCGTTTTGACAGCTTCTCACAATCCACCAGAATATAACGGTTACAAAGTATATTGGAATGACGGTGCGCAAATCGTTCCACCAGACGACGAAAATATCATCAGAGAAGTTTATTCAACTAAGTTTGAAGATATAAAATTCAATGGTAATGATGATTTAATCGAATGGGTTGGCGAAGACCAGGATGATGTTTACATCGATGCTTGTATGGAAAATTCTCTTTACCAAAATGTGGGAAGAGACAATCTGAACATCGTTTTCACTTCTATCCACGGAACAACTTATACAACCGTTCCAAAAGCATTGAAGAAAGCTGGATTCACTAAATTGGATTTGGTTCAGGAGCAAATGATTCCAAGCGGAAATTTTCCAACGGTAGCATCGCCAAACCCGGAAGAGCCTGCTGCACTTTCTATGGCAATGGATTTAGCAAGAATTACCAATGCTGATATCGTTATTGGAACTGACCCAGACGGTGACAGATTAGGAATTGCAGTTAGAAATCTTGAAGGCGAAATGCAGCTTCTGAACGGAAATCAAACCAATACAATCTTAACATATTATATCCTTGACCAATGGAAAAAAGCGGGTAAAATTACCGGAAAAGAATTCATTGGTTCTACGATTGTGACTTCTGATGTTTTCTTTGATGTTGCAGAGAAATTCGGAGTGGATTGCAAAGTTGGATTGACTGGTTTCAAATGGATCGGAAAAATGATTCGTGATTTTGAAGGTCAGGAAAAATTCATTTGTGGAGGCGAGGAAAGTTTCGGTTTTATGACTGGAGATTTCGTTCGTGACAAAGATTCTTGTGGCTCAATTTTGACGGCTTGTGAAATCGCCGCTTGGTGTAAAGCCAATGGCACAACGGTTTACGAATATATGATTGATATCTACAAAGAAGTTGGTTTCTATTACGAAGGTTTGATTAATGTTGTAAGAAAGGGTAGAACTGGAGCTGAAGAAATCACGCAGATGATGAGCGATTTCAGAAATAATCCGCCGAAAGAAATTGCTGGTTCTCCTGTAGAAGAAGTTAAAGATTTCAAAGAGCAGACTTGTTTCGTTGTTTCTAAGAACGAGAAAAAAGTAATGGATGATATTCCAAAGTCTAACGTGTTGATTTTCTATACTCAAGATGGAACGAAAGTTTGCGTTCGTCCTTCCGGAACCGAGCCTAAAATCAAATTCTATGTTTCTGTGAAAGACAGCATCGCTTCAAAAGAAGATTTTATTGCCAAATTACCTAATTTGGAAGAAAAAATTGCTAAAGTAAAACAAGACCTTAATTTGTAATTGAAAAAATAGCTTATAAGAAACATTATCTGAAATAATTTAAAGCAAAGTTCTCAATTACTGAAGCAATTTGGTTTTTGAGAACTTTTTATTTGTAAGGATGAGAATAAAAAGTTATTTTTAAGACCTTTGAAATAATCAATATAAAAGTTCAGATAAAAATCTGGAAATAACAAAAAATAAATCTGTGAAAGTATCAAAATTAGCTGCCAATCTCGTTGGTTCGGAAATTGTAAAAATAGGAAACGAAGTTAATGATCTGAAAGCGAAAGGAGCTCAAATTGCCAATCTGACTATTGGCGATCTGGACTCGAATATCTATCCGATTCCGGATCTTTTGAAAGAAGAAATCCAGAACGCTTATAAAAATAACCTTACTAATTATCCTCCTGCAAATGGTCTTCTCTCTCTGAGACAAGCTGTTTCCGAAGATCTGAAATCCCGATGGAACTTAGATTATTCGCCGAATGATATTTTGATTACAGCCGGTTCCCGTCCTTTGATTTACGCTGTCTTTAAAACTATTGTTGATGCAGGTGATAGAGTGATTTATCCTATTCCTTCCTGGAATAATAATCATTATGCATATATGACAGGAGCAGAATGCATAGAAGTTACCACTACTCCCGAGAATAATTTTTTACCAACTGCAAATGATTTGAAATCTCAATTGTCAGGCGCTGTTTTGTTATGCTTGTGTTCCCCTCTCAATCCTACTGGTACAATGTTTACCAAAGAGCAACTGGCGGAAATCTGCCAACTGATCCTGGAAGAAAATAGTAAGAGAAGTGAGGATGAAAAACCGCTTTATCTGATGTATGACCAGATTTACTCCAACCTGACATTCGATGCGAAACATTATGATCCTGTCTCTCTCTTTCCTGAAATGAAAAATTATACGATTTACATTGATGGGATTTCCAAGTGTCTTGCGGCTACAGGTGTGAGAGTAGGCTGGGGTTTTGGTCCTACTGTGATAATTGACAAGATGAAAGCGCTTCTGACTCACGTTGGAGCCTGGGCACCAAAACCGGAACAGGAAGCTACTGCCAAGTTTTTTGGTGTTAAGGAAAATGTAGATGCTTTTGTGGGGAAATTCAAAGGAGAGTTGGAAGAAAGCCTGAAATTACTTCATTCTGGTATTCAGGATCTTAAATCTAAAGGATTTTCGGTAGAGAGTATAGAGCCAATGGGCGCTCTTTATCTAACCATAAAATTGGATTATCTCGGAAAAACAAAACCTGATGGAGCAGTAATTGAAAATTCTTCAGACCTGGTTTTCTACCTGATACAGGAAGGCGGAATAGCCTTGGTACCTTTCTCAGCTTTCGGAGATGAGAAAACTTCACCTTGGTTTCGTGCATCCGTAGGAGGACTTTCCCAAACCGAAATCAAAGAATGTCTCCCAAAATTACAAGAAGCATTAGAAAAATTAAAATAAGTTGAAAAAATTCGGTTTTGATTTGGAAAAAATTCTATCTTTGTGATAAAGAAAGAAAAATATGGGAAATTATAAGCCAAAAGAAAATCAGCAAAAATCAAGAGTAGAAGAGCCAATGGCAGTTTACGCAGGAAGATCTATTTTTAATCGGTTTTCTATACAGGACGACTATAAACTTCTCAAAAAAGCAAGAGAAGGTGTGAAAACAGATGTTTTCTATTCTCTTGCTGATGCCATAAAAATGCCGGAGAAGAATCTCGCTACATTAATTAATTTATCGCCCAGGACAATCAGTAATTATAGAGATCAGGAGAAAGAGTTAGATCCTATCTATAGTGAGCATCTTCTGAAGCTGATTAATCTTTACAATCTGGGTAAGGAGATTTTCGGATCTATTGAGGAGTTCAGTTTATGGATGAACCGCCCTTTTTGGAATTCCGAGGAAAAACCGATTGATTTTATCTCTACTTCTGGTGGCGTGGATTTGATTTATGAAGAAATAGAAAAACTAGCCCAAGGTTATCCTGTATAATAATGCTTGTTTATAGAATTGTTCATAAAAAATATGCAGATTCTCTTTTTGCAAGCGGACTGGAAGGGCGATGGAATTCGGAAGGTAAAAAAGTTCTTTACACGGCGGAAAGTATTTCTTTGGCATATCTGGAAACCCTGGCGCATCGGAAAGGGCTGGGGTTCAATAAGGACTTCAGAATTATGATCATAAAAATTCCTTCCGATACAATAATGCAAACTGTTGAAACTTCAAAACTGTCAAAAGACTGGAGAGATTTTCGAAACTATTCCGATTGTCAAAAAATTGGAGATGCCTGGTTTGATGCTGATGAAAAACTGTGTCTGCAAGTTCCATCGGCTGTAGTTCCGGAAAATTGGAATGTGGTCATCAATACGTTTCATAAAGATTTCAAAAAAGTAAAATTAATAGATGTTCTCAATTTTTTACCGGATGAGAGATTGGAACAGATTATCAAACAATATCAATAATGAAAGTTATCGCAGTCATTCCTGCCCGGTATAACTCTACAAGATTTCCGGGAAAACTGATGGAAGTTTTGGGAGACAGAACCGTTATTACTACCACTTATCAGAATGTAGTGGAAACCGGTTTATTTGATGAAGTGTTTGTGGCTACAGATTCCGAAATTATCTTCGATGAAATCTCCAGAAAGGGCGGAAAAGCTGTAATGACAGGAGAGCACGAAACTGGAAGCGACAGAATTGCAGAAGCAGTTCAGGGGATAGATTGCAACATTGTAATCAATGTCCAGGGCGATGAACCTTTTCTCAAAAAAGAACCTCTGAAGCAACTGATAGATGTATTTTATAACGATGAAAAAAAAGAAATTTCTTTAGCTTCGTTGAAAATTCAATTAAAAGAACCGGAAGAAATCCAAAATCCGAATAATGTCAAAGTAATTACTGATATGAATGGTTTTGCTTTATATTTTAGCCGTTCCGTGATTCCGTTTCAGCGGGATTTGGATTACAATATCAAGTATTACAAACACATTGGAGTTTATGCTTTCCGAAAAGAAGCCTTGATCAGATTTTCCTCTCTGGAAATGACCCCTTTGGAAATAGCGGAAAAACTGGAGCAGCTGCGTTACTTGGAAAACGGAATGAAGATCAAAATGATAGAAACGGATTTCATTGGGGTCGGAATTGATACACCGGAAGATCTGGAGAAGGCAAAGCTGCTGATATAGTGATTAATGTCTTTTTAATGAGATTTTGTATTCCTAAAAAGGTCAAAATTTAATAAAAATCCTATCTTTGGAATCCTAAAATTCTTGAATGAAAAAAATAATCTTCATACTTTCAATACTATTCTCAATAATTATTTCTGCACAGACGGCTAAGGAAATTATTGATAAAAACATAGAAAACTCAGGCGGACTTACCAATTGGAAACTTCTGAACACGGTTCAGATCCAGGGAAGAGTAACTTTGGGAGTGAATGATTCTTATCCTGTCAGGATTTATCAGCAAAGACCGAATCTTACCAAAACAACAATCGTGATGGGCGGAAAGGAAACACCTGTAGAAGGTTTCGACGGAAAAAACGGATATGCAATGAATTATGCCCAGAATAAACTGCAACAGTATAACGATTATATTCCGGAGAATTTTGATAATGATTTCATAGATTGGGAAAGCAAGGGTTTTGAAGCCGAATTGCTTGGAAAGGAAAAAATTGGAGAACAATACTATTATAAAGTTCAGCTGACAAAGAATGTGAATAAGAATATCTATTATTTTGATGTGAAAAATTATTCGCTTTTCCGGGAAATCAAAAAAGATGAAATCCTGACTTACTTCGGTTATAAGAAGGTTGGGAATCTATTGATGCCTTACAGGATCGAATCTTCTTCTCCAAAAAAAGACAGCGATTATGTAATGCTGATCAATAAAATCGAAATCAACAAAGAGCTTCCGAAAAATACGTTTAAATTCTAATTTCTTCAAGATGGAAACCGAAGAAATCCGTGATTATTGTTTATCCAAAAAAGCTGTAACAGAAGGTTTTCCTTTTGATAATGAGACTTTGGTGTTCAAGGTAGGCGGAAAAATGTTTCTATTGATTTCCCTGGAAAAACAGCCGCCAACTTTCTCTGCAAAAGCCGACCCGGAATGGAGCGAGGAACTTCGTGAGAATTATCCCCAGATTTCCGGAGCTTATCACATGAATAAAACGCATTGGAATTCAGTCCTTTGCGAAGGTCTCAAAAAAGAATTAATTCTGAAATTAATTGATCATTCCTATGAATTGGTTTTTAATTCTCTAACTAAAAAGTTGAGAGAAGATATTCTTAATAATTAATTCTGCTACACCGTATTTTACACAAATTCATTTAAGGATTTTTAAGATTGAAATCCCCAAACGACAGTTCCCATTAATATTATAAATTTTTATTTTCTCATTTTGAGATAATAAAATAATTTGTATATTAGTCACTCGAAAATTTTTACTTGTAAAAAGGATAATCTTATGATTAAAAAAATATTATTATGCTCTGTGCTTGCCTGTATAACGCAGTTTGGTATGGCTCAGAAAAAAACACCAATCTATCTGGATGACTCCAAACCAGTGGAGGAGCGTATCGAAGATGCACTGTCCAGGATGACTTTGGAAGAAAAAATTGCGATGGTACATGCACAGTCCAAATTCAGTTCGCCCGGCGTGGCAAGATTAGGAATTCCCGAGTTCTGGACGGCAGATGGACCGCATGGTGTCCGTTCCGAAGTTCTCTGGGACGAATGGGATCAGGCAGGCTGGACCAATGATTCTATAATTGCTTATCCTGCACTTACTGCTTTGGCGGCAACATGGAACAGAGATATGTCTTCCATCTACGGAAAATCGCTGGGCGAGGAAGCAAGATACCGGAAGAAAGATGTGATTCTAGGTCCGGGTGTCAATATCTACAGAACACCGCTGAATGGGCGTAACTTCGAATATATGGGAGAAGATCCGTTTCTTGCTTCGCAAATGGTGGTACCTTACATTAAAGGAGTTCAGTCCAATGGTGTTGCAACCAGCGTAAAACATTTTGCACTGAATAATCAGGAAACTTTCAGACATACAAGCAATGTAATTGTGGATGACAGGGCTTTGTACGAAATTTATTTGCCGCCTTTCAAAGCGGCAGTTAAGGAAGGTGATTCCTGGACAATAATGGGCGCTTATGATCTTTACAAAGGTCAGCATGCCAGCCATAATCAATATTTGCTGAATGATATTCTGAAAGGTGAATGGGGTTACAAAGGTGTGGTAGTTTCGGACTGGGGTGCGGTTTTAGATACCAAACAGGCTATTTACAATGGCTTGGATCTGGAATTCGGAACGTGGACTAACGGATTATCACAGGGAACCAGCAATGCCTATGACAATTACTATTTGGCAAAACCTTACCTTGACCTGATTAAATCCGGAAAGGTAGGCACCAAGGAACTTGATGATAAAGTAAGACGTTTGTTAGGTCTGGCTTACAAGACAACTATGAATAAAAATAAACCTTTTGGATCCATAGCTTCTGAAGAGCACAGAGCAGCTGCGAAACAAATTGGCTCAGAAGGAATTGTTTTATTACAAAATCAAAAATCTACATTGCCTGTTAATCTGTCAAAGACCAAAAAAATTGCGGTAATAGGGGAGAATGCGATCAAGATGATGACTGTTGGCGGTGGAAGTTCTTCTCTGAAAGTAAAATACGAAACATTACCACTTGAAGGTATTAAAAAACGTTTCGGAAAACAGGCGGAAGTGGTTTATGCAAGAGGTTATGTTGGCGATATCGGGGGAGATTACAATGGTGTGAAATCCGGTCAGGATCTTAAAGAATCCCGTTCATCTGCAGAGCTGATCGCAGAAGCGGTAAAACTGGCTAAAGAATCGGACTTCGTAGTGTTCGTAGGTGGTCTTAACAAAAGTGATCATCAGGATGCGGAAGGGATGGATAGAAAAAGTTATGGTTTACCTTATGATCAGGATCAATTAATTACCCAACTGGCAAAAGCTAATAAAAATCTTGCCGTTGTCTTGATTTCAGGTAATGCAGTAGCGATGCCTTGGATCAAGGAGGTTCCTTCTGTGCTGCAATCTTGGTATCTTGGTTCGGAAGCCGGGAATGCTATTGCAGCTGTTTTAGCCGGGGATGCTAATCCTTCAGGGAAATTACCTTTTACCTTCCCAGTGAAATTGGAAGATAATTCAGCGCACGCTCTGGGAGAATATCCTGGAAATAAGGAGGAATTGGCTGCCGGTAAAGGAAAGGACTTGAAAGACCCTATCAATATTACTTATAACGAAGGAATCTTGGTGGGTTACCGTTGGCACGATACCAAAAACATTAAGCCATTATTCAGTTTTGGACACGGTTTGAGTTACACCACTTTTGAATACGGAAAAGTAAAAGCCGATAAGTCGGAATTAACAGCTGATGACAAAATTACTTTCACAGTTAATGTTAAAAATACAGGTAAAGTGGATGGCGCAGAGGTAGTGCAATTGTACATCAGCGATTTAAAATCATCACTGCCAAGACCGACAAAAGAATTGAAAGGTTTCGATAAAGTTTATTTGAAAGCAGGAGAATCTAAAGATGTTTCCATCACCATTGATAAATCTGCCTTGAGTTTCTTTGATCCGGTAAAACACGATTGGGTGGCAGAGCCGGGAGATTTTGAAGCCATGATTGGAAGCTCTTCCACAGACATCAGAACAAAACTAAAATTTACTTTAAAATAAATATTAACAGTAATATTTGAAAAAAGGATAGCAATTGCTATCCTTTTTATTTAAAACTGAAATTCTTCCGTCAATCTTTTATCTGCATCCAATTTCTCAATTAGCTTTTCCAAACCTTCAAATTTGATTTCATCGTGCAGAAAATCCCGGAATTTGATTGTGATTTCTTTACCATAAATATCCTGATCAAAATCCAGAATATAAACTTCTGTGTGTAAAGTTTCGTTTTGGTCATCGATGGTTGGGTTGGTTCCAATGCTCAACATTCCTTTGTAAAACTGATCATCGATGTAAACTTCAACAATATAAGCACCGCTTTTAGGAAGTAATTTATTGACTGGAACTTCAAGGTTTGCAGTAGGATAACCAATCGTTCTGCCCAGTTTTTTTCCGTGGATGACTTTTCCTGTCAAAGGATAATTGTAACCCAACATTTCATTCGCATCTCTGATTCTGCCTTCTGACAAAGCTATTCTTATTTTTGTAGAACTGATATTGAGGTCATTCTTTTGCACAGCCTCCAGTTGATTAACTTTAAAGCCTAATTCCTTTGAAAGCGATTTCAGTAATTCAAAATTTCCACTTTTATTTTTTCCGAAAGTATGATCGTGACCTATTATGATATGTTTAACTTTGAGTTTATCTGCCAAAACCTGTTCGCAAAACTCAATTCCTGTCAGATTTCTGAATTCTTCGTCAAAAGTTTTTAGAAAAATGTTTTTGATGCCGCTTTTTTCGAGAAGTTCTAATTTTTCTTCAAGTGTATTAAGCATTTTGACATCATCATCCGGATTCAAAAATTTTCTCGGATGCGGCCAGAAACTGAGAATAGCAGATTCTAGATGTTCCTTTTCTGCGATTTCATTTAACTTATTAATAATAGACAAATGCCCCAAGTGAACACCGTCGAACATTCCTAATGATAATGCCAATGGTGTTGTAGATTGGTAATCTGTAAGATCTTTGATGATTTTCAAATTCTGAATTTTATGGCAAAAAGTAATCAAATCTGCCTGTGTAATAATCCACCCAAAAATGGTGTTTAAAATTGTCATACAAATATGATAAAAATCTTTATTTCTGACAATGCTCATTTATAAACTTTTATTATCTTTGCGCACAAGTAAAAATTTAGTAATGGCAAACCAAATTAAAGGAAAAATTTCACAAATTATTGGACCAGTTATCGATGTGGTTTTTAATGAAGTTGAAGAATTACCAAAAATATATGACGCTTTGGAAATCACTAAAAACGACGGAGAAAAAGTTGTTTTGGAGGTAGAGCAGCACATTGGCGAGGATATGGTAAGATGTATCGCAATGGATGCTACAGATGGTCTTCAGAGAGGTCAGGAAGTAACTGGTACAGGTAAACAAATTACAATGCCGGTTGGTGATGAAGTTAACGGTCGTCTTTTCAACGTAGTTGGAGATGCTATTGACGGAATCCAGACTTTGTCAAAAGAAGGAGGTTTGCCAATCCACAGAGAAGCACCAAAATTCGATCAATTATCTACTTCTGCTGAGGTTCTTTTCACAGGAATCAAAGTAATTGACCTTGTTGAGCCTTACGCAAAAGGAGGTAAAATTGGATTGTTCGGTGGAGCAGGTGTAGGAAAAACAGTATTGATCCAGGAATTGATCAACAACATTGCAAAAGGACACGGTGGTCTTTCCGTATTCGCAGGAGTAGGAGAAAGAACAAGAGAAGGAAATGACCTTTTGAGAGAGATGTTGGAATCCGGGATTATCAAATATGGTGACGAGTTTATGCACTCTATGGAAAATGGAGGTTGGGATCTTTCAAAAGTAGACTTAGAAGCTATGAAAGAATCCAAAGCTGCTTTCGTTTTTGGTCAGATGAATGAGCCACCAGGAGCAAGAGCTAGAGTAGCATTGTCTGGTTTGACATTAGCTGAATACTATAGAGATGGTGGGGAAACTGGTCAAGGTAGAGATGTACTTTTCTTTGTAGATAATATCTTCCGTTTTACTCAGGCTGGTTCTGAGGTATCTGCACTTTTGGGTCGTATGCCATCAGCGGTAGGTTACCAGCCAACTTTGGCATCTGAAATGGGTGCGATGCAGGAAAGAATTACTTCAACTAAAAACGGATCTATTACATCTGTACAGGCGGTTTATGTACCTGCGGATGACTTAACCGACCCGGCTCCTGCAACCACGTTTGCTCACTTGGATGCAACTACAGTACTAGATAGAAAAATTGCTTCATTAGGTATTTACCCGGCGGTAGATCCATTGGCTTCTACGTCAAGAATCTTAGCTCCGGAAATTATTGGTGAAGAACATTATAACTGTGCACAGAGAGTAAAAGAAATTCTTCAGAGATACAAAGCATTGCAGGATATTATCGCAATCCTTGGTATGGAAGAATTGTCTGAAGAAGATAAATTGGTAGTTTACAGAGCTAGAAAAGTTCAGAGATTCTTGTCTCAACCTTTCCACGTTGCTGAGCAGTTTACAGGGATTCCGGGATCTTTGGTAGATATCAAAGACACTATCAAAGGATTTAATATGATCATCGATGGAGAATTGGATCAATATCCAGAAGCTGCCTTCAATTTGAAAGGAACCATCGAAGAAGCGATTGCTGCAGGACAAAAAATGCTTGCTGAAAACGCTTAATTAGAAAATAGAATAAAGAAAAAAGAGTCAAGATAGTTCTCTTTTTTCTTTTCTCTTTACTCTTTAATCTAACGAAAATGAATATAAAAATTTTAACTCCGGAATATGTAGTTTTTGATGGCGAAGTTGATTCAGTTCTTCTTCCTGGAAAAAGCGGACAGTTCCAGATTTTCAAGAATCACGCGGCGATTGTATCAGCTTTGGTGGGAGGAAAAGTAAAAATCTACACAGAGCAAGTAGATGCTGCTTACCAGAAATACCTTACCAAGGAAACGGAAGCCAAATCTGTTTTCTCCTATGAAATCAAAAATGGCGTTCTTGAATTTAATAACGATAAAGGTATTATTCTCTGCGAATAAGCCTGGACAACAACAATAGACAAAGAAAAGCGAATCAAAAATGGTTCGCTTTTTTTATTTTTAAAATCTTATTTTTGTGTCTTTAAAACAAGACATTATGGGCGTTGCAGATTTATTATTAAAAAAGAAAAAAGCCTTGGCAGAGAAAAACCTTAATGACGGCAGAGCATATATTGAAGCCAATTCTGCGAAAGAAGGTGTAGTAACCTTGCCAAGCGGATTACAATACGAGATCATTACGGAAGGCGATGGCGCAAAACCAAAAGCAAAAGACACTGTAACCGTACATTATCACGGCACAACAATTACGGGAGCGGTCTTTGACAGTTCGGTAAAGCGTGGCAAGCCGGCATCTTTTCCGCTAAACAGGGTAATCTCCGGCTGGACGGAAGGTTTGCAGTTAATGCCGCTAGGAAGCAAATGGAGACTGATATTGCCACCAAACCTGGCTTATGGCGAGGAGCAGATCAGCAAGGAAATAGGCCCAAACAGCACGTTGATATTTGAAGTAGAACTGTTAGGCATCAAATAACAAAATCCCGAAATATATTTTCGGGATTTTTAGTTTATGAGATTTAAATTTAACGATTACCGATATCAATTGACGAATTTATCTGATGAATCTCTAAAATCAGCGAAAAATAATATCATATTACAATTTAAATAAGCTCTAATAACGTGAATTTTACAAACTCAGAATAATGCCATTCTCTTTCAGTTGCTGAATCGGCTTAGAAAACCAAAACAGTTCAAAGTCTTCAAAATTCTTTTCATATAATTCTTTGAGTTGCTGAAGTGTCAGTTTTTTAGGATTTTCTATGCTGTATGAACTAAGAATCTCCATAAACCAGGTTGCTTTTGCCTGATCCAATTCAATTTTTACCATATTGGTTTTTAGGTGAAAGGTAAGTTGCGTCAAATTCCAGGAATTACCTTTTTTGGTTTTGATGATATGATTTGTCAGAGCATTGTTCTCGGTAAAAACCAATTTAGCATTGACCTTAAAGCTGAACTCCTCTTCACGCACCAGAGAATCGTGGATATAATCTGGGTGAATCGTGGTTTTGGGTATCTTAAAATCAAACCATTCCTGCAAAGGCAGGTCAAAATTGATTCCGTGCATATAGTTGAAAAGGGATTTCTTCAGACCAAATCCGAATTTTCCGTGATCAATTCCTGTTTGATCAATAAAATCCACATCATTATTTGCAAACTGAATGTCTTGCAAAATTGGTGTTACTCCAAATTCTTCAGGATTTTGCCCGACAGGCGAATGCGCTGTCATCGCAAACTGATGCCAGAAGCCGCTTTGCAGGACACCCATCTCAAAAAGCTGCCGAACCATCTCCAAAGAATCTACAGTTTCCTGAACGGTTTGAGTCGGATAGCCATACATCAGGTAAGCGTGAACCATAATGCCGGCTTCTGTAAAATGCCGGGTCACTCTTGCCACCTGTTCCACAGAAACACCTTTGTCAATAAGTTTCAACAAGCGGTCACTTGCCACTTCCAGTCCGCCGGAAACGGCAATGCATCCGGAAAGTTTCAGCAAAAAGCAAAGATCTCTGGTAAAGCTTTTCTCAAAACGGATGTTTGTCCACCAGGTCACGACAAGATTTCTTCTCAGGATTTCCAGAGCAACTTCACGCATCAGAGCTGGCGGCGCAGCTTCATCTACAAAATGAAAGCCGGTTTCTCCGGTTTGCTGGATTAATTCTTCCATTCTGTCTACCAAAATTTTGGCAGAGATCGGCTCGTAGATTTTAATATAATCCAGCGAAATATCACAGAACGTACACTTGCCCCAGTAGCAACCGTGCGCCATTGTCAGCTTGTTCCAGCGTCCGTCGCTCCATAGGCTGTGCATCGGATTGGCTACTTCTATGACGGAAATGTATTGATTTAGCTTCAGGTCAGAATAATCAGGCGTTCCGATTTCTGATTGTTTGTAATCGTGTCTTTTGGAATTATTCTTATAAACTACTTCGCCGTTTTCCAACAAAAACGTTCTCTTGAATTCAGCTTCTTTGCTCTTCAATTGATTGTTGCAGATATTATCAATAATCAACTCTAAAGGAAGTTCGCCATCATCCAATGTGATGAAATCGAAGAACTCAAAAACCCTTTTATCTTTTAGTTCCCGTAATTCTGTATTCGGAAAACCGCCGCCCATCGCAGTTTTGATGTGCGGAAAATGATCTTTAATGAATTTTGCACATCTGAAGGCAGAATACAAATTACCCGGAAAAGGTACCGAAAAGCAAACCAATTTTGGCTGAATCAAATCCAGATTATCTTCAAGTATTTTTAACGTAAAATCATCAATAAAAGTCTGGTTTGTATTAATTTTAGAGTATAACTCATCAAAAGAATTGGCGCTTTTTCCCAGTCGCTCTGCATATCTGCTAAAGCCGAAATCCGGATCGATATTTTCTACAATATAATCCGAAAGATCTTCCAGATAAAGCGTTGCCAGGTGTTTGGCTTTATCCTGCATTCCCATATTTCCGAACGCAAATTCCATATCATCCAGCTGGTTAAAACGGGAGGCTTCCGGCAGAAAATTCATAGTGCAGATCTGCCTTGCCAAGGTCGGATTCTGATTCTGCAAAAACAAAATTACCTGATCTATCGTTTTTATGTATTCTTCTTTTAAGGCAAAAATCCTTTTGGAATTTTCAGAAATGCTGTTGATGTTTGTTTCCTTTTCAAAGATTTTCTTGATTCCTGCTTTGGAAAATAGCTCGAGAATTACCTCAATCCCAAGATCCATCTGATAGCTGGATATGCCCTTAGTATTCAGAAAACCTTTGATGTAGGCGGTTGCAGGATAGGGCGTATTGAGCTGTGTAAAAGGTGGTGTAACCAGGAGAAGATCTTTCAAAAGAAAATTTTCCGCAAAGTTAAGATTTATAAATATTATCAAAAGTTAATTTTTTTTCTGAAAACGGCATCTTTAGAATGATTTTTGATGATTGTGAGTCTTGTTAAAATATTAGCGATTATTTTTTAATTTGTTATTAATAAGAGATTATTAAAATATTGTGAGTATTTTTGATGGTTCGAGAATCTTAAAATAACAATCAGTATAGTTAGAAATCTATGGTCTTAATTGTCGATGATAACCAGAACAACATCTATTCATTAAAGAAGCTGTTAGAGTCCAACGATTTTCAGGTTGATACTGCCGATTCCGGTGAAAAAGCGCTTGGTAAAGCACTCAATAATAGTTATTCGCTCATTATTCTGGATGTCCAGATGCCCGATATGGATGGTTTTGAGGTGGCGGAAGCATTGTCCGGCTACAGCAAAACCAAAGAAATTCCTATTCTTTTCCTCTCCGCAGTCAATACGGAAAAGCGTTTTATTACGAAAGGCTACAAGTCCGGCGGAATTGATTATGTTACTAAACCGATAGATCCGGATATTCTTTTGCTGAAAGTCAAAACGTTTTACAATCTGCAGGAAAATAGTCTTGCAATGAAGAAAACGCAGCACAATCTGGAACTGGAAGTGAAAGGAAGACGTGAATCCCAGGCAACGATGAAGTCCCAGATTGATCATTTTCATCTGATGCTTCAGGCATTGCCACAGATTGCATTCACACTTAATCAGGATGGAGAAGTGGATTTTGTAAACTGCAAATGGTTTCAGTATTCCGAATCGGAGCAGGAGTTTCCCGAGACGCATCCTGATGATCACGATATCCTGACAGAGTTTGAAGAATGCAGAAAGCGTGGCAAAGCTCTTGAACTTGAATTGAGAATTAAAAACATAAAAACAGATCTTTATCGCTACCATCTGCTCAGGATGTCGCCCGTTTTTGAAGGTAATACCATCAAAAACTGGGTGGGAACATTCACGGATATTGATGATCAGAAGCGCATTGAAAAAGAAAAAGATGAGTTCCTGAGTATTGCCAGTCATGAACTGAAAACACCGCTTACCAGCATAAAAGCCTATACTCAGCTTCTGGATCGAAAGCTTAAACAAAATACCGAAAATACTGAGGTGGTTTATGTTAAGAAAACTCTGGATCAGATTGATAAGCTCAACAGCCTGATTACAGACCTTCTGGATGTTTCGAAGATCGAAAACGGAAAACTAAAGATCAATAAACAGCCGGAAAATCTGGAAGCTGTAATCCAGAATGCTATCGAAACCATTCTGCATACCAACGGAAGCGATGTTAAAATAGAACGCCACGGCGTGAAGCCTGATTTTGTAATTCCTTTTGACAAAATAAGAATAGAGCAGGTTCTCATTAATTTTCTGAGCAATGCCATAAAGTATTCTCCGGAAAATCATCAGATTTTTGTAACCACATTCAGTGACGAAAAGGAGGTCAGGATCAGCGTTACAGACTTTGGAATCGGGATTCCGGCTTTCAAGCAGGAGTATGTTTTTCATAAGTTCTACCGCGTGGAGGAGTCATCACTTCAGTTCCAGGGAATGGGAATCGGGTTGTATATCTGCGCAGAGATTATTAAGCAACACCACGGAACCATTGGTGTTTCCAGTGAAGTGGGAGAAGGATCCACTTTTTATTTTACATTACCATTAAACTAAATTCTTTATGCCAAAGAAAATTATACGAAATCTACAATTCGGTGTCGGAGTATCCCTCTTGATCCTTATTGCAAGTTCCATTGCATCCTATCTGAGTATTCAGAATCAGATGGACAACCGTGAAAAACTCTCTGTAAGCCGGAGATCCATTACAGCCGTTAAGGATGTTTTGGTTGCTCTTCTGGATGCAGAAACAGGAAACAGAGGTTATCAGCTGACAGGCAGGGAGAGTTTCCTTGATCCATTTAACCGCAGCATAGAAGAATTTCCAAAAGCTATTGAGCGTGCAAAGGCTCTGGATATTGATGATAAGGCACAGTTGCAAAGATTGGATGAACTGGAGAAGAATGTTAAGAAAAACATAGATAATCTCCAGCAGTTTGTAGATAATAAGCACAGAGGGATTGCAATGACCCAGGAACAGTTCCTGATGAGTAAAGTCTATATGGACACCTGCCGAAAAATTGTAAACGACTTTGTGAAGCACGAGGAACAACAGCTTGACATCAAAAACAGAGATCTCAAGAGGTCATCCAGTACTACAGTTCTGTTCATTATATTTTCTGCAATTGCGGCGATTATTGTTACCATATTTTTTTATACAAGAATGCGAGCAGATCTTATCAGGAGAGATAAGCTGGAAAAGGAGCTTACCGCAAAAGACCTTGAAATAAGCCGCCGTGTAACTGCCATCAAGGAAATTGCCAATAGGGTAGCCAGTGGAGATTACAGCCAGAAAGCAGTGGATAATTCTCAGGACGATCTCGGTGACTTGGTAGAGTCTCTGAATCACATGACAGAATCTCTCAAAAAGTCATTTGACAAGATCAACAGCAGTGAGTGGAGACAATCCGGATTGGTCTTGCTTAATGAATCGCTTGTGGGGAATAAGTCCGTAAAAGAAGTCAGCAATGAATCTCTGAATCATTTCATAGATTATGGAAATTGCATCAATGGCGCATTATATCTGAATGATGAAGGAAGGCTGAAGCTTAATGCTGCCTACGGACTGGAAGACCGCATGAAAAAGATCTTCGAACCAGGCGAAGGAATGATAGGACAGGTTTTTCTGGAAAAGAGATTCAAGGTTTACAATAATATCAGTGAAAACGATTTTTCTGTCTCATTTGCAAGCAGTAAAGTAAAGGTCAATAGCATCTTGTTACTTCCTATTTTATTTGGTGATTATAATTTTGGAGTGATAGAATTGAGTTCTGTCGAGGATTTTAATGAAGACAAAATTAATTACTTCTTGGAAGGTAGCCGTAATATTGCAGTAGCTCTGGGTGCGGCAAAAGGAAGAGAGCAGGAACAGCGATTGCTGGAAGAAACCCAGACACAGGCAGAAGAATTGCAGGTACAGCATTCTGAACTGGAAAATCTCAATACAGAACTGGAAGCACAGACCCAGAAGCTTCAGGCCTCTGAGGAGGAACTGAAAGTGCAGCAGGAGGAGCTGATGCAGACCAATGCTGAGCTGGAAGAACGTTCAAAGTTACTGGAAGAAAAAAATCTCCTGATTGCAGAACGTAATGCAGAAATCCAGAAAAAAGTCGAGGAACTGGCACTCAGCACAAAATATAAGTCCGAGTTCCTGGCCAATATGTCTCACGAGCTCCGCACCCCGCTCAATTCCATTTTACTGCTTTCCAGACTTATGGCAGAAAATCCGGATGAGAACCTGAATGAAGACCAGGTGGAGTCTGCTAAAGTGATCCAGAGCTCCGGTACCAGTTTATTGACTTTGATTGATGAAATCCTGGATCTCGCTAAAATAGAATCCGGGAAAATGACCTTGGAACATCAGAAGATTTTACTGAGTGATGTGGTTAAGGATCTTAATAATTTATTTGCACCGGTTATCAAACAGAAAGCGCTTCAATTTGATATTAATATAGAAAATGATGTTACTGCGACCATTGAGACAGACAGATTACGGCTGGATCAGGTTTTGAGGAATCTTTTGTCTAATGCAGCGAAGTTCACATCCAAAGGCAAAATTGAGTTAACTATTAAAAACGATCCGAAGAAGAAAGGTTTTATAATTTTTTCTGTAAAAGATACCGGAATCGGGATTCCTTCAGATAAACAAGCCGTCATTTTTGAGGCTTTTCAACAGGCTGACGGCTCTACCAGAAGGAAATTTGGCGGAACAGGTCTTGGATTGTCCATTAGCAGGGAAATTGCAAGATTGTTAGGTGGCGAATTGACATTAACGAGTAAAGTGGATGAAGGAAGTGAATTTTGTCTTGTCATCCCATCATTTAAAAAAGAGGATATAGAAACTTCCGAAACGGATAGGGATCTTGTAGAAATCATTAAAGATGATACAGCAATCATTCAAAATCTTTTGGCAGAAGAGACCTCTGCTTTAACAGTTCTGGAAATTCCGGATGAAGTGGAAGATGACCGTCAGTCCATACAACAGGAAGACAAAGTGATCCTGATTGTAGAAGATGATACCAACTTTGCAAAAGCACTTTTGAAATATGCCCGATTGCAAAGCTATAAAGGCGTAGTAGTGGTGCGGGGTGATCAGGCTCTTTCGGCAGCTTTGCAGTATCATCCTTCTGCTATTTTACTGGATATCCAGCTTCCTATAAAAGATGGATGGCAAGTGATGGATGAGCTGAAATCTACATCTGCCACCAGACATATCCCGGTTCACATGATGTCTTCTATGCGCGCTAAGCAGGAGAGTCTGATGAAAGGTGCCGTGGATTTCATTAACAAACCGGTAGCGATGGAAGAGATGAATAAAGTCTTCAAAAAGATAGAGGAAACCATCAGAAAATCGTCTCAGAAAGTTTTAATAGTGGAAGAAAATGCAAGACATGCATCCGCATTATCCTATTTCCTGAGCAATTATAATATTGCACTTTCTGTAGAAAACAATGTTGAAGACAGCGTTCAGGCATTATATTCTGATCAGGTGGATTGTGTGATCCTTGACATTGGGGCTTTTCGCGGAAAAGAATTCGAGATTGTAGAATCCATCAAAAGTAATGAAGGTCTCGAAAATCTGCCAATCATCATTTTCACAGAACATAGTCTTTCTACTTCCGAGGAGCTTAAAATAAGACAATATGCCGATTCAATAGTTGTAAAAACTGCCCATTCTTACCAAAGAATTCTGGATGAAGTCGGGCTTTTCCTTCACCTCGTAGAAGAGAAGAGCAATTCTGAAGAAACAAAAAGTAAAACACTGGGTTCATTGACCGAAGTCCTGAGTGGAAAAAAGGTATTAATAACGGATGATGATGCACGCAATATTTTTTCATTAACAAAAGCTCTGGAAAAATATAAAGTTGAAGTGATCCTTGCCATGGATGGTAAGCAAGCTTTGGAACAGATTGATAAGCATCCTGATATTGATGTGGTGCTGATGGATATGATGATGCCGGAAATGGATGGCTATGAAACGATTCGCGAGATCCGTAAAATGCCGCAATACAAAAAATTGCCCATCATCGCCGTCACTGCAAAATCAATGATAGGAGATCGTGACAAATGTATCACAGCAGGTGCATCAGATTATATCTCAAAACCTGTGGATATGGATCAACTGTTATCATTATTACGGGTTTGGTTATACGAGAGTTAGTATGAAGAAGAAAATATTGATCGTAGATGACGATCCCAGGAATATCTTCGCACTACGGCTTACGCTGAAATCGAGAGGTTTTCAAGTGGAAAGTTCCGTATCTGGAGAGGAAGCTATTTCTATACTAAAAAATGACAACGGCATAAAAGTGGTGTTGATGGACATGATGATGCCGGATCTGGATGGTTATGAAACGATGAAAATCATCCGTAAAACCGAATCTATCAATAAAACTGTAATCATTGCAGTAACAGCTCAGGCTATGCCGGAAGACCGGGAAAAATGCCTGGAAGCCGGTGCAGATGATTACATAACTAAACCAATCAACGTAGATATTTTATTAGACACCATTGAAAAATTATCGTGATGCTTGAAACCGGAATTGTAAAAGATGAAGAGGTGGAATATCTGATCAAGGATGTTTACGATCTGTACGGCTATGATTTTTCTATGTACAGCAGGGCATCTTTCAAAAGACGGGTCAACAGGATCTGCCTGATTGATAAATTTACAAGCTTTGCAGAACTGAGATATACACTAATCAACGAGCCGGATTATCTGAAAAGATTTATAGAAGAAATCACTGTGAATGTCACGGAGATGTTCCGGGATCCTTATTTCTTCAAAGCTTTGAGGGAAAATATATTGCCTCAGCTCGGAACCTATCCGCTGATCCGGGTTTGGGTGGCAGGATGCTCTACAGGAGAAGAAGCCTATTCTATTGCCATTCTCCTGAAGGAAGCAGGATTGTACCAAAAATCACTCATCTATGCTACAGATATCAATCCTTCTGTGCTGGAAACTGCCAGAGCGGGTATTTTTCCTATCAGCCAGATGAAAACCTATTCAGAAAATTATATGATGTCCGGCGGGAAGGAAGATTTTTCAAATTATTATACAGCGAATTATGATAGTGTAAGATTTGACAAAAGTCTGAAAGAAAAAATGATCCTATCCACCCATAATCTTGTGTCGGACAGCTCATTCAACAGTTTTCAGCTGATTATCTGTCGCAATGTTCTGATTTATTTTGATAAAGGATTGCAGGAAAGGGTTTTTCGCCTGTTCGATGACAGTCTGGAACATCTCGGGTTTCTGGCTTTGGGATCCAAGGAAACCTTGCGTTTCTCGAATCTGGGAAAAACTTATCAACAGATCACTGATCAGAAAATCTGGAAAAAAACCGCACAGAACTGACATGAAATACAACAGAACAGAATTGGTAATGATCGGCGGATCTGCAGGAAGCTTACAGGTGATTTTGGAACTTGTAAGAAAACTGGATGCAGACCTGGATTTTCCTATTGTTCTGGTTGTGCATCGAAAGGCTCAATCCACAAGTATTTTGCAGACACTTTTGCAACAGTTTTCGGCTAAACAAGTAATTGAGATTGAAGATAAGACAGAAATAGAAAGTAACAATATTTACATTGCGCCCGCAGATTATCATCTTTTATTTGATTCCAAACTTAATGTTTCTCTTGACAGATCAGAAAAATATCATTTTTCCCGACCTTCCATTGATATCGCATTTTCTTCGGCTTCAGAAGTTTATCAGGAAAATCTGCTGGCAATTTTGCTTTCCGGAGCCAATGCAGACGGGATTGAAGGTCTCAGATTTGTGAAGAATCATGGCGGAAAAGTCTGGATCCAGGATCCTGATACCGCAGAAGTTGATTATATGCCAAGACACGCTGCAGAGCAGGTTTCTTATGACCTGCTGGTAACATCGGAGACTCTTTATAAAAGTATCAGTCAGCTTAATAATTAACAAATTTAATTTATATATATGGACAAGAAAAAAATATTAATCTTTGATGATGACACCACGTTGCTGGAGCTCATTTCAATGATTTTTGAAGACAGTGGTTATGAAGTGGATATTTCCCAGACATCACATAACATTCTGGAAAAAGTTTCGGAGTTTCATCCCGATATTATCCTGATGGATAACTGGATCCCGAATATTGGAGGCATTGAAGCCACTAAACTGCTGAAAAGTAAAGAAGAATACCGTGACATCCCGGTGATTTACGTGACGGCAAATAATGATATAGAAGCTCTGGCAGAAAGTGCCAAGGCAGATGATTATGTAGCCAAACCTTTTGATCTGGATGATTTGGAACAAAAAGTAGCAAAATATATCCGATAGATTGTAGCCTCACCAGGAATCGAACCTGGATCTAAAGTTTAGGAAACTTCTATTCTATCCGTTGAACTATGAGGCCTCTGAATATTTGATAAATTTAATCAATTTTCATAGGTCTCAAAAGTTCCGTCTTCGAAAAAAAATACAATTCTTCTTATTTTTTTTTGAGAATAAACTTGTTTTTTTGGAAAATCTTCTAATGCCTGAGAATCGGTTATTTTATTTTTTTCTGCGAAAGGTGCAGAATTATTCGATTCTCGTGCTATTTCTTTTTCAATTTTAGGTGTTGGCGCTTCGTGACCAAATTGATCATCATTGATTAGAGAGAATAAATCCGGCAGAGATTTCTTTACGGGCTTTTTTTCTTCGATGGTTTCAGTTTCCTTTTTATCAGCAACTGTTTCCTGTTTTAGAAGCATTTCGCCACTTCCTGTAATCAGCCAATTCCATTCGATGTCGGGAAACTTTGATTTTATTTTGGTAATGAAATCGAGGGAAGGCTTATTTCTCCCGGACAAAATGTGAGAAATGCTTGATCGCTGAACACCAATTTCTTCTGCAAACTCAGCAGGTGTCATTTCCGAATACTCGATAACTTTTGTAATTCTATCATTAAATTCCATATTACAAATGTAACAATAAAAGATTTAAATTATATTACAAATGTAATTAATATAGAATTACATTTGTAACAATCATAAAATACTTAGTAATTAATTGTAAGTCAATTAGTTATTTTATATTTTGTGGATAAGTTATAATTGAGAGGCACAACTTTGCTCTGATTTACTAATTGTGGAAAAGCCCATTTTTTATTGATTAATTGAACAAAAAAACCGTTCAGAAATGAACGGTTTTGTTATATGGAATAATAAGATTTTCTATGCTTCTTTGGTTTTTTTCCCCGGAAAGAGTAGGGAAGTAATGATGCTCAGGAGCAATATCGATACAATGACAATCAGTGATTCTGATGTGCCAAATCCAATGTCATCGAGATAATGATGGAATACCATTTTCAGTCCGATAAACGCTAATAGGGCAGCAAGACCAATCTTCAGGAATCGGAACTTTTCTACAATTCCAGCCAATAAAAAGAACATTGATCTGAGTCCGATAATCGCAAAAATATTGGAAAAGAAAACAATATAAGGATCCTTGGTAATAGAAAAGATAGCAGGAATACTGTCCACAGCGAAGATCAGATCGGTAAATTCTACTATGATCAGCACCAGGAAAAGTGGAGTCATTTTCTTTACGCCATCTATTACCACAAAGAATTTATTCCCCACAAACTGATTATGGATCTTGAAATGCTTCTGTGCAAACTTGACAATAGGATGGTGCTGGGGATCGATTTCCTCATTCTTGTTCCTTTCAATAAACATTTTTATTCCGGTATATATAAGGAATGCCCCGAAAACATACATAATCCATTCAAACTTCTGAATGAGTGCCGCACCGATAAAAATAAAAAGAAAACGCATTACAATTGCGCCAAAGATGCCCCAGAACAAAACCCTGTGATAATTACGAGGTGCCACGCCAAATCCGCTAAAAACTAAAAGAATGACAAAGATATTATCAACAGAAAGCGCATATTCTACAAGATAACCTGTGAGGAATTCAAGTCCCAGATTCTTGTCATATAACATAATCGAATGTTCTAGGTTATCAGGATTGACCTTGATAGGATGCTTATGTTTTGCAACAATTTCCTGCAGCTTTTCCACGCTGTCGATGTCGTGGATTAGATGACCATAATAAGTAAGCAGGATATAAAATCCCATGGATAATAATACAATGAAAAAACTCATCAGTCCGGCCTGCTTCAGTGAGACTGGCGCATCCTTTTTATTAAAAATTCCAAGATCCAGTAAAAGGATAATCAGGATGAAAATTAAGAAACCTGAAAGAAATAATATTTCGTTGCTCATTGTTGATAAAATAATGGCAAAAATAGGGAAATAATTGTGATTTAGTACGTTGTACATTTGTAAAAAAGCACCGAAATAGCAATAAATTATGTTTAGCATAATCTTAAACAAATGGCACATTAGCCAGTACAATATACTTAAAGTAAATTTAAAAATTAACTTTATTTAAATTTCTTAAAATACTGATATATAATTTATTAATAAATTTAAGTAAGAATTTATCATTCCACAAAATAATTAACAGACAAAGTGACATTTGTAGTTGTTTAATGATTTTACAAATGTAACAAGTGTTTTTTAAGATTAAATGTTATTTTTGTTTCAAATCAAACCTTCTAAAAAATGAATATCAGTTTTCCTTATTTTAAAAATGTAAACTTCCCAGATCGCTATATTTCGCCTGAAAAATTATTTTCCTACCTACAGAGCAATTACAGCGATTATATAAAACAAGTCGGAACATCAAGTTTGGGAAAACCTATTTATATGATGACTTTGGGCACGGGGAAAACTAAAATTGCTGCCTGGTCCCAGATGCATGGAAATGAATCCACTGCGACACTTGCTATGCTGGATCTGCTTGCCATTTTTGAAAAACATCCGGATCTGAAAGACAAGCTATTCACATCTATACAGCTGGATTTCATCTTTATGCTGAATCCGGATGGCGCAGAACAATGGACAAGACGGAATGCTTTTGATATTGATATCAACAGAGATTTTCTGAGAAATTCCAGCGTAGAGATGAAAATTCTGAAATCTATTGTTTTGGAAGGTCATTACAGCTACCTGCTGAATCTGCATGACCAACGCACCATCTTTACAACAGATGATAAACATCCTGCAACCTTGTCTTTTTTAGCGCCTTCTGAGAGTCCTGAGCGAGAAATAACCGAAAACAGAAAAAAAAGTATGGCGGTAATAGCGGCAATCTACCTACAGATGAAGCATGTGTTGCCCAACAGAATTGCAAAATATACAGATGAATTTTATCCGACATCTACTGGAGATAATTTTATGAAATTAGGAATTCCGTCTGTTTTATTTGAAGGCGGATTTTATGAGGATGACATCCAAAGGGAAAAAACCAGGGAATTCTATACCCAGGCTTTATATTTTGCACTGAAAGCCATGTCCGTGCTTAAAGGCGATACGTACAGTTATGAGACGTATCTGGACATTCCGCAGAACAAGGAATCGCATTTTGATATGATTTACAGGAATGTAAAATTAAATACAGAATTTGATTGTATCTTGGACATTGCTGTACAGTATAGAGAAATTTTGGATGATAATAAGAATCTGATTTATCAGCCTTATGTAGTTGAAGTTGGAGATTTGAATCATAAAAAAGGCTGGACAGAGATTGACTGTACAGATAAAAGATTTGTGTCTGTTAAAAAGTTTCCAAAACTAGATGCATTGGTGGATTTCAGAATAGAATAATTATAAGTTCATCAAAAGTTAAATAGTTGATTTTCAATACATTAAATAATACTATTTAACATAATATAAATTATAGGACATTTTGAATTTGCAATTATATCTAATTATTTTTGACTTATTCATTCTTTATTTGGTATAATATTTTCTCGATCAATAATAAATAGCTATTATGAAAAAATATATTCTAACCTTATCAGGAATTATTATGTTAATCTCCTGCGAAAAAAATAATGGAAAACAATCCTATGCAGAAAACAGAAAACCTGATACGCTTGCCATAGCCGATTATCAAAAAAATGAAATTGAACACCGGGAAAATACAGACTATTGTTATATGAATGTCCTGGCTAAAGATACACTGATGCTAAAATACAAAGTCACAAATGGAAATGTTTCCGGAAAGCTGATGTTCAAAAACTTTGAAAAGGATTCTTCATCAGGCGATATTTCAGGTAAAATCTCAGGTGACACTCTGAAACTCAATTATAAATTTACCTCCGAAGGTATGACCAGTGAACGTGAAGTTTATTTTCTGCACGACAGCGGAGTTTTATTAGAAGGTATCGGCGCATATTCAGACAATAATGCTCCACAGCAAAAATATTCATCTGCAAAAGCGATCAATTATTCCAAAGGTCGCAGACTCACACCTGCGGACTGCAATATTTTTAAATAGAAACAGCAGCTGAAAGCTGCTGTTCTAAAAACCCCTAAATGTATAATCTGTAAAGAATTACAATCTTTTAATCTATTGATTATCCTTGAATTTATAGATCCGGACATAATCAATAATCATCTGTTGTGGATATATGCCTTCGTCCACGCCTTCTTTCCCACCCCAAAGTCCGCCGACAGCCTGGTTCAGAATCAGATAAAAAGGTCTGTCAAATGGCCATGCATCATTGCTGTTCTCTGATTTGATGTAAGTAAAATATTTTTTATCATCCATGTACATTTCGATCTTTTGAGGGGTCCAGTCAGCCCTGTACACATGGAATTTCTCAGTCGCATCTTTCACAAAAATTGTATCGGTTTTCTGCGTTCCTTGGATATGATTATACTTTTTGGTGTGTACAGAAGCATGGATAAAACCTTCATTATAACCCACGTGTTCCATAATATCAATTTCGCCGTCATCCGGCCATTGTTTGATATCGGCACTCAACATCCAGATCGCAGGCCACGTCCCCTTCCCTTTTGGCAATTTAGCCTTTACTTCAACGCTTCCGTATTGAAAAGGAAATGTTTCTTTGGTGATCAGTTTGGCTGATGTATAGTCATTGTTCTCCCATTTTTCCTTTCTGGCTTCGATGATGAGTTTATCATTTTCTATCCTTGCATTTTCTTTTCTGTTATTGGTGTAATACTGCAGTTCTTCATTACCGAATCCGTGACCACCAACATCAAAACCCCATTTTGAAGTATCAATTTGAGATTTTTTAAATTCATCCTGAAAGACCAGAATACGATTATCCTTCACTACAGAGCAAGATGACAAAATTAATAATATCAGAACGCCGATAAACGGAAACGACTTTTTCATGGATCAAAATTTAAAATACAAATGTAGCAACAGTTTTGGGAGTAATAGAAGTTGTTGCTGTTTTGTCATTATACTTGATATTAAAATTTTCAGTATTGTTGCCATCGTTCAGCACGATCAACGCAATTTTTCCGTCAGGTCTTGCAAAGGCAACAGAGCTTAGACTCCCCGGCTGTGTAGAGGCAATTCTGTGTGAGTTCTGAGGGACGAATTTTGATGCGTGAGCAATGATGTAATAGGCTACGTTTCTTTCAATAGTTCCGTTTTTAGAGATGGTTAAAGCTCCTTTACATTCTGTACAACCACCATTGGTATGAGGACCGAAACTGGCATTGTTGGCTAAATTCCATTCGAGAGCGTTTTTACTCCAGTTACGCATACTTCCAATAATTACATTTTTAATATGCCACATCAGATCTCCTGCGAATTCTCCTTTGGATCCAGTCCATTGTTCCGTGAAATAAAGGTTTTTATCCGGATAAGCTAAATGGACATTGCTAAGGACATTGATGTTACCTGCGTATAGGTGGAATGCAGAACCATCTACATATTTTGAAGTTTCAGGATCTGCAAGGATACTCATCGGGTAATCCGGCTTATCGCAATTATGATCATAAAGAACGATTTTGGTATTAATATTAGCAGCTTTAAAAGCTGGTCCCAGATGATTTTTGATAAATTCTCCCTGCTGTGCAGCTGTCATGGACATACTTGGATTGTTGCCCGGATGCAGTGGCTCATTCTGTGGCGTAACAGCATCGATATTGATTCCAAGCACTTTCATTTCCTGGATATACTTAACAAAATATTGAGCATAAACATTGTAATATTCTGGCTTCAGGCTACCGCCGATGCTGCTTCCGTTATCCTTCATCCAGACTGGTGGAGACCAAGGTGTGGCTATAATTTTGATATTGGGATTGATGGACAAAATCTTTTTCAGCATGTCAATGAGAGGCTGATCTTTTGATAAGGAAAAGCGTGATAAGCCTGGATCCGTTTGCCCAGCAGGTAAATCATTATAAGAAAAAACATCGGCATTAAGATCTGATGCGCCTATGCTGAGTCTCAGATAGCTCACGGCAATTGCATTTTCTTTATTGGAAAAAAGATCCTGCAGTAATTCTTCTTTTTTGGAAGCAGATAACTGGTTGATTACCTCTACACTTCCGCCTGTTAGCGTATATCCGAAGCCGTCAACTGTTTGAAATTTCTGACCCGGATCAATATCAATAGTCTGGTAATTATTGGAATTGTTTTTAAAATAAATATCGGCTTGTTTCTGAAGCTTTGCTGTTTCATCAGCTTTGGTAATCCAGACACTTGCAGAATTATAAGTATTGTTATCTTCTCCTCCATTTCCCGGCGGATTAGCCTGATCTTCTATACTGTTGCTCTGACAGAATAAAAGAGAAAAAAAACTTAATCCTACCAAAAATAATTTGTTCGGGAATATTCTGTTTTTGTTCATTTTTTATTAGATTTTGAAAACCATCTCTGATTAAGACGAAAAATTTTCTGAAATTATTAATCTTCAAAAGAGATCTTGCCTTTAATCATTAAGATTTAAAATTAAAAACAAATGAAAGAGGCTTTTACACCTCCTTCACTTAAGAATATAATAAGAAAAAATTAGTTTATACCCCTGAACTCTACTTTAGTTACAGATATTCCGTCTTTCATATCGTTTCCACCTGATCTGATGGCAAAATATGCTATTCCAGTTTTGGTTGCTGTAAAGATTCCATCTGGATTATTAGCATTTTTTGACCCAACATTGGAAATTTTACCTTCGAAAGCAGATGTACCGCTACCCGCCCAAGTATTAATTCCTCTCAACCAGGTTGAATCGTTTCCATCACCTGTATAATCATTGTTAGCTGTAGGCTTTGTGTAACCTACATAGATTTCAAACCAGGAATCGGAAACACCTTTGGAACTGACAATTGCATCAGCTTTATACTTGCGTCCTTCTACCACATTCACTTCCTGATAGAGTACATTTCTGTTCCAATTTGTTGCTGTAAAAGTAGCCTTGCCGGTTCCCCAGGTCCAAAGCGCATAACCTTCAGTTCCATTTGGATTAGGGAAAGCCAATGACCATTTTCCAACATCTGTCGCATCCGCAAACTTTCCGCCCTGAATCATGTTTCCGGCAGCAGGGTCTGATTTATCAACAGTAATTGTTTGGCTGGCTGTTCCGCCCACTATTCCACCTTGTCCGATAATCTGATGTTGAATGGTATATGTTCCTTCATCCGGAATAAAGACATCATAGATGTTTGGTCCAGCACCAAATCCGCCACCGTCTCCTAAATCCCATTTGGATATTAGATAATTATTATTTGAAGATGTCAATCTATAATGATTTTCTGATGTTTTAGTTACAGTAAATGAAGCGTCGGAATTGGTAGGCGTAAGTCCATTTCCATCTCCTTCTATATTATCCGGAATACAAGAAAATGCCAATGCTACAAAGCTTAAATAGATGGTATGTTTTAAATATTTTTTCATAATCAGTAAATTAATATTGAGGATTTTGTTTCAAAGCTGTGTTAGGCAATTCATTAAAGGGAATAGGCATTATTTCATTTTTTCCGCTTACAAAACCTTTGAAAGATAATTTGGAAGGTGCATCTCCCCATCTTACCAAATCAAACCAACGATGTCCTTCCCCGGCTAATTCTCTTCTTCTCTCATCTTTGATTGCCTGTAAAGAAACAGGAACTGAACCTAATCCAACTCTGGCTCTAACAGCATCTAATAAAGCTTGGGCTCTAGAGCCGGTTCCTCCCAATGCTTCTGCTTCCATCAAATAAGTGTCTGCCAGTCTGATTGCAATATAATTCTGACGAAAATTGAGTTCCGTTGCTCCAGGTAGAGAACTTCTTAGATTATTAGTAGGCAGATATTTATTTAAAAAGTAACCTGTATCTGCGTGCGCTGGACTATAACTTATCTTACCTTCAGCTACTAATTTTTTTGCATTAAAGATTGTTACATCTAGCCTTGGATCTCCTTGCATAAAATTGAATAAATCATCAGTGATGGTATTAAAAGCCCATCCAGAATATAAATCAGGCGCATCATTATTTGGGAAATCTTTTTTTACAGAGTAAGATCTCGGCCCAACCATAATATTAATAGAATTACCCTCATCTTTTCCTTGTCCCCAGAATCCCCAGTCAGAGTTCGCTTTATTGGTATGCATGACTTCCAGAATTGATTCTGATAAGAATTTATATCTATTAGGTTCTGGATCCGTTTCTAGACCCACTTTAAACAAATCTGCATAATTTGCTACAAGCTTATATCCAAATTGGCTTGTTCCACCAGGTACGCCGTTCACTTCTGCGAATTGTTCTGCTGCTTGCGGCATTTTTTTATCATAAAGATAGATCTTACCTAAGATTGCTCTAGCAGTCCCCTGTGTAATTCTACCTTTATCGTTGGTATCTGCTTTAAACATTAAATCCGGAATTGCAGCAACTATATCACTTTCTATTTGTGCATATACCTCACTTGGTTTTGCTTGCGGAACATTCCAATAATCATCATCAAATTTGATATAGTTTAAAATCAAAGGAACATTTCCAAATATTCTTACTAATTCAAAATAATATAATGATCTGAGAACTTTAGCTTCTGCAATGAATCTCTTTTTTAAATCATCGCTCATGTTAGCAGCGGGAACTCTTTCAATCAGTAAGTTGGCTCTTGCGATACCCTGATAATAATCTTTCCAATAGCTGGCCGGCATCGTGTTAGGATTAATAGTATAAGTATTAATGCCTTGAATACCTGCTCCATCATTAGAATTTCCACCACCAGAATAAAGATCATCTGAACCGGCATTAAAGAAAGTAACAGTATTCTCAAACCCACCAGAATATTTTCTTAAAACATCATAAACAGATACTAATGCACTGAAGGATTGTTGTTCGTTTTGAAAGTATAGATCTGTATTGAATGATCCTGAATTCTGTACATCATCTAGATAGGCATCATTACAAGCAATGCCGGTAAGGCTTAAACCAGTTAAAAATGTAATGGCAAGTCCCTTATATAAAAATTTTCTATTTTTCATTTTGTTACAATTAAAATTGAATATTAGCACCTATTAAAAATGTTCTAGCTTGCGGATAATAAGCTCTGTCTATGCCGATGATATCTTGTTCAGAGTTATTTCTTCCAGCAATTTCCGGATCATATCCAGTATATTTTGTAAGTGTGAACACATTTTCACCAGTTATATATAATCTAACTTTGTTCATTCCAAAACGGGTGGTAACGTCTTGAGGGATTGTATATCCTACCTGGATAATTTTCAGACGAACATAGTCTCCTTTTTGTAAATAATAATTGGACATCCAGGAATAATTGTGATTAGCATCATCTCTTGTAACTCTGGGATTATCATTTGTGGAGCCTTCACCAGTCCATCTTTCTAAGATTTTTGTCTGGTAGTTTGCATCAAGCATATCCAATCTTCTAAGTCCTTGGAAAATTTTGTTTCCAGCTTGTCCCTGTGCAAAAGCCATAAAATCAAAATTCTTGTAATTCAAGTTAAGGGTTAGACCGAAAGTATATTTTGGAATCGAACTTCCTAAATTTACGTTATCTTTTGGGTCAATTTTGCCATCTCCATTATTATCCTGCCAAATGAAATCTCCTGGTTTTGCATTAGGTAATAATAATTCTCCATTACTATTTACATACGAGTTGATTTGAGCCTGATTTTGGAAAACTCCGCTATAGGTTTGTCCATAGAAGGATCCGTAAGGTTGACCCACCTGAACTCTGGAAACAGGTCCCATAGTTTGGAAAGAAGCGAGATTGAAATATTCTATGTCATCTTCTAATCTTAACACTTTGTTTTTGATTGTTGCAAAGTTTCCGTTAACTGAAACTCCAAAGTCTCCCCAATTTTTTTTATAACCTAATTCAAGTTCAAGACCTGAATTTTCCATATCTCCTACGTTTGCCCAAGGTAGGTTTGGAACGCCTATATAACCTGGAACATTGATTTGTCTCAAGATATCTGTTGTTTTCTTTTTATACCAGTCTGCAGTAAATGTGAAGTTATTTAGTAATTTGAAATCAACAGCAATATTTAACTGACTTGTTTCTTCCCATTTCAGATTAGGATTTTCTAATGTACTTGGTGCATATCCGATAATGATATTATTGCCTGAGTTGGTATAGTTACTACCAGAAACCATAAAATTAGCAAATCTAAAGTTATCCATTTCATCGTTACCTAAAACACCGTAACCTCCTCTAAGCTTTAATGTATTAATAACTTTATTTTCTGGCCAGAAATTTTCTTTATTGATATTCCATCCTAATGACATAGAAGGGAAAGTTCCCCAATGCTTGTTAGTGGCGAATTTTGAAGAGCCATCTCTACGGATAGTCCCGGTAAATAAATACTTATCAGCATAATCGTAAATAACTCTACCGAAGTAAGAAGCTTTGTGTGTTCTTATCCCATCCCACCCCGTAGCAGTAATATTATCCTGAGGAATGTCAAAATTGAATGAAGCGTCATACCAGTTATCAATTGGTAAATTAGTATAAGTTAAACTTGTTCCACCAGAAATATTGTATTCATAAACACCTTGACCTACTAATACATTTAAGTTATGATCACCAAATCGATTTTGATAAGTTAAAGTATTTTCCATACTCCATTCAAACTTATTTTGATCAACTTTATTCAGATTATTAAATGTAGTATTATTGTAGTTAGGACTTAAGTAATATTTTGGCGTAAAAGCACGGCTTCCCCAATAAGATTTCTTACCATTCAAGCTTGTTTTGAAAGTAAGAGTCTTATGAAGTTTCAATTCCGCAAAAATATTTGCTACAAGATCATCAGACCAACTATAATTCCCTTGTTGTATATATCTGAAAGCATGAGGATTAGTCATTTCTTGATTGACATACTGAGAAATACCATACGGATTTCCATTGGGGTCGCGGATAATATATGGATTGGTATAGCCACTTGGATCTACCATTGACCAATCTGTTACTACTACTGGAGTTGTAGGATCTAAATTAACAGCAGAAGCTAAAGGTCCTCCAAATTCTTCATTGGCACTAATACCCTGAGATTTTGTATGTGTATAAGCAAAAGTTTGTCCTATTGTTAAGTAATCAGTAAGTTTATGTGTAGAATTTAATCTGGCATTCAGTCTTTTGTAATATGATATATCACTCATTACAATTCCTGTCTGGTCTAGATAACCAAAAGAAGCATAATATGTAGATTTTTCATTTCCTCCTGTAATACTTACTTCGTGATTAGACTTTTCACCCGTCCCAAAAATAGCATCTTGCCAGTCTGTACCTTTTCCAAATTTTGATGGATCATTATACCGAATAGGTTTACCATCATTTGAAAAAGCTTCGTTGATAATTGTTGCGTATTGTGTCGCATTTAAAAGGTCAAGTTTTCTTGATGCATTTCCAAATCCGTAAAAACCGTTATAAGAAAGATTAAGTTTTCCTTTTTTCCCTTTTTTAGTTGTAACTAAGATTACACCTTTCGCAGCAGAAACACCATATATTGCCGAAGAAGCCCCATCCTTTAGAACCTCAATACTTTCTATATCAGATTGATTTAGCCATCCGATATTATCAACTACAATTCCATCAACAACCCACAAAGGACTGTTGCTACCTGCACCAAAACTTGTAATCCCTCTTACACGTACAGTAGCAGCAGAGCCAGGCTGCCCGGAATTGGTAACTACAGAAACCCCAGCTGCTCTACCTTGCAAAACCTGTTCAGGCTTACCTGCAGGGATGTTTTCTATGTCCGAAGCTTTGATGCTTGCAATGGCTCCCGTTACATTGCTTTTCTTTTGAGTTCCATAACCGATAACTACTACTTCTTCTATCAATTTTTCTTTAGAAGTCGTATCCGTTACCTGTTGCTGAGCAGAGTAATTTGCTGTGAAGTAAAGTACAGCTGCTAATCCTAGACATTTTGAATACTTTAAGTTCATTTTTAATTAATTTTTGTTATTCTCATATTGAGACAATAAAAGTATTCTTTTTTTTCATATATCAAAAAAAAAATTAAAAAACTTCAAATTCCTATTGTTTACCGTGTATTTAAGTATAATACCTTTAGCAAAATCTTTTATTTTTATTATATTTGAAATCCCCAAAATGCGATCCAATGTTAAAAATAAGTTAAGGACTGATATATGGATGTTAAGAAAAATAAAATAAAGCTTCCTCTGATGCTCAGTTTTCTAATATTCTCTATGCTGCTGAACAGTATGGGCGTAATTATTCTTCAGCTTTCAGAACAGGTTTCCTATAAGGGGCTTGGATTTTTAGAATCCTTCAAGGATATTCCTATGGCAATAGTATCTTTATTTTGTGTCAATCTTATAAGGAAAACCGGAAATAAAAATGCATTGGTTTTTTCTCTCATTTTCATTATTGTAAGTTGTTTTGCCCTGCCGTTGGTAGATGCTTTCTGGTTTTTCAAGATATGGCTCAGCATCATCGGTGTCAGTTTCGCACTGGCTAAAATTGCAGTGTTCAGTATTATCAAAAATAATTTCAGAGATCAGCATCTGGCGAGTACGATGAGCCGTGTAGAAGCTTCTTTTATGATAGGTATTTTTATTGTCAATATCGGTTTCGGTAGTTTACTATCCAGTTCGTATGCGGAGTATTGGAAATATGGCTTTTGGCTGATTGCTATTCTAAGCATTATCAATATTTTCATTTTAAAATCTGTGGAAATAGAAGAAATTCCTTCTGAAAATAACAAGTTTTTTTCTGGAGGGTTAAGGTTTTTAAATTCCCCAAAAATCATCTTTTTTTTTATGATCATTTTCTTAATGGTTTTTGTGGAGCAGAGCTTTAATTCCTGGCTGCCCAGTTTTTACAGGAACAACCTGAAGGTTAATTCCTATTTTGCCTTGCAGTCATCAGCTTTTTTGGCATTATTCTCATTCTTTGGCAGACTGGTTACGAGCAGGTTGATCCTGAGATTTCATTGGTATAAGTTTGTCATAGTTTGTCTGCTTGTGATTTTCCTGATTTTGGGCACGTCGCAGATACTGATTTCTAATTTTTATGATAACGCCAGATGGATCCTCATTGTTCTGATTCCGCTTACGGGTCTTTTCCTGTCACCACTCTATCCGCTTTACAATTCCGAAGTTCTCAATAAAATACCCGCAGAAAGAACGCATTTCTTTCTTTCTATCGTAGTAATCTGTTCGTCATTAGGAAGTTCTTTAGGCTCTCTTTACATGGCTATGATTTTTTATGAAAAGCTAAGTTATTTTTATCCATTATGCATTATTTTCCCATTATTAATTATATTTGGACTCACTTTTTTCTTAAATAAAACTTCTAAAATCTATGACTGAAAACAAAAAGATTAAACAGAATCTAAAAGAACTGATCGATACAAAAGACTTTGTAGAACACGTTTCTGTGGATTGTGTTATTTTTGGCTTTCATAAGGATACGCTCAAAGTACTTCTGTTAAAATATCACGATCTGGACCTTTGGTCTGTTCCTGGCGGGTTTATTTTCAATGATGAGAATCTGAATGATGCCGCTGCCAGAACCCTCTACGAGAGAACCCATCTCTCCGATGTTTTCCTGGAGCAGTTCTACACTTTTGGAGATATCAAAAGGACTGAAAACAATGTCCACCAAAAATTATTGGAAAACAAAAGCATCGAGGTAGATAAAAATCACTGGATCTATCAGCGTTTTATCTCTGTTGGCTATTGTGCGCTGATAGATTATACCTTGACATACACTTTTCCGGATTCTTTTAATGAAGTCTGCCAGTGGTTTGATGTAGATAAACTGCCAAATATGGCATTCGACCATCAGGAAATGATAGAAAAAGGACTGCTCTATCTCAGGAAAAACATCGATTATCAGGTAATGGGAAGCAATCTGCTGCCCGACAAATTTACTATGAAGGAGCTGCAGCATCTCTATGAAGCTATTCTCGGGGAACCGCTGAGAAGAAATAATTTCCAGAGAAAAATGCTCAGTCTCAACATTTTGGAAAGGCTGGAAAAGCATTACACAGGATCTGCAAACAAAGCACCTTATCTTTACAAATTCCTGGATAATCCTGTAATTGCAAACAACGATTTTTCCTGATGAAGCAAAGCAACGCTATCCGGGTTGCTTTTTTCGATTATTTCCAATATTATCTTTCCGTAATAATCTTCCATTGTTTCAGTTTTTCTTCAAATCCTACCGTGTGAAGCGGGCTTGTAGAAGGCAAAACAGTAATTGGAATCTTAAAATTCTTGCCCAGAATTTTAATGAGATTTTTATAGGACTTTTGTCCGTTGCAAAATATTTTTTTGATATTCGGATGGTTTTCGATTAACTGAGGAATATTGTTATCAGTTTCATCCTTTATTTCTGTATCCAGACTTCCCTTGCGTTCGCAGCTTTCAATGACATCCCATAGTGCTATTTTTTGTCTTCTGAGCAGATCGGTTTTTATTTGATAATCTGTAGAGAATTCTTCACCAGCAAGATGAAACATTATCTTCCAGAACTGATTTTGCGGATGGGCATAATACTGCTGCATTTCCAGAGATCTTACGCCCGGAACAGAACCCAGAATCAGAATTTCTGAATGCTGATCTACAATTGGGGGGAATGAATTGATTCTACTCATTTTATAATGTCCTCGAAAGCTCAGACTGACATTATTAAATTTAAACATTTAGTATCAGAGATGTCATTGAGCTTGTCGAAGTGTTTTTATTATAATTATTTCAAATTATCCAATATTTTAAACAAAGCGTTACTGATGCTTCCACCCTGATAATTATTGAGAATAATGGAAAATACATAATTCTTTCCATTTTTAGAAGTATGATAACCAGCAAAAGACTTACTGTCTTTTATCGTTCCGCTTTTCATTTTGATACCGTTCTGTGTAGGAAACCCGTCATAGAAAACATCAAAATAGCTTTGTTTCTTAGCATACAATAAAGCCTGAACTTGCGCTTTTGCAGAAACATAATTCTGTGGGGACAATCCGCTGCCGTCCGCAAAATTAATCATCATTGGATTGATGCCTTTTGATTTCCAAAAATCTTTCAGAAAAACGATTCCGGTTTCAAAATTCGGATTATTCCGCTTTTCTTTTGCCATAGTTTTAATCAGAGTTTCCCCATAGAGATTCACACTTTTTCTCAGAAACCAGTAAATAATTTTGTCAAGTGTTGGTGATTTATATTCAAATATTTGATTTTGAGTTGGTGGTTTTGAAACTGATTTCCCAGCCACTTTTTCATTATAATAAGTTGTAGTTTTTCCTGAAATCGAAATTCCGTTATCTTTAAGTAATTTCTCTATTTCTACAGCTAACTGCATTGGTGGATTAGGCGTTGCGCCGGAAACGGTAGATGTTTTTTCAGCGGGCAACATTCCATTTATCATCGCAGTTCCGGAATGTGGCGCAGTAAAAATCAGACTTTGATCCGAGTTTCCTCCGGTTTTTAATTCGTTGATCCAATTCACATTTTCAAGCTCATAAGAATAACTCTTAACCTGATTTCCATTAATATTAATATCAAACTGATTCTCTCTCCAATTCACGCCAAACGTTCCTGCGCCATAATAATTCCCCAAATCATTCCAAGGCCAGCCTCCAGGCGTGCTTTGAAAATCGAAATAAGAATCATCTACAATCAAGTTTCCAGAGATTTTCTGGATTCCGGATTTCTTGATAGCTTCAAGTAATTTTTGTTTGAAATTTTCTGGCTTATAATTGTCATAACGCCAGGTTCCTAAAGTAGGATCGCCATTGGAAGTGATGTAAAAATCGCCATCCAAATTTCCATTCGATATTTTTCCAGAATATGAAGCTGTTGTTTTAAACTGATAATCCTTCCCCAAAGTCTCTAAAGCCGTGATAGATGTAAATATTTTCTGCGTGCTGGCTGTGGAAAGTCCTTTGTTACCGTTATATTCATAAATCAAGTTTCCTTTCTCATCCGAAACATAGAAAGAGAGATTAGCTGACAATGCGTTGGAAGCGGACAACATTTCTTTCACAGATTTGTCCAGTTGATCTGAAACCGATTGGGAAAATAATGTCTGAAAACACAGCAATGTGATGAATAGAAAAGTCTTCATTCTGAATTTTTATCAAAACTAATGATTTTTAAACTGAGTGTCAAAAGTTAAATTCCTATTAATCCAATAAAATAGGCTGGATAAAAAACTTTACAAATATCTATGCACTCAACAATTAAATTATTGTTAAAAATCACTTCAATTCATAACAAGAAACTTCTTATTCATTAACTTTAATAAAAATCAAGATTATGCCGAAGAAAAACCGAAAAAAAGAGGAATTGTACAATGTTATAACACACGGTTTCGGCTTGGTACTTTCTGTCATTGCATTGATTGTAATGATTTATTATTCTGTAATCAGTGGAAATATGATTGCAGTTGTTTCATCTTTAGTGTTCGGAATCAGTTTGATCCTGCTCTATTCTGCATCAACTGTTTACCACGCTGTTTACAAACTGAAATGGAAAAAAATCTGCCAAAGGATAGATCATCTCAGCATTTATATTTTGATCGCCGGAACTTACACACCTGTTGCATTACTTGGGCTGAAGGGTGTTTGGGGCTGGAGCATGTTTGGTGTGATCTGGGGTTTGGCAATTATAGGATTCATTTTCAAATTTTCTCCACTCCGGAAAAATGAAAAAATATCACTGTCTCTTTATGCTTTGATGGGCTGGATTTCCCTTATTGCAATCAAGCCAATGATAGAAAACCTATCCATAGGTGCATTGACATTGATAATCTCAGGCGGATTGTGCTACACTTTCGGGATTTATTTCTATGCAAAAGACCGGAAACCTTTTTATCATCCAATTTGGCATTTGTTCGTTTTAGGTGGAAGTATTATGCACTTTTGTTCGGTTTTCTTTTTTATCCTCCCATAGATTATTTTTCAATGATATAATCGGTAAAATAATAAGTATAAAATTATCAATAACCAAATTCGTATTTTAGTAATCAATTCCATTTGTTATATTTATAAGACAATACATAATAGCTACTTAAATTCCATTATAAATCTCAATCAAAAAGAAGTGATTAGATTGCAGTTTTGAAATCGTTATCGTAAATTTGGGCAAATTAAAAATAAAATTATATGTCTAAAGCCATTTCTAAGGTTCCTGCCGTTATCAATGAACCTGTAAAGTCTTACATTCACGGTTCTGATGAGGTCAAAAGCCTGATTACCACTTATAAAAAAATGTGGAAAGAGAAAACCGAAATCCCAATGGTAATCGGTGGAAAAGATATTAAAACAGATAAAAAAATACAGCTTAGCTCGCCTCAGGATCATAATCACGATTTTGGATTTTATCATCAGGGCGATATGTCTCACGTAGATGAGGCCATTGAAGCTGCGCTTGCAGCCAAAGCAAAATGGAATGCTCTAGGCTGGGAACACAGAGCTTCCATCTTTTTAAAAGCAGCTGAATTACTAGCCGGACCTTACAGAGATATAATCAATGCAGCCACGATGATCGGACAGTCTAAAAATGTTCATCAGACAGAAATTGATGCGGCTTGCGAGTTCATAGATTTCCTGCGTTTCAATGTAGAATTTATGACAGAAATGTATGCTGAACAGCCGGTTTCTGACAAAGGCATCTGGAATCGTGTAGAATACAGACCTTTGGAAGGTTTCTGTTTTGCCGTGACACCTTTTAACTTTACTGCAATTGCTGGAAACTTACCAACTTGTATGGCTTTGATGGGAAATGTTGTGGTTTGGAAACCATCGGATAAGCAAATCTATTCTGCAAAAGTAATTATGGATGTTTTGAAAGAAGCCGGACTTCCGGATGGCGTTATCAATATGATTTTTACTGATGGAAAAGAAACTGCTGAGAAAGTTTTGGCTCATCCGGACTTTGCTGCTCTTCATTTCACAGGTTCTACAAAGGTTTTCCAGGGAATGTGGAAAATGATCGGCGACAATATCCATAACTACAAATCTTACCCAAGAATAGTTGGAGAAACCGGTGGAAAAGATTTCGTAATGGTTCATCCATCAGCAAATGTTGAAGCTGTTGCAACAGGTTTGGTAAGAGGTGCTTTTGAATATCAAGGGCAGAAATGTTCTGCCGCATCCAGAGCTTATATTCCAAAATCACTTTGGAATGATGTAAAAGCTGTAATGGAAGCTCAGATCAAAACGATCAAAGTTGGTTCTCCAGAAGATCCTTCAAATTTTGTAACCGCAGTTATCGATAAAAATTCTTTCGAAAAATGCAAAGGTTACATCGACAGAGCTGAAGCTTCAAACGATGCGAACGTAATCATCGGTGGAAAATGTGACGATTCCAAAGGCTGGTTTGTCCATCCGACAGTGATTGAAACTATCAATCCTTACTACGAAAGTATTGTGGAGGAAATCTTTGGTCCAATCTTGACAGTTTACGTTTACGAAGATGAAAACTGGGAAGATACTTTGAAATTGGTGGATACATCAACTCAGTATTCTTTGACTGGTTCTATCTTTGCACAGGACAGATATGCGATTGAAGAGGCTTATAAGGCTTTGGAAAACGCTTCCGGAAACTTCTATATCAATGATAAACCAACCGGAGCAGTCGTTGGACAGCAGCCATTCGGTGGTTCTAGAGCTTCCGGAACAAACGATAAAGCAGGTTCTAAAATGAATCTATTGCGTTGGGTTTCCGTAAGAAGTATCAAGGAAACTTTTGTCTCTCCGAAAGATTACAAATATCCTTATTTGGGATAATTTCATAGTAAAATAAGCCAAATTGTCATTCCGCAGGAATCTAAATGCTAATTTTATAATTGGCAGGATTCTTTCAGAATGACAATTTCCTTTTATAATTAAATAAAAAAATGAAAAAAGCACTCATAATAGTTGATGTACAAAATGATTTTTGCGAAGGTGGCGCTCTTGCCGTTCCGGAAGCTAACAGCATTATTCCTTACATCAATCTTCTGATGGAAGAAAACGAATATGACCAAATCGTTTTGACACAAGACTGGCATCCTGCAAATCATAAAAGTTTTGCATCCAACAATGGGAAAAACATCGGTGAAACCATTTCTCTCAATGGCGTCCCACAATTTATGTGGCCGGATCATTGTGTCCAGGGAACTTTCGGGGCAGAGTTTCATAAAGATCTGAACCGGGACAAGGTTACTCACATTATCCAGAAAGGAAAAAATGTGGAGATTGATAGTTACAGCGGCTTTCAGGATAACAACCATTTTATGAAAACCGGATTGGAAGATTTCCTGAAATACCACGATATTCAGTTGGTTGAGATTGTTGGATTGGCTCTGGATTATTGTGTGAAGTTTACAGCAATTGATGCTTTCAATGCTGGATTTATCACTTGCTTACATTTCAATGGAACAAAAGCTGTGAATGTAAAACCAGACAGCGCAAGAAACACAATTTACGATTTAGCTGAAAAAGGAATTAGTATTTTAGCTTAAATCAAACTTTACTTTTAAAATCTTCGACTCCGCTCAGACTGACATCTAGTATTAGATTTGTCACACTGAGCGGAGTCGAAGTGTTTTTATGACGTTTTTATTGATTCCTGAATTTCCTTTTCAGTTTGGTTCTATGTCTGGAATAATGAGTTTGCTCCGTATTTTTATCGGTTGAAATCACACTAATATTTCCGTCCACTTCAAGAATTGCCAATTTCACATCGGCCACATTTTCGATGCCGTGTTCGTGGATAGCTTCTTCCAATTCGTCTTCGGAGATTTGGATTTTTCTTAGTATTTCGGGATATACTACTCCATCTTTAACCAAAACATAAGGATGGTCTTCTATCAATTCCTTGATTCTCTGATTCTTGAAAATAAATTTTTTCATGACAAAATTTGCAGCAAATAAAACCAAAGCTGCCACAATTCCACCCTCCAAACTGCTGTTGGAACCAACCATCGCGTTTTGCACGGCGTTGCTTATCAGGAGTAATAGGATCACATCTCCGGCGTTGAGCTGTGATAACTGATTCTTGCCAAAAACACGAATGGCAATTACCATAAAAAAGTAAACCGATAACGAGCGGATAACTATATCAAGAATGGGATTCAAAATCTGAAAAAATTATTAATTAAAGATAAAAAATAAGTTCAATAATTTATTCATACGAAGTTCATTATCTTTGAATCACATATTAAGTAAATTATGGCTAGGAAATTATTATTAGCACTAAGTTTTTTCATTGTAACAATGTTGATAGCACAGAAAAACAATGACCAGCAAGCTGTTGCCGATGCGTCAGAAAAACTCAGATTAGCGATGATCAGCGGTGACAAAGCTGTTTTAGAATCCTTGATTCTTCCGGAACTAACTTACGGACATTCTGGCGGTCATATTGATGATGCTAAGGAGTTTGTAGAAAAATTAGTCAGTAAAAAATCTAATTTTTTATCAATTGAAAATACCAATCAATTCATTCAAATCGTAGATAAAACAGCAATTGTTCGAAATCATTTATATGCACAAACTCACGATTTGGGAAAAGAGCAAGGAGAAGTTAGTTTGGATATTTTATACGTTTGGCAGAAAACTAAAAGTGGTTGGAAGTTGCTGGCTAGGCAGGCTGTGAAGGTGGAGAAGAGATAAATTAATTATTCAAATTAAAAAGCACAAAAAATGACTCAAACACAAATTCGGGCAATTGGAAATTTTTTAACTTATTATAGAAATGATTTAAATTACATTAAGCAATTTCAAGACTTTAAAATTGGGAAAATCTCAGCCGAAAATTACATTAAAAAAGATTCTGGAAGTTTTTATTCTTTTTTAATTGAGTTTCGTGTTGTTAGAAATTTTCCTAAAGGAACTGTTGATGAATTATTAAATGAAACTTTTCTCTGGACAAAAAATGAAGATTTCAATAACGTTGATTTGTTTGCAAAAAATCTTTCAAGCAAAGGATTAACAAGGGGAAAACTTATGGCATCAATGGCTTCAAAAATTTTATTTCTAAATAATCCTTGGGAAATCATACCAATGGATAGCTTAGCAAGAAAAACGCTCAATCAAAAAGAAAATCAATATTCTATCTATAAGAAGAATCTTGAAAAATTCAGCACAGAAAATGAATCTATTTTCACGAGTTCATTAGAATATATTAATCCTTTAACTCAAATAATACACAAAGAATTTAACGATTTAAAAGACTTAGATATAATTTGCAAAAACCGAGTGGTTGATAAATTACTATGGACAACAGGAAAATAATTTAAATTTTAATCAAAATAAAAAATCCGCCTCACAGCGGATTTCCCATTTCTATTTTCTTCTTTTCAATTCTTTGCTTATCAATCCTAATTCTCGGCCAGTTTGTCCTGCAACAGAAGTATTTTCCTGCGCTCGTCTCGTAAGATACGGAACCACATCTTTAACAGGTCCATACGGAAGATATTTTGCCACGTTGTAATGTTGATCTGCCAAATAATAAGTAATGTTATCACTCATCCCGTAAAGCTGTCCAAAATAGATATGCGGATTGTCGTGCTCCAGACCTTTGGCTTTCATTTTATCCATAACCAATTCGGACGAAATCTCATTGTGTGTTCCAAAAAATGCAGAAACCTTGTCCAGATGTTCCATCACAAAATCGATTCCGGCGTTGTAATTATCATCTGAAGCTTGTTTTGTTGGCTGGATTGGATCGGGATAATTCATAGCTTGTGCTCTTTCTCTTTCCTTCTCCATATAAGCACCTCGAACAATCTTGTAACCAATGAAATAGCCTTTTTCTTTGGCTCTTTCCAGATGAGCATTCATATATTCCAAACGGCCGGTTCTGTACATTTGAATTGTGTTCCAAACGATGGCTTTTTCTTTATTGTATTTCTCCATCATTTCTTCACAAAGCTGGTCAGCAGCGTCTTGCATCCAAGTTTCTTCCGCATCAACCATCACTTTTTTATCACTTTCGAAACAAAGTTTGCACACTTCATCAAAACGAGTTACTACTCTATTCCATTCTTCTTTTTGGCTGGTTGTCAATTCTTTTCCTTTTCCAACTGCTTCGTAAATATCAATTCTACCAAAAGCCGTAGGTTTGAAAACGATAAACGGAATCGCAGGATTTCCCACAGAAAAACGGACAATATCTTTGATTTCTTTACAAACTGCATCGAAAACCTCTTCCTCTTCTTTCCCTTCAATCGAGTAATCGAAAATACTTCCAACGCCTCGTTTGAACATTTGTTTCACCACTTTCATACATTCTTCACGGGTTTCGCCACCGCAAAACTGTTCGAACAAAGTCTGCTTCACAATTCCATCCACAAACGGAAAATTGTTTCTAACTGTAAAATTGAGAAGAGAAACGCCAATATTGGTCAATGCAGGCTGTTCAATCGCCTTGAACATCCAATAGGCTTTTTTGAGCTGAGCATCCGTTTTATCGGCAAATGCGAGCTTTGTATCATTGAATAGACTCATATCCGGAATTTGGTCTCAAATGTAAATATTATTTCGATTTTTGAATGACTTTTGAAGCTAAATTTTATCAGAATTATAAAATTAATTCAACAAAAAATCGATACTTCATTATAACTCGAAATCCTTCAAATTAATGATGATTTTTACAGCTGATTTTTATTAATATTAAAACAAAACTCTTTCAAAATTAAAATCTTAAAAGGGTTGATTTATTCATAAAGGCTTCGACTCCGCTCAGCCTGACAATTTTCAAAATTTGACGTTTAGTATTAGCGATGTCATCCTGAGCGAAGTCGAAGGATTTTCATTTTTAAATATATCAATGCAAGAAATGTCTCATTCCTGTGAACAACATTGGGATTTTGTGTTCATTCGCCGCTTCGATAGAATCATTATCTTTCATACTTCCGCCAGGCTGAATGATTGCTTTGATTCCTTCCTGAGCGCAGAAATCTACTACATCTCTGAAAGGGAAAAACGCATCCGATGCTAAAACTAATTCACCATCAAATTTCTCTTTAGCTCTTTCGATCGCTTGTTGCGTTGCCCAGATTCTGTTTACTTGTCCGCCTCCAATTCCGATGGCCTGCACTCCGTTTGAAACAACAATCGCATTGGATTTCACATATTTAACAACTCTTTGAGAGAACAACAGAGCTTCTCGTTGCTCTTCTGTCGGAGCCGTTTCTGTCATTAATTTGATATCGTCTGAGAATTGGTCATCTGCATTCTGAACCAGCATTCCTCCGTCTATTTTTACCCAAACTTGCTTGTCGGTAACTGCGTTTTTGATTTTGATGATTCTAAGGTTTTTCTTTTTTCTAAGAATTTCCAAAGCATCTTCATCAAAGTCGGTTGCCATTACAATTTCAAGGAATGTTTTGTTTAATTCCTCAGCCGTCGCCGTATCAACTTTATAATTCATTCCGATGATTCCTCCGAAGATAGAAATCGGGTCGCATTCGAAGGTTTTTGCATAAGTTTCCAAAGCCGAAGTTCCAACCGCAACACCACAAGGTGTAGAATGTTTTACGGCGCAACAAGCCATTTCTTCTTTGAATTCATTAACCACTTTCCAGCACAAATCCATATCACGAAGATTATTGAAAGACAATTCCTTACCTCCCAAAATTTCAAAATCTTTCATTGCACCATTTTCGAAAGTCGAAGTGTAATAAGCTGCTGATTGATGCGGATTTTCACCGTATCTAAGGTCGGAAACTTTTTTGTAAGAAGCGTTCAAGTAAGTTGGATATTCTTCATCCAAAAGCATACTGGAAATCGCTGCGTCATAAGCAGAAGTCAGGTTGAATACTTTTCCTGCCAATTTTTTTCTGGTTTCAAGATAAGTATCACCATTTTGCTCCATTTCGATTTTAACGATTTGATAATCATTTACATCTGTCAAAACAGTTACCGAATTGAAGTTTTTAGCTGCAGAACGCAACATTGAAGGTCCGCCAATATCGATGAATTCTACTTTTTCGTCAAGAGAAATATCCTTATTCACGTTTTCAAAAAACGGATAAAGATTCACAATCACCATATCAATCAGTCCGATTTCGTAATCCTGAACTGTTTTCATATGTTCCTCGTTGGAACGAACTGCCAACAATCCGCCGTGAACTTTTGGGTGCAAAGTTTTCACTCTTCCGTCCAGCATTTCCGGATAATCGGTTAATTCATCAATCTGAATTGGATTAAGACCAGCATCTTTCAGATGTTTGAAAGTACCGCCTGTGGAAATCAATTCGTAATTGTTAGCTTCCAAAAATTTGGCAAAATCTACCAAACCGCTTTTATCAGATACGCTGATTAATGCTCTCTTTTTACTCATTTTTTCTTTCAAATTTTACTTTTTACAGTTTTATTCAAACTGTGATTTACCGGTTCTTTCACCTCCGGATTTACTTTTTATTTACTTTAGATTTTATCTTTTATTAATTAAAGTTAATTTGAATTAAAACTCATAAAATATTATTTTAAAATAATTTACGAATTAAAATATCATTTTCAATTTAACTAAATCAATTCTATTAATTAAGAACCAAATCAATGGCTTTTGGTAAAATATCATATTCAATTTGATGAACTTTTTGAGCTAAAGTTTCAGCTGTATCATTTTCATCAACATCAAATTTCCCTTGCAGAATAATCTCGCCTTCATCGATTCCCGAAGTCACAAAATGGACAGTTGCTCCACTTTCTTTCTCTTCAGCTTCAATCACAGCATTGTGAACGTAATGTCCCCACATTCCTTTTCCTCCAAATTTTGGCAATAACGCCGGATGAATATTGATAATCTTACCTTCCCATTTTTGGCAGAATTCTGGTTTCAAGATTGATAGAAAACCAGCCAGAACAATTAAATCTGTATTTTCAGGAATGGCTTTTTCTAAGTTCTCGGAAAAGTCCTTTCCACGTTTGATTAATAGATTCGGAATGTTATGTTTTTCTGCTCTTTGCAATCCGAAACATTCTCTGTCTCCAATCACTAGATTCACTTTTGCATTTCGGATTTCTCCGTTGTCTATGCAGTCAATGATTCTTTGAAGATTGGTTCCTGAACCTGAAATTAAGATGGTAATATTCTTCATTTTTTGTAAAATGTAAAAGTATTAATGTATTAATGACTCTTTAAAATCGTAAATACTTTTTACGTCAATACATTTATACAGATAATTTGATTTTCTCGCTTCCTTCTGTAATTTCTCCAATCTCGTAAGCGTCTTCCAGCAAGTCAAGGATTTTGTCAACGTGATTCTCATCTGTTACCAAAACCATTCCCACACCCATATTGAAAGTCCCGTGCATTTCTTTTCTATCGATATTTCCTCGTTTTTCTAATTCTAACATCACCGTTGGAACTTTGATTTTAGATTCGTCGATAGTGGCGCAAAGTCCTTCCGGAATGATTCTCGGAACATTCTCATACAATCCGCCTCCTGTGATGTGTGCAATACCGCAGACTTCAACTTCTTCCAATACTTTATGAACGTCTTTATAATATAATCTTGTCGGCACAAGTAAAGTTTCGTATAATGGTTTTCCTTCAAATTCTTCTTCGAAATTTGGGAAAATCTTTCTCACCAAGGAAAATCCGTTGGAATGAAATCCAGAACTTGGGATTGCAATGATTTTGTTTCCTTTTCCGATTTTTGAACCATCGATGATTTGGTCTTTTTCAACAATTCCTACACAGAATCCTGCAACATCATAGTCGCCCGGCTGATACATTCCTGGCATTTCTGCAGTTTCGCCACCAATCAAAGCGCAATTGTTATCCTTGCAGGCATTCACCATTCCAAGAACGATTTCCGCAGCGATGTCTGAATCCAATTTTCCGCAAGCAAGATAATCCAGGAAAAACAAAGGTTTTGCACCGTGACAAAGAATATCGTTGGCACACATTGCAAAACAATCGACTCCGATAGAATCATATTTTTTAGAATCTAAAGCGACTTTTAGTTTGGTTCCTACGCCGTCTGTTCCAGAAACTAAAACTGGATTCTTATATCCGGCAATCTCATAGAACGCACCGAAGCTTCCCAGATTGTTAAGAACATTTTTGTTGTGGGTTTCAGCAACAGCAGATTTTATTTTATCGACTGTTTTGTAGCCTTCTTCCTTATCTACACCGGCTGATTTATAAGTATTGCTCATTTTACTTCAGAATTGCGATTCTTTCGATTCTTCCAGGCTTTTACACCTGGAAGAATCTTGGAATTCATTAGATTTATTTCAAACTTACTTTTTCAATTTTATCAAATAAAAAAGCCGACAATCTTAGAGATTGCCGGCTGTATTTTATTTCACAAGTTCGGAGGCGGATGTATAATCCTTTTTGCAAGAATTAAAACACTGCTGTAAATGAACCTGTGGTATTTTCATTTTCTTTCTTTGATGACAAAGTTAAGCATTCTTAACATAATATTCCAAAATGTTATCCAAAAAAGTTTTTAACAGCAGATAATTTCTCCTGAAATTCAGCAAATTTTTCTTCATCTACAATACCTTTTTCGATATCAAAAGTTTCTTTAAACTTAGGCAAATAGAAACTTTGAAGAATATTGGCACCACTGGCTTTAGATCTAGCTTCAAAAGCAGCAACCACGTGTCTTCCTCCGCCAGGACCTGTCGCTGTTGCCAAAAGAAACACTGGTTTCTCGCCAAAATGTTTACGGTCTTTGATTCTTGAGATCCAATCGAACACATTTTTGAAAGCGACCGTATAAGAACTGTTATGTTCTGCCAGAGAAATGATCAACAAATCTGCTGCATCAATTTTCTCAGCAAATCTTAATGCCAAAGTCGGAATTCCTTCGTGTTTTTCCCTGTCAACGCTAAACATTGGCATCTCGTAATCATTCAAGTCAAGAATTTCTACTTCGGCACCATTGAATTGTTTTGTTGCGTATTCTACTAATATTTTGTTGATGGATTCTCTGGAATTGCTTCCTGCAAATGCTACTATTTTCATTGTATTCAAAAATTAAAGCCCCAAATGTAGGGACTTTGAAGATTAAAACAGATTGATGTAAGATATTATCTTTCGATTTTTAAGTTTAATGAATTAAAAAAAACATCACTATGTTTGTATCATATAAAACTATAACGATAATGACTCATAATTTCAAGCTAATTGTTTCGGTAGCAACTATTTTATTTCTATTTTTTTCTTGCAATACAGATAATTCCGAAATTGCCGACACAGAAAAACCAACTGCACCTTCAGAACTAAAAGCAACAGAAATATCAAAAAACTCTTTTGTTTTAAATTGGAAAAAGTCGACCGACAACGTTGGTGTAACTGAATATGTAATCCACATCAATGGTAATAAATTGACTACAAATGATTCTAAATATACATTTACAGGATTGCAACCTGCCACATCTTACTCAGTATCGCTTGAAGCTAAAGATGCTGCAGGAAATATTTCTGAGATTTCTCAGACTTTGCTTGTAGTCACAGAAGTACCAGATGTTGATGTATACTTATCCGGAAATTCCAGTTATCTTAAAAATGGGAATATTTTTGATTTAGAAGGCATAAATGGTTTTTCCTCCAAGGGCAGTCTTATTTTTGTAGGTCAAAACAATATTTATAATGCAGGCAATATATCCAGCAACGAATTGCTTATTGCTACATATTGGAAAAACGGGAAAATTAATTTTTTAGAGCCTAGTAATTCAACAAGCAGAAGTACAGCAGAAGATTTGGCAATTTACGGTAATGATGTTTATATAGCTGGTTCCGTAACTCAATATTCACCGTATTACTATTATAAATGCTACTGGAAAAACGGTATCAAGACAATTCTTGAACAATCCACTTACAGTGGATCATACTCTCAACCTAAAAATTCAGTAATGAAAGTTTACAAGGGAGATATTTATATTGCAAGCCAGAATTATTCTCTGATTTACCATCCGGTGTATTGGAAAAACGGTGTTATGGAACGGTTAAGTTTTTCTCTGCCTATCAATAATGTGCAGATAGAATGTATAGATGTAGAAAATGATGATGTCTACATTGCTGGGTCTGCACTGAATGTCGACAATGTAAGTACCGGTTTTTATTGGAAAAATAAGCAATTCCAACTCATACCTGGGAGCAGATACATTTCTGCAATCGATGTTGTAGGCAATGATGTCTATGTTGCGGGCATTACAAACAACGGAAACGCTGCATATTGGAAAAACGGTTTGCAAGTTAACCTGAGTTATGGGCAAACTGTTACAGGAATCCAGGTGATGTACAATGACGTTTATGTATCAACACTACACACTGGGGAAGGGACAAGCGTTGCTAAGATATTTAAAAACGGGACAGAAATCTACTCTGCCAATAATCTGGGATATTCCAAAGTTTTTGTTGCTGAAAAATAATTAATACATTAGTATTTTCCGGCGCTATACACTTGTTTAGAGTGAGATTTATCTTTCGATTTTAAAATATCAAGAATGGTTCCGTACAAAACCTCAGCTCCAATAGCCAAATCTTCAGGAGACGAATATTCCAAAGGATTGTGGCTGATTCCGTCTTTGCACCGGACGAAAATCATCCCATAATCACAAGCGTAAGAAATTGCCATTGCATCATGGAAAGGTCCGCTCATCAGTTCAGGAGTATCTTTCAGACCAATTTTCTCACAATTATTCCGGATAATATCTTTAATCCAGTCTGCACAATAACGCGGTTCTGATTTCCAGTCTGTTGAAATTTCATAACTTAATCCGTACTTTTTGGAAACCTCATCTATTTTATCGAGCAATTGTTTTTCATAACGGTTTCTTCTTTCCAAATCGATGTCACGCAAATCCAGCGTAAATTCCACTTCTTCGGGAATGATATTTCTTGAAGAAGGAAAAACTTTGATTGTGCCGCAAGTTCCTACAGTTGGATTTCCCGGAACTTGATTAGCAATTTCATTAAGTGCAATGATAATTTCTGAAGCGCCGACCAAAGCATCATTTCGCATTGGCATTGGAACAGAACCTGCGTGACCAGCCATTCCTTTGAGTTTTACAGTCAGCCAAATCGGTCCGGAAATCCCCGAAACTACAGCAATTGGTTTTTTATTGATGTCCAAAACAGGACCTTGTTCAATGTGAAGTTCCAAATAGCAATAGATGCTTCCGTCTTTGTATTCCGATTCTTTGAATTTTGTGCTATCACATCCGAATTCTTTCAATGCTTGTTCTCTTGTGATTCCGTTGACGTCTTCTCTTTGTAGTTCTCCTTCTTCCAATCTTCCTAAAATACCACGGGAACCGAACAAACCTTTGTTGAAACGCCAGCCTTCTTCATCGGCAAACGAAATGATTTCCAAAGTTCTTTCAGGTTTCAAACCTTTTTCATGCATTGTGATAGCTGCTTCAATGGCGCAAAGAACACCAGCAACACCGTCATATCTTCCGCCATAAGGTTGAGAATCCAGATGTGAACCAACCATCAGAACCGATAAATCAGGATTAATTCCTTCTAACTTTCCAATGAGATTCCCAAAGTTGTCAATTCTGGTAGTCATTCCGGCTTGTTTCATCCACGATGAAGCCAGTTCAAAGGCTTTTTTTTCATCGGGAGAATGAGCCGGACGGTTTGTGCCGGTTTCGCCGATTTTCCCGATTTTGGACATTTCAGTGAAGAAGCTTTCAAGGCGTGAAGGATTGATGTTCATTTGTTAACTATGTTAGTCAAAAATTTATAATTACTACGCATTACTTTTATTGATTTTTTTTACAGTAATCATAAATTTTATCTTTTGTGATGATAATTCTATTTATTTTACCCTTTTCATAACTAAATTCAAAAGGTAGCTTACCGATAATTTTACTTTGGTCAAAACGCTCGTCAAAATATGAATTTGGACTATTGATTAAAAACAATTCAAAATGATTACTATTTTCAAGTTGATATGAAGTATATCTTATATATTTTCCTGACTCAAATTCTTCGTCGCAATTTATATTCAAATTTTCACTTACTCCCACATATTGTGAAAATGTTCCATTAGTATTCACTGGAATTTTGCAAGTTATTGAATAATTCTGCACATTGTCCAATTGTTCTTGATCTAATGAAAATATATCTTTAATCTGATTTTTATCAATGTATATTTCAAAAACCGCCTCGTTACTTAAAATATTATTTTGTCGATAGTTATTAAATATTTTTACTATAAAAAGAAAAACTGCGATTATTGAAATCACAATAATAATAATTCTTTTTAAAATTTTCATTTCTTTGTTTTTGTCTAGTTATAATAAAGTGGAGCTTTTTTGTAAAAATATCATTAATTCTTAATTAATAAAAGTTTTTTAATGATCATTCAAAGGTAATCCTAATTCCTGAAACTGAACCCAGTTGAGATAATCCGGCGCAACACGTTTTTCTTCCATTGTAATACAATTATCAACCGGACAAACCAATTTGCAAAGATTACAGCCGACACATTCCGGTTCGTTGATTGTGTAAGTGTTGTAAGGCATTCCGTCGCCTTTGAAAATGGCCTGGTGAGACGTATCTTCGCAGGCGATGTGGCATAATCCGCAGTGGATGCATTTGTCCTGATTGATATTGGCAACGATGTGGAAATTGAGGTCAAGTTTTTCCCATTCCGTCATAGTAGGAACAGATTTTCCGATGAAGTCCGTGATTTTTTCAAAGCCTTTTTCGTCCATCCAGTTGTTAAGACCTTCACACAAATCCTCCACAATTCGGAAACCATATTTCATTGCAGCGGTACAAACCTGAACTGAAGTGGAACCCAACAACATAAATTCTACCGCATCCTGCCAAGTAGAAACGCCACCAATTCCGGAAATCGGAACTTTATTAGTCACTGAATCCTGGGAAATGGTGGTCAGCATCTTGAGCGCAATTGGCTTGACCGCTGGTCCGCAATAGCCTCCAAAAACGGATTGACCGCCAACATTAGGATTCGGAACAAAACTATCTAGATCGATTCCTGTAACGGATTGAATGGTGTTAATTAAAGACAAAGCGTTAGTTCCGGCATTCACGGCAGCTCGTCCTGTCGGAACCACAGAATGAACATTAGGCGTGAGTTTTGTAATTACTGGTAAAGTGGCTACTTCCATCACCCATTCTACGATTCTGCCGGCTATTTCCGGATCCTGACCAACTGCAGCGCCCATTCCGCGCTCTGTCATCCCGTGTGGACAACCGAAATTAAGCTCGAAACCATGCGCTCCGGTTTGTTCGCAACGTTTTACCATCTCGTGCCAAGCTTCCCGATTATTATCTGCCATTAGGGAAATAATCATTGCTCTATCAGGGAATTCTCTAACGACTTCTTCAATTTCCCTAAGGTTGATATCCAAAGGTCTGTCGGAAATCAACTCGATATTATTGAAACCCGCAACACGCTGTCCGTTAAAGTTAATTGCTGAATAACGGGAAGAAACATTTTTTACCTGAGAACCCAAAGTTTTCCAGACAACACCACCCCAGCCTGCTTCAAAAGCCCGCATTACATTGATTTTTTTATCTGTTGGCGGAGCCGAAGCGAGCCAAAAAGGATTTGGAGATTTGATACCTAAAAAGTCACAAGAAATATCAGCCATTTTTTTTGATTTTAAATTAATTGAGGGTTTTTATTTAAAAAATCAATTTATTTCCCCAACGCTAAAGGGAGTAAATTGATTTTCTTCGCTCCCTTTAGGGTTGGGGAAAACGAAGAAAATTGATTTACAAATTTTACAAAATCAGTTCAGTATATATTCCAAAATGGAACGTGCTGCCAATTTTCCGTCCTGAGCAGCGTTTACCACTTCTTTTCCGCCGTTGATGCAATCGCCGCCGGCAAAAACACCTTTCCAGTTGGTTTCATAGGCGGAATTAACGGAAACTTTACCGTAAGAATTCTGTAATTCGTAATTAGAAATTAATTCTTCGAATGGCGTTTGTCCGGCTGCTTTGATGATCATATCACATTCGATTTCAAAGGTTTCGCCGGTTTCTACAGGACTTCTCCTTCCAGAAGCATCGGCATCGCCTAATTTCATTCTGCTGCAAACCAAGGATTTGACATTTCCGTTTTCTGCGAAAACTTCTTTTGGTGCTGCGAGGTATTCCATATTGCAACCGTCCAATTTGGCGATATCCAATTCGACATCGGTGCAAGGTTTTTCATTTTCGGTTCTTCTGTAAACAATCGTCACATCTTTTGCACCCAGTCTTTTTGCCTGAGTTGCCGCATCAATTGCTGTCATTCCCAAACCAATCACAACGACTTTGTCACCAACAGGAACTGTTGAAAAATCATTCGTTCTCAGATTATAGATATAAGAAATCGCATCTTCTACACCTGCGGAATCTTCTCCAGAAATATCGAGTCTTCTCGCAATACCGACACCGATGCCAAGAAATACGGCATCAAAATTATCCTGTAAATCTTTCAGATGCACATCTTTTCCCAGTTCCTGATTGTATCGGATATCAATTCCGCCAATTGAAGTGATATATTTTACTTCGTCTTCGCAAAATTCCGGTGTTACTTTGTAGGCAGCTATTCCGTAAGTCATCAGCCCGCCTCCTTTATATTCTTTCTCAAAAATGGTAACATCCACACCTTCTTTTGACAAATAAAATGCACAAGCCAAGCCTGCAGGACCAGCGCCTACAACCGCTACTTTTTTTCCGAGAGAAGGTTTTCGCTCAAATAATTGCCAGTTGTTATACATCGCTTTTTCTGTGGAATAACGTTGCAAACGGGCAATCTGAATCGGCTCTTCGTGAAGCAGATTGTAAACGCAAGATCCTTCACATAGTTTCTCAACTGGACAAACTTTAGAACAGCTCGCACCCATTATGTTGTCCGTAAAAATGGTACGAGCCGACCCTTTCACATTGTCTGTCGCAATTTGTTTGATGAACTTCGGAATATTAATATGGGTGGGACACATCTTGATACAAGGCGCATCGTAGCACATTATGCACCGATTGGCTTCTATAATTGCACCTTCCCGGTTCTCGAACGGCGGATGTATGTCTGCAAAGTTTTGTTGATATTGCTCTGAAGTGAGACGATTATTCTCTATCATAAGTTAAAGCTATTGTTAGTTGAAAGTAGTCAGTTGTCTGTTATCTGTTATTTAAAGTTTAGTTAAATCTTCGTAGGTTTCCGGGCGCCTGTCCCTGTAAAACTGCCATTTGGAACGCACCTGATCTATTAAATCCAAATCTAATTCGGCAATAAGAAGCTCATCATTATCTTCCGAAGCCGTTGCAAAGATTTCACCTAAAGGATTCACGAAATATGATGTTCCGTAGAATTTGCCAAGGTTCCAAGGTTTTTCTATTCCAACCCGATTGATGCAACCCATAAAATAGCCATTCGCCACAGCGTGAGCCGGCTGCTCCAGCTTCCAGAGGTATTGAGATTGTCCCACTGTAGTTGCAGAAGGGTTATACACGATTTCTGCTCCGTTAATCCCTAACGCTCTTGCGCCTTCCGGAAAATGCCTGTCATAGCAGATATAAACACCGACTTTCGCATATTTGGTCTGGAAAACGGGATATCCCATATTTCCGGGTTTGAAGAAGTATTTTTCCCAGAATCCTCCTGTTTGAGGAATGTGATTTTTGCGGTATTTTCCAAGATATTTTCCATCAGCATCAATCACGGCTGCCGTATTATAAAGAATTCCTGCGCCATCTTTTTCATAAACAGGAACGATAATGACCATTTGGTATTTTCTGGCATATTCTGACACCAGATCCGTAGTTGGACCGGGAACGGTTTCCGCAGATTCGTACCACTTGGAATCCTGACCGGGGCAAAAATAAGGTGTATTGAAAATCTCCTGAAAGCATAAAATCTGAACACCTTTTTCTCCGGCTTCATCAATATAAGGTAAATGTTTTTTCAACATTGCCTGTTTTATTTCTTCGATGCTTCCTTCGCCTTCAGTTATTGCTAAAGACATTTGAATTAATCCTGATTTTATGATTCGAGACATAGTTTTTTTAATTGATGATTTATAAATGATAATTGATATAATGTTAGATCTTATCCGAAACTTTATTTCGTTTGATGAATTGTCCATAGCCTTTTTCTACAAGACATTCATTATTATTAATAGCGACTTTGCCTCGAAGTAAAACGGTTTTGACTTTTCCGGTAACCTCCCAACCCTCGTAACCGCTATAATCAACATTCATATGATGTGTTTTTGCAGAAAGCGTATGCTTTTCATTCGGGTCAAAAATCACCAGATCGGCATCTGAACCAATGGAAATCGTTCCTTTCTTCGGGTACATTCCGAATATTTTAGCTGGATTGGTACAAGCTACTTCCACAAATTTGCTTAATGTGATTCTGCCTTTGTCTACACCTTCGGAATACAACAATTCCATTCTGTTTTCTACAGCCGGATGTCCGTTAGGAATTTTAGAAAAGTCATCAATTCCTAATAATTTCTGTTCCCAGAAAAACGGGCAATGGTCTGTCGCAACTACATTAACTAAGCCTTGATTAATTCCTGCCCAAAGCGTTTCCTGGTCTTTCTTTTCTCTCAAAGGCGGTGACATTACCCATTTTGCCCCTTCGAAATCCTGTTCGTACAAACTCGCATCAAGAATCAAATATTGAATACAAGTTTCTACAAAAACGTGCTGGTTTCTCTTGGTTGCATTTCGAACAGCATTCAGAGCGCCTTCACAAGTAAGATGTACAATATAACCAGGACAACCAGTGAAATTGGTCATATCAACAAAACGTTCACTTGCCTCAGCTTCCGTAACTTCCGGTTGTGACAAGTAATGGTAAATCGGAGCACGATTGCCTTCATTTCTATTTTTCTGAACGAGATAATCTATCATATCGCCGTTGGTAGCGTGAACATTGATAAGTCCACCTTGTTCTTTAACTTCTTCCATCAAGCCAACCATCTGTCTGTCATCTACCATCAATGCGCCTTTATAAGCCATAAATGTTTTGAAAGACGTAATTCCTTCTTCAATAATTTCCTTGATTTCTGGTTTTGTATTTTCGTTAAAATCGGTTACTGCCATATGAAAACTGTAATCTCCAACAGCATTTCCATCGCTTCTTCCTTTCCATTCATCCAAAGCATTACGCAAAGATTTTCCTTGGGTCTGAAGGATAAAATCAATGACCATTGTTGTTCCTCCAAATAACGCTGCACGTGTTCCCGTTTCATAAGAATCACTGGAAAAAGTTCCCATAAAAGGCATATCGAGATGAACGTGCGGGTCTATTCCACCAGGAAAAATCAATTTGCCAGAAGCATCAATGACTTCACCTGCTTCATAATTCAAATTCTTTCCGATGGCCGAAATCGTTTCGCCTTCGATAAAAATATCACCGATGAAGTTCTCTGAAGCTGTTACAATATTTCCGTTTTTAATTAGAATGCTCATATGTTGAATTACGATTTTTTGTTTTTCATTAGAATGAAATAAACCAAAGCACTGATGAAAAATCCTACAAACCAACCGTAATGGTAAAGGTTTGTCAACCATTCTGGAACCGCGTCTGGAGAAATCAATTTAATGGTTACCAAGAATCCCGGGATATTCGGAAGAATACCCAGAATCAATGCTATAATGGCTTTGGAATTATATCCGTTTTTATAGGAATACGATTTACCTTGTTGATATAAATCTTCCAAAATCAATTCTCTTTTTCTGACAAAGAAATAATCTGAGATCATTATTCCACCAATCGGACCTAACAAGCTTGAATAACCAACCAGCCAAGTAAAAATATAGCCCGATGGGTCAGCGATCAGTTTCCAGGGACAAATCAAAACTCCAATAATCCCTGTAATATAACCACCTGTTCTAAAACTGATTTTAGTTGGATTGAGATTCGCAAAATCATTAGCTGGACTAACAATGTTTGCAGCAATATTAGTTGCTAACGTAGAGATGGCAATTGCTAACATTGCTACAGTCACCAGGATCTTGTTCTCAAATTTTCCTGCAAGAATTACCGGATCCCAAATCGTAGTTCCATAAATAATCACAGTAGCAGATGTTACGACAACGCCAATGAACGAGAAAACTGCCATTGATGGAGGAAGACCTATCATTTGTCCATTGATCTGAGCTTTCTGCGAAGTTGCATATCTTGTAAAATCCGGAATGTTAAGTGATAAAGTTGCCCAGAAACCGACCATTCCAGTCAATGCAGGGAAGAAAAATTTCCAGAATTCGGAGGATGTTTGAAACTTTGAAGGCTGATCGAGGATTTCGCCTAAACCTTGTGTGGAATAAATTGCCCAAAACAATAATGCAAAAGCTGCCACAGGCAGGAATACCGCCTTGAATACCAGTAATTTCCGAATGCTATCTACACCGAAATAGACGACAACCATATTAATGATAAGAAAAACCAGAAAGCAAATCATTTCCAAAATCGGTGGGAAAAATCCTGTAATCGTAGGTTCTGAAAGCGAAGGAATCCATACTCTCAGAATCTGATAAAGAGAAATGCCACCAATCCAAGTCTGGATCCCAAACCATCCGCAAGCGACAATCGCTCTTAACAATGCAGGAATATTTGCGCCCGTAGTTCCAAAACTTGCTCTTGCAAACACAGGAAAAGGGATTCCGTATTTTGTACCGGCGTGACCATTGAGAATCATTGGAATCAGAACGATCAGATTACCTAAAAATATGGTGAGAACCGATTGCCACCAGTTCATTCCGCCTTCTATAAGAGAACTTGCCAGCATATAGGTCGGAATACACATTGACATACTGATCCATAATGAAGCATAGTTCCAGGTTCCCCAAGTTCTTTTGCTTGGAGAGACAGGCGCTAGGTCCTCATTATAAAGTTTCGGGTCAAAAATGGGATTCTGATTGATATCTGACATTGTTTAGCTTTGAATTATTAATAAGTCGCTTCGTCAGCAATCTTAAGTGCCTCGGAAATGATAGCCAAACCTTCTTCCATTTCTTCTTTCGTAATGATCAATGGCGGTGCGATGAAAATATATCCCCATCTTACGAAAGTGTACATTCCCAATTCTTTGATCTTGGCTGCTACTTTGTTCATCACGACCATTTCGTCTGGCTTAGCATTGAAAGGTGCCATTGGTTCTTTGGTCTCCCTGTTTTTGACCAATTCCAGACAACCCAACAGTCCTGTATTTCTGAAATCTCCTATTGATGGATGGATCTTTTTCATTTCCTCGATTCGGGATTCCAGATATTGTCCCATTTGTGCAGCTCTTTCTATAAGATTGTCTTCTTCATATATTTTGATAACTTCCATTGCTGCCGCACAGGAAACGGCATGGGCAGAATAAGTCAATCCTAATGGTAAAACTGTATCATCATATTTTGAAGCGATTTTCTCCGAAACCATCACACATCCTAATGGTAAATAACCACAGGTAAGACCTTTTGCCATGACGATCATATCGGGAATGATACCGTGATTTTGGAATCCGAACCATTTTCCGGTTCTTCCAAAACCTGACATTACCTCATCCATAATTAATAAAATGCCGTATCTGTCGCAGATTTCTCTTACTTTTTTAAGATAACCTTTCGGATATTGTAAGCATCCTGAAGTTCCGGATTCACCTTCCAGAAGAATAGCAGCAATGGTAGCTGGTCCTTCATATTCGAGTTGTCTTTCTAATGAGGCAATTGAATCTTTAAGAAGATTTTCTTCGCCATACTCATAACGATAAGCATAAGGCAAATCAAAATGAACAAAATTAGGTGCCTGCTGAGCATCCACAGGAATCTTTCTGGGATCCCCACCTGCGGAAATAGCACCGATTGTTGCGCCGTGATACGACTGATATCTTGTGAAAATCTTATGACGACCTGTATAGAGTCTGGCCAATTTGATCGCATTTTCATTAGAAGTAGCACCACAAACAGTAAAAAAAGCACGATTAAGATCGCCAGGACAAATTTCTGCCAATTTTTTTCCTAAATCTCCACGAACTTTGGAAACACAACTTGGCGAAATAAAAGCCACTTCCTGCATTTGTTTAACCACAGCATTTGTCACACGCTGGTCGCCATAGCCGATATTAGAGTTCATTAAACCAGATGAAAAATCGATGATTTTCTGTCCGCTGTAATCGTATAGATAGACACCTTCTGCCCTTTCTATTGCAAATGGATCAATACCTTTTTGCTTGGACCAGGACATTATCGTATAATCGAGCGCATTGTCGATGATCTCCTGTCTATTGATCTTATTTTCTAATGTTTCTGACATCTTTGATTTGAAATTTTGAAATTCATAATTTGAAATTACCTTAGCTCATCCAGTTGATTCCGGCCTCGGGATTCCATTTGGTGGTCATTTTTTTCAGTTTTGTCCAGAATTCGATGGAGCTTTTTCCTGTGATATCGCCTACTCCGAATCGGGACTCATTCCAACCTCCGAATGAGAAAGGCTCTCTTGGAACAGGAACACCAATGTTGACGCCGATCATTCCTGCAGAGGCATTTTCCATCACATATCTGGCAAGACCACCACTCTGAGTAAAGACAGAAGCTGCATTGCCATACGGATTATTGTTCTCTATTTTCAAGGCTTCATCCAGATTCCTGCTCCTAATGATTGATATGACCGGACCAAAGATCTCCTCTGTGGCTACAGACATCTCCGGTGTTACAAAATCAATAATGGTAGGTCCTACATAATAGCCGTTTTCTTTACCTTCGACTTTATAATTTCGTCCATCTAAAAGTATTTTTGCCCCATCTTTTTCAGCCTGGGTAATATAGCCCTCTATCCTTTCTTTGGCCGCTTTTGAAATGACTGAACCGAGATTTTTTCCGGGAACCACATTTTTAGCTTCCTGGACCATTTTTTCTATAATATGGTCAGTCTGACCTACGGCCAGCATTGCAGAAGCTGCCATACAGCGCTGACCGGCGCAACCTGACATGGATGCTGTTACATTGGCAGCTGTCATTTCGGGGTTGGCATCTGGCAGAACGAGTAAGTGATTCTTGGCACCACCCAATGCAAGACATCTTTTAAGATTAGACGTTGCACGCTGATAGACGATCTTTGCCACCTTTGTAGAACCTACAAATGAAACCGCTTCGATATCTGGGTGATCACAAATAGCTTCCACAATTTCTTTTTCGCCGTGCACAATGTTCAGAACACCATCCGGAAGACCTGCCTGCTTCAGCAGTTCAGCAATTCTTAAAGCACTCAATGGTACTAATTCCGAAGTTTTCAGAATCATTGTGTTTCCTAAAGTGATGGCATTCGGGATAGTCCAGTTAGGTACCATCGAGGGGAAATTGAAAGGGACAATAGATGCTACAACACCCAGAGCGGAATGTTCGGTTCTGCATTCTACACCTTTACTGACCTCAAGTATTTCACCCTGAATCAATTGTGGTAGTGAAACCGCAAATTCTGTAAGTTCAATACTTTTTTCGATTTCTGCTCTTGCTTCGTCCAGAGTTTTTCCGTTTTCTTCCTGAATCAATGCCGACAGCTCATCAATATTCTGTTCCAAAAGCCTTTTGTATCTGAAAAATACCTGAACTCTGTCCTTGATAGGTGTCTTTGACCAGGTCTTGAACGCTTCTTTTGCTACAGAAACGGCATTGTCCAGATCTTCCCTGGATGATACAGCAACCTGAGCAATGATATCTCCCGTTAGCGGTGATTCTACATTCATCCAGCGGTCAGTCATTGTTTCAACCAACATACCATTGATATAATTATTGGCTTTTCCGTATTTAATTGACATATTTATTATTGATTTTTCAATGATTTTAATAAAAGCTAATCTAAAAAACAATTTTGAATAATCTGCAATTTTTACAATAATTTATAATCATTCTAAAAAATTTGCATAAAATTAATAGATTTGTGTAAATTTTATTTTACAATGGAAAACAAACTGGACGAAATTGACTTTCTCATTCTTAAGGAACTTCAAAAAGACGGACGCTCATCATTCACGGAAATAGCAGATAAGCTGAAGGTCTCCATCAGTAATGTCAGAACCCGGGTCACTAAATTAATTGATGATAAGACCATTCAGATTGTTGGAAGAATCAACCCGCAGAATGTAGGGTTCAATGCTTATGCAAATATTGCGGTCTCTGTGCGCCCGGCTAATCTGATCCCTGATGTTATTGATGCGTTAATGAAAATGCCGGAGGTAAGCTTTCTTGCCAATACGGCAGGAGAATTTGACATCGAGGTAGATATAATGAGTAAGAATAATGAACAGCTGCACCAGCTGGTCAATCAGAAAATAGCGAAGATTGATGGCGTATTTCAAACAAGAACCACACTTTATATGAAAGTGCATAAGTATGCCCAGCCGGACCTGGACCTTGTTAAATAATCACTTACATTATATAAAAAAAATGAACATTATTAAATGCTCATTTTCTAATTTGTGTCATGAGTCTTTTATTTGACTGCCATCATTGCTTTCTGAGATTCGGAAAAATGATGCTCTAATGTCGGAACAGTTTTCTCAGCAAACGCCTTCAGCGATGGGTCCATTCCTTTAGAGGCTTCCTGCTTGAAAGCTGCAACATCTTTCTTATGGTCGGCCACCATCATAGCCGTGTAAGCTTTGTCAAAGTCGGCACCCTTCTTCATTTTCAGGTCATCATACATCTTTTGCTGGTCGGCATCCATAGTAGCCGGCAATGTATAACCTACGGAAGAAGCCCACATTTTAAGCTCGTTATTGGCTTTGGTATGGTCTTTTACCATCATTGCCCCCAGATTTTTAACAGCAGAACTGCTGGCGTTGTTAGCGGCCAACTGCCCCATCATCACTTCCATCATTCCACCTTTGGCAGCGGCATCTGCGAAAGATTTATCCTGCATATTAAGGTCTGCATTGCTTTTCATAGCCGTTCCAGCCGTTGCAGAATCAGGAGGCATTGTGTTGTCCATTGCCATTCCCGCAGAGTCCGAGGTCATTTCCATTGCGGTACTGTCGCCCGTGGTGTTCATCGTGGTCGTGTCTTTTTTGTTGCAAGCCATCAGGGCTGCTGCAGCCAATAGGCTTAATACTGAATTTTTCATATTGGTAAGTATTTAGTGTGTTGCAGTTCACGTAACAATTTATCTGCCAAAGCATTAGTAATCCTTGATAAGCGCTTCATCGTCAATAGAAAATGGTTGGCAAGTAAGGTACTAGTAAGGTGAACGATTAAATCAATTCAAAGGAAAATAAGATGCACATTATGTATAAAAACAAACTTATGTTTAATTAAATACATAAAAATGATACGAAATATTGTCTTGGTCTTAAAATTGATATGCAAACTCATATAACTACTTTATATCGAAAATAACTTAACACCCTTTCACGCTATGATATTTGATAAAAATTTTTTGAAAACGAACGGAGAGGATGGTTTCTTCATCTTCCAGGAAGAGCAGGGCAACAGCAGCCTGGTCAATCCTTACAATGACAACCCTTATATGATCAGCTCGCTTCAGAAGCTCAAACAGCGTCTTACCTGCAGCAGAAAGCAATCGGTGATCGATGCCTGCCTGGACGATTATAAAGACGATATTGTGGAACAGCCGCAGCTTAATACTGTTTTTGAGACCGAATTGCAGCCCGAACGCACTTCCTTTGCAGATTATGCACGTTCCTCTTACCAAAAGGTACTTAAGGACCTGGAGCATCTTCAGAATCTTATTGACAAACTGAGCATTAACGAAGTAACTATTTAATTGTCAAATAATTCATTAATTAATATATACAAACCTAAGCATTGCTTAGGTTTTTTTTGAATCAAATCTTTCCATTGGAAGCCAGATGAAATAAAAAAAGACCTGAATTTAGTATCCAGGTCTTTTTTATCGTAATTAATATTTATAAGGTTTGTTCCTCGTGCTTACCTTCCTTGATTTCCTCTACCATCTTGGCGTTGAATGCAGGCAAATCTTCCGGGGTGCGGCTCGTTACCAAACCTTCATCCACCACTACTTCACTGTCTTCCCACTGCGCACCGGCGTTTTTCAGGTCTATGCTGATAGACTCTACGGAGGTCATCTTTCTGCCTTCGACAGCGTTGGCACTGATCAGGATCTGTGGGCCGTGACAAATGGCTGCAACCGGCTTATGCTGCTGGAAGAAATCCTGAACGAAGGATAAAGCCGATTCATTGGTTCTGAGCTTATCTGGATTGATAACACCTCCCGGCAGCACCAGGGCATCATAGTCTGATGCTGATACTTCATCCAGGGTTTTGTCCACATCATATTCCCTGCCCCAGTCTTTTTCTGCCCAGGCTTTGATAGTTCCTGATTCCGGGCTTACAATGTGTGCGGTCCAGCCCTGCTGTTCCAAATGCTCTTTCGGGGATTTTAATTCACTTTCTTCGAATCCGTGTGTTGCCAGTATGGCTACTTTCTTTGACATAATATTTATTTTTTGGTGTTAATATGCGTACCTAAAAGAAAATATGATGCCGAGCAGGATGTTACAGATTTTAAAGTTTGTTAAAATATGTTTTTTTGAAATTAGAGGTTTGAGACAATTACCACAAGATTCCATAACTCATTTCTTCTTTCCAAAACCAACAAAATGAAATATTTTATAGTTTTACAAAAAGTAATGAGGGTGTGAACATGTTCAGCGTTCACGGAGGCTTCAGCAATATTAATCCTCAAAACGGCGGTTGTTTTACCTGCTCAAAGTCGGAGACTTTTCGCAGCGAGGGTTGCCATAGTCGTTTTAGTTTTTTATTTTTTGTCTTAGTTTTTTTAAATGTTCTTCTTTGGATAATATAAGCGAATAACTGTTCAGGTTAAGCTTCTGAGAATACCACAGATAATTGTCCAGTTTCTCAAAATTATTAATTCCTGACAGCTTATTCAGATCCGATAGTGCCTGTACAAAATTAGCATCAGTTATTTTATAGTGTTCGGGTTTATAATCAAATTCTCGAATCACTTCCCTATAAGAAATCTTTACAAGACTGTCATAGATTGGAAATTGATACGCAGTCAAAAAATATAGATATTTTGAAAGCAAAGAAACCGCTTTTTTATCTTTTTGTCCCGACGAATTATAACCATATTTCTGAGCAAATAATACTTCCAAAATATCAGACTTTGCAGTGTCAATGTAATTTTTTGCGCCACAAATCAATTCTTCGTCAGAATAAGAAGCCAATGCTTCTGCCAGTTCGTTCAATCCATAATGCCGTTTATTCATCTGTGTAGAATATAAAGAATCTATTAAATGCAGACGAAGCTTGACAGTATCAAACTGTTTTTCCATTTTGTTCTTGAAACACAAGCTAATAAATGCTTTCTCTTTTGCATATTGCGAAGACTGCAGAGCAATATAATAGCTTTCGCTCAAATTTTTAATTTCCACTTTAATCTATATTTGTATTATACCATATTTTTTCTCCTCCCTCTCCAAATCAAATGGGTCATACTCTGTGGGCTTCCAAATACCGTCCATAAAAACAAACGCATATATCAAATTGATTGTCTGCTCATTTCCCCCAAGGCATTTGATATTAATTTCAAGGGAATCTTTATTTTTTAACTGCAAGTCAGTATCAAAGCAATTTTCATTATTAAGCATTACCAATAATCTTTCTTGATTGCTTAATTCGTCATTGGGATCTATAAATTCGTTATCCGGAAAAATTGGGTCGCCCACAATCATTTCATCACTCTTTTTCCAACGATACAGAATCCAATAACTGTCTGACGAAGAGATTTTACTCTTGTTGCAGGTACAAAGTTTTAAATGAGAGGAGATTTTGCACATTGAATTAATTTAAAGTCCTTATTTTTCTACCGTTAGATGTCTGCCAATAGTTGGGATCATCATAATAATCCGAAAAAGCGTAAGGCAGTTCGCCTGGTTCAAGTTGTTTTACTGCATCAGAGAACCATTGGCAATAGGTAGTATCTGTACCACGGATTCGCAAAAGGAAATCTTGATAATCTTCTTGGAAACGCTTGATAATTTTTATTGTGCTGACTTCCATTTGCTTAATGTCAAAATGCTCTTGCAGCCAATTGGAAACCGAAATGCTGTCTTTGGTGTCAGTATTTACAAAATCACATCGCCAATACAAACCTGATGGAGATAAGGAAGGAATCACCTGTAAATCCGTGAAGCCTGTTTTATGCAGTTCTACTGCCAGATGTAAAAGCTTTTGCATATTGAGCATGTAGTAATTTTTTTTCATCAGATTTCTTATAATAGGATTTGACTAGAACTTTAAAAATTCTAAATAATCTAAAGCAGAAAATATAATTTTAATACAATTCATATTAAAGAATTCCCAATATAATTTTATCAATTAACTCAACGATATGTTTTGCAGATTCCTGGCTAAATTCATCTTGAACTGATCTTACATCATTTATTCTATAATTCGTTGCTTTAACAAGTCTAAAATTATGTTTTTTTGCTTCAGAAGATAGATAATTACTAACATCATTGTAAACTCTACTTGCAGCAATAATTATATCACACTGTAAAAAACAATCATTAAGATGATTACGTAGATAAGTCGCTAGCACGTCACCCATTGATGACACTCCAATTACCAAACCGTTACAATTGAAAATTTCATAAATCTCACCGTCTGGTAATGAATAGGTATGATGAACATTGATATATTTTTTTTCTAGTTCTTGTCTGATAATTTTAATTGTTGTCGTTTTCCCACTTCCAGCTTTACCCCAGATTTGGATGAGTGTTTTTTGTTTCATAGTTATTAGTTTTTTAAGTTAAATTTCATCCAATCCCAACTCTCTCAAAAAAGCGTTATGCTTATCCGTAGATTCTTTAATACGCTCTTCTATATCAGTTAGCGTTTTATTTACTGCTTTTAAATCTATCTTCTCTTCTTCCACAGAAGTATTGACATATCTGGAAATATTAAGATTATAGCCATTCTTTTCTATTTCATCCATAGAAACCTTTCTGGAATAGCGTGGAATCTCTTCTCTGAACTGATAGGCTTTTACAATGCTTTCAATATCGTTTGGTTCTCCATTTTCTCCTTCTCTTAATGTGTTTTGGCGTTTGCCTTTAGCAAAATGTTCACTGGCATTGATGAATAAAACATCATCGTGCTTTTTACATTTTTTAAGAACCAAGATACAAACAGGGATTCCTGTAGAGAAGAATAAATTGGAAGGCAAACCAATAACAGTATCAATGCTGTTGTCTTTCAATAATTTCGTGCGGATTCTTTCTTCTGCACCACCTCTGAACAATACACCGTGTGGTAAAATGATTGCCATTGTTCCTTCCCCACTCAAGAAGTGAAAACCATGCAATAAGAAAGAAAAATCAGCAGCAGACTTAGGTGCAAGACCATAACTTTTGAACCGGAAATCATCTGCCATTGCTTCTGTAGGATCCCATCGTAAACTGAAAGGCGGATTAGCGACAATTGCATCAAACTCCATTTTCTTTGCAGGATTCATTTCATTGAGAATATCCCAGTCGTTTTCTAACGTGTCGCCATGATGAATCTCAAACTCGGTGTCTTTTACACCGTGCAAGAGCATATTCATTCTTGCCAAGTTATAGGTTGTTATGTTTTTTTCCTGTCCGTAGATTTTACCAATGTAGCCGTCGTTATCTTCTAATTGTCTTCTTACATTGAGAAGCAATGAACCAGAACCGCACGCAAAATCTAAAACCTTATCCAGTTTTTTCTTTCTTCCTTCTTTAGGATTTTGACTGTCAAGCGTAACAATTTCTGAAAGGATTGTTGAAACCTGTTGCGGTGTATAGAATTCACCCGCCTTCTTACCCGAACCTGCGGCAAACTGACCAATTAAGTATTCGTACGCATCGCCTAAAATATCTGAACTTGTTGAGAATCTTGCGATTCCTTCTGATATTTTGGTAATGATAGTACAGAGTTTCTTATTTCTTTCAGTATAGGTTTTTCCTAACTTTTCAGAATTTAGATTTATTTCAGAGAATAAACCCTGAAATGTACTTTCAAAAGATTCATTTTCAATATAACGGAACCCTTTGTCTAAAGTCCTTAATAAATCATCATCCTGAGTTCTTGCGAGTTCAGATATATTGCTCCATAGATAATCCGGCTCTATTACATAATGCACTTTTCGGCGCATTTGCTTTTCAAAATCTACAACATCATCTGGATTTTCTTTATACCAAATTTCCAAAGGAGTGGTTACTTTCAGTTTTGCCATTAAATCCTTTGGGGTACTATCAGGATAATCTGATCCCAATTCTTTTTTGGCAGCCGCTTCGTAATTATCTGATAAATATCTTAAAAACAGAAAAGAAAGCATATAATCTCTAAAATCATCCGCATTCATTGCACCACGTAAATCGTCTGCAATTCCCCAAAGTGTCTTTCCTAATTCTTTTTGTTCTTGTACTGTCATTCTGCTGTTTCTTCTTGCTTGTTAAAAATCTGTGGCAAATAAAATTCATATTTACCGAGAAAACCGTCTAAAATTCTTTTAAAAAGATCTTTATTGTCATCACCCATTTCTACGGGATCATAAATAGAGTATTTTCCGTGACTGAAAAGCTGCAAAGCTCTTTCAAAAAGAACCTCATCATCAAGTCCATCAATACATTTATCGATTTTATCATATCCGAAAAATGTTGCCGTTTTTTCTAAAATACTTCTTAACGAATTAAAATGATACGTATAAATTTTATTGGATTCTGCAACTCTTTTAAGATCACTTAAAGTGGCAATATGATGAAAAAAAGGCGTGTCATTTGTATCCTGCAAAGCGTATCCATCATTACCCAAACTATGTAAGAAATAACGCTTATTTTTTACTTTTCTTCCAAACTCATTATAAAGAACATTGAAAAATAAGCTGTGATGGGTAGATATTATTGTTTTTATTTCGTTGTCTTGTGTAGTTAATAAACTGCATAAGTCGCAGGCAATAGCAATTGCATTATTTTCATCTAAAGAAGAAATCGGGTCATCAATATAAATATATTTCACCCAATTGTAAGCAGGGTCTTTATCTATGACTAACTGACAAATTGCCAAAAAGAAACACCAGATAAATAAAGTTTCTTCTCCCCGCGATATTTTTATATTTTCTACAGTCTGCTCGTTTCCATCAATAACGATACTTCGTGAAAATTTCACCATAGAATTATCGTAATCAATATCAAACTTCAAATCAACATAATTGTTAAAGAACGCTTCTATTTTTACATCCAAATCCAATTCCCGTAAACCATCAAAAAATGCTGAATCCGCATTAAGATTCAATGTTCTGTTGGTGTCATTTTCTAAATCATTATTCCAAAAAAATAAATCTTCTGTAAAAGCATTAAAATATAATGTATCTCTTTTTGTTACATTCCCTTCCTCATCAAATTCTTTTCCAGCTTCCTTAAACTCCATAGAAAGACGGGTTTTCCCTGTTCCATTATGAGCAAAGAAAAGAATTAAGTCTTTCATTGGTCTGTTGTCTCCGATTAAATCTTTTCTAAAGTGCTGTGCTACTTCATTTAGATTAGTAAATTTACTTATCGTGCTCATTATTTAATCTATTTTAGGAAACAACCCTTGCATTAATCCTTTTTTATGGATTTTTAGTTGTTCTATTTTTTCAGATTGTGCAGTAATTAAATTATCAACTTCCGTTAAACACTCTGCTATTTTTTTTTGTTCTTTTAAATTTGGAGCAACTACATTAATATTTTTGACGTCGTCTTTATACAGAGCACCAATAGTTGATGAAGCATTTAATCTTTTAAGAGATTGCTTTCCAATATTATTTATAAAATAATAATAAAAAAAAATAGGTTTTGCTTTGTCATTTAATTTAAGTAAATACAAATTAGGAGCTAATGTTGCGGGTAAATTCTCAATAGACTCATAAATATAAACCTTTCCAATTTCTCCTCTTTTTGTAATTAATAACTCTCCACCTTTGAGTACTGTTTTTTTTAAAAATTTATAACTTGTTTCGTCAACATACTTAACTGTTTCCAAAGAACTTTTATTTTCTAAATCTGTTGATCTTACATACCAAGCATAATTTCGGTCATCATAAATTGAAACATTACTTTTAACATCAGCAAAACTACCGTTAGCTTCGAAATCAGTAAGAAGTTCTAAAAAAACATTTAACTTTTTCTCCTCCCATTTCACATCATTCACAAACTCAGGAAAACGATAATTTGGTACTTTTTGTCCTTCTTGTGGAAAAATATTTTGCAATAATCCTTTTTTGTGGTTTTTAAGAGTTTCTAGTTTATCGGTATGTGCTGTAATGAGTTCATCTAAAGAGGTTAAGCAATCTGCTATTTTTTGCTGTTCATTAGGCTTAGGAAAATATAAATTCAATTTAATGAATGCGCTTTTAGAAATATTATATCTTGTACTTCCTTGTGCTAATAAACCAATTTTTCTTCTATATAATGGTGAATGAAATAAATAGCGGGAGAATTCAGGTTTAATCTCTTCTACATCAAAAGGTCTAACAGCAAAGCAAAAACTATTTAAATAAGTTGATTCTGTTGGACTTGAAAGAATAGTAGAAGCATAACCAACCTCATTTGGTGTTTCGGAGGAAGTTGTAAAAAGAACATCACCTTTTTTTAAAATATTTTGTTTTTCATTGTCCAAAATTTTAACAAAAGCACATTTTGAAAAATCTACAATTGAATTATCAAATACTTGTTTATAGGTGACATATGGACTACCTTCACCAAAATCATCCGAACTCTTTCCCGAAAGCCCATTGATAGTTTCTCCAATTTCGGATATAATTTTTTCTTTCCACTCTCCATCTTTCACGAACTCAGGAAAACGCAGGTCGGGTATTAATTTATTAGTTTGCTTCATTGTTATAGTATTATTCATACGCTGCCAATCCGGAAATTTCTCTTCCTTCTGCTATTTTTTTCAGTTGTGGCACTAAATCTTCCATTAAAGCCAATTCTTTTACTCTTCTTTCTTTCCAGCTTAATTCTAAAGGTTCTAATAGATCAGTAAGTTTTTCACCATCAAAAATCATCCGGCTCATAATGTCATCGGTAAAAGATTTTAAAGCTTTGGTTTCTAAGCCGTGTTTATTTGCAATGGCAGCCAATTCTTTTTCGTTTTTTTCAATTTTAAAAGTTTCGTAGCCTTGCTTCAGTTGTTTTTCATCCTGTCCTTTGCTCCAGTCTAATCCGTTAATGTATTCGGTCAGGTTTTCTTTTTCATCCATTAAATTGGCACTGGAACTAAGTAATTTTATCAACTGTTCCTTGCTCATTTTCTGCTTTTGGGATTTTGGATCGGTATTATCTGCAATCAGACTCATAATGTAGTCATAATCTATGAGCGCAGAAGCAAACAATACAAATTCAAAATCTAGCTGCTGTAAACCTTCAGCTGCTTCATCTCCTTTTTTCTCCTGTATTTCTTTCAGCTGTTTAGCCGTTTCGAGATAAGAGCTTCGGAAAGAACGCAGATTATCTTCCGGCAAAATCTTTTCTATTAATTCCTTTTGTCCGGCATCCAGATCTGTATATTGATCCAGCTGAGTTCTCAGACGCTGTACTTCCTTAAAGGTTTTTACAAACTGTATTTTAGCGGCATCGCCTCTCAGGTTGTAAACTTCCTGCGGTTCATTGACCAAATCGTGGGTTTCCATAAAGATTCCCATTGCTTCTACCGCCTTTTGATATTTCTCAATAATAGCAGGAGCAGGTTCCACCAACCAGATTTCTCTGGCTTTGCTCTCGTTACCTTCACCTGAAAACAATTCAATCGCCTGATTAACCTGTTGTTGCTGTGAACGGAAATCTAAAATATTACCGTAAGGTTTGGTATCGTTCAGCACTCTGTTAGTCCTTGAAAATGCCTGTATCAATCCGTGATATTTCAGGTTTTTATCGACATACAGCGTATTGAGATATTTAGAATCAAAACCTGTCAGCAACATATCCACTACAATGATAATATCTATTTTGTTTTTGTGAGGATAGTCTTTATTACTATATTGGTGATCTTTTATTCTTTTTTGTATGTTTTGATAATAGCTGTCAAATTCATTAATAGTATGATTTGTACCATACTGCTTATTATAATCTGCAATAATCTGTATTAATGCTCTTTTCTTTTCTTCCGGATTGATTTGGTTATCTGCTTTTTCCTGTTCCAGATCATCCTGCAACTGTTTTACATCTGCAGCATTTTTCTGGCTTTGCTGATCTCCACTTTGTGCAATCAACTGTGCAGGTGGTGAGAAAACGCAGGCAATATTTAAAGGAACATAATCCGGATTTTCCGCTTTCTTTTTATCCTGCAATGTTTTGAAAAGATTGTAATATTCTATCGCATTATTGATAGAAGCGGTTGCTAACACAGCATTAAATCTTTTGTAATGGGTCGCTAAATCGTGCTTTTCCAAAATAGCTTCTGCCACCGCTTGCTGGGCAATGGCTTCGCCAGGTTTGGCATTCGCTGTTCCTTGTCCTTTGTAAAAATCAATATGAAAACGCAGAACATTTCTATCATCTATGGCGTGCGTAATAGTGTAAGCGTGCAATAGTTTTTCAAAAATATCTTCTGTCGTTTTATAGGATGCTTCTTCTCCGTCTATTTTTTTATAGGTAGAATTGTTATCAAAAATAGGCGTTCCTGTAAAACCGAAAAGCTGAGCATTCGGGAAAAACTCTTTAATCGCTTTATGATTATCTCCAAACTGCGAACGGTGACATTCATCAAAAATAAAGACAATTCTTTTATTTTTTAATGGCTCTAACCGTTCTTTATAGGTTTGACTATTTTCTTTTCTGAAATTCCCATCCAACGCCAAACCTAACTTTTGAATAGTCGTTACAATTACTTTATCTGAATAATCAGTAGAAAGTAATCTTCTAACCAAGCTTTCGGTATTTGTATTTTCTTCTACACTACCTTCCTGAAACTTGTTAAATTCTTCTCTGGTTTGACGGTCAAGATCTTTTCTGTCAACCACAAACAGACACTTTTCAATATCCGGATTATCTTTAAGCAAGGTAGAAGCTTTAAAAGACGTCAGCGTTTTACCGCTTCCTGTAGTATGCCAAATATAGCCGTTTCCTCTATTCTGATGAATACAGTCAACAATTGCTTTCACTGCATAAATTTGATAAGGGCGCATTACCAATAGTTTTTGCTCACTTTCCACCAAAACCATATACTTACTGATTAATTCTCCAAGCGTGCATTTTGCCAAAAACTTATCTGAAAAATCATCAAGATGTGTGATCTTTTTGTTTTTCTCATCTGCAAACTGATAAACGGGAAGGAATTGTTCATCAGCATTAAATGCAAAATGCTGATTTCTGTTGTTAGCAAAATAATAAGTATTGCTTTTATTACTTACAATAAACAACTGCATAAAGCAAAGCAAAGAATTGGTATATCCATTTCCGGGATCATTTTTATAATCCACAATTTGCTGCATTGCTTTACGTGGTGTTATATCTAATGTTTTAAGTTCTATTTGAACAGTTGGAATTCCATTGATCAGGATAATAACATCATAGCGATGATTGCTGTTATCAGTGTTTATTCTCAACTGATTAATCACTTCAAATTCATTCTTACACCAGTCCTTATTATTTACCAATGTATAATGTAACGGTGTTCCATCTTCACGCTGAAAATACTGTTGTTCTCGCAGCATTTTAGAAGCAATAAAAACATCAGGATTTACAATTTCGTCTCGTAACCTCGCAAATTCAGAATCGGTTAATCTCACCCGGTTATGCTGTTCAAATTTTTCACGGAAGTTTTTTTCAAGACTAAACTTATCCCGAATATCTGGTCTGTATGTATATTTTAGATCTGAAAGTTTAGAAATAAAGCTTTCCTCAATTTGGTTTTCTCGTGTCATTTTAAATGAAAAATGAATAGTTTTTTCAAAGATAAATAAATAATCTGCGTATTAAAATCATAAATACTAAAAATCCACCCTTACGAGTGGACTTTTTGGTTAGCTAATCAGATGTTGCCCGAGATAAAAGCTCGTGGACGCAGTGGTCTGCTTCTCATTATTGAGAAAAGCATAGACCTCCATTGTTTTGCCCAGGCAGTAAGCCGGGAGCGTGACATCCGCCATCAGGTCGGAACGCATTACTATTCCTTCATAGATCTCCCAGTTTTTGAGCTCTTCACTGTAGCATACTATGCTTACCTGATCTGCTGCTGCGGCATTGCCCTGCATGCTATTGTCTTCCCACTCCAGTGACAGCATGCCGCCCGGCTGTGTAGAGAGCGCAGCATTCTGAAATCCTGTCAGGTCCCCTCTGGTTACCAGCACCTTGTTATAGATCAGCTCCGGGATGCCTGCCACCACCGCCATAGCCTCATTGATGGTATAAGATACCGCCAGATTGACTCTCGACTTTACCCCGCTTCCCGCCCCGAAATATCTTGACTGGATATTTTTAATCGGCTGTAAAAAGCTGATTGCCATTTTGAACTTGAGCTGCTGGATCAGCTGCTTGTCGCTTGGATTTCGCTGTGATATTTTCGGACGGCTCCTGATGATGTCCTTGCCGCGCCAGTTAGCGCCTACCACAGTTCCTACTTTGCCTGAGAATCCACCCAGGATCCCTTTGTTTAATGTTGCCATAATTTCTTTTTTTAAGATTAACAAGACGAAGTTAGGGCAGAAAAGAACAACCTGTACACCTCTGACGGGCTTTGACCGGTTCTGACTGGTTTTGACCGGTTGCATTTTGCATTTCTTCGGAAACCCTTCGGGAATCCCCCGGGTCATCTTCGGAAAAAAAATGTTTTTTCCGAACAATGACCGAAGAAGCATCAGAGAAAATACAAAGAGTTTCCACTGCTGTAAAAGCTGGAGAAACAGATGACATCTGCAGCTCCGCTCAGCAGGACGATAATTGAAATTCAGGATTTACTTTATTTCAACAAATCTTCTATGGATTTGATGGAATAGTAATATTTGCCGCCCAATTTGAAATATTTTATCAGGTTATTACGTCGCAAGCGGTAAAGCGTACTGTCGCTGAGGTTATAATGCTGCTTAACATCAGCACTGTCCATAAAAGGTTTGGAATGCGTCTTCTGTGAGAACTGATCCATGCGTCTTAGGATTTCCTGAAATAAAAAAATGGCTAAGCTTTCATCCGGATTGGATGGGTAGTGATTTGTTTTCATCATTTTAGTGTTTGGAAATATAAATATAAAAAATCCCGATAAAATATCAAACAGATTTAAAACATGTTTAAAAATCATTGAGGTCATAAAATAAATACATATTGAGAAGTTATTTATTCTCGCAGATTTACCAGATTAGACCGGTTTATTTTTCATCATCTGCAAGATCAGAGGAATCTGCGAGAGGAAAATAATCGGCAAACTTCTTTTAAGAAAGCAATTTATGAGTATGCTAAACGGTTTATCTGTAGGTGTTTTGATAAAAAATAATATTTACAGTTTATTTGGCTGAGCATACAAATTATAAAAGCCTTCAATATCTGAAGGCTTTTATAAATATAATATCGAAGATTTATTTTACCGCTTCCTCATAGCGCTTGCTGACCTCTTTCCAGTTCACCACATTCCAGAATGCGGTAAGGTAGTCGGCTCTCTTGTTCTGGTATTTGAGATAATAGGCATGTTCCCATACATCAATACCGAGAACAGGTATTCCTTTGATCTCGGAAAGATCCATCAGCGGATTGTCCTGATTAGGCGATGAGGTAACCGCCAGTTTTTTGTCAGCAGTCACCACCAGCCAAGCCCACCCGGAACCGAAACGGTCTGCGCCGGCTTTGCTCAGCTTTTCCTTCAGCGCATCCATGCTTCCGAAACTTTCATTAATGGCTTTTGATAATCTGGCAGAAGGCTGGGTGTTCTTCTCAGGGGTAAGGATGGTCCAGAATAATTCGTGGTTATAATGACCTCCTGCGTTATTCCGCACTGCAGGACTTTCTTTGGAGATATGGGACAGGATCTTTTCCAGACTTTCTTTCTCCAACGGCGTACCGGCAACAGCTTTATTGAGATTCGTCACATAACCTGCGGCGTGTTTGGTGTAATGGATCTCCATTGTCTGGGCGTCAATAGAGCCTTCCAGGGCATTGTAGGCATACGGTAAAGGGGTCTGCTTGAACTGAGCGGCTACAAACTGAGCTGCCAGAAGGAAGGCTGCGGCTGAGATTTTAAGTGCTTTCATATTGTTTGGTTTACTGTTAAATTGTTAAACTGTTAAACTGTTTTAATTGTTATTATTAAGCTTAATTCAGGAGTTTTCTGATGTCTTCTATCAGCTTTTCCCTGTCCGGGTGGTACTTCCCTCTAAGTGAAGGATTCTTTCCTTCCGGATCCTCATAATTGAGACCGGAATAATACAGGACCGGCATGTTATGCTCATCAAACCTGCACCTGACATTCCCTTTCTGATCTACCAGGGCAATCATCCCACTGTGGTTCAGGCTCTCTGCATCGTCTTCCTGGTCACCCACATAGATGTTGAACTGGTCTGCCAGGTTACCGATATAGCCCCGGTCGCCTGTGAGAAAATGCCAGTCCGCAGATACCGCTCCTATCCTCTTGGCGTGATCCTGAAGCACCTGCGGCGTATCATTGGCCGGATCTATGCTGATGGAAATGATCCCAAAATCCGGATTGTCCACTTGCTCCATAATATGCTTCATATTGGTGTTCATCACGGGACAAATGGTGGGACAGCGGCTGTAAAAAAACTCTACCAGATAGACCTTGCCCAGCATATCCTTGCTGCTCACTCCCCTGCCATTCTGATCTGTAAGCTCAAAGTCCGGCACTTTCATGACCGTGTAAAGACTCCTGCTGAAGTAGCTGCTCCCGATTCCTATTACCAAAAATAGTACCGCAAAAACTATAATGGGTAGGATGAGCTTACTTTTGTTCCCTATAAGAGGTTTCTTCTTCCCGATGCTCATTTGGCGGCATATTTGGCTGGATTTTTCTTGAATTCTTTTTTACACAGGCTACTGCAGAAGCCATAGTTTTTACCTTTATATACTGCTGTATCTTTCAGGTACTGGGCGGTGCTCATGTGGCAGACAGGGTCTTCCGCATTGACTACTCTGAGGGCTGTGCCTGCGGGTTTGTTTTTGGATGCTTTTTTAACTTGAGGTGTCTCCTGCGCGCACGATAGTACGGATATCAGGAATATTGGAAGGATGATGGATTTCATTTTGTTTAATTGTTTATTTGTATAACTGTTGAATTATTAAATTATTTCTCACCGATTTTGCTGATGGGGGCATTTTTTTTGTTTTAACCCAATGAACGTAAAGCAATTATATTTTATAGAGCTTCGCAAAGGTTCTTCGCACAACTAAATTTTTATAATATAATTGTTTAACAGTTAATGGGTTTCCGTTGATTTTTTAAATCTGGCAGATTTGGTTTTTAATGATCTGCTAAATCGGCGTAAAAAGTAGAATAAATTTATATTACGCTCTTCAAGATAACCAATTAATAAAGTATCAGCAGTATAATATTGGACTATTATTGCTCGCTGATTTTATTAATTCTACTGGTTTTTGATATATGAGCGCTGGATTCTAAATCAAAGGCGGATGGAATATCCTGGAAAATAACAGGAAGTTATAGAAGAAGTACAGAAAAGAGTTCTGCTTCTGATGATCCAATCTGAAAATGATATTATCCATAACTGTAACAATATCGCCGCCTGTGAATAATTCTGAAAAAGGAGATAACTTCAGCTGATCTTGCTTTGCAGAATCCTGAGCAGATTTTGAAAGTTCTTTTGAGAGGTAGCATTTTCCTTTGCAATCCATTTCTTTTTTGGTCCTGTTCTCACAGAGCGTGCTGGCAATGTAGCTGTAATTGACAGTATAATCTATCAACGGCATTACCGGACGGATGGCTATGGTAAACATGATGAATATGGAAAGTATTGCCCTCACTACTACAAAAATAATGGATTGGTCTAAGGTACGAAATGATATTTGACAGTAAATGAGGTTTCTGTTGTGTTGTTTCTCGCTGAACTTGCAGATCAGGCAGATTTATTTTTTACATAGATGATCTGCAAAATCTAACAATTTGCTTGAGATTTAAAAGATTGTATTCATTACGTTATTCTTGTCTCTCGCAGATTATGCTGATGGGGCAGATTTATTTTTTTATTTAGATGCTTTGTGAGATTTACCAATCTACGCGAAATTCTAAAAGTTTTATAATTAGCATATTTAACTTCATTCTTGCAGATCAGGCAGATTTGTGGCTTTATGTTTTGAAATTAATCGCTTCTTAGTGTGTTTATTTTATTTCGGAATGTAGTACAAATAGAATGGTAATAAAAAAGGTCAGAAGCAGAAGCTCCTGACCCTTGTTATGATATGAAATGTTATTAATCAACAATCACTTTGGTACTCGCTGATTTTGTTTTCACAAAATAAACACCTTTTGGCAATTTTTTAAGACTGATCTTTTCGTTTTCATTAACGTGGGAAACTGTCTGAACCAATTGTCCGTTTGCGCTGTAGATCTGTACGGTTTCGTTCTTGCCGATCCCTTTGATATACAGTTCACTGTTTTTAACAGGATTCGGGTAAACCATTAGTTTCTGGTTTTTAGAAGCGGATTCTTCCACAGCCATTTTCGTATAACAAGTCCATGACAAATTATCGAAAGAAACTCTGTTGCTGGTGGTATTATCCACCAATTCTATAATGACGTTACCTTCTACATCAATATTGTTGATGGTGTACGTCTTGGCTGTTTTGGAGTAAGGAATCTGACCTTTTACCACGCCATTTACTTTCAGGGTGTAGCTGCCTTCAGAATCATTGAAAGGAAGGTAGGTCTTAACAGTAAGTGAACCAATCCCTCCGGAGATGACAGAAGAAGTTAATGAACCTTTTCTGATACAAATGGCTCTGTTATTATCCCCGTCAATATGGATTTGCTTATCGGTTCTGGCATTGGTTGCAGTCCATGTAATACCTTTGTTTACCCACTCTCTGTCAAGATATGAGGAGTTGGTAGCCGGCATGGTTTCAAAATCTTCTGTTCCACAAGTGGTTTCCGGCTCGCCCGGATTTCCGCTTCCGGAAGTTCTGCCCTCAACAGTATCACTGTTATTAGATTTATTACCCGCTGCATCTTTTGCTACCACGTAGAAAATATAAGTCGTACCAGAGTTAAGCCCTGAAACAGTTCCATTGGTTGCAGTAACAGAAGCCTTGTATGCATTGTTCATATAAATATCATATCCGCTAACTGCTACATTATCTGTAGAAGCTGTCCAGGATAATGAAACACTGGAAGACGTGGTACCGGTAACAGTAAGGTTGGCAGGGACAGACGGTGCTTCCGTATCAGAGGTAGATCCTCCGTTGAAGGTATCCGGCCATGTGTTCTGCGCTGCAGGACCGCCCCAGATTACTGTTGCCAGATATGGGTTGTCAATAAAAGGGTTTCTGTTTTTCTGCGTGTTTGCTACCACATTGTTTCTCTGTCTTTCAAAATCGGAAACAGGATCTTCCCTGTTCCACTTCAACAGGATGTCCGGGAAGTCAGAAGAATACGTAGAAGGATTCATTGTGATGTTCAAAGGAAGACATCTGGTGTTGTATCTCACATACATATACATCAGGATTCTGGCTACATCACCTTTCCACTCATCGCCCGGATACCATCCGCCACGGCTTGTCTTATAGGCTGTAGCGCCTGTTCCGTCATCAAATAACAAACTGCCTCTGGTACTGTTCAGCGTATTATCCGCAGGACGTAAATGGTGACCATCTGCTCCGGGTCCGGAAGTGCCAAGATTCGGTGTTCCTTTGGACTTAGCATAAACGTGCTCTCTGTTCCAAGAACCGTTGATCGCACGGCTTCTCTGGTGTGTTCCGGAAGCCTGTGACCCATAAATCAAAAGTAGATTAGAAGGGTTCTGAGGATCTACATCACTGCTTTTCAACAGCGTTTGCAACTCGCTGTAGGAAATAGTTTTTGTGTGTGTACTTGTAATTAATGTTGCAAGGTCGCTCTTGAGCGCATTCCCTGTTTTGCTGAAGTTAACTCCCGAATAATAAGACGGAGCCGACTGTGCAAACGCAAAAAGTGAAACAATACTTGCAAAAAAAGAAATCTTTAACTTCATTCTATAAAATATTTAATTTTTTGTAATGTTCTTTATTAGCCTATCCTTATAAAGGATATCGAGAGGGTTTATATTTACAGCTGCTGCTGGAACTGCCTTTTGAAACTCCAGAAAAAAACTGCCATTCCATCCGTACAGTTTGCCGGAGATATTTTCTCCACCGGCATCGGACACTTTTATTTCAATTCCTTTTTCCAGTTCTTCATCAGAAAAAACACTGTTGTTTAATTCTGAATTTGCCCCAAGACGAATAACTTCTGTCCAAAGTCCCGGATGCGATTCTCCCGCTCCCACAAAAAGCCTGTTTTCCTCCTCATCGATTCCGATCACATACAGCGGTTCTTTTTTTCCGCCAACATTGATACCTTTTCTCTGACCGATCCTGAAATGTTCCACACCCTGATGCTCTCCCACCAGGAATCCGTCAAAGAGTGAATAGGATTTTTCTGCTGATCTCCAGTGCAATTCATCTCTCTTGGAATGAAAAACAGGTAATTCTCTACTGTACACAGGTGCACTCGCAGGGATTTCCACTATTTGTCCTTTTCTGATCATCCGGATGGCTTTGGTAATTGTTTTAAATATTCGTTTAACAATTGGGGGCGCTAATATAGAAATTAATAATTAAATAAAATGTATCTGATTATAATTTATTAATTTTTAACATAATGATATAAATCATTGAGAATATGATAAATTTTTGTTAGAATTATAAAACAATAATGTTCGGGATTTTCCTGGGTTAATAGAGACTGATTTTGAGAATGAAATTCTCACCCTCCCTCCGATTAAATCAAAGCTAATCTGTACGAGATTCGCAAAGGTATCGTGAGGATTGTTTTTATTATTGTTCCAAAGATCTATTCCGGAAACGCCACCCGGAAACCAATACCGCGAACAGAATCGAATCGGATGCGTTCATCATGGTGAAAGTATTTGCGCAGCCGGGTCATAAAGACATCCAGACTTCGTCCAAGAAAATAATCATTTTCGCCCCAAAGTGTTTCAAGGATTTCTTTTCTATTAATGATTTTCTGATTGTTCTTTGAAAGTAAAAGTAATAACTCGGATTCTTTTTCAGTCAACTGAATTGTTTCATTATTAAAAAGCAATTGAAATTGTGACGGAACAAAAGAATAATTGCCTAGTTTAATTATTGCCTTTGTAGAATTCTGTTGTCTTTTGAGAATGTTTTTGAGTCGTAAAATCAATTCTTCCGGTTCGCAAGGTTTTGTGATATAATCGTCTGCTCCCAATTTTAAGCCTAAAATCCTGTCAATGCTCTGTCCTTTTGCTGTTAAAAACAAAAAAGGAATATTAGAAGTTTTCCGGATTTCTTTGGACAATTCGAAACCGTCAATGACTGGTAACATTACGTCAAGAATTGCTATTTGATATTGTTCAAGTGACTTTTTATTTTTCAGAATTTCTTCGGGATTCGGAATCCAGTTGACTTCAAATTCAGAAAATTCCAAGTATTGCTTCAGAACCATTCCCAGATCCTGATCGTCTTCAACTAATAAAATTTTAGGCTTCATTTGGAATCGTTATTTTAAATGACACCCCTTTCTTTTTTGGATTTACATCAATATCGCCTTTGTACTTATCCACGATCTTCCTAACCAGGAAAAGTCCGACTCCAAGACCATTGACGTGATTATTTTCATCTCTTGTAATGCGGTAATATTTCTCGAAAATATTCTGTTTCTCCTCTTTCGGAATACCGATGCCGTCGTCGGAAACTTCCATTTCAATCAACTTATTAACTTTAATAAAAATCTCGGTTTCCTTTGCGCCGTATTTTGATGAATTATCAATGAGATTATCCATAATTTGCTTGAAATCAATTTGTAACAAAGAGTTGTTTTCCGTGAAATCGACTTTAATTTTGAAATCAATATTATTATAAGACTTTTTGATTTCAGAAAAGTAATGCTCCATCTCTTTTTTATCAATCAAAACATCATCAGAATCGTTGTTATGAATAGACGAAACGATATTCTCTAAACGTTTGATTTGACGTTCCAACAAAGCTTTGGTTTCTGTATCAGAAGATTGAGCGACTGAAAATTTCAAGGTTGTAATGGGCGTATTCAGCTCGTGTGCGATGGAATCTATGGTTGTATGAAGCTGGGAGATTTTCCTTTCCTGGCGGTTCAGATTTTTGATACTGTTTCGGAATAAAATGATAATCAGAATCACAATCAATAAACTAATGATAATCAACGGAATGATTTTCTTTAAAACTAAAGTTTTGACATTCAAAAGCTGGAAAGTAGATTTGGATTTTACTAAATAATAGTTTTTTTCATCCAGCTTCAAATCTGTGTTTTCCCTGGTTTGTCTGCTAGACCATTTTCCTTCATTAATCGTCAAAGGTTTTGTCATTTTTTTTACAGTTTGATACAAAACAAGAGAACGACCAGCCGGCAAAAGTTCTTTTTTCTGAACCTCATCCAATATTGAATAGATTTCGCTTTTCATTGCAATCTCAAAACCGGAATCTCCAATATTTTTTTTAAGAATATTTTCTAATTTTTGATTATATAACTTCTCTGAACTGTAGATCCTTTCCGGTTGTGTAATCTTTTCTTTTTGAATCGTAATGCCTGTTTTCAGCCTTTGAAAATCACCGACTAATTCTTCTTCATTGGTTTCAGTCTCATATTTTTCCATTGTGTCCAGCGTTTTGTCCGCAATGACTCTGGCTTGTAAGATAAAGTCTCTCTCCTGAAGACGATAAGAATTGTAGATATAATAACCCTGCAGAACAACCAAAATAATAAGGCTGAACGTGAACAGAATTATCGTGATGTTTCTCTTCCGATTCATATTCTTGAAGATATAAAACTTTTGGATATGTCAAACACTAAGGCACAAGGAATTCATTCCAAAATTATGTTGTAAGACACAAGGAAAATCTTCGATTTTATAGTGCCATAAAAACAGTCGAATTATAAAAGAAATCTTTGTGCCTTTGTGTTTAACTTTTTACAAACCAAAAATACAATCAAATTTCTTTCAAAAACAGCATTAACCTTCCATTAACCCTTCATTAACAAAACTTTCCTGCATTTCGTCTCAATTTTGTCAAAAATAATTGAAACTATGAGAGCATATCTGGTAATGCTGCTACTGATTCCAACAATAATCTGGAGTCAGACCATCAAAGGTCACATCGAGGATGACAATCAGAAACCCATTTCGGAATCTAGTATTCAGATTAATGATAATCCATTGGTATTCTATTCTGATAAAGAAGGGAATTTCAGTCTTGAAGCGATTTCTAATTTTCCTATTTCGATTGTCATCAGAAAACAAGATTATCAGGATTACGAAATCACGCTGGAAAACAATGACTTTCTGAATATTATTCTCAAAAAAGATACTGTAAAATCAATTGCAGGTGTAACGATAAAAGCCAATAAACCTTTACTGAAAAGAAAAATTGACCGATTGGAATTTAATATAGACAAAACACCACTTCAAAATCTGAATGCCTGGGACATCTTGAAAAACACACCCAATATTTTAGTAAAGAATGAGGAATTAAGTGTTCGTGGAAATTCTCAAATCATTGTAACCATCAACGATAAAAAAACATTGATGACCCAGGAACAATTGAAACAACTTCTTGAAAATACGGACGGGAACAATGTTTCTTCGGTTGAAGTCATCACCAATCCACCTGCAAAATATGAAGCACAAGGCGGTGCGGTTATCAATATTAAAATGAAACAAAATGTATTGTCCGGCTACAAAGGAAGAATCTCGACCAGATATACGCAAGCGACCTATGCCAAAGGATTAATTGGAACTTCGCAGTCTTACAATACCGACAAATGGCAACTGACGGGAAATTATAATTTTGTGACCGGCGATTATGTGCGGTACAATTTTGATGTGGTCACTTTTGACAAGGACAAAACCCGCTGGGAAAGCGATATGGTGAGAAAAACGCACGCGCACGAACAGCACGTTTACAATTTTTCCGGGCAATATGCTTTGGATAGTTTATCTACGATTCAGTTTGGTTTTGATGGCTATAATGCTCCCGGAAATAATGGTCATTACAATGTTCCAACTAACATTTATAATACAGAAAATAATCAGCTTCAATCTTATTATTTGACTTCCAATAAGAAAAAGTCATTTGATAACAGTTTCAATTCTTATTTGGTTTATGATAAAAAATTCGGGAATCATAATCTGACCTGGACAAATAATTCCAGTTTGAAACGATTCAAAGAAAATCAGGATGTTGCGACATTATTGGATTTTGAAGGACAACCGCAAAGTCAAAACAGATTTGCGAATAACAGCATTCAGGATATTTCGCTTTATGCGACGCAATTGGATTATCGATTTTCTAATGATAAGTTCACATTGGAAAGCGGCTTGAAATACAGTTTTGTAAAGAATAAAAATGACCTCGATTTCTTTGATGGAACCAGCGGAACTTTGATTCAGGATTTGACAAAAAGTAACCTATTTAATTATAAAGAGAATATTTTTGCTGGTTACATTTCTTCCGAATACAAATGGAAAAAATGGGAAATGAAAGCAGGTTTGCGCTCAGAAACGACTTTGATCAAGACGAATTCTGACAATCCGGTTGTAGAAAATCAAACGACCAGAACCGGACTCTTCCCTACTTTTTACCTGATGTATAGTTTGAAAGAAGACCAGCAATTAGGATTCTCGTACGGCAAAAGAATCGACAGACCGAATTATGACTTCCTGAATCCTTCGAGATCTTATTATAATTTGTACTCTTATTTCCAAGGCGATGCTTACCTGAAATCAACAATCATTCATAATATCAGTTTGACTTATACTGTAAAAGATTGGAATTTTGAGACTTATTACAGTTACATCAAAGATCCGTCAATGGAAATATCTGTCCAGAATCCACAGACTTTTGAAACGGTGTACAACTACACGAATATCGACCACGGACAAAATCTAGGCGCGAACTTCTCCAAAAGCTTTTCCATCAAGCCTTTCTGGAAGCTTAATCTTTTCGGTATGGGCGAATATCAGGAGAACTATTTTATGGGAACAGATCAGATTTTATACAAAAATGATGTTTTCTTTTATAATGCGAATGTTTCGACACAGATTACTTTGGACAAGGCAAAAAATTGGGATTTGAATGTGTCGTACGTTTATAATTCCAAGACGATCCAGGGTTCCTTCGATATTAGCTCTTCTCAGAGAACCAATGTTATCATCAATAAGAAAATGTTTGACAAAAAACTGGAAGCTGGCTTGGTTTTCAATGATATTTTCCGCACGGATAGAAACACCATCTCGACAAGGTATGCCGATCAGAATCAGTATTTCAAAGATTACCGTGACACGCAGTCTGTGATGATTAACTTAAAGTACAACTTCGGAAATCAGAAAGTGAAGGATGCGAAAGCCGGGCGAAAGACGGATGAGCAGAACAGGCTGTGATCCTAATAAATCAATTAAAATAACAAGACTTACAGGTAAGCAATCATGAAAGTTCTGCTGTCTCTCGGAAGAAATATGGGCGGAGGATATCTTCAAAATTATAAAAGCCTTTGTCCTTATTTTTTATATTTTCTGCTACGAATAATGCGCCGCTTCCAAAGGCTTCCCTGGAGATGGACTCGTGAACCAGTCTTACAGTCTGATACGGAAATCCGAAAATCACCTCGTGTTTTCCAACAATACCGCCTGCTCGCACAGAGTTGATATTTTCTGCTTCAATATCCAGTGTTTCTGCAATTTTTATTGCGGTTCCGGATACGCCGGACTTGGCTTTGAAATGTTCTTCTATCACTTCTATATCCACACCAGGTGCAATATTTTTCAGTAATGATGCGGCAAATAAGAGATAATTAACGCCTAATGTAATATTGGGAGACCAGAAAACAACCGTTTTTTTGGAAAGTTCCTTTAATAATTGCAAATCATCTTTCTGATAATGTGAGATGGCAGAAATCAATTTGACACCTCTGTCTGCAAGAATATTACCATAGAGATGAACCGTTTTGGAATCGGAAAAATCAATGATTGCATCTACGGGATGTTTTGTGATCAGCTCTTCTATGCTTGTGTTTTCTCCGGAATATATCAGGCTTTCATCGGGCGTATCCACACCCAGAAACTCTTTTGCAGAAGTGTGTTCCATGGATTTGCTCCGTCTGTACACCCATTCCAGAGAGACATCCTTGCTTAGTAGAATAACATTTGCAACGGCTTTCCCCGCTTTTCCGAATCCGAATAGACCTATTTTCATAACGTTTTATTTTTTGTGATTGTGGTGATGGCAACCGGAAGCAATTCTTCCAATAGCTGGATGTAAGATACGAAAAATAAAAAAAAGCGTTCCAGTGCTTTCCGAAAGTATGTAAGGAACATAGATATTGTTTGTCAGCCGAGTATTTTTTGATTTAAAACAATGTGAGATCAAATTGATGAGTCAAGGCATCATTATTGTAAAATTAAATTCAGAAAATAAATAGTAAACAATGGAAAATCACAAAACCGTCGCAGTTCTGAATGATCTGCTGAACATTACCAACGACAGATTGGAAGGCTATGAAAAAGTGGAAGGCAAAGTGTGGGAAATGAACCACGATCTGCAAGATGATTATGAACATATGACCTCCCAGACCAAAATCTTCCGGAATGAACTGATAGATCTTATCAACCAAAGAGGCGGAATGCCGGATGATACCACTTCTCTATCCGGAACACTGCACCGCACCTGGATTGACATCAAAAATGCATTTACCGTAAGCGAGCTGGAAACTTCTACACTGGAAAATGTGCTTTTCGGAGAAAATGCAGCGATCCAAACTTACCAGGAAGCGCTGGACAGTGGCGAACTGGATGAGACCAGTAAGCAAACCGTCTCTGAACAACTGAAAAAAATAAAGGATGCCTGCCACGAATTCAAAGGGATTCTGGATAACAAAAAGTAAATAAAAAATGAAACAGGAGATTATTCTCCTGTTTCTTTGCAAAAATCAAATATTTAAAATTACTCTAATTGTTTAGGTTCAGAATTCCTTTTCGTCCACAGTATATACCAGATTGCCGTTAACAACAAACAGGGAATGAAATACATCCTGCTTTCGGAATCGTACACCATAACTGCTTTTGGAAATTATATTATCCGGCTGAATCAATAATAACAATTCTGATGCGCTGAGATGGTTTTTTTTAATGACTCCATTATCATAAATTCCTTTTATAAATGTCAGAGCCAAATCTTTAATCATAGCATCGAAGTAAAATTTCCATTGAGAAAATGCCTGTTGATGATCATTATAAGTCTGAAATATGTAGATCTCTCCTATTTTACCATTGTTATCCCGATGCTCTTCTACGCCCACATTATGAGTTTCCAGCTCGTAAACCAGTTGCCTAATCCCGAATGTGGACTGGCTGACTGTAGGCTCTATCGCCATAAACCGTTTAAAATCTTCTATGTCCCTGTTATAATACTCAGAATAGCGCATCAACTGATGATGATCCTGCGCAGAACAGAAAAAACAGGAAAACAGAAAAAAGTATAAAACCCGAATCATAATAGCAATCCTTATCAGAAATCAATCAGCCCTTCTGTCATACTTTTCCACTGGATCTTGGTCAGTTTGAGAGAACCGCCTAAAAAGATGAAGAAATTCCTGATCTTACCGAAAAATCCTGTTTTGGAAAAATTCGGGATTTCATTCCTTCCATATACGCCTGCTTTTATCCAATTCTCACCTCTGTATATCACAAAGTTGGAAGATGATTTCCTGGCAAAAAAATGCGCAATGTGATCACTTTTACTATTAGGAATCCTGGAAGGTCTGCAGATTATCAGATATCTTTCCAGCTCATGTTCGTAATGCTGGTTGTCAATTTTTACAATCTCTACCCAGTCATAACCTTTGGCCCGAAGATCGCCCGGACCAGGAATGTCAATTCTCATATAGTCGCCCACCTTCGGCATCCTGTCCACATACGATCCCGAACTGTCGTATAATTTGAAATCTGCCGACCATCCGCCGCAAAAATCCTTCCATCGATTCACAGAAAAAAAACGGTCTTTCAGGATTTCAAAATGCCGGACAGTTTCTTCCGGAGATGAGAACTCCTTTTTGCTTTCCGTATCGTGGTAAGCGCCTTTTACCTGGTACGGAACTCCCGGAACTGATTTGGCATTCATTATCTCTTTTTTAAATTTAATTTCAAAATCACCTGCTGGTGGTGTTTTTCAAATTTATAACAAGTTGTTCCCAGCAACGTATGACCTGAATCATAACCAACAAAAAAGAGCAATTAATTGCTCTTTATTTTCAGTTCTTTGCCCGTTAGTACATAATGCAGATTCTGCAGCTGATGGATATAGTGACATCTGATATAGTTTCCGAAATACAGGAACCCTTCCAGGATTTTGTCTTTGGAAAGATCAAAATCGTACTTACCAAACTCCGGCATATCGTAACGGATTCTGGAGTCTGAGCGGTAACTTTCCTGGAATCCGAATTTAGAAAGCCATTCACTTGTTAGCTTGATGGGTTTAAGATTCTGAGAATCAATCGGAATTCTATTTTCCCCTTTCTGAATCTGAACAAGGGAAAGATTGGCTTCTTTTTCCAGATTAAGTCCTACTACAGGCACCACGTCATTTTCGTACTGAAGAAGATTGTAAAGTCTAAGTTCCTGAACTTCCATAATTTTTGATAATAAATTAATGTATTGAATGAATCGAGATGTCAGTTATTCTAGGCTTCCGCAGCTTTTGAATTAAGGTTGATATCCGCAAGACTGGTAAGCAATTCATCACATTTTCTTTCTTCTTCCAGTGTTTTCAAAAGATGTTTCAAGGCTTCGGATTCCTGCAGGATTTTTGCGTAGGCCGCAAGCGTGCCGTAGGTTGCAATCTCATAATGCTCCACTTTCTGCGCAGCTGCTATGATGCCAGCATCTCGCACGCTTCCAGGTTCTGTTTCTTCGATGATGCTGTTTCCTTCATCCAGAAGACCTTGCATCGCATCGCACTTTTTAGCCTGTGCTTTTTTTCCGAGTGCCTCGAAGCACTGTTCCAGACGGGTAACGTGTGTTTCTGTCTCGGAAAGATGTTTTTCGATGGCGGTTTTCAATTTTTCATTGGTCGCATTTTTCATCATTTTCGGCAATGCTTTTACCAATGCTTTTTCTGCCCAATAGATATCCTTCAGACTGTCTTCGAACAGGTCGCTCAGGTCTTTTGCTGCATCTTTTTTCGCCGGGGTTTTTCTGGTTGCTGTCTTTTTAGCAGCAGGTTGCGTTTTAGTTGTTGCCATAATTTTATTTTTTAATATTAATAATTGTGAATAAATCAATAAATACAATTAATAGACCAAAATAAAATTGAAATAAATAATTTTTTAAGAACATTTGACAATTAAAAACCCTAATTAATAGACACGACAAATCTGAAGTTATTTCCTAATAACTTCGTCAAAAACTGTTTTGCAACAATTAATTATTTTCTCATCAGATATCCGGTTCTTTTAATCTCTGAAGATTATTAACAGAGGGTGCTGTGAGTACTTTTCCATTGACACTGAACCGTGAACCGTGGCATGGACAATCCCAGGATATCTCTGCACTGTTCCACCGCACCTCACATTTGGCGTGCGGACATGTACTTTTCAGAAGATGCAAGCGACCTCCGTTTTCTCTGTATATTGCGTATGAATCGCCTTCATATTGCACTACTTTTGCCTCGCCTTCATTGATTTCTGCCAGGGAGGAAATTCTTTCTATAAATAATTTATCTTTAATAAAATCTGCAGCTACCGTCACATTTTCTTTCACGAATTCTGAAAAACCTGCAATCGGTGTAATTCTGGACGGACTGAAAAGCCTGAAATATTTGCTGTTCCCGGTAAGAATCAGCTCAGAAATAATCCTGGAAGACAGTGTCCCGAATATCATCCCGTTTCCACGGAAGCCTGTAGCTGTGAAAACTCTGGAGTTGCCCGGCATTTTCCCGATGTATGGCAAACTGTCCACCGGCTCATAATACTGGCTGGACCAACTATACTTAACGACATCGACATCAAAATGCTGGCGGACATAATTTTCCAGGTTGGAAAAACATACGCCAGTGTCTTCACAATGTCCCGTTTTGTGATCCTCGCCACCGGCAATCAGCAGCTTCTCGCCGTTAACTTCCTGTACACGGTAATAATGATAAGGATCCATCAGATCATAACCCAATTCTTCCGGATAACTTCCATTGGCCAAAGTGAAAGCCATCGCATAACTTCTGTATGGTGCATTGGTAAAATGCAACATGCTGACGCCCGGCGGAATATGTGTTGCGTACACCAGATTTTTGGTTTTTACAATGCCTCTTGAGGTTTCAACAGTGATCCATCCGTCGTTTTCGGAATGACTGCGACAAAAACAATTCTCAACTATAGTTCCTCCGGAATTGAGGAAACTGCGACACAGCGCATCAATATATTTAATTGGGTGAAATTGTGCCTGTCCAGGTATTTCTACAGCCTTTATGAATGGAATCGGGAATGAAATCTGATGAATTGGATTCATCTCACAGCCTACCTTTTTCGCTCCGTCCATAATGTCATCCAGTTGTTTTGCCTGCTTCTCGTCCAGAGCAAACAATTGTCCAATTTTTTTCTCATAATCACAGTCAATATGATTATCCCGGATATTTTTTTCAATTATAACCATAGCATCGCTGGCGGATTCAAAAAGAAGCTTAGCATCTTCTAACCCGAATTTTTTAATCGCTTCGGAATAGGTGGTGTCTAGGAAATTATTGAGATGAGCTGTGGTGCCGCCGCTGGTTCCAAACCCTATATTGGCAGCTTCCAGAAGAATGCAGTTTTTTCCGGCTTTCTGGAGTTCATAAGCTGTGGAAACTCCGGTAATTCCGCCTCCGACTATCGCGACATCATATTCGGTTTCAAAATTGATGGCTTGCGGAAAAGATTTGATCTCTTCCTGCCAAATGCTTTTTCTAACGCCGTCTCTGTTCATAATTTTATTTTTTTTAATCATTAATTTTAATCCACACACTTACTGAGGCCGGATTTACCCAAAATGTTCCTTTACCGCTCTCATCCAGCTGAATGATTTCGGTACGGTGTTTCAGAAAATCAGAAAATCTTGCGGAAGCATTTTCTTCCCCAAGATCCATTTCCTTGTAGCCTTCCTCGCTGTTTGAGATAATGACTACACAGCCTTTATGATGTTCATCGCCTTTCCGGATCCAGGCGATACAATTGGGATGGTCGAAATAATTGATTTGAGCGCCATAAGCAAATTCCCGACGTGCCTTCATCAGTTCTGGCAGGATCTCTACCTTTGGCATCACTATTTTTTCATATGCTCCATTTTGATTTTTATCAACGTATTCTGCTCCGAAAAGATCGGGATAGAATACGCACGGATAAGCATTTTCTGATAAAAGAATTATCGCATAAGCAATTGGTCTGAACCAATCTTCCACTGTCGATTCCAAGGCTTGGAGCCTTTGGGTGTCGTGATTGCCGACAAAGGATACAGAGCATTTGGGATTGCAATCCAAAAAAGTTCCCTTCAGTATTTCGCTCAGATTATAATTTGCTTTTTCCTGAGATGCCCGGAAAAAATTGAAGTGAAGCGGGACATCAAATGAGCAGATGCGATGATCCATCTTCTCGGAAAAGCCGGAAATGACATCCACATCATCTTTCCAGAATTCGCCCACCATAAAGAAATCATCCTCGATTTCTGCTCTGATGTAATCGATCCATTCTTTCATAAACTCAGTAGAGATATGTTTCAGAGCGTCCATTCTTAGTCCGTCTACCTTAGTGGTACCAACAATATACCATTTGATCCATTTTTTCAGCTCCTCTACCACATAAGGATTACGGAATTCCACATCGGCTCCCATCAGGTAATCGTAATTGCCAAACTGATGACTGACGTGTGTATTCCAATCCGTTCCATATTCATTATAGATTTTGAAAATTCCTTCCTGTCTGCCGTTTTCTGTGTCAATCCTGTCAATACCGCTGAAGCACTGATGATCCCAGATAAACTCTGAATATTTTCCATTCCTTCCGGGAAATGTAAACTTTGTCATCACTTCTGCCTGGAACTTAGCACTGATAATTTCGTTTCTGTTGTCTTCCTTTACCTCGTGAACTGTGACGGTTTCCGTTTCATCGGCACCCATGCGGTGATTCAGAACGATATCCGCATAGACTTTCATTCCGGTTTCGTGCGCTTTTTCAATCGCTTTCAGGTATTCTTCCCTTGTTCCGTAGCGTGTTGGGATTCCGCCTTTCTGGTCAAATTCGCCCAGGTCATAAAGATCGTACACATCATAGCCGCGTCCTTCCCTTCCTGATGCACATTTGATTGCAGGTGGGAACCAGACTGATGTGAAGCCTAAATTTTTCAGACTATCAGCCTTATCGATAAATTCATTCCACAAATTACCGGGATGATACCAATGAAAAAACTGTAAAATGACACCATTCATAGTCTATTAGCTTTTCATTATCCATTCACTATCAAGCCTCCATTAGGATGCAATACCTGTCCTGTAATCTGCGATGACGCTTCTGTAGCCAGGAACAGGAAACTGGCGGCTACTTCTTCAGGTGTCGCATTTCTTTCCAAAGGTGGCTTGCCCGGATCTTCTTCTTTTTCATCAAAAGTTTCTTTGGTTAGAGGCGTGGCCACCGGTCCGGGCGCAACAGCATTGACGCGGATTCCTTTGGGTTTAGACTGTAATGCCAATGATCTGGTAAAGGTTACAATTGCCCCTTTAGTCGCAGAATAATCTAAAAGCTGCTCATGACCCTGATACGCAGTGGCAGACGTAGTATTAATAATGCTGTCGCCTTTTTTAAGATGCGGAAATGCTGCCTTGGTAAGCAGGATCATTCCGATAATATTAGCATTGAATGTAGTCCGGATGTTGTCCTCATCCAGATCCAGAATGCTGTCTGCAGGAAACTGGATTCCTGCGTTATTGATCAGGATGTCCAGCTTTCCTAATTCTGAGACTGTTTTTTCTACGGATTCTTTACAAAATTGAGAATCATTGACATTGCCGGAAAACAGGAGTACTTTTCTTCCCAATGCTTCGATTTCGGATTTGGTTTCATTGGCTTCTTCATCGTCACTGTGATAGATGATAGCCACATCAGCACCCTGTTTTGCAAAAAGTACTGCTACAGCTTTCCCTATACCGCTCGCACCACCGGAGATCAATACCGATTTGTTTTTTAATTGTAAAAAATTTTCGTTTGTCATAGATTTATTTTTCGTTAACAGGTTTTTGCATTTCAGACATTCTGTAAGCCGCCATACTGTCAGTGGACATATTTGCCATTGCTACTGTAATCTTATTATTAAGTCCGGATATTACTTTATCATCGCCGTTCATCATGGCTTTGTAGCCATCTGCAGCAACGTCTTTGGGATCAGCCAGGTTCTCCGGGTCTTCGAGGATTTTACTTCTGTTCATATTCGCTTTGTTGAAAAAAGCTGTATCCGTAGGTCCAGGCAAAAGTGTGGTTACAGAAATCCCGGTTTCTTTCAGTTCCTCGCGGATGGCTTCTGACCAGGATTGGATGAAGGCTTTGGTCCCGTGGTATACAGAATGCCATGGTCCCGGTGATTTACTGGCTATTGAAGAAAGGTTAAGAATCTTTCCATTGCCTTTTGCCAGCCTGTCTTTGATGAATAATTTAGTCAAGATCACTACAGAGATGATATTGAGGTTGATGATGTCAATTTCCCGATGAATGTCGGTGTCTTCAAATTTTCCGTATACGCCTTGACCTGCGTCATTGATCAGAATTTCTGGGCTAATGCCGTTCAGGTTCAGCTCTGCATAAAGTGAATAAACATCACTGGACTGAAACAGATTTTTAGATATAGAGATGACATCAACGCCATATTCCCGGAGTTCCTTTTCTTTCTTAAAAAGTTCTCCCTGATTTCTGGCGACAATGACCAGGTTATAACCATCTGCAGCAAGGAGCTTTGCCAGCTCGTAGCCTATACCGCTGGTGGCGCCTGTGACTAAAGCGTAATTATTTTTCATTTTTAGATATTAATAAGTGTGTGATTTCTTTTTACTTCGCAGCGAAGGCAACCCAGGATATATTCCATAAAATAATGCTGTGCATCGAATGCTTTGGTCATTGGATGCAGTTCTATACGGTCACTACGGATGATTGTTCCTCGGTAGGCAATGCAGTAATAGGCAAAAATTTCGTCCTTCGATTCTATACTTGGCATTGCAAAACCTGTTGTTGCAATTGACCATTCGGTATTGAAAAATGAAGCGGCATTAATCGCCATTGCTTCGCTGATCTGTCGGGATATAAAGTTTTCATGATCTGCATTGATATTAAGATGCTTCATCAGTTGAGTGGGATTATATACGGTAATGCCACCTTTGTAGAACTCACTAGCATCCTGCATCTGAGAAAATGCCAACTGCAGAAATCCTGAGGTTACACCTTCTGCTACAGAAACTGTCTCGTTTCTTTCTCTTAGATAATAGCTGATTTTGTCCAATACTATTTTTGGAAATTCCATAATACTTGATTTTAGAATGTTATTGGAAAAAAGAACGTTATCAACTTGCCCTGAACAATTCTTTTGCCAGAATATCTACAATTCAACAATTCAATATTATTTTTATTAATAAATAAGACTGAATTGTTGATTCAATATTTACTATTGTTTTATTGGTATGTTAAATTTTTTTTGAAATATCAGAAGATATCTACCGGAATTTGTGAACTAATCCGATAAGCCAGGACGTGGCATTTTGAATAATTAGCAATCATAATGTTATTTTTTTAATATTAATATTTGTGAAAAACTGTAGATTGCTGGTGAGACAATCTGCAATATTGAATGATGTGATAATCAAAACTACATAATCCATCACTTACGAGGATATGATCTGGATCATAAACTGTTACTTTGCATTGGTTACATCAATCTTACCGGTTTTCAGGTTGATAATGCATCCGTCTGTCAGCATATCAACGGTAAGGTGTTCCACATAAACCGGATAACCTTTTCTGACCTGATCTACATTGGTCTGTCCTATCGCTCTCGAATTGATTATAATTACTATTCCCGAACCTCTGCAAGTCGCCAATGTTCCGTTTTCAATGACCAGAGAAGTGTCTTCTCCCAAGCCAAGTCCGAGACATTCCGGATGCAATACCACGGCGTGCGCTAATCTCCCAAACCTGCTCCTGTGAACAAAATGCGTATCAATGATGCTGTTTATAAAGCCAAGACCCTCTTTAAGTTCCAGATCATAGCCAATCATCGCTTCACCGTTCACAGCATCAGAAATCATTACAGATGAAAGACACATCGCACCGGCACTGGTTCCTGCAATCGTAAAATCGTCTTCGTGCATGTATTTCTGATGAATACGTTTTATAATTTCTGAATTTTTCAGAAGATTACAGATTTTCGACTGATCACCACCGGAGAAAAATACAGTTTTTGCAGCCTCGATTCTTTTTAGGCTTTTTAAATTAGCTTTTTCGGTAATGTAGAGAAATCCAAAGTTGGAATATCCTAGATTTTCAAAAGTGTTCCGGTAGACTTTCTCCATATCTTCCGGATCAGAAGTAGCCGTAGTTATGACTTCTATGCGGTCATTCTTAGACTCCCCTATCATTTTGAGAATCTCTTTGGGAATAAAACCTTTATTAATGTCTTCCATTTCCGGATCCGTTTCACTTTTATCTTCTTTTCCGCCAATGATGATTAAGCGTCCTTTTGGTTCCATCATTTATCCATAGCTTAAAAATTGAACAAAGGTTTGAAACAACAAGCCATACAAAAAAACTTGTATGGCTCTAACAATTCAAACTTTATAATTAATCCTCCTGCTCCGCATTGATGTTGATGGAAGTCTCGGCAATCTCTGTCAGAAGCAGGTCAGTATCTTCCTCTTCCTGCAAGGTTCTTTCCAGAAGATCGGCCGCTTTATCATGTCCCATCGTAATTGCTAGTTGTGCCAGTCCGCCATAGGTGGCAATTTCATAATGTTCTACTTTCTGAGCGGCGATAATCAGTCCTACATCCCTTGTCATTGAACCTTCTTCCGTAGATTTGATAATTTCCTCGCCTTCTTTTATAATGCCTACAATAGCTTTACATTCTTTTTTTTCAGGCTTTTCATCAATCAATTTAAATACTTTTTCCAGACGGCTGATATGTTTTTTAGTCTGAAGCTGATGATCTTCAAAGGCCTCTTTCAATTCTTCTGTGGTAGCTGCAGCTTCCATTTTTTCCAATGCATCGGCAATTGCACTTTCTGCATAATAAATATCCTTGAGCGCATCGATGAAGAATTGATGCAAAGGCGAATTCTTCATATTCTTGTCAGACGTTTGGGATTCTGCAGGCTTTTCAGATTGCGTTTGAGAAGCATTGGTTGATATATCTTTTTTTGTTGATGCTGTATTATTTTCTGTCTTAGTTGCCATAATCTTTTATTTTTTGATTAAAATGATTACCTCCCGGAAGAGGTAATCATTGATATGAAATGAAGGTTGTTGGTTTTAAGAGTTGTTACGTCTTCCACCGAAGCCGGATCTGCCGGATCCTCTTCCAGAACCGGAATTTCTGCCGCCACCGTGAGAAGCTTCTCCGCCCATTCTTGCAATTCTGGTGCGTTCTGCTTTGCTCATTGATGCAAATCCTCTTCTGGAGGAGCCTGAACCTGAGTTACTACCTGATCTGCCGGAATTGGAATTTCCACCTCTGCCAGAACCAGAGTTGCCACTGTTTCCAGAACCGGAAGATCTGCCACCGACGTGGGAAGCTTCTCCGCCCATTTTTGCAATTCTGGTGCGTTCTGCTTTGCTCATAGATGCAAATCCTCTTCTGGAAGATCCTGAACCGGAATTAGAACCGCCTCCAGAACCAGAGTTTCCACCTCTACCGGAACCTGATCCGCTTCCCGAGCCGGAAGATCTGCCGCCACCGCGGGATGCTTCTCCGCCCATTCTTGCAATTCTGGTGCGTTCTGCCTTACTCATAGATGCAAATCCTCTTCCTGATGTTCCGGATCCATTGCCATTGCGGGAGCGAGAACCTGAACCACCTCTGGAACCTTGTGATCCGCCACGTCCGCCGGAAGTGAACCTTCCCTGGCTGTCACGCTGTTGATTTCCTCTTCCGCCCCGGGAACTGCGTCCATTATCCTCATCATCTTCGTTGTCATAATCATCGTCTTCATCATCGTAATCCTCGTCGTCTTCGTAATCCTCATCATCGTAGTCTTCTTCATCGTCATATTCATCATTATCGTAATTGGTTACTTCATAATCATCAAACTCATCCTCGTAGTCCGAGAAGTCATCATCATAATCTTCATCTTCTGAGGCATCATTGAAACCATGATCATAACCTAACTGATAAATTTCTTCAAAAACGGATTTGGCATCGTTGGAAGAATTACTTCCGGAGCGACTGCCTGAATTTCTAGTGTTCATAACTTTGAATTTTTTATATTAATATTAAAGTGAAAGATTGTTTTTCGTGACTAGTATTGAAAGACAATCTTTTAGTGAAGTGATATTTCAAAGCTACTATGAATGACTTTTATCATATTATGATCTGAGTCATAACCGAAGTATTTTATGGATTTTTTAAATGATATTTAGATAGCATTAGAATTAATTTCCACAAATAAATCTTAACAAGTTTGGAACTACATTTGAATTGTATAGATGATTTGGAAAATGAAATTTCATTAAATTAAACTATGATATTATGTTAATTGACGAAGAACTTTTAATCGCTTATGGTGCAGAAACAGACTTGTTAAAACCTAATGATATAATTTTCAAAGAATCAGATAATCCCAGATATTATTATCAAATTAGCTCAGGGAGAATAAAGCTGAATCATTACAATGAAGCAGGTAAGGAACTTATCCTCGCCATTCTTCATAAAGGACTGAGTGTCTGTGAGCTGCTTTTGTTTATCGATAAAAATTATCCCGTCAATGCGATTGCGCTGGAGCCTTCCAAGATTATCAAGCTTCCCAAAAAAATATTCTTCAAAATGCTGGATGAAAACCCTGATATCTCACGTGATATCAATAGATTCTTATCGGAAAGGCTTTATTATAAATTCATAATGCTGGAAAATAATTCTTCCCTGAATGCTGAAGTAAGAATAAAAGGTGTGATGGATTATCACAAAAGTTTTTTTGCAGATCAGAGTCCGTTTTCTTTCGAGATTCCGCTTACCAGACAGCAGCTCGCTTCCATTACGGGTCTGAGAGTGGAAACAGTAATTCGCACTATTAAAAATCTGGAAAAACAGAATTTAGTAAAAATAAAAAACGGGAAAATTCTTTATTAATATAAAATCTTCCGGTTCTGAATTTTCACAATATTTTCCCGTTCCAGGTTTTTCAATGCCCTAATGGTAGTTTCTACGCGCAGCCCGGTAATGCTGGCCATCTGTTGCCTGGTGAGCGGAATCTGAAAAGAAAAAAGTTGCTGATCCGGCTGCAGACTTTTTAGGTAATCCATAAGCGCAATCAGTTTGGTAGCAGGATTTTTAGTAGAGAAGATCTGTCCCATTACAAATTTAAAATACATGGAATCAGACAGACTCTGGATAATATTGATCCGGATTTCCGGATGGTTTTCCAAAAGTAAAAAAAACTTTGTTTTTGAAAGTCTCAGGATTTTACATGGCGTTATTGCCACAGCGTTTGCAGGATAAGGCTTGTTCATGAAAAGCAGAAACTCACCGATGCTCTGCCCGTTTGTGAGAATGCTCTGTATCATTTCCTTTCCTTCTTCATTATAATTGTTAAGCTTGATCTCGCCTTCTATAATCTGATAATAATAAAGCGGCGAACTGCCTTCTGAAAAAATAATATCACCAATATTATAGTCTTTGACTTTTCCTCCGGATAACTTTATAATCGTTTCTTCTATAACCATATTCATTTACAAGGCTGATGATTCCATAAGCCGCTGACTCTTAATAAGAATTTCTAAAATATAATTCTTTAGGATTCTTAAGGATGATTTATTAAATTTTGAGATTGAACCTGAATAATCCTAAACCGTCATAATGACCTGAAAAGTGATCCAAGTCAATAATTAACGCGAAAAATTAATACAGTAGCAGTCTAAGTTTCTGGGGACTGCATTGAAAAAGTTTCTGATTATTCCGATTTAGAATAATGCCAGATTTAAAATAGAGAAAGATAATTTCATAGTTTATTTTTAATATTTCAAAATTATACAGAACTTCGATACGACTTTATGACCTGAGTCATAATGAATGTATCAAAATAATTTGTTATAAGTGATAAAATTATTAGTCTGGAGTCTATAAACTATGAATATGATTAATGGATTGTTTTTGAAATTAATTTTGAAGCAATGAGTTCGATGGTAAAAGCTATGACGTTTGCTTTTATTACATATTATTTTCCAAAGTACTTATCAAACCTTTTAAACCGTGCAGTGTACCTTCAAAATACTTTTCTTCTTTAAATTTTGGGACAAAATAACCTCCTATAATTTTCCTAGTGGTTTCATCGGTTAAAATTTTCTCTATGCCTTTGCCGTTATGGATGCGTATCTGTCGAAATTGTTTAGAAATAGCAACTAAAATGCCGTTGTCTTTTCCTTTTTGCCCAATGCCCCAAATATTAGCCAGCTGAAGCGTGTAGGCATCAAAATCTTCTTTGTCGCAGTGAAAATCATTCAGTGTTACCACGGCAATTTGTATAGTGGTACGTTTTTCAAAATCTTGGATGAGACTGTCTAGTTCCTTGATTTGACTTTCGTTGAAAAGAAATTCAAAATCGGTAACGTAGCCTTTTGGTTGTGCTATTGCACGCATCAGCACATCTTCTTTTGGACGAGGAATATCTATTTTTTGTGGCGTTTGAGCGCAAACAGTAAAAAACTGGCTCAATAATAATAGGATTAAGATGTGGTTTTTCATTTAACTGTCGTTTCAGTTTTCATTTAAATTTCATTAATTTTTCACATTCGGCAACTTCTTCAACCGTTGTCCTTTTTTGTTGATGTAGCCGGTTTCGGTAATTTTTCCGCCCCAGCTCCAGTGCAGGTCTATTAAACCTTGTGTACCACTTTGGGCTATGATTTGGCTGTGGGTTTTGCCGTTTTCCACTGCCACACTTTTGTTTTCTATTACGCCGTAATCAACATTGAAAAAAGTAAAAAGATTGTTTTTTTCATATTTTGTGTTTTATATTTTTTGTTTCCTAAGAATGAAATTATAGCATTATTATTCATTCTTTATTTAATTTAATAAAAGAACATATAGCTATCTAAATTTTCAGTAAGTATAAAGATATTTTAATAAATAGAATTGTTAATCAATATTTGTACTTATATATTCAATATCTTAAAATTCGTAGCAAGTTTTTTCAAGGCTACAGTACCAAACCGAATAACTTTTTTCACAAAAAAAGCCAAAACAAATATTGTTTTGGCTAACATTTTTGTGTATAATTGAACTACACTTATGCAGAGTTTCTGCTGGCATTGATATTCCCGAAAAGAGACCGCATTACCAGTTTTTCATAAGTTTCCCGGTTTCCTTCATTTTTTTGGATCTTCATCAGCGCATATTGCTGGATGCTAAGCAATGGGAGAACAATTTTTTCTCTTATTTTTACAGATTTCCTGTTAATAGGCTCTTCCTGCATCAGTATTTTATAGCCGGTTAATTCCAGCATCATTTCTTTTGATAATTCAAATTCAGAGAAAAGGATGTTCCAGAACTCACCAAATTTTTCATTGTTCCTCATATAGTAAGTTAATGGAAAATACGTCTTGTTCATGCTCATCATAGAGTTTAGAACCAGGGTTTTGAAAAAATCAGAACCTTTGTAAAGTGCCTGGACTTCATCGAATCTGCCTTCTTCCTTAAGAGTTTTCAGCGCGAACCCGAAACCAAAAAATCCGGGCACATTCTGTTTCAGTTGAGACCAGGATCCCACAAATGGGATTGCTCTCAGATCTTCAAACTTGAGCTCCGAACCTGCACCGCGTTTGCTTGGACGGCTTCCGATATTAGTTCTGCCATAATATTCCAGCGTACTCATCTCCTGTAGATAAGGCACGAACATAGGATGCGCCTTCAGGTCCGAGTATTTCTGGTAACTGATATCCGCCAATTCTGAAATTAACAGTCTTTCGTTTTCGTTAAGGTCTTTTTTGCTACTTTTGAAAACATCATTCTCAATTCCAGCTGTCAGCAACTGTTCAAAATTGAATTTTGCCTGATCTTTATTTCCAAAAACACTTGTAATCGTCTGTCCTTGTATGGTTAATTCGATTTGATTATTTGCAATGGTGTTTCCTTGTGATGCGTAGAAATCATGGGTTTTTCCGCCACCTCTTGCAGGTGGTCCGCCTCTGCCATCGAAGAAAATTACTTTCATACCATTTTCTTCGGAGACTTTCGTAAGCTTTTCTTTGGACGTGTAGATCTGCCAGTTGGCTTTCAGATAACCGCCATCTTTAGTTCCGTCCGAGAACCCAAGCATGATGATCTGTTTATTATTTCGTTTTTTCAGATGTTTCAGATAGATTTCATCATTGTACAGAGTTTGCATTACCTTTTCAGATTTATCCAATCCTTCCATGGTTTCAAAAAGCGGCACAATATCCAGATTAATCTCATCATCAGAATATCCACAAAGTTTCATCATCACAAAGACATTCATTACATCTTTTACTTCATCAGAATTGGAAATGATGTAACGGTGCATTCCTCTTTCTCCGTTGTTTTGCTGGATTAGCCTGATGTTGTATATACTTTTCAAAGTTTCACAGGTTATTTCATCTTCAAAATCATCAGGATTCAGAACGGCGTTGGATTCCAAAAGATATTTGACTTTCTCATCAGCGGTTTTAGAATCTGCTTCCTCACCGGAAATGTTTGAAAAAATAGTATCAATCACTTTTTGGTGAATCCTGCTGTCCTGCCGGATATCCAATGTTGCAAAGTGGGTTCCGAAGATCATGACACGGTCTCTATAATCATCTAGAACATCCCGAAATAAACCATTATGCTGCTCTACAAGAATCTTTTCTGCTGCATCCAGCTGAGCGATAATTTCCTCTGCAGATATTTTGACATCTTTCTGAAAGATGGAGGCATATAATTTTTTACTAAGCTTTTCCAGGATATCCGAAACGCCACGGAAACTTAATCTTCTCCTTACATTTTTGAGATGACCGTAATAATCTTTCAGGATAGAAATTCTCAGTTCTTCAGCCACTTTTAAAGTAATATCCGCTGTTACGAAAGGATTGCCGTCTCTGTCTCCTCCGGGCCAGAATCCCAACTGAATTATATCCGGGCTTGGTGTGAAATTCTGGGATCCATAGACTTGCTTTATTTTTCTGTATAGTTCTCCAATACTTTGATAATAAACGTACCTCAGATAATAAATGATGCTCATCGCTTCATCCAAAGGGGTTGGTCTTTCTTTATTGACGAAAGGTGTTTTCCCCAATTGCTGAAGTAATGTATCAATCTGAGTTACAGAATCGTGAATGATCGCATCCCGTAGATCGTGGATGATTCTTTGGACTGCATTGGGATAAAACTGCGTCGGGTGAGCTGTGAAAACTATTTTTATTGCAAAGTCGTCCATTTTTTTGCGGATTGCATTCAGGTGATGTTCCTGGGTTGCTCTCTCGTATAGATTCATAACTGTTCCTGCATCACTTTCGGAATGCAGCTGTTGGAAAGCCGCATCTTCTATGCTGTCAAACAATACAACCTGCCTTTCTATATATTGGATGATCTTGAAAAGCAATTCGGTTTTCTGTTCCTCCGTTTCCAGTTCCGTATGTTTCTGGAAAAACTCTTCCACTATTTCTTCCGGAGATTTTCCGAGTTGGTAGCCATCTTTGCTTTCTTCATAAAGAAAAGGCAGCAACATCCCAATGTTGGTCATTTTATCATACGGCAGGCTCATAAAAAGAGAATTGTAGATCTGGAATTTATTTTCTACAATCTGCCGGAATTTTTCAATTTTCTGATCGTTTAGCATAAAACAAATATACGGGACAAAGTGATAAATTCAAATCACCGAAATATTATTTTTAGGATAAATTTTCTATGCATTTTCCAGAACTTCAATAATCTCTATACCGAATTTTTCTATCTTGGTCTTTCCAAGTCCGTTTACATGCTCCAGTTCTTCGACATTAGAGGGTTTGAACTTTGCAATAGACATCAGGTGCGTATTGTGGAAAATAATATAGGAAGGCAGTTTCAGTTCCTGAGATTTTTCAGAGCGCCAGCTTTTTAGTTTATTGTAGATGATCATTTCTTCTTCGGAGAGCTGATCTTCAGATTTTATACTAATCTTATTGGATTTTTGATTATGGCTTTTATCATTGTAATGTAACCTGAGTTCGGGATAATAATTAAAATAATATTTGTAAAAAACAGCAATAATTCGTATATTTAAGTTTCTGACATTCAAATATTTAAACGAATTATTGCTATGAATTTGAAAGACCAAATTACAAATATTTTTATACAAATTGATGATTTTTGTAAAGAGTTTGATACTCAAATTAAAAAAATGAAGTTCGAAGCTCTCGGTAACAGCAAGAAAAGAAGGAATAGAGCCTCGTTAATGTCTAATTCTGAAATAATCACCATCATGATTGGCTTTCATTTTGGGGCTCACAAAACCTTTAAGCATTATTATAAAGAAATTGTTTGTGGCTATTGGAAGGACTTATTTCCTAAAAGCCTTTCGTACAATAGATTTGTAGAACTTCAGCATAGAAGTTTCATGGTTTTTGCCCTTTTTCTAAAAGAAAAATGTTTGGGAAAATGTACAGGAATCAGTTTTATGGACAGTACAACTTTGAAAGTTTGCAGGAACCAAAGGATACACAATCATAAAGTTTTCAAAGGCCTTGCAGAGCGCGGAAAATCTTCAATGGGCTGGTTTTACGGTTTTAAACTGCATTTAGTCTGTAACGAAAAAGGCGAGCTTTTATCCTTTTATCTGACCAAAGGGAATGTTGATGACCGAAATCCAAGACATACAAAGAAAATGACCGAGCAGCTTTTTGGGAAATTATTTGCAGATAAAGGATATCTTTCAAAAGCTTTATGGGACATGCTTTTTGCTGATGGAATTCAATTATTCACAAAACTTCGAAAGAATATGAAAAATCATATTATGAAAATGGAAGACAAGATTTTGCTTCGTAAAAGAGCAATTATTGAAACCATAAATGATGAATTAAAAAACCATTGTCAGGTAGAACACACCAGGCATCGAAGTGTAAACAATTTTATGATGAATATTTTGGGAGGACTAACTGCTTATTGCTTCTTTCCAAAAAAACCGTCACTCAACTTAAAGAAAGTAAATGACGGTCAATTATTTTTAAACTTCGCTTAAACCGAACTCAGGTTAATGTAACAAAATAGACCAAAAATTAATATCATCTTCAATAAACTTGGTGTTGATAGTAATAATATCATAGCGTTCAAAATAATCATTAACGACAGCTTCGTCCATATTCTGATATTGGTCAGAAATCCTGATCTTTAATACCTTGATTTTCATAGCAAAAACTTAATAGAATCCGGATCAATTATCACTAACCCGGATTTTGCAAATTCAATTATTTAGATCCCAGTAAAACCAATTCTTCTATACGGATCTCCGTCATTATTCTTTTTGCGCCGTCCTTATCATCATACGAACGATAGGTTAGTTTACCTTCTATGGCTATTTCTTTTCCCTTCGGAACATATTTCTCCAGAATTTCCGCTGTTTTTCCAAAGGCAATCAGATTGTGCCATTGTGTTTCCTCGATCTTTTCGCCATTGGCGTTGGTGTAATAATCATTGGTTGCAAGTGTTACAGATGCTTTCTTGTTTCCGTTTTCAAAATTGTAGATTTCTACTTCTTTTCCTGTGTGACCAATTAATGTCACTTTGTTTCTTAACGACATAATGATAATATTTAAAAATTAGACTTATAAAAACCGGAACGTGTTGTCGTGTTTATCCGATTTTCTTACTGCAAATTTTCAAATAAGGGAAAAGCTGAGTCGGTAAAAAAGTATTTGTATCCGTTTGTAGTCGTTTGTAAACGATTTTTAATTTGATTTTCAAACTGTTATATAAAACATATTTGATTATAATTTATAGAGAATAATTTTGAAGTAGTAGAGCTATGGAAAATTAACTGAGAAAAACCAATGAAAATTTCGATGTTTTTTTTTAAATCCTGATTTTTACAACAACTTAACCATTAAAATGTCGTATCAATTTTACAAAACTGCATCAACAAATTCACCCTTTTCTTCTACAATTTGATTTCCCCAATTCGTTATTGCATCTAAAACAGGTATGAAAGAACTTCCAAAATCGGTCAGGTTATAAACCACTTTTATAGGAGGCTTCCGTCCATAGACTTTCCTGGAGATCAATCCGTCTTTTTCAAGCTGTTTCAATTGAAGACTCAAAGTCATTTCTGTCACCGAAAATAATTCTTTCCGGATTTCGCTGAATCGTTTTCCTCCGTCTTTCAAATGATAAAGGATTACTGTTTTCCATTTTCCGCCAACCAAATCCATTGCCACACTTACAGAACAGGGATAGATCTTCTCCCCTATCTTAACGTGATTTCCTAAGCATTCTTTTTTCATAATTGAAATTATAAATCCTATCAAAATAGATAGTTATTGCAAATATATTAAACTAAAAATAATTTTGTGGCTATCATTTTAATAGTTTAAAATTTAAAATAAAACAGTTATGGCATTAATCATTTTAGGACATCCTGGCTTTGAAAAATCATTGGCGAATAAAACCATCATAGAAGCATTGAAAAACAGCAATTTGGATATAGAAATAAGAAATATTCACGACTTATATCCGGATTATAATATTGATATAAAAGCAGAACAGGAAGCCATTTTGAGACATCAGACTATTGTGTTTCAATATCCGGTTTACTGGTATAATATGCCGGCAATTCTGAAGCATTGGTTCGATACAGTTTTAGAGTATGGTTTTGCCTATGGAAAAACTGGAGACAAACTCAAAGGTAAAAATTTTGTCCCGAGTTTTACCGTTGGTGCTCCCGAAACCGAATATAAAACGCTTGGAGAACACCATTTCAGAGTTTATGAATTTTGTAAAAACATGGAACAAACGGCTTATTACACTCAAATGAACTATTTTGAACCTTTCTATTTTCATGGTACATCTGTCAATGCAGGATATACAAAAGAAGATATTATTTCAAAAGCAAAAAATCAGGCTCAAAAACTGATTCAATTATTAACAGTTATTGAAAAATTTTAATTGAAAAATTGATCATAATTATTTAAAATTTTAATGATTATCAATCTATTTCCACTATTTTTGATTACATTTATTTCTACAGAGACGATTCAAATAAAAAAACACAAACCAATGGACAATCAAACCTGTCTGGAATGCGGTGAAAAAATAGTGGGAAGATCCGACAAAAAATTCTGTTCCGATGCCTGCAGAAATGCTTACAACAATAAGCAAAACAAAACCATTTCCAATTATATGCGCAATGTGAATAACAGATTGCGCAGAAATTACAGAATCCTGTCCGAAAGTAACACCGAGGGAAAAACCAAGCTTACCAGATCAAAACTGGAGTCTTTGGGCTTTGATTTTGATTATATTACTCAGATTGTGACTTATAAGAACGGATCACAATACTTTTATATCTATGACAAGGGATATAAATTTTTGGACAATGATTGGATCCTGATTGTGAATAAAAACAGTTAGATAATTTATTTTTCCTCTTTTTTCAGAGTTTCGATCAGGTTTTCCAGTTCGGCAATTTTATCTTTCAGATTTCTGATATCATTTTTATTGTTGGTTACCTTGCTTTTGAGCATTACCGTTCTCGCACGTTCGCTGTGATCCTCGTCATCTTCGTCTTCATTGATTTCCTCAATGTCTTCCTGGATTTCATCAATGTCCTCTGATATCTCGTCCAGATCTTCGCTGATCTCTTCGATATCTTCCTGGATTTCATCGATATCCTCCTGGATTTCGTTCACATCTTCTTTCAGATCTTCGATATGCTCAGAACTTTTGTTTACAGACATCTGAATAAAAATGGCAAGATATATCGCTTCCAGAGAAACAACTGTGGTAAGAACCAGCAACATCTTGTCAAAATCTACCAGTCCGAAAGCAGGCAAAGCAAAACTGACGATGAAGAAAATCGTATGAAGAATTAATGAAGGGATAGAACCCACCCACCAGATAATGCCGTTAGCAATTCTTTCTAATGCAGAAAGTCTTTCCTCGTTTTGTTCTGTCAGTTTCATCCGGAAAATTTTGATAAAAATAAGGCTTTTAACCCGAGTTTCAAAAAGGATTCCAATTTATGATTCTGATCTGTCATTATTGTTAATTCTAATCTATCGCAGAAAAACTTCTGCCTAATTGTCAAAAAAGCTTCTGTGGCAAAAAAATTGAGAAACAGTCTCTATAAATTAATCAATAATGGAAGAAAACAAAGATATACACGAGGAAAACCTGAATCAGAACACGCAGAACACAGAAACGCCTGAGCAGGAAAATCAGGAAAATGTGTCACAACAGCCAACTGCAGAAGAACTTTTGGCAGAAGAAAAAGACAGGTACATCCGTCTGTATGCCGAGTTCGAAAATTATAAAAAAAGAACGCAGAAGGAGAAGAATGATTTTTATCTCTATGCTTCAAAAGACTTGATGACATCTATGTTGGGTGTGCTGGATGATTTTGAAAGAGCATTGAAAGAAATCGCTAAAAATGGTAATGAAGCAGACCTGAAAGGTGTAGAATTGATCTATCAGAAATTCAAAAATAAGATGATAGAAAAAGGTTTGAAACCAATCGAAGTGAATGCAGGCGATGATTTCAACGTAGATTTTCACGAAGCGATTACGCAGATTCCTGCACCTTCTGAGGATCTGAAAGGTAAGATTGTGGACGTGATAGAAACCGGATATCAGCTGCATGACAAAGTGATTCGTTTTGCTAAAGTTGTAACCGGGAACTAACAATTAAAAATGATAAAATATGATTGATAATCGGTCTCGTTCATTATCAATTATCATTCATCTAACTATCAATCATTAATTACGAATTATGTCAAAACGCGATTATTACGAAGTTTTAGAAATATCCAAATCCGCCAGCGCAGAGGAAATCAAAAAAGCCTATAGAAAAATGGCAATCAAATATCACCCGGATAAAAATCCAGGTGATAAAGAAGCCGAAGAAAAATTCAAAGAGGCTGCCGAAGCTTATGAAGTGCTGAGCGATGATAATAAAAGAGCCCGGTACGACCAGTTCGGCCACGCAGGAATGGGCGGTGCTGCCGGAGGAAGTGGCTTTGGCGGTTTCGGTGGCGGAATGAATATGGAGGATATCTTCAGCCAGTTCGGCGATATATTTGGCGGACACTTTGGTGGTGGATTTGGCGGAGGTCAGAGACAGCAGCAGGCACGTGGATCCAATCTAAGAATCCGCATCAAGCTAAACCTGGAAGAGATGATCAACGGAACACAGAAAACCGTGAAAGTCAAAAAAATGAAGCTTGCAGCGGGCGTAACTTCCAAAACATGTCCTACCTGCGGCGGAAGCGGTGTGCAGGTAAAAGTTATGAACACGATGTTTGGACAGATGCAGACTCAGACTACCTGCGGAACTTGTCAGGGTGTTGGAAAAGTGGCGGACAAAATTCCTGCCGGAGCCAATGCGCAAGGTCTGGTGAAAGAAGAGGAAGAAATCACCATCAATATTCCTGCAGGAGCAAGAGACGGAATCCAGCTGAATGTGCGAGGAAAAGGAAATGACGCACCATTGGGCGGAACACCGGGAGATCTTTTGGTAGTCGTAGAAGAGGAAGTGGATAAAACGATTAAACGGGAAGGAGACAATCTGCATCAGGAACTTTACATTTCATTTGCAGAAGCAGCTTTGGGGACAACTAAAGAAATCAACGTGGTTGGTGGGAAAGTTAAAATCAAAATTGATGAAGGCACGCAATCCGGCAAAATTCTGAGATTAGCAGGAAAAGGTCTTCCCAACATCGAAGGCTACGGCGGAAAAGGCGATATGTTTGTCCATATCAATGTATGGACGCCGCAAAAACTGACGAAGGAGCAAAAAGAATTTTTCCAAAGCCAGATCAATAATGGCGAGATGAATGCAGAACCAACCGGAAAAGAAAAAACGTTCTTTGAAAAGGTAAAAGATATGTTCAATTAGATTAATAAAAAAGCAACTCGAAATGAGTTGCTTTTTTATTAATTGGCGAGTAACAAATTATCTGTTGTTTTTCCCATCTACAATAATTCTTTCCGGGCGGTTTGCCAGTTCCCAAGCTGTTGTGAATACCAGTTTTGTTCTTTTGGTCAATAAATCATAATCGATTCTGTCCGGTGTATCGGTCGGCTTATGGTAATCTTCGTGGATGCCATCGAAGAAGAAGGCTACAGGAATATTATGTTTTGCAAAGTTGTAATGGTCCGAACGGTAATATAATCTCTGTGGATCCTTAGGATCATCGTATTTATAATTCAATTCCAATTTTACCGTTTTGTTATTGGCAGCTTCGTTGATTTTTTTCAATTCTGAGCTCAGCATTTCGGAACCGATTACATAAACGTAATCTTTACCACGATTCTCGGGATCATCACGACCGATCATATCAATATTGAGATTAGCTACAGTTTTAGTCAAAGGAAAAACCGGATGATCCGAATAATACTCTGAGCCGAAAAGACCGTGCTCCTCTCCTGTCACGTGCAGGAAAAGAATGGAACGTTTTGGTCCGTAACCTTTCTTTTTAGCTTCCTGAAAAGCTTCTGCGATTTCCATTACAGCTACGGTTCCACTTCCGTCATCATCTGCTCCATTGTAGATTTCGCCGTTTTTCATTCCCACGTGGTCATAATGCGCAGAGACTACAATGATCTCATCCGGTTTTTCAGAACCTTCTATGAAAGCCAGAATATTTTCAGAATCTGGTAAAGTCTCACCATATTTCTTCATTGCTTCAGATGGGACTTTCTGATAATAAGATCCTAAAGCTGCGGGAAAACCAATACCGTTTTTTTTGTATTGAGCGATCATATATTCGCCGGCTTTTTTCTGTCCTGCACTTCCTGTATCTCTTCCTTCCATATCATCTCCTGCTATCACGTAGAGATTTTCTTTCAGTTCTTCCAGAGTGATGCTGTTATAGGCATCTTTAAAACCCTTGCCGTCATAGGAAAAATTCTTAGTTGAAGCACAGCTGTTCAGAAGTGCAACGCCAAGAACAAATCCGTATAATTTAATATTTTTCATAATTTTTTATTATTAAGTCGATGTAATAAAGTGTTTGTTACAAAGATTCTTCAAACTTTTTAATGGCTGATTCTGTTTTTATGAATACGAAAATAACAACTGCAATCATTGCTATAATACCAGTCATATTGATGAAAAATTCATTAAGATTAAGAATCATTCCCAATAAACCAATCAGTAAAATTCCGAAACCGCCGAGGGATAAAATCTTTGAAGATAATTGCTGCGCCAGATTCCAATTCCGGATATTCTTCATAGATCTTGGTGTCCTGTAACCATACAGCATATTAATTTTCTTAGGCGGAAAAACCTGCATAGCCAGCCCTGTTAATATAAAGATGATCCCAATAATGTTAGGGAAAAGACCAATTTTTTCAATCATAATCTAAATTTTTTCTCCGAATGTAAGCAATGTTCCGTTAGGATCCAGCAGGGAAAACTCTCTCATATTCCACGCTTTGGTTTCCAGGCTTCCGTTTGGATGGATTTCTATAGCTTTGAATTTTATATGCTCGTAGAATTTATCAATGTTGTTCGATATTTTCAGGTATAGCATAAAATCTGATTTTGCAGGAATCAACTCCTTAAACTCAAAAAAATGAATCTCGGAATTATTATAGGTTGCAATCAGATAATTGCCATAATCCGACTGGAATTCGAAGCCTAAATCCGTGTAATAATCTATGGTTTTCTGCTTATCTATATAAGGCAGCTTGGGAATTATCTGTGAGATCATAATCTTTGATTTTGAAGTTAAAATTTTATTTTACTTCTAAGCAGAATAAATTATGCCAATTCATCATTCCATTCTCTGATGGTAACTTTGGCAATCAGACCTTCCTGTACAAATGGATCTCCGTTTACAAACGCTTCAGCCGCTTCCTTATCTACAAAGATCGCCATCGCACCTTCGCCGGGATTAGCAAAAGCGCCTGTTCCCAAAACTCTTCCGGATTTTATAAATTCTGCTTCAAATTCTTCGTGGCGAGGAAAAACAGCCATAAATTCATCCATTGATCTGTCCGTAGCGTGCTCGTAGAATACTACTGCTTTCATATTTTTATGTTTAGAAAATTTAAACTAATTATCAATTATACTTAATGTGCTTCCAACCAATTATCTCCCACGCCGACTTCCACCAGGAGCGGAACATTGGTTGGAAAAGCTGATTCCATTTCTTTTTTGATAAGTGATTTTGCAGTTTCAATTTCATCATTCGGTGCTTCAAAAAGCAATTCATCGTGAACCTGCAAAAGCATTTTAGTTTCCATTTTTTGTGTTTCCAGTTCGCTGTCAATTTTTATCATTGCCAGCTTGATGATGTCTGCTGCGCTGCCTTGGATTGGGGCATTTACGGCATTTCTCTCGGCGTGACCTTTAACCACAAAATTAGTTGAATTAATATCTTTCAGATGGCGTTTTCTCCCCAGGATTGTTTCCACATAACCTAGTTTTCTGGCTTTCTCGATCTGCTCATTCATGTATTCCTTCAGACGAGGATAAGTTTCAAAATAAGCATCAATCATTTTCTTGGCTTCGGTTCTGGAAAGCCCGGTCTGATCTGCTAATCCGAATGCACCTTGTCCATAAATAATTCCAAAATTTACGGTTTTGGCCTGGCTTCTCTGGATTTTTGACACTTCGCTCAGTTCTATATCAAATAGTTTAGCCGCTGTTGAAGCGTGGATATCCTCATTATTCTGGAACGCTGCGATCATATTTTGCTCGCCGGAAATCTCTGCAATCAATCTTAATTCAATCTGGGAATAATCGGCAGAAATGATTTTTTTACCTTCATCAGCAACAAAAGCACCTCGGATTTGCTGTCCTCTCAGCGTTCTGATCGGGATATTTTGTAAGTTGGGATTCACTGAAGCTAATCTTCCGGTTGCAGCTGTTGTCTGCGAAAAATTGGTGTGAACTCTGTTATCCGATTTATCTATCTGTCCTGGCAAAGCGTCCACATAAGTTGATTTCAGTTTCTGTAACGTTCTGTATTCAAGGATAGAGGAAATGATTTCGTGTTTAGAAGATAATTTTTGAAGCACATCTTCCGAAGTGGCGTATTGTCCCGTTTTGGTTTTCTTGGCTTTCGGATCCAGCTGCATTTTCTCGAAAAGAATTTCTCCTAATTGCTTTGGCGAATTCATATTGAATTCTTCTCCGGACAGTTCAAAGATTTTTGATTCCAGAATTTTCAGATCATTTTCAAGGTCTTTGCTTTCCTGCGCCAGCCAGTTGTTATCGAGCTTTACGCCGGTCAATTCTATTTTTGCAAGAACTTTCATCAATGGCATTTCGACATTATAGAATAATTCTTCCAGATTTTCTTTGGCTAATTGTGGCGCAAATAATTCATAAAGCTGAAAAGTCACATCTGCATCTTCTGCAGCATAATCGGTTTGAGTCTGGAGATCGACTTCTCGCAAGGTCAATTGATTTTTTCCTTTTTTTCCAATTAAAGTCTCTATGGAAACCGGTTTGTAATCCAGGTACATCTCGGAGAGATAATCCATACCGTGCCGTCCATCGGGATTCAGAAGATAATGTGCGATCATCGTGTCAAACAATTTTCCATCAACTTCGATGTTATAGTTTTTCAGAACTTTGTAATCGTATTTCAGATTATGTGCAATTTTCAGAACACTTTGATCCTCAAAAAACGGCCGGAAAATCTCTACTGTTTTCTGTGCTTCTTCCTGATTATCAGAGATTGGAATATAGTAAGCCAATCCTTTTTTGTAAGAAAAGCTCATCCCGATCAATTCCGCTTCCAGCTCATTGAGAGAAGTGGTTTCCGTATCAAAGCAGACGGTTTTTTGTTTTAGAAGATTGTTTACAAGAATTCTCTGCGCTTTCGGACTATCGATGTATTGATAAAGGTGATCGTTCTCTGTAATATTGGTTTTGGTGGTTGTAGCCTGTTCCAATTGCTCAAAAGTGGCAAAGAGATCCATAGTGCCGTTTTTGTGAACTGTAACGGTGGCATCCACGGTTTCTGTTATGGTAATTTTATCATCATCGCCTTCCATCAATTCTTCCACATATTCCTTATTGGCAAATGCGCGATAAAGATTTTCATACAATCTGCGGAATTCCAGCTCATCAAAAACCTCTTTTACCTTTTCAAAATCCGGAACTTCTAAATCGTATTGTTCTTCTATAAACTCGATTGGTGCATCGCAAAGTATCGTTGCTAGCTTTTTGGATAACAAGCCTCTTTCTGCACTGGCTTCCACTTTTTCTTTGAGTTTGCCTTTCAAAGTATGTGTATTAGCCAGCAGATTTTCCATGGATCCGAATTCCTGAATAAACTTCTTAGCCGTTTTCTCACCAACACCTTCCAATCCGGGAATATTATCCACAGCATCGCCCATCATCCCAAGGTAATCGATGATCTGCTTTGGATCATTAATTTCATATTTCGCTTTGACTTCTTCAACGCCGAGAATTTCTATATCGCCCCCTTTTAATCCGGGTTTGTAGATCTTGATCTTATCGGTAACCAACTGGGCAAAATCTTTATCCGGCGTTACCATAAAAACATTGTAATCCTGCTTCTCTGCCTTGCAGGCAATAGTTCCGATGACATCATCCGCTTCATAGCCTTCCACACCCAGAATCGGGATATGCATGGCTTCCAGGATTCTGTGGATGTATGGAATTGCAATCAGGATAGGTTCCGGCGTGTCATGTCGATTGGCTTTATATTCTGTAAAATCTACGTGCCGGACATTTGTTTTGCCAACATCAAATACAACTGCCAAATGGGTAGGACGATCTCTTTTGATCAATTCTATCAAAGAATTGGTAAAACCGAAAATTGCTGATGTATTAACCCCTTTTGTAGAGATTCTCGGATTCTTGATGAATGCGAAGTACCCACGGAAAATCATGGCGTAGGCATCAATAAGATATAATCTTTTGTCTGTAGAAGTCATAAAAACAAAAGTAAGGAATTTGTTGGTTCTATCAATGAAAATTAAAAATACGACAAATGCCGTATTTCATTATTTTTAGTCATAAGATAGATTTGCAATATGATAATTAACAAATTAAAATTATTAACAATGAAACTACAAAACTACTTTAAAAAAATTGCAATTTCTGCAATGGGTGTTTTTGCCTTTACTGCACAGGCAAATAATCTTAAAATCACGGGAACGTCTGTAGACACAGGCGCAGGAACAGTCACATTCAACATACAATGGGAGAACAGCTGGAGAACCAATATTGCGCCTGCCAATCATGATGCTGTGTGGGTTTTTATCAAATATCAGGATTGTGCGGACAAGCTTTGGAAGCATGCCAATCTAAGTGTCACTTCATCGGATCATTCTACAGCTTCGCCTCTGAAAATAGATGCCGTTCCTGATGGAAAAGGAGTTTTCGTGTACAGAAGTGCCAACGGTGGTGGAAACATTTCTTCTACCTCAGTCACATTAAAAATGAATGTAGCTGCCGCTAATTACACCAACTACAATTTTAAGGTTTTCGGAATGGAGATGGTTAATATTCCTGCAGGGGCATTTACTGTTGGAGACGGCATTTCAACCGCATCCTACACACAGTATACAGTCACCGGAAACAGTGCCATTACCACATCTTCTTTGGGAAGTGGAGACAGTGCTCCTGCTGCATTTCCAAAAGGTTACAGTGCTTTTTATTCCATGAAATATGAAGTTACACAGGAACAATATGTTGAATTTCTAAATACATTAACTTACAATCAGCAAGCGAGAAGAACAGCCGTGGCACCTAATAGTATTGCGGGAACCAGCGCACTGGCCAATGCAACGAGGAACGGTATCAAAATACAGATTCCGGGAAGTAATGCATCGGTTCCGGCAGTTTATGCCTGCGATCTCACGAATGGTGATTATAATGATGTGAATGATGGACAAAATATTGCGGCCAATTATCTTACCTGGGGAGATTTGGCTGCATTTCTGGACTGGAGTGCACTGAGACCAATGAGCGAAATGGAATTCGAGAAAATCTCCCGAGGACCTATTGCTCCTGTGCCAGGCGAATATGTGTGGGGGAGCACAGCGATTCAGAATATCCTATTTAATGGAGTTGCCAATACCAATCTGGCTAACGAAGGTTCCAATACTGCAGTTGCAGATGGCAAAGCCAATTATTATATTAATGTCAATAGTTACCAGAATCCGGTTAAAGTAGGATTTACAGCCACCAACAGTTCCGGCAGAGCTTCGGCGGCGGCAGCTTACTATGGCGTGATGGAAATGGGAGGAAATGTGACAGAAATGACTGTGACTACAAAATCTACAGGCAATACATTCACAGGAATTCTGGGTGATGGTGAATTATCTTCTGTAACAGCTACTGAAGGTGATGCTGATCAAAACCTATGGCCCGATAATTCTGCCGCTGGAATTATTATGCGTGGAGGCAGCTTTATGCATCTCTCAGGCACCCTCAGGACATCGGACAGATCAGTTGGTTCACCTGCGGCTAACAGATTTTCGTATGGCGGAGGACGCGGTGTAAGATAATCACTTCTAATTTGAAAAGGAAAGTCAAAGCTTTCTATTAAAATTAATACAACAACAATTAAATCAAATTAGAAGATGAAAACAATCATAACCAAAATTTCGGTGTTCTGTCTCATCTTTTTATTCTACTCCAAGACTAAAGCACAAGACGAGGTCTATGCCTATCGTGGCGGTGAAGCAGATGGCTTTGCAACCGAAACATTAGAAAATTCAGCCTGTTCTACTCCATTTCATCATTACGCATATTTTGGCGGCAATGGCGATGGTTTTGCAGCGGAAGGCTTGGAAAATGCGGTCTGTTCCACCCCACATCATCAGTATGCTTATTTTGGCGGAAATGCAGATGGTTTCTCATCAGAAACATTAGAAATCAACAACTGTGCTGCACCATTCCACTTTTATGCTTACTTTGGAGGAGATGCTGATGGCTCTGCTTCGGACAAGACTACTGATGTATGTCCTATTGATCCTCCTGTCGGTAATTTTATGGCAGATAAAACTAATGTGTGCGTAGGGCAAACTGTAATTTTTACCGATACCTCCACCAACATGCCAACGATATGGAACTGGACATTTACTGGAGGTTCACCTGCTACAGCAGTTACTAAAACTGTGAATGTAACTTATAACACGCCAGGAATATATGAGGTAAAACTGATGGTAGCGAATTACATCGGCAGTGATACTGTCACGAAGACAGGCTACATCAACGTAGTTTCCGATTGCTCCACATTAGGAATTTCAGAAGTTAAAACTGAAAGGACTCAGATCTATCCGAATCCGACTAAGAATATTCTTTACATCAAGTCTACGGAAGAGATTAGAAATATTGAAATATTTGATGTGTCCGGTAGAAAAGTCTTCAGCAGTACTGCGAAACAAAAAGAAGTTCAGGTCAGCCTGGAAAAACTAAGTACGGGAATTTTTATTCTGAAAACCTACAGCCATTCCGGAGTGGAAACTTTCAAGGTCATTAAGAAAGATTAACCCATAAATAATCACTATTATCAAACTGCCTGTCATCAGGCAGTTTTTCTTTTTATATTAATGTTAAAATTTCTTAAAAAAATAGTTTCTATTTGAAAATTTGATTGTATTTTTGTACGCACATCATGAAAAAAACACTACATCCTTTTATTCTCTGTTTTTGCAGCGCTTTACTCCTGATTTCATGTTCAAGTTTTGGAGACAGTTTGCTGTACTTCAATAAAAATGCAAAAATATCGAGAGTCAAAACTATTCTTTATTTTAACCCAGAGGTTTTTCCTGATATTTCTGAGATCAAGGAACCAACTTATGCCGCATTTTACACAGCTACTTCTGATCAGATGAAATCTTTTGGAAATCTGAAATACCTTCAGGTAGATACGCCGATTTCTTTTGACGATGTGGATACGAAAACAGTTAGAGACATTTGCAGAAATAACAATGCGGACGTGGCGGTAATTCCTAAAGTTAAATATTTCAAGGTCGGATTTGGAAAGTATGTATTTTCCAACCAGGTCATTGTGAGTATGAAGCTTTATAATTCCGATGGCGATTTCGTAATGGAAACCGCTTACGATACTTACAAAGGCAATGGAAGATTATTGGGAAGTGCGGAAAACTCTGTCATTATCGGAACGAAAGGCGCCATCAAAAAAATCAGCAAGGAACTGAAAAACCTACAGGTTGCAGCCAATCCCACTATTTGATCATTACATAATTTTAATAGCTGTTTTTCCCTATAATTCCTAGGATTTTAATATTTTTGCAAAGCAAAATTCCAAGAAATCGAGAATCAAGAAATCATATTGAATCCTGCTGACGTTGCAGAATCCCTGAGCAGTTTGCCCGCTGAGGAACGCATCCTGCAGTTTCTGAAACTTCCGAAGTCCGAAAAAGCAGACGTTTTTTCCCATCTTGACCCCGATTTTCAGGAAGATACCATCAGAAGTATTGCGAGCCACGAAGTTTCTGACATCCTGAACGAAATGTCTCCTGATGACAGAACCCAGCTTTTCGAGGACTTTCCGGATGAGCTGATTAAATATTCCATCAATCTTCTGAATCCTCAGGAAAGACGTGTGGCACTAAAACTTCTCGGTTATGATGCCGATTCTATTGCCCGTCTTATGACACCGTATTACGTCCAGATCAGGAAAGAATGGACGGTAAAAAGATGTTTTCAGCAGATTAAAAAAGTCGGAAAAAAAGTGGAGACTCTCAATTTTCTTTATGTTGTAGATGAGAGAAACCGGCTGATAGATGATATAACCATAGGTTCTCTCCTTTTGGCTGATGAGGAACAGCTGATTTCAGAATTATGTGATAATCATTTCGTGGCAATAACCACGACCACTTCCAAGGAAAATGCCGTTCCTTACTTTGAAAAATATGACAGGAGCGCATTGCCAATTATCACAGAAAACGGTGTATTGGTTGGAATTGTGACGATTGATGATATCCTGGATCAGATCGAACAGCAAAATACAGAAGATATCCAGAAGTTCGGAGGTCTCGATGCTTTGGATGTGCCTTATACGCAGACTTCGATCTACGAAATGGTCAAGAAAAGAGGATTCTGGCTGGTGGTTCTCTTCTTTTCGGAGATGCTGACAGCTTCTGCAATGGGCTATTTTGAAGACGAGATCCAGAAAGCAGTCGTTCTGGCACTTTTTGTTCCACTCATTATCTCCAGCGGGGGAAATACCGGTTCGCAAGCTGCTACGCTGATTATCCGTGCGATGGCATTGCAGGAAATTACTTTGAAAGACTGGTGGTATGTAATGAGGAAAGAAATTTTCACAGGGTTTTTCCTTGGTGGCATTCTTGGGATCATTGGCTTTTTAAGAATTGCGATCTGGGAAAAAACCGGGTTGTTTGAATATGGAGAACATTGGGCTTTCGTTGGGATGAGCATTGGTTTTTCATTGATGCTGATCGTGCTGTGGGGAACTATTTCCGGATCAATGGTTCCATTCGTATTGAAAAAACTGAAATTGGATCCTGCCACATCTTCTGCACCTTTCGTTGCCACTTTGGTAGACGTTACTGGTCTGATTATCTATTTTTCTATTGCAGGACTTTTCCTTACGGGAAAACTTCTTTAGCTTCACTTTGTCAGATTTTCATTATATTTAAATAAAAATTCTGACTATGTTATTAGCTATTCTCCTACCTTTCGTTTCATTTTTTGTCAGAGGGAAAATCATTACAGCCATTATTTGTTTTATTTTACAAATCACTGTTTTAGGTTGGCTTCCGGCGGCAATCTGGGCGGCATTATCATTGAACAATGCCAGAGCAGAAAAGCGCAATCAGGAATTGATCCGAGCGATAAAAGAGAATCGTCATTGAACAAAAAAAGTGAAGCACTTCTGCTCCACTTTTTTATTTAATATCCATTAAGATTAATATCCAAAAATCTCTTCCAGACTTACTTCTGTGAAGGTTCCCATCTTGTTGATAGATTCCATATTCAGGTTTTCTTTTTTACCGATAATGGCTGTGTTGTATTTCAGCGGCTTCACCTCGGTATTATAGAAGCTGGTAAGCTGAGGCAATGTTAATGTCTGGATCTCTGCATAAACATCTTTTCTCACATCATAATCAAGTCCTAATTTCTTAAGCGAAAGCTGATTGTAGAAAATATTAGTTCTATTGATTCTGTTGGAAGCAATTTGTTTCAAAGCAGAACCTTTTGCATTTTCGAACTGAGCCGGGATCTGAGGCAACTCTTCCATCAGTTCACTCATTGCAGCTACAGCCAGAGGTAATTTATTTGCCTGTGTTCCGATATAATTGGTCACATAATTCGGGTGGTTTTTCTCGGTTGCATTAGCATAAGATACATAAGCTGAGTAAGCCAAAGACTTACTTTCTCTGATCTCCTGGAATACGATAGAAGATAATCCACGCCCGAAATACTCATTGAAAACACTTGCTTTTCCAAAGTTTCCAATGTTCACATTACCAGCTTTTGCCACTTTTGACATCTCCATCTGCACCATGTCATAATTGGTAAAGTAAACTTTTCCTTCTGTAGCCGGTTCTGCATATTCTTTAGCTTTAGCAGGCTGCAATTTTGTATTTCCGATGAACGGCTTTATTGCTTTTTCCAGACCTTTCTGGTTTTCGCCATACAGGAAAACTTCGTATGGATATTGGTTCAGGTTTTTGATCTTTGACATCAGTTCATTGACATCAATATTTTGCAAACGCTCTTTGGAAATTACATCCGTCATTCTGGAATCTTTACCAAACTTAGCATAGTTCGTTAAAGCTGCCATAATTCTGTTTTTATCCTTCTTAGCCACTTCTCTGGATTCCAAAATGGTTTTCACGGTTTGGTCATAGATTGCTTTATCCGCTTTTACATTATTGATCCAGTGATTCATCAGTTCCACGCCTTTTGACATATTGCTCTCCAATCCGCTGAGAGTGATGATCATTTGGTCATTAGATGTTCTGAACTGGTTTGAGATCCCCAGTTTGTAGAATTCTTCTTTCAATTGTTCAGGCGTATATTTATCCGTTCCGAGATACTGAAGAACGGTTACACCAAGTGCCAGCTCTTTATCATTATCCGTTCCGAAAGGAAAAATGTAATTAACCTGAGCTACTTCATTATACTTATTTTTAACGAAACTGACTTTCTTGTCCTTAATTGTAGAAGTCGCAATTGCTGTTTTGAAGTCTATAAATTCCGGTTTAACATCAGACGATTTTGTATTGATGATATCTTTCAGGAAAGGTGACTGCGCTTCTCTGTTCAGTTTAATCGGTGTAATTCCGGGATTTTCTACACGTACTAACTTGTCATTAACCCCTTTTTCTTTATAGACTATGACATAATTATCCTTGAAAAACTCATTGGCGAATTTTACTACATCAGCTTTTGTAATGGCTTCGTATTGGTTGATTTCATCCAATTCCTGCTCCCAGGTTCTGTTACCGATATAAGTAGAATATAATGTGGTAGCCAATCCATCAGCCGTTTCCCAACGTTTCATTCTCTGAACTTTCAGATCATTTACGATTGCATTCAGCATCCAGTCTGGGAATTGTCCTTTTTTAACCAGATCAATCTGCTCTAGTAACAATTTCTTAGCTTCATCAAAGCTTTGTCCTTCTTTAGGAACCACGCTTAGAACAAAAGCACCATAAGTTTTGAACGGCGATTCATAAGCTCCGGCGCCTAATGTTTTTTGCTTTTGATTAATGTTAAGGTCAATAAGACCTGCATCGCCGCTGTTACTTAATATTTCAGCAACAACGTCTGCCAATCTGGCTTCCTGAGTTCCGTTGGAATCTGTTCTCCACGCCATTGTCATTCTTGGAGTCGAAGGACTTTTTACGGTTCTGGAAATAATGCTGGTCATAGGCTCTTCAGACACCATTTTTTTCATTGGTAATTCTTTGTATTTGAATGTTCCAAAATACTGATCTACCAATTTAATCGTTTTATCAAAATCCAAATCTCCTACTAGAACTACAGCCATATTATTAGGCACATAATAAGTATCGAAATATTTGTGAATTGCTACCATAGAAGGGCTTTTCAAATGCTCCGAAGTACCGATTGTAGTTTGCTGCCCGTTTGGATGTTTCGGGAAAAGCGCTTCCATCATGGCGTAGTTAACAAGACGTCCATCGTTATCCTGAGCACGATTAAATTCTTCATAAACCGCTTCTAATTCTGTGTGGAATAATCTCAAAACCAATTCCGAGAATCGTTCTTTTTCAACTTTAAGCCATTTTTCCAATTCGTTAGACGGAATATTGTTTTTATAAACCGTTTCGTCCAGCCAAGTGTGCGCATTGGTTCCTGTTGCACCAAGAGAAGAGATCGCCTTGTCATACTCGTTAGCGATTGCATATTTAGAAGCTTCCTGAGAGACTTCATCGATTTTTTTGTATAATGCTTTTTTCTTTTCGGGATCTTTCTCAGCTTTGTGCTGCTCATATAGATCAGAGATCTGTGTCAGCATTGCTTTTTCCTTTGCCCAATCGCTGGTTCCCAATTTAGAAGTTCCTTTGAAAACCATGTGCTCCAGGTAATGCGCTAATCCTGTATTGTCACTTGGATCATTGTTAGAACCGGTTCTTACAGGGATATAAGTCTGGATTCTGGGTGCATCGTCATTCTTTGCAAGATAGACTTTCAGCCCGTTTTTCAGCGTGTAAACTCTTACACCTGACTGGTCATTTTTTACGGTTTCGTAGGTATAACCTTGTTGATCTGTTGAGGTTTGTGTTTCAAATTTCTGTGCCATTGCATTCATCATTAATAATAGTGAAACTGAAATTAGAATTTTCTTCATATACTATATATCTTATTTTTTTATTTAATCGAGGCGTAATTTACGCAACATTTTATTAGTCACAAAGAAGAGGAGATTGTTACTTTTCTTACTTTAAATTACAAGTAACTTAAATAATACAAATTTGTCATTCAGTTTATCAAATCTTTAATAGTGAAACTGTAATCAGCACAGACTTTTTAAAACCAAATCAATTCAAGTGAAAATTTCATGTTGTATCAAAATGAACAAAACTTTGTCAGTACATTGTAAAATGGAATTCGTTTCTTTGTCATTTAATTTTAACATCCGTACTCATACAATTCAACATAATGCCTGGAGAGAAAAAGCTGAGACTAATCAATATCTATCGTTATACTGCTTTGGTAGAGGCAATTTCATATCTCATCCTATTGTTTATTGCAATGCCTTTAAAATATATTTGGGGTATTCCTGATGGTGTCAAATATTTTGGCTGGATCCACGGCGTATTATTTCTGTTTTATTTCGTGATTCTGATCGCAGCGGCGTTCAAGTACCATTGGAATATTTTGAGAGTTCTATATTATCTGATCGGGTCAGTTGTCCCTTTTCTTCCTTTCTTTTTTGACGGTAAATTGAAGCGGGAATCTGTAATTGATTAATAAAAAACGGACTCTGATGAATCCGGTTTTTTATTGATGATCAAAAATATGATGTTTGGTATTCTCATAGTATTCTTCTTTTATACCACATTCAAAAAAGCCATCGTATCCACATTATCCGCATAAGTGTCCAACGAAGGATTCTGTGTCTCTCCAAAACCAATGGATTCTAATCCTAATTCCGGTTTTGCAACTACAGTCTGGATTTCATCTTTATTATCTTGCACAAATTGTTTGGCGTCTTCCACCGTTTTGTAACGTGAAAAATTAATTACGGACAGCGGGCTGAACAATTTTTCGTCTTCCTTCAGCATCACAAAATTATTATCCCAGAACTGGTCTTGGTTCAACAGATAAACAGCTCTGTTGTAATCATAGTTATTGGCATATTTATTATGATTGATAACCTCCTTGTGATTAGCAAAATTTTCAAATAACTTGTCCAGTTTGAAATCTTCGGGAATCAAAAGCCTGGTTACATTGCGGCATCCCAATCCGAAATACCGGAAAATATCATTCGCTAATAATTGCAGCTCCTCATTGGTCTCATCGCCTTTCAGAATAGCTACGGAGGTTCTGTTCTTCCTGATGATGCTGAGGCTGTCTTTGAAATAATATTCCAAATATCTTGCAGTGTTGTTACTTCCTGTTGCTATTACGGCATCATAGTTTTCCAGTTTTTCTACGATATGGTATTCCATCTCATTATTGGAAAATTCATTCCATAATTGTAACAGGTATGGCAGCATTAATCGATCTTTGGATGATAATTTAATGACCGGAATATGATGGCTCAATACCACGGAAATAATATCGTGAAAACCTACCAGCGGAATATTTCCCGCCAATATCAATCCTACTCTTTTGGAATTATTTGATAACTGGTATTTCGAAAGCCAGTTTTCAATATTATCCTTAGTAAAAAGACTTGCCCATTGTTGCATATTATATCTTTGATTCTCTTGCGTAAACCAAGGATTCTCGATCTCGGAACGCGCCATGAGATAAGCCAGTCGCTCTTCTTTTTCATTGTAATGCTCATCATCTTTTTTAAGGAAATTCTGAATGAATTCTCCTAATTTTTCGAGTCCTGAAATTTTGTTTTCGTTCAGCATAGCTGGCTTTTTTTTTGTAATTTTGCACAAAAATATAAATAAATATAGCAATGGCTATCAAGATAACAGACGAATGTATCAATTGTGGTGCTTGTGAACCGGAATGTCCGAACAACGCTATTTATGAAGGAGCAGTAGATTGGAAAGCATCGGAAGGAACCGCACTGAAGGGAATGGTAGTGCTCTCTTCCGGACTTTCTGTGAACGCAGATGCGGCGCAACAGCCTGTAGAAGACGATTATTACTTCATCGTAACAGATAAGTGCACCGAGTGTAAAGGCTTCCACGAGGAACCGCAGTGTGCGGCAGTTTGTCCTGTGGACTGCTGTGTCCCGGATGAAGATAATGTGGAAACGGAAGAACAGCTTTTAGCCAAAAAAGCTTTTCTTCATAATGAATAAAAAACAAAGCCATCAGCAATCTGCTTTTGGCTTTTTATATCTATGATCTCATTTCTAAAACCTTAATACATAATTAATAAATGAAAAAACATAATTTCAGCGCAGGTCCAAGTATTCTTCCCCAGGAAGTTTTCCAAAAAGCATCAGAAGCTATTCTGGATTTTAACGGACTGGGATTATCCCTGCTTGAGATCTCCCACAGAAGCAAAGAATTTGTAGCTGTAATGGATGAATCCAGAGCGATTGTGAAAAGGCTGATGAATCTTGGAGATGATTACGAGGTGCTTTACCTGCAAGGTGGTGCAAGTCTGCAGTTTTTGATGGTTCCTTTCAATCTTCTTTCGGTTGACGGAAAAGCAGCTTACACCAACACTGGAACTTGGGCTTCTGGCGCAATAAAAGAAGCTAAAATGACAGGAAATGTTGATGTAGTGGCTTCCTCCAAAGAATCAAATTACAATTATATCCCGAAAGATTTTACAGTTGGTTCAGAGTATGATTATTTCCATTGCACTTCCAACAACACGATTTTTGGAACTCAGATAAAATCTTTCCCGAAAGTGGACACGCTTTTAGTTTGCGATATGTCATCCGATATTTTCAGTAGAGAATTGGATTTTTCTCAATTTGATTTGATTTATGCAGGCGCTCAGAAAAATATGGGTCCAGCCGGAGCAACTTTGGTTGTGGTAAAAAAATCAATTCTTGGAAAGACAGGAAGACAGATTCCGACGTATTTGGATTATTCCGTCCATATAGATAAAGAATCGATGTCCAATACGCCACCGGTTTTTGCGGTTTATGTGTCTTATCTAACCTTAAAATTTTTAGAAGAAAATGGAGGGATTGCTGCTGCTGAAGCCAGGAATAATGAAAAAGCAAAACTTCTGTACGATGAGATCGACAGTAATCCGAATTTCCAAGGTGTAGCAGCTATAGAAGACCGTTCTTTTATGAATGTTACGTTTACATTGACCGATGAATCTAAGAAAGAAGCTTTCGATACTGCATGGAAAGCAGCCGGAATCAGCGGACTAAACGGACACAGAAGCGTGGGCGGCTACAGAGCCAGTATCTACAATGCGATGCCAAAAGAAAGCGTGCAGGTTTTGGTGGATGTGATGAAAAGTATATAAGAGTACTACAGTCTATAAATAAAAGGCGTCTTCATTATTATGAAGACGTTTTTTTGTTAAATTAATGTTAATTCAGAGAAAAATTCGTAACTTAGCCAACCTCGAAATTTAACTCAAACAATTTGAGAAAAGCCATTAATTAAAGGATTTTAGAATTAAACGAATGATTGTATTAGCCAATGATGGAATCTCCGAAAAAGGAGTACAGCTTCTGAAAGACGCAGGTATCACGGTTTTGGAGGCACGTGTTTCTCCGGAGCATCTCAGCAGTTTCATTAATGAGAATCAGGTGGATGTTCTTTTGGTAAGAAGTGCTACTCAGGTCAGAAAACACCTGATTGACAGCTGTCCAAATCTTAAAATCATAGGCCGCGGCGGTATCGGGATGGATAATATTGATGTAGAATATGCGATTGACAAAGGCATCTACATCATAAACACACCGAAAGCGTCCTGCAAATCGGTTGCAGAACTGGTTTTTGCTCATTTCTTTTCCTTAGCAAGATTCCTCCACGAAAGCAACAGACTGATGCCATTGGAAGGCGAGACTCAATTCAATGTGCTGAAGAAATCATTCAATAATGCAACAGAATTATCCGGAAAAACCCTTGGTGTTGTGGGTATGGGAAACATCGGTATTGAAGTTATCAAGCTGGGTGTAGCATTGGGAATGAATATCCTGGCATACAACAGAACTCCAAAAACTGAGAAAATTCAGCTAAGTTTTTTCGATGGTCAATCCCTAAATTTTGAAATTAAATCTGTAAATTTAGATGAAGTTTTAAAAAATTCGGATTTCATCAGTCTCAATACAGCAAAAACTGATGAATATCTGATTGATGCTAAAGAATTAGAAATAATGAAAGATGGTGTTTTCATAGCTAATACCGCACGTGGAGGTGTTATCAATGAAGTAGCCCTTTTAGACGCTATAGAAAGCGGAAAAGTCTATGGTGCTGCATTGGATGTTTTTGAAAAAGAACCAACGCCGGAAGTTCTGATCCTGATGAATCCTGCCCTTTCTCTCTCTCCGCATGTAGGTGGAAATACTATTGACGCTCAAAACAGAATCGGGGAAGAACTGGCGGAGCAAATTATAAAAATAAAAGCCCAACTATAATATATGCCTGTATTTAAACCATTTAGAGGAATCAGACCCAATCCAGATTTTATTGATGTGTTTCCTACTTATTCTCTGGATAATTTTACCCAGGAAGAAATCAATAAAAAGGCACATGTGGATCATTCTTACATACAGATGATAAAACCCGCTGTAGTGAGTAAATCCAAAGATGTGGACAGAAATCTGAGAAAAATAAGGTCTAATTTTGAAGAATTACTACAAGACAAAAAAATCACCCAGGACGATTCCGCTTACTACCTTTATGAACAGACCTTGCCGGACAAAACAAGTTTCCGTGGTCTAATGGGACTGGTAAGCGTAGATGATTTTTGGGACGGAAAAATCAAAAAACACGAATCCACTATTACGGAGAGAAGACTAAAAATGGCACATTATCTGGAAAAAGTGGGTGTGCAGGCAGAGCCGGTTCTTCTGACCTATCATTCCAACTCCAAGGTAGAACTCCTGATGAATCACGAGCAGAAAAATGTACCTATCATCAATTATACCGATGAAAAGAACGTGAGGCATAAAATCTGGAGAATTGATAACCGTCTGAAACTTCAGCAATTCAAGGAAGTTCTGGATCCGATTGATTCTTTTTATATTGCTGACGGACATCACAGAATCGGGTCTGTAGCAGAATTTGCTAAAAAACAGAGAGACAAGTATAAAAGGTCTCACGGAACCGAACATTATAACTTTGTTTTCAGCTTCATCGTTTCCAATCAGTCTATTAAGATCAATGATTATAACCGACTTCTGAAAGATATGAACGGATTATCTGCAGAAGAGGTTCTTGGCAAACTGAAAGAAGATTTCCAAATTCATGATAAGGGAGAAGCGCCTTATTTCCCTTCACAAAAATTCCATATCAGCATGTATCTGGACGGCAGGTTTTATAGTCTGCACGTTAAGCACACCATCCGCGAAGCGCATAAAAACGGCAATGATCTGGATCATCACATTGTAGACAAATATATTTTTGAAAATATTTTCGGGATAGAAAATGCTAAACATACCGATAAGATAACCTATCTGAAAGGAACTTCCGACATCAACGGAATTAATGAAATAAAGGAAAAAGTGGACAGCGGAGATTATAAAGTAGGTTTCGGGATCTACCCTATCAGCTTTACGGATCTTCTGAAAATCTCTGATAAGGAAATCAAAATGCCGCCAAAATGTACACTCATAGAACCTAAACTGATCACAGCGCTGATAATGTACGATATGAAATAAACTTTTACCATTAATAATTTGATAAAGACAGCTAACAGCTGTCTTTATTTGTTTAAAATATTATAATTGAAATTCAACGTATTACAGACAATTGTATTCGGTGAACTGTTATTGACGAAGAAAATTAACAATGGTTAATTATTATGTTTATCTTTACTCGGAAAACACAAAGGGTATATTAAAACGAATGATTAATTTATGTATCCAAAAGAATATATCAATTGTGATCAGGACCCCATCCATATCTGTGGTACCGTCCAGGATTATGGTTTTTTAATTGGCGTTCAAAACTCTAAAATAGTCTTCTACAGTGAGAATATTTTGGACTTATTTTCTGTGGATTCATCAGAAATATTAGGAAAGGAAATCAGTGTTTTATTTGAACAGCTTAATATTGATGTTAATTGGGATAATTATTCCACCAATGAAATCCTTGCTATTCAACATGTTGATTTCAGAAATCAGGAATATACTTTAAGTATTCATACCAATAATGGTTTCACCTTTTTTGAAATAGAAAAAGTTCTGCCGAATCATAAGATCAATAAAGAATATGCGTCTATCCAGAATATTCTCAGAAATTCTGACGATGGGAATATCTGGAAAATTTTACTGAAAGAGATTCAGGATGTGATTGATTTTGACCGTGCGATGATCTATCAGTTTTTGTATGATGGAAGCGGACAAGTTATCGAAGAACTGGTAAAGCCTAATCTGGAAAGTTACCTCCATCTCCATTATCCCGAGTCTGACATTCCTGCGCAGGCAAGAGCACTTTATCTGAAAAATCCTGTGAGAATAACGTCCCATGTTTCCGGGAAAACCTCGCCTATTGTAGGAATTATTCCAAAGGAAGAAATTGATCTTACATACAGCGTAACCAGAGCATCATCACCAGTTCATTTGCAATATCTTAAAAATGCGCATGTTGAAGCCAGCTTCAGTACCTCCATTATTGTAAATGGTGAACTCTGGGGTATGGTAGCCTGTCAGAATGCTAAACCAAAACATCTGGATCTCCAGTCCAGACTCCTTGCTGAAACGCTTACCAGAACTTCTGCCAATGCATTTGCATCTCACAGATCTCTGGAAACTCTGCAAGAATATCAAAGGATTAATCTTAATAATATCACGCTCCGTCAGAATCTATTGAATGAAGAAAGCTTTGGCAAAGCGCTGGAAAATAATATAGATGATATTATGAAAACCTGCGATGCAGACGGAATTATCATCAAGATCAATAATGAAATCCTGACTGCCGGTAGTACTCCGAGCCATTCCGATATAGAGAAGATCATCAACTGGAGTAAGGAAAATAATCAGAACTTCGAAGAAAATATTTATATTACCAATACGTTTTGTAATATTTTTGAAGATCTTGAAAACCCCGAAAAAAGCTGTGGAATAATCATCAGTGTGCTGGGCAATAACACTTCTGATATGCTAATCTGGCTTAGAAAAGAACAGGGACAGAAAATAAAATGGGCCGGAAAACCGGAAAAAGAAACAATTTCTGAGATAAAAGATGGCGTAGAAATCATCAAATTCTCCCCAAGAAAATCCTTCGAGGTTTGGAAAGAATACGTGAAGGGAACTTCCCTGCCCTGGAAAATCAAAGAAATAGAATCGGCAAAATGGATTACGTCAATTATCCTGAAAGCCTCTCACACAAAGTCTTCTCAGATTCAGGATTTAAATAATCAATTGAAAGAACTTAATGCGGAACTGGATTCTTTCTCACATACTATTTCGCATGATCTGAATACGCCGCTTACGGTAATCAAGCTCAATGCGCAGCTTGCTAAAAAAGTGTCGCAACCGGAACACCTTCAGAAAACGCTGGACAATATAATCTCACAAGTAGATACAATGAGTGAGATGATCCGCAATGTTTTGGAACTGAGCCGAATCAAAAAATCAGAAATTGAGCTCAGAAGTGTGGAAGTAGAATCGCTCATCAGTAAGCTGGTAGAGGATTCTAAAATCAGTTTTGAATCGCCTGATACTAATATTGTTATCCAAAATACTCCGAATGTACTGGGAGATAAAACGATGGTTTATCAGGTGTTTGGAAATGTGATTGGAAACGCAGTAAAATATTCTTCCAGAACAGAAAATCCGAAAGTAAAAATCATTGGCGAGATCGATGATAATCTGGTAATCTATAAAATCTCGGATAACGGAATAGGAATCGATCAGAATGAAGCCAAGAAAATGTTCAAAATCTTCAGCAGAATGAACAATGCCAAAGAGTTCCACGGCAATGGCGTAGGACTAAGCATTGTGCATCATCTGATGGAAAAAATGGGTGGGAAAATAAGCTATGAAAGTGAAGCAGGAAAAGGAACCACCTTTATTTTAAAATTTCAAAAACCCAATTATGATTTCCTCAATTCTTAAAGAGAAAACTAAAAAACAGCACGACGAAACCGAAGCAAAATTACAATCCCAGAAAATTTTTGATAAATCTTACACTCTGGATGATTATAAAAAACTACTCCTCCACAATTATCATCTTATCAGCAGGTATGAACCTCAGATACAGGAGAAATTGAAACATTATCCCGAACTTAAATTAGAATTGAGAAGTAAAATCAACGCTATTAAAACGGATCTTTCTAATCTCGATATTGTTATAAAACCTGAAGCAGAAAACCAAGATCTGGAAAACGAAGCCGAAGCTTTCGGTGCACTTTATGTGATGGAAGGTTCTACATTGGGAGGTAATGTGATCGTGAAACAACTCAAAAAAAATCCTGAATTTGAAAATGTAGAATTCAATTATTTTGGAATTTATGGCGAGAATACAGGTTCTTTTTGGCAGGAATTTAAAACGATTATCGATAAAACAATCCACGAAAGCGATTATGACCATTGTGTAAATGGTGCGAAAAAAGCCTATCAACTTTTAGCGTAAAAAAACGGAGCGAAATTAATTCGCTCCGTTTTTCATTTATTATCTATAAATTATTTCTCGATTTTTACCAGTTCCACATCGAAGACTAACCAGGAATTTGGAGGAATCACACCGCCTGCTCCTCTCTCTCCGTAGCCTAAAGCTGGGGGAATCAGCAATGTCGCAGTTTCACCTTCTTTCAGCAACAGGATTCCTTCATCCCATCCTTTGATCACCTGTCCCACTCCGATTGGAATATCGATGGGCTGATTTCTCTTAAAAGAATTGTCGAATTCTTCACCGTTTACCAATTTTCCGGCATAGTGAACAGCTACAGTCTGTCCCGGTGTTGGATTAACTCCAGCTGTAGTTTTGGTGATTTTATAATAAAGCCCGGAAGGTGTAGATTGCATTCCCGCTTTCATTTCATTTACCAATCTTTCCTGATTTTCCGCAAATTCTCTTTCTTTTTTCTGTTTTTCCTCTTCAGCTTTTGCCAGGTACACTTTATTGTTATCCTGGATTCTTGATTTACCTTCGTTAAAGATTTTAGCAGCATCATAATGCTTGTATTTATCACCTTTTCCGAAGATGGCAACCTTGTTCAGAACCACATCGGTTTTTGGTTTATCCTGCGGACCTTTTTCTACTTTAGCAATAGAATCAATCACGGCTTCACCTTTTACCACTTTGCCAAAAATAGTGTGTCTTCCGTCCAGCCAAGGAGTTGCAACTTCTGTAATGAAGAATTGGGATCCATTCGTGTTAGGACCAGAATTAGCCATAGACAGAATTCCTTTTCCAGTATGCTGCAGGTCATTTTTCTCATCATCGAATTTATAACCGGGATCTCCCATTCCGGTTCCCTGCGGATCGCCTCCCTGAATCATGAAATCTTTGATCACTCTGTGGAAGATGGTTCCGTCATAAAACGGCTCTCCTTTTTTCTTTGATTTATTTTCAATTTTTCCTTCCGCCAGTCCAACAAAATTAGCTACGGTAACAGGCGATTTTTCATCTTCAAATTTTACCAGAATCTCTCCCTGGCTTGTAACCAAATTGCCATAAAGTCCTTCCGGAAGGCTTTTGTACGTTTCTTTGTCTATTTCCAATGTTTTACAATTTAATAGTGTTAATAATGTTATAGAAAGTGCTATAATTTTCTTCATATATAATTCTTATTGTTTTACAATACTTTTACTTTGATGATGAGTGGCACATCATTACTTATTTTTTTGCCGTCTCCATAAGTTCCGTATGCCAGAACTGATGGTACCAGCAATTCTGCTTCCTCGCCTCTATTCAAATAACGGACTGCATCTTCTACCGCATCCATCTCCTTAAACCGTCCGAATTCTACATTGATATTTTCTGTAGGCAAATCATAAAGCTTCGTTCTGTCAAAGTCATAGATATGGTATTGATAAGACACCTTATCCCCATTATTTTTTCTGGCTCTCTTATCAAGATTTTCTATGTTTACCCAATAGTTCATTCCCATCGGATAATATTTTGTATTCTGAACTTTGATCCAGTCTTCAATCTGGGTGCGTTCCAGCGTATTGAGTTCCTTTGTACGGTTTTTAGACACTTCCATTTCGCTTTCGGACAGAAACTGTTCCTCCTGATGGACAGGCGTTGGTTTTGCACAGGAAGCTATAATAGCTAAAAATCCGATATAAAATATTTTTTTCATTTTGAAATCCATCTCCGGAATGCCTCGGGAAACTTTTGCGAAATTAAGAATTTTAAAAGACTTTACAGACATCAAAAAACAAAAACCGGAAGTGATTTCCGGTTTTCATTTTCAATTTATTATCTTATCTTAATTCTTACATACTGTAAACCTGTTCTTCTACCAAAACTCTCCATCCAAAAGGATCTTCAGAATTATTGGTTTGAATATCAACCAAATCATTTTTCAGCAATGCGGCATAACTCTCTTCTTCAGAAAGCTGAGGCAGCACAAGATGTTCTCCCTGATAACCCAAAGCCTGGAAAATGCTTGTCACAACAGCGGTTCCCACACCCCAAACTTCTTTCAATGTACCGTTTTTCTGAGCTTGAATAACGTCAGAAACTTTTACATCATCAATTACTACTTCTATTCCTCTTCTTTTAGCAAGGTGGATAAAACTGTCTCTTGTTACACCATCCAGGATTTTATCAGAAGTTTTTGGAGTATATATGGTATCATTGATTCTCACAAATACATTCATGGTTCCGCTTTCTTCAAAATACTCGTGGCTGCAGTCATCTGTCCAGATGATCTGCTCATAACCTTCTTCGATTGCCAATTGAGTGGGATAAAAAGAGGCTGCATAATTTCCGGCTGCCTTTGCCGCACCTACTCCGCCGCTTGCCGCTCTGGAATAATGATCGGCAATTTTCACAGAAACAGGAGCTGTGTAATAATTTTTTGCTGGTGTAGCAACGATAGCAAACATATATTTTTCCGAGATTCTTGCTTTCAGAGCTTCCTCAGTAGCAAATAATAATGGTCTTAGATATAAAGACATTCCTTCTCCATGAGGGATCCAGTCTCTGTCAATATCTACTAAAGCTTTCAGACCTTCCATAAAGATCTCTTCGGAAATCTCAGGAATTGCCAATCTTTTTGCGGATTTGTTAATACGTGCAAAGTTTTTTTCCGGACGGAACAGGAAGACTTGACCATCCTTATCTTTATAGGCTTTCATACCTTCAAAACACGCTTGTCCATAATTAACCCCCATCATTGCAGGGGTAAAACCTATTGGACCATACGGAACTAACTGAACATCCCCCCATTTTCCATTATCATATTCACAGATAATCATGTGATCTATAAAAGTGTTTCCAAAAGAAAAATCAGTAGGATCAAATGAAGAAATTCTCGGGTTTGAAGTTTTTTGAATTATCATTTTTTAATTTTTTAATCAGGTATTACAAATATATAATAATTTTTCAATAATCAAAATTTAGTTTAAATTTGTAAAAAAATACTTTGAAAAGAGAATTAATTAGCACTAATGATGGTAGTAAAACTTTATTAATCAATGGTTTAGAAGAAACATATCATTCAAAACACGGGGCATTACAGGAAGCTAATCATGTATTTATTAAAAACGGACTTAATTTAATAAATAATTGTGAAATTAATATTTTGGAGTTGGGTTTTGGAACAGGTCTTAACGTTTTGGTAACATTTGATGAATATTTGAGAAATGACAAAAATCATAAAATCAATTATTTTGGAATAGAAAAATACCCGGTTTTTTTACACGAAGTGTCGGAATTATCTTATTCTGAATTATTTCCGAATCCTACTACCCAAGATCTTGCTCTTAAAATCCATAAAACCGAATGGGAAAAATCGACAAAACTTGATGATAATTTTAACCTGACTAAAATCCAGAAAGATTTTTTTGACATCAAAGACATTAATCTCCCGATGATCGATCTGGTTTATTTTGATTGTTTCGGAGCGAGAGTCCAGCCGGATCTTTGGGAAAAGGAATTATTCGAAACCGTTGCACAAAAAATGAAAACAGGCGGCTTATTAACAACCTATTCTTCAAAGGGCAGTGTGAGAAGAATTCTGAAAGAGTTAAATTTTGAAGTGGAGAAAAAACAGGGACCTCCCGGAAAAAGAGAAATGATCAATGCCTGGAAAAAATAATTTCCTTAAATTAGGCTTCACAAATCACTATCTATGATCGATAAAATTAACATTCGTGTGTATGCACTGTGTATCAAAGACGGTAAAATCCTTGCTCTCCACGAAGAATATGCGGGAGATTTCCTGACCAAATTGCCGGGTGGCGGATTAGAATTCGGGGAAAGTGTTATAGAGTGCCTGAAGAGAGAATTCCAAGAGGAATTGAATCTTGAAATAGAGGTTATAGAGCATTTTTACACACAGGATGACTTTTTGGTTTCCAGATTCCGGGATAATGAGCAACTTTTAACCATTTATTATCTGGCTGAAATCAAGAATGAAGAAGATCTGTTGATTTTGGATCCTTGCATAGAAAAGGCAGAATGGATTTCCCTGGACGGTGACAATCCTTTCCTGCTTCCTATTGACAAGCGTGTTTTCGAGATTGCAAAACAAAAATTCCTGAACTAATCAGATATTTAAATATTCCAAAGCAGGTCTTCATACTTTCTAAGAATAATTTCTTTAGAAAACCTTGATTTTATCGATTCTCTGATATTGGCTTTATCAACAGTTTTATGCAAGGCATGCTTGATCCGCTCGGCAAAATTCTCGTGATCATTGATGTCTGCTATTTCACCGTTGATCTGGTCTATGATAATTTCGTCAATTCCTCCCGGACAACTATTGGACAAAGAATAGACGCCACACGCGCCAGCTTCTAAGAGGACATTGGGAAAACCTTCATACCTTGAAGATAAAATAAAGAGATCTGCAAACTTCAGATATTGATAAGGATTGCTTTGTCTGCCATGGAAAATCACGTGTCGCAAGCCCAACATTTCTTTCATCTCGGAAAGCATTTCTTTGTCTTTCCCGTCTCCCAGAATGTGCAGCATAATATTTTGATTCTTCAGCCTGCTAAAGACTTTCAGAAGATTATCGAATCCTTTCCTGGAAGACAGATTTCCGATTGCAACAATGTTTTTGTGCTGATGAGAGAATTCTGCAGGGCGTTCGGATTCCTTCAGCTTTTCTTCGATGAAATTAATATCAACGGGATTATTGATCTTTACCAATTTATTTTTCTTGATGGAAAAATTCCTGATCAGATCATCCTGCATATCATTACTCTGAGCAATGATCCTGTCGTAAGCATTATAAAAATTATAGAAAAAACGAATCTCTTTCCTTGTTACATGTTGAGAAACGACATTGGTCTCCCTGGCTATAAATTTTGTTTTAGGAAAAAGTTTTATAAACAAGGACAGATAAGCGTTTACTTCTCCGAAACCTGAAAAGACAATGTCTGGTTTTCTCCTTTTAATTTCAATAAGGATAGGCTTCAGAGAATTCCGGATTCTTGGTGTTTTGATGTCAATGATTTCTACATCAGGATTCAGGAAATCAAGATAGGCACCTTCTTTCCTGAGCAACAGAATGGCTGGCGAAAAACGGTCACGCGGAAGATGATTGGCAATTGTCGTTATAATCCGTTCTGCACCTCCGGTTTCCAAATCTGGCAATATGAAGATAATTGATTTTCTCATTTTTATAGCAATTCCGGAAAATCCTGAGAATGATTATTTATAATATGCTTGAAGATAATTTTCATCCTCCAAGTCTTCGATCCATTCTTTCTTGTTCAGTTCAGCAGATTCATTCATTGTGTTTTGATTTTTTAATTTGCTACGTCACTGATAAATTTGATTCTCAGAACTCGGACTTCATCGTCGGTCAAATCATCTCCATATTCGGCTAAAAGCGTTTTCATGCTGTCACTTTCAGAATTTTTCATAAAATCCATAAAGTCATCCACTACATCCTCATCAAAGTTTTCATCAATATAATAATCGATATTGAGTTTTGTACCCTGATAAACAATGCTTTCCATCTCAGAAAGCAAATCACTCATAGACAGGTGTTTGGCTTTTGCAATATCCTCCAGATCAATTTTCTTATCCGTATTCTGAATAATAAAAACTTTATGACTGGACTTATTGGCGACCTGCTTCATCACGAGATCCTGTGTTCTTTCTATTCCGTTGTCCTCCACATATTTCTTGATAAATTCTGCGAAGTCTTTTCCGTACTTTCTTGCTTTTCCCTCGCCTACACCGTAGATTTTCGCAACCTCTTCTACGGTTACAGGATACTGAACCGTCATATCTTCCAGGCTGGGATCCATAAACACGGTATAAGGCGGGATTCCGTGCTTTTTTGCAACAGTTTTCCTAAGCTCTTTCAGCTGACTAAATAAAACCTGATCCAGTCCACCGCCGGATTGCGTTTGGATTTGCTCACTTTCTGATTTGGATTTGATCTGGTTGAGATCATATTCTCTGTCTTCCGCTATCTGGAACGGTTCTTTATATTCTCCGCTGATGACTTGATTTCCTTTTCCGGAGATCTTCAACACGCCATAAGTCTCTATGTCTTTTCTTAGGAAATCCTGAACGGTTGCCTGCCGGATAATTGATTTCCAGTAATTGTCTGTTTCTGATTTACCAAATCCGAAATAATCGCTCTGTTCCAGCTTGTAAGATTTTGTAACAGCTGATTCTTTTCCTACAATAATTGAAATCAAATCCTTTGTACGGAATTTTTCTCCGAGTGATTTTATCATTTCCAAAACTTTTTTCAGATCTGCTGTTGCGTTTTTCAGTTTCGGCGGATTTCTGGAATTGTCACACATGCTGGCGCCATCGCCTTTCACAGGGTCAAATTGTTCCCCGAAATAATAGAGCAAATATTGTCTTCTACTCATTGATGTTTCTGCATAGCCAACTACCTCATTCAGAAGTTGCAGTCCGATTTCTCTCTCGGAAACAGGCTTCTGCGCCAGGAATTTTTCCAGTTTTTCAATATCTTTTGGATCATAGAACGCCAGGCAATATCCTTCTCCTCCATCCCGTCCGGCACGACCAGTTTCCTGATAATAGCTTTCCAGGGATTTCGGAATATCATAATGAATCACAAATCTCACATCAGGCTTGTCAATTCCCATCCCGAAGGCAATGGTCGCAACAATTACATCCACTTCTTCCATCAGAAATTTATCCTGATTGGCAACTCTGGTTTTCTGATCCAGACCGGCGTGGTATGGCAATGCGTTGATGCCATTAACTTGAAGAAGCTGTGCAAACTCTTCTACCTTTCTCCTGCTCAGGCAATATACAATTCCGGATTTTCCTTTGTGCTGATTGATAAATCTTACAATTTCCTTATCCACATTCACTTTGGGACGGATTTCATAAAACAAATTGGCACGGTTAAAACTTTCCTTGAAAACCAAGGCATTATTCATTCCCAGTGTTTTCTGGATATCATCCTGAACTTTTGGTGTTGCAGTAGCTGTAAGCGCAATAACCGGAACATCTGCAATTTTATCAATGATTCCTTTCAGATTCCTGTACTCCGGGCGGAAATCGTGTCCCCATTCCGAGATACAGTGCGCTTCATCAATAGCTACAAAAGAAATCTTTACCGCTTTCAGAAAGTCGAGATATTCTTCTTTGATCAGGGATTCCGGAGCCACGTACAGCAATTTGGTTTTTCCGTGGGTAATATCATCCATTACCTGCTTGGTCTGCGCCCTATTGAGAGAAGAATTGAGAACGTGAGCCACACCTTCATCAGAAGAAAGTCCGTTTACGGCATCTACCTGATTTTTCATCAGAGCAATAAGCGGAGACACCACAATGGCAGTGCCTTCGGAAATCAATGCCGGTAACTGGTAACAAAGCGATTTTCCACCACCTGTCGGCATCAAAACAAACACATCTTTTCCATCGAGTAGTTCCGTGATAATCTGCTCCTGCTGTCCTTTGAACTTAGAGAAACCAAAATATTTTTTCAGTTCTGCAGATAAGTTGATGTCTTTTGTGCTCATCCTTTGATATAGTTTGCTAAATTTGCATTTTGTTGCGTGTTATACATTTTCAGTCAATGGTAAAATTCCCAATTCCAGGGGATAAAAAAATGAAGCCCGAAAACTTCATCTCTTGTTGAAAATTATTAGCGTGAAGATACAAAATAAAATATTATTAAAAAAATAATCAAACATTTTTGAAGTTTTGAATCCGAATGAAATTCTTTCCAATGCGCACCAGGCATTGGATATAGAAATAAACGAGCTGAAAAGCCTGCGCGAGAGACTCAGTGACAGTTTCATAAAAAGTGTTCTTGCGATTAATGAATGCAAAGGAAAACTGATTGTGGTAGGCATTGGAAAATCTGCGCACGTGGCTAACAAGATAGTTGCAACGCTGAATTCCACAGGTACACCGTCCCAGTTTTTACACGCCGCAGAAGCCATCCACGGTGATCTCGGTGTGATCCAGAAGCAGGATATTGTTCTGTGTATTTCTTATTCGGGTAATTCGCCGGAGATCGTTAATCTTTTACCGTTTCTCAAAGAATATTCCGCTGCATTAATCGGGATGACGGGAAATGCCGAAAGCAAACTTGGGAAAATGTCTGACATCATTATCAATACACACGTGGAAAAAGAAGCTTGTCCTATTAAGCTGGCTCCTACAAGTTCTACAACAGTCCAGATGGCTCTCGGTGACGCACTGGCTGTCTGTCTGATGGAATTGAAAGGATTTAAGGATGTTGATTTTGCAAAATTTCATCCTGGTGGAAGCCTAGGTAAAAATCTGACCGCAAGAGTTGAACAATTTGTATCCCAAAATAAACCTGAAGTGTCGTCAGAATCCGGAATCCGGGATGTTATTATTTCGGTAAGCGGATCAAAACATGGAATCACAGTCGTGATCGATAATGATAAAATAACTGGTGTCATTACTGATGGCGATATCAGAAGAATGTTATTGAATCAGGATGATATTTCCAAAGTAAAAGCTTCCGACATTACCAGTAAAAACCCGAAAACAATTGATAAGAATCAACTTGCAAAGGAGGCGATGCAGATTCTGAAAGAATACAATATCGGCCAGCTAATTGTAACAGAAAACGGAAAATATTACGGAATTATCGACATTCATACACTATTGGACGAAGGCATTAATTAGAGAAAAGAAAATAATAATTGAAAATAATATCAATCATAATTTATCATTTATAAAATAATGAGTGAAGAAAAGGAAATGTCCTTTCTGGGGCATATCGGAGAACTGAGAGCACACCTGGTAAGATCTATTTTGGCAATTGTAGTTTTAGCAATTATTGTCGGATTCAATATCAATTGGGTGATGGATCATATTTTCTTTGGACCTACCAGAAATGATTTTTTAACTTTCAGAATTGTGAATCATTTTTCCAGAGAGCTGATGGGACACGACAGTTTTGTACTGCCTGCGGAATTCAGCGTTCAGCAGAAACAGCTTTTTCAACAGTTCAATGTGATGATGGCGGTTTCCATATTTTCCGGCTTGGTGCTGGCTTTTCCGTACATTGTTTGGGAAATCTGGAAATTCATCAGCCCGGCATTGCTTCCAAATGAAAGGAAAAACTCCATTTTTTACATCAATTCTATCTGGATGCTTTTTATGACCGGCGTTCTCACAGGTTATTTTCTGATTCTGCCGTTTGCAATCAATTTCGGATTATTGTTTAAGGTTTCGGATAACATTGTTCAGTTATTTGATCTGTCAGATTACACGACTTTGTTTTTACAGGTCACAATGGGAATGGGTGTAGTTTTTCTATTTCCGATAGCAGTTTACATTCTGACATCCATCGGAATTCTTACGCCAAAATTTCTGAAAACATACAGAAGGCATGCCATTGTTTTGATTATGGTCGTTGCCGCAATTATAACGCCTGCCGATGTTCTGAGTATGATGGCTGCAGCATTGCCATTGGTTTTACTGTATGAAATCAGCGTAATAATGTCGAACATCATCTACAAAAAAATGCAGAGAAAAGCTGCAGATGATTTAGTTCAAAAATAATATCAAAAAAAACATCAGTAAGCGCTTACTGATGTTTTTTTTATCCTTTAACAATCTCTTTCCGGATCCGGCTGAGCGATGTATCTGTAATTCCGAGATAGGATGCTACATTTTTAAGCGGCGCAAATTTCAGAACGTCAGGTTTTGATTCCATCAGATTAAGATAGCGTTCTGTTGCGGATTTGGTAATCATTTCAACAGAACGGTTTTTGAGGTAGAATAATTGGTAGGACATCCATGCTCTTCCCCATTCTGTCAATGCAGGAATGCTATGGAACAATTCCTGAAAGTCATCATAGCTGATTTTCCAAACTATACAATCCGTCTCTGCCTGGATATTTTCTATAGAAGGAATTCTCTGGAATATGGAGGATGCTTCTATGATAATATCACATTCTGTAAAGAAATTAATGGTGATATCATTATTATTAATATCAAAAACAAAGGAGCGTGCAACGCCAGATTCTAAAATGAAATAGTCATTTGAGATATCATTTTCTTTCAAGAAAAAATCACCTTTTTTGAAATTCAGCTTTTGATGTTTTTCAAAAATTGAATTCAAATCTTTTTCAGAAAATGCGGGATGCTGATAGATGCTTTTTAATACGTCCATAAAATAAAAAACGGAAAATCTAAAATAATAGATTTCCCGTTATAAATGATAATTTTATTCGGAAATTATTTCAAAGCGTTTATGGCTTCTGCATAATTGGGTTCCTGCCCGATTTCCGGGACCTGTTCTGTATAAATGACTTTACCATTCTCATCCAAAGCAACAACAGCTCTGCTTAATAATCCTCTCAATGGAGAATCGTCCAGCGTCACACCGTAATCTTCGCCAAAATTTCCTCTGAAATCTGACAACACTTCAACATTATCAAGACCTTCAGCAGCACAAAATCTGTTCAACGCAAAAGGTAGATCTCTTGAAACGTTTATTACAACGGTGTTTTCTAAAGAACTCGCTTCCTTGTTGAATTGTCTTGCAGAAGCTGCGCAAACTCCTGTGTCGATACTTGGAAAGATATTCAGTAAAACTTTTTTCCCGGTATAATCTGCCAGATTCTTTTCTGACAAATCAGCCCCGACTAATGTAAATTCCTGAGCTGTAGTTCCTACTTCCGGTAAGTTTCCTACAGTATGAATAGGATTGCCTTTGAATGTAATTTGTGACATTGTTTAATTATTTTTTCCAAAGTTAATCTTTAGATATTTTCTGATCAAAATTATCAGCGATTTTAATAAACTTTTAACCTGATATGTTATAAATCACTATCCAAATCTAACAAAAAACACTAAATTTGTATGTTTTGAAAAAAGAGTCAATAAAATCAACAACTATAATGTCAGAAAAATCAAAAATTATCTACACGCTTACCGATGAAGCGCCAATGCTTGCGACCCATTCTTTTTTGCCAATTGTAAAGGCTTTTACTTCGGTTGCAGACGTTAACATCGTTCCAAAAGACATTTCACTTTCAGGGAGAATCTTGGCTAACTTTCCAGAGTTCTTGACGGATGACCAAAAAATTGGAGATGCTCTTTCAGAATTGGGTGAATTGGCAACAACTCCGGAAGCAAACATTATTAAATTACCAAATATTTCTGCTTCTGTTCCTCAATTAGACGAGGCTATTGCAGAATTACAATCCAAAGGTTTTGCAGTTCCAAATTATCCTGCTGAACCAAAAACTGAAGAAGAAAAAGCAATCAAAGCTAAATATGCTAAAGTTCTGGGCTCTGCCGTAAATCCTGTTCTTAGAGAAGGAAACTCAGACAGACGCGCGCCAAAAGCTGTTAAAAACTATGCCAAAGCTAATCCTCACAAAATGGGAGCTTGGGCAGCTGATAGCAAAACCGATGTTGCGCATATGACCAGCGGAGATTTCTACGGAACAGAAACTTCTACAACTGTTGAAAATGATTCTAAATACAAAATCGTATTCTTCGGAAATGATGGTTCTGAGAAAGTTCTTAAAGATTTCGCAAACCTTAAAGCTGGAGAAGTTATTGATTCTTCGGTGATGAACCTTAATTCATTGAAAGCTTTTGTAGAAACTGCAATCGATGAAGCAAAACAAAGAGGCGTAATTCTTTCTGCACACCTTAAAGCAACAATGATGAAAATCTCTGACCCGATTATTTTCGGAGCTATTGTCGAGACTTTCTTCAAAGAAGTATTTACTAAATATGCTGAGACTTTCAAATCTCTAGATATCAATCCAAATAACGGATTACAAAACCTTTACGATAAAATTGCCGGAATTCCTCAAGAAGCTGAAATCAAAGCTGATATCGATAAAGCTTTAGCTGAAGGTCCAAAAGTAGCAATGGTGAATTCTGACAAAGGAATCACGAATTTCCACGTTCCTTCTGACATCATTGTTGATGCATCTATGGCAGCATTAATCAGAAACGGAGGAAAAATGTGGGACAAAGCTGGTGCAGAAGATGACACAGTTGCGATTATTCCAGACCGCTCTTATGCAGGTTTTTATCAAGCTGCAATTGATGATATGAAAGCTAACGGAAAATTAGACCCAACAACAATGGGTTCTGTTCCAAACGTTGGTTTGATGGCTCAAAAAGCTGAAGAATATGGTTCGCACGATAAAACTTTCCAGGCTGAAGCTGATGGAACTATAAAAGTTCTTGACGAAAGCGGAAACGTACTTTTGGAGCAAAAAGTGGAGAAATCTGATATCTTCAGAATGTGTCAGACTAAAGATGCGCCAATCCAAGACTGGGTAAAATTGGCTGTCAACAGAGCAAGATTATCTGATACGCCAGCCATTTTCTGGTTAGACAAAGCAAGAGCGCACGACAGAGAAATGATTAAGAAAGTTGAAAAATATCTTGCTGACCACGATACAACCGGACTTGACATCAAAATTCTTGACGTAAAAGATGCAATGACAGAAACGCTTAAAAGAGCAAGAGAAGGTAAAGACACAATTTCGGTTTCTGGAAACGTTTTGAGAGATTATTTGACTGACTTATTCCCTATTTTGGAATTAGGAACTTCTGCAAAAATGTTGTCTATCGTTCCATTGATGAACGGTGGTGGTTTGTTCGAAACTGGAGCTGGTGGTTCTGCGCCTAAACACATCGAGCAATTTATTGAAGAAGGTTATTTGAGATGGGATTCTTTAGGGGAATTCTTGGCTTTACAAGCTTCTTTGGAACATTTGGCTCAGACTCAGGATAATCAGAAAGCTCAGATCTTAGCGGATGCTTTGGACGAAGCTAATGCAAAATTCTTAGCAGAGGACAAATCTCCGGGAAGAAAGTTAGGAACAATCGATAACAGAGGTTCACATTTCTACTTGGCAACTTATTGGGCAGAAGCTTTGGCAAACCAGACCAAAGATGCTGATATTGCTGCGAAATTTGCGCCTGTTGCAAAAGCTTTGACAGAAAACGAAAGCAAAATTAATGAAGAATTAATTGGTTCTCAAGGTAAAGCTCAGGAAATTGATGGTTATTACAGACCGGATTTCGAGAAAACTGATTCTGCAATGCGACCTTCCGCAACGCTTAATGAAATCGTCAACGGAATCTAATCCGATTCCTGTTAAAATTAATATAAAACCCTTGGCAAATGCTGAGGGTTTTCTTTTGAATGTTTAATTTGCAAGTAGAAAAATAACTTTACATTTCAGGATGAAAAAAACTTTCATTTGTCTGCTTTATGCGGCTGGCGTTTCATTGTTCAATGCACAAGGCAGAATTGACAAAGCCATAGAAAATCTCGAAAAAAATTACGGTCAGGAAAAAGTTTATATCCTGACGGACAAAGAACAATATGTGGTCGGCGATAATATTTATTTCAAATCCTTTGTTTTCAATGGTTACAACCGTGCAGAATCTCCTACTACTCTTTTTGTAGAGCTGTATGACCATCAAAAAAACATGGTGGACAAAAGAACGATTTTACTAACAAATGGCGAAGGTGACGGAAGCTTCAACCTTACCAATGCACTTAAAGAAGATGTATATTATCTAAGAGCTTATACAACCTGGATGGCTAACTTTCCGGAGCAATTCAACTATATCAAAGCGGTTCCGATTTATAATCCCAATTCTGAACAAAAACTGACTCTGGATAATAATACCAACTGGACAGCGGGCATTTTTCCGGAAAGCGGAACTTTTATTGATAATATTCCAACTAAAATGGCTGTCCGGATTTATTCTCAGGGAATTCCTCCTACAAACTGGAGCGGCTATATCATCGATTCAGAAAAACCAAACGAAAAGCTGGTAAGCTTCAAAGGACTTGACCAGAATGTGAGTTCGTTTTCCATCACTCCGAAAAACGGAAAAATTTATAAAGCTGTCATTGAAGATGATAAAGGACAAAAACAAACGATCACGTTACCAAAAGTTTCAGAATCAGGGATCAATGTTCAGGCTAACAGCAATTCGGAAGGCATCAAGTTTACAATTAAAAGCAGTAATCTTCCGGAAGGGTTGAAAGGCTACACCATCATCGGAACTATCAATAATCAGTTGGCTTATAAAGCAAATATAAAAGCTAATGCACCTGATGCCTCCAGCAAAATCCCCATCAAAGCAAGTGATGAGATCAACGGAATTCTGCAACTAAGTGTTTTTGATGAGAAGGAAAATCTTGCTGCGACACGGCTCTGCTTCATCAAGCCTAAAAATCTCAGCATTGATGAACCAAATTTTGTCGATATGTCACTGAATAATCAGCCGCGTGCATTCAACAGTTTTGATCTGCATCCGGATTCGGATCATCACCATTACACGGTTTTGGTGAGGGATGTAAATAATATTCCTGCCAATTATAATAAAGAAAATATCCTAAGTTCACTTTGGCTTACAGGTGATTTAGCCTCTCCGGTTTATTTGCCAGCTCAATATTTTGTCAAGGATTCCAATGCAGAAGCGCTGGATGCATTGATGATTTCTGAGCAGTGGAAAAGATTTGACTGGAATGATCTCCTCAATGGGAAAACTCCCGAAATCAAGTATAAACCGCAAGCCAATCTTTCCTACAGAGGAAGAATGACCAATAATGGTCGCGCACTTCCTAATACTGCCGTCAATCTCCTTTTCAAATCAGAAAATACCGAAAAATCTTTTATACAGGCGCAAACTGACAACAGCGGTAATCTGTATCTTGATAATCTAAGGTTTGATGAACCTCTCACGGTTTCCTACTATCTTAATAATGATAAAGCTTCCGAATCTGATAACCTCAGTATGACATTTCAGATCCTGACAGAAAACGTTCCATACAGAGGAACATTGCCTGCAACCAATTACCGGCTGACAACGGAAAAAACAACAGAGAATCCTTCGGTTAAGAATGCTTTGCAAAATATTGCCAATCAAAAATCCATCCGCGATAATGAAACACAGATTGAGGAAGTTCAGATTACCGCCAAGAAGAAAAATCTGACGGAAGAGCTGGATAAGCAACTCTCCACCGGAAGGTTCAGCAGTATGAATGCCACTGTTTTTGATTTTGTTAATGACAATAAAGATGCGATTGGAGCGCAGAATGTTTTGCAATGGCTGCAGGGACGTGCGGCGGGTCTTACTTTCACAATGGATAATTCCGGGAATTATATCCCATCCATCCGTGGTTCCAAAGCTTCATTATTTTTGAATGAAATGCCCGTGGATGCCAGTATGATTAATTCGATACCGATCAATGATATTGCGATGGTAAAAGTGCTCCGCAATGATGGATTGGTTGGAAATGCTGTGGCCATCTACACCAAAAGAGGAAATATGGGCAATAACGACACTGCAGACAAAAAAGAATCTACTAATAAAACACTGCTTAGAGGCTATGACAGAGCGCTAGAGTTTGAACTGCCGGACATAACCAGCGATAATTATAAAAAAATCATGAAAGATACCAGAGAACTCCTCTACTGGAATCCAAAATTATCCGACGAACCAAACATCCCACCTAGAGCAAAATTCTTCAACAATGATGTTGCAAAAAATCGTGAAATCATCATTATTAGCTTTGATAAGAATGACAAAATTCTTTTCTATAACGAAATAAAATAAACAATAAAGACCAAAATAATTACATCAAATTATTAATATATTAAATGTAAAGTCTTAATTGTAAATCAATTATTTACTTTCAAACTGCAGCAATTGACTGCAGTTTTTTGTTACCACAGTTAAAATTTTACCATCAAAAATATTTTTGTATATTGAAAAAAGAAAAATTACAGTTATGTTCAAGAAAAAAATTCTCTGGCTGGTTGCTATCTTAGCGTTTCTAAGTTCTTGTCAAAATAAAAAGGATGAGGCTATACAGCTTCGTGAAAATGAGCTGTCTAAGAGAGAACAGGAATTTGCCCTGAAAGAAGCGGATTATCAATCATTGCTTAAAATGCGCGACAGCATCACCAATAGTTTTACAAAAGATACAATTCCAAGTGTCAAAATCTGGCCTCCGGAACTGGCAGGAACCTGGACAGGAAAAGTAGTTTGTACAGAGTCCAACTGTACCGATTATGTCATTGGAGACCAACGCACGGACAATTGGGTTTTCGTAAGCGATTCTACACAGATGGCGGTGAAGATTCTTAACAATAATAAAATTGTGAGAATCTATAATGCCGAATACAACAATAATGAAATAAAAATGAACTTCAAAACCGACTCCACATCATCAAAAAAAGTAGAAATGAACATTCTGCTGGATGACATCACACCGAACAAAATGCGTGGAACCAGAACCGTAATCTCGGATAAAAACTGTATCGCCAAATTTTCCGTAGAACTTGTAAGACCTAATAAATAAGCTAAAATGATTCTTACCATACACAACCTCAGTCTGCCGATAGAAGATCCGGTACTGAAGTTCCTGCTTGTGCTGATCATAATTCTGGGTGCACCACTCCTGCTGAATAAGATCAAGGTTCCCCATCTTCTGGGATTGATTATTGCCGGTGCCATCATCGGCCCAAATGGTTTCAATGTGCTGAGCCGGGACAGCAGTATCGTAGTAACAGGAACTACAGGCTTACTCTATATTATGTTCCTTGCAGGATTGGAAATCGATATGGGCGACTTCAAAAAGAACAAATGGAAAAGCCTCGGTTTCGGGATTTACACTTTCATTATTCCTTTTGTTTTAGGCTATCTGGGAGGCTTTTATCTTTTGAAATTTAATGTACTTACATCGGTTCTATTTGCCAGCTTATTCTCCTCTCACACATTGATTGCTTATCCGTTGGTCAGTAAGATTGGCGTTTCTAAAAACAAAGCGGTAAACATTACTGTAGGCGGAACGATGATTACCGATATTCTTGCACTCTTGGTTCTTGCAGTCGTGGTGGGAATGACGCAGGGAGAGGTCGGAAGTGAGTTCTGGATCAAACTGTCATTATCAGTTCTTATTTTTGGATTGATTGTACTTTTGGTTTTCCCGATAATTGGGAGATGGTTTTTCAAGAAAGTCAGCGATAAGATTTCGCAGTACATTTTTGTTCTGGTAATGATTTACCTGGCGGCAGTTCTGGCAGAGCTTGCTGGTGTAGAAGCGATTATCGGAGCTTTCCTTGCCGGTCTTGCGCTCAACAGATTGATTCCTCACACATCATCTCTTATGAACCGTGTAGAGTTTGTCGGCAATGCGATATTCATTCCTTTCTTTTTGATAAGTGTCGGGATGCTGATTGATTTCAAAGTGTTTTTCAATAGCTGGGACACCATTTTTGCAGCAGCAATAATGCTGGTAGCCTCTATTGGCGGAAAATATCTGGCGGCAGTAATGACACAGAAGACTTTTCGGCTTTCCAAGGACGAAGGAAAACTGATTTTCGGACTTAGTTCTGCTTCCGCTGCTGCAACTCTGGCTGCCGTATTGGTAGGTTATAACATCATCATCTCAGAAACCGAAGCCGGTGAACCTGTAAGATTGTTAAATGAACACGTTCTGAACGGAAGTATTCTGCTGATATTGGTTTCCTGTACGATCTCGTCATTCATATCGATGTCCAGTGCGCAGAATATTGCTGATGCAGATCACGAAGAAACGGTTTCCGGAGACTCCCACGAGCTAGAAAATATATTGCTGGCTATGAATTATGAAACTACGGTGGATAAACTGATTAACCTGGGATTACTCATCAAATCTCATGAAAATCACGACCGGCTTTTTGCACTGAATATCATCAACGAAGATAAAAATGAATCCTCTGTAAAAAATGCTGAGAAAATTCTGGAACAAGCCGTCCATACAGCTTCTGCAGCAGATGTACAGCTGAAAGCACTCACGAGGTATGATAATGATGTGATCTCCGGGATCAACAATGTTATCAAAGAGCAAAAAATCACAGATCTGGTAATCGGATTGGAAAATGAAAAAGGTTTTTCACAGTCTTTTTTGTATAATCTTTATAACGGTTATCTCCAGAATGACAATGTCAATATTCTTATTTATCACGCTGTACAGCCTCTTGCAACAGTAAAAAACTATAAAGTACTTATTCCGGAAAACGCCGAAAAAGAAGCCGGCTTTTTTCACGCTATGTTCAGAATCTGGAATATAGCCAAGAATTCCGGTGCGACTCTTAGTTTTTATTGTAATGAATCCATTAGGGAAATCCTTAAAAGCATTCTGAAAAAAAGCAACATTGAAGCTAAATTTATTCTTACAAATAGTTGGAAAGAAGCTCAAGAAATTGCAGAAAATGTGGAAAGCAATGAAGCCATTATTTTTATGATGGCAAAACGTGGCATGGTATCTTACATCCAGCCTATGCGACTGATTCCGGAATTCCTGAATACTAATCTAAAAGATAAAAACCATCTTTTGATCTATCCTTTCAATATAAAGGAAACCATCACTACGGAAAAACGATCCGTCAATAACCACGGAGATTTCGTGGAGATCGGGAAAATCATCACTAAGATTTTTAAATAGTTAATAAAATCAGATTTAAATAGTTAATAAAAAACGAGGTCAATAATTGACCTCGTTTTTTATTTCTATTTTTGAAAGTTTTATAACATTTTCAAATTATTCACTTCCTGTTCCGTAAGGATTCTCCAGTGTCCTCGTTTGATATTTTTCTTGGTCAACCCGGCAAACATTACCCTATCCAGCGCTTCAACTTCATAACCTAACTTCTGGAAAATTCTTCTGATAACTCTGTTCCAACCGATGTGGATTTCTATCCCAATTTCATTCTTTGGTTTTCCTTCGATGTACGAGATGCTATCCACTTCTGCTACGCCTTCTTCCAAACGGATGCCTTCTGCAATGGACTTCAAATCTTCTACTGATAATTTTCTATCCAGTGTTACGTGATAGATTTTTCTCATATTGAAAGAAGGATGCGTCAGCTTCTTCGTCATATGACCATCGTTAGTCAATAGAATAACTCCAGTCGTTTGTCTGTCCAGTCTTCCAACAGGGAAAATTCTATAGGGAGAAGCGTTCGCAGTAAGATCCATTACAGTTTTTCTCGCTTTTTCGTCTTTGGTGGTAGAGATATAACCCTTTGGTTTGTTCAAGAGGACATAAACCGGTTTTTCCGGTGTGATGTTTTGTCCGTCAAAAACCACTCTGTCGGTTTTCTGAACCTGATAACCCATTTCAGTCACCACTTTTCCATTCACTTCTACAAGTCCTTGTGTGATCAGTTCATCCGCTTCTCTCCTGCTGCAAATCCCGGAATTGGCAATATATTTATTAAGTCTGATGGATTCTTTAGGAACCGTTTTGCTTATTTTATCGAATCTTCTTTTCTGGATGAAGGACTTCGTTTTGTCTTCATCTTTTTCAGCTCTGCTAAAAGGTTTTTTCGACCCAAACTTTCTGTCACCATTTTCATATTTATCCCGGCTGTCGAAGCGGTTTGCACCTCTTGTCGTTTTTGGTCCGCGGGAATTGCCGAAAGATTTTCCGCTTCCGGAATTTCCTCTGCTATCGCTTGAGCTACGGGAGTTTCCGGAAGGTCTGCTGCCTCCAGATGGTCTTGGTTTTCTGTTTCTACCCGATTGATTTCCGTCTCCGCTCATTTTCTTAAATTTTTGCAAAGATAGTGAATTAGTTAAGAGTTCCGAATAATGAATAGAATTTTCCAAAATTGAAAAAAATGTTAGATCATTTATTTACAATGAATTCCGGAAAGAATTTAAGAAGGATATTTCATCACATTTATGATATTTTTCAGAAAATGAATTATTTGTTAACAATATTTTCTCCAATTCGGGAAAATCTTTATTTTTAGCCAAAACAAAAAAATGTCATATTATCCGCTAACAAGCATACCAGATTATTATTCTATAGACGCTCTTTTGACCGAAGAACACAAGCTTATCCGCGATTCTGTAAGAAGCTGGGTGGAGAGTTTTGTAATGCCACAGATCGATGAAGCGGCACAAAATCATACCGATATCCCGGGATTGATGAAAGAATTGGGAAATATCGGCGCATTAGGACCTTACATTCCTGAAGAATACGGTGGTCCCGGACTTGATCAGATCTCTTATGGACTGATTATGCAGGAACTGGAAAGAGGCGATTCTGCAGTCCGTTCTGCGGCTTCTGTGCAATCTTCTTTGGTAATGTTTCCTATTTTCGAATATGGTTCTGAGGAGCAAAAAAGAAAATATCTTCCTAAGCTGGCTTCCGGCGATATGATTGGATGTTTCGGTTTGACAGAGCCTAACCACGGTTCCGACCCTTCTTCTATGGAATCCAAATTTACAGACCAGGGCGACCATTATCTTTTGAATGGTGCGAAAATGTGGATTACCAACTCTCCTGTTGCAGACATCGCTGTAGTTTGGGCAAAAGGTGAAGACGGAAAAGTAAGAGGAATGATTCTGGAACGAGGTATGGAAGGTTTCACAACACCAACCACGCATAACAAATGGAGCTTGAGAGCTTCCAAAACCGGAGAATTGGTTTTCAATAATGTAAAAGTTCCGAAAGAAAACCTTTTACCAAATATTGAAGGTTTGAAAGGACCGTTATCTTGTCTTAATTCGGCGAGATATGGGATTTCTTGGGGTGTAATTGGTGCTGCAATGGATTGTTATTGTACCGCTGTTCAATATACTAAAGAGAGAAAACAATTCGGAAAACCGATTGCGTCTTTCCAGCTTCAACAAAAGAAATTAGCCGAATTTTTAACTGAAATTACCAAAGCGCAATTGCTTTGCCTACAGTTAGGAAATCTTAAAAATGCTCATAAAGCATCGCCTGCGCAAATCTCTATGGCTAAAAGAAATAATGTGAAAATGGCAATCGACATTGCCAGAGAATCCCGTCAAATGCTGGGCGGAATGGGCATAATGGGAGAATTCCCGATGATGCGTCACGCTGCCAATCTGGAATCTGTAATTACTTATGAAGGAACACACGACATTCATCTTTTGATTACTGGGATGGATATCACGGGAATCAATGCCTTTGGATAAAACCAAATCAATCTTATATTTTTAACAAAAACCTGCGGAATATTTTCGCAGGTTTTTTCGTTCAGATATAAACCACGGAAGTCAAAAAAGATTTATTCCTGGCTTTTTTGTGGTTTAAAAAAAAACTCAATATGAAAAATTACTTCGCCATTTTATTCTTTGTTTCCATTACATTTTTTGGACAAAATTTTCAAACTAAACTTTCCAATGCTGCAATCAATCTGACAAAGGACAAAGTCGTTTATGACCCAACTTATTTCGTTTTAAAATATCCAAACGGCGATGTTCCAGCCGGAAAAGGCGTTTGTACAGATGTTGTTATCAGAGCTTACAGAGAACTGGGAATCGATTTGCAGAAAGAAGTTCACGAGGATATGGCGAAGAATTTTTCCAAATATCCAAAGAAATGGGGATTGAAGAAAACAGACACCAATATCGATCACCGACGTGTTCCGAATTTGATGGTTTTCTTTTCGAGATTTGGGAAAGTAAAACCGATTACGAATGATGCGAAAGATTATGTGCCAGGCGATATCGTCACTTGGGATTTGCCTAAAAATCTAACACATATCGGAATTGTTGTCAATAAAAAATCAGCAGATGGAAAACGGTATTTGATTTCTCATAATATCGGCGCTGGGCAGGTTTTGCAGGATTGTCTTTTTGATTGGACAATTACTGGACATTATATTTATCAACGATAATTGATAGATGATAATTGATAAGTGAAAAACTTTTGTGACTTTTGTGGTTTAAAATAATTATGACTAGACTTTTTCAAATATTATTTCTTAGTTTTTGTTTAATATTTCAAGCTCAAAACCTTAAAATCATTCAAAAACCGATTGATTATTCTAAGGAAAGAATAAAACTGAGTCTGGAGTATATAAAAGAACATCACGGTTTGACTCAGAAAGCTCCGAATATCACACCGAAAATCATCGTATTACATTACACCGCAGGCGGAACGATCGAGTCAAATTTCAGATACTTCAACAATTTATATCTGGAGAATCAAAGAGCAACACTTAAAAAACAAAGTTCTCTCAATGTTTCTGCCCATTTTTTGGTGGACAGAGACGGAATAGTTTATCAGTTGGTTGACCCGGAATTGTTTACTAGACATACAATTGGATTAAATTATTGTGCAATTGGTGTTGAGAATATCGGAAGTAAATCTCAACCTTTGACTGATAAACAAGTTGAAGCCAATGCAGAATTAGTCAAATATCTCGCTAAAAAATATCCTATAGAATATCTCATCGGACATTCGGAGTATGGTGCTTTTAGAAATTCTAAACTTTGGAAAGAAACAGATTCTAAATATTTTACTGGTAAAGAAGACCCAGGTTCTGATTTTATGAAAAAGGTTAGAGAAAAGTTGACGGATTTAAAATTGAAAAGCCAGCCTTAAAATTGTCTCTCGCAGATTACGCTAATTTAGCGGATGTATTACAAATCAGCATAATTTGCTTTATCTGCGAGAAATTTCTACCAACTCACTTTTTCTTTTTCTTCAAAAGGAATCTCAGGATTCAGAATTTCAAAAATTAAATTTCTGATAGAATCCTCCACTTCATTATTTTCAATCTCAATGAAATTCAGCTTTTGAGGACCGTTATTGACTTCTGCAAAAGACCAAATTGCTGTTTCAATATTATCAGGATTGATGCTCAAAACGTTTTTGATACAATATTTATAAATCGAAAGCTGTAAAGCTTGTTTATAATCGTCTCGGAAAAATAATTCTGGCAGTTTTTCTTCTTTGCTTTTTCCAAGATTAATCGTCAGATTTTTCGGTTTTGCCGTTTTGTAATCGATTACTCTCGTAACTCCGTCCAATCTGTCTATTCTGTCAATAAAACCATAAAAACTGATTTTGTCGGTTTGATTTTCATCGAGGAAAAAATCATAGTTAATTTCTTTTTCCAAATCTAAAATTTCCAAAGCAGAACCATTTTTTACCAATTCCAAATCGTATTCTACAATGTTACGCACTACCCTTTTAGCAATTTCTTTGTGGATGTAATTCATTCCTCGTTCATAGAACTCTTGCTGATGTTTCAATTTTTCAATTGCAAAATCAATCGCTGAATCCGTTTGTTGAAGTAAACTTTCTAAATCATTAATCGACAACGTTTTAACTCTAATTGGTTCGTGTAAAAACTGCAAAGCATAATGAACCAAATTCCCATAATTTCTCTGCGAAAGTTCTTCCTCGATCTCGTTGGTTTCTCTGGTTTTGAGAAGATTATTAAGATAGAAATCAATCGGATTATAAAGATAAGTTACGAGATGCGAAGGTGAAACACGGTTTTTCCATTCGTTTAAAAGTCGCATTACTTCTTCATTTTTATCGATTTTCATTAATTCCTGAGCAATTGGTTCCGAGGAATTTTCGATGATGATATGTTCGATATTATGAGGACTTTCCATTTCCAATTGTGTGATAAAACGGCTTTTTTCACCAGTATTAACACCTGAACTCAAAGCATTGTAAAGCAAATGAACATTCTCCGAATTCTGAATCAATCGGTAAAAGTGATAAGCATAAATACTGTCATTTTCCAAGAAAGTATTCAGTCCAAAATTCTTGCGGACATCGAATGGAATGTAAGTATTTTGTGTATTTCCTAAAGGCAATTTACCTTCATTTACAGATAACAGAATGATATTTTTAAAGTTCAGAAGACGCGTCTCCAAAAGTCCCATAATCTGGAATCCTGCTAATGGTTCTCCTACAAAATCAATACTTTCCAAATTGACCAATTGATTGATAAGAACTTCCAAAGTTTCTATTTTGACCTCGATCTGATAAGGCAATAATTGATTTTTAATGATTTTGAAAACGTTCTCAAACAGCGCAATATTCTCATATTCAATATCATCTAATTCTTCGAATTTCAGCTCGTAACAGAATTTAATTAATAAATCTAAAAAGCTTTGAGTATTTTCCGGTTTTTGCAGAAGCTGGAAATAACTGAGATTTCCAAGTAGTTCTTTCAACAAAGATCTAGAAATATAGACAATGTTTCTTTCCTCTATTGTTGCGATAAAATTCCTAATAACTTCCGAATCTTTTTCGTCATTCGGTAATTCTTCCAGGATCGGTAAAACATCGGCGTAATAATAACTTGATGATTTTTTCTCTTGTTGTTTCTGAAGATAAAACAGTTTTTTAACCGCATTACTGAACGAGAGATTCTTTAATGGAAATCCCATTGTAATATTCACGCTTTCCACAACATTTAAACTGTCTAAAACTGCGGGTAAAAGATTTTCATCCAGCAAAACCAAAGCTGTTTCCGATAATTCTTCTTTCGGGATTTTTTTCAGGATCTCGGGAAGGAATTTCGCCTGAACGATATTTCCTGAAACTTCATAAGTTTTAATGTTTTTCGGCTGATTGAACTGATCTTCAATCCATTTGAAATCTCTGCTGTCATTAAACTCTTTCCACCTCAAAGTTTCCCTGAGGAATTTTCCGGATTCTTGTCTTTCGTCATCAATATAGTATTGGTCGACCTGGAAATAAGTTTCTGCTTTGTCCCATTGCAAAAGCTGTCTTACCAATTGTTCCTCAACTCTAGATAAAGCATTGAAACCACAAAAAACAAACTGCCGATTGGTCTGTTTGGCAAAGTTTTCAATTCCGGAAAAAGCATCTTGATACAACATTCCGGAAGTTGCGAGATTCTCTTTTTTCAACTCTGATTTCAGAAGTGGCAGAAACTCGTTCATTTTTCGCCAGAAATTGAGGTTTCTCTTTCTTGGATTATCATCGTCGCCGAGATTTTCGCCCCAGTTTTTGATCCGTTCCTCATCCAGCATCCAAAGCAGGATTTTCTGGTCGTCATCTGAGAACTTCATCATATCGTCCCAATCTTTTTGCAAGGTTGGAAACCATTTCAGGAAACCGGAAAAATCTTCGGAAGAATCTATTTGATTGTAAATACGGAATGAGAATAACCAAAGCGCAATTCCTTTGATCTCTATATTTTCAGATAATTCTGCAATCAGTTCATCGATAGTGATGAAATTGGGCAAAAGTCCTTGATATTGCTTTTCCTGCAGGATCCTTTTGATGAAAACCATTGGTCTTTTTCCGGGCAAAATAATATCTAGCTCGGAAATGTCTTGGTGAATTTCTAATAATTCGGAAATGATTTTTTGGAGAAACTGCATAAGAAAAGCCTTTAAAAACTTAAAGGCTCAATTTAATTATTTTTTGAATTATTTTAACGCAAAGAGCGCAAAGTTTTTTTGAAAATATTGAAAACATTTTTAAGTTCGCAAAGACGCTTCGCTCATCAAAGAATTATAAAATTTGTTGTTAATTCCTTTTCGATTTCAAAACTTTATTTTTATCACAAAATCCATAGCCCCGATTGCAACGGCATCCTTTTTTGTTTTTGTAATAAAGTTCAGTTGAAAAATCTAAACTTCTAAAACAAAAAAGATATAGTGAAAAGCGGGAAATAGCTCCTTAAAATTTACTTCACAACCACTTTTTTCTCAAGAAAAGTATTGCTTCCGGCACTGTCTTTTCCCGTATAAAATTTGAACTTATAGGTTCCTGTTTTTGTAGGTTTAAAATTCACTCTGCTTCCATCTACGTAAGTCCCGTCCGCACATACATCATTGGTTTTATAAGCAAAATTGGCAACTGTTCTCACGGAATCATTGGTGTACTGATAATCATAGCTGTAGATGCCTTCGCAGGCTCTGCGGAATGTGGAATAGAGTTTCAGTTCCTGGGTTACACCAAGTGCCATTGTATCCATCGGGATTTTCACACTGTCTATCCTGGTTGCGAAAACCTCCTGAATTTCGGAATAATCATCATTGTCCTTGCAAGACATAACCAATGCGGAAAACACTGCCAACATTGATAATACAGATACTTTCTTCATAATTGTTTCTTTTTAGTTATTAAAATTACCTTTAGATAGATATACTACTTTTTTTGTATCAAAAAACTCGCCATCGAAATAGTTTTTGAGGCTGAAAATTTCGCATCTCAAACCTGCCAGCTCTTCAGCGAGATCGCCACCTTTGAGATACAGAACGCCATTATGTTTAGGATTAAACTGATCTTTTTCAAATTTTCCTCTGAGCCAAGTCAGAAAAACCGGCATCTGCGTAACTGCCCTGCTGACCACGAAATGGAATTTTTCCTTCAGCTGTTCCGCTCGCATGTGATGAGCAGTGACATTTTGTAAGCCAAGACTTTCCGCAACTCCTTTTACGACTGTGATTTTTTTGCCAATGCTATCTACCAAAGTGAATTGAACATTTGGGAAGAGAATTGCCAGTGGAATGCCTGGAAATCCTCCGCCAGTTCCGATATCCAAAACCTTAGTTCCATCTGCAAATTCCATTACTTTCGCAATGCCCAGAGAGTGAAGAATATGCTTCTCATAAAGGCTTTCCGTATCTTTCCTGGAAATCACGTTGATCTTCTCATTCCAGTCTTTATAAAGCGTTTCTAGCTGGGCAAATTGATCTTTCTGCGTGCTGGTAATATCCGGAAAATATTTTAAAATTAAATCTAATGACATAAAGCGAAATTATGAAAAAGATTCCTGAATTGCTAACTGTAAAACATAAAAAAACCATCAAAATGAATTGATGGTTTCGGGGTTTTTCAAGTTTTGTGTTTATTTTAAAACTTTTTTGGTCATCGTTGTATTCTTAGAAATCACTTTTATAATGTACATACCTTCTGCAAGGTTTACTTTATTAATTCTTATTTCTTTCTTAGCATTTTTTGTGTTGAATAATAATCTTCCTGCTGTGTCGTACAAGCTCACTTCATCTATATTGTCCTCGGATTTTACGATAAAATCCTGAGTGTCTTTTGAGATGATAATTCCTTTTTTAGCATTGTTATCAGTTGCCAGCGTTTCAGAAGATTTATAAATGACTTCGAACCTGTCTTCGTACTGTCCGGAATTGGTATAGAACACGTAAGGATTTTCACTGATTTTGAATGATTTGCTCAGATAATTATCCTTGATATAAACGTCCTGATTACCTTTGAACATACCGTCGCGATCTGTAAGACTGATGGTGTAATTCCCGGAAACTGCCGCTTTGAAACCTAATCTGATTTTGTCTTCAACATTAAAATCAGGATTCTTAGACTGGATCGCCAGCTTATGACTATCCAAAATGCTCCAGAAAGAATCACTACCGATTGCCAATAGATCTGCATCATAATCGCTATCGAAACCATTGGTTGCATTATTAATGTAGCCGATAAGGATTTCATTATTAACATCCGTAGGCGATTTGAACTCCAGCCAGAATCTGTTTTTCTGTGCGCCTTTGTTATAATAGTTGGCAATATCCGGCGTTCTCATAGCATTGGTAAAGTTCAGAGGCTTATTTTTACCGGCTTCTTTTGCCTGAATTATAAAACCTTGGCCAATGGAGATATTTCCGTTTGGCTTCCTGTTGTTATAGCCAAAGTAAGTTGCAGAGGCACCGCCTGTTGAGTTCAGTATGGCATAATTGTTTCCGCTGTAGTTACTGCCTTGCTGGGAAACTACTTGTCCGTCATTATTAGTCCAGAAATACGCCACGCCATACATCTTATCCTTATTATGCTCGTAAAAATCATCGAAGCTGATGTTTGACGGATATGGATTTCCGACCATATTATAACCGTGTGCTGCATTGCTCCATTTCAGATTGTAAGAATTGATGTCTCCATTCTGAGGTATTCCTGTAAACTCAAATTCGGAATGAGGAGTGTTATTGTCAATAGTTTCCGGGAAATTATTTTTACCTCTGATGGCATAACCTCTTGCAGGCTGAAAAGTGGAAGCAGAATTAAGCGTTATTTCATTTGCAATAGATGTTGTAAATTTATCGTTCGCTTCATTATAGACATAGAATCTGTTCCAAGGCGTTCCGTTTGGATCTGTGGTGCTAGCCTGGTTGTATCCATTTGAGAATTGATAAAGATTCTGTCCAGAAACCGGAGAAGACCAGTAATTGTAACCCATTTTCGGAATTACTGCCAACTTTTTAACCTTCATAACACCTACGTTCTGCGAAGATCCTTTCTGCAATAAGTTTCCATCATGATCTATTACAAAAGATGAAGCTGCAGCATTGTTATTGGTAATCTGCCCGTTTACAGTGATGTAGCCTCCGGATTTTACGGTAAGCGTTCCGCCTGTTTTTATAGTAAGATTCTGACTTTCAAAATTACCGTAAACAGCTGTATCGTAATCCGTTTCTACTATAGCATTCTTAGTTGCATCTGGTGTTCCGTTGCTCCAGTGCGGATTAGCAGGATTCAGCCAGATTGTATCATTAGAAGCAAAAACATAGTTATAATAAATCCCGTCAATCTCCGGACCTAATCCACCAGGAAGATATTGGAAAACAAACTGTACATAATCCGTGTTATAAAGATAAAGTCTTACATATACCTTCTCTCCTGGAGCAACTTTGTATTCATTTTCGAAATTAAACGTTCTCTGTGTATAAACATCTGTAACAGTTCCTGTTGCCAGAATTTTATAATCTGAGAAATCAGCATTCTTGGAATAACGCAGTTCATAAGTAGCACCATTAGTTCCTTTTGCGATATAGCTGAAAGTCTTTGGCTCAATGGTTTTATTCGTGCTGATGTTATCCAATATAAACTGTGTATATTTTGCAGTATTGATCGGACTTCCGGTTCCATTATTCTGGCTTACGATGTAATATGCTTTCGGATTAGTTTCGCCTCCTACATTAACAGTAACGCCTCCTGCAGTAGTCATTGGAGTCGAATTAATAAACGACTCGAATGGTGTAGCATAGAAATTATTCAGATCCCAACGTACCAATGGTGTTGTAGCAATCGGATTATTGCTAATATTGACAGTAGCAGAATTGGAAACACCATATTCATTCGTAATGTAATAGGAAAAAGAATCTGCCCCGACGTAATCTCTGGAAGGAATATAATTAATAGTCCTGTCTGCGTTAAGGCTTGTAGATCCGTGCGAAGGCTGTGTGAATGTGAGTGTATTAATTTTATTGCTGTAATCATCATTAATAAGAACATTGATATCAATATCATTATTGACAAGATTAGTCACTGTATCATTATAAGCAATCGGCGCAGTGGAGCTGAATTCTGTATAACCGGAGAACGCAGGACCTGCAACACCGCCGTTATTCAGAAGAATTTCGAAAGCATTCCAAGTATTATAAACATACACTCTCAGATATACGATCTGCCCATCCGTAGCAATAGGTCTTGAAAAATTAGTTACGGAAATAGTTGAGATACTATTTGTTACAGTAGTTTCCGGTAAAACATTAAATGATGTTGTAAAATTACTATTCAGAGAATAATCAATTTTAATTTTAGCATCATTTCCGTCCGTTCTGCACAGAAAGCTGAAATCGGAAAGATATAATTTGTATCCGTTTTGAGGACTTATAGTAAATTCGATATACTTAGTTTTATCGATGGTCTCAACATTTTTATCCGGCCATCCTGTAGTATGGAAAGCATTATAACCACTTGCGCTTATATTCTGGACATAGGAAAGATTTGCTGTGGAGGTCATATTTCCGACAGTAATTCTATCATTATACCTGCTAGGTATAAAGTTCGAATTGTTCCAGCGAGCTAAAACCGAATTAACATTATCTACGATGTTAATAGTTACAGTAGCTTCATTAGATGGACCTGTTGCGTTCAAAGCCCTGTATTTGAAAGAATCTGCACCACTGTATCCTGTCTCGGGCTTATAGGTTATACTGGAAGTTCCATTAACCGTCAAAGTCCCATGTGCAGGCTGCTGTGTAATGGTCACACCTGTTATTGCTAATACAGAAGTATCGTTACTTAAAACATTGAATGTGTTTTCATTATTTTTATAAGCTGTAAAAGTGTCATTATTTGCAACTGGTACAGCCAAATTTGGATCTTGTATTACGTTCAAACTAACCGTAGCTTCATTAGAAGAACCGGTGATATTTATGGCTCTGTATTTGAAAGAATCTGTCCCTTCATATCCAGCTGTCGGCGTATATGAAACACTTGTCCCATTAACATTTAAACTTCCGTGAGTTGGCTGTTGTGTAATCGTTACACCAGTAATGGCAGATCCAGAAGTGTCATTAGCAAAAATATTAAGATTAGTACTTACATTTTTGTATACAGAGAAAGAATCGTTATTCGCTACTGGTACAGTAGCTTGATTTTCAGTCAGTTTCAGAGTATTGGCTTTGATTTTCCAACCTGCATTCCAGCCATTCCCTGTAGCAAAGAAACGTATTACCAAGGTTTGTGTACCGGTTAAAGTGATATTCATAGGAATATTTTTAACCTTATTGGATGCAATAGGTTCATTGTCAATCAGTACTGTGGACCCCACGCTGTACATGTATTGCCAGTCATCGATAGGACTGTTATTGGGCGCTACATAATATCTGATGGTATAATGTGAAGGACCGGGATTAACTTTTTCCTGCTCAAAGGCAAGATTAGACACTTTCACTGCGGCACCATTGGAAGAGCTTACAGAAAACCCGAAATAGCGATAATGCTGCAAAGCTCCATTGTCCCATCCAGTAACAGTCATTCCTGTGGCATCATAAGCTCTGGGATTCGGACCATCTATTAATGTAGCTGTAACTCGTGAATTTGTAGAAGTGGGATTGCCGTCTGATGTTAATGCCCATCTCACAAGTTCGGTCTGAGCAAAAAAAACATTTGCAAATAAGATCGAAAACAGTAAAAAATAAAATTTTTTCATCTCCTTAATTTGTTTTTTGAGGGTGCAAAATTATATTACTTTTAAAACAACAATATTAACTTATGGTAAGAAAATCCTTTTGTCAATTTCACAATTTATCGGATCACTTTTATCGATGCTTCCAATAATTGTTTGCCTTCCGGAAAACATGCGGTATTATGCTTTCGCTAAACAGAGTGCAATATTATTAATTATGTGGCAAAAAAAATAATTTTCATCGCTAAACACCTGTATTTAAAGCAAAAACTATCCGTTGGGATAGTCTCTGTATGGGCGATGTAGTAGGTAGTTTTACGGTATTGTATGGGTAATGTAGTAGGCAGGTTATTGCATGTTTTCGGTCAATTTTCTAAAAAAATCCTTCCTGTCGCTGATGTTCAGAATTCCGTAAATATTTTTGATATGATACTTAACTGTGCTTTCGCTTATGAAAAGTTTATCGGCGATTTCTTTGTTGGACAGTCCGTCCGCCATGTGAATCAACAACTCTTTCTGACGTTCCGTAAGCTCATCAGAATTCAGGAAAAAATATTTTTTCGAATCCAGGAAATTCTTTTCGGAAGCTTTATGAGAGATGACCCACATTTCCTGCTTCATCTGTTCCAGCTCTTCCTGCATTTTTATTTTGTCTTTTTTGATCCGTTTGGACTTTCTGTAAAAATAAACAGTTATTAAAAGACAAAATAAAATGACAGCCATAAATGTCAATGTCCTCTGCAAGATATCAAATTTTTCTTCCTTTACCAAACTTTTTTCAGTATAATCCCTATCGGTAATATGCATTTCAGAAACCGTTGAGTCCAGGTTTTCCAGCCTTCGGAGAGAGTCCAAGTAGGAACCAATGATGTAAGCCTTTCCAAAAAGCTTGTTATCCTTATAGATGCGTTCCATCTCGCTGGCTGCGAATATCTTGTATTTCAGAATGTTACAGCTATCTGAAATTTTAATGGTTTTTACATAAACTTCTTCTGCTTTACTAATGTTCTTCCTCTTGCTGTAGAGTGTCATCATTTTGACATAGATAATCGGCAGGTTGCAGAGGCTCGCAGCTTTCATGATATCAAGAGATGCCATATATTTTTTCTCCGCTTCTGCATATTTTTTTTCCAAAAGCAGAAGGTAGCCTTGCTGCATCAGTATGTACGACTGATCTTCCGGGAAAGGATTTTTATAATTCTGATCTGCAATATGCTCCATTGCAGCTCTGGATTTATCGAAATCATTATTGTCAAAATAAACAAATGCCAGTTCATAATCGATCCGCATTTTCAGCAAATGGTCTTTGGGGAATTTTTTCAGAAAGGTTTTGGACTTGTTCAGATAATCAATACACATCGTATAGTCACCTACACTACGATAAGTGCTTGCGAGAAAAAATAAAATATAGGCTTTTTCTTCTTCTGTGAGTTTTCCTGTAAGCAAGAGATCAGAAAGCTTTTTCTGTGAAATTCTGTAATCTCCAGCCCTGTTATTCTCGATGATTTCATCTTCCAAAGAATCCAGATTCAGGTTTTGAGCTGTAAAAAAAACAGATAATAAAAATAATACTGCTGTAAAGTGTCGGATAAAGTTAAAATTCATCAGTGTGTTTTATTGCAGTTATACTTTATACTTTTATACTTTAAAATCAATTAATTACTAAAATAGAATGCAAAAATAATTAATTATTAATATAAAATATCAACAAATAAATATTTTTTTAACTATTTGTATAAAATATTTAATGTTATTTATCATATTTTTTAGCACTGATATTAAAATAATCAATTCAATTATCTCTTGTGTATGCAAATTCCGGCAAAGACTTGTCCTGATATTGATTTAAAAAATTATATTTGTCATCGAATCAATTAAAATATAATAATGAGTAAGATTTCTGATAGATTGAACAGACTGAGCTATTCTCAGACCTTCGTAATGAGTAACAAAGCGCGTGAGATGAAAGCCGCCGGAATAGACGTAATCAGCCTGACTCTGGGGGAGCCGGATTTTGATGTTCCTCAAAAAATCAAGCAAGCGGCTTTCGATGCCATTAATGAAAATTACAGCCACTACTCTCCTGTCCCGGGTTTTTTGGAACTGAGACAGGCTATATCAGAAAAATTGAAAAGAGATAACCAACTGAATTATAAGCCAACTCAAATCTGCGTATCCAACGGTGCCAAACAATCTATCATCAATGTTTTATCTGCCATTATCAATGATGGAGACGAGGTCATCCTGCCTGCTCCATATTGGGTAAGCTATGACGAAATGGTAAAACTGGTAGGCGGAACTTCTGTTTTTATTGAGACTTCAATTGATACGGAATTTAAAATCACAGCAGAGCAATTGGAAAAAGCAATTACTCCAAAAACAAAAGCTTTGCTTTACAGCTCGCCTTGTAATCCATCAGGAAGCTTCTATACCGAAGCGGAACTGAAAGCTATTGCAGATGTCATTGCAAAATATCCGGATATCACCATCATTTCCGATGAGATCTACGAGTTCATTAACTATGAAGGAAAACACGTTTCCATTGCCAGTTTTCCGCAGGTTTATGAGCAAACCGCAGTGATTAACGGTATGAGTAAAGCTTTTGCGATGACGGGCTGGAGAATCGGTTACTCCGCTTGTCCGGAATGGCTTGCAAAAGCGTGCGACAAAGTTCAGGGACAGATGACAAGTGGTGCTAATACAGTGGCTCAAAGAGCTTCGATTACAGCCTTACAGATGGATCCGTCGGAACTGCAATATATGATTACAGAATTTCATAAGCGGAGAGATCTGGTTTTTGAACTGATGAAAGATATCAAAGGCTTCAAATGCAATCTACCTAAAAGTGCCTTCTATTTCTTCCCAGATGTATCTTATTTCATTGGGAAAAACCTGAAGGGTACAGAAATCAAAGATTCTGATGATTTCGCTATGTTTCTGTTGGAAAACGCCAATGTTGCCTGCGTAGGCGGAGTAAGCTTTGGCAGTCCGGAATGTATCCGTTTTTCTTATGCCGCTTCTGAAGCAGAACTGAGAGAAGCAATGAAAAGAATCCGCGAATGTGTGGAACAGTTTTAGGATCTATCCCAATACAATAAAAAAAACATCACTCTTGAGTGATGTTTTTTTTATTGTAATAAGATTTTGGCGAATTCTTCGCCGCCTTTAGAATTCAAATGATCCTGATCTCTGAAGTAATCGGTGTGATCTATGAAAACGGACTTATAGTCCAAAACTCTCAGACCTTTGGAGATCATTATCTGATCGGCGCCATAATTTTTTTGACCTAAAGCTTCCAGGTATTGCTTGGACAAGGGAAATTTAACACCAATCAATTCGATATGATGTGATTGGCACACATCTATGATTTCCTTTAATGCTTTTTCCAGATTTTGACTTTTATGCTTTGAGGGAAACTGCCCGCTTACCCTTTCTTCCGCTCTTTTTACCCTTTCCCCTTCTGATAATTGATTCCAGATAACTTTACTGGACGCTTTGCTTTCTGGAAAAAAGATTTGCGTTAATTTATCCTCCAAGTAGTTTCTGAAAATTGTATTGACTTTTGATTGAAAAATCGGAAAATAATATTTCACATATTTTTCATTATAATAATTAAAGTCTTTTTTAGATTCATATATAATACTTCTGTCCATATTATTATGACCATCTCTGTAGGGGCTTAATGAATAATTATCAACTGTTATGTAAATTTTATCTATTGTATAATGGTTATCAATCAGATAGGATATTTTTCTTTTTATATCAAAATAAGAATCACTGTTATCAGAAAAGTTATAGACACCATATTTTTCAGGAGATTTTTCTATGGAAAGTCCGTGGGAATCCGCCATCAGAAAAGATTTGTATTCTTTGCCAGGAAATTCATTGTAGCCTTTGTAATAATTGTCGTTTGCAAAAATAAAAACAACAGCATTAAATAATAATACCATTATCAGTAAAGTGAATATCTTAGAAAGCAATCTTTTCAAGTCCGGATTTTTTTAAAATTGAAAATAGATAAATTCCACACTCTGACCAAAATTCCCATAAAAGTAGATTAGAAGCATAATCAAAATGTAACATAACCATCGCACAGAGGTTATATTTATCTTTTTAATTCCTTCTATCCCATATTGGTATTCCCTGCCCTGCCACTCTGCCAGCATAAAAACTATAATTAATGTGACGGTTTGCGGTAAATTCTCTATTCCGGCAAAATAAGGTCTATTAAAAATTGAATGCGAAAAAATCTCAGAAATATAGCTGATGGAATGATGTACATTCTCCGATCTGAAGAATATCCACGCAAATACAGTTAGAACGAATGTAGTTGTCATCTGCAATACTTCTTTTATTGAAGGTAATAATTTTCCCTGAGCAACAATTTCTATATGATTACGATTGGTTTTCAAAATGATGGACGGCATAATGTACAGCGTATTTAGAAAACCCCAGATTATGAATGTCCAGTTGGCTCCATGCCAAAAACCGCTCACAATGAAAATAATAAACGTGTTACGGATGCGCATCCAATTCCCACCTTTGCTTCCTCCCAGAGGAATATATAAGTAATCCCTGAACCAAGATGAAAGTGAAATGTGCCAACGCCTCCAGAACTCTGCTATATCTCTGGAAAAGTATGGAAAGGCAAAATTTCGCAGTAATTCTATCCCAAAAAGGCGGGCAGTTCCCAAAGCAATATCGGTATAACCTGAGAAATCTCCATAGATCTGAAACGTAAAAAACAGAGCCCCTAAAACCAGAGAACTTCCATTCATGTCCGCAGAGTTATTGAAAATCTCATTGGCGTAAACCGCGCAATTGTCAGCTATTACAATCTTTTTAAATAATCCCCACAGGATCTGTCGTAATCCATTGGAAGCCTGAGAATAATCAAAGATTCTCTCTCGTTTTATCTGTGGCAGAAGATGAGTGGCCCGTTCTATCGGACCTGCGACCAAAAGAGGAAAAAAACTTACAAATACGGCATAATCAATAAAGTTGCTTTCTGCTTTTATCTTATTTTTATAAATATCAATGACGTAAGAAAGACCGTGGAAAGTATAAAATGAAATCCCTACAGGCAGGATGATATTCAACAATACCGGATTTACCTCCCAGCCAAGATAAGAAAGAGACTCTGCAAATGATTCTGCAAAAAAATTATAATATTTAAAAAAGCCGAGAAAACCTAAATTAGCAATAATACTGAGCCAGAACCAAAATTTTATATTTTTCTGACTTCTGGAATTTTGCATTTGTAATCCCGTAAAGTAATCTAGCAAGGTAGAAAACAATAACAGAAACATAAACCGCCAATCCCAGCAAGCATAAAAAAAATAGCTTGAGATCAGCAATAAAGCGTTTTGAACCTTAAGATTTTTATTCGTAAAAAACCAATAAAGTATAAAAACAATTGGCAGAAATATTGCAAAATTAATTGAGTTAAACAGCATTTAGTTTTATTGGCAACTAAATTATGAAAAATCTGCTGTCTTTGTAATAACAATAATTATTTTAAAGTTTATAAAATTAAAGACGTCTTAATTTCATCCAAAAAAAGCTGACCAAACGGTCAGCCTTTGTTTTCATTATTACTATTTATTCAATCACAACTTTGATAGATTGTTTGATTTTATTGTCATCAGATTTGACTTTTAGGATGTAGTTTCCGGAAGTCGCATTAGCTGACATCTTTCCATCATTTATTTTTCCTGCTTTTACCATCCTTCCGGAGAAATCATAAAGTTCGAAAGAGCCGGATTTCACGTTACTGAAAAAGGTTCCCTTGGATGGATTTGGATAAATTTTAAGATCAGATCTAGAAACATCGGAAACTGCAAGTGAAGGGTCGGGAAGATTAACCTTATATAATTCTGAACCGATAGTATCTGCAATGCTCACTCTACCAGCGAAATAAAGATTATTATTATATACCAATAGTCCACTTGCAACGTTGATATCAGCCAGAGCTTTAGTTCCTTCCGGCGTACCGTCACTTTCCCAAAGTTGTTTTACGTTTCCGGCAGCGGTAGCAAAGAAATAAAGTTTGTCATTAAAAACCGTTAATTTTTCCGGCGCCGAACTTGCAGATCCCGGAAGTAAATCTTTGAACAAAGTAGTTCCCGCTGTAGTTCCATCCGTTGTGTACAATTCTGTCCCGGTAATATTACCGTCAGAACCTGTAAAGAAAACCTTGCCTTTGAAGTCTACAAAATTTTGGGCAAAAGAGCCTGCAGTTGCGTTCGTAGTGTTAATATCTTTAAGCAGTACTGTACCTGCTTCCGTGCCATCTGTGATATAAGGTTCTGTACCATTCGGACCACTTGCATTGAAAAGTGTTTTACCTAACAAAGAGCTGTAATAGTAGAACTGAGGATAGGACATCGCAGTAGGGTTAATATTTTTCAACACCGTAAATGCTGTCCCGTCATACGTAAAAAGCTGGTAATTATAAATATTGGATGAACTAATAAATTGAGCAGTAGCCAAAATCTGATTTCCTATATTAGATACTAATACCACATTTGTATTGTCGTCTGCAATTACTGGCTGACTATTGGCATCAAAATAAAACAGCCTAGATGTTGTAGGTGTAACTGCTGAATTAGTTGCTTTAAAATATAGCGTATTGCCGATTTTGGTAAATCCTGATGGAGACTTTACAGTTGTAGAAACGTTCTGCACACCATTCACACTGTCATAGGACATAAATAAATTGAAGTTACTTGCTCCATTTATCATCGCACTACTTGTAAAATAGATCTTATTATTGTAGACATAAAAACTATTTGGATTCGATGAATTGGCGCCGGGCATAATATCTGCAACCAATTTAGTCCCTGTCTCTGTACCATCACTCTCCCAGAGTTCTGTTCCAATTCCTGAACCATTCACTGTGGAATTGGCAGAAAAATATATTTTCCCCTCATTGATTACCATATTTGCAGGAGATGAACCTACAGTTCCTGGATAGATATCTTTAACAAGGGTAAAAGTAGCCTGTGCTGACAGCAGACCGCCAAGCAAAACAGCCAAAAAGTTGATTTTTTTCATAGAATAAAATTTTATTTTAATTAAACTTCTGAAATAAAATAATTAATCTGGATGTCTATGAAACTTTAGATTTTTTATCTTATTCTGAATCCGAAATTAAGATGTTAAATGGAAATTAAATAACTATACAGTAACGTATTTAAAGAAATTACAAGAATACGACAGCATTAATAGTGATATTAACTGATTTAAAATCAGCAATTTATTCTGTGAAATACAAGAAAAATAAGTTTAATTTCATAAAAAATGAAATCTTAACAAAAAATAGCGGATAATCTGATTTTCCTCATTGTTTTTGTTAAATAATTGATTGAACTTTGAGTATTATTTAATAAACTTTTGATAAAACTATCTTATAAAAAACATAAAACTAATCAAGAAATCACGTCTTTTGAATCGATAGATTTTATAAATCAAAAATTAATTATCAATTCACAAAATCTTTTTACTTTTGTATTTCTTAATTTAAAACAATTTTAAACTTAAATATTATGTCATTAGTAGGTAAATTATTTCCAAGTCTGGCAATCGATGCAATGAGTGAAATGGGTGATGATTTGAAAATCAACATCTTTGAAGAAGCTGTTAATAACCAGCAAAAAGTTCTTTTGTTCTGGTATCCGAAAGATTTCACTTTTGTTTGCCCAACAGAATTACATGCGTTCCAGGAAGCTTTACCGGAATTTCAGAAAAGAAACACAGTGGTAATCGGTGCATCTTGTGACACCAATGAGGTTCATTTCGCATGGCTTAACACACCAAAAGATAACGGCGGAATAGAAGGTGTTACTTATCCGATTCTTGCGGATACGCACAGACAATTGGCCAACATCTTAGGAATCGTGGATCAGGATCTGGAATATGACGAAGAAGGCAATGAAGTTTTCACAGGTTCCAACGTTACTTACAGAGCAACTTACCTGATCGATGAAACCGGAAAAATCTTCCACGAATCTGTCAATGATATGCCATTGGGAAGAAATGTGAAAGAGTACCTGAGACTGATCGATGCGTATGCACACGTTCAGAAGCACGGCGAAGTTTGTCCTGCTAACTGGGAAGAAGGAAAAGATGCAATGAATGCCAACAGAACAGGCGTAGCAGAATACTTCAGCAAGAACTAATCTAACTATGTAAAATCATGTAACAGTTTACCAGTTTCTTCGGATCGTTAAACTGTTACATTGCTAAATTTTAAATCTATGTACACAGAACTTACAGAAGATAACTTACAGCAGATCGTTAATGAGAATGAAAAGGTCATGGTTCAGTATGGCGCTACATGGTGTGGAAACTGCAGAATTATGAAGCCTAAATTCAAAAAACTGGCTTCGGAAAATGATTCTATTCCGTTTTATTATGTAGATGCAGAAAAACTACCGGAAAGCAGAAAACTGGCTACAGTGGATAATCTGCCGACTTTTGCCGCTTTTGAAGGAGGTGTTTTGAAAAACCAGGTTCAGACCAATCAGGCTGACAGCCTTAATCATCTCTTCAGCGAATTAAAAGATTAAAAACCGGATTTAAGAATTCCCTAATCTCCAAATCTTATCAATTCTAAATTTATTAAAAATGAAACTACCTATCATAAGACAGTTTTATCAGAACCAGACGCCGGAAAATCTGGAAGCTACGCTGGAAGTTTTAGAAAGCTTCTGCGAATTCCGGAATGTGTCTGAAGAAGATATGAATGTTGCAGGAGAGCTCATTACCAACATTTGCGGTGCTTTGGAAGTGCACGCCAGTGTAAATAACGGAATGAGTGAAAAAGATGCCCTTAATTCATTTGCTCAGAAAGTGATGGGGTCAATTGACAAGTAACAACACAAACCTTATATAAAGTCAAAGACTTTGGGAATGATTCTCAAGGTCTTTTTTATTTTGATTTCTCAGGATCATTAAGCTTCTCTTATGATTTTGGAAACCATAGTTTTCATAAAGTTTTTTCGCTTTATCATTATGGTTTTCTATTTCCAGCAAGACCACTCTGAAATTGTTTTCAACGGAATAATCCTTCACGAATTCCAAAGCTTTCTTACCAAGAGATCTGCCCTGGAATTCAGGTTTCACAAACAATTCGTCCAGGAATAAAATGGTTCCGCCAAACTCGAAACTGAAATATTTTACAAGGATGATGTAACCCGCAATTTCTCCTTCCGATAATATTGTAAAACATTCTCCGAGATTATTATCGTTAATGAACTTCAGGAAATTTTCCTGCGTTGTTTTTTCATCAAAAGGATAAAGATCAATGGCATAGAAATCCTTCATCATCCTGCACAGTTCCGGAATATCAGAAACTGTAGCCTTTACAATCCCCTTATTCATCAGCTTAGATTTCAAACTTCTTTTTAGCAAGTTCTTTCCTCACGCGGCTCAGGCTTTCCGGCGTAATACCAAGGTACGATGCTACCATCCATTGTGGCACTCTCAGCATCAGATTCGGATATTTTTTAAGGAATTCCAGATAGCGTTCTTCCGCTGTAGTGCTGATGAGCGCATTAACACGGTTTTGTAGATTTTTGATGTGATTGAACATCAATCGTTGGTTTTTCTCGGCAACATCGGGATAGATTTTAGAAAGATCCTCGAAAAAACCTTCCCTGGTCACAATGATAGTACTTTCCTCGATAGCTTCAATGTAAAATCTCGATTTTTCATTCAGCAACTGACTGGTTGTATCAGAGATAATCCAGTTTTCCGGTGCGAATTGTATCACGTGTTCCTTGCCGGCTTTGTCAATAGAATACATTCTCAGCAGACCTTTTTCCACGAAGAATGTGGAATCAGAGATCTCTCCTTCGCTCAATATAATCTCGTGTTTTTTAACTTGCTTTACTTCATATAAAGATGAGCAAAATTCCAGACTATCTATAGGAACACCCAATATTTTTGACAGATGATTCCTGAAGTTCTGATATATCATTTGTAAATTTTTTGCTTATTAGATTAAATTTCATCCAGATTGATATTCTGATGAGATGCGTTATAGACAGCTTTTCCATGATCCAGAACGATCAGTTGCGGACTCTGATGCACAACACCAAACCGAGACTCGATCTCATCTGATATGGATCTGTTAGCCAGCAAATCCAGGAAATAATAAGAATAATCTTTATCCGCATTCTGCATTTGTCTCTCGAAGGATTTCAGCATCGTTTTGCTGATAAAACAACGTGTAGAATGTTTGAAAATCAAGACTTTTTGCTGAGAAGACTTTTCCACAGCAGCATTCAGATCTTTTTCTGATTCTATGCTTTTCCAAAGGTTTCTTGCCTGATCCTGATCTTCTTTTTTACCAAATATTTGATCTAAAAATCCCATAAAAATCGATTTGAGTAAAATTAACATTTTCCAGCCGGATTAAAAAATGTTTTTTTTCATCAGTGATGATGGAAAAGATGTCCGCCTAAAGCCAGTACAATCCCGCAGATCACAAGAATGATTTTTTGCCAGTCCATCCTGTGATTCTTATTGCTCTCAAAAATAATCACGGATGAAATATGAAGGAAAATACCACCAACAACAGCCAGGAAATAGACTTTCAGATTTTCATCAAAGTATTTCCCTAAAAGCATTCCCAAAGGTGATGCCATAGCAAAACTCAAAACTATGAGCCAAAACTTGGTAGAGAAATTCTTGCTGTGCGCCAGGAAGCTTCCCAACACAAAAGAAATCGGAATGTTATGGAACAAAATTCCCAACAAATAAGGCGATATGCTTTCTTTCTCGTGGGACAATGGAATGCCTTCTATGAAAGCATGAACGAAAAGTCCCACAATCAGCGCAAATGGAATGATGGAATGATCATCAGAATGATGATGAAGATGACCGTGTTCAAAACCTTTGGTCAGGTTTTCCAAAAGCATCTGAACCAGAACACCAAGAATCACGAAAATCCCGATCTGATGTCCTCCGGTTTCATAAACCTCGGGGAAAACTTCGTTCAGGCAGATCGTAATGAGGAAACCTGCGCTTAGAATCAGAAGATTTTTGGCAAACTGCTGTTTGCTCCCAAAATATTTTCCGAGAAAAACACCAATCAGAACACTTAAAATTAATAAAATAATTATCATAAATTTAGATGGAAGCTGGTTGGATGTTGGAAGTCTTCAAGCTTCCATCTTCCAACTTATTGCGTTTAAACAAATTAATACATCTTTGAGACTTAGTTTCATCAAAATCATTCAGCTGATAATCGCCCCAACGTTGGATTAATTGAAAGCCAAATTCATCAGCAAATTTCAGGATTTTTTCCGGTGAGGTCATTTTTACCCGCTCAAAGAAATGGAATTGTTTTCCCTTGTCTTCAAAATCGATTTCTTTCACGATGTATTCGCCTTCGATATGTTTTTTGATGTTGAAAGTAATACCTTGTTTTTCTATAGAGCTTTCCGGAATGATAGAACTCTTGACATAATCAGCATTCAAAAAATCCAGAACGAAAAAGGCATTGTCCTTCAAAACATCAGAAACGGAACGAAAAACTTTTTTATCTTCTTCTTCAGTTTCAAAGTAACCGAAGCTTGTAAACAGATTAAAGACCGCATCCACAGGTTCGCTTTCTATTTTATTTCGCATATCGTGAACCCGGAACTTCAGGGTCTCATTCTCAAATTGATGATCATATCGGATGCTTTGTTCGGACAGGTCCAAGCCTAAAACATCATAACCCAACTTATTGAGATAAACCGAATGTCTGCCTTTTCCGCAAGCTAAATCAATTATTTTTGAATTTTTGTCGAGTTTCAGAAAATCGGTTAACAGATTCAGAAAATTTTCCGCTTCCTGATAATCTCTGTTACTGTATAAAATATGATAATATGGCGTATCAAACCATTCTTCAAACCATTGCATTCTGCAAAAATAAGGATTTTTGGCTGACAGTTGATAGTTGTTAGTTGATGGTTTTACAAGCTGTGATAATTTCTATCAATCATAAACCGACAACCAACAACTAAAATCCTTATTTTTGCACTTATGAATACAGAAAATCTGCAAATACAGATCAAAACTTTTTTCGGGCTTGAAAGCGTTTTGGCGGAAGAAGTAAAGAAATTGGGAGGAAAAAAAGTGGAAGCCAAAAACCGTGCAGTTACTTGCGAGGGTGATCTCGGATTTCTTTATAAGCTTAATTATTCCTGCAGGACGGCACTTAAAATCATTGTTCCGGTTCTGGAATTCAAAGCTTTTAATGAGAGTAAATTCTACGATAAGCTATTCAAATTTGAATGGGATCAATTTCTGGAAAAACATCAGTCTTTTTCGATTGATGCTACTGTAAACTCCGAACGATTCAGTCATTCCCAGTTTATGACTTTGAAAATGAAAGATGCTATTGTCGATTATTTTCAGGGAAAATATAATATCAGACCGAATGTCAATAAAGACAACCCGGATATCAAATTCCATCTTCATATTGACAGGGAATTGGTAACAATTTCTCTGGATAGTTCAGGCGATCCGCTTTTCAAACGTGGTTACAGAAAAGAACAGACTATAGCACCAATTAATGAAGTTTTAGCAAGTGGAATGTTACAACTTGCTGGCTGGGATGGGAAAGGCAATTTCCTGGATCCGATGTGCGGTTCCGGAACATTACTGATAGAAGCAGCTATGATTGCAATGGATCTCCCGGCGCAGATTTTCAGGAAAGAATTTGCGTTCCAGAACTGGAAAAATTATGACGAAGAGCTGTTCCAGAAGATCAAAGAATTCCGGATCAACAGAGTAAGAGAATTTACCGGGAAAATTGTGGGCTATGACGTTGATTCCAGAGCTCTGAACGCTGCAAGAATCAACATAGAATCCGCAGAAATGGAAGATGTGATAGAAGTGAGAAAACAAAACTTCTTCGATTCGGAAAAAGATATGTTCCCGTTACTGATGGTTTTCAACCCGCCTTATGATGAGAGAATCTCTATTAATGATGATGATTTCTACAAAAAAATCGGTGACACCTTTAAACAAAATTATCCCAATACTTTAGCCTGGCTGATTTCTGCTGATCTTGATGCTCCGAAGAAAATAGGACTAAGACCTTCCAGAAAAATCAAATTGTTCAATGGAAAACTGGAAACGAGATTTTTGCAGTATGAGATGTATGACGGGACGAAGAAAGGGAAATATATGAATAAGGAAACAGAGTAATGATTTATTCTTAATTATTTTCTCTCCGAAAAATCAAGATTTTCACGCTTTCCAAATTCAACAGCAATAACAACAATCACTTCTCTATTATCATCATAAAAATAATGTAGATGATAGGGAAATTGTTTTATAAGATGCATTCTCACATCTTGATAGATCACATCATTTCCATTTGAATTTTCTGAAATAAATGACTTTGCTTCCCGGATTCTAAATAAAAATTGTTTCGCAAGATTTACATTTATTTCTCTATAATACTGCCTTGCTTTCTTGATGTCAATTTTCGCGAAGTCTGTGATTACAACTTTATGTTTTTTCATAAGTCTCTTTCCATTTCATCCAAAAACTCATCAAAATCAGTTGCATTATCTGGATTTTTAAGATAATCAGCTTTTCTTTCGTTAATCAAGTTTTTAGTTTCTTCAGAAATTTGAAAATTATCATCCGAAGGCAGAATGATTACTTCTACCCTTTTTGCATTAAAACCTTCTGGAAGCGTAACTTTAAAAGAATTATCCTTCACATCGATAAACTGTCTTATAGCATTCATAACAATGATTTTCTAAACGAATATACAAAATTTGAATTTGTGTAAAGTCACAAAAAATTCAAATATATTTATAATGAAACCAATCCTTTTCAATATTTTTGAAAATAATTTTATTTTCAATTGACTCCAACCATTTCCATCATCATCGCCATCTTCAACAGAAAAGACGAGTTATTCGAGCTTCTGAATTCTTTATCACGCCAGACGGATAAAAATTTTGAAGTAATTATTGTGGATGATGGCTCGCAGATCTCGCTGCTTCCCACTGTGGAATTATTTCAGGAACAATTGACTATTCAATTCTTCCGAAAGGACAATTCCGGTCCGGGACTTTCCAGGAATTACGGAGCGAAACGGGCTAAAAATGATTGGCTTGTCTTCGTTGATTCCGATGTTATTGTAGAAACAGATTACATCGAAAATATCAAAAAAAATCTGGCTGAAAATCCCTGCGATGCTTTTGGTGGCGCAGACAAGGCGCATAAGGGATTTAACCTGATGCAGAAAGCCATCTCCTACTCTATGACTTCGGTTTTTACAACAGGTGGAATCCGGGGAAGTAAAAGCGCTGTTACCAAATTCCAGCCAAGAAGTTTCAATATGGGCGTGAATAAAGAAGTCTTTCTCAAGATAGGCGGTTTTTCCGAAATGCGAATCGGGGAAGATCCGGATCTTTCAATGACACTTTGGGAAAATGGTTATTCGACTAAATTTTATGATAATATTGGTGTGTATCATAAACGAAGAACTGATTTTGGGAAATTCTCCAGACAGGTTTATCAGTTTGGCTGTGCAAGACCAATCCTGAACCAGCGTCATCCAAAATATGTGAAGCCTACATTCTGGTTTCCAAGCCTTTTTTTGCTGGGATATCTGGTTGGGATCATTCATTATTTCGTTTGGGGAAATGGATTATTCCTTGCATTGTACGGACTTTACACGTTCCTGGTTTTCATTCATGCATTGATTGTTACAAAAAATATCAACATCGCTTCGATGGCTGTGATTTCCACGTATGTCCAGATGTTTTCCTATGGTTACGGCTTTCTGAAGTCCTGGTTCAAGCTGAATATCCTCAAACAATCTCCAAGGGAAGCTTTCCCGAAGCATTTTCATTGATTAAATACTAAAAACAAAAAAAGCTTCAAAAAATGAAGCTTAGAAAATAATATATAACCTTAGTTTTGAGAAACTTATTATAATGTGATCAGCCTGTTGAAGACATCGCCATTCTTTTCTACACTGATGATGTAGTGTTTTGAATTACTTGGATTCAGGTCAAATTTCATGTTGATCTCGCCATTCTGAGACTTCACAGTTTTTTTGTAATACTCATTATTAGATAGATCAGAAATAGAAACTGTTACATCATCCACCTGATCTAGATGCAGTTTTACAATGTTACTTTCGATGGTATATTCCGGTTTATTAAAAGCAAGAACCGGCGTTTTTTCCGCCAATACATTTCCGTTTTTATCGATCGTTACTTTGTATTTTTCGATTTTGAAATCAGATTCAGCGACCAGAAAATAATCTCCGGCTGTAAGAGTGGAAAGATCGTAAGACTTCTCTACACTATTTCTGTTGCCAATCTTTTCCGAATAGATCTCATCCTGCTTCTCATCATAGAAATAAAGCGATACATTCTCCGCATTGAAAACTTCAAAACGAAGCGTTTTTGAATTAACTTCAGCCAGAGATATTGAGAATAATCCGTCTTTGGCAGAAACACTCATAGAACCGAATAAAAATCCGATAACCAAACTTAATTTTAATATACTTTTCATAATAATTGTTTTTCTGATTAATTATGAAGCAAATTTAGACACATCATAACTCTTAGGATACAATACAATTTTCAATTATATGTTCTATATTAACATTAATTGAATGTTAACTGATTGTATAAGATAATTTAAAACATAAATTGAATTTGTTTTATCTTTGCATTATGAAACATTATAATCCCATTCTGGAATCGGTAAGACCCGATGTAGGAAGCAGTTTTACTTGTCTGAAATACGCTAGAAATGAGAATATTAAGTCTAATTTTTGGCATTTTCATCCAGAAATTGAACTGATTTTTGTGTACAAAGGTTCCGGCAAGCGGCAGATCGGCAGTAACATTTCTTACTTCACAGATGGCGATCTGATCCTCATCGGGAGCAATCTTCCGCATTGCGGAATGACCAATGAAAATACCAAGAACGATTATGAAGTGGTAATACAATTCTCAATGGACTTTCTGGGCTCTCAGTTCTGGAAAGCGCCGGAAATGATGAGAATTTCTTCCTTACTGGAAAAGGCAAAAAGCGGAATTGTATACGGCGAAGAAATTAAAAAAGCTCTGAAACCAAAAATTGACGCCTTGACAGAAGCCGCATCTTTAACCAAACTGATGATTCTGATTGAGATTCTGGACGAACTTTCTCAGACTCAGGATTACAAAATCCTGAATGCTTCCAAATATTATCTGCAGACTCAAAAAGAGGATAATGACCGGATCAGTGTGATCTTCAATTATGTGAAAGACCATTTCAAGGAACAGATTACGCTGGAAACTGTGGCGGAATTATCCAATATGACCGTTCCATCTTTTTGCAGGTATTTCAAGAAAATCACTAATAAAACCTTCACGCAGTTTGTGAATGAATACAGAATCACACATTCTCTGAAACTCCTTGCAGAACAACCGATGAGCATTACAGAAGTTTGTTTTGATAGCGGGTTTAATAATTTCAGTTACTTCAATAAAACTTTTAAGGATCATACACAGAAAAGTCCGTCGCAATACCGGAAAGAGTTTAGTAATTTTTTAAACTAAATTGAAACACTGAAATAATTTGCGTTGATAGGAAGTTGATAGAGAAAAACTTTATCAATTTAGGTTTCTATATTTTTATTTCATAGTTGAACAACCTTATAACCGCTCAGTTTCCCAAGTCTGTCCGCATATCTTACCACAACTGTTGTCAGTTTTTTGCCATTAGAAAAAGAAGAAACAGTTTTCATGCTAGTTTCCGGAGAGACAATTTCTGTTTGCCAAGCATTTCCATATTTTAAATAGACAATGTAAGACATAGCATCTTTGTTTTTGTTCCAATTAATTACGAAATCATTACCCTGCTTTTTCAGATCAACAGACAGTTCTGTCATTGTTTTTGAAGTCAGCCAAGTGGTTTCGGGAATCAAAACTTTTTCTTTATATGCATTTGATTTTAATTCTTGTTGCATTGCATAATTTTTTGTGATTCCGGCAATGCTCCAATGTACCACACCTGTATTTTTTTTCAGAATCTGTCGGGAAACATCTATTTGTCCCGCAATTTCTGCAACGGGATTTTGCGTTTTTATCGCAACGGTGTTGAGACCTGGCCACAGATGGCGTCCTTTAGTATTTTCATCATTCCACCATTGTAACAGCAGTGGAAAACTCTGCCCGGAGGAATTGATCGGCCAATACAACTGGGGGGTAAAATAATCTATCCAACCCTGATTCAGCCATAATTTGGCATCTGCGTACAATTCGTCATATTGTGAAGAACCTTTGATTCCGGCAGGATAACCCGGTTTCCAAATCCCAAACGGACTGATCCCGAATTTGACATCATTCTTTTGTGCTTTGATCTCGTCATAGATCCGCTTAACGAATTTGTTTACATTAGCCCGTCTCCAATCAGCCCGGGACAATGTACCGCCGGATTTCTGATAAACCGACCAAGTTTTGAAATCCGGAAAATCTTTTCCGCCATTATATTCTGCATAAGGATAGAAATAATCATCGAAATGTATCCCATCCACATCATATCTGGAAACAATATCTTTCACAACTGTCGAAGCCTGATCCTGTGTTTTATCATCTGCGGGATCGAACCAATACATTCCGTTTTTTAGTCGTATAATATTATCCGGGGATTTTTTCACCATTGATTCTGAAGTTATAGCACCGCCATTAGAATGATGGGCACGAAACGGGTTTAGCCAGGCGTGAAATTCCAAACCTCGTTTGTGAGATTCTTCGATCCAGAATTCCAGAGGATCATATTCCGGATAAGGCGATCTTCCTGTCTGTCCGGTTAAAAAATAGGACCAAGGTTCATGCCGGCTTTTGTACAATGCATCTGCAGAAGGACGAATCTGTAAAATCACAGCATTAAAATTAAGATCAGCTAAAAGATTTAATAACTGTATAGCTTCCTGTTTTTGCTGATCCACAGAAAGATTATTTTTAGAAGGCCAGTTGATATTAGCAACCGAGGCAATCCAGGCTCCCCGGAACTCTCTTTTGATTTCTGGTAAAGTAACTGTTACTGGCTGAGTAAACGGTTTTGGGGTTGGAGTTTTCACTTCCGTTTTTACAACAGGTTTCTTAACGCCCGATTTGGAAGTTGGTTTTTTAGGATTTGTAGCACACGAAACCACAAAAATTGCTAATAAAGCTATCTGGAAAAATGAAATTCTGAAACGCATAGTTTGCAAAACTAAAGGATAAATTCAAAATAACAAAAAAAGCATCCATTTTTGGATGCTTTTAATTATGATGCGCAGAAATGATTACGCTTTCGCTTGTCTTTCCACTCTTTTTCTTTCTTCTTCGGAAAGGATTTTCTTTCTCATACGGATGAAGTTTGGTGTTACCTCGATGGCTTCATCCGCCTGGATATATTCCATACATTCTTCCAGGGAAAATAAGATTTTTGGTGCTACACCAGTATCTTTATCTTTTCCGGCTGCACGCATATTGTTCAGCTGTTTTGCCTCCACAATGTTTACCACTAAGTCTCCAGGTTTGTTTTGTTCTCCGACAATCATACCTGTATAGATCTCTTCACCCGGATCCACAAAGAATTTGCCTCTATCCTGTAGTTTGTTGATGGAATATTCTGTGGCAGGACCAGTTGTTTTGCTGATTAATACACCATTATTTCTTCCGGGAATTGATCCTTTGAAAGGCTTATATTCAGTGAAACGGTGCGCCATAATAGCTTCACCAGCAGTTGCAGTCAACATCTGAGAACGCAATCCGATCAAACCTCTGGAAGGAATCTCGAATTCCATATGCTGCATTTCTCCTTTAGTTTCCATAATGTGAAGGTCACCTTTTCTCTGAGTTGCCAAATCAATAACTCTGGAAGCAAATTCTTCAGGGACATCTACAACCAAAGATTCATAAGGCTCCAATTTTTGACCATTTTCGTCTTCTTTCAAGATAACTTGTGGCTGACCAATCGTCATTTCGTAACCTTCTCTTCTCATTGTTTCAATCAAAACTGACAAGTGAAGAATACCTCTACCAAAAACCAGGAAAGTGTTAGCATCGTCTGTTTGTTGAACTCTCAATGCCAAGTTTTTCTCTAATTCCTTAGTTAATCTTTCTTTAAGGTGATTTGAAGTTACATACTTACCATCTTTTCCAAAGAAAGGAGAATTGTTGATAGAGAATGTCATATTCAACGTTGGCTCATCAATCGCAGTTCTTTCCAAAGGTTCAGGATTTTCCAAATCCACGAAAGAATCTCCAATCTGGAACGCATCGAAACCTACTACAGCACAGATATCTCCGGCTTTTACTTCAGTTACTTTTTTCTTTCCAAGACCTTCGAAAACATAAAGTTCTTTTACTTTACCTTTCACAATTTTTCCGTCAGCCTGTGCCAAACCAATCCATTGAGATTCCTTGATCTCGCCTCTTGTTACTTTTCCGATCGCAATTCTTCCCAAGAAAGAAGAGAAATCCAGTGAAGTAATCTGCATCTGAAGGTTACCTTCTGTTACTTTTGGTTCTGGAACATATTGTAAAATCCCGTCTAATAAAGGGAAAATATTGTCAGTTTGTTCTAATGAAGTGTTGAACCAGCCTTGCTTAGAAGAACCGTAGAAAGTTGGGAAATCCAATTGTTCTTCTGTTGCATCTAAGTTGAAGAACAAATCAAAAACTTGGTCGTGAACTTCGTCTGGACGACAGTTTGGCTTATCAACTTTGTTGATAACAACCAAAGGTCTAAGACCTAATTCCAAAGCTTTTTGAAGTACGAATCTTGTTTGTGGCATTGGCCCTTCGAACGCATCTACCAACAAGATTACACCGTCAGCCATTTTCAAAACTCTTTCTACTTCACCACCAAAATCGGCGTGACCAGGAGTATCAATTACATTGATTTTTGTGTCTTTGTAATTGACAGAGATGTTTTTTGAAAGAATCGTAATTCCTCTTTCTCTTTCCAAATCGTTGTTATCCATAATCAACTCACCACTCTCCTGATTCTCTCTGAAGATGTTTGTTGCGTGAATAATTTTATCAACCAAAGTTGTTTTTCCGTGGTCAACGTGTGCGATAATCGCTATATTTCTAATGTTTTGCATATCCATTTTTTACGCGTGCAAATGTAGTGAAATTTTATGGAATGATGAACTCTGATTCAATTATTTTTAAAAATATAGCCAAATAATTAACATCTAATTAAAGCTTTGTTAATCAGCGAATTATTTTAAAGACTTTTCAGAATTTCTTTTCCATTAACAGATTGCGTGAAAATCAGGTAATGATTTCCACCGTCATTCAGTTTATACTTTTTCTTAATTTCATCGGGTTTTAAGGGGTAATTTTTAGAAACAATATTATACTTTTCTCCTTTCTTCAAATCTTTAGTTTCGATTTTTTCTATTTTTAAAACTCTTCCAGGAAAGTTTTTGATTTTGTTTTCTGAAGTATAAAAATGGGTGTTTGGATGTAGTTTTTTCAATCTGAATTTTTCTGAAATGTTATTAAATGCACCAGCTTTCAGAATAGAATTGTTTGGGATATAAAGAAAATCCAAACTTTCTGAAAATTCTGATTTTGCTGATTTCTCATCATTGAAATTGAAGGAAAATTCTGGTTCATCAGATTCCAAATTGACACACCGGATCTTAACATTCTCCAACCCGCAACTTGTATCTCGCTTTTCAATAATCAATAAAAGTTCCTTCACTTCATTTTTAACCGCAATAATCTGAATTTCAGCAATATTCTTCAATTCTGAAATCAAATATGAAATATCAATCAATGGGGATAATTTGACAATGATCTTATCTGAAATTGAATTTAATTTTTCCTCAATTTCTAATAGATTTGGGGATAGATCTTCAAGCAGAAATTTCTTTTTGTTTTGCAGGTCTCTCCTTGCTGGGTCAAGATAAACGACATCGAAAATTTTTCCATTGTCAATCTGAGCTTGTCGAAGATCCTCAAGAAATACTTCAAGTTTTTCATTAATGAAATTCGCTTTTCTTTCTAATATTTTCCAATTATTCTCAACGATAGAGATCAGTTCCGGATTCTGTTCGACCAAAGTAACCTCATCAAAATTGTTTGATAAAAAATAAGCATCAATTCCGAATCCGCAAGTCAGATCAAGAAAAGATCTTCCTTTTAGATCTCGAGCTTTGTATTTTGCAGTTGATTGGGATGAAGCTTGTTCCAAATTGAGGTTTGGTGGGAAAACAATTCCTTCTTTTAATAGAAATGGGAACTTTTTCTCAGCTGTTTTTTTACCTTTGACCTGTTGTACAATTTCCTGAACCGAGACATCAGAAAATGGCGATTTCTTCAACAACAATTGATTTAAATCAGAATTAAGATTTTGATTGATATAGTTCTGAATATCAGAAGAAATTAGTTTTGAAAAATTCATTATTAATTGTCAATTGTTTTCGGAATTTAAAACAATTTCTTTTTTACCACACAGACACATCTTTTTAGATTAATATTTAGTATTTCTTATGTTCCTATGTGGTTTTATTTCACAAAGATATTGATTCAAAAAATAATCTATAATTAAACCGACCTCATATTCTCACCGTCACGGAAATTCAGTCTTCGGAAGACCAGACCGGAAAGTATCGTCAGAAATCCAACTACCAAAAAAGTATACCGGAAAGCCGTGTGCACTTGATTTTTAACAAAAGTTGTGTCGCCTTCAAACAACTTCAAAACAATCAGACCAAATGCAATCCCGAATCCAACCGCAAACTGCTGATTGACAGAAACCAAAGAATTTCCACTGCTATTTTGATAAGGCCGCAGATCAGCAATGGAAATAGTATTCATCGAAGTAAATTGGATCGAATTAAAAAATCCAAGAATCAACAAAATCGGAACAAACCAATAGATCGAACTTTGAACATTCGGAATTGCCAGGCAACAAATCAAAATTCCGATGGTAAATGTATTGACCATCAAAGTTTTGCGATAGCCAAATCTGTCCAGAATCCCAATAACAAAAGATTTCCCAAACATCGCCGTGAGTGCCATTGGTGCAATAATCCAACCCGATGTCAACGCCGATTGTCCATAAGCGATCTGGATCATCAGCGGAACCAAGAGCGGAATGGAGCTGATCCCAAGTCTTGTTGCCAGATTTCCTAAAATCCCGACTCGGAAGGTCCGAACTTTAAAAAGATTCAGTGGGAAAATTGGATTGTTATCTGTCTTAGCGTGTTTGTAATAGAAGTAGAGCATCAGAAATCCTAAAGAAAATATCATCAGAACAGGCGTGAGATTTTGTGCATTTCCTAATATTTCCAATGCGCTCGAAAGTAATAGTGAAGCCAATGCAAAAATCAAAAATCCCTTCAAGTCAAAGTCGATGACAGGCGATCTGTAATTCGGCATATATTTTAAACTGAGAGCGATTCCGAGAATTCCGATGGGAATATTAATCAAAAAGATCCAGTGCCAACTAAGATAATCTACCATATAGCCTCCAACTACAGGACCCATTACCGGACCGATCAATGCAGGAACGATAGCGAAATTCATTGCTTTAAGAAGTTCATTTTTGTTGAAGGCCCGGATCAATGCGAGCTTACCAACCGGTGTCATCAAACTTCCGCCAACACCCTGAATAACCCTGGAAATCACCAATTCGGTAAGGTTTTGAGATAATGAACAAAACAATGAACCTAACGAAAACAAGACCAGCGAAAGAATAAATATTTTTTTGGTTCCGAATTTGTCCGCCAAAAATCCGCTGACCGGCATAAACAAGGCCAATGTAAGAACATAACTTATAATTGCATTCTGCATATCCAGTGGAGATTCCTGCAAATCCCTCGCAATGGAAGGTAAAGATGTATTCAAAATCGTAGAATCCAGCATCTGCATAAAAATCGCAGTTCCCAAGATCAAGGGAAGAAACTTTTTAACTGAATCTGTAGTAATATTATCGCTCATATTATCAAATAAAAAAGTCCGCCTAATGCGGACCTAAATCTATACCAAAGGCTCTTGCTGGCTCAAACAATGGAAACTTCCCAATCCCCAAATGATATCAGTGGAATCTATTCCAACCACTTCTCTATCAGGGAAACATTTCTGGATAATTTCCAATGCTACTGCATCTTTATTGCATCTGTAAGTCGGAACAATTACTGATTTGTTGGCAATGTAAAAATTAGCATAAGACGCTGGTAATCTTTGCCCATCACAATAAACCGGGTCTGGCATTGGAAGCGTAATAATGTTCAGTTTTTCGCCGTTCAGCAAAGTCATTTCTTGCAGCTGGCGAAGATTGGTTTGAAGAATTTCATAATTATCATCTTCAGTATTATCTTCTATAACTGTTAAAACTGTATTTTCATTCACAAATCGGATAGTGTCATCCACGTGACCATCTGTATCATCGCCGACAATGCCGTCATCTACCCAAAGCACCTGTTTTTGTCCGTAATATTTTTTCAGAAACTCTTCCACTTCTTCCTGCGAGAGATGTGGATTTCGGTTTTCATTAAGCAAACAAGATCTAGAGGTCAGAACCGTTCCCGCACCGTTGAATTCCACCGAACCGCCTTCCATAATAATTCCCGGATAAAGAACCGGCAAACCTTTTTCTTCAGCAATTTTAGTTGGAATGACATCATCCAGTTCAAATGGCGGATATTTTCCTCCCCAAGCATTGAAATCCCAATCCACAATGATTTTCTTTGGTTCTTCGCCGTTTTTATTGATTAAAAAAGCGGGTCCGTGGTCTCTGCACCAGGCATCATTGGTTTCATTGAAGTAAAACTCGACTTTTGAAATATCTGCTCCGGCTTTTGAAATGTGTTCCATTGCGAAAGCCTGCATTTCCTGGTCTTTGACATTGATGCAAACGAATTCGCCTTTTGTTAATTCTGCAATGAATTGTGCATAAGCAGGGTAAATCAAATCGATTCTTTCCGGCCAGGATTCTTGTTTATGCGGCCAAGACAACCAAGTTGCTTCGTGTTCTTCCCATTCTGCAGGGAAAGTGTATCCATTTTCTAACGGATTAAAATCTTTATCTATAACCATTAATCCTCGTCAATAAAACGTTTTGTAATCGGCGAATAAGTTTCAATTCTTCTATCTCTAAGGAATGGCCAGTGCTTTCTCATATAATCTGTTTGAGCAAGGTCAACTTCTGTTACCACAACTTCTTCTTTATCGTGAGAACCAAGATATAAAAGCTTTCCTTGAGCATTGGTCACAAAACTTCCGCCCCAGAATTTCATTGCGCCATCTTGCTCAAATCCTACTCTATTGACAGAAACTACCGGAACGCCATTTGCAACTGCGTGTGAACGCTGGATGGTTTGCCAAGCATTATATTGATCTTGATTGGTTTCTTCATCTTGATCTGTTGCCCAGCCGATTGCTGTTGGATAAAACATAATATCTGCTCCCATCAACGCCGTGATTCTGGAAGCTTCCGGATACCATTGGTCCCAACAAATCAATACACCAACTTTTCCAAATTTCGTTGGGAAAATTTTGTAGCCTAAATCACCAGGTGTAAAATAGAATTTCTCATAAAAAGCAGGATCATCCGGAATATGCATTTTGCGGTATTTCCCAAGATAAGTTCCGTCAGCATCAATAACAGCCGTTGTATTGTGATAAAGTCCCTGCGCTCTTTTTTCGAATAATGAAGCGATAATTACGACACCTAAGTCCTTTGCAACTTCTGATAACGAAGCAGTTGAAGGACCAGGAATCGGTTCTGCCAAATCAAAATTATCGTAATCTTCTACATCACAAAAATACAATGATGTAAAAAGTTCCTGCAAACAAACAATCTGAGCACCTTTTGCGGCGGCCTCCTTTATTTTTTCAATGGCTTTATTCAGATTGGATTGCTTATCTGCAACACAAGACATCTGAACTGTTCCAATTTTAACTTTTGACATTTCTAAAATTTTTACAAAAATACTAAGATTATAGGGAATCAAAAATTCAACCAAAAAAAATATGCTAATATGTCGAAAAATTAATGTCGCAATCCATACTTTCTATCATTAATAATAACTGGATTCTGCAATTAATTCTAACTTTGCACCAAATTAAAATGTGAAAGAATTATGATGAATTATCACACCAGAAAATGGATAAAACCGGAAGACCTGAACCCAAATCATTCGCTTTTCGGAGGCAGACTTCTGCAATGGATAGATGAAGAAGCGGCACTTTATGCAATTATTCAATTAGAAAACTCAAGGGCGGTAACAAAGTATATCTCTGAGATTAATTTTGTGAGTTCTGCTAAACAAGGCGATATTATTGAGATTGGAATTGAAGCAGTGGAATTTGGCAGAACCTCTCTGACACTCCGTTGCGAAGTCCGAAATAAAATGACGCATCAAAAGATCATTACGATTGACAAACTTGTTTTTGTGGCGCTGGGCGAAGATGGATTACCAAAACCCCACGGAAAAACAAAAATCGAATATGTTGAGGATAGGCTTTATGTTAAAAATACAAATCCAAAATTATAATAGAATCTAATCAGATTCTATTTTTTTTGTCCCATAATTCCGCAGCATCGAATTATCACTTCCAAAAATTTTAATTAAATTCGTGAAATTTTAAAAGTTTGAAATGAAAAAAATTCTCTTATCAGCTTTTGCTTTGTCAGCTGTGATGACATTGGCACAGCAATACGGAGGAATGTGGATTCCGACAGAGGTAAATGAAAAAGAAATGAAAGAACTGGGAATGAAAATCTCTGCAAAAGATATTTTCGATCCTTCAAAAGCTAGTATCAAAGATGCTGTAGTACACTTCGATGGTGGTTGTACAGCTGAGATCATTTCTCCAAAAGGTCTGTTGCTTACCAACCATCACTGCGGCTATGATAATATCCAGTCCCACTCTACGGTAGAAAATGATCTACTCACCAATGGCTTCTGGGCAAAAGATATGACAGGAGAATTGCCAAATCCGGGTGTGACTGTAGATTTCATTACCGATATCAAAGAGGTTACTAAAGATATTCTTGCAGGAACAGACAGCCTTTCCGGAGCAGATCTCTCTAAGAAAATCAATGATAATATTGATGCTTACAAAAAGGGGCAGAAAATAGAATCTTATCAGACTATTTCTGTAAAGCCAATGTATTATGGCAATAAGTATTATGCTTATGTCATTGAAACTTATAAGGATGTCCGGTTAGTAGGCGCTCCACCGTCATCGATTGGAAAATATGGTTCCGACACAGACAACTGGGTCTGGCCAAGGCACACTGGAGACTTCTCGATGTTCAGAATCTATGCCGATAAGAACAATAAACCGGCAGAATATTCCAAAGATAACATTCCTTATACACCAAAACATTTCCTCCCGATTTCCATTAAAGATAAAAAAGAAGATGATTTCACTTTCGTATTCGGATTTCCGGGGAGAACTACGGAATATCTTCCTGCCATTGCAGTGGAAAAGATAATGACAGAAATTGATCCTGCAATGATTGCCGTTCGGGATGTGGCTCTGAAAACACTGGATGAAAAAATGCGACAAGATAATGCAACCAGAATCAAATACGCCTCTAAGTATGCCAGAATCTCCAACGCCTGGAAAAAGTGGCAGGGAGAGATAGAAGGTCTTAAAAAATCCAATGCTGTCGTAAAAAAACAACAGTACGAAAAGATGCTGATGTCTAAAAATCCAGCGATTAAAACCACAATTGATCAGCTGAATCAGAAATACAATGAACAAGCGCCGTACAGCCTTCACAGAGCTTACTATTCCGAAATCGTAAGAAATTCCGAGACCTTTACGCTTGCAGCGATCTTTAATAATTACATTCAAAGCTATGAAGCCGGAAAGATGGATGCTAAAAGCGTGGAATCCCTGAAAGCAAGGCTGACAGAAATCTACAAAGACCACGATGCAGAATTGGACGCAAAAGTAACCGCTAAAGTTCTTGCATTATATGCTAATAAAACCCCGGCAGGATTCCTTCCGAAAGATTTTGATCAATTGAAAAATGAAAGCAGAAATCTAGGAATGATGGATAATGTGTCCAAAATATCTATGATCACAGGAAGATCCGCGGGCGAGAATAATGTAGCAAAAAACATGGACAAGCTTTTCGCAGACCAAAAGACATTAGTTGAAAATCTGAAAAAAGATCCATTGGTTCAGATGTTCGGTGCGTTCAGAACGTCTTATATGGAAACTACGGATAAGCAGGTTTCAGCTTTGCAGAATGATATAGATGCGCTGCAAAAGACATATATGGCACAACAGATGGAAACTGATAAAGAAAGAAAATTCTTTCCGGACGCCAATTCCACCCTTCGTGTAACTTATGGAAAAGTAAAAGGCTCCAACCCGAGAGATGCTGTCACTTATGGTTATCAGACGCATCTTGCCGGGGTAATGGAAAAGTATATTCCGGGAGATTATGAATTTGATCTGCCCAAAAAACTGATTAGTCTTTATAATTCTAAAGATTACGGCATCTATAAAGATAAAACGGGTGATGTTCCTGTCAATTTCACGGCCACCAATCATACAACCGGAGGAAACTCGGGAAGCCCTGCTCTGGATGCTTATGGAAACCTGATCGGCCTGAACTTCGACAGACAATGGGAAGGAACAATGAGTGACATCAATTATGATCCGAAATTATGCAGGAATATTATGGTGGACACCAAGTATATCCTTTTCGTGGTAGATAAATATGCTGACGCCAGATGGTTACTAAACGAAATGAAAATCGTGAAATAATATCATCCTGTTAATACAAAATTGCCAAAGATAATCTTTGGCAATTTTTTTATACTAATTATAAAACCTTCTCAGTGAGAAGGTTCATAAAGTTACTTAGCAAAATTCTCAGTATAATCTGTCTGGGAAGCTACAATTACTTTTCTGGCATGATCTGCACCGTAAACCAAATCGATTTTAACTTTCGCAGGTTCTGTCGGCAGATTTTTATAGCTTAGGAAATAGTGCAAAAGACGGTTTACCTCTGCTTTTGGCAATTCGGAAATGTCTCTGATGTGTCCGTAAACCTGATCTTCTACCAATACGGCAATGATCTTATCATCCGCCTCACCTTTGTCAATCATTTGGAAACCACCGATTGGAATAGCTTCCAACAGAATATTTCCAGAAGTGATATTGTGAGAGCTCAGTACGCAGATGTCAAGCGGATCGTGATCGCCTTCCGTCACTTCCGCAGCACCAGTTTCTACAGCCAGATTCTTAACTTCTTCCTCGCAATATGTTCTTGGGATGAATCCGTATAAAGCAGGAATGATATTGGAAAACTTCTGCGGACGGTCCACTTTCAGATAACCGGTTTCTTTGTCCACTTCATATTTTATAGTATCTGTAGGGACGATTTCTACAAAAACGTTTACTACCTCAGGCGACTTTTCTCCGGCAGAGATCCCGTGCCAAGGATGTGCTTTAAAATTAGGAATCATTGTTTATTTTATATTATTTTGTTTAGTTCTTTTCTAAGATTCTCGATGGTATCCGAGATGTAATCTTCCGAGTTCACATAGCTCATCAGGAAAACCGTTTTGAAATCCTCCAGTCCCGAATTTTCATTTAACTCTTCATAAGTTTTTCTCAGAAGCTGGAGCACATTATTTTTACTCGTTACAATGTCTTGCCAGGAAGATTTGGAAATGTATAATTGTTGAGAAGAATTATATTCGAATTCTTCATTAATATTCTTTTCTGTAAGGAAAACAAACTCGTGCGGCTGGAGATTTTTATCAAATTTCATCACAAGATTAGACGGCTTCAAACGTTCCAGGAACAGCGTCATTCTTTCCAAAGCCTGAAATTTGATTTCATTATTAGATTTTGTAGCAATGAAATTAATCTCCTGTTTTTTCAGCCTCACAAAGGCATTCACGAACTGTTTCGCAAAAACCAAAAATGGCAATGCGATGATAACTGCAACAGCGTAAGGCAAATAATCTGAATCAAACATATCTGAAATCGGACTGCAAAATTAAGAAATTTTTAGCCAATTTTTCACGATATCTTTTTTTGAATGTTGAATTACCTGATATTCCTGCAAATCTGCACCGAAACTTTTGAAAAAAACCTCGATTCCACGGATGCTTCCGCCCATAAAATTGAACGTTTTCTTCTCAATATTTTCCTGTAAGATCCTGTCTATTAAAAATGAAGCGCCATTATGCTCCTTGAATTGTTCATTATTAATCAATCCTAAAAGCGAATAGGACTTGGAATCATCAGTTAAAACGGTAATATTGGTCATTTGATTTTCAAAATAACTGCCAAACATTCTTAATTGACCAGATTGTTCCAGAAACAACAGATATTTCGTAAAAAATTCCAGATCACTCTGCTTTTCAAGACCTTTAAAATTATTTCTGATGAATTCCAGAATTTCATTATCAATAAAAACTTCTCTGAACTCAAGATACTGAGCCGTTTTTACGGTTGATTTCCTGCCTTTAAAATATTTTTTTCTTCTGAGAAAAGCATATTCCTGAACGGGAATTACGAAATTTTTCCTCGTAACCAATTGTTTTTCAAATTCATTCCGAAAATTAAAAGCATAATGCAGTATGTTGTAATTCTGATGAAAAAAATTCAAAAACAATTGATTGATTTCCCTGTTTTCTTTTCCGAAAACTCCCAATTGCTGGCAAAACAACGGCATAATGACAATCTTTATAAAAGTCTTTTTCACGAACGGAACAGGCATCACCGCTTCGTAATCATTATAGACCATCAGTTCCCAGTTCTTACTCAGGAAATCAAGTGTTTCTCTTTGGCAATAGAAATTGCTCTGCACAGCGTTTGCTATGCAACGGTTATATTTGTCAAAATCAATTTCTTGGTAGGATACTCGTCTGATCATAAAATCCCTTCTTCTTTGAAACTGTAATATTTATTTTGTGCTATAATCACGTGATCCAGCAGTTCTATCTCCAATAGTTTTCCGGATTCCTTGATCTTATTAGTAATGTCAATATCTTGTCTGCTTGGGCTCAGGCTTCCTGCAGGATGATTGTGAGCCACAATGATTCGGGTGGAAAAGTGCTCCAGAGCGGTTTTGAAAATCACCCTTACATCTGCCACAGAACCAGCGATTCCGCCCCGGAAAAGACAGGTTTTGTAGAGGATTTTATTTTGGTGATTGAGAAAAATAGCCCAGAATTCTTCCGTTGACAGATCCGAAAGATGCGGTTGCAAAACCTCGAAAATATCTTTGCTGCTGGCAATCTGTTCTCTTTCCAGGACTTCCTGCTGGGATTTTCTGTTCCCGATTTCCAGAGCTGTGGCAATAGAAATAGCTTTAGCCTCTCCTACGCCTTTAAATTTTGTCAAATCTTTGATTGATAATTGACTTAATCTGTGCCAATTATTCTCCACCGAGTTCAATATTCTTCTGGCTAATTCCACCGCAGATTCTTCACGATTTCCACTTCCCATAATAATGGCTAACAGTTCCGAATCCGAAACGGCTGCCTTCCCTTTCAACAGGAATTTTTCTCTTGGGCGGTCGTCTTCCGCAAGGGATTTGATGCTCATTAATTATAGGCGTAAAGAATTATTTTTTTGCTCGATTTATCGATATGTTCCTCCAAAATTTTAAAAAAATCATCAGAAACCATCGGACAACCCCAACTTAGACAGATATCATCTTTTTGTTCAATGTCCGGAACACAACTTAGTCTATGCAAAACAATTGCTCTTTTTCTTGCGTTACTATTAGTTTCATCCAATCCATCCAATCTGTAAGATAATCCAAATTGACCTTTATATTTTTTAGAAATCAAATATTTTCCTATAGATGAACATCGGGAATTATTCTGATTGCTGAATTTCAATTTTCCTTTCAGTTTTCCTGCTTCCGAACCAGAACCGTGAGCAACTATAGCTTTCTGGATAATTTTTTCCGTTTTCAGATCAATCACGAAAAACCTGAATTTGGAAGACGGAATCGAAAAATCAATCAAAAAAGCTTTATCAGAATTGTAATCGGAATTTTTTACAAAATTTTTTATTTCAGAGACTTTTTGAGAAATTCTATCTTCAGAATTAATATAATTGACAGATTGATTTTCCTGAGATTTTACTTCGCAGAACGTTAAGAAAAAGGAGAAAAATATGAGTAAAAATGTTTTCAAGGAAATGTATTTTAATCAAAACGAATTATTACAAAGAATAATATCTAAACAAGTTCAAATCTCATCAAATTAATTTTCCTTATTTTAATTCGATTTTTTTTATCACAAAACAATCTGTCCGTCTTTCATCACAAGTTTCCTGTCCGTGCTTTCTGCCAAAACAGAGTTATGGGTAACGATTACAAAAGTCTGCTGGTATTTATCCCTCAAATCAAAAAACAATTGATGCAGCGCATCGGCATTCTTGGAATCAAGATTTCCTGTTGGCTCATCAGCAAAGATGATTTTCGGCGAGTTAATGAGCGCCCTGGCAACAGCGACTCTCTGCGCTTCACCTCCCGAAAGTTCAGACGGCTTATGATGCAATCTGGCAGCAATATTCAGATCCTCGAACAGGGAATGCGCTTTTTCTATCACTTCTTTTTCCAGAATACCGGCAATTCTGGTTGGCAAAAGAACATTTTCCAGCGCAGTGAATTCCGGCAACAGTTGGTGATTCTGAAACACGAAACCAATATTTTTATTCCGGAATCTGGAGAGTTCTTTGTCTTTCATTTTAAGATAAGAATTGCCATCCAAAGCAATTTCTGTCTGATATTTTTCTATATCGGAAGGTTTGTCCAGAGTTCCGAGAATCTGAAGTAAAGTTGATTTTCCCGCTCCGGATTCTCCCACGATGGAGATAACTTCGCTTGGTTTGATATGGATGTCCACGCCTTTCAGAACTTCCAGCGTTCCGTAGGATTTATGTATATTTTTTGCTCGAATCATAGTTTTTATTTTAAAACACTTAAGTCACTTTAGAGAAAGTTATAAATTTTAATGTAAAGTTCACTTTGGATAAAATCATTGATTTTCAAACTTAATTGAACTTAGATAACTCCATTTTAAATAGTCATTAAAAAAACTTAAGTGTTAAATTTTAAATTTAAATTTTCGTCAATTTAGCAAATTTCAGAATAAGGTTTTTCTCGCCTTCGTTAGCAAAAATCACTTTAGCTTTGATGTTCTGAGGATCGGTTCCATCCAGAAAAGTCACTTCACCAACGCCGAAACGGTCATGCCGAACCATATCGCCCACTTCAATGTCTTCTGAAGACGAGCCGCTTGGATTGATGATTTTGGCAGTTGCAACAGGTTTCAGAGTTTTCTTTGGTGGAGGAAAGTTGTTATTTCTTTCCAGTGTCTTTTTCTCTTCTTTTTTCTTGAAAAATCGCGGTTCAGAAGGTCTCTCATCGAAAATATTGGAACTGATTCCGGAATTGTTCACAAACCTTGCTTCCAACATTGGATTAATAAACTCGATATATTTAGAATCAACTTCACTTAAAAATCTTGAAGGCTCAGAATCGGTAATTTTTCCCCATTGGAAACGGGAAACAGCATAAGTAAAATAAGCCTGCTTTTCCGCTCTAGTCAATGCGACATAGAACAAACGTCTCTCCTCTTCCAACTCTTCTCTCGTAGATGAACTCATAAAACTCGGAAACAGATTTTCCTCCAATCCTACGAGATAAACTACAGGAAACTCCAGTCCTTTTGATAAGTGGATTGTCATCAGGGATACTTTATCGCCATCTTCTTTATCATTTTGAGTATCAGATGACAATGCGATATTTTCAAGAAAATTGGATAAGCTTGGGTCGCCGTCTTCAATCTGTCTTTGTTCTTCGATAAAACCCTGCATCGAGTTCAGTAATTCCTGAATATTTTCTACTCTGGAAATGCCTTCCGGCGTTTGATCTTCTTTTAGAAATTTGATGAGTCCGCTTCGTTTCGCTACTTCCATAGCCACATCATAAACATTTTCTGTTTTCAACATCACCTGGAATGCTTTTATCATTGCCCAGAAATCACCAAGTTTCGTAATGATTCCATTATTCAACCCTAATTGTGGCGCATAGAATCCGAGATTGTCCAAAACCTGAGTTATCGGAACGTTCCGTGAATCTGCGAAAACAATCAGCTTATTTTGAGTCGTCTCACCAATGCCTCTTGCCGGATAATTGATGATTCTTGACAAGGCTTCGGAATCATTTTCATTGACCAAAATCCTTAAATAAGCTAACAGATCTTTGACTTCTTTCCTCTGGTAGAAAGACAATCCGCCGTAAACTCTATACGGAATATTTTTCTTCCTCAGCGCATCTTCAAACGCTCTGGTTTGAGAATTGGTTCTGTAAAGAATTGCAAAGTCAGAGAATTTTCTTTGTTGCGTATTATGCAATTCAAAAATGTTGGCTGAGACAAAATTTGCTTCATCAGCATCGGAAAGACTTCGGTAAACCTTTATCTTTTCCCCGACTTCATTCTCACTGAAAACATTCTTTTTAAATTGCTGAAGGTTTTTAGAAATTACAACATTAGCCGCATCTACGATAATCTGTGTAGAACGGTAATTCTGTTCCAGCGAAACCGTAACTGCATCGGGATAATCTTTTTTGAAATTCAGGATGTTATAGATATTGGCACCACGGAAGGAGTAAATCGACTGTGCATCGTCACCAACCACACAGATATTCTCAAATTTGGAAGCTAAAGCCTTGACAATCAAATATTGAGAATGATTCGTATCCTGATACTCATCTACCAATATATAGCGGAATCTGTCTTGATATTTGGCTAAAACTTCAGGAAATCTGGTCAATAATTCGTTGGTTTTCAGTAGTAAATCATCAAAATCCATAGCACCGTTTTTGAAACAGGCTTCGACGTATTTTCTGTAGATCTCGCCAATTAATCTCATATTGGCGCGTTCATCTGCTTCCATCAATTCCGGATTGTTGAAATACGCATTAACTGTGATGAGATTATTTTTATACTGAGAGATTCTTGAAAGAACTTTTTTTGGTTTATAAACTTCCGCATCAACACTCATATCCTTGATGACCTTTTTCAGAACATTGAGAGCGTCCTGAGCATCATAAATCGTAAAGTTGGAAGGATACCCAAGATAATGTGCTTCGCTTCTCAGAATTCTCGCAAAAACGGAGTGAAATGTTCCCATCCAGAGCGAACGTGCATCGCTGACGCCTACCACTTTTGCGATACGTTCCTTCATCTCTTTGGCTGCCTTGTTGGTAAATGTGAGTGCCAAAATATTGAAAGGATCCACACCATTGGTAATCAGATGTGCAATCCGCATTGTGAGAACCCTCGTCTTGCCGGAGCCTGCGCCCGCCAAAACCATCAGCGGTCCCTGTAATGTGGTAACTGCCTCAAACTGTGCTTCATTCAATCCCTTCAGATAATCCATTATAATCTCAAAATTTTAAGATAACAAAAATAGCGATTTTTATGCAATTTCTCATTTCATCAAGAATTTGAATTTTGCATTTTTTAGGGTAGTTTTGCATTGGTAAAAATAAAAATTTATGATTGCCTACTACATAATTCTATAATTAAAAATCGAAATTGAGAATCATTATAAAAAAAGAAATCAGTTCTTTCTTTCAACTGAAACCATCACCAAGAAGCTGGCACATTCCGTTTCTTGCGGGACTTTCTGTAGGTATTCCTCTCATATTCGGATATTATTCCGAAAATGTAAAATCCGCATTAACTGCAAGTTTAGCAGGTTTGGTAATTCTTTACATCCCAAATACAAAAGATATTTTCGGAATGATGATGAAAATGTTTGTTTGCTCTTTCGGAATGATTATCTCGTACATTTTCGGTTTGATTTTCAGTTTTAATATGTGGATTGCTCCTTTTGCTTTCGGGATATTTTCAGCAATTGCCTATTATATTGCGAGGTATTTTAATCTGAAACCGCCGGGGAGTTTTTTCTTTATTATGATGGCTTCTATGGCAATCGGGCTTCCTCATAACCCGGATGCCATTCCGCAGAAAATTGGGATTTTTACTATCGGAACATTGAATGCATGTGTTATTTGCCTGATCTACAGTCTGCTAAAATCAAAAAAGGAGTCTAATAAAAATGTAACAACACTTCAGATCAATCCTTATGTAAACCTTATAGAATCTCACATTATTGGGATTTGTATGTTCATTTCGGTTCTGGTTGGCCAGATTTTCAAATTGGATTATCCGTACTGGATTCCTATTTCCAGCCTGGCGGTTTTGCAGGGTGTGAACCAATATCATATCTGGAAACGTGGCTTACATAGAATTATCGGAACGATTATCGGACTGGGAATTGCGTGGATAATATTTTCCTTTGTCAATGATATTTTATGGATCTGTGTTTGTATCATTTGTCTTCAGATCATAGTAGAAATGCTGATCACTAGACATTATGCGCTAGCCGTGATGTTTCTGACACCGATGGGAATCCTTTTGGCTGAAACCGGAAGTTCCACTTCTCTCAATCCCGATTATCTTCTAAAAATAAGATTGCTGGAGATCCTGATTGGCAGCGCAATTGGGTGTATTGGAGGTTGGTTTTTGTATAATGAAAGAATCAGGTTTAATTCCATAAAACATTTGAGAAAATCAAAAATAGTTTTGAGAAAGAATTTCCAAAAAGAAAAATCTAAAGGTTTTTGATTAGCTGAATCAACTCTCTTGAAACTATCTCTTTTGAATAGCGGCTAAAATCAAATCTCTGCCCCAAAATTTCTGAAAATTGCATTTGCAAATCAGGTTTTTCCTTGATGATAAATTCTAAATCCGAATCATAACTCTGAGGAAAAACAGCTGGTTTTGCGTATTTGATTGCGTCGCCAATATTACCACTGATTTTAGTTGATCCATAGATTTCTTTCATTGATAAAAATTGAGTTTCATTCTGGATCGGGCAATACAAAACATCCGCTTTTTTCATCCAATCATCAAATTCATTTTGATTTATTTTTTCTTCAAAATATTGTATTTTAATGAATTGCGGAATCTTATCTACAATTGACTTTAATTTTTCTAATTCTTTTCCAGACGCTTTTCCAAGGAAGATAATTTCGTAATTGATTCCAATATCTTTGAAATTTTTCAGCTTATCAAAAACCGAATCATAATCTCTTCTACCTTGCGAAACTGTTCCGGGAATTACAATTTGCATTGTCTCGTTTTTTGAATTCTGAGAATGAAACTGATTGAAATAAATTGGTAAAAACTTAAGGTTATTTTTCTGAGACATCAACTCATCGATACTCAAAAGATATTTTGATTTCTGGTACACTGTCGGAGCTTCCAAAAGTCCTTCTTTCAGAAATAATTTTAATCTGTATTTAAAATCTTTTTTTACAATACTTTTGAATAATTTCCATTTTGAAGCTCTTGTAAAATTAAAGTTATGAACCAAAATCACTGTGTTAAATTTCTCCACAATCGCTTTATAGAAAATAAATTGGCGATGAACCGTTCCAATTATAATTAAGTCATATTTTTCTTTTGCCAATGTTTCCAAAAGTTCAGAATAATCTGTCAGAAAAATATTTGTTCCGTGAAGATCCAGTAATTTATAAATCTTTTCCGAGAAGTAGAAATCAACAGAAATTTCATCAGAATCTTTTGTCAATTCAAAGAAATTGCTTGCCAATTCTGCGTGCGTATCCAGTTCTATGTAAGCGATTCTGTTCATAAACCAAAATTCTTGAAAAACTCTTTCCAACGCAGTTTCCGGATAAACCGGGTTTCTTCTTTACTCAGATTTCGTTTTTCTTTTTGTTTAAGAAATGATTTTACAGTAATGAAAAATTCCTTTGCTGAACGATTTTTAAAACTGGATTTAGCGGACGAAATCATAGCCAGAGGTAAATTCAAACCTATATTATAAAAGTATTGACCCAATTTTTCCGCTTTTTGAGATTTGTATTTATAAGCTGTTGGACGGAGATGTTTTACCCAAAGGTCTTTAATTGTAATTACTTCCCAGTTGTGCATTTTCGCCAGCAAAATATCCAGATTATCCCAGCCGAGAACCGCACGCAAACCATTCATAGCTTCAAAACATTCCTTTCTGTAAGCTTTTATCGGACCACGAACGTGATTCTTGGACGAAAGATTTTCAAAAATCCAATCCTGATTTTTATTGTTGAAATCTGACCAGTTTTCGTTCGGATTTCTGAGATTTCTAATTTCAGGATTTTGCTTATAATTTCTGATGTAAACCAAACCCGAAACGATTCCTGCTTTTGGATTAGTCTCAAAAACCTGATTAACTTTCTCCAGATAATCGGTTGGAAAAACAATGTCCGCATCGTATTTACAAATGACGTCAAAGCTTTTCCAATCAACAGATTCCAGACCTTTATTAAAAGTTCTGACGACTTTTGCGCCGGGTTCGTGATGAGAAGATTTTAGATTATAAATTTTGAATTTTAAATTATCTTTTTCAATAAAATCATCAACAATATTTTGCGTTCTGTCACCAGAGCCATCATTCACGATTACACAAATAAAATCCTGGAAGCTCTGGCTTTTAAGAGATTCCAGACATTGAAGAATATTTTTTTCCTCGTTGTGAGCGGGAATGATGATGAGAAATTTCACTTAAAATTGATTCGATTTTAAACTGACTTCAAATAAAACTTCCGGAGTTTTCGGGCTTTCAAAATTGGAAGTTTTGTAATTTTCTTTAGTGAAAACTGCGCACATTGTATTTTGAGGATGATAAAGATTTTTATGAAATTCTTTCGGCGTTCCGTCCAGAATCGCCTTAAAAACTTCATAACGGATTTTCTCCGGATTGTAGGCGTAATCGTGCCAAACCACAACAGAATTATCATGAACAAGATGTTTAAAAACCTGCTCCGTATCGTGTTTTACCATCTCATAAGAGTGATCTCCATCTATGAAAATCAGATCATATTTTTTGTTTAATCCTGCAAAATCAAAAGTTTTCGTATTACCTTCCAGATGCAATATCTTCTGATTTTTCTTGGATAAAATGCCGTGCAATTCTGCATATTTTTTATTCCAGCCCATTGCTTCCATTTCGGCTTTAGAAAGATTGAGCGTGGTGCAATCATCAATTTCTTTTGCAATATTCCAGATACTTTCACCACGCCAGGTTCCGATTTCGAAATAGGATTTTTTCCCTTTTGCCAAAGTCTTTAATAATGCTAAATCTGTTGGGAGCGAACCTCCGTCCAGAATAAACAAATCCACATTGGACTCAAAGTTACTGTCAGAAATCTCATCAAGCGAAACTTCAGGAAGACTTAAAAATTGTGGATATTTTTTTTGGAATTCAAGTTTTCTGATGTCATTCTGATCCAGAATCAGATTAACCAGGCTTGGCTGTTTGATTATGTATTGAATGGATTTTATTAATTTCTGAAGCTTCGTCATTATTGGTAGTATGGGCGGTTTTAATTTTACAAATATATGTTATAATAATATGTTAAATATTAGTAATTATCAATTTATTAATATTTGATAAGAAGCAAAATGTTTTTTTCAAAGTAACTTTGCACCTTTGATTTTATGTTATGGATGCAACGATTGATAATACAAGGAATAGTTCCCTTTCTCTCCTATCTTATATCATTTTCACGTTTATAGGTTATTTCATCATTGGATTATCACTTTCCGTATTACCGGTTTTTATCCATCAGAATCTGGGATTCAGTATGTTGATTGCAGGGATTGTGATTAGTCTGCAATATGTGATGACTTTTTTGATGCGGGCTTATTCCGGAAAAATTGTTGATAACCAGGGTCCGAAACCTGCGGTTATTACGAGTATGCTGAGCTTTGCTTTGACAGGAATTATTTTAATAATGGCTTATTATTTTAAATTTTCTCCGGTTGTAAGTTTAGGATTTCTGGTCTTAACAAGATTATTTACCGGCTCTGCCGAAGGAATGATTGGCGCAAGTCCTATCAACTGGGCGATTATGGCACTTGGCGAAAAACATACTGCAAAAATTATTTCATACAACGGCATCGCTTGTTATGGTGCTTTGGCGCTTGGCGCATCACTTGGCGTAACGATTGTGAAGCATTTCAATTTTTACGGTCTGGGATTTTTGATTTTCATATTAGGAATTCTGGGTTACTTTTTCGCAAGAACTAAAAGTAACATTACAAACAAGAAAGCTCAGAACAAGAACGAACAAAAATCTTTCTGGAAAGTTCTTATGAAAGTGGCGCCTTATGGCTTGGGGCTAGCGCTTGGCGGACTTGGATTTGCAACGATCTCTACATTTATCACACTTTATTATGATTATCATCATTGGCAGAATGGCGCACTTTGCTTATCTGTTTTCGGGATTTTATTTGTAGCATCAAGATTGATTTTTAGCAATGTTATCAATAAATACGGAGGTCTTAATGTCGCACTGGTAAGTTTGGCAGTGGAAACTCTGGGTCTGACTATCATTTGTCTTGCAACTCATCCTTATTTTGCATTGATTGGTGCAGGAATCACAGGATTAGGATTTTCTTTGATATTTCCTGCTTTGGGCGTGATGGCGATGAAAACCGTTCCATCTTCCAATCAAGGCTCGGCGTTGGCGGGTTATGGATTATTCATCGATATTTCTTTAGGAATCACAGGTCCGCTGATTGGTGGCGTTGCAGATTCTTTTGGTTTGAATTATATTTTCCCATTCAGCATTGCCATTGTTCTGATAGGACTGGCTTTAGTTTTTTATCTCAAGATGGAATCTCCAAAATAATGCGAGCACTTTCATTAGTTTCTTCATAATTTCGCATTTTAAATTGATATGCAGAAAGTTCTCAATCTTTTTGATTTTTCCCATAAAATCAATTACAGAAACGAAATATTCGCAGGATTAACAGTTGCAATGACGATGATTCCGGAATCTTTGTCGTTCGCCATTCTTGCGGGGTTTTCGCCTTTGACAGGTTTATATGCCGCATTCATTATGGGATTGGTAACTGCAATTTTCGGCGGAAGACCCGGATTGATTTCCGGCGGAGCAGGCGCAACAGTCATCGTTTTGATTCCATTAATGATTTCCCACGGCATCGAATATGTTTTTGCAACCGTGGTTCTGGCTGGAATTATCCAGATCATTATTGGTATTTTCAAACTCGGCAAATTCATTCGACTTGTTCCACAGCCTGTGATGTACGGTTTTGTGAATGGATTGGCCATCGTGATTTTTATGTCACAGATTAATCAGTTTAAGATCCAGGGAACTGGAAATTGGTTATCGGGAAATCCGCTTTATACAATGATTGGCCTAGTTGCCCTGACAATTTCTGTTGTATTAATATTTCCAAAATTCACAAAGAAAATCCCGGCTTCTTTGGTTGCGATTGCTGTGACTTTTGCTTTGGTAATGATTTTCGGAATCCAGACTAAAACCGTAAATGATATTGCCAATATTGCCGGAGGTTTTCCGCCATTTCATATTCCGGATGTTGCTTTATCTTTTGAAGTTTTAAAAGTCATTTTTCCATTTGCATTAATTATGTCAACAGTTGGTTTGACGGAAGGTTTATTGACATTAAATCTCGTTGATGAAATCACAAATACCAAAGGAAACAGTAACAGAGAATGCGTTGCACAAGGAGCAGCTAACATCTTAAATGGTTTCTTTTTCGGAATGGGCGGTTGTCCTATGATAGCGCAGACTTTAGTTAATCTGTCAGCAGGAGCAAGAGCGAGATTATCCGGAATTATCGCAGCATTGGTCATTCTTTTCATTATTCTTTTCGGAGCGACGGTTATTGGAAAAATGCCCGTTGCAGCTTTGGTTGGCGTAATGATAATGGTTTCTATCGGAACGTTTGAATGGGCAAGTTTCAAAGCGATAAAAAGATTTCCGAAGTCTGATATTTTCGTGATGGTAGTTGTGACTCTGATTACCGTTTTCCTTCATAATCTGGCTTTGGCGGTTTTGATCGGTGTCATTATTTCGGCGTTGGTTTTTGCTTGGGACAGCGCCAAAAGAATCCGTGCCAGAAAGTTTCTGGATGAAAACGGCGTAAAGCATTATATGATCTTTGGACCTCTGTTCTTTGGTTCTACAACGGTTTTTGCAGAGAAATTTGATGTAACGAACGATCCTGATGAAGTAATCATTGATTTTAAGGAAAGCCGTGTTGTTGATATGTCCGCCATTGATATCCTGAATAAACTGACTGAACGTTATAAAAGTCAAGGAAAAATACTTCGGTTAAAACATCTGAGTGCGGCTTGCAAGAGACTGATTAGAAATGCTGAAAATGTAGTGGATATCAATATTATTGAAGACCCTGAATATGGGGTTTTGAAGAATTAAGTTTTTTTATCGCAAAGGCGCAAGTTTTTTTTATTTTAAATACTTTAAAAGGTGCAAAGTAAATATTGAATTTTTCTTTTTTATATTTCTTCGGGAGTCTCAGACTGACAGTATCAAAGCCTACTAAATCTTTGAATTACATTGTGAAAGTCTTCGACTCCGCTCAGACTGACAATGTTTTAATATTGAGATTAGTATTAGAGATGTCACACTGAGCGGAGTCGAAGTGTTTCTCTTAAGAATTACTTAATGTTATTTTATGGGAAAACTTGATTGGAGGACAAAACCCATAGCCCCGATTGCAGCGGCATCCTTTTTTGTCTGAACTGGAAATTTGTTTTAAAGACAAAACTTCGATGACAAAAAAGATATAGCGGAAAGCGGGAAATAGCTCCTAATTCTTTCATAAAAACTCAATTTTCAGAATCCGATAAAAATCACGATTTTTGCAATCTCAAATTTTATTATGTCTTTACAACAAGAAATCAGCAAAAGAAAAACTTTCGGAATCATCTCCCACCCAGATGCGGGAAAAACCACGTTGACGGAAAAACTCCTGCTTTTCGGAGGTGCGATTCAGGAAGCCGGTGCTGTAAAATCCAACAAAATCAAAAAAGGAGCGACCTCCGACTTTATGGAAATCGAGCGTCAGAGAGGGATTTCTGTGGCGACTTCTGTTTTGGCTTTTGAATATAGAGACCACAAAATCAATATTCTGGATACACCCGGTCACAAGGATTTTGCGGAAGATACTTATCGAACGCTGACCGCCGTTGACTCTGTAATTGTTGTGATTGACGTGGCGAAAGGAGTTGAAGAACAGACAGAAAAGCTGGTTCAGGTTTGTAGAATGAGAAATATTCCGATGATTGTTTTCATCAACAAATTGGACCGTGAAGGTAAAGATGCTTTCGATTTGCTGGATGAAGTTGAACAGAAATTAGGATTAACAGTTTGCCCGCTTTCTCTGCCGATTGGTATGGGAAGTGACTTCCAAGGGATTTATAATATTTGGGAAAATAATATTCAGTTGTTTTTGGAAGAGAAAAAACAGAAAGTTGGAGAATCTCTGAAAATTGATGATATCAACGATTCTCAAATTGATGAATTAGTTGGCGAAAAAGCGGCTAAAACTCTGCGCGAAGAATTGGATTTGATTCAGTCTGTTTATCCGGAGTTTAATCGTGAAGATTATATGAATGGTGATTTGCAACCGGTTTTCTTTGGTTCTGCTCTTAATAATTTTGGAGTTCGTGAGTTACTGAATGCTTTCATTGATATCGCACCAATGCCACAACCGAAAGAAAGTGAAACGAGATTGGTAAAACCTGAGGAAAATAATTTCACAGGATTTGTATTCAAAATCCACGCGAATATGGACCCGAAACACAGAGACCGCTTGGCGTTTGTGAAAATTGTTTCCGGAACTTTCAAAAGAAATGAAAATTACCTGTTAGTGAGAGAAGGTAAAAAAATGAAGTTCTCCTCTCCTAACGCGTTCTTTGCAGACAAAAAAGAAGTGGTGGACGAGAGTTTCCCTGGCGATATTGTCGGACTACACGATACGGGAAGTTTCCGAATTGGTGATACTTTGACAGCTGGCGAAAAGCTAAGTTTCAAAGGAATCCCGAGTTTCTCTCCAGAGCATTTCCGTTACATCAATAACAACGACCCACTGAAAGCAAAACAATTGGCAAAAGGTGTTGACCAGCTAATGGACGAAGGTGTTGCTCAGCTATTTACATTGGAAATGAACAACAGAAAAATCATTGGGACGGTTGGTGCGCTTCAGTACGAAGTTATCCAATACCGTTTGGAACACGAATATGGTGCGAAATGTTCTTATGAGCCCATCAGCATCCATAAAGCTTGTTGGGTGGAAGCGGATGAAAAGTCTGAAGAATTCAAAGAATTTGCGAGATTGAAACAGCGTTTCCTAGCAAGAGACAAGTATGATCAATTGGTTTTCTTAGCCGATTCGTCTTTTACGATTCATATGACTCAGGAAAAGTTTCCGAATGTGAAGTTGCATTTTATTAGTGAGTTTAAGAATCATTAAAATATTAAATCCGCAGCGTTTTCTGCGGATTTTTTATTGGGAATATTTATTATAAATTTTTAAAATTTACATTCACAAAAAAACGGAAAGTTCGCACCTTCCGTTTTAACAAATTAATTTAGTTTTCAAAAAATCATTCTGCAGTTCTGGGTTTGCAGCATCCTCTTCCGAATTGCGTTCTCACTTTTTCTTTCAGTGAGTTGTATTCATCATCATTCATGGTCCTGATTCTGTCTGCAAAACCGAACGGTGTTCTTTCTTTCACGTCATATTCGTCAAAGATCCCTCTTACGAAAGCTTTTCTTTTTTGTGCTTTTTTTGCGATAATTGCAATGGTGGCTAAACCTGCGATTGCTAAAATTCCTTTTTTCATTTTTTTTAAAGTTTTACGTTTTACATTTAGGAAGACGCAATCCTAAATTTTTTACTTTAAATATTTTTTAGGGCGCCTTTATCCGCCAGTAGTTTATCCTGAGCTTGTAGAAGGGTTCCCGTATTTTTCTGTCATTGCGAACGAAGTGAATAATCCCTTTAACTTTTATACTATCGCAATGACAGAAAAAGAGCTCCGTTCAAGCTGGGGGCGCGCTGCGCATAATAGAAAATTTTGTCAATGAATTGTAATCTATATTTATAAATATTTATATTAGCAATTATTAACATTTAAAACTTGAGCCAATGCAAAATTTTTTCACAAAAAATCATATGATTTTTATAATATTAAAAATAATTACGCTAATATTATCTTTAACATATGTATACTCTTATTATTTTAAGAAGGTTCAACTTTTTAATGAAAACATTGTAGATTATTCAACAAGATTTTTAGTCGGAAAATTTGTAATATTATTAATGTCTATATTATGTATCTTAGAAATTACTACAATATCTAATTTATTTTCATTCTACAAAAAAAAGTATACTGCATTAAACTATATTCTTGGCGTAATCTCAATATTAATAGCGCTTCCCTTATTTTATAACTTTAAAGATGATTATAATTATTATTCAGGGAAAGTTAGTCCATTTTCTTTCTTAGTTCCTTGTCTATATATAATTTGCGGTCTGTTTGATTTTTCTATAGCTGGGAAAAAGTTGAATAATTAGAAATTATAAAGTTTCAGTTTAATAAATAAAAAGCTTTGCAATTGCAAAGCTTTAATTTTAATTAGTTTTCATAAAGTCGAAAGCGCCTTTCCGCAGGTGGATTCCATATTCCAGCCACGCTTTCATACAAGCCAGAAAATTCGCCCAGCCTTCGGTTTGGCCGATTGCCCACTTTATGCCTTTTTCATCATCTGCATGCCCTTCTTCTGCGACTTTTATCATTGTGTTATTATCAGATAGCTTCTGTAATTCAATAGTCACAACAGATTTTGGATCCCAGACAAAAACAATTCTTTCATTGGGAATTATTTCTTTTGTCGTGAGTGGATAAGAACCGTCAAATTCCGGGAAAGACCAGAAAATTTCCTTATTCACTTCCATTATTCCGGTGCCTTTAGAAATGAAATAATTTTGCATTATTTCAGGATTTATAATGGCTTCAAAAACTTCTGAAACAGGCTTCTGAATCCCGATGGATGCTTTCGCTGTTAGCTTTGCCATAAGTTTTTTTTAATTATTAAATTCTCAAAGATTGAAAATATGTAAAACTTGCAACTAACTCATATTATCCTTCGTAACCCGCATCTTTACTGTAATTTACCATCCAGCAGACTCCAAATTTATCTTTAAAGCTTCCGAAATAATCGCCCCAGAATTGGTCTTCCATTGGCATTTCCACTTCGCCGCCAGCAGAAAGTGTGTCGAAGATGCGGTCTGCTTCTTCCCTGCTTTCGGGGAAAACTGAAATGTAATTCCCATTTCCCTGACTAAGGTTTTGTCCCATAGACGGGATAATGTCAGATGCCATCAGAAGATCTCCTCCTATTGGCAGCGCAATATGCATTACTCTGTTTTTTTCGTCATCGGAAAGGTTTTCCATTCCGGGAACATTTCCCATTTTCATTACACCGCCTACAAATTCTCCCCCGAAAACGGACTGATAAAATCTGAAAGCTTCTTCTGCTGTACCATCAAAATTGAGGTAAGGATTTAATTTTGGCATTTTTTATTTTTTTAATGATTAATATTTCAATTCTTTGTCGAAGTTGTATTTCATTGCACTATAGCCCAGGATTTTTCTCATCAAGGCTACCTGCCCGGACAAATAGTCTTCTCTGCTGATGCACATTCCAATGAAATTCAGAACATTTTCTTTGAAGAAATCCACACCCATTCCCATCGGAAAATCCTTCTCCAGATCTTCATCCGATATCTCCAGCAACCAGTGATAAACCAATGGTGAAATCTGATGAAAACTTTCTCTCAGTTCAGCTAATTTCGGATAATCCAAATTTTCATCCAACGCTTTTCCCTGGAAAAATAAATCGTGGTAAGGATTTTTCTCATCCAAACCCAGACTATTTCCCAGAGCATACCGCATATCCAGAAAATTGCCTGCCATCCAAATGATATGATTGGTTTTTCCGTCAATTCTTCTCCTTGCATCCTCTTCAGAAATCCCTTCCAAAACCATCATAAAAGTCTGCGAATGAGCACGGAATGCCGGAATAATAATATCCAATTTTTTTGATTTTGGTTTGTCCATCTTGATAATAGTCTTAATTAATTTTCAGACAATTTTTTAATAATTTCCAGACCTTTTAAGAAGCCATTATCCATCATTTCTTTATGACTCGAATCTATTTCAACTTCGACTTTAAGTGTTGTTTTCCCTTCATTCTGTTCCAGATAATAAGCTTCCTGACAGCCTTTCCATACTTTTACTTTTTCAGAGTCAACATCTTCTACACCATCTCTTAGCTCTCCAATATGTTCAAAAACCAGATATTCAGGTTCCTGGATACGGCTAATTGTACTTACCATTCCGTTTTGCCTGCCCGAATCCGTAAAATAGGTTTTTCCTCCGACTTTCCAATCGGTTTGCATCACAGAATCCGGACTGAAGAAATAAGTCCACTGGGAATATGTTTTCTCATTCCAGAGAACATCCCAAACTTTTTCTGCAGGCGCATTGATCTCGATTTGATATTTTAATGTTTCCATTGCTTTTATAATTTATGAATTGTAAGCGTCTTCAATATCTTTAATGATAATTTTTTTCATTGTCATCATTGCTCCGAATGCTTTCTGAGCTTTTTCCACTTCGTAGGTGTTCGTTAATTCGATTAATCTGTGTGGGACAATCTGCCAGCTGAAACCATACTTATCTTTGAGCCAGCCGCACATGCTTTCCTCGCCTTCTGCCGTGAACAGATCCCAGTAATAATCCGTTTCTTCCTGATCTTTTGTCATAATGGTCATAGAAGTTCCCTCTGTAAACCCGGCATTATGGTTATGAGAACTGTCCATTGCCATCATCACGTAATCATTAATGATAAACTGCGAATGCGCTACATTCCCGGGCGTGTCACCCTGACCTTCTTCATATTCCATCACGCCTTCTATTTCTGAATTGGGGAAAATAGAGGTATAATAATTTAAGGCATCCCTGCAGTTTCCGTTATTGATTCCGGTAAACATCATCACAGGAGAAAACTTCTGTTTATATTTTTCTTTGCTGTAATACAACTGCCAGGAAATTCCGTACTGATCTTCTATCCAGGCATAGCTTTCACTCCATGGATAAGCATCAAGCGTCATCATTACTTTTCCGTTTTCCGACAGTTTCTTAAAATAGCTTTCTGTTTCTTCTTTGGAATCGCACATCATCATTAAGGATAATGTTAGATTGGGTTGAAACATTGGTCCGCCATTCAGGAACATCAGTTTTTGACCTTCAATTTCTATGTTGATGACCATTGGTGTATCAACCGTTACTTTAGAGTTCCGGAAAATGGAAGTGTAGAATTCTGCAGCCTCGGATCCATTCTGGTTAAACCAAAAACAGGGAAATATGTTGTTATTCATTTTCTATAGATATTAGAAGTTAGATTTTAGAAATTAGATTAAAAATCACTAAATATTTTCTGAATAAGATTTAAAATTGTCCAGGATAGCTTGCCAGCCATCTCTCTGAAATTCCAAAGGGTTTTGATTTTCCGGGTCAAAGGTTTCCGTTATACTGGTTTTCTGATCGTCTATTTTCTCAAAGCGCACTTCAATAGTCCTGCCATCTTCAAAATGATACCTTAGTAATTCATTTTCTATAACCTCATCATAAATCCCCACCAGATCGAAGCCAAAACTGCCGTCTTTTGCCTGCATCCTCACTTCCAGTTTCCCGTCTGGCTGCAAATCATTTTTGGCGGAGGGGCATTCCCAGCTTTCGTGGGCAAAGTTCCAGTTCACAATATGTTCCGGATTATTGAATGCTTCCCAAACTGCCTGGATGGGCTTATTGATTTCTGATGATATTGATAATTTCTGCACTGTGTTGTTTTTATTTTCAAATTTAATTTTATTCTCATCTTCTCCACTTGTCCTAAGACAAGTTTATTATTATAATCCCTAATGCAGATAGGTTACTAAAATAAAAAAATCACCCTTTTAAGAGTGATTTATAATGAATTTATTTTGAAAAATTAAGAGGATACTTGACATTCGTATAGCCATCGATGCTCGCTTTCAAAGATCCTACTGCCAGCTCTGCTTTGATGAGAATCGGAACACGGTTCTGATCATTGGAAACCCACATCGTAACGCCTTCCTTAGCTTTGAAAACACGGCCACTCATAACAGAAGGAATGATTTTAAGACAGTTGATCTTACCAAATTTGGTCGACAGGTTTTCTGCCGCTACTACTTTCAGCTGGAAAGGAAACAGCTCATCATCCACCCAGACATTCATCCGCACCACGCTTCCCACTCTGAGACTTTCCGATGGCAGGCTGCGGAGATAATAAAAACAAGACATCATATCCTGCACATCATTCGGGACTTTTACCGTTTTTGCAGGTCTGTCGGTATTTTTTTTATCTACCAAAACCAATGTGTTATTTGCAGGATTGAATGTGCTTTGCAAATGTTGCCTGTAGCTGCCTTCGGAAACGTTTCTGATATAGAAAAGCGGTTCCTTATTCTCATTGATATAACTTTCATAAACATCTTCCACTTTGAAAAATGCTTTGGCTGCACCGCTGGTTTTCCCAGTTCCTTTTACATAGAAAGCCGGTTGTCCCTTGTATGATGTTTTGGTGGTAGCCAATGTTGCATTACCGGCTGTTAGGAAACCGTAGTGGATCCTGTAACTTAGAACCTCGCCGGGATTGATATTGTCAAACTGAGCAGAAGCCGAACTGAAAATTAAAAAGCCGATAAGAATGAAAATGTTCTTCATTAATTAAAATCTTTATGAGTAAATTCTTAGACAAATAATCTGCCAAAAATAAAAAATTAAACCTTCCGTTTCCGAAAGGTTTTAATATTGTAATAATTACATAATATTCGTTCCGTCGGGTATTACCGCATTCTTCTTTATGACTACAATGCCGTCTTTTATGGAATGGGTATCATAATCTCCATCGGGATGATGCTTTCCTCCAATGATCCTCACATTATTTCCAATGTAGCAGTTTTTATCCAGTATAGCCATATCTATATAGCAGTACTTTCCTATTCCCATACTGGTTTTTCCGCTTTCTTCATTATCTGCAACTTCTTTAGCCGTTTGATAATAATCGGCTCCCATCACATAGGAATTGACAATGGTAGTGCCTCTGTCCACCCTGGTTCTGTTCCCAATGATGCAATTTTCGATTTTATCTGCCAGGATAATACATCCGTCTCCAAAAATTGTTTTACTAACATAAGAACCATTGATCTTGGTTGGCGGCAGCATTCTCGCTCTGGTATAGATAGGATTGGAACTGAACAGATTGAACTGAGGTAGATCCTGCGCCAAATCCAAGTTAGCTTCATAAAAAGACTCAATAGTTCCGATGTCTGTCCAGTAACCGTCGTACTGGTAACTGAGGACATTCAGGTTTCCTATCGATGCCGGTATAAAATCTTTCCCGAAATCATCTCCTTCATAATCTTCAAACAATTTTCTCAGCACATTCTTTGTGAACACATAGATTCCCATAGAAGCCAGATATTCTTTGCCTTTGGATTTGCTTTCTTCACTGGTCTCAGATTTCCAGTCCTTCAGCACATCCAGGCTTGGTTTTTCCGTAAAGGCTGTTATATTCCCATCTTCATCGGCTTTCATAATTCCGAAGCCTGTAGCATCTTTCGCATTCACAGGAATGGTTGCAATGGTTATATCACCACCATTATTTTTGTGGAAATCAATCATTTTTTTGAAATCCATCTGGTAAAGCTGATCTCCGGAAAGAATCAGGATATATTCGTATTCATATTTTTCCAGATGCTTCATGGTCTGGCGGACTGCATCTGCCGTTCCCTGATACCAGTTTTCATTCTCAACATTCTGCTCCGCCGCCAGAATATCCACAAATCCCTTGCTGAAAATATCGAAGTGATAAGAATTCTTGATATGCGAATTGAGTGATGCAGAATTAAACTGAGTCAGAACCAAAATCCTGTTGAGCCCGGAATTGAGACAGTTGGAGATTGGAATATCTACCAAACGGTACTTCCCTGCAATTGGAACTGCCGGTTTTGATCTGCTGTAAGTCAAAGGAAACAATCGGCTTCCCCTTCCACCTCCTAAGACAATGGAGATTACGCTTTCTTTCATAAAATGTGCTGGTTATTTAAGTTGTCGAGTTATTTCTATAAAGTTAGTGATTGTTTCCAAATATTAAGCCATTGATACTAAAAAAAAACATCATTTTTTATGAATATCCGTTTTTAATCTCATTCTAAAATAATCAGTCTCCAAGCCATCTTGATCAATAATTATACATTGCCGAATAATTCTTAGCCGATTTTTCCCAGGAGAAATCAAAAGACATATTATTGTAGATCAAACCCGTCATCAGCTCCTTCTGACTGTAGATGTGCAAAGCTCTTTTGATAGCGTGCACAGCATCCTCTGCGCCTGCATTGGTAAAATTAAGCCCGCTCCCGCCTGTTGAAATATCCTGTACGGTATCTCTCAATCCGCCTGTATACCTTACAATAGGGACTGTTCCGTACCTCATGGAATACATCTGATTCAGCCCGCAAGGCTCTACACGGCTTGGCATCAATAAGAAATCTGCTGATGCATAGATCTGATGGGACAGGTATTCTTTGTAACCCAGATCCACCGCAAAATTAATATTAAACTGATGCTGTAATTCTTTCAGCCGGTTTTCAATATACAGATTACCGGAACCCAGGACGATGATATTCAGTGAACCGTTGGTTTCCTGAATGCTTCGCTCCACGATCTCCGGCAGAAGATCCGCACCTTTCTCCCCGGCAAACCTTCCTATGAATCCGAAAAGCGGAAGATGGGGGTTGAGTCCATATTCTGCACAGATGACTTTTTTATTTTCCCACTTGCCTTCTTCTGCGTAATCTTTATTATAATTAAACTTCAGCATCTCATCAGTCTGCGGATCCCAGACTTCGGTATCAATACCGTTGATAATTCCGAATGCTTTTTGACGTTCCTGGTTCATCAATGGTTCCAGACCCTGGAAACTGTAAAATAATTCTTCCAGATAACCACCGGAAACGGCATTGAAGGCATTGCAGCACTTGATCATCGCAGCCATTGGATTGATTCTGCCATTCCAGTCCAGAAGCCCCCATTTCCACCCTTCGAAGTGAGGGAGAAAGCTGGACATCTGCCAATCCATGCTCCCCTGATATTCCCCGTTATGAATGGTTCCAATGGTTTTGACCCCTTTCAGAAAACTGAACTCATAACAATATTCTATCATAAAGGGAACTAAACCGGTGTGATAATCATGGCAATGCAAAACATCCGGCCGGATCTGCATTGCACTCAGCCAATGCAGAACGCCATGCTGAAATGCGATAAACTGCTGACTCTCGTCCCAATAGCCATAAACATTTTCCCTGTCCAGCAAGCCGGGAATCTTTACCAAATAAAGTTCAAATCCCAGCACATTGCTTTTTTCTTTGAAAACCTGAACCTGGTACATGTGAAAAGACTGATGGATAAAGCCATCAAATACAAGATCAAATTCATGATTATAGAAAAACGGTTTGTTATACCAGGGCATTATCACTTTGGCATCCAGGCCCATTTTATTTTGGTATTTAGGCAATGCTCCTACCACGTCCGCCAGTCCACCTACTTTTGCGACAGGATAGCACTCCATAGAGAGATGAAATATTTTCATATCAGATATCTGTTATCTTTTCTTTGCTGTTACTTTTTACGTTTCAGAAAATCCGCAATATTGGATTTCCTGATTGGTTTCTTTTGCTTTAAAATCACGCCCGATAATGGTGGTAATTTTATTATCATTGAGTTTTTCCGATTATTCCACCCTTCTTCCAGTCTTTCAGAAATCACTGCTTCTACTCCGCTTCCGCTATATTTTTCATCATCAGAGTTGAGGATGACTTTCCAGTCCGTATATTCATCAATGCCGATCCTGTAATCAAAACTTCTCGGTGTGAGATTAAGAACGGTCAGCAGAATTTCTTTATCATTCTTACTTTTTCTGAGATAAGTAAAAATAGAATTATCCCTGTCATCACCATCGATCCATTCGTAACCATAAGGCGAGAATTGCAGTTCGTACAAGGAAGGATGGGTCTTGTAAATAAAATTCAGATCTTTTACAAACTCCTGCAGATTCTTGTGAACAGGATATTGCAGCAGATGCCAGTCCAGCGAGCTTTTGAAATTCCATTCGGTGGTCTGCGCGAATTCATCACCCATAAATAATAATTTGGCTCCGGGATTGGTAAACATATAAACATACATTGCCCGGAGATTGGCAAACTTCTGCCATTCGTCACCCGGCATTTTGTAGATCAGGCTGCTTTTACCGTGTACCACCTCATCGTGGGATAAAGGCATCATATAATTTTCATTATACATATAAGTACTGGTAAACGTGATTTTGTGATGATGATAGCTTCTGTGAATAGGATCTTCCTTAAAATAATCCAGTGTATCGTGCATCCAGCCCATCATCCATTTCATTCCGAAACCAATGCCATCATCGTGCACCGGTTTTGTGAGTCTTGGGAAGTCGGAGCTTTCCTCAGCGATCGTCTGCACATCCGGAAATTCTCCATAGACAGCTATGTTAAAATCCTGAAGAAACTGTTTGGCTTCCAAATTCACGTTCCCGCCGTAGATATTCGGTTCCCACTCGCCATCGTTTCTTGAGTAATCCAGATGAAGCATTGATGTTACGGCATCTACACGCAATCCATCGGCGTGATAACGGTCTAGCCAAAATATCGCATTGGATATTAAAAATGATTTGACTTCCGGTCTCCCGTAATTGAAAATATAGGATTTCCAATCGGGATGAAAGCCTTTTCTCGGATCTTCGTGCTCGTATAAAAAAGAACCGTCAAATCTGTGAAGTCCATTGGCATCTCCCGGAAAGTGCGAAGGCACCCAGTCCAGAAAAACACCGATATTATTTTTATGAAGTTCAGAAATCAAGTACATCAATTCCTGCGGACCACCGAATCTTGAAGTCGCCGCATAAAATCCTGTAATCTGATACCCCCAGCTTGGGTCGTAAGGATATTCCATAACCGGCATAAACTCTACGTGGGTAAAATTCATTGCTTTGAGATAAGGAACTAACTTGTCCGCTATCTCGCCATAACTAAGAAAACGTTCAGGATTCCCCGGGTCGCGCATCCAGGAACCGAGGTGCATCTCGTAAACGGAAATAGGAGCTTCCAGGCTGTTGTATCGCCAGCGTTTCTCCATCCAATCTTTGTCCTGCCACTCATACCAAGTGGTGCAAACTGTAGAACCTGCCTGCATTGCATTTTCAAAGCAAAGTCCGAACGGATCTGCTTTTTCCAGCAAATCTCCCTCGGTAGTCCGGATGCCATATTTATACACTTCACCAAAGTCCAAACCCGGAATAAAGCCTTCCCAAATCCCAGACTGATCCCAGCGCCCAGCCAGCTGATGCGAAGCCGAATCCCAACGGTTGAAATTTCCCATTACCGAAACTTCCTTGGCATTTGGTGCCCAGACTGAAAAATAGACACCGGTAACACCATTAACCTCCACCTTGTGTGAACCAAATTTCTCATAAAGCCTGGTGTGTTTTCCCGAGCGGAAAAGGTAAATATCGAAATCGGTAAACAAGGAATAAGGCTGAACGATCATAGATTATAGATGATGAATGATAATTGATAAAAGATTTTCTTCAATTGTTATTACCTTACCAAGATAGAGAAATTAATCGATAGACCATTAAAAAGTTTTTGTTAAATAGTATTAAAGTTTTTAAGAGGCTTTGTATTGTGGGAAAACTACCCCGTCCTCTATCGGACACCCCTCCAAAGGAGGGGAATTTTATTTAATTTGGAAAGGAATCGGCAAATCTTGTTCCTCAATTTCCAGAGAGGGCATTTTTTGACAAGCTTATACTATTTTAAATTTCTTTTAAAAACACTTTAGTCACTTTAGATTAGAATAAAATGCTATCACTTTAAGTTCAATTTAGTTTAAAATCTATAGATTTTAGGAAAATTAGGTTTTTAATATGACTTTTGAAACTGATAATATTTAAACTAAGTGCTAATTTTTTCTAGTTAATTTTTTAAGCAGACTCTTAATCGGGAGGATTTTTTTGAAATCAGGGGTTGATGTTTTTTGCCCAGAGGTAGATTCCTGCGTTTTTCTCTGTTTTTTCCAATGATCTCTTGGTAGATTCAAAATCCAGCATTGCGATGATGAAAAACCATTTCGTATCCTGAGGAATAATGAAAAACCAGTCTTGTTCCGGTAATGTCTCTTGTTCATCAATGATCTGAGGCAATGATGCCAACACTTCTGCAGCTACCAATTTTTGGTTAAAATCTACAGATAGAGCGTAGAACGTGAGTTTTGCCGTGGTGGCTTTTTTGGGCGTCTTTATCTGCTCACCCCAGGATAAAGCAGGAAGCTTAACCGTCATCCCAAAATCTGCATCCAGATCATACTTGGGATAGAAGTTGGTACAGCTGCCCCATTCCATTTTCGGATTAAAGTCAAAGCCAATCATCGCCTCGGGATTCTGAAATCTAAAGATGGCTGTTCCGCTATCCGAGATCTCTTTTGAAATGGTTTTCTGAAGCCTGGTCTTGTGCCTGACAGCCTGATACTGATGGGAAACCAACCCTATCTTATCTTTCAGAAGATCTCTGTACAACTTTTCTTTCTCTCCTGCCAGTGCAAATCTTTCAGCTTCTATTTTGGTGTTCCTGGTTTGTTTTGGCTTTTTACCTTTTGCCCGTACATAGGCCCTGTCTCCATCGTTTACAAATACGATGTTTCCTATAGCACCACTCAGGTTGCCGTTCTTTTTTAATCTTGCCATTGTTTTGTGTTTTTTTGAGAATGGTTTGCAGCAGTTTTATTGACCCACTCTTCTATAAAAGAGTGATGTAAATGTAATAATAACCTGATATATCAGCAATATTTTATTGGACTTGTATTGGAGTTGTGATGGAAGTGTACTGGATTTGTGTTATAGGAAATTGGGAATGATAAGCATGATTGGCTTGTGAGGTAAAGATAATGAATTCTAAGAGTTTTGTTTAGAAATTATATTAAAAAAGTTTAAAACCACATAGCCACATAGTTTTATCAAAACACTGAGGTTTTAAAAATCTGTGGGTTTATAAACTAAATTCAATTTAAACTTATGAGACTAAAACCACTTGGTCACATAGGATGTATGCGAAGTTTGGTTTTTGATAAAGATAAAATAGGAAGCTGTGTGATTTTAGGATCTTAACACTTCGACTCCGCTCAGTGTGACAGTTTCGGCTAAAGCCTAATTATTGAACCTCGATCATCATCGGGCTAAAGCCCAATGCTATTGATAAAAGAATCAGAAGCTTAATTATCATATCGTTAAAAATAGAAATCAATCTAAATCAGTTTAAAAAATCCAGCGGGCTTTTTACTTTTGCTTTGGAGATGTCTGTAATGTGGGTGTAGATCTGGGTGGTCCTGATGGAGTTATGTCCCAAAAGCTCCTGCAGAAACCTGATGTCTGCTCCGCTCTCCATCAGATGTGTAGCATAGGAATGCCGGAGACCGTGCACGCCAATGCTCTTGTTGATATTGGCTCTCCTCATTGCCTGCTTGAAAACGCTCTGTACACTTCTAGCCTTATAGGCACCGCCATACTGCCCTTCGAAAAGGTAATCTTTTGGGCGATATGCCTTGTAATAATTCCTAAGAAGCTCCAGTACAGACTCCGGCAGATTGGTATAGTGGTCTTTTTTGCCTTTGGCACCAGCTATCAGCACCAGCATATTACCACTGTTGATGTGTTCTATCTTGAGATTCACAATCTCGCTCACGCGCAGTCCCATCCCATAACACAGTTGCAACATCAGCAGGTGCTTTGGGTTTTGGGTGGTTTCGAAAATCTTTTTGATCTCTGCCTGGGATAGCATCTTGGGAAGCAATTTTGGTGTTTTGGGACGGGGCACTTCAAAGAACATTTTGGATTTTTTCCGCACCTGCTCGTAGTAAAACTTGATGGCGTTGATCCTGCTGTTGAGATGATTTTCTTTGATTTTCTCTTTGTCCAGGCAGTAGAGGAAATAATCCTTTAGCCGATCCTGAGAGAGCTGATCTACGGAAAACCCTCTTATGGTACGAAGCAAATGTGCAAACTCTGTGACATAGGTACGGATGGTATTTGGGCTGTAGGCTTTCAGCTTCAGGTGTTCTACGAAATCTGAGAATGCCTTTTGGTTGATGGAGTGGATTTCGTTTTTCAGGCTATTGCCCCACTCTTTTTGGTTGAGTTGCAAGGCATCTCTCACAGCGGGAAGATCTGGCAGATGCCACGCCCTATTAGTATTGCTCCATTTTGCGGAAGGGAAAGCCTTGCGAAGCTCCTGAATGAGCTTGTAGTCTTTCTCAAATTGTATCCATATCACATTTTTGTCTCTATGGCTTCCGAAGCTGAAATTGTATAGATCTAAATTCATATTTGGTGTTTTTTTTGATGTTCGCATTTTATATATCATATCTATTGGAGATCAAGAATTCTATTTAAAATACGAAGATGAAATTAGTAAAAAAACCTAATTAAACAGATATGTAATTAAAAAATTAAATCTTTTTTGGAAGATTTAAAAAATTTCGTATATTTGGGTGTTAGCGGTAATTGTAACAAACCTATGGCATTAGACTTTCACAGACTTAACAACAGAGAATATTTGTTCGGACTTGACGACAAGAAGTATAAAAATCTTGACGAAATATTTACTGAATATAAAAATTGGACTAGCATTTACATTGACCCATATAGCGACACAAAATTGACCATTGAAAATCAAAAAATGCTTGTAAAAATAATTGACACTTATATTGAGAAAACGAATTTGAACACTGACAAGCAAAAAACAGTCGACATTTTGGAGTTTAGAGCATTTATGAAATATTTTTCTGACCAGAATTTTGACATTGAAGTATTAGGCGACTGAAAAATTGACATTAAACAAACACCGAATGAAATTAGAAATAAATAAGCCATATAGAATTAGTGAGCTAATAGAAATCGTAAAAAATAAATTTGACAGAGACTTTGATAGCAATGGAAAAGAAAAATATATCAGGGAAAATATATACGATATCTACATTGCCGAAAATCAAGAGTTGAATGAGGAGACTGTTTTATTTGCTGGAGAAACAGTTAAAATTGATGATGAAGACAATGAAATTTATCCCAATGAGGTTCTAGAAAAAAAATTTGAAATGTTCTTTTCCTGTCAAAATTTTCAAGATATAATAGACTTGGCTTATTCACAAAAAAACAATGCGTCTATTAGTGACTATATAAAATGTTTGAAATATTATGCTGAAAATGATACTTTTTTAGACATAGAACGATGACGAGCAGATAACAACTACCGCTAACAAGGGTTTTGCAATAGTGGGGCGAAACTGCAAAGTTCAACAGTTGTTCTTCTGTTCAACTTTTGTGCAAAATTGAAGATTTGTGCTTCTATTGCCCCACCATCGCAAAGCCCCGGGACGTTAGCGGTTATTTTAAAACCACACGAAAATGACACCATCACCAGAATACGACAAATTTGTTAAAAGTGTATCAACTTTTTCACAAGACATAATAGATCATTCAATAGCTTCTTGGAATGGAATAGACTTTAATCAGACAGAACCACAAATAATAAAAAAATATTTGTTAGACAGAGGTGTAGGCATTGACTATCTAAATAGAAATCTTGCACCTATATTAAGCCATTCATCATACGAGGTAAAATTTGCTTCTGTATTTATTCATCAAAAACCGAGAATAACAAGACACATTTCATCAATAAATTTATGCACGGGCGACACTCCAAGCTGTGAACTTGGGGATTTGCTTGTCGTATTTTGCTTGCTTGACAAAAACAAGACTCCGCTATTTAGAAGTGCTGTAATATCACAAGCAAAAAAAGACAGAGTATTGACTTCCCAATCGCAAAAATGTCTATACGACAGCGACATAACCTTTTCAATGCCTGCAAGAGTTTACAACAATTCAATAATCAATACACCAGAAAGAAATTTACCTGACTACAGCCAAGGTAGAACTAAAGCTTTGCATTATTTAATTCTTGACAAATTTCCAAACTTGAGACAAGTCCCTTGGAACTCAAATTTAGAATATAGCTGGGCGCATTTTCTTAATAGAATACTTGTTGGCGACTTAGGACTTCCTTTTGAAAATCCACCTAATCCACCAAACCCTGACTGGAATTGCATTTTATACGACCTTCTCAATATTGGACAAGGTATTATTCCAAGTAGAATTCAAAGAGGAAATGCTCTAGCTGACATTGTTAATCTATTCAACGACTTCAATGAATACGACAAATATTCTATTGAAATTGAAGACGAACAAGGTATGCCGACAGTTTTCATTATTGTAAGAGACTCTGAATATGAAAAGAAAAACAACCGCTAACAAGCAGTTTGGCAAAAGAGCGGAGTAAGTCTAAGTTGAACGTTTGTGCTTTTTATACCGCCAATGCTGTGAGCATTGGCTTTTTTTTACTAATTTAGCCTACGGCTCACAGCATTGGCTACGTTCGTGCAACATCTCAGCTTTTCGGCTTCGATTTTCCGCTCCTTCGCCAAGCTGCCGAACCGTTGTGCGACATTTTAGAAACAAATACTCTTGAGATGAATTCTATAAAAGATTTGATTTATTTTGATTATGACAAGGCTAAATCTCTTAACAGTCAATTGTCTGGAGGTTTATTAAAAGAACTAACAAAAACCATTGAAGAAGAGTCAGGAAGTAACGGCGAATTAGGAATAGATATTAAAGTTTTCAAAGCAAGCGTTGGAGGTAATGATAAAGGAAAGGAGGTAAAGACAGAGACAATCGAAATTTATCACGAACTACTTAATCAAATTGAGCAAGAATTGTATAATAATAAAATTCTTGTTGACTTAAATGATAATTTTGATAATGGAGAAAGAAGTTTTAATGATTTTTTAGAAGACGTTCCAAACTTTAAATACATTAAAGCAACAGGTTGGTCAACTTTTGAAGATTTTGATCGTTTCAAAAATATAATGACAAACTTCAATGAAATTCAAAGGCTTATTTATGGTTCAGCACTTGAAAACAATGAAGAAGTAAAAAAACTTAAAGAACAGATAAATGATTTAAAAGTAGAACTAAAAAAGAAACCAAATGCTCATAAAGAAATTGCTCGGTTAAATGCATTAGAGAAAAATTATGATAAAGAAATTACTAAACAAATGCAATCATATTTTCTTGATGAGAATTTTATCGAGCGTGTTCATACTTTTTTAGATACCTTTTCAGCAAACAGATTAAATTTTAGACTTGCACCTTTCGACTATTTTAATGATTTCCAAATTTTAGCAAACCTAAAAAGTGAGTATTTAATAAATGGAAATTTTGAAAATATTATTTATACGTACGGAAGTCGCCCCAACATAAAACTTTCAGTTTTCGGTATAATAACTTCTTGTCCACAAAAAATTGACCAAAGAATTGATTTGAATGATGAATATCTAGGATATGATGACGCTGAATTAATCGAAAGTGATGTATTTATAAAAGCTTTTAGGAATGTATTTGCGAGTTTTGAAGCATTCGAAAAATTCTTTTTTGTTCCTTCTTATCCTAAAATCGCAGTAAGTCCAATTGCAATTTATCAAGAAATTAAATACTAAAAAAACGTCGCACAACATCGGTTTTGCAAAAGCGGGGTTGAAGTTCCCTTGCGTTGAAAGTTTTGTAATTTTAATCCGCAAAAAACCATTTCGCTTTTTTATTTTTTGTAATTTTGAAAAAACGAAAATGGTTTTTGCTCAGTTCGGTTTTTAATAGAAAGTTTTGGCTTTCTTAGCCCCGCCTTCGCAAAGCCGTTTCCCGTTATGCGTCATTTTAGGACTACCCAACAAAAATGAAACAGTTGACATTTAAACTTATCTTTCCATTGACAGTAATTTCCTTTGCGACAATTACAAAATGGTGGTACGCATTACCTGTTGACGCACCGGATACGTTGTATAGTGGATTTCCATTCCCATTTGTCGGTGATGGCTGGCATACCTCAATCTCCTTACAGATTTTTGTTCTCGAACTATTTGCCGACTTTCTTATTTACTTCCTTTTCTGGTTTTTGGTTGTGTTTTGCGTGAATAAATATTTAACAAAAATTAGAACGTATAAAATTGTGACTATCGGACTTTGGACAATTTCAGGACTAATAATACTTGGAGCATCATATACCGCAAGTTTTCCAGAACATATTTTTCACTTTAAACGTCCTTATGATATGGAAATAATGGAGACTGGTTACAAGTTTGGTTGGCAACATATAGAACGACCAGACTATTATAAATATCATCCTGAAGGCAAAAAGGAATGAAAAAACGACCGCATAACACGGGTTTTGCAATAGTGGGGCGAAACTGCAAAGTTCAACAGTTGTTCTTCGGTTCAACTTTTGTGCAAAATTGAAGATTTGTGCTTCTATTGCCCCACCATCGCAAAGCCCCGAAACGTTGTCTGCAATATCGCGACGGAAGTCCACTCTATCGAAGTTTCTCTAAAAATTGAATTTATTTGAAATGATTTTTCTGAAACGTGGAAAAAATCGAATATCGAAAACACGAAAAGTTGGACTGAAATTATGCAAATTTGACAGCACGAATTTCAACCGAGAAAGTACGAAACTTAAACTAAATATTTGAAAAACTGAATAACAAAAAACAGTGCAGAAAATAAAACTTCGAAAAATAAAACTGACATAAATTTAACATTGAAAACCCGAAATTTAATTGAAAAATAAAATATTAAAAACATTTTTTTCAGTTCTCTGAATCGAATTTAAGCGAGTTAAATCCAATTCGCCGAAACGAAAATACTGCAGACAACATCGGTTTGGCAATAGCGGGGCTGAATCTCCAAAATCAACGTTTTGTTTTTCTTTTTAACTTTGTATATTAGCAACACGTTTCTCGCTTCGGTTGCCCCGCTATCGCCAAGCCGTGGGACGTTATGTGCCATATTAGAACGACAACGCAATGAAAGAACTAATTCCGACAATAAACGAAATTGTTAAGTATGGACTTCAATCAAACTTGACAGTAACTGACAAAGAAAAATTGTTGGAACGACACCTTGTAAAAATTTACGACCTGTATTTTCACATAGAATACAAGTTTGACGAAACGGACTTTCCTGACTTTGACAAATCACAATTTCCCGACATTAGACAAAATGTTACTAGTAATTTTACGGACTTTGGATTTTACAAAACTATACTTGACATTAACGACATTGACATCTTAAAGGACAACGCAATCGGGGACGCAATTGACGACCTTTCCGACATCATTGCAGACCTATTGGAAATAAAGTGGAGAATTGAAAATAATAGTTTGGCAGACGGACTTTGGTTTTTTAAACTCATATTTTACAGCCATACTCAGCAACATATCCTTGACCTTTTAAACTTTATGAAACAAAAAAATGGATGATGAAAAATTAATTCCCGATTTATCAAATTGGAGAAAATTTAACGGCAAAGACTTTTCCATTGATGATTGGATTGTTGGTGAAGGAAATGTAAATTTTGCCATTGCCTACTCTTTTCTTTTTTGGCCTGAATTTGTAGAATATGATGACTGCGTTATATTTAGAAACCATTTTGACAAGAGCAACTTTGAAAATTGGAAAAACACAGAATACATTAAAAGTTATGCACAAATTGAATCAGTTTTAAATCATATTCATATTTTGGACTTATTTGGAACTGACGAAAAAAAGGACGAAGTGAGTTATGAACAAATTTTATTTTTAGGAAACAAGCTTTGTGAAATTTATTCAACAAAACTTAAACACGAATTCCCTGAAAAGAAATTCATTTTTGATTTTAATGGAAACGAAAAACTGACAGCATTTGACGAATATGAAATAACATTTTATCAAGAGAAAAACTTAAAAAGAAAGACAAAATACGGCACATAACAAGGGTTTTGCGCTAGTGGGGCGAAACTGCAAAGTTCAACAGTTGTACTTCGGTTCAACTTTTGTGCAAAATTGAAGTTTTGTGCTTCTTTTGCCCCACCATCGCAAAGCCCCGAAACGTTATGTGCAATGCTTCCAAAAAAACTGCATAAAAATAAACTAAAAACACAAAAACCAAATGAACCAAATTTACATTCCCAACGAAAAATTTATTCTTTTTTCCACCCACTTTTCTGCCAACGCTCATCAGCACATTTGTAAAAAGCCATAGCAAATTACTTATTGTGCAAAAGAGCTGATTTTTCCAATGCATTTTAAAACACAAACATATGAAACACAAATTACTTATTGAAACTCTTAAAAAATATGGAAGCATATCTGAAGAAGAAGAAATAGAAATAAGGAAAGTCTTTTATTGCAAAAACAGTAAGAAAAAGGAAATACTTATTGATAAAAATTCATTGTGCAATAAACTTTTCTTTATTAACAGTGGTCTTTTGAGAACATTTTATGCAGATAGTGATGGAAATGAAATTACTAGACGAATTGCATGGGAAAAAGGATTTCTTACTAATATGGATAGCTTTAGAAAAAATGGAATAGAGAATAATGAAACCATCGAATGTATTGAAAATGCTGAAATTCTAGTAATTTCAAAAACAAGTTTGGATTTTTTATTATCGACTTCTAATAATTTGATGAAAATTTACCAAACCATATTAGAAAAATACATGGCATTTAATATAAGATGTTACCAACAAATAACAACTTTATCCCCAGAAGAAAAAATCATCTATTTCAAAGATAATTTCCCTTTACTTATAAATAGAATTAATGATAATGTTTTATCTTCTTTTTTATTAATTTCACGCATAACATTAATAAGAGCAAAGAAAAATATGTTAAAAAAATAAAAATTGTATCATTTGATACAATTTTTATTTTTTTAACATATTAGATTTGTAACATTAACCAATTAAATATACTATCATGAAAAAAATTAGACAAATTTCAAACAACCCTATTGTAATTGTATTAATACTTATTAATTTTATTTTTGTAAGTTGTAACAATGACGATCTAATGATATCAGAAACGAAAGTTAAATATTCAGGGGAAGAATTAATGAAAGGTTTATTCTTTTTTCAGAATGACATTTCGAGCAATGTTAATTTTCTGCGTGATTATAAGCAACAAATTTACAGTTTAGGAGAAAAAGAAGAAGTCAATGCTGAGCTTAAAAATTTATCAGAAGTTGCAACAAACTATATAAATACTTATAAGCCAGAATTTTTTAAAGAACTTCAGAGAGCAATGTATTCAGGAAATTTTTACTTAATTGAAGCCAAATTAGATGAGTGCGTTTTGTTAATTAATAATTCTATGGCTATGTCAGAAAAATATTCGAAAGCATTTGAATATGCAGAAAAACTAAAAAATAGTCCAAAATTTATGGAATTTATTCAAACTGTTGATTTAACTTCAGCTGAAGGACAACAGAAATTAAATGATTTTTTAAGCAGAAATCCAGAGTATGAATTTGATGAAAATGGACAAGGGATTGCTGCACCTATTTTTGTAGGACCAGCTGTAATTGCTTATGCGTTTGTTGGCGCAGTATCTATTGCAGTTGCTGCATATAGCGTCGTTACTAAAGCTGCCTATTGGGATCCAACAAAAAAATTAAAAGATAGTGATTTGGACAAGGAGGTTATAATTAAAGAAATAAGTGAATATTTAACTAATATTAAATAACATTTTAATTTTGAATAAAATAATTTTTTTTGTTTGGATTGGTCTTGCACTATCTTTATTTTTCGCCTCTCTTAAAAACCAAGTTGTATTTAATTCAAATTCGAAATTTCAAAAAAATATTTTCACTTTAATGCCACAAGGCTGGGGGTTTTTCACAAAAAATCCGAGAGACAAGCAATTAGATGTTTACAAAATTGACAATGGAAAAATAAATCGAGTAACAATCAAGAATTTTTCGTTAGAAACTTGTTTTGGTCTCTCAAGAAAAGCTAGGTTTGTCGGATATGAATCAGCCCAAGTTATTAACAGTATAAATAATAAATATTGGAATCCTGATATTTTTGGAAATTTAAGTAAATTGAAATACAAAACAGTTTATAAATATAAAAATAGTAATTTAAAGTATTTAAAAAAAGGCAGTTATGTTTTTGTTACATATAAGATTGTTCCATATAAGTGGGCGAAGAGTAATCAAGAAAAAAATAAACCTATTGAATACACTCTTGTAGAAATTGAATGAAGATGAAATTACAAAATTATAATACCAATACTTTGACTTTTTGTAGAGCTATTCTTGCATTAGGAACACTTTTGACATTATTATTTAATGATTTATCAGATTTATTTCCAGAGAAACATTTAGTTGAAATTAAAAAAAATCAAATACTTGTATCAAATCTTAATATGTTTACTTGGTTCAATGATATTTCAATACCATACTACATTGCCATAGTTATTTTGATATTTATTATTCTAGGAATATATCCAAGAATATTGTGTTTATTACATGCATTAGTAACTTTTTCGATTTTTAATGGTATGTTAATAATAGAAGGAGGAGACCAAATATGCTTGGTAATATCAATGCTATTAATACCAATATGTATACTTGATAATAGAAAGAATGGTTGGAATCAAAGAATAAATTCTTGTCAAAAGTCAAAATTATTTATTGCAAATTCAAATTTTGCATTCTTATTTATTCAAATTCAGGTAGCTATAATTTATTTTAATGCTTCAATAGCAAAAATCTACGCCCCCGAGTGGTCAAATGGTACTGCAGTTTACTATTGGTTTAATGATAATATTTTTGGGGCAGAAAAAATTATATATAAGTTATTTGGTTTTCTTTTTGAAAATGATTACAGTGTAACTTTTATAAATTGGGGAGTCATTTTTTTAGAGTTGTTTTTAAGTATTTTAATTTTGCTTCCTTCAAAATATAAACTAATTGGTTTCTTTTTAGGTAGTATTTTTCATTTTTTTATTATACTAGTGCATGGGTTACCAACATTCTTTCTGTCGATGCTATCTATATTGATTTTATATACATGGGAAATTAATTTTTCACTTTCTTATAATTTTGAAAAAATCAAACAAATTTTAAAAAAAATCATCAAAAAACCTAAATATGAATTTCAAAAGTTATTATCCTAAAGGGATATCAGTAATATTTATTTTTCAGTTTATTATTTTTGTTATATTTTCAATATCAAAAAAAGATTACTCATTTTTATATTGGGCAATTTTATTGATTTTACCATTAGGGATTCTACTCTATTTTGGTTATTTAAATGTGAAATTAGATGAAGAAGGCATTCAGTATTCAATGCCTCCCTTTGTCAACAAAAAAATTAACTGGAATGACATTGAAAATTACGAGATTGTAAATATTTCTCCCCTAAATGATTTTTTTGGTTGGGGAATTAGACGTTCCTCTAAATATGGAAAATCATATATTCTTGAAACAAATTATGCTATTGCTATAACCAAAAAAGATGGAAAAAAACTTGCGCTTTCAATTAATGATAGAGAAAAAGCCCTATCCTACTTAAAATCTATTAATAAATAAAAAAATCAGCTTATAATTTCAATTATCATTTCGATGAATAAGTTAACAATCTTCTACGACAACCATTGTTCAAATTGTACCCACTTTACCAATCTAATCCAAAAATTAGATTGGTTTAGTTTTATACATATAAGGCAATTAAGAAAACCTGAACATACAAACAAAGCAATCGGAATAAACAAAAACCTTGCAGAAAAACTAATGGCTTCATTTGATGGTAATTGGAATTATGGTTATCCAACTTTATTCAAAATATTTTTAAGAATACCCATTTTTTGGCTATTTATACCATTCTTTTGTCTCTTAAAAATTACAAAAATGGACATATTTATATTTACAACTTGCAGTCAATAGACAAATAATACCACTTCATTGCATAGAAGAAAGTTGCGAAATTAAGCAAAAATAGCACTGCACATAACATTGTATTGGCAAAATGCGGGGTTTAAGTCTGAATTGAACTTTTTGTAATATTTAGCCACAACTGCTTTTCAATTCAGCTATTTTTTGTAAGTTAGCAGTATTGAAAAAGCATTTGCTTCGCTTGGTCAAAATTGAACTTTTCGTTCATTTTTGCCCGCACTTCGCCAATACTTTTTCCGTTAGCTGCTATGCTTGACGACAACATCACCGACAAACATTAACGACATTAATAAAGACAGAATGCTAAGTAACGAACAGAAAAAAAAGATTGCCGAAGAACTTGAAAAAAGAAAACACGGCTTGACTTGTCCGATGTGCCAGAATAAGAATTTCATTATGGCAGACGGATACTTCAATAATAATATGCAGACTGACTTTGGTTCATTCTCCATTGGTGGACCAGCAATACCGACAATTGCAATTGTTTGTAGCAATTGTGGTTTCGTAAGCCAACACGCTTTAGGTGTGTTAGGACTATTACCTAAAGAAGAAAACAAAAAGAAAGATGAGCCAAGCAAATAACCCAAACGAGCAAGGCTTGTCTGTTGACTTTGGTGACGAGCTTTCCAAAAACTTGACAATTCACAAGAATGTTAAGCAAGAAATTATCATTACGACTGCTGACAAAATTAAGTTGGTGCTGATTAACACTAGAGAAATTTTGACTTCTCAGCGGGACTGGTGGACACCTTTTGGTTTACTAGTTTCATTTATTACGACACTTTGCACAGCAGACTTTAAAGACGCATTTGGTGGGACAAAAGAATTTTGGCACGCAATTTTTGTTTTACTGACAATTTTTAGTGCTGGTTGGCTTATCAAGACAATTATTAAACTAATTAAAAACTGGGGACAAGACGACCTAAATAAAATTATTGAGCAAATAAAATTAAAAGGACAGACAGACAACAATGAAAACACTGGAGACAATAGCACAAGCAGCTAACAAGGTATTGCCAAAAGCGGGGCTGAACGGCTTCGATTGGACATTTGTGCAAGGTTCAACATTCGTTCTCCGATTGAACTTTTGTGCTAAAAATCCCCGCCTTCGGCAATACCCAAAACGTTAGCAGTAATTGCCCCGACCGACAAAAACGACAGAAAAATGGACAATTCAATTTCAATAGTATTCGGAATACCAGAACACGGTTGGCTACCTGTTGACTTCCATTACAAGGACTTTCATTTGGACTTTGACGCATCAGACGTTTTAAATGACCCGACTGAAGAACTTTATAGTGCAGTTAAAAAATTGCAAGACAATGAAGTCAAACGGATAACTTGGTGGTTAGAACCAGGAGCGTATTTTTTTGACTTTGAAAGAAAAGGACAAGTTATCACCTTGACAATTATAGAAACAGACGACCTTCACGATGAGAGTTCTGCCAAGACTGAGCTAATAAAAATTATAGGAGACGACAAAGAAATACTTAAACCATTTCGGAATGTTTTAAAACAGTTTTCTTCGCAGATCTATGAAGAAAATCATTGGCCTTACAGTTTAGACAAAAATCAAATAAAGGACTTATGACAGAAAGAAATGCAACTACTGCTAACATCGGTTTGGCAATATGGCGGCTGAAGTGCTTCTATGAAACATTTGTGCAAGGTTTTACGGCCGTAATTCTATTGAACTTTTGTGCTAAAAACCCCCGCCTTCGGCAAGCCCCGGGACGTTAGCCACAATTTAAAATGAAAGCTCTCACATATTTCAACACTCTGACAAAACTTCCCAATTGGAATCCCAATAGTCACGTTCATATTAGACAAAAACTTGGCTTTGCTTACGAAGACACAGAACATTACATTCACTTGTATGGTTGGGACAGTGGCTTCAAAGGAATTTCGATTGGGTTGACAGTAGTTGAAGCCAAAAACAATGATAGAACAACAGGAAAATCACTTGAGGATTGGGTAATTGAGAATTTTGGAGCCACAAATATTACGAATTCCACAATAGAAATTGGGCATTCTGTAAAAGGCATTTGGAGACCAGGTCTTTACTATAATTCAGATGTAATTCAAGCAATTGGTACAACAGAGCACGAATGGTACTTATCTGAACAAGGAATAAGAGTTCTTATTCAAAAATTAGATGAGATTTTTTTATTTGTTGAGCCAAATAATATAACCAAAGAGACTTATAGCCATAAAATAAGAGAGCTACTTATACTGTCTTGCACAGAAGTTGAAAATTTTTGGAATTACTACCTGAAGCTATGCGGAGTGCCTGAACGGAGAAATGGCTATTCTACTAACGATTATGTTCGACTTAAAGAAAAATTGTACTTAAGTGATTTTGAATTTAGTCTTATATCTTGCCCTGAATTAGGCGTAATACGTCCTTTTGAAAACTGGGACAGTTCCAGTCCGACCCAATCTCTCTTTTGGTATAATTCGTATAATAAAACTAAACACGATAGAACAGCAAATTTCAATCAGGCAACCTTGTGGAATTCAATAAATGCCGTTGTTGCTTGTCTAATATTGCACTGTGTAAAGTTCGGACCTTACACTATGTTTGAAAGTGACAACCATTTTTCATCTGTTGTTAAACAACTGTTTTCAGGTAAGCTTTACACAGATTGTAAAGAAAGCTTTTATATACCCAAAATCGAATTGACGGCAGGTTCGAGAACTGATATGTTCGTTTTTGACCCAAGAGAAAATGGGTTGACAAAAGACTATATTATTAACGATTTAACAATATAAACTGTGGTTAACAAGGTATTGCCAAAAGCGGGGCTGAAGTCCTAAATTGAACTTGTGTACTTCTATCAACTTTTGTATCTTGGCTGAGCTGAAGTGCTACTATTTCCCCGCCTTCGGCAATACCCAAACCGTTATATGCAATATTTCCCACAAAAACTAATAAACTATGTCAAATTCATTATGGCACAAACTTGGATTTTCTGAAAATCCCTATAATACCAAACCGTTAAATGTACAACGTGAAGACGTTGATTTATTAATGGGAAGAGAATCTGAACAAATAGAATTTTTAACGACCATAGAATCTTCAAATGAAGGAGTATTTGTAATATCGGGAGTTCCTGGTGTTGGTAAAACTAGTTTCTTAAATATTCAGCAATATCTTATTGAATCAGGAGAAGGATTTGGAGGAAAAATTTTATCAGCCAGAACATTATGTTCTGTCCAACCTTATGATGAGCCTAAAGATTTAGCAATACGAAGTTTACAAAGTTTCACTAAATCTATACAACAATTTTGTGACACTAATGGTAAAAAATTACCTAAACAAGTAGACAAAGTTATTAATTGGTTACACCAAAATAAACCATCAACTTTTGAATTTGGTATTCAAGTTTAGGTAATGGTATTAATTATGGAAGAGAAAAACATTTACCTAATTTGAATGAAGCTACTTTCGAAACCTTAATGGAACTATTACAAACACTATCTTTTGAAGTTATTAGTGAGTTAGAGTTCGAAGGTAGCTTTATCGTTTTAGATAATATCGAAAACCTAGACGATGAAGATTTATCAGATTTGCTAGTTAGCTTTAGAGACACTTTATTTAATATTAAAGGCATATGGTGGGTGCTAATAGGTCAAAGTGGTTTATCTAGTTTAATACAAACTACAAACCCAAAAGTCTATCAGAGATTATCTGGTGGGATGGAATTGAAACCAATCACAATTGAAAACTTAATTAAAGCAGTTAATATAAGAGTAGAAAAATTTCATAATAGTAGCAAAATTGCTTCATCACCGATTAGTGAAGAATTATATCTTAAGTTATTTAGTTGTTCAAATGGTGAAATTAGGTTTGTTTTTAAATATTGTATTCAAATTTGCATTTCTTTTGTTCAGACAATAAGGAAGTATATGATTTTAGAGAAAATTACAATACACGATGAAAGCTTTAATGAATTTATGGGAAGATATATGGTGGAAACTCATATTAATGATGATTTCGCATTAAGTTGCTTAAAAGATAAAATTATTGAAGAATTTTCAGGTTTATATTTACAAAATGAAGAGAAAGGAATTCTTAAAAAAATAGGTGAATTACATAAAATCAAACCTAAAGATTTTAGAGAATTTTCTGACTTTGGTATAAAAACAATGCAAGATTTTAGTATTAACTATTTAACTAAGTTTACTAATCAAAATTTGTTATTGAGAAGACAAGAAGGCAAATTAATTACTTATGAATTGCGTGGTATCGCATTTTTAGCTTTAGAGTTTGGAGTAATAGATTAAATACTGCATATAACAGTGTATTGGCAAAATGCGGGGTTAAATACAAAATACAACTATTTGTTTCCTTTAGCCGCCAATATTTTCCAATTCCACATTTTTGATTAACTTAGTTCAATTGAAAAAATATTGGCTTCACTCAGTCTGAATTGAACTTTCAGTTAAATCCAGCCCGCACTTCGCCAATACTTTTTCGTTAGCGGTCAGTGTAAAAAGACGACAATCAATAGAAAATGAACAGACAAATAATAAATGTAATAATTGGACTTTTAATAGTTGCGTTGACTTCCTGCAAGACGGCACAAACGAGTATGATTGTCGCAGACAGTTATGACGAAAAGAAAAATCAAACAACTTTGACTTTGTTGCCTTATGGAAATATTGTTTTTCCAGACAAATGGACAAAGACAAGTTACAACCAAGTAAGCCGACAACATTTCTTCACAAACAACGACTCGACAACCGTTGCAGTGACAAAAAATCCAAGAAACAAATATCCGTTTTTCAAACCCGACCAAACAGACAGCGAATTTGTGACTGATTTTGTAAAATGGGACGCAGAATATTGGGAGAAACAAGGTTTGACAGTAACAACCATTGACAATAAATCAGACAAAGGTTATATTTTATGGCAAGCAAAAAATGACGAAAAAAATGTAAATACAATTTTTCTTTTTGGTTCTAAAAATGGCTTGGCATACAATTTTTCAGGGACTTCAAAAACCTGGACAGAAACAAAGATTAAGGACTTTTTAGTGCAAATATATAATGACAACTAAGACGACAGAGAAAGAACACCGAACCGCTAACAAGGTATTGCCAAAAGCGGGGCTGAACGGCTTCGATTGTACATTTGCGCAAGGTTCAACATTCGTTCTTCGATTGAACTTTTGTGCTAAAAATCCCCGCCTTCTGCATTACCCGGGACGTTGGGCGTAAGTTTAAAACACACCGTTACATTGACAGAATATCCTAAAGACATAAAATTTAAATACAGTTGGAGAAAATACCAACAAAGAGTGCTTGACGACTTACAAGACCACTTAAATGACGGACATTTACACGTAATTGCTCCACCTGGTTCTGGTAAGACAGTTTTAGGACTTGAAGTTGCTATTCGGCTTGACAAACCAACTTTAATTCTTGCACCGACAATTGCAATTCGTAATCAATGGATACAACGATTTTGTGAACTGTTCCTTCAAACTAACTTGACACCTGATTGGATTTCGAGAGACATTCGCAATCCAAAATTTATGACCGTTGTAACGTATCAAGGTCTTCACGCAGCTTGTAACAATTGGAGAATTGACGAAGAACAACTTGAAAACGAAGAAGAAGAAACAGAAGAAACAAACGGAAAAGCAACAAATCCCAATCTTGACAATATTGTAAACGGACTTAAAGCACAAAAAATAAAAACGATTGTGGTGGACGAAGCACACCATTTAAAAAATGAATGGTGGCAAACGCTGACAAAGGTCAAAGAAAAATTAGACCCGATTATTGTTGGCCTGACAGCCACACCACCCTATGACGTTACAGCTACAGAATGGCAACGATACATTGACTTAAACGGACCTGTTGACACAGAAATTTCAGTTCCTGAATTGATAATTGAAGGCGATTTATGCCCTCATCAAGATTACGTTTATTTCACACTACCGACAGAGCAAGAAAACCAAAGTATTGTTGATTTCAGACAAAACATTGAAAAGCTTTTTCTAGAAATAAAAAATGATGAAACCATCATCAAGGCTATAGAACAACATCCAATTTGGCAAAACCCAACAGAACAGTTAGATTGGATTTACAACAACCTCGCCTATTATTCAGTTTGTTTGATTTTCCTAAAAGCAAACGACAAAGAAATTCCCAACACACATCTTGAAGTAATCGGAGATAAGAATTTTGAAATTCCCAAACTTGATTATGAATGGATTGAAACACTTTTAGATTTTTACCTCTACAAGGAAAAAGAACAATTCAAGACATTTGAAGAACATCAAAAAACGCTTGAAGACCGACTAAGAAGATATGGGGCAATAGAAAGGCGACAAATCAATTTTTCCCATAACAAAAGAGTAACAGGATTTTTGACTTCAAGCATCAGCAAACTAAACGGCATCAAAGAAATTGTTGATTTTGAATACAAGAATTTAGGAAACAATTTACGTTTAGTAATTCTTTCCGACTTTATCCGCAAAGAGTTTTATATCAACGCACCCGACAATAATCTTGAACTAAATAAAATTGGAGTTATTCCAATCTTTGAAAAATTAAGACGAGAAAATAAGGAAAACAAGAAAATTGCTGTTTTGACAGGTTCAATGATAATTATTCCAGTTAGTGCCTATCCTGCATTTGAAGCAAAAGCGGCAAAATATGGCATTACGCAAGTCAGTTCTAATCTAGTTCCATTTGACAGTAACTATATTTTAATCCGCCAAACCGAGCAACTCAAACACGACATAGTTCACATAGTAACTCAAATCTTTCAATGTGGAGAAATTGAAGTTTTGATAGGAACAAAATCTTTGCTTGGAGAAGGTTGGGACGCTCCTGCAATCAATTCATTAATCTTGGCAAGTTTTGTTGGTTCATTTGTGCTTTCCAATCAAATGCGTGGCAGAGCCATTAGAACACAAAACGGAAATGACGATAAGACAGGAAACATTTGGCATTTGGTCTGTATTGACCCAACTTCACCCACAGGCGGAGACGATTTTGACTTACTAAAAAGACGTTTCAGAAGTTTTGTAGGTGTTTCATTCAAAGAAGTACCCGGAATTGAAAACGGTATTGGCAGATTGAATTTAACCGAAAACATTCATCATAAAAAAGAAGCTGAAAAGAAAAACCTTGAAATGTTTACTCACGCAGGTGACCGAGAAAGTTTGAAACAGCGTTGGAAAGAAGCATTGGAGACCGGTGTAAACCTTGTAGAAGAAATCAAAATACCATTCCCAGAAGAAAGAGAATATAAGACTGTAAAGTCAATGTATCTCGACAAGACAATTAAAAACTTATTGGCAACTTTAGGTTCAGGTCTGCTTGGCTTTGGCTTAGAAAGTTTGCAAGGACTTGGTAGAGCAGCAAGAAACATCAAAACAACCCAAGACCTTTATGTATTCCTAGCAATTCTCGGAACTATTGGAATGGCAATTTTCGGCAGACAGACTTACAAGACATTGAAATTGTATTTTAAATACCGAGACATTTCAAAAGATATTCAACAAATTGGTGATGCACTTTTAAATTCATTAGTAAAAGCAGGTGCAATTCGAACAGACAATTCAAAATTAAAAGTTGAAACCTCTGTTGACAATTGGGGTGCTGTTTATTGTCATTTAGAAGGTGGAACTACATTTGATAAATCAACTTTTATAAACGCACTTCAAGAAATTATTGCTCCGATTGACAACCCACGGTATGTAATTATCAGAAAGAATAAATTTATGCTTTTCGTTAAGCAAAAAGACTATCATTCTGTTCCCGAAATACTCGGACGAAACAAAAATTTAGCTGAATATTTCCAAAGCCAATGGGAAAGACTTGTAGGTGCTTGCGACTTGATTTTTACAAGGACAATTGACGGAAGAAAGCTACTTTTGAAATCAAGAGTAAAATCTTTGGCAGCTCAATTTGACGACAAAGTAGAACACGTAAACAAATGGAGATGACAAGAAAACCTACGCCCGACACGGGTTTTGCGTCAGGCGGGGTGAAGTGCAAAATTCAAGTGTAGTTTTTCAATTGAACTTTAGTAATAATATCAACTTTTGCGCTTCGATTTCCCGCCCGAACGCAAAGCCCCGGAACGTTAGGTGGCAATCTTAAAGACTGAACATAGCGAATGAAAAAACACGACTTTTTGAAATTAAAAATTGGAGATATTGAACAGTATTCAATGGTTATTAAAAAAAAGGACTTAGACTATTGGAAAAGTTTAGGTTGGTTGACATATACCGAAATTGGTTTGCCCAAAGGAGATGAAGAGGCATTTTTGCTTTATGGAAAAATCAATAAAAGTGAAACGCTAATATTCAACAGACCAAACTTGCTAAAAAATATTCCAGTTGACAAACTTGTGGGAATTGAGATTAGAGAAGTTTCAACAGTTTTGGGTAATTATGGAATGGGTGGAGCAGGCTTTTTTGGACTTTTACTTGACAATTCTGAATTTTTGACTTATGCAGTTTTGGGAGCAGGAAATTATGTAATCATTGACAATAGAGTTGTGGGATGTAATCCAGACCTTTATGAAAAAACAAAACCTTGGCTATCGAACTTTGGAGAAGGCCAAACTTGGGACGATTTAACGACACACATTTCAGGGAGTAAAATAGAAAACATTTCTTTAACTACAGAAACTTGCAACATATCATTAAAAAAGTTTGACAAAAAAATTGAGGTAACTTTCGTAAAGAATGACATTAGATTACCAAGAAAAGTTGGACGAAAAAGAAATGCTTTTAAAAAAGGGGTAATTTCTGATTATTTACTTTTTCAACACGAAAACGGAACTCTAATTGTGTAAAAAAAGACTGCCACCAACAAGGGTTTTGCAATAGTGGGGCGAAATTGCAAAGTTCATCCGCCGCGGCGGATCTTCGGTTCAACTTTTGTGCAAAATTGAAGATATGTGCTTCTTTTGCCCCACCATCGCAAAGTCCCGAACCGTTAGGCGAAAGCTTTCCAAACAAAACGCAAAGATTGAAAAAGAAATACTTTTATATTTTAATCATCATTTTGATTGTTCTTATCCCAGTTTTTATTTTGGAATTGTAAATACAATGGTCAGTATAAAATACGAAACTGATTCTCCTTCAGAATGTATATCGAAGATTACTGGAGATAATTTATGCGATTCTATTAGCAATTTAAAAGCATTAATCTATTCTGACATTGTACTAATTATTGTACTAATTATTTTACTAATTATCTTTAGAAATAAAATCACAAAAAATGAGATATAAAAAGTATGTTTAGAATGTAGGATTGCATTAAATCGCGATATAGATTTAGGATCAGAACTGAAATATCCGTGTCCTGAATGTGCTAAACCTATGACTTTATTAACTCATAGATTTAGAGCTCCTAAAAAAACTGATATTAAAGCTTGGGAAACAGTGAAGTTCTTAATAGAAAATGGTTTTCCTTTTCAACACATTTATAAAATTGAAGATGGAAAAATTACAAATGAATACGCTGAATTTCCAAAAAATATGAAAGAAGCGAAAGAATTTATTTTAATCTACAAAGAACAAGGTTATAAAAAATAAAGCTATCGTGTAACATCGGTTTTGAGAAATGGCGGGTTAAGGGAAATATAAAAAGTTTATGCATTTTATCCTCAACAGCTTTTTATATTTCCTTTTTTTGTTATTTTATTAAATATAAAAAAAGCTGTTGCTTAAGTTAGTGCAAAATTGAAAGTTTAGGCTTCTTATCCGCCACTATCGCAAAGCCACAAAAACGTTACCTGTAAGCTAACCGAAATAGTCCCGACAAAAAAATCAAGTCAACGCACAAACTGATATTCCTTTTCCATTTTCATACGTTTTTCCCCAATCACAAAGACTTTTCAAAATCGGAACTAAATCATTCCCTTTGTTCGTTAAAACATATTTAATTCCGACAGGAACTGTTTCAGGAATTTCTTTCTTGACAATTATGGCGTGTGTTTCCAATTCTTTAAGTTGACGACCTAAAACCTGTTCAGAAATATTTGGAAGTTCTTTTCTCAACAAGTGAAAACGATTATTGCCTTGCGAAATGGAATACACAATTTGCGATTTCCAACGACCGCTAATAACACTCAACGCAGAGTTTAGCTCACAAACTTGAAACAAAAATTGTTCATTTATCGAATTGGTTGAATTTTCTTTACGCATAACTATCTCTTTAACAGCTCACAATTTTGTTAGCTATTGCATACAAAAAAATGCTTGCAGAATTTTGTACCAAAATACGAAATATGAACAAAGCATTATTTTTGATATTAGGATTATTGACAATAAGTTTTTCGCAAGCACAAGAAAAATGGATTTTGGAATCGGAATATTTACAACAACCCGACACCGTTTTAATCTTCAAACCAAAAGCATACAACAAAACAGAAAAATTTCCTTTGGTTTATTTACTTCACGGTTATAGCGAAAACTACAAACAATGGTCGCAGACAACAGACTTGCAGAAATTAGCCGACCAATATGGTTTTATCATCGTTACACCAGACGGTTTTACATCTTATTACATCAATAGCCCAATAAACAAAGGTTCACGATATGAAGATTTTTTCTTCAAAGAGTTAGTTCCGAAAGTTCATAAATCATTTAACATTGACGACAAAAATATTTTCATCAGCGGTTTGAGTATGGGCGGTTATGGAGCTTTGCGGTATTTCATTTTACACAACGATTATTTTAACACAGCAGGTTCAACAAGCGGAGCTTTGGAAATTGACTATCCGAATTTTCAGAAAGTAAGCCAACAATTTTGGCAGACAAACAGAATGACAGATGATTTGACAAAAAATCTTGGCAATCCAAAAACCGAAAATTGGAACAATTACAGTATATCAACTCTTCTAAAACAAAATTACAATTTTAGAAGGTCATTTATTTTTGACTGCGGAACAGACGACATTTTGTATTCAAACTCTGAAAACTTGAAATCTTTAACGGACAGTTTGAAAATCCCAACAACTTTCATAAGCCAGCCGGGCGACCATAATACTGAATATTGGACTAAGTCTATTGAACATCATTTTGTTTATTTTCAACAACACTTGACAAAATAACGAACTGAAAAACAGCAGCAGGTAAAATCGGTTTTGCGTAATGGCGGGTTAAGTGCTAACATCAACTTTTGTGCTTCTATTCCTCCAATGCTTTTTGCATTGGCTTTTTTTGTAATTTAGCCAACGACAAAAAAGCACTGGCTACGGTAATGCTAAATTGAACATTTGTGCTTCTATTTCTGCCACTACGCAAAGCCGTGACCCGTTAGTGGCAACCTTAAACAGACGATAATGCAAATAAGAAAAATAAATAAAGTCGACAATTTATTCTTAGCAAAAATGATAAGACAGGTTTTTGATGAACATCAAGCACCTCAAAAAGGAACTGTATATTCAGACCCGACTACGGACAATTTATTTGACTTATTTCAAGCTGAAAAGTCTTTGTTGTGGGTTGCTGAAATAGACAACGAAATTGTTGGTTGTTGTGGAATATTTCCAACAAAAGGACTACCCGAAAAATGTGCGGAATTAGTTAAATTCTATTTATCCGCCAAGGCAAGAGGAAAAGGAATTGGTAAATCATTGATGGAAAAAAGTATTGAATCTGCAAGAGAATTAGGATACACAGAATTGTATCTTGAAAGTTTACCAGAATTTTCCAACGCAGTAAGCATTTATGAAAAACAAGGGTTTTTAAAACTTGACCAACCATTGGGAGAATCAGGACATACAACTTGTAATATTTGGATGTTAAAGAAATTATAACAAAGAATAATGAATATCACGCTGACTATTTTTGGTTATGTGTTTGGGAAGAAAATCCAAGAGCAATAAACTTTTATAAAAAAATGGTTTCGTAGAATTTGACAAACATATTTTCAAATTAGGAAATGATGAACAGACCGACATTATGATGAAACTAAATTTGAAAAGCTATTTCGGACGACAAGAAAGGCAGCCGCTAACAAGGGTTTTGTGTTAAGTGGCCTGAAGTGCAAAATTCAACAGCAGTTTTTCAATTGAACTTTAGTAATAATATCAACTTTTGTGCTTCGATTTAGCTTCGCTGAACTACGTTTCCTGCCTGAGCGCAAAGCCCCAAAACATTGTCTTCCATTTTACAGAACCACGCAACACGACAAGAAATGAAATTAGAACTTTACCCAACTTTTGACAGCGTTTTTACTGACGAACAATTAAAAGGAATATTTTATCCTTTATGTGCAATCGAACTGAATGACGAAAAAAACACAACACTATTTTTCGTTTCATCAAATGGAATTTGGACAAACGAAAGCAATTCGACAGAAAATAACAACAATACTTACACGAAATTTAACCTTGTAGAAAATAAATATCAATTCAACGGAAGTATTGAACTATATAACGGACACGAAACCGCAAAACAAATTTTTCAAATATTAGAAACTGACTTTGAAGAAAATGGAAAAAAATATCTGGACAAAAAGACTAAAACAGAGGAATATATAAATCAAATTAAATCAAAAATTTCAATTACAGAAAGCACCGAATTTGATGCGGATTATTACATACAAACGTTTTATGAATTTTCGATTAATAAACTAAACTTTCAATTGAAAAATGAATTTGGAGCATTTAGAGAAATAATTGATGATTGGGGAAAATCAGATAAAAAATCCCCTGTCGTTTATGACGTTTCCTCTGACAATAATTCAAGTTTTGCCGACATCGAAATAAACGCTGAATATTTGTTTCCAAAAAGTATCAACATAACCGACTATGAAAAAATTGGACAAGTTATCGGTTTTGAATTTTTCACAGACGGAAATGACATCATTTTACTCTATAACAAAAACGACAAAACAGTTTTGAGTATTAATAGCTATTCGTAAGACAAAAACTACCGCTAACAAAGGTTCCATTAGGCGGTCTGAAGTGCAAAATTAGCGTTTTGTGCTTCGATTGAAATTTGTATTTTAGTTAAAAGTTTCGGCTTCGTTCCCCGACCGCCAAGCCCAGAAACGTTAGCCGCAATTTTATAAGTTAACCATAATCAAAACAGAAAATACACAAATGAAAATATCACAATTATTTTTTTTTCTAAACCTACTTTTTTTATTCACCAACTGCAATGGACAAACAAAAAAACCTGAAGAAGAAAAACCAAAAATCCACATCATTGTGACCAATGATTATATGTCAGCGAGAAATCTTTCATTTATGGGCGGACCTACTCCGAGTAGATTAACATATAAACATCCGCTTATAGATAGTTTAGCCAATTGTTTTGTGGAGATATTTGACAATAATGAAAATGTAATTGAAAAAAAGTATTATAACAAAATTGGAGCGCTATACCAAACCAATAAAAACTTTTATGACAATAGGAACAGATTAGAAAAATCCATTGAAATTGATGAATTTAAAAATGACACTTGCCTGATCTCATATCGTTATAAAGACAGTCTAAATTTAATTACTCACAAACAGATTAGTTCTTCCTGCGACAAAGACATTTTAGATTTTTACTATAAGTATGATGTAGATGGTAATAAAACAGAAGTATTGATTAATGAAAATGATACACTTTACAGTAAAGATTACATTCAAAATATTTCAAAAAACGAAAAGCGAATAAAATCTTACGATAATGCAAATCGTCTATCAACTTTTGTGTACAAATACAATGATAAAGATTTACTAGTCTATGAAAAGCGTAAAGAATGGGATTACATAACAAGAGGCGACTATTTTGAAAAGCAACAGGAAAATGAAATTTTGTATAAATATGACAAAAACGGCAATTGGATAGAACGAACTACACAAACCTACTGTTTACCTGTTAAGCCTAAACCAACAAAAAAAGCACAGAAAAATGAACCGCCAAAGATCAAAGAAATCGGAGTGTATGAGGAGGACTGCAAACCGGAAATTAAGGAAAAACTGACTAGAAAAATATATTACAAATAAAAATTTTCTATTAATTAAAAAACCTATCGCAAAGCCCCATACATTGAGTGCTATGCTAGATCAATAATCGTCAAACTTATAAACGACAGAAAAACCAAATGAAAAAAATTATACTTTACCTAATTCTTGCCATTTCAATACAGTCTTGTGCTCAAGAAAAGGATACTTATTGGAAATTAGAAAATGTTACAAAAATTGATAGCAAACCATTTTTGGGAATTACTTCGGCATATATGGATATGATTGCCGAAATGAGAATTCACCTTTCAACAAATAATGATTCATTATACATTGATTATCCTTTTGAAAAGAAAATGAAAATATCTGAATTTCAATCTTTCACAAATTGTAAATTTCCATCAACAGGACAACTTCTTGATAGCATCTATGATATAAACATTACAAATAATACTTTGAATATCAAATTCTATTACAACGGAACAGCGGAAGAAGAAAAACGTTTCTCTCTAAACTTCGTGAATATAAACAAAAAAGCATTTTATAAAGAAGTAAATAGCCTTAAAAAAGAAAAATTAAAAATTTTAGAAAAAATAAATAACATTGATTTATCAACTTTAGAAATCCCGAAAAACACAGAATATCTATCTCCGCAAAACAAATTAAAACAACTAAACCCAATACAGTTGGCTGAAGAATTAGTAGGCAACAAAAATTCTTTTAAGGTTATAACAAGAACATTTTCTATCTCAAAGGATAAAAATCAATTAAACTATGCAAATATAGGATTAGAAAATACAGATAAATTAGGTAAAACTGCGGCTCACATTAACGATATAAATTTCAACAATATTGAATATATAGAAAATAACAAAACCCAAAGTATCGATGCTGTTTTCGTTTCAAAAAATAAAATGAAAAACAAAGAAATAATTGCTCTTTATAATTTTATTTCTAACAATATCACCACCAATACTATTGAACAATTTGGTTTGCCCAGACTTTATGATGAAGGAGATTTTTTGGGCATACATAACTTTTTAGCAATTACTTGGAAGACAAAAGACAGGGTTATAAAACTAGCAGTAGAAGATATACCCGATGAATTGTGGGATAAGGAGATTGATAACAATATCGCTTTGAAAGACAATTACACCATAAAAGATATAGATAAAGTTTTTAGGCATTATCTTTCATTAATAAAATCCTCAGAGATCAAATTATTCATTGTTGCAAATGATTTTGATTATTTATTACATTTAAAAGAAAACAATCCAGGCTCTAAAAGCTGGGGGAATATGTATGATTATACATTCAAGTGGAGATATTTAGACGATATATGGGAAAGCAAATAAAATAGTAGCTCACTATTGAGTGAGTTTTTTATTACAATAACAAGTATTTTCTGAAAACCTAACGACAATGAGAAATATAACATTTTTAGTAATTTTTATAGTTCTAAATTCTTGTAATCAAAATTCAGGAAAAACTTCCGGCATAAATAAATCAACTGACAGTTTGAATAATATTTCAGAAAAACCAGACTTGACTATAATTCAACCTAATTCTGAAAACAGGGAAATTCCAAAAAGTTGGAAAAATTTAGGTAGTATTCAACAAAATTGGATAAAAGTTGAAAAAGACGAAAAAGGATATTTGATTTATGACCCTTGCGATGGAGAAACACCAACAATAAAATTAAACAAAGGATATCTGCACGTAAAACCGCAGATAGAACCTGAAACTGTTTTTACAATTAATAAATTTACACGAACTAAAAATAATAAAGTCCTAATGATTGATGTTTACCCTGGAAATGACGAAGAAATATCTTCTGTTTATGCAGAAATTATTGACTCGCAAAATGGACTTGTATTATGGAAAATAGGTGACGAAAAATTAATAATGACACCTTTGGAAAATTCAGTAAATTTTAGAAAAATAAAAAATAATTGTCCTGATTATAAACGTAGTGAATTAGAATTTAACATCAACAAATAATGAAAAAAATATTAGCATTTTTACTCCTGACAATATTTTGCGTTTCAGCATTTTCACAGAAAGGACCAAAACCAAAAGGAGTATTTTCAACAGTTGGAACTTCTGAAATTACTAACAAAGACAAATTAATTGATAATTTTAAAATTAAAAATAAACGATTTAATGTTTATCGTGGGTATCAAAATTTAGATGTTAATTTACGACAAGTGAAAGGCGATACATTGGAAGTTTATAAGATTGTACAGTTTGAAAAGGACAAATGAAAACACAGTGAGTTTGAAATTATAAAATATGCTACAAGAAATGGAAAAATTATTCGGGAAGGTTTTTATAAAATTGAAAATGATACACTCATAATAATTGAACACCTTTTTAGCGATTATTATGATTATAGTGCGGAAAATTCGACCACAAAGTATATTACAGATAAGTATGGTTTAAAAAAAATAAGTACTGAAATAGAGGCAATTGATAGAAAGAAATTATCTGATAAATATTTCAAACCCGCAGAAGTAAATGTTCCAACACCAGCTAGAAATTAGGTGAAATGAAAAAATAAAGCGGAAAATAACGACAAAAACTACGGACTGAAGTGCAAAATTTAAGTGTAGTTTTTCAATTGAACTTTAGTTTTTATGCTTCAATTTAGCTTCGCTGAACTACGTTTCCTGCCTGAGCGCAAAGCCACAAACCGCTAGCCGTAATTATTAAATAATACCGTCCAAAAAAATACTTGTCAATTTTTCGGTTGTATGACGATAGTTTCCAAAGATATCTTTGCTGAAATAATTATTAAATGACAAAGTATTTAGAATTTAAAGAATTACATCATCAAACAAAGCCTCTGATTATTGGAAATGTTTGGAATGTACAAAGTGCAAAAGTTTGTGAAAAATTAGATTTTCAAGCCATCGGAACTTCAAGTTCGTCAATTGCTCATTCCTTGGGTTACGAAGATGGAGAGCAAATTTCCTTTTCGGATTTACTATTTATTGTTGAAAAAATTAGTAAAAGTGTTACTCTTCCACTTTCTGTGGATATTGAGTTTGGTTATGGAAATACTGCAACAGAAACTGCAAATAATATCATATCATTAGTAAAATTGAACGTTGTAGGTATAAATATAGAAGATAGTTTTTTTGAAAATGGAGAACGAAAACTGAAGAACATTCTTCAATTTTCTCAACTTTTACAAGAAGTAAAGAACATCTTAACACAACAAAATATTTCAATTTTCTTCAATGTAAGATGCGGTGCTTTTCTTTTGAATGTTCCAAACGCTTTGGAAGTTGCAACAGAAAGAATAAAGAGCTTTGAAAAATCAGAAGCAGACGGAATATTTTTACCTTGTATCACAAAAGAAAACGATATTGCTACAATCGTTTCTGAGACCAAATTGCCAATTAATGTAATGTGTATGCCAGGATTGCCTAATTTTGAAACCCTTGAAAAATTGGGTGTAAAAAGAATAAGTATGGGTAATTTTTTAAATGACTATTCTTATACATCTTTGGAAAATATGACAACAAAGATTTTGGACGAACAATCTTTTAATGCATTGTTTTAAAAATGAAATTGACGAGGGAAATAATGTACAAAGCAATTTTAGAAAAAGACACCAGGTTTGAAGGTGTGTTTTTTACGGCAGTTAAAACCACAGGTATTTTCTGTCGGCCATCTTGTACAGCCCGAAAGCCCAAATTGGAAAATGTAGAATTTCTAAAAACTTCAAAGGAGTGCATCCTAAAAGGTTATAGAGCTTGCAAAGTTTGTAATCCTTTAAAAACGATAAGCCAAATGCCTATGGAATTTCAGAAAATCATTGATGAACTTTCAGAGAACCCAACATTAAAATTTAAAGACTACGACTTAAAACAAAAAGGAATTGAACCCAACCAAATAAGAAGATGGTTTTTAAAAAATCACGGAATTACCTTTCAATCCTATCAAAGAATATTTAGAATAAATTCGGCATTTAAAAAAATACAAAATGGGGAAAGTGTTACGCACACTGCTTTTGACACAGGTTTTGAATCGTTAAGTGGATTTGGAGACAGTTTTAAAAACATTTTTGGCGTTTCCCCAAAGAATGGAAAACAAAAGAATGTTATCGACCTCAACCGAATTGAAACACCGCTAGGAACAATGCTTGTTTGTGCTACCAATCAAGGAATTTGCTTGCTAGAATTTACCGACAGAAAAATGTTGGAAACCGAATTAAAATCAATAGCCAAACTTTTAAATGCAACCATTATTCAGGGACACAACAAATATTTTGAACTTTTAGAAAAACAACTAAACGAATATTTTAATGGTAAGAGAAAAGAATTTTCTGTTCCGTTACATACACCGGGTTCCGACTTTCAAAATAAAGTTTGGACGGCACTTCAACACATTCCTTACGGACAAACCAAATCATATAAAGAGCAAGCGATAACAATTGGAAATCCTGAAAGTGTGAGAGCTGTTGCCAATGCAAATGGAATGAACAGGATTTCAATTTTAATTCCGTGCCATAGAGTGATCGGTTCAGACGGACAATTGACAGGTTATGGTGGCGGACTTTGGCGAAAAAAATATTTGTTGGAACTCGAAAAAACGGAATTTGATAAATGATAACAGAAGTAAGGATTTATAAACTAAAAGAAAATGTGTCTGAAAAATTTAATAAAATTTTTATTGAACAATCATTGAAAATGATGGAGCGTTGGAAAATTAATGTTGTGGATTATGGCTTCTCACTTATTGACAAAGAAAGTTTTTATTTAATTCGCAATTACGAAAGTATAGAACAGCGCAAAGTTAGTCAAGACGCATTTTACGGAAGTGAAGAATGGGTAAGCGGACCTGAAAAAGAACTGATGAGTTGCATTGACACTTACAACACAACAGTTATTGACAACACGATATTGTCAAGAAAATCGAATGACGAAAAAAAGAACAACGAACGACTAACTTGGGCTTGCCAAAAGTAGGCTTAGGAATTCTATTAAACTTTTTTATTATATTTGAACTGAGATATTTAGATTAAAGTTAGGTGCTAAAAATCTCCGCCTTCAGGCAATACCCAAAACGTTACTTGCTATTTTAATCCAACAGCGCCAGACAGAAAAAACTTCGACTTTTGTCCCCGTTTCAAAACTTCAATCGTCATTAGGTAGAACATTAAAATTTAAAAACAATGAAAGAATTTGCGTTAATTTTCAGACTGAAAGACATTGCCGATTTCAAACCATCACCTGAACAAATGCAGGAACGTATGAATTGGTTAGCAGGTATTGCTTCGCAAAACAAGCTGGTGGACAAAGGAAACACACTTTTACCAATTCCAGGCAGTGCGAAAACCATAAAACCCAACAACGTGGTAACGGACGGACCATACACCGAAATCAAAGAATTTATTAGCGGTTACATTGTTGTAAAAGCGGAAACCATTGATGAAGCGGTAGAAATGGCAAAAGGTAATCCGATTTTTGACCAAGTAGGCGGAAACATTGAGGTGAGAGAAGTTTTAAAACGTGATTAGCAAAAAAACACATAGCGAACTTTTACCTCATTTATTCCGTCAGGAATATGCGAAAATGACGGCTGTTTTATGCCGTCATTTTGGTTTAAAGCACATTGAAATTGCCGAAGACATTGCCAGCGACACGTTTCTAAAAGCATCGGAACATTGGGCAATCAACGGAATACCCGAAAACCCGACAGCCTGGCTTTATACAGTTGCCAAAAACAAAACCAAAGATTATTTCAAACACATTTCCCTTTTTGAAACGCAAATCAAAGAAGCAATAAAACCCACAGAACTTGAAACCGAACAATATTTTGAGCTTAGCAATCAAAATATTTCGGACAGTCAGTTGGCAATGATTTTTGCAGTTTGTAATCCGACAAATTCAACCGAAAGTCAAATTTGTTTGGCTCTTCAAATCCTTTGCGGTTTCAGCGTTGAAGAAATCGGCAACGCTTTTTTGACAAAAACAGAAACGATAAAAAAGCGGTTGTTACGAGCCAGAGCTAATCTTCGCAACGACAATTTTCAAATCAAAACATTAAGCGAAGCAGAAATTAAATCACGTTTAGACACCGTTTTGAAAACATTGTATTTGCTGTTTAACGAAGGGTATTTTTCCAAAACAAACAATCAGCAAATCAGAAAAGACTTTTGTTCGGAAGCCATCAGACTAACGCTAATCTTAACTGACAACGCCTATACAAACACATCGCATACAAACGCATTACTTGCTTTAATGTGTTTTCAAAGTTCACGACTTGAAGCAAGAGCAAACGAAAAGGGCGAAACCGTTTTGTTTGACGAACAAGACAAAAGTTTGTGGGACAAAACACTAATCGAAAAAGGGAATTGCTATTTGGTAAACGCCTGTAACGGAAGCGAAGTTTCAAAATATCATTTGGAAGCAGGTATTGCGTATTGGCATACCACACCGACAGAGGAAAACAAATGGCAACACATTTTACAGCTTTACAACCAACTTATTCTTATTGAATATTCGCCCATAACAGCTTTGAACAGAACATTTGCATTTGCCAAAGTTTACGGACACGGCAAAGCAATTACCGAAGCCGAAAAATTAAAACTGACAGATAGTAATTATTATCACGAATTGTTAGGTTACTTGTATTCAGACACAAACATTGACAAAGCAGTCTATCATTACAAACAAGCAATAGGACTAACAAAATCCAAAACAGAAAAACAAACACTGACAAAAGAAATTGAACGGCTGACCGGGAATAAAAACAGCTACTAACAAAGGTTTTGCAAAATGGTGGAATGAAACTCCCCGAAAATAAATAGCAAAAAACAATTAGACGAAGCTGATTTGAACAGTCGTTATAAATTGAAACTTCGGGAAATTTACGGACAAACGAAAAGTATTTTATTTTTTTCCAACACTCATTTTAAAACAACTTTCCCACGCTCATTTAGCGCATTTGGTTTTTTCCATCACACAACCAAACGCTTAAAAACCAAAAGAGTTAAATTTTTCCCGACACAAACCGAATGACGAGCAAAACGATATTTGAATTTCATAACTTTGCAAAATGAAACGCAAGGAAACAATCAAAGAGTTTTACACTAATCACGGACAGGAATATCCCAAAGCAGGACAATTCAATATTTACCGCAGGGAGGAATTTGCTTGCGACAGCACTTCGTTGCCACCTAACCGCAGGGATTTTTATAAAATCTCAATAATTACAAAAGGAACCGGAATAATCAGCTATGCCGACAAATCTATCAAAATAGACAAGCCATCCATTACGTTTCTAAATCCGCTCATTCCTTATTCCTGGCAACCGACTTCGGGAAATCAGGCAGGCTTTTTCTGTCTTTTTACCGAAGACTTTATAAATACCACATTGAAAAATGAAAGCCTTTCGCAGTCGCCATTGTTTAAAGTTGGTGGCAACCACGTATTTTTTCCCAATGAAGAAAGTTTGAAACTTTTGCAGGGTGTTTTTGAGAATATGTTTCAGGAAATCAGCTCCGAATATGCCAATAAATATGATTTATTGAGAAGTTATGTGCAAATCATTATGCACGAAGCTATGAAAATGCAACCGCCCGAAACCTTTTATCAACCTGCAAACTCTTCGGAACGTATCGGCAATTTATTTTTAGAATTGTTGGAACGGCAATTTCCTATTGATACGCCAAGCCAGACGATGAAACTAAAAACTGCCAACGAATTTGCCAAGCAACTCAACGTTCATACCAATACTTTAAACAGAGCTTTGAAAGAAAGCACAGGCAAAACAACTACCGAATGGATCGCCCAACGGATTATCAAAGAAGCAAAAGCACTATTGCAGTTCAGCAGTTGGGACATTGCCGAAATCGGTTATAGTTTAGGATTTGAGCATTCATCAAACTTTATCATTTTCTTCAAAAAACAAACAGGCGAAACGCCTAAATCTTTTCGGAAAGAATTAGTTTCCATTACATAATCATCTGTTTGATTGGCATAATTTTCTAAAATACAGGCTTCCTAATTTTGCTTCATAAAATTTTGATTTATGAAAGCAATACAAATAAAAAACTACGGCATAGAAAATTTGAAACTAACCGAACTACCAACACCAGAAATTGGCGAAAATGAAGTTTTGGTAAAAACCACTGCCGTTTCACTTCAATATCTTGATTTGCTTACCGTAGAAAATACAGTAGGCTTAAACATTCCGCTTCCGTTCGTTCCTGTTTCCGAAGGCGTTGGAATTGTAGAAAATGTTGGGAAAAACGTAACACGTTGGCAAAAAGGCGACCGTGTGATTATTCCGTTTGTAACACGTTGGGAAGCAGGAAAAACTACGCCTTATCATAATGCTTTACGTACAGGTATGCAAACTTCGGGGACATTAGCAGAATTTACTGGACAGCCCGAAAATACATTGGTTCGCACTCCCAAAAATCTTTCTGATGAAGAAGCTGCATCGCTTTCCGTTGCAGGATTGACCGCTTGGGCAATGCTTGTTTCACAAGCCAATATCAAAGCAGGACAAACTATTTTGATACAAGGAAGTGGTGGTGTTTCGTTGGCTGCATTGCAGATTGCAAAAATTTTCGGTTTGAAAGTAATTGCCACAACAGGAAGCAAGGAAAAAGAACAAAAACTCAAAAATTTGGGAGCAGACGAAGTTATCAATTGTAAAGAAATTCCCGAATGGAGCAATGAAGTAAAACGTTTGAACAACGGCATTGGCGTAGATATTACGCTCGATGTAGCAGGAAATGAAACCATTCAGCAAAGTATTCTTTCCGTAAAAGAACACGGTTTTGTAGGATTAGTCGGTTTTATGTCGGGCAGTAAATTAATGTTTGATGTATTTCCGCTTATTATGAATTATATCCGTTTGCAGGGCTATTCCGTAGGCAATGCACAGGAATTAAACGAACTTGTCAATGCCATTGAAAAGAACAATCTTAAACCTGTGATTGACAGCGTTTATAATTTAGACCAAACACAGGAAGCATTTCTCAAACTCAAATCGGGTAAGGTTTTCGGGAAAGTAGTTATCAAATTTTAAAACAAAGAGAAGAATGAAAACTAGAAATATATTGACGATAGTTTTTTTCTGCATCAGCCTAAACAGTTTTTCACAGCAAATCATCAACGGTTTTGCAATGCCCGAAAGTGTAACTTCGGACGGAAAGCGTTATTTTGTTTCCAATCAGGGACAAGATGTTTTCAGTAAAGACGGAGATGGTTTTATCAGCGAAATTTCAGCAGACGGAAAACTAATCCATTTAAAATTTCTTCCGCAGAAAGGAATTTTAAACGCTCCCAAAGGGATGACGATTGAAAGCGGAATTTTGTATGTAGCCGATTTGGACAGAATTATTGGTTTTGACATTAATACACGAAAAACTGTTTTCGAAATAACCATTCCCGAAGCAAAGGTTTTAAACGATATATGCCTTTTGGAAAGTGGGTTTATAGGCGTTACAGAAACTGTATCGGGCAACATTTATAAAGTAAATACAAAAGCAAAATCGGTTGAAATTATCGGAAATCTTCCTACTGCAAACGGAATAAATTACAACGAAAAAACAAAGCAGTTGGTAGTTTGTACTAATGGTAAAAACTACGGAGACGGTTCGGTTTATATCAGAACAGGCAATTCAGAGTTTAGGGAATTGCCCAATATTGCCAACGGATTTTTTGACGGCATAGAATGGATAGACGACACGCATTTATTGATTTCGGATTGGGTTACATTTCCCGTAAAAGAGTTTGGTAAATTATGGGTTTACGATTTATCGCAACAGACCAGTCAAGCGTTTTTCACAGGCGAAAGCATTGCCGATATTTATTACAATCCTGCCACACAAAAAATCTATATGCCGCAAATGTTTCACAATAAAGTAATTATTGCGGATAAAAACGAAATAACAACAACAGCACAAACCAAACACAATGTATTATATAATTACGGCATCATTGACGCTTTTATTGGTGGTTTATACAAAGGAACTTTGCCTATCAAAGACCTGAAGCTAAAAGGCGATTTCGGTATTGGTGCACCCGATATGCTGAACGGAGAACTGACAATGCTTGACGGAAAAGCCTATCAAACCAAAGCGACAGGCGAAACAGTTATATTAGACAACGACCACAAAACTTCATTTTCATCCGTTACTTTTTTCAAAGCAGACACCGTATTTTATGTCAATACCACTATCGAACAAAAAGATTTGTTGAAAATCATCGGAAGCAAACTAACTAATAAAAATGAGATGTTTGCTATCAAAATTTCGGGAGCGTTCAACTATGTAAAAACAAGGGCTTTTCCACCTGTACAAGAAGAACCGTTTCCTGCCCTTTCCACTATTTTGGACAGACAACAATTCTTTGAATTTCAAAACACAGCAGGAGCTTTTATAGGATATCATCTTCCCGAATATCTCAACGGAATAAATGCAAGCGGTTTTCATCTGCATTTTCTTTCATCGGACAAAGCACAAGGCGGACACGCTCTTGGTTTTACAGGAAATAACTTAAAAATTGAAATTGCAGAACTAAAAAATTTCGAGTTGGAAATACCGAAAAACAAAGACTTTCATAACTTTCAGTTTAAGAAAAAATACAATGAGGATTTGAAACGAGTGGAGCAAGGAAAATAATCACTTCAAAATTAATCAACTCAGAAAGCAAGTACAATCTGCAAATAAAGAATTTAGTGCAAAATCAAAAAGAAATTTTCTATTCTACAGTTTTTTGTAAGTTAGCAATATTGAAAAAACATTAACTGCGTATAATTATCTACGGCGCTTCATTTCGCTATTAACATTTGTCATAATCTTTTAGAATAATGTCCACAACGTTTGCAGATAAAATCATTAGATTCAATCAACATCTTGATTATCCGGGAAAACTACCGGAAGATTTCAAAGTGCTAAATCCCTATCCCGATAATCCTGAAACCATGGAAATAATGAAAAAGTTTTATCGTAAATATTACAATGACAACAACTCACGCCAATTCATTATCGGCATCAATCCGAGTCGCCACGGCGCTGGTGTAACAGGAATACCGTTTACGGATACAAAACGACTGAAATCAGAATGTGAAATTGAAATGAAATCAGCTCATACTCACGAAATTTCCTCGGTTTTCATGTATGATATGATTACCGCTTTCGGTGGAGTGACGAAATTTTACAAATCATTCTATATCAACTCCCCTTTTCCGCTGGCAATCCTTCGGAAGACAAAAACCGGACAGTGGCTCAATGCTAATTATTATGATGATTCATCATTATTTAAAGCTCTAAAGCCCTTTATGATTTCGTCTTTAAAACAACATATCAATCTTGGTTTAGATACTTCTGAAGTGTTTGTCTTAGGAAAAAAGAACGCTGATTTTATCCGAAAAATTAATAATGAAGAAAAACTATTTGGTAAAATGACTGTTCTGGAACATCCACGATATATCCAGCAATATAAATCCAAAGAAAAACAATTGTATATTGACAAATATATTATGGCTCTATGCGGGCAGGAAAAATAGTCTTTATCAGCTATCTTTCTACGGATAGATCCACATCAATATTCCTAAAATATTTTGTTAAAACTTGAAGAGACTTCTGATAAAATCTTTATTAAGATACTTGTCCAACGGATAGATTTTCAGGAAATGATTTCCGATAAAAAGCAGAATCAAAACTACAGCCGGTTTGTAAAAAAGATTGAGAATGTTCAGTTTGAAATCCGGTAGAAAGATAGCCACATTGATGGAAATACAGCCAAGGATCATAGCATAGATCATCTCAATGCCCAATGGAAAAACTTTAAACTTCCAGTAATTAAAAGCAATTTTGATGATATTGAATAAAGAAAGAGAAATGGCATAAGCAATTGCAATACCCAGAATTCCCAAATTTGTTTTTCGCAGGAAAAGCATGTTGAGACTGATGGTAAGAGCAGCCAGAACCAACATCACAACAATATTGAACTTATAATATCTGGAAAGCGAAATAATATGTCCATTGAAACCGGAAGCCAAGTCAAATAACATAGCGAAGCCGAGAACCCAGATCACAGGTTCTGAGGACCGAAGATCATCTCCATTTTTCATAAAATCGGCCAAATATGGGAATCCGACCACGATGCAACAGAACAAAACCAAGCCCAGGAAAAACAAACTGAGCGAAGTTTTCTTGTGAAATCTATCCAATTCATTGTAATCTCCGTTTGCCAACACTTTATTGATAATTGGAGCAGAAAGATTGAACAATCCCATCTGCGGAACTACAATCAGCGATATAATGGAATAGATGTTATTATAAATCCCGTTTTCCTCGAAACTGATGAATTCGCCAATCATAATACTATCAATTTTGATTGCGATATAATTCCCGATGTTCCCCAAAAATCCGAATAAACTGTAAGTGAGAATCTCACGATAGAGATTGTCTTTTTTGAAGTAACTTAAATTGAAATCTGGTTTAATTTTTTCAATTCTGTTCGTGTAAAGTCCGTAGCCGAAAAGCGACATCAGGAACATCAGGAAGAAAAATCCGTAAGCCGATTTCTCTGCGAACCCCATAAAGAAAAACAAACAAAAAGCTCCGAGATTGGCTAATTTCGGAACAAAATTCTCGAAGATATTGGGAACTACTACCCTTTTATAATTCGTCAGGAATTTATTAAAAACCGAAGACAATGCCAAAACCAAAGACAATGGCAGAATAAGATTTTTCATTTTCCAGATTTCCATGGTTTTGAAATCTGGAAACAAATATCCAATGAGGAAAAAACCACCAACAACAATTAGAAAATTGATAAAAACCGCCAATAAAGACAGACTCAACATATTGTGATGTTTCCCATCCGCATTCACTTTTGCAAAGAATTTGACGTTGGAAAAACTCAATCCAAAAACGATAATTGGAACGATGATTTCGGCAGTCGGCAATATGTAACGGAGCTTCCCGTAGAACTCCATATCGTACGGAAAAATGAAAATCGCCGAAAAGGTTCCCAGTAAAAAACCGAGATAACCGATGATCGAATATTTCACTCCTTGTCTTGCTACGACACTCATTCTTTATAATTGATGGTTGATGATTGATAAATGATAATCAATTTTCTTCGTTTTTTCTCGGCAAAAATAATATATTATTGATATAATCTTCATAATTCTTTACATTATCAGGATTTTGTTGATTTAAAAATTCCTCAGTCAGAATTGTTGGTTTCAATGTTTTTCTATCCAGATAATTGACAGAATAGCCCCAATCTGCGATTTCGGAAATCAAGATCCAAAGATTTTCCTGGTGATGACGTTGTTCCATCTCAACCATCAAAACAGGTTTATACTTTTCGATAGTTTTTCTTGCGCCACACAAGGTTTGCATCTCGTTTCCTTCCACATCAATTTTGATAAAATCGAGTTTTTTAAGATCTAGCTTAAGATCATCTAAAGGTTTTACCTCTACTTTTTGAAGAATTACTTTTTCTTCATTTTTTTCTTTGATAGAAGTCTGCAAAGTTCCTCTGGTGTGGATCTTTTCGCCTTTAATGACAGGAATCTTGAATTCGGCAATCGTAGATATATCAGATAATGCTAACGGAGACAGATTCACTTTTGGAAAGAGCCGTTTCAGCCTTTTAAACAATGATGGATTAGGTTCAAAAGCAAAAATGTTTTCCGCTTCAAGATGGTTTTCCAAAGTGAAAAGATAGGCACCTACATTCGCCCCAATATCCATAAAAACGGAATCCTTACTTAACACCTCTTTTATCCAAAGAAATTCCGGTTCAACTTTTCTTGACAATAAGTTATAAGCCGACAGATCTTTCAGTTTTTTGAAAAATCTGATTTTATAATAAGACGGCGCTATGTACTGGAGATTCTCAGCCAGCCTGCTGTAAACACTCATCGATTTTTGTCATGAAGAAAAGAACGACAAAGAAAAGGCATTTATTTTACAAATCATAAAATTTTGTTAAAATATTCGTTTTTAATCGCAAAGTTCGCAAGGATTATTTCTACAATAATTTAAAAATATTTTAAGTTCACAAGGTGCTTCGCTCAGCTAAACTTTATTTAAAAAAGTTGTTTTTTGAGATGTAATTTTTACTGATCTTGATACTTTCAAAAATATCTTTGTCGCTGGAATCTTGCTCCAGAAACCAATATTTGAGACCTGCTTTGTCATGCATTTGGAAAATTGTTTGGAAATCAATCGTTCCGTTTCCAATTTCTGTGAATTCTTTGGTTCCAGTTTTCATATCTTTCACGTGCCACAGCGTGAAACGTTTTGGATATTTTTCAAAATATTTTAAAGGATTGAAACCAGCTTTTGCAATCCAGTATAAATCCAATTCCATTTTTACCAAATCTGATTCTGTATTCTCTATAATAAAATCATAAACCGTTTTATTTTCAAATTTCTCAAATTCGAAATCGTGATTATGATAGGCAAAACCAATTCCGGCATTATTTGTTATTTCACCTGATTTATTGAGTAATTCCGGAAGTTTTTGGTAATGTTCCAAAGTCCTTTCTTCCTCAAAAAGATAAGAGCAAACCATATATTCTGAACCGATGAAATGTAAATCTTCCACCGATTTTTCCCAGTGATTCAGAAGAGTACCTTTGCTGTTATGAACAATTCCGGTGGTGTGATGCGAGCTAATGACCGCCATCCCAACATTCTTCAGAATCGATTGGAATTCTGTTCTGCTTTTCCCAAAGAATTTTCCGTCGTAACCATAGATCTCAAGTTGTTTGAAACCCAGTTCTGCCAAGCGTTCCAATGTTTTTTCCAAATCCTTAACAATCGAATCCCGAACTGTATAAAGCTGAATAGCTAAAGGTTTTCTATTATTCATAAAATTTGAAGTTCCGCAAGCATATAAACCTAAAAATCCCAATCCTGACAGGCTTATAAAATCTTTTCTGTTCATTTTTGAATTCTTGGATTAAAGGTATTTATATTTTTTGAATTAGATAAACAAAGCCTGCCGAGAAATGGCAGGCTTTGGGAGAGAGAAAAATTAGGAATGGTTGGTTTAATGTTTAAAAATTCTTTGGTAAGGTTTATACTAATCCAAAAAATCTGAGACAGTTTTTTTCTTGTAAGCAATTGGGCGTTATTTTACATTTTTATTTGATTTAAAATTAAGATTACAATCCTAAATCTTTTGGTTCTATACGTGGTTCGCTTTCTTTAATATTATGCTTCTTACAAAATTCAGTTACAGTATATCCATTACCGACTGGCATTTGCATATCTCCTGTCTGCGATATCCATCTTAACCATTTTGCTCCTTCTTCTTTTTGCCCTCTATCAATCAAAATTCTTCCAATCATTGCTTGTGCTACTCTTTCTTTTTTTGCAAGCATATAATAAATTAAAGCTTTATCTACATTTTTTTCAGTTCCATATCCTGAAAACAAAAAATTAGCAGTGCGCACTCTGCCATTATCATCACCTTCATCTGCCATTCTTTTATAAATGTTAAATGCTGTTTCTGGGTCATTTAAATCTTTATCATAATCACTTCCTAAAAATCCTAATGCCCAATAATTCTTATCTTTAAATGCTATTTGAACCGCTTTATCCAACAATTTCCTGGCAGTATCTTTATTCTCAGAAACGTAAATTCCCTTTATATAATCCCTTGCTAAGCTAGACAATGCTGATATATCTCTATTATCTGCAGCATTAATATATGCTGGTAGATATTTTTTATACATTTCTCTATCTGTAGAAACAGTACCTTCTTTTTCTAATTCAAAACGATGTTTAGCTCCTTGGCTACGTAATCGGTCATAGTAATTTGCTAGCTCACCTTTATAAGAATCATCTTTACTATAAACACTTTTTTGGTATTGATCTGCAACTGCATCTAACAAGGTACGCCCTCCATCTTCAAAACCTACATCGTTGAAACGAGGAAGTTTAAAATACAAAGCTTCACCTAAAAAATGATTTCTTCGAAAGTACAAACCTGATTTGAGAAAAGAAATCATATATACTCCATTATGGCATCCAATTTTATCTCCATACTTTTCCCAAAAAGCACGAAGTTTTTCACCAATTATTTTTTCAGAATCCCCATTTTCAATACCCGCAGATTTAAAAATAATTGCTTCATACTCATAATTAGTTGTTTCATCTTCATCATCGGGATTTTCTGCCATCACTTTGTGTGCATAACATAATTTTTTATCAAATCCTAACATCTTCATCCCATCTTGAAACTGATTATTTTCATCAAAATGTAAAGGTGTAGGAAAATATCCATTATACCATCCACCAGGTTTCGTAATAACATTTACTGGTTCGCTAAGTTGTTTTCTGTTTGTTTGTGCAAAAGAAAAAAAATAATAAAAAAATAGAACTGCTGTGAGGATGATTTTTGTTTGCATGGTTGGTTTCATTTTTTTTCGTTGTTATTATTTGACAAATTGTAAGTAACACCAAAAAACCAAGCTCCTTGATATAAATTATCATATCTTATTTCAGTATCCGCTTTATTTGCAAAAGAATAACTCGGACTTTCTGCTATCGATATCAAATTAGATAGGTTAATTTTTTTAATTTTTATAAAAGAATATCCACCTGTAATTACCATTCTATTTTTTTCTAGAAAAAACAAAGACGGACCGCCATAGAACCCAATATTGGTATTGTCAGAAAGACTTGCTCCAAATGATAGTCCCCATTGTGGAAATTTACAATCTGGATTTTTTAACTTGTAGACATGCATGAGACCACCTAAAGCATTGATAATTTTATCTTTTTTACCTTTTGCGACCTCTTTATCTCCCTTGGAGTTAGAGAAAGAACTATAATTATCATTTCCTGCGAAGCTCAAAAAATAACCAGCACTAAAATCTACTTTCCAAGCATTATACACTTTTATCGTGATAGGATTATACGTATAAACAACTTTGCCTTTATTATTTCTAAGTTCTGGTGTTATCACATTAATGTTATCATTAAGTTGTTGTGGAGCCGTATAAATAGTAAACTCACTTTTATTTATCTTATGGAATAAATCGATGCCAGCATGTGCTTTTTTAATAACATTTGCAGAATCACTTCTTATTTTTTTCAGACTCATTTCGATTTCTTTTACCTCTTTAGAAAATACCAATTCACTTTTTTTTGAAATAACAGCATCTTTTATTTCAATAGTTGTATTTCCATCTTTGGACTGGAACTTTCCAGATATTTTACTTTCTGCTTTTTGAGGCTTATCTTTATTAATATCATTGTAAATATCTAATAGTCCTACATAATTTTTATTAATGGTTTCAAGAGTATTAATTATTATTTTCTTATCCTCTACTTCCATTTCATTTTTATCATATACTGCATTATAATCACTTTTTGCCAAATCTTTTAGAAGACATTCATTTACAAAAATAGAATCGGATAATTTATTCAGTAGTTTGTCTTCTAATTCTGTGAAAAGTTTTACCTTGCGCATATCAGCAAGAATACGATTATAAACAACTGCAAAAGTTTGTTCTTTTGTGAGACTTTGAATAATCGAATCCTTCTTTTCTTGAGATAAAGCCATCATTTCTAACATAGTTGTGATATCGATCGGATTAGTTTGTGCTGTATTTTTTGCAATCCCTAGATTTGCAGAAAGCTCGGAAGGAATGTCAAAAGCAATATTGGAAGAAACAGTTTTAGTATATCCATTTACTTTAAAAATATTAACATTTTTAATTTTAAATTTTACAAATTCGCCCTCCTTAAATTGTCCATTTAAAGTATCAATCCCAAAAGGGTCTAAAACTAAAATATTAGAATTAGATTCTTTTTTCTCGATTTTTTTACATTTAGCTTCCTGTCCCCAAACCACTCCCGCCCAAAGCAGAAGCATTAATAATAATTTTGTTTTCATAATAGTTATTTTATTTGGTTATTTTTTTTAGTTTATAATTCTGATTATGTTTTGCTCCAGCATTTCTTAGTTTTTATAATATCCACTTCACATACCTCTCGCATTTGAAACTTCAAACTCCACGCCTCCACTCATCCAACTACAGCCGTCCAGTTAGACAACTACAGGCGTGCAGTTGCTCAACTCCACGCCTGTAGTTTGGGAAGGCTACTTATTTTTCTTAAAAGTAGTAGTCTTCAGAGCATTGCTGATACGGGTTCCAGCTCGGTAGCGCACGCTGGCACCACGGATGTAGCTGGTGTCAAAATCCTCCTCGGTGTCTGCACCTCTACTGCTGAGTGTGGGATAGAAACTGCCGAGCTTGTCCAGCCGGATGATCTTGCCATTGGCAATGCTATCCATTATCACATTTTCTACTGCGATGATCACACCGCGGATGTCCGCCTCGGACAGGGCAGAGAACTTCTCTATCAGTTTTACTAGATCATCTACCGTTAGCTCACCATCGTTGGTTGCTACGGCATACCATTTTTTGGTGCCACCGCCTGTTACGCCCGGCTCACCTTTCTCGATCAAATTGTACTTGATTGGCATAATTGTGTTTTTTTTGATTGTTAATAAATGATTTTGTTTTTCGTATCTCGTTTTTTGTTTTTAGCTTTTATTCTTGGACGCTGAGCGGAGAAGCCTTTTATTTAACTCTCTAATCCTTCGACTTCGCTCAGGATGACATTGCTAATACTAAGCGTTCTTTTTTAGATTTGTCAGGCTGAGCAGAATGGAAACCCTACTCCATCATTCTCAAACTCTCAAACTCCCAAACTCAATCATACCAACCTCCCAACTCTATTTTGTATCCTGCTTTTGCAAAGGCTTTTTGTAAGTCTTCTCCCAGAAATTTGTTTTGACGTTGGAGGCGGATGCCTGTGAAAAATAAATTGCTTGTCTCTATACCATCTTTTTCATCATTGAGTTTTTTCGGATACGTGGTCGTGACTTTAACTGCATCAATATTGGTACTTAAAATCACATTAATATCTTTTTCAACAGCAGTAATCTCAGAAATCTTCACTTCCCTTTTTTCTACGTAATGTATATTTCCATTTTTGGATTCTATCTCCACGGAAAGTATTCCGTTTGCAATTGCGTAAGGTTTTATGATTCTAAGCGTATCGTCAAAGTGATTGTACTCTACTTTGATCTCGAGGTCTTCCTTTAGATTGTCGTTCAGGATTTTTACGATCTCAGATTCTTGTGCACAGATGCTTTGAAAAAGACAGATTATCAGTAGCACGAGAGTTCTGGAGAAAAGAGTTTCCATAGTTATTATTTTAGTTTCAAATCTAAAATGAAAACATAATACAAGTAAATACCACTTTCTAGGTATTCTTTTTTAGAAATATTGTTAATTTTATAACAAAATTATAATTGATATGGAAAAAGATTACAAAGTTTCATCTAAGAAGGCTCATCCACTTTTAGATGTTTGGAATTCGTTTCCACAAACATTGCAAAACACTTCACAATCCATTACTACCCCACCACCAGTTGAGCAAATCATTGGAGAGATGTTTGCAATGGGGGAATTTTATTATTATGCCCTTAATGTTTTCGACAGCACCATTGTCAATCCGCATCCGAATCTCCTAAAAATGCACGGTCTCAAAAAGCCTCCGAAATACTTGAAAGAAATCATAGACCTTATCCATCCGGATGATATAGAATATGTGATGGATGCGGAACGAATGACCATTGAAAAAATGCACGAGATAGGCTGGGAACATCAGCAAAATCTAAAGTGCAGCTATTGCTTCCGGATGAAAACGCACAAAGGGAATTACGAGATGTTCCATCACCAGTCACTTCATATCGCCAAAGACAGGGAGGGAAAACTCCTGCAAGCCGTCAACATCCACACCAACATCCATCACATCACGCATCAGAACTCCTATATAGTTTTGGTTGCCGGAATTGGAGAACGAAACGATTTTCATCAGATGCAATACAGAAAAAACAATGAAATTGATTCTCTGCCACCATACTTAACCAAGCGGGAAATTGAGATTCTTTCTTATCTGTCAAAAGGTAATTCTGCCAAACAAATTTCTGACATCTTGGATCTCTCTTATCATACTGTAACTACACATCGCAGAAACATTCTCCACAAAACAGACTGCCGGAAAATCCCGGAACTTGTAAAGAAAGCTTTGGAATGGGGACTTATCTGAGATAATTGATAATTGATAATTGATAATTGATAATTGATAATTGATAATTGATAATTGATAATTGATAATTGATAATTGATAATTAACTATTAATTCCAAAACTTGTTTTAAATTTGAATCTCAAATTAATTTTATGACATCGCCGTTTACAAATCTTTAAAAGAAATATAGACCAAGTAGCGATTGCATATAATCATTAAAAAAATTTTAAATAACTTTATATGAAATACTTACTTGTAATTATGTTTTCACTATTCGGATTTTCAAAAAATAAAGCTCAGGCAAAATCAATTCACAGTTTCAAAGTTGAAGCTTTAGACGGTTCTACGATTGATTTTTCTAAATTCAAAGGCAAAAAAATATTGGTCGTGAACACGGCTTCCGAATGCGGATTTACACCTCAATACAAAGATTTGCAAAAATTATCGGACACCTATAAAAACAAATTGGTCGTGGTTGGTTTTCCTGCTAATAATTTTGGTGGACAGGAACCTGGCTCCAATAAAGAGATTGCAACATTTTGTCAAAGAAATTACGGTGTTAATTTTCCGATGGCATCAAAAGTTTCTGTAAAAGGTGACGACATTGCACCAATTTATAAATTCCTGACCAACAAAAAAGAAAACGGGGTAAAAAACACCAAAATCCTTTGGAACTTTACCAAGATTTTATTGGATGAAAAAGGAAACATCATCGACAGTTTCGTAAGTACTACCAATCCGATGAGCGAGAGTATTACGAAATATTTAAAATAGAATTTTAAAATAAATAATCCATTTCAGTGATTGAAATGGATTATTTATTTTAAAGGTTTTACTTCCTACAGAACGTCTCTAATCTCTTCATTCTTTTGGAAAGTTGCTTTTGCAAAAGGACAAAGCGGGATGATTTTCAGGTTTTGATCTCTTGCAAATTCCACAGCTTTATAAACCATTGCTTTCCCTACTCCTTTTCCGTTATACGCAGGCTCTACTTCTGTATGATCTATGATGATTCTGTCTTCTCCCGCACGGGAATAGGTCATTAATCCGGCAGGTTTTCCGTTGAATGTTGCAACGAATTCGCCTTTTGTTTCCCAGTTGTTTTGTGTTACTTCCAGCATTTTTATTTGATTTTAGTTAAGATTTCTATATCATTGGTCAGGATTTTGTGTACAGGGCAAGCATCCGCAATTTTGAAAAGTCTGTCTCTGATCTCTTCGCTCACATCAGTATCCCCGAAATCTATCATCCTGCAAAACTGAGCCGTTTTGGTCTGAGGATAATTTTCCAGTTCTACTTCTACGTTGATCTGTGGTATTATCCAGCCTTTCCGATCAATATACATTCTGAGTGTCGCAGCAGTACAGCTGGCAAGAGAAGTTGCTAAAATCTCGAACGGATTAAATCCTTTATTACCGCCACCTTTATCAACGGGTTCATCTGTGATGATTTTATTTTCACCGGCAATCACTTCCGTATAATACTTTTCAGTCCCCAGACTTGCTTTTACTGTTACTCCCATTTCAAGAATTGTTTTTATAGCTTAGTGCGCCAGACGGGCATTTCATCAGTTGTTCTCTCAGCTCTTCCGTTGTTGCATTTTCCGGCTTTATCCATGGTCTGTCTTTCGGATTATAAACTTTGGGCAGTGATTTTACACACACGCCTGCGTGGATACACATTTTCGGTTTCCAAAGGATGGTAATTTCGCCTGTATTGTATTCGTGGGTTTCCATTAGATCTGATGTTTGAAGTTGTCTATTTTAGAATTGAGATCACTCAGAAGTTCTGGTTCTATCACACCATTATCAGAATCAAAATTCTCATAGAACTTAGGAAGAGAAAATGTTTCCTTGATATCTGCACCGAATTGCGGAAAGAACTTTACTGCTTCTGCCATTACATTGCCTCCACCATAACCGCCCGGAGAAGTGGTCATAAGAAACATCGGCTTATCCTGAAAAACTTTGACATTGATCCTGGAAGCCCAATCAAAGATATTCTTGAAAGCTGAACTGTACGAGCGGTTGTTTTCTGCCAGAGAACAGATGATAACATCACACTCTTCAATATTTTTTAAGAATCGGTGTGCTTCTTCCGGAAAGCCATTTTTCTCCAGATCTACCGAGAAGACCGGCATCAGGTAATCATTAAGGTCAATCAGATTGATATCATCATCAGGAAAACTTTTCAAAACAAACTTTACCAGTTGTTTATTAATTGATGTGGAAGAATTACTTCCTGCAAATGCCAATATTTTCATAGTTTAATATTTAAAGTTGATCGTATCCTCCGAATTTTTCATCTACAATGGCTTTCCATTCCGGATGTTTCCTGATAAAAGCAAAAACATAGGGACAGAATGGCAACAGTTTCTTACCACTTTCTTTGATATATTGCAATGTCTTTTCTACAACGGCAGCAGCAGCACCTGTTCCAGCCAATTCGGGTTCAGCTTCTGTGTGTACCAATGCTATCTGATGTTCTCTTTCGCCATAGTTGATAAATGCATAATGACCGCTAACTTCTATTTCAAAACGCTTTTTGGCTTCATTTTTTACAAGAGGGATATTTTCGAATTCTGGTTTCATATTTTTATTTGTTTAAAGTTAATCATTATTTGATTCAAAATTATACAAACTGAAACCCCGGTAAATTGATGTAGGATATTTTTTTCAATTTAGGACAAAATAAAAAAATCCTGCGAAAAAATTCACAGGATTTAACGGGTTAAAATAATTGATTTGTGTTTTTTTATTTTTGATTTTCAGCTTCCATCCGCGAGCTATGGATGAACTCTGAAATATAATTGAGTTTTTCAATATTTTTCTCGGGTATTGCTCCCATATTATATGAGAAGCTTCTGATTCCTTTTCTGGTTTTGATACTAATGACAAGATCATTATCCATCATCCCTTTTTCTATATTGAAAGAAAGTACTTTTTGCAAAGGAACTTCCAAAACAGGTTTTTTGGACCTTGTCAGCGGATGATGATACTTCACAGACAGTACGTGTTGGGAAGCTTCCAGAGAAAAAGTCCTCAGCTTTATAATCCTCCAAACAGAGAACAATAGGATCAACATAAAAATACCATATAAAATCTGGTCTTCTACATCAAAGATAGTTTCTGCAAAAATGATGAATACAATATCCGCTAAGATTAGAAGCAGAAATCCATACATCATTGCTGAGGTTTCTTTAGTATTGCTCATTTTTTTATCGTCAAGAAATATTTCTTTCTGAGTCCAATTTCTTTTCAAAATCATTCTCTTTTCAGTATCGTGCAGAGCCTTCACAGACTCTGCAATTCTGATACTGAGGTTTTTTCATTATGTGTGTCTTTAGAATAAAAGTTTCAATAGGATATTATTGATACTTTTATTGGTGCAAATGTATGAATACCAGAAGATCGGTTCAAAACAAAACCATTAGATTTAACTCGATTAGACTGTAGAATTTTATCTACAAATTCAGCAACTTGTAATAAAAAAAATCCTGCAGTCTATAGGAGGATGCAGGATTTTTATAATCATTGTTGTGTTTCCAGAATCAAAAATAATTCAAGCCTCAACAGCATTGTCATTATTTCTTTTGCAAAGCTATGGTTATACGTAAACCATTCAAAATAAAAGCTTTAGATATAAATCGGTATTGTTGTAGATTTTTATCTACACATGTTAACACCATCAAATAAAAAATCCTACAGATGATCTGCAGGATTTTATAATCATAGTTTGTGTTTTCAGAATCAAAATAATTTTCAGCCTTAAATATAGATTTCTATTCTCCAGGCTTCTTTATTATTTCTGTTACAAAACTATGGTTTATAAGTAAATCACTAATAATAAAACAATTAGATATAAATCGCTAGTGTTGTAGAAGTTTATCTACAAAACTGCTAAGATTGCTAATGATGATCCTTTATCAATTCCACAAGTTCCAGAATATTATCGATATCCAGTTTCTCAAAAATTCTTTTTTTCAGCGTGCTTACAGTGTTTTGCTTGATGTTGAGATGATTGGCAATTTCAAGATTCCCCAGGCCTTTTGCATACATCTCCGCGATTTCCATTTCTCTTTCTGTCAGTTTGAAAAGAGGATTGATCAGATTTGGATTCCGGAAAGAATTGATCATCAGACTTCTGGTAAGCGGCGAAATGTATTCGCCTTCCTGGTGCAATTTCAGAATTGCTTTTTTAACATCCTCTTCTTCACTCAGTTTACTCAGGAATCCATTGGCACCGGCATTCAGATATTTCAGGGATTGTGTACTTTCGTCAATTCCTGTAAAAATGAGTACTTTGGTTTCCGGACTTATTGTCTTGATTTCCGGCAAGATGGACAGACTGTTTCCGTCAGGAAAATGGGCATCTACAATCAGAATATCTATTTTATTTTCCTTCAGTATTTCGAGAATCTTCGGAAGATTAGACGCATGGAAAACTTCAGTTTCAAAATCAAATTCTTCCAATAGAAATACAATTCCCTGTCTTATAAGGCTGTGATCATCTGCGAGCAAAAAAGTTACTTTCTGGTTTTCTTCGTTCATTTTTTAAGGTCTAGATTAATTGTAAAACTTACCGTAGTGCCTTTCCCAAGTTCACTATCCACGGTAATGGTTCCCGAATACAGTTCTACAAGCTCCTTGCACAGACTGAGTCCCAGACCGGCGCCCAGATTTTCCACATCTTCTGATAATACTCCCTGGTAATAAGGTTCAAAGATTTTATCAAGATCCGCTTTGGAAATTCCTGTACCTGTATCGCTCATATTTGCTATTAACGAAATAGTATGTTCGTCTATTTTTTCAGTTCTGATATTAACGGTAATTTTTCCGCTTTCTGTAAATTTATTCGCATTTCCGAGAATGTTCATGAAAATCTGATGGATCTTGGCATTGTCCGAATAAACCTCCAGCGCAGGATCAATCGTTTCATTAATGATGAATTCATTGTTCCTGGTTTCAATGTAAGGTTCAATAGAAGTGAGGATGGAAGTAATCTCATTTCTAAGATTGAAAACTGTTGGAACTAATTTATTTTCCTTGTGTTGATTTTTTGTGTACTCAAGAATTTGATTAGCCTGTATTAAGATAGAATTATTCGTAAAACTGATAGACTTCAGATATTCCTTGATACTGTCGTCATTGGTTTTTTTATTAATTCTATTGATGAAAATTCCGATTATTTTCAGTGGCGAGCGCAGTTCGTGGCTTAGCATTCCGAGAATCCTGTTTTTAAAATTAAGATTTTCTTTGATCTGGATATTGGCAGCTTTCAACCTTTTTTCGTAGATGAAGGCAATTCTTGTCAATAGCATAATCAAAATGGAAACGATGAACATCAGGATCATTGCTCCCAGAACCAGGCTATTTCTGGTTTCATTATTTTCAGAGTTCTGTTTCTCATATTCCTGCTGCAGGTTCATTTTAGAATCCTTGATGGCAACATCATAGATATTCATCAGGTCATTACTGTAGATCAGCAATTCATTGAAAACCTTATAAAACTTCTCACTATGATTTTTATTCTTGGTAATGTTAACCTGGATTTTCTGAACTTCCTTGGAATAATGATTGTTGATGGTTTTCACAATACTATCCATATCAGACTTTATTCTTTCGCCTGTTGTCAATCCACCATTTTTCACAGTGATGATCGTACTTTCCTTCTGCACATCCACTTTTCCGGAAATAGCGTCTCCGAGCCGTCCGAATAATCCTTTCTTTTTTACAGTGTCTGAAACTGTTTTGGTCTGGATATCAAATTTTTCAAAATTGTAATTATTAAAATCATACTTTCTTAGTTTGGGTAGATTTTCACTTACCTTGAAGCTGGATTTAGTCGAAAACTGATAACTGGAATCTGCCAGAAGTTTTAATTTCTTGAATTCTGATGAATCTCTCTTCTGCGGAATGATAACACTTTCCAGTCCAGGATTCTTAAAGCTATTGATACTGTCTATGTTTTTTGTAAGCCTGTTTACCGATTGGAAATAGGAATCCAGATATTTTTTATCATTGGTAATCAGATATTTCTGAAAATAATCCTGGGATAGGACAAGTTCTTTTTTTGAGTCTTCGGTCAGATTTTCCAAAGAATGGATTTCCTTTAGCTGATTTTCTATAAAAGCCAGATTTTCTTTACTTTTGAATTCGTTATAAAAGTAGCCAACCAGAATTATCTGTATCAGAAGGATGCAGAGAATTAAAAAATAATGAACTATTTTTCGGTATCTGAAATTAGAAAATTTTGTAAGATCATTGGTCGATTTCATTATTTGTGATTAGTTTTAGCTTCATTAAAGATAATAAAAAATCCTGTAAAAATAATGTTTACAGGATTAATATTTTATAAAAATAATTAATTATAAAGTTTTATACTGCTCCAGCATTCGGATATCATTTTCAAAAAACATTCTGATATCGCTCATCTGATACAGAAGCATCACGATTCTTTCAATTCCCATCCCAAAAGCATAACCAGAGAATTTATCAGGATCAATATTCACATTTTTAAGGACCGCAGGATCCACCATTCCGCAACCCATAATTTCAAGCCAGCCTGTTCCTTTCGTTATTCTGTAATCGGTTTCAGAATTCAGTCCCCAGTAAACATCCACTTCTGCACTTGGCTCAGTGAAAGGGAAATAAGAAGGTCTCATTCTGATTTTCGATTTCCCGAAAAGCTCCGTTGTGAAAAACTGAATGGTCTGTTTAAGGTCTGCAAAGCTCACATTCTCGTCTATATAAAGTCCCTCAATCTGGTGAAAAATACAGTGCGAACGAGAAGAAACAGCCTCATTCCGGAAAACACGTCCAGGAGCCAATATTCTCATCGGCGGCTCATTTTCTTCCATATAACGGATCTGGACGGAAGAAGTATGCGTTCTCAGCAAAACGTCAGGATTCTGCTCTATAAAAAATGTGTCTTGCATATCTCTTGCCGGGTGATATTCGGGCAGATTAAGTGCAGTAAAATTATGCCAGTCATCCTCTATTTCCGGTCCGTCTGCTACAGCAAAACCAATCGATTTGAAAATGTCGATAATCTTATTTTTAACAATACTGATAGGATGACGGGAGCCCAGTTCCAAAGGAAAAGCAGGTCTTGTAAGATCTTCTTTCTCTATGATGATTTTACTTTCTGTAGCCGATTTAAGGTCTTCAAGTTTCTCATTAACAGCGTTTCTGAGAATATTGATCTTCTGTCCGAAATCTTTTTTCTGCTCATTTGGGATCTGTTTCAATGATTCGTAAAAATCATTCATGATTCCTTTTTTTCCGTTGTATTTCAAACGGAATTGTTCAATCTCATCTTTTGCAGAAGACTGGAAATTCTTTACTTCTATCAGCAGGTCATCAATTTTCTCTAGCATTGCTTATAATAAATTATAGAGTGCAAAAATACGATTTTAAAATAAAAATCTGCCTTTTTCCAAAAGCAGATTAATTATTAATGTTGAATCTTATGTCTTTTCTTTTGATTCTTCCAAATTATTTTTTCTCGATCGCTTTCACTTTCATCTGCACATTGATTTCATTTTTGATAAGTCCTTCGGCTGCAGGCATTTGGAACTTGATCCCGAATTCATCTCTGTTTATATCTTTCGGCTCCGTTGCTATGCTCAGTTCACCATCTCTCAATTTTACATTGGCGTTGAAAGTGGCAGGTTTTGTAATTCCTTTCAGAGTCAGATTCCCATCCAGGACCGTATTGTAATCACTTCCGGAAGCTCCTTCAGAGATTTTAGTGATTTCAAATGATGCTGTAGGAAACTTTTCCGTTTCGAAAAAATCTGCACTCTTCAGATGGCCGATCAGTTTGGAATTGCTTTCATTATCCTTCAGGTCTTCATTCGTTATAGAATTCATATCAATCACGAACTGACCGCTTTCCAGCTTGTTATCTTTCACCGTTACCTCGCCGCTTTCAAACTTCAAAGTCCCGATATGACTTGTATTATCAGATTTTACTACTTTAAAGCCTTTCCATTCCGCTTTGCTGTTCATCGTATCCACCACATAGATCTGACCTTCATTAGAGGTCAGGACTTCATTACTTTCGCTGGTTACAGGTTTGTCCTTTCCGCACGATATCACGAAGACGGAAGCGGAAATCAACAAAATGGCTGCAATAATGGTTGTTTTTTTCATATCCAGATATTAACTTTTTTAGAAACCGGATAGAAATCAGGCGCCGATTTCACTCCGAAAATTTTAATTTGTTACTTAGTTTTACGTTCTTTGCTAAAATAATAAAATTATTATACTTCAAAAAACAATTTTCGTAAAATGCTGTTAGAAGTCAAAAATCTTTATTTCAATTATCAGACCAATGAGCCATTGTTTCAGAATCTTAACCTGAAAGTAGATGAAGGTCAGATCATGGCGCTTGCGGGTGAAAGCGGCTGTGGAAAATCGACATTACTGAGTTTGATCTATGGCTTGATTGACTGGCAGAACGGCGAGATTTTTTTTGATGGCGAAAAGTTATTAGGACCAAAAGGCAACTTGGTTCCAGGCGAGGCAAAGATGAAATTCGTGGCTCAGAATTATGATCTTATGCCTTATGCAACTGTTGCAGACAATGTGGGAAAATTCATTTCCAATATCAATCTCTCCACCAAAAAAGAGAAAGTTGAGGAATTGCTGGACGTTGTAGGACTGACAGATTATGCCAAAGTTCTGCCCAAAAACCTAAGTGGCGGACAACAGCAGCGTGTTGCTATTGCCAGAGCATTGGCAGTTCTTCCAAAAATGCTCTTGCTGGATGAACCTTTCAGCAATCTTGATTTTTCAAGAAAATTTGAATTGCGGGACAAGTTGTTTAATTATGTGAAGCAAAACAAAATGAGCCTGCTGATTTCCACTCATAATCTGGAAGAAGTTTTGCCTTGGGCAGATAAAATTGTAGTGCTGCAGCATGGACGATTAATCCAGAATGATTCTCCAAAAGAAACTTACGAAAATCCCTATAATGATTACGTAGCCAAACTTTTGGGCGAAGTCAATATTTTTTCGGAAGAGGAAATGATCCGGTTAAATCTTTCTAAAAAACATTATTTTCCGCATCAGATCAAAATAAAAGATAAAGGAACTGAAGCAACCGTTTCTGAAAGTCTTTTCGCAGGTTCACATTACAGAAACAAACTGATAATCAATAATAAAACCATCATCACTTACACCTCTGATTCTATATCAGGAAGGGTTTTTCTACAATTCTAAATTCTTAAATTTATAATTGTTGATAAAATTTGGATAAGTTAAAGATTATCAATTTGTTGGAAAGATAAAATTTTATATTTTTGTTATACGAAAATATAAAGGAATTTTTTGGTTAATTCTCTTTCTGCCTTAGAGACTGGAAATTAGCTTCGCTCCCTGCGAACAATCAAAGTCTTTGGAAGATTACCCTGCCAAATCTTTCCTTTTTTTATGTTTAATATAAAAAGCTTCGACTCCGCTCAACCTGACATTAATTAAATTGTCTTACCGAACAGAGTCGAATATTTTTTATAGAATTTTTATGCTTTCTTCACAAACTCAGACTTCAAAGCCATTGAACCGAAGCCATCAATTTTGCAATCGATATTATGGTCAGAATCCGGACGGAGACGGATATTTTTTACTTTAGTGCCGGCTTTTACAGGTTTTGGTGCACCTTTTACCGGGAGATCTTTGATAACAATTACAGAATCTCCATTTTGTAACTCCTTCCCTAGCGAATCGAAAATTTTCCCTTCTGCTGACGCTTCTGCAGGATCCCACTCGTGGAAACATTGGGAACAAACCTGTAGATTATCTTGTTCGTAAGTGAATTCTGATTGACATTTTGGGCAAAGAATTGTATCGCTCATAGTTATTTTTAAATGTAGTTGATGAATGATAATTAATTTATCAATTTTAATTTTGCAAAGATAATTAAATTTGACCTTCGCCTTCAGCCAATATTTATCAGCTTAGTTTAAAGTCTAACATCTGGCTTCTATTATCTAAAATCTTGTTTATATTTGTGCGCAAATAAAAATAAATCTTCCAATAAAAATAATTTATCAATGAAAAAAACCGCTTTATACGATAAACACGTTTCTCTAGGCACGAAAATCGTTCCGTTTGCAGGATTCGAAATGCCTGTTCAATATTCAGGAGTTACAGAAGAACATTTTGCAGTCCGCGAAAAAGCGGGAATTTTTGATGTGTCTCATATGGGACAATTCTTCATCGAGGGTCCGTCTGCAAAAAACCTGTTGCAGTTTGTGACTTCTAATAATGTTGATACTTTGGAAAACGGAAAAGCACAATATTCTTGTCTTCCGAATGAAACTGGCGGAATTGTGGATGATTTAATTGTTTACAAAATCAAAGATGAAAAATATTTTGTAGTCGTTAATGCTTCTAACATCGATAAAGACTGGAATCATATTGCAAAATACAATGAGGAATTCGGAGCAAAAATGACGAACGCTTCTGATGAAATGTCATTAATCGCCATCCAAGGTCCGAAAGCCACTGAAATTCTTCAGAAATTAACTGAGACAGATTTGTCCTCGATTCCATATTATCATTTTACTATTGGTTCTGTAGCTGGTTTTTCCGATGTGATTATTTCCAACACAGGTTACACGGGAAGCGGCGGATTCGAAATTTATTTCAAAAATGAAAATGCAGAACAGCTTTGGGATGCGTTGTCAGAAGCTGGGAAAGACTTCGGGATGATTCCTTGTGGATTGGCTTCCAGAGACACTTTGAGACTTGAAAAAGGTTTTTGCCTTTACGGAAATGATATTGATGATACAACTTCTCCTCTTGAAGCCGGATTGGGTTGGATTACGAAATTTGATAAAGATTTTGTGAACAAAGCATTCCTGGAAAATCAAAAATCAGAAGGTGTTTCCAGAAAATTAGTTGGTTTCGAGATGCAGGAAAAATCGATTCCAAGACACGATTATGAAGTAGTGGATGCAGAAGGAAACATCATCGGAAAAGTAACTTCCGGAACAATGTCTCCAATGAAAAAAGTGGGATTAGGCTTAGCTTATGTTGATAAACCAAACTTCAAATTAGGCTCGGATATTTTCATCAGAATCAGAAATAAGGATATTCCTGCAAAAGTGGTCAAATTACCTTTCGTATAAACTGAAGTTAAATACAATTTGAAAGCGACTGTTTTGGTCGCTTTTTTAATTTCAAAGATTTTATTAAATTTAGAAAAATAAATTATTATGAAATTGAATAAAATAAACTTAGTATTGTTATTTGCAGGAACATTGTTTTTCCAGGCAAATGATAAAGTTAATTCTGATTTATTAAACCCTGTTAATCTTTCCGTTTCTTATCAACAGATGCCTGCGAATGTTAAGAGCTTCATCGCCAAATATTATCCTAAAGCAACGGTTATAAAGTATGAATCAAAAACAACATTAACTGGTAAAAAGTATGAAGTAAAACTCAACAACGGTGCCGAAATCGATTTTGACAAAAATGGAAACTGGGAAGAAATAAGTGATAAGCAAGGCGTTCCGACAGTTCTGATTCCTGCAAAAATAAAATCTTATCTAAATCAGCATTACAAAGGTGTAAAGGTAGAAAGCATCGACAAAGATGGCAATAAAATCAAGATCGATCTGCTGAATGACATTGACCTGGAATTCGATAAAAACGGTAATTTCCTTAGAGTGGATTAAATGAAAAAAGCGTTCATATTTTGAACGCTTTTGTTTTGTTATAAATAGAAACAGTCTGATTTTATTTTTTTCCTGCCGCCTGCATCGGGTTTACTTTTCCGCTGGAAGCGCCTCTTGCAGCATCTTTCTGCTTCTGCTTGAAGACCTGGAATTTGGTCGAAGGTTCTGATGAGCTGGTGGCAGTCCAGAGATTATTGGACGTATCAATATCGGCTGTTTCTCTCATCGGATCCAGCTGAACAGACTTTAACTTTTTTTCAAAATAATAAGTTTTGGAAGCCTTTTTTTCATTATGTCTCCAGATTTGGACATTGATTTTATCATTCAGCTTAGAGCCATCTTCAAAAGTAAATTCTAGAATTATAGGCATTACCAAACCACCTTTGTTGGTAAAATCAATTTGATAAGCAGTGATGCTTTGGGATTTGGAAACTTCTTTTTTATCCACTTTTTCGAGATTCCCAGGTGTTATAGAATATTCTTTGGAAGTATCCACTTTTTCCTGTCCATGGTCGTATCTGTAATAGAAATCCTGAACATCTTTATCGGAATCTGTGTAAAACTGAATCGCTTTATCTTCCCTGTTTCTGATTTTTGAAATGTCTTCAAACTCATTCACTACAGGTTTGTCTATCGTATATTTTACAGTTTCAGCTTTAGGAACCGCATCGAAATCCGGTGTTGCAACCGTTACTTTATCTATAGTAATATCCACTGGATCTGTTCCGTAGAACCAGCCTCTCCAGAACCAATCCAGGTCTTCCCCACTCGCATCTTCCATTGTCCTGAAAAAATCTGCTGGCTCCGGATGTCGGAAAGCCCATCTTTTCGCATAAGTTTTGAAAGCCTTATCAAAGAGCTCTCTTCCCATAATCGTTTCACGAAGAATATTAAGTCCGGTTGCCGGTTTTGAATAAGCATTAGGACCGAATCTTGCGATGTTCTCGGAATTGGACATAATCGGTTCCAATTCATCTTTTGGAAGCTTCATGTAATCTACAATTGTCCAGGCAGGACCACGTTTTGAAGGAAATTTATTATCCCATTTTTCCTCCGTCAGATATTCCACAAACGTGTTGAGACCCTCATCCATCCAGCTCCATTGTCTTTCATCCGAATTGATGATCATCGGAAAAAAATTGTGTCCCACCTCGTGAATAATTACGCCGAGCATTCCGTTTTTTATTGCTTCGGAATAAGTTCCGTCTTTTTCCGTTCTGCCGTAGTTGAAACAGATCATTGGATATTCCATTCCATTAGCTGCTTCTACAGACTGTGCAACCGGATATGGATACGGAATCGTAAATTCTGAATAAGTTTTGATGGTGTGAGCTACTGCTTTTGTAGAAAATTTTCTGTAAAGCCCATAAGCTTCTTTTCCGTAAAAGCTCATTGCCATTACTTTATTGTTGTTTTCAGGAATAGTAACCCGCATTCCGTCCCAGATGAATTTTCTTGAAGACGTCCAGGCAAAATCCCGGACATCATTGGCTTCGAAAATCCAGGTTTTCCGGTCTTTTGATTTTTTCTTTTCTGCTTTTTTGGCTTCATCCAAGGTTACAATTTCTACCGGTTCGGTGGCAGATTCTGCTTTTCTGTATCGGGATAATTGTTCAGATGTCAGCACCTGTTCGTAATTTTTACACTCTCCTGTTCCGCCCACGATGTGATCTGCAGGAACATTCAGTTTAACTTTATAATTTCCGAATACTAAAGCAAATTCTCCTCTACCTGTAAACTGATGATTCTGCCAACCTTGGAAATCACTGTACACACACATTCTGGGAAACCATTGCGCCGTCGTGTAAAGATCGTTCCCATCTTCCGGGAAGTTCTCAAAACCGCCTCTGCCACCTTTTTCTATCCGGTTCGGAATGTTATAATTCCAATTGATTTTAAAAACAAATTGCTCACCTTTCTTCAATGCTTTTGGAAGGTCGATGCGCATCATGGTTTTATTAACAACATATTTCAATGGTTTTCCGGATGCATCGGTTACTTTTTCCAGATTTACGCCGTAGCCATTATCAGCCACAGGAAGTTCGGTTGGTTTAAGATTTTCAATTACCGCTGTTTTTGGTAACGTTGAAGAAAAAGGATAATCTGCATTTTTAACAGATGACTGTTGATTTTCATCCAGTTGAAGCCAGAGATAATCCAGATCATCCGGAGAATTATTGTAATATGTTATGGTTTCGGATCCCTTCAGATTCCTTTTATCCTCGTCCAGATAAGCTTCTATATCATAATCTGCACGTTGTTGCCAGTAAGCTTGCCCAGGCGCTCCGGAAGCGGTTCTGTACACATTGGGTGTTGGAAGAATGGTTCCAAGCTGTTCAAACTTGTTGCCGTGGTTGCTTCCCGGATTGTTCTGAATATTCTGACTGTATAAAATAGCCGAGCAGAATAAAAGTCCTAAAACCTTTGTATTCATTTCAATAAAATTAGATAATAACTTATTTACAAGTAACCAAATGTAAGAAATTGTTACTAAAAGCTTAACATTAAAAGGGAATTCTTTCCAAAGCCATTTTTAATGAAAGTGCAAAAACACCTGAAGAAATGAATAAAATCCAGTCTTTCCGATTAACCTTAAAGAGTTTGAGTAATATAAAAAGCAGAATCAAAATCGCAACTACCAAAACGATCTGTCCCAGTTCCAGTCCGATATTGAAGCCAAGAAGCGGAACAAAAAGGCTCTGTTCTTTTGCAATCATCATTCTGGCTGTATTGGCAAAACCCATTCCGTGAATAAGTCCGAAAATAATGGCAAGATAATAATTCATCTGCATCAGGTTTTTCTGATTATTCTTCATCAGGATGTTATCCAGCGAAGTAATGACAATCGTTAGTGGAATCAGAAATTCTACCCAGTTTCCGGTAACTCTGAGCACATTGAGCGAGCTGAGCGCAAGCGTGACAGAATGCCCAATAGTGAATGCGGTGACCAGAATCAGGATTTTCTTAAAATCATTGTAAGAATAAACCGCAATCAGTGCAAGGATAAAAAGCTGATGATCCAGCGCATCCAATGATATGATGTGTTCCCAACCGAGTTTCAGATAGAAAATAAAGTCCTGCATTTCTTCTAATTTTAACGGTTACGAAAATAATGATTAATTTCGATTCAAAATTTTATTTAGATGAAGAAGCTAGTCTCATTTTTGACGGTTTTATTTTTAATGATTCTCAATTTATCATTCAGACCGCATCCTTATCACGTGGGATCAATGGAGTTTAGCTACAATCAGAAATCGAAAACCTTTGAGATTTCCGGACGTTTTTTTATGGATGATCTGGAAAATGCCGTCAATAAAAAGTATGGTAAAAACCTTCATTTTCTGAACACAAATTCCGAAAAAGAAATGCAGGAAGCATTGAAAAATTATGCCTCAGAATATCTTAAACTGAAAGTCAATAATCAGTTCATTAAAATCAATTTCGTAGGCTACGAGGAAGATAAGGAAAGTGTGGATGTCTTTCTGGAATCTGAACCTGTCAGTAATCCTAAGAAAATAGAAACCGCCGTCAGCTTTCTCTACAATCTTTTTGATGATCAGATGAATATCATCCACATTATCATTAATGGCGAGCGGAAAAGCGAAAAACTGAGCTACCCAAACCGCTATCTTTATCAGCAATTTTAAATTAAAAAAACACATACAGATTTTTCAGCTAATTCTATTTTTATATTTTTGTAATGTTAGTTATGAAAAAAATTATTCTGATAGAAGATGAAACCAGCGTAGTTTCCTTTATCAAAAAAGGATTGCAGGAACTGGGATACGAGATTTCCGTAGCATTCGATGGCTCCACTGGAATCAAGCTTGTAGAGGATAATGATTTTGATCTCATCATTCTGGACATTATGCTGCCGGATACCAATGGTCTGGAAGTCTGTAAAGAAATCCGGAAAAAAAATAAAACGGTTCCCATCCTGTTTCTCACAGCTCTGGACTCTTCGGAAAATATTGTTCTGGGACTGGAAAGCGGCGGTGATGATTATCTGGTAAAACCTTTCAAATTCATAGAACTGGTGGCGAGAATCAAATCACTTCTCAGAAGAAGCGGACACAATAACGGCTCGGAAACCACCAACACTGACAATGAAAATATCTACCAATTCTCCGACCTTATCGTGAATGACTACACCAAAAAAGTGACCAGGAGCGGGACAGAAATATCATTGACTTCTACAGAGTATAAACTGCTGCTTTATTTCCTTAATAATCCTGAAAAAGTGATTTCCAGAGCAGAAATACTGGAAGCTGTCTGGGGAGTCAATTATGAACTGGGAACCAATGTAGTGGATGTGTATGTGAATTATCTCCGGAAAAAACTGGACAACCTCGAAGATGATAAATTGATCCACACTGTGATAGGAATGGGTTATGTTCTGAAAAAATCATAATAAACAATGCTGAGAAAAATTACTACCAATCAAACCAAAACCATGCTCCTTCTGATGCTGGTTTTCTCAGTTGTCATATTGCTTTTCAGCGGTTTGGTGTATTTTTCCATTGTTAATTTTTCCCATCAGCGTTTCTATGAATTATTGAAAATCCGTGCTGCTACAATTGTTCAGATTGAGAAAAGTAAATCTCATATTAATGATACTACAAATGCCATTATTAGCAATCTGAACCAGGCAGAAGAACTCCCACTGGAGAAAGATTATGTTTTTGAAATCCCCAAAGATTCCAATTACAAGAAAATATCGCATCAGGTTCATCTTCCGGAATCTTTTTTCAAAAGTCTCGTGAAAAATGGCGAGTCCAATTATAAAGACAAAGAAGATTATTACATAGGTCAGACCTTCCGTTCCAATGACAGAGATTACATCGCTATTGCCTCTGCCAAGAATCATTATGTCGTTTATTATCTCGGTTATCTGAAAAGGACTCTGATTACCTGTATGATTCTGGCATTGTTCTTCTCTATGATATTTTCTTTTTACCTGTCGAAGACGCTTTTCAAACCTATTCTTAAGATCACAGATAAAGTAAAGGAAATCAGTTCGGAAAATCTGCACCTGCGTCTGGAGCCACAGCCCGGAAACAGAGAACTGAACGAGCTTGTAGAAACCTTCAACGATATGCTGAACAGGGTGGAAACTTCTTTTGAAACGCAAAATCACCTGATCGGAAATGTATCGCACGAGCTCAGAACGCCATTGACCTCAATTATGGGCGAAGCCGATGTGGCACTGTCTATCAGAAGATCCGAAGAACATTATCAGGAAACGCTTCAGATCATCCTGAACGAAGCGGAAAAACTGGATAAAAAAATCAAAGCTTTACTGATGATCGCCCAGACCGGTTTCGACGGTAAAATCCAGAAAATGGATAAAGTACGGATGGATCAGCTGCTCTGGGATGTGATAGAAACAGCCAAAAGAATCAATTCCAAAAATAATGTTTTTATGGATCTTAGCATGTTGCCTGACAATCCAAAAAAACTGAAAGTCCAGGGAAATGAACAGCTGCTGCATCTTGCAATGGCAAATATTATCAATAACGGATGTAAATATTCTAATTTTCAACAGGTTAAGGTTTCCATCGGAGCAACAGACGATCATCTTTATGTTATTATAAAAGACAGCGGAATCGGGATCCCGGATTCTGAGATGGATAAAATCTATGATCCGTTTTTCCGCGCTTCCAACACCAAGAATTACGAAGGCTATGGCATCGGACTACCTTTGGCAAGGAATATCATCAGAATTCACAATGGAGAACTGATCGTAAATTCCAAGGAAAATGTGGGCACTACGGTTCAGATCCGTTTTCCTATTTATGTTCCGTCGGAATAAAAACATAATTTTTATTTAGCTTTCCTATTTTGAATGGCTTGAAGAATTATTTCTTTATAATAAGCTGCCTCTACCCTATTGATTTCATCCATTTTGAAATTTTAATCTCATTTTAATCTCTTTAATTACATTTTAATTTCGTTCCAAAAGGATTCTAATTTGGTCATTATAGTTTTGTATCATCAAAAAATAACAACTCACAAAATTATACAGTTATGATCAAAACCATTTTAATTGCTACGGACTTTTCACTGGAATCTTTGGACATTGTAAAGAAAATTCTTAAGAAGAAAAATGAACAGAATGACGGGACACGTTATAATATCCTGTTCGTTTCCGGTTATGATATGGGAGATTCTATCAGGGAACTCTTGTTTACTACCAAAACTTCCCTGCTTAGTAAAATCAGATCCCAGGAGTTCTGCGATGCTTACAGCATTATTAATAACAAGTATCCGGAACTTATCAATAAGATCACGTGCGACATTTTTACAGGAAGTTTCCAGAGAACCTTCAACGCCTATCTGGAAGCAATGAATGTGGACGAGGCTTACTACAGTTCATCCATCAGCAAAAATCTGCACAGAAATCAATTTGAGATTACCAAATTCCTGAAGAAGAACAAAATCGTGGAGCCTCAGGAAATAATCACAGAAGCACCACAATTCATCCCCGAAAAAGGAAGACTGGCAGAGGTTTTCTTGTAGACTTTATTCTAAAAAATTCAAATCAAATCAATCAATAATAAGTAATATGTTAAGAAATTATAGTAACAGCAGGACGTTGGGAGACAACATCAGACTGGGGACGCTGACTGCCTTCACGGCAGGAACTATAAACATAGCATCCCTGTTGATCTTCCTTTCCTTCACGTCCAACGTGACCGGACATTATGCAATATTGGCTGCAGAAATAAGCCAGGGCAACTGGACACAGGTTTTGGTGGTTGCAGGATGGATTTTCTTATTCTTTTTCGGCGGATTCATAGCGAATATGAGTGTGATTAACTTCAATAAAAAAAGTAAATATTTTGCGCACGCACTGCCGATTATTTTAGAGATTATGTGTTTGCTGGCAGTTGGAATCTACGGACAATTTTATTATACAAAAACGCTGGCGGAAACAGAGGCTTTAGTCGCATTGATGCTATTCGCCACAGGTTTACAGAACGGACTAACTGCGAGTATTTCCAACTTTTCCGTAAAAACAACGCACCTTACGGGAACTACTACAGATCTGGGAATTTTATTTTCTATGTTTACACAGAAAAAATTCAGAAAAAAGCCGGAATTGATTGGCAGGGCAAAACTGCTAATGAGCATTATGGCTGCTTATTTGTTAGGTGCTGTGTTTTCGGGACTGACTTATTACCATCTGGAATTCCGCGTATTTTATGTGATCAGCGTATGTCTGCTGGTAGTAATCGGGTATGATTTTTACACCATTAATGTCAGACACTTCCGAACAGAATACAGATACTACAAAATCTATCACAAGCCTACATTACTGGCATTTATCTATTATAAAATCCATAATAAAGACGACAGAAGAACTGAAAGTAGACCTAATACTAACAATACAAAACTGGCATTTAGCGACAAGTAATTCCTCTAAAAACACTTCCATATAAATCAAATTTTTGTAATAGTTCTTTATTAAAAAACCGTCCCGGGAATTTCCGGGACGGTTTTAATTTGATTATATTTTCTTTTTTACTGCTCCACCCAGGTATGGTTTTCTCCGGCAAGTTCACCAAGATATTTCTCCGCATCCATCGCAGCCATACAACCACTTCCTGCTGCTGTAATCGCCTGCCTGTAATGGTGATCCTGAACATCTCCTGCAGCGAAAACGCCAGGAAGATTGGTTCTTGCAGATTTTCCTTCGGTAATGATATATCCGTTTTCATCCAGATCTATTTGGTCTTTGAAAAGATCCGTATTCGGTTTATGACCAATCGCTATGAAAATTCCGTGAACATCGATTGTAGAAATCTCATCAGTAAGATTATTAACGACTCTTGCTCTTTCTACAAGGGAATTTTCTCCCTCAATTCCGATTAATTCATGATTGTATTTCACTTCGATGTTTGGTGTGCTTAGAACTCTGTCTACCATTACTTTTGAAGCGCGGAAGTGGTCTTTTCTTACCAATAAAGTGACTTTGTTACAAATCTTAGAAAGATAAGTGGCTTCTTCTGCAGCTGTATCTCCAGCTCCAACTACAATTACATCCTTTCCTCTGTAGAAAAATCCGTCACAAGTTGCACAGGCAGAAACGCCTCCACCGGCATATTTTTTCTCATCTGCCAATCCGAGATATTTTGCGGCAGCACCTGTAGAGATAATTACACTTTTTGCCAAGATCTCACGGGAACCTGTACTCAATTTATGGATTCCGCCTCTTACTTTGGAAAACTCGACTTTGGAAATCATTTCGTAGTGAACTTTGGTATCGAAACGTTCCGCTTGTTTTTGCAACTGAAGCATCATTTCCGGTCCGGTAATTCCGTCCGGATAACCTGGGAAATTTTCTACTTCTGTGGTTGTAGTTAATTGTCCGCCTGGTTCCAGTCCTGTGAACAGTTCAGGTTTCAGGTTTGCTCGTGCGGCGTAAATTGCTGCTGTGAAACCGGCTGGTCCGGACCCTACAATGACACAATCTAAAATATTGTTTTCCATTTTTAGTATTAAATTATTTTAAATTTCTAATGAGTAATAGCTTTTCAGAATCAGAATTTTCAAATATAATTCTTTGTCCGAAAAAAACATATACAAATGTCGGGAATTAATTATTCAGAACCTATCTAAACTGTCGATTCTAATGATGTGATTGATAGATGAGGATCATAAACTGATGGATGAAAGACTATTGAGATGATAATGGTAAAATGTATTCAAAATTGCAGCCCGACCTGAGTGGAGCTCTTTTTCTTTTTTTGAAAAAAAGAAAAAAGCGGGAACGGAGGGCGGATTAAGCTGCCCAAATAATAACAACCTATAATTCGCTACTCTTATTTAATGGAAATGATCACACTGAAACTTTCAGTTCGTCCACTTTTATGATTTTGTAGACCATTTCTTTATAGATTTCCTCATCTTCCATCTGTCTCACGCCCAGACCTTTGGACTTCAGATCCATCTCCCGAAGAATGGAAATGACTCTAGTGGCATGTTTCAAAGGATAAAACCTGGCTGCCTCGGCAAAGTTTTTAATTGCAAAAGGTGCAACACCCATTTCGGAAGCAATAGTTTGAGGCGATTGTCCCGATAAAGTATGATACATTATAAGATCAGAAAAAAACTTGTACAGAAATCCAAAAGACATCTGGACTGGATTGGCTTTCTTATTTTTCCCCATATAATATGCAATGTTGAAAGCTTTTGCCAGATCTTTAGTTGCTAACGCATTTTGAAGTTCAAAAATATTAAAATCTTTGCTGATGCCGATATGTTCTTCAATGATCTTGCCGTCCAGAATGGCGCCGTCTTTGAGAACAATTTTCAGCTTGTTTAATTCATTGGCAATTCTGGACAGGTCATTTCCGAGATATTCCGCCAGCAGATGACTGATATTGGGTGCGGATTTGATTCCCATTACATTCAGTTCACCCTGGATCCAGGTGGGAAGCTGGTAATCTTTCATCTTTTCACTTGTGAAAAGCATTCCGGATTTAGCCAGCGTTTTTGCTACTTTTTTTCTGGCATCCAGTTTTTTATGCTTATGCGCAAAAACCAGAATCGTGGAAGGAACCGGATTAGCAAGATAGTTTTCCAGTGCATTGGATTCTTCTTCATTCAGTTTCAAATCCTGCGCTTCTTTCACAATGATGAGCTGCTTATCTCCCATCATCGGATATTGTCTCGCCAAAGAAAGAATCTCAGGATAACTGGTGTCACGTCCATAGGCAATGGTCTGGTTAAAGGCTTTTTCATCTTCTTCCAAAACATCCTGCTCAAAGTGCCTGACAGCCAGGTCTATGTAAAATGCCTCATCGCCCTGAAAAAAATAAACCGGTAAGAGTTCTTTATTTTTAATATTTTTGAGGATAATATCTATTTCTTTCATCTTAAAGTATGCAGGTTCCAAAACTCAATTTTGAACATCAATTTGATTTCCAAATCAAACAAGACAAAGATACATTTTTTATCTATGATCTGGTAAGGAAAAGCTGGCTTGTACTGACACCGGAAGAATGGGTAAGACAGCATTGGCTTCATTATTACCGATTTGTCAAAAAGAAAAATCTATCATCATTGATCCTTGAAAAAAAGCTGGAACTGAATGGAACAACAAAACGAATCGATTTGCTCATTACAGAAAAAACAAAACCGAAAATCCTCATCGAATGTAAGGCTCCGAATATTGTATTGAAGGAAACTCACTTTGAGCAAATCGCACGCTACAACAGTTTGCTTCGTGCGGAACAAATCATCATCAGCAACGGCTTTGATCATATTTTTGCTGATTATAAAGACGGGCAATATCAATTTTTACAAGTTAAAGTATAAAAAAAGAGAAGCAATTGCTTCTCTTTTCTGTATTTTATTATGCATATCACATATGGATCGGACGTTTTTCCGTTGCATCCAGAGCAGCTTCTTTAACCGCTTCTGCATAAGTAGGATGTGCGTGAGACATTCTGGAAATATCTTCTGCGCTGGCACGAAACTCCATTGCTGTAACGCCTTCTGCAACCAAGTCCGCTGCTCTTGCGCCAATCATGTGGAATCCAAGAACTTCATCTGTTTTTTCGTCAGCCAGGATTTTTACAAATCCATCCGTATCACCACTTGCACGGCTTCTTCCTAAAGCTCTCATTGGGAAATTTCCTACTTTGTAAGCTACACCTTCTTCTTTCAATTGCTCTTCTGTTTTGCCAACTCCTGCTACTTCCGGCCAAGTATAAACCACACCAGGAATCAGATTATAATTGATATGAGGTTTTTGTCCTGCCAAAGTTTCTGCCACGAAAACGCCTTCTTCTTCCGCTTTGTGAGCCAGCATCGCTCCTTTGATCACATCACCGATCGCGTAGATGTTGGAAACATTAGTCTGAAGATGATCATTGGTTTTCACTCTTCCTCTTTCATCCAGCTCCACACCCGCTTTTTCCAACCCAAGTCCGTCTGTAAAAGGTCTTCTCCCTACAGAAACTAAAACATAATCACTCTCGTAAGTTACTTCCTCTCCTTTCTTATTTTTAGCTGTGACTTTTACAGAATCTCCGTTTCTCTCTACAGCAGAAACCGCCGTAGAAAGTTCGAATTTCATACCCTGCTTTTTAAGGACTTTCTGTAATTCTTTGGAAAGAGAGCCGTCCATTCCCGGAATGATCTTGTCCATAAACTCAACCACAGTTACCTGAGAACCTAATCTCAAATAAACAGAACCAAGTTCAAGACCAATTACTCCACCGCCAATTACGACCAAATGCTTAGGAATTTCTTTCAGATTCAAAGCTTCTGTAGAAGTGATTACTCTTTCTTTATCCAGAGTGATGAATGGCAAGCTGGATGGTTTAGAACCAGTTGCGATAATGGTATATTTTGATACAATTGTTTCAGAAGAACCGTCATTTTTTGTCACTTTTATCTGTGTGGCAGATTCAAAGCTTCCAAGGCCTTCAAAAACGGTAATTTTATTTTTGTCCATCAGGAAGTTGATTCCCTTTGTAGTCTGCTCCACCACGCCGTTTTTACGCTCAATCATTTTTGCAAGATCTACTTTTGGCTCGTTGATTATTATGCCGTAATCAGCAAAATCATGTTTTGCCTTTTCGAAATGTTCCGAACTGTCCAGCAAAGCTTTGGAAGGGATACAACCTACGTTAAGGCACGTTCCGCCCAGAGTAGGATATTTCTCAATGATTGCAGTTTTAAAACCCAATTGTGCAGCTCTGATGGCTGCTACATATCCGCCAGGACCAGAACCGATAACGGTTACATCAAATTGACTCATATTTTTGTGATTATTATTCGAAAAAAATTTCCTCAAATTTACGAATTTCAGACGAATTTCGGATTATTATTTAATTCTAAAAAGTGTCATCTTTTTGAATTGCTGTTTTTAGCTTTGTTAAGAATCAAAAATAAAAAAACGAGCTTTTGCCCGTTTTGATTCTACTTCCCACCTCCTGCATTTTTCTCGACATCGGTCTTTGTATTTTCCTTTACTTTCTGATTGCCAAAACGCTTCACGAATGTAAGTGAAAATCCGTACCAATCCCACCTGTTGTAATTCTGAACCGTTCCGATCTGCGTGTAAGTTGTAGTGTTCATACTCGGCCTTTTGAAGATATTCATCAGCTGCAGGCTGGTTTCGATCCGGGAAACAGGAAAGATCTTCGTTACAGAGATATTATGAAAGAAGTTGTATTGATTAGCCACAGAGTTTCCATAATTCTGATTATCAATGCCCAGCCAAGCGCTTAGATTGATGTTTTTATTAAACAAATTGGTATAAGATAAATTGGTTGATCCCGAGAAAAAATTGAGATAATTATTCGCGCCTTCCAATTTGTTTCTCGTATTGAAATCGCTGTTATCCGTATAAGCCCAACCTAAGCTTAAATTGACATTCAGTTTATTTTTGATAAAACTCTGATTGGTGTTGGCAGAAAGATAAAACTTTTCCACTTTTCCTTTAAAATTCTCCGGAAACGAGATTGTTTTCACAAGCCCATTTTGAGTTTCCTGAGTGTAACTTGTCCAATAATCCTGATCCGTGAAAGTGTATCTCGCAGAAAGGAAATATTTTTTATAGATCCCAAATTTCAAGCCAATTCTGTCGCTAGGATTTGGCAGAAGATTGACATTTCCCCTGTAAAAAAAGCCATTGTTTCCAGGCATTTCGAAATCATTGAATTCAGAATACCAAGGTCTCCAAATGTTGTGATTATAAGTTAAACTTAAATCGTAATTAGGCGTAAAGGCATATTTTACCAATAAATTTGGCAAGAAAGTTCCATAAGAATCTCGCCTGGTTTCGTTGCCGTTCTGATGAATTTTGTAGTTAATAAATTCGTATCGAAGTCCGATTCTGGTTTCCAGTTTTTCGAAGAATGTTTTGCTAAAATTGGCATAAAGTGAATTCAGATTTTCCGTGTACTGAAACTGGTTGACATTTTCAAGCGAACTATTATTAGAAATCACACGGTAATTATTCGGAATCACATTATTATTGAAATCGGCTTTTCCACCCACTTCAAAGCTTCCGCCTTTGCCCACCGGAGAAGTGTAATCCACTTTTACAAAATAATTTCGGTTTTGATTGTAATTTTCAAAATGTCTGAGTTCGCCAATTGCAGTTTTTGCATCTTGTCTTGTGAAATCTGTTGTACCATCTTCCGAATCGTAATTGACTCCCAGATTGACATCCAAAATCCTGTTTTTCTCCTTATCATAATATTTGTAGAACAAATTGGTTCCCAAATTATTGCTTTTGGTACGACCCAAATTTGTCTGAGAAAAAGAATTCAGCAAAACATTATTCAGATAATTATTTTCAAAGGAATTGGATTGCGACGTGCGATTTCCTCGGTAATATTCCATAACAAGACCAATGTTATTTTTGTCATTCAGCTCAAATTCTGAAGTGGATGAAAAAGACGGATTTTTACCCGTGTAAGTACTTTCGGAATCAATCATACTTACAGAATTGTCTGCGTAAAATGTATTTTTACTTGAATTTTTTGTGATGAAAATATTATCACTGTAACTTCCTGTAAAAGTCTGGGTAAAATTCTTTCTGTGATAATTCAGATTCAGACTTCCATATTGGTTGTTCTTCGTATTCTGTGTATTAGTGAGGGAAATACTTCCTTTCATTCCTTCGTCATCCCGTTTTTTCAATACAATGTTGATAACCGCTCCGGCGGCTTCGTATCTGGAAGACGGACTCGTAATGACCTCGATTTTCAGCAGGTTGTCCGCCGGAATAGTTTTGAGATATTCCTTGAGTTCTTTTCCTGTAAAAACCGATTTCCTATCATTGATGTAAACTGTGACTGATTCGCCTTCTGCACGCACATTATCATTATTATCAATACTTACGAGCGGCGTCATCCTCATAATGTCCCAAGTGGTATTCCCCGCCAGGATGGAACTATTTGCGACATTAAAAACCGTTCTGTCTGCCTTGCTTTCAACAGTGGGTTTTCTCGCAATAACGGTTACAGCTTCTATTTCTTTGGATTTAAGAGTGTCTTGAGTCTGGGCAAAAGTTGTGGTAATAGATAGTAATCCTAAAAAGGATATCGTTGATCTCATGTTATTCTGTTTGCTTATTAGACACCTCTGCTTGTATTAATGTTACATCTGGAAAGTAATTAATTTGATTAATTGAGAAATTAATTAAATTTGGAACAGCCGATTTATATTGTCGTCAGAAGATTGTAATCAATAAAATAATTAATATTAAAATAAATTATGAAGACCGATAAGCCTCAACTTTCTGCAGAAGAACAGGTTGAATTATTAAAAATACTGAGAAGCCGTTTTGAGAAAAATCCCAATCGCCACGAAAATATCAAATGGGAAAATGTCCAGAAAAAACTGGAATCAAATCCTGAAAAACTCTGGTCTCTGAACGAAATGGAAAAAACAGAAGGCGAACCAGATGTTGTTTCTTATGACAAAAACACCGATGAATATTTGTTTTTTGATTGCTCTGCGGAAAGTCCAAAAGGAAGAAGAAGTTTTTGCTATGACAGAAAAGCTTTGGACAGCAGAAAAGAAAATAAACCAAAAAATAGCGCCATTGATTTGGCAAATGAAATCGGAGTTGAGATTCTGGATGAAGAACAATATCGTTATTTACAAATACTCGGAAATTTTGATCTGAAAACATCGAGCTGGATAAAAACGCCAGAAGATATTAGAAAATTGGGTGGTGCAGTTTTCTGTGACAGGCGATACAATACTGTTTTTCTATACCACAACGGCGCAGAATCCTATTATGCAGCTAGAGGTTTTCGTGGGTTTTTGAGAGTTTGATTCAGGCACAATCTTTACAAACTCCTGTCAGAATGCAATTCACACTTTCTACTGAATAACCACTTTCTAAAGAAAACTGAACAGCAACCGGCAGACATTCTATCGTTTCACATTTTTTACAACGGAAATGAAAATGATGGTCTGCCAGTTTTTTTTCTTCACATTTGATACAGACTGCGAAGTATTGCTTTCCATCTTCAGCGACAATTCGGTGGAGAATGCCGTCTTCACAAAACCGGTTGAGAATCCTGTAAATAGTTGCTCTGTCAGCTTCTACATTCACGTTTTTTTCGATAACATCCTGGCTCATGGCTTTTCCCGAAACGGAAAGGAGATCAAGAACAGCTTCTTTTGCGGGTGTATTTCGTCTTTTCATTTTTTATTAATGCGATTAAGTTGCAATAATAGAAAATAATCTTAACTTTGGCAATCGCATTCTGAGAAATAACTAATATAAAATTTTTCAATTATGAAACAGGACAATTCTTTTGATGTAATAATAGTAGGCGGAAGCTATGCCGGACTTTCTGCTGCGATGAGCTTGGGAAGGTCTCTAAGGACAGTTTTGGTAATTGATAACGGAAAACCCTGCAATATCCAGACGCCACATTCTCATAACTTCTTGACTCAGGATGGAAAAACACCTAAAGAAATTTCAACTTTAGCAAAAGAGCAAGTCCAAAAATATGAAACTATTGAGTTTTATGATGGACTCGCAACCGAAGGAAAAAAGACTAAAAACGGATTTGAGATCATAACCAAACGGGGTGAAAGATTTGAAGCCAGGAAACTCATTTTTGCAACCGGAATTGTAGATGAAGTTCCTAATATCAAAGGATTTTGGGATTGCTGGGGAATTTCTCTGATCCATTGTCCTTACTGTCACGGCTATGAATTTAAAACCAAAAAAACAGGAATCATTGCGAATGGCGAGCGTGCATTTCGCATTGCTTCTTTAGTTAACAATTTGACAAAAGATTTGACAATTTTAACAAGAGGAAAAGCTGACTTTACAGAAGAACAAACTCAAAAACTGAAACAAAATAACATCAATATCATCGAAACAGAAATTGATGAGATCAAGCATCAGAATGGAAACATTGAAACTTTGATTTTATCTGATGGTGAAAAAATGAATTTCGATGCAGTTTACGGCGCATTTCCGTTTCGTCAACATTCTGACATTCCCGAATCTTTAGGTTGCGAAATGACGGAAATGGGTCACATCAAATCAGACCAATTTCAAAAGACAAATGTTGCAGGATTGTATGTTTGTGGTGACAATTCCAGTCCGATGCGTTCGGTAGCGAATGCTGTTTATACAGGAAATCTGGCTGGTGCAATGGTAAATGCAGAGCTAGTTGGGGAAAATTTCTAATTTTTTCTAAAAATAAAAACGTCCCGAAAATTCCGGGACGTTTCATTTATAATGATTTCAAAATCTTAAAACTTCAAATCTCCATTCACTTCTCTTACAGCTTTCGCAGCTTCAGCAAATTTGGCTTGCTCTTCTTCTGTCAAAGTGATGTCTACAATTTTTTCAACACCATTTTTCCCGATGATTGCTGGAACGCCTAAACAAATATCGCTTTGTCCGTATTCTCCATCTAACATTAGAGAACAAGGAATCATTTTTTTGTGATCACAAAGAATAGCCTGAACCATTACAGAAACTGCTGCACCTGGAGCGTACCAAGCAGATGTTCCCAATAATTTTGTCAATGTAGCGCCACCAACTTTAGTTTCCTCGATAACGGAAGCTTTTTGCTCATCATTCAAGAATTCAGAAACCGGAACGCCGTTTCTTGTAGCTTTACTGTAAAGTGGCAACATTCCCGTGTCTGAGTGCGCTGCGATTACCATTCCATCTACATCAGAGATTGGCGCTTCCAGAGCTTCTGCCAATCTGTATTTGAATCTTGCAGAATCCAAAGCTCCACCCATTCCGATAATTCTTTCTTTTGGAAGACCGGACGTTTTATGAACCAGATATGCCATAGTATCCATCGGGTTAGAAACCACAATAATGATAACATCCGGAGAATGCTTTACAAGGTTTTCCGTCACTTCTTTTACAATTCCTGCATTGATCCCGATCAGTTCTTCTCTGGTCATCCCCGGTTTTCTTGGGATGCCGGAAGTGATCACTGCAACTTTGGAACCTGCTGTCTTGGAATAATCTCCGGTAGTACCGGTAATCTTGGTATCAAAACCATTAAGAGAAGCAGTCTGCATCAGGTCCATTGCTTTTCCTTCTGCGAATCCTTCTTTGATATCTACCAAAACAACTTCTGAAGCGAAGTTCTTCATTGCGATATATTCTGCACAGCTTGCTCCCACTGCACCAGCTCCAACTACGGTAACTTTCATAATCTGATTTTTTATTTTGTTTATTAATTTGATTGATAAACCTCTTGGTTTACTGTATTTTATTTAGTTAAAAACCTTAACCTTGTATTGAGTGTAAATATAATAAAACTTCCAAATTCTGAAAAAAAATTGATTCTAACATTTGTCATATTTTATCCGGATTACCTGTATTATCCTATGATATAAATTATACAACAATACTGAAATTAGGCAGAAAATGTGATTCAAATTTCGTAAATTTGCTTAGAAAAAAATTAAAAATATGTCAGAAAACAACATTAAATCTATTGCGGTTCTGACTTCCGGAGGCGATGCTCCGGGAATGAACGCCGCACTTAGAGCAGTTGTGAGAACAGCGAATCATTTTAAAATTCAATGCTACGGAATCCGAGAAGGTTACAATGGTTTGATAGCCGGAGATGTTACCAAAATGGGACCTCGCTCCGTAAAAAATATAATCAACCAGGGTGGAACGATTCTGAAGTCTGCCCGTTCTAAAGAATTTATGACGCCGGAAGGGCGTAAAAAAGCTTTTGAGCAATGTCAAAAACTTGGAATTGATGCCTTGGTCTGCATCGGTGGAGACGGAAGCTTTACAGGTGCTAAAGTTTTTAATGAAGAATTCGGGATTAAAGTTATAGGTATTCCGGGAACGATTGATAATGATATCTTCGGCACAGATAAAACTATTGGCTATGATACAGCACTTAATACAGCGATGGATGCTATTGACAAAATCCGTGATACCGCCACGTCTCACAACCGGGTTTTCTTTGTAGAAGTTATGGGACGTGATGCAGGTTTTATCGCTCTTAACAGTGGTATTGCAACGGGAGCTCTTGACATCCTTATTCCTGAAAGAAAAGACAGCATGGATGACCTTTTCAATACATTCAGAACAGCTGAGAAAGTAGGTAAATCTTCCAGTGTAGTTGTCATTGCAGAGGGTGAAGAGCTGGGAAGTATTTACGATATTGCAAAGGCTACAAAAGAACAATTCCCTAATTACGATATCCGCGTCACAATTCTAGGACATATCCAGAGAGGCGGCTCTCCAAGCTGTGCAGACAGGGTTTTGGCAAGTCATTTAGGATACGGAGCTGTCATTGGATTAATGGAAGGTAAGAATAAAGTAATGGTAGGAATGCAGTCTAACAAAATTACCTATACACCTATAGAAGAAGCCATCAAAAAACACAACGAAATCGATAAAGACCTGCTTAAAATCTCTGAAATACTTGCGATGTAAGTCTTTTTTTCGTAAATTTATAAAACAAAATAAAACCTTAATATTTTAAATAATATGTCAACAATTAAAGTAGGAATCAACGGATTCGGGAGAATCGGACGTTTAGTTTTCAGAGCAATGACTGAAAGAAGCAACATCGAAGTGGTAGGAATCAATGACCTTATCGATGCTGAGTATATGGCTTATATGCTAAAATACGACTCCGTTCACGGACCGTTCAAAGGAGAAGTATCTGTACAGGGCAACAACCTTGTAGTCAACGGAAAAACAATCCGTGTAACGGCTGAGAAAGATCCTAACAACCTAAAATGGAACGAAGTTGGTGCAGAATATATCGTAGAATCTACTGGATTATTCCTTTCAAAAGATTCTGCTCAGGCTCACATCAACGCTGGTGCTAAGAAAGTTATCCTTTCTGCGCCTTCAAAAGATGACACACCAATGTTCGTAATGGGTGTGAACCATAAAGAACTGACTGACGATGTCAAAATCTTCTCAAACGCATCTTGTACTACCAACTGTCTTGCGCCATTAGCAAAAGTCATCCACGATAACTTCGGAATCGCGGAAGGTCTAATGACAACTGTACACGCAACTACCGCTACTCAGAAAACAGTAGACGGACCGTCTGCAAAAGACTGGAGAGGTGGCAGATCGGCGCTTAATAACATCATCCCTTCTTCTACAGGTGCTGCAAAAGCAGTTGGAAAAGTAATCCCTTCTCTTAACGGAAAATTAACCGGTATGTCTTTCAGAGTTCCGACAGCTGACGTTTCTGTAGTGGATCTAACAGTAAGACTGGAAAAACCAACATCTTACGAGGAGATTTCCGCAGCTATCAAAGCCGCTTCCGAAGGTGAATTGAAAGGAATCCTTGGTTATACGGAAGATGCAGTAGTTTCTCAGGATTTCGTGAGTGATCCAAGAACTTCCATCTTCGATAAGGAAGCCGGAATTATGTTATCTCCAACTTTCGTAAAACTGGTTTCTTGGTATGATAATGAATGGGGATATTCTAACAAATTAGCAGATCTTCTTGTACATTCAGCTTCTTTGTAAGAATCAGTTTATAAATAGCATTAAAAGACCTCTCAATGATTTGAGAGGTCTTTTTTATTGCGAATATTTTTTCAGCATATAAACTGTAAGCGGTCGCAGATCTTTTCCGTTCTCAGGATTGATTCCGTCTGCTGTGAAGAATTCTATGTTATTCTGATGTTTGGAATACCAGATATTTCTGGTAGAGGTAATTGTATCCGGTCTGGTTATTTTTTTGAAATTATCTACCTTTTTCATATCAATCGCTACTAATCCTTCCCGTGTATCATTACAATTTTCCGGAATATATTCCCTTCCATTCCAATACATACATTGCTTCAGGGTCAGTTTCGTCGGCTTTTCCTCTATTGCAGGTATGCTAACTAATCCTTGCGGTACATAGACAACAGTCTGTTTTTCCGGAGTCTCCTGGGCAGCTGTTTCTGCGAAAGTTCTAATTTCTTTTTCCGATACTTTTTCGGGACTAATTTCATCAGTTTTATAAAATCTGTTACCAAAAAAAATACTTCCGCACAACAATAATCCTATGATGCCAAAACTGCTGTGTTTTGTAAGGAATTCAGGGATTTTCAGTAAAGGTTTATTTATAACATTAATAACAACTTTTGAAATTGATTCTTTTACCGAATATTCTATTGTTTTCCATTCTGCACAATATTCCCTGAAATTATTATAACCAAGATAAATGCTCAGATCATCCAGTATCAAAGGTTTTATATTATAATCCCCATCGTTTTGCACCAAATTAATATAATAAGTTTCAAATGTTCTGTAACTGAGCGTTATTCTAAAATCATCCAGCAGAGATCGTTCTAAAAATTTCAAAATCCCGGTAAAGGATTTTTCCGTGGTTTCACTGGAAGCTTTCTCATAAACATCTTCAATCAGTTTTTTCTTCTGGGGTAAAAATTTTGACATATAAACGATTATTAGTTTGAAAAATATAAAGTTTAGAAAAGATCATTTTACGGATTTCCGTATTCCAGTCAAAAAAAGTTTCCAAGAACTTTCTAAAAACTTTCTAACCCCTGCTCCTGATTCCGCTGCATCTTTGTCACAGAAATCAGTGAAAGACAAAACCTTATAAAAACAAAGTTACAAAACTGATTTCAAAAAACAGCCTGATAAGACGGAGGAAAATCTATGACTTGGGAAGCAGAAATTTCTCTTCCGTTTTTGAAGGCTACTTCCCAAAAATTTAAGAAGCGCTTCTTTTTCAAAAACTGTGTAAACCTGCTCGTGATCTGTTTTGCGAGGAAGAACACGAATGCCAATTTTTTAAATTTTTAAACAATGTTAAACCTAATTTTAATATTATTGGGACTGATTTCCAATCCAAACTCAAATAACACATCTAACTGTGGAAATGATAACAACACAACAACTACGGCTGCCGCACCACAACCCAATCCGGGAGGCACGGGCGGAGAAGACGGACAGACACCGAAAAAATAAACTGATAGGCGAAAGGTAAAACTTTCGCTTATTTTTTTTAAATTCGGGAGAAACTAAAAAAAATTGAAAATATTTGTTTATTTCATTTTCATAATCATTTATTCCTGCTCTGAAAAAACATCTGAGGATAAAAAAATCACAAATGATCACTATGAAAAAGCCTGGTCTTATTTCGATAAAGGAAAAAATATTGAAGCCTTTATGTATTTCGGGAAAGCAAAGGATGAATTTCTAAGACGAAAAGATAGTTTAGGAGTCGGAAAATGCTTAATGAATATGGCTATAATCCAGGAACGAATGGGAGACTATTTCGGAAGCCAGGAAACAGCTGTCAATGCACTGCAATTTTTCAATGAAAATAATCTTAATGACAGAGATTATATAGCCGCCAATTATAATAATCTGGGAATAGTTAACAATAAGCTGATAGAATACGACCGGTCAATTAATTTTTACGAGAAGGCTATTAAATATTCTCAGGATAGTATAAATAAAATAATTTACTTTAACAATTCTGCCAACATTTACCGGAAAAAGAAAGAATATGATAAAGCAATCCGCATTCTTATCCGATTGAAAAAGCTACCCAACCTTACTCCTGCAATCAAATCCAAAACAATTGATAATTTGGCATTTACACAATGGCTTCAAAATCCGCAATACAATCCGGTTCCAGACTTTCAAAAAGCTCTGAAAATCAGATTAAATGAAAATGATCTTTGGGGACTTAATTCCAGCTATGCGCATCTGGCAGATTATTATACTAAAAACAATCAGGATTCTGCACTTTTCTATTCAGGAAAAATGTATGAAGCATCAAAAAAAATCGAAAGTCCCGATGATCAGATTGAAGCTTTGCAAAAATTAATTTCCCTGGAAAGTTCTCAAAATTCTAAACAATATTTCAAAATTTATCAAAAGCTTAACGACAGCCTGCATACCGCAAGAAGCAAAGCTAAAAATCAGTTTGCCCTGATCCGCTATGAAACAGAGAAAAATAAAGCTGATTTTCTAAAAGCAAAAGCCGAAAGCGCACAAAAACAAAATTACATTATCAAACAATATTTCATTATCGGATTCATAATCTCTTTGTTAATTATATCAACATTATTATTTAAAAAGAGACAAAAAAGACTTCAACAGGAGAAACTATTAGAAGTTAAAAACACGGAATTAAAATACTCCAAAAAAGTGCACGACAAAGTTGCAAACAGAATATATCAACTGATGTCACAAGTAGAAAACAAAGAAGTCATTGATAGAGATTTTCTCCTATTCGGATTAGAAAATGCTTATGAAACTTCCCGGGATATTTCTTACGACAATAAAGACATCAATGAAAATCAAAGTTTCTCTGAACAACTTCATAAAATGCTAAACTCTTATTCTTCCGAATCGGTCAAATTTATTTCAAATGGAAATCAGGAAAAATTATGGGAAGGCGTTAACTTTCAGAATAAAACGGAAATTTATTTAATTCTTCAAGAATTGATGACCAACATGAAAAAACACAGCCAGGCAAGCATCGTTTCTATTAAATTCTCTAAAGAAAATTCAAGCATAAATATCTCATATACAGACAACGGAATTGGAATTAAGAACCTTTCTCCAAAAAATGGTTTGCAAAATATGGAAAACCGTATAAATGTTATTAACGGAACAATTATTTTTGACACAGAAACCAATAATCTATTGAAAATCAATATTTCATTTCCAGTCTAAAATAACACTTATGTTTACAAAAATTCTAATTGCCGAAGATTACGAAAGTTCCAATATATCTGTCCAAAAAGCATTGGAAGATCTCAAAATTATCAATCCCAGATACGTCAGTTACTGTGATGATGCTCTTGCGAGAGTAAAAATGGGACTTCAGGAAAACAATCCTTTCGAATTATTGATTACAGATCTTTCCTTTGATGAAGATCATCGGGAACAAAAAATTAATACGGGACAAGCACTAATTTCTGCAGTTAGAGAACTGCAACCCAATCTGAAAGTCATTGTTTTCTCTGTAGAAAAAAAGGAAGTTATTATCGAAAAACTTTTCGCAGAACAACACATTAACGGCTATGTAAAAAAAGGCCGTGAAGATGTGAAAGATCTGAAAAAAGCCATAAAAGCTGTTTTCAATGATCAGAAATATCTTTCCAATGATTTGAAAAGTAAAAGTCCTGAAAGAAATTCTTTCGAGTTTTCTGAATATGACACTTTGCTTGTTTCATTATTAGCCAATGGAATCTTGCTCAAAAACATTCCCGAATATCTAAAAGAAAATAACATCAAACCCGGTAGTATGAGTGCTGTGGAAAAAAGATTAAAGGAAATTAAAGAATCTTTAGAAATCAATAGTAACGAACAGTTGATTGCTTTTTGCAAAGACTTCGGAATTATCTAATCTGTTACAATAATCAAATTTAATTAAAAACTTTCAAATAATATTTGAAAGTTTTTTTGTTTTTACGGATTTCCGTAAAAAAAGAATATTTGGCTGAGGTACTTTTGGATTGTTAAACAAATAAAAAATATCTATTATGGAATACAAAATTGTTCCTTTTGTTGCAACTCTAAATCAGCAACAACAGAACACAAATATCGTAGCTCAACAATTAGAAGATTTAGTGAAAAATTACGTTAGCCAAGGTTGGAAATATGTGAGGCTTGAAAGTGTGTCAACATACATTCAGCCAGACAATGGATGTTTTGGAGCAGGTGCAAAACAAGGTTTTATGGCTTCATACCAAATGGTTGTATTTAGCAAAGAGAACAATGGCTAAATATCTACTGATTCTACCAATTAAATTTTATTGGCTTTTAATTCCTAAATCTAAAAGAAGGAAATGCATATTCAGAAAAAGTTGTTCCAGATATGTATTTGATAAGACTATTAACGAAGGAATAATTTCAGGATTAAAAGCCTTAAAGTATAGATATCGTAACTGCAGAGGCGGATTTCAAATCTTTGAAAATCCAATCACACAACAAATTCAAATTATTTTACCAAACAACTGTATTCTTGAGGAATACGAAATATCAGAAAGCTTCATTCATAACAAATAAAAAAAAATAACAATGGGAAAATTCATCATTACAAAAAGAATCAATAATGAATATCGATTCAATCTGAAAGCCGGGAACGGAGAAATTATCTTAACAAGTGAAGGTTATTCAGCGAAAACCGGATGTAAAAATGGAATTGAATCCGTAAAAATTAATTCTCAAATCGATTCTAGATTTGAAAGAAGAGTTGCTGTAAACAACAAAGACTATTTTGTTTTAAAAGCTGGCAATGGAGAAATAATTGGTAAAAGTCAATTGTACTCTACAAAACATGGAATGGAAAACGGAATTGCTTCGGTAAAAGAAAATGCTCCATCGGCAGAAATCATTGACGAAACAAATTAATAACTATGGAACTCAAATTAAAACTAGAGCAACTTCATCAGCGAGTTAACGGACTCAAAGACCAAATCCAAACAGAAGAAGCTACGAAAACGGCTTTCGTAATGCCTTTTATTCAGATTCTTGGTTATGACATTTTTAATCCGACAGAAGTGATTCCGGAGTTCATTGCGGACATTGGAACTAAGAAAGGTGAGAAAGTAGATTTTGTCATTAAGAAAGATAACGAGCCAATCCTGATTATAGAATGTAAAAGTTGGAAAGAGAATGCAGATGCTCATAACTCTCAGCTTCATCGCTATTATCACGTTTCCAAAGCAAGATTCGGGGTTTTAACCAACGGAATTGTTTATAATTTCTATACTGATTTGGAAAAACCAAATATTATGGATGAGAAACCATTCTTCACTATTAATCTTAATGATTTGAAAGATAGTTCAATTAAAGTTCTTGAGAATTTCACGAAATCAGGTTACAACCTTGAATCGATCTTAGATTCTGCGGAAGCTCTAAAATATATTAAAGCCATCAGAAAAGAATTCGAAAAAGAAATTGAAAATCCTTCTGATGAACTGGTAAGATTATTAGTTAATCGATTTTTTGAAAGACCGCTTACAGCGAATAGAATGGTTGCTTTTAAAGAATATACCAAAAGAGCTTTAAGCATTTCAATTTCAGAATCTATTAGTTCTCGTTTAAAATCTGCATTGGTAATCAATGATAATATCGAGACCGAAAAAACAGCTATTCCTACGGCAAACATTGACCAGAATAATGAAACTCCAAAAGTAATAACTACAGATGAAGAATTGGAAGCTTTCCAAATTGTAAAGGCCATTTTACGTGAAAAAATATCTGCAGAAAGAATTGCTTACAGAGATACGCAATCTTATTTCGGCATTTTGCTGGATGACAATAACAGAAAACCAATTTGCAGATTTCATTTCGGAACTAATCGAAAATTAATCGAAATCTTTCACAACGGGAAAGATTCTGGAGAGAAAATAAATCTGGATTCTCTTGACGAGATTTATAATCACAGAAACGAACTTCATCAAACCATTGAAAACTATAATTAAACCACTATGAAAAAACTACTTTTTATTTTATTGACACTGGGATTATTAATCCCAACAACTTACAACGCTTCGCTAAATAATCATTCTTCGAGCACCGAATTTTTCACTAAAAAACAGAAGAAGAAAAAAACTTCTAAGAATAAAAAATCCTCAAGATCAAGTTCTAAGAAAAACGGCTGTACGTACAACGGTTATCCTTTAGAAGTTGGACCAAGAGGAGGCTGCTATTATTGGGCCGGAAACAGCAAAGAATATGTCGACAGAAGCTATTGCTCAGGATGTAATTAACAATGGACGCCACTAATTCTTCAAATAATTTCAAGCGACTGGAAATTGTTTACAAAACATTTTTCACTTTTTGTGCTTTATGTTGCTTTATCGCTGTTCTTCCGCTTCCAATACTCTATTACACATTTCTTAGAATCATCGTTTTCATTGCATCGGGAATTGTAGTTTATTATTTCGGAAAACAAAAAGAATTTAATTGGGTCTTTATCTTTGGAATGATTCTGATCTTATTCAATCCGATTATTCCGATTCACTTTTATTTAAAAAGCATTTGGATTCCGATTGATATTATTACAGGAATTTTGTTTCTGCTACTCATTTTTATCAGAAGAAAACAGAAAGAACTACCTGAAGAAATCGCTACAGAAATTTCATCACAATCAAAAACATTTAGCCGAGACAGAATCATCAAAACTTCATCAAAAAAAATCAATAACAATGAATGAAATCATAGAACCCACCGAAAATATCAAAGCTCATTTCCTGAGACTTTATCAAATGGCGATTTGTGATGATAATTTTAGTTCACTTGAACTGAAAGCGCTTTACAAATCGGCAGAAGAAAGAGGAATCTCACAGAAAAATCTGGACGAAATCCTTCTAAATCCCATCAATTCAAAAGTCACAATTCCTGAAAGCATCGAAGAGAAAATCGATTATCTCTATGATTTGACGGTAATGATTTGGGCAGATGGAGAAGTTTCTCCCAATGAAAGAACATTTTTGGAAAAATACGTCCTGATGTTTGGATTTATGGAAGAGAATGTGTTGCAAATCGCAGATTATCTCATCGATTCTGTAAAAGAAGGAAAAAGTAAAGCTGACATTTTCAACGATTTAAAAAACTAAATTATGACCAGTAATATCAAAAACATTTTCAGGCTGAAACCAGTTTCAGTCGAGAAGGAGGAATCTCCTCTTAAAATTGTTGAAACCAATGCCAATGGAGAATCAACAGAAGAAAGCAGAAAAAGAACTTACCACGAATCCGGTTACAGAGACAGTTCCCGTAACAATGGAAATCACACCGCTTTGTCAATTTGCCTGGACGCTATCTATTCCAAATTTCAGAATGAGGAAAAAGAATTGGCAGAAAAACAAAACAAATTGAAAGAACCTTATATCAACGAGCAAAAAAATAAAGAAACCGAAATCAAAGGCTTAACGATTTCTCTTGATAATAAGGAAGAACAAATCAAAGAAGTTCAGCAAAATATTGATACGGTTAAGGATAAAATCGAAACTTTGAAATTTGAAATCAATGATATTCCGAAAAACCCGGAACTGTATCAGATCAATGCAAGCAAAGGAGCTTCTACAAAGTTTTGGATTGGGTTATTACTCTTGATCCCAATCAGTTTGTATCTGTTTACATTTTACATTTCGACTTCCTTCTCGGCATTCTTTAAAACTTTTGATCCGAATGTCAGCATTATGCAAAGTGTTTTGGATGCACAGGCTTTTAATAAAGCTTGGGATGAAGGTCCGCTGGAAGGCGCATTTGTGACATTGATTCCATTTGTGTTTCTTGGATTGGGTTACTTGATTCATATGTTTGGAGAAAACAAAAACTGGCTGAATTATGTAAAAATGTTTTTGCTTTTCGTTGTAACATTCGTTTTTGATGCGATTCTCGCTTATGAAATCGAATCTAAAATCTATGAGCTTAACAAAACTTTCGATTCTCCACCTTTTGACTTATCAATTGCTTTTACGAAGAATCAGTTTTGGGGAATTATCTTCGCAGGATTTGTGGTCTATATTATTTGGGGATTGGTTTTCGATTTCATTATGAAGGAACATAAAGAAAAAGATAAGATCAAACACGAACAGATTAAAAAACAAAAAGATATTCTTGTCCATCAGGACAGAATCACTGGATTTGAAAAGCAAATGGAAGAAATTAAAAATAGCATTACAAGCATCAAAGAATTAATCATAAAAGCAAAAGGAAGAATCGAAGAACTTCAGAATATTATTGATGGCGTTATCATTCCTACAAAAGAATACAAATCTTATGCGTCGGAATATGTCCAAGGCTGGATTACATTTATTGGTGAAAAGTTGGCTGTTTCCCATCCTGTAAAGCAAGAAATGATAGAGGAATGTAAAAATCAGTACAACTATAATCTTAACAAAGTAGGCGCAAATTCTGACAGTCAAAATTCTGTTTATGTCTCTGTTTTATAAACTAATAATTATGAAAAAAATATATTACATATTAATTGTTTCATTATTCTTTATTCAATGTAAAAAAAGTGAACAAAAAGTAGATGACAATAGAAAAATCAATGATTCTATCGCCAATAGTAAAAACTTAAATTTAAGTATTCTCATTGATCTTTCCGATAGAATCGACCCGGAAAAATATCCTAATCCATCAATGGAATATTATCAACGAGATCTGGAATACATTAAGGCGATAAAAACAGGATTTATAGATCATGTGAAAAATAAAAAGGTAATTCAGTTGGACGATCAGATGCAGATTTTCTTCAATCCTGAACCTTCTGACCCGGAAATCAATGATTTGGCAAAACAACTGAAAGTCTCTTTCGATAAAAATACATCCAAAGAAAACATCAATGTGATTGACGAAAAATATTCTTCATTGCCTACAAAAATCTACCAATCAGCTATTCAGGACAAGAAATATGTTGGTTCTGATATCTGGGGATTTTTCAAAAATAAGGTCAAAGATTATTGCATCAAAGAAAAACATAGAAATGTATTATTTATTTTGACCGATGGTTATATGTTCCACAAAGATTCTAAATTCACAGAAAATGAAAAAGCTTCCTACCTCACACCAGAATTGGTAAAATCCTTAAAGTTGAATACTTCAGATTTCAAAACTAAAATCGATGACAAAGGTTTAGGATTCATCAAAGCCAATGATAATCTCAATAATCTGGAAATTGTAATTCTTGGAATCAACCCGGAAAAAGGAAATCCTTTTGAAGGCGAGGTTATCAAAATCTATTGGGAAAATTGGCTGAAAGAAATGAATGTTAAGAAATATCAAATTAAGGATGCTGATCTTCCTAGCAATCTAGAACCATTAATTAAAAGCACAATTTCAAATAGGTAATTTTCTATTTTTAGGAATTACACAATGAGATTTCAAATGTTTGAAATCTCATTTTTTTTAATAAAAAAGCAATCAACTGAATTCAGTTGATTGCTTGCTTTCGAAGTAGACCCACAGGGATTCGAACCCCAGATGACTGAACCAAAATCAGTAGTGTTACCGCTACACCATGGGTCTGTTCTTTTAAGTGGTGCAAATTTATAGCTTTTTTTTGAACTTCCAAACTTTTTCTGAAAAAAAATCAATAATTTTATAAAATAATTTTTCGCTCAACCTAATGTTAATCGACCTTTCCAAAGCATCAGCTGCAACACCCGAAGCTTCTAACGAATTTGAAACCAAAGTTTTAGATTTCATTAATGACTGGAATAATGACTCAAAAACTGTAAAAATTCAGACATCCGGATCCACAGGAATTCCAAAGATTTTTGAAGTAGAAAAATCAAAAATGTTGAGCTCTGCAAGGATGACCTGTGACTTTTTAGGATTAGAACCTGGAGATGTAGCATTACTTTGCCTTCCGGTTGAATATATCTCCGGAAAAATGATGGTGGTGAGAAGTATTCTGAGAAAATTAAAACTTAAAATCACTGAACCTTCTACAACACCATTGAAAAATCTCGATGAAGAAATTGACTTTTGTGCAATGACACCTCTGCAGGTCGAGAATTCTTTGGATAAAATTCATCTCATTAAAAATCTGATTATAGGCGGCGCAGCGGTTTCAGAAACTTTAAAAACCAAAATCATTCAGAGTCTCCAACTCTCCAACTCTAAAGGCAGAATCTTCGAGACCTATGGAATGAGTGAAACCCTTTCCCATATAGCTCTAAAACAGATTTTACCAAATCAGGAAGAATGGTTTACAGCTTTTGACGAGGTTGATATTTCTTTGGATAATAGAGGTTGTTTAGAAATTTCGGCGCCCAGACTTAATGCTGAAATTCTGCAGACTAACGATCTGGTTGAAATTAATGACAAGCAACAATTCAGATTTCTGGGAAGAATCGACAATGTGATTAATTCCGGTGGTGCTAAGATCTTTCCTGAAGAGCTGGAAAAATTTGTTAAAAAAGAAATCCCCCATGAATTGGTATTTCTCGGTATAGAAGATGAAAAACTGGGACAGAAATTAGTTTTGATAATTGAAGGTGCAGAATCAGACTTTATTAACTATCAATTATCAACTATCAACTATCAACTAAAGCTTCATAAACCAAAAGACATTATTTTTGTAAGACAAATCCCGAGAACGCCCAACGGAAAAGTTAATCGTATTGCACTTAAAAAATTGATTGAAATTTAAAATGAAAGATTTTTCTGCCGAGATCAGCTATAAAACGTCCCGCTCCTCCGGAGCTGGCGGTCAAAACGTTAACAAGGTAGAAACCGCCGTTACAGGGATTTGGAACGTGATGGAAAGTCAACTTTTTTCCTTTGACGAAAAACTATTAATTTCAGAAAAACTGAAAAACAGAATCAATTCCGAAGGACTATTTCAGATGACCTCGTCAGAAAGCAGAACGCAGCTTCAGAATAAAAAATCAGTAACTGAAAAAATGTTGGAGCTGGTTGATAAATCACTTTATATCCCGAAAAAGCGCTTCAAAACAAAACCTTCAAAAGGTCAGGTCCAGAAGCGTCTTGATAACAAAAAGAAATTGTCAGAAAAAAAGGAAAACCGGAAATTCAGGTTTTAAAATCTCTCAGTTTCTCAATTTCCGAATCTATCCTTGCTGAATATTCGTACTGTTTTTCCCGGATTCTGCCGTGATTGGTTACGGTCTCATAATCCTGCTGATACTTCCTGTAATCGTTATAAACCTCAGTATAATATTTCTGAAGCAACTTTGCATCCAAGGTTTTGTCGCTTATAATTTTTCGGAATTTTCTCGCAAATAATTCGGCAATATCAAAATGACTTTGCTCGTGCATCAGAACCAGATCCGTTTTGTGATCATTGTGCGCCCAGGATTTGGCAGGCACAAAAAAAGATTCCACTTTTACTTGCCTGGAACTGAATTTTTTGGTGGTAGTACTCAATAAATAGGAAATCCCGCAATACGTGGTTGCTGCAGCACTGGAATTTCCAGTCCGCACTTTGGACTGGAAATCATCCCAAACCAACTTCCGGCTTTCACTCCATAAAATCTTGTCCTGAGCGGTGATAGATGAGGTAACAGCCAGGAAAATAAACATTAAAAATAATCGTAACATATATATTAGATGTTTTTTTTCATAAAATGTTAATTTATTTCCACAAAACACGTACTTTTACCTCCCTCATTTTAAAAAATGGAAAAAGAGATAAAAATAAACTTTGAGGTGATCGAGCGTTATGATCATCTGAGCGATATAGAAAAAACGCTGTTCGATAAAGCCAAGTCCATTCGCAAGCAGGCTCACGCGCCTTACTCCAATTTCTGGGTGGGATGCGCAGTACTATTGGAAAACGGCGAAATCATCACCGGCAGCAATCAGGAAAATGCAGCCTATCCATCCGGATTATGTGCAGAGAGAACCACCATTTTCTGGACATCTGCCAATTATCCCGATGTCAAAATCAAGAAATTATTTGTTATTGGCGCACCAAAAGAAGCATTAACCTCTACACCTATTCCGCCTTGCGGCTCCTGCAGACAGTCAATTCTGGAGTATGAAGCCAAGCAGAAGGAAGGCATAGAGATCTATTTTGCCTCTCTGGACGGAGCGATCTATAAGACAAAATCCATCAGAGATCTGCTTCCTTTTTCATTTGACGCCAGTTTTTTATAATTTTTTTAGGAGCAGGACGTTCAGACATTTGACAGAAGCTTGTAGCCTGCTGTCCACTATATCTTTTTCCTCCAGACCAAACCTCACAGGTTTTTTGAAACCTGTGAGGTTGCCCAACCTAAGGAAAAAGGATGCCGTTCCCATCAGGGCTATGTTGAGGATCTGTATTTCTTTTCAACATTATAACAATCGAAAATCCCATTCAAAAAACTGAATGGGATCTTCTTTTAAAATGTAGATATGGATATGAAAAATTCGGCTATTAGTTTTTAATTATTTTTTGTACAATAGTTTTACCATTTTCCAATTGCATTTCTAAAACATAAACTCCTTTTTCCAGACGGGAGAAGTCAATTCTAGAATCAGAAATCATTCTTGTATTTACGGTTTGTCCAGAAAGATTGTACACTTTATGCGTTTTTATTTTACTTGTTGATTTTACATTCAACAAATCTTTTACAGGATTTGGATAGATAGAAGCTGTCGTATTTTTCATATCTGCGACACCTAAGATCGTTAATTCTTTTTCCTGAGATTTATCGGAATATTTCTTAGATGCATCAATTGATTTTACACTCCAAAAAATTCTTGAAGGCAAATTTGTTTTGTCCAGATACCAGTTTTTGGTTGTCACAATATATTTTGCAATGTCAGCTTTTCCGGCTGCTGAACCCACAGTCAATTCATATTGAAGAGAAAGTTCTGGTGTTTTGTCATCCGTTGCTCCAGACCAGGTAAAATTGATTTTATTATTACTATCCGTTGCAGTTAAGATTGTTGGCGCATTTGGTTTTTGATTGGCAACTGTAGTTGTATTTCTGAATAATTTGGTATAAGGCAATAAATCCGGATCAGACCAATCGAAACCATTAGCAAGAATATCAAGATTTCCATCATTATCATAATCAAAAACAGCTACAGTTCCCTGGCTTCCAAGATTATAAAGATTAGCATCCTCATCTTTTTCAAACTTTTGAAGCTGCGCATTATAAAGGAAAATTTTAGAATAAGATTCATAATCATTATCTCCGATCACTACAAAATCGTAATAACCATCATTATTGAAATCACCGACTTCTACCCCGCCACCGGATAAACCTTCACCATCGATTTTATTTTCTGTAAAACCTCCTTGCCCATCATTTATGAAAACAGCTAAATAAGCATCGTAATTTTCATCCTGAGCCGCAACTACAAAATCCTGGAAACCATCAGCATTGAAATCCGCAAAAGCCATTTTGCTATCACTAACTGCCGTAAGTTCTGATTTTTTCTCCAAGGTTCCATTCTCATTGATATAAACGGAGAACGTCCCCTTATAATCCGCATTGTATCCATTCACAATAACATCTAGCTCGCCATCATTATTGAGATCGATGACTTTGAAACTACCGTTCTGGGTTCCCGGCAACCAAGCCTTATTCTGTTGAAAACCTACTGAATTGTTCACATATAAATCGATGTCGTGTGTGAATCCTTGGCCAGCAACATACTGTGTTCCATTGATCGCATAATCCTGCTTCCCATCGTGGTTAAAGTCAAAAACATCTAAACCTCCATATATTTTTCCCGGTGCATTTTCTATCAAAGTGAAACCGGAACCGGTATTTTTCCAACGATATTGCTGATAATTGACAATGTCATTATAACTCAAACCTATTGTGACCACATCCAAAAATCCGTCATTATCAAAGTCAATAAATTTAACTGAGCTCAGATGAACAGAGTTTTCTGCAAAATCCTGAATAGAAGAGAAATTTCCATTCGTATTTTTATAAAGACTGTTGGAAGTCGCATCAACATTGGTATCTCCGTCAGAATCTATAGCGCCCGTGAAGAAAACATCCTGAAAGCCATCATTATCAAAATCCGCCACTGCAGCCGCAGAATAGAAATAATTCTGGAAAGCTGGCTGGGAAACTTCTTCAAAACTTTGCGCTTGGCTCATCATAGCTGACAACACAAAAACAGAAATGTAAAACTTTTTCATAATATTTTTATTTAGAATAATTAAAAATTACTCCGCAAAAATATACAAGAAGCTTTACCAAAAAGTATTTTGGAATATGATATTTATCTTGTTTTGGAGAAAATTAATTTGGGTTCAGAGAATCAGAATTACTAAATTTCAAAAATTCTACTCTCTTCGTTGATTCGTCTCACAACGTTTTCCGTTCTTTCTTTGTGTGTATCTGTAATGAAAATTTGTCCAAAACTTTCTTTATTGACTAATTCAATCAATTGAGAAACTCTTGTGTCATCTAACTTATCAAAAATGTCGTCTAAAAGGAGAATCGGAGATTTTCCTGTTAATTCTTTAATTCTGTTGATTTGAGCTAATTTTAATGAAATTAAAAATGATTTCTGCTGACCTTGCGAACCAATTTTTTTGATAGAATTTCCATTCATTTCGAAAATCAAATCATCTTTGTGAGTTCCTTTGGAAGTATAAGTCAACGCTCTGTCTTTGTCAATTGAATTGGATAAAAGTTCTTTGAAATTATTATCAAAAAGATGAGATTCATAGATGACATTCACGATTTCTTTTCCTCCAGAAATGATCTCGTAAAAATGTTGAACAATTGGATTCAGTTTCTCAACAAATTCTTTTCTCTTATCAAAAATTCTTGTTCCAAAATTTGAAATTGGATCATCATAAATCTCCAAAGAATCCTTATCAAAAGTTCTATTCTTTGCAAAATATTTCAACAAAGCATTTCTCTGCTGAACAGTTTTCTGATACTGAATCAAATCAAAAAGATAAGCAGAATCCGTCTGGGAAATCATTGCATCCAAAAATTTTCTTCGGCTTTCACCAGAATCAGAAATTAAATTGGAATCATACGGTGAAATCATCACACTCGGCAGATAACCAATATGATCAGCTAATCTGTCATATGATTTATCATTTTTCTTAATGACTTTTTTGGATTCTTTTGGCTGTAGGATTTTGATAATATCTTCCTTTTCCTCATTCTGAATTTCCGATTCAATGGTAAAGAATTCTTCATCAGATTTTATATTGTTAAGGTCGGAATTTCCAAGAAAACTTTTACCAACAGAAAGATAATGAAGCGCATCCAGAATATTGGTCTTCCCTACTCCATTATTGCCGACAAAGCAATTAATCTGAGGCGAAAAATCAAAGGTTCTTTCTAAATGATTTTTGAAATTGATGAGTAACAGTTTGTTGATGATCATTACTGAAATTGATTTTACAAAAATCGTTTAAAAATAAAAGCTTACAAAATTTATTATCAAAAAATGATTTAATTTCCGAAGTTCACAAAATGCGGAACTTCTGCCGCAAAATTATGAATCGGCATCATACTGTTCCGGTAACTGTTAAAATCAAAAACAGAATTGTTATCAAACGGAACTCTCGGATAATACATAAACGAAACCTGAATCCTGTTAAACACCAGATAAGGATTATTAATCAAAACCCCGATCCCGACCTTTGTATTGACATTGGTTTTAAGTAATTTATCATCAGGCATTCCCAGCCAGCCAAAAGCAGTTGTAATATAAGGACTGAAGTGGAAGTTTTTCCATGTTTTATTAATAAAAAACTGCATCTGATATCTCAAAATCAATTTTTTAGTTCCGATGTAGTCGTAATTGTAAACCGGAAACTCATCTCTCGCAGAAAGGTTGATCCTGTCTTTATAAGAATAATTATTCTGGGGATTTCCCAATGCCAAAGTCGGTGAAAAAAAGTGTCGGACTTTAGCGAATTTCCAATCCACCAGGTTGGTAAAATAAGTTCCATCCAGTCGAAATGCATCCCGGTTAATTTTTTCCTCATTAAAAAATCTCCCGAATTGTGCTTTCACATTGAAATATCCCAGCTTTGTAAACTCACCAAAAGCGGCAGAAATGCCAGCATAAGGCACTACATCTTTACTCCTGGATAGCAGTCCCGCAGTAAGATTGACCGAATATCCGAAAGGAATATCCTCCGGCAGATCATATTGAAATACTTGTTGCTGGACAGAAAATTTTCTTTGAATAAATCCTGCTGAGGCTAAAAAACTGTTGTACGAACGGAAAAATCTGTACTGATCAATTCCAGGGCTGTCTTTGTACTGATAATTCTGAAAACGACCTATCAGAGCAATGTTACTGGAAACCCGCTCTTCCGAATTAGATGAAACCGGAATCTGATAACCACCCCAGAAATCCTGACTATACACCTTGATTTGGACTTCAGGAAAGGATTTCAGATCATCCATTGGCAAAAGGACATTCCGCATAAAATATTCGAATGTGAAACCACCGGCCCAAGTTGTAAGCGGCGAGAAAAAATCACGTTTAGCTGTCAGATTGAGGCGTTCGTTTTTCCAGAAATCACGTTCGCCCAGGATCTGTGCATTGATGTAACTTCCAAAGAGATTATTCGCCAGATAGCTACCATAAAAGTAATCTTGCTTTTCTTTAGAATCATTCCGGTACAGAAAATCGACTTCGTGACCCAAACCCAGAAGGTTTTCTTCTGTCATACCAAGTCCGATCTTACTCCCGGAATAGCTCAGTCTTGGTTTCAGACTCCAGGAATCCAAAACTTTTACCACCACATCAATAGAATCCTTAGAACTATTTTCTACAGCGATATTAACACGGTTTACAAAAGACATCTCCCTGAGCAGACGTTCGGATTCATAAAGTTTTTGCGCATTATATTCTTCATCTTCCCGGAAGAGAAGATAATTACGGACTGTAGAGATCCTGGTATTGGAATGGAGATGATTCGTAAACCAGTCATACCATTTTGATTTTTCCTTTTTTTCTTTGGTATTGTAGCCAAACGGATCGATGGTTTCTATCTTGATGTTCCGGATATATTTTCCGTCATAGCTTGCCTGGCTTTGCTTTTCTGTTCGTGATGTAACCGATGCAGAATCTGCTTCCCGGCGGAAAATAAAACGATGGATAAATTTGGTAAACTTTCTCCTGTCCGAAAATTCTTCAATTTTATAATAAATCGAATCTTTTTTCTCCTGAGCGTGAACAACAGAAAAAAGACCTACAAATACGAAAATAAGAAGAATAGATTTATTATTGAACATTCGGAGATTTTAACAAAACTGCAATATCAATTTATAAGCCAAAAGACATATCAAAGGAAGTCCACTACAGCTTTCCATCCAAAAACTAAAATAAACTTCACGATTATTATTTTCTGAAAAATAAATTAATAAAAATGTGATAATTATAGTCAAGAGAAAATATAATGCAAAAGCTAATTCCAGATAGAAAATACTTAACAAACCGGAAATAAAAACTAAGGAATAAGCCAGAAATTTGGTTTTTTGAACACCAATCAAAATCGGAAACGTCACGATATCATCGCTTTTCATATCTCTGATATCAAATGGTAAAACCAAAGCTGCAATAAATAACCAAGTAATTATAAAAATCTCCCAATTGAACTCGGGAAGAATCAGCCACGAATTGATTAGAGCCCAAGTTAATCCAACATAAAAAATCTTTAATAATGGAATTTTCCTAATGAATTTGTCAAGGAAAAAAGAATTGTAAAGCAATCCTATAATGACAATTACCGCCCATTTTAACAATCTGATTTCGTTGTGATTAAAGACAATCAAACAAAAACTGATAATTCCACAGATGAAATTGAACACTAAAATTTTGATGAAAATCTTGCTTTGATTCTGATATTTCGTGTAGAGATAGCCACTGAAATAGGTAATGAAAATCAACAGTAAACTTGGCCAGCGGAATATATTTTGCTCCAGCATAAAAAATGCAGCCAACATTGTCCCCATCAATGAGACAAAAAACTGACTGTCAATCACATATTTTTTTGCTAAATTTAAAATCGACATTTTACTTTAACAAATGTCGGAAAAAACTATCTTACACAAGACAAAATAAACTTATGAATATCCTGAAGTCATTATCTGTATTCTTTTTGATACTTATGAATATGAATTTATCTGCGCAAAATTACTACGACCAGCAATGGAAAAAAATCGAAGACAATTATAAAAAAGGAACTTATAAGTCCAACCTTCCCATTATTCAGGAAATCCAGAATCAGGCTATCAAGGATAACAACAGCATCCAGATTATCCGGACATTGAAAGCCGAATTCAGCATTACCAAGCAGACTTATGACGATGTCAAAAACGATGAAAAATCTGTTTTCTTTACCAAGCTCACAATCATTCAGCCCAAACTGAAAGGGGACGAAAAGCAATTATTCCGTCTTCTGACTTTGGAATTCATCAAAGATTATTATCAAAATAATTCTTGGAAAATCAATCAAAAAACCAATATTGACAATGCAGATTTATCTCAAATCGAAACTTGGAGTAAGCTTGATTTTAAAAATTATTTATCGAAGAATTATTCAGATTTAGAAAAAGAAAATTCTGTTTTGAAGAAAATCCAAATGCAGAAATACAGTGAAATATTTGATGCATCTGACAATTTTGAATATTTTCCGGCACTTTCTGATTGGTACAACTATAATTATATCGAGTTTCTTAGAAATCAAAACCTTTTCACGCCGAACGAATTGAAAGTGAATTCAACCAAAATCAATTCAATCTTTGATTCGGAAATTGCTTCACTCTCTGGAAATTCTCAATTGTACTTTAAACATCAAAAAATCAATTATAATTGTGAATTCAATAATTGCAAAGACAAATTTGCTCAACTTGAAAAATTGGTTGAAGGTGAATCTGTAAAAAGCGATTATAAAGTCTTGATTATTGATGATATGATTGAGATTCTTCAGCAAAAACAGGATTATAAACTGGCGTTGATTTGGATAAATTATGCGAAAGAAATGTTTCCAAAATCTAAGTTTCTGAATAATATCAAAAACAAAGAAAATCAAATCAAAAATCCTCAGCTAAACTTATTTTACGAGAACGAAACTCAAAGTAGCAAACCAATTCATATTGTTGCAGAAGGAAAAAATATAAAGCAATTTTCTTTGAATATTTATAAAGCTGATGACAACACCAGCTTTCTAAATTACGTTTTTGATTCTTATAAAAATCCTTTTGCTAAAGTCAAAAAAACATTGGTAAGAAAAGATGAATTCAGTTTGCCAGCATCTTCAGATTTCAAATCACATAAAACTTCTTTGGAGCTGAAAGCGCTTCCTGCAGGGATTTATCTGGCAGAATATGTGGTTGAAAATTCGGTTCAGGGAAATTATCATTTTATTGTTTCGGATTCCAAAATTATCTATTCTAAAAAAGATGATTCTAATCCAAAAGCCAATATTCTGAAATTGGTCAATAATGAAAACGGAAAAGTTTTTGTCAACGATAATTTAGAAATCACCGAATATGTAAGAGGAAAACAAACCGTAAAACATTCTTTGAAAACTGATGCTTCTGGAAATTTCCAAATTCCAACTTCTGATAACAAAGAATATTACAGAAATTTTCTTGTCAAAAACGGAAACAATTATTCGATGATAAATGTTTATGGTTATGATAATTACAATAACCGAAACAAATCTGAAAATCAAGAATCTGCACAAATTTTCCTCGACAGAAAAATCTACAGACCTGGACAAATTGTTTATTTTAAAGCTATTGCAACAGGAATTAATGGAGAAAGTCAGAAAGTGAAAACATTGGAAAAAGTTCCATTAAACATCACTTTGCACGACGCCAATGGCGAGGAATTACAAACTTTGAAATTGACAACTAATGAATTTGGTTCCGTTAACGGAAGTTTTACACTTCCAAAAAACAAACTGAATGGTAATTTCAATATTGAGGTTGAAGAAAGTGACAATTCGGATTATAACATCTCAGGTTATACCGATTTCCAGGTTGAAGAGTATAAACGTCCAAAATTCGAAGTCACTTTTGAACCAATAAAAGACGAATATAAATACGGTCAAACTATTGAACTGAAAGGAAAAGCGATGATGTTTTCCGGCGTTCCTTTGAGCAATTCAACAGTAAATTATGAAATTAAAAAACAGAATATCCGTTGGCGGTATTTTTGGTGGTATCCTCGTGGAAATGATAATGAAAACTCAATTTTGGGAGATGTAAAAACCAATGAAAAAGGAGAATTCACAATCAAAGTAGAGTTAAAAAAAGACGAAACTCTGGAAGGAATTCAGATTGATAATTATGCAATCAATGCTTCTGTGACGGATATCAATGGCGAAACTCAATCTGCAAACACCAACGTGAAAGTAGCTTCGGTTTCTCATTATATCGCGGCAAATGAAATCGGAAATATATTTTCTGATGAAGCTATAAAATTGACAGTTGACACCAAAAATTATAATGACCAAGTTCTACCAAAATCTTACAACGTAAAATTGGAAAAACTTGAAGAACCAAAACAGATTTTCAGAGAGAATTTTGCTTCGGTTATTCAGGATTTGCCAGAATTATCTAAAGCTGAATTTGTACAGAAATTTCCTCACGACAGATTTGATAAAAACGATGATGTGAAGAATTGGAAAACTGAAAAATTGATTACTGAAGGTCTTCGAGAGCCTCAGCCTGACAATTCTAAATTAGATTTAGGAAAATTGGAATCTGGAACTTACAAAATATTGCTCTACAATATCGAAGGAAAAGACACCATAAAAACGGAGCAATTCTTCAAAGTTTGGGATAAAAAATCGTTGGGTCAAAATCAAAATCCATTCTTGGAAGTGATTAAACAGACACAGGATTTCAAACGAGGAGAAAAAGCAAAAGTGTTTGTTTATTCTGCGATTCCAGATGCTTTGGTCAATATTTTCATTCAAAATGGAAAAGGCGAAACCGTTACTGAAACCAAATCTTTCAAAAATGGAGTTTTGGAATATGAAACTGTGATTCCGAAAGATGAAAGTATCTCAAGAGTGAATCTGCAATTCCAATTGGTCGCATTTAATGATGTAAAAACGGAATCTGTTGATTTGAAAATCGCAGACAGCAAAGATGATTTGAAAATTGAAACGGTTACTTTCCGAGACAAATTACAACCTGGACAAAAAGAAAAATGGACAATAAAAATTTCTGGTGCTGATAAGGAAAAAATCAATGCAGAAGTTTTAGCGAATATGTATGACAAATCACTGGACCAATTTGCTGTAAATTTTTGGAGTTGGCAAGGATTATATTCGCCTTTTTATCAAAGTTCTTATGAATTGAGAAATGGTTTAGAACAAGAAAACTACTATAAAGGCTTTAAATATGTTGCTGATTATAATGTAATTTCTCCGCAATTTAAATGGTTTGATGGAGGAATTTTTGGAAATCCTGGAAGCGGACGCGAATTAAGAATTAGAGGCACAGCTTCCCATCAAGTATATGCAGAGAATGCAGTTATGGATATGGCTTTGCCTGCTGCAAAATCAGCACCTAAAATAGATCCAGCAAAAACTCAGGATATTGAGGAAGTCGTAACAATTGGTTATTCTGCTCAAAAGAAAAAAGAAGAAAATTTAGACAAAATCCCAGTTCGTCAAAATCTGAACGAAACAGCCTATTTCTATCCAAATCTTCTGACAGACAAAGACGGAAATGTTTCATTTGAATTCACTTCTCCAGAAGCTTTGACACAATGGAAAGTAATGTTTTTGGCTCATACAAAAGATGCTCGTTCAGCAGTTCTGGAAAAATCTGTAGTGACCCAGAAAGAGTTTTCCATTACACCTAATTATCCAAGATTCTTGAGAGAAGGCGACGAACTGAATCTTCAGACGAAAATATCAAGTTTGGTCAACCAAAAATTAACTGGAGTTGCACAATTGCAAATTTTGGATGCTTTTACGAATGAGGATATTTCGGATAAATTCGGAATCAGTCAATTGACCGCGGTTTCCGGATATAATAAAGAGCAATCTTTTTCATTAGCTGAAAATGGAAATACATCTGCAACCTGGAAACTGAAAGTTCCAAACAATGTTTCTTCGATTATTATTAAAATCGTTGCAAAAGCAGGGAATTTCTCTGATGGTGAGCAAAAAGCCATTGCAGTTCTTCCAAACAGAATGCTGGTAACCGATGCGCTTCCGATTTTTGTAAAAGAAGGACAAACAAAAACTTTCACTTTGGAAAATCTTAAAAACTCGAATTCCAAAACTTTGACCAATGTTTCCAACACTTTGGAATTGACTAAGAATCCAATCTGGGAAATTATGTTTGCATTGCCAAGTCTGAAAAATGACATCAATAATTCGGCAGATGTTGTTTTCAACAAATGGTTTGCGGATGTTTTGGCTTCGGAAATTTTCAAAGCGAATCCAAAGCTGAAAACAGTTTTTGACGAATATCAATCCAAAGGTCTTTTGACTTCGAATCTTGAAAAAAATCAGGAATTGAAACAATTGTTATTGGATGAAACGCCTTGGGTTCTCGAATCGAAAAATGAAACGGAACAAATGCAGAAATTAGCAAGATTATTCGATGCGAATACGATGCGAAATTCCATCAATGATGATTGGTCAGAATTAATAAAACTTCAAAATCCGGATGGCGGATTCAGTTGGTATCAAGGTTATCCAAGTTCTTATTACACTTCGCTTTATATTTTGAAAAACCTTGGTAGAATCAATGAGTGGCTGAAAGGAAATCTTTCTGATTATCAAAGTTCCGAGCAAAAAGAAATGGTTAAAAAACTGGTTTCTTATGTGGATAATGAAGTGAATAAATATTATGACACTTCGACTCCACTCAGTGGGACAAAAGATAATGTATGGAATAATTTTGTTTTGGATTATCTTGATACAAGACATTATTGGGAAAAAGAATACGCTTTGAAAGCTCAAGGAGCAACTTTGAAAACTTCGGTTATTTCCAAAGCTAAAACTGCAAAAATTACTGACTTTACATTCTTTGGATTACATCGTTCAGCTTTATTATTTAATCAATATGGATTGAAAGATGTTTCGAAAAAATTGATGACTTATCTAAAAGAAACTTCGACAGACACAGAAACTCAAGGTGTTTACTGGAAACAAAATCTGAATGATTGGGGTTGGTATTCTTCCAAAACCGTGAATCACGCAGGAGCTTTGGAGGCTTTCCAGAAATTAACACCAACTGATGAAAATTTCATCGAAGAAATGAAAATCTGGTTGATTACTCAGAAAGAAGTCAATTCTTGGGGTAATTCCAGAGGAACAGCAGAAGTCATTTTTACAATTTTGAATTCCGGGAAATCCTGGACGAGCGCTGAATCAGACAAAGCTGAAATCACTTGGGGCGGAAAACAACTGAATCCGCAAACACAAGCGACTGGTTATGTAAAACAAACTATAACTTCTGATAATTTGGACAAAAATCTTTCAACTGTTACAATTAAAAAAGAAAGCGCTGGGATTGTTCAAGGTGGATTATTCTGGCAATATTATGAAGATTTGGACAAAATTAAATCTTCGGAAAGTTATATTTCGATTTCTAAAGAATTATACAAAAAAGTGAAAACAGAAAATGGAGAACAATTAATTAAAATCAATGAAAATTTGCCATTGAAAGTGGGCGAAAAAGTGACAGTAAGAATGATTCTGAACACGGACCGAAATATGGAATTCATTCACCTAAAAGATATGCGCGCTGCTGGTTTCGAACCTTTAGATGTGATTTCAGGGTATCAGTGGAAAAACAATTTGGGATATTATCAATCAACAAAAGATGCCTCTACTAACTTTTACATCGAATACATGCCGAAAGGAAAATATGTCTTTGAATATGACTATGTAGCGAATGCAAGTGGAAATTTTTCTAATGGAATTTCAACTTTACAGAATTATTATGCGCCGCAAATGAATTCTCATACACTTGGAACGAAGGTAGAAATCAAAGAATAATATAAAACTTCGAAATGTTAAAAAGACAATCAAATGTTGCCATTTGGTTGTTTTTTTATATTTTTAACGATTAATTAATATTAACAATATGAGAATTCGCTATAAATTATTACTGATTACATATATTAGTATGATTTCGTGTTCTTTACAAAGTAATCATATGACGGATCGTGAGAAGATGAGTCAGGCTGCGATACTTGAATTTGAAGAAATTAGCCACATTAATGTTAAGCTTATTGATTCTGAGTATCAGTTGCTGGACTCTCAGGCGGACATAGATAAAATTTACAAAACTATTAATGAAAATAATCCCTCGCCGAGAAAAAGCCCTATTCCACCTTATGAAGGTGATCCTTATATTGTTTTACAGCCCCAGATCACAAAAACAGACTTTGAAGTGAAGAATGTTTTTCAATCAGGAAAGAGTTTAAGAATTCTTATTCAAGGAGTAGATAATCCTGAATTTAAAAATAAAAAACATCCTGCAAGTATTATTATATTAAATAAAAAGATTACTTACAATAAAGTAGAAATTAAAACAGATAAATAAATATTTTGACAATGAACAGAAAATTACTATTTTCAGCAGCAGTAATTTTTTCGGGAATGCTTTTCTCGCAAAAAAATCACTGGAAACAAATATCGGGGTTGGAGAACAACAAAATACCCGTGTATGACAAAACTGCAGTACCCACCAAGTACAAGCTTTACAGACTAAACATTGATGAGATAAAATCTGATTTGGACAGAGCACCCCAAAGATTTTCAAATAATGAATCTTTAGTATTGAAATTCCCTACACCTGAAGGAAAATTGGTAGATTACATTATTCAGGAAGCTTCTGTGATGGATCCTATTTTGCAAGCAAAGTTTCCGGAAATAAGATCTTATGTAGGTTATGAAAAAGGTCAGACTGGGAACTCAATCCGTTTCAGTATTTCGCCTTATGATGGTATTAATGTGATGTATTTCAATGCTACTAATACCGCTTATCTTGATGTGCATACGACAGATAAATCTACTTACATGGTTTATAACCGTGAAGATCTTCCTGCTAATAACAGTGGTTTCACCTGCGGCTTCAAAAACAATGAGCCAGAACCGGAGTTTTCGCCAAGCGCACCTGCGTCATTAGTACAAGATGGACAGTGGAGAAACTATCGTCTTGCTATAGCCACAACAATGGAATATTCCAGATATCACATCGCCAGAGCCGGATTAACTACTGGCACTCTGGAGCAGAAAAAAGAGGCGGTAATGGCAGCAATGAATACTACAATGACTAGAGTTAATGGGATCTACGAGAAAACTATTTCTCTGACTATGACGATGATTCCTAACAATGATGTTTTACTTTCGATCGATGTAGATGCATACGCACCTGGCTTTACAAACAATGACGGATATGCACTTTTAGATGAAAATCAAGCCTTTATTGATTCTAAAATCGGAAATTCAGCATACGATATCGGGCATATATTCAGTACTGGTGGTGGAGGTGTTGCACAGTTGAGATCGCCTTGTACAGCCAGTAAAGCAAGAGGTGTAACTGGTAGTTCGGCTCCTAGAACTGATGCATTTGATATTGATTACGTAGCACACGAGATGGGACACCAATGGGGTGCACAACATACTTTTGATAATTCTTGTAGTAGTAACAGAACAGCAACGACATCTGTAGAACCAGGAAGTGGTAGCACGATTATGGCCTATGCAGGAATATGTGCTCCAAATGTTCAAAATAGAAGTGACGCTTACTTTCATGTTGTAAGTGTGAATCAGATGTACACTAATATAACAACACAGAGCGGTGCTGGATGTGGCGTAAAGAGTCCAAATAACAACCAGACTCCTGTAATTCAGCCTTTGTCAAACTATACAATTCCTTACGGAACTGCATTTGTATTATCCGGAACTGCTACTGATCCGGATGGTGATGCAGTAACTTATCTTTGGGAACAAACAGATGTTAGAGGTCAGACTACGTCTTCGGCACCTAGTGCAACGCAAACTTCCGGCGCAGTTTTCAGATCTTTCTTTCCACAGACATCAGGCGACAGATATTTTCCATCATTAACTTCCGTTGCTGCAGGAAATCTGACTCCAACCTGGGAAGTGATTCCTAACGTACCGAGAACTCTTAATTTTTCTCTATTTGTAAATGATAACAAAGCAACAGGAAACCAAGCTGCAAGAAGAAACATGATCGTTACTGTGGCTAATATAGGTCCTTTCAAATTAACTTCGCAAACTGCACCTGCGAATTACTTAGGAGGGTCTAATCTTACTGTTACCTGGGATGTTGCAGGAACAACAGGCGGGAACATTAACACGCAAAATGTTCAGATCCTGATGTCAGCTGATAATGGAGCAACGTTCCCTATTGTTTTGGCAGACAGTGTTCCTAATAACGGTTCTGCTGTAGTTACGCTTCCTAATCAGAATAATGGAAATGCTAGAATTATGGTAAAAGCTGTTGGTAATATCTTTTTTGCAATGAATGCTGCGAGATTCAATGTAAATGAGAATCTAGCTGTAAATGAATCTGCATTCAATAAAGGTTTTGCAATCTATCCAAACCCTGCAAAAGGTGAAGTAAACATCTCATTGAACAAGGTTTCTAAAGGTGCTACTTATCAGATTCTTGACCTTTCCGGCAAATTGATTTCTACAGGTAACTTGGAAAGCGATAAAACTAAAGTTAATATCTCTGCATTGAAAACAGGAACTTACAGACTGGTAGTTTCCAACAATGGAGAAACAACAAGTAAAAATCTTATCGTAAAATAAGGTTTCTGTAATCTTTAAATAAAAAAACCAACTTCAAAAAGAAGTTGGTTTTTTTTATTTTTTAATATCTAATCGAATCTTAAAATCCGTATTGCAATCCAATCTGTAATCCGTTATTGCGCAATTGCTTATCACTGTTATTCCAACTGGTGGAACCATTTTTTTTGATATCCGTGAAGCCCGCCAGATAACGTACACCGATTGCCATATTATTAAATTTGAAGCCAAGTCCCAAACCTACACTAAGATCAAACTGGTTATAGGCATCTTTATCTTTTTCAATAATGGTTTTGTTATTACTTTCATATTTATTTTTATTCGCTACCAAAAAACCAAGCTGTGGGCCAGCTTCCAGATAAAACTTCGGAATGGGTTGAAATTGGAACATAATCGGCATTGCAATGTAATCCAGATTAAGCGTATGTGATGTTTTACCATTCTCATACTTCACACCCATATTGTTATAGATCAATTCCGGCTGAATGCTAAAAACAGAATTAACCGGCGCATACATATAGACTCCGGCGTAGTAACCGATTTTAGAATTGGTATCGCTCCAGCCATTTTCCTTGCTTATTGTAGAAATGTTAACACCTCCTTTGAAACCAAAAGACTGGGAATAAGCAACCGAAATGGTCAGCAATCCTAATAATCCAAAAAACTTCTTCATTATATTTACTTTTTTGTTTTAACAAAAATATAAATTATGAAATAAAAAAGACCGATTAAATCGGTCTTTTGAAATATTTCTGATTGGGTAATATTAGAATTTATAAGACAAACCAACCTGAAAGGTATTGTTTCTGTTCTTATTATTGTCGTTATTAGTTGATGTAGTTCCGTCAGATCCATCACTTTTTTTATTAATATCGGTAAATCCAGCTACATATCTAGCATTGATTCCGAAATTTTCTGTAAAGTTGAATCCCAAACCAAGTCCAGCTCCCATATTGAAACCGCTGTAATAATCTTTCAGATCTCTGGAAGAATACGATTCAGACGATGTAGAAGATGCTCCTCCTGCTGTTGTAGTGGTAGTTGTCATATCTCCTTTTCCTTTAGCTCCAACCAAGAAACCGAATTCAGGACCTGCTTCCAAATAGAAGTTAGGTGTTGCGTGGAACTGGAACATTACCGGAACAGTAATGTAATCTAAGTTCAGACTTGCAGAGTTTCTCATTGTAGTAGTTGTACCTGCAATAGTTCCTGTAGATGTTGCAACTGTTTTAGCTCCCATCTGGCTATATAAAACCTCTGGCTGGATACTGAATTGCTCAGACAATGGTGCATTCATAAAAAGACCTCCGTAGAAACCTGCTTTAGATTTTGAATCTTCATAACCATCATCAGAGATAGAAGAAATGTTAACACCCGCTTTCAAACCGAACGATGGACTAGTCTGTGCAAATGCAAAAGTTCCTGCTACTAAACCTAATCCTAAAAATAACTTTTTCATAATTTCAAATTTTAAATTTTGTTTTTACGAGATGGATAATTCCAAATTCTTTGCCAAAAAATAAAAATTGAATAATGATAAATTAATATCTAACTCAAAAATTTAAAATAAACTGCTTATTTTCAATTCAATAAAAATACTATTCTATGAATATAAAACTCAAATATTTTCAAGATTTTTATAAAAATCAAGAGTCAAAATAATCTGTTCCGCATTAACTTTCTGATCAAAAAGACAAGATCCTATCCCATTAATCAATGAAAAATTAATATTACCATCTTCATTTTTCTTGTCATTAAACATCAAATCAATAATAGCTGCATTTTTAAATTCCGAAATATCTATATAAGGAAATAATCTCTTGATTTTACTGATGATTACAGAAGAATCATCCACATCTATTAGACCGCAGAGAAAAGCCAGATGAGCCTCACAGATCATTCCCAATGCTACGGCTTCTCCGTGCGGAATCAGATTTCCGTTTTTCAGGAAAAGACTTTCTACAGCGTGTCCAATCGTATGTCCGAAGTTGAGCGTTTTCCTGACATTCTGCTCTTTAAAATCCTGGGAAACCACCTCTTCTTTGATCTCCATACTTCTTTTTATATAGGGTTCTATAAATTCGGGGGCAATTTCCTCGATCGCAATGAGGTCATTCCAATGTTTTTCATCAGCAATTAAACCATGTTTCAGCATCTCTGCGAAACCGCTTCTTAATTCCTCAAATTTTAAAGTTTCCAGAAATTTCGGATAAAAGAAAATACCTTCCGGCAAAGCAAATGTCCCGATAATATTTTTAAGATACTGATGATCTATTCCTGTTTTTCCGCCAATAGATGCATCACACATAGACAATAAAGTGGTGGGAACATTAACAAATTTGAAACCTCTCTTATATGTAGATGCCACGAAACCGCCAAGATCCGTAATCACACCACCGCCTAGATTGATCATCAGAGATTTCCTGTCTGCCTCCATTTCGGAAAGGATTTCCCACAGTTGGGTGGCAGTTTCAATATTCTTGTTTTCTTCACCTGCTTCAATCTCTATGATCTCGAATGGCGCTTCTATTTCCAGATTGGGAAGCATCACAGGAAGACAGTGATTATGCGTATTCTCATCTACCAGAATAAAAATTTTACTTGGGCTGAGCTGGCGGATATATTCATTGAGACTACTGAAATCCTGATCAAGTTCTCTTATCATAATTAACAATTTAAACAAAGTTAAGAACAAATTAATTAAAAATGTGTAGTCATATTTCAAAACAATTACTTTGGAAAGCCAAAATCAGAGAAAAATAAAAAAGCCTCTTAAAAAAGAGACTTTGAAAATTATTCTATTGAATTGTTATTTCTTGATGAATTTAATAGATCTGTCATCGATTTTCAGGATGTAAATATTGGGACTCAGAGTTCGTACATCAATTATATTTTGATTCGATGGATTTCTGATGTCTTTAATTAATTTTCCGGAAGTATCGAAAATCTGCAGAGACTTTGCTTTACTCATATCTCCGTTGATGTTTAGCAGATCAGCCACAGGATTCGGATAGATTGAGAAATGTGAATTTCGGAAAACATCTTGGACAGCCAATGATCCCAGATTCTGACAATAATCGTTCCCAAAAACATCCCATTCTGCTGGATCATAAGTTACATTGGGATTCAGAACAGAAGTTTTTCTGTACAGCGACTTGTTTGCATTGGAATTGTCCATATCTTTAAATCCTACTCCATCTACCGTTGTAGATCCATACGATAATTGCACGTACTGTGATCCGGAAAACGTGAGTCCGGGAGCTGCCGTCACGAATTTGGCATCTGATGTATTGAAACAACTGAAATTAGCGTTCGGATTGATGATTACCATAGCTTCATTGTTTGCGATTGTATTTTCCATCTCAAACGCTTCGGAAAAGTAATAATTAGTGCCTTTGAACTGTGCATACAGCCTGTATCTGTTCAGATCTACCGGATGTCCGGTTTTATTAGCGATTTCAATCGCCTTATTATTGCCGCTTCCTTCCAGATATTTAGTGATTTGAAGGTCCTTTGCAAAAATATCATTCTCCAGCGTGGTTACCGACAGCGTATTACTTTCCGGACTTTCCAGATAACCGGAATCGTAGGATTTTACCGCGAAATTATATGTGGTATTAGGGGAAAGATGATCTGCATAAAAAGAGTTGTTCTTCGTACTTCCAATCAAAATGCCGTCCTGATAGATTTTATATCCCAGAACATCAGATTCAGGACTTGCCTGCCAGTTAAGATGGACAAAATACGCAGAATTCCTTGCTAAAACAAGCTGAGAAGGTGCGGATGGCGCCACATTATCCGGTGTCTGATTCCATATCAGACCGACCCATTCCGGATGATCTACAAAAGGATTTCTATTTTTCTGGATATTGTACACTGCATTATTTCTGTCAATCTCGCGCTGCGACACAGGATCCTGCTGATGCCAGTTGAGAAGCATGGCAATATACCAATCTTCATAAGCTTTTTCCTGAGTTCCGTTGAGAGGATTCCGGTCTTTTGTAGGATCTGGATTGGAATTATAATTGAAATTCCCAAGTTTACTTTCATACCTCACAGCGAAATAAAGCAGCATTCTTGCCACATCACCTTTAAATTCATTGATCGGTTCATAAGCTCTCTCTTTATATGTAGAGCCTGGAATTCCGTTGGTTCCTTGCTTGGATCCGTTGGTAAATGTATAGCTTGCCGACGCCACGATGCCATAAGGATAATTGCTCCTGAGCTGGTTAATCCTGGCATCAGTGGGAATTACAAAAAACAAATCCGAATACATCGGATAATTGCTGTTAAATGAACTTTGAGGCATGCCATGTTCCCGGTTCCAGCCAAGTCCCTCCGCATTAGCATTTCCAATCATATTACCTGTGGTATAATTATAAGCATCCGGACCATCTGGAATTTCTGAATATATATCGAGGATAGTTCCATCATTTTCATAGTACTTATCGATATCTGTTTGAGCATAAAAAGCTGGCAAATCTCCATAGTTCCAGTTATACGTTTTGGTAGAAATTATCTCATGAAGTTTGGTTTTCAAAGCGTAGCCGGACAGTCCTTCTGTCCCGGAATAATAACCTGCAGGAGCCTGGGCAAAATTCAGAACAGGAAAAATTGCTAATGCGAATAAGTACTTTTTTATCATATCATTGTCTTAAAAAGTGGGGAATAAAAATATCATTTTTTTACAACATAACCTTTATTTTTTAAAATCAATTGATAATAAATTCTTACACCGTAATAATAAATAAAAAAATCCCCTGAAAAAGGGGATTTTTTAGGAATATAAATTAATAAATCATTCACCAGCTATAATATTATGAAGCGTAGTTTTAAGACTTTCTATCTGCTCTTTTTTGCTATCGAGCTTTTCATAAGTATCTTTCAGAAGCGGATTATCTCTTGTAGGCGAATTAAAGAATGAAAGATTATTCTCCAGCTGAACCACTTCTGCTTCCAGATCAGCAATTTGATTTTTGATCTTTCTGGCTTTATCTGTCAATTGACTTTCAGACAGATTCTCTTCTTTCAGGTCAAACTCATTGATCTTATTAAGTCTGAGTTTTTCTCTAAGTGTTTTATTGAATTCCGTATTGATTGATAATTTATCTTTCGGAACCTTCCCGATGGCGTTCCAAGAATTTTTGATCTGCTCAATTCTTTCTACAGACCCCTCTTCATCTGTCAGAGCTTTCAGCTCATCCAGAAGTGTTTTTTTATTTTTATAGTTCTCCTTCCAGTTGTCGCCGGCTGCATTATTTTTTTCTCTGTAATTTTTGAAAAAGGTGTTACATGCATCCCGGAAGTCGTCCCAGACTTTATTAGCCTGGCTTCTGGGCACGTGTCCGATTTTTTTCCAGTCTTCCTGCAGTTTCTTGAATAGCGGGACCACAGTTTCCCAGTCTTCAGAATTCATATTGTCCTGTGCGGTTTTTATCAATGATAACTTTTCCTCAAGATTATGAATCTGAGATCCTTTCAGGTTTTTATAAAAATCATTCTTAGCTGCATTGAAATCCCGAAGCGATTGTTTAAAATCTGACCAATTCTGATTAGAGATTTTTTTCGGGACTGCACCCAGTTTCAGGAAATCATTTCTTAGCTCCTCTACCCTTTTGATAGCCTGCTGCCAAAAACTATGATTAACATTCTGAGGCGAAGAAAGTGTTTTTAATTCTTCAATAATTTTATTCTTTTTTTCCAGATTTTCCAGCTGCTCGGATTCGATTACAGCTATCAGCTCAGATTTTCTTTCGTGGATTTTATTGGAAATTTCCTTGAATTCTTCCCAAGTTTTTTCCCGGAATTCTTCTGCAACTGGTTCAGCTTCTTCTTTCCAGAGTTTATGCAGATACTGCAGTTCATTCAGAGCTTTCTGAACTACGGTTTCATCCAGAAGTTCTTTTGCTCTTTGGATGATGTGCTGTCTTTTTTCCAGGTTATGAGCAAATTCCTGCTCCAGATATTCCTTGTTCAGATCCAGCATCTCATTAAACATTTTCAGATGATGGAAGTAATTATTATTCAGATTTTTGAATTCGGATTTTGCAACTTGCCCTGCATTTCCCCAAGCTTCTTTAATCTCTCGTATAGCTTTGAAAAGATTAACGCCAGGTTCTGAGTTGGTATAAAGATTTTTCAATCTTTCTATAATCCCCAGTCTATCCTGCAGATTTTTCTGATGTTCGGCATCCTGTTCTTTATGGAATTTATCCTGTTTTTCCCGGAAGATATTGATTAATGCTGATAATCTGGAAGCCTGCGGATGATGAAATTCAAAATGTTCTTCAGGATTCCCCTGTTGCAGATAGTCGCTTTTTTTGTCATCTGTTTCATCAGCAATCTTATGATTGGCGTAATCTCTGAGACCGGAAAACCGTTTAGAAAAAACCGGAGCATCATCTTTATTCACAATTTTTTCCATCTCATCCAGAGTTTCTTGCAGGGAAAACCGAGAAAAATCTTCTTCAGCAACTTCCAGTGGCCGATGTTCAGATTCAGATTCTGTTTCGGAATGCTGATCGGTTTTATGCACTTCTACTGATTGATTTTCAGTGGAATTGGCTTCCGGATTCAGATTTTCATTCTCAAGATTTTCATTTTCGATACTCATAACAAAGCGAATTAATTGACAAAAAGACTTTTAAATGCACTAAATTAATTGTTTTTCAAAGAAAAAACCAAATATCCACGCTAAATTTCTTAAAAAACTGAAATATTTCCCTTTTGAGTTTTAAAAAATTAAAATCTGATATTACTTGACAAAGGCTTTTTCATATCGTATCTTTGCACCTCCAAAAATTAACCACAGGCAACGACCTGTACAATAAAAAAATAAAATCCGTAAATTTTATGAAAACATCTGATTTCAATTTCGATTTGCCAGCAGAACTATTGGCAGAACACCCATCAGAAAACCGTGATGAAGCCAGATTAATGGTTCTGGACAGAAAAACTGAAACCATTGAGCATAAGCTTTTCAAAGATGTCATTGATTATTTTGATGAAAAAGACCTTTTCATTTTTAACAATACCAAAGTTTTCCCTGCAAGATTATTCGGGAATAAGGAAAAAACAGGCGCTAAAATTGAAGTTTTCCTTTTAAGAGAACTGGATGCTGAAACCCGCGTTTGGGACGTTCTGGTAGATCCTGCAAGAAAAATCAGAATCGGGAACAAATTATTCTTTACAGAAGACGAATCTCTGGTAGCAGAAGTTATCGACAATACAACATCCAGAGGAAGAACATTAAGATTCTTATTCGACGGATCTTATGAAGAATTCCGTGCAAAATTGACAGAACTGGGAGAAACACCACTTCCTAAATACATCAAAAGAGAAGTAGAACCGGAAGATGCGGAAAGATACCAAACCATCTATGCCAAAGTAGAAGGTGCTGTAGCTGCTCCTACTGCAGGTCTTCACTTTTCAAAACACCTGATGAAAAGACTGGAGATCAAGGGAATCGATTTTGCAGAAATCACGCTTCACGTGGGTCTTGGAACTTTCAACCCTATCGAAGTAGAAGATCTTTCCAAACATAAAATGGAATCTGAAGAAGCGATTATTGATGAGAAAAATGCAGCAATCATCAACAAAGCTGTAGAAGAAGGACGCAGAGTATGCGCCGTGGGAACTACAACCATGAGAGCTTTGGAAACGTCTGTTTCTTCTAATAAAAAAATCTCCGCTTACAGAGGATGGACTAACAAATTCATTTATCCGCCCCACGATTTTGGAGTTGCCAATGCAATGATTACCAACTTCCATACGCCAAAATCTACTCTTATAATGATGATTGCAGCGTTTGCAAACAAGGATTTCATTATGAGAGCTTATGAGGAAGCCATTAAAGAAAAATACAAATTCTACTCTTACGGAGATGCCATGCTGATCCTCTAAGATTTAAATTTTTCAAAAATAGAGTGCGCAACTTTTTACAGTTGTGCATTTTTTTTACCACAAAAGCTACAAAGCATTGACTTGAATTTTTTAATATTTAAAAAGGACACAAAAAAGTGCACAGACTTCATTCAATTTTGTTCTTTTGTGACTTTTGGGTTTCAATCTCCATTATTTTCATTAATTTCATCCTATGAAAGCACTTTCTTTTTTTGCATTATTGTCTATTACTTGGTCTTGTTCGCAAGCCCAGGAGAATTTTTCTACGATTACAAGTCTTCCAAAAGCACTTAAGGAAGCCTCAGCATGTGAAATTTCAAAAGTATCACCGTTGGTTTGGACAATTGAGGACAATCACAATGACAATGTTCTTTTCGGATTTAATGAAAAAGGTGAATTAGTCAAAAAAATAAGGATAACCAATGTCGAAAATAATGATTGGGAAGATCTCACTTCTGATGACGAGGGGAATATCTATATCGGCGATTTTGGGAATAATGATAATGAAAGACAAAACTTAGCGATTTATAAAATCAGCGCATCGGATCTGAGTAAAGATGAAGCAAAAGCAGAATCCATTGTTCAGTTCTATTATCCCGAGCAGACGGAATCCCCCCCGAAGAAAAAAGATCGTATTTATGATGTAGAATCTTTCTTCATTCATAATAACAAATTTTATCTTTTCACGAAAAACAGAAGCTCAAAATTCGATGGAACAACTGTTCTTTATGAGGTTGAGAATAATCCGGCAAAAAAACTTCCTGCGAAAAAAATCGGGAGTTTTGTGACTTGTGAGCAGTTCAATCATTGCGCTGTAACCAGTGCAGACATCAGTCCGGACAAAAGCAAAGTGGCCATCCTGAGTTCTGATAAAGTCTGGATTTTCACGAACTGGAAAGGCAGCAATTTCTTCTCCGGAGATGTGGAAAAAATAGAACTGAATCATCATACGCAAAAAGAAGGTTTATGTTTCAAAAATAATAACACCATTCTGATAACAGATGAAGGCGGAAAGAAACAGACCGGAAATCTTTACGAACTTAAGCTGAAATAAGTGGCTGATTCTGAATGAAAATCGCTGTAAAAAACATCACAATACAAAATGAAACATTCGTGCTGACTAACCAGCGTGCGATGTTTTGGAAAAAGGAAAAAGCACTGATCCTTTCGGATCTGCATATCGGGAAAACGGCGCATTTCCGGAAAAACGGGATTGCTCTGTCCGATCAGATTTTTGAAAGCGATCTGCAACGCTTGTCTGTGCTGATGGAGTATTTCGCTCCTGAGCAATTTATTATTGTCGGAGATTTGCTGCACGCCGGAGACAACTCGGATGTAGACCGTTTCTGCGAATGGAAAAACAATTTTTCCAATGTGAGATTTCATCTGATAGAAGGTAATCATGATAAAATTTCAAAAGTTTTGGAAAATAAATTATGTCTCAGTTCCAGATCCACTATTCTGGAAATGAATGGATTTGTATTCGTTCATGATTTTGAGAAAAGCAATGAAAAGTTCCAGATCACTGGTCATATCCATCCGGGATTGATTATCAACTCTCCTGTACGGAATATCAAGCTGCCTTGTTTTGCAGTTTCAGACCGCCAGCTTTTGCTTCCCGCTTTCAGTGAGTTTACAGGCCTTGATACAAGAAACATCCCTAAAAAAGGGAAATTCTACGTCTTCACAGATGCTGAAATCTATGAAATTTAGGATTTGTTTTTATAAATGAAACAGCAGATCAACAAGGTAATATTAACCAAGACTGCAAATGCATTGGATAAAATAATTGGAAGTTCTTCTCTCAAAATCCCGTACCATACCCACAGAGAAAGACCCGTAATCAGGATCAGCAGCATTACTATGGAAATATCATTTGCGTTTTTTTCTTTCAGGACTTTGATTAACTGAGGCATCATCGCCACAGAAGTCATTGCTCCCGCTATTAATCCGAGTATATCTTCATTCATAACTGATTATTATTTCTGATTTTATAAGATGTTTTGTAAGTTTTGTCACGTAATTTCTGGATTCTTCCGACAGGTTGTAACGCTTTGATATTTTCAAAAGGATTGAATGACATCTGCTCTACTGCCCTGTCATTTCTATCTATTAATCCTGATATTTCGATCGTTCCGATCTGTACGTATTCAGAATCTTTCCACAATTTATTTAATTGATTGACAGGTTGTTTTTTCAGGTCACAGCAATACTGAACGAAAAGATCCAGCTCATAACTATTATTATTTAAATAATTCTTTATGGAATCATCAATCCGTTTGTCATTTATTCTTTTTGGTATCTTTCTCGGAATCAATTTCAACTTTACCAGCTGATCTCCAAGCCGGTAAACACCGATGGAATGGTAACTAAAAGACAAAATAAAATGGTTCCAGTTCTTCAAGAATTTTAAAACCTCCATAATGAAGGATGGCTGAAAAAATGATGGAGAAACTGAAATAAGATTTTTGAAAACTCCGAAAAGATTCCAGATTTTATGTAGAAAATTGCCCAAGAAAAACCGGTTAATGGAAATAAATAATTTGAGAAAACGAGATACGTTATTTATCGGAAATAAAGGAAAATTAACCAAAGGAAAATTGGCAACGGTATTCTCTCCATCCAGAATCTTCAAGGAAAATCCGTAAGCTGGAACAGTTCTTTCCTGAGAAACCTTTTTTAAATGTGCATTCGAAATCCTGATCAGGCAATTCAATTCCTTAACCGGAAAAACTTGGTTTTCCTCAAAATTATCATTAACAAAAAAAATCCCTTTTAAAGTTGAATATGTTGTAACGTGGGCATCTCTGGTTTTATGATTAACCTTGTTAATCTGATCTGATTTTGAGACGAAATCTGCGATCGCTTCGCAAGCTTTATCCAAGAGCCTCTCCTCCTCCGCAGTCAAATAATCGAAATCTAAGCTATATTTTATTTTGGATGCCATAAAACTGATCCTGCTAAAATGAAGCCAAAAAAAAAGCTCCGGCGGAGCTTATGGTATTTTCAATAAAAATCGAATATTTATTTAATCAATGTAATATTGACTGCAGAAAAACCTTTTGGTGATTTTTCCTTTTCGAAAGATACTTTATTTCCCTTTTTCAACAGCTGATCGCAATTATTGCTGTGGAAAAAGACATTTTCCTTGTTATTATCTTCTGTGATGAATCCGTATCCTTTTTCGCTAACGAAGGTTACAATACCTTTCTTCAGTGTTTCTTCGGCTTCTATAGGCGCCGCACCAAGTTGGATATTATCGAGATCTACCTCCAGTTTTTCCTCCGGTGGCGTAGATGTAAGCCTTCCGTAAGCATCTACGTACATAAATTCTACTTCTTTTCCTTTGTCGTTATTAGTTTTACGCTCTTCACGACGCTGTGCCTTTTCTTTTTGTTTCTGTAGTTTTTTCTTGAAATTTTCTTTTTTTGAGAAAGAATCTGCCATAAATTATGTGTTGTTGTTTTAAATTATTGTATTGTATCAAGCCCACAGACTTCCGAAATCTTTGCTTAAAAAATAATTAGGAAATCTATCAGTATAAAATTAAAAGCTGTTCTGTTTTGCTATCAGGAATCTAAGTTACTAATAAAACATCAACCGGAATGGTTTTGAGAATACAATGTGGGGGAAAATTGTATCAGCAATTACAGAGGACAGTTTATAAATTACAATGCAAATATACAAAAAAATTATCAAAAATATAAATGCCCCTGAAATCAGAGGCATTGAAATGATCTATATATTATGAATCTTTAGAAGAAATTCATCCAGTTACTGTCACCTTCATTGATATCGCAAATGGCATTGATATCTTTATGATGCTTCATTGATGCGAAAAGCGAAATCATTTCCTGTCTCACAATTTCAATGGCATTGTCGGTAAGTTCCTGGCTGAATCCTGCATTATTCAGCTCCACCAAGTCATTCACTGTAACCACTCTTGAAATAATCTTTCCGAGATCAATCATTTTACGCTGAGACATCGGACTACTGATAGTCACATTCAGTTCCTCTACATAGATTTTTGCTGCATCTTTAGTTATTTCATTGATCAAAAGATAATCCCTCAGATTATCAGTTTTCTTCTTCTTCATATCTTTCAGTATCCCTTCAGAAATCTGCGTATAAAGCATCTCATTGGACCCTTCGAAAATCTGGAAAGGACGGCTGTCCATAATTCCTCTTCCGCCGATATGGCTCATTCTGTAACCTTTGGCACCCGAAAGCTGCACGAGAATCTGAGCTGCTTCCTGCATCATATCGGTCACGAAAGCCTTCATACTGTTGGCGTGGATTCCGCTTCCAGACACATCTTTATCAATACCGCTCACTATGGTGCTTCTAGCGCACATTGCAGAAGATAATGTAAAAAAAGACTGCAGTTTGGAAATCTGATACTGAACCTGGTCCAGTGAAAATAAGTTGGAAACTCCTACAATTCTGTTTTTACAATGCGCAGTAGCCTCATCCATCATTCTTTTCAGAAATCCTGTTGCCATCCCTGGAAACTGGAATCTGCTTCTGTGCAGGATATCCAGCATCATTTTAAGACCTGTAGTTTCTGGAATAAGCTTATTATGTTCCGGGACTGTAATGTCAATTTTATTGAGTCCGTACGGAATCATATAAAGACCTGGATTATCATAATATTCCTGGACTTCAATATTCTGCTCCGGTTTATGCGTATCTGCAACGAAGAAATCTACATCACGCGAAAGATTTCCATCCGCATTGATGTTCCGCGAAGTTATCAGCCAATAGTTTGCAAGACCGGTTAAACCCTGCCAATGTTTTGTTCCTTTGATATGATAAGCGTTTTCTATTTTCTCGTTTTGAGTTTTCATGTTAAGCGCATCGCTACCAAAATCGGGCTCCGTGATCATCAGTCCGCCCATTGCTCCGAAATCCAGAAAATGCTTGAAGATATCGCCTTTGATAATTTCGTTACCATACTTAGCCAGTGGCTCCAAGAATAAGGCAATGTTAATTCCAAAGGTCAGCGACAACGGTAATGATTCATAGGATGCAGCAGATAAAATCCCGAGACACTCCTTAACTTTCGCACCTCTTCCTGCAAACTCTTTCGGAATGGCAACGGACAACGGTTTCAGATTCAGAATCTCTTTCCAGATATTAGGCGGCAAACCTCTTGAAAGACTTAGTTCATCTATATTTTCCTTTTGGAAAAGGGATGCAAGTGATGTTTTGAAACGCTCCAGGAATTCCTGGTATGAAACTTCCGAATAATCTAATGCTAATGCATTCATATACTAAAAAAATAAAAAACTGCAAGCCATCTTTGCAATGAAAAAGATAAGTGAAGCGAATGGCAACAATCTGATAATCGGCAGCTTCACATGGATATATTCCGTCAAAGATAGGATTATTAATCGATAGTTTTTCCGGAAATCGATGATTATTTTATAATTTAGCCTTATGAAAAATCTACTGTACATTTTTCTGGGTGGCGGTTTTGGAAGCATTCTACGCTTTTTGATTTCCAATTATACACAGAAACTCTGGACTATTAATACATTTCCGATGGGGACATTTGTAGTTAATATTTCAGGATGTTTTTTGATTGGCTGTCTCAGTGCTTATTTTATGAAGATCGATAACTCACTGAAATATCTTCTGATAACAGGACTTTGCGGCGGTTACACTACATTTTCAACATTTTCTGCTGAGAATTATTCATTGTTTCAAAATTCTGATTATGGCATCTTGGTTCTGTATAGTTTTCTGAGTCTTTTCGTCGGTGTTTTGATGGTTTATTCAGGATTTCATTTGATGAAAAATTAAATTTTTATTTTGATAATTAAGCTTTTAAAAGATTTTGTCAAAAATAATTTGCGCATCACACAAAAGCTTTCTATATTTGCACCACTGAAAACGAGAAATCGTGGTAAGTAGGGAGAGTTGGCAGAGTGGTCGATTGCGGCAGTCTTGAAAACTGTTGACTGTAACAGGTCCGGGGGTTCGAATCCCTCACTCTCCGCCAGGTTAGAAACCAAAATAAGCTAAAACGCTGTAAACATCAATGTTTACAGCGTTTTTTGTTTTAGAGCAGTATCAAAAAAAAACAAAATAGGTCACGATTTATAT